>Ga0268287_100001_pt1 | contig 910711 bp, 823 predicted proteins | sample MetcocultureR3M_FD_191348 | JGI IMG/M metagenome (GOLD analysis project Ga0268287, IMG submission 191348) | Soil microbial communities from Anza Borrego Desert, Southern California, United States - Methanotrophic co-culture R3-M | ecosystem: Environmental > Terrestrial > Soil > Desert | place...
TCGCACGGGCGCGCGGCAGTGCCGCGCAAGCCGCCCGTGCTCACCCATGCCCAGATGCGGGCGCGCGCCATCCATGGCGCGCTGACGCAACACCCCCGCCCTCCCGGTCGCTCGGGAGAGATCCTCGCGGCTTGCCGTAGAGCGAGCTTGCTCGCTGAACGAGCGCGAGCGTGGTGGGGGCGCGCCGGGTGGGAGAGGTGGGCAGGACCGTATGCGCCATGGATGGCGCATCCGAGCCTCCATGGACGGATTCACGGCGTGTCCTGCCTGCCTCTCCCGCCCGGCGCGCTCTCGCGGACTTCCGAATGCCGCCTCCCGCCTGGCTGGACCAAAAAAGAAGGCCGGGTTGCCCCGGCCCTCCTGTGCGCCTTGTTGTGCCGGGCCGTCAGGCCGCGGCGGCCTGGCGCTGGCGCGGGCCTTCCTGCAGCGCGCGGCGGACCATGGCGACCAGCAGGTCGACTTCGTCCTCCTCGATCGCGAAGTGCGGGGTGAAGCGCAGCGAGTTCTCGCCGCCGTGGATCACGCCGATGCCGTGCTCGCGCATCCACTCCTCGGTCGAGCCGGTGCCGTAGCCCTTGAACTCCTTCGACAGCTCGCAGGAGAACAGCAGGCCGGTGCCCTGGACCTTGGTGATCAGCCCGCCGAGCTCGGCCTTGAGCGCCTCCAGCTTGCGCACCGCCTCGGCGCCGCGCTCGCGGATGTTGGCGCGCAGTTCCGGAGTCAGCATGCCGAGCACCGCGCAGGCCACGTCGAGCGCGCGCGGATTGGCGGTCATGGTGTTGCCGTACACGCCCTTGCGGTACAGGCCGGCGGCGTGCTCGTTCACCGCCAGCACCGACAGCGGGTACTGGCCGGCGTTGAGCGCCTTCGAATAGGTCTCCATGTCCGGCGCCTCCAGGCCCTCGAAGCCCGGATAGTCGACCACCGACAGCACGCCCTGCGCGCGCAGGCCGGCCTGGATCGAGTCGACCAGCAACAGCGCGCCGTGCGCGCGGGTCAGCTCGCGCGCCAGCGCGTAGAACGCCGGCGGCACGCTGCGGCCCGGGTCGCCTTCGCCCATCACCGGCTCCAGGAACATCGCCTGGATGAACCAGCCGTTGGCGTCGGCGTCGGCGAAGGCCTGCCGCAGCGCGGCCTCGTCGTAGGGCGCGATGGCGATCACGCTGTCCTCGCCGCGGAAGCTGGCGAGATGCTGCAGGTAGGTCTTGCGGGTGGAATCCGAGTACAGCGCCGGGCCTTCGGTGCGGCCGTGGAAGCTGCCCTTGACCACCAGCCGCTTGATCGCGCGGCCGGCGTGGCGCGCGCCCGGGTCGGTCATCAGCTTGGCGTTGATGTCGGCGATGCGCGAAGCCAGCGAGACCGACTCCGATCCCGAGTTCAGGCACAGGAAGCGCGCGTACGGGCAGCCGCCGCGGGTGTGGCCGACCTCGGCGCGGATCGCGCGCTCGAAGCGCAGCTGCGACACGCTCGGGGTCATGATGTTGGCCATCACCTGCGGCTTGGCCATCGCCTCCAGCACCGGCTGCGGGGTGTGGCCGAAGCCGAGCATGCCGTAGCCGCCGGAGTCGTGCAGGACCGCGCCCTTGAGGGTGACGATCCACGGCCCGCGCGCGGCCAGCGCGACGTACGGGTTGACGGTGTCGTCGGAGTAGAAGTTGACGAAGCCGCCCTGGATCGCATGGGCCTGCTCGGCCTCGTCCAGGTCCAGCAGTTCGGGGAAGTCGGCGCGCACGCGCTCGTATTCGGCGGCGGCGGCGCGGATCGCCTCGCCCAGCTGCGGGTGGCGGGCGGCGAAGCGTTCGAGGGTGGCGTCGTCCAGGCCGGCGGTGCGGCGGGCGCCGGCGTGCGCGCGCAGCGGCTTCAGGCTGTCGGTGATGGCCATCGGGAATCCTCCGGTGGGCGGTGAAACTCCTTATTATGCCGATCGGTTCGTCATTCGACAGCTGCATTTCGACGGAATAACATCCGATTTCGTCGAATCGCCGAAGGTCGCCGCCGGAATGAAGCTGACGCCCGCCGACCAGCAGCTGTTGTCCCTGTTGCGCGAGAACGCCCGCGCCCCGACCGCCGAGCTGGCGCGCCGGCTCGGCCTCTCGCGAACCACCGTGCAGAGCCGGATCGAGCGGCTGGAGCGACAGGGCGTGATCACCGGCTACACCGTGCGGGTCAGCGACGAGGCCGAGCGCGGCGGGGTGCGCGCCCACATCATGGTCACCGTGCTGCCGCGGCAGATGCCGGCGGTGGTGCGCGCCCTGCACGCGATGCCGGAGGTGCGCGCGCTGCATTCGGTGAGCGGGCCGTTCGACCTGGTGGCGCTGGCGCTGGTGCCGACGGTCGCGGAGATGGACGAGCTGACCGACCGGATCGGCGCGGTGGACGGGGTGGAGCGGACCACGTCCTCGATCGTCCTGTCGGCGAAGTTCGAACGCTGACCCGGTCGGCCGGGCGGGCTCCGGCTACCATGCGCGGTTCCCCCAGCGCCGCGCCTGCCTTGAAGAAGTCCGACTTCCACTACGACCTGCCGCCGGAGCTGATCGCCCAGGCGCCGCTGCCCGAGCGCTCGGCCAGCCGCCTGCTGGTGGTGCCGCCGGCGCCGGCGCCCTTCGCCGACCGCGGCGTGCGCGACCTGCCGGAGCTGCTGCAGCCGGGCGACCTGCTGGTGTTCAACGACACCCGGGTGATCCCGGCGCGGCTGTACGGGCACAAGGCCAGCGGCGGCCGGGTCGAGATCCTGATCGAGCGGCTGGCGGGCGGCGGCGAGGCGCGCGCCCAGCTCGGCGTGAGCAAGCCGCCGCAATTGGGCAGCCGGATCGCGCTCGACGCCGGCGGCGAGGCCGAGGTGATCGAACGCGACGACGGCTTCTGGCGGCTGCGCTTCCACGTGCCGGGCGACTTCCACGACTGGCTGCACCAGGCCGGGCAGCTGCCGCTGCCGCCCTACATCCAGCGCGCGCCCGACGCCGCCGACGCGGCGCGCTACCAGACCGTGTTCGCGCGCGAGGAAGGCGCGGTGGCGGCGCCGACCGCCGGCCTGCACTTCGACGAGCCATTGCTGGACGCGCTGCGCGCGCGCGGCGTGCAGCTCGGCCACGTCACCTTGCACGTCGGCGCCGGCACCTTCCAGCCGGTGCGGGTGGACGACATCCGCGAGCACCGGATGCATAGCGAGTGGCTCAACGTGGGCGCGGCGCTGGTGCAGCAGGTGCGCGAGACCCGCGCCCGCGGCGGGCGGGTGGTCGCGGTCGGCACGACCGTGGTGCGCGCGCTGGAGTCCGCGCTTGTGAGGAGCGAGGCGCAGCGCGACGGCGAACTGCAGCCGTTCGCCGGCGACACCTCGATCTTCATCTATCCCGGCTACCGGATCCGCAGCGTGGACGCGCTGCTGACCAACTTCCACCTGCCGGAGAGCACGCTGCTGATGCTGGTGTCGGCGTTCGCCGGCAAGGCACGGGTGTTCGCCGCCTACGAGCACGCGGTGCGCGCGCGCTACCGTTTCTTCTCCTACGGCGACGCGATGCTGCTGTGGCCGGAAGCGGGCGAGCCGCGATGAGCCGGATGGCGTTCGAACTGCTGGCCACCGACGGCGCGGCGCGCCGCGGGCGGATGACCTTCCCGCGCGGCACGGTGGAGACACCGGCGTTCATGCCGGTCGGCACCTACGGCTCGGTCAAGGGCATGTTGCCCGGGCAGCTGCGCGCGCTCGGCGCGGAGATGATCCTCGGCAACACCTTCCACCTGTCCTTGCGGCCCGGGCTGGAGGTGATCGCGGCGCACGGCGGGCTGCACGGCTTCGCGCGCTGGGACGGGCCGATCCTGACCGACTCCGGCGGGTTCCAGGTGTTCTCGCTCGCGCATCGGCGGAAAATCACCGAGCAGGGCGTCACCTTCCAGGCGCCGACCGACGGATCGACCGTGTTCCTCGGTCCCGAGGAATCGATGCGCATCCAGCGCGTGCTCGATTCGGACGTGGTGATGATCTTCGACGAGTGCCCGCCGGTGCACGTGAACGGCGCGCCGGTCGGCGCCGACGTCGTGCGCCGCTCGATGGAGCTCTCGCTGCGCTGGGCCGAGCGCAGCAAGCGCGCGCACGAGGGCAACGACGCCGCGCTGTTCGGCATCGTCCAGGGCGGCGTGCACCGCGAGCTGCGCACGCTGTCGGCGCAGGGCCTGAAGGCGATCGGCTTCGACGGCTACGCGATCGGTGGCCTCGCCGTCGGCGAGACGGAGGCCGAGCGCAACGCCATGCTCGAGCACACCGTGCCGCAGCTGCCGGCGGACCGGCCGCACTACCTGATGGGCGTCGGCCGCCCGGAGGACCTGGTGGAAGCGGTCGCGCGCGGGGTCGACATGTTCGACTGCGTGATGCCGACCCGCAACGCGCGCAACGGCCACTACTTCACCTCGACCGGCACCGTGCGCATCCGCAACGCGAAGCACGAGCGCGATACCCGGCCGATCGAGGAGGGCTGCGGCTGCCCGGCCTGCGCCGGCGGCTACAGCCGCGCCTACCTGCGCCACCTGGACCGCTGCAACGAGATGCTGGGCCCGGTCCTCGGCACCCTGCACAACCTCTGGTACTACGAGACACTGATGGCCGACATGCGGGGCGCGATCGAACGGGGAACCTTTGCCGCGTTCCGTGAGTCCTTTCACGCCTCGCGCCGCGACGCCGCCGCCCCCGGGGCCGGCTGAGGCGGGAGGTGCCGGCCCCGCGCCCCGGGGCAGGGCCGCCCCCGTGGCATAATCGCGCGTTAACTCGCCCGGAACATGACGATGAACCTGCTCGACTTGCTCGTTTCCCCCGCCTTCGCCCAGGCCGCCGGCCAGCCCGCGCCGGGCGGGCTGTTCGGTGGCGGCCTCGGTGGCCTGCTGTTCCCGATCGTGCTGATCGGCGTGATGTACTTCCTGATGATCCGCCCGCAGATGAAGCGGCAGAAGGAACACCGCGCCATGCTCGACAAGCTCGGCAACGGCGACGAGGTGATCACCAACGGCGGCGTCGCCGGGGTGGTGCGCGAGATCGGCGAGCATTTCGTCACCGTGGAGATCGCGGACAACGTGCGCGTGCGGATCCAGAAGGGCGCGATCGCCAACGTCCTGCCCAAGGGCACCCTCAAGTCGGCCTGAGCCGGCATTTTTCCCGACTGAATGGCGCCGGCCCGGCAAGCGGGCCGCGCGCGAGGCTCCGCGATGCTCGAATACGGCCGCTTCAAATACCTGGTGATCGTGCTGGTGCTGGCGCTCAGCACGCTGTACGCCCTGCCCAACCTCTTCCCGCAGGACCCGTCGGTGCAGATCACCGCCAACCGCGGTTCGACCATCGACAAGGCGCTGCAGGACCGGGTCGCCGCGGACCTGAAGAAGGCCGGGATCGTCCCGAAGGAGGTCGAGGTCGACGAGACCGGCAACCTGCTGGTCCGGCTCGACAGCGTGGACGTGCAGACCAAGGCCGCCGACGTGCTCAACGCCGAGCTCGGCAGCGGCTACGTGGTCGCGCTCAACCTCGCCTCCACCGTGCCCGGCTGGCTGGAAGCGATCGGCGCGCGGCGCATGCTGCTCGGCCTCGACCTGCAGGGCGGCGTGCACTTCCTGATGGAAGTGGACCGCAAGGCGGCGCTGGACAAGCGCCTCGATGCCTACGCCGACGATCTGCGCGTGCTGCTGCGCGACAAGCGCATCCGCTACGAATCGGTCGAGCGCCTGCCCGACAACAGCCTGCGCGTGAGCCTGGCGCCGGGCGCCGACGCCGGCGCCGCGCAGGGGCTGATCGCGCAGAGCATGCCGACCCTGCGCGCGGACAGCCAGGGCAACACGATCACCCTGCGCGTGCCCGACCAGGAGCTGGCGCAGATCACCACCGACGCGGTCGAGCAGAACATCGGCACCCTGCGCAACCGCATCAACGAACTCGGCGTCGCCGAGCCGATCATCCAGCGCCAGGGCGCCGACCGGGTGGTGGTCGAGCTGCCGGGCGTGCAGGACACCGCCCAGGCCAAGCGCATCCTCGGCGCGACCGCGACCCTCGAGTACCGCGCGGTGGTCGACGGCAACGCCTACGACGCGATCAGTTCCGGCAACGTGCCGCCCGGTGCGCGCGTGTACTACCGCAAGGAGCTCGGGCCCGACGGCAAGCCGATCCCGATCCTGCTCAACAAGCGGGTGATCGCCACCGGCGACCAGCTGGTGGACGCGCGCTCGGGCTACGACTCGCAGAGCGGCACGCCGATGGTGTCGGTGCGCCTGAACGGCATCGGCGGCGACCGCATGTTCGACTTCACCAGCCAGAACGTCGGCAAGCCGATGGCGGTGGTGTACGTCGAGCGCGTGCCCGAAGTGCGGACCGGGCCCGACGGCAAGGAAATCCGGACCACCCGCACCAGCGAGCAGGTGATCTCGGTCGCGACCATCCAGGGCGTGTTCGGCAAGGAGTTCCAGACCACCGGCCTGGAGAGCCCGAAGGAAGCCGCGGACCTCGCCCTGCTGCTGCGCGCCGGCGCGCTCGCCGCGCCGATGGATTTCGTCGAGCAGCGCGTGGTCGGGCCCAGCCTCGGCAAGGAGAACGTCGAGCGCGGCATGACCGCGGTGCTGTACTCGTTCGGCTTCGCGCTGGTGTTCTTCCTGGTGTATTACCGGATGTTCGGCCTGATCACCTGCCTCGCGCTGCTGATCAACCTGCTGATGGTGGTGGCGGTGATGTCCTTCCTCGGCGCCACCCTGACCTTGCCCGGCCTGGCCGGCATCGCGCTCACGGTCGGCATGTCGGTGGACGCCAACGTGCTGATCAACGAACGCATCCGCGAGGAGCTGCGCGACGGGGTGCCCGCCAAGGCGGCGATCGCGGCCGGCTACGAGAAGGCATCCGGCACCATCGCCGACGCCAACCTCACCGCCATGCTCGCCGGCTTCGCGCTGTTCGCCTTCGGTACCGGTCCGGTCAAGGGCTTCGCGGTGTCGCTGATCGCGGGCATCGTGACCTCGATGTACACCGCGGTGTCCGTCTCGCGCGGCATCGCCACCCTGATCTACGGGCATCGGCGCAAGCTGAAGTCCGTCGCCATCTGATCCAAGGAGCACGCATCCATGCAATTCAACGTGTTCCCGCACGACAGCAAGTTCGACTTCATGCGCCTGCGCTGGGTGTCGACCGGCCTGTCGATCGTGCTGCTGCTGGTCGCCCTCGGCGCGATGGCGACCAAGGGCTTCAACTTCGCGCTCGACTTCACCGGCGGCGTCGGCGTGGAGCTGCGCTACCAGCAGGCGCCCGACGTGGACGACGTGCGCGAAAGCCTGGAGAAGGCCGGCTTCGACAGCGCGGTGGTGCAGACCTACGGCAGCGGCACCGACCTGCTGGTGCGCCTGCAGGCCGACAAGGCTTCCGGCAACGACGCCGAGAGCGTGGGCGACGCGGTCGCGCGCGCGGCCTCGCTGCCGGGCAACAGGGCGGAGAAGCGCAGCAGCGCCGAGATCAGCCCCCAGGTCGGCAAGGAACTGGCGACGAACGGCGTCTACGCGATGCTGTTCGTGGTGATTGGCTTCCTCGCCTACATCTCGTTCCGGTTCGAATGGAAGTTCGCGGTCGCGGCGATCCTCGCCACCATGCACGACGTCGTGGTGGTGGCCGGCTGGTTCGCGGTCAGCGGGCACGAGTTCGACCTGACCGTGCTGGCGGGTGTGATGTCCGTGATGGGCTACTCGATCAACGACACGATCGTGGTGTTCGACCGCGTGCGCGAGAACTTCCGCGGCATGCGCGCGCCTGCGCGCGAGATCCTCAACGCCTCGATCAACCAGACCCTGTCGCGTACCGTCATTACCTCGTTCGTCGCGTTCCTGACCGTGCTGGCGCTGTACCTGTACGGCGGCGGCTCGCTGCGCGGTATGGCCGAGTCGCAGATGATGGGCATCGTGATCGGCACCCTGTCCTCGATCTTCGTCGCCTGCCCGCTGCTGATGTGGCTGGGCGTGAGCAAGCAGGACCTGATGCCGAAGGCGCGCGACGAGGCCGCCCTGGCGCGGCGTCCGTAAGGCGTCCGCAGCAAGCAAAAAAAAAGGCCGCGCATCGCGCGGCCTTTTTTTCATGCGAGACCCGTTTGCTCTCCCGTCTCCCGTCTCCCGGTTCCCGTCTCCCGGTTCCCGGTTCCCGAGCCCGTCAGAAGCTCGCCGCGTAGCCCGAGCCCACGACCACCTTCTGCACCGCCTCGCTGAGCTTGACGTTGCCGGCGATGACCTGGCGGCCGCGCGCGTCGGCGACGTCGAGGCGGGCGAGGGCAGCGCCGCGGAAATCGCAGACGCGGCCGCCGGCCTCGCGCACCAGCAGCATGCCGGCGGCGATGTCCCACGGCTGCAGGCCGGCCTCGAAGTAGGCGTCGGCGCGGCCGCACGCGGTCCATGCCAGGTCCAGCGCCGCCGAACCGGTGCGGCGCACGTCTTCGGCCTCGCCCAGCATCTCGCGCAGCGCGTCCAGCTGCGGTGCGACGCGCGCGCGCTCGCGCGGCGGGAAGCCGGTGATCAGCATCGCGCCGGCGAGATCCTTGCGCTCGCCGATCCGGATCCGGCGCTCGTTGAGCACGGCGCCGCTGCCGCGGCTGGCGGTGAATAGCTCGTTGCGCAGCGGGTCGAAGACCACGCCGTGGACCGGCTCGCCGGCCTCCACCAAGGCGATCGACACGCACCAGTGCGGGATGCCGTGCAGGTAGTTGCTGGTGCCGTCGAGCGGGTCGATGACCCAGGTGTAGCGGCTGGCGCCGCGGTTGCCCTTCTGCGCGCCGCCTTCCTCGCCGAGCACGCCGTACTCGGGGTAGGCGCGGCGCAGTTCCTTGACGATCTCCGCCTCGGCGAGGCCGTCGACCTCGCTGGCGTAGTCCATCCGGCCCTTTTCCATCACGTTCAGCGCGTCCAGCTTGTTCATGTGGCGCAACAGGACGTTGCCGCCGGCGCGGGCCGCCTTGACCATGACGTTGATGGCGGGCTTCTGCATGACGACGGACCTCGGATCAGGCGGCGGGACGGGCTGGGGGAAAGAGCGGCGCCGGCGCGCTGGCCGGGGGCGGGAGTTTAACATTCGCGCATGAGCGAGGATTCCACGTTGCCCAATGCGTTGCGCGAGGTGCGGGTGGTGCTGGTCGGCACCCAGCACCCCGGCAACATCGGCTCGGCCGCGCGGGCGATGAAGACCATGGGGCTGGCGCGGCTGGCGCTGGTGGCGCCCGAGCGCTTTCCGCATCCCGAAGCCGCCGCCCTGGCGGCCGGCGCCGACGACGTGCTGGCCGCCGCCAGCGTCCATGCCGACCTCGCCGCCGCGGTCGCCGACTGCCACCTGGTGCTCGGATGCACCGCCCGCAGCCGGCGGATCGCACTGGAGGAGCACGGGCCGCGCGAGGCCGCCGAGTTGCTGCTGCGGCGGGCGGCCGCCGGCGAGCGGGTCGCGCTGGTGTTCGGCCGCGAGCGCACCGGGCTGACCAACGAGGAACTCCAGTTGTGCCACGCCGCGGTCCACATCCCGGCCAATCCCGAGTACAGCTCGCTCAACCTGGCGCAGGCAGTGCAGGTGCTGGCCTACGAGCTGCGGATGGCGCTGCTGGCCGCCGCGCCGGACGCGGACGCGGACGCCGGCGACGGGCGAGCCGAGCCGCCGGCCTCGCACGCGCAGATGGAGGGCTTTTTCGCCCAGCTGGCCGACACCCTCGATGCGATCGATTTCCACAAGGGCCGCACTCCGGACGCGGCGCTGCGCAAGTTGCGCCGGCTGTTCCTGCGCGCCGGGCTGGACGAGCGCGAGGTGCGGATCCTGCGCGGGGTGCTGGCGGACGCGCAGCGCATGGCCCGGCTGGCCGGCGAGCGCGGGGCCGGGTAGGGCCGGTGCCGGCCCAGGCGACCCGCTGGTTTCGTGCCCGCCGCAATTGGGCTAGGCTCGCGGCTGTTTTGCCGTGCCGGAAACGTCCCGCGTGCGCCAGTTCCTGACCTGCCTCCTGCTGGGCCTGCTCGCGCTGGGCGCGCCCGCGTCGGCGGATCCGGCGGGAGGCGGCGACCCGCACGTGCTGGTCCTCGGCCGCATCAGCGACGACCCCAAGGCGCACTACGAGCAGCTCAAGCCGCTGCTCGACTACGTGGTGCCGCGGCTGGCCGACGTCGGCATCCGCGAGGGCCGCATCCTGATGGCGCGCGATCCGCAACAGATGTCCAGCTACCTGCGCCGCGGCCTCGTCGACTGGGTCACCGAGACCGCCGCCACCGGCATGCGTCTGGAGGAACGGGCCGGCGCCGGGCCGCTGGTGCTGACCGAGCGCAACGGCGTCAGCCGCTACCGCACGGTGTTCTTCGTGCGCCGCGACAGCGGCATCGATTCGCTGGAGGACCTGCGCGGGCGCAGCGTCGCGTTCCAGAACACGTCCTCGACCAGCGCCTACTTCATCCCCGCGATGCAGCTGCTCGAGCACGGCATGACGCCGCAGATCCTGCTCTCGCCGAAGGACCGGCCCGGCCCGGACGAGGTCGGCTACGTGTTCGCGCGCTCGGAACTCAACATCGCGACCTGGGTGCACAAGCGCCTGGTCGACGCAGGCACGATGAGCGACGTGGACTGGGCCAACCCGCACACGATCCCGCGTTCCTACCGCGCGGACCTGCGGATCATCCACCAGAGCCCGGAATACCCGCGCGCGCTGGAGATGGTGCGCGGCGACCTGGACCCGCGGGTGCAGGCGCGCCTGCGCGAGGTGCTGCTGCAGGCCGCCGACGATCCGGACGCCGGCGAGGCCCTGCTCCAGTTCTTCCAGACCACCCGCTTCCTGCCGGTCGATCCCCAGTCCGAGGCCAGCCTGCGCTACGTGCGCGCGGGCATGGCGCAGGTCCGCGCGGAGGTCGAATGAGGGTGCTCCGCGCGCCGCGTGGCCTGCACGCGAAGTTCGCCATCCTGGTCGGCGCGACCCTGCTGCTGATGGTCGCCGTGGTCCTGCTGATGCTGCAGCGTCAGGGCGCGATGCAGCGCGAGGTGGTGGTGCAGAGCGGGCAGGCGATCCATACCCTGGCCTTCGAACGCCTGCGCCGGCGCGGCGAGTCGGAGGCGGCGCAGCTGGCCGACGCGCTGGTCAACCCGCTCTACTACTTCGACCTCGACGCGATCGGCGGGATCACCCGCAGCACCCTGCGCGAGCCGGACGTGCGCTACGTGCTGGTGTTCGATCCGGACGGCGACATCCTGCACGACGGCTCCGGCGACATCCCGACCTACGGCCAGGCGATGCACGACCCGCTGGCCTACGAGGCGGTCTCGGCGCGCGGCCTGCACGTGCAGTGGAGCGATCGCGTGCTGGACGTGTCGAGCCCGATCCTGCTCGGCGACCAGCGCCTGGGCGGCGTGCGCATCGGCTACGGGCTGGAGGGCGTCAGCGCCGACGAGCAGGCGGCGACCGGCGCGCTCGCAGGCCGTCTGCGCGAGATCGGCGAGCGCCACCTGTGGTGGATCGGCCTGCTGCTGGCGGCGCTGGTCGCGCTGGGCGCGCTCGCCAGCCTGGTCCTGCAGCGCGCGCTGGTGCAGCCGATCCGGCAGCTGGCCGACGCCGCGCGCGAGATCGAGTCGGGCAATTTCGAGGCGCCGGTGCCGACCAGCAGCCGCAAGGACGAACTGGGCGACCTGCTGCGCGCGTTCGGGCGGATGGGCAGCAGCATCGCCCGCCACGACCGCGACATCCGGCGCATGGCCTACACCGACGCGCTGACCGGGCTCGCCAACCGCCTCGCCTTCCGCGAGAGCCTGGACCAGCGGCTGATGCAGCTGCGCGGCGCCGGCCGCCAGCTGGCGCTGCTGTTCGCCGACATCGACGACTTCAAGCGGGTCAACGACACCCTCGGCCACGACGTCGGCGACGAGGTGCTGCTGCAGTTCGCCAACCGCATCCGCACCGCGGTGGAGCGTTACGGCGACGGCGAGAGCCTGCTCGCGCGTTTCGGCGGCGACGAGTTCGTGATCCTGCTGGAGGCGGGCGGCGAGCCCGGCCGCGACGCGCGCGCGCTGGCCACCGAGCTCGCCGAGACCCTGGTCGCCGAACTGGCGCGGCCGATCATCGTGCATGGGCGCCAGGTCTTCCTGGGCTCGTCGATCGGCATCACCCTGTTCCCGGAAGACGCCGCCGGCGCGACCGCGCTGATGAAGAACGGCGACATCGCGATGTACCAGGCGAAGGTCGCCGGCAAGGGCTGCTACCGCTTCTACAGCCGGGCGATGGACCAGGCGGTGGAGCGGCGGGTGCGCATGGAGCAGGACCTGCGCGGCGCGTGGGAGCGCGGCGAACTGAGCCTGGTCTACCAGCCGGTGTACCGGCTCGCCGATTCGCAGCTGGTCGGCGCCGAGGCGCTGCTGCGCTGGCGGCATCCGGAGCAGGGGGTGATCGCGCCCTCGGTGTTCATCGACGTGGCGGAACAGAGCGGGCTGATCGAGACGCTGGGCCCGCTCGCGCTGCACGCGGCCTGCCGCGACGCGATGACCTGGCAGCGGGCGGCGCGCCGCGGCGAGGGCCTGTTCGTCGCGGTCAACGTGTCGCCCCGGCAACTGCGCAGCGGGACGCTGCCGGAGCAGGTCGCCGAAGCGCTGGAGGACACCGGGCTGCCGCCCGCGCAGTTGCACGTGGAGTTGACCGAGACCGCGGTGATCGGCGACGAGCTGCAGGCGAGCAGCCTGCTGGCACGCCTGCGCGGCACCGGCGTCAAGGTCTGGCTGGACGACTTCGGCACCGGCTTCTCCGGGCTGAGCCACCTGCGGCGGGTGCCGATGGACGGGGTCAAGATCGACCGCAGCTTCATCGCCGACGTGCTGCGCGACCCCGACGACCTGGCACTGACCACCGCGATCATCGCAATGGCGCATTCGCTCGGCATCACCGTGGTCGCCGAGGGCGTGGAGCAGGAGGGCCAGTACACGATCCTGCGCGAACGCGGCTGCGACCTCGCCCAGGGCTTCTGGCTCGGCCACCCGCTGACGGCGGAAGACTTCCTCGACCTGCTGGCGTAGGGGTTCAAACCGGAACTCCAAGATCGGCGCCATGCTCGAATGCCCGCAGGACGGCGGACGGCGTGACGGCGGCCCGCGCCCGGGAGGGCGGGGGTATTGCTTTTTCCCTTAGAAGGGCAATCCTTGCCCTTATGCGGGCGCGCGCCATCCATGGCGCGCTTGACGCAACACCCCCGCCATCCCGGTCGCTCGGACAGCCCCTCGCTGCTTGCCGTAGAGCGGAGCTTGCTCCGCTACCCGATCGCGAGAGTGGTGGGGGCGCGTCGGGTGGGAGAGGTGGGCAGGACCGTATGCGGCATGGATGCCGCATCCGAGCCCCCATGGATGGGTTCACGGCGTGTCCTGCCCGCCTCTCCCGCCCGGCGCGCTCGCGAAGGCCGTGCCCGCCGCAACCGCGCGCGCCATCGACGTCTCCCTGGTCTGCAAGCCACAAGGGAGAACGCATGAACATCCGCACCCAGCAATGGCGCGCATGGCTCGCCGGCGCCCTGTTCGCCATCGCATCGCTCGCGTGCATGGCGTCGCGGCCCGCGCTCGCCGCGGAGCAGGACGCGCGCGCTTCGCAGCCCGCGTCGATCGCGCGCGACGAAGTCAGGAGGATCATCGCCGAGAACCGCAGGATCGTCTCCGACAATGGCATCGAGGAGCTGAAGGCGATCACCCTCGGCGGCGTTGCGCAGTGGATCTCGGTGCGCGGTCGCGACCGCCGCAATCCGATCCTGCTGGTGCTGCATGGCGGACCGGGCTCGCCGACCCTGCCGGTCGCGTGGACCTTCCAGTCGCCGTGGGAGGACTACTTCACCGTCGTGCAGTGGGACCAGCGCGGCGCCGGCCGTACCTTCGCGGGCAACGACGCGGACGCGCAGGCGCCCGGCATGACCATCGCGCGCATGGCCGACGACGCCGAGGCGCTGGTGCGCTACCTGCGCGCGGCCTACGGCAAGCGGCGGATCTTCGTGCTCGGCCACTCGTGGGGCTCGGTGCTCGGCGTGTCGCTGGCGAGGCGGCGGCCGGAGTGGCTTTACGCCTACGTCGGGGTCGGCCAGATCGTCGACTTTCGCGAGAACGAGCGGCGCGGCTACGCATGGACGCTGGAGCGCGCGCGCGCCGACGGCAACGAGGAGGCGGTGCGCGAGCTGGAAGCGCTGGCGCCGTATCCCGGCGAGGGTCCGCTCACGATCGAACGCATCGGCGCGCAGCGGCGCTGGCTGATGCACTACGGCGGCCTGGCCTGGGGGCGCCGCGACTTCCAGTGGGACGCCGACGCCTGGAAGCTGTCGCCCGACTACACCGACCAGGCCTGGTCGCGGATCGACGCCGGCGGCCTGTTTTCGCTGACCCACCTGCTGCCGGCGCTGTCGGACGTGGATTACCGCGATACCGCACGCTTCGCCTGCCCGGTGTTCCTGTTCCTGGGCCGCCACGATCAGGCGACGCCGTCCAGCCTCGCCGCCGACTGGTTCGCGACGCTGCGGGCGCCGGCCAAACGGCTGGTCTGGTTTGCCGGTTCGGCGCACATGCCGATGCAGGAGGAGCCGGGCCGCTTTCTCCTGCACCTGGTGCGCGACGTGCGCCCGCTGGCGGTGCGCGCGGGCGACGCGGCGCCCGAGGAACTGGTCGAGTGAGGGCGCTCCGGCGCGGCCGGATCAGACCGTCTCGTAGGCGCCGTAGCCACGCAGGCGCTGGTAGCGGCGCTGCAGCAGTTCGTCGGCCGGGATCTGCTCCAGGTCGTCGAGCTGGTTGAGCAATACCGCCTTGAGACGCCTGGCCATCTGCGCCGGGTTGCGGTGCGCGCCGCCGATCGGTTCGCGCACCACCTTGTCGACCAGGCCCAGTTCCTTCAGCCGGCGCGCGGTGAGGCCGAGCTGCTCGGCGGCGTCCTTGGCCTTGTCCGCGGTCTTCCACAGGATCGACGCGCAACCTTCCGGCGTGATTACCGAGTAGGTGCTGTACTCGAGCATGTTGGTGACGTCGCCGACGCCAATCGCCAGCGCGCCGCCGGAACCGCCCTCGCCGACCACGGTGCACACGATCGGCACGCGCAGTTCGGCCATCTCCAGCAGGTTGCGGGCGATCGCCTCGGACTGGCCGCGTTCCTCGGCGCCGACGCCGGGGTAGGCGCCGGGGGTGTCGATGAAGGTCAGGATCGGCAGGCCGAAACGTTCGGCGAGTTTCATCAGGCGCAGCGCCTTGCGGTAGCCCTCCGGGCGCGGCATGCCGAAGTTGCGCTTGACCTTGCTGCGGGTGTCGCGGCCCTTCTGGTGGCCGATGATGACCAGGCTGCGGCCATTGATGCGGCCCAGGCCGCCGACGATGGCGGCGTCGTCGGCGTAGGCGCGGTCGCCGGCCAGCTCCTGGAACTCGTCGCACATCAGCCGGATGTAGTCGTTGGTGTAGGGCCGCGCCGGGTGGCGGGCCAGCTGCGAGACCTGCCAGGGGCTGAGGTCGCGGAAGATGTGCGCGGTGCGCTGGCGGAGCTTGGCCTGCAGCGCGGCGACTTCGGCCTCGACGTTGACGGCCGGGCCCTGGGAGGCCTGGCGCAGCTCCTGGATCTTGGCCTGGAGGTCGGCGATCGGCTGCTCGAAGTCGAGGTAGTTCGGGTTCATGCACGCGCTTCAGGCAGGAAAGCGGACAGTTTAACTAAGTGAGCCATACGCCGCGGTGTGGTGGGGTGAGGCGGGCCATCGCGGTCGGGGCACTCGGACCGGGCACAGAGGCAAGAGCAGATCCCGGGCTCGCGCCCGGGAGGGCGGGGGTATTGCTTTTCCCTAGCTGGGCCGCCACTGCGCGGCTCCCCCGGCCCGGCGCAGCGCGCCGGGCGTTCGCACGGGCGCGCGGCATGCCGCGCAAGCCGCCCGTGCTCACCCATGCCCAGATGCGGGCGCGCGCCATCCATGGCGCGCTGACGCAACACCCCCGCCCTCCCGGGCGCTCGGACGGGACATCGCAGCTTGCCGTTGAGCGGAGCAGGCTCCGCTCAACGAAAGCGAAACACCCGACCGCGGGAGTGGCGGGGCGCGCCGGGTGGGAGAGGTGGGCAGGACCGTATGCGCCATGGATGGCGCATCCGAGCCTCCATGGATGGATTCACGGCGTGTCCTGCCTGCCTCTCCCGCCCGGCGCGCTCTCGCGAAGCCCCCCAAACCTGCAAGCCCACGCTCTCGAAGGGCACTGGCGGGAGCGCCCGGCTTGAACGTCACGCCCAGGGCTTGCCCAGCGACAGCCGCACCGCCTTGACGCCCGGCAGGCTGCGCAGCAGGCCGGGCAGGGCGGCGTCCACGCGCAGGCCGCGGTCGCCGTTGAGCTGCAGGCGGCCGACTGCGCCCGCGATGGTCGCCTCGAGCAGCAGCGGGGTGGCGCCGGCGTGGCGCTGCAGGACATCGAGGAAGTGCGCGAGCGCGCCCGGCTCGCGCAGGTCGAGCTTGATGCCCAGCCGCTGCGCATATTGCCCGCACACCTGCGCCCAGTCCCAGCAGCGCCGCGCGCGCAGCGAGAAGCCGCCGCTGAACTCGTCCTCGCGCAACCCGCCCTCGACCAGCAGGATGCGGTCGCGGGTCAGCATCGCCGCATTCTCGTAATAGCCCTCGGCGAAGAACGCGCATTCGATCCGCCCGCGCCCGTCCTCCAGCTGCACGAACGCCTGCGAATCGCCGCGCTTGCGCATGCCGGTGACCTGGCCGGCGATCACCACCGTCACCTCCGGCCGCCAGCCGCGGCGCTCGTCCTCGGAGCGCTCGCTCCAGAGCCGGTCGAGGTCGCCGAGGTCGTGGCCGACCAGCGCGCGCAGGTCGTCGCGGTAGGGATCCAGCGGATGGCCGCTGAGGTAGTGGCCGAGGGTTTCGCGTTCGCCCTGCAGCTTCTGCAGCAGCGGCCACTCCTCGGCTTCCGGCAGGTCCAGCGCGAGCGCCGGCGCGGCCGCGCCGCCGTCGCCGCCGAACGCGCCGAACAGCGACACCTGCCCGGCCTCGCGCTCGCGCGCCAGTTGCTCGGTGGCCTTGAGCACCTCCGGCAGCTGCAGCATCAGCGACGCGCGGTTCTTGCCGAGCGCGTCGAGCGCACCCGCCTGCAGCAGGGCCTCCAGCGCGCGCCGGTTGAGCTTGGTGGAATCGACCCGCTTGCAGAAATCGAGCAGGTCCGCGAACGGCCCACCCGCCTCGCGCGCCTCGACGATCGCCTCGCACACGCCGCGGCCGACGCCCTTCACCGCGCCGAGGCCATAGCGCACCGTGCGCGCGTCCACCGCCTCGAACATGTAGGTGGACGCGTTGACCTCCGGCGGCAGCACCGCGACGCCGATCGCGTGGGTCTCGTCGAGGAAGCCGACCACCTTGTCGGTGTTGTCCATGTCGCTGGACAGCACCGCCGCCATGAACTCGGCCGGATAGTGCGCCTTCAGCCACGCGGTCTGGTAGGACACGAGCGCATAGGCGGCCGCGTGCGACTTGTTGAAGCCGTAGCCGGCGAACTTCTCCAACAGGTCGAAGATCGGGCCGGAGACCTTCGGCTCGATGCCGTGGTGCTGGAGTGCGCCGGCCTCGAACTTGGCGCGCTCCTTGGCCATCTCCTCGACTTTCTTCTTGCCCATCGCGCGGCGCAGCAGGTCGGCGCCGCCGAGCGAATAGCCGGCCAGGATCTGCGCGGTCTGCATGACCTGCTCCTGGTACACGACCACGCCGTAGGTCGGCGCCAGCACCGGCTCCAGCAGCGGGTGCGGATAGACCACCTCCGCGCGCCCGTGCTTGCGCTCGATGAAGTCGGGGATCAGGTCCATCGGCCCCGGCCGGTACAGCGAGACCAGCGCGATCAGGTCCTCGAAGCGGTCGGGCTTGGCGCGCTTGAGCAGCTCGCGCATGCCGCGCGATTCGAACTGGAAGACCGCGACCGTGTCGCCCCTGGAGAACAGTTCGTAGGTGGGCGCGTCGTCGAGCGGAATCGCCGAAATATCCAGCGTCTCCCGGCTCCCGTCTCCCGTCTCCCGTCGGTTGATCGCCTTCACCGCCCAGTCGATGATGGTCAGCGTGCGCAGGCCGAGGAAGTCGAACTTGACCAGGCCGACCGCCTCGACGTCGTCCTTGTCGAACTGCGTGACCGGATTCCTGCCGCGCCCGCCCTCGTCGTGTTCGGCGAACAGCGGGCAGAAGTCCGACAGCGGCGAGGGCGCGATCACCACGCCGCCGGCGTGCTTGCCGGCGTTGCGGGTGAGGTCCTCCAGCTCGCGGGCGAGCGCGAGCAGGTCGCGCACGTCGTCTTCGGACTGGTTGCGCTGGATCAGTTCCGCCGATGCGAGCTCGCTGTTCTTGCGCGCAGCCTCGGATTCGCCGAGCGCGTCGTCCAGGCTGATGCCGAGCGTGTTCGGGATCAGCTTGGCGATGCCGTCGACGAAGCCGTACGGGTGGCCGAGCACGCGGCCGGTGTCGCGCACGACGGCCTTCGCCGCCATCGTGCCGTAGGTGATGATCTGGCTGACCCGGTCGCGGCCGTACTTGCGCGCGACGTAGTCGATCACCTCGTCGCGCCGGTCCATGCAGAAGTCGATGTCGAAGTCCGGCATCGACACGCGCTCGGGGTTGAGGAAGCGCTCGAACAGCAGGTCGTAGGGCAGCGGGTCGAGGTCGGTGATGCCGAGCGCCCACGCGACCAGCGAACCGGCGCCGGAGCCGCGCCCCGGGCCCACCGGGATCCCCTGCTGCTTTCCCCAGTTGATGAAGTCCGCGACGATCAGGAAGTAGCCGGGGAAGCCCATCTTGACGATGACGTCGAGTTCGGCCTCCAGGCGCGCGTCGTAGTCGGCGCGGGTCTTGCCCGGCGCCAGCGGATTGCGCTGCAGGCGCCGCTCCAGGCCCTCGCGCGCCTGGCTGCGGATCCAGCTGTCCAGGGTCTCGTCGTCCGGGACCGGGAACGCGGGCAGGAAGTAGGTGCCCAGGCGCAGCTCGAGGTTGCAGCGCGTGGCCAGCGCCAGCGTGTTGTCGAGCGCGTCGGGCACGTCGGCGAACAGCGCCGCCATTTCCTCCGACGACTTGAGGTACTGCTCGGCGCTGTACTCGCGCGGGCGCTTGGGATCGTCGAGCACCCGGCCGGTGGCGATGCACACCCGCGCCTCGTGCGCGCCGAAGCCCTCGCGATCGAGGAAGCGCGCGTCGTTGCTGGCGACCACCGGGATCCCGCGCGCGGCGGAGGCGTGCAGCGCGAACGCGTTGAACGCATCCTCGCCCTCGCGGCCGGTGCGGGTCAGCTCCAGGTGCAGGCGCTCGCCGGTGTGGCGCTGCCAGTCGGCCAGCCACTGCTCGGCGAGTTCGTGCTTGCCGGCGGCGGCCAGGCGCCCGGCTTCGCTGTGGCGGCCGGCCAGCGCGAACAGGCCGGCGTTCTGCTCGCGCAGCCAGTCCGGCCGCAGCACCACGCCGTCGTGGCGGTGGCCTTCCATCCACGCGCGCGTGAGCAGCCGCGACAGGGTCAGGTAGCCGTCGCGGTCGCGGCACAACAGGGTGAGACGGGTCGGCGGCTCGTCCGCCTCGGCGAGCAGCACGTCGGCGCCGGCGACGGGCTTGAGCCCGGCGGCCTCGGCGGCCTTGTAGAACTTGACCAGCGCGAACAGATTGTTCTGGTCGGTGATCGCGACCGCCGGTTGCCCCAGTGCCACGCACCGCTGCACCAGCTCGGCGATCCGGATCGTCGAATCGACCAGCGAGTATTCGCTGTGCAGGTGGAGGTGGACGAAGCGGGTCGGCATCGGGCAGGCGCGGCGGTGACCCGCAGGGTAGGCCGCCGCCTGGCCGCGGACAAGGCTTGACACCCGCCGCTGCGCATTTCGTGCGCGCTGCCCGCGCTAGCCGCGCACGTGAAAGGCTTCCATCTCCGGCTGCGGCGTGTAGCGGCTCGCGTCGATCCGGTGCCGGTGCTGCTGCCAGGCGAGTTCGTCCAGGCGGTCGCGGATCCAGGCCTGGCGCCGGGCCGGGCCGTCGCCCGCCGGGCTGGCCTCGCGACGGTAGGCGCGGAAGTCGAGGTAGTCCTCGACTTCGTCGGCCAGCGCAGGCCAAGCCAGCTCCAGCAGCAGCACGTCGTCGAGCCGGCCGAGCAGCGGGACGTGGTTGGGGATCAGCCCGTCGTTGTCGAAGTAGCCGAGCAGGCCGCGCAGGCGGCAGGCGCCGGGCGAGTCGCGGTCCCAGTCGGGATCCTCCAGCAGCGCGCGCAGCTCGTCGACCCGGGCGAGGCGCTCGGCGAGCATCGCCTGCGCCTGTTCGGCGGGCAGCGACAGCAGCCAGCGCGCGACCTGCGCGATCTGGTCGGGGCGCACGCGCGGCGCGGCGGGGCAGATGTCGTGCAGCAGCGCATCGAAGCTCTCGACCTGGTGGTCGTCCAGGATCCAGTCGCCGGCGCGCCGGCGGCGGCCGTCAGGGCGCGCCTCGGGCCAGGGCAGGGGTGCGGGGGCGGGATGGTTGCCGAAGTTGAGCATGCATGCCTCCCATGTGCCGGCGGTGCGGTCCGCGCGGTGCGCGGTGCGCGCCGGCCGAACGCACCGCGATACGGAACGGTTCGAGTCTGCGGCGCGGCGCGGCGCAGTGCGAGGGCCGTTAGTCGGGGGTCGCGAATTCAACGAGATGAGTTCGCGGGATCGGCTCAACCGACCCCTCGTTGCTCAGCACACGCGGAACAGCGCGGGCGTGGCCGGGGCGGCGTAATGCGACAGGGTGTCGTACGCGGTGCGCGCCAAGCATGCGCTGCCGGCTTCCAGCGCATCGGCCGGCGGGACGATGAAGGGCGCGAGCGTGAAGGCCTGCGGCGCGGCCTCGGCCCGGGCGGCGGGCGCCTGCTCCGCGCGGCGGGCGGCGACGATGCGGATGGCGGGCGTCGGCGCGGCGACGAAGCGGTCGGCGGGGAGCGGCAGGTGGATGGCGTTCATGGCGGGTCTCGGGTGGTCGGGCGCGGCGATTCCGCGCAGGGCCAGCGTCCTCCGGCGCCCCGCGCGAAGCTTGAGGGCGCCATGCGGGAAGCATGCGGGAATCGTGCGGGAAGCCGGTTTTCGGTGATCCCCGCGTTTTCTGGTCAGCGAACCCCCGCCACCGCCCCCCGGGAGCCCCCGTGACCGGCAAGGGACCCACCTACCGCTTCGGCGACGTCGAGGTCGAGCCCGGCGCCCAGCGCGCCGAGCGCGCCGGCGCGCCGCTGGCGCTCGAGCCCAAGGCCTACGCGGTGCTGGTCGTGCTGCTGGAGGAGGCCGGGCGGGCGCTCGGCCGCGACGAGCTTCTGGACCGGGTCTGGGGCCACCGCCACGTCACCCCGGGCGTGCTGAACCGGGTGATCGCGCAGCTGCGCAAGGCGTTGGGCGACGACGCCGAGCACCCGCGCTACATCCAGACCCTGCACAGCCGCGGTTACCGCTTCATGGCCGAAGTGGAGCGCGTCGAGCCGCATCCGGTGCCCGTGCAGGAAGCGGCGCAGCCCGTGTCGCCCGCCTCGGCGCCGCCCGCGATCGCCCCGTACCCGCACGACGACGGCGGCCACCACGACAGCAACCATGCCGTCTTCCATCGCTGGCGCCTGCTCGCCCTGCTGGCGACGGGCGCCGCGTTGCTGCTGGTGCTGTGGGCCCGCCAGCATCCCGCGGTCGCGCCGCCCGCGCGGGCCTCGATCGCGGTGCTGCCATTCACCAGCCTGAGCAACGACCGCGACGACCGCTATTTCGCGGAGGGGCTCGCGATCGAGATGCACGACGCCCTGGCCGGGGTCGAGGGCCTGCGCGTGGCGGCGTTGCTGTCGCCGCAGGCGGAACACCAGGACTGGGGCGACGCCAGGGCGGTCGGCCAGCGCCTGGGCGTGGCCACCGTGCTCGACGCCAGCGTGCGCCGCGACGGCGACCGCCTGCGGATCAGCGCGCACCTCTCGGACACCCGCACCGGCTACGTGCTGTGGAGCGAGGTCTACGACCGTGCAGCGGGCGACGTGTTCGCGACCCAGGGCGAGATCGCCGGCGAGGTCGTGCACGCGCTGCTCGGCAAGACGCCCGGTGCCGAGGGCGCGCTCGCCCGGCGGCTGGCGCCGACCACCAGCGTCGCCGCCTTCGACGCCTACCTGATGGGCCTGCAGGCGCTGTGGCGCGCCGAGGACGCCGGCGGCTACGCGCGGGCCGAGCAGGCGTTCGGGCGCGCCCTGGCGGTGGACGCCGGCTTCGCCCGCGCGCAGGCCGGCGTGTGCCGCGCGGAGACCGCGCGCTTCGTCAACGAGCGCGACCCGGGCGCCTACGCGCGCGCGCAGGCCGCGTGTTCGCGCGCGCAATCGATGGACCCCGCTTCATCCGAAGTCGCGCTGGCGCAGGCCGAACTGCATGAGGCGCACGGGGACAACGCGGCCGCGGTCGCGGACTACGCCCGTGCCGAACTGGATCCGGCGCGGCGGCCCGCCGTGTACGTCGGCATGGCGATGCTGCGCGCGGGCGAAGGGCGCGAGGACCTCGCCCGCGACTATTTCCGCCGCGCGCTGGAACTGCGCCCCGACGATCCGGCGATCCACGCCTGGCAGGGCTACCACCTGTACCAGACCGGCGACGTCCGCGGCGCGATCGCGGCATTCGCCAGGGCGGTCGAACTGGCGCCCGCCAACGCCGCTTACTGGAGCACGCTCGGGATGCTGCACGTGAACGCCGGCGACAACGCCGCCGGCGCGCGCGCGCTCGAGAAGTCGCTGGCGATCGAGCCGAACTACCCCGCCTACAGCAACCTCGGCGAGATCCGCTATCAGGCCGGCGATTACACCGCCGCCGCGGCCCTGCAGCGGCGCGCCGCCGAACTCGCGCCGGCCGACTACCTGCCGTGGGGCAACCTCGGCGACGCCTTGCTGGCCGATCCGGCGACCGCCGCGCAGGCGCCGGCCGCCTACCGCACGGCCGCGCAACGCGCGCGCGCCTACCTCGCGGCCCGGCCCGGCGATGCCACCGCGACCGCCGCGCTGGCCTGGTACGAGGCCAACCTGGGCCACGCCGACGACGCGCGCGCACTGGTCCGCCGGGCCGACACCGAGGGCACGCATACCGATCCGGCCGAAGCCGCGCTGTACGCGGCGGAGGTCTTCGCCGCGCTCGGCGACCCCGCGCAGGCGCGTGCGCGCATCGCCGCCGCGCGCCGCGCCGGCATGCCCGCGACCCGCATCGCCACCAATGCCGTCCTGCGCCGCGCCGGCCTGACCGGCGATGGAGCAACCCGATCAGCGCCCGCCACGCAGGCGGCGGGCGCCCAGCAGGAGCCCTGACATGCCACGCAATCCCGCCCCGGAAACGAAGGCCGCGCGAACCGGCGTCGCGCGCAAGTCCACGGTGCGTCGCGCCAACGGCGCCAGCCGGGCCATCTCGAAGGCCGCCAAGGTCGCCAAGGTCGCGCCGCTCGCCGCGGAGGAGACCGAGCACACGTTCCTCTATCCGGTCGACAAGCAGCGCGTGCTGCGGATCACCGTGGCGGTGGCGCTGGAAGGAAAGCGGTTCCGGCGCGGGATCATCAATCCCGGCGACCGGCCGAAGGACAACTAGCCGGCCAGCGCGAGTTGCCCGGGCTCGATGTCCAGCCCCAGCGCCTGGCGCACCGGCGCGAAGCTGCGCCGGTGCTGCGGGCAGGGCCCGTGCGCGCGCAGCGCGGCGAGGTGCGCCGGCGTGGAATAGCCCTTGTGCTCGTCGAAGCCGTACTGCGGCCACTGCGCGTGCAGCGCGCGCATGCGCCGGTCGCGGGTTACCTTGGCGAGGATGGACGCGGCCATGATGCAGCGCTCGCTGGCGTCCCCGCCGACGATCGCCTGCGCGGGCCGGCACAGTCCGCGCGGCAGCGCGTTGCCGTCGATGCGCGCGCAATCGGCGGCGTGGGCGACCGCTTCCAGCGCCAGGCGCATCCCGAGCATGGTCGCGTGGTAGATGTTGAGGCGGTCGATGTCGTCCACCTCGACCGCGACCACGTGCCAGGCCAGCGCGCGCTCGACGATGCGCGGGTACAGCTCCTCGCGGCGGTCGGGCGCGAGTTGCTTGGAATCGGCCAGGCCATTCACCGGCGTGCGCCCGGGCGGGAACACCACCGCGGCGACCACCACCGGCCCGGCCAGCGGGCCGCGCCCGGCCTCGTCGATGCCGGCGATGCGTTGCGCGGGCGTGGCGACGGGCAGGTCGAAGGCGATTTGGGCGATGGAATCAGCCACGCGCGGACGATACAACGTCCGCGATCGCCGCGGCGGCCGCCTGCGACGCGTCGCGCCGCAATTGCCGATGCAGGTCACGGAAGCGCGGCGCCAGCGCCTCCCGCGCGGGCGCGTCGCGGAACCAGGCGAGCACCGCGTCGGCGAGGGCCTGTGGTGTGCAGGCGTCCTGCATCAGCTCCGGCACCACGTCGTCGCCGGCCAGCACGTTGGGCAGGGCGTAACGGTCCACCTTGAGCAGGCCCAGGCGCCTGACGATCGCGTGGGTCAGCGGCGCCACCTTGTAGCCGACCACCATCGGCCGCTTCGCCAGCATGCCTTCCAGCGTCGCGGTGCCGGACGCGAGCAGGACCACGTCGCTCGCGACCATCGCGGCGCGCGCCTGGCCGTCGATCAGGCGCGCGCCGTCCGGCGCGCCGGCGTCCGCCAACAGCCGCTCGAGCGCGGCGCGGCACTGCGCGTTGGCGGCCGGCACGACGACCTGCAAGCCGGGGATCTCCCGCGCGACCAGCGCCGCGGCCTGCAGGAAGCCGGCGCCCAGCCGCGCGATCTCGCCCAGCCGCGAACCCGGCAGCACCGCCAGCACCGGCGCGTCCGCGGCCAGGCCGAGTTGCGCGCGCGCGGCCGCGCGGTCGGGCTCCAGCGCCATCGTGTCGGCCAGCGGATGGCCGACGAAGCGCGCGTCCACCCCGTGCCGCGCGTAGATCGGCGGTTCCATCGGGAACAGGCACAGCACGCGGTCGGCGCTGCGCCCGATCTTCGCCGCGCGCCCCTGCCGCCACGCCCACACCGAGGGGCTGACGTAGTGCACGGTGCGCACGCCGCGCTGCTTGAGCCAGCGTTCGACCCCGAGGTTGAAGTCCGGCGCGTCGATGCCGATGAAGGCATCCGGCCGCCACGCCAGCACGCGCTCGCGCAGGGCGCGGCGCAGGCGCAGCAGGCGCGGCAGGTGGGCCAGCACCTCGGCCAGGCCCATCACCGCCAGCTCGGACGCGTCGAACCAGGTCTCCATGCCGGCCTCGCGCATCGCGTCGCCGCCGATGCCGGCGAACTCCGCGTCGGGGAAGCGCGCGCGCAGCGCCTCGACCAGGCCCGCGCCGAGCAGGTCCCCCGAGGCTTCCCCGGCGACCAGCGCGAACTTCATCGCCGTCCCCCCGGCAGGCCGGTCACCGCAGCAGCGGCCGGTCGCCGCTGCCGACGAACTCGAGGAAGGCGCGCACGTCGTCGCTGTCCCGCGCCAGCGCGGCCAGCTGCTCGCGCGCCTCCTCCAGCTTCGCCCCGGACACGTACAGCGCGCGGTAGGCGCGCTTGATCGCCGCGATCCGCTCGCCGTCGAAACCGCGCCGCTTCAGGCCCTCGGCGTTGATCCCGCGCGGCCGGCTGTAGCCTTCCTGCGCGACCAGCACGTAAGGCGGCACGTCGCCGTTGACGAACGCGCCCATGCCGATGAAGGCGTGCGCGCCGATCCGGCAGAACTGGTGCACGCCGACGAAGCCGCTGAGGATCACGTGGTCGCCGATCGTGACGTGCCCGGCCAGGGTCGCGTTGTTGGAGAACACGCAGTGGCTGCCGACCAGGCAGTCGTGGGCGACGTGCACGTAGGCCAGCAGCCAGTTCTCGTCGCCGAGGCGGGTGACGCCGCCGCCGCTGCCGGTGCCGCGGTTGATCGTGACGAACTCGCGGATCACGTTGCGGTCGCCGATCACCAGCTCGGTGCGTTCGCCGCCGAACTTCTTGTCCTGCGGGTCGCCGCCGATCGCGGCGTGCCCGTGGATGCGGTTGTCGCGACCGATCCGGGTCGGGCCCGAAATCGTGCAGTGCGGGCCGATCGTGGTGCCGTCGCCGATCTCGACGTCGGCGCCGACCACGCTGTACGCGCCGATCGCCACGCCCGCGCCGAGCCGCGCGGACGGATCCACAACCGCGGTCGGGTGCACGCCGGGCGCGGCGGCAGGCATCAGTCCTTCGCCTCCGCGCACAGGATCTCGGCGCAGGCGACCTGCTCGCCGTCCACGCGGGCGATGCCGACGAACTGCGCCATGTTGCGGATCATGCGCTTGAGGGTGACGTCGAGCTCCAGCCGGTCGCCCGGCACCACCATCCGCGAGAACTTCGCGTTGTCCACCTTGACCAGGTAGAACACCCGGCCGGAGACTTGCGCGCCGTCGGCGTCCACCTGGTGCGAGAGCTGGGTCAGCACGCCGCCGGCCTGCGCCAGTGCCTCCACCACCAGCACGCCGGGCATCACCGGGTGGCCGGGGAAGTGGCCCTGGAAGTAGGGTTCGTTGAAGCTGACGTTCTTGATCGCGAGCACGCGCTTGTGCGCCTCGAACTCGAGCACGCGGTCCACCAGCAGGAACGGGTAGCGGTGCGGGAGCAGGGCCTGGACGGCGGTGACGTCGAGCGGAAGCTGCGGCTGGAAGCTCATTGCGGATCCTCGGTGGACGCGCGCGTGCGGCGGGCGATCGCGTCCAGCTGCTTGAAGCGGGCGGCGCTGCGGCGCCAGCTCCGATTGTCCATCAGCGGGGTGCCGGAGGAATACTCGCCGGGCTCGCGGATGGAGTGGGTGACCAGGCTCATGGCGGTGACCACGACCCGGTCGCACAGTTCGATGTGGCCGACCACGCCGGCGCAGCCGCCGATCAGGCAGTAGCGGCCGATCACCGTGCTGCCGGCGATCGCGGCGCCGCCCGCCATCGCGGTGTGCGCGCCGATGCGGACGTTGTGGCCGATCTGGATCTGGTTGTCGAGGCGCACGTCCTCCTCGAGCACGGTGTCCTCGAGGGCGCCGCGGTCGATGGTGGTGCTGGCGCCGATCTCGCAGTCGTCGCCGACGGTCACGCCGCCCAGTTGCGGCACCTTCAGCCAGCGGCCGGCGTCCATCGCGATGCCGAAGCCGTCGGCGCCGAGCACCGCGCCCGGATGGATCAGCACGCGCCGGCCCAGGCGCACGCGGCGGACCAGGGTGACATTGGCGCCGAGCTCGCAGTCCTCGCCGACCACGCAGTCCTCGCCGATCGCGCAGCCCGGCCCGATCACCGCGCCGGCGGCGACCACGCTGCGCGGGCCGATGCTGACGAAGGGGCCGACCGACGCGCGCGGATCGACCTGCGCGGACGCGTCGACGACGGCGTGCGGATGCACGCCGGGCGCCGGCGCCTCGCGCGCCTCGAACAGCGCCGCGATGCGGGCGAAGGCCGCGTAGGGATCGGCGGCCACCAGCGCGGTGCCGGCATGGCCGGCGGCGTCCGCCTCGCGCAGCACCACCACGCCGGCGCCGCTGGTCGCGAGCTGCGCGCGGTAGCGCGGATTGGCGAGGAAGGACAGCTGGTCCTGGCCGGCGCGGGCGAGGGTGGCGACCCCGCTCACCCGCGCGGCGGGATCGCCCTGCACGCGCAAACCGAAGCGCTCGGCCAGCGCCTGGGCGGTGTAGCTGCCGGCCACCGTGCCCTGCCTCGGCGCGTCAGAACGCGCCGCCGAAGGTGAACTGCAGGCGCTCGATCTCGTCGCCGTCTTCCTGCTTGATCGGGATCGCGTAGCTGATCGAGATCGGGCCGACCGGCGCGCGCCACAGCATCGCGATGCCGGCCGAGGCGCGCATCGTGTCGATGTCGAACTCGTCCACGTTGCGGTACACGTTGCCGAAATCGATGAACGCCGACAGTCGCGCGGACGGGCTCTTGATCAGGGTCGGGAAGTACATCTCGAGCGAGCCGACCGTCTTCACCGAGCCGCCCAGCGGCTGCAGGAAGGTGCTGTTCGGGGTCACGCCCTCGCGCGGACCCAGGGTGTTGTCGCGGAAGCCGCGCACCGAGCGCACGCCACCGGCGTAGAAGTTCTCGAAGAACGGCAGGCCGTCGGCGACCAGCGGCGGGTCGATGACGTGGTAGTCCGGCGAGGTCGGCAGGCACGGATCGCTGATCGGCGGGCGCGGCGGCTGCACCGGCGGCGTCTGCGGGTCGTTGTCGCTGTCCACCGGCGGCGGCAGGTCCGGCAGGCAGTAGAAGTCGCGCGTGCTCGGATTGCCGTAGCTGTCGCCCCAGCCGAGTTCGGCGCGGGTGTTGAGCACCAGCGCGCGGCTCAGCGGCCAGTACCGCGAGTAGCTGTACTGCAGCTTGAAGTATTCGACGGTCGAGCCGGGCAGGGTGAATTCCGCCGACACCCGCTGGTAGGTGCCGCGGCTCGGGGTGAAATAGTCGTTGCGGCTGTCGCGCGCCCACGCCAGTTCGGTGCGCCAGGCGTGGAAGGTGGTATGGTCCAGCGCCTTGAGGTAGTTGACGATCGACGGCGGGGTCGAACCCGGGTAGGCCTGGATGTCGTTGCTGTCGACGCCGAACAGCATCGAGACGGTGTCGGTCTCGGTGATCGGCAGGCCGAGCACGACCTGGGCGGCGCCGCTGGTGCTGTTGTAGGACGCGATGTTGAAGTCGGAGTTGTCGAACTCGCGGTACCACAGGTTGTACCCCAGCGACAGGCCCTCGTCGGTGAAGTACGGGTTGGTGAACGAGAACGAGTAGCGCTGCAGGTAGCGGTTGCTCTGGGCCTCCACCGCGACCCGGTTGCCGCTGCCGAGGAAGTTGTTCTGCGAGACCTGGATCGAGGTGGTCAGGCCGGAGAGCTGGGCGTAGCCGAGGCCGAACACGAAGCTGCCCGAGGTCGTCTCCTTGACCGAGAACACCACGTCCACCTGGTCGTTGCTGCCCGGGACCGGCTGGTTCTCGACGTCGACCGTCTCGAAGTAGCCAAGCCGCTGCAGGCGGATCTTGGAGCGGTCGATCGCCGCCTGCGAGTACCACGCGCCCTCGAACTGGCGCATCTCGCGGCGCAGCACCTCGTCGGCGGTGCGGGTGTTGCCCTTGAACGTGATCCGGCGCACGTTGACGCGCGGGCCCGGGACCACCTGCAGGGTGACGCCCACGGTGCGCTTCTCGCGGTCCAGCTCGGGCACCGGGTTCACCTGGGCGAACGCGTAGCCGATATTGGCCAGGGTCGCGGTGATCGCGTCCGAGCTCAGCTCCAGCAGCCGGCGCGAGAAGATCTGGCCGGGCTTGAGGAACACCCGCTTCTCGATCTCCTCCTTGGGCAGGATGGTGTCGCCGCCGACCTCGACCTCGGAGATCGTGTACTGCTCGCCCTCGGTCAGGCCGGCGGTGAGGAACATGTCGCGCTTGTCGGGGCTGATCGCGACCTGGGTGCTGTTGATGCTGAAGTCGAGGTAGCCGCGGTCGAGGTAGAACTCGTTGAGCTTCTCGAGGTCGCCGGACAGCTTCTCGCGCGAGTACTGGTCGTCGCGGCGGTACCAGCTGAGCCAGTTGGTCTCCTGCGATTCCCAGCTGTCGGTGATCGCCTCCTGGTCGAACTTCTCGTTGCCGACCAGGTTGATGTGGCGGATCTTGGCGGCGTCGCCTTCCTTGACGTTGATGGTGACGTCAACGCGGTTGCGGTCCAGGCGCGAGACGATCGGGGTGATCTCGACGTTGTACTTGCCGCGGTTGTTGTACTGGCGGGTCAGCTCCTGGGTGACCCGGTCCAGGCTCAGGCGGTCGAAGGTCTCGCCCTCGGCCAGGCCGATGTCCTGCAGGCCCTTGGTCAGGTCCTCGGTCTTGATGTCCTTGTTGCCGACCAGGGTCAGCTTGTTGATCGCCGGGCGCTCGGTGACGGTGACCACCAGGATGTCGCCCTGGCGGTCCATGCGCACGTCCTCGAAGAAGCCGGTCTTGTACAGCGCGCGGATCGCGTCGCCCACGCGCGCCTGGTCCACGCTGTCCCCGCGCTCGATCGGCAGGTAGGTGAAGACCGTGCCCGCGGAGATGCGCTGCAGGCCGTCGATGCGGATGTCGCTGACGGTGAAGGCGTCCGGCGCCGGGACCGGTTGCGGCGCGCCCAGCGAGAACGGGTTCGTCGACTGCGCATGGACGGGCAGGGCCGGGGCCAGTGCCGCCACGAGGGCGACCGCGAGCAGGCGGCGGGTGGGGGTTCGCGTCATCTTGGGGTCCGGTTGGAAGGCGGGTCCATCGCGCGTGGACGGCGATGGCGCGACTCGTTGGCTAGCGCACCAGGTTGAGGATGTCGTTGTAGAACGCCAGGCCCATCAGGCCGGCGAGCAGGGCCAGGCCGACGTACTGCCCGGCGGCCATCGCGCGTTCGCTCAGCGGGCTGCCCTTGGCCAGCTCGATAAGGTAGTACAACAGGTGTCCGCCGTCCAAGACGGGGATCGGCAGCAGGTTGATCACCGCCAGACTGAGCGACAGCAGGGCCAGAAAGTTCAGGAACCAGGCCGGTCCGAGCCGGGCCGAGGCGTTGGCGTAGCGGGCGATGGTGATCGGCCCGGAGACATTGGCGGTGGAGGCGCGCCCGGTCAGCAGGCGGCCGATCATCGCCACCGAGTCGCGGCCGAGCTTCCAGGTCTCGCGCAGCGCCGCCGGCACCGCGGCCAGCGGGCCGTGGCGCAGGGTGGCGTCGTACGCGGGCTGGCCCCCCGGCGCCGGCAGGAAGCCCAGCACCCAGCGCGTGCCGTCCGCGTCGGTGACCTGCCGCGGCTGCACTTCCAGCGCCAGGCGCTCGCCGTCGCGGCGGACGTCGACCATCACCGGCTTGCCGCCGATGCGCTGCACCAGCGGGCTGATGTCCTGGTAGGCCTCGACCGGGCGGCCGTCGATCGCCAGCACCCGGTCGCCTTCGGCAAGCACGCCCCAGGCCGGGGTGCCGGGCTCGATCCGGCCGACCACGGGCGGCAGCAGGCGGAAACGCGGGGTCAGGCCGATCGCCTCGGTCGCGCGGGTCTGGTCGAAGTCGGCGGGCAGCCGCGACAGGCGCAAGGTGCGCTCGCGCTCGCGGCCCTGCGCGTCGCGCAAACGAACGGCCACGTCACGGCGGTCGAGCGCGGCCGCGCCGAGCGCCATGCCGGCCTCGGTCCAGGTCGGGGTGCGCGCGGAGCCGACCGCGAGCAGGGTGTCGCCGCGCGCCAGCCCGGCCTGCGCCGCGATGCCCGTGGCCTCGCCGACCACCGGCGCGTAGTCCGGCCGGCCGATCACGAACATGCCCCACAGCAGCGCCACGCACAGCAGCAGGTTGGCGAGCGGCCCGGCGGCGACGATCGCGATCCGCTGGCCCACCGGCTTGCGGTTGAACGCGAGGTCGCGCTGCTCGGCCGGCACGTCCTCCTCGCGCTCGTCGAGCATGCGCACGTAGCCGCCGAGCGGGATCGCGGCGATCGCGTATTCGGTGCCGTCGCGCCCACGCCGCAGCCACAGCGGCCGGCCGAAGCCGACCGAGAAGCGCAGCACGCGCACGCCGCAGCGGCGCGCGACCCAGAAGTGCCCGAACTCGTGGAAGGTCACCAGCACGCCGAGGCTGACGATCATCCACCAGATGGAGCCGAAGACGTTGGACATGGGATCAGGCGTTCGACGCGAGGACGAGGGCGAAAGCGAGGGCGGGGCGGCGTGCGGGGGCGATCATGCGCGCGCCGCGCGGCCGGTCGCGTGCACGCGCGCGGCGGCGTCGGCGTCGCGCAGCGCGTCCAGCGAGCGCGCGGGCGCGGCCGGCAGCGCGGCGAGGGTGTCCTCGACCAGCGCCGGAATGTCGAGGAAAGCGATCCGGCCCTGAAGAAAGGCTGAAACCGCCACCTCGTTGGCCGCGTTCAGGGTCGCCGGCGCGGTGCCGCCGGCGGCCAGCGCGGCATAGGCCAGGCGCAGGCAGGGGAAAGCGTCGAGGTCCGGCGGCTCGAAGTCCAGCCGGCCGTGCTGCAGCAGGTCCAGCCCGGCCACGCCGGAGGCGATCCGCTGCGGCCAGCCGAAGCCGACCGCGAGCGCGGTGCGCATGTCGGGCAGGCCGAGCTGGGCCAGGGTCGAACCGTCGACGAACTCGACCAGCGAATGCACCAGGCTCTGCGGATGCACCAGCACGTCGATCGCGTCGGCGCCGACGCCGAACAGGTGGTGGGCCTCGATGACCTCCAGGCCCTTGTTCATCAGCGTCGCCGAGTCGACCGAAATCTTCGGCCCCATGTTCCACTTCGGATGCGCCACCGCCTGCGCCGGCGTGACCGCGCGCAGCGAGTCGCGCGCGCGGCCGCGGAACGGGCCGCCGGACGCGGTCAGCAGGATCCGGCGCAGGCCGGCACGCGCGTCGGCGTCGGGCAGGCACTGGAAGATCGCGTTGTGCTCGCTGTCCACCGGCACGATGCAGGCGCCGTGCGCGCGCGCCGCGTCCATCAGCAGCTCGCCGGCGAGCACCAGCGATTCCTTGTTGGCGAGCAGGATGCGCTTGCCGGCATGGGCGGCGGCGAGCGTGGACGCCAGGCCGGCGGCCCCGACGATTGCCGCGACCACGGTGTCGCAGGCGTCGCCCGCGACCAGCGCCTCGAGCGCGGCGTCGCCGGCGTGCGCCTGCGTGTCCAGCCCGGCCGCGGCGAGGCCGTCGCGCAACGCCGCGTAGCCGCCCTCGTCGGCGATCACCGCGTGCGCCGGGCGATGCGCGACGCACAGCGCGACCAGCGCGTCGACCCGGCTGCCGGCGGCCAGCACGCCGGCGCGCAGGCGGTCCGGATGGCGGGCGATCACGTCCAGCGCGGAGGCCCCGATCGAGCCCGTCGCGCCGAGTACGGCGACACGTTTCATCGCGACCTCAGAAGCCGAGCCAGGCCTTGCCCAGCGCGAACACCGGCAGCGCGGCGAGCACGCCGTCGATGCGATCCAGCACGCCGCCATGGCCGGGGATCAGGTCGCCCGAATCCTTGGCGCCGACGTGGCGCTTGAGCAGGCTCTCGAACAGGTCGCCGACCACCGAGAACAGCACCGCCGCGAACGCGGCCAGCGCGACCAGCGGCAGTTGCCCGAGCGAGGCGCCGGCCATCGGCGCGAACGCGAGCGCGACGACCACGCCGGCGATGACGCCGCCGGCCAAACCTTCGACCGTCTTGTTCGGGCTGACCCGCGGGCTCAGCTTGCGCTTGCCGAAGTGGCGGCCGGCGAAGTACGCAGCGGAGTCCGCGGCCCACACGATCGCCAGCGCGACGAACAGCCAGCGGTGGCCGGCCTGCGGCGACATCGCCGGCACCGCGCGCTCGGCGTGGATCCAGGCCAGCGCGCACCACGCCGGCACCACCGCCAGGGTGCCGGCGGCGAGCTTGAACACCCGGGCGTGGGTGGCGTGGTCGGAGGCGAATCCGAAATGGCGCAGCCACAGCAGCGCCAGCAGCCACCAGACCACGCCGACCACCGTCGCCAGCTTGAGCAGCACCAGCGACAGGCCGCCGTCGGGCGTGCGCGAACCCCACACGATCGCGACCATCAGCGCGAGGTTGGCGGCCAGCAGCACCAGCCGGGCGAGGGTGTCGTCCACATCGGCCAGGCGGAACCATTCCCACAGGCCGGCGAGGAACACGATGGCGGCGAGCGCGGCCATCCACGGCGTCGGCAGCAGCAGGATGGCGGCGATCGCGATCGGCGTCAGCACCAGGGCGGCGGCCACGCGGGTTCGGGTCATGCGGAGGTCTCGTCGTGGAAGGTGGCCACCTGCGCCGGGGTGAGGCCGAAGCGGCGCTCGCGCCCGGCGAAGTCGTCCAGGGCGCGCTGAAGTGTCGCCGCATCCAGCTCCGGCCACAATGTTTCGGTGAACCACAGCTCGGTGTAGGCCAGCTGCCAGAGCAGGAAATTGCTGATCCGGTGATCGCCGCCGGTGCGGATGAACAGGTCGGGCGGCGGCAGGTCGGCCAGCGCGACGCGCGCGCCGAACGCGGCCTCGTCGATGTCCTGCGGGCACAGCCGGCCGGCGGCCACGTCCTCGGCCAGCGCGCGCGCGGCGGCGGCGATGTCCTGGCGGCCGCCGTAGCTGGCGGCGATCGACAGTTGCAGGCGGTCGTTGCCGGCGGTGAGCGTTTCCGCGGCGGCCATGCGCCGGCGGATGCCTTCGGAGAAGCGCTCGCGCTCGCCGATGAAGCGGATGCGCACGCCGCGCCGGTGCAGTTCGGCGACCTCGCGGTCGAGCGCGGTCAGGAACAGCTTCATCAGCGCGCCGACCTCGTCCTCCGGCCGGCCCCAGTTCTCGCTGGAGAAGGCGAACAGGGTCAGCGCGCCGATGCCCTTGTCCAGGCAGAAGTCGATGCACAGGTTGACCGCGCGCGCGCCTGCGCGATGGCCCACCGCGCGCGGCCGCTTGCGGCGCTGCGCCCAGCGGCCGTTGCCGTCCATGATGACGGCCAGGTGGCGGGGAAGGCTCATCGTTCGGCGGCCGTGCCGGCTCAGACCGCCATCAGCTCCTGTTCCTTGGCCTTGACCACCTCGTCCACGTCCTTGATCGCCTTATCGGTCATCTTCTGGATGTCGGCATCGCTGCGCGCCGCCTCGTCCTCGGTGACCTTGCGCTCCTTGAGCAGGTCCTTGACCTGCTGGTTGGCGTCGCGGCGCACGTTGCGGATCGCGATCTTGGCGGCCTCGCCCTCCTGGTGCACGACCTTGGTCAGGTCGCGGCGGCGCTCCTCGGTGAGCGGGGGCAGGTTGATGCGGATCACGGTGCCGGCGGTGTTCGGGGTCAGGCCGAGGTCGGAGGCGAAGATCGCCTTCTCCACCGCCGCCACCATCGGCTTTTCCCACGGGGTGATGGTCAGGGTGCGGGCATCGGCGACGGCGATGGTCGCCACCTGCGACAGCGGCATGTCCGAGCCGTAGTAGTTCACCTTGAGGTGGTCGACCAGCGCGGTGGTGGCGCGGCCGGTGCGCAGCTTGGTCAGCTCGTGGCGCAGCGCCTCCACGCTCTTGGCCATGCGCGCCTGCGCGTCCTTCTGGATCTCGTTGATCATCGCCGGCTCCGGGCCTCGAAATTGCGTCAGCCGGGAAGTATAGCGGGGCGCGCCCGCCGGCCATGTGGCCGGCGGGCCGTGCCGGTTCGGCCTAGTGGCCGTGCGGAGCGCGGTCGTGCAGGTCGTGCTCGCAATGGCCGCCGTGTTCGATCTGCAGGGTCGGGTGGTTGATGCCGAAGCGCGCGTCGAGCTCGCGCACGACGCGGTCGATGAAGGCGTCGTGGTCGCTGCGGGCGGGCCGCACCAGGTGCGCGGTCATCGCGATCTCGCCCGCGCCCAGCGACCAGATGTGCAGGTGGTGGACCGCGGTGACGCCGTCCTGGGCGGCCAGCAGGTCGCGCACCGCGGCCTGGTCGAGGTTGGCGGGCACCGCGTCCATGGCCGCGTTGAAGGCGTCGCGCAGCAGCGCGAAGGCGCCCAGCGCGACCACCACGCCGACCAGCAGCGCGGTCACCGGGTCCAGCCAGTTCCAGCCCAGCCACTGGATGCCGATGCCGGCCAGCACCGCCGCCAGCGAGACCGCGGCGTCGGCGACCAGGTGCAGGAAGGCGCCGCGCCGGTTGAGGTCGTGGGCGTGGCCGTCGCGCACCAGCCAGGCCGCGCCGAGGTTGACCGCGATGCCGATCGCCGCGACCACCATCACCGGCAGCGCCGGGATCGCGGGCGGCGCGTCGAGCCGGCGCACCGCCTCCCACGACAGCGCGCCGGCGAAGCCGACCAGCAGAAGCGCGTTCGCCAGCGGCGAGAGCAGGGTCGCGCGTCGCCAGCCGTAGGTGTGGCGGGTGGTCGGCGGCCGCCGCGCCAGCGCCGCCGCGCCCCAGGCCAGGCCCAGCCCGAGCACGTCGCCGAAGTTGTGCAGCGCGTCCGACAGCAGCGCCAGCGAGTCGGTGGCGAAGCCGTAGCCGGCCTCGACCAGGGTGTAGGCGAGGTTGATCAGCGTCACCAGCGCGAAGGCGCGGGTGGCCGAGCCGTGCGGATGGTCGTGGGCGTGGCCGTGCATGCGCCTATGGTCGCGCGATGGGCGGAGCGGATGCTATTGCGGCGTTCCGGGTAGCGATGCGGGCAGGTGCGCGGGCATCGGGCCAGGTACCTGGGCGGACAGGTGCGCAAGCATCGCGCCGGGTACCTCGGCTTGGGCGGACACCGCCCGGCCCGCGTGCGGCTAGTCCGCTCGGTTCCCGTTGCGGCCTTCCACCAGCGTGCCGACGTCCTCGCCGCGCAGGATGCGCAGCAGCACGCCCGGCTGGCTCATGTCGAAGATGCGCAGCGGCAGCTGGCTGTCGCGGGCGAGCGCGAAGGCGGCGGTGTCCATCACCTGCAGGTCGCGGGCGATCACCTGGTCGTAGGTCAGGCGCTCGTAGCGCACCGCGTCGGCGTGCTTCTTCGGGTCCTTGTCGTACACGCCGTCGACCTTGGTCGCCTTCAGCAGCAGGTCGGCGCCGATCTCGATCGCGCGCAGCGCGGCGCCCGAGTCGGTGGTGAAGAACGGATTGCCGGTGCCGGCGGCGAAGATCACCAGCCGGCCCTTCTCGAGGTGGCGGATCGCGCGCCGGCGGATGTAGTCCTCGCACACGTCGTTGATCTTGATCGCGCTCATCACCCGGGCCTTGCCGCCGAGCTTTTCCAGCGCGTCCTGCATCGCCAGCGCGTTGATCACGGTGGCGAGCATGCCCATCTGGTCGCCGGTCACCCGGTCCATGCCGCCCGCGGCCAGGCCGGCGCCGCGGAAGATGTTGCCGCCGCCGATCACCAGGGCGATCTCGGCGCCGGCCTCGCGCGCCTCCATCACCTCGCGCGCCAGGCGGCCGATGACCTTGGGATCGATGCCGTAGTCCTCGTCCCCCATCAGCGCCTCGCCGGACAGCTTGAGCAGGACGCGGCGATAGGCGAGCTGGGTCATGGCGGCTCCTTGGCAATCGCCGAATTGTAGCGGACCGCGTCCGGGGGGCGCGTTGAAGCGGCCTCCGTTGCGCGGCGTGCGGGCTTGACCTGGGTCAGCGCCGCGGGCCGCGGCACATGGTCAGCTGGCTTCCCCAAGGGAGCCTTCGCGATGAACGCAATCGACTGGCCGGACCTGGTCGCCGGCACGGGCATCCTCGAGTCGCTGGATGCTGCCGGCGCGGACTGCCGCGTGCCGGCGCACGCCGCGACGGCCTCCCCCGATGCTGGCTCGGCGTGCCCGAGGTCCGACGCCGGCGGGTGACGCGCCAGCCCGGGCCCGATCGAGCAACCGTCCTGCCGCTGGACGCGCCGGCCGCGCGCCGGCGCGCCGCGGCACGGCAGCGTCTTCACGGGGCGACCACGCCATTCGGGCGCGGATGGTGCGCGCGCCTGGTCCCGGTCAGGACAAGCGGGCCGCGAGCAGGCAAACTGCGGTGTTTTCCACTCTCCCTGTTTCCATGACGCGTCCCGCTTCCCTCGATTACGCGCAACTGCTCGCCTGCGCACGCGGCGAACTATTCGGTCCCGGCAACGCGCGCCTGCCGGCGCCGCCGATGCTGATGTTCGATCGCATCACCCGCATCGAGGAACAGGGCGGCGACTACGGCAAGGGCCTGCTGGTCGCCGAGCTCGACGTCCGCCCGGACCTGTGGTTCTTCGCCTGCCACTTCGAGGGCGACCCGGTGATGCCCGGCTGCCTCGGCCTGGACGCGATGTGGCAGCTCGCCGGCTTCTACCTGCCGTGGCTGGGCGAGCCCGGCCGCGGCCGCGCGCTCGGCGTGGGCGAGGTCAAGTTCAGCGGCCAGGTGCTGCCGGACGCCAAGGTCGTGCGCTACGAGATCCACGTGCGCCGGGTGATGCGCGGCAAGCTTGCGCTGGTGATCGCCGACGGCCGCACCTACGTGGACGACCAGCTGATCTACGAGGCGGCCAACCTGCGCGTGGGGCTGTTCCAGCTGCCGGAGGGCGTGTGATGGCCAGCGCCAGCGCGAATCGCCGCGTCGTCGTCACCGGCATGGGCATCGTCTCGCCGCTGGGCAACGACGCCGCCAGCGTGACCGAGGCCCTGCGCCATGGCCGCAGCGGACTGCGCGCGATGCCCGAGTACGCCGAGCTCGGCCTGCGCAGCCAGGTCGCCGGCGTGCCGGAAATCGACCTCGATGCCGCCATCGATCGCAAGCTTAAGCGCTTCATGGGCGACGCCGCGGCCTACGCCTACGTCGCCATGCGCGACGCGATCGCCGACGCGGGCCTCACGGACGAACAGGTGCGCGATCCGCGCACCGGCGTGATCGCCGGCTCCGGCGGCGGCTCCGCGCAGTGGCAGATCGCCACCGGCGAGCTGCTGCGCGAGAAGGGGGTGCGCAAGGTCGGCCCGTACATGGTCCCGCGCACGATGTGCTCGACGGTGTCGGCGACCCTGGCGACCGCGTTCGGCATCCATGGCGTCAGCTACTCGCTGTCGGCCGCGTGCGCGACCTCCGCGCACTGCATCGGCGCCGCCGCGGACCTGATCCGGCACGGCGCGCAGGACATCGTGCTGGCCGGCGGCGGCGAGGAACTGCACTGGGGCATGACCGCGCAGTTCGACGCGATGGGCGCGCTGTCGACCCACTTCAACGACACCCCTGAACGCGCCTCGCGTCCTTACGACGCGGCGCGCGACGGCTTCGTCATCGCCGGCGGCGGCGGCATGCTGGTGCTCGAGGACTACGAGCACGCGCAGGCGCGCGGCGCGCGCATCCACGCCGAACTGGCCGGCTATGGCGTCACCTCCGACGGCGCCGACATGGTCGCGCCGAGCGGCGAGGGCGCGGTGCGCTGCATGCGGATGGCGCTGGCCGGCACCGACGGCAACGGCGTCGGCACGGTCGACTACCTCAACACCCACGGCACCTCGACCCCGGTCGGCGACCTGGTCGAACTGCAGGCGGTGCGCGAGGCCTTCGGCGCCGAGGTGCCGCCGCTGTCCTCCACCAAGGCGCTGACCGGCCACTCGCTCGGCGCCGCCAGCGTGCACGAGGCGATCTACAGCCTGCTGATGCTGCGGGGCGGCTTCATGGCCGCCTCGGCCAACATCGAGACCCTGGACGAAGGCGCGGCCGGCTTCCCGATCCTGCGCGAACTGCGCGAGGGGCCGCTGCGCACGGTGATGTCGAACAGCTTCGGCTTCGGCGGCACCAACGCGACCCTGGTGTTCCGCGCGGCGTAGCCTTCAGCGTTCGCCGCGCTCGTCCGGCACCGGATGGGCGCGGTCATGCACGCGCCTGGCGTCGGCAGGATCGTCCTGGTCCTTGCGCGGATGACCGCGCTTCGAGGCCGCGCGCAGCTGGCCGTCATGGGCCAGGTCCTTCGGCTGGTCCTTGCGGCCGGACTGGTGGGTGGCGCGCAGTTTCGGTTCGTCGGGACGCATGGGCTTCCTCCTCGTCAGCGGTTGCTGTCGCTGCCGCTGCGGTGGTCGTCGCGGCCTGCCTCGCGCGTCGGCGACTCGCGTTCGACCTTCGCATGGCGCTGGCTGCTGCCCTTGCTGCCGGCGCGCAGCGCGTGGCTGCCGTCATCGAAGCGGTCGGGGCCGGGCGGCGGCGTTTCGTCGCCGCTGCGGTTGCGGTCGCGGGCGTGCTGGTTGGTGCCCATGGCGGACTCCTGCGGCTGCGGGAGTCCAACCTAGCCCAGCGGGTGTTAGGGAAATGCGTCGAAGCCGTGGGCGTGTCAGTCCTCCTCTTCCTCGAACTCGACCAGCGCGTCGAGGTCGATCGCGAGCTCCTCCACCGCCTCGCGCACCTTGCGCGCGGTGGACACGTTGGGCGCCTCGATCTCGATTTCGTGCGCGTCAGGCGCAACGGTATTTTCGCTGAGGCCGGCGGAGCTGGAATCGGCGTCGTCGCCGTGCGGCATCAGGTCCGACACTTCCTCGACGTGCTCGATGCCGTCCAGGCTCTGCAGCAGGTTCATCATCGCGCGGACGTCGTCCTCGCTGCCGGTCACGCGCATTCGCAGTGTGAGCATCGCCGCATCTCGTCCGGGGGAATGCCGGCAGGCTAGGAGGCGGCGGGCTCAATGGCGCGTGATGGCCGCGGCGGTGCTGGACGCTGCGCGCGGGCGCGGGCTAGATTGGCCGTGCCGGGCCGCGCCCGGCGGGGGAGGGGAACATGCACGGGGACCGCGCCGCCGGACCGCGATGCCTGGCCGCAAGGCCGGTCCGGCCGTGCGCGCGGGGCGGCCGATGAGCGAGGCCGCGCCGACCGCCTCCCTCGACACGGCGCTCGCCCACGCCCGGCAGTTGCTGGCCGAAGCGCCGGCGCTGGCCGCCGAACAGGCCGGCGAAATCCTGCGGGTGGTGCCCGGGCAGCCGGAGGCGTTGCGCCTGCTGGCGGCGGCGCGGGCGCGGCAGGGCGATCACGCCGGCGCGCTGGCGATCCTGCGCCCGCTCGCCGCCACGCATCCGCGCTGGGCGCGGGCGCAATTCGACCTCGGCCTTGCCCTCGGCCGTGCCCGCCAGGGCGCGGAGGCGCTGGCCGCGCTGCAGCGTGCGGTCGCCCTGGATCCGAACCTGCCGGGCGCGTGGCGCGCGATCGGCGACCACCTGACCGCGATCGGCGACGCCGCCGGCGCCGATGCCGCCTACGCCGCCCACGTCCGCCATTCGCCCGGCGACCCGGCCCTGCTGGCCGCCGCCGCGGCGCTCGCCGACAACCACATTCCCGAAGCCGAGGCGCAGCTGCGCGCGCTGCTCAAGCGGGCGCCGACCGACGTCGCCGCGATCCGCATGCTGGCCGAGGTCGCCGCCCGCCTCGGCCGCGACGAGGACGCCGAAGTGCTGCTCGCGCGCTGCCTGGAACTCGCGCCCGGCTTCCACGCCGCGCGCCAGCAGCATGCGCTGGTGCTCAACCGCGGCAACCGCCACGCCGAAGCGCTGGAGGAAATCGAGCGGCTGCTGGCGATCGATCCGGCCAACCCCGGCTACCGGAACCTGAAGGCGGTGGTGCTCGGCCGCATCGGCGACTACCCGCAGGCGATCGCGCTGTACGACCAACTGCTCGCCGAATACCCGCGGCACGCCCAGCTGTGGATGAGCTATGGCCACGCGCTCAAGACCGCCGGCGAGACCGCGCGCGCGATCGACGCCTACCGCCGCAGCATCGCGCTCGACCCGGGCTGCGGCGAAGCGTACTGGTCGCTGGCCAACCTCAAGACCTTCCGTTTCGAAGACGCCGACATCCCCGCGATGCGCACGCAACTCGCGCGCGGCGACCTCGGCGAGGACGCGCGCCTGCACTTCGCGTTCGCGCTCGGCAAGGCGGAGGAGGACGCGGAGCGCTATGGAGCAGCGTTTGCCCACTACGCCGCGGGCAACGCCCTGCGCCGCAGCCAGTTGCCCTACAGCGCCGACGACAACCACGCCCGGGTCGAACGCGCGCGCCAGGTCTACACCCGCGACTTCTTCGCCGCGCGCGCCGGCTGGGGCGCGCCCGATCCGGACCCGATCTTCATCGTCGGCCTGCCCCGCGCGGGCTCCACCTTGCTCGAGCAGATCCTGTCCAGCCACCCGGCGGTGGAAGGCACGATGGAGCTCCCCGAGGTGATCGCGCTGACCCGCGAGCTGCGCCGGGCCAGCGGCGCCCCGCAGAGCACCTCCTACCACGACGTGCTGGCCACGCTGGACGCGGACGCCGTGCGCGCGCTCGGCGCGCGTTACCTCGAGCGCACCCGCATCCAGCGCCGCGGCGGCGCGCCGCTGTTCATCGACAAGATGCCGAACAACTTCGCGCACGTCGGCCTGATCCACCTGGCCCTGCCGAACGCGAAGATCATCGACGCCCGCCGCCACCCGCTGGCCTGCTGCTTTTCCGCGTTCAAGCAGCATTTCGCGCGCGGCCAGGCCTTCAGCTACGACCTCGCCGACCTCGGCCGCTACTACCGCGACTACGTCGCCCTGATGGCGCACTTCGACGACGTGCTGCCGGGTCGCGTGCACCGGGTGATCTACGAGCGCATGGTCGAGGACACCGAGGCCGAGGTGCGGCGCCTGCTCGACTACTGCGGGCTGCCGTTCGATCCGGCCTGCCTGCGCTTCCACGAGAACGATCGCGCGGTGCGCACCGCCAGCTCCGAGCAGGTGCGCCGGCCGATCTACCGCGACGCGGTCGAACACTGGCGCCACTTCGAGCCCTGGCTCGGGCCGCTGGCCGGCGCGCTCGGCCCGGTGCTCGCCGCCTATCCGGATCCACCCACCGCCTGACCAAAGGAGAAAGGCTCCATGCCACGCAGTGCACGCAAGACGCCCCGACGTCCCCTGGCCCGCCTGCCGCTGGCGGTGGCCATCTACCTCGCCTGCGGCTCCCTGGCGTGGGCCCAGGACGCCAGCCAGCCGCCGCCGGCCGCCGGCGATGCCCAGGATGCTCAGCCCGCGCAACCGGCGCCCGCCGCGAAACAGGGCGAGGGCACGGCCACCCTCGAGACCATCACGGTCACCGCGCAGAAGCGCGCCGAGAACATGCAGAAGGTGCCGATCAGCATCCAGGCGATCAGCGAAGCCAAGCTGACCGAGCAGGACGTGCAGAGCTTCGACGACTACGTGAAGCTGCTGCCCAGCGTGTCCTTCGGCACCGCAGGCGGCGGCGTGTTCTCCGGCCCGGGCTTCGCCCAGGTGTACATGCGCGGCGTCGCCAGCGGCGACAACGGCAACCACTCCGGCCCGCAGCCGACGGTGGGCATGTACCTCGACGAGGAGCCGATCACCACCATCCAGGGCGCGCTCGACATCAACATCTACGACGTCCAGCGGATCGAGGCGCTGGCCGGCCCGCAGGGCACGCTGTACGGCGCCAGCTCGCAGTCGGGCACGATCCGCATCATCACCAACAAGCCGGACCCGACCGGCTTCGCCGCCGGCTACCAGCTGCAGGCGAACACGATCGAGGACGGCGGCACCGGCTACGTCGCCCAGGGCTTCGTCAACGCGCCGCTGACCGACGCCGCCGCGATCCGCCTGGTCGGCTGGAAGCGCCGCGACGCCGGCTACGTGGACAACGCGCTCGGCACCCGTACGTTCCCGACCTCCGGCATCACCATCGACAACGCCGACCGCGCCGAGGAGGACTACAACTGGGCCGACACCGTCGGCGCGCGCGCCGCGCTGAAGATCGACCTCAACGACAACTGGTCGATCTCGCCGACGATCATGGGCCAGCGCCAGCAAGCCAACGGCAGCACCGGCTTCGACCCGACCGTGGGCGACCTGGAGGTCACCCACTTCTATCCCGAGAAGTCCGACGACCGCTGGACCCAGGCCGCGCTGACCGTGCAGGGCCGGGTCGGCAACTTCGACCTGGTCTACGCCTACGCCCACCTCAAGCGCGACGTGGACTCGCAGTCGGACTACAACGACTACGGCTTCTGGTACGACACGCTGGCCGGCTACGGCGCGTACTTCTACGACAACGACGGCGACCTGATCAATCCGTCGCAGTACATCCAGGCCACCGACGGCTACACCAAGTCCAGCCACGAGCTGCGCATCACCTCGCCGAAGGAGCACCGGCTGCGCTTCGTCGCCGGCCTGTTCTGGCAGCAGCAGTCGCACCAGATCTTCCAGCGCTACCGCGTGGACGACCTCGCCGACGCGCTGGAGGTGCCGGGCTGGCCGGACACGATCTGGCTGACCTCGCAGCGGCGCCTGGACCACGACGAGGCGCTGTTCGGCGAGGTGTCCTTCGACATCTTGCCGACCCTGACCGCGACCCTCGGCGGCCGCTGGTTCCGCAACGACAACAGCCTCAAGGGCTTCTTCGGCTTCGGCACCGGCTACAGCAGCGGCACCGGCGTCGGTGCCTGCTTCTCCGCGGAACCGGCGTACGGCGCGCCGTGCACCAACCTCGACAAGGAAGTGAAGGAGAACGACCACATCGGCCGCGCCAACCTGACCTGGCAGGTGACCGACGACAAGATGGTCTACGCGACCTGGTCGGAGGGCTACCGCCCGGGCGGCATCAACCGCCGCGGCACGATCCCGCCCTACCACTCGGACTTCCTCACCAACTACGAGCTCGGCTGGAAGACCACCTGGGGCGACAACCGGCTGTCGTGGAACGGCGCGGTGTTCCAGGAGGACTGGGACAACTTCCAGTTCTCCTACCTCGGCGCCAACGGCCTGACCGAGATCCGCAACGCCGCGCAGGCGCGCATCCGCGGCCTCGAGACCGAACTGCGCTGGGCCGCGACCTACAACCTCGCGCTGTCCGCCGGCGCCGCCTTTTACGACGCCAAGCTCAGCCAGAACTACTGCGGCTGGCTGCGCGAGGACGGCAGCCCGGAGACGGTGTGCCCGCCGGGCACGCTCAATCCCGCCGGCAGCTTCGACGACCCCAGCGACGACTTCGCGGTGGACGGCCCGCAGGCGCCGGAGGGCACGCGGTTGCCGGTGACCGCGCGCTTCAAGGGCAACCTGGTCGCGCGCTACACCTTCGACCTGTGGGGCGGCGAGGCCTTCGGCCAGGCGGCGGTTATCCACGAAGGCTCGCGGCGCGCCGACCTGCGCGTGGCCCAGGGCGAAATGCTGGGCGAGCTCGGCGCGTACACCCTGACCGACCTGTCGGCCGGTTTCCGCCGCGACAACTGGTCGCTGGACTTCTTCCTCAAGAACGCGTTCAACACCCGCGCGGAACTGTCCCGCTTCGCCCAGTGCGCGGTGGACACCTGCGGCAACCAGCCCTACACGGTGGTGGCGCAGCCGCGCACCTTCGGAGTGCGCTTCACGCAGGAGTTCTGACGCAGGACCGGCGGACCGGAAAACGCCCGCGCATGCGGGCGTTTTCCTTTTGGCGGAGCGTCAGTGCTTGCCCGCCTCGCGCACCGGCAGCGGCACGTTGCACAGGTCGATGTGGCCGGCCGGCACGATGTACCAGTCGTCGCGGCGGTTGCGGCGCGACTCCACCACCTGCGCGAACAGCGGGGTGTCGGTGCGCAGCACTTCGATCTTCTCGCGCTCGGCTTCCGGCACGTCGCTGGCGAGGCGGATCGCCTTGATCGGCGTGCGCTCCTCGGCCTTCTCGTAGAAGCCGAGCGGGCCGGTACCGCGGGGCAGGGTGGACAGCAGCTCCATGCCCTGCACGACGCGGCCGACCACGGTGATGTTGCGGTCCAGCTGGCGCGGCGACTGGCCGATCACGACGTACAGCTCGGTGCCGTTGCTGGAGTCGGGCGCCATGTCGCGGCCGGCGCCGACCATGCCGTAGCAGTGCGCCAGCCACGCCTGGCCGGCCTTCGGATCGCGCGCGGCGGGAAAGCCACCGCTGAAGCCGACCTCGGGAGCCCAGCCGTCGGCGTCGGGGAGGCGGTCGAAGGGCAGGTCCTTCGCGTCGCGGGTGAACTCGGCAGGCAGGTGCGCCTTCGCTTCGCCCAGCGGCTTGCGCGCGGATTCCTCTTCCGCGGCGTCGCCCCACTGCACGACGAAGTTGTCCTGCGCGCGGTTGATGCTCAGGCCGTTCCAGTAGCCTTCGTGGGCGAGGGTGCGGATGTTGGCGACGTGCGCGGGCGCGAACGCGGGCGCGAGTTCGATCACCGCCCGGCCGCTGGCCAGCTCGAGGTAGAGCGTGTTTGCTGGATCGAGCGCGCGCCAGTCGGACGGTTGCGACGCGTCCAGCAGCTCCTGCATGGACTTCGGCTTGGCGGTGTCCGCGGCCGCCGGCGCGGCGACGGCGAGCAGGGCGGCGAGCAGCGGAAGGGCGAGGGCGGCAGGGCGCATGCGGCGGGCTCCGGAGTCGGGACCGGGCGATTGTGTCGCATTCATGCGGTGCGCGCCCTCACCCCGACCCTCTCCCGTAAACGGGAGAGGGGGAACAACCGCGGGCAGGAGGGGGGCAACCGCGGAAAGGGGAACAACCGCGGGCGGAAACGGGGGAACGGCACCGCGGCCGGAGGCAGTGCGAGCTGCCTTTGCTGTCACCTCTCCCGCTTGCGGGAGAGGTCGAGCGCGCAGCGCGAGGGTGAGGGTGCGGCTTTTGGCGAAAGACTCACCCCCACCCAAACCCTCCCCCGCAAGCGGGGGAGGGAGCAAAACGGGAGCGCCCTCACCCCAGCCCTCTCCCGCAGGCGGGAGAGGGGGAACAGCGATCAGCTGTGGTGCGAACGGCCAGAGCCCGACTTCTTGCCGCCGCCGTCCTGCTTGTTGACGGTCGCCCAGGCGATGCGCTCGGCGTCGTCCTTGGACTTGCCTTCCTTGCGCTCGCTCTTTTCGATGTGTTCGGCCTGGCGCTTCTGCTTGTCGGTGTAGCTGGATTTGTCGCCGCGTGGCATGGGCCTGTCTCCCGGCCCGGGCAAGCGGGCCGCAGGCGGACGCTAGCGTGCGGAATGTTCAGCGCGTGGCAAAAACCGGGCGGGGTGCGCGCACGCATTCATGGCAAGCCCCTGGCACTCGTGGCGTAAGAGCGGAGCTTGGCTCGGCAACCGGACAGACCGGTTCGCCGGAACTGGCCCGGCGCTGCGGCGGCCCAGGCGGAGCAAGCTCCGCTCCGCGCCGACGGGGCAGGGGAAGCGCGGTCCAAGGAGCGCAAGCGGAGGGTCGGAGAACAGCCGCCTCAGGAATCGAACGCCTCCGCGTCCAGCGCCATCAGCGTCGCCGCGCCGCTCTCGATCGCGGCGCGGTGGGTCGCGATCCGCGGCAGGATCCGCGCGTAGTAGAAGCGCGCGGTCTCGCGCTTGCCGGCCTTGAACGCCGCCGGCAGCGACGACGCCTCCGCCGCCGCCACGCTGCGCGCCCACCAGTAGGCCAGGGTGACGTAGCCCGACAGCATCAGGTAGTCGTAGGACGCCGCGCCGATCTCCTCCGGGTTCGCCGCCGCGCGCCGGCCGATCTCCTGGCTCAAGGCGAGCCACTGCGCCAGCGCGTCGGCCAGCGCCGGCACGAACTCCGCCGCCGCGCCCTGCGCCTGCTCCGCGCAGAACGCCTGCGCGCGCCCGGCGAACGCGCGCAGCCCCGCGCCCTGCTGCTGCAGCAGCTTGCGGCCGACCAGGTCCAGCGCCTGGATGCCGGTGGTGCCTTCATAGAGCGTGGTGATGCGCGCGTCGCGCGCCAGTTGCTCCATGCCGTGCTCGCCGATGTAGCCGTGGCCGCCGAAGCACTGCAGCGCGTCGTAGGTGCACTCCACGCCCCACTCGGTGAGGCAGGCCTTGACGATCGGGGTGAGGAAGCCGAGTTCGGCCTCGGCGCGCGCGCGTTCCTCGTCGCCGTCGCCGTGCGCGGCGACGTCCACCAGCGAGGCGGCGTGATAGGCCAGCGCGCGGCCGCCCTCGACCAGCGCCTTCTGGGTCAGCAGCATGCGCCGCACGTCGGGGTGCACGATGATCGGATCCGCCGGCTTGTCGGGCGCCTTCGGCCCCGACAGCGAGCGCATCTGCAGGCGCTCGCGCGCGTAGCGCAGCGCGTTCTGGTAAGCGCGGTCGGCGAGGCCCAGTCCTTGCAGCCCGACCGCCAGGCGCGCGGTGTTCATCATGGTGAACATTGCCGCGAGGCCGCGGTGCGGCTCGCCGATCAGCCAGCCCTGCGCGCCGTCGAAGTTCATCACGCAGGTGGCCGAGCCGTGGATGCCCATCTTGTGCTCGAGCGCGCCGCAGCGCAGCGCGTTGCGCCCGCCGACCGTGCCGTCGCGCGCCACCCGCAGCTTGGGGACGATGAACATCGAGATGCCCTTGACCCCGGCTGGCGCGTCCGGCAGCCGCGCCAGCACCAGGTGCACGATGTTGTCGGTGAAGTCGTGCTCGCCGGCGGTGATGAAGATCTTGGTGCCGCTGATCGCGTAACTGCCGTCGGCCTGCGGCTCGGCGCGCGTGCGCAGCAGGCCGAGGTCGCTGCCGCAGTGCGCCTCGGTCAGGCACATCGTGCCGGTCCAGCGGCCTTCGACCAGCGGCTTGAGGAACACCTCGCGCTGCCAGTCCTCGCCGTGGTGCAGCAGCGCCTCGGTGGCGCCGTGCGAAAGCAGCGGGAAGTTGCCCCAGGCGAGGTTCGCGGCGTCGATCATTTCCTTCAGCGGCACCCCGGCGAGGTGAGGCAGGCCCTGGCCGCCGAACTCCGGCTGCGCGGTCAGCCCGCTCCAGCCGCCGTCCACGTACTGCGCGTAGGCCTCGCGGAAGCCGGGCGGGGTGGTGACCTCGCCGGTGTCCACGTCGAGCCGGCAGCCGAAGCGGTCGCCGGCGGCGTTGAGCGGCGCCAGCACGCTTTCGGTGAAGCGCGCGCCTTCCTCCAGCACCGCGTCGAGCACGTCGCGCGTCGCCTCCGCGTAACCCAGCCGGGCGAACAGCGGCTCCGCGCCGAGCACGTCGAACAGGACGAAGCGCATGTCGCGCAACGGGGCGTGGTAGCTGCTGCTCATCGGGGGCTCCGGGGCTTCCAGTCGGTGGCGTATGGTGGCCACGATAGCCCAACCGGCAGGCGACGGGGAGCGCCCCAAGGCGGTTAAGCTGCGCCGGGGCCCGACCACCGGGCAGGGGGAATCCGACCGCATGACCGCCAGCACGCCGCTCGTCGCCACCTTCGCCGTCTACCTGCTCGCCATGGTCGCGATCGGCTTCCTGGCCTGGCGCTCGACCCGCAGCTTCGACGACTACATCCTCGGCGGGCGCTCGCTCGGCAGTTACGTCACCGCGCTGTCGGCCGGCGCCTCGGACATGAGCGGCTGGCTGCTGCTCGGCCTGCCCGGCGCGCTGTTCCTCGGCGGCGTGTCGGAGGCGTGGATCGCGCTGGGGCTGGCGGTCGGCGCCTGGTGCAACTGGAAGTTCGTGGCCGGCCCGCTGCGCGTCTACACCGAGCACACCCGCAACGCGCTTACCCTGCCGGACTACTTCACCCACCGCTTCGGCGACCGCAGCAAGCTGCTGCGCGTGCTCGCCGCGCTGGTGATCCTGGTGTTCTTCGCGGTGTATTGCGCCAGCGGCATCGTGGCCGGCGCGCGCCTGTTCGAGAGCGTGTTCGGCGTGCCCTACGCGCAGGCGCTGTGGTGGGGCGCGGCGGCGACCATCCTGTACACCCTGGTCGGCGGTTTCCTCGCGGTGAGCTGGACCGACACCGTGCAGGCCTCGCTGATGATCTTCGCGCTGGTGCTGACGCCGGTGGTGGTGATCGCCAGCAGCGGCGGCCTCGGGCCGAGCCTGGCGCTGATCGAGCAGGTGGATCGCGCCAAGCTCGACTGGTTCCGGGGAGGCGCGCTCGGCGTCGTCGGCATCGTCTCGCTGCTGGCCTGGGGCCTCGGCTACTTCGGCCAGCCGCACATCCTTGCCCGCTTCATGGCCGCCGACGACCTCGCGACGATCCCCAAGGCGCGCCGGATCGGCATGACCTGGATGGTGCTGTGCCTGGCCGGCGCGATGGCGGTCGGCTTCTTCGGCAACGCCTACTTCGCCGCGCACCCGGGGCAGGGCGCGGCGGTGCAGGACAACCCGGAGCGGGTGTTCATCGCGCTCGCCACGCTGCTGTTCAATCCGTGGGTCGCGGGCGTGCTGCTGTCGGCGATCCTCGCCGCGATCATGAGCACGCTGTCGTGCCAGCTGCTGGTGTGCTCGAGCGCGCTGACCGAGGACTTCTACCGCGGCTTCCTGCGCCCGGCCGCGAGCCAGCGCGAACTCGTGTGGTTCGGCCGCGCGATGGTGCTGGGCGTGGCGCTGCTGGCGATCTGGATCGCGCGCGACCCGGACAGCCGCGTGCTCGGCCTGGTGAGCTATGCGTGGGCGGGTTTCGGCGCCGCGTTCGGGCCGGTGGTGCTGTTCTCGCTGTTCTGGAAGCGGATGACCCGCAACGGCGCGCTCGCCGGCATGGTGCTGGGCGCGGTCACGGTGATCGCGTGGAAGCAGGTCGCGGTGGACCAGTTCGGCTCGGCGCTGTACGAGATGGTGCCGGGCTTCGCCGTCGCCTGCGTCGCGATCGTGGTCGCGAGCGTGCTCGACCGGGTGCCGGCCGAGGACATCCGCGGCCGCCACGACGCGGTGCAGGCGCAGCTGGCGGGCGGGTACTGACGCTGCACGACGGCGCCCGCGCAGGCGACAATCCGCGCATGCACACGCTCACCGCCGCCCAGTTGTGGACGCCCGCCGGCTGGCGCGCCGGCACCCGCCTGTCGTTCGAAGCCGGACGGATCACGGCGCTGGATGACGCTGCCGGCGGCGATGACTGGATCGTCCCCGGCGTCCCCAACCTGCATTCGCACGCCTTCCAGCGCGCGATGGCCGGCCTGGCCGAGCGCCAGACCGATCCCGCCGACAGCTTCTGGACCTGGCGCGAGACGATGTACCGGTTCGCCGCGCGCTTCGATCCGGACACGCTGCACGCGGTCGCCTGCCAGCTCTACGCGGAGATGCTGGAGGCCGGCTACACCACCGTCTGCGAGTTCCACTACCTGCACCACGCGCCCGACGGCCGCGCCTACGCCGATCCGGCCGCGATGTCGCGCGCGCTCATCGCCGCCGCGCGCGAGACCGGCATCCGCCTGACCCTGCTGCCGGTGCTGTACATGACCGGCGGCTTCGACGGCCGCGCGCTGGGCGAGCGGCAGCGCCGCTTCGGCCACGACGTGGATGCCTGGCTGCGCCTGTTCGACACGCTGCGCGCGCAGGAAGACGCCACGCTGCGGGTCGGCTGCGCCTTCCACAGCCTGCGCGCGGTGCCGCCGGACGCACTGCGCGCGGTGCTGGCCGCGCTGCCAGCCGACGCGCCGCTGCATATCCACATCGCCGAGCAGGTCGCCGAGGTCGAGGACTGCGTCGCCGTGCGCGGCGCGCGCCCGGTCGAGTGGCTGCTCGCCAACGCGCCGGTGGACGCGCGCTGGACCCTGGTGCACGCGACCCACCTCACCGACGCCGAGACTCGCGCCATCGCCCGCAGCGGCGCGACCGTCGCGATCTGTCCGACCACCGAGGCCAACCTCGGCGACGGCCTGTTCCCGCTGCGCGCCTACCTCGACGCGGGCGGCAGCTTCGGCGTCGGCTCGGATTCGCAGAGTTCGGTGTCGCCGGTGGAGGAGCTGCGCTGGCTCGAGTACGGGCAGCGCCTCGTTACGCGGCGCCGCAACGTCGCGGTCGGTGTCTCGCAGAGCGTCGGCGAAACCCTGCTGCACGGCACCCTCGCCAGCGGCGCGCGCTCCACCGGCCACGCGATCGGCGCGTTGCAGCCGGGCGCCTGCGCCGACTGGCTGGTGCTCGATGCCGACGCGCCGCAGTTCGCCGGCCTGCAGCCCGCCGACGCGGTCGACCGCTGGCTGTTCAGCGGCAACCGCAACCTGGTGCGCGACGTGTTCGTCGCCGGTGAGCAGGTGGTGCGCGACGGCCAGCACCGGGCGCGCGCGGATATCGCCGCTCGCTACGGCCGTGCCATGCAGCGCCTGGCTGGGGCAGGATAGGCACCACGGCCACGCGCGGCCCGCACTGGAGGTTTCCATGCGCAAGCTCGTCCCCGCCCTGCTGCTGGCAACCGCCTGGAGCGCCGGCGCGCAAACCCAGGTCGCGCCCGCGACGCCGCCCGCGCCTGGCTTCGTCGTCGAGCATGTGCCCGAACGTCTTTCGGCACGGGAGCAGGAGGTCGAGGACCGTTGCGTGCGGGCGACCGGATCGCATGCCGTGCGTCGCCGCGAGGAGCGGCAGACCAAGGGCACCACCGGGACCCACGGGGAATGCGCCGGGCAGGGCTTTTCCGGCAGCAACAACGACCTCGAGTCGGGCCTGCAGAGCCCCGCGATCCAGTAGCACAGGCCGTCACGGGCCAGCGGCGCCCCCACCGTCGGTTAGCACCACGTCGAAGGTGCGCGCGTCGCCGTCGTTGGGCGCAGGCGCGATCCGCAGCAGCCGCGCCAGCAGCGGATACACGTCCACGTTGTCGAACGGCGGCAGCCGCACGCCGTTGCGGAACGCCGGGCCGTCGGCGACGAACACCGCGCGCATCTCGGGCGCCTCCGGCGCGTAGCCGTGCGCGCCGCGCGCGCTCCAGTCGTCGGCGTCGTCCTCCGGCGCGAGGTAGCGCCAGCCGACGTCGGCCTGGCACACGTAGGGCGGGATGCGCGGGTGACGGCCGTAGTGCCAGCGCGCGGGCAGCTCCGCCTTGCGCCAGCAGGTCGCGTGCGGATGGCGGCCGGGCAGGTGCGCGTCCACGGCCGCCTCGTGCCCGGGGCGCGCCGCCAGGCCGATCACCTGGCCGGCGGTCACCACGTCCACGTCGCTGTCCGCCAGTCCCGCATCGTGCAGCAGGTCCGCCAGCGGCACGCGCTGGCCGTCCGGGATCTCGGCCATGCCGTGGTCGGACACGACGACGAGGTTGATCCGCTCGCGCATGCCGCGCGCCTCCAGCCCGCGCAGCAGGCGCGCCAGGGCGACATCCACCGCCGACTGCGCCGCGCGCGTCTCCGGCGAGGCCACGCCGGTCGCGTGCTCCGCGCTGTCCACCTGGTTGAAATACAGGGTGAGGAAGCGCGGCCGCCGCGCGCGCGGCAGGTCCAGCCAGGCCAGCACCTGGTCCACGCGTTGCGCCGGCGTCACCGTTGCGTCGAAGGGCCTCCAGTAATCCGGATGCGCGCCGCCGATCGCCGCTTCCGAGCCCGGCCAGAACATCGTCGCCGCGCGCCCGCCGTGCCGGCGCAGCGTGGTCCACAGCGGTTCGCCGCCCCACCAGCGCGGATCGCCGACCGCGTCGCGGTCGTGCAGCGAGAACGTGCCGAGCACGGGATCGCGCATCGTGTTCTGCACGATGCCGTGGTGGTCCGGGCGCAGCCCGGTCACCAGCGTGTAGTGGTTTGGAAAGGTCAGCGCCGGGTAGGACGGATTCATCCATCGCGCCCAGACGCCGCGGCGCGCGAGCGCGTCCAGCGTCGGCATCTCGCCGCGGCCGACCACGTCGGCGCGCAGGCCGTCGATTGACACCAGCAGCACCGGCGGCGCCGCGGGCGGCGGTGCGACGCTGGCGCAGGCGGCCAGGCAGGCGAGCAGGGCAGGGAGCAGGGAGCGCAGGCAGCGTGTCGGCATCGCGCCATGTTAGTGGCGGCTGACGCGATCCTGAATCCGCGCCCCCGGAGTTCATTCCGCGCTGCCGGCGCAGGCGTATAAGAGCTTCATGGCGCGCGCAGCGCGCCGCCTGACGGAGGTGCCCCATGAACAGACTGCTGCTCGCCACCCTGCTGGCCGGCTTCGCGTCCGTCGCGTCCGCGCAGAGCGTCGGCACGGCCACCCAGCCGGTCAATCCCGACCCGCTCCGTTCCGACGTCGCCACCCGCGACGTGCGCGACCACACCTGCCTGCGCGACACCGGTTCGGTGATCACCGCCGCGCAGAACCGCCGCGCCCTGCGTGAGGCCCGCGCCCGCGGCGACGAGAAGGTGACCGTGCACTGCGCCGCCTACGGTCGCGCCTACACCCAGGACGACATCCGCCGCACCGGCGGCATGGACGTCGCCGACTCGCTCCGCCAGCTGGATCCGTCGATCCACTGACACCGCGTTCCACGCAACGAAAAAGCCCGGCTCCGGCCGGGCTTTTTTTTGCAGGCGGCACCCGCCTGCCTGCCGGGCAGCCAGCATTGACGGGTCCTGCGCGCAAGGCGGCGCACCGTGCCAGCGGACCCTGCGAGGCACTGCGATGCGCATCCACCACCTCAATTGCATCTCCAGCTGCCCGCTCGGCGGGCGGCTGATGGACGGCTTCAGCCCGGGCGTGCTCGAACGCGGCCACCTCACCTGCCACTGCCTGCTGATCGAGACCGACGACCGCCTGGTGCTGGTGGACACCGGCTTCGGCCTGCGCGACGTCGCCGATCCGAAGAGCCGGCTGAGCGCGTTCTTCCTGTTCCTGGTGCGCCCGGAGTTCCGCGAGCGGATGACCGCGCGCCGGCAGGTCGAGGCGCTCGGCTTCGATCCCGACGACGTCCAGGACATCCTGCTGACCCACCTCGACTTCGACCACGCCGGCGGCCTCGACGACTTCCCGCACGCGCGCGTGCACATGATGGCGCGCGAGCGCGAGTACGCCGAGCTGCAGAAGACCTGGCTGGACCGCCAGCGCTTCCGCCCGCAGCAGTGGTCCACGCGCGGCCAGTGGCTGACCTACCGCGAGGGCGCGGGCGAGCGCTGGATGGGCTTCTCCCAGGTGCGCGACCTGCACGACCTGCCGCCGGAGTTGCTGTTCGTGCCCCTGCCCGGCCACACCTTCGGCCACGCCGGCGTCGCGGTGCGGGTGGACGGGCGCTGGCGGCTGCTGGCCGGCGACGCCTACTTCCACTGGCAGGAAATGGAAGCGCAGCCGCACTGCACGCCCGGCCTGCGCTTCTACCAGTGGATGATGGAGAAGGACCGCGGCGCGCGCCTGGACAACCAGCGCCGGCTGCGCGAGCTGCGCGCGGCGCACGCGGGCGAGGTGGAGCTGTTCTGCTCGCACGACGTGCGCGAGTTCGAGCGCCTGTCCGGCCGCTCCGCGCGACTGCCCGCCGAGGCCGTCGTCGGTCGCCGCGCAACGGACGGCGATGCCTGGCCCGAGGCGTTCCCGCCGCCGCCACGCTCCGAGCCTCCGCGGCCGCGTTACCACTGAAAACACGAAGCCCGCGCGGGGGCGCGGGCTTCGTTGGCATCGGCGCCGCCGCGGGCGGCGGGCGCGTGGCTCAGTGGGCGTGGTCGTGCCCCTGCGCCGTGGCCGGCTTGCGGAACTTGTACACGAACTGGTCGGTGTGGCCGCGGATGCCCTCGTCGAACACCTTGGCCTTGTGGTCGTCGGCCGGGTTGCGCAGCACGTCGCTCTCGCCGACGAACTCGAAGCCCGCGGCTTCCACCTGCTGCTTCACCAGCGCCCCTTCGATGCGGTGCAGGGTCTCGGTGTCGCGCAGGCCGGATCCCGCTTCCGCGTCGTGGTCGATCACGATGTAGGTGCCGCCCGGCTTGAGCGCGTCGAACACCGCCTTGTTGAGCACCGCCGGATCGGTCGGGCCCATGAACTTGTCCGGATAGTCGTGGTAGTTCTGCGAGGTGAACACGACATCCACCGGCTCCGGCGTCTTCAGCGCATCCGCCGGCTGCTCCAGCAGTTCGACGTTCGGGTAGCTCGCCGGCAGCGCCTTGGTCTTGTCGGAGTACTTCGCCATCGGCGCGGGGATCGCCGCGTAGACCTTGCCGTCGGCGCCGACGACCTTGCTGAAGATCCGGGTGAAGTAACCGCCGCCCGGCACCAGCTCGAGCACGGTGTCGCCGGGCTTGGCTTCGGAGAACGCCACGAGTTCGGCGCCGTGGCGGCGCGCGTCGTCGGCGCGATCGGCCTCGCGGCCGGCATCGGCCGCGGCCGCGGCGACGTAGGCGGGCACATCGGACGCGGCGGGTGCGGTAGGCGCGGTGGGCGCGGCAGTCGGCGGTTCGGCGGCGAAGGCCGAGCCGGCGACGGCAACGGCGAGGGCGAGCACGAGCGGGGAGAGACGAATCATGGACGGCACTCCTTGCGTGGGGGTTGGGGCACGCACGCTAGCAGGCCCGCGCCCCGCCCGCATGCCGCGCCGCGGCGAGCCCGCGATGCCGCCAGAATCGGCACGATGCGCGCGGGGACCCTCCCGCCGCCGGCAGTTCCCCCTCTCCCGTTTACGGGAGAAGGGCCGGGGTGAGGGCGCTCCTGCTTTGGCCCCCTCCCCCGCAAAGCGGGGGAGGGTTGGGGAGGGGGTGAGTCTTTCGCCAACAGCCGCACCCTCACCCTCGCGCTGACGCGCTCGACCTCTCCCGCCAGCGGGAGAGGTGACAGCAAACGCAGCGACTCGCAGCCTCCCGCACTCCCCTCTCCCGCCTGCGGAGAGGGCTGGGGTGAGGGCGCTCTTGCTTTTGCCCCCTCCCCCGCGCAGCGGGGGAGGGCTGGGGAGGGGGTGAGTCACCCGGTGCAATAATCCCGATCTGTTTTCCGCACCCGCAGGCCCCAAGCCCCATGTCCACCCGCAAAGACCCCGCCCGCAGCATCCGCGCCCCGCGCGGCAGCCAGCGCACCTGCAAGTCCTGGCTGACCGAAGCGCCGTTCCGCATGATCCAGAACAACCTGGACCCGGACGTCGCCGAGAACCCCGCGGAGCTGGTGGTCTACGGCGGCATCGGCCGCGCCGCGCGCGACTGGGAATGCTTCGACAAAATCCTCGAATCGCTCAAGACCCTCAACGACGACGAAACCCTCCTGGTCCAGTCCGGCAAGCCGGTCGGCATCTTCCCCACCCACGCCGACGCCCCGCGCGTGCTGATCGCCAACTCCAACCTCGTCCCGCACTGGGCGACCTGGGAGCACTTCAACGAGCTCGACCGCAAGGGCCTGATGATGTACGGCCAGATGACGGCCGGCAGCTGGATCTACATCGGCTCGCAGGGCATCGTGCAGGGCACCTACGAGACCTTCGTCGAGCTCGGCCGCCAGCACTACGGCGGCGACCTCACCGGCAAGTGGATCCTCACCGCCGGCCTCGGCGGCATGGGCGGCGCGCAGCCGCTGGCCGCGTCGCTGGCCGGCGCGTCCAGCCTGACCATCGAATGCCAGCAGAGCCGCATCGACTTCCGCCTGCGCACCCGCTACGTGGACGAGCAGGCCACCGACCTCGACGACGCCCTCGCGCGCATCGCCAGGTACACGCAGGCGGGCGAAGCCAAGTCGATCGCCCTGCTCGGCAACGCCGCCGAGATCCTGCCCGAACTCGTCCGCCGCGGCGTGCGCCCGGACGCCGTCACCGACCAGACCAGCGCGCACGACCCCGTGCACGGCTACCTGCCGATCGGCTGGACGGTGGAGCAGTGGCTCGCCGAACAGCAGGCCAACCCGCAGAAAGTGCGCGACGCCGCCAAGCAGTCCATGCGCGTGCACGTCGAAGCCATGCTCGCCTTCCACGCGCAGGGCATCCCGACCGTGGACTACGGCAACAACATCCGGCAGATGGCCTTCGACGAAGGCTGCACCAACGCGTTCGCCTTCCCCGGCTTCGTGCCCGCCTACGTGCGGCCGCTGTTCTGCCGCGGCGTCGGCCCGTTCCGCTGGGTCGCCCTCAGCGGCGATCCCGAGGACATCTACAGGACCGACGCCAAGGTCAAGGAACTGATCCCCGACGACAAGCACCTGCACCGCTGGCTGGACATGGCGCGCGAGCGCATCAGCTTCCAGGGCCTGCCCGCGCGCATCTGCTGGGTGGGCCTGGGCCTGCGCCACAAGCTCGGCCTCGCCTTCAACGAGATGGTGCGCAACGGCGAACTGAAGGCCCCGGTCGTGATCGGCCGCGACCACCTCGACAGCGGCAGCGTCGCCTCACCCAACCGCGAGACCGAAGCCATGCGCGACGGCAGCGACGCCGTCTCCGACTGGCCGCTGCTCAACGCCATGCTCAACGTCGCCGGCGGCGCCACCTGGGTCTCGCTGCACCACGGCGGCGGCGTGGGGATGGGCTACTCCCAGCACAGCGGCGTCGTGATCGTGTGCGACGGCAGCGAGGCCGCCGACAAGCGGATTGCGCGTGTGCTGTGGAATGACCCCGGCACCGGCGTGATGCGGCATGCGGATGCGGGCTACGACATTGCGAAGCGGTGCGCAAAAGAAATGGGCTTGAACCTGCCGATGACCTGAAGTGCGTCACGCGCTCTTTCGCCATCGGTACAGGTCACGGGGAGAAGTTGAAGGATGTCATTGGAGTCGCAAGCAAGGCGCTTTATCGAAACATTGCGCGAACTTGGAGGAAGCGCCGGCAACCAGCGGCTTCTGAACGAGATCGGGTGGGCCGAAAGTACGTATCAGCGAGTCAAGGACCATTTAGTCGAGGAGGGCGTGATCGTGCCCGGTCGCGGCCGTGGTGGTTCCGTGGCGCTCGCTGCAGCCCCCAAGACCGAAAGGCGTGCCAAGTCGAAACAGGCCCATGAAGCACACGCCGGCGGCCGCAATGCCTATGCGCAGGCCTTCAATGCCATCGACAAGGCCATGCGCAACGACGAAGGCCTGGCTTCCGAACTGGACTACGCCGAGCAGACCTCGTGGTTGCTGTTCCTGAAGTATCTTGACGACATGGAACACGAGTGGGCGGACGAAGCCGTACTCAAGGGCAAGACCTACCAGGCCATCCTCACTAAACCGTACCGCTGGCAAGACTGGGCCGCGCCGAAGACGAAAGACGGCAAGCCCGATCCCAACGCCCGTACCGGCGACGACCTGATCGAATTCGTCAACGGCAAGCTGATCCCGCATCTCAAGTCGTTCAAGGACAGCAGCGTTCAGGCCGACAGCCTGCAGTACAAGATCGGCGAGATTTTCTCGGAGATCGCCAACCGCTTCCGCTCCGGCTACACCTTGCGTGACGTGTTACAGATTGTGGACACGCTGAGCTTCGGCAGTTCCGAGGCCAAGCACGAACTGTCAGACCTGTACGAAACCCGCATCAAGCGCATGGGTAATGCCGGCCGCAACGGCGGTGAGTACTACACCCCGCGTCCGCTGATCCGCGCGATGATCCAGGTAGTGCAGCCGCAGGTGGGCGAGACCATCTACGACGGCGCCTGCGGCAGCGCCGGCTTCCTGTGCGAGGCTTGGGAACATTTGCGCCGCAACGACCTCTCCGCGAAGGACTGGGACACCCTGCAGCGCAGGACCTTCTACGGGCAGGAGAAGAAGTCGCTGGCCTACGTGCTGGGCGTGATGAACATGATCCTGCACGGCATCGACGCGCCCAACATCCGCCACGCCAACACGTTGTCGGAAAACGTCATGGACATCCAGCAGAAGGATCGCCACGACATCGTGCTGGCCAATCCGCCGTTCGGCGGCGGCGAGCGCCGCGAGGTGCAGCAGAACTTCCCGATCCGCAGCTCGGAGACGGCCTACCTGTTCCTGCAGCACTTCATCCGCAAGCTCAAGGCCGGCGGCCGCGGCGCCGTGGTGATCAAGAACACGTTCCTCAGCAATACCGACAACGCCAGCGTGGCACTGCGCCGCGAGCTGTTGGCCAGTTGCAACCTGCACACCGTGCTGGACTGCCCGGCCGGTACCTTCCAGGGCGCCGGAGTGAAGACCGTGGTGCTTTTCTTCGACAAGGGCGCGCCGACGCGGCGCATCTGGTACTACCAGCTCGATCCTGGTCGTGCACTGGGCAAGACCAACCCGCTGAATGACGCCGACCTTGCCGAATTCGTGCGCTACCAGAAGGCCAAGACCACGGGCGAGAAGAGCTGGATCGTTGAGGTCGCCGACGTGGACGAGGCGACCTGCGACCTGTCGGTGAAGAATCCGCATGCCCCGGAAGCGGCGCCGGAGCGCACGCCGAAGCAGATCATCGACGACATACTGGCACGCGATGCGGAGACGGCGAAGCTGCTGGCGCAGGTGAGGGCGATTTTGTGAGTTCCATTTGGGATTGCGCACCTCTGAGGGAGTTGTGTGACTTTCACAATGGCTTGTGGACTGGCAAGAAGGGTCCGTTTCAGACCGCAAAGATCATCAGGAATACGAACTTCACGCCCGATGGTCGGATTGACTTATCCGATGTCGCCACGCTGCAGGTGGAGACGAGGCATCTCGCCAAACGCCGTCTAAAAAAGGGCGACATAATCATCGAAAAGTCTGGTGGCGGTCCAAAGCAACCAGTCGGTCGCGTCGTCTTGTTCCAGCTGGATGCTGAGGATTACTCGTTCAGCAATTTCACAAGCGTTATTCGGGTCAAGCATCCGAACAGGCTGGACTCAACTTATCTGCATCGCGTTTTGTACTGGTGGTACCTCAGTGGCCTTACCGAGCCACTCCAGCGACGTTCGACGGGAATCCGCAATCTGGATTTCGATGCCTATAAGAGCTTAGAAGTGCCGTTGCCACCGCTGGACGAACAGGAGCGCATCGTCGCGGTGCTCGATCAGGCCTTCGCCTCCCTCGACCGCGCTCGAGTCAACGCCGAGGCAAATCTTGCCGACATCGATTCATTACTCACGCGGGCAACGGCCGAGATTTTTACTGGAGTTGTTGAAGTTGGGAGGCTATCCGCTGTTTCTGAGGTGGCTGACCATTGCCTCGGAAAGATGTTGGACAGGAACAAGAATACGGGAGAGCTGAGGCCCTACCTGCGCAACATGAACGTCCGCTGGTTCGAGATCGATCAATCAGATTTGTTGGAGATGAGGATTGAGGACAGGGAGGTTGAACGTTACCTCGTCAAAAAAGGTGACCTGTTGATCTGCGAGGGGGGCTATCCCGGACGCGCTTCAATTTACGATTCGGATGCTCCCATTTTCTTCCAGAAGGCCTTGCACAGGGTTCGCTTTCGGTCCTCTGTGATGAGCAAGGTCCTGATGTATTGGCTGCATCTCCAAGATAGAACCGGTGCCCTCAAGGATCACTTCACTGGCGCGGGGATTCAGCATTTCACAGGTCAGGCGCTCGCTCGCTTTAGGATGCCGGTAGCCGATGAGAAGGTGTTGGTTGCGGCGGTGGCGCGGTTGGATGCCTTGCACCAGAGCATTGCTGATCTATCAGTTGGAGTTCGTCAGAAGCTCGCCCACATCACCCGGCTCCGCAAATCGCTCTTGCAAGCCGCATTCTCCGGCCAGCTGACCTGAGCCCCGCTGGCGGGCGGCATGTAGCACAGATGTGCTACTATGGCGATAGGCCATCGCCGGGAGTCCATCATGAGCACCACCACCATTCGCCTGCCGGACGCCCTTAAGGCTCGCATCGCCAAGGCCGCGGAAGCGGCCGGCACCACCTCGCATAACTTCATCCTGGAAGCCATCGCCGAGAAGGCCGAGCAGACCGAACGCCGCGCCGAGTTCCATGCGCTGGCCGACCAGCGCTACGCGAAATTCCTGGACAGCGGCGAAAGCATTCCGTGGGACGACGCGCGCGCCTGGTTGAGAGAACGCATCGCCGGGAAGCGGGTGAAGCGTCCCGCGGTCAGGAAGCAGGCCCGCTGAGATGGCGCGGGTCCGGCTGGTGCCTGCGGTGCTGGACGACCTGGACCGCATTGTCGAGCATCTGCACCAGCATGACGTGGAGGATGCCGCGACGCGGGTGGAGCAGATCGTCAGCGCCCTCGACGTGCTGGCCGATAATCCGCTGATTGGGCGCCCGGCCGGGGAGGACCGCCGGGAACTGCTGATCGGGCGCGATACACGGGGCTACGTGGCGCTATATCGTTACTTGCCGGTGATCGACACCGCGCTTGTCCTGGCGATCCGCGCGCAACGCGAGGGGGGCTATGCACGCGACGAGTGAAACCGAAGCCGACACCCGGGCCAACCGCATCGACCCGGTGTTGCGCGATGCCGGCTGGGGCGTGGTCGAAGGCGCGTACATCCATCGTGAGCTGATCTGCCCCGGTCGCATCCTCGCCGGCGGCCAACGCGGCACCGCGCTGGCGGCGGACTACGTGCTCAGCTACCGCGGCCGCAAGCTGGCGGTAATTGAGGCCAAGCGGGCCGGCCTGGGGCACAGTGCCGGCGTCGGCCAAGCCAAGGACTATGCAGGGCGGCTGAAAACGCGCTTCGCCTACGCCACCAACGGCATCGGTTGGTACGGCATCGACATGCAGACCGGGAAGGAGGGCGACTTGGCCCTGCCGTTCCCCACGCCGGACGAACTGTGGCAGCGCTGCTTCCCGCAGGGCAACGACTGGCGTGACCGCTTCGGCGCGGTCCAGTTCGAAACCGGCGGCGGCAAGTGGCAGCCGCGCTACTACCAGCACAACGCCATCACCGCCGTGCTGGACGCCATAGCGCAAGGCAGGGATCGCATCCTGCTGACCCTGGCCACCGGCACGGGCAAGACCTCCATCGCCTTCCAGATCGCCTGGAAGCTCTTCCAGTCGAAGTGGAACCTCAGCCGCGACCCGGTGCGCCGGCCGCGCATCCTGTTCCTTGCAGATCGCAACATCCTGGCTGACCAGGCCTACAACGCCTTCAGCGCGTTCGATCCGCATGCACTGTGCCGCATCCGCCCGGATGAGATCCGGCGGCGTGGTGGGATCCCGCGGAATGCCAGCGTGTTCTTCACCATCTTCCAGACGTTCATGACCGGTGGCGGCGAATCGGAAGCGCAGCAGTTCACCTTCGAAGGCTACGAGCCGGACTTCTTCGATTTCATCGTCATCGACGAGTGCCATCGTGGCGGTGCCCGCGACGAGAGCACCTGGCGCGGCATCCTCGAGTACTTCAAGCCTGCGGTGCAGCTTGGTTTGACCGCCACGCCAAAGCGCGATGTGAACGTCGATACCTACGCCTACTTCGGCGAGCCGGTCTACACCTATGCGCTGAAGGAAGGCATCGGCGACGGCTTCCTGACCCCGTTCAAGGTGCGGCAGATGGCCTCGACGATGGACGAGTACAAGTTCTCCGACGGAGACGAAGTGCTGGCCGGCGAACTGGACCGCGACCGGACCTACACCGAGGCCGACTTCAATACCCGGCTGGTCATCGACCAGCGCGAGAAGAGCCGGGTCCACGAGTTCATGGACCAGATCGATCAGCGCCAGAAGACTCTGGTGTTCTGCGCCACGCAGGACCACGCGGCCCGCGTGCGCAACTTCATCAACCAGGTCAAGGACAATCCCGATCCGCATTACTGCGAACGGGTCACCGCCGACGATGGCGAGCTGGGCGAACGCCACCTGCGCGAGTTCCAGGACAACGAAAAGACCTTGCCCACCATCCTGACCACCTCGCAGAAGCTTTCGACCGGAGTCGACGCACTCAATATCCGGAACATCGTGCTCTTGCGGCCGATCAAGTCGATGGTGGAGTTCAAGCAGATTATCGGCCGTGGAACGCGTACCTTCGAAGGCAAGGACTACTTCACGATCTACGACTTCGTGAAGGCCTGCGAGCATTTCGAGGATCCGGAGTGGGATGGGGAACCACTGCCTCCGGATCCGCCCGGCAGTCCCCGGCCACCGCGAGGCGATGGCGACGATCCCCGCCCGCCGCCGGAAACCACAGGCGGTGGTGTGGAAGAGCCGCCTCCGCCCGAACGGGTCGTGGTGAAGCTGTCGGATGGCAAGGAACGCAGCATTCGTTACATCGGCGCAACGACCTATTGGCACGAGGGTCGACAGATCACGGCGCAGGAGTTCATGCAGCAGTTGTTCGGGGATCTTGGCACCCTGGTCACGGATGAGGACGAACTGCGTACCATCTGGAGCGACCCGGACCGCAGGGAGTCCTTCATCCAGCGGCTGGCCGACCTGGGTTACGACAGCGAGCGCCTGGATGATATGCGGCGCCTGATCGATGCGCCGAACAGCGACATATTCGACGTGCTCGCCTACGTACGATTTACGCTGACGCCGTTGGCCCGCTCGCAACGCGTGCAGGCCGCCAAGGCAACCGGCATGGATGGCTACGAACGCGAAATGCGGGCGTTCCTCGAGTTCGTACTGGACAAGTACCAGTACGAGGGGGTCGGTGAACTGGCTAGTGGCAAGGTGGCCGACTTCCTGCGCATCCGCTACGGTGGCGTCAACGACGCCAAGCGAGTCTTGGGGAACGTGGACCAGATTCGCCGCGCGTTCGTAGGTATCCAGGCGCACCTGTTCCGAGGGCGGGCGACTGACACCAGTTCCGCGCTCGGAACGTCTACTACCGTTGGTGCCACGGACTAGCCAACCCTAAATTTGGGCGCACCAACGGGGTCAGGTTCGCTTTCGAGCAACGGTCGCACAACAGGCTGGTCACTCCGCTGGTCGCAATAGCTCCGGCCTTTGCTGTTCGATCCACGCGTGGGTATGTGAGAGCAGTGCTCGCGCCCGCTCGATGCATTCGCGCACGGTATCCGGGTCCATCAGATCGCCCGAATAGTCGTTGACGTTGCGCTTCCTGCGCAGGGCATCCAGGATCACCCACTCGCTGCGTTCGACGCCGAGCGTCAGTGGCAGCGCCTGGATCATCGTCTGGTGGTGCCCCGGCGTGCTGGTGGCCGGGCGATAGCCGTGCGCGGCAAGCCCGACCAGCGCGCACTGCATGATGGCCTTGTAGGCGCAGTCGAAGCGCGTCTCGTCGCTGATGCCCTTCGCGCCTGCGTCCGCCAGGTTGCGCGCCGCGGCGGCCAGCAGGCGCTGCACCTCGACGGGCCTCGCGGCATGCGGGGCGAGTTGGCGGGTCCTGACCAGGTTATCCAGGCTCATCCAATCCCCCCATCAGCCAGAGCTTCGGTTCCTTCCAGATGGCGGCGACGAAGCTGTCCGACTGTGCCCGCCGCTGGAAAAAGGCGTTGCGGCTCAATATCGTCGGATTGATTTCGCGCCCGATGACCCGCTGTGCCGGTTCCATCGCCAGCGCGACATCGGCGAAGCCGACGGATCCGACCACCATCAGGTCGACATCGCTGTGGGCGTGCGGCGTGCCCCTGGCCATCGAACCGTAGACGAAGGCGCCGTCGATCCGGTCGGCCAGCGGCGTCAGCGCGTCGCGCAACACATCCACGAGGCCGGCGGTCTTGCGCAGCAATCCGGTCAGTTCCGGCAGCACGGGACACCCGGGATTGGCCCGATAGAACACCTGGCGGCCCACCTGTTCCCGTTGCAGGATTTCCAGCGCCACCAGTGCGGTCAGTTCCCGGTGCAGGCTGCCGGGCGACAGGCCGGTGGACCGCTCCAGGTCGCGCACGTGCCGCGCCTCGTCCGGGCGCAGCAGCAGCGCCGCCAGGATCGCCGTCCGGGTCTCGCCCAGCAGGTGGTGGATGAGTGGTTTCATGTTCGCAATCCGCGAACACTTGTACTCAAAATGAGAACGTCACGCAAGTCCGGGGACAGACGGCCAGCGCGGGGCCAACGGGGCGGGTTTCACTGCTCCAGCGCGGCGACGCGCAGCTTGCGCCCCTTGACCCCATGCGTGCGCAGGCCGGCCAGCGCCTGCTGCGCGTGTGGGCGCGCGATGGCGACGTAGCTGCGGGTCGCATACACATCGATCTTGCCGATCGCGTCCTTGTGCAAGCCGACGTCGCCGGTCAGCGCGCCGACGATGTCGCCCGGCCGCAGCTTGTCGCCGCGCCCGGCATCGATGCGCAGCGTCGCCATCGCCGGTTGCGGCACGTCGCGCGGCTTGCCGGCCAGCGGGGCGGCGCGCTCCCAGCGCAGTGGTTGGCCGAGGCGCTCCTCGATCATCCGCGCGCGCGGCATCTCGCCCGGCGCGCACAGGCTCAGCGCGAGGCCGTCGCGGCCGGCGCGGCCGGTGCGGCCGATGCGGTGCAGGTAGGTGCCGGCGTCGGTCGGCAGGTCGTAGTTGACCACGGCGCCGATGTCGTGGATGTCCAGGCCGCGCGCGGCGACGTCGCTGGCGACCAGCACGCTGCAGCTGCGGTTGGCGAAGCGCACCAGCACTTCCTCGCGGTCGCGCTGGTCCAGGTCGCCGTGCAGGGCCAGCGCGGCGAAGCCGTAGTGGGTGAGCGAGCCGACCAGCTCCTCGGTGTCGCGGCGCATGTTGCAGAACACCACGCAGGACGCGGGCCGGTGCTCCAGCAGCAGCGCGGCCAGCAGCGGCGCCTTGCGCGCGGGTTCGACTTCGTAAAAGCGCTGTTCGATGGTTGGCGGATGCACCTCGCCGTCGATGCTGACCTCCAGCGCGTCGCGCAGCATGGCGTTGGCCAGCAGGCGGATCGGCTCTGGGAAGGTGGCCGAGAACAGCAGGCCCTGCCGCGTCTTCGGCAGTTGCTTGACGATCGCGCGGATCGCGTCCTCGAAGCCCATGTCGAGCATGCGGTCGGCCTCGTCCAGCACCAGCGTGCGCACGTCCTTGAGCACGAGCGCCTGTTTCTGCGCGAGCTCGAGGATGCGCCCGGGCGTGCCGACCACGACGTGCGGCGCGTGCGCGAGCGAGGCGAGCTGCGGCCCCAGCGGGATGCCGCCGCACAGCACCGACAGCTTGAGGTTGGGGATGCCGACCGCCAGCGTGCGCAGCTGCTTGCCGACCTGGTCGGCCAGTTCGCGGGTGGGGCACAGCACCAGCGCTTGCGTCGCGATCCTCGTGGCGTCGACCGCCTGCAGCAGGCCGAGCCCGAACGCCGCGGTCTTGCCGCTGCCGGTGGGCGCCTGCGCGATGACGTCGCGGCCGGCGAGGATCGCCGGCAGGGCCTGCGCCTGGACCGGGGTCATCGCGGTGTAGCCGAGCGCGTCGAGCCCGGGCCGCAGGGCGGGCGCGAGCGGTAGGGAGGAGAACGGGGACGCGGTGGTCATGCGCCATGATCGCAGTTGTGCGCCGCCAAGCTTCGCCGCGCCTGTCAATGCTGCCGGCTTCTGTTACAATATGCCTCGTAAGTTGCTGTAATTTCTGGATTTTCTGGAGGCCATGATCAAGAAGCTGTTGTCCCGCCTGATTCCCCGCGGCCACCGTTCCCGGCACATCCACGCCCGGCCGCTTCCCGCCCCGCTGCTGCTTCCCGTGCCGGTGACCCGCCCGGCCCCCGCGCTGGCCCGCCACGTGCCGCGCCGCCGCCCGCCCGCAGGCTATGTCGGCGCCACCTATCGCGCACGTCCCCGCCTGCCGGGTGCCGGCCCGCGTCCGCCGCTGTTCCGGGTGACTTGATCCGAGCATCGCGTCCGCGGTGACGCGGCCGACATTCGCCGGGCAAGGAAGACGGAAGCGATTGACGCGGCTCCGTCGTTCCGCCGTCCGCTGCCGCCCCCTCGCGATCGCGCGCGAATGGCTCGCCGACGCGCAACGGCAACCACGCCGCGCGCCGCATCGTCCGCAGCGCGTTGCTGCCGAACCTGTCCGGCGCGGAAGAGGCGCGGGTATACCATTGCCGCCCCCACAGCGGCTCGGCCAGCGCTGTCCTCGTTCGTCCGTCGACCGGAGGCAGGATCCTTGAAAGCACCATTCGGCATCGTCCTTGCGGCGTTCGTGTCCCTCCTGCCGCTCGCGGCGCACGCGGCCGACGGCCCGAAACCGCGCAACCGCGCCGAGGCCACCGAGGTCATCCGCGAACTGCGCCGCATCGTGACGCCGGAAGGCATCGAACGCGCGGAGACCGTGCGCATCGGCGGCATCGAGCAGTTCGTCACCATCCGCGGCACCGACCGCCGCAACCCGGTGCTGCTGGTGCTGCACGGCGGTCCCGGCTTCGTCGAGGCGCCGCTCGCCTGGTGGAACACGCGGGCGCTGGAGGAATACTTTGTCGTCGTGCACTGGGACCAGCGCGGCGCGGGCAAGACCTACCTGATCAACGATCCGGAGTCCGTGGCGCCGACGATGAAGCCCGAGCGCTTCATCGACGACACCGAGGAACTGGTGGCCTTCCTGCGCCGCGATCTCGGCAAGCAGAAGATCTTCCTGCTCGGCCATTCGTGGGGCAGCTACATCGGCCTGGAGTTCGCGCGCCGGCGGCCGGAATGGCTGTACGCGTACATTGGCACCGGCCAGGCCACCGACATCCCCGAAAGCGAGCGGCGCGGCTACGCCTATGCGCTGGCCGCCGCGAAAAAGGCCGGCAACGCGGAAGCCGTCGCCGAGCTCGAATCGATCGCGCCCTATGCCGCGCCCGGCAAGCCCATCTCGGTGCACGACGTGGGCATCGAGCGCAAGTGGTCCGACTTCTACGGCGGCGTGATGGCCGGACGCACTGGCCAGGTGGATGGCATGGCGGCGCGCCTGTCGCCGGACTACACCGACACGGAAGCGCCGCACATCTACGACGGCAACAATTTTTCGCAGGCCATCCTGTTCTCGCCGATCCTGAGCCTGGACCTCAGCCACTACACCCGCTTCGACTGCCCGATCATCCTGCTGGAAGGGCGTCACGACCGCACGGTGAATTCCCAAGTGGCGTACGAATGGTTCCAGACCGTCGAGGCGCCGCAGAAGCGCTTCGTGTGGTTCGAGCATTCCGCGCACGAGGTGATGACCGAGGAGCCGGGCCGCTTCCTGGTCACCATGGTCGAGCAGGTGCGCCCGCTCGCGGAGAAGGCGGGCGACGTCGCGCCGTGACGCGGCGCGACGCGCGCCCGGTGCCGGCGTCCTAACGCGCCTTCAGCTTCGCCGCCGCGCCATCGGCATAGGCGGCGCAGGTCATCGGCCTGGGATGCGGATGCGCGGCGTCCGTGTAGTCCCAGCCGCTGGCGTCGGCGTGCGGGGTGACGAGCAGGTCGCAGGGCAGGGCGCGCACCACGTCGAAGCTGCGGCGGAAGTCTTCCGCCAGGCGTGGATAGCGCGGGTTGTCGTGGATCCTGTAGCCGGGCGCGCTGAGGCTGTCGACGTAGGCGATGCGCACCGGCTTGCCGTCGCGGGTGTCGGTCCAGGTCCAGGCGGTGCTGCCCGGGGTGTGGCCGGGCATGAAGTGCGCGGTCAGGCGCATGTCGCCGAGCGCGACGACTTCGCGGTCGTGGATGACGCGGTCGGTCTGCACCGGCGGGTAGAGGATCTCGTCGCCGAAGTGGATGTCGTTGCTGCCGCCGTGCGCGAGCAGCCAGGCGGATTCGGCACTGGCGACGACGCGGGCGCCGGTGGCGCGCGCAACCGCGGCGAGCGGGCCGGCGTGGTCGCCGTGGGCGTGGCTGGTGAGGATCAGCTTCAGGTCGCCGGGCGCGACGCCGAGCGACTGCATGTGCGCGAGCAGCATGTCGGCCGCCTGCGGCAGGCCGCCGTCGATCAGGATCGCGCCGGCGTCGGTGCGGATGAGCAAGGCGGTGATGCGCGCGGTGCCGATCTGCCAGGTGTGGTCGGCGATGCGCACCGGCGCGACCGGCTGCCGCCAGCTGTCCGGCGTGGTGTAGGCCTCGGCCTGCGGCAGCGGCGGTTCGGCGGCAAAGGTGGACGGGGCGGCGGCGAGCAGGGCGGCGAGCAGCAGGGATCGCATCGTGCGTGGGCTCCGGTGGGGGGAAGACAGGATAGGGTGTCGGATCAGTCGCGCGGCGGGCCGCACCAGGTCGCCAATGCGCCGGGGAGGCCGCGATCGCTGCCGTCGCCGACCCACGCGACATGACCGTCCGGGCGGACCAGCACCGCGGCTGGCGCGGGCACGCGACCGATGACCGGCAGCTCCCACGCGCCGTCGCTGCAGGTTGCGTCGACCACGTGCACGCGGTCCGCCCAACCGTCGACTGCGAGCGCTCCGGGCGCCACGAAGTTCAGCAGCAGCGGCCGCGCCGCGTGCAGCAGCGCGTAGGTGCGCAGTGGGCCATCGCGGGTGTCGAGGTCGAGGTCGGGCATGCGCCGGCCGAGCAGCGGATGCGCGTCGCCGAGGTCGTAGCGCAGACCGAGGCCGGACAGTTCGCCGGCGAGGTGCTTGCGCGGCGCGTCGAAGGCGAGCAGCTCCGACACGATGTCGCGCGCGGCCTGGTTGCGTGCGTCCGGCCGCCGCAGGGCCACCGACGCCATCGAGGTGCGCAGCACGCGCGCGCCCACCGGGTGGCGCTCGGCGTGGTAGCTGTCGAGCAGCGTGTCGGGCGACACGCCGGTGACCACCTGCGCCAGCTTCCAGCCGAGGTTCACCGCATCCTGCATGCCGATGTTGAGGCCCTGGCCGCCGTCCGGCGCGTGGATGTGCGCGGCGTCGCCGGCCAGCAGCACGCGACCCGCGCGGTATGCCGTCGCCTGCCGGCTGGCGTCGGTGAAGCGCGAGATCCAGCTCGGGCCGTGCACGCCGAAGTCGGTGCCGTAAACCTCGCGCAGGCGCGCGGCGAGGTCTTCCAGCGTGGGCGCGTCGGTGGCGCCCGGCGCCGCTTCGGTGAGCATCACCCGCACCGTGCCGCTGTCGGCGAACACGACCTCGCCGTCGCGCACCTCGTACTCCACGCGGCCGATGCCGTGCATGCCGGTGGCGTCGTGGCGTACGCCCAGCGGCGGCGCGTCCGCCATCTCGACTTCGGCGATCAGCGCGCTGGTGGTGGCGTCCCAGCCGGCGAATTCGATCCCGGCGGCCTTGCGCACCAGGCTGCGCCCGCCGTCGCAGCCGACCAGGTAGCCGGCGCGCAAGGTGTTCCCGTCGGACAGCGTGACGTCCACGCCGGCGTCGTCCTGGCGGAAGCCGGTGACGGCGCAGCCGTGGCGCACGGTGACGCCGAGTTCGCGCACCCACTCCGCGAGCAGCCGTTCGATGTGGTTCTGCCACAGGCCCAGCACGTAGGGATGGCGGCTCGGGAAGTCGGTGATGTCCAGGTGCGCGCCGGCGAAGCTCAGGGTGCGCGCGATCTGTCCGGCGGCGAGGAAACGGTCGGCGACCCCGCGCTGGTCGAGCAGCTCGATCGTGCGCGCGTGCAGGCCACCGGCGCGCGAACCGGCGAGCTGCTGGTCGGGGCGCGGCTCGACGACGATGGCGGCGACGCCGGCCAGCGCGAGTTCGGCGGCGAGCGTCAGTCCGGTCGGACCGGCGCCGGCGATGATCACGGGATACGACGGAGCGCTGGCATGCATGCGTGGGGGCCTGCCGTGTGGGGCCGGCGACTCTGCGCCCTCGCGCCCGCCTTGCCGCAAGTCCCCCCGCGGGCTATAAATTGATGGTGGGGCGCGGTGGGTTCGGCCCGAGCCCCGGTTCAGCAAAGCGTCGCGACGCCGGCAGGCGGCAAGCGTCAGCCGAAGCAGCGGGGGGCGCGTGGACGCGGGAACCTGGAAGCGCCTGGTCGGTTACGGCGCATTGCTCGCGGCGGGCACGACGGCCCTGCAATGGCTCGACTACCAGCGCCTGGCGCGCCTGCACACGGGCGAGCTCACCCTGTTCCTGGTCGCGGCGGCCTTCCTGGTGCTCGGCATCGTGCTGGGCGTGCGCGTGTTCGCCGCGCCGCCGCCGGCGCCGTTCGATGGCAATCCGCAGGCGCGCGCCGCGCTGGGCTTGAGCGAGCGCGAACTGGAAGTCTTGCGGGAACTGGCCGCCGGCCACTCCAACAAGGAGATCGCGGCGCGCCTGCATGTGTCGCCGAACACGGTCAAGACGCACGTGGCCAACCTGTTCGCCAAGCTCGGGGCCCGGCGCCGCACGGAGGCGGTGCGGCGGGCGCGCGAGCTGGGGCTGGTGCCCTGAAGGCCGCGCCGTCCGGGCGATTGCCGCAGAATCACCCTTTCGGGCGATTGCCCAGGCCGCGGGGAAGGCGGCCAATGGCGGCACCAACCAACCGGGGGCACCCATGCTGCGCACCATCCTGAAGTACGGCGTCGTCGCCGGCCTGATCGTCGGCGGCTTCATGTTCGTCACTTTCCTCGGCTTCGAAGGTATCCCGCCGATGCCGTGGGGCATGGTGATCGGCTACACCACCATGCTAATCGCGCTCAGTGCGGTGTTCGTGGGCATCAAGCGGCACCGCGACGCGGCCGGCGGCGGGGTGATCGGGTTCTGGAAGGCGCTCGGGATCGGAGTCGGGATCAGCGTGGTCGCCGGCCTCTTCTATGTCGTGGCGTGGGAGGCGGTGCAGGCGCTGACCCACATGGACTTCGCCACCACCTACGCGGAGGCGATGCTGGAGAACGCGCGCGCCAGGGGCGCCAGCGCCGAGGCGCTGGCGACGATGCGCGCCGAGCTGGACGCGTTCAAGGTGCAGTACGCGGACCCGCTGTTCCGCCTGCCGATGACCTTCGTGGAGATCTTCCCGGTGGGCGTGCTGGTGTCGCTGGTGTCGGCGGCGCTGCTGCGCAACCCGCGCTTCCTGCCCGCGCGGCGGGGCTGAGCGGCACGCCCGCGACCAGCGGGCGCGGCCGTTGGTGCCAGGCCCGCATCAGCCGGCCTCCGCGGCGGCGCGGCGTGCGCCGCGACCGCGTGTCGCGGCCTCCGCCTCGTGCAGCCAGGTGGTGAAACCGTCGCGGGCCGGCGCCAGCCCGTGCAGCAGCAACAGCGCGCTGACCTGGCCGCGGTGGCCGCTGCCGTGGTTGATCACGTGCAGCAGCATCTCCTCGCGCGACATGCAGCCGGGCTGGCTGTCGGTGAAGGCGAACGCGATGCGCTCCCACAGTTGCGCGTCGTCCAGCGCCGGCACGTAGGCGAGATACTCGCGATCGCTGGCGCGCAGCTGCGCCGTCAGCACGTCAAGGAGCGGCGTCTGCTCGGGATTGGCCGACGCGTAATCGTGCGGCTCGCAGCGCAGGTGCGCGGCGAAGATCCGGTCCACCGCGTGGACGTGGGCCAGCGCCTTCAGCGCGAGCGGCATGATCGGATGGGTGGCGCCCAGGCCGGCCAGGGTGGCCAGCAGTTCCTCGTCGGCCCAGGCCTTGTAGCGGAACAGGCGGTGCAGGGTGGCGTGCATGGCGGTCTCCGTGAATGCGGTGGCCATGGACGCGTGCGATACGCCCGCGGCGTGTTTCCGCGTTGCCGTTAGAATGCGAGCGATCGCTCACGTTGACTACTCGCATCCGGAGCCCGTGTTCATGCCGCGCAAACCGCCGACAGAGCCCCGCAAGCACGCGCTGCAGCGCCGCTCCCGCGCCACGGTGGACGCGCTGGTCGAGGCCACAGCTCGCATTCTGGTGCGCGAGGGTTACGAGCAGGCCAGCACCAACCGCATCGCCGAGAAGGCCGGCGTCAGCATCGGTTCGCTGTACCAGTACTTCCCGGGCAAGGAGGCGCTGGTGGCGGCGGTGATCGACCGCCACAACCAGGCGATCATGCGGGTGGTGCGCGCCGCGCTGGCGGACGTCGCCGACCGCCCGCCGGCGGTGGCGCTGCGCCGGCTGGTCGCGGTGGCGATCGAGGCGCACCGCATCGAGCCGCGGCTGCACCGCGTGCTCGCCGAGCAGATCCCGCGCACCGGCCGCCTCGAGGACGTCGAAACCTTCAACCGCGAGGCGCACGCGCTGTTCCGCGACTACCTCGGCCGGCACCGCGACGCCCTGGGCGTGGCCGACCTCGACCTCGCGGCGTTCCTGTGCGCGTCCGCGATCGAGGCGGTGTCGCACAACGCGGTCCTGCACCGCGGCGCCGCGCTCACGCCGGAGGCGACTGCCACTCTGGTCGAGGAGACCACGCGCCTGGTGCTGGGTTACCTCCAGCCGCGCGCACCGGGCGAACAGCGGCGCAAGGCGCCCGCCCGCGCGCGCTGACCCTGGCTGCCCGGCCACTTCGCGAGGGGCCGCGGCCATTCATCGCGGTTGCACGTCCCCTGCACGGGGCGGGGTCCACGTTCGCGCTTTCCTACCTTGCGGAGCATGCCATGACGCGCCTGCTTCCCGCTCCGGAAACCCTGCTCGCCGCCCTGTCGGCCAGCGGGTGGGCTCTCACCGCCGTGCCCGTCGCGCACGCCGCCGCCCGCCGGGTCGGCAGCTGCAAAGACAGCGGCGCGGGCAGCCTGCATGCCGCGGCCGGGCCGGGCTTGCCGCGGGTGGTGGACGGGCGAGCCGCCATCGGCGCGTTCGAGGGGTAGCGTCGTGCCCAGGCGTCACTGCGCCACGCCGCCGGCCGACGCGGCGTTCGTCGAGCGATTCGCGCCGAGGTTGCTCAACTTCGCGCGGGCGACGCACGACTACGCCATCATGCTGATGGACGGCGACCGCGTGATCCGTTGGGCCAACGCCGGGTGTTGCCACATCCTCGGCGTGGAAGCGACCGAACTGCCGGGGGAAACCGTCGACCGCTTCTTCCTGGAGGAGGACGTCGCCCTGGGCATTCCCCGGCATGAGGTGGAGGTTGCGACCAGCCGCGGTTTTTCGGCCGACGACCGCTGGATGCAGCGCTGGGACCGCTCGCGCTTCTGGGCCAACGGCATGACGTTGCGGACCGATGGCGAGCCTGGCTTCGTCAAGGTCCTGCGCGACCTCACCGAAACGCGGATGCAGATCGACCAGCTGGTCAACCAGGTGCAGGCGCTGGCCGGGGAAAGCGAACGCAAGAGCCGCGGGATCGCGTTGCTCGCGCACGAACTGCGCAATCCGCTGGCGGCGATCCAGATGGCCGCCAGCGTGCTGGCGCACGGGGGCGGGGCGTCGGTCGCACAAGGGCAGGACCCGCTGCGGATCATCCAGCGCAATGTCGGCTTCGCCACGCAGCTCGCGGAAGACCTGATGGAGGAGGGGCGGCAGGCAGCGGGCAAGACGTCGCTGTCGGTCGAGCGCATCGACCTGGGCGCGTTGCTCGAGGAGGCGGTGCTCACCGCCCGGGCGCGCCAGGCGCAGCCGGGGCGACCGGTCGAGATCCTGCTGCCGCCAGCGCCGATCACGCTGGAAGGCGATGCGCTGCGCCTGCAGCAGGTCTTCGTCAACCTGGTGGCGAACGCCCTGAAGTACACGCCGCCGCCGGGACGCATCTGGCTGAGCGGGACCGCGCAAGGTCGCCAGGTGCTGGTGGAGGTGTCGGACCAGGGGATCGGGATCGCGCCGCAGATGCTCGAATCGATCTTCGGGATGTTCACCCAGGCGCGGACGCCGATGGCGCGCGAAGGGCTCGGCGTCGGCCTCGCGCTGGTGAAGAAGATCGTGCAGATGCACGGCGGCTCGGTCGTCGCCCACAGCGAGGGCGTCGGCAAGGGCAGCATCTTCAAGGTCAGCCTGCCCCGGCGGCAAGGCACCGGCCGCATCGCGACCGGGGCCTGAGCGGCTCACGCCTTCAGCTTGTACCCCGTGCGGAAGATCCACCACACCGCCGCCAGGCACAGCGCGAGGAAGGCGAGGGTCATGCCGGCGCTGACCGCGACGTCCACGTCGGCGACGCCGTAGAAGCTCCAGCGCACGCCGCTGATCAGGTACACGACCGGGTTGAACAGGGTGATCTTCTGCCAGATGGGCGGCAGCATGTCGATCGAGTAGAACGCGCCGCCGAGGAAGGTCAGCGGGGTCATCACCATCAGCGGCACCACCTGCAGCTTCTGGAAGTCGTCGGCCCACAGGCCGATGATGAAGCCGAACAGGCTGAAGCTCACCGCGGTCAGCAGCAGGAAGCACAGCATCCAGGCCGGGTGCTGGATCTCGTAGGGCACGAACAGCCGCGCGGTGACCAGGATCAGCGCGCCCAGCAGCACCGACTTGGTGGCGGCGGCGCCGACGTAACCGACCACCACCTCGAACGGCGACACCGGCGCCGACAGCAGCTCGTAGATCGTGCCCGCCCACTTCGGCATGTAGATGCCGAACGAGGCGTTGGAGATGCTCTCGTTGAGCAGCGACAGCATCAGCAGGCCGGGGATGATGAAGGCGCCGTAGCTGACCCCGCCCACCTCGCCCATGCGCGAGCCGATCGCCGCGCCGAACACCACGAAATACAGCGAGGTGGACAGCACCGGCGAGGCGATCGACTGCATCAGGGTGCGGAAGGTGCGCGCCATCTCGAAGCGGTAGATCGCGGCGATGGCGTACACGTTGAGGCCGCGCGCGCTCATGCCCGCGCCTCCTTGCCGGCGGCCGCGCGGACGCGGTCGGCGCGCGCGTCGTCGTGGACCAGGCTGACGAAGATGTCCTCCAGCGAGCTCTCGCTGGAATGCAGGTCCTTGAAGTCGATGCCCTCCGCGGCCAGGCGCCGCAGCAGGGCGGCGATGCCGGTCTGCTCGGCCTGGGTGTCGAAGGTGTAGACCAGCGCGTTGCCGTCGTCGGCGAGCTCCAGCGGCTCGCCGGCCAGCGCCTCGGGGATGCGCGCCAGCGGCGCCTGCAGTTGCAGGGTCAGCTGCTTGCGGCCGAGCTTGCGCATCAGCACCCGCTTGTCTTCCACCACCACCAGCTCGCCCTTGCGGATGACGCCGATGCGGTCGGCCATTTCCTCGGCCTCCTCGATGTAATGCGTGGTGAGGATGATGGTGGTGCCGGCGTCGCGCAGTTCGCGCACCAGCTGCCACATGTCGCGGCGCAGCTCGACGTCGACGCCGGCGGTGGGCTCGTCGAGGAACAGGATGCTGGGTTCGTGCGCCAGCGCCTTGGCGATCAGCACGCGCCGCTTCATGCCGCCCGACAGCGCCATGATCCGGCTGTCGCGCTTGTCCCACAGCGACAGCGCGCGCAGCACCCGCTCCAGGTGCGCCGGGTCCGGCGGCCGGCCGAACAGGCCGCGGCTGAAGCGCACCGTCGCCCACACGCTCTCGAAGGCGTCGGTGGACAGTTCCTGCGGCACCAGGCCGATCTTCATCCGCGCGGCGCGTGCCTCGCGCACGATGTCGTGGCCGTCCGCGAGCACCGTGCCGGAACTGGCGTTGACGATCCCGCACACGATGTTGATCAGGGTCGTCTTGCCGGCGCCGTTGGGGCCGAGCAGGGCGAAGATCTCGCCGCGGCGGATGTCCAGGCTGACGTTCTTGAGGGCGTGGAAGCCGGAGGCGTAGGTCTTGCCGACGTTGCGGATGGAGACGATGGGCGGGGCGTCGCTCGGCGGCATGCGCGTTCCTTTCTGTTGCATTCGGGCGGCTGGCGCGGAAGAGGGACGGGCGCGGACAGACCCTGGTGGCGACGGCGGCGCGGGGCCGGATCGACACCGATGCGGCCACAGCCTGCACGCGCCGGCGGCGGCCGGCAACTCGGCGACGGCGCGTCGCCGTTCACGTCCGCCAGGAGCGCCGAGGACGATCATGACTGCGGCACACGGGCGACTTGCGATGCGCTTCGAACGGATGCGGACCGACTACCGGCTGGCGGTGCTGACCATGTTCGGCGCGGTCGGCGCGATCGGCGTGCTGCCGTTCGCCTGGTACCGGCTTGCGCGCGGGGAACTGGTCGCGGGGGCGGCCGACCTCGGCATCGTCCTGGCCCTGCTCGGCGTGGTGGCGCATGCCTGGCGTGGCGGCGACATCCGCGGTTCCAGCCGGGTCTTCGTGCTGGTGTCGGCGCTCGGTTGCGTGCTGATCACCCATGTGGTCGGGCTGGCCGGGCTGTTGTGGTCGTACCCGCTGGTGGTCGGAAGCTTCCTGCTGGTCGGTCGGGTGATGGCGACCGCGGTGCTGATGACGGCGATCACGCTCATCGCCGGCATCGCCCTCCACCGGCAATTGCTGCCGCTCGGGCCGCCTTTGGTGATGTACCTGTCCACCATCCTGGTCGCCGGCCTGTTCTCGTTGCTGTTCGCCGAGCGCACCCGCTGGCAGCACCGCAGGCTGGAGGAGCTGGCCACCCGCGACCCGCTGACGGGCGCGCTCAACCGGCGGGCGATGACGCGCGAACTCCGGCTCGCGGTGGAGGCGAAGGCGCGCCATGGCGCGAGCTTCGGGCTCGCGATGCTGGACGTGGACGACTTCAAGCGGATCAACGACGAGCACGGCCACGAGGCGGGCGACCAGGTGCTGGTCGACCTCGTCGCCCTGATCCGCGGCCACGTGCGCAAGCTCGACCAGGTCTACCGCCTGGGCGGCGAGGAATTCCTGGTGCTGTTCACCGCGGTCGACGAGGCCGCGCTGCCGGCGCTGTGCGAAAGCCTGCGCGCGGCGGTCGCGCGGCAACTGCGCGGCGGCGGCCAGCCGGTCACGGCCTCGATCGGCTGCGCGATGCTGCAGCCGGGCGAGTCGGTGGCTTCGTGGCTGGCGCGTGCCGACGCGGCGATGTACGCGGCCAAGCACCTGGGCCGCAACCGGGTGGAGATCGCCTCGCCGGTGCGCGCGAACTATCCGGGCGGGCCGGCGCCGGCGGAGTGACCGGCCGCGCGACGCGGCGTCGCGCACCCGCGTCAGCCCCGGCGTGCCGCCTCGATCGCCGCGATGTCGATCCTGCGCATCGTCATCATCGCGTCGAAGGCGCGCTTTGCTGCCGCCGGATCCGGATCGGTAATCGCCTCGACCAGCACCCGCGGGGTGATCTGCCAGTTCACCCCCCACTTGTCCTTGCACCAGCCGCAGGCGCTTTCCTGGCCGCCGTTGCCGACGATCGCGTCCCACAGGCGGTCGGTTTCGGCCTGATCCTCGGTCGACACCTGGAACGAAAACGCCTCGGTCTGCGGGAACGCCGGCCCGCCGTTGAGGCCGATGCAGGGAATGCCCATGACCGTGAAGTCCACGGTCAGCACGTCGCCGCGCCTGCCGTCGGGGTAGTCGCCCGGCGCGTGGTGGACCGCGAGCACGGCGCTGTCGGGGAAGGTCTCGGCGTAGAACGTCGCGGCCTCCAGCGCGGTGCCGTCGTACCAGAGGCAGATGGTGTTCTTCGCGGGAGTGGGCATGGGGCCTCCTGGGCCTGGCGGTGGGTATTCGCATGGTGCGACGTGCGGAGGGACGCCGAATCGACACATCGCGCACCCCACCGCAGGCCCCGGTGGTTGCGCCGTCGGCGTCTTTCGCTACGCTGCCCGCGCAGCTTGCACCGAGGCCGCGCCATTTTCGACCGCACTCCGCCCCGCCCGCACGCCGACGCCACCGACACGCTCGCGATCGGCCTGCTGGCCTACGAAGGCATGCAGGCGCTCGACCTGACCGGGCCGCTGGACGTGTTCGGCGCGGCCAACGCGCACGCCGGCGACGCGCGTTACCGCCTGTGCGTGGTCGGCCTCGGGCCAGCGCCGGTGCGCGCGGAGAACGGGCTGGTGGTGGTCCCCGAATGCGGCCTGGACGACGCGCCGGCCTTCGACACGCTGCTGGTGCCGGGCGGGGCGGGCAGCCGCGTGCTCGACCGCGACCCGCGCCTGCTCGGCTGGCTGCGCGCGCGTGCGCCGGCGACGCGACGGATGGTGTCGGTGTGCACCGGCATCTACCTGCTGGCGGCGGCCGGATTGTTGGACGGACGCCGCGTGACCACCCACTGGGAATACGCCGCCGACGTCGCCCGCCGCTATCCGGCGCTGCGCATGGAGCCGGACCAGATGTTCGTGCGCGACGGCGCCTTCGCCACTTCGGGCGGACTGACCGCGGGCATGGACCTCGCGCTGGCGCTGGTCGAGGAGGACTGCGGCGCGCCGGTCGCGCTGGCGGTCGCCCGCCACCTGGTGATGTACCTGCGCCGGCCCGGCAACCAGGCGCAGTTCTCCGAGCCGTTGCTCGCGCAAAGCCACGGCCACCGCCGGCTCGGCGACCTGGTGCAGTGGCTGCTCGCCCACCTCGGCGACGCGCTCGACGTCGAGCGGATGGCGGCGCGGGCGGCGATGAGCCCGCGCCACCTGCGCCGGGTCTTCCGCGACGCCTTCGGCACCACGCCGATGCGCTTCGTCGAACGGCTGCGGATGGAGCAGGCCTGCCTGCGGCTGAGTGGGGGCAACGCGACGGTGGAGCGGATCGCGGCCGCGGTCGGCTTCAACAGCGCGGACGCGTTCCGGCGCGCGTTCCGGGCGCGCTACGGCGTGTCGCCTGCGCAGTACCGGGAGCGGTTCTGCCGCTGAGTTGGCCGGAATCGTCCGGTTCCTGTCCCCGGCGTCCGCGAGGCGCTGGCGAGAATCGCGGCACTTCCTCGCATGGAGCCGCGCATGCCGCGTCGCATCGTCTTGCTGGCCATCCTCGCCCTGGCCATGGTCCCGGTGCTGGCCTTCAGCGAACCCGGCGAGGGGGCCGGGCCCGCCTACACCGCGGACGGCAAGCTGCTCTTTCCCGCGGACTACCGCGAGTGGGTGTACCTCAGCAGCGGCGTGGACATGAGCTACAACGAGAAGGCGAAGGCGTCGAAGCAGCCGGTGTTCGACAACGTGTTCGTCGATCCGGCGGCGTACCGGGCGTTCCGGCGCACCGGCACCTGGCCGGAGGGGACCCAACTGGTGCTGGAGGTCCGGCGGTCGGCCAGCGAAGGCGCGATCAACCACCGTGGGCATTTCCAGGCCGGCGACGCGGTCGCCCTCGAGATGCACGTGAAGGACAGCGCGCGCTTCGACGGCGGCTGGGCGTTCTTCGGCTTCGAGGGCAGCGCGCCGGCGGCGCCGATCCCGGCGACGTCCGCCTGCCACGCCTGCCATCGCGCGCATGCCGCGGTGGACACGACCTTCGTCCAGTTCTACCCGACCCTGCTGCCCGTCGCGCAGGCGGCGGGGACGCTCAGTCCGGAATACCTGGCGGCGGAGGCGGCGCATCCGCGCAAGCGGCGTTGACGGCGCGCGCACGGTCGCTGCATCGCGCCGTCGCGGCCGGGGGCGCATAGTGGGGACCTGGAGTTCCACGGAGCGAGCCGATGGCCGACGCCAACACCGAGACACCCACCCGCCTGCGCATCGACTTCGTCTCCGACGTGGTCTGTCCCTGGTGCGCGATCGGCCTGGCATCGCTGGAGCAGGCGCTGGCGCGCACGCAGGGCGAGGTCGAGGCGGAGATCCACGTGCAACCGTTCGAACTGAACCCGCAACTGCCGGCGGAAGGCGAGGACGCGGTCGGCCACCTGGAGCGCAAGTACGGCCTGAGCGCCGAACAGGCGGCAGCCAACCAGGCCGCGATCGTGCAGCGCGGCGCGGCGCTCGGCTTCACCTTCGACATGGCGCGGCGCACCCGCATCTACAACACCTTCGACGCGCACCGGCTGCTGCACTGGGCGGCGCTGGAGGGACGCCAGCGGGAACTCAAGCACGCGCTGCTGCGCGCCTACTTCAGCGAGGGCCGCGACGTGTCCGACCACGCGACGCTGGCGGAGATCGCCGCCAACGTCGGCCTGCCGGCCGAGCGGGCGCGGGAGATCCTCGCCTCGAACGAATACGCCGACGAGGTGCGCGCGCTCGAGCAGTTCTTCCGGCAGCTCGGCATCCAGGCGGTGCCGGCGATCATCATCGAGCGCAAGCACCTGATTTCCGGCGGGCAGCCGGTCGAGGTGTTCGAGCGCGCATTGCGCGAGATCGCCTCGGCGAAACGGGGCTAGCGGCTGCCGCGGGCGTCGGTGTAGCGCAGCAGGCGCTGGCCCTCGCGTGCGCTCAGCACCGCGTAGCACTGCCCTTCGATCTCGTCGGCGAGGCGCAGCGCCAGGCGGCAGCCGGGGTCGTCGTCCAGGCTCAGGCGCGCCTGGAACCGCAGCGGGCCGTGCCGGCCCTCCGCCTCGATCGGCGGCCGCAGGCAATCGGGGACCGCGATGAAGTGGCCGGACGCGGCGGTGTAGAGGGCGAGGTCCATGACGCCTCCCGGTGGCCCGGCGAAACTTAGCCCGGCATCGCCGCGGCTTCTGTGCGGCGGGCCACTTAGCATGCCGTCGTCACGCCGCGGCCCTGGCGACCAGCAGCCGGTCGTACTCGCCGCGCAGCAGCCGGTAACACTCGCAGCTGCGGCGTTCGAGCGCGGGGCGGTCCAGCAGGTGGATCCGGCCGCGGCTGTACCGCAGCACGCCGGCCGCCTGCAGGCGCCGGGCGACCTCGGAAATGCTCTCGCGGCGCACGCCGAGCAGCTGCGCGATCGCCTCCTGGGTCAGGGCCAGCTCGTTGCCGTCGATGCGATCGAAGGCCGACAGCAGCCAGCGGCAGGCCTGCCGCTCCATGGCATGGTGGCGGTTGCAGATCACCGCCTGCGCGATCTGGCTGATCATCAGCTGGGTGTAGCGCAGGATCATCAGCTGGAACGCGCCCGCCTGCGCGAATTCGCGCTCGACGATGTCGCTCCTGAGCATCAGCGCGTCGCCGGCGACCTGCACCTCGCCGCGGGTCGGCGTGGCGATGCTGTCCACCAGCACCGACACGCCAACCACCCCTTCGTTGCCGACCATGGCGATCTCGCCGCTGGCGCCGCTCTCGACCACGTAGACCAGCGAGATCACCCCGCTTTGCGGAAAGTAGATGTGGCGCTGCCTGACTTCCGATTCGTACAGCACCTTGCCGACCGGCAGGTCGATCGGCTGCAGGTGCGGCTGCAGTCGGTCGCGGACGTCCGCCGGCAATCGGTCGAGGAGGTGGTTGCCTGCTCTCCAGCTCGGAGATGCGGTCATGCGGGGTGTCCCTGTCGAGCGAATCATTCGCGGCCGCAGGGACAGGGACGTATGCGCGCGCAAGACGCATAGGACGGTGATCCGCGCCACCGGCGTGAAGGCCGGGGGAGGTCTCCGGAACGATGTGACGAGGACCCGGCCCCACGGTGCGCCCATTCGGTGCCAATAGCAAATGCGGGCCCGCAGGGCATTCATGTGCCTCTGCAGCGACGTGGCAAGGCGCGTGATGCGCACGCGGGTGCAACCGCTGCCGGGCTCGACGTGTCATGGACAGGCAACGACGCAGACAGGACCGGTGATGGCGAACGTGACGAAGCAGGATCGCGCTGTGCAGGCGTGGCGTCCGCGCGCGTGGATCATGGCGGGCATGCTGTGGTTGGCATCGGCCGCCGCCATGGCCGGCGGGAGCGCGTCGTCCGCGCCCGTGCTGCCGTGCGAAACCGGCAGCTACCGCCTGCAGGATGGCCGCGCGCTGGACATCGGCCCGGGCGAGCCCGGCCAGTTGCGCTGGCGGCTCGCCGACGGCCGCACCGGCGCGCTCGCGCCACGCGGCGGCGGGCGCTGGAGCAGCACGCTCGGATGGACCGGCCGGCCGGACGGCCACGTCGTCGTGCTGCCGCGATGCGGCCAGGGCACGATCCGCTTCGATGGCGTGGCCGGACGGCGCGTGCCGCTGGTCGAGTTCGACACGCGCTTCGCCGGCAGCGGGGGCATCGAACTGGCCGGGCGCCTCACGCTGCCGGCGGGCGACGCGCGCGTGCCGCTGGTGGTGCTGGTGCACGGCGCGGAACACACCTCGGCCTTGCAGCGCTATTCGCTGCAGCGCGAGTTCGCCGCCGCCGGCATCGGCGTGTTCGCCTACGACAAGCGCGGCACCGGCGCGTCGGGCGGGCGCTACACCCAGGACTACCTGACCCTCGCGGTGGATGCGATCCACGCCGCGCGCGAGGCACGGCGGCTGGCTGGCGCGCGCGCCGGCAGGATCGGCTACCAGGGCGGCAGCCAGGGCGGCTGGGTGGCGCCGCTCGCGGCGACGATCGAGCCGGTCGACTTCATGATCGTCAGCTTCGGCCTCGCGGTGTCGCCGCTGGACGAGGACCGCGAGGCGATCGCGGCGGACATCGCCCGCGCCGGCTACGGCGCGGACGTCGAGGCGCAGGCGATGGAGATCGCCGATGCCGTGGCGGAAGTCGTCGGCAGCGGCTTCCGCGACGGCTACGCACGGCTGGCGGCGGTGAAGGCGAAGTATGCGCAGGCGCCGTGGTACGGCGCGGTGCGCGGCAACATCGCCGGCTACCTGCTGGCGACCCCGCCGGACACGATCCGCGCGGAGGGCCCGAAGCTGCTGGCCGGCGTGCCCGCGTATTACGACCCGATGCCGGTCCTGGCCAACCTGCGGGTGCCGCAACTGTGGCTCCTCGGCGGCGAGGACCGCGACGCGCCGCCGGGCGAAACGCTGCGCCGGCTCGCCCGCCTGCAGGCCGGAGGACGGCCGATCACCACCGCGCTGTTTCCGCACGCGGAGCACGGCATGTACGAATTCGAGCCGGGCGCGGACGGCGAACGCCTGTCTACGCGCCAGCCCGACGGCTACTTCCGGATCATGCGCGACTTCATCCGCGGCGATGCGCTCGACAGCGATTACGGCGGCGCCCGCATAGGGAAGGCGCGCTGAAGCAGCCCGCGGCTGCTCCCCCTCTCCCGCTCGCGGGAGAGGGTTGGGGTGAGGGCGGGCGCCGCAGCGCGGCGCCCCGCGACGCGGCATCATCGCGCCATGCCCGACTTCGCCGTCCACCAGCTCCTGTCCACGCCGTTGCTCGAAGTGCGCGACGTGGTCTGCGCCGGCGCCTGCCGGCACAAGGACGCGGTGGAACGGGTCGCACGCACCGAACTGGTGTTCCCGTACCGCGGCACCTACGTGCTGCACGCGGGCGACCGGGAGGCGGTCGCCGACGCCAGCCAGGTCCTGTTCTTCAACGCCGGCGAGGACTTCCAGGTCAGCCACCCCAATCCCGGCGGCGACGCCTGCCTGGCGCTGACCCTCGATCCCACCCTCCTGCGCGAGATCGCGCCGCCGGCGCTGCTGCACGACGGCGAACCGCTGCGCTTCCGCCACCCGCGCCTGCGCATCGATCCGCGCGCGCAGGTGCTGGTCGCGCTGCTGCGACACGCGCTGCACGAGGGCATCGCCGAACCGCTGGAGGCCGAGAGCCTGGCGCTGACCCTGGTGCACCGCGCGCTGGCGCCGCGCACGACCCACGCCGCCGCGTCCAGCCACGGCCGCCAGCGGCTGGTGGACCGCGCCAAGCTGGTGCTCGCGCGCGACCTGGCGCGGCGCTGGACCCTGGCCGAGGTGGCGGCCGAAGTCGGCGTGTCCGCGGTGTACCTGACCCAGAGCTTCCGTGAGGTCGAGGGCGTGCCGCTGTACCAGTACCAGCTGCGCCTGCGGCTGGCGCGCGCGCTGGACCTGCTCGCCGACCACGAGGACCTGACCGCGCTCGGCCTGCACCTTGGCTTTTCCAGCCACAGCCACTTCACCGCCGCGTTCCAGCGCCTGTACGGACGCACGCCCAGCGAATTCCGCCGGCTCGCCCTGCATCGCTGAGCGCGACCGCGCCGCGATCGGCGCAGAATGGTCGGACCCCACGCGAGGAACCCGTCATGACCGTGAAGGCCTACGGCGCCCCTGCCGCCGACCAGCCGCTCGAACCCATGGCCATCGCCCGCCGCGCGCCCGGCCCGCGCGACGTGCAGATCGAGATCGCCTACTGCGGCGTCTGCCATTCCGACCTGCACACGGTGCGCTCGGAGTGGGGCGGCACGAAGTACCCGTGCGTGCCCGGGCACGAAATCGTCGGCACGGTCAGCGCGGTCGGCGCCGAGGTACAGGGCTTCGCGGTCGGCGACGTCGTCGGCGTCGGCTGCCTGGTGGACAGCTGCCGGCACTGCGCGGCCTGCGACGAAGGCCTGGAGCAGTATTGCGAGCACGGTTTCACCGGTACCTACAACGGACCGACCGCGGACCCGCCGGGTCACACGCTGGGCGGCTATTCGCAGCGGATCGTGGTGGACCAGCGCTTCGTGCTGCGTATCCATCATCCGCGCGAGCAGCTGGCCGCGGTCGCGCCGCTGCTGTGCGCCGGCATCACCACGTACTCGCCGCTGCGGCACTGGGGCGCCGGACCCGGCAGGAAGGTGGGCGTCGTCGGCATCGGTGGGCTCGGCCACATGGGCATCAAGCTCGCGCATGCGATGGGCGCGCACGTGGTCGCCTTCACCACCAGCGAAAGCAAGCGCGCGGACGCGCATGCGCTCGGCGCCGACGAGGTGGTCGTGTCGCGCGACGCCGAGGCGATGCGCGCGCACGCGAACAGCTTCGACCTGATCCTCGACACCGTCGCCGCCAGCCACGACCTCGACGCGTATTCCATGCTGCTGCGCCGCGACGGCACCCTGGTGCTGGTCGGCGTGCCGGAACACCCGCACCCCAGCCCTTCGGTCGGCAACCTGATCTTCAAGCGGCGCGCGATCGCGGGCTCGCTGATCGGCGGCCTGCCGGAAACGCAGGAGATGCTCGATTTCTGCGCGGAGCACGGCATCGTCGCCGACATCGAGATGATCGACGCGCGCGACATCGACCGCGCCTACGATCGCATGGTCCGCAGCGACGTCAAGTACCGCTTCGTGATCGACGCCGCGACGCTGTGACGGCGGCGCGGCGCGATCGCTAAAGTTTTCGACAGCGTCCGCCGACCGGCCGCGCTGCAATGGGCCTGCCCGATCCGGGCGCCACACACGGGAGCACGACCATGAGCGAGAAGACCTGCGCCGCCTGCGACAATCCGCTGGACGAGAACGCCATCCAGGTCCGCATCGGCGGGCAGACGGTGGAAGCCTGCTGCGAGGAATGCGCGACCAAGCTGCGCGAGGCGCATGCCTCGGCGACCGCGTCGCGGCAGACGCAGGCGCGGGCATGACCGCGCAGCAGGCGATCCAGCAGGCCATCCAGCAGGAGCGGGCCCGGCGCTTCCGGGCGTTGCACGTTGCCGGCGCCCCGCTGGTGCTGTTCAACGCCTGGGACGCCGGCAGCGCGCGCGCCGTGGCCGAGGCCGGCGCCGCCGCGATCGCCACCGGCAGCTGGTCGGTGGCCGCGGCGCACGGCGTCGAGGACGGCGAGCGCCTGCCGCTGGCGGTGGCGCTGGACAACCTGCGGCGGATCGTCGCGGCGGTCGGCGAGCTGCCGGTGACGGTGGACCTGGAAAGCGGCTACGGCGACGCGCCGGCCGCGGTCGCGGCGACGCTCGCCGCGGCGCTGGAGGCCGGGGCGATCGGCTGCAACCTCGAGGACAGCTTCCCGGCCGACGGCAGCCTGCGCGCGGTCGCCGACCAGGTCGCGCGCCTGGCGGCCGCGCGCGCCGCGGCGGACGCGGCCGGCGTCGCCTGCTTCATCAACGCGCGCACCGACGTGTTCTTCCAGAAGCCGGCGCCTGCACACGATCTCGCGATGGTGGACGCCGCGCTGGAACGCGCGCGCGCCTACGCCGACGCCGGCGCGAGCGGGCTGTTCGTGCCGGGCGTGGTCGCCGAGCCGCTGATCGCGCGCCTGGCCGAGGCCTCGCCGCTGCCGCTCAACGTGATGGCGACGCCGGCCTCGCCCGGCCGCGCGCGGCTGGCGGAACTTGGCGTGGCCCGGATCAGCCACGGCCCCGGGCCATACCGCGGCGCGATGGCCTGGCTGCGGGACGCGGCGCGCGCGGCGATGGCCTGACCAGGGTTCGACGCGCGTTGGAGTTCGATGCGTGCGTCGATTGCGCCGGCCCCGGGACTCGCCATGCAACCCAGCGTCGAGAGCTTCCACGACCAGGCGACCGGTACCTTCACCCACGTCGTCCACGACGGCGATGGCGGGCGCGCGGCGATCGTGGATCCGGTGCTCGACTTCGACCCGGCCAGCGCGCGCACGGCGACGACCTCCGCGGACCGCGTGCTCGAGTACGTGCGCGCGCACCGGCTCGGCGTGGACTGGATCCTCGAAACCCACGCCCACGCCGACCACCTCAGCGCCGCCGCCTACCTCAGGCGCGAGACCGGCGCGCGGGTCGCGATCGGCCGCGGCATCACCGCGGTGCAGGCGCGCTTCGCCCCATTGTTCGGACTGCAGGACTTCGCCGCCGACGGCAGCCAGTTCGACCGCCTGTTCGACGACGGCGACAGCTTCGCGATCGGCGCGTTGCAGGCCCGCGTGCTGGCGACGCCCGGGCACACCGACGACGGCCTGACCTACGTGGTCGGCGACGCCGCCTTCGTCGGCGACACCGTGTTCGCGCCGGCGAGCGGCACCGCGCGGGTGGATTTCCCGGGCGGCGACGCGCGCAAGCTGTACCGCTCGATCCGCCGGCTGTTCGACCTGCCGGCCGGCACCCGCGTTTTCCTGTGCCACGACTATCCCGCCGAGGGCGCCGAACCGCGCGCGCAGGTGCCGCTGGAGGAACAGCGGCGCGCCAACGCGCACGTCGGCGGCGACGTGGACGAGGAGGCGTTCGTCGCCCTGCGCACCCGCCGCGACGCCACCCTCGCGGTGCCCAGGCTGATCCTGCCCGCACTGCAGGTGAACATCCGCGCCGGCGAACTGCCGCCGCCGGACGCCAATGGCATCCGCTACCTGCGCCTGCCGCTGGACAGCATCGGGCGCGCGTCCTAGGTGGAGCGAAGCGGGGCAGGCGACCTGACGCCGCGGCGCTCCGACGCGGATGGCTTCGGGCGCGCGCGTCGCGTCAGTGCAGGTCGACCCGCGCGACCTTGTCGCGGAAATCCTGCTGCGGGTTCGCGCCGAGCAGCATCTTGATGCCGGTGAGCAGGCTGGAGGCGTTCTCCCAGACTTCCGCGTGGTCGGCGTCGAAGCGCAGCAGGGCCAGGTTCGGATCGTCCTGGCCGCCCTCGTACCAGGCGGCGACGAACGGGTTCCACAGCCGCTCGATCGTCGCCCGGTCGTCGTCGAGCGCGAGCCGGCCGCCGATGCTGGCGAACAGGTCGTGGTCCTTGGCGACGAAGCTGGCGTGCGCCTGGCCGCCCTGGTCGAGTTGGCGCACCAGCGCGTTGTCGCGCGCGGTGAAGAACCAGATCGCCCCGCGCGGACGCTCGAACTGCGCGGTCATCGGCCGGGCATGCCCGCCTTCGACGCCGTCCAGGCCGAGCATCACGGTGCGGTCGGATTCCAGCGCTTCCCAGAGTTTGTTCTCGAGTTCCTGCGGGGTGGCCATGCGCGACGTTCCGTGGGGGAGGGAGCGGTTCTAGCGCAGGCGCGGTGAGCGGCGCGTCGCCGGCGGCGCGGGGCAGGGCGCTCCCGTTCAGTCCGGGATCTGCGGCTCGACCAGCTTGCCGAGCAGCACCAGCGATTCCTGCCAGCCGAGGTAGCAGGCCTCCGGCGGGATCGCCTCCGGGATGCCTTCCTGGATGATGCGGACGTCGGTGCCGACGGACACCGCGCGCAGTTCGATGGTGGTGGTCATCGCGCCGGCGAGACCCGCGTCGTCGAAGGCGTCGCTGTAGCGGATGCGTTCGCCCGGTTCCAGCTCGAGGTAGGTGCCGCCGAAGCTGTGCCGGTGGCCGCTGGAGAAGTTGGTGAAGCTCATCCGGTGGCGGCCGCCGACCCGTGCGTCGAGTTCGTGCACCTCGCAGGTGAAGCCGTTGGGCGGCAGCCACTTGGCGAGCGCGGCGGCGTCGAGGAAGGCGCGGTAGACGCGTTCGGGTGGGGCGGTCAGAACGCGGTGCAGACGGACGGTGCCGGTGGCCATGGGACAGTTCCTCGTGTGGGTTTTGCGGATGCGACGGATGGGCGGGGCGGGAATCGACAGGGCAGGATTGCGAGAGTGTGGGCGCACGGTGCGGACAGGTTGCGCGGGTGACCAACAGCGGGAGCACCGTGGGCCCGCGCCCGGGACAGATCCTCGCGGCTTGCCGTAGAGCGGAGCTTGCTCCGCTAAACGAGCGCGAGAGTGGTGGGGGCGCGTCGGGTGGGAGAGGTGGGCAGGACCGTATGCGCCATGGATGGCGCATCCGAGCCTCCATGGACGGATTCACGGCGTGTCCTGACCGCCTCTCCCGCCCGGCGCGCTCACGCATCTGCCGTTTGAGCAGCGTCCTGGGCCCGCGCCCGGGAGGGCGGGGGTATTGCTTTTCCCCTTAGCAGGACATCCTGTCCTGATGCGGGGCGCGCGCCATCCATGGCGCGCTGACGCAACACCCCCGCCCTCCCGGTCGCTCGGGAGGGATCCTCGCGGTTGCCGTTTAGCGGAGCTTGCTCCGCTAAACGAGCGCGAGAGTGGTGGGGGCGCGTCGGGCGGGAGAGGTAGGCAGGACCGTATGCGCCATGGATGGCGCATCCGAGCCTCCATGGATGGATTCACGGCGTGTCCTGCCTGCCTCTCCCGCCCGACGCGCTCGCGCAAGGCCGCCGCTCGGAAACATCCTGGCTGCTCGCTTGCCATTACCCTACGCTGCCCCGCCGGGCTCCCCCTCGATGACGACGACCGACGTCCTGCCCAAGCCTTCCCTGTGGTCCGAGCTGCGCGACGCGATCCGCGGCACCGGCGCCGACTACACGACCATCCCGCTGCGGCGCGCGGTGTTCCTGCTCGCGGTGCCGATGGTGCTGGAGCTGGTGCTCGAGTCCACGTTCGCGGTGGTGGACATCTGGTTCGTGGCGCGGCTCGGGCCATCCGCCGTGGCGACGGTCGGCCTGACCGAGACCTACCTGTTCCTGCTGTACGCGATCGCGATGGGGCTGGCGATGGCGGTAACCGCGGTGGTCGCGCGCCGGATCGGCGAGCACAAGCGCGAGGAGGCGGCGGTCACCGCGGTGCAGGCGATCTGGATCGGCGTGCTGGCCTCGGTGCCGTTCGCGGTCGCCGGCATCGTGTTCGCGCAGGACCTGCTGCGGCTGATGGGCGCCGACGCATGGACGCTGGCGCACGGCTACCGCTACATGCAATGGATGCTCGGCGGCAACGTGGTGATCATGCTGCTGTTCGTGATCAACGCCGTGTTCCGCGGCGCGGGCGACGCCGCGATCGCGATGCGCGTGCTGTGGGTCGCCAACGGCCTCAACATCGTGCTCGACCCGGTCCTGATCTTCGGCGTCGGGCCGGTGCCGGCGCTGGGCATCGAGGGCGCCGCGATCGCGACCACCATCGGCCGCGGCGTCGGCGTGCTGATGCAGGTGTGGCTGCTGTTCCGCGGCGGCCGCCACATCCGCGTGCTCGCCGCGCAGCTGGCCTGGCACGGCGCGATCGCGCGCAACATCGTGCGCACCTCGCTCGGCGGCGTCGGCCAGATGATCGTCGGCATGACCTCGTGGATCTTCCTGATGCGCATCCTCGCCAGCATCGGCAGCGAGGCGGTCGCCGGCGCGACGATCGCGCTGCGGATCATGATGTTCACGATGATGCCGGCGTGGGGCATGTCCAACGCGGCGGCGACCCTGGTCGGGCAGAACCTCGGCGCCGGCGAGCCCGGCCGCGCCGAAGCCTCGGTGTGGCGGATCGGCTGGTACAACATGGCCTACCTGGTCGCGGTGTCGGTGCTGTTCTTCGCGTTGCCGCGCGAACTGGTCGGCCTGTTCAGCGACGACCCGGCGGTGGTCGCCACCGGCGCGCAGTGGCTGCGCATCCTGTCGTATTCGTTCTTCGTCTACGGCTGGTGGATGGTCTCGGTGCAGGCCTTCAACGGCGCCGGCGACACGGTCACCCCGACCCGCATCAACCTGGTGTTCTTCTGGGCGATCCAGATCCCGCTCGCCTGGCTGCTGGCGCTGCAGCTGGACTGGCAGGCGGCCGGCGTGTTCTGGGCGGTGTTCGCCTCCGAGACCTCGGTCGGCCTGTTCACCCTGTGGCTGTTCAGCCGCGGCGGCTGGAAGACGGTGAAGGTATGACGACGCTCAGTCGCTGAGCCAGGAAAGCGCGGCGTCGTGGTCGTCGAACTGGCGGAAATTCTGCTGCCAGCCGGTGGCCAGCAGGCGGGCGATGAAGTCGGACTGGCGCTCGCCGTGCACGTAGGCGAGGCGGCCGAACGCCGGGTCGGCGGAGACGCGCCGCACCACGTCCAGCGATTCCTTCGGCCCGTACGGCTCGATGCGGGCCTGCGTGAGGTCGATCAGGATGCGGCGGGTGCCGGCTTCGCTCGCGGTGCCCGCGATCCGTTCCTTAGCGTGCAGGCGGTCGGCGACGGTGCAACGCCCCGAATACCCGGCGGCGACGATGAGGTCCTTCAGCACGCAGATCTGCAGATCCACCCGGCAAGCTCCTTTGCGATGCTGAACGGGACTGGGGTGCCGGTCACACGGCCGTGGCGTACGACCTCGAGCCTAGCACGGCGGTCTTCACCGTCTTGACGCGGCCTGGCCGGCGGCCCGGGCCTCGCGCCCGTCTTGCAGGAGCGCGATGAACGCCGCGCGCTCCATCGTGCTCGGCTTCCTCTCGCCGGTGTGGGGCCTGCTGCGCTGGCGCGGCCTGTGGCGGGTAGCCGCCGCCGCGCCAGCGATGTTGATGGCGTTGGTCGTGCTGCGCATCGTCGCCGACGGGCCTGCGATCCGACCTCGCACAACCTGTGGCCCTTCGAGGTACTGACCGCCGGCATCGCGAGCGTGATCGCGATCGGCGTGCTGGCGGTGCTGCGACGGGTCGCCCCGCGGGCACCGTCGACATGCTCCGCCCGCGCGGCTAGGGCAACTCGCGCCCGGAATACGGGTCGACCGAATACGGGTGCATGGTCGGCAGGAAGCCCGGCTGAGCCTCCACGCGCGCGATCCACGCGCGCAGGTGCGGATGCGCCTGCAGCGACAAGCCGGCTTCCTCCGCACGGCTGGCATAGGCGAACAGCGACATGTCGGCGATGGTGTAGGCGTCGCCGGCGATGAAGGAACGGGTCGCGAGTTCGCCATCGAGCAGGGCGAGGGTGCGCGCGCCAGCGCGGCGCCTGGCCTCGACGACGTCCTGTGCGCGCCGCGCCAGCTTGCCGGTCAAGGTCCAGTGGCGCAGCGCGCCGATCACCGATTCCACGTTCTCCTGCTCGAACGACAGCCACTGGTGCACCTTCGCCCGCGCGAACGGGTCGGCCGGCAGGTAGCGGGTGCCGTCGGCGAGGAAGGCGAGGATCGCGTTGGACTCGGCCAGCGCGCGGCCGTCCTCCAGCTGCAGCACCGGCACCTTGCCGGACGGGTTGAGACGCAGGAATTCCGGCGTGCGCGCCGCACCCTCGAAGATGCGCACTTCGACCGTGCGATGGGGCAGGCCGAGGTGATGCAGCAGCAGGCGTACTTTCCAGGCGTTCTGCGAGGGCAGGTAGTCGTACAGGGTGAGCATCGGAGCGTTCTTGGGGAGCGGAGGCACAGCCTGCGCGCGCGGCGGTGCGCGCGCTATCCGATTCCTGCGCGGGCGGATGGGGAGGGGTGGCGGAGCAAGCTCCGCTCCACGGTGCAGGCGCGATAATCGGCGGATGGACGCCGCCCTGCTCGACAACCCGTTCTGGTCCTCGCTGCGCAGCCGCCACCGCGACGTCGCCCGCGTGGCCGGCGAGGTCGCGCGTTATCCGGCGGAGTACGCGCCCTTTCTCGGCGTCGCCGACGCTGCGGTCGACCCTGCATCCGCGCTCGATGCGCTGGTCGGCCCGGACGAAAGCGTCTACCTGCTCGGCGTGGTGCCCGCGCGGGTGCCGCGCGGCTGGCGGCTGGAGTCCTTCCGCCCGCTCGCCCAGATGGTGCGCGAGGCGCCGCTGCCGGTGCCCGACGGACCGGACGCGATTCCGCTGACGGAGGCGCACCGCGCCGACGTGCTGGCGCTGACCGAACTGGTCTATCCGCATTACTTCCGCGCGCGCACGATGGACCTGGGACGTTATTTCGGCATCTACGCCGGCGGCCGGCTGGCCGCGATGATCGGCGAACGACTCGGCAACGACGGCGCGACCGAACTCAGCGCGATCTGCACCCATCCGGACTTCACCGGCCGCGGGTACGCGCGCCGGCTCACCGCGCAGCTGGCGAACGACGTGCTGGCGCAGGGGCGCACGCCCTTCCTGCACGTCAGCTACGAGAACCCGCGCGCGAAGGCCCTGTACGAGCACATGGGCTTCCGCCTGCGCCGCGACCTCGGTTTCTGGTCGCTGCGGCGCGGCTGAAAGGATCGGCGCGCCGCCAGGCCGCGTCAGGCCACCCGCGCGTCGCCTTCGTCGCGACGCGTGGGGGTGAGTTCGTAGGGCATGCGCCGGCGCGGCAAGACGTGCACGCCCGGACGCGGCATCAGGCCGTGGCGGATCAGCATGTGGTCGATCTGGGCGGCGGCGTACCAGATGTCGGCGTCGGCCTCGCGCTGGATGCGGCGGGCGTGGCGATCGAATTCGCCCCAGAAATCCGCCATGTCGGTGCAGCGCGCGCGCAGGGGGGCGATGTCCTGGTCGAGGCGCCGCAGGGCCTCGTCGAGCTGCTCGCGGGTCCAACCCATCGGGTCCTTCCTTCTTGCGTCCGCCAGTGTGGCGACGCGGCGCATTGTCCGTGCGCGGCGATCAGGAGGTCGTGAAGCGGGCAGGCGGAAAGCGGCCGGACGGCCGCTTCATTCGTCGCGCGAAGGCGGGTCGCCCGCCCCCCGGCGCGCGCTTGCACGCGTGCTCAGCGGCGCGTGCTGCAGCGAGGTCGCGAAGTAGTCGCGCAGCGCCTCGGTGGACAGCGCGGCGCAGTCCAGGCGCACGCCGCCGCCCAGCCGCAAGGCCACCGCCTGCAGCAGGCGCGCGGTTTCCTCGCGCAACGCGTCGCGTTCGACCTCGTCGCGCCAGGCGCGGGCCTGGAGGGCCTCGGCGCGCTGCGCGCACAGGTCGCCCAGGGCGTCGTGGTCGAGGTCGGCGTAGGGGTCGTGGCAGGCGTCCATGGCGCGCATTGGAAGGTCCGCGATCCGGCCGGCGACAGGACCGAAAGTCATGCACGGCGTGACCCGGTGCGCGCGCGTTCAGCGTCGCCGCCACCACCACGCGGCGAGCGCCACGCCGGCCAACCCGACCACCACCGCGGTGCTGGCGCCGCGCGACCGGCGGGTGTCGTGCAGCAGGCCCTCGACCACGTTCACCCGGTCCGCCATCAGCAGCATCATCCAGTGGCGGATGTTGTTTTCGCTGTGGCGGAAGGCGCGGCGGCGGATCCATCCGCTCAGTCCCGAGGGCGGGCAGCTGGTGCCGTACACGGGGGTGATGTCCGGCCGCTCGATCGAATGCAGGATCTCGACGTCGCTCAACTGCTCCGTCGGCTGCTCCCAATGCAGGCCGGGCAGGCGCGGCGGCGTGCGTTCCATCGGCACCGCCGGGCGGCGTGCCGGGTCGCGGTCCGCGCCCCAGCCGGGGATGGTCGCGAGGTCGAAAGGGGATTGCTGCGTCGTTTGCGTGGCCATGGCCACCTCCTCAGTGCACGGTGGCGGGGGCGGATGCGGGCACGTCCGGCAGGTCGGCCATGCCGGGCGGGATCAGCAGGGTCTTGATGCAGCCGTCGCGCTTGGACGAGAACATACGGTAGGCGTCGTTCACCTCCTCCAGCGGCACCCGGTGGGTGATGATCTCGCGCGGCTTCAGCCGGCCGGCCTGCACGTGCTCGAACAGGCGCGGCAGGTGGCGCTTGACGCTGCACTGGTTCATGCGCAGGGTCAGGCCCTTGTTCATCGCGCTGCCGATCGGCACCGCGTTGAAGGTCGGCCCGTACACGCCGACGATCGACACGTTGCCGCCCGGGCGCACGCTGTTGATCGCCCAGAACAGCGCGGTGGCGGCGCCGGCCTGCAGCTTCATGCGCACGCCGGTGAGCGATTGCAGGAAATTGCCGTCGGCCTCGCAGCCGACCGCGTCGATGCAGACGTCGGCGCCGAGCCAGTCGGTCATCTTCTTCAGGTGCACCGCCATGTCGTCGACCTCGCGGAAATTGACGGTTTCCGCCGGGCCGTAGCGGGCGACGAACTCGAGCCGGTAGTCGAGGTGGTCGACCACGATCACCCGCCCCGCGCCCATCAGCCAGGACGAACGCGCGGCCATGATCCCGACCGGGCCGGCGCCGAACACCACCACGGTGTCGCCTTCGCGGATGTCGCCCATCTCGGCGGCCTGGTAGCCGGTCGGCACCACGTCGGTCAGCAGCACCGCGTCCTCGATGTGCATGCCGGCGGGGATCTTCGTCGGTCCGATGTCCGCGAAGGGCACCCGCACGTACTCGGCCTGGCCGCCGTCGTAGCCGCCGGCGGTGTGCGAGTAGCCGTACGCGCCGCCGACCGCGGTCGCCTGCGGGTTGACGTTGCGGCAGTTGCCGTACAGCTCGCGCTGGCACATGTCGCAGGTGCCGCAGAACACGTTGAAGGGCACCAGCACGTGGTCGCCCGGCTTGAGGTGCCGCACCTCGTCGCCGACTTCCTCGACGATGCCGGTGAACTCGTGGCCGAAGATCGAGCCGACGCGGGTGTCCGGCACCAGGCCGTGGTACAGGTGCAGGTCCGAGCCGCAGATGCAGCTGCGGGTGACGCGGACGATCGCGTCGCCGGGGTGCTCGATGCGCGGATCGGCGACGTGCTCGGCGCGCACGCGGTAGGGCCGGCGGTAGGTGGTGGCGAGCATGGCGATCCTTGGTGGCGCGGTGGGCCGAGTGTCGCGGCGGGCGGATCACGGCCGCGCCAAGGTTTCCTGTCTGCGCCTCGCCGCGTTTTCCGGCTCCCGCTTGACCTGGCTCAAGCGGCCGCATTCATGCGTTAGCGCGTCGACGCCGGAAGGTGTATGAAGGAGGCGTGCTTGCAGGAGGAGGCGCAGATGCCGACGACAGCAGCGACCACGACGACACCCGCGGATGGCGCGGATCGCTTTGCCCGGAACACCGAAGCCGTCACGCACGCGGACGCCGATCGCCGCCGCGAGGAGGCGCTGGTGGACGCGGAGATCGAGCAGAGCTTTCCCGCCAGCGACCCGCCCAGCTGGACGCTGGGCACCCACTGAAGGACGCGCGATGCCCCGCTACACCGGCGTTTCCCGCTCGATCCTCGACGCGATCGGCGACACCCCGCTGCTGGAGATCGACGGGGTCTTCGCCAAGCTCGAGTTCACGAACCCATCCGGCTCGATCAAGGCGCGCATCGCGGCCTACATGATCGAGAAGGCGGAAGCGGCCGGCCTGCTGAAACCGGGCGACACCATCGTCGAAGCGACCAGCGGCAACACCGGCAACGCGCTGTCCATGGTCGCCGCGGTGAAGGGCTACCGGATGCTGGTGGTGATGCCGGAGGGCCTGTCGAACGAGCGCGTGGCGATCTCCCGCGCCTACGGCGCCGAGGTGCGCTTCGTCGGGCACTTCCACGTCAACGCGGCACTGGAGGAGGCGCGACGGCTCGGCGCGCAGCCGGGCTACTTCGCGCCCGCGCAGTTCGAGTCGGAATGGAACATCGAGGAGAACCGCGAGATCCTCGGCCCCGAAATCCTGGCGCAGCTGCCGTCGGGCCGTGTGCCCGACGCGCTGGTGATGGGCGTGGGCACCGGCGGCACCCTGATCGGCGTCGGCCAGGCCTTCCGCGCGGCCAACCCGCGCGTGCGCCTGTTCGCGATGGAGCCGTCGGAGTCGCAGACCATCCTCTGCGGCGAAGTCAGCACCCACGAGATCGAGGGCATCTCCGACGGGTTCGTGCCGGGCATCTTCGCGCGCAACGCCGGACTGGTGGACGCGACGCTGTCGGTCTCCAGCGAGGACGCGGTCGCCGAGATGCGCCGGCTGGCGCGTGAGCACGGCCTGCTGTGCGGGCCGAGTTCCGGCGCCCACCTGCTGGCCGCGCGCCGCGTGCGCGCGCAGCATCCGGAGCTGCGCACGGTGGTCACGCTGTTCTGCGACGAGGGCGAGAAGTACCTGCAGGAGCACTTCATGGCGTCGCCGCAGGCGGTGGCCGCGTCGTTCGGCTAGTCCTGCATCTCGACGATCGGCTTGAAGCCGCCCCAGAACATGCGCTTCGCGTCGAAGGGCAGGGTCCTGGGATCCATGTCCGCCAGGCGCGGGTCGGCCATCACCGCCTTGTTGATGCGGTCGCGCTCGCGCCGCGAGCGGTACACGATCCAGGAGAACACGACCACCTCGTCCGGCTTGAGCTTCACCGCCTGCGGAAAGGAGGTGAGCTTGCCGGGCTGCACGTCGTCGGCCACGCATTCGACGTAGTGCAGGGCGCCATGTTCGCGCCAGATCCTGCCGGCCTTGCGGGCGAGGCGGCGGTAGTCGGCCACGCGCTCGCGCGGCACGGGCACGACGAAACCATCGACGTAGGACATGGGGCCTCCGATTGCGCGGGGCATCCGCGCGTTCGGTGATGCGACGCGCGGCGGGGGGCGGAATCGACACGGGGCGCGCTGCCTCCCCGTGCCGTTGCGGCGGGGCACAGCGCCCCGGGCCCGCGCCCGGGAGGGCGGGGGTATTGCTTTTCCCTTAGCTGGACATCCATGCCCAGATGCGGGCGCGCGCCATCCATGGCGCGCTGACGCAATACCCCCGCCCTCCCGGTCGCTCGGACAGATCCTGGCGGCTTGCCGTTGAGCGGAGCTTCGCGCTCTACCAACTACGAGAGTGGTGGGACGTGCCGGGTGGGAGAGGCGGGCAGGACCGTATGCGCCATGGATGGCGCATCCGAGCCTCCATGGATGGATTCACGGCGTGTCCTGCCTGCCTCTCCCGCCCGGCGCGCTTCGCGAGGGTTGCGCGCTTTCGCTTTTTCGGTATTCGCGTCAGCGACGCTGAGCGTCACGCTTCCGGCGCCGCCTCGACGATGATCTCGACGTCGCCCATGCGCACCCGTTGGCCGCCGCGGATCTTGCAGGTCTTGCGCAGTTCCTGCGCGCCGTCCACCGACACCGCGCCGCTGGCGACCAGCGCCTTGCCGGCGCCGCCGCTGTCGGCGAGGCCGGCCAGGCGCAGCAGGTCGTTGAGGGCGACGTGTTCGCGGTCCAGGTGGAAGACGATGCGTTGCATCCGGCTTGTCCGGGCGGGGCGCTCCAGCGTCGCAGTCCGTTTCCGCGCGCGCAAGCGGGGCGGTCAGCCTTCGCGGTAAAGCGCCGGGAACAGGCGCTTGAGCGCGACCAGTTTGGGCGCGTCGTTGATCACGATGTAGGGATCGCGCGGATGCCGGGCCAGATAGTCCTGGTGGTAGGCCTCGGCCGGATGGAAACCTCGCAGCGGCGCGACCCGGGTGACGATCGGCGCATGGAAGCGCTTCGCCGCACCGAGCTGGGCGATATACGCCTTCGCCACGCGTGCCTGCTCGGCGTTCGCGGCGAAGATCTCCGAACGGTACTGCGTGCCAACGTCCGGCCCCTGCCGGTTCAGCTGGGTCGGATCGTGCGCGACCGAGAAGAACACCTTCAGCAACTGGCCGTAGCTGACCTGCGCCGGGTCGTAGATGACCTGCACCGACTCGGCGTGGCCGGTGGCGCCGGTGCCCACCTTGGCGTAAGCGGCGGTGCCGGCGCTACCGCCGCTGTAGCCCGAGACCACGCGCTTCACCCCGCGCACGTGTTCGAACACCGCCTCCACGCCCCAGAAGCAGCCGCCGGCGAACACGGCGACCGCTTCGCGCTGGCCCGCTGCGGCGGGGATATCGAGCTTCGGGTCCGGCAGCACGACCGGCTTGCTGCGCGCGCCGGCGAGGTTGCAGGCGACCAGCAATGCCAGCAGCGCGAGCAGCGGCAGGGACAGGCGGCGTAACGTGGTCATCAGCCGGCTCGCGGTGCGGCCGCGGCGAACAGCAGCGCGGCGGAGTTGATGCAGTAGCGCAGCCCGGTCGGTGCCGGGCCGTCGTCGAACACGTGCCCGAGGTGCGCGTCGCAGCGAGCGCAGGACACCGCGGTGCGGACCATGCCGAAGCTGCGGTCGGGGCTTTCGACCACGTTGGCGGCCGCGATCGGCCGCCAGAAGCTGGGCCAGCCGGTGCCGGAGTCGAACTTGGTGCGCGAGTCGAACAGCGCCGTCCCGCAGCACGCGCAGCGGTACACGCCGCGCGCGTGGTGGTTCCAGTAGCGGCCGCTGAAGGCGCGTTCGGTGCCCGCGCGGCGGGTGATCGCGTAGGCCTGCGGCGACAGCCGCGCGCGCCACTGCGTCTCGCTGCGGACGACGCGTTCCGCGCGCACGGCGCGCAGGCGGCGGCCGTCGTTGGCGAACTCGACGAGGGTCATCCGGGCCGGACCCGCGGCTTCGGCGGCGAAACCCGATCCGCCGCAGGCGCAACCGATCCCTGCGAGGAGCGCGGTGGCGAGCAGTCGGCGGCGCGGAAGGGACGGCGTGTCCATGGGAGCGGGGCTCCTGGCGGGAACGCGGCGGGCGGCGCCGTCGCTGGCAAACCTGTGACCGCGGCGAGGGGAAGCGGGTTCCATGGGGGTACGGGTGGCCCCCCATTCATGACCGCCAGCCGCATCCCCCCTTGCCTGCGGCCCGTGAAATCCGATCCTGTGACGCGCATCGCGGACATTCACGCGGCCGCAGGCGTCTGATGCCTGCACGAGACAGGGGAATTGCCATGAATGCCGACGCCCGCCAGATCCACGCCACGCTGCATCGTCCCCAGGCCGACTGGAGCGAGCGCCTCGCCAAGGGGTTGCTGACCCTGGCCCTGGTCGGCGGCGTGCTGTGGGCGCTGGCGCAGGGCGGCCTGTCCTCGCCGATCGACCTGACCCACCTGCTGGGTTGAACGGACTCCCCTGACGCGGCCGGGCACGCGGCCGTACCGCGTCCGAAGGCGCCCCACCGGGCGCCTTTTTTTATTTGGAGCGGAGCAAGCTCCGCGCTTCGGTTGTTCGTACCGTTTGGCGGCTCTCAAGCCACCAGCGCGCCGCAACCCAGCGCCTCCAGCACCCCGTGCACCAGCGGTATCCGCGCCAGCCATGGCGCGGCGATGGTCAGCACGCCGGCCGCCAGGACCACGCACGCGAGCGCGATCCGCCAGCCGCCGCGTTGCAGGCGCTGGCCCAAGCGCGCGCCCGACCAGGTCAGCGGCAGCATCAGCGGCAGCGTGCCGAGGCCGAACGCGGCCATGGTCAGCGCGCCGTTCGCGGCGCTCGCCTGCAGCCAGGCCGCGGCCAGCACGGTGGTGCTCAGGCCACAGGGCATCCAGCCCCACAGCATGCCGAGCGCGATCCGCTTCGCCGGCCCGTCGCCAGCCAGCAGCACCCGCCGCTGGAGCGGCCGCAGCCACTGCCACAGGCGCGCGCCGGGCGTCGCCCGGAAGCCGAGCGCGCGGCCGAGGCCGAGCAGGCGCAACGCGGCGACCACCAGCACCAGTCCGACCGCGACCCGCATCGCCTGCGCCAGGCCCTGCAGGCGCGCGAGGTCGAGCAGGCCGTGCCCGACGCCGCCGACGATCGCGCCGGCGGCGACATAGCCGAGGACGCGGCCGAGGTTGGGCTGCAGCGCGACCCACCAGCCGCCGCGTGGCGACATCGCCGAGAAGCCAGTGGCGATCCCGCCGCACATCGCCGCGCAATGCGCGCCGCCGAGCAGGCCGGTGAGCAGGGCCGCGCCGGCGGTCAGCCAGTCAATCGGCATCGTCGTCGCCTTCGTCGCGCGGGGCGTCGCCCTCGCGGGCATCGCGCCGCGGGCGCTCGTGTTCGTCGTCGCGCAGGATGTCCAGCGCCGGCGTGTCGAGGTCCTCGAACTGGCCACGGCGCACCGCCCACACGAAGATCCACACGGCCACGCCGATCAGCACCAGGCTCAGCGGGATCAGCAGCAGCAGGATGTTCATGCGCGCACCCGCGCCAGGCGCAACGCGTTGCCGATGACCGCCAGCGAGGACAGCGCCATGCCCAGCGCGGCCAGCCAGGGGGTGACCACGCCGGCCGCGGCCAGCGGCAGCGCCAGCACGTTGTAGCCCAGCGCCCAGGCGAGGTTCTGGCGCAGGATGCGGCGGCCGCGGCGGGCGATGTCCAGCGCCTGCGGAACCCGCGCGAGCGAGCCGCCGGCGAGCACCAGGTCGGCCGCGCGTTGGGCCAGCGCGGCGCCGTCGCCGATCGCCAGCGAGACGTCGGCGCCGGCCAGCACGGGTGCGTCGTTGAGGCCGTCGCCGACCATCGCGACGACGCGCCCGTCTTCCTGCAACCGCCGCACGTAGCCGAGCTTGTCCTCCGGCGACTGCCTTGCGTGCACGCTGGTGAGGCCGAGGCGCCCGCCGAAACGGCGCACCGACTCGGCGCCGTCGCCACTGGACAGGTGCAGCGCCAGCCCCTGCGCGCGCAACGCGTCCAGTGCTGTGGCCGCGTCGGCGCGTTCGCCCTCGGCGATCTCGAAGCGCGCGCGTTCGCCGTGTTCGCCGGCGAGCCAGATCGCGCCGTCGTCGGCGCCACCGGTGGCGAAGCCGGCCTGCCCCAGGCGCCAGCGCCGGCCGTCGACGACGCCCTCCAGGCCCTGGCCGGCGACACTGCGCACCGCGCACGCCGCCGGCGCGCCGGCAACGTCGGCGAAGGCCGCCGCGAGCGGGTGGCCGCTGTCGCGTTCCAGCGCGGCGGCGATGCGCAGCGCGTCGCGTTCGCCGATGCCCGCGCAGGCGCCGACCGCCGCCAGCCGCGGCCGGCCGTCGCCGAGGGTGCCGGTCTTGTCGAACACGACATCGGTCGCGCGCGCCAGTCGTTCCAGCGCGTCGGGCCGCACCGCCAGCACGCCGATTTTCGCCAGCGCACCGTGGGCGGCGGCCAGCGTCGCCGGCACCGCCAGCGACAGCGCGCACGGGCAGCTCACCACCAGCAGCGCGAGGGTGACTTCGAAGGCGCGCGCTGGATCGTGCACGCGCCACCACGCGTACACGGCGACCGCGGCCAGCAGCACGCCGGCGACGAACCCGCTGGCGATCCGCTGCGCGCCGCGCGCCAGCGCCGGCCGGTGCGCCTGCGCCTGCTCGACCAGGCGCGCGAGCTGGGCGAGGCGGGTGTCGGCGCCGACCCGGGTGACCCGCAGCCGCGCGGGATGTTCGCGGCTGGCGGTGCCGGCCAGCACCGCTTCGCCCGCGCGGCGCAGCACCGGATGCGCCTCGCCGGTGAGCAGCGCTTCCTCGAAGCGCGCGTCGGCATCCAGCAGCACGCCGTCGGCCGGCAGCGCCTCGCCGACCGCGACACAGGCGATGTCGCCGGGGGCGAGTTCGGCGATCGGCACCGTCTCGCGGCTGCCGTCCGCGCGTTCGCGGGTCGCGAACGCCGGCCGCGCCCGCGCCAGCGCATCCACCTGCGCGCTGGCGATGCGCCGCGCGCGCTGCTCGAGCTGGCGCGCGACCAGCAGCAGGAACACGAACATCACCGCCGCGTCGTACCAGACGTGCTCGGCGCCGACGACCGTGCCCCACACGCTGGCGACGTAGGCGAGCAGGGTCGCGCCGGCGACCAGGGTGTCCATGCCGAGCACGCGTTCGCGGAGCTCGCGCCAGGCGCCGGCGAGGAACGGCCAGCCGGCCCAGAACACCACCGGCGTGGACACCAGGAAGGTGATCCAGCGGAAGAAATCGCGGGTGGGCAGCGGCATCTCGCCGCGGGTGTCGAGGTACAGCGCCTCGGCGAACATCATCGCCTGCATCGCGCCGAGCGCGGCCAGGCCGATCCGCAGCAGCGCGCGGTTGCGCTCGGCGCGGCGCGCGCGCTCGCGCGCTTCGCCGGTCGCGAGGTAGGGCCGGTAGCCGAGCGCGGCCAGCCGCGCCAGCAGCCGCGACAGCGGCGTGCGCGCAGGGTCCCAGGCGATGCGGATGCGGCCGGTCACCGCGTTCGCGCCGACTTCGGCGACGCCGTCCTCGCGCGCCAGCGCGCGATCGATCAGCCACGCGCAGGCGGCGCAGCGCATGCCGTCGGTGAGCACGGTGATTTCGCGCCCCTCGCCGCCGCCCGGCAGCGGCACCGCGTGCGCGTGCTCGGCGAGCAGGTCCTCGCGGTCCCAGGCGGCGAGGTCGGCGGCCTGCGCCTCCACCCGCGCGGCCGGCTGGCTGCGCAGGCGGTAGTAGTCGTCCAGGCGGGCGTCGCGGATCCACTGCGAGGCGCTCGCGCAGCCGTCGCAGCAGAAGGCGCGCAGCGCGCCGTCCAGGCGCAGCCGCGCCGGCACGGACGGCAGGCGTTCGCCGCAGTGGTGGCAGGTGCCGGTGGGCGCGTCCGTGTGCGCGGCGGAGGTCAGGACCGCGTCCATCGCATCGTCGTCGCCGCTAGGGCGATTGCGCCTGGGCGAGGGCGGGGCGCAGGTGCGCTGCCTGCTGGCCGCGCGGCAGGCGCCCGCGCAGGCGCCAGCTGCCGTCGGCGGCGGCGAGCTGCAGGTTCCAGTCGTGGCCGCCGTCGAGCGCGAGCGGCGCGCGCCAGCCGGTGTCGGTGGGCGCCAGCTCGACGCTGCGATCCTCCGCAGCGCGCAGCGGGTGGTGCAGGGCGAGCCGCAGCGACGTCGCGTGATCGAAGTCACCGGTCACCGGGATCAGTTCGACGATGCCCTGCTTCGTGTCCACCCGCAGCACCGCGCTGAGCTTCAACTCCGCGGCACGCGCGTCGGGACCGAGCTCGGCCTGCTGCGCCTGGCCGGTGCGCTGCACCTGGTCGGGCACCGCGTCCACCGGTCCGCCGCTGCCAGCCACGCGCACCATCACCACGCCGCCGGCAACCGCCGCCGCGACCAGCGCGACGACCAGCCACACGATCGGCTGGCGCCAGGGCGAACTGGCCTGCATGTCGTCGTGTCCGCTCATCGCCATCGCCTCACATCGGCCCGAAGAAGTTGCTGTGCACCTGCTCGCTGACGCTGCCGTCCTCGGCCTCGACCCGGAAACGCACCGGATGCTGGCCGCGCAGGTCCGCCGGCGCGCTCACTTCCAGCGGCAGCGACAGGACCGCGCCGGCGGCGACGTCGACCCGCTGCGGGCCGCCCTCGAGCGCGAGCCCCGCGGCGGAGGGTTCCAGCGTGACCACATAGCGCCGGTCGCGGTTCTCCTTGTTCGCCAGCTTGAGCGTGTAGCCGTTCTCGATCCGCTCGCCCTCGATGCGGTACAGGGCGTTGCGGTCGCGCAGCGCCTCGGCGATCAGCGGGCTGCGGTGGCCGACGCTCCACGCCCAGCCGCCCACCAGCACGGCCAGCAGGACCGCGTAGACCGCGATGCGCGGGCGCAGGATGCGGGTCGGCTTGCCGTCGATCGCGTTCTGCGTGGTGTAGCGGATCAGCCCCTTCGGGTAGCCCAGCTTGCCCATCACGTCGTCGCAGGCGTCGATGCAGGCGCCGCAGGCGATGCACTCGTACTGCAGGCCGTTGCGGATGTCGATGCCGACCGGGCAGACCTGCACGCACATCGTGCAGTCGATGCAGTCGCCGAGGTCGTCGGGCGCGAACTTCGGCAGCGGCGCCGCCTCGGCGCCGACGTCGAAGGTGATCGTGCCGGCCGCCTGCAGCCGCGCCTGCGCCGCGCTGGGGTGGCGGCTGGCGCGGAACACGTAGTCGTAGGCGGTGCGCACGTCGAGCAGGCCGCGCGCGCGCTCCAGCACGCTGGCCAGGCCGCGTTTGCGCGGGCCGCGGGGCTCGCCGCGCATGGGGTCGTAGGCGATGACCAGGGTGTCACGGTCGAACATCGCGCTCTGGAAGCGCGCGTACGGGCACATGTACTTGCACACCTGCTCGCGCAGGAAGCCGGCGTTGCCCCAGGTCGCGAGCGCGTAGAACAGCACCCAGAAGGTTTCCCAGCCATTCCAGTCGAACGGCCAGGCGTGCGCGCCCAGGTCGCGGATCGGGGTGAAGAAGCCGACGAAGGTGAAGCCGGTCCACAGCGCGAACACCAGCCACAGGACGTGCTTGGCGCCCTTGCGCAGGACCTTCTCGCGGTTCCACGGGCTCGCGTCGAGCTTGATCCGCTTGCCGCGGTCGCCCTCGGTCCAGCGCTCCATCCACAGGAACACCTCGGTCCACACCGTCTGCGGGCAGGCATAGCCGCACCACAGCCGCCCGGCCAGCGCGGTGGCGAAGAACAGGGTGAGCGCGAGGATCACCAGCAGCACCGCCAGCAGGCTGAAGTCCTGCGGCCAGAAGGTCAGCCCCCAGACGTGGAACTTGCGCGCCGGCAGGTCGAACAGCACCGCCTGGCGGCCGTCCCAGGTTAGCCACGGGAACACGTAGTACATGCCCAGCAGCCAGAACACCGCGAGCTTGCGCAGGCGGTCGAAGCGGCCGGAGACGTCGCGCGGGTAGACCTTGCGCTCGCTGACGTACAGCGAGTCGCCGCCGGCGTCCAGCAGGTCGATGTCGATGGGTTTGGACACTGCGCTCTTTACCGCGATGGTGGCCCGTTGAAGCGGCTCGCCGGCCGCAGCAGGATCCACGTGAACAGGCTCGACGACGCGGTCGCCAGCCAGAAGGTGAAGAAGCCGAGCGTGTAGCCCGCGCTGCGGGTCATCGCCAGCCGCGGGAAGGTCATGTCGCGCAGTTCGAGCGGGTCGACGAAGGCGAAGAACACCATGGTCGCCACGCCCGCCGCGAAGAAGCTCGGCCAGAGGATCGCCCCGACCCGCTGCACGAGCGGGCGGGGCGGATGGTCGAAGGCGGGCGCGGGCGCTTGCATCGCCGCTATTGTGCCGTGGCGGCGGGCGTCGCGCCGCCGGCGCGCGGCGGGTTGGACAGCGACCACACCCAGGCGGCGACCAGGCGCGCGCGGGTCTCGCCGAGCAGGTCGCGGTGCGCGGGCATCGTGCCGTGGCGGCCGTTGACGATGGTCTCGCGGATCGCCGCGCTGGAACCGCCGTACAGCCAGTAGCGGTCGGTGAGGTCGGGCGCGCCCATCTCGGTGTTGCCCTTGCCGTCCACGCCGTGGCAGGCCACGCACACGCCCTCGTACAGCGGCTTGCCCTGCGCGGCCATGAAGTTGTTGCGCATCGCATCCGGGCTGCCGAGGCTGCGCACGTAGGCGACCACGTAGTCCACCGCGTTGTCGCCACCCATGCCGGTCAGCACCGTGCCCCATGGCGGCATCACGCCCTCGCGGCCGTCGAGCACGGTCTGCAGCACGCGCTCCGGCGCGCCGCCCCAGTGCCAGATGTCGTCGGCGAGGTTCGGGTAGCCGGTGGCGCCCTGCGCGGACGAGCCGTGGCAGGTCGCGCAGGTGTTGGCGAAGATCGAGCGCCCGAGCTCGCGCGCCGCCGGATCCGCCGCCAGCACCGGCAGCGGCTTGCCGCGGTACATCGCGAAGGTTTCCTCCAGGCGCGCGTCGGCGGCGGCCTTGTCCGCCGCGTGCTCGGCCTGCGAACTCCAGCGGCCGATGCCCTCGATCCCGCCCAGGCCGCCGAACCACAGCACGTAGCCGACGCCGAACGCGATCGCGATGTAGAAGCCGTTGATCCACCAGCGCGGCATCGGCTTGTTGTACTCGGTGATGTCCCCGTCCCAGTAGTGACTGGTCTCCTCCGGCTTCGGATCGCCGGGACGGCGCTTGGCCGTCCACCACAGCAGCCAGGCGACGCCGCCGATGTTGAGCGCCGCCAGCGCGGCGACGAACCACGACCAGGCCGGGCTCATGCGCGCGGCTCCTCGTCGTGCAGCGCCAGCTGCGCGGCTTCGTCGAAGTCGCGGCGCTTGCGCGGCTGCCAGGCCCAGGCCCACAGGGCCACGAACAGCAGCATCAGGATGAGGGTGACGATTCCCGAGATCATGGTCAGTTCCCGCGCGGTGCTTGCTTGCCGAGGCCCTGCAGGTAGGCGACCACGGCGTCCAGTTCGGTCTTGCCGGCGACGTCCTCCGCCGCCTTCGCGATCTCCGCGTCGGTGTAGGGATCGCCGAGACGCTGCAGCGCCTTCATGTGGGCGGCGACCTGGGCGCCGTCGAGGGCGTTCTCGGCCAGCCACGGAAAGGCCGGCATGTTGGATTCGGGCACGACCGCGCGCGGGTCGGTCAGGTGCACGCGGTGCCAGTCGTCCGAGTAGCGGCCGCCGACGCGGGCGAGGTCCGGGCCGGTGCGCTTGGAGCCCCACTGGAACGGGCGGTCGTACACCGACTCGCCGGCCAGCGAGAAGTGGCCATAGCGCTCGGTCTCGAAGCGCAGCGTGCGCACCATCTGCGAGTGGCACCCGTAGCAGCCCTCGCGCACGTACACGTCGCGACCGGCGAGCTGCAGCGCGGGGTAGGGCTTGACGCCCGGCAGCGGCTGGATCGCCTCGGCCTGGAACATCAGTGGCACGATCTCGGCAAGGCCGCCGAGCGACACCGCGACGGCCACCAGCACGGCCAGCAGGCCGACGTTCTTCTCGATCTTCTCGTGTGCAATCGACATCGTCGTGTCCTCAGGCCCGCGCCTCGGCGCCGTGCGGCGCCAGCACCGGGTTCGCGGCCACGGCGCGCGACTGCCGCCAGGTGCGCCACATGTGCCAGGCCATCAGGCCCATGCCGCCCAGGATCAGCAGGCCGCCCAGCAGCCGGCCGAGGTAATAGGGATAGGTGGCCACCAGCGACTCGACGAAGCTGTAGGTCAGCGTGCCGTCGGCGTTGGTGGCGCGCCACATCAGGCCCTGGGTGATGCCCGCGATCCACATCGAGACGATGTAGAAGACGACGCCGAGGGTGTGCATCCAGAAGTGCGCGTCGATCAGCTTCGTGGAATACATCTTCGACAAGCCGAGCAGGCGCGGATAGAGCGAGTACACCGAGCCGACGGTGATCATCGCGACCCAGCCAAGCGTGCCGGCATGCACGTGGCCCACGGTCCAGTCGGTGTAGTGGCTGAGCGAGTTGACCGTCTTGATCGACAGCAGCGGTCCCTCGAAGGTCGCGATCATGTAGAAGCTGATCGCCACGATCAGGAACTTCAGGATCGGGTCGGTGCGCAGCTTGTGCCACACGCCGGACAGCGTGAGGATGCCGTTCATCGCGCCGCCCCAGCTGGGCGCAAGCAGGATCACCGAGAACACCATGCCCACCGACTGCGCCCAGTCGGGCAGCGCGGTGTAATGGAGGTGGTGCGGGCCGGCCCACATGTAGATCGAGATCAGGGCCCAGAAGTGCACGATCGACAGCCGGTAGGAGTACACCGGGCGCTGCGCCTGCTTGGGCACGAAGTAGTACATCATCGCCAGGAAGCCCACGGTCAGCAGGAACGCCACCGCGTTGTGGCCGTACCACCACTGCGCCATCGCGTCGACCGCGCCGCTGTACACCGGGTACGACTTCCACATGCCCGCTGGGATCGCCAGGTTGTTGACGATATGCAGCAGGCCGACGCCGATGATGAACGCGCCGTAGAACCAGTTGGCGACGTAGATGTGCTTGACCTTGCGCCTGGCGATCGTGGCGAAGAACAGCACGCCGTAGGCGACCCAGACCACCGCGATCAGCAGGTCCAGCGGCCATTCCAGTTCGGCGTATTCCTTGCCCTGGGTTAGGCCCAGCGGCAGGGTGACCAGGGCCCCGACCATCGCCGCCTGCCAGCCCCAGAACACGAACGCCGACAGCCGGTCCGACAGCAGCCGCACGTGGCAGGTGCGCTGCACCACGTACAGGCTGGTGCCGATCAGCGCGGTGCCGCCGAAGCCGAAGATCACGCCGTTGGTGTGCAGCGGGCGCAGCCGGCTGTAGGTCAGCCAGGGAATATCGAAGTTGAGCGCCGGCCAGTACAGCTGGGCCGCGCACAGCACGCCGACCGCCATGCCGAGGATGCCCCAGATCACCGTCGCGACGGTGAACTGGTGGACGACCTTGTCGTTGTAGTAGGCGGCGGGCGCGGTGGCAGGAGCCGCGGGAGCGGGCTGCGCGGAGGCGCCACCCGCGGGAGCGAGGGTGTCGAGGGTCATGGCGGGGGAGGCGGATTTCGGCCCCGCCATTGTCCCGGCCGCGACTTCACCGGGTCTTGATCTGGATCAATTCACCGGCCCGGTTCAGGCGGCAGGGCGACCCGGGTCACGGTCCGGTCGTGATGCCCTCGCGTCAGCGAGTCCGCGTGACGTCGTGCCTCACCGGCTGGTGAACTTCTCCAGCCCCGCGTAGTTGCGCCGATCGATCCGGTCCAGGCGCTCGTCCAGCGGTGGGTGGGTCTTGTACAGCTGGGCGAGGGCCGCCGAGCGGGTGCCGAACGCGGTCATCTTCTGCAGCACGGCGTACAGCGCCATCGGGTTGTAGCCGGCGCGCGCGAGGTAGATCTCCGAGGCCTCGTCGGCGCGGTACTCCGCGCCGCGGTCGAGGCTGGTCAGCATCACCGCGGCGCCGTGCTTGCGCACGTAGTCCTTGGCCAGTTCGCCGGCGACGCTGCCGGCGTCGATGTTGGCCGAGGCCGCTTCCTCCACCGCCGAGGCGGTCTGCTGCTTGCGGATCACGTTGTAGTGGTCGCGCTGGACGACGTGGCTGATCTCGTGGCCGAGCACGGCGCCGACCTCGGCGTCGTCGGCCAGCAGTTCGTACATGCCGCGGGTGATCAGGATGTAGCCGCCGGGCGCGGCGAAGGCGTTGATCTCGCTGCTGTCGATCACGCCGAAGGTCCACGGCAGCTCCGGCCGAGTGGTCTGCGACGCCATCCAGCGGCCGATCCGGTTGACCCGCGCCTGCGCCGCCGCGTCCGGCCACAGCTTGGCGGCGCCGAGCACGCGGCCGGCGATCTCCGGGCCGAGCGCGAGCTCCTCGGCGGTCTGCTCGTCCTCGGACTTGCCGGTGGCCGCGTCGGCGACGTTCAGGGCGGACTCGCCCTTGCTGCCCACGCTCACGCCACCCAGCGACATCAGGCCGCGCAGCGCGCCGAGGCCGCCGCGCTTCTGCGCCTGGGTCGCGCCGCCCTGCTTGCCGCGCTTCGCTTCGGCCGCGTAGGCGACCTTGCTCGCCTTCAGGCCGTGCGCGTGCGCTTCCTGCTCGGCGGTCTCGGGATCCTCGCGGTGCGACTCGAGCGCCTCCAGCTGCGCACCGTCGAAGGCCGCGGCCTTGAGGTCGCTCTCGTCCAGGCCGCGCACGCCCGCGGTCTCGGTGACCCGGCCCTTGCCCGCCTTGCCGGCGAACAGCGCGCGCGCGTTGGCGCCTTCGCCCTCCTTGCCGGCGTAGGCCATGCGCACGTCGTTGACGCGCACGAAGCCGCGCTTGCCGTCGGCCAGCGCGACCTCGAACCACAGCCCCTGCTGGCCGGCGATGCTGACCGCCGCGTCGCGCTTGAGCGTGGCCACCGTCGGTGCGGAAAAATCCGGCGAGGCGTGCACGGCGACCGAGGCCTTGTGCACGGTCGCCGCCATCTCGGCGGCGAGGGCGGCGGGCAGCAGCGCCACCAGCAGGGCGGGCAGCAGGCGGGCGGGGCGGATCACGGGCATGGGCGACTCCGATAGGGCTGGCGCGAGGGCGCCGATTGCCGGGGAAAACGCGATTGCGGGCGGCGACGGGCCATCCGTCAGGCGATGCGTTCGGACGCCGGGGTCTCGCCCGCGGCGTGGCCGGGTTCGTCGGCGGCGAAGGCGTCGTGCAGCGACAAGGGGCGCTCGTCGTCGCTGCACAGCAGGCGGCCGAGCACCGCGCACACGCGCGCGCGGGTCTTCTCGATGGGCTCGTCCTCCGACACCGCGACGCTGATCAGGCTGGCCACGCGCACGCTGCCGTCGTCGGGCAGCACGTCGTCCAGGCCGGACAGGTAGGCGTGCAGCGCGCGCAGCTCGCGCTCGGCGGTGCGCGCGACCTTCGCGCGATCGTCGCCGCCCCACACCAGCACGGTGACGTCGTTCATCGCTTCCCACAGCCAGCTCTTGTATTCGACGATGCCTTCCAGCGCACGCGCCTCGGTGCCCTTGTAGAGGAAGCGGCGCAGGCGCCGGCGGTACTCGCGCAAGCGGCGCCGGAGCGCGCGCGGATCGAGGCCGGGATCCGGCACGAAGCGCAGCCGGGCGAGCGCCAGCCAGCGATGGGTGTCGGGGTCGAACTGCGGGCGGTAGTCGTCGTTGCCGATCGCATGCCCGCGCTGGGTCGCCGCATAGATCCGGCACAGGCCGAAGCACAGGCTGACGAAGCCGAGCGCGGCGAAGATGTCGAAGAACACCCCGAACGCGCCCAGCCCGACGAACGCCGCCGCGACCAGGATCAGGTTGCTGGCGACGAAGATCGCGTCCATCTCCCAGGCCGGTTCGCCGCGGAAGAACACCAGCCCGGTCAGCGCGATCAGCAGCGCCGCCAGCAGGTACTTGAAGCCGGCCGGCGGCATCCAGATCGCGCTGCGGGCGAGCAGGGCCTCGGCCGCCTCGGCGTGGACCTCGACCCCGGGCGTGGCCGGGTTGACCGGGGTCGGCTTGGCGTCGTTGAGACCGGCCGCGGTGTAGCCGACGAAGACGCTGCGCCCGCGCAGCGGCGGCAGCGCGTCCTTCGCGTCACGGCAGACCGGCGCGCCCTCGATCAGGTCGGCGGCGCTGACGTAGGGCAGGCGCTGGTGCGAGCGCCAGTTGACCCGCACCGCCGCCGGGAACGCGGACGCCGGCCGCCCGCTGGCCGCGGCCGCGACCTGCAGCGACAGCGACGGCAGCGCCCAGCCGTCGATGTCCTTGCGCAGCGGCACGTCGCGGATCACCCCGTCGGTATCGCGGGTCATGTCGAGCAGCGCGCTGTGTTTCGCCATCGCCGCGCCGTAGGGCAGCAGCAGGGCGATCCGCGGGCCGGGCGTCGCCGCGTCCGGCGCAACCCTGAAGGCATTCGGGGCCTGCGACACCGGGAGCGCGCCGGCCGCGGCGTCGAAGTCCTCCGGCGCGCGGGTCGCGCCGAACACGAAGCGGCCGGCGCCGCCTTCGGCCATCGCCTCGAGGATGCCGTCGCCCATCGGGTCGTCGGGCGAGCGCTCGGGGAACAGCACGTCGTAGCCGACCGCCTTCACCCCGGCGCGGTCGAGCGCGTCCAGCAGGTCGGCGTGCTGTTGCCGGCTCCACGGCCACGGGCCGATCCGCGCCAGCGAGCAGTCGTCGATCTCGACCACCACGACCCGGCCGGACGGCGCCGGTTCCCACGGCCGCAGCTTGATCACCTGGTCGAAGATCGCGTCCTCGGCCGAATCGAGGTTGCGCGCGTGGGTCCAGTCCCAGGCCAGCCAACCGAGCGCGCAGGCGGCGAACAGCGGATAGAAGGCGAAGCCCAGCCTCAGCGCCGCCCACGCGTAGCGCCGCCGGTAGAAGCGCTCCAGGCGCCCCCAGCGGTCGACGAAGGTGTAGCCCAGCCAGGCCGAGCCGGCCTCCAGCCAGGACAGCAGCGAACGGTGCCAGCGCAACCGCGATCCCCCCGCGCCGGTGGCGGCGCCCCGGCCGAGGATCGGGCGGGGCGCGCGCGGGTGTCAAGGCGCGTCAGCGCTGGCCGGAACGGGCGAAGCTGGGCGGATCCTCGCTGCCGCGCGGGGTCGGCTTGCTGGCCTCCGACGAGCCGCCGCGCATGCCCGACTGCGCCGCATCGCCGGCACGCAGGTCGAGCACCACCCGGACCAGGCCGGCATCGGCAGACTGTTCCTCGCGCCGGAAGCCCATTGATTCGGCGAGGTCCAGCATCGGCTGGTTGTCGCCGAGCACATCGCCGTACAGGGCGTCCAGCTGCTTGCCGCGGGCCCAGCGCACCAGCCGGCGCATCAGGTGGCGGCCCAGGCCCATGCCGGCGACGAAGCCGCTGACCAGGATCGTGAACTCCGCCTCGCGCCGGCCCGGCACCATCGCGGCGCGGGCCAGTGCGCCGATCACCGCCTCGCCCGGCGGCAGGGGCTCGGCGACCACGATCGCGAACTCGTTGCGCGGATTCGGGTGGGTCAGCCGTTCGGCGGCTTCCTCGGGCAGTTCGCCCCGGGCCTGCAGGAAGCGGTCGCGGATGCCGTCCGGCTCCAGCAGGGGGAAGGCCGCGCGCAGGGGAACCGCGTCGTCGGGACGGATCGGACGGATGAGCACCTCGCGCCCGTTGGGAAGGCGCTGCTGCTCGTGCCAGGGGGGGAGTCGGTTGCGCGCGGCCATAGGAAGCCGATGCTGGCAGGAGGGAAGTGAAGCCAAGCTCTAGACAGCCCGTGATCCGGATCGCCTCACCGGTCCTCCGGGCCCCGGCGTGGGACCAGGGTCGGCCCGCCCGCGAACGGGGAACGGGCGGACGTACGGGACGGCCGAGCGGGCGGCTCACCCGGGTGGCACGCGGCCGGCCGTTACACTCTGCGCCCCGCAAGGCGAGAGAGGCGTCGATGGCAGGCAATGGCGATTCCACCCGCGCGGTGCTGTTCGCGCTCGGCGCCAACTTCGCGATCGCCGGGGCCAAGGGCGTCGCCGCCTTCTTCACCGGCTCCAGCGCGATGCTGGCCGAGACCGTGCACTCGCTGGCCGACACCGGCAACCAGCTGCTGCTGCTGTTCGGCATGCGCCAGGCGCGCAAGCCGCCCACGCCGGAATACCCGCTGGGGTACGGCAAGGCGATCTACTTCTGGTCGTTCCTGGTGGCGGTGATGCTGTTCACCGTCGGCGGCATGTTTTCGATCTACGAGGGCCTGCACAAGCTGCAGCATCCGGAAATGCTGCGGCAGTGGTGGTGGGCGGCCGGCGTGCTGGTGTTCGGCATCGTCGCCGAGGGCATCTCGATGCGCGCCTGCATGCAGGAAGTGAACAAGGCGCGCGGCGGGCGCTCTCTGTGGCGCTGGTTCCACGAAAGCCGGCAAAGCGAGCTGGTGGTGATCTTCGGCGAGGATTTTGCGGCGCTGCTCGGCCTGGTGTTCGCGCTGGTCGCGGTGCTGCTGACCGTGGTGACCGGCAACCCGTTGTGGGACGCGCTGGGCACGATGGCGATCGGCGTGCTGCTGGTGGTGGTCGCGGTGCTGGTCGCGATCGAGGTCAAGGCGATGCTGATCGGGCAGAGCGTGGACCCGCGCCGGCAGGCGGAGATGCGCAGCTTCCTCGAGGCGCGGCCGGAAGTGGACGCGGTGATCAGCCTGATCACCCTCCAGCTCGGCAACGAGGTGATGGTTTCGGTGCACGCGCGGATGGACGACAGCCCCAGCGCGGACGCCATGGTGGCGAAGATCAACCTGGTCGAGCGCGCGCTCAAGCAGGCTTTCCCCGAGGTACGCTGGAGCTTCTTCGAGCCGGAGCTGCGGCGCGGCGCCTGAGCGTCAGGCCGGCGCGCGCAGCCAGTCGACGCGCGGCGCGGGCGGACCGTCCGCCAGCGCCTGCGCCAGCGCCGGCAGCGTGCGCCGCAGGCCGGCGTCGAAGCCGAACGGCGCGTTGAGCAGCAGCATGCCGCTGCCGTTCATGCGCAGCGGCGAGTCGTCCTCGCGCACCAGCAGCTCGGCCAGCAGCGCGGACTTCGCCGGCAGCGCCGCGGCCGCGCGCTGGAAGGGCCGCAGCGCGCGCCGCTGCTTGACCGGGTACCACAGCGCGAACACGCCTTGCGGCCAACGCGCGAGTCCTTCGCGCAGCGCGGCCAGCGCGCTGTCGAACTCGGCCAGCTGCGCCTCGTAGGGTGGATCCATCAGCACCAGGCCACGGCCGTAGCGCACGCCCTGCAGTTGCGGCGGCAGCAGCGCCTTCAGCGCGGCGTAGCCGTCGCGGCGGTGCACGGCGACGCGCGGGTCGCCGGCGAAGGCCGCCCGCAATGCATCGGCCTCGTCCGGCTGCAGCTCGCAGCAGGCGATCCGGTCCGGTGCGCGCAGCGCATGCGCGAGCAGCCACGGCGAGCCGGGGTAGGCGGTGGCGCCGTGTTGCGCGCGGCAGGCGGCGATGGCCTGCAGGTAGCGCGCGATCCAGGGATCGTCGGGCGGGATCGCGCCCACCCGCTGCACGCCCCCGGCCGCTTCGCCGGTGCGTTGCGCGGCCTCCGCGTCCAGCGCGTACAGCCCGCGCCCGGCGTGGGTGTCGAGCGCGAAGCAGGCCGCCGGCTTGCGCGTCAGCGCGTCGCACAACGCCAGCAGCACGACGTGCTTGAGGACGTCGGCGTGGTTGCCGGCGTGGAAGGCGTGGCGGTAGTTCAAGGCGGGGGCGGGGCGGGGGCCGGGCGGAGCATGGTAAGCGGTGGGCGGCGGGGTCGCGCTAGGATGCGGGCGGTTTCGCACGATGCAGCTTGATGCCGAGGATCCTGGTCGCCGAGGACGAGCACGCCATCGCCGACGCGGTGCTGTACGCGCTGCGCAGCGAGGGGCTGGAGGCCGAGCACGTCACGCTGGGCGAGCAGGCGCTGGCGCGGCTGCGCGCGGGCGGGATCGACGTGCTGGTGCTGGACGTCGGCCTGCCGGACCGCAGCGGCTTCGACGTCTGCCGCGCGTTGCGCGGCTTCAGCGACGTGCCGGTGATCTTCCTCACCGCCCGCGACGGCGAGGTGGACCGCGTGCTCGGCCTCGAGCTCGGTGCCGACGACTACGTCACCAAGCCGTTCTCCCCGCGCGAGCTGGTCGCCCGCGTGCGCGCCCGGCTGCGGCGCGCGGCCGAGGCCGGCGGCTGGACCACCCGCGGCGACTTCGCGATCGACGCCGAAGGCCACCGCATCCGCTTCCGCGGCACGCCGCTGGACCTGACCCGCTACGAGCACGCGCTGCTGGCCGCGCTGCTGCAGCGGCCCGGCGCGATCCTGACCCGCGCACAGCTGCTGGACCGCGGCTGGGACGCCGGCAGCGACAGCGGCGACCGCACCGTCGACACCCACGTCAAGACCCTGCGCGCGAAGCTGCGCGCGGCCGGCGCCGACCCCGACCCGATCCGCACCCACCGCGGCCTCGGCTACTCGCTGGAGGCCTGAGTGCGGCTCGGCCTGCGGCTGTTCCTCGGCGTGTTCCTGATCGTCGGGCTGGCCGCGTTCTTCGTCATGCGCGTGTTCGTCGCCGAGGTGAAGCCCGGCGTGCGCCAGGCGATGGAGGCGACCCTGGTGGACACCGCCAACGTGCTCGCCGCGCTCGCCGCCGACGACCTCGCCGCCGGCCGCATCGCCGACGGCGCGTTCGCGCGCGCGGTCGCCGAAGCGAAGCGCGATCCGCCCGAGGCGACCATCGCCTCGCTGCACAAGCGCGGCTTCGACTACCGCATCTACGTCACCGACGCGCGCGGCATCGTCCGTTACGACTCCGCCGGCGAGGCGGTCGGCCAGGACTACTCGCGCTGGAACGACGTCTACCTGACCCTGCGCGGCCGCTACGGCGCGCGCTCCAGTCCGGCGGACACCGGCGTCGCCGGCGACACCGTGATGCACGTGGCCGCGCCGGTCGTGCGCCGCACCGCGCGCGGCGAGGAGATCATCGGCGTGCTCACCGTGGCCAAGGCCAACCGCACGATGGCGCCGGTGATCCGCGCCAGCCAGCGCGAGATCCTGCGCAAGGGCGGTTGGCTGCTGGCGCTGTCGGCGCTGGTCGGGCTGGCGATGACGGCGTGGCTGGCGCGCGGCATCGGCCGGCTGACGCGCTATGCACAGGCGGTGGCCGCGGGCGAACCGGCGCCGCCGCCGGCGCCGCGGCGCGACGAGATCGGCACCCTCGGCGAGGCGCTGGAGACGATGCGGCGCAAGCTCGAGGGCAAGGATTACGTGGAGCGCTACGTGCAGGCGCTGACCCACGAGATGAAGAGCCCGCTGGCGGCGATCCGCGGCGCCGCCGAGCTGCTGCAGGAACCCCTGCCGGAGGACGAACGCCGCCGCTTCGCCGCCAATGTCGCGGAGCAGGGCGGCCGGCTCACCACGATGATCGACAAGCTGCTGGCGCTGGCCGCGGTCGAGCAGCGCGGCTGGCTGCAGCAGCGGACGCGGGTCGAGGCCGCTGCCCTGGTCGAGGCGGTGGCCCGCGACCTGCAGCCGGTGCTGGCGGCGCACGGCCTCGCGCTCGACGTCGCGCCAGTGCCGGCCGGGCTGGCGGTCGAGGGCGACGCCTTCCTGCTGCAGCAGGCCCTGCGCAATCTGCTCGACAACGCGATCGCTTTCTCGCCGCGCGGCGGGCATGTCGCGCTGTCGGCGGCGCGCGCGGGGGACGACGTGCAACTGCAGGTCGCCGATGGCGGCGCCGGTATTCCCGACTACGCGCGCGACCGGGTCTTCGAGCGCTTCTACTCGCTGCCGCGCGGCGATGGCCGGCGCAGCTCCGGGCTCGGCCTGCCGTTCGTGCGCGAGGTCGCGCGCCTGCACGGCGGCGAGGCGCTGCTCCAGCCGCGCGAAGGCGGCGGCACCGTGGCGACGCTGCGCCTGCCGGCCGCCTGACTTCACCCCCGCTTCACCGTCGCCCCGTCGTGTGCTCACCGCCGGCGCCGAGGCTGGCGCCCGGTCCACACGGGAAGCGGGCGATGAGACTCGGATTGAAGCTGCTGATGGTGGTGGTGCTGACGCTGGCGATCCTGCTGCCGCTGGCGATGATCCGCGGCACGATTTCCGAGCGCCAGGCCTACCGGCAGCAGGCGGTGGCGGACATCGCGGCCAGCTACGCCGGCGCGCAGGCCTTCGCCGGGCCGGTGCTGGTGGTGCCCTACAGCGAACTGGTGGAGGCGGAGGAGCGCGACGCGCAGGGCGTGCCGCGCAAGGTCTGGCGGCGCGAGTCCAGGCAATGGGTGTTCTTCCCGCGGGCACTCGACGTGCGCGGCCACCTGCAGCCCGGGACGCGCCGGCGCGGCCTGCACGAGGTGCGCGTCTACGAACTGCGCGACGCGGTCGCCAGCGCGCGCTTCGACGTGCAGTTGCTGGCCGGCGAGCCGGGGCGCGAGCGCCGGATCGAGGCGCCGTGGCTGAGCTTCGCGATTGCCGACGTGCGCGGCCTGCTCGGCACGCCGCGGCTGACGGTGGCCGGCGTCGAGCGCGCGATCGTGCAGGGCGCGCGCGGCGGCGCCGGCATCCACGCGCGGCTGCCGGTGCCGGCGGCGGGAAGCCGGCTGCGCTTTGACACCAAGCTGGACTTCACCCTCGGCGGCACCGAATCGCTGGCGCTGGTCCCGCTGGGCGACCGCAACGCCTTCGCGATCGATTCGCGCTGGCCGCATCCGCGCTTCGAGGGCGATTTCCTGCCGCGTACCCGCACGGTGGACGCGCAGGGTTTCAGCGCGCGGTGGGAGGTGTCCTCGCTGGCGACCCGCGCGCAGGCGCAGTTCCTGGAGGGACAGCGCTTCCCGCAGATGGAAGGCGGCGCGCGGTCGGCGGCCGGCGGCGGCATCGACGCGGTCGGGGTGTCGCTGGTGGAACCGGTCAACGTCTATGCGCAGGCCGATCGCGCCAGCAAGTACGGCCTGCTGTTCGTGCTCCTGACCTTCGTCGGTTTCTTCATGTTCGAGCTGATCAAGGCGCTGCCGATCCACCCCATCCAGTACGGCCTGGTCGGCCTCGCGCTGGCGATCTTCTTCCTGCTGCTGGTGAGCCTCAGCGAGCACATCGCCTTCGGCTGGGCCTACCTGGTCTCCAGCGTCGCCTGCATCGGCCTGCTCGGCTTCTACCTCGGCGCGGTGCTGCGCAGCAGCGCGCGCGGGCTCGGCTTCGCGGCGATGCTGGGGCTGCTGTACGCCGCACTGTACGGGCTGCTGGTCTCGGAGGACAACGCGCTGGTGCTGGGCGCGGGGCTGCTGTTCGTGATCCTCGCGGCGATCATGGTGGTGACCCGGCGGGTGGACTGGTACGCGCTGGGGCGCCGGCGCGCCGAGGGCTGAGGCTGCGCCGCGTGCCGCCACACGGACGCGGCGGGCTCAGCCCGCCGTTTCCGTCAGTTGCAGGCGCAGGCCGAGGCCGGCCATCTCCTGCACCTCGTTCTCGAGGTCGCTGCGCAGCAGCGGGCGGGCCTCCAGCCAGCGGGCGGGCAGGGCGAGTTCGAGACGGTCGCCGTGCGCGAACAGTTGCAGGTCCGGGAGCGCCTCCGGCTCGTGCGAGCGACCGAGCAATACCGCCAGGCGCAATAGCGCGGCATCGCGTCGCGCCGGCGCGAGCAGGCGTTCGGGCAGGGCGTCGAAGGCCGACTTCGGGACCTTGCGGCGATGGGTGCGCACCAGCGCGGCGAGGAACCGCTGCTCCTGCTGCGAGAAGCCGGCGATGTCGGAGTTGGCCAGCACGTAGGCGCCGTGCACCTGGTACTGGCTGTGGGCGATGGCGAGGCCGAGCTCGTGCAGGCGCGCGGCCCAGGCCAGGCGCAGGCGGTCGTCGGCGTCGAGCTGCCAGTCGCGGGCGACCCGCTCGAACAGCTGCAACGCGGTCGCCTCCACCCGCGCGGCCTGGACGGCGTCGATCCCGTAGCGCTGCATCAGCGCGGCGACCGAAGCGTCGCGCGGGTCGGCCTCGCTGCCGCGGCCGAGCATGTCGTACAGCACGCCTTCGCGCAGCGCAGCGCGGCTCACCGCCATGCGGGTGAGGCCGAGCGCGGAGAACGCCGCTTCCAGCACCAGCAGGCCGCCGGCGATGATCGGCCGGCGGTCCTCCGACAGCGAGGGCAGGTCGATCGCGTCGATGCGCTTCGCCCGCAGCAGGCGCTCGCGCACCTGCGGCAGCGCCTCGGCCGTGAGCGCGCCCTTGGTCAGCTTGAGCGCGGCGCAGATCTCGCCGATCGCCTTGTTGGTGCCCGACGCGCCGAGCGCCTCGTCCCAGCCGAGGCCGCGGTAGACGCCGGCGAACTGCTGGAACTCGGCCGCCACCTCGACCAGCGCCTGCTCCCAGCGCGCCTTGGTCAGCCGGCCGTCGGGGAAGAAGCGCCGGGTGCTGACCACGCAGCCGGCCTGCAGGCTCTCGCGCTCCAGCGCGTCGAAGCCGGTGCCGATGATGCATTCGGTCGAGCCGCCGCCGATGTCCAGCACCAGCCGCAGCTGGCCCGGCTTCGGCGGCTGCGCGTGGGCCACGCCAAGGTAGATCAGGCGCGCCTCCTCGCGGCCGGAGACGATCTCGATGGCGTGGCCGAGCGCGGTCTCCGCCGGCATCAGGAACGCCAGCGGCGCCGACAGCTGGCGCACGGTATTGGTGGCGATCGCGCGCACCCGCTGCGGCGGGATGTCGCGCAGGCGCTGGCCGAAGCGGGCGAGGCAGGCGAGCGCGCGGTCGCGTGCTTCCGCCGACAGGCCGCCGCGCGCGTCCAGGCCGTCGGCCAGGCGCACGGTCTCGCGCAGGCGGTCGACGATGCGCAGCTGGCCGAGCACGTAGCGCGCGACCACCATGTGGAAGCTGTTGGAGCCGATGTCGACCGCGGCCAGCAGGTCGCCGTCCTGCAGCGGCAGCCGCTGCGAGCGCGCGTGCAGGTGGGTGTGGGTCGTGGCCTCGTTCACGCGCGCGCGCTTCCGTCCAGGCGCGCGAGCAGCGACTGCTGCGCCGAATGCGGCGCCTGTCCCGGCGCCGGCGCGATCCGGAAGTAGCGGCCGTCCGCCTGCAGTTCCCAGGCGTTGGTGTTGTCGGCCAGGTAGTTGTCCAGCGCCTCGGCCTTGACCCGCGATGCCAACGCCGGGTCGAGGATCGGGAAGCCGACCTCGATCCGGCGCAGCAGGTTGCGCTCCAGCCAGTCGGCGCTGGCGCAGTACAGCTCCGGATCGCCGTCGTTGCCGAACCAGTACACCCGCCCGTGCTCGAGGAAGCGGCCGAGCACCGAGCGCACCCGGATGTTGTCGGATACGCCGGCCACGCCCGGGCGCAGGGTGCAGGCGCCGCGCACGACGAGATCGATCTCCACGCCCGCCTGCGACGCGGCATACAGCGCGCGGATCACGCCCGGCTCGTTGAGCGCGTTCATGCGCGCGACGATGCGTCCCGCGCGGCCGGCGCGCGCGTGCTCGGCTTCGCGCCCGATCTTTTCCAGCAGCGCCGCGTGCAGGGTGAACGGCGACTGCAGCAGGCAGTCCAGCTCGATCGCAGGCGCCAGCCCGGACAGCTGCTGGAACACCTGGTGCACGTCGCCGCCGATCCCCGGATGCGCGGTGATCAGGCCGATGTCGGTGTACAGGCGGGCGGTGCCGGCGTGGTAGTTGCCGGTGGACAGGTGCACGTAGCGGCGCAGGCGCGCGCCCTCGCGGCGCACGATCAGCAGCATCTTGGCGTGGGTCTTGTAGCCGACCACGCCGTACACGACCTGCACGCCGGCCTGCTGCAGGCGGTCGGCGAAACCGAGGTTGGCTTCCTCGTCGAAGCGCGCGCGCAGCTCGACCACCACCGTCACGTCCTTGCCGTTGCGCGCCGCCTGCACCAGCGCGTCCACGATCTGCGAATCGCGGCCGGTGCGGTACAGGGTCTGCTTGATCGCCAGCACGTTGGGGTCGGTCGCGGCCTGGCGCACCAGCTCGACCACCGGACCGAAGCCATCGAACGGATGGTGCAGCAGCACGTCGCCGGCGCCGACCCGGTCGAACATCGACTCGCTGCCCTTGAGCACGCGCGGCTGGAACGGCGGGAACTTCAACTCCGGCCGCTGCACCATGTCGTAGACCTGGATCGCGCGGTTGAGGTTGACCGGGCCGTCGATGCGGTAGACCGCGGCCTCCGGCAACTCGAAGTTCTCCAGCAGGGTGCGCACGATCGGATCCGGGCAGTCCTGCGCGATCTCCAGCCGCATCGCGCGCAGGTAGCCGCGCCCGACCAGCTCGTCGCGCAGGGCGAGGGCGAGGTTCTGCACCTCCTCCTCGTCCACGATCAGTTCCGAGTTGCGCGTCACGCGGAACTGGTAGGCGCCGCACACCTTCATCCCGGGGAACAGTTCGGCGACGAACGCCGACAGCACCGCCGACAGGAACACGAAGTCGTGCTCGCCGCCCGACACCTCCTCCGGCAGCTGGATGATCCGCGGCAGCGAGCGCGGCGCGCGCACCAGGGCGAGGTGGCCGGCGCGGCCGAACGCGTCGCGCCCCTCCAGCACCACCACGATGTTGAGCGACTTGTTGAGGATCTTCGGGAACGGGTGCGCGGGGTCCAGGCCCAGCGGCGACAGCACCGGCTGGATCTCCTCGCAGAAGTAGTCGCGCAGCCACGCCTGCTGGGCGTCGTTCCAGCGCTCGCGCGGGAGTATCCGCACCCCGGCCTCGTTCAGCGCCGGACGCAGCACCTCGTTCCAGCAGCGGTATTGGGCGTCGACCAGTTCCGCGGCGCGCTCATGGATGCGCTTGAGCACGGTCGCCGGCGGCAGGCCGTCCGCGGCGACCGGCAGGTCGAACTCCAGCGCGTGGCGCACGGTCGCCGCGCGGATCTCGAAGAACTCGTCGAGGTTGGTGCAGGAGATGCACAGGAAACGCAGCCGCTCCAGCAGCGGCACCGACGCGTCCTGCGCCTGCGCCAGCACGCGGAAGTTGAAGTCGAGCTGGGAGAGTTCGCGGTTGAAGTACAGCGACGGGTCGCGCAGCGGATCGTCGGCCGCTTCCCGTGCGGCGGCTGCGCCGGCGGCCGGTTGTGGTTCGCGCGCCTTCATGCGGGGTTCCTCGCGGCCTCGCGCGGCAGCACGCGTTCGGCGCCGAAATGGCAGGAGAAGGTGCTGCCGCGCCCCACCTCGCTGGCGATGCCCAGGCGCGCCTGGTGCAGGCCGAGCACGTGCTTGACGATGGCGAGGCCGAGGCCGGTGCCGCCGCTCTCGCGCGAGCGGCTGGTGGAGACGCGGTAGAAGCGTTCGGTCAGCCGCGGCAGGTGCGCGGCCGGGATGCCGGCGCCGCTGTCCTCCACGCTCAGCACCGCGCCGCTGCCCTCGCGCGCGAAGCGCACGCGGACGCGGCCGCCGGCGGGCGTGTAGCGCACCGCGTTGCTGACCAGGTTGGAGAAGGCGCTGTGCAGCTCGCGCGGCGAGCCGAGCAGGTCCAGCCGCGCGTCGTCGGTGACGTCGATGGTGTGCCGCTGCTGGCTCAGCGCTTCCGCCTCGCGCCGCAACGCGTCCAGCATCGGCGCCATCGCCACGCGCTCGTCGCCCAGGGTGTCCTGCGCCTCCAGCCGCGACAGGGTCAGCAGGTCCTCGACCAGCCCGGTCATGCGCTGCGACTGCCGGCGCATTTCCGCCAGCGCCGGTTCCCAGTCGGGATGGCCGGCGGGATCCAGCATCTCGAGGTAGCCGTGGATCACGGTCAGCGGCGTGCGCAGTTCGTGCGAGACGTTGGCGACGAAGTCGCGGCGCATCTGCTCCAGCCGCACGACCTTGGTCACGTCGCGCGCGACCAGCAGCCACAGCTCGTCGGAATAGGGGATCAGGCGCAGGTTGAGGCGCATTTCCGGATCCACCGGCGAGGGCACGTCGAACAGCGGTTCGGCGTTGCGTCCGCCGGCCAGCCAGTGCGCGAGCGGCAGCGGCTGCAGGCGTTCGACCAGCGGCGCGTCGACGTCGTCGGGGTGGTGCAGGCCGAGCAGGCGGGTCGCGGCCTCGTTCGACCAGAGGATGCGCTGGTGGTCGCGCGCGACCACCACCACCGCGTCGGGCAGGGCGTCGGCGGCGGCGCGGTAGGCGCGCAGCATGTCGAGCAGGCGGCGCTGGCGCACGCGCGTCTCGCGCTGGTCGCGGGCGAGCAGGCGGTCGAGCCGGCCCCAGGCGCCGCGGCCGGGCGCGCCGATCGCCTGGCGCGCCTCGATCCGTACCAGCACCTGTCGCAAGCGCCACAGCTGCCAGCCGAGCAGGCCGAGCGCGGCCAGCGCGAACGCGATCCTCGGCCAGCCGGCCAGCCAGCCGAGCGCGACCGCCGCCGCCAGCAGCAGCGCCATGCGGGCCAGGGTCGGCAGCCAGATCTTGTCGTGAGCGGAGGGCATGTGGCCAGTCTAGGCAATCGCGGGCGGAAAGGCCGGCGTTCCTGAACGGGCGGTTGGCGAACGGGAAGCCGGGAGAGGGATTCGGTAGCCGGTAGCCGTAAGCGGAGACGGGAGACGGCGAGGCGAGCGTCCTGGGCCCGCGCCCGGGAGGCCGGGGGTGTTGCTTTTCCCTTAGAAGGGCATCCTGCCCTTATGCGGGCGCGCGCCATCCATGGCGCGCTTGACGCAACACCCCCGTCCTCCCGGGCGCTCGGATAGGTCTCGGGCGCTTGCAGCAGGGCCGTGGAGCAAAGCTCCACGGGCCAGATCGCGGAAGCGCTGGGGCGCGGCGGGTGGGAGAGGTGGGCAGGACCGTATGCGCCATGGATGGCGCATCCGAGCCTCCATGGACGGATTCACGGCGTGTCCTGCCCGCCTCTCCCGCCCGGCGCGCTCGCGACACGCTCGCTTTTCGACCAAGGGCAGCGGAGCAGCTCCGCTCTACGAGAGGCCGCAGGGCGCGTGCGCGCCCGGCGGCCTAGCCCGCCGCCGAGAACCGGTAGCCCGCGCCGCGCACGGTCTGCACCATGCCTTCAACGCCCGCGGGTTCCAGCGCCTTGCGCAGACGGCGGATGTGCACGTCGACGGTGCGCTCCTCGACGTAGACGCTCCCACCCCAGACGTGGTCGAGCAGCTGCGCCCGCGTGTACACGCGTTCGGCGTGGGTCATGAAGAAATGCAGCAGGCGGTATTCGGTCGGCCCAAGCGTGAGTGGCTGCTCGCCGTCCTCCATCTCGGCGTATACGCGGTGCGCGGCGCCGTCGATGCGCAGGCGGCCGACCCGCACGCTGCCGTCGGCGTCGTCCTCGCGCGCGCGGCGCAGCACCGCGCGGATCCGCGCCAGCAGCTCGCGCGCCGAGAACGGCTTGACCACGTAGTCGTCGACCCCGGCCTCGAGCCCGCCGACGCGGTCGTCCTCCTCGCCGCGCGCGGTCAGCATGATGATCGGCACCTCGCGGGTGAGCGCGTCGCGGCGCCAGCGCCGGGCAAGCTCCAGCCCGCTGCTGCCGGGCAGCATCCAGTCCAGCAGGATCAGGTCGGGCACGCGTTCGGCGATCGCTTCCTGCGCCTCGCGGCCGTCGCCCGCGTGCACGGTCTCGTAGTCGTCCCGGCGCAGGGCGAAGGCGACCATGTCGCGGATCGCGGGTTCGTCGTCGACGATCAGGATGCGTTTCTGCATGGCTGGCGGTGTGCCTCAGGCAACGAATCCATTGGACGACGGATTTGTGACCGGGCGATGACGCTTGGCGCGGCAAGGTTCATCGCCAGCGCAAGCCGGCCTCGAACTGCCGGCCGCGCCCCAGGTCCTCGTCGCGGATGCCTTCGCGGCGCAGCTCCAGCACCACCGGCGTGATCGCGGCGATGCGGGCGTCGATGCGGGCGCGGGCGTAGTAGTCCAGGTCGTCGCGCTTCTTCAGCGTGTTGAGCTGGACCAGCGCCTGCTCCGGGCGGCCGTTGAGGTAGGCCGCCTCGGCCCAGGCCTCGCCGGCGCGGACCGGGTCGCCGGAAATCTCGCTGGCGCGGGCGAAGGCCTGCTGGAAGGTCGGGTCGGACGCCGCGCCCGTGCCGAGCAGCGGCCGCAGCACCGCCTGCGCGCGGCGGCCGGCGGCCGCGCTGTGGCGCTCGTTGAGCACGCCGGCGTAGGTCAGGGCGACCGCGGCGTTGCCCGGCATGCGGTCGAGCAATGCTTCGAAGCGCGCGTCGGCGGCGGCGGCGCGGCCGGCGCGGGCGTCGGCCTGGGCGAGGGCGAGGCCGAGCCAGACGTTGCCCGGATCCTCGCCGAGCAGCGCCGCCAGTTCCTTCGCGGCGGTCTCCGCCTGGCCGTCCAGCAGCCGCGCCAGCGCCAGGCCATAGCGTTGCGCGGCCGACAGCGGGCCGCGCCGGTGCAGCGCCTCGTATTCGCGCACGGCCATCGCCGGGGTGGTCGCGCTGAGCACGCGCAGGCGCTCGCGGGCGAGCAGGAACTGGCCGCTGTCGCCGCCGAGCGCGCCGCCGATCCGCAGCGAACCGGGCAGCAGCGGGTTGTCGCTGACCGACGCGTTGGGCACGAAACCGCCGGGCGCGGCCGCCAGCTGGCGCGCGCGTTCGCGCGCCTCGCTGATGCGCAGGGTGGTGACCGGATGGGTCTGCAGGTAGTCGGGGGTGCGTTCGCGCTCGCCGCCCTGGTTGGCGCGGACGACCGATTGCAGCTTCTCGAAGAAGTCCGCCATCGCCTCCGGGTCGTAGCCCGCGCGCGACAGGGTGCGGATGCCGATGCGGTCGGCTTCGGATTCGTTGCTGCGGGTGTAGTCGATCTGGCGCTGCACCAGCAGGCCCTGCGCGGACGCCACCGCCGCCATCGCCGCGTTGTCGGCGGAGCTGCTGCCGGAGCCCTGCGACAGGGCGATCGCGCCGAGCATGGCCAGCAGGATCGGCACGCTGTCGCGCTGGGCCCGCTCCACCGCGCGCAGCACGTGCGACTGGGTGACGTGCGAGATCTCGTGGGCCAGCACCGCCGCCACCTCGTCCTCGCTGTCGGCCGCCAGCACCAGGCCGGAGTTGACCCCGATGTAGCCGCCGAGGGTGGCGAAGGCGTTGATCTGGCGCTCGCGCAGCAGGAACAACGTGTAGGGCTGGCGCGGCTGGTCGCTGGCGGCGCCCAGGCGCGCGCCCAGCGACTGCAGCCAGCCGCCGACCAGCGGATCCTCGAGCGTGTAGCCGTAGTTGCGCAGCTGGCTGAGGGTCATCTCGCCGTATGCGCGCTGCTGCGCGGGCGAGAGCACGGTGCCGGCCGAGGAACCGATGTCCGGCAGCCGCGCGTCCTGCGCCGGCGCGGCGGGGGCCAGCAGCGCGGCGAGGGCGAAGGTCAGCAGGGCGGGCAGGACGGGGCGCATGGGGAGAGTGTGAACGCGTTGGCTGGAGGATGCCCGCCGGGCGGCGGGCGGGCGTGAATCGCCAGTTAATCGGCCTGGCCGGTCACGCAGCGTTGCACGCCTGCGACCATCGCCGGGCCCCGGATGTCGGACAATGGCCGGCACCGCAAGTTGCAGGAGCCGGCATGTCCGCGTCGCACGCCCCGATCACCCTCTACACGTCCGCGATGTGCGGCTACTGCGTGGCCGCCAAGAACTTCCTGAAGAGCAAGGGCCTGGCCTGGGACGAGATCCGGGTGGACACCGACCCGGCGCAGCGCGAGCGCATGATCGCCCTGAGCGGCCGCCACACCGTGCCGCAAATCTTCGTCGGCGAGACCCACGTCGGCGGCTACGACGACATGATGGCGCTGCACCGCGCCGGCAAGTTCGAGCCGCTGGTGGCCGGGGGCGGCGCGTGAGCGGCGGCGACGAGGCGGACCGCGTCCGCGCGTTCACCGCGTTCCGCAAGCGGATGAACGAACGCATCCTGGCCGAGCCCAACCAGGTCGTGCGCCGCTTCTTCGCGCTGGACACCCAGACCTACCAGGCCGGGGCGCTGGACGTGAAGACCAAGGAGCTGCTGGGCCTGGTGGCCTCGCTGGTCCTGCGCTGCGACGACTGCATCAGCTACCACGTCGCCCAGTGCCGCGAGGCGGGGGTGCACCGCGACGAGATGTTTGAGGCGTTCTCGGTCGGGCTGGTGGTCGGCGGTTCGATCGTGATCCCGCACCTGCGCCGCGCGGTCGACTTCCTCGACCAGCTCGAGGCCGGCGACGCGGCCGCCCCCGTCGCGCACGACCACGGCTGACGCCGCGCCCGGGGCCACGCGCGTGGCCTGACCTGGGTCACGGGCGGGGCGGGCCGCTCTGGCATAATTCGCGTTTTCACTCCTCCCGTTCGATCGCGTGCCGCCCGGCGCGCGATCCTCCCCACGTCGGCGAGACCCCCAATGACCCAAACGATCACCGTCATCCGCGGCGATGGCATCGGCCCGGAGATCATGGACGCGACCCTGCAGGTGCTCGACACGCTGCAGGTCGGCCTTTCCTACGAGTTCGCCGACGCCGGCCTGGCCGCGCTGGAGAAGCACGGCGAGCTGCTGCCCGCCGCCACTCTCGACTCCATCCGGCGCAACCGCGTCGCCCTCAAGAGCCCGCTGACCACGCCGGTGGGCGAGGGCTTCTCCTCGATCAACGTCGAACTGCGCAAGCGCTTCGACCTGTACGCGAACGTGCGCCCGGCGCAGTCGTTCCCGAACACCCGCTCACGTTTCGCCGAGGGCGTGGACCTGATCACCGTGCGCGAGAACACCGAGGGCGCGTACAGCGCCGAAGGCCAGGAAGTCTCCGCCGACGGCGAGACCGCCACCTCGATCACCAGGACCACCCGCCGCGGGTCCGAACGCATTGTCCGCTACGCCTTCGAGCTGGCCCGCCGCACCGGCCGCAGGAAGGTGACGGTGGTGCACAAGGCCAACATCCTGAAGTCGACCTCGGGCCTGTTCCTGAAGACCGCGCGGGCGGTCGCGCAGGAATACAGCGACATCCAGTGCAACGAGCTGATCGTGGACAACTGCTGCATGCAGCTGGTCATGAAGCCCGAGCAGTTCGACGTGATCGTGACCACCAACCTGTTCGGCGACATCATCTCCGACCTGTGCGCCGGCCTGGTCGGCGGCCTCGGCCTCGCGCCGGGCGCCAACATCGGCACCGACGCCGCGATCTTCGAGGCCGTGCACGGCTCGGCGCCGGACATCGCCGGCAAGGGCGTCGCCAATCCGTGCGCGCTGCTGCTCGGCGCCGGCCAGATGCTCGACCACCTCGGCCTGGTGGAGCAGGCGGTGCGCCTGCGCCGCGCGATCGTCGCCACCCTGGAGGCGAAGGACGCGCTCACGCCGGACCTCGGCGGCACCGGCACCACCGCGTCGTTCGCGCAGGCGATCGCCAGCCGGCTCTGACCGCGATGCGATGCAGGGAAAAGAGGGCGCTGCGGCGCCCTTTTTTCTGGTGCGAAAGGCGGGACTCGAACCCGCACGCCTTGCGGCGCTGGAACCTAAATCCAGTGCGTCTACCAGTTCCGCCACTTTCGCGACGCGGCGATTGTAGGCGCGGCGCGCGCTGCGCGCCGGCCGGGTCGATCCCCGGAAACGGCGAGGCCCGCAACCGGTGCGGGCCTCGCTGCAGGAAGATGGCGCTCCCTACGGGATTCGAACCCGTGTTTTAGCCTTGAGAGGGCCACGTCCTAGGCCTCTAGACGAAGGGAGCGGGGGGTGTCGGCTGGCGCCGCCGGCTGGACGACCGGCCCGCACGGCCGGGTCCGGCCAGTGCGGCTTGCTAGTATAGGGGGCTCGCCTGCCGCTGGGCAACGCGAATCTTCTCCTTCCCGACGCGGCCGCGCCGCCCGATGCCCGAACACTCCAACGTCCTCTCCGCCGGCGCACCGGCCGGCCCGCACATCGTTCCCCGCGACCAGCACCCGCTTTCGCGGCGCAACGTCAGCCCCAACGCGCTGCGCGTGCTCTACCGCCTGCGCGAGTCCGGCTTCGGCGCTTATCTCGTGGGCGGCGCCGTGCGCGACCTCTTGGTCGGCCGCCAGCCCAAGGACTTCGACGTGGCGACCGACGCCACCCCCGAACAGGTCCGTCAGCTGTTCCGCAACTGCCGCCTGATCGGCCGCCGCTTCCGCCTCGCCCACGTGGTGTTCGGCCGCGAGATCATCGAGGTCGCGACCTTCCGCTCCAACGCCGACGACGGCAGCGGCGACCGCGAGCAACACGAAGGCGGACGCCTGCTGCGCGACAACGTCTACGGCACGATCGAGGAGGACGCGGTCCGCCGCGACTTCACCGCCAACGCGCTGTACTACGCGATCGAGGACTTCTCGGTGCGCGACTTCGTCGGCGGCTTCGAGGACGTGCAGGCGCGCGTGCTGCGCCTGATCGGCGACCCGGAGACGCGCTACCGCGAGGATCCGGTGCGGATGCTGCGCGCGGTGCGGCTGGCGGCCAAGCTCGGCTTCACCATCGACGCGGCGACCGCGGCGCCGATCCCGGAGCTCGCGCCGCTGCTGCGCGAGGCGGCGCCGGCGCGGCTGTTCGAGGAATGCCTGAAGCTGTTCCTGTCCGGCCACGCGGTGGAGAGCTTCCTCGGCCTGGAGCGGCTCGGCCTGCTGCCGGTGCTGCTGCCGGAAACCGCGTCGGCGTTGGCGTCCAACCGCAGCGGCGCGTTGCGGCGGATGCTGCTGGAAGGCTTGCGCGGCACCGACGCGCGGGTCGCCAACGACGAGCCGGTCTCGCCCGCCTTCCTGTTCGCACTGCTGCTGTGGCCGGCCTACTGCCGCGCGCTGATGCAGCTGCAGGCGCAGGGCGTGCACGCGGCCGAGGCGCAACGGCGCGCGGCCGACCGCGTCACCGTGCACCAGCTGGAGCGGATCGCGCTGCCGCGCCGGTTCTCGGTGCCGATGCAGGAGATTTGGCTGCTGCAGCCGCGCTTCTCGCTGCGCCAGCGCAAGCGCGTGCACCGGCTGCTGGCGCACCCGCGCTTCCGCGCGGCGTGGGACTTCCTGCAGCTGCGCCGGTTCGCGTCCGACGAGCACGCCGAGGACATCGCGTTCTGGAGCGAGGCGATCGGCGAATTCCAGGCGCAGGCGCCGGACGTCGAGGGCGACGAAGACGACTTCTCCGGCGAGGCCGCGGAGGCGGAGGGCGAGGGCGATGCCCCACGCCGCCGTCGTCGCCGCCGCCGCCGTCCGCGCCCGGCCGAGTGAACGCGCCGGTGCGCGCCTGGGTCGGCCTGGGCGGCAACGTCGGCGACGCCGCGGCGACCCTGCGCGCAGCGTTGCCGGCGCTGGACGCGCTGCCCGCCACCCGCCTGCTGCGCGCCTCGCGGTTGTACCGCACGCCGGCCTGGGGATTGACCGACCAGCCCGACTTCGTCAACGCCGTGGCGGAGCTGGAAACCGCGCTGTCGCCGCGCGACCTGCTCGACGGCCTGCTCGCGGTCGAGCGCGCCTTCGGCCGCGAGCGCCGCGAGCGCTGGGGCCCGCGCACGCTCGACCTCGACCTGCTGCTGCACGGCGACGTGGCACTCGACGAACCCGGCCTGCACCTCCCGCATCCGCATCTGCACGAGCGCGCCTTCGTGCTGCTTCCGCTGGCGGAGCTGGCGCCCGGAATGCCGATTCCCGGACACGGCCGGGTCGCGGATTTCCTAACGGCGGTCGACGCGGCCGGCTGCGTGCCGCTGTCCGGTTGATCGGCTGGCGAGCGCCTGCTCGCGGCCGCGACCCGACGCCGGCCGCGCGCCCGGCATAATGACGCCCCCGCAGACGGAGCGCCGCCGTGTACACGCAGGCCGCCGACACCCCCGCACGCAAGCCCTGGACCGTGCCGATGCTGGGCGAGGCCAAGGCCGCCGGCCGCAAGCTGGTGATGCTCACCGCCTACGACGCCGGCTTCGCGCGTTGCTTCGACGACAATGGCGCGGACCTGCTGCTGGTTGGCGACTCGCTGGGCATGGTGATGCAGGGCCGCGACAGCACCCTGCCGGTGACGGTGGACGACATCGTCTACCACACCGCCTGCGTGGCACGCGGCTGCGCGCACGCGCTGCTGGTGTCCGACCTGCCGTTCCAGGCCGACGCCACCCCGGAGCGCGCGCTGGACGCGTCTACCCGCTGCCTGCAGGCGGGCGCGGCGATGGTCAAGCTGGAGGGCGCGGGCCACAAGCTGGAGGTGATCCGCTTCCTGTCCGAGCGCGAGATCCCGGTGTGCGCGCACCTCGGGTTGACCCCGCAGTCGGTGCTGCGCCTCGGCGGCTACAAGGTGCAGGGTCGCGACGAACGGGTCGCGGCGCGCCTGCGCGAGGACGCACTGGCGGTCGCGCAGGCCGGCGCCTCGCTGCTGGTGCTCGAATGCGTGCCCTCGGCGCTGGCGGCGGCGATCACCGCGGCCAGCCCGATCCCGACCATCGGCATCGGCGCCGGCGCCGGCTGCGACGGCCAGGTGCTGGTCCTGCACGACCTGCTCGGCGTCAACACCGGCCATCGCCGGCCCAAGTTCGTGAAGGATTTCCTCGCCGACGGCGGCTCGATCGCCGGCGCGGTGCGCGCGTTCGCCGACGCGGTACGCGACGGCAGCTTCCCGGACGCGTCGCACTCCTACGAATAATGGGGATGCACGCCGCGTGATCGAAACCGTCGACCGCCTCGAAGACCTGCGCGCGCGCATCGCCGGCTGGAAGCGCGCCGGCCTGCGCGTCGGCTTCGTGCCGACCATGGGCAACCTGCACGCCGGCCATTTCTCGCTGGTCGAACTCGCGCGCCGGCATGCCGATCGCGTCGTCGCCAGCGTGTTTGTGAATCCGACCCAGTTCGGCCCGAACGAGGATTTCGCCCGCTATCCGCGCACGCCGGAGGCGGACGCCGCGGGCCTGGCCGCGGCGGGCTGCGACCTGCTGTGGCTGCCGTCGGTGCAGACGATGTACCCGTTCGGCGTCGAGGCGACGGTGCAGGTGCGCGTGCCGGGCGTGACCGGAGTGCTCGAGGGCGCGCACCGGCCCGGGCATTTCGACGGCGTCGCGACGGTGGTCGCGCGGCTGTTCAACCAGGTGCGGCCCGATGTCGCGGTGTTCGGCCGCAAGGACTACCAGCAGCTCGCGGTGATCCGCTACCTGGTGCGCGACCTCGCGTTCCCGGTCGAACTGGTCGCCGGCGAGACCCGACGCGAGGCGGATGGCCTGGCGATGAGCTCGCGCAACCAGTACCTGTCGGCGGACGAGCGCGCGCGCGCGCCGGCGCTGCACGCGGCGCTGCTGGCCCTGCGCGATGCGATCCTCGCCGGCCGGGCGCGTGCCGAGGCCGAGGCGCAAGGCACGGCGGCGCTGGAGGCGCAGGGTTTCGCGGTCGACTACCTCGCCGTGCGCCGGCCCGACCTGACCGAGCCGGCCGACGGCGAACCGGGCCCGCGGGTGGCCCTGGTCGCGGCGCGGCTGGGCCGGACCCGGCTGATCGACAACCTCGAGTTCGCGGTGGAATAGGGCGATCCGTCTGGCTGCCCGGCAACAGGCAGTCCGCGTTTTGTTGCGGCGCGGCATGGCCATCCCTACACTATTCACCCTTTCCCGCTGCGTACGGGCCGGAGGAGGAACATGCAGCTCAACATGCTCAAGGCGAAGATCCACCGCGCGTCGGTGACCCACGCCGAGCTGCACTATGAAGGCTCCTGCGCCATCGACGGGCGCCTGCTCGACATCTCCGGGATCCGCGAGTACGAGCAGATCCACATCTACAACGTCAACAGCGGCCACCGCTTCGTCACCTACGCGATCCGCGCCGAGGAAGGCAGCGGCATCATCTCGGTGAACGGCGCCGCCGCGCACCGCGCGGCGGTCGGCGACCTGGTGATCATCTGCGCCTACGGCGTCTACGAGGAAGCCGAGGCGGCGAAGCTGAAGCCGACCCTGGTCTACGTCGACCGCGATAACCGGCTGACCCACACCAACACCTCGATTCCCGCGCAGGCGGCGGCGTAGGGGCGGCGGCGGAGCGAGCGTCGTGCGCGTCCGCTGCAAGCGCGCCTACGACCCGCCCGCCGCGAGCGACGGCACCCGCATCCTGGTCGACCGGCTTTGGCCGCGCGGCGTGGCCCGCGCCGACGCCGCGATCGACGTCTGGCTGAAGGACGTCGCGCCGTCGTCGGAGCTGCGCCGCTGGTTCGGCCACGAGCCGGCGAAGTGGCCGGAATTCCGCCGGCGTTATCTCGCCGAACTGGAAGGAAGTCCGGCACTCGCCGAATTGCGCGCGCTCGCCCGCGCGGGCGACGTCACCCTGGTCTACGGGGCGCGCGACAGCGAGCACAACAACGCGGTGGTGCTGGCGCAATTGCTCGAGGGCGAGGCCTGAGCAGGCGCCCCGGCGCGGTTCAGTCCGCCGCCACGGCACGTCGCGCGTGCTGCGCCAGCCCCCACCGCACGTGTTCGCGCACCAGCGGGTCCTCGCAGTCGCGCCGCGACTCCAGCGCCGACAGCACGTCGGGGGTGCCAGGCGCGTTGCCGAGCGCGACCGCGATGTTGCGCAGCCAGCGCCGGTAGCCGCTGCGGCGGATCGCCGAGCCTTCGGTGCGGCGCAGGAATTCCTCCTCGCTCCAGGCGAACAGCTGCGGCAGGGTCGCCTTGTCGAGGTTGTTGCGGGCGCGGAAGTCCGGTTCGTCGCTGCGCCTGGCGAACTTGTTCCAGGGGCAGACCAGCTGGCAGTCGTCGCAGCCGAAGATGCGGTTGCCGATCAGCGGCCGCAGCGCCTCGTCGATCGCGCCCTCGTGTTCGATCGTGAGGTAGGAAATGCAGCGGCGCGCGTCGAGGCGGTACGGGGCGGTGATCGCCTGGGTGGGGCACACCTCGATGCAACGCGCGCAGGTGCCGCAGTGCGCGCTTGCCGGCGGATCCACCGGCAGCGGCAGGTCGACGTAGATCTCGCCGAGGAAGAACCAGCTGCCGCCGTCGCGCGCGATCAGGCAGGTGTGCTTGCCGATCCAGCCGAGGCCGGCGTTGCGCGCCAGCGCGCGTTCGAGCACCGGTGCCGAATCGACGAACACGCGGTGGCCGAACGGTCCCACTTCGGCCGCGATCCGGTCGGCCAGCTGCTGCAGGCGGTTGCGCATCAGCTTGTGGTAGTCGCGGCCGAGCGCGTAGCGGGCGACGTAGGCGCGCTCGCCGTCGGCCAGGTTGGCCCAGGCTTCCTCCGGCGCGCGCCCGTAGTCGAGCGCGACCGACACCACGCGCAGGGTGCCGGGGATCAGTTCGGCCGGCCGCGCGCGCTTGTCGCCGTGACGCGCCATCCAGTCCATCGAACCGTACAGGCCCTGCGCCAGCCAGTCGCGCAGGTGCGCCTCGTCCGCGCCGAGCTCGATGCCGCTGATCCCGCAGCGCGCGAAGCCGGCCTCCAGCGCCAGCGCCTTGATGCGGGCGGCGAGGGCGAGGTAATCCGGCGGCGGGGTGGCGGCATTCACCGCGCCAGTATAGGAAGCGCCGCCGCAATCCTTGCTGGACGCGGGAACGTGCCCGGCCTGCGTAGAATCGCGCGCATGCCCTCCGACCAGCCGCTTCTCGACACCGCCGCACTGCGCGCGCTGGAGCGCGACGCCGCGAATGCGCTCGGCGAGGACGCGCTGATGCAGCGTGCCGGGCAGGCGGCCTGGCGCTTCCTGCTCGAGCATTGGCCGCGGGCGCAGCGGATCGTGGCCGCGTGCGGGCCGGGCAACAACGGCGGCGACGGCTACCTGCTGGCCGCGCACGCGGCGCGCAGCGGGCGGGCGGCGCGGGTCGTGCGCCTGTCGGCGCCGCGTACCGACGCGGCGCGCCATGCGGAAGCCGAATGCCGCGCGGCGGGCGTCGCGATCGCGGATTTCGACGGCGGGCTGTCCGATGCCGACCTGGTCGTCGACGCGTTGTTCGGGATCGGCCTGGCGCGGGCGCCGGAGGGTGCCGCCGCCGCCCTGATCGAGGCGATCGAGGCCTGCGGCGCGCCGGTGTACGCGCTCGACGTGCCCAGCGGCGTCGACGCGGACACGGGACACGTCCAGGGCGTGGCGATACACGCGACGCGTACCCTGCAGATGCTGGCTGCGCACCGCGGGCTGGCGACCGGCGCGGCGCTCGACCATGTCGGCGAGGCCGCGCTGGCGTCGCTCGATGTCGACACGACGGGCGCCACGCCCGCCGGGTTTTCGCTGCACCCGGATGCGTTGCCGCGCTGGTTGCGACCGCGCGCCACGGACAGTCACAAGGGCCGCTATGGCCACGTGCTGTGCATCGGCGGCGACGCTGGCAGCGGCGGCGCGATCGCGCTCGCCGCGGAAGCGGCATTGCGTTGCGGCGCGGGCCTGGCGAGCGCGGCGACACGCCCCGCGCACGTCGCGCCGCTGCTGTCGCGCCGTCCGGAATTGATGGCGCACGCGGTCGATGACGTCGGCGACCTCGCGAAACCGCTCGCACGCGCGAACGTCGTCGCAATCGGCCCCGGCCTCGGCACCGGCGACTGGGGCAGGGCGCTGCTGGATGCCGCGCTCGCCAGCGAGAAGCCGCTGGTGTTGGACGCCGATGCGCTCAACCTGCTCGCGCAACGGCCATGCACGTTGCCTGCAGATGCGATCCTCACGCCGCACCCCGGCGAAGCCGCGCGCCTGCTCGATTGCGACATCGCGACGGTGCAGGCCGACCGCTACGCCGCCGCCGCGCGGCTCGTCGCGCGCTTCGGTTGCGTCGTCGTGTTGAAGGGCGCCGGCACGATCGTCGCCGCGCCGGGCGAAATCCCGCGCGTCGTCGCCGCCGGCAATCCCGGCATGGCCAGCGGCGGCATGGGCGACTTGTTGACGGGCGTGATCGCCGCGCTGCGCGCACAGGGCCTTCCTGCCTTCGACGCTGCCTGCTGCGGCGCGTTGCTGCATGCGGCCGCGGGCGACGCCGCCGCGCGCGAGGACGGCCAGCGCGGCCTGCTCGCGACTGACCTGCTGCCGTGGCTTCGCCGCCTCGCCAATCCGGACCTTGCCGCATGACCGTCCTCCACCTCGCCGACCCGGAAGCGACCGACGCATTGGCCGCGCTGCTGGCTCGCACCCAGCCGGAAGCCGCGGTGGTGCACCTTGCCGGCGACCTTGGCGCCGGCAAGTCCAGCCTCGCCCGCGCCTGGCTGCGCGCGCTGGGCGTGACCGGCGCCATCCGCAGCCCGACCTACACCCTCGTCGAGCACTACCCCTACGCCGATCCGCGCCTGCCGGCCGGCGGCAAGGCGCTGCACCTGGACCTGTACCGGATTGGCGATCCCGGCGAGCTCGAATTCCTGGCCCTGGACGACGCCGCGGCGACCCTGTGGCTGGTCGAATGGCCGGAACGGGGTGGCCCGGCCCTGCCGGCCGCCGACCTGCGGCTGGTCCTCGCGGTGGACGGGCCCGGGCGCCGGCTGGAGTTCGTCGCCGGCACCCCGGCGGGCCAGGCCTGGCTGGCCCGGCTGGCGGAAACGGCGGGTTACGCCCCCTTCCTGACCCCGGCTGGCAGGAAACCCGCGCAGGCTACGGATCCGTAAGGGAAAATCCGCTTGCAAACCCTGCCGCATGGTGCTTGAATCCGCCCCATGCGCGCGAAAGGGGCCACCGTCCAGCAGATCCTGCTCGCCCTGGCCTTGCTGGCCGGGCTGTGCTGGAACCTGGCCCAGGCCGCGGAATTGCGCGCGGTCGAACTGCGCAGCGGCGCCACCGGCACCCGCGCCGAGCTGCGCCTGGACCAGCAGGCCGAGTACCGCCTGATCTCCCTGTCCGGCCCGGATCGCCTGGTGGTCGACCTGCCCGGCGTGCGCCAGGACGCCACCGTGAAGCTGCCCGCCGCCAGCGGCCTGGTGCGCGCGGTGCGCAGCGGCCATCCACAGCCGGGCGTGCTGCGCGTGGTGTTCGACCTGGCGGCTCCGGTGGTCGCGCTCGCCCCGCATTTCGAGCCCGGCGCCGACGGCCCGCGGCTGGTGCTGGAATGGCCGGGCGATGGCGCGCACGACGCGCCCGTCGCCGCCGTGGCGCCTGTGACGGCGCCGGCCACTGCTCAGTCGACGGCCCCCGCCGATCCCGCCGCCGCATCCAACGCGGCGACCTCGCGCCTGATCGCCACGCTGCCCGCAGCGGGTGAGGCCAAGCCCCCGGCGTCGCAAACCGTCGCGCCGGTGTCCGCCGCGGCTACCGATCCCGCCCGCATCCTCGCCGGCCAGCCGGTCGCTCCCGCACCGGCGCAGACGGCGCCGTCCACGCCCGCCGTCGCCGGCCAGCCGCCGGTCAAGACCGTGCAGGACATCGCCCGCCGCGCCGGCATGCGCCCGCTGATCATCGCGATCGACGCCGGCCACGGCGGCCAGGATCCCGGCGCGCGCGGCGCCAACGGCAGCCGCGAGAAGGACATCACCCTCAAGATCGCCCGCGAACTGGCCCGCCAGGTCAACGCCACGCCGGGGCTCAAGGCCTACCTGACCCGCGACACCGACGTCTTCATCCCGCTCGCCCAGCGCTACCAGAAGGCGCGCGCGGCCAAGGCCGACCTGTTCGTGTCGATCCATGCGGATTCGTTCACCAGTCCCACCGCGCGCGGCTCGTCGGTGTTCGTGCTGTCGCAGCGCGGCGCGTCCTCGCAGGCCGCGCGCTGGCTCGCCAGCCAGGAAAACGCGGCGGACCTGGTCGGCGGGGTCAAGCTGCAGGACAAGGACGACACCCTCGCCTCGGTCCTGCTCGACCTGTCGCAGAGCGCCACCATGAAGGCGTCCGAGGACATGGCCAGCGCCGTGCTGGACGGCCTCAAGCGGCTCGGCAAGACCCACAAGGACGAGGTCGAGCGCGCCAACTTCGTGGTCCTGCGCTCGCCCGACGTGCCGTCGATGCTGGTCGAGACCGCGTTCATCTCCAATCCGGAGGAGGAGCGCCGGCTCAACGATCCCAAGCACCAGGCCGACCTCGCCCGCGCCATCCTGGATGGCGTCACCGGTTACTTCTCGCGGCAACCGCCGCCGGGCACGCTGTACGCCGCGCGCGCGGAGGCCGCCGCCAGCGCCGCCGGCAGCCAGTAGGGTCGCCCGCGCCGCGATCCGGGGCCGCGCTCCGCTATCATCACGGGCCGTTCGCATCGCGATCCCGCATCGCGTCGCCGCCTTGCCGATCCGCCAGCTGCCCGACACCCTGATCAACCAGATCGCCGCCGGCGAAGTGGTGGAGCGCCCTGCGTCGGTGGTCAAGGAACTGGTCGAGAACGCGCTCGACGCCGGCGCGCGCCGGGTCGACATCGAGCTCGAGGAAGGCGGCGTGCGCCTGATCCGGATCCGCGACGACGGCGGCGGCATCCCCGCCGACGACCTGCCGCTCGCGGTCGCCCGCCACGCCACCAGCAAGATCGCCTCGCTGGACGACCTCGAGGCGGTCGCCACCCTTGGCTTCCGTGGCGAGGCGCTGCCGTCGATCGCCTCGGTCAGCCGCTTGCAGCTCGTCTCGCGCTTCGCCGGCAGCGCGCATGGCGCGGCGTTGCAGGTCGACGGCGGCCGCATCGGCGAGGTGGTGCCGAAGGCGCATCCGCCCGGCACCACGGTCGAGGTCCGCGACCTGTTCTACAACGTGCCGGCGCGCCGCAAGTTCCTGCGCGCCGAACGCACCGAACTCGGCCACATCGAGGAATGGTTGCGCTCGCTGGCGCTGGCGCGGCCCGAGGTCGAACTGCGCGTGTCGCACAACGGCAAGCCGTCGCGGCGCTATCGCGGCGACGGCGCGGCCGCCTCGCCCGAGCGCGTGCACGAGACGCTCGGCGCCGAATTCGCCGGCCACGCGTTGCGCCTGGACCACGCCGGCGCCGGCCTGCGCCTGCACGGCTGGATCGCGCAGCCCGCCTACAACCGCGCCAGCGCCGACCAGCAGTACCTGTACGTCAACGGCCGCAGCGTGCGCGATCGCAACGTCTCGCACGCGGTCCGCCAGGCCTACAGCGACGTGCTGTTCCACGGCCGCCACCCGGCCTTCGTGCTGTTCCTCGAACTGGACCCGCGCGGCGTGGACGTCAACGTGCACCCGGCCAAGCACGAGGTGCGCTTCCGCGACAGCCGGCTGGTGCACGACTTCGTCTACCGCACGCTGCAGCAGGCGCTGGCTGAGACGCGCGCGGGGCAGCCGCCGCAGCAGGTGGCCGTCGCGCACCCGGCGCCCGCGGCGTGGCAGCCGGCGCAGTCGCCGCTCGGCCTGCGCGTGGACGAGATGCGGGGCGCCTACGCGGCGTTGTACGGAGCGCCGGGGGCGACGCCGCAGGCGCGATCGCCGGTCGCCACGCCGGCGTTGCCCCCGTTGCCCGCGGGCGACGACGCGACGTTGCCGCCGCTCGGCAACGCGATCGCCCAGTTGCATGGCATCTACATCCTCGCCGAGAGCGCCGACGGCCTGGTCGTCGTCGACATGCACGCCGCCCACGAGCGGATCGGCTACGAGAAGCTCAAGGCGGCGCACGACGGCACCGGCGTGCGCGTGCAGCCGCTGCTGGTGCCGCAACCGGTGGCGGTGTCCGAGCGCGAGGCCGAGGTCGCCGAGCGCGAGGCGGCGACCCTGGCGCAGCTCGGCTTCGAGGTCTCGCGCAGCGGGCCGCAGACGCTGCTGCTGCGCGGGGTGCCGGCGCTGCTGGCCGAGGGCGACACCGAGGCGCTGCTGCGCGACGTGCTCGCCGACCTGCGCGAGCACGGCGCCAGCCGCCGCGTCGCCGAAGCGCGCGACGAACTGCTCGCGACCATGGCCTGCCACGGCGCGGTGCGCGCGCACCGGCGCCTGACCATTCCTGAAATGAATGCCCTGTTGCGCGAGATGGAAGCGACCGAGCGCTCCGGACAATGCAATCATGGCCGGCCGACCTGGGCCCGCTTCAGCCTGGCCGAGATCGACAAATGGTTCCTGCGAGGACGCTGACGTGACCCGATCGACCCGCCTGCTGCTCGCCGCCAGCCTTGCCGCCGCGTTCGCCGGCTGCAGCCGCCAACCCGCCGAGGACACCCCGAAGATGGATGCCACCGCCGCCGCGTTCCAGCACGAGGAAGACGCCTGGCGCGCGCAGCGCCGCGCGACGCTGCTCAAGCCGGACGGCTGGACGAGCCTGATCGGCCTGCACTGGATCGAACCCGGCGCGCATTACCTCGGCAGCGACGCCGACAACGGCATCCGCCTGGGAATGGGCCCCGCGCACCTGGGCATGCTCGAACTGCGCGACGGCGCATTCCGCTTCGTCCCGGACAAGGACGCCGCGCTGCTCGTCGACGGCCAGCCGCCCGCCGGACCCGTGGTCCTGCGCCCCGACACCGACCTCGCCGGCCCCAGCGTGATTTCCTTCGACGACGGCAAGGGCAGCGCGACCGTGATCGAGCGCGGTGGCCGCCATGCGCTGCGCGTGCGCCACGCCGACGCGCCGACGCGCGTGCATTTCGCCGGCCTCGAGTACTGGCCGGCGGAGCAGGACTGGAAGGTGAGCGCGCGCTTCATCCCGCACGAGGCCGGCCGCACCATGGAGGTCGCCAACATCATCGGCGGCATGGAGCCGATCGCGAACCCGGGCGTGGTCGAGTTCGAGCGCGACGGCAAGGTTCACCGGCTGGAGGCGTTCGACGAAGGCGAGGGCACGCTGTTCCTGGTGTTCGCCGACCGCACCAGCGGCAAGGGCAGCTACGGCGCCGGCCGCTTCCTCGACGCGCCGATGCCGGACGCGCAGGGCCGGGTCACGCTCGACTTCAACCAGGCGCGCAACCCGCCGTGCGCGTTCACGGCGTTCGCGACCTGCCCGCTGCCGCCGCCGGAAAACCGGCTCGATCTCGCGATCACCGCGGGCGAGAAGGCCTACCGCAAGCCCGACCATTCCTGAGGCACCGATGCGCATTCCCCGATGGCTGACCGCCGGCGCCTGTGCGCTGGTCCTGTGCCTCCCGGTCCACGCGGCCACGCCGGCCGCCGGCGCGCCGCCGGTACCGCTCCTGTGGAAAGTATCCGACGCCGACAACGCGCTGTACCTGCTTGGCTCGTTCCACATGCTGCGGCCGTCGGACTACCCGCTCGCCGCCGAGGTGCAGGCGGCGTTCGACGACGCCGAATCGGTCGTGTTCGAGATCGCGCCCGAGGAAATGGACTCGCCCGCGCTCGGCATGCAGATGGGGCAGGCGGCGATGCGCGCCGACGGCACCCGGCTCGACGCGGCGCTGCCGGAGGCGACCCGGCAGAAGCTGGCCGCGTGGACCACGGCCCATGCGGACGCGCTGCAACGCACCGGTGTGCCGCCGCAGGCGTTGCAGCTGTTCGAGCCGTGGTTCGTGGGGCTGATGGTCAGCATCGTCGACATGTCCGGCCGCGGGCTGGACCCCAGGCTCGGCCTCGACCACCACTTCGCCGAGGCCGCGCGCCAGGCCGGCAAGGCCACCGCGGGCCTGGAGACCGGCGCCGAACAGATCGCCTTCCTCGACGCCATGGATCCGAAGGAACAGCTGCAGTTCCTCGACGACGCGCTGGCCCAGGCCGGCAAGGACGACATCGACCAGTTGCACGCCGCGTGGCGCAGGGGCGACGCGCAGCGGCTGTGGGACGCGATGGGGATGGAGATGCGGGAGACCTACCCGCAGCTCTACCGCCACATCAATGTCGAACGCAACGACAACTGGCTGCCGGAACTGCGCGCGCGCCTCGACGCGGCCGGCACCGACGACACCCTGGTGGTGGTCGGCGCCCTGCACCTGCTCGGCCCCGACGGCGTGGTGGAGAAGCTGCGCAAGGCGGGCTACCGGGTGGAGCGCATCTGCACCGCCTGCGGAGCGGGCGCACGGTGAGCGCAACCGGCGTGCCCGGCGCGATTCCGGCGCAACAGCGCTTCGCCGACGCGGTCGCGGCGGTCAACGCGGGTGAATGGCCTCGCGCGCAGCAACTGGCGATGCACCTGCTCAGGGAAATTCCGGCGCACCCGGACATCAACTTCATCGCCGGTCTTGCCGCGCTGCACATGGACCAGCCGGCACTGGCCGTGGCTTGCCTGGAACGCGCCGTGCGGCTCGCGCCGGAACGGCCGGACTGGCTGGCGCAGTACGCCCGCGCACTGGTCCAGGACGGCAGGCCCGACGCGGCGCGCGCAGCCGCGAACCGGGCGATCGGCCTGGGTCCCGCGGACGCGATCGTCCTCGACACGCTGGGCGTGGTCTACACCCACCTGGGCGAGCACGAGCGTGCCGCGGCCCTGTTCGACCGGGTGATCGCGCTCGAACCGCGCCGCGCGAGCTACCGATTCAACCACGCGACTTCGCTGGTGTTCGCGGGCCGCATCGAGGAGGCCGAAGCCGAACTGGAAGCCTGCCTCGCGCTCGAACCGCGTTACTGGAAGGCCCACCTCACCCTGTCGCAGCAGCGCAGGCAGACCGAAGACCGGAACCATGTCGATCGCCTGCGCCAGGCGCTCGCGGACGCGGACGGGCCACACGCGCGGATGTACGTCGCGCTGGCGCTGGGCAAGGAGCTCGAGGACCTGGAGCGCTATCCGGAAGCGTTCGAGTGCTTCGCGCAAGGCAAGGCGGCCGGGCGCTCGCCGGGCTACCGGTTCGAGCGCGACGCCGCGCTGTTCGACGCGGTCGAGCAGGCCTACGCGGCAGCCACGCCCGCCGAGGGTCACCCGGACGATGCGCCGATCTTCGTGTTCGGCATGCCGCGCACCGGCACCACCCTGGTCGAGCGGATCCTGTCAAGCCACCCGCAGGTGCGCTCGGCGGGCGAATTGCTGGATTTCCCCCGCGTCTTCCGCCAGGCCTCGGCCAGCCCCGAACGCGGGCTGCTCGCGCCCGATGTCTTCCTGCGCGGCACCCGCGACTGGCGCGCACTCGGCAAGGCCTATGCCGCCGCGACCGCGCGCCATGGCGGGGGCCAGGAGCGCTTCACCGACAAGCTGCCGCACAACTTCCTCTACGCGGGCTACATCGCGAACGCGCTGCCGAAGGCGCGGCTGGTATGCGTGCGCAGGGATCCCGTCGACACCTGCCTGAGCAACTTCCGGCAACTGCTGTCGCCCGACTCGCCGTTCTACGACTATTCCTTCGACCTGCTGGACATCGGCCGCTACTACCTGCGCTTCGACCGGCTGATGGCGTTCTGGCGGCAGACGCTGCCGGGCCGGATCCTGGAAGTGGGCTACGAGGCGCTGGTCGCCGACCAGGAAGCGGAAACCCGCCGGTTGCTCGACTTCTGCGGCCTCGGCTGGGATCCGACCTGCCTGGCGTTCCAGCACAACAGCGCGCGCGTCACCACGGCGAGCGCCGTGCAGGTGCGCGCGCCGCTGTACCGGTCGTCGGTGCAGCGCTGGAAGCGCTACGCGCCGCAACTGGGCGTGTTGCTAGCGCTGCTGGAGGCGGGCGGCGCGATCGCGCCGGGCGGGGACGCGGATCGTGCATGACGGACTTGGCGCGGCCGCCTTCGCCGCCTTGCGTCGCGGCGACTGGCCTGCCGCCCGCTCGCTCGCCGCCGCGTGGCTGGCCCGCGCGCCCGCCGATGCCGACGCCCACTTCGTCGCCGGTGTCGCGGCCACGCGCCAGAACCAGCCGCGGCAGGCGCTCGAATTCCTGCGCCGGGCGGCGATCCTGCGTCCGCACTGGCCGGAAGCCCTGGCGGAACTGGCGCGCGCCTGCGTGACCCTGGGGCAAGCGCCCGCCGCGATCGAATTCGCCGACCAAGCGATGGCGTCTTCGCCGACGGACGCCGCGACCCTGGACATGCTGGGCGTGATCTACGGACAGGCCGGGCAGCACGCGAAGGCGCTCGCCGCGTTCGAAGCGGCGGTCGCGCGCGCGCCCGACAGTGCCGCCAGCCACTTCAACCTCGGCACGACGCTGGCCTTCAGCGGCCGGACCGAGGCGGCGGAAGCCGAGTACGAAGCGTGTCTTGCGCGCAATCCGCGTTTCTGGCGCGCCTACCATTTCCTGGCGCAGGCGCGGCGCCAGACCGCCGACCGCAACGTCCTGGACCGGCTGCTGGCCGCCGTGCCTTCGGCCGATACCGTGGAGGCACGTTTCTACCTGCACATGGCGCTCGCCAAGACCTGCGAGGACCTCGGCCGGCATGCGGATGCCTTCGCGCACCTGCTGGCCGGCAAGTCGGCCGGCGCGACCGGGCGCGGCTACACGAGCGCGCGCGACGAGGCGATGTTCGTGACCCTGGCGCGCGCCGCTCCCGATCCGCTGCCGCCGCCCTCGCAGGACGTGGCGCCCCCGATCTTCGTGATCGGCATGCCGCGTTCCGGCACGACGCTGGTGGAACGCATCCTCTCCAGCCATCCGCAGGTGCGGTCGGCGGGCGAGCTGCGCGATTTCATGGTCGCCCTGGACCGCGGGACGGGCGGCGTGCCCGGCTTTGTCTTCAACCCGGCGTTCGCCGATGCCGCGCGCGGGGTCGACTGGCAGGCGGTCGGCCGAGACTACCTCGCGAGCACCCGCCACCTGCACGGCGGCGCCCGCCATTTCGTCGACAAGCTCCCGCACAACTTCCTGTTCGCGGGGTTCATCGCCCGCGCCCTGCCCGAGGCGAGGATGATCTGCCTCCGCCGCGATCCCGTGGATACCTGCCTCAGCAATTTCCGCCAGGTCTTCGCCCTGGATTCGCCGTACTTCGACTATTCCTTCGACCTGCTCGACACGGGGCGGTACTACCTCATGTTCGAGCGCCTGATGGCGCATTGGCGGGAGTTGCTCCCCGGACGCATCCTCGAGGTGCAATACGAGGACCTGGTCGATGACCAGGAGGCGCAGACCCGGCGGATGCTGGCGTTCTGCGGGCTGCCATGGGACGACGCCTGCCTGCGCTTCGAACGCAACGAGGCACCGGTGGCGACCGCCAGCGCGGTGCAGGTGCGCGCGTCGATCAACCGTTCCTCGATCGGCCGCTGGAAGCACTACGCGCCGCAACTCTCCGGCCTGCTGGAGCTGCTCGCCCGCGAAGGGGTGGCGCCGCGCGAGCCCTGACCCGCGCCCGGCGCGGCCGCGCCGGTCAGTCGCCCAGCGCCGCGCGCAGGGGTTCCAGGCGGTCGCGGTAACGCTCCCAGCCGCCGAGGCCGCGGGTGTGGATGGGCTGGCGCACCTGGGCGCTGCTCAGGGTGGCCACCGACGCGGCGTTGCCGCCGTGGTCGAGCATCGCGGGCTCGAAGGGCAGGCCGCAGGCGGCGAGCAGGCGCCGGCAGGTCGCCTCCGTGTCGCGGACGAGATCGGCGTAGGACACGTCGATCACGAAGCCCGGCGCCACGTGTTCCCAGTGCCGCATCAGGCGGCGGTACTGACGGTGGTGGTGGGCGAGGGCGGCGAGGTCGTAACTGTAGGCGTGGCCGTCGCCGAACAGCGCCCGGTAGTTGGAGAAGCACACGTCCATCGGGTCGCGGGTGATGTGCACGACCTTCGCGTGCGGCAGCGCGCGGCGGATCAGGCCCACCAGCATGAAGTTCGTGGGCAGCTTGTCCACGTAGCAGGGCTTGCCGTGCGCGCGCCAGCTGCTCTGCTCGAGGTAGCGCCGGCCGAGTAGGCCGAAGTCCAGGGTGGCGATGTCGTCCAGCAGTTGCCGGTCCAGGATCTCCCGCCCGTGGCGGTCGGCGACCCAGCGCAGCTGCAGCGGCAGGTCGCGCAGCTCGCCCGCGGAGGCGATCGCCGGGTGGCTGCCGAGGAGGCGTTCCAGCAGGGTCGTGCCGGAACGCGGCAGGCCGACCACGAAGATCGGCGTGGGCCCGGCGAGGTCCGCCGCGGGCCCCGCCAGCAAGGACGCGTCGAAGCGCGCGATGATCGCATCGAACAGGCGGGTTTCCGCTTCCGCGTCGTAGGGCAGCCGCTTCGCCATCACCGCGTTCGCGCGTTGCAGCGCGGCCCACGCCCCATCCAGGTCGCCGAGGTCCTCGAGCTCCTTGTACAGGGCGAACTCCATCGCCGCCTGCGCTTCGCTCCCCGGCTCCACCGTCGCGAGCCGTTCGCGCAGGACAGCGACGTGGTTGGCGCCCGCCGTCTGGGTGCGGATCCGGGCCAGCGAGAGAGGCAACCGGCCCGGGAACCGGTCGCGGCGCAGGCCCGCCTCCATTTCAGCTTCCGCCTCGGCCAGTCGGCCGGTGAACTGCAGTTGCAGGGCGTGGAAGTAGTTCGCCTCGGGAGCGTCGTGGCCGGCCGCGCGCGCGCGTTCCATCAGCTCCAGCGCCTGCGCGTGCAGTCCCAGTCCGTGGAAGATGTGGGCGAGCGCGGTCAGGAACGCACCGTTGCGGACCTCGCGGGTCAGCGGATGGGCCAGGCAGGCGCGCACGGCGTTGACCTCGCCCAGCCGCGACAGGCCCTGCGCGACCCGCACCAGCAGGGCCGGGTCGCGGTCGAGCGTCGCCGCCGCGCGGGCGAGTTCGACGGTCGCCTCGCGCACCTTGCCCTCGGCGAGCACGATGCCCGCCAGCAGGGTGTGCGCGCCGGCATGTCCGGGATGCGTTTCCAGCAGCGCGTGCAGCTGGGTACGCGCGACGTCCATCCGGCGTTCCACGATGCTGCGCTGCGCGGCGTCCCACAGCGCGCGTGGATCCTGTCCGGAGGGATTCGATGCGATCGGCGGCATGGTCGAAGTGGAAGTCAGGGGCGTCACGCTAGCACGTCATGCGCGCCACCCGGGCGCGCGCCGTTGTCCCCGGATGCGATGCCCTCGCGCACGGGCGCCGCCATCGAAACGGGGGTCAGGACGATGCAATCCACCGGGCAGGCCGGCACGCACAGCTCGCACCCGGTGCACAGGGGTTCGACGACGGCGTGCATCAGCTTGCTGGCACCGACGATGGCGTCGACCGGACAGGCCTGGATGCATTTCGTGCAACCGATGCAGTCGTCCTCGACGACGAGCGCGACCTGCGGCGGCTTGTGCGCGCCGCGCGTGCGGTCGTAGGGCACGGGCGCCAGCCCGAGCGCGAGCGACAGGGTGCGGGCACCGGCGTCGCCGCCGGGCGGACAGCGGTCGGGGCCCGCGTCACCGCGCGCCATCGCCTCCGCGTAGGGGCGGCAGCCCGCGTAGCCGCACTGGCCGCACTGGGTCTGCGGCAGCAGGCGGTCGATGCGTTCGACGGGATCCATCGTTGCGGTGCGTGCGGGCCACGGAACGCGAATCGCGTCGTGCGGCAAGGCCGCCCTACTTCACCGGCATGCCGGGCTGCGCGCCCTGGTCGGCGTCCAGCAGGAACAGGCCGCCGCCGTCGAAGCCGGCGGACAGGATCATGCCTTCGCTCAGCCCGAAGCGCATCTTGCGCGGCGCCAGGTTGGCGATGAAGACGACGCTGCGGCCGACCAGCGCGGCGGGATCGCCGTAGCTGGCGCGGATGCCGGAGAAGATCTGGCGGCGACCGAGGTCTCCGGCGTCGAGCTCGAAGCGCAGCAGCTTGTCCGAGCCTTCGACGGCCTCGCACACCAGCACCTTGCCGATGCGCAGGTCGAGCCTGGCGAAATCGTCGATGCCGATGGTCGCGGCGCGCTCCGGCGCGGCAGCCTGCGGCTTGGCGTCCGCGGCGGGCTTCGCGCCCGCCTGCGGGGCGAGGGTGTCCTTGCTGGCTTCGGTCATGGCGTCGATCTGCTTCGGGTCGATGCGGGTGAACAGGGGGACGTAGTCGGCGATGCGGTGGCCGAGCAGCGGCGCCTCGAGGTCGCTCCAGCGGGCCACCGGCGCGCGCAGGAAGGCTTCCGCCTGTTCCGCGACCCGCGGCAGCACCGGCTTGAGCATGCCGGTCAGCACCCGGAACAGGTTCAGGCCCTGGGTGCACACCGCCTGCAGTTCGGCGTCGGCGCCGTCCTGCTTCGCGATCACCCACGGCTTGCGCTCGTCGATCCAGCGGTTGGCCTCGTCGGCCAGGCCCATCACGATGCGCAGCACGTGCGCCGCCTCGTTGCGCGCGTAGGCCTCGGCGACCGCCGGCAGCTGCGCGGTGAAGCGCGCGAACATCGCCGGCTCGGGCAGGGCGTCGGCGAGCCTGCCGTCGAAGCGCTTGCCGATGAAGCCGGCGCAGCGGCTGGCGAGGTTGGCGAACTTGCCGACCAGGTCGCTGTTCACCCGCGCGACGAAGTCGGCGAGGTTGAGGTCGACGTCGTCCACGCCGCCGCCGGTCTTGGCCGCGAAGTAGTAGCGCAGCGCCTCGGCGGGCAGGCCGACGTCCAGGTACGTCCGCGCCATCACGAAGGTGCCGCGCGACTTCGACATCTTCGCGCCGCCCACGGTCAGGTAGCCGTTGACGTGCAGCCGGGTCGGCGCGCGCAGGCCGGCGCCGTGCAGCACCGCCGGCCAGAACAGGCCGTGGAAGGTGACGATGTCCTTGCCGATGAAGTGGTGCAGCTCGGCTTCGCTGCCGGCGGCGAGCAGGGCGTCGAAGTCGGCGCCGCGCGCCTCGCACAGCGCCTGCAGGCTGGCCAGGTAGCCGATCGGCGCGTCCAGCCAGACGTAGAAGTACTTGCCCGGATGGCCGGGGATCTCGAAGCCGAAATAGGGCGCGTCGCGCGAGATGTCCCAGGCGCGCAGGCCGCCCTCGCCGTCGAGCCATTCCTGCAGCTTGGCCTTGACGCCCGGCACCGCGACGTCGCCGGCCAGCCACTCGCGCAGGAAGGCCTCGAAGCGCCCAACCTCGAAGAAGAAATGCTCGGACTCGCGCAGTTCCGGCGCGACGCCGCTGAGCACCGAACGCGGATCCTTGAGGTCGGTCGGCGCGTAGGTCGCGCCGCAGTGCTCGCAGTTGTCGCCGTACTGGTCGGGGGTGCCGCAGTTGGGGCAGGTGCCCTTGACGTAGCGGTCGGGCAGGAACATGCCCTTGGCCGGGTCGTAGAACTGGGCGACGCTGCGCCGGGCGATGTGGCCGCCGGCGTCCAGCTTCGCGTAGATCGCCTCGGTCAGCGCGCGGTTGCGCGCCGAGTTGGTCGAGTCGTAGTGGTCGAAGGCGACGCCGAAGTCGGCGAAGTCGTGCTCATGGCCGGCCTGGATGCCGGCGATGAACTGCTCGGGGGTGACCCCGGCCTTCTCCGCGGCGAGCATGATCGGCGTGCCGTGGGTGTCATCGGCGCACACGAAGTGCACCGTGTCGCCCGCCATCCGCCGCGCGCGCACCCAGATGTCGCCTTGGATATAACCCACCAGGTGGCCCAGGTGGAGCGCGCCGTTGGCGTAGGGCAGGGCGCAGGTGACGACGGCGGTGCGGGGCATGGGCTGCAGTGGCGCGCGAAACACGGCCGGTGATTATCGCACGCGGCCCGCGCGCGCCCGATTGGCCGGCCGGAGAAAGGAAAAGGCCCGGGCATGCCGGGCCTTTCCTTGAAGCGAAAAGCCGCGCGCCTACTCGCGCACCCACACCTGCTGGCGGCAGATGAAGGCGATGCATCCGGACATGCCGAGCTTGTCGGGCCCGAGCATCTCGACCTTGGCCTTGTAGGTCTTGCCCTTGGCCGGATCGAGCACGGTGCCGCCGGTCCATTCGTCGTCGTCCGCGCGCAGGCCCCACAGGATGGTCATGCCCTTGACCGGCTTGTCCTTGTTGGCGCCTTTGCACTTGTCGCAGGTCGGGTTCGGGCCGCGATCCGAATGCAGGATCTCGACCACCTTGCCCTGCAGCGTGCCATTGGCGGCCTGGGTGATCTCGACGATCGACTTCACCTTGCCGGTCTCGTCGTCGATGGTCTTCCAGCGGCCTTCCGGACCGGTCTGGGCGAAGGCCACCAGCGGCAGCGCCGCGAGCAGGCCGATCAGTAACTTGCGCATGCTCCCCTCCCGAGGGACTTGGGCCGGGCGGCAGCCGCCCGGTTGCCGCAGTTATACCGCATCCGCCTGCGTATGGAGCAGGCGGCCGCGGCCCGTTCAGCGCACATGGCGCCGGCGTGGGCGGCGGCCCCAAAAAAGAAACCCCGCCTCGCGGCGGGGTTTAGATACAGCATCGAAAACGGCTTGGCGATCAGTCCGCCTTGCCGAAGTTCCAGCGACCTTCCACGTAGAACGCCCGGCCGTAAACGTCGAACATGTCGGCGTTGTACGGAGCGCCGCTCAGGCCGTTGTAGGAACCCACGTCCATGTCGGGCATCTTGTTGAACAGGTTGGTGACGATGAACGACAGCTGCACGTCCGGCGTCACGTCCCAGTTCACGCTGGCATTGTAGGTCGTGTACGAGCTCACGCGACCGCCGCCCGGATGGTCGAAGCCATCGAGGTTCGTCCAGGCGATGTAGTTGCCCGTCGGCCCGATGTAGTTCGCGTACAGGGTGGTGGTCCACGCGTCCTTGCTCCACGCCAGCGACGCATTGGCGCGGTAGTTCGGATCGCGGCTGTAGTAGCCGTTGTTCAGCAGGTCGATGACCGGATCGGTCGGGTAGGTCTGCTGCTCGTGCTTCAGGTTCCGGGTCCACGAACCGTTGAGCTTCAGGTCACCCCACGCGCCCAGGCTCTGCACGTAGTTCAGGTCGACGGTGACCGCGTTGAGCACTTCGCGCGCAACGTTGATCTTGGTCACGTAGATCGACTGGACGTCGCCGAGCGCGTCGCGCGTGATCTGGTCGAACGCCGCCTGGCAGGTACCCGAGTTCGGGTCCAGCAGGCCGGTACCGCCCTGCGCCACCGGGGTGCAGTTCATCTCGTCGCGCATCAGCTGATCGATGCTCTGCTGGGCGACCTCGTTCTTGATGTTCCAGTGGTGGTAATCGGCACCGATCGAGAACTTCGCGGTCGGGGCCCACACCACACCGTAGCTCCACACGTCCGCGGTGATCGGCTCCAGGTCGAGGTTGCCCGACTGGGTACCGAAGAACTGCGGCTGCGCGGTGTTCGAACCGAGGTCGGCGACGCAGTCGGCGAAATCGTCGATGCCGTAGCCGGCGGCGTTACAGGTCAGGTAGTCGTTGGTGAAGCTGTAGAAGCCGCTGAGGCCCTGGAACTGGTCGGCCAGGGTCGGCGCCTTGAACGCGGTGCCGTACTTGCCGCGGAACAGCAGGGTTTCGAACGGACGGTACTCGATGCCCAGCGCGTAGGTCGGCTTGGACACCTTCTCGCCTTCGGCCTTGAAGCTGTCGTAGCGGCCGGAGATCGAGATGGTCAGCGGATCCCACACGGGCAGGCGCATTTCGCCGGTCACCGCGTAACGGCTGCGCGAGCCGCTGCCGCTGATCGAGGTGGTGCCCCAGATTTCGGACTCGAGGGTCACCGGGTCCGGGATCAGGCGGGCGTCAGGCTGGTAGTCCCAGCCCTGGGTGCCCGTTTCCACCGCGATCGCGATACCGGCGTCGCCGCCCGGCAGCGAGAACAGCGCACCGTTGGTCACCTGCGCGCGCAGCATGTTGTCGTAGGTGCGGCTGTGCGAACGGGTGCGACCGGTGAAGCTGTTGAACACGTCGACCGGGATGATGTTGTAGAACGCCGCATAGTCCGGGCGGTAGATCGCATAGCCGCTGGTGGTGCCGAGCAGCGGGCCGAGGATGTTGTCCTCGAACCAGTCGTTGATCGGATCCGCCAGGCGGGCGAAGCTGTTCTCGGTCAGCTTGTACTCGGTGCGGGTCAGGCCGACGTCGTAATCCCAGTTCGAGTCGCCGAACACGCCGTTGGCGCCCAGGGTCAGCGCGTAGGACTGGCTGTCGTTGCGGTCCATCGACCGCTCCCAGCCGCCCATGTCCTCGGGCATGAAGGCGCGCTGCAACTGCATGAAGTCGCCGATGTCCGGATCGATGAAGTAGCCCCACTTCACGCTGGTGCCCCACCAGGTGTAGTTCGAGCCGATGTGGTAACGGGTCGATTCCTTGCTGTACAGGAGGTCGCCGTACAGCTGGACGTTGTCGTTCACGTCGAAGGTGGCGTGCGTGTAGATCTGCCCGCTTTCCTTGCCGTTCTTCAGGGTGCGGTAGCCCGGGGTGTAGAACGAACCGCAGTACGGCTCGGGCTGGCCGGCGCGGGTGCGCAGACCCTCGGTGCCGTTGAAGCCGCTGGCCACGCCGGCGCAGTTGTTCGGGTCCTGGAAGATGTAGCCCGAGTAGTAGCCGATGACCAGGACGTCGCGGCTCGCGACCGGCGGCGAGGTGCCCTCGGTGTTGAACTGCTTGGTCAGGTCGCGCTGGTAGCCCCAGATCGGATCGCGGTTCTCGAACTGCGCGCCGAACAGCATGTTGAAGCGGCCATCCTCGCTGCCGAAGCTGGTCGCCAGGCTGGCGCGCTTGCTCTCGCCGCCGCCCTCGTCGTACCAGCCGTAGCGGCCGCTGATGACGGTGCCGTCGACCTTCTTCTTGAGGATGATGTTGATGACGCCGGCGATCGCGTCCGAGCCGTACAGGGAGGACTGGCCGCCCGGCAGGATCTCGATGCGCTCGACCAGGTCGATCGGAATGCCGCTGATGTTGTTGAAGACGTCGGAGCCGTTGTACAGCGCCGGGTAGTTCGCCATCGGGCGGCCGTCGATCAGGTACTTGGTGTAACCCGGATTCAGGCCGAACAGGCTGTTGGTCTCGGCGCCCTGGGTGAACGAGGCGGAGGTCTGGTTGCCCTGCACGCCACCGGTGGCGAACGAGCTGTCATGCAGTGCTTCCTGCACGCTGCTGAAACCGCGGGTCTGCAGATCCTCGGCCGAGATCACGGTGACCGGCTTGAAGGTCTCGATCTCGGTCTGCGGGATCAGCGAACCCGTCACGATGACCTTGTCGAGCGTGCTGGCCTTGGTGTCCGAGCTCGTCGCCGAGGTCTGGTCCTGGTCCTGTTGCGCGTTCGCGTCCTGTGCGAAGGCGGCGCCGGTGACCGGCATGAGAAGCGCGGCGAACAGTGCAGCGCTCAGACGGCTGGGTTGCAGCCCGTTGCCCTTTGTTGCCATCAGTGAATCCCCTGATCGGATTTAAGAAAATGCCGGTTGCCCGGCGGGGTATCCCAACTTGTGGTTGGTCTTTTCGCGAGTTGTCGTCATACCGACTTTCCGACCTTAACATAGTGTTAAAGGGCCTGTCACACCCCCTGTCCCCACGCGAGAAAGCGCCTTGTCCGAGTCATTAGAGCGTCACATTCTGGAGGGGGCTTCCCCCGTCGACGGGCCGTCACTGGCCACCACCGGGGCGCGGGTCCGGGTGGCTGCCAGCGACGGCCGCGCCGCGGTCGCCCTGACCCTGGGCTACCCCCTGGCGGGCGCCGGGGCCGAGGTCCTGCGGGCCCGGGTGGCCGCGGTCCTGGCCGGGCAGGGCCTGGAGCTGGCCAGCTTCGAGCTCGGCCACCGGGTGGCCGCCCACGCGGTCCAGCCCAACCTGTCGCCGCTGCCGCGGGTGCGCAACGTCATCGCGGTCGGCTCCGGCAAGGGCGGGGTGGGCAAGTCCACCACCGCGGTCAACCTGGCCCTGGCGCTGGCCGCCGAGGGCGGCCGGGTCGGGGTGCTGGACGCCGACGTCTACGGCCCCAGCGTGCCGATGATGCTGGGGCTGTCGGGCAAGCCGGAGAGCCCGGACGGCAAGTCGATCGTGCCGCTGCGCGCGCATGGGGTGGAGGCGATGTCGATCGGCCTGCTGGTCGAACAGGACACCCCGATGATCTGGCGCGGGCCGATGGCCACCCAGGCGCTGACCCAGCTGCTCGAGCAGACCCTGTGGGGCGGCGACGAGGGCCTGGACTACCTGGTCGTCGACCTGCCGCCGGGCACCGGGGACATCCAGCTCACCCTGGCCCAGAAGATCCCGGTCGCCGGCGCGGTGATCGTCACCACGCCGCAGGACATCGCCACCCTGGACGCGCGCAAGGCGCTGAAGATGTTCGAGAAGGTGCAGGTGCCGGTGCTCGGCCTGCTGGAGAACATGGCAGTGCACGTGTGCAGCAACTGCGGCCACGTCGAGCACGTGTTCGGCCAGGGCGGCGGCGCGCGCATGGCCGCGCAGTACGACGTGCCGCTGCTGGGCAGCCTGCCGCTGGAACTGGCGATCCGCGCACAGGGCGACGCCGGCGTGCCGATCGTCGCGGCGGCGCCGGAGTCGCGGGCGGCGCAAGCCTGCCGCGACGCCGCGCGCCGGGTCGCGCAGGCGCTGGCGGCGCGGCCGCGGGCGCCGGTGACGCTGGGCGCGCAACTGCTGTAGCGGCGTTCCCGTGCCGGCCCGGGCGACGGGCCGGCACCGCCCTTACAATCCGGCCTTCGCGCGGCCACGCAGGCCGCAGGGAATCCGCATGACCATCAAGAGCGATCGCTGGATCCGGCGCATGGCCGAACAACACGGGATGATCGAGCCGTTCGAGCCGGGCCAGGTCAAGACCGCCGCCGACGGCCACCGCATCGTCAGTTACGGCACCTCCAGCTACGGCTACGACGTGCGCTGCTCGCGCGAGTTCAAGGTGTTCACCAACATCAACTCGACGATCGTCGACCCCAAGCACTTCGATCCGAAGAGCTTCGTCGACGTCGAGGCGGACGTGTGCATCATTCCGCCGAACTCGTTCGCGCTGGCGCGCACCGTCGAGTACTTCCGCATCCCGCGCGACGTGCTGGTGGTGTGCCTGGGCAAGAGCACCTACGCGCGCTGCGGGATCATCGTCAACGTGACGCCGCTGGAGCCGGAGTGGGAGGGCCACGTCACCCTCGAGTTCTCCAACACCACGCCGCTGCCGGCGCGGATCTACGCCAACGAGGGCGTCGCGCAGATGCTGTTCTACCAGTCCGACGAAGTCTGCGAGACCTCGTACAAGGACCGCGGCGGCAAGTACCAGGGGCAGACCGGGGTCACCTTGCCGCGCACCTGACGCGGCGGGCCATACGCTGGCACGCGGATGTTCCCGGCGGAAGGCGCGGCGTGAGCGAGGCGAAGCGGATCCGGCTCCTGCGTGCGATTGCGTTCGCCGCCGGCGCGCTGTGGGCCGCGCCGAACACCGCGCTCGGCCTGGTCGCCGGCGCGGCCGCGCTGGCGTTCGGGGCGAAGCCGCGCTGGCATCCGGGGGCGCGCGCGCTGGTCTTCCAGCGCTTCCCGTGGGGGCCGGGCGGCGCGCTCACCCTCGGCAACGTGATCCTGCACACCGGCGCCAGCCTCGACGTCGGCTGCCGCACCTACGCGCATCGCGCCGGTGAATGCGAGGAGCCGGCGATCAGCCTCGCCGCGCACGAACACGCGCACGTGCTGCAGTACATGGCGCTCGGCCCGCTGTTCCTGCCGCTGTACCTGGCGTGCGGCGGGGTTGGTGCGCGCAATCCGTTCGAGCGCGCCGCCGACCGCTACGCGCAGACCGGCCGCGGCTGGTGGCCGTGGGCGCCGACGAACGGTCGCGCCGATTGACGGTGCGCTCACCGCCACCGCGCTAGCCTGCACGCGTCGAGGAAGGACAGACACCGCAGGCACCGGTCAGACCGGACCCGCAATGTCCGTCATCTTCGGCACAGAAGGCTCGGCCTGCCACGACGACCATCGTGGCGACCGGGCCTTCACCTTTTTCGTCCAACAAAAAACCGCGCGGGGGCGCGGCTGGTGCCGGAAGTGGGACTCGAACCCACACGCTTTTGAGGGGCGGCGGATTTTGAGTCCGCTGCGTCTACCGATTCCGCCATTCCGGCGCGGGCGCGCAGTATATCCGACGCCCCGCGTCGCTTCAGAAGCCGCCGTGGCGCGCCATCGCCGCGGCCAGCACGAAGATCAGCGCGACCAGCGCCAGTTCCAGGCGCAGGACGCGGCGCAGGCGCGGCTGCTGGTCCGGCGCGGGCGCGAAGTCCGGATCGGCGCGCAGCGCGCGGCGCCAGCGCAGGAAGCGCACGGTGGGCAGGATCGACAGCAGGCCGACCAGCAGGAAGGCGCAGAGCTTGGCGTGGAACCAGGGGTTGTGCAGGTAGAAGTCGTGCCCCTTGACGCCGAAGGCGATGCGGCACAGCCCGACCACCAGCAGCAGCCCGGCGCAGGCGCCGTAACCGGCGTCCAGGCGGGCCACGCGCCGCAGCGTGGGCGGGTCGAGCGCGCCGCGCAGCAGCACGGCTTCCGCCACCAGCATGGCGACGAGGCCGAACACCAGCAGGTGGTGGCCGGCGGCGAGCAGCAGGTCGGTCAGCATGGCGGCTCCGTGGCGGGAGGGCCATCACGGTAAGCGAAGCGGCGCCGTCGGTCAGCTGACGGATGTCATGTCGCGGGGTGACGCGTCAGGCGGCTTCGTCGGTCTTCAGCTGCGCGCTCTCGCGCAGGTACCACTCGCCCGCCTGCGGCTGGAACTTCGAGCAGCAGGCCATCTCCGCCTTGTAGATGTGCAGCGAGATCGCGATCGCGTCGCTGCTGGCATTGCGGATGGTGTGGTATTCGTGCGGCGGGATCAGGCTGCCGGCGCTGCCGGGTCCGGCGTGGATGCCGCCGGCGGCGCGGAAGCGGTAGCGCTCGCCGTCGCGTTCGATCAGTTCGTACTGGACGATCTCCAGCTCGCCCTTCCAGACGCCCTCCACGCACCACAGGCCGGCGTGGTCGTGCACCGGCGTGCCCTGGCCGGGCGCCCAGGTCATCGCCACCACGCTGTAGCCGTGGCGCGGGCTGCGGTACAGCTCGCGGCGCGCGTAGTGGTCGGCGACCGGTTCATGCACGCAGGCAGGCAGCTGCACCTCGCGGTCGCGGATCAGCCGGCACAGGGCGTTGCGCAGGGCGGCGGTGATCGCGTGCTCGTCGCCGGCGCCGAGCGCGGCGTCGATCGCGGCGACCAGCTTGGCCTGGCCGGGAAAATCGGTGTCCGGGAGGCACGGATCGGTCATGCGGCGATTCTAGTCCGGAATGACGCGGGTTGCGGCCGCAGCCTGTGCAATGCCTGCCGTACCGCGACGCATGGACGCGGCCGACGTGCCTACAGCGCGGCGAGGAACTCGCCGACCGCCGGCCCGAAACGCTCGAAATCCACCAGGAACGCGTCGTGGCCCTGCGGCGACTCCAGCGGCAGGAAGCGTGCGTCCGCGCCACCCGCGCGCAGGCCGTCGGCGACCTGCTCCTGCTGCTGCAACGGGAACAGGATGTCGGTGTGCACGCCGATCGCCAGCGCCTTCTCCACCCGGATCCGGGCCAGCGCCCGCATCACGTCGCCGCCGCCGTGCTCGGCGAGGTCGAACCAGTCCATCGAGCGGCTGAGGTAGAGGTAGCAGTTGGGATCGAAGCGGCGCACGAAGCGGCGCGCGTGCGCTTCCAGGTAGCTTTCGACCTCGAACTCGAGGCCGAACGGATCCTCGTCGTCGCGGCGGTCCGAATCCAGCCGCACGCGGCCGAAGCGGCCGTCCCATTCCAGCGCCGAGCGGTAGGTGATCACGCCGAGCTTGCGCGCCATCCGCATGCCGGCCTCGGGGTAGTGCGCCTCGTCGTAGTGGCCGTTGTTCCAGGCCGGGTCGAGCCGGATCGCCTCGCGCTGCAGCGAGCGGATCGCGATCGAGAACGGCAACGCGTGCGCGCTGCCCGAGATGTTGACGTGGTGGCGCGCCAGCCCCGGGTGGCGCAGCAGGAACGCGAGCGCGGTCATCCCGCCCATCGAGTTGCCGATCACGCAGGCGAGCCGGTCGATGCCGAGCGCGCGCACGACCTGCGCCGCCGCGTCCGCGCCGTCCTCGATCGACAGTTCGGGGAAGGCGAGGCGGTACGGCTCGCCGGTCGCCGGATCGACGGAGGCGGGGCCGGTCGAGCCCTTGCAGCTGCCCAGCGGATTGACGCAGACCACGAACCAGCGGTCGGTGTCGATCGGTTTGCCCGGGCCCAGCATCGCCTCCCACCAGCCCGGCTCGGGATTCGCCTCGCTGGCGGCGGCGTGCGCGTCGGGCGACAGGCCCGGCAGGATCAGGATCGCGTTGTCGCGCGCGGCGTTCGGCGCGCCCCAGGTTTCGTAGGCGATGCGTGCGCCATGCAGGCTGCCGCCGCGCTTCATGGCGAACGGCGAGGACAGGGCGAGGAAGCGGGTGCCGGGCGGGATGAACTCGGTCATGCGGGGCCTGCGTCGCGGGGAAGCACGCGGGCAACGCGGCCCGGCGCCGCGTCATTGTCGCAAAAGCCGGAGGGTCGTCGCCGGCGACCTATTCCCGCGCCTGTCCGATCCGCAGCTCCACCGGCGCGCTGGCGGGCAAGGTGACGCGCACCGGCGCCGATTCGAGGTCGCCCGCCTGCGGCGTCGCGTTGCCGCTGGCGGAAATGCGAGCGACCAGCTCCACCTCGCGCTGTGCGGACAGCTTGCCGGTCGGCATCGGGCTGTCGGCGTCGTCCAGGGTAACGGTGAGCGGCAATTCGGCAGCCTGCCGGCGTTCGACCGCGATCGGCATCGGCGGCCCGCCCGGCGCGCGCGCGATCACGAACACCGTGGCGTCGCCGCGCAGGCGCACGCGTTCGGCCAGCTGCGGGTCGAGCGCGACGTGTACCGTCAGCGTGCCCTGCGCCGGCGGGGCGTCCGCGGGCTCGGGCAACGGCGGCAGCCCGGCGTCCTTGCGCGCGGCCTGGATCTGCTCGCGCAGCGGGACCGCCGTGCGCGGATCGACCTGCGCCAGCAGCGGCTCCCAGGTCGCGGCCGCGTCCGCCGGCTGGCCGGCCTGGCGCTGCGACACGCCGAGCAGCCAGCGCGCGCGCTGGTGCTGCGGCTGCACCTCGAGTGCGTGCCGCAGCCAGCCGATCGCCTGCGCGTCGAAGCGGTGCTGCGCATCGGCCATCGCCCGCGCCTGCGCGGCCTCCGACAGCACGTCGGGATCGTCCGGCGCGAGGGTCGCGGCGCGGCCGAGCGCGTCGCGCGCCTTCGCCGCATCGCCTTCGGCGGTGTAGGCGCGGCCGAGCAGGCGCCAGCCGTCGGCGTCGGCGGGCGATTGCGCGAGCTGGGCTTCCAGTCGCGCGATCGCTTCCGGCAGCGTGGCCGGCGCGGCACGCATGGCCGGGTCGAGCGCGGCCGGGGTGCCGACCAGCAGGTACAGCGACGCAGCCGAGAGCACCACGGCCGCGGCCAGCGCCAGCGACACCGCGCGCGTGCCGTGCCACAGCGGGCGCAGCACGAGGGCCAGCACCAGGACCAGCACCACCGCCGCGGCGGCGAGGAAAGCGACCATCACCACTCCTGCCCGTCGTCTTCGGCGACCGCGCCGGCGCGGCCGCCGCCATGCCGGCGCACGACCAGCCCGACCACCACGCCGCCGGCCAGCAGCAGCACCAGCGGACCGAACCACAGCAGCCAGGTGCGCCCTTCCACCCGCGGCTTGTACAGCACGAACTCGCCGTAGCGGGCGACCAGGTAATCCTCGATCTGCGCATCGCTGCGGCCTTCGCGCATCAGCGCCAGCACCTCGCGGCGCAGGTCGTGGGCGATCTGCGCGTTGGAGTCGGCCAGCGACTGGTTCTGGCACATCACGCAGCGCAATTCGGCGACCAGGTGATGGAAGCGCTGCTCCTCGGTGCGGTCGTTGAACTGCAGCGGTGCGGGATCGCTGGCCTGGGCGAACGCGGACAGCGGTGCCAGCAGCGCCAGCAGCAACGCCAGCAGGGCGGCGCGTTTCATCGCGCGGCCCCCGCCTTCGCCAGTTCCGGCAGCAGCTCGTCGGCGATGATCGCGTCGCTCAGCGGGCCGACGTGCTTCCAGCGCACGATGCCGCGCGCGTCCACGAGGAAGGTCTCCGGCGCGCCGTAGATGCCCCAGTCGAGCGCGTAGCGGCTGTCGTAGTCGGCGACCACCAGCCAGTACGGGTTGCCGAACTGCTCGAGCCAGCGCTTGGCGTCGGCCGGCTCGTCCTTCCAGTTGTAGCCGACCACGCGCACGCGCTTGGTCTCGGCGAAGCGGGTCAGCACCGGGTGCTCGTCGCGGCAGGCCGGGCACCAGCTGCCCCACACGTTGAGCACGAAGGGCGCGCCCTTGAGCTCGTCGAGGGTGACCAGCCGGCCGGGCTCGTGCAGCGCCGGCAGCGCGAACGCCGGCGCCGGCTTGCCGATCAGCGGCGAGGGCAGGGCCTCGCGGTTCGGCTTGCGGCTCAGCCACACGCCGGCGGCCAGCAGCGCGGCGAGCGCGAAGAAGATCGCCAGCGGCAGCCAGCGCGAGGCGCGGATCGCGTTCATGCCTGTCCTTCCTGCCGGCGTGGTTCGCTGCGGAAGCGCCGGTCCATCGCGGTGACGAAGCCGCCGAGCGCCATCAGCAGCGCGCCCAGCCAGATCCAGCGCACGAACGGCTTGACGTGCACGCGCAGTGCCCAGCTGCCGTTGCCGAGCGGCTCGCCGAGCGCGACGTAGAGGTCGCGCTTCAGCCCGGCCGCGATCGCCGCCTCGGTCATGACCTGGCCGCCGCTGGCGTAGGCGCGCTTTTCCGGGTGCAGCACGGTCAGCGGGCGATCGTCGCGCAGCACCTGCACGGTGCCGCGGTCGGCGGTGTAGTTGGGCCCTTCGCGGTGCTGCACGCCGTCGAAGCGGAAGGCGTAGCGGCCGAGTTCGACGCTTTGCCCGGGCGCGACGGCGAGCTCGCGCTGCTGGCTCAACCCCTCGACCAGCAGTGCGCCGACCAGGAACACCGCGATGCCGGCGTGGGCCAGGGTCATGCCGATCATCTCGCGGGTGAGCGGGCTGCGGCTGGCGCGCAGTCGCTGCCAGACGAAGCGCGCGGTGCCGGCCGCGACCCAGGTGGCCGCCGCGAGCCCGGCCGCGGTCTTCCACGGGCCGCGCGGCGCCATGAAGTACGCGACCACCGCCACGCCGGCCGCCAGCCCCAGCCACGGCAGCAGCATCGCCAATGGCTTCGAAGGCTGCTCACGCTGCCAGCGGGTCAGCGGTCCGAACGGCAGCAGCAGCACCAGCGGCGTCATCAGCACGGTGAACAGCAGCGCGAAGTAGGGCGGGCCGACCGAGATCTTGCCGAGTTCCAGCGCGTCGGCCAGCAGCGGATACAGCGTGCCGAGCAGCACCATCGCGCAGGCGGAGGTCAGCAGCAGGTTGTTGACCAGCAGCAGCGTTTCGCGCGAGGACGCGGCGAAGGGCGCGCCGTCGTCGCCTGAGGGCGCGCGCAGCGCGTACAGCAGCAGCGAGCCGCCGATGACGATGCCGAGGAAGATCAGGATGAACAGGCCGCGGGTGGGGTCGGCGGCGAACGCGTGCACGCTGGTCAGCACGCCCGAGCGCACCAGGAAGGTGCCCAGCAGCGACAGCGAGAATGCGGCGATGGCGAGCAATAAAGTCCAGCCGCGGAAGCTGCCGCGCTTCTCGGTCACCGCCTGCGAGTGCAGCAGCGCCGCGCCGGCCAGCCACGGCATGAAGCTGGCGTTCTCGACCGGATCCCAGAACCACCAGCCGCCCCAGCCGAGCTCGTAATAGGCCCACCACGAGCCGATCGCGATGCCGAGGGTGAGGAAGCCCCAGGCGACGTTGGTCCACGGCCGCGTCCAGCGCAGCCAGCGCGCGTCCAGCGTGCCACCGAGCAGCGCCGCGATCGCGAATGCGAACGGCACCGAGAAGCCGACGTAGCCCAGGTACAGCAGCGGCGGGTGCGCGATCATCCCCGGGTCCTGCAGCAGCGGGTTGAGGTCGCGTCCTTCGCCGGCCGCCGGCAGCAGCCGCTCGAACGGGTTGCTGGTGAAGATCAGGAAGGCGAGGAAGCCGAGCGCGACCAGCCCCATCACGCCCAGCACGCGCGCGATGACCTCGGCCGGCAGCCGCCTGGAGAAGCGCGCGACCGCCCCGGTCCACAGCGCCAGGATCAGCGCCCACAGCAGCAGCGAGCCTTCGTGCGCGCCCCACACCGCGGTGATGCGGTAGTACCAGGGCAGCAACGAGTTGCTGTTCTCGGCGACGTAGCGCAGCGAGAAGTCCTGCTGCACGAAGCCGAGGGTGAGCACCACGAAGGCGAGCACCACCAGGCCGAGCTGCGCGTACGCCGCCGGCCGCGCGACCGCCATCCACGCGCCGATCCCGCGCTTCGCGCCGGCCAGCGGCAGCGCCGCCTGCAGCGCGGCCACCAGCAGGGCGAGGATCAGCGCGAACTGGCCGAGTTCGGGCAGCACGGCTACTGGTCCATCGACGGCTGGCCCGTCGCCGGCGTGGCGCCTTCGTCCTGCACGCCGTGCTTGCGGTGCGCCACGCCCATCTTGTCGGCGACTTCCTTCGGCATGTAGGTCTCGTCGTGCTTGGCCAGCACCTGCTCGGCGACGAAGGTGCCGTCCTGCATGCGGCCGGTCGCGATCACCGCCTGCTTCTCGCGGAACAGGTCGGGCAGGATGCCGGTGTAGACGACCGGCAACGTGGCGTCGCCGTCGTCGACCGCGAAATGCGCTTCCAGCGAGCCGGGCGCGCGCTGGAACGAACCTTCCGCGACCATCCCGCCGAGGCGGAAACGGGCGTGTTGCCCGGCCTCGCCGCGCAGCACTTCCGAGGGCGTATACAGGTAGGCGACGTTGCGCTGCAGGGCCAGCGCGATCAGCGCGGTGGCGATCGCGGCGGCGGCGAGCAGGGCGAGGATCAGCAGCAGGCGGCGCTTGCGGGTGGGGTGCATTGCTTTTTTTCCGTCACTCCCGCGACAGCGGGAGCCCAGTGTCTGGCGCGGGTTGCGATGGGCGGCGCGCGGCGCGCAGCCTGGCCGCGCGCAGCTGCTGGCGCACCTGCAGCCGCGGCGCGACGTAGTCCCAGGCCAGGACCATGCCGAACACGGCGTACGCGGCGATCACGTAGGGCAGGTAGTTCATCGCGCCGCCCCTGCCATCTTCGCGACCCAGTCCTTGCCGGCCTCGCGGCGCAGGTTGTCGGCGCGCGCCCGCGCCAGCAGCGAGCCGACGAACCAGACGTGGGTGCCGGCGACCATCCACCACAGCGGCGGCAGCATGCTGGCGTCCATGCTCGACTTGCCGAACAGCCTGATCGTCTGCCCCTGGTGCAGCGAGTTCCACCATTCCACCGACCAGTGGATCACCGGCAGCAGGGCGACCCCGACGATCGCCAGCAGGCCGGCCGCGCGCGCGGCGGCGCGGCGGTCGTCGATCGCGTTGTAGAGGCCGATCACGCCCAGGTACAGGAACAGCAGGATCAGTTCGGTGGTCAGGCGCGGATCCCAGTCCCACCAGGTGCCCCACATCGGCTTGCCCCAGATCGAGCCGGTGGCGAGGGTGATCAGGGTGAAGGCGGCGCCGGCGGGCGCGCAGGCCATCGCCAGGATCTCGCACAGCTTGATCCGCCAGACCAGCGCGATCGCGGCGTACAGCGCCATCAGCGCGAACACCGCCATGCTCATCCACGCGCTCGGCACGTGGATGTAGAGGATGCGGAAGCTGTCGCCCTGCTGGTAGTCGGCCGGCACCTGGAACAGCGCGCCGTACAGGCCGACCGCCATCATCGCCAGGCCGAGCGCGTACGCCCGCGGCGCCCAGCGCGTCGCGAAGCGGTCGAAGTACGGCGGCGAGCCGAGTTGGTGGAACCAGCGGAGGAAGGGATTCATGCGAGGGGATTCATGCCGTGCGATCGCGATCCGTTGGTGGGTGAACGCGCAGGAGCGGGCAACTCGCGCCATTTTCGCCGATTGCGCCGCGCCCTGCCTTGATCGGGCGCAAGCCGCGCCGGCCGGTACGGCGCCGTTCAAGTCAGCGCGATCCGGATCGCCGCGGCCGCCGCCAGCGGCGCCAGCACCAGCGCCACCGCCAGCCCGGCGCCGAGCAGCAGCAGCGCGCCGACCGCGTCCAGCCCCTGCGCCGCGGCGGCCACGCTGCCCGCGCCGAGGATCAGCACCGGCACGTACAGCGGCAGCGCCAGCAGCGCGACCAGGATCCCGGAGCGGCGCATGCCCACGGTCAGCGCCGCGACCACCGCGCCGAGCAGGCTCAGCAGCGGGGTGCCCAGCGCCAGCGAGGCCAGCAGCAACGGCAGTTGGGCAGGTGGCAGGTGCAGGAGCTCCGCGAGCACCGGCGTGGCGACCAGCAGCGGCAGCGCGGTCGTCGCCCAGTGCATGAAGGTGCGCACCAGCACCAGCCAGGCCAGCGGCACCGGCGCCAGCATCCACTGCTCCAGCGAACCATCCTCGGCGTCGCCGCGGAACAGGGTGTCCAGCGCCAGCAGGCCGGCCAGCAGGACCGCGACCCACACCACCGCCGGCGCCACCTTCGCCAGCGACCGCGGCTCGGCGCCCAGCGCGAGCGCGAACAGCACCACCACCAGCAGCGCGAACAGCGCCGGCTGCAGCGCGTCGCCGCGGCGGCGCCAGAGCAGGCGCAGGTCGCGCAGCAGCAGGGCGCGGGCGGCGGCGAGCATCACGGCGTGCCTCCTTCCCCCGCTTGCGGGGGAAGGTCGGGATGGGGGCCATCCGCGCGGCAGGCGCTACCGAAGCTCATGCCGCCCGCTCCAGTTCCAGCATCCGCGTGCGCACCGGCGGCGCGGCGTAGGCGCCGTGGGTGGTCAGCAGCGCGGCGCCGCCTTCGCGCAGGTGCGCCTGGACCATGCGGTTGACCAGGTTGATGCCCTCGAGGTCGAGGTTGGCGTAGGGCTCGTCGAGCAGCCACAGCGGCGACGGCGACAGCCACAGGCGGGCCAGCGACAGGCGCTTCTTCTGGCCGGCCGACAGCTGGCGGGCGAGGGCGTCGTCGTAGCCGGCGAGGCCGACGATGGCGAGCGCTTTGCCCGGCAGCTGGCCGCGCCGGCGCCCGTGCAGGCCGCACAGGAACTGCAGGTTCTCCATCGCGCTGAGGTCAGCCTTGAGCGCGGGCAGGTGGCCGAGGTAGGCGATCGCGCGGGCGCGCAGGGCGGCGCTGGCCGGCCGGCCGTCCACGTCGATCTCGCCTTCGTCCGCGCGCAGCAGGCCCGCCAGCACGCGCAGCAGGGTGGTCTTGCCGGCGCCGTTGCCGCCCTGCACCAGCAGCGCCTCGCCCGCGTCCACGGCGAAGTCGAGCGGGCCGAACACCGGCTGCTCGTTGCGCGCGAAACGGAGGCCGCGTGCGGCCAGCAGCGGCGGGGCGGGGTGGTGGTCGGGCATCGCGGGCACTCGCGCGCGGATCGCGCGGGCGCTCATTCTACCCAGTCGACCAGCGCCGGCCCGCGCCAGCCGGCCGGGCGCGGATGCAGGATGCGCAGCCGCACCGGTTCCCCGCGCCGCCAGTGCAGCACGCCGAGCTGGCCGAAGCGGCGGGCGAGCGCATCCAGCGCCGCCGGCGCCAGCCCCGGCACCAGCCAGCCGGGCTCCTCCCAGCCCCCGTCGGGGGCGCTGGCGAGGCTGCGGCAGGCGGCGTTTCCGGTTTCCGCGAGCGCAGCCCGCAGCGCGTCGTCCGCGGCTTCGTTTTCCGACCCCGGACGCCGGTGCGACATCGGGTTCCAGGCGGACAGCAAGCCGAACTGCGCGGTCGTCGCGAAGCAGCGCTCCACCTCCGGCGCCGGCGCGCCGATCGCGATGTCGTGCCACTGGCCACCGCACCCGCAGCGATAGCGCGCGGCGAGGTAGTCGTGCACGAGGGCGGCGATGCGGGCGTGGTCGTCGGCGTTCGGCATCGGGCTGGCAACACGGGAACGTCGCGCATGCTACAAACGGAAGCCTCATGGCGCCCGTCGCGCCGGTCCCCCACCGCGATGCCCACGTCCAAGCTTCCCAAGGTCGGCACCACCATCTTCACCGTCATGTCGCAGCTGGCCGCCGAGCACCATGCGGTCAACCTCGGCCAGGGCTTCCCCGACTTCCCGCCGCCCGAACGCCTGGTGGACGCGCTGGACGCGGCCATGCGCGCCGGCCACAACCAGTACGCGCCGATGAGCGGGGTGCCCGCGCTGCGCCAGGCGATCGCCGCCAAGACCGAGCACTGCTACGGCTGGCGGCCGGACGCCGACGCGGAAATCACCGTCACCTCCGGCGCATCGGAGGCGATCTTCGACGCGGTGCACGCGGTGGTGCACGCGGGCGAGGAAGTGATCGTGCTCGACCCGTGCTACGACTGCTACGAGCCGGCGATCGAGCTGGCCGGCGCGCGCGCGGTGCACGTGCCGCTGGACCCCGTCACCTTCCTGCCCGACTGGCAGCGGGTGCGCGACGCGATCACGCCGAAGACGCGGCTGCTGATGATCAACACGCCGCACAATCCGTCAGGCGCGATGCTGTCGGCGGACGACATGCAAGCGGTCGCGGAGCTGCTGCGCGACACCGGCATCTTCCTGCTCTCGGACGAGGTCTACGAACACATCGTGTTCGACGGCCGCCGCCACGAATCCGCGCTGCGCTACCCGGAACTGCGCGAGCGCGCGTTCGTGGTCTCCAGCTTCGGCAAGACCTACCACTGCACCGGCTGGAAGGTCGGCTACTGCGTCGCGCCGCCGGCGCTGAGCGCCGAGTTCCGCAAGGTGCACCAGTACAACACCTTCTGCACCTTCACCCCGGCCCAGCACGCCTTCGCGACGATGATCGCGGAGGATCCGGCGCACTACGAAGAGCTCGGCGCGTTCTACCAGGCCAAGCGCGACCGCTTCCGAGCCCAATTGGAAACGACGAAGCTGCGGCCGCTGCCGGTCCCGGGCGGCTACTTCCAGCTGGTCGACTACTCGGCGGTCAGCGACCTCGACGACCTCGCGTTCTGCCGCTGGCTGACCGTCGAGCACGGCGTCGCGACCATCCCGCTGTCCCCGTTCTACGCCGAGCCGCCGCCGGGCCAGCGCCTGGCACGCCTGTGCTTCGCCAAGAGCGAGCAGACGCTGGACGCGGCGATCGCGCGCCTGCAGCAACTCTGAGTCGCGATTCAAGGAAGAAGGCGTCGTCGGCCCGCGCCCGGGAGGCCGGGGGTATTGCTTTTCCCTTAGAAGGGCAATCCTGCCCTTATGCGGGCGCGCGCCATCCATGGCGCGCTTGACGCAACACCCCCGCCCTCCCGGGCGCTCGGAAAGGTCTCGGGCGCTTGCGGCAGAGCCGTGGAGCAAAGCTCCACGGGCCAGATCGTGGAAGCGCTGGGGCGCGTCGGGTGGGAAAGGCAGGCAGGACCGTATGCGCCATGGATGGCGCATCCGAGCCTCCATGGACGGATTCACGGCGTGTCCTGCCTGCCTCTCCCGCCCGGCGCGCGCGCCGGGGGGCGCGGCATAAAAAAAGCGGCGAAAGCTCGCGCCTTCGCCGCTTCCTCCCCGAACGGTGGCGTTACTTCGTGACCACCAGCTTGCCCTGCATCAGGCTGGAATGGCCCGGGAACGAGCAGAAGTAGCTGTAGTCGCCGCCGGCCTTCAGCTTGTTGCCGGGGAAGCTGATGCTGGTGGACTGGCCGCCGCCGATGGTCTTGGTGGCGGCGACCACCTTCGCGTCCTTCGGCACGTAGCCGGCGGCGGCGCCGGCCTTGAGCGCGGCGGCGTTGACCGCGGCCATGTCGGCGGTGTGGCTGAAGACCACGTTGTGGCCCATCACGTTCGCGGCGAGCTTGCCGGTGTGCGCCAGTTCGATGGTGATCTTGGGGCAGGAGGCCGATACGGTCGCGGTCTTCAGGTCGAACTGCATTGCGTCGTTGGCCTTGAGCTTGACGGTGCAGTTGGGCGCGGCCTGCGCTGCCGCCGTGGCGCCGAGCAGGCCGAGCGCGAGCAGCAGGGTGGGGATCGTCTTCATCGTGGTCTCCTCGTGGGGCGGAAGCCTTCCGCCGGAAATGGTCGCGGCCGCGTGACGCGCAGGCGCCCGCCGCGCGGCTGGCGCGCTGGTTCGGTGTGTCGTGTCCGACCCGCGGCGGGTCGGGCCCCCTTTTCGCCGCCTGCTAGGTGCCGGTGGCCTTGCGCACCGCGGCGAGGAATTCCGGGTCGGTTTTGCTGCCGACCTGCTCGGTGCGCGCCAGCTCGCGCCCGTCGGCGTCGAGCAGCACCAGCACCGTCGAATGGTTGAACTCGCCGTCCTCGAGCTGGCGGTAGCGCACGCCGAGCACGCCGGCGACCGCGCGCACGTCGCCCGGAGCCGGCGAGGCCAGCGTCCAGCGCTTGGGATCCAGCTTGCGCGCGGTCTCGATCTTCTTCAGCGCCGCGGGCGTGTCGCGCGCGGGATCCATGCTGACCAGCAGGAAGCCCACGCGCTGCTGCTGCGCGGGCGTGAGCTGCTTCTCGATCGCCTTGCCGGCGTCGACGATCAGCGGGCAGATGAACTGGCAGGAGGTGTAGAACATCGACACCACCCGCGGCTTGCCGCGCAGACTGCGCCAGTCGTACTGCCGGCCCTGTGCGTCGGTGAGCTTCACCGGCAACTGGTACACGGATTCGCGCGGCAGCGGCGCGGCCTGCGCCGGCGCGGCCGCGAAGGCGGGCAGGGCGAGCAGCAGCGCGCACGCGGCCGTCAGGCAACGCTGGAAAGCGGTCATCGCACGCTCCGGGCGCAACGGAAACCGAGGTTGGCGGTGGTGTTGCCCGCCTGCAGCGAGGACAGCATCGCGACCCGCATCAGCACCGCGTAGTTCTCGCGGTCGTCCATCGCCAGCGCGCCGGCGCCGCAGAAGCGGGCCTTGTCGGGATCGCCCTGGTTGCGGTTGTCCTCGGCGATCATCAGCGCCGAAAAATCGTCGGTCCATTCCCACACCAGCCCGTGCAGGTCCTGCACGCCATAGGCGTTCGGCGCCTGCAGGCCGACCCGCGGCAACGCGCCGGTGGACGGACGCGAGTACCAGGACAGGATGCGCTCGCGCCAGGCAGGATCGCGGCGCGCGTCGCGATGCCGCTCGTCGGCGGCGGCCGCGTATTCCCACTCGGTCCAGGTCGGCAGCCGCGCGCCCTGCGCCTGGCAGTAGGCATCGGCCGCGAACCAGCTCACCTGGGTCACTGGTTGCCGGTCCTGCACGGCGTCGGCCAGCGCGTCGGCCGACTTCCAGTGGGAGAGGTAGCGCGCGTCGGCCAGCGGACGGGCGACGCGGTCACGACGCCACTGCGGGTGCTCACGCACGAAGGCGAGGAATTCGCCGTTCGTCACCGGCCTTTGCATCAATTCGAACGGCGCGACCTGGGTCACGCCGGTCTTCTGGTCCTCGTACTTCAGCGCGGTGCGGAAGCTGCCGCCCGGCAGCCGTACGTACCCCGCGCCGCCGGCGACGACACCGGCGACGGGGAGCACGCACAGCAGCAGGGCGGCGAACCTGCGCATTCCGGCTCAGTGCTCCGCGGCCGGCGCCGCCGGAGCGTTCTTGCGCACCTCGGCCGCCTCGTCCTTGGTCACCTTGCCGCCCGGGTTGCCCCAGCTGTTGAGGACGTAGGTGGAGATGTTCGCCACCTCGTCGTCGGTCAGCTGCGACATCGGCGGCATCACCGAGTTGTACTCCTTGCCGTTGACCGTGACCGGCCCGGTCAGGCCGTGCAGGATCACGTCGACGATCCGCTTCGGGTTCTCCTTGAGGAAGCTGGAGCCCGCCAGCGGCGGGAACACGCCCTCCAGCCCCTGGCCGTTGGCCTGGTGGCAGGTGGAGCAGGTGCCCGCGAACAGCGCCTCGCCGGCCTTGATCTGGTCCTCGACCGTCAGCTCGCCGGCCTTGGCCGCGGCCGCCGCGGCGCCGACCGCCTTCAGGTTGGCGTTGGCCTGGTCGCCGATGTACATCGCGTCGACTTCCTTGCCGGAGTAGATGTCGGGACGCTCCTTGCCCTCGGCCTTCAGGATCGCCAGCGCGCCCTTGTTGAACGCGCGGAAGATCGAGTGGTCGACCAGCACGTAGCTGCCCGGCACCTCCAGGTGGAAGTCCATGATCGCCGCGCCGCCGGCCGGGATCAGCGTGGTCTGCACGTTCTCGTTGTAGCGCGTGCCGCCCTCGAACCAGACCTTGTCGAAGATCTCGCCGATCACGTGGAAGCTGGAGACCAGGTTCGGCCCGCCGTTGCCGACGAACAGGCGCACCGTCTCGCCGGTATTGGCCTTGAGCGCGTTGTCGCCGGTGAGCGCGCCCTCCATGCCGTTGAACAGCACGTAGGTCGGGTGCTCGTCGATCGCCTTGTTCATGTCGAAGGGCTGGTGGCCCTTCTCGCGGTACTTGCCGGTCGTGTAGAAGTCGCCCTGCATGACGTAGTACTCGCGGTCGACCTTGGGCAGCCCGCCCGGCGGCTCGACCAGGATCAGGCCGTACATGCCGTTGGCGATGTGCATGCCGACCGGCGCGGTCGCGCAGTGGTAGACGTACAGGCCGGCGTTGAGCGCCTTGAAGGTGAAGCGCGACACGTGGCCGGGCGCGGTGAAGGTCGACGCCGCACCGCCGCCGGGGCCGGTGACGCCGTGCAGGTCGATGTTGTGGGGCATCTTGCTGTCGGGCATGTTGCGCAGGTGGAACTGCACGGTGTCGCCCTGGCGCACGCGGATGAAGCTGCCCGGCACGGTGCCGCCGAAGGTCCAGAAGGTGTAGGTCACGCCTTCGGCGATCGGCATTTCCTTCTCGACCACGTCCAGGGTGACGATGACCTTGGCGGGGTAGTCGCGGTTGACCGGCGGGGGCACGTTCGGCGGGCTGGTCAGCACCGCCTCGATCGGCTTGCCCTGCGGCGGGCCGAAGTCGCCCTTGAGCGAGCCGCCGGAGTCCGTCGGCGCGGCGACGGCAGGGGCGCCGGCCTTGTCCGCGCCGGGTCCCTGCTTGCAGCCGGCGATGGAGGCAACCGCGAGCGCGATCGCTACCGGCAATAGATGACGACGAATCATTCGCTGTCTCCTGTCGGATCAGTGTCGGTCGGGGCTCAGAACGGCTGCAGCATCGACTGCTGGGCCGGCGCCTGGGCGTCGGGCGGGGACAGGGTAGCCGAGGCCACCTGGTAGCGAGCGAAGCCCACGAGAAGGGCCACGACCACGACGGCGGCGATCACCACGGCGGAGCGGAGCAGGGCAGCTTTCATCTTGGCAACTCCAAGGGTTGGGACTGGAAAATCTGGATGGCACCAGTCTGCTCCCCCGCCTTGCCCGCGCCCTGACCTGGATCAACCCTGCGTGAAGTCTTGCAGCGCCGGCGGAGCGCCGTTTGATCCGTGTCAAGGTGGCGGGCGGGGCGCCCACGGACGCTGTGCGCCATCCTTCCCACCGGACCCGCGTCCATGCGCCTTTTCCTCGCCCCGCTGCCCCTCGCGATCGCGTTCACGATGGCCTTCGTCCCGGCCGCCCACGCCGCAGGGCCTGTGGCCGACAGACCCGTCTCCTTCGAATGGAACCTGCGGCTGCGCAACGAACGGGTGGAGGACGACGCGTTCGCGCGCAACGCCGACGCCACCACGCTGCGGGCCCGCGCCGGACTTCGCTTCCGCCTCGACAACGGCTGGCATGCGCTGGTCGAAGGCGAGGGCATCGCCGCCCCCGGCGACGGCTACAACAGTGGCGCCAACGGCCCGGCGACCGCCCGCTGGTCGCCGACCCGGAAGGCGCCGAACTCAACCAGGCCTGGGTCGGCTGGAAGAACGACGCCTTCGGCGTGGTCGCCGGCCGCCAGCGCCTGCTGTTCGACAACCAGCGCTGGGTCGGCAACAGCGGCTGGCGGCAGAACGAGCAGACCTTCGACGCGCTGGCGCTGGACTGGCGAATCGCGCCCGGCTGGAGCGCGCGCTACGCCTGGCTCGACCGCGTCCACCGCGTGTCCGGCGACCGCGCGCTGGATCACCGCGCGCGCGAGCGCGACCTCGACACCCACCTCGCAGAACTCGCGTGGAAGCGCGGGCCGCAGCAGCTCGCCGGTTACGCCTGGCTGCACGAGGACCGCGACGTCGCCGCGGCGTCCACCCGCACCGCCGGACTGCGCTCGGTGACCGACTTCGTGCGCGACGGCAGCGGCTTCGCGCTGACGCTGGAATACGCCCGCCAGCGCGACTACGAGAACAATCCGCTCGACTTCTCGCACCGTTACTGGCTGGTCGAACCCGCCTACACGTGGCGCGGCACGAGCTTCCGCGCCGGCTGGGAGCACCTCGGCGGCGACGGCGCCCACGCGCTGCAGGCGCCGCTGGGTACGCTGCACGCCTTCAACGGCGGGGCCGACAAGTTCAATGTCACGCCGGCGGCTGGGCTCGACGACCGCTACCTCGCCGCCGGCGGCAAGCTCGGCGAGGGCCGCTACGACTGGCAGCTGGCCCGGCACGACTACCGCGCCAACGCCGGCGACGCGCGCTATGGCCGCGAGTGGAACGCCTCGCTCGGTTTCCCGGTGGTGAAGGGCGTGCGCGGCCTGGTCAAGCTCGCCGATTACCGCGCCGACGCCTGGGCGCGCGACACCGCCAAGCTGTGGATGCAGCTGGAGTGGGCGAATTGAGGTGACTGCTGCCTTTCAGCAGGCGCAGGCAGCTGGCCCACGAATCATGTTGGTTCGCGCGCGCGTGCCGGGCGGCAGAGGCAGGCAGGACACGCCGTGAATCCATCCATGGAGGCTCGGATGCGCCATCCATGGCGCATACGGTCCTGCCTACCTCTCCCACCCGACGCGTCCCCACCACTCTCGCGGTTCGGCCTCGCTCTTCGTAGAGCGGAGCTTGCTCCGCTGCCACGCGGTCCGGGCCTGGACGCAGCGGAGCAAGCTCCGCTCTACGGCAAGCCGCGAGGATCTTTCCCGAGCGACCGGGAGGGCGGGGGTGTTGCGTCAGCGCGCCATGGATGGCGCGCGCCCGCATCTGGGCATGGATGCCCAGCTAAGGGAAAAGCAATACCCCCGGCCTCCCGGGCGCGGGCCCGGACTTGCCTGCCTTCCGACGGCTGGTCGGGCGCGCCGCGCCGGCATCGGCAGCACCATGCCTTTCGCGCGGCCGTCCGCCGCGCCTGCGCTAGACTCGCCGCTTTCTCCCGGAACTCCGCGCGATGTCCGAAATCCTCGTCCCCGTTTCCTTCGGCGAACTGCTCGACAAGATCGCGATCCTGCAGATCAAGTCCGAGCGCATGACGGATCCCGCCAAGCTCGCCAACGTGCGCAACGAGCTGTCCGCGCTGGAGCGGACCTGGCTGGCGCACCCCGCCGCCGGCGGCGACGTGGTCGACCTGCGCGCGCAGCTGAAGCAGGTCAACGAGCGCCTGTGGGACATCGAGGACGACATCCGCCGCAAGGAGCAGGCGCAGGCCTTCGACGAGGAATTCGTCCGCCTCGCCCGCAGCGTCTATTTCCAGAACGACGAGCGCGCCCGGATCAAGAAGGAGATCAACCTCGCGCTGGGCTCGTCCTACGTCGAGGAGAAGTCCTACCAGGACTATCGCAGCGGCGCAGCCGCGCCCTGATCCGCGGCGCGCAGGCAAGAAAAAACCCGCGGTCGCCCGCGGGTTTTTTCGTTACGCCACCAGCGCGACGATCAGGCCAGGCCGGCCTGCTTCATCACTTCGGCGGCGAAGTCGTCGGCCTGCTTCTCGATGCCCTCGCCGACGGCGAGGCGGACGAAGGACAGCACCTCGGCGCCGGCGGCCTTGAGCGCGGCCTCGACGGTGACGTTGGTGTCCAGCACGTAGGGCTGGCCGGTCAGGCACATCTCGTTGATGGTCTTGGCGACCTTGCCCGAGATCATCTTCTCCAGGATCTCGGCCGGCTTGCCGGAATCCTTCACCTGCGCCAGCGCGATTTCCTTCTCGCGGGCGACGAAGTCGGCCGGCACGTGCGCGGGCGAGACGTAGGGCGGGTTCATCGCCGCGATGTGCATCGCCAGACCGCGCGCCAGCTCGGGATTGCCGCCCTTGACGTCGACCAGCACGCCGATGCGGCCGCCGTGCACGTAGGCGCCGATGGTGTTGGCGCTGTCCAGGCGCGCCATGCGGCGGACCTGCACGTTCTCGCCGACCTTGGCGATCAGGGCCGAACGCGCTTCCTCCACGGTCTCGCCGGAGGGCAGTTTCGTCGCCTTCAGCGCGTCGATGTCGGCGGCGTCGAGCGCGGCCTGGGCGACGGCCTCGGTGTAGGCGAGGAAGTTGGTGTCCTTGGCGACGAAGTCGGTCTCGGAGTTGACCTCGACCAGCACGGCCTTGCCGTCGGCCTGGGCCATCGCGATGCGGCCCTCGGCGGCGACGCGGTTGGCCTTCTTGTCGGCCTTGGCCAGGCCGCTCTTGCGCAGCGCGTCGGCCGCGGCCTGGATGTCGCCGTCGTTCTCGGAGAGCGCCTTCTTGCACTCCATCATGCCGGCGCCGGTGCGCTCGCGCAGTTCCTTGACCAGCGAAGCGGTGATTTCTGCCATTGCGGATACCTCGTTCGTATTCGTCGTCGGGGCCGGGCGCGCGTTCCGCGGAAAAGCGGGAAGGCGGGCTCCGTGCCGGGCCCGGAACGACAGGAATGGATGTCGTTGCAGCGAAGCGGCCGCGCGCGGGCGCGGCCGCGGATGACCGCTTACTCGGCGGCCGGGGTCTCTTCGGCGGGCTTGGCCGCCTCGTCCTTCTTCGCCGCGGCCTTCCTGGCCGGCGCGCGACGGGCCGGCTTGGCCTCGCCCTCGGCGGCCTCGACGAACTCCTCCTCGCGCACGGAACCGGCCGACGGCGCGGCGGCCTTGCCCTCGAGCACGGCGTCGGCGGCGGCGCGGGCGTACAGCTGCACCGCGCGGATGGCGTCGTCGTTGCCCGGGATCGGGTAGTCCACCAGCGCCGGATCGTAGTTGGTGTCGACCACCGCGACGACCGGGATGCCGAGCTTCTTGGCTTCCTGCACGGCGATGTTCTCGTGGCCGATGTCGATCACGAACAGCGCGTCCGGCAGGCGGTTCATCTCCTTGATGCCGCCCAGCGAGGCTTCCAGCTTCTCGCGCTCGCGGCGCAGGGCCAGCACTTCGTGCTTGACCAGCTTCTGGAAGGTGCCGTCGGTCTCGCCGGCCTCGAGCTCCTTCAGGCGGCCGACCGACTGCTTGACGGTGCGGAAGTTGGTCAGGGTGCCGCCCAGCCAGCGCTGGGTCATGTACGGCATGCCGCAGCGCTCGGCCTCTTCCTTGATCGCCTCGCGCGCGGAGCGCTTGGTGCCGACGAACAGGATCATGCCGCGCTTCTGGGCGATCGCCGAGAGGAAGTTCATCGCATCCGAGAAGAGCGGCATCGTCTTCTCGAGGTTGATGATGTGGATCTTGCCGCGGGCGCCGAAGATGTACGGGCCCATCTTCGGGTTCCAGTAGCGCGTCTGGTGGCCGAAGTGGACGCCGGCTTCCAGCATCTGGCGCATGGTGATCTGGGGCATTGCAGGATTTCCTGGATGGAGGAACCGGTCGCGCGCCCATGGGGCGATCGTGGTGCGACCTGTCACGCCCTCGGGGGGCGCGGGTTCCGGGGTTGGGCCTCCCCGCCGCCTCCGCTTCCGAACCCTCGAGAGGGCACCCCGGAGCGGGTGGTTGCGGCGGGTGTGGATTCGGCGGTGTCGCCCGCCGTGGCGCCTGGCCGGGCACGGACGCCCAGCCAGCCGCGGGATTTTAGCGGATTCAAGCGGTTACGGGCAAGCCGGGGCAGGGCCGGGGGCGCCGCGGGCCGCGGATGGGGGATAATGGCCGGATGCCGATCATCCCGAAGACCCCCGCCGAGATCGAGAAGATGCGCGTCGCCGGCCGCCTGGCCGCCGAGGTGCTGCAGGTCGTCGCCCCGCACGTGAAGCCCGGGGTGACCACCGAGGAGCTCGACCGCGTCTGCCACGACCACATCGTCAAGGTGCAGCAGGCGATCCCCGCCAACGTCGGCTACAAGGGCTTCCCGGCGACGGTCTGCACCTCGGTGAACAACGTCATCTGCCACGGCATCCCCAGCCCGGCCAAGGTGCTCAAGGACGGCGACATCCTGAACATCGACGTCACCGTGATCAAGGACGGCTGGCACGGCGACACCAGCCGCATGTACTACGTCGGCACGCCTTCGGTGATGGCGAAGCGGCTGGTGGAGACCACCCGCGAGGCGATGTTCCGCGGCATCCGCGCGGTGCGTCCGGGCGCGACCCTGGGCGACATCGGCCACGCGATCCAGGAGTACGCCGAGAGCCAGCGCTTCTCGGTGGTGCGCGAGTATTGCGGCCACGGCATCGGCCGCGTCTACCACGAGGATCCGCAGGTCCTGCACTACGGCCGCCCGGGCGAGGGCCTGGTGCTGAAGCCGGGGATGACCTTCACCATCGAGCCGATGATCAACGAGGGCAGCCGCCACACCCGGCTGCTGCCGGACGGCTGGACCGTGGTGACCAAGGACCGCAAGCTCTCGGCGCAGTGGGAGCACACCGTCGTGGTCACCGACGACGGGGTCGAGATCCTGACCCGGCTGCCCGGCGACGACAACGACCCATGAAGCCGTCCGTCGCCGCGGCCGCATTGCCGGCGGCGACGGATGCCGCCTGGGCCGCCGCGGCCCGCGCCCGCCTGCTCGCCGCCGACGCCGCGCTCGCCGAACGTTTCGACCGCGGCGAGGACGTCGACGCGCTGCTGCGCGCCCGCGCGGAGGCGGCCGATGCCCTGATCGCGGAAGCCTGGCGGCGCTGCGTTCCGGGACACGCGCCGCTGGCGCTGTTCGCGGTCGGCGGGTACGGGCGCGGCGAGCTGTTCCCGCAGTCCGACCTCGACGTCCTCGTGCTCGCCGAAGCCGATGCGCAGGCCGCGCACGGCGAGGCGCTGGCGCGGCTGTTCGCGCTGCTGTGGGACGCCGGCCTGCCGGTCGGCCACGCGGTGCGCTCGGCGGACGAATGCACGCAAGCCGCGCGCGCGGACATCACGGTGCAGACGGCGCTGCTGGAGGCGCGCCCGCTGCAGGCCGACGACGCGGCCGCGCGGCGGATCGCGGACGCGATCGCGCCGGAGCGGATCTGGCCGCCGCGCGACTATTTCGTCGCCAAGCGCGAGGAGCAGCGCCAGCGCCACGCGCGCTTCGGCGACACCAGCGACAACCTCGAGCCCAACCTCAAGGAAGGCCCGGGCGGCCTGCGCGACGTGCAGACCCTGCGCTGGATGGCGCTGCGGGTGGCGGGCGCGCGCGACCTCGGCCAGCTGGTCGCGCTCGGCCAGCTCGGCGGCGACGAGCACGCGACCCTGGAACGCGAGCGGCGCGCGCTGGCGCGGCTGCGCTTCGGCCTGCACCTGGTCGCCGGGCGGCGCGAGGAGCGGCTGCGCTTCGACCACCAGAAGGCGCTGGCGGCGCGGCTCGGCTTCGAGGATGCCGCCGGCGCGCTCGCGGTCGAGCAGATGATGCAGGGCTTCTACCGCAGTGCCGCGCTGGTGCTGCGGATCAACGAACGGCTGCTGCAGCGCTTCGAGGAACAACTGGAAGGCGAGGGCACGCCGGAGCCGCTGGACGACGCCCACGAGCTGCGCCGCGGCTACCTCGCCGCGCGCGACGGCGACTGGCCCGCCCGCGATCCGGCGCGCATCCTCGCCCTGTTCGCCGCCTGGGCCGCGCAGCCGCGCATCCGCGGCCTGCATTCGCGCACCGCGCGCGCGCTGGCCGAGGCGCTGCCGGCGGTGCCGGCCTACGAAGACGCATCCCCGGCATTGCGCGCCGCGTTCCTGGCCTTGCTGCGCGGGCCGCAGCCGGTCGAGAGCCTGGCGCGGATGGCGCGGCTGGGCGTGCTCGGGCGCTGGATCCCCGCCTTCGCGCGGGTGTCGGGGCGGATGCAGTTCGACCTGTTCCACGTCTACACGGTGGACCAGCACACGCTGGCGGTGCTGCGCAACATCGCCGCGTTCGCCGCCGGCGTGCCCGATCCGCGCTTCGCGATCGCGCACGAAGTCTGGCCGCGGCTGCGCAAGCCGGAACTGCTGTTGCTCGCCGGCCTGTTCCACGACATCGCCAAGGGCCGCGGCGGCGACCATTCCGAACTCGGCGCGGTGGATGCGCGCGCGTTCTGCGTGGCGCACGGGTTGTCGGAAGGCGACAGCGCCGTGGTCGAATGGCTGGTGCGCCGGCACCTGCTGATGTCGGTGACCGCGCAGAAGCAGGACATCGCCGACCCCGAGGTGATCCACCGCTTCGCCGCCGAGGTCGCCGACCGCGAGCGCCTGGACCTGCTGTACCTGCTGACCTGCGCCGACATCGCCGGCACCTCGCCCAAGCTGTGGAACGCATGGAAGGACCGGCTGCTGGCCGACCTGTACACGGCGACCCGGCTGGCGCTGCGGCGCGGACTGGAGCACCCGGTCGCGGCGGAGGAGCGCGTGGCGGAAACGCGCGCGGCGGCATTGGCGCAGCTGGCGGGCTTCGGCGTCGACGTGGACGAGGCGCAGCGCCTGTTCGCGCGGATGCCGCCGGAGGCCTTCCTGCGCGGCCGCCCGGACCAGGTCGCGTGGCAGGCCACGGTGCTGCGCGGCAGCGCGTCCGGCGCGACCCGCGCCAGCGTGCGCGCGCTGGCGCGCTCGGCCGGCGCGCTGGAGGTGTTCGTGCATTCGCCCGACCGCGACGGCCTGTTCGCCGCGATCGTCGCCACCCTCGACCGCGCCAGCCTGGTGATCCAGCAGGCGCGCCTGCTGGACGGCCCCGGCGACACCGTGTTCGACACCTTCGAGGTGTTGCCGGCCGAAGGCCAGCGCGTGCTGCCCGCGGCCGAGATCGAACGCCGCCTGGTGCAGGCGCTGGCGGCGCCGTCGCTGGACGCGGTGAAACCGACCCGGCGCGCGCAGCCGCGCCACCTGCGCCATTTCCGGCTGGTGCCGCAGATCGGCTTCGGCGACACCGCCGACGGCCGCCGCACCGTGCTCAGCCTGGTCTGCACCGACCGCCCCGGGCTGCTGGCCGACGTCACCCGCACGCTGCGCGGCCAGCGTCTGCGCGTGCACGACGCCCGCATCGCGACCTTCGGCGAACGCGCCGAGGACGTGTTCCACATCACCGACGAGCGCGACCGGCCGCTCGACGACCCCCAACGCCAGGCCCTGCGCGAGGCGCTGCTGGCCTGCATCGACGGAGACAGTCCCGCATGAGCGAGCGCAAGCCCCGCAAGGCCACCAGGACGACCGCGCGGAAGAAGCCGGCGCCCAAGCCGGATCCCGGGCGCGTCGCCGACGAGCTGCGCTTCACCATCGACAGCGCGTGGGAGCGGCGCACGATGCTCACGATCGACGAGATCGAGGGCTCGACCCGCCCGACCGTGGAACGCGTGATCGACGGCCTGGAAGCAGGCGAGTTCCGCGTCGCCGAACCGGACGGATCCGGTGGCTGGAAGGTCAACGAGTGGCTGAAGAAGGCCGTGCTGCTGTACTTCCGCGTGCACGAGATGGAACTCATCGACGCCGATCCGGCGCCGTTCTGGGACAAGGTGCCGGCGCGCTTCGCCGGCTACGGCGAGGCCGAGTTCCGCAAGCTCGGCGCGCGGGTGGTGCCGGGCGCGATCGTGCGGCGCGGCGCCTTCGTCGGCAAGGACGTGGTGCTGATGCCGAGCTTCCTCAACATCGGCGCGCACGTCGGCGCGGGCACGATGGTGGACACCTGGGCGACGGTCGGTTCCTGCGCGCAGGTCGGCCGCCACTGCCACCTGTCCGGCGGCGCCGGCATCGGCGGCGTGCTGGAGCCGCTGCAGGCGACGCCGACCATCATCGAGGACCACTGCTTCATCGGCGCGCGTTCGGAAGTGGTGGAGGGCGTCGTGGTCGGCCACCACAGCGTGATCGGCATGGGCGTCTTCCTCGGCCAGTCCACCCGCATCTACGACCGTGCGACCGGCGAGGTCAGCTATGGCCGCATCCCGCCGTACAGCGTGGTGGTGTCCGGCCAGTTGCCGGCGCCGGACGGCTCGCATTCGCTGTACTGCGCGGTGATCGTCAAGAAGGTGGACGCGCGCACGCGGTCGAAGACGTCGATCAACGATCTTTTGCGCGGGTGAGTCGCAGCGCCTCGTCGATACCTGTCGATAGCGGCAGCGGCGGCGAACGCCTGCCATGGATGGCCGGGCAGGACCCTCGACAAGCGAATGGTATTTCGCCATGGATGGCAGGAACGCGTTTACGGAGAACAGGATGACCACCACCCTCTACGGCCTCGCCAACTGCGACACCTGCAAAAAGGCCCGCAAGTGGCTCGACCGCTTCGGCGTCGCCCACGCCTTCGTCGACTACCGCGATCAGCGCCAGCCGCCGGAGACGCTGCTGGCCTGGAAGGACCGGCTCGGCGGCTGGGAGGCGATGGTCAACAAGTCCTCGACCACCTGGCGCAACCTGCCGCCCAACCGCAAGCAGCCGGAATCCGACGCCGAGTGGAAGCTGCTGCTCAGGGAATACCCGCAGCTGATCCGCCGCCCGGTGGTGGTGACCGACGACGGCGTGGTGACCCAGGGCTTCAGCGACAACGGCTTCAAGAAGCGCTTCGGGACCTGAGGGGGCGGCGATGAGCGAAGTGCTGAACCTCGCCCGCGAACTGATCCTGCGCCCGTCGGTCACGCCCGACGACGCCGGTTGCCAGCCGCTGCTCGCGCAGCGCCTGGCGCGCGCGGGTTTCGCCTGCGAGGCGCTGCGCTTCGGCGAGGTGGACAACCTGTGGGCCACGCACGGCAGCGGCGGCCCGGTGCTGGTCTTCCTCGGCCACACCGACGTGGTGCCGGCCGGCCCGCGCGAGGCCTGGGCCAGCGATCCGTTCGTGCCGGAAGTGCGCGACGGGATCCTGTACGGCCGCGGCGCGGCCGACATGAAGGGCAGCGTGGCGGCCTTCGTCGTCGCGCTGGAGCGTTTCGTCGCGGCGCACCCGGACCATGCCGGCACGATCGCGCTGTTGTTGACCTCGGACGAGGAGGGCGATGCCGTCGACGGCGTGCGCCGCGTCGCCGAGCACTTCCGCGAACGCGGCCAGCGCATCGACTGGTGCGTCACCGGGGAACCGTCGTCGAAGCAGCGGCTGGGCGACCTGCTGCGCGTGGGCCGCCGCGGCACCCTGTCGGCGACCCTGACCGTGCGCGGCGTGCAGGGCCACGTCGCCTATCCGGACCTGGCGCGCAACCCGATCCACCAGGCGCTGCCGGCGCTGGCTGAACTCGCCGCGCGGCGCTGGGACGATGGCTACGAGAGCTTCCCGCCGACCAGCCTGCAAATCAGCAACATCCACGCCGGCACTGGCGCCAACAACGTCATCCCGGGCGAACTGGCGGTACTCTTCAACCTGCGCTTCAACCCGCGCTGGAGCGCGGCGCGGCTGGAAGCCGAATGCGAGGCGATCCTGCGCGCGCACGGCCTCGACTATGCGATCCGCTGGCACCGCGGCGGCGAACCCTTCTTCACCCCGGAAGGGCCGCTGCGCGCGGCGGCGCGCGAGGTGCTGGCCGCTTTCACCGGCGCCGCGCCGGAGGAAAGCACCGGCGGCGGCACCTCGGACGCGCGCTTCATCGCGCCGCTGGGCGCGCAGTGCATCGAGCTCGGCCCGGTCAACGCCAGCATCCACAAGGTCGACGAGCACGTCGCCGTCGCCGACCTGGAAGCCTTGCCGGGGCTGTACCTGGCGCTGGCGGAACGGCTGCTGGCCGGCGGCGCCGAAGCTTGAAGGAGCGGGGCTCCCGGCCGGGAGGCTCCGCCCGCCCGTCCTCTCAGGATCTCCACGCCGGCGCCGATAACGTCATCGACCCGCACGCAGGCGCCTAGCCGACTCGAGACCCTGCCGGCGCCGCGTGCGGGCTCCACCAGGGCCCCGGTTGCGGGCCGCCGGCGCCGGGCGCAGACTCCGCCCATGACCCCGCAGCCCATCCGCCGCCAACTCGCCGCCGCCCACGGCGCGGCCGGCGCGCGTGCGCTCGCCGCCACCAACAACCGCAATAACGCCAGCCCACCGCGGGCCGGCGATTAGCGCGCGCACCTCACGCTTATCGTTTCCGGAAGGCCCGCACTGCGAAGTGCGGGCCTTCTTCGTTTCGTCCGCCGAAAACCGCCCCCAGGGAGCCCGCCATGTGTTCGATTCTCGCCGCCTTCGACCTGCGCGCCGGCGCAGACCTCCTTCCGTTGCGCCCGTTCGCCCTGGCGCTGTCGGCCCGCCAGCGCCACCGCGGACCGGACTGGTCCGGCGTCCACGCCGAGCCGCGCGCGCTGCTGGTGCACGAGCGCCTGGCCATCGTGGATCCGGGCGGCGGGGCGCAGCCGCTGCGTTCGGAGGACGGCGCGCTGGCGCTCGCGGTCAACGGCGAGATCTACAACCACGCCGCGTTGCGCTTCGAAGCGGGGGAGTACGCGTTCCAGAGCGGGTCGGACTGCGAGGTCATCAATGCGCTGTACGCCACCCGGCCCGACATCGGCGCCTGGCTCGACCGGCTCAACGGCATCTTCGCCTTCGCCCTGTGGGACGCCGTGCACGGACGTTGCATCGTCGCCCGCGATCCGCTGGGCGTGTGCCCGCTGTACTGGGGGCACGACGGGGACGGGCGGCTGTGGGTCGCTTCCGAGATGAAGGCGCTGGCGCGGGTGTGCGCGGATGTCGCGCTGTTCCCGCCGGGCCATTGGTACGACAGCGCGACCGGCAGCCTGGCCCGTTACCACCGGCGGGCGTGGCGCGACCACGCCGCGACGGTCGGAGTGGAGGTCCCGCCGCAGGCGTTGCGCGCGGCGCTGGAGCAGGCCGTGCATCGCCAGCTGATGAGCGACGTGCCCTACGGCGTGCTGCTGTCGGGCGGACTGGACTCGTCGCTGGTCGCGGCCTGCGCGGCCCGGTTCTCGCGGCGCCGCGTCGAGGACGGCGATCGGTCGGAGGCCTGGTGGCCGCGGTTGCACTCCTTCGCGATCGGCCTGCCCGACTCGCCCGACCTCGCCGCGGCGCGGCTGGCGGCCGAGGCGATCGGCACGGTGCACCACGGCTTCACCTATCGTTTCGAGGAAGGGTTGGACGTGCTGCCGGAAGTCATCCGCCACATCGAGAGCTACGACGTCACGACCGTGCGCGCGTCCACGCCGATGTTCCTGCTCGCGCGCCGCATCCGCGCGATGGGCATCAAGATGGTGCTGTCGGGCGAAGGCGCGGACGAGGTGTTCGGCGGCTATCTCTACTTCCACAAGGCGCCCGACGCGCGCGAATTCCACGCGGAAACCGTGCGCAAGCTCGATGCGCTGCACCAGTTCGACTGCCTGCGCGCGAACAAGGCGATGATGGCGTGGGGCGTGGAGGCGCGCGTGCCCTTCCTCGACCTCGCCTTCCTCGACGTGGCGATGGCGATGGACGCGCGCGCGAAGATGGCCGGCCCGCGCGCGGACGGCACGCGCCGGATCGAAAAGGCGGTGTTGCGCGAAGCCTTCGCCGGCGTGCTGCCGGACCCGATCCTGTGGCGGCAGAAGGAGCAGTTCAGCGACGGCGTCGGCTACGGCTGGATCGACGGCCTGAAGGCGCACGCGGAGCGCACGGTCGGCGACCGCGAATTCGCCGGCGCGGCCGAACGCTTCCCGGTCAACACGCCGCTGACCAAGGAGGCGTACCTGTACCGCGCGATCTTCGCCCGCCATTTTCCCGGCGACGCCTGCGCGCGCACCGTGCCCGGCGGCAAGTCCATCGCCTGCTCGTCGCCGGCGGCGATCGCCTGGGACGCCGCCTTCGCCGGTTCGGCCGATCCTTCCGGTCGCGCGGTGGCCGACGTGCACCAGGCGGGGGCTTCGGTGCCAGCGCTGCCCGCGTAGTCAGCGCCCCGCGCGCTCCCAGGGGGCGACGCCGTCGTCCTCGACGATGCGGAACAGCGGATGCGCGTCGGGCACGACGGCCCGCCAGCGCGCGTGCAGCTTCGGCGCGCGCACGGCGAGCTTGGCGAGCAGGTGCCGCCATTCGAAGGCGAGCTGGCCGCGCGTCGCGTCCAGCGGCGGCACCGGCACCAGCGCGCCGAGCTTGCCGCGGTCGAAGCGGTAGCCGCGCGCGCCGGCCTCGTCGCATACCGCGTGCAGGTAGGCGTCGAGCGTGTCCAGCGGCCGCGCTGCGGCGCGGAAGCGCTCGAGCTGCGGATGCCGGCGATAGCCCGTGGTCGCGTCGCGCAGCACTGCGCGCGCCAGCAGGCCCTCGCGCCACAGCGCCACCAGGCCCTTCGGGTCCAGGTGGCGCGGGTGCAGGGTCCACAGCCTCATCGGCGCGCGGCGTGCGGGTGGTCGGCGAGGTAGCGTTCGAAGGCGGCGATGGCGTCGTCCACCGTCACCAGGTCCATCACGCCCTCGCGCTCGATCTTGGTGCCCCAGCGGAGCGCCGCCGCCGGCTTGCCGAGGAAGCGGCGCGCGGCATCGTCGTAGCGGTCCACCACGTAGCGGCGATCGGAATACGGGCCGCTGCGCGCGGGGTTGCTGGCCGCGTGCAGGCCGAGCACCTTCGCCCCCATCGCGTTGGCGATGTGCAGCGGGCCGGAGTCCGGCGTCATCACCAGCGCGGCGCGCGCGAGCAACGCGGGCAGCTGCTTGAGGGTGTCCTTGCCGACCAGGTTCAGCGCCGGCGCTCGCATCGCGGCGAGGATGGCGTCGGCGGTCTCGCGCTCGAGCGCGCTGCGGCCGCCGCATAGCACCACCCGCCAGCCGCGCGCGGCGGCGTGGTCGGCGACCGCGGCATAGCGTTCGGCGCGCCAGTTGCGCAGCACGTGGCTGGAGCAGGGCGACACCAGCAGGGCCGGGACGCCGTCGTCGGGCCACTGCGCGCGTGCCCAGGCGTGCGCCTCGGCCGGTACCGGCAGGTCCCACACGACCTGGTCCTGGCGCAGGCCCAGCGGTTCGCAGAAGCTGCCGATCGCGTCGAGCACGTGGATGCCGGGGCGGTCGGCGATGCGCTCGTTGACGAACAGGCCGTGCAGGTCCTTAGACCGCGCGCGGTCGTAGCCGATCCGGCGCCTGGCCGGGACGAAGGCCGACAGCAGGTTGGCGCGCGCGGCGACCTGCATCTGCAGCAGCACGTCGAAGCGTTCGCCGGCGAAGCCGCGCCGCACCGCGCGCATGCCGGCCAGCCCGCTGCGCTTGTCGTATTCGACGAAGCGCACGCCCTCCAGGCCTTCCAGCAGGCGGTGCTCGCCCTTGCCGATCACCCAGGTCAGCGCGACCTCCGGCCAGGCCCGGCGCAGGGTGCGCACCAGCGGCACCACGTGGGTGACGTCGCCCAGCGCCGACAGGCGGAGCAGGCACAGCGAACGCGGCGGGGCGGGATGGTCGGGCATGGGGAGGCCGGGAAATGCCGGAAAGGGTTGCTAGACTCGGCGGATGGTCGCGTTCGACGCCAGCGAAGACCTGACGCCGTTCCAGCACGCCCATGGGAAGGGGTACGGGGCGATTCTGTTCGACGCCGACTGCGGCCGGCAAGTCGAAGCCGACTGGTTCTCGCCCGCGTGGTGGGGCGAGCGCGCGCGTCCGGTCGCGGGATCGGGGCGCGGCGGCGCGTGGTTCGTGCAGTCGCCGATCGGGCCGCTGGTGCTGCGCCACTACCTGCGCGGCGGCCTGGCGGCGCGGGTCAGCCGCGACACCTACGTCTGGCATGGCGCCGACCGCACGCGCAGCTTCGCCGAGTTCCGGCTGGCGCGCCTGCTGCACGGGCGCGGGTTGCCGGTGCCGCGCCCGGTCGCGGCCTGCTACTGGCGGCACGGCGCCGGCTACCGGGCCGCGATCCTGATCGAGCGGCTGGAGGGCGTGCGCTCGTTCGCCGACCGCGTCGCGGTCGCCGGCCACGACGCGCCGTGGGAGGAGACCGGCCGCCTGGTCGCGCGCTTCCACCGCGCGGGCCTCGACCACGCCGACCTCAACGCGCACAACATCCTGTTCGACGCGAGCGGGCAGGGCTGGCTGATCGATTTCGACAAGGGCCGCCTGCGCATCCCCGCGACCGGCTGGCGCGAGCGCAACCTCGCGCGCCTGTTGCGCTCGCTGCTCAAGCTGCGCGGTGCGCGCCCGGCGGAGGAAATCCGCCGCGATTTCGCGCGCCTGCGCGGCGCCTACGACGCGACCTGGGAACGGGGGATCTGATGCGCGACCGGCACGACGAGGCCTGGCGCCTGCGTTTCCTCGGGGTCGGCAACTCCGGCGCGGTCGCGCTCGGCTCGGCGATGGCCGCGATCGAACGCGACGGCGAGCCCTGGCTGGCGATCGACTGCGGCGGCGAGGGCCTCACCGCCTGGCTGGCGCGGTACGGCGCGATGCCGCGCGCGCTGTTCGTGACCCATACCCACTTCGACCACGTCGCCGGCTTCGAGCGCCTGTTCGCCGCGACCTGGTTCGGCGAAACACGCGGGGCGCCGGTACGCGTCTACGCGCCGGCGCCGCTGGTGCCGCTGCTGCAGCAGCGCGTGGCCGGCTATCCGAACGTGGTCGCCGAGGGCGGCGTGAACTTCTGGGACGCGTTCCAGCTGGTGCCGGTCGGCGACCACTTCTGGCACGACGGCGTGCGGCTGGACGTCTTCCCGGTGCGCCACCACTGGCCCGACACCGCGTTCGGGCTGCGCCTGCCCGGCAGCATGGTGTGGACCGGCGATACCCGGCCGATCCCGGAAATGATGGCGAAATACGCGGACGCCGGCGAACTGGTCGCCCACGACTGCGCGCTGCACGGCAATCCCTCGCACAGCGGCATCGACGACCTCGAACGCGAATATCCAACGGAATTGCGCGAACGGCTGGTGCTCTACCACTACGCCAGCCGCGAGGAAGCCGAGGCGCTGGCCGCGCGCGGGTACCGGGTCGCGCATCCGGGCGAGGCGCTGGAACTCGCGCCGCCGCGCGAGCACTGACTCAGCCTTCCGCGGCGTGCGCGCGCAGTTCGTCGGCGCGGGCGCGGCCGAGGTAGCGGTGGATGCCGGCGCGCGCCAGGTACAGCAGCGGGATCAGCGCGATCGCCGCCAGCATCTTGTAGACGTAGTTGAGCGTGCCCACGGCGAGGAACAGGTCCATCTTCCAGTGCTGCGGGCCGAGCACGAAGGCGATGTAGAGCACGACGAAACTGTCAACCAGTTGCGACACCGCGGTGGAGCCGGTCGCGCGCAGCCAGGCGTGACGCTCGCCGGTCGCGCGGCGGATGCGGTGGAACACCCGCACGTCGATCAGCTGGCCGAGGATGAAGGCGGTCAGCGAGCCCCAGATCGTCCACAGCCCCTGGCCGAACACCGCGGCGAACGCCGCCTGGTAGTCCGGCACGCCCTGGTCCTTGGCCACGCCCACCCACCACGCCGCCGGCGCCAGGTGGATCGCGACGAAGGCGAACGCGAAGCCGTAGGCGATCAGCCCCGCCGCCAGCCAGCTGATGAAGCGCACGCCGCGGCGGCCGAAGTACTCGTTGACCGTGTCGGTCATGATGAACACGATCGGCCACAGCAGGGTGCCGGCGGTGAAGTCCAGCGAACCGGACTGGCCGAACAGGTTCCATTCCAGCGGCGCGATGCCGAGGGTGTCCTCCAGCGCGAAGATCTTGACGCCGATGAACTCGGCGAGCGCGGCGTTGACGCAGAAGAACGCGGCGAGGCCGACGAACAGACGGGTCGCGCGGTCGTCGAGCACGCGCCGCGCGCCCGACAGCGGCGGCGTGGCGGCGGCAGCGGGCATGTCCATGCTCAGCCTCCGCTCTCCGCGCGCGCCGCCGGCGTCGCGAACGGAATGCTGTCCGGCGCGACCGCGCCGCCGGAGATGATGAAACTCATCGCCTGGTCCACGCTCCAGTCGGTCGGCGTCAGTTGCTCGACCGGCACCACCTCGAGGTAGCCGGAGGTCGGGTTGGGCGTGGTCGGCACGTACACGGCGGCCAGCTCGCGCCCGGTGCCCTGCTCGCGCAGGATGCGGGTGACGAAGCCAACCGACTTCATGTTCCGGTGCGGGAAGTCGATCAGCACCACGCGCTGGGTGCCATCGGGCTGGGTCTGCAGGATGTCGAGCAGCTTGCGCGCGCTGCCGTACACGGTGCTGGCGAGCGGGATCCGGCCGACCAGCGCCTCGAACCAGCGCAGCAGCCGCTGCCCGACCACCCGCCGCGCCATCCAGCCCGAGAGCAGGATCACCACCAGCGTCGCCAGCAATGCCAGCGCGGTCTGCACCCAGCTGTCGTTGAGCCAGCCCCAGCGCTGCGGCTGGCCGGTCGCGATGTTGTGCAGCACCGGCCCGATCAGCGGCCGGCTGATGTCCGACAGCAGGACGAACACGAACTTGACCACCACCCAGGTCAACCAGATGGGCAGCAGGGTGAGCAGGCCGGTGAGGAACAGGCGCTGCAGGCGCTGTCCGGTCGAGGGCGGGGCGGGCATGCGCGGATTCTAAACGCGGGTCGGCGCCGGCGGTCGCCGGACGGTTGCAAAGGCCGGGCGGCGGCTACAGTTCGCGCGCCAGGCGGAAGCCGACGTCGTCGTAGCCGCGCTCGGGATCCAGCGCGCGCTGGCCGCTTTCTCCGCGCCAGCTGCGGCCCGCGCTGAGCCGTTCGCGGCAGCCGCTGGTGCACTCGTCCAGCCATTCGGCCATCGGCTTGCCGGGTTCGCTGGCGGGCAGCGCGCGCGCCTCGCTGGCGCGAGGCAGGCGGTAGCTGTGGCCGGTGCGGCGGCCCAGCCACTGCGCGTAGGCATTGGCGTCGGCCCAGGACACGCACACCACCGGTTGCGATGCGACCTGCTCGAAGCCGGGCGACTTCCACGAGATCGGCTTGACGATCCGCAGCAGCGAGATGCGGGTGCGGCACAGGGCCGCCTCCCGCCCCGTGGCGGCGGCGAAGCGCGCGTAGTCGGCGCGACTGACCTGGCGGGTCGCGGCGGCGACCAGGCCGTTGGCCGCGGACACCAGGCGCATGCCGGGATCGTCCGGCAGCGCGTCGCCCACGCCCGGGATGGCGCGCGCCTGCGCGTCCAGCGCGGCGATCCGCGACGCCGGCAGGCCCAGCGTCTTCGCGTCGGCGACGGTGGCCAGCGCGCGCGAGCGGTCGAAATGGCGGGCGGCGTCCGCGATCCGCGCCTGGACCGCGGCGTCCACCCGCTCGTGCAGTTTCGCCAGCGCCGGCGCGGCCTTGCCCTGTGCCGCCCTGGCGAGCCGTTCGGCATGGCCGACGTAGTCGCGCGCGCGCGCGCCGTCGCCCGTGCCGATGCGGCGCACCGCCTGTTCGGCGAGGGCGTCGATCGCCTGGCCGGTAAGCACCGGCAGGCGCGGGTGGTAGGCGTCGGCGGCCCAGCCTGCGATCAGGCTGGCGGTGGCGTTGGCGTCTTCGGGCGTGGTGAGGTTGCGCGAGGCGAGCTGGCGGGACGCGTCGTCCACCCAGCGCTGCGCGTCGGATACCGGCAGCGGCCGCAACATCGGGTCGACGTCGCCGGCGACCACGTTCTGGCCGGACGCCGCACTCGGGGTGGGCAGGTCGTTCGCCTCGCCGGGGACGGCGCGGAAGAAACCGTCGCCGCCGGGGGGGCCGCCGCGCAGGGCGAAACCGATCGCCGCCGCGCCGGCGAGCATCAGGCCCAGCCAGACCGTGATCGGCCAGCGCCGCACACGGCCGGCGGCGTGTCGCGCGTTGTCGAGGGCGGCGGCGATCGGCGCGCCGCCGTGGCGCGGCACCCGGTCCAGCGCCTCGCGCATCTGCTGCGCGTTGCGGAAGCGCTGGCTCGGCGACTTGGCCAGCGCCTTGTCGAAGAAGCGTTGCCAGTGGCGCAGCGGGCGCGGCAGCCGCGGGATCGGATCCTGCGCGTGCATCACCGCCATCGACAGCGCGTCGCCGGCCACGAAGGGCAGTTGCCCGGTGACCATTTCCCACGCCAGCACGCCGACCGCGTACAGGTCGGCGCGCGCGTCCACTTCCTCGCCGCGTGCCTGTTCCGGCGCCATGTAGGCGGTGCTGCCGACCGCCATGCCGGCGGTGGTCACGCGCGGGCCGAAACGGCGCAGGGCGATGCCGAAATCGGCCAGCAGGGGCCGCTCGGCTTCGTCGAACAGGACGTTCTCGGCCTTGACGTCGCGGTGCACGATGCCGCGCGCGTGCGCGTAGTCGAGCGCCGCGAGCAGCGCGTGCAGGATGCCGCGCACGCGCGGGAAGCCCTGGTCGGCGTCGTCGGCGAAGCTGCGCTGGCCGAGGTGGCCGCGCGCGAGGTACGGCATCGCGTAGTAGGGCAGGCCGGCCTTGGTGCGCCCGACCTCGTGGATGCCGACGATGTGCGGATGCTCGAGCCGGGCGATGGTGCGCGCCTCGTTCTCGAAGCGACGGCGGCTGACCTCGTCGGCCAGCGCCTCCGGCAGCATCACCTTGACCGCGACTTCGCGTTCCAGCGAGACCTGCTCGCCCAGGTACACGGTCGACATGCCGCCGTGCCCGAGCACGCGCAGCAGCCGGTAGCCGGCGATCTCGGGGAGATCGGCGTCCTGTTCGCGTTCGGTCGGCGTGGCGGACATGCGGGCGAGCATACGCTGCGGATGCCGCGGGGGTGAACAGGGGTAGCGGGCGGAATCGTGACCGGGTCGCCGTTGCGGGGAACCGGCGGTGCGGAGCGGGCGCGCCGGTTCAGCCGCGCCAGCACCAGTGCCAGGGTTCGTGGACGATGCCGTGCGGGTTGTCGCGTGGATAGCTCATCACGAAGCCATGGCTGGCGGCGTGGTCCTGCAGCCAGGCGAAGGCGGCGGTGTCCTCGAAGGAGGCTTCGGCCGGCGGCTCGCCGGGCGTGCCGAGGTCGAGCGCGCGGCCGGAGTGGTGCTCGCTGTAGCCGGGCGCGGCGTTGACCGCCAGGATCTGGTCGACGGTCAGCCCGCGCGCCAGCTTGCGTTCGAAGATGCCGAGCTGGTAGTCGTGGCTGCGATAGCCGGAGATCGCGTCGAGCACGAGGCCGTCGCGCAACGCGGCGTCGCGCAGCCGGCGCCAGGCGCGGGCGGCGCCGGGATGCAGCCATAGCGGGCGCCGGTAGCGGTCGTGGCCGGCGAGCGCGAGCCAGGCCGGCTCGGGCACCAGCGGCAGGCCGGTGCGCGCGGCGTACCGGTCGGGATCCAGGCCCAGCCGCTGCAGGCGATCCTGCAGCCGCGACAACGGCAGGGTGGCGACCGGGTCGGCGCCGTCGCGGCGCGGCGTGGGCAAGCGGCGCAGCGCGGCCATGGCGGCGTCGAGCCCCGGGGCGCGCGCGTGGCGCGGGCGCAGCGGCTGCAGGACGCCGCGGGTGACGATGGCGAGGTAGGCGCCGTCGCGCTTGCGGCGCAGCACGCGGTCCGCGCGGGCGAGGGCGCGCGCGTCGTGGCTGGCGCGTGCGTGCAGCAGGCGCGCCGGCCACAGTTCGATCTCCGGCGTGTTGACCAGGATGTCGGCGACGGCGCGCATCCGCGCAGGTTAGCCGTGCGCGGCGGGCGGCGCCAATGCACGCAGGCGCGCCAGCAACTCCTGCGGCCTGGCCGCCTGCAGCAGCAGCGCGTGCTTGCGCGCGGTCGGGAGCCACAGCACCCGCTCGCCGTCGGTGATGCACGCGAACACGCGCTGGAAGCCGCGGGTGCGGAACCAGCCTGCGCGGAAGCCCGGTACCGCCATGCCGTTGCTCTTCAGCCACGGCTTCCACTCCGGATGCTCGTCGAGGGCGCCGACGCGCGCCTGGTCCAGGCGCAACTCGGCGACGTTGAGCCGGGCCCGGTGCCAGCCCGCGACCACCGTCACCACGCCGTCGGCGGCTTCGATCCGGTGGCGCTTGAAGGCGAGCGCGAGGGCCGACCACACGGCGAGCAGCACCAGCAGCGGCACGGCGATCGCGATCGCCTGGTCGACCAGGTGGATGCCCGTGCCCGGCCACCACAGGCGCGGGCCGCCATGCCAGGCGAAGGCCACCAGCAGGCCCAGCCCCGGGAGCCCGACCGCGAGCGCGAACAGCCAGGCGCGCGCACGCGCCGGAGGTGCCTCGAGCTCGAGCACCGTGGCCACCTCAGGCCTCTTTCTTCAGGAACAGGCGCATTGCGTCCACCGGGCTGGCCTGCGACACGGCGACCAGTTCCCAGCCCAGCGGCCCCAGCCGGTCCAGTTCGGCCTGCATGCGCTCGGCCAGCGAGCCGCCGAACAGCTTGACCGGGATTTCCACCACCTTGTGTTGCCAGCGTCCGCTCATTTCGATTCCTCCCTGTCGTCCGTCGCGGGCGGCTTCAGCCGCCCCGCCTTGCGCAGCGCGTCGCGCAGCACGTACTCGATCTGCGCGTTGAGGCTGCGCAGCTCGTCGTCGGCCCAGCGCTGCGCCGCCGCCAGCACGTCGGCGTTGATGCGAAGGGGATAGGCCTTTTTTTCCGCCATGGAGTGCTCTTGTGAAAAGTCCGCACAGGGATGTGCGGGCTTTTGCGCATGGATGTGCGACTAGTAAAGAGTGCCGGCGTTGACCACCGGCTGGGTCGCGCGCTCGCCGCACAGCACCACCAGCAGGTTGCTGACCATCTGCGCCTTGCGTTCCTCGTCGAGCGAGACCACGCCGTTCTTCTGCAGTTCGGCCAGCGCCATCTCGACCATGCCGACTGCGCCGGCGACGATGCGGGTGCGCGCGGCGATGATCGCGTTGGCCTGCTGGCGCTGCAGCATCGCCTGGGCGATCTCGGGCGCGTAGGCGAGGTGGCTGATGCGCGCGTCGATGACGGCGACGCCGGCGTCGGTCAGGCGCTCCTGCAGCTCCTCCTTGAGGTGCTGCGAGATCTCGGCGGCATGGCTGCGCAGGGCGAGCTGGCCGTCCTCGTGCGCGTCGTAGGGGTAGCTGGTCGCCATCGCGCGCAGCGCGGACTCGGACTGGATGTGCACGAAGCTCTCGTAGTCGTCCACGTTGTAGACGGCTTCCGCGCTGTCCATCACCTGCCAGACGATCACCGCGGCGATCTCGATCGGGCTGCCGTCGAGCTCGTTGACCTTGAGCTTGCCGCTCTCGAAGTTGCGCACGCGCAGGGACACCTTCTTCTTGGAGAAGAACGGGTTGTTCCAGCGCAGGCCGTCGTGCTTGACGGTGCCGACGTACTTGCCGAACAGGCTCAGCACCGCCGCCTGGTTGGGCTGCACGGTGTACAGGCCGATCAGGCTGAAGAAGGCCAGCACCAGCACCAGGATGCCGGCGAGGATGCCGGCGACGGAGGCCGGGCCGTTGGCCTCGGCGTCCGGCCCGATGCCGGTGACCAGCAGCCAGATGCCGAACGCGGCGATCAGGATCACCGCCAGCAGGAACGGGATGCCCGGGAGGGAGCGGATGGGGTTTTCTTTCATGGTCTGGTCTCGCTGGTGGCCGGATCGGGCTTGCGATGTATTGATATCAAAATGATATCTAACTTGCAAGTCGGGCCACCCGGTGCGCCTGGGGCGTGGCGGGCGGGAGAGGTCGGCAGGACCGTATGCGCCATGGATGGCGCATCCGAGCCTCCATGGATGGATTCACGGCGTGTCCTGCCGGCCTTTCCCGTCCGCCGCGCTTGCCGCGCTCTCGCAACCTTCTAGGGGTTGAGATAGAACAGCGGAGCCGGCCGTGATTCGCCGGTGGCGTACAACGCCTGCCCGGCCGGGGTCCAGGCCAGGGCCTCGGCCTGCGGCAGCCAGGGCAGGGGATGCACGGCCGGGCGCCGGGCCACGGCGCGCGCCCAGCCCTCGTCGCCCCGGCGGCGGTAGAGCAGCAGCTCGGAATAGGTGAGCACCGCGAGGGTGCGGCCGTCGGGCGCGAGGTCCGCCGCGGTCGGCTGGTGCAGCAGGCGCTCGGCGCGCGGGTTGTCGCGCGCGGCGTCGGGATCCGGCGCCGGCACGCCGGCCAGGCGGCCGACCCGGCGCGCGACCTGCAGCCCCGCGCGCTTCGGCCGCAGCGGCAGCACGAACAGCTCCGGCGGCCGGCGCTTCTTCGACACCAGCAGCACCTGCCCGCGCGCGGCGTCCACCGCGACCGCCTCGCAGTCGCGCGCGCCGTCCGGCCAGCGGAAAGCGACCGACCAGGCGGGAACGAGGGTGCCGCCCGCGAGTTCGCGCGGCTCCTCCACCACGTGCAACTGCACGGTGTGGCGCAGGCCGCCGTTGTCGCCGGTGTCGGCGATCAGCAGGTAGTGGCGGCCGTCGAGTTCGAACGCGGACAGGTCCTCCCAGTCGGTGTTGGCCACGCCGCGGACGCGGTACTGCGCGCGCAACCCGCCGCGCTTGCCGATCGCGTACAGCACCGGCGCGTTACCGCCGTCGTTGAGCGCCCACAGGGTGTCCGCGTGCACGCGCGAGGCGGCCAGCCCGCTGACCTCGTCCAGGCGCCGGTCCAGCAGCACGCCCGACAGCTGGGCGAACGGCAGCGAGGGCGCGCCGCAGGCCACCAGCAGCAGGGCCAGCGCCAGCGTCGGCGTGAAGCGGCGAGGGAGGCGGGGCGCGGCCATCGCCCAAGCATCGCATGCGTGCCCGACGGCATGAACCGCCCCGGCGAACGCTTAGACTGTCGCCCTTTTCCGCGCCGGACAGCCCATGCCCACGATCGGAACGCCGCTTTCCCCCCACGCGACCCGGGTGCTGTTGCTCGGCTCGGGCGAGCTCGGCAAGGAGGTGGCGATCGAGCTGCAGCGCTTCGGCGTCGAGGTGATCGCCGCCGACCGTTACGCCGACGCGCCGGCGATGCAGGTCGCCCACCGCAGCCACGTGATCGACATGCTCGACGGCGCCGCGATCCGCGCGCTGGTCGCGGCCGAACGGCCGCACCTGATCGTGCCGGAGATCGAGGCGATCCACACGCCGACCCTGGTCGAACTGGAGCGCGAGTTCGCCGAACGCGGCGAAGGCGTGCGGGTGATCCCGACTGCGCGCGCGGCGCGGCTGACCATGGACCGCGAAGGCATCCGCCGGCTCGCCGCGGAGACGCTCGGCCTGCCGGTGTCGCCGTACCGCTTCGTCGACACGCCGGACGACTACCGCGCGGCCGTGCGCGAGATCGGCCTGCCCTGCGTGGTCAAGCCGGTGATGTCGTCCTCCGGTCACGGCCAGACCCTGGTGCGCGGCCAGGACGAGGTGATGCCGGCCTGGGACTACGCGCAGACCGGCGGCCGCGCCGGCGCCGGCCGGGTGATCGTCGAAGGCTTCGTCGACTTCGACTACGAGATCACCCTGCTCACCGTGCGCCATGCCACCGGCACTACTTTCTGCGCGCCGATCGGCCACCTGCAGCGCGACGGCGACTACCGCGAGAGCTGGCAGCCGCAGCCGATGTCGCCGCTGGCGCTGGAGCGCGCGCACGAGATCGCGCGCCAGGTCACCGGCGAGCTGGGCGGCTGGGGCGTGTTCGGCGTCGAGTTCTTCGTCAAGGGCGATGAGGTGTGGTTCTCCGAAGTCTCGCCGCGGCCGCACGACACCGGCCTGGTCACGCTGGCCTCGCAGGACCTGAGCGAGTTCGCGCTGCACGCGCGCGCGATCCTCGGCCTGCCGATTCCGGTGATCCGCCAGCTCGGCCCGTCCGCGTCCTGCGCGCTGCTGGCCGAAGGGCATGGCGTGCCGCGCTTCTCCGGACTGGCCGGCGCGCTGGCCGCGCCCGACACCGCGTTGCGCCTGTTCGGCAAGCCGAGGGTCGCAGGCCATCGCAGGGTCGGCGTGACGCTGGCGCGCGGCGCCGACATCGACAGCGCGCGCGCGACCGCCCGTGCCGCCGCCGCGGCGCTCACGATCGAGTTACTGCCGGATTGAGATGCTCGCAATCAGGCTTTACACGGAGTGGTCATGAACGAAGCCCAGGGATACGCCGTCTTCTTCCACGACGCCGCGCTGGATGCGCTGGGCGAAGCGATCAAGCCCTACCTGCGCGAGAGCGCGCGCGGGACCCACGTGCAGTGCGACGCGATCGACACCGGCGGTTCGCTGATCGAGATGACGCTGCGCCGCGAGAACCGCGACGGCCACTGGACCGTGGTCGAGCTCATGGTGCCGACCAACATGGTGCGCATGATCGTGTCCTGCCAGAGCGACGGCACCTTCGGCTTCGGCCCGCGCGAGACCGAGCCCGCGCCGATGCCGGCGCTGCCGCCGGTCGGTCCGACCGGCGCACCGCCGGCCGCGCGTCCCGACGCGGTGCCCGACGGCACCCGCCTGCCCGCGACCGCGACCGGTGGCGAGGGGCCGGAGGGCTAGCGGACGGACAGGACGCGCTGAAGCGCAGGGCGCGTCGGGTGGGAGAGGTGGGCAGGACCGTATGCGGCATGGATGCCGCATCCGAGCTCCATGGAAGGATTCACGGCGTGTCCCGACCGCCTCTCCCGCCCGGCGCGCTCACGATGCCTGGGCGCGCCCAACGACCGAATGGTTTTCGCTCGCTCAGCGTTCGAACGACATCCGCCGCCACTGGCGCCCGTCGAAACCCTCGAGCGGGCGAAACCGGCGCTTGTAGTCCATCTTGTCGTGGCCGGCGATCCAGTAGCCGAGGTAGAGGTGGCTGCGGCCGTCGCGGCGTGCCCATGCGATCTGCTGCAGGATCGCCAGCGTGCCGAGCCCGCGCGCGGCTTCGTCCGGCTCGAAGAAGGTATAGACCGCCGACAGCGCGTCGTCGGCGAGGTCGGTGACCGCGACCCCGAGCAGCCGGTGGCTGTCGTGCTCGCGCAGTTCGAGGAAGCGCCCTTCGCACCAGCCGCCGATCAGGAACTGGTCGAACTCGGCGACGCCGTGGGTGTCCATCCCGCCGCCGGGATGGCGCGCGGCGAGGTAGCGGCGATAGAGCGCGAAGTGCTCGTCGGTGCGCTCGGCGGGCAGCACGCGGGCGACGACGTCGGCGTTGCGCGCGAGGCAGCGGCGCTGGCTGCGGTCCGGTGTGAAGTCCGCGACCGGGATGCGCACCGCGACGCAGGCGCGGCAGCCCAGGCAGTGCGGGCGGTAGACGAGGTCGCCGGAACGGCGGAAGCCCCAGCCCAGCGCCAGCGGATACAGCCGCGGCAGGCGCGTGTCGCGCGGATCCAGCACGAGGTCGCGCGCCTGACGCCCCGGCCAGTAGCCACAGGGGTGGTCGCCGGTATGGAAGACGCGCAGGTCGTCGTAACCCGCGTCCGCCGTCGTCCTGGTGTTGCCGCCGCCCATGCCGGCAGCATAGCGCGCGCGGCGCGTGAACGCGGCGCGATCAACGCGACGTCGGCACGCAGCGTCGGAGCGGCGTACCGTGCCGGAACCGCACCTCACTGGTACGGTTCGATCACCCGCCAGCCATCGTCGTCCGGACGCACGTCGTACTGGTGCGTCACCGCCATGCCGCCCGTGCCCGTGCGTTCGAGCACGATCGTGCCGGCACCGTTCGCCGCATGCGGGCGGTAGCCGTGGATGGCGAGCGTGGGCGTGCCCGGCGCGCAGCCCGAGGCGGGCACGACGCTGCCCGGCGTCGGCGGCAGCGCCGCCAGCAGCGCGGGCGCCGGGTCGTGGCCGTCCACCGACAGGCACACGGCCTGGCCGGCACGGGTCGGCAGTTCGCCGGCGAGCACCGCGCGCGCGAGCGCGTCCGGCGTGGCCGCGGCGCCGGCTGGCAAGGGCGGCGGGGTGGGTGCGGTCGGGGTCGACTCGTGCAGGGCGAGGAAGGCCAGCGCGATCACTACCGCGATCACCAGCAGCAGCCCCAGCTTGAGCCGCAGCGCGCGCTTGTCGCCGGCGTCGCGCAGCTTCTCGTCGCGCCGGTGCAGGGTCTCCGGCAGGAAGCTGCCCGACGGCGTGCGGGTGGATTCGATCAGCCCCGCCTCGCGCAGGATCGCGCGGCCACGCACCTGGTCTTCCGAGCGGACGATCCATACCGCCGGGGTCGGGCCCTCGCGCGCGCCCTCGCGGTAGCTGAAGTTGCCGCGCAGGCCGCCGCGGTAGGAGCGGCCGTGGGTGACGCGGGTCTCGATGCCCGCCTCCTCCAGCAACTGGGCGACGCGTTCGACGTTCTCCAGGCGCGGGCTGGAAAAGACCTGGCGCATGCGTCAGGCCTTGGGTACGTGCGAGGCGCGTTCGGCGTCGGCGACGACGCGGATCAGCCCTTCCTGCGCGGTGCTGGCGACCAGCCGGCCCTTACGGTCGTAGATCAGGCCGCGGGCGAGGCCGCGCGCGTCCTGCGCGCTCGGGCTGTCCAGCGAATACAGCAGCCAGTCGTCCACGCGGAACGGACGGTGGTACCACATCGCGTGGTCCAGCGACGCCATCTGCACGTTCGGCTGGTAATAGCTGATGCCGTGCGGGAAGGTCGCGGTGCCGAGCAGGTGGAAGTCGGAGGCGTAGGCGAGCAGCGCGCGGTGCAGTTCCGGTGCGTCGCCGACCTTGTCCACCAGGCGGAACCACACCTGCTGGTAGGGCGGCCGCTTGGGCGGGTTCAGTTCGTCGCGCGGATAGACGTGGCGGAACTCGAACGGCCCCATCCGCGACAGCCAGCGCTGGACCTTGTCCGGCAGCGTCGCCAGCACCTCGGGCGCCACTCCCTTGGCCGGCTCGATGTCCTCGGGCATCGGCACTTCCGGCATCGACAGCTGGTGGCTGGCGCCGGTCTGCGGCTCGTGGAAGGACGCCGCGCAGAAGAAGATCACCTGGCCGTGCTGGATCGCGGTGACCCGCCGCACCGAAAAGCTGCCGCCGTCGCGGGTGCGGTCGACGAAATAGACGATTGGATGTTCGATGTCGCCGGCGCGCAGGAAGTAGGCGTGCAGCGAATGCGCGTCGCGCGGCTGCTCCATGGTCGCCTGCGCGGCGGACAGCGCCTGCCCGAGCACCTGTCCGCCGAACACGTACTTGGTGCCGATGTCGCGGCTCTGGCCGCGGAACAGGTTGTCCTCGAGGCGTTCGAGCGAAAGCAGGTCGACCAGCTCGGAGACGGGCGGGGTCATGCGATGGCCGTGGGCGGGGGGCCCGGCATTCTAGCCCGGCGGGATGGGTCGGTCCGCGTTCCAGCGTGGCCCTTTAAAAAGAGCGGCCAAACCTCCCGGGCCCGCGCCCGGGAGGGCGGGGGTATTGCTTTTCCCTTAGCTGGGACGCCGCTGCGCGGCTCTCCCGGCCCGGCGCAGCGCGCCGGGCGTTCGCACGGGCGCGCGGCAGTGCCGCGCAAGCCGCCCGTGCTCACCCATGCCCAGATGCGGGCGCGCGCCATCCATGGCGCGCTGACGCAACACCCCCGCCCTCCCGGTCGCTCGGGAAAGATCCTCGCGGCCTGCCGTAGAGCGGAGCTTGCTCCGCTGCTTTTCCCGCGACTGAGCAGCGGAGCAAGCTCCGCTCTACAGCCAGATCGCAAGAACGGTGGGGGCGCGCCGGGTGGGAGAGGCAGGCAGGACCGTATGCGCCATGGATGGCGCATCCGAGCCTCCATGGACGGATTCACGGCGTGTCCTGCCTGCCTCTCCCGCCCGGCGCGTTTGCGCGTCCAGATGCAGAAGTGGTGCGCGTGCGCTACAAGCGCTACAAGCGCTCCAACGCGACAGCCGCCAGTACCCGCGCCCACGGAAACAGCGGCCCCGGATCGCGCTTGCGGCGCACCAGCACGGCGGGATCGTCGCTGGCCGCGACCTCGCCGGTGTCGAGGTCCTCGTGTCCCGCGATCCATCGCAGCGCCGGCAGGTCCGCCCGCAATTGCCGCAGCAGGGCGATCAGCGCCTCGACCTGCGCTGGCGTGTACGGCTCGTCCATCGCCTGGTGCCGCGAGTCCAGCCAGTGCGGCCAGCGCCCCGTGTTGACCAGTTCGATGCCGATCGAACGCGGGTTGTAGCCGCGGGTGTGGTGGGCGATGCGGTCGTCGGGCACGTAACGGTGGATCGCGCCGTCGCGGTCGACGTAGTAATGGCCGCTGTTGCCGGTCCCGGAGTCGGGATACAGCACCCGCTCGCCGTACTCGCGCGCGGTGCCGAGGTCCGGCAGCTCGGTGCAATGGACGACGACCAGGTCGACGTCGGACAGCGCACGCGCCTGCAGCCGCGCGGCGTAAGGCAGGGGGCTGTCGTGCACCGTCGGCGACGCGGTCGGCATGGACGCGGATGCTAGCATCGCCGCATGTCTTCGCCCCCTCCCGCGCGCACCGGCGTGCGCGGTCACTGCATCCTGTCGCACGGCTTCGAAAGCGGCCCGGACGCGACCAAGGTCACCGCGCTGGCGGAGGTCGCCGAACGCCTCGGCTGGAGCCAGGAACGGCCCGACTACACCGACCTCGACGCCCGCCGCGACGTCAGCGAACTCGGCGACGTGGCGGCGCGCGTGCAGCGCCTGCTCGGGCTGGCGCGGGCGGCCGTTGCGCGTGGGCCGCTGGTGCTGGCCGGGTCGAGCCTGGGCGCGTGGATCTCCGGGCAGGTGTCGCTGCGGGTGCCGGTGGCCGCGCTGTTCCTGCTGGCGCCGCCGGTGGCGATGGGCGACGCGCCTCCGCTGGAGGCCGCGCGCGTGCCGACGGCGATCGTGCACGGCTGGGACGATGAACTGATCCCGTCCGCGGACGTCGTCGCCTGGGCCAGCGCGCGCCGCGCGCGCCTGCTGCTGGTCGACGACAGCCACCGCCTGTCAGCCCACGTGGCCGAAGCCGCGGACGCCTTCGCCGCGCTGCTGGCCACGCTCTAGCCATGCGCTTCTTCGCCAGCTGCGGCAAGGGACTGGAATACCTGCTCGCCGACGAGCTGCAGGCGCTGGGCTGCGCGCGCGCGACCGCCGCGGTCGCCGGCGCCAACGCCGAAGGCAGCCTGCACGACGCGCAGCGCGCGGTGCTGTGGTCGCGCCTGGCCAGCCGCGTGCTGTGGCCGCTCGCAGAGTTCGATTGCGCGGACGAGCACGCGCTGTACGCCGGCGCGCATGCGGTCGACTGGCGCGCACACCTGCCGCCCGGCGCCACCCTGGCGGTGGACGCGCACGTGTCCGGCGGCGCGATCACCCACGCGCGCTACGCCGCGCAGCGGGTCAAGGACGCGGTCGTGGACCGCCTGCGCGCCGACACCGGCACCCGCCCCGACGTCGACCTCGAGGCGCCCGACCTGCGCCTCAACCTGGTCGTGCGCAAGGGCCGCGCGATCCTGTCGGTGGACCTCGGCGGCGGTCCGCTGCACCGGCGCGGCTGGCGCACGGCGCAGGGCGAAGCGCCGTTGAAGGAAACCCTGTCCGCGGCGATGCTGCTGCGCGGCGACTGGCCGCGCGTGTACCGCGACGGCGGCGCGCTGCTCGACCCGATGTGCGGCAGCGGCACCCTGCTGGTCGAAGGCGCGCTGCTGGCGGCGGACGTCGCGCCCGGCCTGCTGCGTTTCGATGGCGCGGCGCCGCCCACCCGCTGGGCCGGCTTCGATGCCGGCCACTGGCGCGCGCTGCTGGAGGAAGCGCGCCGGCGCGCAGCCGCGGGCATGGCCGCACTGCGTCCGGCCTTCCTCGGCCTCGATCTCGACCCGCACGCGATCCGCATCGCCCGCCAGAACGCGCAGGCGGCCGGCGTCGGCGCCGCGATCGACTGGCAGGTCGCCGACGTCGCGCGCCTGCCGGAGCAGGCCGCGCGCTTCGTGCAGGCCAATGCCGCCGCGCCCGGCCTGGTCGCGTGCAATCCGCCCTACGACCAGCGCCTGGCCGCCGACCCGGCGCTGTATCGCGCGCTAGGCGATGCGCTGAAGGCGACCGTGCCGCAGTGGCGCGCCAGCCTGCTGTGCGGCGACCGCGAGCTCGCGCACGCGACCGGCCTGCGCGCGAAGAAGGCCTACCAGCTGTTCAACGGCGCGCTCGAATGCACGCTGCTGGTCGCCGACCCGGTCGCGCCGCCGCCGCGCGCGCCCGACGCCGCGCCGGCGGTGCTCGGCGAGGGCGCGCAGATGGTAGCCAACCGCCTGCGCCGCAACCTGCGCAAGCTGAAGGCCTGGCGCGAGCGCGAAGGCGTGACCTGCTTCCGCGCCTACGACGCCGACCTGCCGGAATACGCCGCGGCGATCGACGTGTACGCGACCGCCGCCGCACAGCCGCAAACCTGGCTGCACGTGCAGGAATACGCCGCGCCCGCCGAGATCCCGGAGGACGTCCAGCGCCGGCGCCGGCAGGACCTGCTGGCCGCGGCCCGCGAGGTGTTCGACATGCCGCGCGAGCGGGTCGCGCTGAAGACCCGCGCGCGCGGCAAGGGCGGCAGCAAGTACGCCGACGTGAGGCAAGGCCCGCCCGGCGCCCGCGGCGAGTTGCTCACCGTGCGCGAGGGCGCCGCGCGGTTGCGGGTCAACCTGTTCGACTACCTCGACACCGGCCTGTTCCTCGACCACCGGCCGATGCGCCTGCGCCTGTACGACGAGGCGCGCGACGCCCGCTTCCTCAACCTGTTCGGCTACACCGGCGCGGCGACCGTGCACGCGGGCCTCGGCGGCGCGCGGCAGACGACCACGGTCGACCTGTCGGCGACCTACCTCGAGTGGTGCGCCGACAACCTGCGCGAGAACGACCTCGGCGGCACCCGCCACCGGCTGGTGCAGGCCGACGCGCTGGCCTGGGTCGAAGCCGACCGCCAGCAATACGACCTCGTCTTCTGCGACCCGCCGACCTTCTCCAACTCCAAGCGCGCGCGCGACTTCGACGTGCAGGCTTCGCACGTGCGCCTGCTCGAGGCGGTGGTCGCCCGGCTCTCGCGCGAGGGCGTGCTGTATTTCTCCAACAACTACCGGCGCTTCCGGCTGGACGTGGAGGCGGTCGCCGGCTTCGCCGAGTGCGAGGAGGTCACGCCGGAGACGATCCCGCCCGACTTCGCCCGCGATCCGCGCATTCACCGCTGCTGGCGGCTGCGGCGCAAGGGCTGACGCGGCGCCGCCGTCCCACCCACGCAACGCAGGTTTCCGCCGCCTGCGCCCCCCTTTCATCGTCTTGCCCGCATCCTTTCGGCAGACCCGAAGCAGGAGGCCGCCATGGCCCGCTCCCCCGACCACGACAGCGCGCGCGTCATCCGCACGGTGCGCGGCATGCCCACCTCCGACGGCGCCGGCGTGCGCCTGACCCGGGTGATCGGCACGCCGCAGCTGGATGCGCTGGATCCGTTCCTGATGCTCGACGAGTTCGGCACCGACCGCGCCGAGGACTACATCGCCGGCTTCCCCGACCATCCGCACCGCGGTTTCGAGACCGTCACCTACATGCTCGACGGGCGCATGCGCCACCGCGACAACCACGGCAACGAGGGCCTGCTGGTGCCGGGCAGCGTGCAGTGGATGACCGCTGGGCGCGGCCTGGTGCACTCGGAGATGCCCGAGCAGCAGGAAGGCCGCATGCGCGGCTTCCAGCTGTGGGTGAACCTGCCTGCGCGCGACAAGATGGGTGAGCCGCGTTACCAGGAATTCGCGCCGGACCGGATCCCGGTGGTCGTGCCCGCCGCGGGCGTCGAGGTCAAGGTGATCGCCGGCGAAGTGGATGGCATCCGCGGGCCGATCGCGCAACCCGCGACCGATCCGCTCTACCTCGACATCGGCCTCGCCGCGGGCGCGAGCTGGGAGTACCTGCTGCCCGACGGCCACAACGCCTTCGCCTACGTGTTCGAAGGCGCGGCGACGGTGGGCGAGGGCGATGGTGCGCGCCCGCTGGAGACGCACACGCTGGGCGTGCTCGGCGGCGGCGGGCAGTTCACGGTGCGCGCGGGCGATGCGGGCGCGCGCCTGCTGCTGGTCGCCGGACGGCCGCTGCGCGAGCCGGTCGCGCGCCACGGGCCGTTCGTGATGAACACCCGCGAGGAGCTGATGCAGGCCTTCGTCGACTTCCAGGAAGGCCGTTTCTGACCCTGCGGCGCCGCCGGCCTAGGGGCCGGCGACCTGCTCGCCGCGGCTGCTGAAGTGCAGCGACTGCGCCAGTTGCAGCGAGGCCGCCAGCGCGTCCTCGCCGCGCGCCTGCACCCAGATGTGCGCGGAGCGCCCGTCCGGCAACGCCAGCAGCGTCTCGCGCGCCTCCACGCCGGGCTGCGCGGCCAGCTCGGCGCGGTACCAGTACATCTCCTGACCGTCGATGCGGCCCTCTTCCTCGCGGTTGCTGCGCTGCGGTTCGAAGGTCGGTTCGGCCGAGACGTACAGGCCGAAGGCTTCCGACCCGTCGGCGCGCAGGGCGCGGCACAGGTCGGCGTCGCCGGCGGCGCGGTATTCCCAGGTGAGGCCGGCAGCGGCCGGCAACTGCGGACAGGGAACGGGTGCCTGCGTCGCGGCCGGTGCCGTCTCGACGGGTGCCGGCGCCGCGGCGGGTTGGGTGGTGGCCTCCTGCGCGTGAACGGCTCCGGCCAGCAAGCCTGCGGCCAGCCAGGGCAGCACGGTGGTCTTGTGCATGCGATCGCCCCCCGAGCGGTCGTGTTTTTGGACTACGCCCGGACCTTAGTCGGAAACGCCCGCGTTGACAAATGCGTGCGCCTCTGTTCCGGCGGCGCGCGCGTGCCGTTCGTCGGGCCGCCGGGGGCGCGGCTAGGGCGCCGGCTCGAGCGCCAGGCGCGCGCGCGGCGCCGGCCCGCGGCCGAGTTCGAGCAGGCGCAGGCTGCGTCCGTCCTCCAGCGCCTGCCGGCGCGGTTCAACGCCGGTGTGCAGGCTGAATGCATGTGGCGCGCCGCCAACGGGCGTCCACTCCACGGCGATTTCGGCATCGCCCGCCCAGACGCACTGCACGTCCGGCGCGCAACGCGAATCGTTGACCAGGCGCAGGTACCGCAGGCTGCCGCCGGCGAGCGCGGCCTGCTCGCCGGGGCGCAGGGAGACCATCGTCGTGCCGGGGCCGGTGTCGGCCGCGGCGCGGGCCTGCGGCGCGGGCGGGACCGCGATCGCGCTGCAGGCGCACAGGACGGGCAGCAGCAGGGCGGGCAGGGAGCGGCGCAGGCGGGAGGCGGGCATGGCAAGCTTCCGGGCGGACGATGCCTGCCAGTCTAGGCACGGTTGCCCGCGCCGCCGGCTGAACCGGGCGGGTGCGCGGCGCGCAGCGCGTCCAGCCGCGCCAGCAGGGCGCCCGGGTCGACCGGTTTCACCAGGTGCGCGTCGAAGCCGCAGGCCGTGCTGCGCTCGCGGTCGGCGTCCTGGCCCCAGCCGGTGGTCGCGAGCACCGCGATGTCGCGGCCGCCCGGCAGGGCGCGGATCAGCCGGCAGGTCTCGTAGCCGTCCAGCAGCGGCATGCCGATGTCGAGCAGGACCACGTCCGGCCGCCGTTCCTCGATCGCCTCCAGGCAGGCGCGGCCGTCGTACACGGTGCGCACGTCGTGGCCGCTCATGCGCAGGAACAGGGCCATGGAGTCGGCGCTCTCGTGGTTGTCGTCGGCGACCAGCACCGATTGCGCGCGGTGCGCCGGAGGCTCGCGCTCCGGCACGGCGTCGGCGGCGACGCCGGCGCGGGCCAGCAGGGGCAGGCGGACGACGAACTCGCTGCCCTTGCCCAGCCCGTCGCTGTGCGCCTCGACGCTGCCGCCGTGCTGCTCGACCAGGCTGCGCACCAGGGTCAGGCCGATGCCCAGGCCGCCCTGCGCGTGGGTGCGGGTGTGTTCGCACTGCGCGAACAGGTCGAACACCTGCACCAGCATCTCCGCCGGCAACCCGATGCCGGTGTCGCACACGCTGACCTCCACGCTGTCGGCATGGGTGCGCGTCTTGATCACGATGCGACCGCCCGGCGGCGTGTATTTCGCCGCGTTGTTGAGCAGGTTGGTGAACACCTGCGCCAGCCGCATCGGGTCGGCGTCCAGCATCACCGTGGTCGGCGGCAGGTCGACCTCGAGGCGGTGCCGGCCCTGGTCGATGTGCGGGCGGCTGGTTTCCACCGCGGTCGCGATCACCTCGGCGAGCGGCACCGCCCGCTTGCGCAGGTCGATGTTGCCGCGGGTGATGCGCGAGACCTCGAGCAGGTCGTCCACCAGCCGCACCATCAATCCGACCTGGCGTTCCATCATCGCGTGCAGGCGGGTGACCTGCGGATCGCCGTCTTCGCGCAGGCGCAGCACGTGCAGGCAGTTGCGCATCGGCGCGAGCGGGTTGCGCAGCTCGTGGGCGAGGGTGGCGATGAACTCGTCCTTGCGCCGGTCGGCGGCGACCAGCGACTCCTGCATGCGCCGCGAATCGGTGAAGTCGAGCATGGAACCCAGCAGCTGCAGCGGCCGCCGCGCCTCGCCCTCGCCGGTGAACAGGCACTGCGCGCGTTCCACGATCCAGCGGACCTGGCCGTCCGGGTGCAGCTGGCGCATCTCCATGTGGTACTGGCCGTCGCCCTCCGGATCCAGCGCGGCCCGCAGGGCTTCCCCGGCCTGGCCGCGGTCGTCGGGGTGGATGCTGGTCATCCAGTCGTCGAGGGTGAGCGGTCCGCTCGGCGGCAGCCCGCAGATCTCGCGGCAGCGCGCGTCCGCCTCGAAAACTCCGCCATCCGGCTCGTAGCTCCAGATGCCGACCTGCGCCACCCGGGTCGCCAGCGACGCGCGTTCCTCGCTCGCGCGCAGGCGCTCCTCGGCCTGCTTGCGGCCGGTGATGTCCAGCGCCATCACCACCACGTAGCGGCGGCCGTCGCGCAGGGTGCCGGGGGCTGCCGCGCTCAGGTTCCAGACCAGCCGCGCGCCGTCGCGCGTCGTCACGTCCAGTTCCCGCTGCAACAGCGAGCCGCCGCCGGCGAACAGCCGACGGACCGCGCCTGCAAGTCCTTCCTCGTCGCCGGCGCGGTAGGCGCGGGCGAGCAGGGCGCGCAGGGCGTCGCGATCGTGCAGGGTATAGCCGGTCAGCCTGGTCCACGTGCGGCTGAGCTGCAGGACCTGGCCGTCCTCGGCATGCAGCAGCACCGGGATCGGCGCGTTCTCGATGGTGCGCCGGAACTGCTCGCCGCGCTCGCGCAGCGCCGCCTCCGCATGCACCCGCTCCAGCGCCACGGTCGCGCTGCGGCTGGCGATCTCCAGCATCGTGCGTTCGGCCGCGGTGGGACTGCGCGGCGCGCGGTAATACACCGCGAAGGTGCCCAGCAGCGCGCCGCGGCTGGACAGGATCGGCACCGACCAGCCGGCGCCGATCCCGTGCGCGGCGGCCAGCGCGCGCACGTGCTCCCAGTCCGGATCGGTGGTCACGTCGTGGACGAAGACCGGCTCGCGCCGGCTCGCCGCGGCGGCGCAGGAGCCGTAGCCCTCGCCGATCGGCACCGCCGTGGTCGCCGCCAGGAAGTCGGGGGCCAAACTCGGCGCCGCGGCACAGCCGAGGGTGCCGTCCGGCTGCGCCAGCAGGATCGCGGCGCGCGCGCCGTAGTCCAGCGCGTCCTCGATGACGGTCGCGAGGCCGAGCAGCACCCGTTGCAGGGGCGCGCCGCGGGCCATGTCCTCGAGCACGTCGCGCAATCCGGCCTGCAGCAGCTCGCCGCGCTTGCGCTTGCCGATGTCCATGCCGACGCCGATCAGCCCGCGCAGGCGGCCGCGCGCGTCGCGCACCGCGTTGACGTTGCACTGGATCCAGCGCACCGAGCCGTCCTGGTGCCGCAGCCGCTTCTCGATCGCGAAGCCGGGCGCGCCGGCCACGACCCGGGCGACCGCCGCGTTCCAGGCCTCGACCGTGGGCGCGTCCATCAGCTCGTGGTAGGACATCGACAGCAGGACGTCCTCGGGATAGCCGAGCAGGTCGCGCCAGACCGGGTTGACGTAGGTGAGGCGGGCGCGCGCGTCGCAGGTGAAGACGGCGGCCGGCAGTGCGTCGAAGACGCGGCGCTGCGCGGCGGCGGCGTCGGGACTGTCGCCGCTGAGCGTGCGCAGGACCATGGACTGCCTCGTGCTGGGTCCCGACCCTCCGGCGTGGGGCCGCGAAGCGGGGGTTCCACGACGCCTTAGCGCGAGACTCCTTAGCGACGCATCAAATCGGTGTTAACGGCGCGTTGCGCCCGTCCAGCCCCGATGAACGGTTCAAGCCAGCCGGCGCGCGGCCCGGTGCCGCCCCCATTCAGCGCCAGATCGCCGCCTGCTGCTCCGTCGGCAGCTGCATCGGCGTGCCGGCCTTGCAGGAGAACGCCTCACCGAACGCCGGCAGGTTGGCGAGGGTGGCGTTGCCGCGGGCCTGGCCCGGGGCGTGCACCTCGACCGCGGCCAGCCGGGTGGCGACGTCCTCGCTGGCCTGCTGCGGCCACAGCCGCGCCCAGCCGGCGAAGAAGGCGCGGCGGGCGGCGTCGTTCGCGTCCGGCTGGGCGGCGGAGAACGCGTCCAGCGCCAGTTCGACGCCGGCGAGGTCGGCGGCGTTCTCGTCGCGGGTGCGCGTGCCGTCCACCGCCAGGGTCGTGCCCGGCCACTGGTAGCCGCCGTACTGGCCGACCAGCGGCGCCAGCTTCGCGTTCCAGGCGCTGGCGTCCGCCGGCGTCCACCAGTCGCGGACCACGCCCTTCGCGTCGACGTGGCGCCCGGTCGCATCGAAGCCGTGGGTCAGCTCGTGGCCGACCAGCGCGCCGAGCGCGCCGTACTGCGCGGCCGGTTCCTGCGCCGGATCCAGCACCGGCGCCTGCAGCATCGCGGCGGTGATCACCAGCCGGTTGTGGGCGAGGTCGTAGTGCAGCGCCGGCTGCTGCGGCAACACGTCCCAGCGCAGCGCGGCGTTGCCCTTGCCGATCCGGCGCATCTCCTCGCGGTGGCGCCAGGCCGAGGCGATCAGCATGTTGGCGCCGAAGCTGCCGCGGCCCATCGGCTGGATGGTGAAGTCGGGATCGTGTTCCGGCGCGCCGACCTCGATCCGCAGCGCGGCGAGCTTGGCCTGCGCTTCCGCCTTCGCCGCCGGGCTCATCCAGTCCGCGCGCGCGAGGGCGCGGCCCAGCGCGTCGCGCACGCCGGTCGCGATCTCCTGCGCGCGGGCGCGGTCGGCATCGGTCAGGTAGCGGGCGACATAGTCGTGGCCGAGCATCGGCCCGGCGGCGCGGTTGATCGCGTCCAGCACCTGCTGCGGCCGCGGCGCGGGCGTGGTTTCGCCGCGCAGCACGCCGCCGCGGAAGGCGAAGTCGACGTCGCGCCACGCCTTCGACAGGTACGGCGCCATCGCCGCGCCGACCTGGTAGCGCAGGTAGGCCTTCCACTCGGCGGGCTTGAGCTGGTCCACCATCGCGTCGAGCTGGGCGAACAGCTGCGGGTTGGCTAGCGACACGCGGTCGTCCTTGACGCCCTGCGCCTGGAGGAAGTCGGCCAGGCGCAGGTGGCGGTACTGCTTGCCCAGCGCCGCGGCGTCCACCGGCGCGTAGTTGCCGCGCGGGTCGGCGATCTCGGCCAGCGGCCTGGCCAGCTGCGCGATCCGGCCCTCGATGCCGAGCACGGCCTGGGTGTCGGCCTGCAGGTCGGCGGGCTTGCTGCCGGTCAGCGCCAGGATCTTCGAGACGTAGTCGGTGTAGCGCGCCATCACCGCGCGGGTCTGCGGGTCGTTGCGGGTGTAGAAGGCCGGGTCGGGCAGGCCCATGCCGCCCTGGCTGAAGTAGCCGATGGTGCGGTCCAGGTCCTGCAGGTCGAGGTCGGCGCTGAAGTTGAAGGCGACCGGGATGCCGACCTGGTGCAGCGCGGCGATCGCGGCGGGAATGTCCTTCTCGCGGCGGATCGCGTCGATGCGCGAGAGCAGCGGCGCGATCGGCTGGGCGCCGTCGCGCTCGATCGCCGCCTCGTCCAGGCCGCTGGCCCAGAAGTCGCCGAGCAGCTTGCCGATCCCGCCCTGCGCCTGCATGTCGGCGTTGAGCAGGTCGATCTGCTGCTGGCGCGCGCGCTGGGCGAGCTGGCCGAGCGCGGATTGCATGCCCGAGCCGCTGACCGCGTTGGCCTTCAGCCAGTCGGCGTTGACCTCGGCGTAGTAGTCGCGGCAGGTCGCGCTGACCGCCGGCGCCTTGGCCGCGCGCTTGCGCTTCTTCGCGGCGTCGGCAGGCGCGGTCGCGAACGTCAGCAGGGCGATGCCGAGGGCCAGCAGCAGCGGGCGCGACAGGGTCATGGGCGTTCGGTCCGTGTCGGGGGCGGCCGAGTGTAGCAAGCAGGTCGCGGATGCCAATGAACGCGATCGGCTCCGAAGGAACGCGCGATCCCCGGAAAAGAAGAAGGCCCGGTTGCCCGGGCCTTCCTCGGTTCAGCACCGCGTGCGTCAACGCGTGCGCGTCACCAGATCGACACGCGCTCGGCGTCAGCGCGCACCATCGCGTCCCCGGCCTTGCACTCGAAGGCGGCGGCGAAGGTCGGCAGGTTGGACGGCGCGCCGATCGCGCGGAACTCGGCCGGCGCGTGCGGGTTGGTCGCCACCAGCTCCTTCATGAAGTCCGGCGTCATCTTGTCGCGCCACACCGTGGCCCAGCTCAGGAAGAAGCGCTGGTCGCGGGTGAGGCCGTCGATCATCGGATCCGGCTGGCCGGCGGTCGCGGCCTGCAGGGCGTCGTAGGCCGTGGCCAGGCCGCCCAGGTCGGCGATGTTCTCGCCCAGGGTCAGCTTGCCGTTGACGTGCATGCCAGGCAGCGCCTCGTAGCCGTCGAACTGCCTGACCAGCTTGTCGGTGCGTGCGGCGAAGCCCTTGGCGTCCGCCTCGGTCCACCAGTTCTCGAAGTTGCCGGTCGCGCCGAAGCGGCTGCCCTGGTCGTCGTAGCCGTGGGTCATCTCGTGGCCGATGACCGCGCCGATGCCGCCGTAGTTGAGCGCGTCGTCCGCGTTGGGATCGAAGAACGGCGGCTGCAGGATCGCCGCCGGGAACACGATCTCGTTGCGCAGCGGGTTGTAGTAGGCGTTGACCGTCTGCGGGGTCATGCCCCACTCGGTCTTGTCCACCGGCTTGCCGATCTTGGACAGCTGCCACTTGTAGTTGAACGCGTTGGCGGCCTCGACGTTGCCGAGGTAGCTGTCGCGCGAGGTGGACAGGCCGCTCCAGTCGCGCCACTTGTCCGGGTAGCCGATCTTCGGGGTGAAGCTCGCCCACTTCTCCAGCGCCTTCTTCTTGGTGTCGGCGCTCATCCAGTCGAGCTTCTCGATGCGGGCCTTGAGCGCGGTGCGCAGGTTGTCGACCAGCTTCTCCATGCGCGCCTTGGACTCGGCCGGGAACGCCGCGTCCACGTACAGCTGGCCGAAGGCCTCGCCGGCGCCGTCCTCGACGGTGCCGAGCACGCGCTTCCAGCGCGCCTTCTGTTCCTTCTGGCCGCGCATGACCTTGCCGTAGAACGCGTAGTTCTCGTCGGCGAAGGCGTCGCTGAGGTAGGGCGAGGCCTGGTCCACGGTGTGGAAGCGCAGGTACGCCTTCCACTGCGCCGCCGGCACGTCGGCCAGCATGCGGCTGACCTCGGCGTGGAAGTCCGGCATCGCCAGCGAGAAGGTCTCCTGCGGCGCCAGCCCCTGCGACTGGAAGAAGGTGGTCCACGGGAAGTTCGGCGAGACCTTGTCGGCCTCGGCCATGGTCACCGGGTGGTAGTACAGCGACACGTCGCGCGAGAGCTCCTCGCTGGACCTGGAGGCCTTGGCCAGGCGGGTCTCGAACGCGATCACGTCCTTCGCCTGCTTCGCTGCGTCCGCGGCCGGCACGCCGGACAGTTCCAGCACCCTGGCGACGTGTTGCTCGTAGGCGGCCAGCTTGTCCTGCTTGTCCTTGTCGAAGTAGTAGTTCCTGTCCGGCAGCCCGAGCCCGCCCTGGGTGGCGTAGGCGATGTTCATGTCGGAGTTCTTGAAGTCGGCCTCCGGGCCGAAGCCGAACAGGAAGCCCTCGCCGCGCGCGTAGGAATCGCGCAGCCAGTCGGCGATGGAAGCCTGGTCGGTCAGCGCGTCGATCGAGGCGAGGCGGTCCTTCAGCGGCGCGATGCCCTGCGCGTTGATCTTCGCCTCGTCCATGCCGGTGGCGTAGAGGTCGCCGACGATCTTCTCGATGCCGGTGGCGTCCGCGTGGGCGGCGGCCTGCTCGGCGAGCTGGTGGCGCACCGCCAGCGAGCGCTCGGCCAGCATGTCGAACGCGCCCCACGAGGAGCGGTCGCCGGGGATGTCGTTGGCCGCCAGCCACTTGCCGTTGACGTAGCCGCCGAAGTCGGCGCAGGCGTCCTTCGCCTGGTCGAGGTCGGACAGCTGGAAGCGGTTGACCGGCGGCAGCTTCGCCTCGTCGAGGACGAAGCGCGGCGCGCCGGCGGTGTCCGCCGCCTGCGCCTCGCCGGCGCCCTGCTTGCTGCAGGCGCCGAGCGCGAGGGTGGAGAGGAGGGCGACGGCGAGGACCGTCGGCCGCAGCGTGGAGCGATGGTTCATTGGGTTCCCCGTTGGCCGCGATGCGGCGCGTTGATGTTTGCGGTTTCCCGCGGTGACGCCACGCGCCGTCGTGGCGCGTGGCGCCTGGCGCGTCACCAGATGACGACGCGCTTGTCCTCCGGCCGCACCATCGCGTCGCCGGCCTTGCACGAGAAGGCCTGGGCGAAGGCCGGCATGTTCGACGGCGCGCCGATCGCGCGGAAGTTCGCCGGCGCGTGCGGGTCGGTGTTCAGGCGCACCTTCAGCTCGTCCGGCGTGTAGTTGCGGCGCCACACCGTGGCCCAGTTCATGAAGAAACGCTGGTCTTGGGTGTAGCCGTCGACCTTGTCCTGCGCCGACTTGCCGGCGTCCGCCAGCGCCTTCTGCAGGGCGTCGTAGGCGACGGTCAGGCCGCCGAGGTCGGCGATGTTCTCGCCCAGGGTCAGCTGGCCCTTGACGTGCAGGCCGTCGATCGAGACGTAGTCGTCGAACTGCTGGACCAGCTTCGCGGTGCGCGCCTCGAAGCCCTTGCGGTCCGCCTCCTGCCACCAGTTGGCGAAGTTGCCCTTGGCGTCGAACTGGCTGCCCTGGTCGTCGTAGCCGTGCAGCATCTCGTGGCCGATCACCGCGCCGATGCCGCCGTAGTTGAGCGCCGGGTCCGCCTTCGGGTCGAAGAACGGCGGCTGCAGGATCGCGGCCGGGAACACGATCTCGTTCTGCTGCGGGTTGTAGTAGGCGTTGACCGTCTGCGGGCTCATGCCCCATTCGGTGCGGTCGACCGGCTTGCCGACCTTGCCCATCAGCCAGTCGTGGTTGAACTTGGTCGCGGCCAGCACGTTCTGCAGGTAGCCCTCGCGCGAGGTGGCGAGGCCGTCCCAGCTGCGCCACTTGTCGGGGTAGCCGACCTTGGGCATGAAGCTGTCCCACTTCTCGATCGCCTTGGCGCGGGTCTCGGCGCCCATCCAGTCGAGCTTCTCCAGGCGCGCCTTGAGGGCCACGCGCAGGTTGCCGACCAGTTTCTCCATCTCCTGCTTGGACTCGGCGGGGAAGTACTGCTTGACGTAGAGCTGGCCGAGCGCCTCGCCGACCGCGTCCTCGGTCGCGCCGAGCACGCGCTTCCAGCGCGGCTTCATCTCCTGCTGGCCGCGCAGGGTCTTGCCGTAGAAGGCGAACTGCTCGTCGGCGAAGGCGTCGGACAGGAAAGGCGACAGCCCGTCGATCAGGTGCGCGCGCAGGTAGGCCTGCCACTGCGCGACCGGCGCGTCGGCGACCATCTTGTCGAGCTCTGCGAAGAACTTCGGCTGCGACAGCGAGAAGCCGTCCACGCTCACGCCCTGCGCCTCCAGGAACTCGCTCCAGCGGAAGTGCGGCGACAGCTTGTCGGCCTCGGCCACGCTCACCCAGTGGTACTGCGCCTTCGGGTCGCGCAGCTCGATCGGCGACAGCGATGCCTTGGCCAGGCGGGTCTCGAAGGCGAGCACGTCCCGCGCCTGCTTGTCGGCGTCGGCCTGGGCCACGCCGGCGTTCTGCAGCTGCTTGCTGACGTGGGCGACGTAGGCCTCGCGGAGCTTCTTCCAGCTGTCGTCGCCCGGCTTCGGGCCGTCCTGCAGGTAGTAGGCCTTTTCCGGCAGGGCGAGGCCGCCCTGGTCGGCGTAGGCGATGACCTTCTGCGAATCCTTGAAGTCGGCGTTGGAATAGAACGCGAACACGTCGCCCAGGCCCTGCGCGAACTGCTCGCGCAGGTAGCCGGCGATGTCCTCGGGCGACTTCAGCGCGTCGATCTTGGCCAGCATCGGCTGGATCGGCTGCGCGCCGGCGGCGTTGACCGCCGACTCGTCCATGCCGGTCGCGTACAGGTCGCCGACCAGCTTCTCGACGCCGGTCGCCTCGCCGTTGCCGGCGGCTGCCTCGGCGATCTGCCTGCTGGCCGCGAGCGAACGCTCGGTCAGCATCTCGAAGCTGCCCCAGGTGGTGCGGTCCGCCGGGATCGGATGCGCTGCCAGCCACTTGCTGTTGACGAAGTCGGCGAGGTTGTCGCAGACGTTCTTGCTGGTGTCGAGGTCGGCGACCGCGAACTGCGCGGTCGGCGGCAGCTCGGCGGCGGGCGCGGGGGTGTTGGTGGTCGCGGTGGCGTCGGCGGGCGCCGCAGGCGCGGCCTGCTCCTGCTTCTGGCAGCCGGCGATGGCGAGGGAGACGGCGAAGGACAGCAACAGCATCTGGGGCTTGCGCATCGAGGACTCCGGCCCGGGACGGGCGGCAGGTGGGCGTCCGGCCAGCGGCCGGGCAGGACGGGTCAGCTTGCCCGAAGGCACCGCCGGACTGTAGCGGCGGCCCGGCGGGCCAGCGGGTGTCGAAGGTCATAGGCCGGCGCTAACGCTTTCTTACGGCGGCGGACCGGTCTGGCGCCGTTGCGGCCGGCGCCTGGCGCGGGCCGGCTGAACACCCGCAGGTGCGCCGCTGGCGCCGCGGCGCCCGTTCCCGTAAAGTGCGCCGGTTCGCGCACGGCTGATCCGTTTTCCAGCCAAGCCGCATCGCAGGCCATCGGCCTGCCGCAGCTTCCGCACGCCTTTCGTCGCGCCGACACGGTCCCGGTTTCCCGGCGCCGTCAAAACCCACTCGCAGCGCGGTTTCCCAGGAAAGCTTCGAGTCCGCGTCCGGCCCCGCCGCGACGCTCCATCGGAGTTTCCAATGACGTTCGAATCCCTCGGGCTCGCGCCCGCGCTGCTGCGTGCGCTCGCCGACCACGGCTACGCCACGCCTACCCCGATCCAGGCCGAAGCGATCCCGCTGGTGCTGGCCGGCCACGACGTGCTCGGCGGCGCCCAGACCGGCACCGGCAAGACCGCCGCGTTCGGCCTGCCGCTGCTGCAGCAACTCGCCGCGTCCGGCAAGCCGGCGGCCGGCCCGCGCAAGCCGCGCGCGCTGGTGCTGGTGCCGACCCGCGAGCTGGCGGTGCAGGTCAGCGACAGCCTCAAGGCCTACGGCCGCCACCTGCGCCTCAACGTGACCACGATCTTCGGCGGCGCCGGCATGCAGCCGCAGGTGGACAACCTGCGCCGCGGCGTGGACATCCTGGTCGCCTGCCCGGGCCGCCTGATCGACCACCTGCAGCAGGGCACCGCCAAGCTCGACGGCGTCGAGCTGCTGGTGCTGGACGAAGCCGACCGGATGCTCGACATGGGCTTCCTGCCGGCGATCAAGCGCATCCTCGCGCGGTTGCCGCAGCAGCGGCAGACGCTGCTGTTCTCGGCGACCTTCGAGGCGCAGATCAAGCAGCTGGCGCTGGAATTCATGCGCGAGCCGCGCCAGGTTCAGGTGGCCGCGCAGAACACCATCGCCGACACCATCGTGCACCGCGCGCACCCGGTGGACGGTGCGAAGAAGCGCGACCTGCTGATCGACATCCTCGCCGCGCGCCACACCGAGCAGGTGCTGGTGTTCGGCAAGACCAAGCACGGCTGCAACCGCCTCGCCGAACAGCTGGAGAAGGCCGGCCTGCAGGCGGTCGCGATCCATGGCAACAAGAGCCAGGCGGCGCGGCAGAAGGCGCTCAACGCGTTCAAGGCCGGCAAGGCGCGGGTGCTGGTGGCGACCGACGTCGCCGCGCGCGGGCTGGACATCCCCGACCTGCCGCTGGTGATCAACCACGACCTGCCGATGGTCGCCGAGGACTACGTGCACCGGATCGGCCGCACCGGCCGCAACGGCGCGCGCGGCGAGGCGCTGTCGCTGGTGTCGCCGGACGAAGCGCAGCTGCTGCGCCAGATCCAGCGCATGCTCAAGGCCGAGATCGCGATGGAGCCGGTCGCCGGCTACGAGCCGAGCCGGCCGATCCGGACCGACGCGGCGCCGTTCAACGCGAACAAGGCGCCGCGTGGCGGCCGCCCCTCGCGCGGCAACCGCCCGCACGGCAAGCCCGAGCAGCGCGGCGCGCACGCCGGGCCGAAGCAGCATCGCGGCACCCCGCAGCAGCGTCGCGAAGGGCAGGGCGGCCGCCCGGCCGGCCGGCGCGACACGCGGGCCTGAGGCACGAAGCCCGCGGCAATCCGGGACCGGTCCCCTTGGGCGACAACAGTCGGCGGTGCATGGCGCACGCCGGCTTCTTTGCTTCCGCGGTGCTTGATGGGCTGGAAAAAGCGTGGGCTTCGGACGGGCGCAACGCCTTGGGTGGGGAGTGCTCCGCCCTCCTGACGACCTCCTGTCTTTAAGTCGGGTCGCAGGCCATCCATGGCCTGCTCTCCGCACCCCCCACCCAAGGCGCCACGCTCGGGCGCTGGTGGGTTCGTAGCTTCGGGCGTCTCTGGAAGCGGCTGCGACGTGTCCGGCTGCAACGAGTTGGGTTCTAAGGCCAGATCGCGAAATAGGTGGGGCGCGTCGGGTGGGAGAGGTGGGCAGGACCGTATGCGCCATGGATGGCGCATCCGAGCCTCCATGGATGGATTCACGGCGTGTCCTGACCGCCTCTCCCGCCCGGCGCGCTCGCGCATCTGCTGTTTGAGCAGCGTCCTGGGCCCGCGCCCGGGAGGGCGGGGGTATTGCTTTTCCCCTTAGCAGGACATCCTGTCCTGATGCGGGGCGCGCGCCGTCCATGGCGCGCTGACGCAACACCCCCGCCCTCCCGGTCGCTCGGACAGGTCCTGGCGACTTGCTTGCTACGCGCTACGCGACCGCGAGAGCGGTGGGGGCGCGTCGGGTGGGAGAGGTGGGCAGGACCGTATGCGCCATGGATGGCGCATCCGAGCCTCCATGGATGGGTTCACGGCGTGTCCTGACCGCCTCTCCCGCCCGGCGCGCTGCTCCGGTACGCGCTGGGTCTCCTTCGGCCCCGGCTCGCATCACGCGCAGGACGTGTTCTATCGTGGCCGCCTTCCCGCTGCCGGAGACGTCCATGCGTGGCTCGATCCTGACCTTCGCCATCGCGCTGGCGGTCGCGTCCGCCCCGGCGTTCGCCGCGGCGCCCGCGGCCGAAGCGCAGACCGCCGACGCCCGCCTGCAGGCGATCGGCAGCGCGCCGTCCGCCGCGCGCATCGAGGCCGACGTTCGCACCCTGGCTGGCTTCGGCACCCGCCACACGCTGTCGGACTGGAACTCGGACACCCGCGGCATCGGCGCGGCGACCCGCTGGCTCAAGGCGCAGTTCGAGACGATCTCGCGCGACTGCGGTGGCTGCCTGGAAGTCATCGAAGTGGCGGACACCGTGTCGGGCGAGCGCATCCCCACCCCCACCCGCGTCGTCGACGTGATCGCGATCCAGCGCGGCAGCGCCGATCCCGACCGGGTGGTGATGATGAGCGGCGACATCGACTCGCGCGTCAGCGACGTGATGGACGCGACGTCCGATTCGCCCGGCGCCAACGACAACGCCTCCGGCCTCGCCGGCACCCTGGAAGCCGCGCGCGTGCTGTCGAAGTACCGCTTCCCCGCGACGATCGTGTACGCTGGGCTGTCCGGCGAGGAGCAGGGCCTGTACGGCGGCAAGATCCTCGTGGCGTACGCGAAGGCGCACGGCTGGCGGATCGAGGCCGAGCTCAACAACGACATGATCGGCAACAGTTCCGGACTCAACGGCGTGGTGGACAACACCACCGCCCGTGTCTTCTCGGAGGGCACGCGGGTGGTCGAGACCGCGGAAGAAGCACGCCAGCGCCGCTTCAGCGGCGGCGAGGTGGATTCGGCGTCGCGCAACGTCGCGCGCTATATCGACCGCATGGCCGATTACGTCCCAAACCTCGACGTGATGATGGTCTACCGGCTCGACCGCTTCGGCCGCGGCGGACACCACCGGCCGTTCAACGAGGCCGGCTATCCCGGCGTGCGGGTGATGGAGACCAACGAGAACTACACCCGCCAGCACCAGGACCTGCGGGTGGAGGACGGTATTCACTACGGCGACGTGGTGGAGGGCGTGGACTTCGCCTATGCGGCCAAGCTCACCGCGCTCAACGCGGTCAGCCTCGCCGGCATGGCGTGGGCGCCGCCGCCGCCGGCCGGGGTGACGATCGAAGGCGCGGTCACCGCCGACACCACCCTCAAGTGGCAGCGCCCACCCGCGGCGCAGGCACCGAACCTCGCCGGCTACCGCATCTACTGGCGGCTGACCGACGAACCGCAATGGACCCGCAGCGTGTACGTCGGCGACGTCGACGCGCACACCCTGAAGAACGTCGTGATCGACAACTACTTCTTCGGCGTCGCCGCGGTGGCGAAGGACGGCAGCGAGAGCCCGGTGGTGTTCCCGGGCGCGGCCGGCAGCTTCGGCGGCTATGCCGCCGTGGCCACCGGCGAGGCCAAGCACTAGCGACGGACTGCCGTTCCCGCGACGGCGAACGGCCGCACGCCGCACGCTATCCCGCGTCGGCGACTTCCCGCCGCACCGGCATCCGCGCCGGCCAGCCGCCGGCGAAGGCCCTGTACAGCGCGATCACGCTGGTCGCGCTGCGGATGCGCGCCTCGGCGAGCGCGTCCTCGGCCTGCAGGCGGGTGCGTTCCGCGTCCAGCACCTCGAACAGGTCGGCCGCGCCGGCCTCGAAGCGCACCCGCGCCAGGCGCGCGGCGTTGGCGCTGTCGCGCGCGGCCTGCACCCGGTGCGCATCCTCGTTGCGCGCGCGGGCGGTGCGCACCAGCGCGTTCTCGGCGTCTTCCAGCGCCAGCAGCACGGTCTGCTCGTAGCGCGCCAGCTCGCCGGCCGCGTCGGCATCCGCGGCGGCGATGCGCGCACGCACGCGACCGACGTCCAGGAACGACCAGTCGATGCCGAGCGCGACCAGCCGGGTCTCGCTGTCGCGCTCGAACAGCGCGCCCGCGTCCACCGCCTGGCTGCCGATCAGGCCGCCGAGGGTGAAGCGCGGGAACAGGTCGGCGGTGGCGACGCCGATCTCCGCGGTGGCGGCGTGCAGGCGCTGCTCGGCGGCGGCGACGTCGGGGCGCCGGCGCAACAAGTCGCCCGGCGTGCCGGGATCGAGCTTGCCGGGCAGGGTCGGCAACGGCGCCGGCGCCTGCAGTTCGGCGATGCGCGCGTCCGGGGTGCGCCCGGTCAGCACCGCGATCCGGTGCATCGCGACCGCGACCTGCGCCTCCAGCGCGGGCACCCCGGCGAGGGTGGCTTCCAGCTGGGCGCGGGCGCGCGAGGTGTCGAACTCGCTGCCGCGCCCGGCGTCGAAGCGCGCCTGCACCAGGCGCAGGGTTTCGCGCTGGTTGTCGGCGTTCTCGCGGGCGACGCGCAGCCGGTCCTGCAGGCCGCGCAGCTCGACGTAGCTGCGCGCGAGCTCGCCGACGATCGCCACCTGCATCGCCGCCAGGTCGGAGGCCAGCGCCTGCGCCTGCGCGCGGTGCGCCTCCACGTTGCGGCGCACGCGGCCGAACAGGTCGAGTTCCCACGACGCCGACGCGGCGGCTTCGTAGTTCCTGCCATCGCGCTGCGCGCGTGACACGCCCGGCAGTTGGTCGGCGCTGGAACGCACGTCGGCGGCGCTGACGCCGGCGGTCACGGTCGGCAGGTAGTCAAACTTCGCGCCGCGCAGCAGCGCGTTGGCCGCGTCGTAGCGGGCCAGCGCGATGCGCAGGTCGTGGTTGGCGGCGAGCGCGTCCTCCACCAGCCGGGTCAGCATCGGATCGCCGAAGCCCTGCCAGAACGCGGCGTCGGCGGCGGGCAGCGCCGTCGCGTCCGGGTCCCCGGCAGCGGGGGCTTCCACCCGGGCGAAGTGATCGGGCGTATAGAGCTCGGGACGCACGTAGTCGGGGCCGACCGCGCAGGCGGACAGGAACAGGGTGGTCGTCAAGGCGAGAACGGTGCTCTTCCCCTTCCCCCGCGCGCGGGGGAAGGCCGGGATGGGGGCGAGGGGCGCCGACAGCGGCACCCTCACCCCGACCCTCTCCCGCAAGCGGGAGAGGGAGGCGATACCGGAAGCGGGGGACAGATTACGCATTGACAGTCTCCAGTTCGCCCGCGTCGGCGGCGTGCGCGCGCCGGCTCACCAGCTTGCGCAGCGCGACGTAGAACACGGGGGTGAGGAACAGGCCGAACAGGGTCACGCCGAGCATGCCGGCGAACACGGTGATGCCGGTCACCGAGCGCACTTCCGCGCCGGCGCCGTGCGAGAGCACCAGCGGGACCGTGCCGGCGATGAAGGCGATCGAGGTCATCACGATCGGGCGCAGGCGCAGCCGGCAGGCTTCCAGCGCGGCCTCGACGATGCCCTTGCCCTGCAGCTCGAGCTCGCGCGCGAACTCGACGATCAGGATCGCGTTCTTGCACGCCAGCCCCATCAGCACCACCAGGCCGACCTGCACGAACACGTTGTTGTCGCCGCCGGTCAGCCACACGCCGAGCAGCGCCGACAGCAGCGTCATCGGCACGATCAGGATCACCGCCAGCGGCAGGGTCCAGCTCTCGTACAGCGCGGCCAGCACCAGGAAGGCGAGCAGGATCGCGACCGGGAACACCACCAGCGCGGCCTTGCCCTGGGTTGCCTGCTGGTAGCTCAGGTCGGTCCATTCGATCGCCATGCCGTTGGGCAGCACTTTGCTGGCGATGCCTTCCAGCGCCTGCATCGCCTGCGCCGAGGACAGCACCCGCGGGTCCGCCTCGCCGGCGAGGTCCGCGGCCGGGTGGCCGTTGTAGCGCAGCACCGGGTCCGGCCCGTAGGTCTGGTGGATCTTCACCATCGAGCCGATCGGCACCATCTCGCCCTGCGCGTTGCGGGTGCGCAGGTTGGCGATGTCCTCCACGCTGTCGCGGAACGGCGCGTCGGCCTGGGCGATCACCTGCCAGGTGCGGCCGAACTGGTTGAAGTCGTTGACGTAGGCCGAGCCGAGGTAGGTCTGCAGGGTGTCGAACAGTTCCGTGAGGGCGACGCCCTGGGCCTTGGCCTTGGTCCGGTCGACCTCGGCGTCCAGCTGCGGCACGTTGGCCTGGTAGCTGCTGATCGGGAAGCCCATGCCCGGCGTCTGCGCGACGGTGCCCTGCATCGCGTTGACCGCGTCCTGCAGCGCGCCGTAGCCGAGCTGGCCGCGGTCCTCGATGAACAGCTGGTAGCCGTTGCCGTTGCCCAGGCCGAGGATCGGCGGCGGCATCATCGAGAACGCGAAGCCCTCCTGCAGCCCGGCGATCTTCGCGTTGATCTCGGCGTTGATCTCGGCCGCGCTGCGATGGCGTTCGCCGAACGGCTTCAGCGGCAGGAACACCACGCCGGTGTTGGGCGTGTTGGTGAACTGCAGCGCGTTGAGGCCGGGGAACGCGACCGTGTGGGCGACGCCCTCGGTCTGCATCGCGAGCTCGCCGACCTTGGACAGCATTGCGTCGGTGCGCGCGAGCGACGACCCTTCCGGCAGCTTGACGCCGGCGATCAGGTACAGCTTGTCCTGGGTCGGGATGAAGCCGGCGGGCACGGCCTTGAACATCACCCCGGTCGCGACCAGCAGCACCGCGTACACCACGAACACCGCGCCGCGGCGGCCGAGCGCGCGCGACACCGCGCCCTGGTACTTCCCGGAGCTGGTGTGGAAGAAGCGGTTGAACGGGACGAACAGCCAGCCGAACAGGCGCTCGATAAGCCGCGTCGGCCCGTCCTTCGGCGCGCCGTGGGCCTTGAGCAGGCGCGCGGCCAGCGCCGGCGACAGGGTCAGCGAGTTGACCGCGGAGATCACCGTCGAGATCGCGATGGTCACCGCGAACTGCTTGTAGAACTGCCCGGTCACGCCCGACAGGAAGGCCATCGGCACGAACACGGCGCACAGCACCAGCGCGATCGCGATGATCGGGCCGGACACTTCCTTCATCGCCAGGTGCGCGGCCTGCAACGGGGTGGCGCCGTCCTCGATGTGGCGCTCGACGTTCTCCACCACCACGATCGCGTCGTCCACCACGATGCCGATCGCCAGCACCAGCCCGAACAGGCTCAGGGTGTTGATCGAGAAACCGAGCAGGTACAGCGCGGCGAAGGTACCGACCACCGACACCGGCACCGCGATCAGCGGGATGATCGACGCGCGCCAGGTCTGCAGGAACAGGATCACCACCAGCACCACCAGCAGCACCGCCTCCAGCAGGGTGCTGACCACCGCCTTGATCGAGTCGCGCACGAAGATGGTGGTGTCGTACACCGCCTCGTACTTGATGCCCTGCGGGAAACGGGCGGACAGCTCGTCCATGGTCGCGATGACGTTGTCGCGGATCTCCAGCGCGTTCGCGCCCGGCGCCTGGAAGATGCCGATCGCGACCGCGTTCTTGCCGTCCAGCTTGGAGCGCAGGGTGTAGTCGCCGGCGCCGAGCTCGAGGCGGGCGACGTCGGCCAGCCGCACGATCTCGCCGTCCGCGCCGGCCTTGAGCACGATGTCGCCGAACTCCTGCGTCGTCTGCAGGCGCCCGCGCGCGTTGATCAGGGTCAGGAAGTCGCTGCTCGGCATCGGCTCGGCGCCGAGCTGGCCCGCGGAGACCTGCACGTTCTGCTCGCGCATCGCGCGCACGACGTCGCCGGCGGTCAGGCCGCGCGAGGCGATCTTGTCCGGATCCAGCCACGCGCGCATCGCGTAGTCGCCGCCGCCGAAGACCTGGGCGTCGCCCACGCCGCGGATCCGCGACAGCGCGTCCTTGACGTGCAGGCGCGCGTAGTTGCGCAGGTACAGGGTGTCGTACTTGCCGCTGGGCGAGGTCAGGTGCACCACCATCAGGAAGGTCGGCGACTGCTTCTGGGTGGTCACGCCCTGCCGGCGCACGTCCTCCGGCAGCCGCGCCAGCGCCTGGCTGACCCGGTTCTGCACCTTGACCGCCGCCTCGTCGGCGTCGGTGCCGGGGCGGAAGGTGACGGTCATCTGCAGCACGCCGTCGGAACCGGCGACCGACTTGAGATACATCATGTCCTCGACGCCGTTGATCGCTTCCTCCAGCGGGGTCGCCACCGTTTCGGCGATCACCTTCGGATTGGCGCCCGGGTACACCGTGCGCACCACCACCGAGGGCGGCACCACCTCGGGGTATTCGCCGACCGGCAGCAGCGGGATCGCGATCAGGCCGGCGGCGAAGATCACGATCGACAGCACCGCGGCGAAGATCGGCCGGTCGATGAAGAATTTGGAGAAGTCCATGGGGAATTTCCTTGCGTGGACCGCTTCCCGCGCGGGAAGACGGCAAGGGGTTGCCTGCCGACCCTCCCCGCGAAGGGGGAGGGAACGGGGAGGGTCGCCAGGCGAACGGGTCCGGCGCGCGCGGCGCCGGCGGCCGGCGCTACGGCGCGGCGGCCAGCTGCGGAGCCGGCGGCGGCGCGCCCATCGCGATCTGCTTCGGCGCCACCGGCATGCCCGGGAAGAACACCTTCTGCACGCCGTGCACGATGACCTTGTCGCTCGGCGCCAACCCGGAGGTCACCACCCGCAGGCCGTCGATCATTGGGCCGAGCTCGACGTCCTTGCGCATCGCGGTGTCTTTCGGGCCGAGCACGTAGACGTACTTGCGGTCCTGGTCGGTCAGCACCGCCTTGTCGTCCACCAGCATCGCGCGAAAGTCGCCGCTGCCCTCCAGCTGCACGCGCGCGAACAGGCCGGGCGTGAACACGCGGTCCGGATTGCGCACCACGGCGCGGGCGCGGATGGTGCCGGTGGCCGGGTCGACCTGGTTGTCGATGAAGTCGACCGTGCCCTCGTGCGGATAGCCGTCCTCGTTGGCGAGGCCGATCCGCACCGGGTTGCCGGAACGCGCGCGCTCGTCCTTGCGCGCCAGTTCGGCGTAGCGCAGGAAGCTCTGCTCGTCGCTCTCGAAGTACACGTACATCGGGTCCTGCGAGACCACGGTGGTGAGCAGGGTGGCGTCGGCCTGGGCGAGGTTGCCCTCGGTGACCATGGCGCGTCCGGCGCGGCCGTCGATCGGCGAGCGCACCTCGGTGAACTGCAGGTCCAGCTTCGCGGCGGCGACCGCGGCCTCGGCCGCGCGCACGGCGGCCTCGCCTTGCGCGGTGGCGGCCTTGCGGGTCTCGAACTCCTCGCGCGAGATCGCCTTCGCTTCGATCAGTTCCTGCGCGCGCGCGTCCTGGCTGTGCGCCAGCCGCGCTTCGCTGCGGGCGCGGGCGAGATCGGCGAGCGCGCGGTCGAGCGCGGCCTTGTACGGCCGCTGGTCGATCACGAACAGCAGGTCGCCCTTGTGCACTTCCTGGCCTTCCTCATAGGCCACGCGCTGCACGTAGCCACTGACGCGCGGGCGCAGCTCGACGGTCTCCACCGCGGCGACGCGGCCGGTGAAGTCGTCCCACTGGCGCACCTGCTTGGTGAGCACGGTGGCGACGCTGACCTGCGGCGGCGGCGGGGCGGCATTCGGCGCGGCCTCGCTGCTGCAGGCGGCGACGGCGACCGCGATCGCGGCCGAGAGCAGCAGGGCCGCGATGGGCAGCCGCACGGCGGCGTGGCCCTTCTGGTAGCGACGGTTCATCCGGAAACTCCTTTTCTAGGCGGGGGGAGGGCGATGGAATCGAGCAGGGTGCGGGCGTCCTGCAGACAGCGTGCTGTCAGCAGCGGCGCGTCGCTATCCGGGTCTTGCGCCGCCGCGCGCGGCGCGGATGGCTGGCGGTCGCGCGCGTGGCAACGGACCACGGCATCGGCGCTGCCGCGCCGTTCGACCAGCGCGAGCGCGTGGCGGCCGACCTCGTGCGCGCATGGCCAGTGCGGGCAGCCGCCGACGTCGTCGTCCGCGCGGACCGGCGCGTCTAGCGACAGCAACTGCACGCGCACCGGCAGGCTGCGTGCTTCGTCGTGCAGCACCCGCGCGAGCATGCGCAGCGCGGCCGCGGCGACCGAACGCGCGCCGTGGCCGGCCCACGGACGCTCGCTGCCGGGCGCGCCGACCAGCACGTAGCTGCCGCCGCGGCCGCCGGCCGCGAGCAGCGGCAGCAGCTGGCGCGCCGCCGCGAGGTGCGGTTGCACGGTGGCGTCCCAGGCGCGGCGCAGGTCGCCGGCCGGAAGTTCGAGCAGGCGCCCGTGCGCGTCCGGCGGATCGAACGCCGCGACCACGCCGGCCAGCGGGCGGCCGAGTCGTTGCGCCTCGTTCGCCAGCGCGGCGGCGCTGCGTTCGCCGCGGACGTGGGCGCGCAGCAGCCGCAGCGCGGCGCGCGGGTGGCGCTGGCGCAGGGCCGCCAGGCGGTCGCGCGCCGACCCGGTCGCAGCGACCTCCCAGCCGGCCTCCAGGGCGGCGGCGACCACCCCGGCGCCCACGGCCGAGTCCGCGCCCAGGACGAGCAGGGCGGGTTTCATCGTCCCGCCTCCGGGATTGTTTCTCCCGGGTTCGGGATGGTGCGCCGGCCGAACGGCAGCACTTGCCGCGCGGCCGCGGCCGGCTGGTCGCCGGCCGGCGACGGCTGCGTGCGCGGCGCCGCCAGAGCCTGCGTCGGGCCCCGCGCCGCCCGCAGGCCGCGGCCGGAAGCCGTGCGAGGAGCGAAAGAGCCCGGCCTGACCGGGATCGGCAGGCGGCGCGGGAACGATGGCAGCGGGAGGGCGAGGGTGGCCCGGAGGGAGAACATGACAGGCGGGGCGCTGGGGGAGGGCGCACAGGTTAGGGATGCGAATGGCGCTTGATTAGCCGGCAAATGGGGGAATAATTGTCCCGAAGTCGGTCCAATCGCCCTCCCTTCTTCCGACGCGCCTTCCCTGCCTCCTTGTCCCCGCCCACGCGGCGGGCCCTCCGTCCCCTTTTTCCCGGAGCCCCGCATGGCCCGCGACCTCAACGACACCCTGATTTTCGTCAAGGTGGTCGAGCACGGCAGTTTCATTTCCGCGGCGCGCGCGCTGCGCCTGCCCAAGACGACCGTCAGCCGCAAGGTGCAGGAACTGGAGACGCGCCTGGGCGCGCAGCTCCTGCACCGCACCACCCGCAAGCTCGGCCTCACCGAAGCCGGCAACGTGTACTTCGAACACTGCCAGCGCATCTCGCGCGAACTGGACGAGGCCGAGAGCGCGGTCGGCCAGCTGCAGGGCGGCCCGCGCGGCTGGCTGCGGGTCACCGCGCCGTATTCGGCCGGCATCATGTGGATCGCGCCGCTGCTGGGCGAATTCCACGCCAGCCACCCGGAGGTGCGGGTGGAACTGGTGTTGACCAACGAGTCGCTGGACCTGATCGACAAGGAACTCGACGTCGCCCTGCGCATCGGTCCGCTCGCGGACTCCACCCTGGTCGCGCGCCGGCTCGCCGCGTTCCGCACCCAGGTCTACGCGAGCCAGGGCTACATCGACCGCCACGGCGAACCGCTGCATCCCGACGAGCTGCAGCACCACCGCACGCTGTCCTATGCGAAGTTCCGCCGCAACGGTGTCCACCTGTGGCCGCTCGCGGACGGCCAGGGCCAGGCCGACTACCGCGTGGATCCGGTGCTGGTGGCCAACGATCCCGCCGCGCTGATGGGCGCCCTGCTGTGCGGCGAAGGCCTGATGCTGGCCAGCGACGTGTCGATCAAGCGCCACGCCGAGCAGGGCACCGTGCGCCGCGTCCTGGCCGGCTGGAACGGGCCGCAGATGGAGCTCAACGCGGTCTATCCGCGCGGGCGCGTGCAGTCGCCCAAGGTGCGCGCGTTCGTCGACTTCCTGGTCGCGCGCCTGCGCTTCGACGCCGACTACATGCAGCACCTGTGTCCGAACGAACAGGGACATTGCAAGGCGAAGGCCGCGCACGCGAGCGACGGTGCGCGCGCGCCGCGCGAGGTGGTCGAGGAGGCGCTGGCGGAAGCCGCCGCCTAGCGCCGAGCCCGCGTTCAGCCGATGCCCAGTCGGGCATCGGCTGCGCGGAATCCCGAAAATGGCGATGACCCCGCCGACTGACCTCGGCGCCCGCGTCATCCGATACCGTTGCTGCCTTCCGGCCCTGGCGGGGTTTTCGGACTAGCGTCGCGAGGGGCCGACGGGGCCACCATGGAAGCTGCGTCGCGCGATGCCGCAACGCAGGGCCGCGCATTCTACGCGATCCCGCGAAGCGGCGGCTACGCAAAACGCCCCTTGCGGGGCGCTTCGCGTATGTGGCGGAGAGAGGGGATGGACTCGGGCCCTCCATGGCCCTCGCCCGCGCCGCGCGGGCAGCCTGCGGCTGTCCAAATCGGCTTCCTGCCGATTTGTCGAACCGTCGGGGTTCTCGTCACGTCCTCACTCTCCGCCCCATACGCAAAACGCCCCTTGCGGGGCGCTTCGCGTATGTGGCGGAGAGAGGGGGATGGACTCGGGCCATCCATGGCCCTCGCCCGCGCTGCGCGCGGGCAGCCTGCGGCTGTCCAAATCGGCTTCCTGCCGATTTGTCGAACCCGTCGGGGTTCTCGTCACGTCCTCTCTCCGCCCCATACGCAAAACGCCCCTTGCGGGGCGCTTCGCGTATGTGGCGGAGAGAGGGGGATTCGAACCCCCGAGGCGGGGTTTAGCCGCCTACACACTTTCCAGGCGTGCTCCTTCAACCACTCGGACACCTCTCCGCTGGAACCCGGCGGGCGGCATCCGGCCACCCTGAGGGATCGCGAATTCTAGCCGCGGGGCGGGGGCTGGACAAGCGAAACCCGGCGTTCGGCGGCCATCGGGGAGTGGCGTGGCACACTAGCCGTCCGTTCCGTTGCAGCCGCCGCCGGCGGCCGGTCGCGCGCCGTCCATGTCCTACCTCGTCCTCGCCCGCAAGTGGCGCCCCAAGCGTTTCGCCGAACTGGTCGGGCAGGAGCACGTGGTGCGCGCGCTCACCAACGCGCTGGAATCCGGCCGGGTCCACCACGCCTTCCTGTTCACCGGCACCCGCGGGGTCGGCAAGACCACCATCGCCCGCATCTTCGCCAAGTCCCTGAACTGCGAGCGCGGCACCTCCAGCGACCCCTGCGGCGAGTGCGAGACCTGCCTCGCGATCGACGCCGGCCGCTACATCGACCTGCTGGAGATCGACGCCGCCTCCAACACCGGCGTGGACAACGTCCGCGACCTGATCGAGAACGCGCAGTACATGCCCTCGCGCGGGCGCTACAAGGTGTACCTCATCGACGAGGTGCACATGCTGTCCAAGCCGGCGTTCAACGCGTTGCTGAAGACGCTCGAGGAGCCGCCGGAGCACGTCAAGTTCCTGTTCGCGACCACCGACCCGGAGAAGCTGCTGGTGACGGTGCTGTCGCGCTGCCTGCAGTTCAACCTGAAGCGGCTGGACGAGGAGCAGATCGTCGGCCAGATGACGCGCATCCTCGCCGCCGAGGGCATCGCCGCCGATGCCGGCGCGGTGCGCCAGCTCGCGCGCGCCGCCGACGGCAGCCTGCGCGACGGCCTGTCGCTGCTCGACCAGGCGATCGCCTACACCGGGGCCGGCGCCAGCGGCGGCACGCTCGAGGACGCCGCGGTCGCGGCGATGCTGGGCACGGTCGACCGCACCCGCATCGGCGCGCTGCTGGACGCGCTGGCGAGCGGCGACGGCGCGCGCCTGCTCGCCGAGATCGGCACCCTCGCCGAGTTCTCGCCGGACTGGAGCGGTGCGCTCGACGCGCTCGCCGACGCCCTGCACCGCGTGCAGGTGCGCCAGCTGGTGCCGGACGCGGAGGTCGACGCGGGCACGCTCGACCTCGACGCGCTGGCCGCCGCGCTGCGGCCCGAGCTCGTGCAGCTCTGGTACCAGATGGCGCTGAACGGGCGCCGCGACCTGCCGTTCGCGCCCAGCCCGCGCGCCGGCTTCGAGATGGCGCTGCTGCGGATGCTGGCGTTCCGGCCGCAGGCCGGGGACGGCGCGGCCGCTCCCGCCGCCGGCGGGGCGGGGCAGCGCGGCGCAGTGGAAGCGGCCCGGGCCGCGTTCGGCGATGCGACGGCCGCGCGCGGGCGGAACGCCCCCGCATCGCATGCATCGGCGCCGGATGCAGCCGTGCAGGCGTTCCCGGCGGAGGCCGTCGTCCCGGCGCAAGGGCTCCCGAACGCGACCATGCCGGCCCCCGCGCCGAGCGCGGACGCAGCCCACGTCCGCGAGCGGCCTGTGCCGCCCGCGCCGGCACCCGCCCCCGCACCGCCGGTCGCCCTCGACGCCGACGGCTGGCTCGACCTGCTCGCCAACATCCGGCTCGGCGGCCCGGCGCGCGAGCTCGCCATGCACGCCGGCTTCGTCGCCTGGGACGGGAGCGTGCTGCGCCTGTCGCTGACGCCCGCCGACGAACACCTGCAGTCGCCCGCGCTGGTAAGGACGCTGGCCGACGCGCTGGCGCCGGCGCTCGGCGTGGCGCCGCAGCTGCGCTTCGAGAAGGCCGCGCCGGCCGGCGAGACCCTGCACCAGCGCAGCGCCCGCGAACGCGACGCGCGCCAGGCCGGGGCCGAGGCCGCGTTCCTCGCCGATCCCGGCATCCAGCAGCTCATGACCCGGCACGGCGCGACGCTCGTGCCCGATTCGATCAAACCCCTCGACGGATGACAGCAAGATGCGTGGAAACATCGCCCAACTGATGCAGCAGGCGCAGCGCATGCAGGAGAACATGCAGCGCGCGCAGGAAGAGCTGGCCAGGCTCGAAGTCACCGGCAACGCCGGCGCCGGCATGGTCAGCGTGACCATCACCGGGCGCATGGAGTGCCGCAAGGTGCGGATCGATCCGAGCGTGCTGTCCGATCCGGAGATGGCCGAGGACTTGGTCGCCGCGGCGTTCAACGACGCGGTGAACAAGGCCAACGCCCTGTCGCAGGAAAAGATGGGCGCGCTGACGGCGGGCATGCCGATGCCGCCGGGCATGAAGTTTCCCTTCTGATGCGGGCGACTTGGCGTCTTGCCGACACGCGCGCGGCCGGTGAATGAGCCAGCTCCTCGAACAACTCATCGAAGCCCTGCGCGTGCTGCCGGGCGTCGGCCGCAAGTCGGCGCAGCGCATGGCCTACCACGTGCTCGAGCGCGAGCGCGCCGGCGGCCAGCGCCTGGCCGAGGCGCTGGCGCAGGCGGTGGAGCGGATCGGCCACTGCGCGCGCTGCCGCGACTTCAGCGAGACCGAGGTGTGCGCGACCTGCGCCAGCGCCAGCCGCGACGCGCAGCAGCTGTGCGCGGTGGAGACGCCGGCGGACCGGCTGGCGATCGAGCAGGCGACCGGCTACCGCGGCCTGTACTTCGTGCTGCAGGGACGGCTGAGCCCGCTCGACGGCATCGGTCCGCGCGAGCTCGGCCTCGACCGCCTCGGCGAGCGCCTCGCCGAGGGCGAGGTACGCGAGCTGATCATCGCCACCAACCCCACGGTCGAGGGCGAGGCCACCGCGCACTACCTCGCCCAGCTCGCGCGCCAGCACGGCGTGCGCCCCAGCCGCCTCGCCCACGGCGTGCCGCTGGGCGGCGAACTCGAATACGTGGACCGCGGCACGCTGTCGCACGCGTTCGGCAGCCGCAGCGAGATGCCGTAAGGGCAGGGGCTGGGGACTGGAAGCGGGGTAGCCCGCGCGTGGCGGGTCATCACGCCTGGCGCAGATCGGGTAAAAAGAAGCCGCGGCGTGCAAGTCCGGCGCGTCATGCTTCGGCATTCCCAGCCCCTGATCCCTAGCCCCCAGCCCCTTCCCCCAATGACCATCTTCCACAAGATCATCGCCCGCGAGATCCCCGCCGACATCGTCTACGAGGACGAGCACCTGATCGCCTTCCGCGACATCGCGCCGCAGGCGCCGGTGCACGTGCTGTTCGTGCCGAAGACGGACATCGCGACGCTCAACGACGTGCAGCCGTCGCAGGCCGACATCGTCGGCCGCCTGGCGATCGCCGCCGCGGACTACGCCAAGCGCGAAGGCTTCGCCGAGGACGGCTACCGCATCGTCATGAACTGCAACGAGCACGGCGGGCAGACGGTGTTCCAGATCCACCTGCACCTGCTCGCCGGCGCGCCTCTGGGACGGTTCGGCACGCCGCGATGAGGGCGTCGGTAGCCGGAAATCGGTAGCCGGTAGCGGTCACCGCGAAGCGCGAAAGTGGTGGCGCGTGCCGGGTGGGAGAGGTGGGCAGGACCGTATGCGGCATGGATGCCGCATCCGAGCCTCCATCGATGGATTCACGGCGTGTCCTGACCGCCTCTCCCGCCCGGCACGCTTGCGGCCGCCTGGCTTCCATTCGCGCCCCGCTCCACGTTCCCGCACCCCGATGAACAAACGCCCGGTTTTGCGGCCGGGGATTCGCTCACGGTGTTGCGTCGACCGATCACCACCAGCCCCACCACGGCCACGGCGCCGGCCGGGTGATCACGTCCACCCGCTCGCGCACCGGCCACAGGTAGACCACGTCGGCCTCGACGTGCGGGAAGCGATAGTCGTAGCCGCCGACCTTGCGGACGTCGTAGCCGGTGATGCGGCCGGTGAAGGTGACCTCGCGGTTCTTCTCGAACAACGCCGGGTCATAGAAACCGGTGCGGCAGGCGATGAAGCGCCCGCCGACGTTGTCGGTACGCCAGTGCGGCCGGCCGTTCCCGTTCAATCCGGTCGAAAGCATCTCGAAGCAGGTCTGGTTCTCCCCCGGCTCCACCTGCACGATCCGGCCGCCCCAGCGCACCGTGGCACCGGTGCTGTCGTGGTCGGTGGCGTCGAGCGGGGTGATCGCGGCGTAGTCGCCCTGCAACGGCTGCGGGGCGGTCGCGCAGGCGGCGAGCAGGGCGGCGAACAGGCCCAGGCTGGCGAGTCGGACGGTCATCGGGCGTCTCCTCGGGAAACGGGGCGGTGCCGGCGCAGCGCGCGGACCAGCTCGCGGTCCGCGTGCGGTTCCGTGGTGCCAGCGTAGCGCCAGGCATTGAAACGGTCGATGAGTTCCCGCAGCGCGGTTGCCTCGGCGGGTCGGGCAGCGGCGACGCGCGCGGCCCAGGCGGCGGCCGGTTCGTGTGGCGCGCGGGCGAGGCCGAGACGGGCGTAGCGCGCGCCGAGGCGATGCCAGGCGCGCAAGACCGGATCTCGCTCCCGTTCGGCGCGCGCGGTCAGCCACGCCATCCACAGGATCGCCAGCGCGGCGGCGATCGCGAATGCCGACAGCAGCCGGCCGCCGCCGTCCAGCCCGAGCGGTTGCAGCAGGCGGCGCTGGCGCACGGCGTCGAAGCCGAGCACGAAGTCGTTCCAGCCGCGCAGCATCCAGTCGCCGAAGTCGCGCGCGCCGGCGATCGGCAGCCCGGCGAAGCCGCCGCCGGCCCCGGCGCGGTCGGCCAGCGTGTCGTAGATGCGCTCGGGCGCGACCGAGGCGGTCGGGTCCACCCGGACCCAGCCGCGGCCCGCCAGCCAGACCTCGTCCCACGCATGCGCGTCCGAGCGGCGCACGATCCAGTAATCGCCGATCCCGTTGTGGTAGCCGCCCGCGTAGCCGGTCACCACCCGCGCCGGGATGCCGGCGGCGCGCATCAGCACCGCGAACGCGGAGCTGAAGTGCTCGCAGTAGCCGGCCTTCTGTTCGAACAGGAATTCGTCGACCGCGTCGCGGCCGGGCAGGGGCGTCGTCAGGGTGTAGCCGAACTCGGCGCGGATCCAGGCCAGCGCGCGCGCCACGATCGCCGCGTCGTCGCCGCCGGCCTCGGCGCGCCACTGCCGCGCCAGCGCGACGGTGCGCGGGTTGTAGCCGGGAGGCAGCGCCAGCGCCATCGCGCGCAGGGTGGAATTCAGTTCCGGCTCGAAGGCTTGCGGCGGCGCCGACGACAGCTGCCAGCGCGTCACCGCGGCCAGCCGCTCGCGGGTGCGCAGGACGTGGTCGTGGCCGGATTGGCTGCCGTCGGGCGCCACCAGCGGCAGGTCGAGCGCGGGCAGCTGGCGGCGGTCGGTGGGTTCGACCTCCAGTTCGTAGCGCCAGCGGACCGCGCCCGGCCGCAGCGGCGCCGGCGGCAGGCCGCGCAGCCAGCCCGGCTGGCTCCAGGTGCGGCCGTCGAAGTTCCACAGCACCGGCCCGCGCCAGTACATCTGCTCGCGCGCGGGGGTCGCGCCGAAGAAACGCGCGCGCAGGGTGATGGTGTCGTCGCTGAGCAGGTCCAGCCATTGCCCCGGCGTCATGCGGTCGGACAGCCCGGGCCGGGCCACGGCCCGGTCGGGCACGCCCCACAGCGGACTGGCCAGGCGCGGGAACAGCCAGAACACCGCCATCGCCAGTGGCAGGCCGATCGCGACCAGCTTGCCGACCGCGACCAGGTGTCGCCACGGCGGCAGCGGATGGTGGATGTCGCCCGACTCCAGTTCGGCGAGCCGGATCAGCGCGGCCAGCGCCAGGCTCGCGCCGACCAGGCCCAGCGCCAGCGCCAGCGGGCCCTGGTCGAGCAGGAAGGTGGCGAAGGGCGCGAACAGGGCGAAGCCGAGCAGGCTGCGGGCGTCGCGCAGGCGCACGGTTTCCGCCGGTTTGATCGCCAGCATCGCGGCGAGCAGGCCGCAGGCGGTGTCGCGGCCGAAACCGAAGCCCGACTGCGCCAGCACCAGGCCGGCCAGCGCGAGCGCCAGCAGCAGCCGGATCGGCGCCGCCAGCGGCCGTCGCCAGGACGTCGTCGCTACCAGCAAGGCACACGCCCCGGCGGCCGCCGCCACCGTGCCGGCCAGCTGCAGCAGCAGCGGCAGCAGGCAGGCGCCAGCGGCGGCCAGGGTCCAGGCCCGGCTGCGCGGATCCAGCAGCGGATCGCGGACACCGGCCATCAGCGCGCCTCCGGCAACAGCGCCAGCGCGCGCAGGCAGGCGTGGCGGTGGGCGGCGCCCGACGCCGGCCCCAGCGGCGGCTGCGACGGCAGGCGCAGGGTGTAGCGGCGGCCCTCGCGCTCGGCCTCGTCGACCCAGCGCGCGAGGCGGCGGATCCGCGCCTCGTAGGCGAGTTCGCGTACCGCGTTCCAGTCGAGCACGACGTCGGCGCCGCGCGGTTGTTCGTAGGCGCGCACCAGCAGGGCGCCGTGGCGGGCGGACGCCTTCCAGGCGATCGCCCGGCGCGGGTCGCCGCGGCGGTAGGCGCGCAGGTGGTGCAGTTCCTCGCCGGCGGGATGCTGACGCATGCGCGCCTGCGCGCCTTGCCCCTGCGGCAGCGGCGGGCCGTGCGCCTCCGGCGCCGGATAGACCAGCAGCGGCGTGTCCGGCCACACCCACGCCCAGGCGCGGGCGAGGCCGAGCGGGCGGGTGGTCGAGATGCGGATGCGGTCGAGGGCGAGCCAGCCGCGCCGGGTGGTCGGCACCTCCAGCACCGCCTGGCCGTGGCCATCGGCCAGCGACAGCGCGTCGCTGGCGCCGGCATGCTCCACCCGCAGGCCGCGCCGTTCCCGTCCGGGCGCCGCGCTGGCGTGCACGCGCAGCGCCAGCGGGGTGCCGGCCGGCACCGGGTCGGCGCCGATCGCGCCGACCCGCAGGCCGGTCAGCTGCAGGTGCGCGGCGAGCAGGCTGGTGTTGGCCGCGCCGGCCAGCAGCAGGCACAGCAGCAGCGCCGGGTTGTTGTTGTAGTTCAGCGCGCCCAGGCCCATCGCCACCAGCAGCAGGCCGAAGAACAGGCCGAAGCGGGTCGGCAGCACGTAGACGCGGCGGCGGTCGAGCGTCACCGGCAGCGGCTCCGGGCCGCGCGGGCGGGCCCAGCGCTCGACGTGCCGGCGCAGCCGCTCGCGCCGCGCCATCTCAGTCCACCGGCACGGCGTGCAGGATCGCCTTCGCCAGCGCGGCGGGATCGTGGCTGGCGTCGCTCTCCGGCACCAACCGGTGCGCGGCGACCGGCCCGAACAGCGCCTGCACGTCCTCCGGCAGCACATGCCCGCGGCCGAGCAGCAGCGCATACGCGCGCGCCGCGCGCAGCAGGGCGATGCCGGCACGTGGCGACAGCCCGACCCGCACGCCGGGCTGCTCGCGGCTGCGGGTCAGCAGCGCCTGCAGGTAATCGAGCAGGGCGTCGCTGGCGCGCACGCCGGCGACCGCGTCGCGCAGCGCGATGACGTCGTCGGCGCCGAGCAGCGGCAGCGACTGCGCGATCAGGTCGCGGCGATCGGCGCCGGCCAGCAGGCTGCGCTCGGCCTGTTCGCCGGGATAGCCGAGGCTCAGCCGCAGCAGGAAACGGTCGAGCTGCGAATCGGGCAGCGGGTACGTGCCGGCGAGGTCGACCGGGTTCTGGGTCGCGATCACGAAGAACGGATTGGGCAGTGCGTGGGTGCTGCCGTCCACCGTGACCTGGTGCTCGGCCATCGCTTCCAGCAACGCGCTCTGCGTGCGCGGCGGCGCGCGGTTGATCTCGTCGGCGAGCAGGACGTGGGTGAACACCGGGCCGGGGTGGAAGTCGAAACGGCGCGCCTGCGCGTCGTAGACCGACACGCCGACGATGTCCGAGGGCAGCAGGTCGGACGTGAACTGCACGCGCTGGAAGCCGAGGCCGAGGGTCGCGGCGAGCGCATGCGCGAGCGTGGTCTTGCCCAGCCCGGGCAGGTCCTCGATCAGCAGGTGGCCGTCGGACAGGATCGCGACGAATGCCAGGCGCACCTCCTGCGGCTTGCCCAGCACCAGCGTGTTGACCTGGGCGACCGCGGCGGCGAGCGTCTCGCGCAGGCGGTCGGTTAGCATGGCGGGCGTTGCAGGCATGCGCACCTCGGAGTTGTAGCCGGTGCGCGGCGCGACCGGTCGCGGCAGGAGTGCCTGCCGCCGGCGCGCGCGGAGCGTTCGCCGCTTCGCCGCCTTGCATCGCAACTCCCGGGGCGAGTGTAACGAGGCGCATGCGGATGCGGAACGAAGTGCGGACGCGGCAGGCCTTCCTTGCGTTGTGGCTGGGCCTGCTGGCGGCGAAGCTGGTGCTGGCCGCGCAGTTGCCGTTGTTCGTGGACGAGGCCTTCTACTGGCAGGAAGGGCAGCACCTGGCCTGGGCATATTCGGACCTGCCGGGGCTGACCGCCTGGATGACCCGGTTCGGGGTCGCCCTCGGCGGCCAGCACACGCTGGCGCTGCGGCTGCCGTTCCTGCTGGTGGCGGCGCTGCTGCCGTGGCTGGTGATGCGGATCACCGCGCGCGAGTTCGGCGCGCTGCGTGGCTGGCAGGCCGGCGTGTTCGCGATGTTGCTGCCGCTGGCAGGCACCCTCGGCCTGCTCGCCGTGCCCGACGCGGCGATGGCGCTGGCCACCCTGCTGTGCATGGACGCGGGCAGCCGCCTGCTGCGCGAGGTCGGCGCGGGCGCGGCGCTGGAACTGGCGATCGGCATGGCGATCGGCGCGCTCAGCCACTACCGCTTCATCGCCGTGCTCGCGGTCGGCGGGGTGGTGCTGCTGCTGTTGCCGGCCGGGCGGCGCGCGTTGCGCGATCCGCGGGTGCTGGTCGCGATTGCCTGCGGCGTCGCCGCGTGGACGCCGCTGGTGGCCTGGAACCTCGACAACGCCGAGGCCGGCCTGCGCTTCCAGCTGGTCGACCGGCATCCCTGGGCCTTCCACGCCGACGGCATCGACTTCCTCGGCGTCCAGGCGCTGCTGGTGACGCCGCTGCTGTTCGCCGCGCTGCTGCTGGCGGCATGGAAGCACCGCCGCGACGAAGCGGTGGTGCCGCGCTACTTCGCCTGGCTTGGCGCGCTGGTGGTGCTGGGATTCTTCGCGCTCGGTTTCCTCGCCGACACCGAGCGGGTCAGCTTCCACTGGCCGCTGCCGGGCTACGTCGCGCTGCTGCCGCTGCTGCCCGGCGTGCTCGCCGGCTGGCCGCGCTGGCTGCGCTGGACCACCGCCGTAGTCGCGGCGGCGGGCCTGGCCGGGGTGCTCGGCTACTACGCGGCGGTGTCGGTGCCGGCGGTGCGCGCACAGGCCGCGGCCACGCGCTGGTATCCGGCCAACTTCGCGGGCTGGGAAAAGCTCGCCGACGCGGTGCGCCACGTGCGCGCGCGCATGCCGGCCGGGACGCGCCTGCTCGCCGGCAGTTTCAAGATCGGCGCCGAGCTCGGTTTCGCCCTCGGCGAGCCGGACATCGCGGTGCTGCCGCATCCGCTCAACCGCAAGCACGGGCGCGCGCCGCAGCTGACCCTGTGGGGCCTGCGGCGGGAAGGCCACGCCGGTGCCGGCGACGGGCCGGTGCTGCTGGTGGTGGGCGCGAGCGAGGTCCGCTACCGCGAGTTGCTCGCCTATTACCACGACCTCTGCGCGCGGCTGGGCCCGCTGCCGCCGCCGACGGTGGTGAACGTGGACCACGGCGCGCAGCGCTTCCTGCTGTTCCGCCTCGGCGTGCGGGAGCGCGCGCCGCACGGCGCCTGCGTGACGCCGGCGATGGCCTGGATCGATGCGCCGGCGAGCGGCGCGCGGGTCGCCGCGGGTGTCCCGCTGGAGGTCGAGGGCTGGGCGTTCAAGGATGGCGTCGGCGTCGACCGCGTCGAGGTGCTGCTCGACGGCCGGCTGCGCGCGCGGGCGCGCTACGGCCTGGAGGCGCCCGGCGTGCGGGTGTACTGGCGGATCTCGAACGACCCGCGGCATCCGCGCGTCGGCTTCCGCGCGCAGATCCCGGCGGACGCGCTGACGCCGGGGCGGCACTGGCTCGGCCTGCGCCTGCACGGCCGCGACGGCAGCATCGAGGAGTGGAGCGAACAGCCGCTGGACGTGCGCTGAGCCTGCGGAGAGTGTGCGACGCGCTCAGGGCAGGGCGAAGCCCGCGCGTCGCAGCAGGGCCGCGGTCGCGATCAGCGGCAGGCCGACCAGCGCGGTCGGGTCCACGGTTTCGATCGCTTCGAACAGGGCGATCCCCAGGCCTTCGGACTTGAAGCTGCCGGCGCAGTCCAGCGGCCGTTCGGCGGCAACGTAACGCGCGATCTCGGCATCCGTGAGCGTGCGGAAGCGCACCGTGGTGGTGTCCAGCGCCTGCCAGGCGCGGCCGTCGGGATGCGCCAGGCAGACGCCGGTGAGGAAGGCGACGCTGCGCCCCGACATGCGCCGCAACTGTGCCTGCGCGGCCTCGACGCTGCCGGGCTTGCCGAGTGCGGTGTCGCCGAGCGCGGCGACCTGGTCGGAGCCGATCACCCAGGCATCGCCCGCGGCGGCGACCACCTCCGCCTTGGCCCGCGCCAGGCGCGCGGCCAGCGCCGCGGGGGCTTCGCCGGGCAGGGGCGTCTCGTCGACCTCGGGGCGGGCCACGTCGAAGGGCAGGCGCAGCCGCTCCAGCAGCTCGCGCCGGTAGCGGGAGGTCGAAGCCAGGACCAGCCGGGTCCCGTTCATGGTTGCGCGGCGCGGGCCTGGTCGAGCCGTTCGAGCTGGCGGTCGATGCGGGCCCGGGCGGCGTCGATCGAGTCGCGCACCGCGGCCAGCTGCTGCAGCGAGGCCTGGCCGCCGTGCTGCTGCAGCCACAGGCGCTGGCGCAGCATCTCGTGCATCGCCTCCTGCACCGGGTTGCTGTCGTCGCCGGCGATCGCCTCGATTTCGGCGCGGGCGGTGCGCAGCCGCGCCTCCAGCGTGTCCGCCGCGTCCAGCAGCTGGCGCAGCACCTGCTGGCGGCGGCTGCTGCGCTGGCGCAGGGCGAAGGCGAGCGCCACGGCGGCCAGCACGAGGATCGAGAGGATGGCGGCGGTGGCCAAGGGCGGCGTCCGGGCGGTGGAAGGGGCAGTCTGCCGTGCCGGTCCGGCCGGGGCAAATTCCAGCGCCGGCAAGGGCTTGGCGCTTTGACAGCGGCGGCTGCAGGCCCTACCATTCCGCGGCTTATGTCCCCCGACGTGCCGGAATCGCGGGTTCCCGAGGTCCTGGACGCCTGGCGCATGGTCGCCGCGCGGCGCAGCTTCGAGGGCAGCCTGCCGCTCGCTTCGCTGCCGCGCCTGCGCGACGCGTTGTGCGAGCCGGAGGGGCGGGTCGGCTACGGGATCGGCTTCGATCGCGACAACCTCGGCATTCCGTATGCCGAATTGCGCATCGAGGCCGAACTGCCGTTGCAGTGCCAGCGTTCGCTGCGGCGCTTCCTGCTGCCGGTGACGGTGGTGCAGCGGCTCGGCCTGGTCCGCGACGAAGCGGACGAGGCCGCGCTGCCGGAAGGCTACGAGCCGCTGCTGGTGCCCGAGGACGGGGCGCTGCGGCCGGCGGAACTGGTCGAGGACGAGCTCATCCTCGCCCTGCCGGTGGTGCCGCTGGCGCCCGGCAGCGAGCCGCTGGAGCAGGAATGGTCGCCGCCGGAGGAAGAGGCGGCGAAGGCGGGGCCGTTCGCGGCGCTCGCCGCATTGAAGAAGAAGGATTAGCGGCGCATTCCGCGTCGTCGACGAATACGAAGCTGGAGCAATCCCATGGCTGTGCAGAAGTCCCGCGTTTCCCCCTCCCGCCGCGGCCAGCGCCGCTCGCACGACGCCCTCAAGGGCAAGCAGCTGGCGACCGACCCGACCAGCGGCGAGACCCACCTGCGCCATCACGTGACCGCCGACGGCTACTACCGCGGCAAGCAGGTGATCGCGCCGAAGACGCGCGTCGTCGACGAAGAATAAGCACCGCCGTACGGCGCCGTCCCCTCGCGGCGGCAAGCCGGTGCACAATGACGCGATGCGGGCCCCGTGCCCGCGTCGTGTTTTTCTTTTGGGGCGAGGCAGGAATGCAATGCTCGCCGCGGACCGTGCCGGGCGTGGATGCGCCGGCCTGAGGGACAGCAACGCATGAGCCAGCAAGGCCCCACTCCCCGGGTTTTCGCCCGCATCGCCGGCACCGGCAGCTACCTGCCGGAGAAGGTCCTGAGCAACGACGACCTCGCGAAGATCGTCGAGACCAGCGACGAGTGGATCGCCAGCCGCACCGGCATCCGCGAGCGCCACGTCGCCGCCGAGGGCGAGACCACCGGCGACCTCGCCTACCACGCCGCGGTGCGTGCCCTGGAAGCGGCGGGGGTCGAAGCCTCCGAGCTCGAGCTGATCGTGCTCGGCACGACCACGCCCGATCTCATCTTTCCCTCCACCGCCTGCCTGCTGCAGGCGCGGCTGGGCGCCAACGGCTGCCCGGCGTTCGACGTCAACGCCGCCTGCTCGGGTTTCGTCTACGCGCTGTCGGTGGCGGACAAGTTCATCCGCAGCGGCGCGGTGAAGACCGCGCTGGTGGTCGGCGCCGAGACCCTGACCCGCATGCTCGACTGGAACGACCGCAGCACCTGCGTGCTGTTCGGCGACGGCGCGGGCGCGGTCGTGCTCAAGGCCGACAGCGAGACCGGCATCCTCAACACCCACCTGCACGCGGACGGCGCCAAGAAGGAGCTGCTGTGGAACCCGGTGGGCGTGTCGGTCGGCTTCAAGCCGGGCGAGCACAACGCCGGCGTCAAGGTGCTGATGACCGGCAACGAGGTCTTCAAGCACGCGGTGAAGGCGCTCGACTCGGTGGTCGAGGAGACGCTCGAGGCGAACGGCCTGGACCGCCACGACATCGACTGGCTGATCCCGCACCAGGCCAACCTGCGCATCATCGAGGCGACCGCCAAGCGCCTGGACATGCCGATGGAGCGCGTGGTCGTCACCGTCGACCGCCACGGCAACACCTCCTCGGGCTCGGTGCCGCTGGCGCTGGACGAGGTCGTGCGCTCGGGCAAGGTCCAGCGCGGCCAGCTGCTGCTGCTGGAAGCCTTCGGCGGCGGCTTTACCTGGGGCGCGGCCCTGCTGCGCTACTGATCCCGCATGCGATCGTCCCGCGCGCAGCGGGGCGTCGCATACGGTCCAGTACAGACGCAAGGCGCGATGCATCCGTATCATGCCGCGTCTTTTTCGAGGGACCCCCGTGACCCAGCCGTCCGCGCAACTCGCTTTCGTCTTCCCCGGCCAGGGCTCGCAGTCGGTCGGCATGCTCGCGGAACTGGCGCAGCAGCATGCGGTCGTGCGCGAGGCCTTCGCCGAGGCGTCGGAAGGCGCCGGCGCGGACCTGTGGACGCTGGCGCAGGACGGCCCGGAAGAGCAGCTCAACCGCACCGAATTCACCCAGCCGGCCCTGCTCGCCGGCGGCGTCGCCGTCTGGCGTGCGTGGCTGCAGCAGGGCGGCGTGCGCCCGGCGCTGCTCGCCGGCCACAGCCTCGGCGAATACGCAGCGCTGGTCGCCGCCGGCACGCTGTCGCTCGCCGACGGCGCGCGCTTGGTGCGCCTGCGCGGCCAGCTGATGCAGGACGCCGCGCCCGCCGGCACCGGCGCGATGGCGGCGGTGCTCGGCGCCGAGGACGCGCTGGTCGACGAGGTCTGCGCGGCCGCCTCCGGCGACGGCGTGGTGGTACCGGCCAACTACAACTCGCCGGGGCAGATCGTGATCGGCGGCCACGCCGCGGCGGTCGACCGCGCGCTCGCGCTGCTGGCCGAGCGCGGCGTGCGCAAGGCGGTCAGGCTCGCGGTCAGCGTGCCCTCGCACACGCCGCTGATGCGCGACGCGGCCGACCGCCTCGCCCGGGCGATGGACGACGTCGCCTGGCACGCGCCGCAACTGCCGGTGGTGCAGAACGTGGACGCGCAGGTGCACGAGGGCGTCGCCGCGATCCGCGACGCGCTGGTGCGCCAGCTCTACCTGCCGGTGCGGTGGACCGGCTGCGTGCAGGCCCTGGCCGCGCGCGGCGCGACCCGCATCGGCGAATGCGGCCCGGGCAAGGTGCTCACGGGCCTGGTCAAGCGCATCGACAAGGCGCTGGATGCGCGCGCGCTCGCGTCGCCGGCGGACTTCGACGCGGCGCGCAACGAATGGAGCAACGCATGAACGACGTCCTCAAGGGCGAGGTCGCGCTGGTCACCGGCGCCAGCCGCGGCATCGGCGCGGCGATCGCCGACGAACTGGCCGCGCAGGGCGCGACCGTGATCGGCACCGCGACCTCGGACAACGGCGCCGCCGCGATCGACGCGCGCCTGAAGCCGCTGGGCGGCCACGGCCGCAAGCTGGACGTCACCGATGCCTCGGCCGTGGACGCGCTGATCGAGGAAGTCGGCAAGGAGATCGGCGCGATCACCATCCTGGTCAACAACGCCGGCATCACCCGCGACAACCTGCTGATGCGGATGAAGGACGAGGACTGGAACGCGATCCTCGACACCAACCTCACCAGCGTCTATCGCCTGTCCAAGGCGGTGATGCGCGGGATGATGAAGGCGCGCCGCGGGCGCATCGTCAGCATCGCCTCGGTCGTCGGCGTGACCGGCAACGCGGGGCAGGCCAACTACGCCGCGGCCAAGGCCGGCATCATCGCGTTCAGCAAGTCGCTGGCCAAGGAGATCGGCTCGCGCGGGGTGACCGTGAACGTGGTCGCGCCCGGCTTCATCGACACCGACATGACCCGCGCCCTGCCGGACGCGGCACGCGAGGCCCTGCTCGGCCAGATCGCGCTGGGCCGCCTCGGCGAGCCGGCCGACATCGCCCGCGCGGTGGCCTTCCTGGCGGGGCCCGGCGGGGCCTACATCACCGGCGAGACCCTGCACGTCAACGGCGGCATGTACATGCCGTAAACGGGCGCCCTGGCGTCCGGACCGGCGTCCCCGGGGCTTGCACGCCCGGCGCCGGCTTTCCCTTACACTATCCCTCTGTACAGACTCCGGGAGGAGCGAGCACCCATGAGCACCATCGAAGAGCGCGTCAAGAAGATCGTCGTCGAGCAGCTTGGCGTCAAGGAAGAGGAAGTCACCAACAACGCCTCGTTCGTCGACGACCTCGGCGCAGACTCGCTCGATACCGTCGAGCTGGTGATGGCGCTCGAGGAAGAGTTCGAGTGCGAGATCCCGGACGAGGAAGCCGAGAAGATCACCTCCGTCCAGCAGGCGATCGACTACGTCAAGGCGCACGTCAAGGCCTGACATCCGCAATCCAGTCCGGCCCGTTCGGCCGGATGCCACGCGACGCCGCCCGGCGCCGGCGTGGCGGCCGGGGCCGCTTCTGCGGCCCCGTGCGTTTCCGCAACCGCATTCGCCAGCGTAGGGCGAGTTCGAGGAGTCCGACATGTCCTCCAAACGCCGCGTAGTGATCACCGGCCTCGGCATCGTCTCGCCGCTGGGCAACGACCTGGCCTCGAGCTGGGACGGCATCGTCAACGGCCGTTCCGGCATCGGTCCGATCACCCATTTCGACGCGTCCGCGTTCCCGACCCGCATCTCGGGCGAGGTGCGCGACTTCGATCCGGCCCAGTGGATCCCGGCGAAGGACGTCAAGAAGATGGACCCCTTTATCCACTACGGCGTCGCCGCCTCGTTCATGGCGCTGCGCGACGCGGGCCTGGAGACTCTCGGCGAGGAAGAGGCCGAGCGTATCGGCGTCGCCATCGGCGCCGGCATCGGCGGCCTGAACGGCATCGAGGAAACGACGCTGAAGTACGCGGCGGGCGGCCCGCGCAAGGTGTCGCCGTTCTACGTGCCGAGCACGATCATCAACATGATCGCCGGCCACGTGTCCATCATGACCGGAGCGAAGGGTCCGAACATCGCCGCGGTCACCGCGTGCACCACCGCGACCCACAACATCGGCCTCGCCGCGCGCATGATCCAGCACGGCGACGCCGACGCGATGATCGCCGGCGGCGCCGAGTACGCGACCACCCCGACCTCGCTCGGCGGCTTCTGCGCGATGAAGGCGCTGTCCACCCGCAACGACGAGCCGGCCAGGGCCTCGCGGCCGTGGGACAAGGACCGCGACGGCTTCGTCATGGGCGACGGCGCCGGCATCGTCATCCTCGAGGACTACGAGCGGGCGAAGGCGCGCGGCGCGCGCATCTACTGCGAGCTCGCCGGCTTCGGCATGAGCGGCGACGCCTTCCACATGACCGCGCCGAGCGAGAACGGCGAGGGCGCCGCGCGCTGCATGGTCGCCGCGATCCGCGACGCCGGCATCGATCCGGCGACGATCGGCTACATCAACGCGCACGGCACGTCCACCCCGGCCGGCGACTTGGCCGAGACGATGGCGGTCAAGGCCGCGCTGGGCGAGCACGCCTACCGCACGATGGTCAGCTCGACCAAGTCGATGACCGGCCACCTGCTGGGCGCCGCCGGCGGCATCGAGGCGGTGTTCTCGGCGATGGCGCTGCACACCGGGGTGATCCCGCCGACGATCAACCTCGACGATCCGTCCGCGGGCTGCGACCTGGACTACGTGCCGCACGTCGCGCGCGAGAAGCAGGTCGACATCGCGCTGTCGAACTCGTTCGGCTTCGGCGGGACCAACGGCACGCTGGTGTTCCGGCGCGTCTAGCGGCGTCGCGCGACTTCCGCAGCGGGCCGGCGCGGCCGCGCCGGGCCCGCGACTTTCCGCGAAGCGTTGCGAGGCGCCGCTTCCCTGGGGCCGGGTGCCCGACAATGCGCCGATGCTGCTCACCCGTCCGCTGACCGACCCGATCGACCTGCTGGCCCTGCAGCGCCTCGCGCCGCGGCGCTATCCGCTGCTGCTCGAATCCTCCGCGGCCGGCACCGCCCACGGCCGCTGGGACCTGCTGCTGGCGGCCGGCGGCGAATCGCTCGCCCTCGGCCGCGACGGCGCCACCCGGCGGCAGGACGGCAGCATCGTCGAAGGCGGCTTCCTGGATGCGCTCGACCGCGACTGGCGCGCGTTGCGGGTTCCCCGCGACGAGCCGCGCTGGCCGTTCCGCGGCGGCTGGGCGCTGTTGCTCTCGTACGAACTCGCGGACCAGGTCGAACCCGTGCTGGCGCTGCCCGACGCGCCCGGCGCGCTGCCGGTGGCGCTGGCGCTGCGCTGCCCGGCCGCGGTGCTGCGCGACCGCGCCAGTGGCGAGTGCTGCATCGTCGCCGAGGCGGAGGCGGCGGACATGCTGGAACGCATCGAGGCCGACGTGGCCGCGGCGCTGCGCCTGCCGCAGCCGGAGTGGCAGGCACCGGACAGCATCGACGAAGACCCGCCCGCGCGCTTCACCGACGGCGTGCGCCGCGTGCTCGACTACCTCGCCGCCGGCGACCTGTTCCAGGCCAACCTCTCGCGCGGCTGGCGCGCGCGCTTCGATGCGCCGGTCGACGCGGCGGCGTTGTTCCAGCGCCTGCGCGCGCACAACCCGGCGCCGTTCGCGGGCCTGTTCGCCGGCGACGGCTGGGCGGTGGTCAGCGCCTCGCCCGAGCGCCTGGTCTCGGTGCGCGGCGGGCTGGTCGAGACCCGGCCGATCGCCGGGACCCGCCCGCGCTTCGCCGGCGACGACGACGCGGCGCGCATCCGCGACCTGGTTGGCAATCCCAAGGAGCGCGCCGAGCACGTCATGCTGATCGACCTCGAGCGCAACGACCTCGGCCGCGTGTGCGCGCCCGGCAGCGTGGAGGTGGACGAGCTGATGACGGTCGAGAGCTATGCGCACGTGCACCACATCGTCAGCAACGTGCGCGGCCGCCTGCGCGCCGACGCCACGCCGGGCGCGGTGATCCGCGCGACCTTCCCCGGCGGCACCATCACCGGCTGCCCGAAGGTGCGCTGCATGCAGGTGATCGCCGAGCTGGAGGGCGAAGGGCGGGGCGCCTACACCGGCGCCTTCGGCTGGCTCGGCCGCGACGGCGACCTCGACCTCAACATCCTGATCCGCAGCGCCGAACTCGAAGGCGACACGCTGCGCTTCCGCACCGGCGCCGGCATCGTCGCCGACTCCGACCCGCAGCGCGAACTCGACGAGACGCGGGCCAAGGCGCGCGGCATGCTGCGCGCGCTCGGGGTGCACGAATGAACGCGCGGATCTTCGTGGGCGATCGCCGGGTCGACGCGGTACCGGCCGACGATCGCGGCCTCGCTTACGGCGACGGCCTGTTCGAGACCATGCGCGTGCACGCGGGTGGCGTGCCGTGGTGGGACGCGCATTGGGCGCGACTGGCGCGCGGCGCCGCGTGCCTGCGCATCCCGTTGCCGGATCCGGCGCGCGTGCGCGAGGAGGCGCGCGCGCTGTGCGCCGCGGGCGGCGCCGGCGTGCTCAAGCTGCTGCTGACCCGCGGCAGCGGTGGTCGCGGCTACGCACCGCCGCGGGAAGCCGCCCCGACCTGGGTCCTGTCGCGGCACCCGCTGCCGCCGGCCGCTGCCGAGGGGCTGCGCCTGCACTGGTGCCGCACGCGACTCGCTTCGCAACCGATGCTGGCGGGCCTCAAGCACTGCAACCGGCTCGAACAGGTGCTGGCGCGCGCGGAGTGCGTGGAGGCCGGCGCCGACGAAGGGTTGCTGCGGGACGCCGGCGGCCGCGTCGTATCCGCGGCCGCGGCCAACCTGTTTGTCCTGCACGGCTGCGCGTGGTCGACGCCGCCCATCGACGATTGCGGCGTGGCCGGCGTCTGCCGCGGATTCCTGGTGCCCGTCCTGCAGGCACGCGAGCGGACCTTGTCCGAGGCCGACGTCGAGGCGGCCGACGCGGTTTTCCTGTGCAACGCGGTGCGCGGTATCCTCGCCGTCGCCCGCGTGGGTGCGCGCGACTACGCGCCGCACCCGGCGCTGGAGGATGCGCGTCGCGCGCTGGCGCGGCTGCATCCGGCATTCGCCCTGGAGGCTCCGTGAGTCAGAAGCGCAAGCCGGGCCGTGGCCTGGCCCTGTTGTTCGTCACCCTCGTGCTGCTCGCGGCCGCGGGCTGGTATGCGATGCAGCGCTACACCGGCTTCGCCGACACGCCGATCGCCGGCCTGGAGCGCGGCGACAGCGTCACCGTCGCCCAGGGCGATTCCTTCCTGCGGGTGCTGGCGAAGTTGCGCGACGCAGGCGTGAGCGAGGGCAGCACGCCGGAGTGGCAGCTGCTCGCGCGCCAGCTCGGCGCCGCCGGCAAGCTGCAGGTGGGCGAATACGCGCTCGATCCGGGCACCACCCCGCGTGGCCTGCTGCTGCGCATGCGCGAGGGGCGGGTGATCAGCCACCGCTTCACCATCGTGGAAGGCTGGACTTTGCGCGAGCTGCGCGCGGCGCTGGCGAAGGCGCAGCCCTTGAAGCACGAGGCCGACGAACTCGACGACGCCGCGCTGATGCGCGCGCTCGGCCATGCCGGCGAGCACCCGGAGGGTCGCTTCCTGCCGGAGACCTACGCTTACACCCGCGGCGATTCCGACCTCGACGTGCTGCGCCGGGCCTACGACGCGATGGCGCGGGAGCTGGACGCGGCGTGGGCCTCGCGGGCCGCCGACCTGCCGCTGCAATCGAAGTACGAAGCGCTGATCCTCGCCTCGATCGTCGAGAAGGAAACCGGCGTCGCCGAGGAGCGTCCGGCGATCGCCGGCGTGTTCCTACGCCGGCTGAAGCTCGGCATGCGCCTGCAGACCGATCCGACCGTGATTTACGGCATGGGCACGCGCTACGCGGGCAACATCCGCAAGGCCGACCTGCTCGCCGACACGCCCTACAACACCTACACCCGCGCCGGCCTGCCACCGACGCCGATCGCGATGCCCGGCAAGGCCGCGCTGCGGGCGGTGACCCATCCGGCGCCCGGCGACGCGCTGTTCTTCGTCGCCGTCGGCGACGGTAGCGGCCGCCACGTGTTCACCCGCTCGCTGGCCGAGCACGAGGCCGCGGTGCGCGATTACCTGCGCAACTACCGCGCGCGCCGCGCACAGGCGCCGAAATGAACTTCGCAGGGCCCGATACCTTGCCCGCGCACCCGCGCTTCGTCTCGCTGGAGGGCGGCGAGGGCGCCGGCAAGACCACCGTGCTAGGCGCGCTGCGCACGGCGCTGGAAGCGGAGGGCCACGAAGTCGTGTGCACGCGCGAGCCGGGCGGCACGCCGCTGGCCGAACGCATCCGCGCCCTGCTGCTCGATCCTGCGCACGAACCGCCCGCGGCCGAGGCCGAACTGCTGCTGATGTTCGCCGCGCGTGCCCAGCACGTGCGCGAGACCATTCAGCCGGCGCTCGAACGCGGCGCGTGGGTGCTCAGCGACCGCTTCACCGATTCCAGCTACGCCTACCAGGGCGGCGGGCGCGGGATCGATCCCGCCTTCATCGCCGAGCTCGAGCAGCGTGTGGTCGGCCTGCGTCCCGGGCTGACCCTGCTGCTCGACCTCGGCGTCGGCGAAGGGCGCGCGCGTGCGCGCGGCCGCAACGGCGGCGTCGATCGCATCGAGGGCGAGGACGATGGCTTCTTCGAGCGCGTCCGTACCGCCTTCCTCGCGCGCGCGGCCGCGGAGCCGGAGCGCTTCCGCGTGCTCGACGCGACCCGGCCCGCCGGTGTCGTCGCCGCCGACGCGCTCGCCTGCCTGCAGGCCTGGCGCGGGAGGCACGCATGAGCGACGCCTTCGCGCCCTGGCAACAGCGCGTGTACGCGCAGGCGGTAGCCGCGTTCGCGGCTGGCCGGCTCGGCCACGGGTTGTTGCTGACCGGGCCGGAGAAGCTGGGCAAGCGCGCGGTCGCCGAGGTCCTGGCGCAGCGCGTGCTGTGCCGGGCACCGAAGGGCGACCTGCCTTGCGGTCAGTGCCGCGATTGCGTGCTGTTCCAGTCGCGCTCGCAGGCCGATCCGGTGCAGACGCGGCCGGATGGATCGCTGGCGCATCCGGCAGGGCATCCGGGCCATCCGGACGCCGGTTTCGTCGGATTCGTGCTCAACGAGAAAGCGCGACCGCCGAAGATGCGCAGCGAAATCGTGATCGAACAGATCCGCGCGCTGTCCGAGCGCCTCGCGCTGACCGCGCAGGCGGGCGGCGCCCAGGTTGCGATCGTCGATCCGGCCGACGCGATCAACCACGCTGCCGCGAACGCCCTGCTGAAGACCCTCGAGGAACCGGTGCCGGGCCGCTACCTGTGGCTGGTGACCGCGCACCCGCAGGCGTTGCCGGCGACCATCCGCAGCCGCTGCCAGCGCCTGGAATTCCGCCTGCCGCCGCGCGCCGAGGCGCTGGCCTGGCTGCAGGCGCGCGGTCACGCGACCGCGGCCGCGACCGAGGCGCTGGATGCCGCGCGCGGCCACCCCGGCCTGGCCGACGCCTGGCTGCGCGACGGCGGCCTGGCCCTGCGCCGCGAGGTCGCGAAGGACCTCGCCGGCGTCGCCCGCGGCGAGCTGGCGCCGGGCGCGGTCGGCCAGCGCTGGGCGGCCGACGAGCAGGCGCCGCTGCGCCTGCGCCTGGCCGCCGACCTGGCGCTGGAGGAGGCGGCCCGCTTGACCGATCCCCGGCGAACCCGCACCCTCGCAACCTGGTTCGACATGGCGAACCGCACCCGCGCGCTGCTCGGCACCACCGTCCGTTCCGACCTCGCCATCGCCGAGTTGCTGCTGGCGTGGCGCACGGACAGCGCCGGTGCCCAGGACGCGGGAGCGCGGCGCCGCTGACAAGGGGACGCGAGGCTGATGGCCAACGTGGGCGGAGCGCGGCAGGGCATCCTGTCGCTGGCGATCAAGGACAAGGCGCAGCTCTACAACGCCTACATGCCGTACCTGAAGCACGGCGGCGTGTTCGTGCCGACCGCCAAGCGCTACTTCCTCGGCGACGAGGTGTTCCTGCTGCTGACCCTGCCCGAATCCAGCGAGCGCCTGCCGGTCGCCGGCAAGGTCGTGTGGGTGACCCCGCCGGGCGCGCAGGGCAACCGTACCTCCGGCATCGGCGTGCAGTTCGCCGACACCCCGGAAGGCGAAACGGTCAAGGGCAAGATCGAAACCCTGCTGGCCGGCACGCTGACGGCGGACAAGCCGACGCAGACGATGTAGCCAGGGGCTAGGGGCTGCCGGCGCCGGCGCGGAAGCTTCTCAGCCTTCCGCGCGCAGCGCCGGCGCGTCCCAGCCCGGCCGCGGCGCGAAGCGCTCGCCGTGCCGCGCCCGCAGCGCCTGCAGCCGCGTCAGCAATACGTCGACGCCGGTTTCGCGGATGTACTGGATCGGGCCGCCGCGGAAGGGTGCGAAGCCGGTGCCGAAGATCACCCCCGCATCCAGCAGGTCCGCGTCCGCGACCACGCCATCGTGCAGGCAGGCCACCGCCTCGTTCAGCAGCGGCAGCACCAGCCGGTCCTCCAGGTCCTCGGGCGCCTTGTAGTCCTTCGGCAGCGACGGCTTGACCGGCTTGCCGTGTTCCCACTTGTACAGGCCCTGGCCGTCCTTGCGCCCGCGCTTGCCGGCCTCCGGCGGCGCCGACAGCGCGGCCGGCACGGCGACGCCGAGGAAGGGCGCGAGTTCCCGTGCCACGCCCGCGGCGACGTCCAGGCCGACCGTGTCGATCAGTTCGATCGGCCCCATCGGCATGCCGAATTTCACCGCGGCCCCGTCGATCGCCGGGCCCGCAATGCCCTCGGCGAACGCGGTCGCCGCTTCCAGCATGTAGGGGAACAGCACGCGATTGACCAGGAAGCCCGGCGTGCCCGCGACCGGCACCGGGAGCTTGTCCAGCGCCTTGCAGAACGCCGCAAGGCGCCGCTGGGTGTCCTCCCCCATCGCGTCGTGGCGCACGATCTCCACCAGCGGCATCAGCGCCACCGGGTTGAAGTAGTGCAGGCCGGCGAACTGCGCCGGGCGCGCGATGTGTCCGCGCAGTTCGGTCAGCGGGATCGACGAGGTGTTGGTGGTCAGCAGCGCGTCGGCCTTCATCCGCGGCTCGATCTCGGCGTACAGCGCGCGCTTGGCCTCGGGCTGCTCGATGATCGCCTCGATCACCAGGTCGGCATCGGCCACGCCGTCGCCGGCGAGGTCGCCGCGCAGGCGCGCCGCCACCTCGGGCCGGCGCGCCGCGTCCTTGACCTTCTTCTCGAACAGCGCCTGCGCGCGCTGCAGCGCGCCGTCGATGAAGCGCTGCTCGCGGTCGGCGAGGGTGACCTCGAAGCCCTTGTAGGCCGACCACGCCGCGATGTCGCCGCCCATCACGCCGGCGCCGACCACGTGCACGCGCCGGATGCCGCTGTCCCTGCCGGCCTGCGCCTTCAGCCGCTCCTGCAGGAAGAACACGCGGATCAGGTTGCGCGCGGTCGGCGTGGACGCGAGCTTGACCACCGACTTGCGCTCGGCCGCCAGTCGCGCCTGGACATCGCCGCCGCTGCGCCGCCAGGTCTCGATCAGCGCGTAGGGCGCGGGATAGTGCTCGCGGCGCGCCTTGCGCGCGACCTGCTTCACCAGCATCGGCGCGAGCAGCTGGCGCGCCAGCCAGTTGGTCGTCGCCCAGGCCCGGAAGCGCTGGCCGAACGGCCGCACCGGGCGCTGCGCGACCAGCGCCGCGGCGGTGTCGAGCAACTGCGCCTCCGGCACGACCTTGTCCACCAGCCCGATCGCGCGCGCCGCCGAGGCCGACAGCGCGCGCCCGGTCAGCATCATGTCGAAGGCCGCCGGCGCGCCGACCAGCCGCGGCAGCCGCACGCTGCCGCCCCAGCCCGGGTAGATGCCGAGCTTGACCTCGGGCAGGCCGATCCGGGTGGCGCGGTCGTCCGACGCGACCCGGTAGCGGCAGGCCAGCGCCAGCTCGGTGCCGCCGCCCATGCAGAAGCCGTGGATCGCGGCGACCGTGGGGCAGGGCAGCTCGGCGATGCGCTGGAACACCTGCTGGCCGCGGAACAGCGCATCCTTGACCGTGCCGCGCGCGTCGAATTCGCGGAATTCCTTGATGTCCGCCCCGGCGACGAAGCCGGACGCCTTGCCGCTGCGGAACACCAGCCCGCGCGGCGGCTCGATCGCCAGCCGCTCGACCAGCGTGCCCAGTTCGATCAGCACGTCCTGGGAGAGCGCGTTGACCGATTCGCCCGCGCGGTCGAGGGTGGCGACCACGATGCCCTCGCCGTGCGAGGACACCTGCCAGTGCGCGAAGCGGAGTCCGGCGAACTCCGCGGTGATCCGTCCTGCCGTCATCCGGCACCATCCGAGGCGGTATGGGAGACCAGTATCATCCGGGCGTGATTTGAAGCCCGTCAAATCCGCCCCCATGAAGGCCGGGGGAACAGAACCCGACTCCGGCCCCGCCGGACCGAACTTTCCCGCGATCCCGTTGTCCCACCGCCCGGCCGTCACGTGCCGGACCGACATGCAGGAGTGCCGGCGCGGCATGGCCGAAGTGGAATCCACCCACGACCTGGACCTGGAGCTGGTCCGGCGCGTGCAACGCGGCGACAGCGCCGCGTTCGACCTGCTGGTGCGCAAGCACCAGCACCGGATCGCCGGCCTGATCGGCCGCTACGTCGCCGACTGGAGCGAGGTGCAGGACGTCGCGCAGGACACCTTCCTGCGCGCCTACCGCGCGATCGGCAGCTTCCGCGGCGACGCGCAGTTCTATACCTGGTTGCACCGGATCGCCGTGAACACCGCCAAGAACCATCTCGTCGCCCACAACCGCCGCCCGCCGACCGAGGACATCGACGCCGAGGAGGCCGCCCAGTACGAATCGGGCATCCGCCTGCGCGACATCGACACGCCCGAACGTGAACTGATGCGCCAGCAGATGGAACAAACCGTGATGCGCGCGGTCGAAGCCCTGCCGGAAGAACTGCGGACCGCGATCAGCCTGCGCGAGGTCGAGGGACTGAGCTACGAGGAAATCGCGCAACGCATGGATTGTCCGATCGGCACCGTGCGCTCGCGCATCTTCCGGGCGCGCGAGGCGATCGATGCGGAGCTGCAACCCCTGATGGACAACGTGACGACGCGGGAGCGTGTGACCCGATGAATCACCCGAACGACAAGCGCGAAGAGGACAAGATCCTCGACCACACCCGCCGGCAGCTGTCGGCGCTGGTGGACGGCGAGCTGGCGCCCGACGAGGCGCGGTTCCTGCTGCGCCGGCTCGAGCACGACGCGGAACTGGCCGGCTGCTGGGAACGCTGGCAGCTGGCCGGCGAACTGCTGCGCGGCCGCGGCGGTGCGGTGCTGCCCACGGACTTCGCAGCGCGGATCGCGGTTGCGGTCGCCGGCGAAGCCGCGCCGGTCGCGCCGGCCGCGCGCCAGCGGCGCTGGCTGCACTGGGGCGGCGGTGCGATCGCCGCCTCGGTGGCCCTGGTCGCGCTGCTGATGGCGCGCCCGGCGGGCGAGCCCGGATCCACGCCATCCTCCGCGCCCACGCCCGCGCTGGCCAGCAACGCGCCGGCCAGCCCGGCGCCCGCCCAGCCCGCGCCCACGCAGCCGGCCCCGCTGCCGCCGGCGCCGGACACCGCCGGCCAGCTGGCGACGGCGGTCGCCGCGGCGGAAGTGCCGCGCCGGGTCGCCGCCGCGCGCCGCGGCAACGCCCAGGCCCAGCGCGCCGCGGCCCGCCTGCGCGAGCGCCGCGAGGCGCCGGTGGCGGTCGCCGCCGCCGCGGTCGAACCCGCGCGGGTCGCCGATCCGCACAATCCCTTCTCGCCGGACCACGTGCTGCCGCCGAGCCGTCCGTGGCCGCGTGCGCTGGTGCCGGGAATGGGCGCGGAAGGCGGTTTCACCGTGGAGTACGGCGGGCAGGCGCCTGCCCCCGGCTTCTATCCGTTCGCCCCCGGCGTGTTCCAGCCCCGCCGCGGCCTGGCGCCGCTGCCGGAACCGCCCGGAACCGCGCGCGCCGACGCCGGCGAGACCGACGCGCCCTGATCGTTCCCCCGCGCCGGCCGCGCGCCGGCGCCAGCCCGTGTTCGTTGCAGAGGACCTCCGATGCCCCGACTTTCCCTGTCCGCGATTCCTGCCGGCGTCCGCAGCCTGGCGCTGGTGGCGGTGACCGCCGCCGCGACCACCGCCGTGGTGCTGCCGGTCGCCACCGCCGAAACCCCCGCGCCGCAGGCGCCGGCGCCGCAACTGGTCCCGGGCCTGCCGGACTTCACCCAGCTGGTGCAGCAGGTCGGCCCCGGCGTAGTCAGCGTCGAGGCGGAGATCGGCGGCCGCGAAGTCGCGCGGCAGGTGCCGGACGAAGAGCAGGTCCCGGAATTCTTCCGCCGCTTCTTCGGCCCCGACCTGCCGTTCCCCGGCATGCCGGGGCCCGGGCCGCGCGGGCCGCAGGGCGTGTCGCTGGGCAGCGGCTTCATCATCTCCGCCGACGGCTACGTGCTGACCAACCACCACGTCGTCGACGGCGCCGACAAGGTCACGGTCAAGCTGTCGGACCGCCGCGAGTTCACCGCCAAGGTCGTCGGCAGCGACCAGCAGTCCGACGTCGCCCTGCTCAAGATCGACGCCAAGGGCCTGCCGGCGCTGCGCATCGGCGACTCCGACGCGCTGCGCCCCGGCCAGTGGGTCGTCGCGATCGGTTCGCCGTTCGGCTTCGACCATTCGGTCACCGCCGGCATCGTCAGCGCGGTAGGCCGCGCCAATCCGTACGCCGACCAGCGCTACGTGCCCTTCATCCAGACCGACGTGGCGATCAACCGCGGCAATTCGGGCGGCCCGTTGCTCGACACCCGCGGCCAGGTGGTCGGCATCAACTCGCAGATCTTCAGCAACTCCGGCGGCTACATGGGCGTGAGCTTCGCGATCCCGATCGACATCGCGATGAACGCCGTGCAGCAGCTGAAGGCGACCGGCAAGGTCCGGCGCGGCCAGATTGGCGTGCGCGTGCAGCAGATCGACGCCGAGCGCGCGCGCGGACTGAAGCTGCCCGACACTCGTGGCGCGCTGGTCGCCGCGGTCGAGCCGGGCAGCCCGGCCGAGAAGGCCGGGCTGGAGCCGGCGGACGTGATCCGCAGCTTCAACGGCGTGGCCATCAACGAAGCCAGCGACCTGCCGCCGCTGGTTGGCGCGCAGGCGCCGGGCAGCCGCGCCACCCTGGGCGTGTTCCGCGACGGCAAGACCCGCGAGATCACGGTGACCCTGGGCGCGCTGGACGAGGCCGTCGCCGACGCGCCGGCGCGGCCCGGCGCCGGCGCGGGCACGGCCGACAACCCGCTGGGCATCGTCACCCAGCCGCTGGACGCCGCCGACCGCAAGCGGCTCGGCCTGGGCGCGGACGAGGGCGTCGCCGTGGTCCGGATCAACGGCATGGCGGCGCGCGCCGCCGGCCTGCAGCCCGGCGACGTGATCCTGCAGGTGGGCCGCAGCAAGGTCGGCAGCCCGGCCCAGCTCGACCGCCTGCTCGCCGACGTCGAGCCCGGGCAGACGGTGATGCTGCTGGTGCGCAACGCCGCGGGCCGCGGCTTCATCGCGGTGACCCCGCGCGCCGCGGAGGAGTGACTGAACACGAGGGCCGCGCACCGGCGCGGCCCTTCCGCTTCCGGCGGGTGGTCGCGGCGCGCCATGCGATAATGCCGCGTTTGCCACTCTTCGCGGCGTCCGCCGCATCGCCGCCGGCCCAATGCAGCACATCCGCAACTTCTCGATCATCGCCCACGTGGACCACGGCAAGTCCACGCTCGCCGACCGCATCATCCAGCTGTGCGGCGGCCTGACCGCGCGCGAGATGGAAGCGCAGGTGCTCGACAACAACCCGATCGAGCGCGAGCGCGGCATCACCATCAAGGCGCAGTCGGTCTCGCTCCCGTACACCGCGAAGGACGGGAAGACCTACCAGCTCAACTTCATCGACACCCCCGGCCACGTCGACTTCAGCTACGAGGTCAGCCGTTCGCTCGCCGCCTGCGAGGGCGCCCTGCTGGTGGTGGACGCCGCGCAGGGCGTGGAGGCGCAGTCGGTCGCCAACTGTTACACCGCGGTGGAGCAGGGGCTCGAGGTCGTCCCCGTGCTCAACAAGATCGACCTGCCCACCGCCGACGTCGACCGCGCCAAGTCGGAGATCGAGGCGGTGATCGGCATCGATGCCGCCGACGCGGTCGCGATCAGCGCCAAGACCGGGCTCAACGTCGACCTGGTGCTGGAGGCGATCGTCCAGCGCATCCCGCCGCCGCAGCCGCGCGACACCGACAAGCTGCAGGCGCTGATCATCGACTCGTGGTTCGACAACTACCTGGGCGTGGTCAGCCTCGTGCGGGTGATGCAGGGCGAGATCCGGCCGGGCGACAAGCTGCTGGTGATGTCCACCGGGCGTTCGCACGAGGTCGACAGCGTCGGCGTGTTCACGCCCAAGCGGAAGGTGCTCGACAAGCTCGGGGCGGGCGAGGTGGGCTGGGTCACCGCCAGCATCAAGGACGTGCACGGCGCGCCGGTCGGCGACACCCTGACCCTGGCGAGGGACCCGGCGCCCAAGCCGCTGCCGGGCTTCCAGGAAATGCAGCCGCGCGTGTTCGCCGGCCTGTTCCCGGTCGACGCCGAGGACTACCCGGCGTTGCGTGAGGCGCTGGAGAAGCTGCGCCTGAACGACGCCGCGCTGCGCTTCGAGCCGGAAAGCTCGGAGGCGATGGGCTTCGGCTTCCGCTGCGGCTTCCTCGGCATGCTGCACATGGAGATCGTGCAGGAGCGGCTGGAGCGCGAGTACGACCTCGACCTGGTCACCACCGCGCCGACCGTGATCTACGAGATCCTGAAGACCGACGGCGAAATCGTGCCGCTGGACAACCCGGCCAAGCTGCCGCAGGCCAACCTGGTCGAGGAGATCCGCGAGCCGATCATCCGCGCCAACATCCTCACCCCGCCCGATTACGTCGGCAACGTGATCACCCTGTGCGAGGAAAAACGCGGCAGCCAGATCGGCATCCAGTACATGGGCAGCCAGGTGCAGATCAGCTACGAACTGCCGATGGCCGAGGTCGTGCTCGACTTCTTCGATCGCCTGAAGTCGGTGTCGCGCGGCTACGCCTCGCTGGACTACCACTTCCTGCGCTTCCAGGCCGGGCCCTTCGTGCGGGTGGACACCCTGATCAACGGCGACAAGGTGGATGCGCTGTCGATCATCACCCACCGCGCCCACGCCGACCGCCGCGGCCGCGACCTGACCGAGAAGATGCGCGAGCTGATCCCCCGGCAGATGTTCGACGTGGCGATCCAGGCCGCGATCGGCTCGCAGATCATCGCCCGCTCCACGGTCAAGGCGCTGCGCAAGAACGTGCTCGCCAAGTGCTACGGTGGCGACGTCAGCCGCAAGAAGAAGCTGCTGGAGAAACAGAAGGAAGGCAAGAAGCGGATGAAGCAGGTCGGGCGGGTGGAAATCCCGCAGGAGGCCTTCCTCGCCGTGCTGCAGGTGGACAAATAACGGGGGACGGGGCATCGCCGGGGCGGGCGCGTTGAACCAAACGGGTCCGTCGCCGGTCGGCAGGAACGGGGCCGGTGCCTGCTGGCGCCCGTCGTCGCGATGGCCGTTTCCCTTTTCCGATTTCCCCGCTCCGAAGGAGCACCGATGCGCTGGTTCGAAATCATCCTCGTCGCCCTGACCCTGGCCAGCGGCCTGATCTGGTTGCTCGACAAGCTGTTCCTCGCCCGTCGCCGCGCCGAGCGCGCGGGGCTGCTGGAGCCGAAGGAACCGATGCTGGTCGACTACGCCAAGGCCTTCTTCCCGGTGCTCGCGGTGGTGCTGGTGCTGCGCAGCTGGGTCGCCGAGCCCTTCCGCATCCCGTCCAGCTCGATGACGCCGACACTGCTGATCGGTGACTTCATCCTGGTCAACAAGTTCGCCTACGGCCTGCGCCTGCCGATCAGCAACCGCAAGTTCCTGTCCATCGGCGAGCCCGAGCGCGGCGACGTGGTGGTGTTCCGTCCGCCCCAGCATCCCGACCAGGACTGGATCAAGCGCGTCATGGGCGTGCCGGGCGACACCATCGCCTACCGCGACAACACGGTCTGGCTCAACGGCAAGCCGCTGCGCTACGTGGCGCGCGGCCAGTACGTGGGCGAGGGCCGCAACGCCGACGCGACCGGCGCGCGCGTGCTGACCGAGGAGCTGCCGGGCCGCCCGCACCCGGTCCTGGAACGCGACGACCTGCCGTTCTTCCCCCAGGGAGAGGGCGAATGGACGGTGCCCGCCGGGCACTATTTCGTCATGGGCGACAATCGTGATAATAGCGAGGACAGTCGCTTCTGGGGCTTCCTGCCCGAGGCGAACCTCAGGGGCAAGGCCTTCCTGGTGTGGATGCACTGGGACGGCGGGGTGGAGTTCGACCGGATCGGCAGCAACATCCCGTAGCTGCGATCCGCCAAGCCGGGGAGGGGCAACGATGAAGCGCGCGCAAGGCGGCATGACCCTGATCGGGTTCCTGATCGTGCTGGCGGTGGTGGGCCTGTTCGCCTACATCGGCATGAAACTGTTCCCGATGTATTCGGAGTACTACGCGGTCAAGCAGGCGCTCAAGGGCCTGTCCGCCGAACCCGGCATCGCCAACACCGACCCGGCGAAGATCCAGGACCTGTTCTTCCGCCGGCTGTACATCAGCTACGCCGAGGACGTGAAGCCCGAGCACGTCAAGATCGAGCGCATCGACGCCGGCTGGAAGATGACGGTGTCCTACGAGGTGCGTCGACCGCTGATCTACAACCTCGACGTGGTCGGCAAGTTCGACGCCAGCGAGAACCTGACGCGGCGTGGACCGGACTGATCCGGCACCGGTCGCGTTCGGCGGCCACGCCTTCGCCGAGCCCGCCCTGCTGGCGCAGGCGCTGCGCCACCGCAGCGCCGGCAGCCCGCACAACGAGCGGCTGGAATTCCTCGGCGACGCGCTGCTCAACCTGATCATCGCCGAGCAGCTGCACCAGCGCTGGCCGAAGGCCGACGAGGGCGCGATGACGCGGGCCCGCGCGGAGCTGGTGCGCGAATCGACCCTCGCCACGATCGCGCGCGGCCTGGAGCTCGGCAGCCGGCTGATCCTCGGTCCCGGGGAGCTGAAGTCCGGCGGCCATCGGCGCGACTCCATCCTCGCCGACGCGCTGGAGGCGGTGATCGCCGCGCTCTACCTCGATGCCGGTTTCGACGCCTGCCGCCGGATCGTCCTGCCCTGGTTCGAGCCGCTGCTGGCGGCGCTGCCGCCGCTGCACCAGGTGGGCAAGGACGCCAAGACCCGCCTGCAGGAGTGGTTGCAGGCGCGGCAGAAGCCGCTGCCGGTGTACGCGCTGGTGGAGGAGGGCGGCGAGGAGCACGCGCGCGTGTTCCGGGTGTCCTGCACGCTGGAAGCGCCGGCGCTGGTCACCGAAGGCGAGGGCAGTTCCCGCCGCGCCGCCGAGCAGGCCGCCGCCGAGGCGGCGCTGGCGGTGCTGGAGACACCGGCGGCCGGATAGGGGCCTGCTCGAGAACGGCATGGGCCGCAGGCCACGGCCTTCTTTGGCGAACGGCAGGTGGTCCTTGTCCGCGCGAGCGCGCCGGGCGAGAGGCAGGCAGGACACGCCGTGAATCCGTCCATGGAGGCTCGGATGCGCCATCCATGGCGCATACGGTCCTGCCTGCCTCTCCCACCCGACGCGCCCCAACCACTCCCGCGCTCGTTCAGCGGAGCAAGCTCCGCTCTACGGCAAGCAGCGAGGATCTGTCCGAGCGACCGGGAGGGCGGGGTGTTGCGTCAGCGCGCCATGGATGGCGCGCGCCCCGCATCGGGACAGGGTGAGCACGGGCGGCTCGCGCGGCATCGCCGCGCGCCCGTGCGAACGCCCGGCGCGCTGCGCCGGGCCGGGGGAGCCGCGCAGCGGCGCTCCTGCCAAGGGGAAAAGCAATACCCCCGTCCTCCCGGGCGGGCCCAGGACGCCACCACCGCCTACAATCCCCGCATGAGCGAAACGCCTTTCCGTGCCGGCCAGGTCGCCGTCATCGGCCGTCCCAACGTCGGCAAGTCCACCCTGGTCAACGCGCTGGTCGGGGCCAAGGTCAGCATCACCTCCAACCGGCCGCAGACCACCCGGCACCGGCTGCTCGGCATCGCCACCTTCCCGCACGGGCAGTTGCTGCTGGTCGATACCCCCGGCATCCACCGCGAACAGGGCAACAGGGCCTCGTCCTCGGCGATGCACCGCTGGATGAACCGCGCCGCCCGCGGCGCGCTGGAGGGCGTGGACGCCGCCGCGCTGGTGATCGAGGCCGGGCGCTGGGACGAGGAGGACACGCTCGCCTACGAGGCGCTGCGCGCAGCGGGCGTGCCGGTGGTGCTGGTGGTCAACCAGGTCGACCGGATCAAGGAGAAGGCGGCGCTGCTGCCGTTCCTGGCCCAGGTCAGCGACGGGCGCGAGTTCGCCGCGGTGCATCCGGTCTCGGCCCTCAAGCGCAAGGGGCTGGAGGCGCTGGTGGACGACCTGCTCAAGCTCGTGCCCGAGCAGCCCGCGCCGTACGCCGAGGACGAGATCACCGACAAGAGCCAGCGCTTCCTCGCCGGTGAACTGGTGCGCGAGCAGCTGATGCGCCAGCTCGGCGCGGAACTGCCCTACGCCACCACGGTGGAGATCGAGCGCTTCGAGGTCGACGGCAGGATGCTGCGCATCGGCGCGGTGATCTGGGTCGAGCGCGACGGCCAGAAGGCGATCGTGATCGGCAAGGGCGGCAGCCGCCTGCGCGACATCGGCAGCCGTGCGCGCGAGCAGATGGAGCGCCTGTTCGACGCCAAGGTGTTCCTCGAGACATGGGTGCGCGTGCGCGCCGGCTGGTCCGACGACGAAGCCGCGTTGCGCGCATTCGGTTACCACGACTGAGCCGGCCGCGCGTCCATCCGCAGTACGCGCATCCGGGGGGTGAGGACCTCGCGCCGCGCCGGACGGGAGAGCCCGGCAAGCCATGCCGTCGTGAATGCATCCCTGTAGGCTCGGATGCGGCATCCATGCCGCATACGTTCCCGCCAACCTCTTCCGCCCGGCGCGCCCCTGCCTCATGCGCTACACCGCCGAACCCGCCTATGTCCTGCACGTCCGGCCCTGGCGCGAGACCAGCCTGCTGGTCGAGGTGCTGAGCGCGGAACACGGGCGGCTCGGCCTGCTCGCGCGCGGCGTGCAGGGCCCGAAGCGGCAGCTGTTGCGGGCGGCGCTGCAGCCGCTGCAATGCATCCGCTTCGACGCCGTCCAGCACGGCGAGCTCGCGCAGCTGCGCGCCGCCGAGGCGCAGGATGCCGCGCCGGCGCTGGCGGGCGAGGCCACGTTGGCGGCGTTCTATGTCAACGAGCTGGTGCTGCGCCTGGCGCCGCGCCACGATCCGCTGCCGGAACTGTTCGACGCTTACGGCGAGATGCGCGCGCGGCTCGGCGCGGGCGAGCCGCTGGCCTGGACTCTGCGCCGGTTCGAGCGCGACCTGCTCGCCGCGATCGGCTTCGGCCTGGCCTTCGACGTCGATGGCGACGGCGCGCCGATCGATCCCGCCGCGCGCTACCGGCTGGAGCCCGAGCATGGCGCGCGCCGCCTGCTCAGCGACCGCGGCCAAGACGAGCGCAGCGCCGCAGCGACCGGGCGCGCGCTGCTCGCCCTCGCGCGCGACGAAGCGCCGCCCCCCGATGACCTCGCCGGCCTGCGCCGCGCGCTGCGTGCGGTGCTCGCCCACCACCTCGGCGGGCGCGGGCTGAAGTCGTGGGAGATGATGGGCGAGCTGGCGCGGCTGGGTCGCTGAGCAGGGGCCTCGCGCGTGGCGCGCGGTGGCTAGCCGGGCCCCGTGCCGCCGTCGCCCAGGGCGTCCTCGACCGCCTCGTCGAAGCGGCGCAATGCCGCCGGCGAGCCGGGCGCCTGCTGCAGCGATTGCACCGCCTGCGCCAGCCGCGCCGCGCCCACGAAGCCGCAGCTCGCGCGCAGCCGGTGCAGCACCCGGCCGGCGCCGTCCGCGTCGCCGGCGGCGACGGCGGCGCCGACCGCAAGCCGCTGCGCCGGCAATTCGTCCAGGAACAGCCGGCGCAATGCGGTGACGTGCGCGCGTTCGCCCTTGAGCGCGGCGAGCGCCGCGTCGTCGTCCCACACCGGCAACTTGCCGCCGGGAGGAGGCGTGTCGGCGTCGACTGCGCCGGATTCGCCGAGCGCACGCCGGATCGCCGCCTGCAGCGCGCCGGGCGCGATCGGCTTGCTCAGGACCTCGGCGAAGCCGGCGGCGAGCAGGCGGTCGAGCTCCGCGCGGTCGTGGCTGGCGGTATGCGCGAGCGCCGGCGCCGCGCCGTCCTCGCGCAGCTGCGCCAGCAGGTCGGCGCCGCTGCCGTCGGGCAGGTTGGCGTCGATCAGCCACGCCGCGTGCTGCGCGCCTGCCGCGAGCCGGCGCGCCTGCGCGCAGTCGGCGGCGGCGTCGACCACGGCAGGCAGGGCCTCGATCGCCGCGGCCAGGAAGGCGCGGCTGACCGGATCGTCCTCCACCAGCAGGATCCTCGGAAGGGGCGTCGCGGGCATGGCGCTGGCCAGTCGGGCGGGTGCCGTTATGCTGCAGCGATGCCGCGCCGACCGCCACTGCTGGCCTGCCTGCTGCCCGCGCTGCTGGCGCTGGCGCCCGCCGCGCACGCGCGCACGCTGGAAGCGCGCATCGCCACGGTGGACACCGCGGTGGCCACGCTGCGCGACGTGCGCGTGCGGCTGGAGTGGCAGGCGCAGGCGCCGCAGGGCTTGCTGTCCCTGCACGCCGCCAGCGTGGTCGCGCCGGACCTCGGCTATCGCTACCGCGACCTTGCCTGGCAATGCCCGCTGCGCCGCGACGGCGCGCGCTGGCGCTGCGAGGGCGAGGTGCGCAGCGGCCGGGCGAAGCCGCTGCGGCTGGCGATCGACCTCGACGACGTGCGGACGGACGCCCTCCTTGCGCAGGGCGCGGCGCGCATGGCGGTGCACCGCGACGCGCGCACCCCCGACGACACCCGCGTCGACCTCGCGCGGGTGCCGCTGGCCTGGGCGCGGGCGCTGCTCGCCCAGGCCTGGCCGGAGGGCCAGCTGCAGGGCGGCACGCTCGCCGGACAGGTGCGGGTGCGCGCGCCGGCGAATGCGCCGCTGGACGTGCATGCGGCGCTGCGGCTGTCCGACGGCGCCTTCGACACGCCCGACGCCAGCATCGCCGGCGGCCAGCTCGGCGGCGCCTTCACCCTCGACTACCGCAGCGCGCCGGGCCACACAGCGATCGATCTCGCCGGACAACTGCGCGGCGGCGAATTCCTGGTCGGCAGCGCCTACGTCGCGCTGCCGGCGACGCCGGTCGAGCTCGCCATCGGCGCCACGCTCGCGGACGGGCAGGGCTGGCGATTGCCGCGCATCCACTGGCGCGACGGCAACGTCCTGCGCGCCGACGGCAGCGCGGGATTCGACGCGGACACCAACCTGCGCTCGCTCGACCTCGCCCTGCGCAGCGCGGACGTCTCCGCCTTGCCCGCGCGCTACCTGTCGGGCTGGCTCGGCCAGGCGGGGCTCGCCGACCTCGCGATGCAGGGCGGCTTCGACGCGAGGGTGCGTGTGGCCGACGGCGCGCTCGCCGCCGCGAGCGCGACCCTGCGCGACATCGACGTCAGCGACCCGAAGGGCCGCTTCCGCTTCGATGGCCTCGCCGGCACGCCGCGCTTCTCCGGCGCCGCCCCGGTGGCGGGCGAACTGCGCTGGCGCGGCGGCGAGCTCTACGGCCTGGACTTCGGCGCGGCGACCCTGCCGATCGCCAGCAGCGGCGGCGAGCTGCGCCTGCGCGAACCGGTCACCGTGCCGATGCTCGGCGGCAGCCTGCGCTTCGACGGCATGACCGTGCGCCCGCCGGCAGGCGATCGCGGCGCCGAGGTCGGCTTCGGCCTGGCCGTGGATGCGCTCGACGTCGGCCGGATCGCGCAGGCGCTCGAGTTGCCGGCATTCCAGGGCCAGCTCAGCGGCCGCATCCCGTCCGCGCGCTACCGCGACCAGGTGCTGGCCTTCGACGGCGGCCTCACCCTCGGCCTGTTCGGCGGCACGGTGCGGGTGACCTCGCTGGCGCTGGAGCGGCCGTTCGGCGTCGCGCCCTCGCTCAGCGCCGACCTCGCGCTGGACGACATCGACCTGATGGCGCTGACCGGCGTGTTCGACTTCGGCAGCATCAGCGGCAAGCTGGACGGCCGCATCGACGGCCTGCGCCTGGTGGACTGGACCGCGACCGCCTTCGACGCCGAGCTGCACACCGACCCCGCCGCCGACGTGCGCCGGCGCATCAGCCAGCGCGCGGTGCAGAACATCTCCAGCGTTGGCGACGCCTCGTTCACCACCACCCTGCAGAGCCGGCTGATCGGCCTGTTCGACGACTTCGGCTACAGCCGCATCGGCATCACCTGCCGATTGGCCAACGAGGTCTGCGAGATGGGCGGGCTGGGCGCGGCGGACGGCGCGCGTTCACCGAACAGCTTTACCATCGTCGCCGGCGCCGGCATCCCGCACCTGACGGTGGTGGGCTTCAATCGCCTGGTTGACTGGCCGACCCTGCTCGAACGGCTGGCGGCCGCCAGCCAGGGCGACGTCACGCCGGTGGTGAAATGATTTTCGAACCCCTGCCGAGGAGGCACGCATGAAACGCTGGATGGGAATGCCGCTCATGGCCGCGCTCGCGCTGACCGCGTGCGTGACGATCAACGTCTACTTCCCGGCCGCGGAGGCCAAGGAAGCGGCCAAGCAGTTCGTCGAGAAGGTGATCGGCGACGAGGCGCAGCCGGCGACCCAGCCGGAGCAGGCGCCGGAGCAGGGCGACGACGGCGGCATGGCGACGCGGCTGCGCTTCGACCCGCTGATGCTGATCGGCATCGCGCCGGCCTACGCGCAGGGCGCGCCCGACATCACCATCAAGACGCCGGCGATCCAGGCGATCCAGGCGCGCATGGCCTCGCGCTTCGACGCCAGCCTGCGGGCGGGCTTCGACTCGGGCGCGCTCGGCTTCAGCAACGACGGGTTGGTGGTGGTGCGCGACGCGTCCAAGCTGCAGCTCAAGGACCGCGTCGCGGTGAACCAGGCGGTGGCCGACGACAACCGCGACCGCAAGGCCGTGTACCGCGAGGTCGCGGTCGCCAACGGCCACCCGGAGTGGGAGGGGCAGATCCGCAAGGTATTCGCGAAGCAGTGGATCGACAGCGCGCGCGGCGGCTGGTGGTACCAGGACGCCTCCGGCGGCTGGAAGCAGAAGTAACGACCCACCAGGCCGGCGCGGGGCGCCGGCTGGATCCCGCCCGAACGGCCCGCCCCGCGCGGGCCGTTCGGTTTCGCGCATTTGCGACAATGGGCGGCTCGCCCGATCTCCGGTTTTCCGTGGCCCGCCTCGACCAGACGCCCTTCCAGCTCGACATCCTCGACCTCAGCCACGACGGCCGCGGCGTCGGGCGCCGCCCCGAGGGCGGCCACAACGGCGGCAAGACCGTGTTCGTCACCGGCGCGCTGCCGGGCGAGACGGTGCGGGTGCAGCAGACCGGCCGCCAGCGCGCCTTCGACGAGGCGCGCACGCTGGAGGTGCTGAAGGCCTCGCCCGATCGCGTCGCCCCGCGTTGCGCGCACTTCGGCACCTGCGGCGGCTGCGCGCTGCAGCACCTGGACGAGGCGAAGCAGATCCACGCCAAGCAGCGGGTGCTGCTGGAAAACCTGGAGCGGATCGGCCACGTCGCTCCGGAGCGGGTGCTGGAACCGCTGACGGATGCCGCCTGGGGGTACCGGCGCAAGGGGCGCTTTTCCGTGCGCCGGGTGGAGAAGAAGGGCAAGACCCTGGTCGGCTTCCGCGAGAACGATCCGCGCTTCGTCGCCGACCTCGCCGAATGCCACACCGTGATCCCGGCGCTGGGCGAGCGCATCGGCGCGCTGTCGGCGCTGATCGACGGGCTCGACGCGCGCCGCGAGATCCCGCAGGTCGAGTTCATCGCCGGCGACCCGGCGCCCGGCTTCAGCGGCATCGCGCTCACCTTCCGCCACCTCGCGCCGCTGTCGGAGCACGACCGCGAGGCGCTGGCCGCGTTCGGACGCGCGCACGGCTTCGCGATCTTCCTGCAGCCGGGCGGCCTGGACTCGGTGCATCCGTTGTGGCCGGAGCAACCGCAACTCGGCTTCCGCCTGCCCGAGTGGGACATCGACTTCCGCTTCCGCCCGCTCGACTTCATCCAGGTCAACGCCGGGCTCAACGGGCGCATGATCGCGCGCACCCTCGAGCTGCTCGACGTGCAGCCCGGCGATCGCGTGCTGGACCTGTTCTGCGGGCTCGGCAACTTCACCCTGCCGCTGGCCCGGGTCGCGGACCACGTGACCGGGGTGGAAGGCGAGGCCGGGCTGGTCCAGCGCGCGCGAGAGAACGCGGCGCTCAACGGGCTGGCCAACGCCGAGTTCCACGCCGCCGACCTCGCCCAGGATCTCGCCGGCAAGCCGTGGATGCGCGCGGGCTTCGACCGCCTGCTGCTCGACCCGCCGCGCTCCGGCGCCGACGTGGTGCTGAAGCAGCTGCCGCTGAAGGGCCTCAAGCGGATCGTCTACGTCAGCTGCCACCCCGGCTCGCTGGCGCGCGACGCCGGCTACCTCGTCAACGAGCGCGGCTGGAAGCTGCGCGTTGCCGGGGTGATGGACATGTTCCCGCACACCGCGCATGTCGAGTCGATCGCGATGTTCGAGCCGCGCTGAGGCTTCGCCAGGTGGCAGGGAAGGGGCCCCGTCGCAAGCGCGCCGGGCGGGAGAGGCAGTCAGGACACGCCGTGAATCCGTCCATGGAGGCTCGGATGCGCCATCCATGGCGCATACGGTCCTGCCTGCCTCTCCCACCCGGCACGCCCCCACCACTCCCGCGATCTGGCTGTAGAGCGGAGCTTTGCTCCGCTGCGCCGTCGCGGGAAAAGCAGCGGAGCAAGCTCCGCTCTACGGCAAGCCGCCAGGATCTTTCCCGAGCGACCGGGAGGGCGGGGGTGTTGCGTCAGCGCGCCATGGATGGCGCGCGCCCCGCATCAGGACAGGATGTCCTGCTAAGGGGAAAAGCAATACCCCCGTCCTCCCGGGCGCGGGCCGAGCAGTCAGCCGGATGCGGCGGATTCCACTCACAATGACGTCACGCACCGGAAGCCACGCATGCCCCTCGAAATCGAACGCAAGTTCCTCGTCACCGGCGACGGCTGGCGGCAGGCCGCGCATGCGGTCGTGCCGATGGCGCAGGGTTACCTCAACGACCTCGCCACGGTGGACAGCGGCGCGATGCGCGCGTCCGTGCGGGTGCGCATCGCCGGCGCCGAGGCCTTCCTCAACCTGAAGTCGCGCGAGCTCGGCCATACCCGGCAGGAGTTCGACTACCCCATCCCGGTCGCCGACGCCCGCGCCCTGCTGGCGCTGTGCGTGGGCGGCGCGATCGACAAGCGACGGCACCTGGTCCGGCACGGTGCGCACCTGTGGGAAGTGGACGAGTTCCTGGGCGACAACGCCGGCCTGGTCGTCGCCGAGATCGAGCTGGCCAGCGCGGACGAAGCCTTCGCCCGCCCGGACTGGCTGGGCGTGGAGGTCACCGACACGCCGCGCTACTACAATCTGGCCCTGGCCTCGCGCCCGTATTCGCAATGGAGCGAAGCCGAACGCGCCGGGCGGGACGTGGAGGAATGACCGCATGCTCGTGATCGGCGTCGCCGGCACCGAACTCACCGCGCAAGAGCGCGACTGGCTGCAGCACGATGCCTGCGCGGGCGTGATCCTGTTCGCCCGCAACTTCGCCTCGAAGGCGCAGGTCTCCGAACTGGCGCAGGCGATCCGCGAGGCCACGCCGCGCCCGCAGCTCGTGTGCGTGGACCAGGAAGGCGGGCGCGTGCAGCGCTTTCGCGAGGGCTACACCGCGTTCCCGCCGCTTGAGACCTTCGACGCCCTGTACCGGCGCGACCGCGACGCCGCCCTGCGCCTGGCCGAGGAACACGCCTGGCTGATGGCGAGCGAGGTGCGCGCGACCGGCGTCGACCTGAGCTTCGCCCCGGTGGTGGACCTCGGCCGCGGCAACCGCGCGATCGGCGACCGCGCGTTCTCCGCCGATCCCGCGATCGTCGCCGAGTTCACCCGCGCCTACGTGCGCGGCATGCACGCGGCGGGGATGGCGGCGACGCTCAAGCACTTCCCCGGCCACGGCTCGGTGCTCGAGGACACCCATGTCGACACCGCGGTGGACGACCGCCCGCTGGACGCGATCCGCACGCTCGACCTGGTCCCGTTCGCCGCCGGCATCGAGGCGAAGGCCGACGCGGTGATGATGGCGCACGTCGTCTATCCGCAGGTGGATCCCGAACCGGCGGGCTACTCGAAGCGTTGGATCGAGGACATCCTGCGCGGCGAGATGGGTTTCCGCGGCGTCGTGTTCTCCGACGACATCGGCATGGCCGCCGCGTTCTCCGCCGGCGGCGTCAAGGCGCGCATCGACGCGCACCTGGATGCCGGTTGCGACGTGGTGCTGGTCTGCCATCCGGAGCTGGTCGACGAATCGCTGGCCGCGGTGCGGGGCCGCCGCCTCAACACGATGGCGCTGGCCGGCCTGATCGGCCGCGGCGCGATGGGCTGGGACGGCCTGCTCGCCGACGCGCGCTACGGCGCCGCGCAACAGCGCCTGGGCGGCCTGGCATGAGCGCGCCGAGCCTCGCCGACGTCCTGCCGGGCGCGGAGCTGGTGCACGACCGCGCCGCGATCGAGCGCGCGATCGCGGCGATGGCCGACGCCATCCGTGCCGACTACGACGCGCCGCCGGTGTTCCTCACGGTGATGCACGGCGGCCTGCCGTTCGCCGCGCAACTGGCGCTGGCGCTGGGCGAGCGCGGGCTCGACCTGGAGATGGACTACCTGCACGCGACCCGTTACCGCGGCGAAACCTCCGGTGGCGAACTCGCCTGGAAGCACCGCCCGGCGACCCCGCTGCGCGACCGCCGCGTGCTGCTGGTGGACGACATCGTGGACGAGGGCCACACCCTCGCCGCGGTGCGCGCCTGGTGCGTGGAGCAGGGCGCGCGCGACGTGCGCATCGCCGCGCTGGCGGTCAAGCGCCACGACCGCTGCGTCGCGGGCCTGTGCGCCGACTACGCCGGCGTGGACGTGCCGGACCGCTACGTGTTCGGCTACGGCATGGATTTCCACGAACAGGGGCGCAACCTGCCGGGCATCTACGCCCTGGCGGAAGGAAGCTGAAGCCGATGCACGCGCCCATCGACCTCGCCGTGATCGGCGGCACCGGCGTCTACGCCCTGGCCGAACTGGAGCAGGCCGAGGCGCACATGCCCGACACCCGCTACGGGCCGCCGTCCGGCCCGGTGCGCGTCGGCACGCTCGCCGGTCGCCGGGTCGCCTTCCTCGCCCGCCACGGCGAGGGGCACAGCGTGCCGCCGCACCGCATCAACTACCGCGCCAACCTCGCCGCGCTGCAGCAGTTGGGCGCGCGCCGGGTGCTCGCTCTCAACACGGTCGGCGGCATCACCCCCGGTTACGCACCGCGCGCGCTGGCCTGCGTGGACCAGCTGATCGACTACACCTGGGGACGGATCGCCACCCTGTGCGAGGAGGACGGCAGCGAGGTGCTGCACGTCGATTTCGGCGAGCCCTACACGCCCGCGCTGCGTCGCAGCATCCTCGACGCCGCGGCGCGCGCCGGCGTGGCGGTGGTGGACGGCGGCTGCTACGGCGCGACCCAGGGCCCGCGCCTGGAGACCCGGGCCGAGATCGCCCGCCTGCGCCGTGACGGCTGCGACGTGGTCGGCATGACCGGGATGCCGGAAGCCAGCCTCGCGCGCGAACTCGGGCTCGACTACGCCAGCCTCGCGATCGTCGCCAACTGGGCGGCCGGCGCCGGGCCGGAGCCGGACGAGGTGATCACCCTCGACGAGGTGCTGGCCAACGTGAAGGCCGCCAGCGACGGCGTCGCGCGCCTGCTGCGGACGCTGGTCGCCGCGTCCGCCTGATCGCGCCGACGCGACCCGCCGCCGGCGGCCAGGCGCCCGCTGCCACCTGTGGTCACCCCCTTGCGCGCGTTCAGCAGCCGTGCATACTCGCGGCGTGCGTTCAGGCCGCCCCGCGCCGGCGCACCGCCCGCATCCACCATAGAGGTCAGCATCGTTATGCAGTACGGCACCGTGAAGTGGTTCAACGACGCCAAGGGCTTCGGATTCATCGCCCCCGAAGACGGCAGCGCCGACGTGTTCGTGCATTACTCGGCGATCAATTCCAAGGGCTTCCGCAGCCTGCAGGAAGGTCAGCGCGTCAGCTACGAGGTGGTGCAGGGCCCGAAGGGCGCGCAGGCCGCCGGCGTGACCCCCGCCGCCTGAGCGAGCGCGCCACCAGACTTCGAAAAGCCCCGCTCCGGCGGGGCTTTTTTTTCAGCGGGCCAGCGCGCGCAGCGCGTCCACCCGGTCCGCTTCCGCCGCCGGCTTGTCGTGCCGCCAGCGCAGGATCCGCGGGAAGCGCACCGCCAGCCCCGACTTGTGCCGGGTGCTGCGGTTGACCGCCTCGAAGCCGAGTTCGAACACCTGCGCCGCGCGCACCGAGCGCACCGGGCCGAAGCGCTGCACGGTGTTGGCGCGGATCCACTGGTCGAGGGCGAGGATCTCCCGGTCGTCCAGTCCCGAATACGCCTTCGCCACCGGCACCAGCGCGTCGCCGTCCCACAGCGCGAAGGTGTAGTCGGTGTACAGCGTGCTGCGGCGGCCGTGGCCGGACTGCGCGTACACCAGCACCGCGTCCACGGTGAGCGGATCGATCTTCCACTTCCACCAGTCGCCGCGGCGGCGGCCGACCCGGTACGGCGAATCCAGGCGCTTGAGCATCAGCCCCTCGACGCCGCGCGCGCGCGCGTCCAGCCGCAGCCGGCCGGCAGCGGGCCAGTCGGCCGCCGCCACCCGCGGCGAGGCGACGATGCGCGGGTCGGCGTGCGCGGCCAGCAGCGATTCGAGTCGGGCGCGGCGTTCGGCCAAGGGGCGTTCGCGCAGGTCCTCGCCGCCGCTTTCCAGCAGGTCGTAGGCGAGCACCCGCGCGGGCGCCTGCGCCAGCAGTTTCGGTCCCGGCTTGCGGCGCTGGATGCGCGGCTGCAGGGCGGTGAACGGCAGCGGCGCGTCGCCCGCGTCCCAGGCGAGCAGCTCGCCGTCGAGCACGGTGCCGGGCGGCAGCGACGCCGCCGCGGCCTCGATCTCGGGAAAGCGCCCGTCCAGCCGTTCCTCGCCGCGCGACCACAGCGCGATCTCGCCCTCGCGCCGGATCAGCTGCAGGCGGATGCCGTCCCACTTCCATTCCAGCAGCCAGTCGCCGATGTCGCCGAGCGATTCCGGCGCGGCCTCCAGCGGCGAGGCGAGGAAGAACGGGTAGGGCTGCGCGCGGTCGCCGGGCAGCTCTTCGGGCGAGAGCAGGTCGCGCAGGAACGCGGGGGAGGGCGCCCACGCGCCGAGCATGCGCTGCGCGATGCGGGCGATGTCCACGCCCGACAGCTCGGCCAGCGCCTGCTGCACCAGCCGCTGCGACACGCCGACGCGCAGGGCACCGGTCAGCAGCTTGTTGAACACCAGCCGCTCGTCGAACGGCAGCGCGCGCCAGCCGGCGATCACCGCCTCGCGCCGGCGCGGCGGCTCGGTGCCGGCGACCGGCAACAGGCGTTGCTCGATCCATGCCGACAGCGGCGCGTCGTCGGCGTCCGGCGGGTCGTCGAGCAACAGCGCCAGGGTTTCGGCGAGGTCGCCGACGTGCGCGTGGCATTCGTCCACCAGCCACGCGGGCTGGCCGCTCTCGGCGACGATCCAGTCGCGCAGTTCGGTGCTGTTGGCGATCCGCGCGAGCTTGTTGCCCGACAGCAGCCACAGCGCCCAGGTCGCGTCCTCCGGGGGCGCATCGCGGAAATACGCGATCAGGGCGGCGCGCTTGTCGCCGGTGCCGGTGCTGCGGTCCAGCGCGCGGTAGAGGGCGGCGAAGCGGCGCATCGCGTCGTCAGTCCTCGCCGCCGTAGCCGGTGCGGAACGATTCGGCGGCGATGCCCGCCTCGCACAGCGCGCGCACGATCGGATCGGTGTTGCCGTGGGTGGCGATGATCCGGCGCGCGCCGGTTTCGCGGACGGTCCGCAACAGGGCCGGCCAGTCGGCATGGTCGGAGACCGCGAAACCGCGATCCACGTTGCGCCGCCGGCGGTTGCCGCGGATGCGCATCCAGCCGGAGGCGAAGCCGTGCTGCGCGCGCCGGAAGCGGCGCATCCACGGACTGCCCGCCGCCGACGGCGGCGCCAGCACCAGCTCGCCGGCGTAGTCGCGCTTCGCCCACGGTTCGCTGACCGGCTCGGTCGCGAGCATGGCGATGCCGCAGTCGCGGTAGACCTGCACGCCGGCGGCGATCGTGCCGTGCGCCAGCGCGGGGCGGTCGGTCCACGCCACCAGCTCGGCGAGCAGCCGCTGCGCCTTGCCCAGCGCGTAGCAGAACAGCACCGCAGCCTCGCCGCGCGCCGCGCACTCGTCGCGCCAGGCGACGATGTCGCGCGCGACCTCGGGCGTGTCGGGCCAGCGGTACACCGGCAGGCCGAAGGTGGCCTCGGTGACGAAGACGTCGCAGGGCACCACCTCGAAGGGCGCGCAGGTCGGGTCCGGCTGGCGCTTGTAGTCGCCCGACACCACCCACGTTTCGCCGCCACCCTCGATGCGCACCTGCGCCGAGCCCAGCACGTGCCCGGCCGGATGCAGCGAGACGCGAACGCCGCCGAGGTCGAAGGGCTCGCCGTACGCGTGGGGCAGGTAGCGCTGTTCGCCCAGCCGCCACTGCAGGATCGGCAGGCCCTCGCGGGCGAGATGGTATTCGCCCATGCCCGGCCGCGCGTGGTCGCCGTGGCCGTGGGTGATGACCGCGCGCGGCACCGGCAGCCAGGGATCGATGTGGAAGTCGCCGCGCGGGCAGTACAGGCCTTCCGGTCGCAGCACCACCAGATCGTCCGCTCGCGCGGTGCCGTCGCCCGCGCCTTCGCGGAACGGCGCCTGCTGCCATTTCGGGATCTGGTCGGACAGGTGCGGATGCGGCATTGCCTGAGTGTCGCGGGCCCGGCGTGAAGCAGGGGGGACGCGTCGCCGAAGCGCCGATGTCCCGGCGCGCTTTGCCGCCGTCCGGGCCGGGGCCTGCTCCGAGCGCGGCATGGATGGCACGCGGCCGCGCATCGGGAGCAGGACAGCGCACCAAGCGGCGGAGCAGGCCCCGGCTCGGGCGGCGGCCCTTCCGAAGCGGACGCCTCCCGGTACCGGTTTGCGCCAGAATCAGCGGCGCCTCGGAGGACCGCCATGCCCGAACTGCCGCCGTTCGAGACCCACGTGGTCGCCAACCAGCCGCCGGAGTTCGCGCCGCGCGACCTGTGGGCGGACGACGCCGCGCTGCGCGAGGGCGTGCGGCGCGAGGGCGCGCAGGACTTCGCCGCGCGCCTGGCGGAGTACGGCGCGCTCGCCGGCGACGCGCTGTACGGCCTGTCCTTCGACGCCCACCGCGACCGCCCACGCCTGCGCACGCACGACCGCTTCGGCGCGCGCGTGGACCGGGTCGAGTTCCATCCCAATTACCACGCACTGATGCGCGCGGCGATCGAGCACGGCGTCGCCGGCCTGTCCTGGCACGATCCGCGGCCGGGCGCGCACGTCGCGCGCGCGGCGCTCAGCTACCTGCACCACCAGGTGGAACCCGGCACCAGCTGCCCGCTGACGATGACCCACGCGGCGGTGCCGGTGCTGCGGCGCGAACCGGCGCTGGCCGAATGGGCCGACAAGGCCGCCGCGCCGCACTACGACCCGCGCGAGGTGCCGATCGCGGCGAAGCAGGGCGTCACCCTCGGCATGGGCATGACCGAGAAGCAGGGCGGCAGCGACGTACGCGCCAACACCACCGTCGCCACGCCGCAAGGCGACGGCAGCTACGCGCTGGTCGGCCACAAGTGGTTCTTCTCCGCACCGATGTCCGACGGCTTCCTGGTGCTGGCGCAGGCGCCGGGCGGCCTGACCTGTTTTCTGCTGCCGCGGCGGCTCGACGACGGCGCGAAGAACGCCTTCCGCCTGCTGCGCCTGAAGGACAAGCTCGGCGACTGGAGCAACGCGTCGTCCGAGATCGAGTTCACCGGCGCGCGCGCCTGGCGGATCGGCGAGGAAGGGCGCGGCATCGCGACCATCCTCGAGATGGTGATGCTGACCCGGCTGGACTGCATGCTCGGCGCGGCGGCGGAGATGCGCATGGCGCTGGCGCAGGCGATCCACCACTGCCGGCACCGCCGCGCCTTCGGCAAGCGCCTCGTCGAGCAGCCGCTGATGCGCAACGTGCTCGCCGACCTGGCGCTGGAAGCCGAGGCCGCGCTGGCGCTGGCGCTGCGGGTCGCGCGCGCGGTCGACGCCGCGCCGCACGATGCGCGCGAAGCCGCCTTCGCCCGCATCGCCACCGCGATCGGCAAGTACTGGACCTGCAAGCGCGCGCCGGCCTTCGTCAACGAGGCGCAGGAGTGCCTGGGCGGCGCCGGCTACATCGAGGAGTCGCTGCTGTCGCGCCTGTATCGGCAGGCGCCGTTGAACTCGATCTGGGAAGGCAGCGGCAACGTCCAGTGCCTGGACGTGCTGCGCGCGCTGGCGAAGGAGCCCGCGACCGGCGCCGCGTTGCGCGCCGAACTGGAAGCCGCCCAGGGCCGCGACAGCGACTACGACATGGCGGTGCTGCCGCTGCTCGGCGGGCTGGAGCAGGGCGCCGGCGACGAGGCCGGCGCGCGGGCCCTGGTGGAATGGCTGGCGCTCGCGTTGCAGGCCAGCGTGCTGCTGCGCGCCGGCAGCCCGGCCGCGCCGGCGTTCTGCCGCAGCCGGCTTGGCGCCGCGCACGGGCTGGCCTTCGGCACCCTGCCGGGCGACCTCGACTTCGGCGCGCTCATCGCCCGCGCGCTGCCCGCCTGAGGCCTGCACGTGCCCTTTGCGCCGCGCCTGCTACCTGTGGCGCATGGACGCACCGATTGGACGCACCCGCTGGGCGATCGCCGAGGGCTACATCCCGGGCCGCAGCCACGGCCCGGCGCCCGAGCTGGAAAGCCACGAAGCCTGCTGCATCCTCAACGCCAACGACCGCGACGCCAACATCGCGATCACCATCTACTTCGAGGACCGCGAGCCCGCCGGCCCCTACCGGCTGGCGGTGCAGGCGCGGCGCACCCGCCACCTGCGCTTCAACGCGCTGCAGGAGCCCGAGCCGATCCCGAAGGACACGCCCTACGCCAGCGTGATCGAGTCGGACGTGCCCGTGGTGGTGCAGCACACGCGGCTGGATTCGCGCCAGGCCGAGAACGCGCTGATGACGACGATCGCCTTCGCCGGCGATTGAGCGCCATGGGCGAGCCGTGGCGCAACTGGTCGGGCAGCATCGCCAGCCGCCCGCGCCGGATCGCCAGCCCGCGCGACGACGGGGAAGTCGCGGCGCTGGTGCGGGAGACCGCCGCGCGCGGTGGTGTCCTCCGCGCAGTGGGCGCTGGGCATTCCTCCAGCGAGATCGTGGGGTGCGACGACACGCTGGTGTCGCTGCGCCACTTCGCCGGCATCGTCGAGGCCGATCCCAACGCCGGCGAGGCGGTGGTCGGCGCGGGCAGCACCCTGGACGAGCTCGGCGCGCAACTGTACGAGCGCGACCTCGCCCTGCCCAACTACGGCGACGTCGCCACCCAGACCATCGGCGGCGCGGTCGGCACCGGCACCCACGGCAGCGGCCGCCTGCAGCCGAACCTGTCGCGGATGCTGGTCGGCGTCACCCTCGTGGACGGCAACGGCGAACTGCGCACCATCACCCGCGAGCGCGGGGACGAGCTGCTCGCCGCGCGGGTCGCGCTGGGCACGCTCGGCGTGTTCCTGTGGATGCGGCTCGCGCTGGTGCCGAGCTTCGACGTCGAGCGCCGCGAGTACGCGATCGCCACCGACGCCGCGCTCGCGCAGCTGCCGGAACTGGTCGAAGACAACCGCAGCTTCGACTTCTACTGGTATCCGCGCCGCGACGACATCAAGCTGCGGCTGGTCAACCCGGTCGGTGGCGGCAGCACCCCGCGCGATGCGCGCCTGCTGACGAAGACCGACGGCTACGGCCACGTCGTCATCCCCACCCACACCAACATCCCGCACCGCTTCGAGGAATGCGAATACGCGCTGCCGGCGGAGGCAGGCGTCCCCTGTTTCCAGGCGGTGCGCGCGCGGGTCAAGGCGCGCTGGCGCCATATCGCCGGCTGGCGCGTGCTGTACCGCACGGTGCGCGCCGACGATGCCTTCCTCAGTCCCGCCCACGGCCGCGACACGGTGACCATCTCGCTGCACCAGAACCGCACGCTGCCCTGGCGCGAATACTTCGACGACCTCGAGCCGGTGTTCCTCGCGCACGGCGGGCGCCCGCACTGGGCGAAGAAGCACAACCAGCGCGCCGCGACCCTGGCGCCGCGCTACCCGCGATGGGGCGACTTCGCCCGCGTGCGCGCCGCCTTCGATCCGCGGGGCGTGCTGCTCACGCCCTACCTGCGCGAGCTGCTGGGCGTTCCCGCATGAACGGGCGCGCGCCGATCGGCCGGCGGCGCTGGGCGGTTTCCGCCGGCTGCGCGCCCTCGCGCGCGACCGGGCCGGAGCCGGAAATGGGCAGCTTCGACCTGCTGTGCCTGCTCAACGCCGGCGACGCCATCGCCAACGTGCGCATGCGCGTGCTGTACGCCGAACACGGCCCGCCGGACGTCTACCGGCTGGTCGTCGCGCCGCGGCGGGTGCGCCAGTTGCGCATCAACGACCTGATCTTCCCGGAGGCGGTACGCCTGGACACGCCCTACGGCCTGCTGCTGGACAGCGACGTGCCGGTGGTCGTGCAGTTCGGCCGCCAGGACACGCGGCAGGCGCAGAACGCGGGCATGCTCGCCACCGCCTGGCCGGGTTGACCGGGCGTGCACGCGCGGGCGGCTATTCCATCGCCATGACCGCACGCATCCCGCGCGCCTGATGGCGGCGATCGGCTACCACGCCTCGCACGAGCAGTTCGCCCCCGGCGACCTGCTGTCGCTGGTGCGCCGCGCCGACCGCGCCGGTTTCGACTGCGCGATGTGTTCCGACCATTTTCATCCGTGGAGCGAGGAGCAGGGCGAGTCGGGGCACGCCTGGAGCTGGCTCGGCAGCGCGATGGCGACCGTGCCGATCCCGTTCGGCGTGGTCACCTGTCCGGTCGGCCGCTACCACCCGGCGGTGATCGCGCAGGCGGTCGCCACCCTGGCGCAGATGCACGTGGACCGCTTCTGGCTGGCGGTGGGGAGCGGCGAGGCGCTCAACGAGACCATCACCGGCGAACGCTGGCCGGCCAAGGACGAGCGCAACGCGCGCCTGCGCGCCGCGGTGGAGGTGATGCGCGCGCTGTGGAACGGCGAGGAGGTCAACCGCAAGGGGCCGGTCACGGTCGAGCGCGCGCGCCTGTACACGCGGCCGATGCAGCCGCCACCGGTGTTCGCCGCCGCGCTCAGCGAGGAGACCGCGCGCTGGGCGGCCGGCTGGGCGGACGGCCTGATCACGATCTCGATGCCGCGCGACAAGCTGCGGAAGGTGATCGAGGCTTTCCGCGACGGCGGCGGAGCGGGCAAGCCGGTACGCCTGCAGGTCAAGCTGTCTTACGCGGCGACCGAGGACGAGGCGCTGGAAGGCGCGTTCGAACAATGGAAGACCAATATCCTCTCCGCACCGATCTCGGAGGAGCTGCGCACGCCGGAGCAGTTCGCCGCCGCCGCGGCGCACGTGCGGCCGGAGGACATGCGCGAACACGTCCGCATCTCGGCCGACCCGCAGCGGCACCTGGCCTGGCTGCGCGAGGATCTCGGGCTCGGCGTGGACCAGCTTTACCTACACAACGTCAACCGCGGGCAGGCGCGCTTCATCGACGAGTTCGGCGCGCACGTCCTCCCGGCCCTGCGGGACGCCCCATGAGCGGCAAGTCGCGGCGCATGGAATACGACCTGGTGCTGCTGCGGGTCAGGTCCGACACGATCCTGGTCAGCCAGGGCGACACGGTGCTCGCGACCGGGCCGGACGGCATGGTCGGCGACGACGCCAAGCACGGCCTGTACGTGCACGAGACGCGCCTGCTCAGCCTGTACCGCTGGCGCATCGGCGGGCGCCGGCCGCATCCGGCCGGGCTTTCGCGGGTCGCCCAGCACCGCTGGCTCGGCTACTACATCCTCGGCGCGCCCGGCGACGACGCCGGCAAGGACGGCGGCGTGCATGCCGCCGCCCAGCAGACCCTCGAGATGCGCGTCGCGCGGCGGATGGGCGAGGGCATGCACGAGGACATCGACCTGGCCAACCATACGCAGGAACCCATCGCGTTCCGGCTGGCCTTCGACATCGATGGCGATTTCGCCGACATCGCCGAAGCGTCGGTGGAACGCCAGCAGCACGGCACCCGCCGCCGCCGCTGGCAGCGCGACGGCGATGCGCAACTGATGACGCTCGATTACCGCGCCGCGCACGAGTACGCCCATCCCGACGAGCGCGGCACCGCCCGCATCGAACGCAGCCTGGAGTTGCGCATCCGGGCCGACTCGCCGGCGCGGCACAAGGGCCGGCGGGTCTGGTTCGACATCGCGCTGGAACCGCACGCGTCCTGGCATGCGTGCTTCACCTGGTCGGCGGTGATCGACGGCCGCCGATTGTCGCCGCCGGCGTGCGGCCGCGCATCGGCGCCGCGGGAGGAATGCCTGTATCTCGAGGAAGCAACGCAGGTCGCCTCGCCTGAAAGCGGCACGCTCGCGCCGGTGATCATGGAAGCGCTCGCCCAGGCGCGCGCTGACCTGGCCGCGTTGCGCCTGCACCGGCTCGACCGAGGCCCGCGCGCGTGGACGGTGTCGGCGGGCGTGCCCGTGTTCATGGGCCTGTTCGGTCGCGATTCGCTGGTGGCGGCCTGGCAGTCGGCGCCGCTCGGACCGGAGCTGCTGCGCGGCACCCTGCCGGTCCTAGCCGACATGCAGGGCGACGCCAACAACCGCTGGCGCGACGAGGCGCCGGGCCGGATGCTGCACGAGGCGCACACCGGCCCGCTCGGCGCGCTGCGTTACAAGCCGAACGCGCGCGACTATTTCGAACTCTCCGCCTCGGCGCTGTATCCGTTCGCGGTCGCGCAGTTGTGGCAATGGACCGGCGACCGCGCCGCGGTGGCGCCGCTGATTGACCCCGCGTTGCGCGCACTGCGCTGGCTCGAGCGCGAAGCCTGCGATGCGCGCGGTTTCTACGCGATCGCCACGCGCTCGCCGGACGGCATCCGCAACCAGGCGTGGAAGGACTCCGACGACGCGCTGGTGGACGAGGACGGGCGCCAGGTCGAGCCGCCGGTCGCCACCTGCGAGGAGCAGGGCATGGTGTTCGCCGCCAAGCTGGCGTTCGCCGAGGTGCTGTGGGCCTTCGATCGCAAGGACGAGGCGCGCCGGCTCGCGCGCGAGGCGCAGGAACTCAAGCAGCGCTTCAACGACGCCTACTGGTGCGAGGACACCGGCTTCTATGCGATGGGCATCACCGCCGACGGCCGGGTGCTGCGCACGCTCGGCTCGAACGCGCTGCACTGCCTGGCCACCGGCATCGCCGACCAGGCGCTGGCGCCGCGCGTGGTCGAGCGCCTGTTCCGGCCGGACCTGTTCAGCGGCTGGGGCATTCGCACCCTGTCCGCCGACAACCCGGCGTACAACCCGTTCGCCTACCACCGCGGCACGGTGTGGCCGGCGGAGCACGGACCGTTCGCGATCGGCGCCTACCGCTACGACTGCATCGACGCGGTGGAGCGGGTGTGCAAGGCGATGAGCGAAGCCGCCGCGCTGTTCGAGTTCAACCGGCTGCCGGAATGCTTCAGCGGCCATCCACGCGACGAGGCGCATCCGTTCCCCGCGCTGTACCCCGCAGCGAACGTGCCGCAGGCGTGGTCGGCGTCGACCATGGTCACCCTGCTGCAGGCCAAGCTCGGCTTGCAGCCGTACGCGCCCTACGGCGTGCTCTTCGTGGACCCGCACATGCCCGAGTGGTTGCCGGAGGTGACCCTGCACGGGCTGCGCGTGGGCCAGGCGGTCGCCGACCTGCGCTTCTTCCGGTGCGCCGACGGCAGCAGCTCGCACGAGGTGCTGCGCCTGGACGGCGAGCTCGAGGTCCGCGAGGAGCCGACGCCGTGGGCGCTCACCGCCAGCTGGGGGCCGGACCTGCAGGAGCGGCTCGGGCGCGGCCGGCGCGCGGCCTGAGCCCGCGCTTCGGCGAAGGACTCAGTCCAGGAACTGCAGCCGCGCCAGCTCCGCGTACAGGCCGCCCTGCGCCATCAGGCTGTCGTGGGTGCCCTCGGCGACGATGCGGCCGCGGTCCATCACCACGATCCGGTCAGCCTTGAGCACCGTGGCGAGACGATGCGCGATCACCACGGTGGTGCGGCCGGCCATCAGGTTTTCCAGCGCCTGCTGCACCGCGCGTTCGCTGTGCGCGTCCAGCGCGGAGGTCGCCTCGTCCAGCAGCAGGATCGGCGCGTCCTTGAGCAGCGCGCGGGCGATCGCGACGCGCTGCTGCTGGCCGCCGGACAGGCGCGCGCCGCGCTCGCCGAGCTCGGTGGCGAACCCCTGCGGCAAGGCGTCGAGGAATTCGGTGGCGTGCGCCGAGGCGGCGGCCGCGCGCAGCTCGGCGTCGCCGGCGTCGAGGCGGCCATAGCGGATGTTGTCGGCGGCGCTCGCCGCGAAGATCGTCGGCGACTGCGGCACCAGCGCGATCGCTTCGCGCAGGCGTGCCGGATCGAGTTCGCGCAGGTCGAGACCGTCGAGCCGCACCTGTCCCTGCTGCGGATCGTGGAAGCGCAGCAGCAGCGAGAAGACCGTACTCTTGCCCGCGCCGGAGGGCCCGACCAGGGCCACCGTCTCGCCCGGGCGCACCTCCAGCGAGAAGCTCTCCAGCGCCGGCGCGTCCGGCCGCTGCGGGTAATGGAAGGTGACGTGCTCGAAGGCGATCGCGCCGCGCACCGGCGCGGGCAGCGCCAGCGGCCGCGCCGGTGCCAAGATCGCCGGCTGTTCCTGCAGCAGCTCCGAGATCCTGCCCATGCCGCCGGCGGCGCGTTGCAACTCGTTCCAGACCTCCGCCAGCGAGCCGACCGAGCCGCCGCCGATCAGCGCATACAGCACGAACTGCGCCAGGGTGCCGCCGCTCATCCGCCCGGACACCACGTCGTGCGCGCCCGACCACAGCACCAGCGTGATCGCGCCGAACACCAGCACGATCGCGATCGCGGTGACGATCGCCTGCGCGCCGATCCGGCGCCGCGCGGTCTCCACCGCCAGCGCGACCGCGGCGCCGAAGCGCTCGCGTTCGTAGCCCTCGCGCGCATGCGCCTGCACCGTGGGCACCGCGCCGAGGGTCTCCGCGGCCAGGGTGTTGGCGTCGGCGACCCGGTCCTGGCTGGCCCGCGAGGCCTTGCGCAGCCGCCGCGCGCCGATCACGATCGGCAGCACCGCGACCGGGATGCCGACCAGCGCGTAGCTGGCGAGGTGCGGGCTGGTCACGAACAGCATCGCGATCGCGCCGAGGAAGGTGACGACGCTGCGCAGGGCCACCGACATGCTGGAGCCGACCACGCTGCGCAGCAGTTCGGCGTCGGCGGTCAGGCGCGAGACCAGCTCGCCGCTGCGGTTGCGGTCGTGGAAGCCGGCATCCAGCCCGATCAGGTGCGCGTACAGCCGGCGGCGCAGGTCGGCGACCACGCGCTCGCCGAGCAGCGAGACGAAGTAGAAGCGCGCCGCGGTCGCCAGCGCGAGCGCCAGCGCCACCGCGAACAGGAACAGGAAGGCGCGGTCGACGTTGCCGCCGCTGGAGAAGCCCTGGTCGATCATCCGCCGGAAGGCGACCGGCAGGCTCAGCGTCGCGGTCGAGGAGGCGGCCAGCGCGACCAGCCAGGCGGCGAACAGGCCGCGGTGCGCGCGCACGAACGGCCACAGGGCGCGCAGGGACCCGACCGGCGCCCGTGGGGAGGAGGCATCCATGCGTACATGATGCCGGCTCCCCCGGCCAGGCGCGACCTCAGTCGTCCACCCGCACCCGGTCGCGGGTGGCGTCGCGCAGCTGCGCGAGCAGGGCATCGGCGCGGTCGGCGGGCAGCGACAGCTGCACGCGGAGGCCGTCGGCGGCGTACTCCTCGGCCAGCTTGCGCGCGTCGAACGCGGCCAGCGCGGCGTGCACGTGGCCGATGTCCTCGAAGCCGCAGCGCAGGCGCAGCGTGCGCTGCGCGATCAGCGGCCGCCGCGCGGCGGTGCGCAGGCATTCGGCCGCGGCCCCGCCGTAGGCCCGCACCAGGCCGCCGGCGCCGAGCTTGATCCCGCCGAACCAGCGCGTCACCACCACCACCACCTGGTCGAAGCCCTGGCCGTCGATCGCGGCGAGGATCGGCCGGCCGGCGGTCCCGGCCGGTTCGCCGTCGTCGCTCCAGCGGTAGCCGTCGCCGATCCGCCAGGCCCAGCAGTTGTGGGTTGCGTCGCGGTCGGCGACGGCATCCAGCCAGGCCAGCGCGTCGTCGCTGCCGGCGACATGGATGGCCTGGGCGCGGAAGCGGCTGTGCTTCACCTCGATCGCGTGCGCGGCGGGGGCCGCGAGGGTGTCGGTCATCGCAGCAGCGGGCGCAGGTCGTCGGGCAACGCCTGGTCCGGGTGGCGGCGGACGAACTCGCGCAGGCTGGCGCGCGCGGCGTCGAGTTCGCCGTCGGCGACCAGTTCGCGGATCCGCTGCAGCCAGGCCGCGCGCACCGCGGGGGCGTCGGCGGTGGCCGGCGGCACGTCCGCGTCGGGCTCGTCGGCGGCGCGGTCGGCGGCGACCGCGGCGTCGAAGGCCTGCTCCCGTTGCGGCGCGGTGCGGCCGGTCGCCGCTTCCTGGCGCGGCGCGGGGGGCGGCGGCAACGCCGGCACCGGCGCGGCCGCGGCCTGCTTCGCCTGCGGGGCCGGGGCCGCTGGTGCGGGCGGGGGCGGCGGCAGGGGGGCGGCCAGCGGCACGGGTTCGTCGAAGACCACCGGCGGCTCGGGCGACGGCGGAGGCGTGGAGGCAGGCTTCGCGACCGCCGGTGCCGCCCGCTGCCGCGCGGCCGGGACCGGTTCGGTGGGCGACGCGGGCGCCGCGGCGTGCTCGGTCGCCGCGCTCGCGGCCGTGGCGTCCGCCGCAGCCGCCGCTTCCGGTCGCATCGTCGCCGCAGGGCGCGGTTCGCTGCGCATGACCCGTGCAGCGGGCGTTTGCGCAGGCGGCGCCTGCACCCGCGGGCCGGGCTCCGGTCGCAGCTGCCACGCGATGCCCACGGCCAGCACCACCGACGCCGCCAGCCCGAGCGCGGCCGGCCACCGCGGGCGGCGCGGCGGGCGCGCCTCGGTCGCCGCGCGCGCCGCCGCCAGCACGCGCGCGTCCAGCGCCGGCGACGGCTCGCCGTGCGGACCCAGCCGCGCCAGCCGGCGGGCGAGCGCGGCTTCCTCGGGCGTCAGCGGTTCGCGGGAGTCGTTCATGCGGGCAGTCTCGCGCGCAGCTTGTCCATGGCGTAGCGCAGGCGGGATTTCACCGTCTCGCGGCCGACGCCGGTGACCGCGCCGATTTCCTCCAGGCTCAGTTCCTGTTCCAGCCGCAGCAGCAGCACTTCGCGCTGCTCGGGCGGCAGTTCGTCCAGCGCCAGCTGCAGGCGCCGGCGCTGCTCGAATTCCGACAACGTCCGTTCGGGCGTGTCGGGGTCCGGGATGCGCGCCGCGCGTTCATCGCCGTCGGCGGGCGCCGGCGGGCGGTGCTGCAGCGCGCGCCAGTGGTCGGCGAGGCGATTGTGCGCGATCCGGAACAGCCAGGTCGCGAAGGACGCCTCCGGCTTCCACCCGGCGCGCGCGGCGATCACCCGTTGCCACACGTCCTGGAACAGTTCGTCGGCCAGCGCCGGATCGCGCAGCTGGCGCAGGAGGTAGCGGTACAGGCGGGTGCGGTGGCGCGCGTACAGCGGCTCGAACGCGGACGCCGTACCCGCGGCCCAGGCCAGCATCAGGGCCTCGTCGCTGGCGTCGGCCGGTGGCGGGGCGGCATCGTCCATCGGCGGCAGGGTAAGGGCTCCGCGCGCGCGCCGGAAGCGGTCGCCGCGTGCGACCGCCCGCGTTATCCTCGGCCGATGAGCAGGGGGAGCACGACCGTCGAAGCGGCCGCACAGGCCACGGCGGCGCGCGCGCCGCCGGCGCTGGCCGATGCGCTGGCGGCGGTGCTCGGGCCCGGCGCGCAGCTCGCGCTCGCCTGGCGGCCGGCCGACGGCGGCGAAGGCGAGGGCGCGCTCGCCAGCGCTGGCGCTTCCCCGCTGTTGCGCGCGCAGGCCGCGCGCCTGCTCGACGACGTCGACGCCGAACCCGGCGGCACCGGCGCGTCCGCCCTGGTCTGGCAGGAGGCGGATGCGCGCGTCGCCCTGGTCGCCGCCGCCCCCGCGTCCGGCGCCGCCGCGATCCGCGACTGGCTGCCGTTGGCGCGCGCCGCGCTGGGCGCGAGCGTGTCGGCGCATCGCGCCCAGGCCCGCGTGCAGACCCTGCAGCAGGCGCAGCGCGTGCAGCACGCGCTCTACGAGATCGCCGACCTCGCCGGCGCCGACCTCGAGATGGACGAGATGCTGGGTCGCATCCACGCCGTGGTCGGCGGGCTGATGTACGCGGCCAACTTCTACATCGTCCTCTACGACGAGCTGCACGACAGCGTGCGCTTCCTGTACTTCGTCGACCAGATCGATCCGTGGGTGGCGGATCCGGCGCTGGAGATCCCGGTCGCCGAGATGGGCAACAGCCTGACCGTCGCCCTGCTGCGCTTCTGCCGCCCGCTGCGCGGTCCGTCGGCGCGGCTGCGCGGCGAGACCGGCGTCGACCGCGACCCGCGCCACGGCCCGGACAGCGCCGACTGGCTGGGCGTGCCAATGCGTCGCGACGACCGGGTCAGCGGCGCGATCGTGGTGCAGAGCTACGACCGGCCCGGCGTCTACACCGACGAGGACCGCGCGCTGCTGGAATACGTCGCCCAGCACATCCAGACCGCGCTCGACCGCAAGCATGCCCAGGTCGAACTGGAGCGCCGGGTGGACGCGCGCACGCTCGAGCTGCAGCAGGCGAACCTGGTGCTGCAGGCCGAGATCGTCGAGCGCCAGCGCGCCGAGAAGCTGCAACGCGCGCTGTACCGGATCACCGAGCTGTCGGTGACGGCCGGCAGCATGGAGCGCTTCTACGCCGACGTGCACTGGATCGTCGGCGAGCTGCTGTACGCGCGCAATTTCTACATCGCGCTGCTGACCGCCGACGGCGAACAGATCGAGTTCCCGTATTCGGTGGACGAGCGCGACCCGGCGCGCCACACCCGCCGGTTGGCCAAGGGCCTGACCGAGTACGTCATCTCGCAGGGCGAGCCGCTGCTCGCCGATCGCGCCCGCATCGCCGAGCTGGAAGAGCAGGGGATGGTGCGCAGCCACGGCTCGCAGGCGCATTGCTGGCTCGGCGTGCCGCTGCTGCGCGACGGCAGCGTGGTCGGCGCGATCGCGGTGCAGAGCTACACGCCGGACATCGACTTCAACGCGCGCGACCAGGAGCTGCTGACCTTCGTCGCCCACCACATCGGCGGCGGCCTCGCCCGCAAGCGTGCGCAGGAACACCTGAAGGCGGCGCACGCCGAACTGGAACTGCGCGTGGCAGCCCGCACCCAGGAGCTGGCGGGCGCCAACCGCGAACTGCGCTCGCAGATCGGCGAGCGCCTGCGCGCGGAGCACCGCCTGACCCACGCCGCGCGCCACGATGCGCTCACCGGCCTGCCCAACCGGCCGCACCTGCTCGAGCGGCTGGACGCGGCGATCGCCAATGCGCGCGAGCATGGCGGCATGTTCGCGGTCCTGTTCCTCGACCTCGACCGCTTCAAGCTGATCAACGACAGCATCGGCCACGCCGCCGGCGACGAGATGCTGGTCGAGGTCGGGCGCCGCCTGCGCGACGCGGTCGGCGAGGAGGGCGTGGTAGCGCGCTTCGGCGGCGACGAGTTCGCGGTGCTCGCCGAGCGCGTCGCCGACGCGACCGGGGGCGAGGCGCTCGCCCAGCGCGTGCTGCAGGCGCTGGGCCGGCCGATGTGGATCGCCGGCCGCGAACTGTTCCCGTCGGCCAGCGTGGGCATCGCGATGTGGCAGCCGCGCTACCGGCTCGGCGAGGAATTGCTGCGCGACGCCGACGCCGCGATGTACCGCGCCAAGGCCGAGGGCCGCGATCGCAGCGCGCTGTTCGACGAGGCGATGCGCGCCCACGCGATCCGCCTGCTCGACCTCGAGGCCGACCTGCGCCGTGCGATCCTCAACGACGCCTTCGTCCCGCACTTCCAGCCGATCGTGCGCCTCGCCGACGGCGCGGTGGTCGGCCACGAGGCGCTGCTGCGCTGGAACCACGAGCTGCACGGGGCGCTGCCGCCGGCCGAGTTCATCGGCGTGGGCGAGGACAGCGGCCTGATCGAGCAGGTCGACTGGCTGCTCTACGAGCGGGTGGTCGCCTGGCTGCGCAACCGCGCCGAAGGCTATGTCTCCATCAACGTCTCGCCGCGCCACCTGCGTTCGGACGACTTCGCGGACCGGCTGCTGGCGCTGCTGGACGCGGCCGGCGTCGATCCCGCGCGCCTGCGCATCGAGATCACCGAGGTCGCGCTGCTCGACGACGCGCCGCGCGCGCTGCGCCTGCTCAACGTGCTGCGCGACCGCGGCGTGCTGGCGCTGCTGGACGATTTCGGCACCGGCTTCTCGGCGCTGAGTTACCTGCACCGCTTCCCGATCCATGCGATGAAGATCGATCGCAGCTTCGTCGCCGGCCTGGACGGCGAAAGCCGTGCCGAGAGCCTGGCCCTGGTGCGCGCGATCCTGGCGCTGGCCTCGACGCTCGGCATCGAGGCGATCGGCGAGGGCATCGAGACCGAGCACCAGCGCTCGCTGTTGCGCGAACTCGGCTGCCAGTACGGGCAGGGCTTCCTGTACGGGCGGCCGACGGTGGCGCCGGCCTGAGGACTCAGCGCGCGCGTGCGCGCTGGGCGCCGTCGCGGGGCGGCCGCGCACGCGCCGCGTGCCCGGCGGTGTCCACCGCGTCGCTCCGCCGCGCCGGCAGCCCGCCACCGCCCGTCGTCGCCGACGGCAGGGCGCGCAGCTTCGCCACCGTGAAGTAGACCGCCTGCGGCGTGCCGCGCGCGCCGGAGGCGTCGGTGCCCTGGACGAACACGACGTGGCGGCCCGGCGCGAGGCCGCCGGTCTGGATCACCACGCTGGCGCTCTCGCGCGGGGCGTCGAAGCGGCCGTCGGTCGCCGCCATCGCGATCGGCCTGGCGCCGTCGGCCCACGGGGTGTCGTCGAGCCAGGCCGCGGCCGAAGCGATCGCCTGCACCGGTTCGCTGCCGATGGCCTGGCTGTAGAGGCTGTCGTCCACGGTCGCGGTGATCGTCGCCGGCTTGCCCGGCACCACGAAGCTCGGGAAGACGGTCAGGGCGGTCGTGTCCGGGCCGCCCGGGTAGACGTAGGGCGCGTACAGATTGCGTGCGGCGTATTTCAGCGCGGCGGTGTTGCGCGGCAGGGTCGATCCTTCGAACGTCGCGCAGTCTTCGAAGAAGGACGTGCCGAACTCGATCGTGTAGCTGGGCGCGCCGAGCAGGCCGTAGATGGCGTCGGTGTCGGTGCCGTCGGCCGGGTAGAGGTAGACCCACTGCTTGGCCTGGTAGCCGTTGAACCAGGCCAGGCGGCGGCCGAGGGTGCGCAGCGCAACGGCGTTTGGCGGCTGCTGCTGGGTGTAGGACCAAGGCCACAGCACCAGCTGCGAATAGCTGTGCAGGTCGAGGAACATGCCGCGGTAGGAGGACGGCGCCGCGCTGACGGTATCGTCGTTGCGGCGGTCGGGCAGGACCCCGCCGCGATGCACGCCGTCGCTGCCGCGGGTACCGGCGACGTAACGCAGCAGGTTGTTCGTTTCCGGTTCGGAGCCGGCGCGGGGGCCGTGGTAGGTGCTGGCGCAGGGATCGCTGCTGGAGCCGCCCGCCACGCTGTTCCAGCGGAAGCCGAAGTTGCGGTTGAGGTCGATGCCGTAGTCGCTGGCGTTGCAGCTGCCGTTGCTGGTGTTCGCGTTCTTGCGCCAGAGCGCGCCGGCCTCGGCCTTCTTGCGGCCGTCGGGGTTGGCCTGCAGCACCAGGTCGAAGCGGAAGTTGTCGAGCAGCCAGGTCGCCTGCGGATCGCTGCCGTGGCCGTTGGCCAGCCATTCGCCGAAGCGGGTGAGCAGTTCGGCCGGCGTGTATTCGCGCGCGTGGATGGAGGCGAACACCACCATCGTCGGCTTGTCCGGCAGCCGGGCGTCGGTCGCCGCGTTGGTCAGCTGCAGCGCGCGCATGCGGTAGCCGCCGGCGCCGCGCGAGGCCAGCCAGGTCGGGCCGATGTCCACCACCTTGGCCAGCGTGGGGTGCGCCGCGGCAAGCTGGTCCATGGTCGCGTAGGTTTCCTCGACCGTGCGGTAGCAGGCGTAGCGCGGGATGCTCTCCGCCGGGCGTGCCGCCAGCGCCTGCGCCGGCCTCCCGGAACGCCGGGCGGCGAAGGCCGCGCGCAGTGCCTGGTCGGCCTGCTGCAGGCGCCGGCTGGCGGCGCGGTCGATGTCCACCCGCAGGCCGAGCCGGCGCAGGGCGAGGACGTCGCCGTAGCTTGCCTCGGCGCGCGCGGTGCGCGCGCGTTCGTCCACGAGCATGTGCTGGAAGCGCGCGGCGGCCTGTTGCAGTTCGGCGCGGTCGCGGTAGTGCACGGTGACGACCGCGAGCGCCGCGTCTTCATCCTGCACCGGCCCGCTGGCGGCGGCGCCGGCCAATGGCAGCAGGGACAGCAGCAGGGCGGTGCGCAGGCGCATGCAGGTTGCTCGTCGTGGCGACGGGGCACCGTGGCATGGCGCCGACCAAGCGCGCGTGAAAGAGCGCCGTGCCCCGCTCAGCCGCGGATCACCAGCAGGCGCGGTTCGGTCATGTCCTCGATCGCCCAGCGCACGCCCTCGCGGCCGAAGCCGGAGCGCTTGACTCCGCCGTAGGGCATGTTGTCGACACGGAAGCTGGGCACGTCGCCGATCACGACGCCGCCGACTTCGAGGACGTCCCAGGCGCGCAGCGCATGCGCGAGCGAGGCGGTGAACACGCCCGCCTGCAGGCCGAACTCGCTGTCGTTGACGCGTGCGAGGGCGTCGTCGAAATCGTCGAAGGGTTCGATGAGGGCGACGGGGCCGAACACCTCCTCGCGGTACAGCGCGAGCTCGTGCGGTACGCCCTCGAGCAGCGTCGCCGGCACCAGCGTGCCGCGGCGCTTGCCGCCCGCCAGGCGGGTGGCCCCGGCGGCGACGGCTTCTTCGATCCAGCGCTCGATGCGTTCGGCCGCGGCCTCGTCGATCACCGGGCCGATGAACACGTCTTCCTCGCGCGGATCGCCCATGCGCAGTTGCGACACGGCGTCCGCCAGCGCGTCGCGCACGGCTTCGTACCGGCTCGCGTGCACGTAGATGCGCTGCACGCCGATGCAGCTCTGGCCGGACTGGTAGTAGGCGCCGGTGACCAGGCGCTGGACGAGCGCGTCCATGGCCACGCCCGGGTCCGCGTCGACGATGCAGGCGGCGTTGCCGCCGAGTTCCAGCACGACCTTCTTGCGGCCCGCGCGCGCCTTCAGGTCCCAGCCGACCACGCCGCCGGTGAAGCTGAGCAGGGCGAGGCGTTCGTCCTCGACCAGCGGCGCGGCGTCCCCGGTGCGGCAGGGCAGGATCGAGAACGCGCCGGCGGGCAGGTCGGTTTCAGCGAGCACCTCGCCGATGATGAGCGCGCCGACCGGGGTGCGCTCGGACGGCTTGAGCACGAACGGGCAGCCGGCCGCGATCGCGGGCGCGACCTTGTGCGCGACCAGGTTGAGCGGGAAGTTGAACGGGGTGATGAAGCTGCAGGCGCCGACCGGCACGCGCTTCGTCATTCCGCGGTAGCCGCGCGCGCGTTCGGACACCTGCAGTTCGATCACCTCGCCGCCGATGCGGGTCGCCTCCCCGGCCGCGATGCGGAAGGTGTCGACCAGCCGCGCGACCTCGCCGCGGGCGTCGCGGATCGGCTTGCCGGCCTCGATGCACAGGGCGAGGGCGAGTTCCTCGCTGCGTTCGCCGAAGCGGCGCACGCAGTGCTCGAGCACGTCGCGGCGGGCATCTGGCGGGAAGGCGGCCATCGCCCGGCGGGCCTCGAAGGCGGCCGCGATGGCGCGTTCGATCGCCGCCGCGTCCGCGAGCGCGACTGCTGTCGCGCGTTCGCCGCTGTACTTGTCGAGCACCGGCAGGTCGGCGTTGGCGGCGACCGCGCGGTTGGCGAGGTAGTAGGGGTAGCGATCCTTCAACATGGCGCGGTCTCTCCCATGTCGCCGGTCGTCCGGCGACACCATTTTCCCCCGTTTATCCGAAAGCAATGTCGTTGTGATGGAGCGCAGCGTTCGGGTCGCAAATGCTTCAGGCGGAACGCCGCGCGAGCGCGCCGGGTGGGAGAGGTGGGCAGGACCGTATGCGGCATGGATGCCGCATCCGAGCCTCCATGGATGGATTCACGGCGTGTCCTGACCGCCTCTCCCACCCGGCACGCCCCTCCAGCTCACGCGTCGTCTTACTGCCTTTGTCTCGCTCTCGGGGCGTTTATTCGCTCTCCGTCGGCTCCACTCGCAGCGCCAGCAGGCCGTCCTGCAGGCGCGCGTGCAGACGCTCGCCGGGTTGCACGTCGCCGGTCGCGCGCACGACGCGGCCGTCCTCGCGCTGCAGGATTGCGTAGCCGCGGGCGACCGTCGCCAGCGGGCTGACCGCCTGCAGCGAGCGCGCCAGCCCGCGCAGGCGCAGGGTGTCGTCGCGCAGGCGGCGCACCATCGCCGCCTGCGGGCGCGGCGCCAGCGCGTCCAGCCGCTGCCGCAGTCGCGCCAGGCGCCGCTGCGGATGCGCGGCGCGCAGCACCGCGCCGGCGTGGCGCAGCCGCGCGTGTTCGCGCTCCAGGCGGCGCTGCCAAGCCGCGCGCAGGCGGCGCAGGCCTTCGGCCTGGCGCCGGCACAGCAGCTCCAGCCGCGCCTGCGGGCGCAGCGCGTTGAGGCGCAGCGCGGCGCGGTCGGCGCGCTGCATCGCCGCGCGCAGGCGCTGCGCCTGCAGCTGGCGCACGCGCAGTTCCAGCGTGCGCAGGCGGCGGGCGAGGTCGTCCCGGTGCGGCACCAGCAGTTCGGCCGCGGCGGACGGCGTCGGCGCGCGCAGGTCGGCGGCGAAGTCGGACAGGCTGAAGTCGGTCTCGTGGCCGATCGCCGACACCACCGGCACCGGCATCGCCGCGATCGTGCGCGCGAGCAGTTCGTCGTTGAAGGCCCACAGGTCTTCCAGCGAGCCGCCACCGCGCGCCAGCAGCAGCACGTCGTAACGGCCGCTGGCGGCGGCGCGGCGCAGCATCGCGACGATCTGCGCCGCCGCGTTCGCGCCCTGCACCGGCACCGGCAGGACGTCCACGTGCAGCAGCGGAAAGCGCCGCGCCAGCACGCTCAGCACGTCGCGCACGGCGGCGCCGGAGGGCGAGGTCAGCACCGCCAGCCGGCGCACGTGGGCGGGCAGGGGGCGCTTGCGCTCGGTGGCGAACAGGCCTTCGGCGGCGAGCTTCGCCTTCAGCTCCTCGAACGCGCGGCGCAGCGCGCCTTCGCCTGCTTCCTCCAGGTGGTCGAGCACCAGCTGGTAGTCGCCGCGCGCTTCGTACAGGGTCAACCGGCCGCGCCCGAGCACGCGCAGGCCCTCGCGCGGGGCGAACTTCAGCCACTGGCTCTTGGGCCTGAACAGGGCGCAGCGCACCTGCGCGCGGGCGTCCTTCAGGGTGAAGTAGAGGTGCCCGGACGCGGGCCGCGACAGGTTGCCGAGTTCGCCCTCGACCCACACCAGCGGGAAGGCGCCTTCCAGCAGGTCGCGCGCCAGCGTGTTGAGCTGGCTGGGGCTGAGGACTTCGCGGGCGGGTTCCTGCGGCATCGGAAGACGGCGGACGGCGGGACACCGTAGCGCCGGCGGGGCGCGGGGGGAAGCGTTGACAGCGTGGGCAGCGCCGGGCTCACCCGACCAAGGCAAAACGCACCCTGGGCAGCGCGGCGGGCGGGAGAGGCAGCCAGGACACGCCGTGAATCCGTCCATGGAGGCTCGGATGCGCCATCCATGGCGCATACGGTCCTGCCTGCCTCTCACACCCGCCGCGCCCCCACCACTCCCGCGGTTTGGCTTGGTCCTTCGTAGAGCGGAGCTTGCTCCGCTGCGCCGGCGCCCGGGATTGCGTATCAGCGGAGCAAGCTCCGCTCTACGGCAAGTCGCCGGAATCTGTCCGAGCGACCGGGAGGGCGGGGGTGTTGCGTGAGCGCGCCATGGATGGCGCGCGCCCGCATCTGGGCATGGATGCCCAGCTAAGGGAAAAGCAACACCCCCGCCCTCCCGGTCGCGGGCCTTGGCGCCCGCTCTTTTCATTCAGACGCCCATACGACGCTGATGCCCGCCGCTCCTTACAATTGCGGCATGAACCAGGTCGTCGACGCTCCGCACGCCACCCTCGTCGCCCCGTTGCAGGACTGGGCGTTCGGCCCCGCGCCGCGGCGACCGACGCGGCAGGTGCGGGTGGGCGGCGTGGCCGTGGGCGGCGGCGCGCCGGTGGTGGTGCAGTCGATGACCAACACCGACACCGCGGACGTCGCCGCGACCGCGCAGCAGGTCGCCGAGCTGTGGCGCGCCGGTTCGGAACTGGTGCGCATCACCGTCAACACGCCGGAGGCGGCGGCCGCCGTGCCGCGCATCGCCGAGCGGCTGGCGATGATGGGCGTGGAGGTGCCGCTGATCGGCGACTTCCACTACAACGGCCACCAGCTGCTGGCGAAGGAGCCGGCGTGCGCGCGCGCGCTGGCGAAGTACCGCATCAACCCCGGCAACGTCGGCTTCGGCAAGAAGAAGGACCTGCAGTTCGCCCAGCTGATCGAATTCGCGAACGAATACGGCAAGCCGGTGCGGATCGGAGCCAACTGGGGCTCGCTGGACCAGGCGCTGGCCGCGCAGCTGATGGACGAGAACGCGCGCCGCCCCGATCCGCTCGACGCCGGCGCGGTGCTGCGCGAGGCGCTGATCCGCTCCGCGCTGGATTCGGCGCGGCGCGCGGTGGAACTCGGCCTGCCCGCCGAACGCATCATCCTCAGCGCCAAGGTCAGCGGCGTGCAGGAGCTGGTCGCCGTGTACCGCGCGCTGGCCGCGCGCTCGGACTTCGCCCTGCACCTCGGCCTGACCGAGGCCGGCATCGGCAGCAAGGGCATCGTCGCCTCCAGCGCCGCGCTCGCGGTGCTGCTGCAGGAAGGTATCGGCGACACCATCCGCATCTCGCTCACGCCGGAGCCGGGCGCCGCGCGCAGCAAGGAGGTCGTGGTCGCGCAGGAGCTGCTGCAGACCATGGGCCTGCGCGCGTTCACGCCGATGGTCACCGCCTGCCCGGGCTGCGGGCGAACCACCAGCACCTTCTTCCAGGAGCTCGCGCAGGCGGTGCAGGAACACGTGCGCGCGAAGATGCCGGAGTGGAAGATCACCCATCCCGGCGCGGAAAACCTCACCCTCGCGGTGATGGGCTGCGTGGTCAACGGACCCGGCGAATCGCGCCACGCCAACATCGGCATCTCGCTGCCGGGCACCGGCGAGGCGCCGTCGGCGCCGGTGTTCGTCGACGGCGAGAAGACCGTGACCTTGCGCGGCGACAACATCGCCGGCGAGTTCGTCGCCCTGATCGATGACTATGTCGAGCGCCGGTTCGGGGCCGCGGCCGCCGCACACGCCGGCTGAGCTCGCGCAAACCGCGCGCGAGGAGGCGCGTTTCGGCGCCGCGTTCCTGCGCGTGTACGGCGCGCGCCTGCTGCTGGTCTTCGTCGGCGTGCTGCTGCCGCTGTGGGGCTTCGGCGCGCTGGTCGAGGAATTGCGCGAGGGCGAGCCCTTCGCGTTCGACGATCCGCTGCTGGAAGGCCTGCATGCGATCGCCTCGCCGGCGCTGGACCGCGCCGCGGTCGCCCTGTCCGCGTTCGGCTACGAGTACGGCGTGGTGCCGATCGACATCCTGTTGGTGCTTGTCCTGGCATGGCGACGACGCTTCCGCGAAGGCCTGTTCGCCGGACTCGCGCTGGCCGGCTCGGCGCTGCTCAACCTGGGCGCGAAGCACGCCTTCGCGCGGGTGCGTCCCTCGCTGTGGGAATCGATCGCGCCGGAAACCACCTTCAGCTTCCCCAGCGGCCACGCGATGGGTTCGATGACCCTGGCCTGGGTGGTGGTCCTGCTGTGCTGGTACGCGCGCGCCGGCGGCGTGCGCCTGCGCTGGCCGGCGGTCGCTGTTGCGCTGGCCTTCGTCCTGCTGGTCGGCCTGTCGCGCGTCTACCTCGGCGTGCATTACCCGTCCGACATCCTCGCCGGCTGGGCGGCGGCGTCGGTGTGGACCGCGGGCGTGTACGGGCTGGTGTTCCGCGGCGGGCGCCGGCCGTGGCACCTGTCGCCGACGAACCCCTGAGTCTCAGGCCTCGAGCGGATCGGCCTGCGGCGCCTGCAGGCAGACGCGGTTGCGCCCTTCGTGCTTGGCGCGGTACAGGGCCGCGTCGGCGGCGGCCATCAGCGCGGGCCGGCTGTCCTGGCCCGGCGCCAGCGCGGCCACCCCGATGCTGACGGTGATCCGGCGGACGTCGTCGCCGAGCCGGAATTCGAGCGCGGCCACGCCCGCGCGCACGCGTTCGGCGAAGCCGCCCGCCGCGTCCAGGCCGCATTCGGGCAGCAGCACCGCGAATTCCTCGCCGCCGATCCGCGCGCCGATGTCGTCCTGGCGCACGTGCTCCCGCACGACCGCGGCGATCCGCTGCAGCACGCCGTCGCCGCTGATGTGCCCGTAGCGGTCGTTGACCGGCTTGAACAGGTCCACGTCCACGATGCACAGCGCGAGCGGACGGGCGTGGCGCTGCGCGCGCGCGATCTCCTTCTCCATCAGTTCGAGGAAATGGCGCCGGTTGCAAAGTTCGGTCAGCGCGTCGTGGGTGGCCAGCTGGTAGATCTCCTCGTGGTAGTGCGCCTCGATGCTGGTGTGGCTGATGAACTTCAGCACGTTCTCGCCGACCGTGACGTGGTCGCCGTCGGCCAACGCCCGCTCGGCCACGACCTGCTCGTTGACCCGGGTCGCGTTGGTCGCGCCGAGGTCGCGCACGCGGTAGTCGCCACCGTCGCGCCAGACGATGCAGTGGCGACGCGAGACGCTGCGGTGGCCGAAATGCAGTTCCGCTTCCTCGCTGCGGCCGACCAGCACCGGGCGCTCGTCGATGTCGACCCGGCGGCCGACGCCCTCGCCGTGGATGACCACCAGGCACGCGGTCCGCGGCGCCGCCGGTGCGGGGCCGTCGCTGAGGATCGTGCGCTGGGTGGTGCTGGGATCGGGCTTCGCCATGCGGCCGCGCGGCAGGATGGTGGAGGGAGTGTAGCGGGATCGCGCCGCGCCTGGCCCGCCGTGGCCGCGTACCATTGCCGCGAGGAAGGCGAAGGGGACGCCATGAGCACGACGACGCAGCCGCCCGCGGACGGCGACGCCACCGAATTGCTGGCGACGCGGGCCCAGCCCACGCTCGCGCAGGCCACCGACCGCGGCGATCCGGCGGCGCCGCTGCCGGCCGGGGCGCGGCTGGGCCGCTACCGGATCGAGGGCCTGCTCGGCCGTGGCGGCATGGGCGAGGTCTATCGCGCCAAGCAGCTCGAGCCGGTGCGGCGCACGGTCGCGCTCAAGCTGCTGCGCCGGCAGCGCCTGGGCGCCCGCCACCTCGCCCATTTCGAGGTCGAGCGCCAGTTGCTGGCGCGGATGCGGCATCCGGCGATCGCCCAGGTCTACGACGCGGACACCACCGCCGAGGGCCATCCCTTCTTCGCGATGGAATACATCGCCGGCAGCCCGCTTACGCGCTTCTGCGAGGAGCACGCGCTGTCGTTGCGCCAGCGCCTGGAGCTGTTGATCCGCATCTGCGAGGGTGTGCAGCACGCGCACCAGAAGGGCGTGATCCACCGCGACCTCAAGCCCGGCAACCTGCTGGTGGACCTGGTCGACGGCCGTCCGCTGCCGAAGATCATCGACTTCGGCATCGCGACCGCCGCCGGCGGGGGCGGCCGCGAGATCGCAGGCACGCCCGACTACATGAGCCCGGAGCAGGCCGGCGGCGACCAGTCGCTGGTGGACACGCGCAGCGACGTCTACGCGCTCGGCGTGGTCCTGTACGAACTGCTCACCGGCACGCGCCCCGCCGCCGCCGGCGAGACGGTTACCGCCGACAGCCGCAGCCTGCGCCTGCCGTCGCAGGAACTGGCGACGCTGCCGCCGGGCGAGGCCGAACGCCTCGCGCGCAGCCACGGCCTGCGCCTGCCGCGCATGCGCCGCCTGCTGCGCCACGAGCTCGACTGGGTGGTCGCGCGCGCGCTCGCGCACGACCGCGCGGACCGCTACCCCTCGGCGGTGGCGCTGGCCGAGGACCTGCAGCGCTTCCTCGACGGCCTGCCGCTGCAGGCGGTGCCGCGCACGCGGCGCTACGCGTGGGGCAAGTTCGTGCGGCGCAACCGCGGCGCGCTGGCCGCGGCCTCGGTCGCGCTGCTGGCGCTGCTCGGCGGCCTCGGCCTGTCGCTGTACGGCCTGCAGCAGGCGCGCACGCAGCGCGCGCTCGCCGAACAGCGCAGTACGCAACTGGAGAAGGTCGCCGCGTTCCAGCAGTCGATGCTGGAGGGCGTCGACATCGAGGCGATGGGCGCGGGTCTGGCCGACGGCCTGCGTCGGCAGCTGGACAAGGCGGCGCCGGCCGATCGCGCGGCGCTGGAGCAGGCCCTGTCCGGCGTCAGCACTGCGGACGTCGCGCGCGGGCTGATCGACCGCGACATCCTTGCCGGTGCCGAGGCGGCGATCGCGCGCGACTTTGCCGCCGAGCCCGCGCTCGCCGCCGACCTGCGCGCCTCGGTCGCCGGCGTGCGCGAAGCGCTGGGCCTGCCGGCCGCCGCCGCCGAGGGCTACCGCCAGGTCGCCGACTACCGCGAGCGCGCGCTCGGCGCCGGCGCACTGCCCACATTGCAGGCGCGCGAGGCGCAGGCGTCGGCGCTGCTGGCGGCTGCGCGGCCGCAGGACGCGATGGCGCTGTTGCAGCGCGTGCTGCCCCACGCCCTCGCGCTGCCGGAAGGCGACGCGACCCGCCTGCGCCTGCGCCTGGACGAGGCGTCGGCGGTGTCCGCGCTCGGCGACCGTCCGCGCGCGCGGCGGATGCTGGACGCCGTGCGCGCCTCCGCGCTCGCCACCCGCGGCGAGCGCGACCCGGCGACCATGGAGATCACCAACGCGCTGGCGATGCTGCTCGGCCGGATGGGCGAGCCCAAGGCCGGGCGCGCCTTGCTGGAGCGGCTGGTGCCGCTGCGCAGCCAGGTGCTCGGGACCGAGCACGAGGACACGCTGGCCGCGATCCACAACCTGGCGGTAATGCGGATCCTGACCGGCGACGCCGAACAGGCGGTCGCCAGCCAGCGCGAGCTGGTCGCGATCCAGACCCGGCGGCTGGGCGCCGAGCATCCGACCACGCTGCTGGAACGCAACAACCTCGCCAGCATGCTCAGCGACGCGCAGCGCACGCCGGAGGCGATCCCGTTGCAGGAGGCGACCCTGGCCGCCGCGCGACGCGTGCTCGGCGCCGACCACCCGCAGACCCTGCGGGTGGAGCTCAACCTGTCGTCGTTCCATGCCCGCGTGGGCGATTTCGCCAAGGCCATTCCGCTGCAGCTGCACGTGGCGCAGACGCGCGCGCGCCTGCTCGGGCCGCTGCACCCGGATACGCTGTACATCGAGCTCAACCGCGCCGCCACCCTCTACCAGGCCGGGCAGGCGGGGGCGGCGCTGGTGCAGCTCGCGCGGGTGCTGCCGCAGGCGCGCGAGGTACTCGGCGATGCGCATCCGCAAACGCAGATGGGCTTCGACGTGCAGGCGCAGGCCGCGGACGCGGCCGGCGACCGCGCGCTGGCGAAACGGTCCTGGCGCACCCTGCTGGAGGCGCGCGCCGCCTCGCTGGGCGAGCGCGACGCGAAGACGGTGGACGCCGCCTGGCAGCTCGAAGGCCTGTTGCGCCGGGACGGCGCCGTGGCCGAGGCCGACGCGCTGCGCGCGCGCTACGTGCTGCCGCTGCTGGACGCGGATCCGGCGACGCTCGACGAAGGGCAGAAGCGCAAGGCCGAGGACATCCGCGTGACCGAGCGCGAGGAACGCGCCGCGGCACGCGGCGCGGCGCACTGAACGGCTATTCGCCCGGCTTCGCCGCCTCGACCGGCGCCTGGGTGGCGTGCAGCCGCGACAACCGCGCCTCGCGGTGGGCGATGTAGCCGTTGGCGGCGAAGATGATCAGCGCGCCGGCGATCGTCCAGTGGCTGACGGCCTCGTCGAACAGCAGCCAGGCGAGGCCGGTCACCAGCGGCAGCTGCATGAAGCTGATCGGGGTGAGCGCCGACACCTCGCCGAGCCGCAGCGCGCGCGTCCACAGCAGTTGGCCGCCGGTGCCGAACACGCCGGTCGCCAGCAGCCAGGCCCAGTCCAGGCCGGTCGGCCACGACCACGCGAACAGCGCCGGCAGCAGCGACAGCGGCACCCAGAACGCATAGGTGTAGAACACGATGGTGTCGGGCGGATCGACGCGCGAAAGCTGCTTGATCTGGATCGCCACCACGCTGCTCAGCACCGCCGCGGCCACCGCCACCAGCGAGCCGGCGGTGAAGCCGGCGGTGCCGGGGCGCACGATCACCAGCACGCCGATGAAGCCGAGGACCACCGCGGTCCAGCGCCGCCGGCGCACCTTTTCCCCGAGCCAGATGACCGCGGCGATGGTGACGAACAGCGGCGTCGAATAGGACAGCGACACCGCCTGCGCCATCGGCAGGTGGCCGAGTGCCCAGAAGCCGCACAGCATCGAGCCCATCCCGATCGCGCTGCGCACGAAGTAGCGCGGCAGCTGGCGGGTGCGGAACACGCCGGGCGCGCTGCGCACGAGCAGCGGCAGCAGCGCGAGGAGGCCGAACAGGTTGCGGAAGAACGCGACCTCGGGCGTGGAGATCCGCTCGGACGCCAGCCGGATGGTGATCGCCATCAGCCCGAAGAACAGCGTGCTGAGCAGCATCAGCACCGCCGCGCGGACGAACGGCGTATGGCCGGCGCGCGCGGCGTTCACCAGGCCGCGCCCACGATCCGCGGCTCAGGCTCCAGCGCGACGCCGAAACGCTCGCGCACCGAGGCGGCGATTCGTCGCGCCAGGTCCAGCAGCTGCGCCCCGGTGGCGTGGCCGTGGTTCACCAGCACCAGCGCGTGGCTGGCGGCGACCCCGGCATCGCCCTCGCGGTGCCCCTTCCAGCCGCACTGGTCGATCAGCCATGCGGCCGAGAGCTTGCGCGTCGCCGCGTCGCCGGTGGCGAACACCGGCAGCGCCGGATGGGCGGCGCGCAGCGCGCCGGCCTGCGCGACGGGCACGATCGGATTCTTGAAGAAGCTGCCGGCGTTGCCGACCACCGCCGGGTCGGGCAGCTTGCGACGGCGGATGCGGCAGACGGCCTCGGCGACACGCGACGGCGCCGGCGGGGCGTCGCTGGCGGTGTCGTGGCCCATGGCGACGTGCCCCATGACGGCAAGTTCCTCGCGCAGGCCGGCATAGTCCAGCCGCAACCGTGGCGCGCGCGTCAACGCGAATTCGACCGCGGTCACCACGTAGCGGTCGGGCACGTGCTTGAACAGGCTGTCGCGGTAGGCGAACGCGCACTCCTCCGCGCGCAGCCGGCACGGCGCGCCGGTCTCGCGGTCGAAGGCCTCGACCACGTGCACGAGCTCGCGCACCTCGACCCCGTAGGCGCCGATGTTCTGGATCGGCGCGGCGCCGACCGTGCCGGGGATCAGCGCCAGGTTCTCCAGCCCGGCGAGGCCGTGGCCCAGCGTCCACAGCACCAGCGCGTGCCATTCCACGCCGGCGTCGGCGCGCACGATCGCGCGATCGCCGTCGTCCGAAACGATCGCGATGCGCTGCGCGGTCAGCGCCAGCACCGCGCCCGGCGCGTCGCCGGCGAACAGCAGGTTGCTGCCGCCGCCGAGCACCAGCAGCGGGCCGTCGCGCAGCATCGCGTAGCCGAACAGTTCCGGCAGCGCGGCGGCGTCGGCGACCTCCACCAGCATCGGCGCGCGCGCGGCCACGCCGAAGGTGTTGCGCGCATCCAGGCGCGCGTTCTCGTGCAGCCGGTAGCCGTCAGTCATTCGGAAGCAGGTGCCCACGGCTGGGCGCCTCCTTGCGCCGGCGCATCGCCTCAACGCTCTCGCCGATCAGCGCCGGGCCGCGGTACACCAGCCCGGTGTAGAGCTGCACGAGGCTGGCGCCGGCGGCCATTTTCTTGGCCGCGTCCGCGCCCGACAGCACGCCGCCCACGCCGACCAGCGGGATGGAATCGGGCAGCCGCGTGCGCAGCATGCGCAGCACGGCGGTGGATTTGTCCATCAGCGGCGCGCCCGACAGGCCGCCGGTCTCGCGCGCGAGGGGGTGCTCCTGCACCGCCAGGCGCGAGACCGTGGTGTTGGTCGCGATCACGCCGTCCACCTGCAGGTCGGCCAGCACCCGGCCGGCGGCGTCGATGTCGTCGTCGGACAGGTCGGGCGCGACCTTGACCAGCATCGGCACCCGCTTGCCGTGCAGGGCGCCGAGCTTCTCCTGCGCCTCGCGCAGTGTCCCGACCAGGCGGCGCAGCGCCTGCTCCTCCTGCAGCTCGCGCAGGCCGGCCGTGTTGGGCGAGGAGATGTTGACCGTCACGTAGTCGGCCAGCGGATAGACGCGCTCCAGGCAATGCAGGTAGTCCTGCTCCGCCGATTCGTTGGGCGTGTCCTTGTTCTTGCCGATGTTGATGCCGAGCAGGCCGCCCCGGCGCTTCGCGCGCGAGACGTTGCGCACCAGCGCGTCCACGCCCTCGTTGTTGAAGCCGAGCCGGTTGATGATCGCCTCGTGCGCCGGCAGCCGGAACATGCGCGGCTTCGGGTTGCCCGGCTGCGGCCGCGGCGTCACCGTGCCGACCTCGACGAAGCCGAAGCCGAGCGCCAGCAGCGCGTCCACGTGCGCGCCGTTCTTGTCGAGCCCGGCAGCGAGCCCGACCGGATTGGGGAAACTCAGCCCGAGCACCCGGGTCGGCCACGGCTGCGGCCGGCCGGCGACCAGCCCCGACAGCCCGACCCGGTGCAGCGCCTCCAGCGACGCCAGCCCGGCGCCGTGCGCGCGCTCGGCATCGAGGGCGAACAGGAAGGGGCGGGCGAGCCGGTACATCAGTCCAGCGTACCGATGAACGCGCGGGTGGCATAGTCCGGCTCACCCCGGCCGGCCAGTGCGGCATCGGCCGGGGCGGGCGCTCCGGCCGTACGCTTCATCCGACGCAAGCCGTCATGGCCGGCCTCCTGCGCCATCCGCGTGGATTGGCCAACGCCGCTGCCGGTGCCGGCGACCAGCGCGCGCGCCGCGACGCGCTGGGCGCGCAGCCACCCCGGCAGCGCCTCCGGATAATCGGAGCGATGCCGGAGGCAGTCGCCGACGCGATCGCCGAAGCGGTCGGTCGATGCACGCGGGACGGGCACGGGTGCCGCTTACAGGTCGAACTTGATTCCCTGCGCCAGCGGCAGCGCGTCGGAGTAGTTGATGGTGTTGGTCTGCCGGCGCATGTAGGCCTTCCACGCGTCCGAACCGGACTCGCGGCCGCCGCCGGTTTCCTTCTCGCCGCCGAAGGCACCGCCGATCTCGGCGCCCGAGGTGCCGATGTTGACGTTGGCGATGCCGCAGTCCGAGCCGGCGGCCGACAGGAACTGCTCGGCAGCCTTCAGGTTGGTGGTGAAGATCGACGAGGACAGGCCCTGCGGCACCGCGTTCTGCATCTCGATCGCCTCGTCCAGCGTGCGGTACGGCATCACGTACAGGATCGGCGCGAAGGTCTCGTGCTGGACGATCTCGGCGTCGTTGGTCAGGCCGGTGACGATGGTCGGCAGCACGAAGTTGCCCGGGCGGTCGAGCGCCGCGCCGCCGGTCTCGACCTTGCCGCCGGCAGCCTTCGCCCTGGCGATCGCGTCGAGGTAGGCCTGCACGGCGTCCTTGCTGTTGAGCGGGCCCATCAGGTTGGCCGGGTCGGTCGGATCGCCGATCTTCTTCTCGACCTGCTTGTAGGCGGTGACCAGCTTCTCCAGCACGTCCGCGTAGATCGACTCGTGCACGATCAGGCGGCGGGTGGTGGTGCAGCGCTGGCCGGCGGTGCCGACCGCGCCGAACACGATCGCCGGGATCGCCAGCTTCAGGTCGGCGCTCGGGTCGACGATGATCGCGTTGTTGCCGCCGAGCTCGAGCAGCGAGCGGCCCATGCGCTGGGCGACGCGCTCGCCGACCAGGCGGCCGACGCGGGTCGAGCCGGTGAAGCTGATCAGCGGGATGCGCTTGTCGTCGACGAACTGCTGGGCGAGGTCGCTGCCGGCGTCGTTGAACAGGAAGAAGATGTCGGGGAAGCCGCCTTCCTTCAGCGCCGCGTTGCAGATCTTCATCGCGGCGATCGCCGACAGCGGGGTCTTGGGCGAGGGCTTCCAGATCGAGATGTCGCCGCACACGGCCGCGACGAAGGAGTTCCAGGCCCACACCGCGACCGGGAAGTTGAAGGCCGAGATGATCCCGACGATGCCCAGCGGATGCCATTGCTCGTACATGCGGTGGCCCGGGCGCTCGGAGTGCATGGTCAGGCCGTACAGCTGGCGCGAGAGGCCGACGGCGAACTCGCCGATGTCGATCATCTCCTGCACCTCGCCGTCGCCCTCGGGCTTGGACTTGCCCATCTCCAGCGCGACCAGCGAGCCGAGCGCGTCCTTGTGGGTGCGCAGGGCGTCGGCGCACAGCCGGATCGCTTCGCCGCGGCGCGGCGCCGGGGTCGTGCGCCAGACCTTGAAGGCGGCCTGGGCGCGCTGGACGAGGGTCTCGTAGTCGCCTTCCGAGGACGCCTGCACCCGCGCCAGCACGCTGCCGTCGGTGGGGTTGACCGGCTCCAGCACGCCCGCGCCGGTGGTCTTCGACCACTCGCCGTTGCCGAGGTAGGTGCCGGACTCGTTGTCGCCGAGGCCGAGCGCGGTGAGGACGGGGTGGGTCATCCGGGAGAACTCCTGCGTTTGATGAGAAGTCGGCACAGGGATGTGCCGGCTTGCGCACATGGACGTGCGATCCATGCCGCATGTACGGCCCCGACACGATTCGAACGTGCGACCTGTCCCTTAGGAGGGGACCGCTCTATCCAGCTGAGCTACGGGGCCAGAACCGCGATTTTCGCATGAACGGGTGTCGGCTTCAGCCCGCGGGCGGCGCGGCGCGGCCCAGGCGCGCGCGTTCGAACCACCAACCCGCCGCCGCGACCGCCAGCCAGGCCAGGAACCACGGCCAGCGCGGCCCCGCCACGGCGGGCCCGGGCGACCCGGCGGACACCGCAGGCGCGGAGGCGGCCAGCCGCGCGGTCGCCTCGCGCAGGCGCGCGGCGCGCAGGCCCGGCGCCTCATCGGCGGCGCGCACGTGGAAGCGCTGGCGGACGTCGCCCATCCGCAACTGGTGCCAGCCGGGGGACTGCGGCCACAGGCCGGCGCAGGCGCCGGCGCCGCTGGCAGGATCGACGTGCAGGCGGATGCGGGCACCGTCCGGCGCGTCCACGCTCGCGGGCGCGTTCAGGCGGCACAGCGCCACGCGCTCGCCGACGCGTGGGTCGTCGCCGATGTGCACGCCGGTGTCCGCGCGCGGACGCGGCAGGGTCGAGAACAGCGTCGCCCACAGGTCGCCGTGGCGCGCGCCGTGGCCGGCGAGCACCAACCGGTAGCTGTCGTCGAAGGTCGCGATGCCGATGCGTCCCAGGCCGTGCGCGCGCCACCAGGCCAGCGGTTCGCCGCCGGCGTCGCGCAGCAGCGGCACCGCGCCGTCGCCGGCGATGCGCAGCGGGCCGCGCACCAGCGTCGCGTCGTCCTTGGCGGCGTCGGGCAGGGCGACGTCGCGCGTGCGTTCCACTGTGGTGGCGAAGCCGAGCCGGCGCAACCCGGCGCGCTCGGACGCCGAGGTCGCGCGCGGCAGCTGCAGCAGCAGGCCGAGGCCGGCGTCCACCGCCCGCAGCAACGACGCGCGCCGCGCGCCCAGCGCCTGCCAGGCGCGCGCGTCGAGCACGACCAGGTCGTACGCCGCGAGCGATTTTTCGTCCAGGCGCGCGGCGGCGTCGCCGATCTCCACGCCGCCGCCGAGCGCGATGCGCGCGTCGGCGTCGAGGCCGGCGTCGCGCATCCAGCGCCGCAGGTATTTCAGCTCCGGCGTCGGCGCGCCGGCCAGCAGCAGCACGCGCAGCGGCGCGCCCGGAGCGACGTCGAGCGGCAGCGGCGTGTCCTCGACCGGCTTGCCCGCGCGGTCGCGCAGGCGCAGGCGCCAGGTCGCCGGCCCCGGGACGCGCGCGGTGGCGGCGAGGCGGAAGCCGCCGTCCGGCGCGAGGCTGCCGCGCGTCACGCGCGCGCCGGCCGGATCCAGCAATTCCACCGTGCCGCCCGGCACGCCCAGCGCGCGGCCGTTCACGGCGAAGGCGCGCCCGGCGTGCACCGCCGCCGGCGGCGACAGCGCGACCAGCCCGCGCGGCGGCGGCGCGGGGCGGAATTCCACGGCGAGCCCGCGCGCCGCGTCGAGGTCGCGCGCGGGGAGGCCGGCGCCGAGCACGCGGAGGCGGGTCGTCCCGGGATGCCGCCGCAAGGCCGTGGCGAGATCTGGCGCGCGAATGGCGCCGGCGGACGCGGGCGCTTCGGGCAGCGCGACCACGGTCGCGCCAGCTGGGCGTTCCGTCGCGGCAACACGATCCGCCTGCGCGGTCGACACCACCAGCAGCCCGGCCGGCGCGCGCAGCGTGGGCGGCACCAGCGTGCGATACAGCAGCAGCGCGCCCGCGGCCTGCAGGAGCAGCAGCAGGGCCAGCCGCCATGCGCGCGGCCGTTGCGCGGCCGGCGCGCGCGCGAATGCCCATAGCCGCCGAGCGCTCGCCAGCAGTACGGCCAGGGCGAGCAGCGCGGCGATCGCCGGCGGCATCTGCGCGACGAAGGCGGGCGCGGCCAGGTTCATCGCACCCCCTCCCCGTCGAGCGCGCGCAGGTAGGCGCGTCCGGCGGCGTCGGCGCGCGGGCGTTCGCCGACGGCTGCGGGCGGTCGCGGCAGCAGCGGCCACAGCGCCGCGCGCAGGCGGGCGCGGCAGGCGTCGCAGGCGGGGTCGCGGCGCAGCGCGTCGATCGCCGCGATCACCGCCAGCGGATCGGCGTCTTCGACATGGCGTTCGCGCACCCAGCGCTCCAGCGCGTCGAAGTCGGGCGACGCGCGCGTGGCGGCCGGTGCGTCCTGCAGCGCCAGCCACGCCTGCGCGGCGACCGGATCGGCGGCCGGCGCGGCGACCAGCGGATCGCGGCGGTCGGCCAGTCCGGCGCGGTCGCCGGTGAGGCGCCGGCTTTCGTCCACCGGCGGCACCTCGATGCCGGTACGCGCGAGGTAGATGCGGTCCGCCTGCTGCACGTCCTTGATGAAGGCCAGCGCCCTGTAGGCGTAGGGCAGCGCGGCGGCGGGATCGCCCTGGCGCAGGTGCAGCTCGGACTGCCACATCGCGCGCAGCGCCGAACGCAACGTCTCCTTGGTCTGCGGATCGAACAGCGTCGCCGCCTCCGCGGTGTCGTGCTCGTGGCCGAAGTCGGCGAGCACGTTGCCGGCTTCGCCGAACTTCGGCGGCGGCGCGGGCAGGCCGCCCTCGTGATCGTCGTGCGCGGTGGCCGGCGCCTGCGTGGGCGCGGCATCGGCCACCGGCAGGTCGCTGGTCGGCAGGTCGCTGGTGGGCAGATCCGTTGCCGGAAGGTCGGCGGTCGGCAGGTCGTTCGTCGGCAGGCTCGGCGCGCCCTCGCTCTCCTCGCCGAGGAAGCGACCGTAGCGCAGGCGCAGCGCTTGCTGGTCGTCGCCCAGGCCGTTGGAACGTTGCTGGAACCGTCCGGGATCGAGCGCGCGGCGCTGCTTCAGCAAGGCCTCCGCGTCGATGATGATCTGGCGCTGGCTGCGCAGGTAGGCGGGCAGGGTGGTGCGCACCAGCCCGTCCATGCCGCTCGCCTCCGCGCCGGCCTCGGGCGGCCAGCGCAGGATGAAGCTGGCGCTGCGGACCTGCTGCGGGCGCGGCGCGCGGTTGTCGGACACCGTGAGCTGGACGATCAGGTCGTTGCCGGGCGACAGGCCGAGCGCGCCGAGGTCGAGCGTGTGCGACCAACGCTTGCTGCGCGCGCCGCCGCTGCCGGGCAGGACGACGACCTGCTCGCGGGTGGTGATGTCCTCGCCGCTGCCCTGGGTCTGGATCACCCGCAGCCGCGCCGTGGATGCGAGGCCGTAGTCGTCCTCGGCCTCGAACAGCAGCGGCCAGCTGCGCTGGCCCGGCACGTGCACGCTGAGGTTGCGTTCGGGACGGAGCGCGCGCAGGGTCGGCGGGCGGTCGGCGACGACGTCGATCCGGTGCAGCGCCGACTGTTCCTTAGGCAGTGGCGTCGGCAGCACGATGCGGTACAGGCCGGCGCGCTCGACGCGCAGGCTGCCGGTCCATGCGTCGGCCTGGCGCTCGAGCACGAGCTCGCGCCCGTCGTGGAAGCGCAGCGTCGCCCGCGCCGGCTGCGGCGCGAAGCGCAAGGTCCAGCGCAGCGTCGCGCCGGCCGGCACGCGTGCGTCCAGCGCGGATTGCGCGCGGCGCGGCAGGCCGGTGTAGGCGGAGGGTGCGATCTCCAGGCGCGCGGACAGCAGGCGTGGTGTCGCGGCTGTTTCGGCCGTTGGCGAAGGGTTGGCTCCGATGGCCAGCGCATGGTGCGCGCGCGGCGCCGGCCACAGCAGCACGCCCAGCAAGGCGAGCAGCGCGCAGCCGCCGGAGACGGCGAGCGCGCGCCGTGGCCAGGGATCGCGCAGGTCGATCGCCGGCGTGGCGGCGATGCGCGCGCGCAGTCGTTCGCGCTGCAACACCTGCAGCGGCGTGGCCTCCGTGGCGAACAGCAGCGCGGCGCTGTCCTCCATGTCGGGGCGGCGTGCGTCGAGGCGACGCGCGAGCCAGCGCGGATCCACGTCGCGCGCGCGCCGCCAGGCGAGCGCCGCTGCGGCGAGCAGGAAGAAACCAACGATCGCGAAGGCCAACGGCGCCGCCAGCCGCCACGCCAGCGCGAGCAATGCCGACAGCCAGGGCAGGGCGAACGCGGACACCACCAGCGCGCGGCGCCGGCGTGCCGCGCCGCGCCAGCGGCGCAGCAGCAGGTCGGGCGACGGCGCGCTCATGCGGCCGCCTCGCGCCGCGGCGCGCTCGCCAGCCAGCGCTCGAGCAGGAACAGCAGCGCGATTGCGATGAGCAGCCACGGCGCCAGCGGTTGCGGCGGTTGCGGGAAGGGCGCAGCGCCGGTCGTCGGCGCGTAGTCGCGCGCGTCCACGCGGGCGGGCGCCGGCGGCGCGGGTTCGAACAGCGCGCGCAGGCGTTGCGGGAAATCGACTTCCAGCAACTGCGGCATCGTCGCCGGTGCCAACGGCCGGGTGAAGCGCAGCAGGCGGCCGCGGCCGAGCGCCACGCCGCGCACCAGCGGCGCGCCGCCGGCATCGGCCCACAGCACGTCGGCGTTTGCGAGTTCCGGTGCGACTGTGTTCGCCGCGAGCAGGGCGCTGCCGCCGCCCGCGACCCAGTCGCGCACCGCATCCGGCAACGGGCCCGGCGCGAGCCAGGCCAGGTGACGGGCGTCGGCCGGCAGCGGCTGCGCGGGATCGGCGATGCGCACCGGCGACGCATGCGCCGCGGCCGTGCCATCGCGACCGCGCGCCTGCGCCCACCAGGCGGCGCCGGTGGCGCGGACGTAGCGCAGCGCGTCGGTGTCGGGGGCGGCGCGCACGTCCAGCGTGAACCGGGGGGCGCGGGCGGGCGTGCGCGCCTGCGGCGGCGCGGCGTCCACGACGATGCGCCAGTCGACCGCCCGGGAGAGGCGCGGGCGTTGCGCGTCGGCACCGTCCAGCAGCGGCGGCACCAGCACCGTCAGCGGCGTGCCGGCGGGCAGGCTGGCGTCGAGTTCGCGCAGCAGGCTGGCCAGCGGCTGTGGCTCCCGCGGCGGTGGCGCATCCATCGCGGGAAAGCCGCTCGCGAGCCAGTGCAGGCGCGCGGGCGCGTCGCCGGCGGCGGCGCGTGCGCTGGCGACCGGCACGCCGGGCGCGGCGACGATCCAGCGCGTGCGGTCGGCGCGTCCGTACAAGACGGGCTGCGCCAGCAGCAGCGCCAGCGCCGCGAGCAGCAGCAGGCGCACGGCCAGCAGCAGGCGCTCGTCGAAGCGGCGCTTGCGGCGCGGACGCGGCGCGGCGGCCAGCCAGCGCAACGCGGCGAAGTCGGTGACGCGCTGCTCGCTGCGGCGCGCCAAGTGCAGCAGCAATGGCACCAGCAGCGCGGCGAGCGCGGCGAGGCCGGCCGGCAGCAGCAGGGCGAGGCTCATGCCGCCGCCCCGCCGCGTGGACCGAACAGCGCGCGCAGCGGCGCGTCCAGCGGCTCGTCCAGCACGTGGGTCGCGTGGCGGATGCCAGCGGCGTCGAAGCGCCGGCCGAGCGCCGCGCGCGCGGCGGCGAAGCGGGCGAGGAACCCGGCGCGCAGCGCGGCGGCGTCGCCGAGCAGTTCCTCGCCGGTTTCCGGATCGCGGAAGCGATGGCCGCCGCGGAAGGGGAAGTCGCGCTCGCCAACGGTCAGCAGCTGCACCGCGAGGACTTCGCGGCGGGCGGCCGCGAGCCGCTCGCACAGGGCGGAAGCGGGTTCATCGAGGAAGTCGCCGAGCGCCAGCACCAGGGTGTCCGCGGCGATCGCCTCCCACACGGCGCGCAGGCGTTCGGGCGGCGGCCACGCGCCCTGCGCGCGCAGACGCTGCAGCGCGAGCACGCAGCGGTCGCGGTGGCGCGGACCGCTGCCGGCCGGCACCAGCTGCAGGCCGTCGCCGCCGATGGCGACCAGCCCGAAGCGGTCGCCCTGGCGCAGGGCAAGCTCGATCGTGCAGGCGGCGAGCACGCGCGCCGCGTCCAGCCGCGACCAGCCGGGCCGCGTCGCGTCTTCCTGCGCCATCGATGCGGTGGCGTCCACCAGCAGCCAGGCGGTGAGCGGACTCTCGCGCTCCGCCTCGCGCACGAAGAAGCGGTCCGAACGCGCGTACAGCTTCCAGTCCACGTGGCGCGGTTCGTCGCCCGGTTCGTAGGCGCGGTATTGCGCGAATTCCAAGCCCGCGCCGCGATGCCGGCTCGCGTGCGTGCCGTACCCGGGCGCCGCCGCCGGGCGCCGCATGCGCAGGCGCAACGGCGCGAGGCGCGCGCGCACCTCGGGCGGGATCAGCGCCGCGGGCGGCGTGGGGCGGTCGGGAGCGGACATGCGCGATCGTCTGCGTCCGGGGCGGCCCGATGCCGGACCGCACCCGATCTAGCCGGCGGGGAAGGGCACGTCGCGCAGCAGGCCGGCGATCACCTCGTCGGTGCCCTTCTGCTCGGCCTCGGCGGCGAAGGACAGCAGCAGGCGATGGCGCATCACCGGCGCGGCGAGCGCGGCGACGTCCTCGCGGGTCGCGGCCAGGCGTCCGTGCAGCAACGCGCGCGCCTTCGAGGCCAACACCAGCGACTGCCCCGCGCGCGGGCCCGCGCCCCAGCGCAGCCACTGCCGCACCTCCGCGCTGGCGCCGGCGTGCGGGCGGCTCGCGCGCACCAGGCGGGTGATCCAGGCCAGCAGATCGTCGCCCACGTGCACCTCGCGCACCAGCGCCTGCAGCGCGAGTACCGCGACGCCGTCCATCACCGTCGGCACCTGCGCCGCGTGCGCGCCGGTGGTCTGGGCGAGGATCGCGCGTTCCTCCGCCTCGCTCGGGTAGTCCACCCGCACGTGCAGCAGGAAGCGGTCGAGCTGCGCCTCGGGCAACGGGTAGGTGCCGGCCTGCTCGAGCGGGTTCTGCGTGGCCAGCACGAAGAACGGCGCCGGCAGCGCGTGGGTCACGCCGGCGTAGCTGACCGTGCGTTCCTGCATCGCCTCCAGCAGCGCGGCCTGGGTCTTGGGCGGCGTGCGGTTGAGCTCGTCGGCGAGCAGCAGGCTGGTGAACACCGGGCCCGGCTGGAACTTGAACACGCGCCGGCCGGTGCCGTGGTCCTCTTCCAGGATCTCGGTGCCGATGATGTCGCTCGGCATCAGGTCGGGGGTGAACTGCACGCGCCGGAACGGCAGGTCCAGCGCCTGCCCGAGCGAGCGCACCAGCAGGGTCTTGCCGAGGCCGGGCACGCCCTCGAGCAGGCAGTGGCCGCCGGCGAGCAGGGCGACGAGCAGCTGCTCGACCACGGCGTCCTGGCCGACGATGGCGTGGGCGATCGCCTCGCGCAGGGTGGCGAGACGGCCGACCTGGTCCTGCAGTCCGGATTCGGTGAGTGCGGTCATGGCGTCCTTGCTGGGGTCATGCGGTCAGCGCGTAGACCACGATGTTGACGGCGAACTTGGTGTTGTCCTCCGCCAGCCAGCGCTTGTTGCGCCAGTCGTAGTCCCATTCGCAGCCGTAGTCCTTGTTGCTGTAGAGCACGCCGAGGCGGCCGTCGATGCTGATGCCGCGCAGGTAGTCGTGCACCAGGTCGTCGCCCCAGCCGTTGAGTTCCAGGCCGGTGTTCGGCGGGCCGTCCTCGAACACGAAGAAGCTGCGGTAGAGCGGGTGGCTGCGCGGCAGCTTCTCCAGGGCACCGGCGCCGAAGATCGCCGCCATCTCGCGTTCGAACGACTTCGCGAACAGACCGTCGATGTCGTGGTTGCAGTCGTCCACGAACACGAAGCCGCCGTTGCGCACGTAGCGCTCGAAGTTGCGCCGCTCGGCCGGGTTGAACTCCACCAGCTTGTGTCCGGCGAGGTAGCAGAACGGCGCCCGCAGCATCTTCGGGTCGGCCAGCGCGACCACGTGCTCCTTCGGGTCCACCCGCAGGCTGGTGTAGTCCACCAGCGAGGTCAGCAGGTTGGCCGGCATGCGCTGGTCCACGTCCCAGTCGCCGGAGTCGTACTTGAGGCGGGTGAACCAGAAGTCGTAGGGGGCGGCGCACGCGATCCGCGGCAGCGCGGCGCCCGCGAGCGCGCCGAGCGCCAGCCGCAGGAACTCCGCGCGCGTCATCGCATCCTCAGACCGCGTCCGACAGCGAGGTGAAGGTGAAGTCGCGCAGCTTCATCGGCGGCAGCATCATCACGATCGGTGACTCGTCGCCCTGCACGCGCACCGGCTTGCCCAGCTCCTCGATGTTGTTGAGCATGATCACCGGCGACTCGTTGAAGCGGAAGTTCTTCACCGGATACTTGATCTCGCCGTCCTCGATGTAGAAGGTGCCGTCGCGGGTGAGGCCGGTCAGCAGCACGGTCTGCGGGTCCACCATGCGGATGTACCAGGTGCGGGTGACCAGGATGCCCTTCTGGGTGGTGCGCACGAGGTCGGCGGTGGACTTGTCGCCGCCGGACATGATCAGGTTGCCGGGCGTGCCGACCGCGCGCTTGCCGTTCTTCTTCGCCCAGTAGCGCGAGTAGTTCAGCGCCATCACCTTGCCGTCCTGGACGATCGGCATGTCCTCGCGCGCGAGGCCCTCGTCGTCCCACGGCATCACCGGCACGTTCGGGTCCCACGGGTTCGCGCGCAGGTTGACGCGCGGATCGTAGACCTGCTCGCCGAGTTTGTTGCCGCCGCCCTTCTTCGACAGGAAGCTGCGTCCCTCGTCGGCCTGGCGGGCGTCGAAGAAGAACATCATGAACGAGACCAGGCCGGCGGCCGCTGCGGGCTCGAGGATCACGGTGTACTTGCCGGGCTCCAGCGCCTTTGCGCCGGACGAGCTCTTCGCCTTGCGCACCGCGATGTCGATGTCGCGCTTGGCGTCGAACTGGCGCGCGTCGCCGAGGTTGCGCCCGACCCAGCCCGAACCGCTGCCGTCCTGCGTGCGCACCGTGCAGGTGTAGTCCATCCCGCTGGCCTGCTGGTAGCCGAAGTTTCCCTTGCTGTTGGCGAAGGCCTCGAAGCGCTGGCCGTCCTGCAGGAAGCCGGCGGCGACCAGGTCCTGCGCCTTGCACGCGGCGATCGAGTCGGCCGCGACCTGGGCACGGTATTCGGGGGTGATCGCGGCGGTGGCGGGGTTGAAGGTCGGGCTGGGCTTGTACGCCTGCTTCTCGACCGCCGGCATGAATTCCGGGTTCTCCGGCGCCAGCTTCGCCAGTTCCTCGGCGCGCCGCACCACCCGCTCCAGCGAGGCGTCGTCGAAGGAATTGATGGTGGCCACGCCGGTGCGCTTGCCGTACGCCACCTGCACCGCGAGGTCGGTGTTGTCGACGATGCCGCTGGTGGAGACGTTGTTGAGGGCGAAGCGGATGTTGCCGTCCACCGACCCCGTCAGCTGCGCGGTGCACTCGTCGGCCTTGCACAGGGCGATGACCTTGTCGAGGATGGCCTTGGCCTGCTCTTCGGTGAACATACCCATTGCGAACTCTCCTGAATGTCAGCCGAGGCTGCGCGCGCTGCTGATGACGTTGATGCCGTTGAAGCGTGCGGTGGCCGCGCCGTGCGAGACCGCCGACACCTGCTCGGGCTGGCCCTTGCCGTCGAAGAACGAGCCGTTGAGGCGGTAGTCGCGCTGGTCGCAGACGCCGGCGCAGGCGTTCCAGAACTCCGGCGTGCGCATCTGGTAGGTGACGTCCTCCAGCATGCGGGTGATCTCGCCGTTCTTGATCTCGTAGAACAGCTGGCCGCCGAACTGCGCGTTGTAGCGTTGCTGGTCGATCGAGAACGAGCCGTCGCCGATGATGTAGATGCCGTCCTCGACGTCCTTGATCATTTCCGCCGGCGTCAGCGGCTGCCTGCCCGGCTGCAGCGAGACATTGGGCATGCGCTGGAACTGCACGCTGGCCCAGGAGTCGGCGTAGCAGCAGCCCTGCGAGTGGTCGAGGCCGAGGAAGTGGGCCTGGTCGCGGATCGCCTGAAGGTTGACCAGCTTGCCGTCGCGAATGATGTCCCACTTCTGCGCGGGCACGCCCTCGTCGTCCCAGCCGACCGCGCCGAGGCTGCCCGGCTGCTGCTTGTCGGCGACGATGCTGACGTGCTCGCTGCCGTACTGGAACCGGTTCTTCACCTTGTCGAGGTCGACGAAGCTGGTGCCGGCGAAGTTGGCCTCGTAGCCGAGCACGCGGTCGAGCTCGGTCGGGTGGCCGACCGATTCGTGGATGGTCAGCCACAGGTGCGAGGGATCCAGCACCAAGTCGTACTTGCCCGGCTTCACCGACGGCGCCTTGAGCTTCTCGCGCGCCTGCTTCGCGGCGGCGACGGCATCCTCCAGCATGTCGTAGGACGCGCCGTAGTTGACGATGCCGTTGGGCGAGACGTGCTTGCCGGAGGCGTCGCCGTCCAGGTACTCGAAGCCCATGCCCATCGGCGCCGACAGGCCGTCGCGGGTCTTGAACTTGCCGCTGGCCTTGTCGATCGCGGTGACGCTCATCGGCGCCCAGATGCGGTGGATGTCCTGGTCGATGTAGGAGCCGTCGGTGGAGGCGAAATACTTCTGTTCGTTGACCAGGAACAGCATCGAATTGACGAAGTCGGCGCCGGCCTTGGTCGCCGCGGCGTTGACGCCGAGCAGCAGGTCGACCTTGTCCTTGATCGGCACTTCCATCGCATTCTTGCGGATCGGCGTGCGCCAGGACACTTCGCCCACGCCCTTCTGCGGCGCCAGTTCGACCGCCGCACTGCGGGTCTTCGCGTTGGCCTGGGCGATCGCCACGGCCTGCCTGGCGGCCTTGGCGGCGCCGTCGGTGGTCAGTTCGTTGGTGGCGGCGAAGCCCCACGCGCCGTTCGCGATCACGCGGATGCCGATCCCGGTGGACTCGGTGTTCACCACGTTCTGCACCTTGTCCTCGCGGGTGATCACGAACTGGCGCAGGTAGCGCCCGATGCGCGCGTCGCAGTAGGACGCGCCGGCGGCCTTCGCCGCGGCCATCGCGGCGTCCGCGATCGCCTTCTTGCGCGCGGGGTCCATGGTCTCGAGCAGGGCATCGGCCGCGATCACGCGGGTGCCGAAGGGGAGCATCAGGCCGGCGAGGCCGATGCCGCTGGCCTTGAGGAAGTCACGTCTGTGCATCGTGTTGCTCCACGGTCAGGCCTGCCTCCGCGACGCGGAATGCGAGGGCGTGTGAAGGGTGAACCCGCCCGACTCTGCTGGCGGGGCCGGGGGAGGGTCAAGTGACCTTTGGCATAGCGGGCGCGATGGCGATCCGAACTCGCGACGGCGGGATCATTCCGTCGGCGCGGTCGCCTGCGCCTGCGCCGGCGCGTCCGAGGCCGCGCCGCGCGCCACCACCGTGTTCGCGGCGAGGTCGGCGCTGACGTTGCCGACCGTCGCGAACACGTCGGGAATGGTGTCCACCGCCAGCATGATCGCGAGCGGCGCCACCGGCAGGCCCATCGCCTGGGTCACCGGCAGGTTGGTGGCGAGGAAGCTGACCTGGCCGGGCAGGCCGACCGAACCGAGGCTGATCACCACCGCCAGCGCCGCGCCGGTCGCCAGCTGCGCGGGGCCGAGTTCGATGCCGAACGCCCACGCGATGAAGCAGGCCGAGGCGAGGTACTGGATCGGGCTGGTGATGCGGAACAGCGAGACCGCCATCGGCAGCACCAGGCCGGAGACCTCGCGCGGCTGGCCGAGGCGCTCGGCGCCCTGCAGCATCGCCGGCAGCGACGCCAGCGAGGACTGGGTGCTGGCCGCCACCGCCTGCGCCGGCGCCAGCGCGGTGGCGAAGCGGCGCAGGGTCTCGCCGCCCCACAGCACGGCGACCGCCAGCATCAGCGCGGTCACGGTGAGGTAGAGCAGGCATTCGAGCAGGATGTAGGCGCCGAGCGCGCCCAGGGTGGCCAGCCCGGCGCGCGCGCAGACCGCGAGGATCAGCGCGAACACGCCGAGCGGCGCGACCCACAGCACCCAGCGCACGACCACGATCATCGCGTCGGCGATCGCCTGGAAGAAATCCACCAGCAACCTGCGCTGTTCGGCGCGCAAACGGGTGAGGGCGAAGCCGAGGAACAGCGCGAACACCACCAGCGGCAGCATCGCCCCGGCGGCGGCCGCGGCGACCGCGTTGCTCGGCACGATCGCGGTGAGCGCGTCGGCCCAGCCGCCGGCGCCGGCGTTGGCGGCGACCGCGGCGTCGCTGGTGCCGTGCAGCGCCGCGGCCAGTTGCGGGTTGTGCGGAATCAGCGACAGCGCGGCCGGCGCGACCAGCACGGTGAAGGCGGCCGCCGCCGCCAGCAGCACCAGGAACACGATGATCGCGCGGCGGGCGGTGCGGCCGGAGTGGGCGGCGTCGCTGGCGGTGTTGACGCCGACCACGACCAGCGCCAGCACCAGCGGCACCACCGTCATCTGCAGCGCATTGAGCCAGAGCTTGCCGAAGGGCTGGGCGATCGCGGCGGCGCGCGCGCCCAGCGCCGGATCGAACCAGGCCAGCAGCAGGCCGACGAGCGCGCCGGCGGCGAGGCCGGTGAGGATGCGGGTGGTCGCGCTCATCGCGTGGCCTCCGGTTCCGGCAGCCGCCAGGCCCGCCACAGGCGGCGGTACTCGGCCTGCGGCAGCAGCACGAACACCGGGTGCCGGTCCGCGTCCAGCCAGTGCAGCAGGGCCTGCATGGTCGGCGGCGCCATCGCGGTGCAGCCTGCGGTGGTCCTGTCCGGGCCTTTCCACAGGTGGGCGAAGATGCAGCTGCCGGCCTGCGGTCGGGCCTGCGCGTTGTGTTCGATCACGAAGCCGAGCCGGTAGCGCTGGTCGCCGTCGGCGTGCAGGTCGCGGCGCATCGGCTCGCTGGAGCCCGCGACCGCCTCCGCGCCGACCTCGGCGGTGTCGACGATCCGGTTGTAGAGCGGCGAGGCCGGCACGTCCACGCACCAGTCGCCCGCATCCATCGGCGCATAGCGGAGGCCGGTGTCGGCGGTGTCGGCGTAGCCGAACGCCTCGCCGATCGCGAACACGCCGGCCGGACTGCGGCCGTCGCCCTCGCGCTTGACCGGCGCGTCGGTCCCGGCGGGGAGGTCGTGCAGGCCCACGCCCCAGGCGGCGCCGCTGCGGCCGATCACGATCGGTTCCGCCTCGCCGACCGGCGTCCAGCCGCCGTCCGCGCCGCGCTCGTAACGGCGCAGCGTGCCCTGGGTGCTGTTCCAGTCGGGAACGGCGACCAGGACGAGTTGTTGCGTGTTGCTCCAGCGGGTGGCGTCCCCGTTCGCCGCGGGCGCGTGCGCGCAGCCGGCGAGGGCGAGGGCGAAACAGAGGTTGGTCAGGCCGCGCCACGCGCGGGGGAAAAGCATCGGCATGGCGCTCCGGACGTCAGGGTTCCAGCAGTGGCTGGATGCGGTCGAGGTTGGCGAGCAGGCGCTCGCGGCGCTGGTCGCTGGTGGTGCACAGGCGCAGGAACACGCCGTCCAGCAGGTGCTGCAGCGCCGAGTGGTAAAGCAGCGGCTCGACATAGGCGAGCTCGTCGTGCGCGGACACCAGCAGCGGCAGGTCGGCGTGCGCACGCAGGGCGTTGGAGGTGTGGCGGGTCACCGTCACCACCACGCCGCCGCTGTCGCGGAAGTAGCGGCACAGCTGGCACAAGGTGGCCTGGCGGCCGTGCTCGGAGAACACCACCAGCACGTCGCCCGGCGCCGCCGCCGACAGGCTGGCGCTCATGTGCGCGGTGTCGAAGTTGTGCACGGTGAGGATGCCGAGCAGCGCCAGCCGCAGGGCGAAGGCGCGCGCGTGGATGTCGTCGCCGCCGAGGCCGATCAGGAACACGCGCCCGGCGCTGCCGATCGCGTCGGCGACCGCGTCCAGCGACTCCGGCGGGTTGATCAGCCGGGTCTCCTCCTCGGCGGCGCTCTTGCGCCGCCACAGGTCGCCGGCGATCCCGGCGTCGGCAGCCGCGCCGGGCGCGGCCGTCCGCGCCGGCTCGCCGCCGTTCTCGGCGCGCGCGATCGCCTCGCCGACCGAGTACTTGAGGTCCGGGTAGCCGCGGAAACCGAGCTTCTGGCAGAACTTGACCACGCTCGACTGGCTGATGCCGAGCGCGTTGGCGAGCTGCTGCGAGGAGTAGTCGCGCAGCAGTTGCGCGTTCTCGAGGATGAAGTCCGCGATCCGGCGTTCGATCGCCGACATCTGGTCGCGCTCGGAGCGGATCTTCACCAGCGATGACATGGTCAGGCCCCGATCGGCTCCAGCCCGCGTATCTCGCGGATGCCCAGCCCCGGCGCCTCGGTCACCGAGATCTCGGACTCGTTGAAGATCACGCCCCCTTCGACCGGGTCATACTGGCACAGCGAGGGGCCGTCGAGGTCCACCTTGGTGATCACGTCGGCCTTGGCCACCGCCACGTGCACCGCGGCGGCCACGCTGATGCTGGTTTCCAGCATGCAGCCGATCATGCAGTCGATGCCGTGCATGCCGGCGATGTCGGCGATCCGCACCGCGTTGGAGATGCCGCCGGTCTTCATCAGCTTGATGTTGATGATGTCGGCCGCGCGCATGCGGATCAGCTCGATCACCTCCATCGGCCCGAACACGCTCTCGTCGGCCATGATCGGGGTGTGCACGCGTTCGGTGACGTAGCGCATGCCCTCCATGTCCTGGGCCTTGACCGGCTGCTCGACCAGCTCCAGCTTGACCCCGGCGTCCTCCAGCGTCTGCAGCGCGTACACCGCCTGCTTGGCGGTCCAGCCCTGGTTGGCGTCCAGGCGCAGCAGGGCGCGGCCCTCGACCGCGGCGTGGATCGCCTTGACCCGCTCGATGTCCACGCCGATGTCCTTGCCGACCTTGATCTTGAGCGAGTCGAAGCCGCGCTCCACCGCCGCCAGCGAGTCGGCGACCATCTTGTCGATGGTGTCCACGCTGATGGTGATGTCGGTGGTGATCACCGGATCGCCGCCGCCGAGCAGCTTGTACAGCGGCGCGCCGTACAGCTGGCCCCACAGGTCGTAGAGCGCGATCTCCACCGCGGCCTTGGCGCTGGAGTTCTTCTCCATCGCCTGCTGGACCAGGCGGGTCAGGTGGTTGAGGTTGGCGACGTCCTCGCCGATCAGGCGCGGCGCGATGTAGGTGCGGATCGCCTCGACGATGGAGCCATGGGTGTCGCCGGTGATCACCGCGGTCGCCGGCGCCTCGCCGTGGCCGACGTGGCCGGTGTCGGTGCGGATCATCACCACGATGTCCTCGACCCGCTCGACCGTGCGCAGCGCGGTCTTGAACGGGGTCTTCAGCGGCACGCGGAGCATGCCGAACTCGATGGCGGTGATCTTCATGCGGTTGCCTTCATGGGGCCGTGCCTTCCTGGTTGGCGGTCGGGCGGATGCGGACGATGCTGGTCATGACGTCGATGTAGCGCTCGCGCGCGTTGAAGCGCAGCGGGGTGAGCGGCGTCACCGAGACGCCGTTGAGGCCCATCGAATGCAGCCTGCCGTCGGCGCCCAGGTAGCGGCCGCCGTTGGTGTCGTGGATCACATAGGGCACGTCGCCAATGCGCCCGATCACCATCATCACGTGGCCCGGGATGTAGACGAGGTCGCCGACCTCAAGCGCGCGCGCGGCCGCCTCGCGGGTTGCGCGACCGTCCTTGTCGGTGAAGCGGACGTGGTCGAGGCCCGGGCTGACGCCCTGGTCGCTGGTGTTGCGCGGGAGCAGCACGCCCATGCTGCGGTAGACCTCGGAGACGAAGCCGCTGCAGTCGCGGGCGTTGTAGGAATGGCCCCAGCCGTAGCGTTCGCCGAGGAACTTGAAGGCCTGGCGGATGAGGTTGGCGCGGGTCAGCGGCAGGTAATCGCTCGCGGTGTCGGCGTTGCGCTGCACCAGCGCCGGCGCGAAGCCGAGCGAACCGTCGGCATTCCGCACCGGCAGCTCGACCGGCCAGGCGGTGTAGGGATGCTGGCCGTTGACCGGCTTGTCCGCCGCCACGTCCGCCAGCGGCACGCGCACGCCCATGTCCAGCTGCAGCTCGGAGACGCGCGGCTCCTCGGGCGTGAACACGGTGCGCACCTTGGCGCCGGTGACGACCCGGTAGGGGGCCTTTGCGGCATAGCCGAGTACGGCGTCCTTCGCGCCTTCGGCGATCGCGTCCGCCTCGACCCACGCCGCGTAGCGCGGGCTGACCACGAACAGCCAGCTTCCGTCGCGGCTCGCGTGCACGATCGCGACCGGCGTACCGGGGAACAGCGCGCTTTCCTGGAAGCGGTCGATGTCGGTGTCGTCGTCGCTGGAGAACACCCGCAGCGCGGTCGGGAAACTGCGCAGCGCGGCACGGCGCACGGCGAGGCCGTAGCGGGTCGGCTGGCTGGCGGGAATCGCGTCCAGCGCGGCGTTGGCGACGATGGCGTCCAGCGCGCCGGCCGCCACCGGCCGGTGGTCCTCGCCGTACAGCGTGCGGGTCGGGCGGCGCGACAGCCCTTCGATCCAGTGCGCGACCTGCGCGCGGTCGAGCGTCGCCGGCAGCGCGGCGAGGTCGTGCAGGGAGTCGTCCACTTCGACCAGGCGCGCGTTGTTGGCCGCGATCCGCGCGCGGTCGAAGACCACCGCATCGGGCTGCTGGAGGCGGGCGATCCAGAAGTCCGGCGCGAGGTAGGCGTCCTCGACGCCGATCACGCCGCTGGCGGGAACCGCGAGGGTGGAGGCGGCGGCGCGCGGCAGCTCGCGCGCCGGGCTCGGCGCGGCCAGCAATGCGAGCGCGAGCGCCGCGGCGAGGGTGGGGAAGGACAGGCGCATGGCAGGCATCTCGGGCGGCCGTCAGGCGGGGGCGAGGGAGGACAGCACCGTGGCCACCAGCAGGCCGAAGCCGGTGCCAAGGATATAGCCGAGCAGGGCCAGCAGCACCGCCACCGGCACCAGCGCGGCCGAATAGGTCGCCGCCAGCACCGGGCAGGCGGCGACGCCGCCGACATGCGCCAGCGAGGAGATCCCGCACAGGTACATGTCGAAATGGAACGCGCGCGCGGCCAGCAGCATCAGCCCGGCGTGGATCGCGAGGATGGTCACGCCGCACAGCAGGTACAGCGGCGCGGCGCCGATCCCGCTGAAGTTGCTCTGCGAGGCCATCACCGCAACCACGAAGATCAGCAGCACGCTGGAGATCGGGCTGGCGCCGGGAAAGCGCGCCAGCGGCGTGTGCGCGACGACCAGGCCGGCCACGGTCGCCACCATGATCGACCAGGTGGTTGCGCTGAGCACGCCGGAGGTCGGCAGCCGTGCGCCGATCCAGGCCGAGCCGGCCGCCACCAGCACGGCCATGCCGAGCCACAGCAGCACCGCATCGCCGGTGACCGGACCGGTGGTGCGCACGGGCGCGGCCACGAGGTCGGCGCTGGAGCGCGCGCGCGTCCAGCGGTTGAAGGCCGGCGCCAGCTTCGCCAGCGAGAACAGCAGCGCGACCCACATCGAGTAGCAGACCGCGTCGGTCAGCAGCGCCAGCGCCAGCGCGTCGTCATCCATGCCGATCGACTGCTTGACCGCGATCAGGTTGGCGCTGCCGCCCATCCAGCTGCCGCTGACCGCGGCCAGCGGCTGCCAGCCGTCGCCGGCCGGCAGTACGTCACGGAACACGAGGTAGGTGACGACGAAGCCGACGAACAGGCTGATCGATGTGCAGAAGAACACGGCGAGCACGCGCGGGCCGAGCGCGAAGATCGCGCGCAGGTCGCAGTTGACCATCAGCAGGAACAGCAGCGCCGGCACCAGCTGCGAGATCAGCAGCTTCTGCGCGCCCTGGATCGCCGGCGTCACCTGCCACAGGCCGAGCACCGCGAGCGCGGTCACCGACAGATAGACCAGCACGATGGGCGGAAAGACCGCGAACAGCCGCCAGCCCGTGCGCCGTTCCAGCGCCGGGTAGATGCCCGCCGCCAGCAGCATGACCGCGAGATAGGGCCAGACCGACTGGATCATCGTGTCCCCTCGTTAAACCCCGGCCCGCATTGCATTTTTTGTGCAGTGCAGAATAGGTGATTCCAGAAACTTATACGCTAAGAATAAATTATTGACCAGCACCTTGACGCGTGCTACACAGCAGTCGTTGCCCGTTCCGTGAACCGCATTTCATGTCGACCGGACCGCAGTCCGCCGCAGCTTCCGCACGCCGATGGCGATGGTGCCTGCCACTGGCCGTCGCGCTGGCGTCCGCGGGCGTCGCCGGCGCGACGACGGCGCCGGCGGCCGACGTCGCCAACGGCGCGCAGGTTTCCACCAGCGCGATCGTGCGGGATGTGATCGCCCGGATCGACCGCGGCGATTTCCGCGGCGCCACCGCGGCGATCGACGCCGCGCCCGCCGACACCTCTCCCCTCGATCGTTCAGCGCTCGCCTATCAGCGCGAACGCATGCGCCGGATCCTGCTCGATTTCACCCTCGACGAGGCGGCCGCGAAGGCGCGCGTGCGCAGGCAGGTCCCGGACCTCACCGACGCCGAGTTCGCGCGCTGGGACGCCGCCGGCCTGCTCGAGCGGATGGACATCGACGGCCGCCGCCTCTACTTCAACCGCGCGCCCTCCAACCTGTTCCGCCTGAGCGCCGAGGCGCGCGCCCGCCGCGCCGAGCAGACGCCGTTCACCGAGAGTCCGCTGGAATCGGCGCACCCGCACCACCGCGCGGTGGTGGAGGCGGCGCGCGCGCGACAGGCGAGCAGCGTCCTGCCGCACCGCGTGCGCATCACCCAGACGCTGACCGTGGACGCCGACGCCGTGCCCGCCGGCGAGACCGTGCGCGCCTGGATCCCGTATCCGCGCACGATCCCGGGGCAGCAGGAGGACATCCGCTTCGTCGCCAGCGCGCCCGCCGCGCCCGCGATCGCGCCGGAGTCCACCCTGCAGCGCACGGTGTATTTCGAGCAGCCGGCGCGGGCGGGCGAGAAGACGACGTTCTCGGTCAGCTACGACGTCACCCTGTACGGCCGCCACTTCGACGTGGACGCGGACAAGGTCGAGCGCGCGGCGATCACCCCGGAGCTCGCGCCCTTGGTCGCCGAGCGCGCGCCGCACGTGCTGTTCACCGACGACCTGCGCGCGTTCTCGCGGCAGGTGGTCGGCGACGAGACCAATCCCTGGCGGATCGCGCAGAAGCTCTACGCCGCCGTCGACCGCATCCCGTGGGCCGGTGCGCGCGAGTATTCGACGATCAGCAACATCAGCGACTACGCGCTGCACGCCGGCCACGCCGACTGCGGCCAGCAGACCCTGCTGCTGATCGCCCTGCTGCGGCTCAACGGCATCCCCGCGCGCTGGCAGTCGGGGATGATGTTCGCCGAAAACGGTTACTGGAACCTGCACGACTGGGGCCAGCTCTACATCGCGCCCTATGGCTGGATGCCGATGGACGTCACCTTCGGCCGCCTCGATTCCCCTGATCCGGCGGTGGCCGGTTTCTACCTGGGCGGGCTGGACGCCTGGCGCGTCGCCTTCAACGACGACTACGGCCGGCCGCTGTCGCCGGCCAAGCAGCACTTCCGCTCCGAGACCGTGGACCTGCAGCGCGGAGAAGCGGAGTGGCGCGGCGGCAACCTGTATTTCGACCAGTGGGACTACGACTTCGAGGCGCGGCCGCTGCCGTCGCCCGCGGAGTAGGGGCGCTTTTTCTTTTCAACAACGCGGCAGTACCGGACGGGAGAGAGGGAAATGAGGAACGTTCGCAGCTTGCGCAGGACCACGCTGGGGTTGGCGCTCGGCATGTGCCTGTCGTCGATGATGCTGCCGGCGACGGCGGCCAACACCGACGGCACCATCGTCGGCCGCACGGCCGCGGGGGCGCAGATCACCGTGCGCAACCCCGACACCGGCTTCGCCCGCACGGTCACCGCCAACCCGGACGGCAGCTACCGCTTCCCGTTCCTGCCGGTGGGCAACTACGTGCTGGAGGCGAGCAAGGATGGGGCCGCGCTCGGCCAGCCGGTCAACGTGACCGTCACCCTCGGCAACGCGACCACGGTCGACGTCGGCGCGGCGGGCGAGGGCACCACCACGCTGGAGGCGATCCAGGTCACCGGCTCGCGCATCGTCAACGCGGTCGACGTCACCTCGACCGAGTCGGCGACGAACATCACCGCGCAGGAAATCGAGCGGATGCCGGTGGAGCGCAACGTGTCGTCGGTGGCCCTGCTGGCCCCGGGCGTCGCCCAGGGCAGCGCCGGCTTCGGTGGCATTTCCTTCGGCGGCTCCTCGGTCGCCGAGAACGCGTTCTACATCAACGGCCTGAACGTCACCGACTTCTACAACCGCGTCGGCTTCTCCGAGGCGCCATTCGACTTCTACCAGGAATTCCAGGTCAAGACCGGCGGCTATTCGGTCGAGTACGGCCGCACCACCGGCGGCGTGGTCAACGCGGTCGCCAAGTCCGGCGGCAACGACTTCCACTACGGCGCGAAGCTGGTGTGGGGCCCGCGCGACTGGGAGGCGTCCGCGCGCGACAGCTACCTCGACGGCGAGCGCTACCTGACCCGCAGCCAGGACACCACGGACTCGCTGCGCGGCAACATCTGGGCGTCCGGCCCGCTGGTGAAGGACAAGCTGTTCTTCTTCGCGATGTACGAGGGCCGCAACGTCGAGCCCTGGAACACCGACAACGAAGGCACCAGCTTCAACAAGGGCAAGTCCGACGACGGCTTCTGGGGCACCACGATCGACTGGCAGGTGACCGACAACAACCTGGTCAGCCTGATGGCGTTCTCCAACAAGAACCGCGTCGACACCGTCACCTACGACTACGATTTCGACAACGACGACATCGGCGAGGAACTGGCCCGCTCCTACTCGGAGGAGGGCGGCCGCAACTGGGCGCTGAGCTGGACCTCCTACCTCACCGACAACCTGTCGATGAAGCTGATGCACGGCAAGAGCGGCCGCGAATCGATCGCTGCCTCGCCGGCCGACGGCGACTGCAACTACGTGACCAAGGCGAGCGGCGTGGTCGACCCGGGCGTGCCGCTGGGCTGTACCAACAACCCGACGATCTACGACCGCAACGACGTCCGCGAGCAGAGCCGCGCCGACTTCGAGTGGCAGGTGGCCGACCACCTGCTGCGCTTTGGCCTGGACATGGAGACCAACACCTCCGACCTCGACCAGTCCTACGCGGGCCCGGGCGGCATCCAGTACAACGTCTACACCGCGGTCGGCGGCACCCAGAACTCCAACTGCGGCGGCTTCTTCGTGCCGCTCGGCTACGACGCCTGCGTGCGCGCGCGCCGCTACCAGATCTTCGGCAACTTCGAATCCACCAACAAGGCCTACTACATCGAGGACAACTGGTCGGTCACCGACAACCTCGTCCTCAACCTGGGCCTGCGCTACGAGGAGTTCGACAACAAGGACGCCGAGGGCAACACCTACATCCAGATGGACGACATGATCGCCCCGCGCGTCGGTTTCTCCTGGGACATGAAGGGCGACGGCACCACCAAGCTGTTCGGCAACGTCGGCCGCTACTTCCTGCCGGTCGCCAACGTCATCAACATCAAGCAGGGCGGCGCGCTGCTCGACGAGCGCACCTATTACGCCTTCGACGGCTGGGAGATCCGCAATTACAACGGCGTGGACTACGCGTTCCCGGTCCTCGGGCCGCAAATGGGCTTCGACAACGACCAGGGCGACGGCACCGTCGGCGACCTGCGCTCGGAAGTGGACGCGGACATGGATCCGGTCTACCAGGACGAGCTGATCCTCGGCTTCCAGCAGGCCCTCAACGAAGCCTGGTCGTTCGGCGTGCGCGGCATCTACCGCAAGCTGCATAACGCCATCGACGACATGAACATCACCGCGACCCATTGCGGTCGCGTCTCCAGCACCTGGGTGATGGGCAACCCCGGCGAGGACGTCACGATCTGGGGCGACACCGACTGCGACGGCACCGACGACGGCTACGTCACCATCGACACCTCCAAGGGCGGCTACTGGACCGAGGCGGACAACTACGTCTTCGAGGACGGCGAGTGGCAGTACGTCGACTCGACCCCGACCGGCCAGCGCGGCTGGACCAAGCCGCGCCGCACGTACAAGGCGCTGGAACTGCAGCTCGACCGCGCCTGGGACGGCAAGTGGGCGTTCAACGGGTCCTACACGCTGTCCTGGAACGAGGGCAACGCCGAGGGCCCGGTCAACACCGACACCAACTTCGGCGACACCGGTCGCACCGAGAACTTCGACGATCCGTTCGTCAACATGGCCGGCTACGGCCCGCTCGCCAACGACCACCGCCACCAGATCAAGCTGCGCGGCACCTACGCGCTGAGCGACAACTGGCGGGTGGGCGCGACCCTGGACGCGCGTTCGGGCGGCCCGATCACCGGCTTCGGCGTCGGCAACCCGTACAACTGGAAGCTCTACCACAGCTACTACGTGTGCGTGGAGAACTGCACGCCGCCCGACGGCGCGCAGGAAGGGGACACCTGGAGCACGTCCGACCGCGTGTACGAGCACTCCGCGCGCGGCGGGTACGGCCGCATGCCGTGGATCATCGACTTCGGCACCAGCCTGACCTACGAGCGCGCGTTCGGGCCGGCGCTGTTCCGCGCCAAGCTCGCTGTCTACAACCTGTTCAACGACCAGAAGCCGGTGTGGGTCTACCAGGACCTGGAGTCGAGCGTCGGCGAGCGGGACGAGTTCTTCGGCAGGGAACGCTTCCTGCAATCGCCGCGCTACGGGCAGCTGACGCTGTCGCTGGAGTTCTGACGGGGCCCGGGCGGCCCGCGGGGGCGGGCCGTCCGGTTTTTTCATGCGCGGCCCGCGCGACCGGCAGGATGGATTGCCAGGTCGGCGGGCCGCGGCTGCTAAGGCTGGATCGATGCTGAAGTCGTGGAGCGTGCGGGGACGGTGGTTCCGCTGGATGGCGGCGGCCGTGCTGGCCATGCCGCTGCTGGCGGGCGCCGCACCACGCGGCGACTCGCCGCGTGCCGCCGCCTACGACGCCGCCTTCGAGGCGACCCTGGCGCGCTACCGGCTGCCCGGGCTCGCGGTCGGCGTGATCGAGGACGGCGAGGTCGCCTGGGTGCGCACCGCCGGCGAATTGCGCGCGGGCAGCGGCAATGCGATCACCGACCGCTCGCTGTTCAAGATCGCCTCCAACAGCAAGGCAATGACCGCGAGCGTGCTCGCGCGGCTGGTACAGGCAGGCAAGCTGCGCTGGGACGATCCGGTGGTGGAGCACCTGCCGGACTTCGCCATGCACGACCCGTGGGTGACCCGGCACATCACCGTGCGCGACCTGCTGGTGCACAACAGCGGCCTGCCCGAGGGCGGCGGCGACCTGATGCTGTGGCCGGAACCGAATGCCTTCACCCGCGCCGACATCCTGCACGGCCTGCGCTACATCGCGCCCGCGTACGGTTTTCGTGCCGGCTACGCCTACGACAACCTGCTGTACGTGGTGGCCGGCGAGGTCGCCGCGGCGGCCGGCGGCGCGTCCTACGAGGAGCTGGTGCGTCGCGAGATCTTCGAGCCGCTCGGCCTGCGCGACTGCCGCGTCGGCGAATTCCGCCTCGACGAGGCGGGCGAGGTCGCACAGCCGCACATGCGTACCGACACCGGCAACGCGGTCATCCACGGCGACGACGCGGTGGTGCCGGCGATCACCTCGGCCGCCGCCGGCGGCATCCGCTGCAGCCTGCGCGACATGCTGGCGTGGGCGCGCAACTGGCTGGCGCCCACGCCGGCGCAACTGGAGTGGCTCGGCCCGGCGCAGCGCGCGGAGATGTGGAAGGCGCGCACGCCGATGCCGATCTCCGCGCGACGCCGCGCCTGGGACGACACCCACTACCTGGCCTACGCGTTCGGCTTCCGCCTTGCCGACGTGGACGGCGAGTGGACCGTGTCGCACACCGGCACGCTGTCGGGCATGTACTCGGCGATGATGCTGCTGCCGGACCGGCGCTCGGGCTTCGTCATGCTCACCAACGGCAACGGCGACGCCGCGCGCACGGTGCTGACCGAGGCGCTGCTCAAGCAGTTCACCGCGCCGGACCGCGCGCGCGGCGTGGACAGCTACGCCGAGGAACTGGAGCGCGACGCGGCCGCCACGCCGGCCCGTTCGCGTGCGCCCGACATCTCCGGGCGACGGCCGGCCAGCGCCGCGGAGATGCGCGACTGGCTCGGCACCTGGCGCGATCCCTGGTTCGGCGAGGTCACGCTCTGTCCGGCCGGCGAGGGCGTGGAGTGGCGCTCGGCGAAGTCGCCGCGCATGCATGGCCAGGTCTCGGTGCTCGGCGGGCGCCACCTGGTGCATTGGGACGACGTCGGCGTGGACGTGGACGCCTGGCTGGACTTCTCCGGCCAGGGCGACGCGCGCGCGCTGCGCATGGCGAAAGTCGACCCGGAAGGGGACTTCAGTTCGGACTACGAGGACCTCGCCTTCGTCCGCATCGGCGACTGCCCGTCGCCCGCGCCGCGGCTCTCGCCGGCGAAGACCGCGGGCGAGGCCGGCCTGGTCGACATCCGCACGTTGGTCGCGGATATCGCGCAGGACATCAAATACGCCGGCAGCGACAACTTCGTCGGCGCGCCGGTGGACGGCTACCGCGCGCCGAAGTGCTTCCTGCTGCCGGCGGCCGCGCAGGCCCTGGCGCGGGTGGAACGCACGCTGCGCCCGCAGGGCCTGCGCCTGCGCATCTGGGATTGCTACCGGCCGGCGCGGGCGGTCGCGCACTTCGTGCGCTGGGCGCACGACGCGGGCGACCAGCGCACGAAGTGCGCGCACTATCCCGACCTCGACAAGTCCGTGCTGCTCGGCGACTACATCGCGCCGGTGTCGGGCCACAGCCGCGCGGCGACCGTGGACCTGACCCTGGAGCGCTGCGCCGGCGATGCCTGCGCGCCGCTGGACATGGGCACGGAGTTCGACCTGTTCGGTCCGCGCGCGCATACCGACTCGCCCATGGCCACGCCTTCGCAGCGCGCCAACCGCGACCTCCTGCGCGCGGCGATGGCCGCGCAGGGTTTCCGCAACTACCCGCTGGAGTGGTGGCACTACACGCTGGACCCCGAGCCCGCGCCCGGGCTGATGTACGACGTGCCGGTCGAATGACGGAGGCAACGACGTGCGGCGACTCCTCCCCCTCATCGCGCTGCTGCTGGCCGGCTGCGCTTCCCGTGGAGACACGATGGCTGACGACATCGATGCGCTGATGCGCCGCTACCAGGGCGACGTGCCGGGCGCATCCGTCCTGGTCGTGCGCGACGGCATCCCGATCGTGCGCCGCGGCTATGGCTACGCCGACCTCGAGCGGCGCGTGCGCGCGACCCCCGCGACCAACTACCGGCTCGCGTCGGTCAGCAAGCAGTTCACCGCGGCGGCGATCCTGCTGCTGGCCGAGGACGGCAGGCTCTCCCTCGACGACCGCCTGCGCCGCTGGCTGCCTGAACTGCCGGCGGCGACCGACGCGATCACCCTGCGCCAGGTGCTGACCCACACCAGCGGCCTGGTCGACTACGAGGACCTGATGCCGGCGCGGATCGAGGGCCAGCTGAGCGACGCCGACGTGCTCGCGCTGCTGGCGCGGGCCGATCGCACGCTGTTCCCGCCGGGACGCGCGTACCGTTACAGCAATTCCGGCTACGTGCTGCTCGGCCTGGTGATCGAGCGCGCGTCGGGGCAGGGGCTGGCGCAATTCCTGCAGGAGCGCATCTTCCGCCCGCTGGGCATGGCCAACACGCTGCTGTACGAGGCCGGGCGCGGGCCGGAGGTGCCCAATCGCGCCTTCGGCTACAGCCAGGACGGACTGCACTGGCTGCGCACCGACCAGAGCCCGACCAGCGCGACCCGCGGCGATGGCGGCATCTACTCCTCGGTCGAGGACCTGGCGCGCTGGGACGCGGCACTGTACGACAACCGACTGTTGACGGCGGTGTCGCGCAAGCTCGCCTTCAGCCCGCACGTGGAGGTCACCGGCGAACCGTACGAGGCCGCCTACGGCTTCGGCTGGCGCATCAGCGGCGACACGGTATGGCATTCGGGCGAGACGATCGGCTTCCGCAACGTGATCGTGCGCTGGCCGCAGCAGCGAATGACGGTGGTCGTGCTCTCCAACCGGAACGCGCCCGAGCCTTACGGGTTGGCCCTGCGGATCGGCGCGCGCGCCCTGCGCGGGCGGTCCGGCGCGGCGAGGCCGCCCGCGCCGCCCGCGCACGCAGCGCGGGAGCCATCTCAACCGGAGATGCGCTAGGCGCCCGAGCGAACCGTCGCGCCGGCGCGACCGTGCCGACCACCCCTTCACCGCGCCGGCGCTAGCCTCGGGCCATCGCCGCAGCGGTGCTGGCCATGGCGCAGGAATCCCGCTATTCGAAGGCGCGCGAGCGCATGGTCGAGCGCCAGATCGCCGCGCGCGGGGTGCGCGACGCCGAGGTGTTGCGGGCGATGCGCAGCGTGCCGCGCGAGGAGTTCGTCGACGCGCCGCTGCGCGAGTTCGCCTACGAGGACGCGCCGCTGCCGATCGGCGCCGGGCAGACGATCTCGCAGCCCTACATCGTCGCCCTGATGATCGAGGCGGCGCAGGTGCGGCCGGGCGAACGCGTGCTGGAGATCGGTGCCGGCTCCGGTTACGCCGCCGCGGTGATGGCGAGGATCGCCGGCCACGTCTACGCGATCGAGCGCCAGCCGGAGCTCGCGCGGCTGGCGCAGGAGCGCTTCGACCGGCTCGGTTTCGACAACGTCACCCTCAAGCTCGGCGACGGCACCCGCGGCTGGCCGGAGCACGCGCCCTTCGATGCCATCCTCGCCGCCGCCGGCGGACCGGACATGCCGGACGTGCTGCTCGCCCAGCTCGCGCCCGGCGGCCGCCTGGTGATGCCGGTCGGCAGCAGCCGCGAGCACCAGCGCCTGGTGGTCGTGCGCCACACCGGCGAGCGCCGCTACGAGCAGAGCGAGCTCGGCGACGTGCGCTTCGTGCCGTTGATCGGCGAGCACGGCTGGCAGGACGCCGGCGTGCGCGCGCCGGTCGCCCTGCGCGGCGGGCGCGGCGAACAGGACGACGTCGCCGGCATGATCCGCGCCGCCGCCGAGCCGCTCGGCGAGCTGGACGACGAGGACCTCGGCGCCCTGTTCGATCGCTTCGGCGAGGCACGCGTGGTCCTGCTCGGCGAAGCCAGCCATGGCACGTCCGAGTTCTACCGCGCGCGCGCCGCGATCACCCGCCGGCTGGTCGAGCGCCACGGCTTTCGCATCGTCGCGGTCGAGGCCGACTGGCCGGACGCCGCGGGCATCGACCGCTACGTGCGCCACCGGCCCGCGGTCGCGGACGCGCCGAAGACCTTCCAGCGCTTTCCGACCTGGATGTGGCGCAACGTCGAGGTGCAGGACTTCGTCGAGTGGCTGCGCGGCCACAACACCGACCTTCCCGCAGCGGAGCGGACCAGCTTCCACGGGCTCGACCTGTACAGCCTCAACAGCTCGATCCGCGCGGTCATCGATTACCTCGACCGGGTGGATCCGGAGGCCGCCGCGGTCGCGCGCCGCCGCTACGGCTGCCTGACGCCGTGGTCGAAGGAACCTGCCGCCTACGGGCAGATGGCGCTGACTTCGGGCTTCGCCCCATGCGAGCGCGAGGTCATCGAGACCCTGCGCGCACTGCTGGACAAGCACCTCGAGTACGCGCGCCACGACGGCACCGACTTCCTCGACGCGGCGCAGAACGCGCGCCTGGTCGCCAACGCCGAGGCCTACTACCGGGCGATGTACTACGGTTCGGCGGAGTCGTGGAACCTGCGCGACACCCACATGTTCGACACCCTCAAGCTGCTGCTCGCCACCGGCGGGGCCGACAGCAAGGCGGTGGTGTGGGCGCACAACTCGCACATCGGCGACGCCCGCCACACCGAGATGGGACAGGTGCGCGGCGAGCTCAACATCGGCCAGTTGTGCCGGCAGGAATTCGGCGACGCCGCGGTGCCGATCGGCTTCGGCACCCACACCGGCACCGTCGCCGCCGCCAGCGACTGGGATGCGCCGATGCAGGTGATGCCGGTCAACCCGTCGCTGGCCGACAGTTGCGAGCGGCAGTTCCACGACGCGGGCGTGGCGCCGAGCCTGTTCGACCTGCGGCCCGGGCGGCACCCCGGCCTGCGCGAGCATTTCGGCAGCGGCCGGCTGGAACGCTACATCGGCGTGGTCTACCGTCCGGACAGCGAGCGCTGGAGCCACTACGCCGAGTCCGAGCTGGCACGCCAGTTCGATGCCTGGGTCTGGTTCGACCACAGCCGCGCGATCACCCCGCTCGCCGACGGCCATGCCCAGGGGATGCCCGAAACCTACCCGTTCGGGGTCTGAACGCCGCCTGCCCGCAGGCGCGCGGTTGGGCGACGCATACGCGGGCGCATGGGACAATGCCGCCATGGCCACGCCGACCGTGATCGACCTGGCGCAGATCCGCCGGGGCTGCGCGAACTGCTCGCTGCAGCAGCTGTGCCTGCCGGCCGGGATCGGCTCGGGCGACCTGCAGCGGCTGGACGAGATCGTGCGCCGGCGGCGGCCGGTGGAGCGCGGCGAGCGGCTGTTCCGGGTCGGCGATGCGATGGACGCGGTCTACGTCGCCCGCGACGGCGCCTTCAAGACGGTCACGGTCAGCGAGGAAGGCGAGGAGCAGGTGATGGGCTTCCACCTGCCCGGTGAGCTGATCGGCCTCGACGCGCTCGGCGGCGGCGCGCACCGCTGCGAGGCCGTCGCGCTGACCGTCGCCAACGTGTGCGAAGTGCCGTTCGACCAGCTGGCCGCGGTCGCGGCCGAGATCCCCGTCCTGCAACAACAACTGCTGCGGGTCATCGGCCAGAGCCTGGGTCGCGACCACGACCACGTGGGCATGCTGGTGCGGCGCCAGGCGGGCGAGCGCATCGCGCTGTTCCTGCACGGTTTGTCGGAGCGCTACCGCAACATCGGCCTGACGGCCGACCGCTTCAAGCTGCCGATGAGCCGCGAGGACATCGCCCGCTACCTCGGGCTGGCGCTGGAAACGGTCAGCCGGGGCTTCTCGCGGCTGCAGGAGGAGGGCGTGATCGCGGTGACCGGGCGGCGCGTGGAGATCCTCGACCGGCCGGCGCTGGAGCGCCTCGCCCACGACGCCGAGAACGAAGAGCCGCGGCGCAGCCGCGCCTAGGCGTGGCTTCCCATTCTCCGCCCTGCGGGAGAAGTCCGGGGTGAGGCTGCTCTGCTCCCTCCCCCGCGCAGCGGGGGAGGGTTGGGGTGGGGGTGAGTCTTGCGCCAACGGCCGCACCCGCACCCTCGCGCTGAGCGCTCGACCTCTCCCGCGAGCGGGAGAGGTGATGGCATCCGTCTGACCCAGGTCAATGGCGCCTGCCCGGGGCGCGCGCATGCTGGCATCCCCCCAAGCGGATTCCAGACATGACTCTGTCCGAGGCAGCCACCCTCCAGGTCCACCCCTTCGACGCGCGCGGCATCGCCCGCCGCTTCCGCCATGCCGCGATCTTCGGCGCGCTGGACGCGCTGCGGCCGGGCGAGGCGATGCGTTTCGTCAACGACCACGACCCGCTGCCGCTGCTGGCCCAGTTGCGGGAGCGCTACGGCGAGTCGCTGGCGATCGAGTACCGCCAGCGCGAGCCGGGCGCGATCGTGATCGACTTCGTGATCCAGCCCGGCGCCTTCGCGATCGAGGAAAGCTGCGGCTGCGGCACCGGCGGTTGCGGCTGAGACGGACGATGGCGGAGGTCGAGCGCATCCAGGGCTGGCGCTGCATCGGCTGCGGCAAGGTCGACGCGCCGCGGCCGTGCGTCGGCGTCTGCCAGGACCGCAAGGTCGAGTTGGTGGACGCGAATGACTACGACGCGCTCGCGGCGCGGGCGCGCGAGATGGAAGCCGCGCTCGCCCTGATCGCGCGGATCACCCCGCGCGAGGGCGAGCTGGCGGCCAGCTGGAGCGCCCTGCAGGAACGCGCGCGCGCAGCGCTGAAGTCATAGCGCCGCCAGACCTCGGTCGCCGCCGTCACGTTGCGCCGCGCCGAAAACGCATTCGCGCAACGCGGCGCGCGACGGCGCGATGTCCAGCCCGCGCGCGGCCAGCCAGTCCGGATCGAACAGGGTCGCGTCGTAGCGTTCGCCGCGGTCGCACAGCAGGCTGACGATGCTGCCGCGCTCGCCGCGCGCGCGCATCGCCGTGGCGAGCCGCAGGCAGGCCACCAGGTTGGTGCCCGAGGAACCGCCGTAGCGGCGGCCGAGCAGGTCCTCGAGCAGCCACATCGCGGCGATGGACTGCGCGTCGTCCACTTCGGCGACTTCATCCACCACGTCGAACACGAAGCCCGGCTCGACCCGCGGCCGGCCGATCCCTTCGATCACCGTCGCCCGCGTCGCGATCGCCTGCGGATCGCGCGTGCGCCAGCCCTCGGCGAAGCCGCTGCCGGCCGGTTCGGCGACGCACAGGCGGGTGGCGAGGCCGCGGTAGCGCAGGTAGCGCCCGATCGTCGCCGAGGTGCCGCCGGTGCCGGCGCCGCACACGATCCAGGCCGGTTCCGGCGCCGGCTCGCGCGCCATCTGCGCGATGATCGACTCGGCGATGTTGTTGTTGCCGCGCCAGTCGGTGGCGCGCTCGGCGAGGCCGAACTGGTCGAGGTGGCAGGCGCCGTTGGCGGCGTGCCAGGCGGCGCGCGCGTGCACCGTGGCCGGGTCGTCGACCAGGTCGCAGTTGCCGCCCAGCGCCTGCACGTCGCGGATCTTGCGCGGCGCGGTGCAGGCCGGCATCACCGCGACGAAGGGCAGGCCCAGCAGCCGCGCGAACCACGCCTCCGAGATCGCGGTGCTGCCGGAGGACGCGTCGACCACCGTCTGCCCCTCGCCGAGGCGGCCGTTGCACAGCGCGTACAGGAACAGCGAGCGCGCCAGCCGGTGCTTGAGGCTGCCGGTGGGGTGCGCGGCCTCGTCCTTGAAGTAGAAGCCGATGCCGGGGAAGGCGGGGAAGTCCAGCCGCAGCAGGTGGGTGTCGGCCGAGCGCGCGGCCTCCTGGCGCAGCGTCTCCAGCGCGTGGCGGCTCCAGGCGCGTCGGCGATCGCGGCGGTCGGCGGGCGTTCCGTCCATGCCGTCACCCGGCCAGCTCGCGCACGCGCGCGGCGAGATGGTCGAAGTAGCGCTCGATGTAGCTGATGCCGTTCTCGTGGTCGATCAGGTACGGGTTCATCAGCGTGTGGCGCAGGATCAGCAGGCGGTCGGCGCCGTCGTCGAGACTGAAGCTGGCGGGATCGAGGCCGAGTTCGGACGCGATCCGCCGGGTGTCCTCCGCGCCCAGCGCGTCCGGCCGAAGGGTCGTCACCGAGCCGAAGAATTCCTTCAGCTGCAGCGGACGGCGCGGGTCGCAGCGCAGCACCTCGTGCAGGCGGGCGACGAAGGCGTTGGCGCGCGCGACGTCGCGGTTGCCGGCCGGATTGAGCGCCAGGCACACGAGGTTGCTGTCGGGCGCGAACGGCACGCAGGCGTTGACGACGCCAGCGACCTCGTCGGCGAAGCGCCGCGCGCGGGCGTGGAAGGCTTCGGCCGCGCGTACGGTCTGCCGCGGCAGCTCGCCGAAGTGGGCGTGGTCGAGCGGCAGCACCTGGTGGGTGACGTAGACCGCCGCCGCGTTCGCGCCGGCCTTTGATCCCTCCGGGATGAACTGTCCCAGGCGCCGGTAGCGCGCCATGTAGTCGCCCGATGCGTCGCCGGCGAAGACGTAGTCGGCCTCCTCCGCCAGCAGCGCCATCGCGCGATGGTCGCGACAGACGAACGCGCCGGCGCCGTAGGGCAGGTAACCGAGCTTGTGCGGATCGACGGTGACCGAGTCGGTATCGCCCAGCGCGGCGAAGGCGTCGTACACCTCCGGTTGCGGGAAGCGCGCGAACTCGGCGCGCACGTCCGCGAACGGCCGCAGGCCGCCGTCTTCGGCACGGAACAGCGTCGCGAGGTAGCCGCCCCAGGCCGCGTCCACGTGCACGGAAAAGCCGAGCCCGCGCGGCGCGAAGGCTTCGCGCGCGGCGACCACGCGGTCCACCGGGTCGATCGTGCCGTACTCGGTGGTGCCGAGCACCGCCACCGCCATCAGCACCGGCGTGCGCGTGCGCAGGCAGCGTTCGAGCGTTTCCTGCAGCGCGTCGGCATCCAGGCGCATGCCGCGCTCGGGCAGCAGGTCCAGCTGCGCGCGGCCGAGGCCGAGCAGCTTCAGGCCCTTGCTCCACGAATAGTGCGCGGTCACGGGCGCCAAGACCCGCGGCACCCGCAGGCCGCGATGGCGACCGACGAATCCGGCGACGCCGAGATGCTCGATCCGCTGCGCCTGCACGCGCTCGTGCCAGTATTGGCGCCCTGCCGCGGGCTGCTGCGCGAGCCAGTGCTGCCAGCGCGCCAGCAGCGCGATCGCCTCGCGCGGGGCGAGGTTGAATGCCGCCCAATCGTCCTCCGGCAGTTCCAGGTCGGGCACGCCCGCCGCGCGCAGCGCGACCGGGAAGGCTTTCAGCGCCAGCGCCAGGCGCAGCGCCTGGTAGTTGGCGAGGGTGCCGCCTGACGTGAGGTGGCCGAAGGCGCAGTCGGCGCGCGCCGGGTCGTCGGGATAGCCGAGCATGCGCGCGAGCTGCAGGCCGGCGCGCACCTCCAGCTCGACGGTGACGGGCGCGGCGTCCTCGCTGACGTTGTTCGGGTTGTAGGGCAGGGTGAGGATCTGCGCCGCCAGCCCGGGCAGCAGCAGGTCGGACGCCATGTGCCCGATGTAGCGCGGACTGTGGAACGGCACCGACTTCTTCAGCGCCGCCGACAGCGCGTGCAGCTCGCGGCGCATGCGCGCCTCGAAGGCGAGGTACTCGGGATGCTGCGCGGCGCGGGTGGAGATCGCCGGCGGGTCCTCCGGATGGAAGTTGCGCCGCCAGTAGACGTGGTCGCGCAGGAACTCGACGACCAGCTTTTCCAGCAGCGTGTCATTCTCGCCGTAGGGGCCGAGGAAGCAGGCGTCGAGTGCCGCGCTGCGCGGCGCCGCCTGCGTTCCGGCCCCGGCCTGCAGGTCCGCCGGCACGGTCGCGCCGGCGGAGGCGTCCTGCGCGGGCGCGACGGCGACGGTGTGCATTTTCAGCGGACCACCAGCACGGGGATGTCGCAGCCGGCCAGCACCTTGCTCGCGACCGAGCCGAGCAGCAGTCCCTGCAGCGCACCCTGGCCGCGCGATCCCATCACGATCTGGTCGTAGCGGCCGCCGCGCGCCGCCTCGACGATGGCGGCCGCCGGCTCGCCCGCGACCAGGCGCTCGTCGAAGGCGACCCGCGCGCGGCGCAGCGCGGCGCGGGCCTTGCCCACCGCCAGTTCGGCCTCCTCGCCGTAGTAGCGGGCCGTCGCCTCCGCGCCGAGCTTGCGTTCGGCCTGCGGCAGCAGCGGCGCGCTGGCGTGGAACAGGGTCAGGCGTGGCGGTTTCGCGAGTTCGCGCGCCAGGCGGACCGCCTGTTTGACAGCGCGCAGGCTGTTCTCGCTGCCGTCCACCGCGAGCAGGATCTTCATCGCCACCTCCTTCCCGGCCGCCACCGTGGCGGCCCGGCGCCAGAGTGCGACGCGGGGCGTGAGCGGGCATTGGTCCGGGTCAACCCGGGCCCGCACGCCGCCTGGCTTTCAGCCGAACCAGCGGAAGAAGATCCCCAGCGGGTGGTGGGTGCGCGCGATGGTGACGATGAAGGCGAACACCAGCAGCGCCGTCACGTAGGCGATCCGCTTCGCCCGCGGCGTTCGTCCGCGGCGCAGGGCGAACACCCCGAGCACGACGTACAGGACCACCAGCAGCAGCTTCACCGTCAGCCAGCCGTTGGCGAACATGCCGTGCGGCAGGATCGTCAGCAGCATCAGCGCGGCGGTGAGCAGGGTGGTGTCGATCGCGTAGCTCAGCCAGCGCACCGGTGCCGCCATCGCGATCCGGGCCTGGCCCGCCTGCACCAGCAGACCGCGCAGCAGGAACAGGCTGCCGCTGCACACGACCATCGCCACATGCAGCCACTTGATCTGCGGATAGAACTCGATCATCGCGCCAGTCTAGCCCGGGCGGCCGTCGATCCGCGGCGTCAGGTAGATCCGCCCCAGCCGCAGCACCCACGGCGCGAACGCGACCAGCCAGGCGATCGCCGCCGCCACGTGCCACCCCATCGGATCGTCCACCAGCTCGGCGCAGATCCGCGCGAGCGCGGCGAACTGGATCACCGCGAACGCGAACCACGCCGCCTTCGGCATCACAAGCGCGCGCCCGGAATGCCCTTGGGTCACCCGCGTCACCATCGCGATCAGGATGCTGCCGAAGAAGCCGACGAACAGCGCGTGCGCCGGCGCCCGACCCAGCCAGTACACGCCGGTGAGCAGGTAGGACACGCTCTGCGCGGTGTACAGGGCGAAGGTCACCGGCAGCCAGGCCAGGCCGACGAACAGCACCGCCAGCAGCCCGGGCTTCTTCCCCTGCGGCCACCAGCGCGCCCACACCACCAGGGTGAGCAGCAGCAGCGGCACGTCCACCAGCCACAACCAGCCGTAGGCGTGGACCAGTTCCAGCACGAGGTGCGCCAGCACCAGCGGCCAGAACACGCCGAGCAGCCACAGCGGCCGCCACGGCGTGTAGCCGGGCACGACGTTGCCGGCGAAGAACGGGAACATCCGGTGGGCGACGGTGAAGTACACCGGCAGCAGCAGCCCGAAGGTGCCGACCTTGATGCTGCCGAACGCCGCCAGCGCGTTGCCGGCGAACAGGAACCAGGCCCACGCCAGCAGCCCGGCGAAACCCAGCACCAGCCCGGCGAAGCAGGAGCGCGCGTGCCAGTTGCGCCCCTGTTCGCGCCACAGCAGCGGGGCGAGCGTGAGCAGGCCGGCCAGCCAGCCGGCCACGGTCATCAGCAGGCCGACCGTGATCCCGGCCTGCCAGCCGAGCGCGCCCAGCAGCGTCGCGACCTGGCCGCCGAACAGGCCAAGCCCGACCGGGACGTAGCGCCAGCGGTCGACGTCGCGCATCCCCAGCCAGCGCGGGAAAGTGGTCAGCAGGAAGCCGAAGATGAAGCTCGGCAGCATCTGGTACTGCATGACGAAAGCATGCAGCCAGCCCGCGTAGGGATCGGGCTGCGGTATCGCGAACCAATCGAAGCGGGTCGCCCCCAGCCACGCCGCCCACCACAGCATCGCCAGCAGCACGTTGCTGGTGCCGACGAAGAACAGCAGCCGGTGCGGCGCCGCCGCCAGCAGCCGCGGCGACAGCGCGTCCCCGCTCGAATGCGAATCGTTCATGGTGCGCAGTGTGCCCCCGTGCGCGTCCTGGCGGGTTGATCCAGGTCAGGAGGGTGCTACCCCACAAGCGCAGAAAGCCTCGAGAATCCGTTCAAGTCATTGAGCTCCGGGCGGGATGTACTGGGCCCGCGCCCGGGAGGCCGGGGGTATTGCTTTTCCCTTAGAAGGGCAGTCCTGCCCTTATGCGGGCGCGCGCCATCCATGGCGCGCTGACGCAACACCCCCGCCCTCCCGGGCGCTCGGACAGGTCCTGGCAACTGACAACAGAAGCTTTTCCCGTCCGATCGCGGAAGCCCTGGGGCGCGTCGGGTGGGAGAGGCAGGCGGGACCGTATGCGCCATGGATGGCGCATCCGAGCCTCCAGGGACGGATTCACGGCGTGTCCTGCCTGCCTCTCCCGCCCGGGCGCTCGCGCGAGGCCGGCTTTTCGGTTGCCTTGCCGCAGCCGCCAGGCTGGACGCGCCGTCAGAAAGAAAAACCCCGGCCGGAGCCGGGGTTCCCAGAGGGAAACATGAGCGCGAGGACATCCTAGGGTTCGATCTCGCTGGCGCCGGAGCCAACCTGCTCACGCCGCGGCGCGACCCAGAGGCGCAGGACGAACCACGCCAGCGCCAGCGCGCCGATGCTGAAGATGGTGTCGCCGGGCACGCGCATCCACACCAGCATGTCGACGATCGGCTCGTTCATGAACTCGGCCGAGCGCGCGTACGCGTAGCCGTGCTCGATCGCCGCCAGCAACTGCATCGTGCCCAGCGGCAGCAGGGTCAGCACCGCCATCAGCGCCAGGCCGATGTTGAGCGTCCAGAACGCCAGCTTCAACGCGCCGGTGTCCCACACCATCTGCCCGCGCAGCCCGCGCAGGCAGAACAGCACCAGCGCGATGCCGAGCATGCCGTAGACGCCGAACAGCGCGGTGTGGCCATGCAGCGGCGTCAGGTTCAGGCCCTGCATGAAGTACAGCGACAGCGGCGGATTGATCAGGAAACCGAACAGGCCGGCGCCCACCAGGTTCCAGAACGAGACCGCGATGAAGAACAGGATCGGCCACTTGTAGCGGACCATCCACGGCGTCGCCTGGCCGAGCTTCCAGGTGTGGTAGGCCTCGAAGCCGATGTAGGCCAGCGGCACCACCTCCAGCGCGGAGAAGCTCGCCCCCAGCGCCACCACCGCGGTCGGCGTGCCGACGAAGTACAGGTGGTGCAGGGTGCCGAGCACGCCGCCGGCCATGAAGATGATGGTGGCGAACAGCACCGCGACCGACGCCGAGGACGCGCGGATCAGGCCGAGCCGGGCGAAGATCAGCGCCATCACCGCGGTGGCGAACACCTCGAAGAAGCCCTCCACCCACAGGTGCACCAGCCACCAGCGCCAGTACTCGACCTCGGAGATGTGGGTGTTGTGGCCCCACATCAGCGCCGCACCGAAGAACAGCCCGATGCACACGGTGGACAGGAACAGCAGGCCGACGATCGCCTTGGTGTCGCTCTGCGGCCCGCGCAGGATCGGCCACAGCGCGCGCCCGACCAGGGTCAGCCACAGCAACAGGCCGATGAACAGGAAGATCTGCCAGAAGCGGCCCATGTCGGCGTATTCCCAGCCCTGGTGGCCGAACCAGAAGTTCTCCCCGCCGATGCCCATCTTCTGCATCACGCCCATCCACTGGCCGGCGAAGGAGCCGACCACGATGACCAGCAGGCAGACCCACAGCACGTTCACGCCCAGACGCTGGTACTTCGGCTCGTGCCCCGACAGCGCGGGGCCGATGTACAGGCCGGTCCCGAGCCAGGCCACCGCGATCCACAGCACCGCCAGTTGCGTGTGCCAGGTGCGGGTGATCGAGTAGGGCAGGACATTGGCGATCTGCAGACCGTAGGCTTCCTGGCCCTCGACCTGGTAATGCGCGGTGATTGCGCCCAGCAGGATCTGCGCCAGGAACAGCGCCAGCACCACCCAGAAGTACTTCGCGGTGGCGCGCATGGATGGGGTGATCCGCAGCGTCGCGAACGGATCGCTGGCCGGCAGCAGGTGTGGCTCGTCTTCGCCGCGGCCGTGCTCGCGCGCGTGGTGCCAGCCGAGCAGGGCGATGCCGGCGATCAGGAACAGCACGCTGAAGGCCGACCACACCCACAGCGACGGCGGCGGCGTGTTGCCGATCAGCGGTTCGCTCGGCCAGTTGTTGGTGTAGGTGACGCGCTTGGAATCAATGCCCGACTTGTCCGGCGCGAGCGTCTCGCCGACCTCGCCGGGGCGCTCGGTGCCGGCCGCCCAGGCCGTCCACCAGAAGAACGCGGTGAGCGCGCGCCGGTGCGCCTGGTCCGGGACGGTGCCGTCCTTCATCGCGTACGCTTCGCGCAGCTCGGCCGTCGCCGGGTCGTTGCCGAACAGGCTCTCGTAGTGCGCCGCCACGTTCGAGATCGCCGCGACCCGGTCGCGGTCGATCATGATCGTGCCGGTCTCGGGGTCGTAGGTGTTGCGCCGCATCACCTGCTGCAGGCGCCCGCGCAGCGCGCCCTGCTGCTCGGGCGTGAGCTGCGCGTAGCTCGCCATGCTGTCGTCGGCGCGCGCCCACAGGTCGAGCAGCTGCATCGCCTCGCGGTGCAGCCAGTCCGCGCTCCAGTCCGGCGCGACGTAGGCGCCGTGGCCCCAGATCGAGCCGAGCTGCATGCCGCCCATGGACTGCCAGACGTGCTGGCCTTGCATGATGTCGTCCCTGGTGAAGACGACCGTGCCGTCCTCGGCCACCACCTGTTCCGGTATCGGCGGCGCGGCGCGGAAGATCTCGCCCCCCGCCCACAGCAGGACGCCGAACGACACCACCAGCAGTGCGCCCAGCGTCAACCACAGCCTTTTCGTGCTGCTCATGACCCAACTCCCGTTGCGGATGCGGGCATGGTCGCCGGCATGCGGTCACGGCCGCATTGACGTGAATCAATCCCCGCTCAGTCGCGCAGCACGGGGGCGGCGAGCGCCTCCAGCGCCGGACGGTCGGCGAGCTCGATCTCGCGCCGGTCCACGCCCAGCAGGCCGTCCTGCTGGAAGCGGCGCAGCACCCGGCTGACGGTCTCCGGCGCCAGGCGCAGGTAGTTGGCAATGTCGGTGCGCGCCATCGTCAGCTGGAAGCGGTTGGGCGAGAAGCCGCGCGCCGCCAGCCGGCGCGACAGTCCGACCAGGAACGCGGCCATGCGCTGGTCCGCGCTCCAGTCGCCGGCCAGCAGCGCGGCGCGGCCGATGTCGCGGCTGAGCAGGCGGAACAGCTGCGCCTGCAGGCCGGGCAGGCGGGCGGCCAGCACCGCGATCTTCGGGAACGAGAAGCGGCACAGCATCACCGTGTCCAGCGCGACCGCGTTGCACGGGTAGGTCTCGCTGTCGATTGCGTTGAGGCCGATCACCTCGCCGGGCAGGTGGAAGCCCAGCACGTGCTCGCGGCCCTCCGGGTCGATCACGTAGGTCTTGACCGTGCCCGCGCGCACCGCGGCGATCGCCTCGAACGGGTCGCCCTCGCGGAAGATGTGCTCGCCGGCGTGGAACGGACCGATGTGCTCGACCAGCACGTGCAGGTCGCGCAGCGACGCCTTGTCCATGCCCTGCGACAGGCAGGCCTGCGAGAACGCGCAGGTCGAGCAGAAGGTGAACTCGTCGCCGTCGTCGGCGAGCGTGCGACGGTCCAGCCGCGGGAATGCGGGCTCGTTCACGTCGCGCTGCACGACGTGCTCAGATCGCGCGGGAGAAGCGCGGGGTGGCCGCGGCGGCCGGTCGGTCGAGGTAGGCGTCGAAGCACATGGCAATGTTACGCAAGAGCAGCCGTCCTTGCGCGGTCACCGTGAACCGGCCGGGCTCGCGCCGGACCAGGCCGTCGGCCAGCAGGGGCCGGAGCCGCTCCAGCGCCTGGACGAAATAGTCCTCGAACTCGATCCCGTAGCGGCGTTCCAGCGCCCCGACCGGGATCTCCCCCTGGCACATCAGCTGCTGGATCAGGTCGGCCCGCAGCTGGTCGTCCTCGGTCAGGCGCATCCCGCGGAAGACCGGCAGCCGGCCCTCGTCGATCGCGATCTGCCAGCTGGGCAGGTCGCGCGGGTTCTGGCTGAAGCTGTCGCCGATGTGGCTGATCGCGCTGACCCCAAGGCCGACCAGGTCGCTGTCGGCGTGGGTGGTGTAGCCCATGAAGTTGCGGTGCAGGCCGCCGCGCGCCTGGGCCCGGGCGAGGTCATCGTCCGGGAGGGCGAAGTGGTCCATGCCGATGTACTCGTAGCCGGCCGCGGTCAGCTTCTCGATCGCCAGCTGCAGCAGGCCGAGCTTGGTCTCCGCGTCCGGCAGGTCGTCGGCGTTGATCTGCTTCTGCGGCTTGAACAGCTCAGGCAGGTGCGCGTAGCTGTAGACCGCCAGCCGGTCCGGCCGCATCGCGGTCACGGTGTCCAGCGTGCGCGCGAAGCCCGCGGCATTCTGCTTGGGCAGGCCGTAGATCAGGTCCACGTTCACCGAGCGGAAGCCGGCCGCGCGGCAAGCGTCGATCGCCGCGCGGGTCTCCTCCACGCTCTGGATGCGGTTGACCGCGGCCTGCACCACCGGATCGAAGTCCTGCACGCCGAAGCTGGCGCGGTTGAAGCCGAGCCGGCCCATCGCCGCGATGTCGTCCGGCACCACGAAGCGCGGATCGATCTCGATCGAGATGTCGCGCTCCGGCGAGTCGGAGAAATGAAAATGCCGGCGCAAGGAATCCAGGATTTCGCCCAGTTGCGCCGGTGAGAGAAAGTTGGGGGTACCGCCGCCGAAGTGGACCTGGATCACCTCGCGATCGCGGTCGAACAGCTCCGAAACCAGCGCGGTCTCGCGGAACAGCCGGGCCAGGTAACCGTCGGCACGGGCCTTGTCGCGGGTGATGATCCGGTTGCAGCCGCAGTAGAAGCAGGGGCTGAAGCAGAACGGCACGTGCACGTACAGCGACAGCCGGCGCGGGATCGGGTCGCCGTTGCTGGCCGAGGCCGCCTCGCGCAACTGGGTCTCGCCGAACGCGTTGCTGAACTGGGGCGCGGTCGGGTACGAGGTGTAGCGCGGGCCCGGCCGGTCGTAACGGCGCAGCAGCTCGGGCGAGAAGGACAGGGAGGTGGCCATGCGTGCAGGCTAGGGACGCGCCGGCCGGGGCGCCTTGACCGGGATCAAACGTGTCGATCGCATGCCGGCGGGAGTCGACGGCCGGTCAGCGGCGTGACGATGCGCCGGCGCCGCCCGGGTGTGCCAGGCCGATCGCAAGGTGTTGCCGAAAAGAAGAAGGCCCGCTTGCGCGGGCCTTCCGGAATCGTGGTGGAGCCAGGGAGGATCGAACTCCCGACCTCGTCATTGCGAACGACGCGCTCTCCCAGCTGAGCTATGGCCCCACGAGGTCGCCGGGACTTTACCACACGCGGTCGGCGCGAAGCGGTGATCTGCTTCCGGCCGGGCGCTTCCGGGCGAGCCCTCCATTATACGGAGGCCTGCGGCTTGTCGCCAGCCTCGCGCAACAACGGCGCCAGCCGCGGTTCCAGCTGGACGCGGCGCCAGCCGGCGAGCGGGCCGCGCCAGCCGTCGCCGTCCAGCAGCGGCTGCAGCCAGCGGCGCGAGGCGAGCACGCCGTCGGGCAGCCCGAGTTCGGCACTGCGCGCGGCGACCGCGTCCTGCAGCCGGCGCAGGGCGCCGCGGTCGCGTTCGTCCTGGCGGATCGGCGGCGCCTCGTCTTCATCGGCGAGCGGCGTGGTGAGCGCGTCCCACAGCGGTCCGGCGAGCTTGCGGGGGGCCTTGGGATGGGCATCCAGGCGCGCCTGCAGCGCGGCGCGGTCGGCCGGCGGGGTGCGCGCGAGCTGGGTCGCCAGTTCGTTGTCGAGGATCCAGCTGCGCGGGCGGTCGGCCTCGCGCGCGTAGGCGTCGCGCCAGCGCAGCAGGCGCAGCAGGCGGTGCTGGCCCTCGGCGTCGAGGAACTGGGCGGCGCGCAGGGCGAGGTGCGGCCAGCGCTCGGGCGCGTCCTGCTCGGCGTTGGTGATCATGCGCGCGCAGTCCTCGGCCAGCCAGGCGGTGCGGCCCAGCGCGTCCAGTTGCGCGGCCAGGCGGTCGTGCAGGGCGAACAGGTGCAGCACGTCGTCGGCGGCGTATTCGAGCTGGCTGGCCGATAGCGGCCGGCGCAGCCAGTCCGAGCGGGTCTCGCCCTTGGGCAGGGCGACGCCGAGGCTTTCCTGCACCAGTCGCTGGTAGCCGACGCCGGCGCCGAGCCCGCACAGGGCCGCTGCCACCTGGGTGTCGAACAGCGGCTGCGGCGCGACCCCGCAGCTATGCAGCAGGGCGACCAGGTCCTCGCTGGGGCTGTGCATGATCTTGAGCACTGAGGTGTCGGCGAGCAGCGGCCGCAGCGCATCCGTCATGCCGGGCACCAGCGGGTCCACCAGCAGGACGTCGTCGGCGCCGTCGCCGAGCGCGATCTGGACCAGCGCCAGCTGCGGCCAGTAGGTGCGTTCGCGCACGAATTCGGTGTCCAGGCCGATGCGCGGCGGGCGCGCGGCCAGGCGGGCGGCGAAATCGGCGGGGTCGGAAATCCAGTGGCTCACGCGGAAGCAGTCCCTTGCGGCAAGCGTCCAGCCTAGCAGGCCGGCGCAGGCACGGCGGGGAAGTTGCCCGCGCCGCCGCCGATACCCTAACGTGCCGGGGCCAATGCCCATCGCCGCAGCCAGAACGCGCCTCCGCCTGTACGCTGCCGCCCTGCTGGGCGTGCTGCTCGCGGCCGGCTGCGCGCGCGAGGCGCCAGCCCCGGCGGACAGCCAGGCCGACCGCGCCACGCGCGCGGGTAAAGGAGGCAAGGTCACCGTCGCCGGCGACGACCGCATCGCCCGCACCCTGACCTGGGACGCGCCGCAGGTCGAGCTGGACGCCGCCAGGCGCGAGGACGCGCTGCAGCGCGCCGCGCAAGCCCTCGCCGAGGGCCGCCTGTACGAGGACGCCGGCGCCGCCATTCCGCTGTACCTGGCGCTGCTGCAGGCGGCGCCCGACGACCCGGCGGCGAAGGAGGGGCTGGCGCAGGCGGTCACCGCGCTGCTGCTGCAGGGCGAGGCTGCGCTGGCCGGGGCCGACGATGATGCGGCCGCCCTGCGCCGCGCCCACCGCATCGCCGCGGTCGCGCGCAGCACCGCGCCCCGCGACACGCGCGTGCGCGCCTACCTGGCGCGGGTCGACATCGCCGACCGCGCCTGGGAGCTCAACAGCGCCGCGGAGGAGGACCTGCGCGAGGGGCGGCTGGGCGAGAAGGGCGGCGGCGCCCTGGCCAAGCTGCGCGAGGTGCTGCGGCTGCAGCCCGAGCAGGCGCGCGCGCGCCAGGGCCTGGCGGCGGTGGAGAGCGCGCTGATCCGGCGCGCGGAGCGCGAGGCGCAGGACAACCGCTTCGACGAGGCCGAACGCTGGCTCGCGTTCGCGGCCAAGGTTCGGCCGGGCGCGCGTACGGTCCCGGATGCGCGCGCGCGAATCGGCGCGCTGCGCGCGTCGCGCATCGGCGACCTGCGCGACGCCGGCATCCGCGCGCTGCAGCAGGACGACGGGCTCGCGGAGGCGCGCGCGCGGCTGGACGACATCCTGCGCATCGCCGAGCCCGGCAACGCCGCCGCGGCGGAGCTGCGCCAGCGCATCGACCTCGCCGCGCACTACGGGCTGTTCCGCCCGGGCCAGGCGTTCACCGACGCGCTTGGCGCGGGCGCGCGCGGTCCGGAGATGGTGGTCGTCCCGCACGGCGCGTTCCGGATGGGCGCGGGAGAGGACGAGGACGGCGCGGGCGACAGCGAGCGCCCTGCGCATAACGTGCGTTTCGACCGGGGCTTCGCGCTGTCGCGCACGGAGGTCACGGTCGGCCAGTTCCGCCGCTTCGTCGAGGCCACCGGCTACCGCAGCACCGCCAGCCGCCGCGGCTTCTCGCTGGCCTACGAGGACCGCAGCGGCAACCTCGTGCGCCACAGCGGCGTGACCTGGCGCTCCGCCTACGACGGCGGCCACGCGCCCGACGACGCGCCGGTGCTGCACGTCAGCGCGCGCGACGCGGACGCCTATGCGAAGTGGCTCAGCGAGGTCAGCGGCCAGCGCTACCGCCTGCCGAGCGAAGCCGAATTCGAATACGCACTGCGTGCCGGCAGCAGCGGCCGCTACCCGTGGGGCGCGGGCAACCCGCCGCCCGGCGCTGGCAACTTCACCGGCTCGCGCGACCGCTCGAAGGATGGCCGCCAGTGGACCAACGCCTTCCGCGGCTACGGCGATGGTTACTGGGGACCGGCGCCGGTGGGCCGCTTCGCCGCCAATGCATTCGGCCTTCACGACCTCGCCGGCAATGTCAGCGAGTGGGTCGCCGACTGCTGGCACGACGGCTACCGGCGCGCGCCGGTGGACGGCAAGGCCTGGTACAACCCCGGCTGCCGGATGCGGGTGGTGCGCGGCGGCGCCTGGGCCAGCGCGCCCGAGCAGGTGCGCTCGGCGTGGCGCGCGCCGGCCGGTTCGGAAACCACCAACGCGCGCATCGGATTCCGCGTCGCGCGCGATCTGTGACCGGCGCGGGACAGCCCGACAGGGAGGCGCGATGAGGCAGAACCCCTTCGGCGGCAGGCGCCGCCCCGGCTTCGGCGGACTGCGGTTGTGGGTGCTGCTGCTGTTCGCTGGCTACGCCGCCTTCTACTGGTTCTCCAACCGCAGCACCGACGCGCTGACCGGCGAAAGCGTGCTGATCGACAAGGGCATTTCGCCCGAGGACGAAAAGGCGCTGGGCCTGCAGGCCTACCAGGAGGTGCTGAGCCAGCAGCCGCCGCTGCCCGACGACGCGGAGATCGCGCGCCAGGTGCGCGAGATCAGCCAGCGCCTGATCGCCAAGGTGCCCGAGGTCGAGGACGCGCTCGCCGCCGAGCATGGCTTGAAGGCGCCGCACGTGGAGCAGTACTTCGACTGGGCGGTGAGCGTGATCCCGTCCGACGAGGTCAACGCGTTCTGCCTGCCCGGCGGCAAGATCGCGGTGTACACCGGCCTGGTGCCGGTGGCGCAGGACGCGGACGCGATGGCGATCGTGATCGGCCACGAGATCTCGCACGCGCTGCTGCGCCACGGCGCCCAGCGCATGACCGAGCAGAAGCTCGCGCAGCTCGGGCAGGTGGCCGGCGCGATGAGCGGCATGGACCAGCAGCAGCTGCAGACGGTAATGGCGGTGTACGGCTACGGCCGCGCCCTGCCGTATGCGCGCAAGCAGGAGTCGCAGGCGGACGAACTGGGGCTGATGCTGGCGGCGGCGGCGTGCTTCGACCCACGGGCGGCGGTGCCGCTGTGGCAGCGCATGGAACAGGCAAGCGGCGGCGGCGGGCAGCCGGAGTTCGCGTCCACCCATCCGGATCCGGGCACCCGCATCCAGGCCCTCGAGGCGCTGATGCCGAAGGCGATGGACTACCGCCAGCGCTTCTGCGAGGCCGCCGGCGCCGCCACCGCGGCACGCTGACGGCCCGCGCTTGGCCAGCACGCCGCCGCGCCCGGGGATCCCGCGCACGATCTGGGCGCTGGGCTTCGTCAGCCTGTTCACCGACATGGGCTCGGAACTGGTGCACAGCCTGCTGCCGGTGCTGCTGGCGGCCTCCCTCGGCGCGAGCGCGCTGGCGATCGGCCTGATCGAGGGCACGGCCGAAGGGCTGGTGATGGTGACCAAGGTCTTTTCCGGTTACGTCAGCGACGCGCTCGGCCGGCGCAAGCCGCTGGTGCTGCTCGGCTACGGGCTGGCCGCGGCGAGCAAGCCGCTGTTCCCGCTCGCCGGCTCGGTGGCCACGGTCGCGTTCGCCCGGCTGACGGACCGCTTCGGCAAGGGCATCCGCGGCGCGCCGCGCGACGCGCTGGTCAGCGAACTGGCGCCCGCGGAGATCCGCGGTGCGGCGTTCGGCCTGCGCCAGTCGATGGACACCGTCGGCGCCGTGTTGGGCCCGCTGCTGGCGATGCTCGGGCTGTGGCTGCTGGCCGACGACCTGCGCGCGGTGCTGTGGATCGCGGTGGTGCCCGGGCTGGTGTCGGTCGCGCTGATCGTGTTCTTCGTGCCGGAGCCCGGCGACAGCGCCCGCCGCGGCGCGCGCCTGCCGATCACCCGCGCGGGACTCGCACGGCTCGGCGCGGCGTACTGGGCGATCGTCGCGCTGGGGGGCGTGGTATCGCTCGCGCGCTTTTCCGAAGCGTTCCTGGTGCTGCGCGCGTCGGGGCTGGGGCTGCCGGTCGGCGCGATCCCGCTGGTGCTGGTGGTGATGAGCGTGGTCTACACCCTGAGCGCGTACCCGGTCGGCCGGTTGTCGGACCGCATGCCGCGGCACTGGCTGCTGGCCGCCGGCATGCTGGTGCTGGCCGGCGCCGACCTGCTGCTCGCGCTGGCGCGCGGGTACTGGCTGCTGTTCGCCGGCATCGCGTTGTGGGGGCTGCACATGGGCCTGACCCAGGGCGTGCTCGCGGCGCTGGTCGCGGACACCGCGCCGGCGGAATTCCGCGGCACGGCGTTCGGCGTGTTCAACCTCGCGTGCGGCGTCGCACTGGTGCTGGCGAGCGCGGGCGCGGGGGCGCTGTGGGACGCGTTCGGCGCGGGCGCCGCGTTTGGCGCCGGCGCGGCGGCGTGCGTGCTGGCGACGCTGCTGGCACTGCGGCCACGCGGCGCGGCGGCGGCCTAGGCGCGCGCCGGCAACGTCCCGGTCAGGTGGTCGAGCACCACGACCTCGCCGCGGCCCGGACGGTACGCGCCTTCGAGTGCGCGATGCACGTAGTCCGACGCGGCGACGCAGGCCGCCGGCAGGCTGCGTCCGCGGCACAGGTTGGCGGCGATCGCCGCGGCCAGGGTGCAGCCGGTGCCGTGCGCGACCAGCTCCAGGCGCGGATGCACGATCTCGCGGCTGCCGTGGCTGTCGGCGTACAGGTCCACCACCTGTTCGCCGTCGAGGTGGCCACCCTTGAGCAGCACCGCGTGCGCGCCGCGGTCGAGGAATTCGCGCGCCGCCGCCCGCATCGCGTCGAGGTCGGCGATCGCGTGGCCGAGCAGGACCTCGGCCTCGGGGATGTTGGGGGTGACCACGCTGGCCAGCGGCAGCAGCCGCTTGCGCAGCGCCTGCACCGCGTCCTCGGCGAGCAGGCGCGCGCCGCTGGTGGCGACCATCACCGGGTCGAGCACGACGAAGGACGGGCGGTGCACCTCCAGCCGGTCGACCACCGTGCGCACCACGTCGGCGTTGGCCAGCATCCCGAGCTTGACCGCGCCGATCCGGAAGTCGGCGAAGCAGGCGTCGATCTGCGCGCGCAGCATGTCCGGCGGCGGCACGTGCACCGCGGTGACGCCCTGGGTGTTCTGCGCGGTCAGCGCCGCGATCGCGGCGAGGCCGTGCACGCGGTGCGCGGCAAAGGTGCGCAGGTCGGCCTGGATGCCGGCGCCGCCGCCGGAGTCGGAGCCGGCGATGGTCAGCGCGCTGATCGGTCGAATGTCTGGCATGGCGGGTATCATGGCGGTTGTCCGTTGCCTTTGCACCGGGCAGTCCGGGAGCCGCCCGCTTGATCGCGATCGTTGAAGCCGCCCGTGCCGGCCTGCTGCGCCGGGAACACTGGTCGTCCAACATCGTCGCCGGCCTGATCGTCGGCGTGGTCGCGCTGCCACTGGCGATGGCGTTCGCGATCGCCTCCGGGGTCAAGCCCGAGCAGGGCCTGTACACCTCGATCGTCGCCGGCGCGGCGGTCGCGCTGTTCGGCGGTTCGCGGATCCAGATCGCCGGGCCGACCGGCGCCTTCATCGTCATCCTCGCCGGCGTGGTCGCGCAGTTCGGCGTGTCGGGCCTGTTGGTCGCGACGCTGATGGCCGGCGTGATGCTGGTGGCGATGGGACTGGCGCGACTGGGCGCGGTGATCCGCTTCATCCCCGACCCGGTGATCGTCGGCTTCACCGCCGGTATCGCGGTGATCATCTGGATCGGCCAGTGGCAGTACTTCTTCGGGCTGCCGGCACCGGCCGGCGAGGCCTTCTACGTCAAGGCCGGGCAGCTGCTGCGCGCGTTGCCGTCGCTGCATCCGGCGACCACCGCGCTGGCGACCGGCAGCCTGCTGCTGGCGCTGTGGGGGCCGCGCATCCCGGGCCTGGCGAAGATGCCGGGGCCGTTGCTGGCGATGCTGGCGGCGACCGCCGCGGTCGCGCTGTGGCATCCGCCCGGCGTGGCGACGATCGCGTCCACCTTCGGCGAGATCCCGCGCAGCCTGCCGAGCCTGCAGTTCCCGGCGCTGTCGTTCGACCTGTTGCTGACGCTGCTGCCGTCCGCCTTCACCATCGCCATGCTCGGCGCGATCGAGTCGCTGCTGTCGGCGGTGGTCGCCGACGGCATGGCCGGGACGAAGCACGACTCCAACCAGGAACTGGTGGGGCAGGGCGTGGCCAACATCCTGTCGCCGCTGTTCGGCGGTATCGCGGCGACCGGCGCGATCGCGCGCACCGCCACCAGCATTCGCAACGGCGCGACCAGTCCGCTGGCCGGCCTGGTGCACTGCGTGCTGCTGGTCGCGGTCTTGGTGTTCCTCGCGCCCTACGCCGGGCAGGTGCCGCTGGCGGCGCTGGCGGCGATCCTGTGGGTGGTCGCCTGGAACATGAGCGAGGCGCCGCGCTTCCTGCGCCTGGTCCGGCGCGCGCCGCGCGCGGACGTGGCGATCCTGCTGATCACCTTCGCGCTGACCATCCTCACCGACCTGGTGGTGGCGGTGAACATCGGCGTGATCCTGGCGATGTTCCAGTTCCTGCGCCGGATGAGCGCGGCGGTGGAGGTGGTCCAGCACGGCCAGGCCAGCCTGCGCCACGAGCTGGCCGAGGCCGGCCTGGAGGCGTTGCCGCGCGACGTGGTGGTGTACGGCATCGACGGGCCGTTCTTCTTCGGCTCGGTCGATTCGCTGGAACGCGCGCTGTCGTGGTCGCGCGAACCGCCGCGCTTCGTGGTCCTGCGCCTGGAGCGCGTGCCGTTCATGGACGCGACCGGGCTCAAGCGGCTGGAGTCGACCATCGGCCGCCTGCGCAAGCGCGGCGTGCAGGTGCTGCTCAGCGGCGCCAGCCTGCGCGTGCTGCGCAAGCTGGTGCGAGCCGAGATCGTGCGCCGCGACGATCCGTCCTACTTCAGGGACCTCGCCGAAGCGCTGCGCCATGTGTCGGCGCGCAGCGCGGGCGACGCCGGCTAGAGCACTTCCGACGCGTGGTCGGCCAGCCGCGAGCGCTCGCCGCGGCGCAGGGTCACGTGCGCGCTGTGCGCCCAGTCCTTGAAGCGGTCCACCGCGTAGGTCAGGCCGGAGGTCGTCTCGGTGAGGTAAGGCGTGTCGATCTGCTCGACGTTGCCCAGGCACACGATCTTGGTGCCGGGGCCGGCGCGGGTGATCAGCGTCTTCATCTGCTTGGGCGTCAGGTTCTGCGCCTCGTCGAGGATCAGCCAGCGCGACAGGAAGGTGCGCCCGCGCATGAAGTTGAGCGAGCGGATCTTGATCCGCGCGGCGAGCAGGTCGTTGGTCGCCGCGCGCCCCCAGCTGCCGCCTTCCTGGTTGTGGGTGAGCACCTCGAGGTTGTCGGTCAGCGCGCCCATCCAGGGCGTCATCTTTTCCTCCTCGGTGCCGGGCAGGAAGCCGATGTCCTCGCCGACCGAGACCGTCGCGCGGGTCATGATGATCTCGCGGTAGCGCTGCTGGTCCATGGTCTGCGCCAGGCCCGCCGCCAGCGCGAGCAGGGTCTTGCCGGTGCCGGCGGTGCCGAGCAGCGAGACGAAGTCGATCTCCGGGTCCATCAGCGCGTTCAGCGCGAAGTTCTGCTCGCGGTTGCGCGCGGTGATGCCCCATACGGCGTGCTGGCTGTGGCGGAAGTCGTCGACGATCTGCAACACGACCTTGTCGCCATCCACGCGCGCGACCTTGAGCTCCGATTCCTCCTCGCCCGGCAGGTACAGGAACTGGTTCGGATGCCACTCCTCGTCCTCGCGCCGGGCGATCTCGTAGAAGGTGCGGCCCTTTTCGGTCCAGGACTTCAGCTCCTTGCCGTGGCGCTGCCAGAAGTCGGCGGGCAGGGCGGTGGCGCCGGTGTAGAGCAGGCTGAAATCGTCGAGCGCGCGGTCGTTCTCGTAGTCCTCGTTGACGATGCCGGCGATCGAGGCCTTGATCCGCAGGTTGATGTCCTTGGACACGAACACCACGGCCGCCGCCGGTTCGGCTTCCTTCAACGCCAGGATCGCGCCGAGGATGTGGTTGTCCGGGATGACCGCGCCGAAGCGCTTGCCCGAATCGAAGTTGCCGGTCTGGAAGCGCAACCGCCCCTTGCTCTGCGCGCCGCGCAGCTGCAGGCCCCGGGGCCGTTGCAACAGGATGCCGTTGGTGATGTCGCTGTCGGCGTCGCTTTCGATCAGTTCGTTGAGGAAGCGGCTGACCTGGCGTGCGTTGCGGCTGGCTTCGGAGGTGCCCTTCTTGGCGTTGTCCAGTTCCTCCATCACCTGCATCGGCAGGTACACGTCGTGTTCCTCGAACTTGAACAGCGCGGTCGGGTCGTGCATCAGCACGTTGGTGTCGAGGACGTAGATGCGCTTGCTGCGGGTCATGCGGGCTTCCGGCGGCTGCGAAGGGGAGGAGGCTGGGCGCCGCGGTGTGCGCGCGGCGCAAAGGGCGACGCCACCGCGGCCCGCGGGGCGGGGCAGTGGCGGAAGGAAGGGGGGATGGGCGTCACCGGGGCGGGCGGTTGCCCGACTGCGCGGCCTGCAGCGCGTCCAGCACGGCCTGCGCGTGGCCCGGGACCTTGACCCCGCGCCAGGCCTCGGCGACGCGGCCCTGCGGATCGATCAGGAAGGTGCTGCGTTCGATGCCGACGTACTCGCGCCCATAGAGCTTCTTTGGCCTGATCACGTCGAAAGCGCGGCACAGCGCCTCGTCGCCGTCGCTGACCAGCCGGAAGGCGAAGCCCTGCTTCTCGCAGAAGTTCCGGTGCGACTTCAGCGAGTCGCGGGAGACGCCCAGCACCTCGGCACTGAGCTTGCGGAAGCGCGGCAGCAGCGCGTTGAAGTCGTTGCCCTCGACGGTGCAGCCGGGCGTGCTGTCCTTCGGATAGAAATACAGCACCAGCCAGCGCCCGGCGAAATCGGCGAGGGTCGCGGTTCCGCCGTCGGACAGCGCCAGCGGCAGCGCGAGGGTGGATTTGCCCAGGGGTTTGCCGGCTTCGACCAAGGTACGGATCTCCAGGCGACGCCGGGTCAGAACTTCATCGGGTCCATGATCGCGTCGAGGTTCAGGTGGTCGCAGAACTCGAGGAAATCGTCGCGCAGCGCGGCGATGTGCATGTCCGCCGGGATGCCGATCGTCACCTGCGCGGAGAACATGTCGGCGCCGGTCTGCATCGCCCGGTAGCGCGAGCAGTGCAGGCTCTCGATGGTGATCGACTGGCGGTCGAAGAAGTCGGCGAGCTGGTACAGGATGCCGGGCTTGTCGGCGGCCACCACCTCGACCACGTAGGGCAGCAGGTTGGACTGCACCGGCTTGGCCCCGGTGCGGTACCACATCAGCTTGAGGCCTTCCTCGCGCTCGAGCCGGGTCAGCATCGCCTCCAGCTTGGCGACCGCGTCCCAGGAACCGGTGGCGAGCGCGATCACCGAGACGTCGCGGCCGACCGTGCTCAGGCGCGTATCCACCAGGTTGCAGCCGCTGTCCGCGATCCGCCGCGTGACCGCCAGCAGGGGCGAGCGCGGGTGCGTGGTGTACGCGTTGATCAGGAGGTGGTTTTCCTGCGGGGCGGGACGGGTTGCGTCGGGGTCGGTCAAGGCGGGTCTGCACGGGGAGGGCAGCGGTGCGCTGCCGCGGGCAGGATACCGGCCGCCCGTTTCGCGCCGCAAGCGAGCGCGCGCCGCGGGCCGCGGCGGCCGATGGACGGCGCGCGAGCGCCGCGGGTACCATCGCCGGATCATCGATTCAGCCGGCGCGCCCGCGCGCACCGGCCCAGCCGAAGGCCTGTTCCCTTGCGGATTGCCGGCAGCATCACCGCCCTTGCCACGCCCTTCACGCCATCGGGTGCGCTCGACCTGGACGGCTGGCGCGCGCTGCTGCGCCTGCAGCTGGAAGGCGGCACCCAGGCGCTGGTCGTCGCCGGTTCGACCGGCGAGGCGGCGGCGCTGACCGACGCCGAGTACGAGGTGCTGCTGCGCCTCGCGGTGGAGGCCGCGGCCGGCACCGGCGTGCCGGTGCTCGCCGGGACCGGCCTGTCCAACACCGCGAAGACCATCGCGCTGACCCGCCGCGTCGCCGCGCTCGGCGCCGACGCCGCGCTGGTGGTGACGCCGCCCTACGTGCGCCCGACCCAGGCGGGACTGGTCGCGCACTTCCGCGCCGTGGCGGAGGAGGGCGACCTGCCGGTCGTGCTCTACAACGTGCCGCCGCGGACCGGCTGCGACCTGCTGCCCGACACCGCCGCGCAGCTCGCCGCGCACCCCAACATCGTCGGCATCAAGGAAGCGCGCAGCGAACCGGAACGCATAGCCGCGCTGCTGCCGCTGCGCGACGCCGGCTTCGCCGTGCTCAGCGGCGACGACCCGACCGCGTGCCGGGCGATGCTGGCCGGCGCCGACGGCGTCGTCTCGGTCGCCTCCAACGTGCTGCCGCGCGCCTTCCGGCGCCTGTGCGACCTGGCCCGCGCCGGTCGCGCGGACGAGGCGCGGGCGCTGGACGGCGAATTGCGGGCGGCGGTCGCCTTCATGGGCGTGGAGCCCAATCCGATCCCGGTGAAGGCGATCCTCGCCCGCCTCGGCATCGGCGCCGGCCTGCGCCTGCCGCTGACGCCGCTGTCGCCCGCGCACGCCGCGCAGGCGGATGCGGTCGCCGCCGCCGTGCCTCCCCTCGAACAGACCTGCCGCGCATCCGCCGCGGCCTGACCCCAACGGAGATCCCGATGCGCCTGTCCGCCACGTTGCGCCCGCTTGCCTTCGCCCTCGCCGCCGCGACCCTGGTCGCCGCCACGGGCTGCCACTGGTTCAAGCGCGACAGCGCCTACCGGCAGCCGCCGGAGAACCGGCCGCTGGAAGTGCCGCCGGACCTCGACCTGCCCAACACCCAGGGCGCGATGCAGCCGCCGGAAGGCACCCATTCGGTGACCCGTTCGGAAATGGCGCCAGCGCCGGCGGCGAACCAGAGCGGCTTCACCGTGACCGGCGAGCGCGACGCGGTCTTCGCCCGGGTCGGCGAGGCCCTCGCCGGCATCGAAGGCGCGACCATCGCCAGCAAGGCGCAGATCCTCGGCACCTACGACGTCAGCTACGAAGGCAGCAACTTCCTGGTCCGCGTCACCGCGGTGCCGGCCGGCGTCTATGTTTCGGCAATCGATCCGCGCGGGACCCCGGCCACGGCCGAGGCGCCGGTCAAGCTGATCGCCGCACTGAAAGCCGCGCTCGGCGGCTGATCGCCGCACGACCCGGCATGAAACGAAACGGGCGCCGCGAGGCGCCCGTTTTTCGTCATGCGCCGGAAGCGCGCGGCTCAGCGCTCCAGCAGCGGCAGCTTGTCCGGCTTGCCGTCCCACTCGGCGGCATCGGCCGGCGGCTCCTTGCGGGTGGTGATCACCGGCCAGTCCTTGGCCAGCTCGGCGTTCAGGGCGACGAAGTGTTCCTGCCCCGCCGGCACGTCGTCCTCGGGGTAGATCGCGTTGATCGGGCACTCGGGCTCGCACAGGGTGCAGTCGATGCACTCGTCGGGATCGATGACCAGGAAGTTCGGCCCTTCGTGGAAGCAGTCGACCGGGCACACCTCGACGCAGTCGGTGTACTTGCACTTGATGCAGTTCTCGGTGACGACGAAGGGCATGGCGGCGGTGCGTTGCGGAAAGACGCAAAGTGTAGCGCCGCGGCTGCGCCGGCACGAACGTCCGCGGGGATCCGCTCGCGCCGCGCGCGCCGCAACGAAAAAAGGCACCCGCTTGCGCAGGTGCCTTTCCGATGCTGGTGGGCCGTCAAGGATTCGAACCTTGGACCTACTGATTAAGAGTCAGCTGCTCTACCAACTGAGCTAACGGCCCGAAGCGCGAAATTCTAGCAGATCCACACCATCCGGCAAGCGCTTGTCGCCGGCGGTGCTGCAAGGATGGGGTGGCTGAGGGGACTCGAACCCCCGACAACTGGAATCACAATCCAGTACTCTAACCAACTGAGCTACAGCCACCATGGAACGGTTGCGGCGTGGCGCGCCCGGCAGGACTCGAACCTGCAACCACCGGCTTAGAAGGCCGGTGCTCTATCCGGTTGAGCTACGGGCGCCCGGTCCGGATTGTCGCATCGCCCTTGCCGGATGGTCGGGGTAGAGGGATTCGAACCCCCGACATCCTGCTCCCAAAGCAGGCGCGCTACCAGACTGCGCTATACCCCGCCGATGGAACGGTTCCGAGCCTCCGCGGCGCGCCTGCGCTGCGAAAGACGGTTATTGTCCCGGGCGTGCGGTGGGCTGTCAACGCGAGCCGGCGCGTGGCTGGCGAACGAGCGTCCGATCGGGGAAACTATGGCGTTCTGCCCGCCGGCCCGCCGCCGGGCAGGCCCATCCAACTCGAACGCAGCAGGGGCCGCGTGGACGCGGCGCAGGAGCCTTACGCAATGCAAGTTTCGGTCGAATCCACCGGCAACCTCGAACGCCGCATGACCCTGCGCCTGCCGGCGCAGGACGTCGAATCCCAGGTGGGCGGCCGCCTGCGCGAGATCTCGCGCACCGTGCGCCTGAAGGGCTTCCGTCCGGGCAAGGTGCCGGCCAAGGTGGTCGAGCAGCGCTACGGCGCGCAGGTTCGCGCCGAAGTGCTGGACGACCTGCTGCGCCGCGGCTTCGACGACGCCGTGCGCGAGAACGCGCTGCGCGTGGCCGGCAGCCCGCGCATCGAGCCGGGCGCGGAGGACGGCGGCGAGCTCGCCTACGTGGCCACCTTCGAGGTGGTGCCGGACTTCGGCGACATCGACGTCGGCAAGCTCGAGGTCGTGCGCCACGTCGCCCAGGTGGAGGAGTCCGACATCGACCGCATGATCGAAAACCTGCGCCTGCAGCGCCGCAGCTGGACCGTGGTGACCCGCCCGGCGCAGCAGGGCGACGCGGTCAGCATCGCCATCTGGTCCCAGGTCGGCGACGAGCGGATCCCGGCCGAGGGTGCCGAGCGCAGCGTCGCGGTGGTCGGCGCCGGCAGCCTGTTCGGCGAGCTCGAGCAGGCCCTGACCGGCATGTCGGGCGGCGAGGAGAAGGTGCTGGAGATCGCCTTCCCGGCCGACTGGCGCGTGCCGGCGCTGGCTGGCAGGACCGCCCAGGTACACCTGACCGCCGAGCAGGTCGCCGAGCCGGTGCTGCCGGAGGTGGACGCCGGGTTCATCCGCAGCTTCGGGGTCAAGTCGGGCGAGATGGAGCAGTTCCGTGCCGACATCCGCAGCAACCTGGAGCGCGAGCTGAAGGGCGCGCTGATGACCCGCCTGCGCCGCGAGGTCGGCGAGCAGCTGGCCGCCGCCTACGCGCAGGTCGAGATGCCGCCGCGGCTGGTCGAGGTCGAGGCCCGGCAGATGGCGCAGCAGGTCGCCAGCCAGGCCGCCCGCCAGGGCCAGCAGGTCCCGCCGCCGCCGCACGAGCAGTTCCTCGACGCCGCCCGCAAGCGCGTGCTGGTCGGGCTGCTGGTTGGCGAGGTCGCCCGCCGCAACGAGATCAAGCTCGACCCGCGCCGGGTGAACGAGACCCTGCGCCTGATCGCCTCGACCTACGAGGAGCCGCAGCAGGTCATTGACTTGTACCGCAACGATCCCCAGTTGATGGCTGGGTTGCAAGGTCGTGTGATGGAGGAGCAGGTGATCGACTGGATCGCCGAGCGCGCCCGGCACACGGAGCAGACCCTGTCCTTCCAGGAGGCGATCGGCTCCCAGGCCTGATCGTCCTCCCCGAACCGAGAACGCCATGAGCCACGAGACCAAAGCCCTCAACCTGGTGCCGATGGTGGTCGAACAGACCAGCCGCGGCGAGCGCGCGTACGACATCTATTCGCGCCTGCTGAAGGAGCGGGTGATCTTCCTCGTCGGCCCGGTGGACGACCACGTCGCCAACGTGATCGTCGCGCAGATGCTGTTCCTCGAGGCGGAGAACCCCGAGAAGGACATCAGCCTGTACATCAACTCGCCCGGCGGCGTGGTCACGGCGGGCATGGCGATCTACGACACCATGCAGTTCATCAAGCCGGACGTGAGCACGATCTGCGTCGGCCAGGCGGCCAGCATGGGCGCGCTGCTGCTGGCGGCGGGCGCGCAGGGCAAGCGCTACGCGCTGCCCAATTCGCGGGTGATGATCCACCAGCCACTGGGCGGCTTCCAGGGCCAGGCGACCGACATCGACATCCACGCGCGCGAGATCCTGACCCTGCGCCAGCGCCTGAACGAGATCCTGTCCAAGCACACCGGCCAGGCGCTGGACACCATCGCCCGGGACACCGAGCGTGACAACTTCAAGAGCGCCGAGGCCGCCCGCGAGTACGGGCTGGTCGACCAGGTGCTGGAACGGCGCCCGGACGAGTCCATCCAGCCGGCGTGAGGCGGCCTCCCGGCCGGCGCGTGAACGGCGCCGGGCCGGCAGCCGCCGACTCGAACAATCTGTGCACCGGGCCCGCTGGCAAACCGGGCCCCGGGTGCTATTCTCGGGCCGCACTCGCGGCAGCTTCAGGTGTGGGGAATGAGCGAAGACCGTCACGGCCGATCCGACAGCAACAAGATCCTGTACTGCTCTTTCTGCGGGAAGAGCCAGCACGAGGTCCGCAAGCTGATCGCCGGCCCTAGCGTATTCATCTGCGATGAGTGCGTCGAACTCTGCAACGACATCATCCGCGAGGAACTCGAGGAGAAGTCGCAGGCATCGCGCAGCCATCTGCCGAAGCCGCGCGAGATCCTCGAGGTCCTGGACCAGTACGTGATCGGCCAGTCGCGCGCCAAGCGGACCCTGGCGGTGGCCGTCTACAACCACTACAAGCGGATCGAGAGCCGGCAGAAGAGCGACGACGTCGAGCTGGCCAAGTCCAACATCCTGCTGGTCGGCCCGACTGGCTCGGGCAAGACCCTGCTGGCCGAGACCCTGGCCCGCCTGCTCAACGTGCCGTTCACCATCGCCGACGCGACCACGCTCACCGAGGCGGGCTACGTCGGCGAGGATGTCGAGAACATCATCCAGAAGCTGCTGCAGAAGTGCGACTACGATGTCGAGAAGGCGCAGCAGGGCATCGTCTACATCGACGAGATCGACAAGATCTCGCGCAAGAGCGAGAACCCGTCGATCACCCGCGACGTCTCGGGCGAGGGCGTGCAGCAGGCGCTGCTGAAGCTGATCGAGGGCACTGTCGCCTCGGTCCCGCCGCAGGGCGGTCGCAAGCACCCGCAGCAGGAATTCCTGCAGGTCGACACCCGCAACATCCTGTTCATCGTCGGCGGCGCCTTCGCCGGCCTGGACAAGATCATCCAGCAGCGCTCGACCGAGGCCGGCGGCATCGGCTTCGGCGCCAAGCTCAAGAGCTCCGAGCGCAAGGCCGAGGTCGGCAAGGTACTGGCCGAGGTCGAGCCGGAAGACCTGATCAAGTTCGGCCTGATCCCCGAGTTCGTCGGCCGCCTGCCGGTGGTCGCGACCCTGGAGGAGCTGGACGAGGCGGCGCTGGTGAAGATCCTCACCGAGCCCAAGAACGCGATCAGCAAGCAGTTCCGCAAGCTGTTCGAGATGGAGGGCGTGGAACTCGAGTTCCGCCCCGACGCGCTGACCGCGATCGCGCGCAAGGCGCTCAAGCGCAAGACCGGCGCGCGCGGCCTGCGCACCATCGTCGAGTCGGTCCTGCTGGACACGATGTACGAGTTGCCCTCGCTCGAGAACGTCAGCAAGGTGGTCGTCGACGAGTCGGTGATCGAGCACCGCTCCGAGCCTTACCTGATCTACCAGACGCCCCCGGCGCAGCCCAAGGCCGCCGGTGCTGAGTAGGCGTCACTGAATGCGCAGCCGGCGGCCTGAACCATTGCAGGCCGCCCCCGCCGCCCCCATCCACGGCACGGCAATCCCTGACGCCCGTCGCACACGGGCGCCGCGGGCGCTTGCATGCTCGTCACGCGACCCCCACCTTCGTGACCGGGGCGCATTGCGCGATCTTGACCCCCGCGCGACTATCGTCCCGGACAGCGCCGTCCCGGCCGGTTCCGCGCCCGCCGTCCAACTGGAGTCCCCATGACCGACCATTCCGAGACCCTCTCCCTGCCGGTCCTGCCCCTGCGCGACGTGGTGGTGTTCCCGCACATGGTGATCCCGCTGTTCGTCGGCCGGGACAAGTCGATCCGGGCGCTGGAGCAGGCGATGGAGGCGGACAAGCGGATCCTGCTGGTCGCCCAGACCTCGGCCGAGACCGACGATCCGCGCGCCGCCGACCTGTACCCGATCGGCACCCTCGCCACCGTGCTGCAGCTGCTCAAGCTGCCCGATGGCACCATCAAGGTGCTGGTCGAGGGCCTGGAGCGGGCGCGGGTGGACCACGTGGTGGAGCGCGACGGCACCCTGACCGGCCGCGCCCACGTGGTCGAGTCGACCGAGGAGCGCGAGCCGCGCGAGGTGGAGGCGATCGCGCGCTCGCTGATGACCCTGTTCGAGCAGTACGTCAAGAGCAACCGCAAGCTGCCGCCGGAGCTGCTGCAGACCCTGGCCGGGATCGACGAGCCGAGCCGCCTGGCCGACACCATCGCCGCCCACCTGGGCGTGCGCCTGGGCGAGAAGCAGCGCCTGCTGGAAGCCATCGACACCGCCGCCCGGCTGGAGCTGCTGGTCGGCCTGGTCGAGGGCGAGATCGACGTGCAGCAGCTGGAGAAGCGCATCCGCGGCCGGGTCAAGTCGCAGATGGAGAAGAGCCAGCGCGAGTACTACCTCAACGAGCAGATGAAGGCGATCCAGAAGGAGCTGGGCGACCTCGACGACGCGCCGAACGACATCGACGAACTGGCGCGCAAGATCGGCGAGGCGGGCATGCCGAAGGAAGTCGAGGCCAAGGCGCGCACCGAGCTCAACAAGCTCAAGCAGATGTCGCCGATGTCGGCCGAGGCGGCGGTGGTGCGCAATTACCTCGACTGGCTGCTGGGCGTGCCGTGGAAGAAGCGCAGCAAGGTGCGCAAGGACCTCAAGGCCGCCGAAGAGGTGCTCGACGCCGACCACTTCGGCCTGGAGAAGGTCAAGGAGCGCATCCTCGAGTACCTCGCAGTGCAATCCCGCGTGGCGAAGATGAAGGGGCCGATCCTGTGCCTGGTCGGCCCGCCGGGCGTGGGCAAGACCTCGCTCGGGCAGTCGATCGCGAAGGCCACCAACCGCAAGTTCGTGCGCATGTCGCTGGGCGGCGTGCGCGACGAGGCGGAGATCCGCGGCCACCGCCGCACCTACGTCGGCTCGATGCCGGGCCGGATCGTGCAGAACCTGACCAAGGTCGGCACCCGCAACCCGCTGTTCATGCTCGACGAAATCGACAAGATGTCGATGGACTTCCGCGGCGACCCGTCGTCGGCGCTGCTGGAGGTGCTCGATCCGGAGCAGAACCACTCCTTCAACGACCATTATCTGGAGGTCGACCTCGACCTGTCCGAGGTGATGTTCGTCGCCACCTCCAACTCGCTGCACATCCCCGGTCCGCTGCTGGACCGCATGGAGGTCATCCGCATCCCCGGCTATACCGAGGACGAGAAGATCAACATCGCGCTGCGCTACCTGATCCCCAAGCAGATCAAGGCGAACGGGCTCAAGCCCGAGGAGCTGGAAATCCAGAAGAGCGCGGTGCAGGACATCGTGCGCTACTACACGCGCGAGGCCGGCGTGCGCAACCTCGAGCGCGAGATCGCCAAGATCTGCCGCAAGGTGGTCAAGGAGATCGCGCTGGCCGGGCCGAAGGCGAAGGCGCGCACGATCACCGTGAGCGGCAAGAACCTCGACAAGTACCTCGGCGTGCAGCGCTTCGACTACGGTCGCGCCGAGGCCGAGAACGAGATCGGCCTGGTCACCGGCCTGGCCTGGACCGAGGTCGGCGGCGACCTGCTGCAGATCGAATCCACGCTGGTACCGGGCAAGGGCCAGCTGATCCTCACCGGCCAGCTCGGCGACGTCATGCGCGAGTCGGCGTCGGCGGCGTTGTCGGTGGTGCGCGCGCGCACCGACCGGCTCGGCATCGATCTCGACTTCCTGCAGCGGCTGGACGTGCACCTGCACGTCCCGGAGGGCGCGGTGCCCAAGGACGGCCCGAGCGCCGGCATCGCGATGGCGACCGCGCTGGTCTCGATCCTGACCAAGATCCCGGTCAAGAACGACGTGGCCATGACCGGCGAAATCACCTTGCGCGGCAAGGTGCTGGGCATCGGCGGGCTCAAGGAGAAGCTGCTGGCGGCGATGCGCGGCGGCATCCGCACCGTGATCATCCCGGAGGAGAACCGCAAGGACCTCGCCGACCTGCCGAAGTCGGTCAGCGCGGCGATGAAGATCGTGCCGGTGCGCTGGATCGACGAAGTGCTCGACATCGCGCTGGAGCGCCCGCTGGTGCCCCGCCAGGCGCAGGCCGAGGCGGTGGAGGCGGAGCCGGCCCCGGTCGAGCCGGAGGCGGCGCCGGTGCAGCCGGATGTGACCCACTGACCGGACCGGATGTCCTGTCCCGGGTGCGTCCCGCGTTCGCGCGGGGCGCGGTTTTGCCGTGTTGCGCCCCCAAAATGCCGCTGGTATAACGAGCCACCGCGGTGCACGGCATCGCGGCAAGCGATCGGGGGACGCAGCGGCGCTGCCGCGCGCGACATCCGGGTCTTTCCAGGAATTCATGCGGCGGGCGCTGGCCCGTCCAGGGAGTAGCAAATGAACAAAGCCGAATTCGTCGATGCCGTCGCCGAGAGCGCCGAACTGTCCAAGGCGGAGGCGAGCCGCGCCATCGACGCCATGGTGTCCGTCATCACCCGCGCGCTGAAGAAGGGCGAGACCGTGACCCTGGTCGGCTTCGGTGCCTTCACCGTGCGCGAGCGCGCCGCCCGCACCGGCCGCAACCCGCAGACCGGCGCCACCATCAACATCGCCGCCGCCAAGAACCCGGTGTTCAAGGCCGGCAAGGCGCTGAAGGATGCGGTGAACTGAGCGTCGCCCTTCGCTGCACCAAGAGCCCGGCAGCGATGCCGGGCTTTTTCGTTTGCGGGTTTCCCTGCGATGTCGCGCGATCGCCGCGCCGCGAGCCGCAGCCGGTATCATCCCGTCACCGGGCGCTTAGCTCAGCGGTAGAGCGTCTCCCTTACAAGGAGAGGGTCGGGGGTTCGATCCCCTCAGCGCCCACCACGGATCTGTTGCACGGGCCGGATCGCGTCTGTATGATGCGCGGCTCCGCGGAGCGGTAGTTCAGCTGGTTAGAATGCTGGCCTGTCACGCCGGAGGTCGCGGGTTCGAGTCCCGTCCGCTCCGCCATTTTGCTCGATCGAAGAAGCCCGCAGCGATGCGGGCTTTTTTTGTTGCCCGGGCCGCCGGCGCGACCCGCCGTCACATTGCGGTTACACTGCGCGGCTACGTTCCCGCTGCGCCGTGCCCATGCTGCAGACACTCCGCGACAAGACTTCCGGCTGGATCGCCACCGTGATCCTCGGCCTGCTGACGATCCCGTTCGCCTTCTTCGGCATGGAGCAGTACCTGTTCCAGAGCAACGACGCGACCGTTGCCCGCATCGAGGCGCCGCCGACCTGGTGGCCGTCCGCGCCGGCGGTGTGGCCGGTGACCATGCTGTGGCAGCGCGACGCGATCCAGCCCGACGAGTTCCGCTCCGAGTTCGAGGACGCCCGCCAGCAGGAGCGCCAGCGCCAGGGCGACGCCTTCGACGCGCGCGAGTTCGAGAGCCTGGCCAACAAGCGCCAGGTGCTCGACCGCCTGATCGACAAGCACATCCTGCGCATGTTCTCCGACCGCAAGGGCATCGCGGTCGGCGACGACCTGGTGCGCGAGACCATCCAGGGCATCCCGGCCTTCCAGGTCGACGGGCGCTTCGATGCGCAGCGTTACCAGCTGTTGCTGGCCTCGCAGAATCCGCCGCGCACGCCGCGCGAGTTCGAGCGCGACATCCGCCTGAGCCTGGCCCAGTCGCTGGTACCGACCGCGGTCGCCGAAAGCGCTTTCGTCACCCCGTCGGAGATGCAGCGGGTGCTCAAGCTGCTCGGCGAGAAGCGCGACGTGGCGTTCGTCGTCCTGCCAGCGCCCGCGCCCGACACCGCCCCGGTCGACGCCGCCGAGATCCAGCGCTGGTACGACAGCCACAAGGCCGAGTACCGCGCGCCGGAGACGGTGACCATCGAGTACGTGGACATCGACGGCAACGTGCTGCCGGCGCCGCCGCAGGCCGACGAGGCCGCGCTGCGCCAGCGCTACGAACAGGAGAAGCCGCGCTTCGTCCAGCCCGAGCAGCGGCTGGTCTCGCACATCCTGGTCAAGGTGCCCGAGGGCGCCGACGCCGCGCAGCAGAAGGCGGCCGAGGACAAGGCGCGCAAGCTCGCCGAGCAGGCCCGCCAGCCGGGCGCCGACTTCGCCGCGCTGGCGCGCGCGAACTCGGAGGACGCCGGTTCGAAGGACACCGGTGGCGACCTCGGCTGGATCAGCAAGGGCGCGATGGTCAAGCCGTTCGAGGACGCGCTGTTCGCGATGCAGCCCGGCGAGGTCCGCGGCCCGGTCAAGACCGAGTTCGGGTGGCACGTGTTGCAGCTGCGCGAGGTCAAGGCCGGTTCGCAGCAGCCGTTCGAGGACGTGCGCGAACAGCTCGCGCGCGAACAGGCCGAGGCGGACCGCGAACACGCGTTCAACGAGCTGGTCGGCAAGCTGGTGGACCAGGTCTACAAGAATCCGACTTCGCTCGCGCCGGCGGCGCGCACGGCGGGGTTGCAGGTGCAGAAGGCCGGGCCGTTCGCGCGCGGGCAGGGCAGCGGCATCGCCGCCAACCAGGCGGTGCAGCGCGCGGCGTTCTCCGAATCGCTGGTCCAGGACGGCACGGTCAGCGATCCGATCGAGCTCGGGCCCAACCACAGCGTGCTGATCCGCGTGGTCGGCCACGAGGCCGAGCGCCAGCGGCCGCTGTCGGAAGTCGCGCGCCAGGTGATCGCCGCGGTGCGCGCTGACCGCGCGGCGAAGCAGGCGCAGGCGGCGGCCGACGCGATCGTCGCCCAGGTGCGCGGCGGCAAGACCCTGGCCGAGGCGGTGGCCGCGCGCGGCTTGGTGCCGAACGAGGTGCCGGGCCTGCCGCGCGGCGCGCCGATCCCCGAGCCGCAGGCCAGCGAGGCGATCTTCGCCGTGCCGGCGCCGGCCGAGGGCAAGGTGTCGGCCGGTTCGGCCGCGTTGCCCGACGGGCGCATCGTGGTGTTCGCCGTGCGCAAGGTGATCCCGGGCGACCCGTCGGAGGCGACTGCCGAGCAGCAGGAGGGCCTGCGCTCGCAGATCGCGCAGATGGGCGGCTACGAGGACGCGCAAGCGCTGGTCGAGGCGCTGCGCAAGCGGATGAAGATCAAGGTCATCGAGCAGCGGCTCTGACGCCGCCGCATCACGAAAAAAGCCCGGCTGCGCGCCGGGCTTTTTTTTTGCGCCGTGGACGTCCGGGGGTCAGTCGGTGTCGTGGATGCCGGTCATGCCGAGGATGTTGTAGCCGGCATCGACGTAGGTGACCTCGCCGGTGACGCCGGACGCGAGGTCCGAGCACAGGAAGGCGGCGACGTTGCCGACGTCCTCGATGGTGACCGTGCGCCGCAGCGGCGCGTTCTCCTCGACGTGGCCGAGGATCTTGCGGAAGCCGGCGATGCCGGCGGCCGCCAGCGTCTTGATCGGGCCGGCCGAGATCGCGTTGACGCGGATGCCCTCCGGGCCCAGGTTGTAGGCGAGATAGCGCACCGTGGACTCCAGGCTGGCCTTGGCGACGCCCATCACGTTGTAGCCGACCAGCGCGCGTTCCGCGCCAAGGTAGCTGAGCGTGAGGATCGCGCCCTTGCGGCCCTGCATCAGGGGACGCGCGGCCTTGGCGAGCGCGGCCAGCGAGTACGCGGAGATGTCGTGCGCGATGGCGAAGTTCTCGCGGGTCAGGCCGTCCAGGAACTGGCCGGCGATCGCCTCGCGCGGCGCATACGCGATCGCGTGCACGAGGATGTCGAAGCCGTCGCCCCAGCGCTGGCCGAGCTGCTCGAAGCACGCGGCGATGGAGGCGTCCTCGGCGACGTCCAGCGGCAGCACGATGTCGCTTCCGTGCTCGGCGGCGGCCTTCTCCACGCGCGACTTCAGCTTGTCGTTCTGGTAGGTGAAGGCGAGCTGCGCGCCTTCGCGGTGCATGGCCTCGGCGATGCCGCTGGCGATGGAGCGGTCGCTGGCGATGCCGGTGATGAGGGCGCGCTTGCCTTGCAGGAATCCCATGCTGGTGTCCGTGTTTCCTGAGCGAAACGCCAAGTGTGCCGCGACTGGCCGCGCGCGGCTACTCGCCGGCGTCCAGACCGATCTTCAGGACCGTGCCCGGGCGCAGCACGCTGCGGGCGAGCAGGCCGTTGCGCGACAGCAGGTCGTCCACCCGCAGGCCGTAGCGGCGGGCGATGCTCCAGGCCGACTCGCCCTGGCGCACGACGTGGGTGGCCGTGGTCCGCGCGGCTTCGGCATCCGGCGCGGCGTGCGCGCGTGCAATCGCGGACGCCGCGGCCGAGGACGCCATGGCGAGGGTCCGCCCGGCGGCGGGCGGGGCCGGCGCGGCGGCCGCGAGGGCCACGGGCTCCCGCGCGGACCGCTGCAGGGCGGCGAAGCGCGCCGAGGACATGAACGGCGCGTCCGCGTCGGCGATCGGGCGCGTGTCGGCGCCGACACGGGCGACCGCGACCGGCGCGGCGGGCGCCAGCACGCTGGCCTTGCCGGCGACCCCCGCGGGGATCCGCCCGCCGGCGAAGGCGGGGTTGAGGCGGCGCACCAGCGCGGCGTCGCGGCCGTGGCGCCGTGCCCAACCGTCGAGGCTGCGTGCCTGGGCCGGCAGCGGCGCGGGCTCCAGCACCGGTACCTGGTGGTCGAGGGCGGCGAGCCAGGCGTCGTGGTCGTCGGCGCGGTCGAGCAGGCAGGACAGCGCGTGCAGCTTGCGCACGTAGTCGCGGGTGATCTTCGGCAGGCCCTGCAGCCTGGCGAGGTCCACGTCGCGCGCCTGCTGGCCGCTGCGCCGCAGGGCGCCGAGCACCCGGTACTCGCCGGCGTTGTAGGCCATCACCGCCAGCCGCCAGTCTCCGGCGAACATGCCGTGCAGGGTCTTGAGGTAGCGCACCGCGGCGGCGGTGGATTCCACCGGCGAGAGCCGGCCGTCGTAGCCCGGACGGATGGTGACGTCGTGGTTGCGGGCGGTGACCTTGATCATCTGCCACAGGCCCGCGGGCCCGCTCGGGCTGCGCGCGCCGGGGCGGTAGCCGCTTTCGACGAACGGGATCAGCGCGTATTCGGTCGGCAGGCTGGCCGCGCGCAGGGCATCGACGACATAGCCGAACAGGGCCAGCGCGTCGTCGTCGGACCCGGCCAGGCGGCGCGGGGCGGCGGCGAAGTGGGCGCGCCAGCGCGGGGTGGCCGCGCCGTCGCACTGCGGGTCGGCGAGGCCTTCGTGGAAACGCTGGTAGATGTCGCGCCCGCTGCGGGTCGGCGTGGCGGCGGCGTCGGTCGCGCCTGCCGGCGCTTCGGCGGCCCGCGCCGCCGGCCAGGCCAGCGCCAGCAGCAGCAGTCCGGCGGCGAGCCGGCCCGTCATGCCGCGAACCCGTCCTTCCAGCGCCGCAGCGCGGCGAAGGCTTCCACCCGATCGGCCGGAGGCTGGCCGAGGTGGGCGGCGATCGCCGCGCGTACCGGCGTGGCGTCCACGCGCAGGAAGGGATTGCACGCGCGCTCTCCGGCCAGGGTGGAGGGCAGGGTGGGTCGGTCGGCTTGGCGCATGGCGGCGGCGTCCTCGGTACGGCGGCGCAGGGCCGGGTTGTCGGGGTCGACCACGCGCGCGAAGGCGGCGTTGGCCAGGGTGTATTCGTGCCCGCAGCAGACGCGGGTGTCGTCCGGCAGCGCGGACAGGCGGTCGAGGGAGGCCAGCATCTGCGCCGGCGAGCCTTCGAACAGCCGGCCGCAGCCCAGGCTGAAGAGGGTGTCGCCGCAGAACAGGTGGCCGTGGCCGACGAAGGCGAGGTGGCTGCGGGTATGCCCCGGCACGGCCAGCACCTGGAACCGCCAGGGCGGGCAGTCTACGACGTCGCCGTCGGCGACCCGCGTGAAGGGCAGGTGGATGCGGTCGTCGTCCGGCCCGTACACGGGCAGCCCCGGCCAGCGCTCGAGCAGGGCGGCGGCGCCGCCGATGTGGTCGGCATGGTGGTGGGTCAGCAGCAGCAGCGCCGGGCGCAGCCCGGCCTCGGCGGCGGCGAGGACCGGGCCGGCTTCGCCGGGGTCGACCACCACCGCACCGTCGCCGGCGGCCAGCGTCCAGATGTAGTTGTCGGCGAAGGCGGGCAGCGGCTGCAGGCGCATCGGCGAAACGATCCGGCGCGGCCGGCCCGGCCGCTAGAATGCCGACCATGCCCGCCCGCTCCCCCACCGGTCAACCCGCCCGCGCTCGCGCCTGGTTCGCGTCCGCCGCCGGCCGGGCGGTGCTGGCGAGCGAGACGGGGGCGATCCGCGCCGCCCTCGCCGAACGCCCGGGACAGGCCTGGCTGTGGTTGACCATGGACCCTGAGCCCGGCGTGGGCGAAGGCCGCGGCCTGGTCCTGCAGGCGGAGGCGGGCGGCTGGCGGGGCCCGGTGCGCTGCGCACTGCCGCTGCCGCTGGCCAACGAATCGGTGGCCGCGGTCGTGCTCCAGCACAGCACCGGCGGCCGCCGCGGCAGCGCCCTGCTGGAAGAGTGCGCGCGGGTGCTGGTGCCGGGCGGGCGGCTGGCGCTGTTCGGGCTCAATCCGTTCTCGCCCTACCACGCGCGCTGGATGGGAAGCCGCCCGGGCGCGGCCGAGCCCAGCCTGTGGCGGCGGCGCCTGCGCGCGGCCGGCCTGCACCCGGACGGCGTTTCGCTCGGGCTCGGGCCGCGCTGGCGGATCGGCGTGGACCCGGTCGTGCAGGAGGGCCCCGGCCTGCGCGCCGCCTGGCTGCTGCGCGCGGAGAAGCGCGCGCTGCCGCTGACCCCGGTCCGCGTGCGCCCGCGTCCGATCCTCGCCGAAGGCGTGCCGGCCGCATGAGCGCACGCAAGCAGGTCGAGGCGCACACCGACGGCGCCTGCCTCGGCAATCCCGGGCCGGGCGGCTGGGCGGCGCTGCTGCGCTGGCGCGGGCAGGAGCGCGAGCTGGTCGGCGCGGAGGCGATGACGACCAACAACCGGATGGAGTTGATGGGCGCGATCGCCGCGCTCGAGGCGCTGCGCGAGCCCTGCGACGTCATGCTGCAGACCGACTCGCAGTACGTCCGCCAGGGCATCACCGAGTGGATGCCGAACTGGGTCCGCCGCAACTGGCGCACCGCCGCCGGCGAGCCGGTCAAGAACCGCGACCTGTGGGAGCGCCTGCACGCGGCGACCCTGCGCCACCGCATCGAGTGGCGCTGGGTGAAGGGCCACAGCGGCGATCCCGACAACGAGCGCGTGGACAAGCTCTCGCGCGACGCCGCCTTCGGCATCCGCCAGCGGATGGCGCTGGAGGAGTGACCGGATCGCCTGCGCGCGCGTGACCGCTGCGCGCGATCCGTGAACGCGAGGTGGGCGTGGGCGCCGCGGGATGCCACACTGTGCGCGCCGCGCGGGAGCGGCGGGCCACCGGTGGCCGATTCCCGCGCCCGCCGCCACCGCTTCCGCGAGCTGCATGCGCCAGATCGTCCTCGATACCGAAACCACCGGCCTGTCCTGGGACAAGGGCCACCGCGTCGTCGAGATCGGCTGCGTGGAGCTGGTGGAGCGCCGGCCGACCGGGCGCACCTTCCACCGCTACCTCAACCCGGAACGCGACTTCGAGGCGGGCGCGCAGGAAGTCACCGGGCTGACCCTCGAGTTCCTCGCCGACAAGCCGAAGTTCGCCGAGGTCGTCGACGAGTTCCTCGCCTTCATCGATGGCGCGGAACTGATCATCCACAACGCCGCGTTCGACCTCGGCTTCCTCGACGCGGAGCTCGCGCGGATCGGCGTGCACCTGGGTTGCGTGCGCGACCGCTGCAACGTCGAGGACTCGCTGGAGATGGCGCGCCAGCGCTTCCCCGGCCAGCGCAATTCGCTGGACGCGCTGTGCCGCCGGCTCGGCGTGGACAACGCGCACCGCCAACTGCACGGCGCGCTGCTCGATGCCCAGCTGCTCGCCGAGGTCTACCTTGCGCTGACGTCGGGGCAGGGCGAGATCGGCTTCGAGGCGGCCGCCGAGGGCGCGCAGGCGGCGACCGTGGTGTTCGAGGCCACCACGCACGCGGCGCGGCCGCTGATCGCGGTAGCGGCCGAGGAACTCGCCGCCCACGAAGCGCGCCTGGCCGTTCTGCGCAAGAAGGCGGGGCGTGCACTGTGGGATGCGCTGGCCGCGCCGAGCGAGGAAGGGGTGGCGCTGGAACCTGCCTGATCGCGCGCACTCCGTGGAGAGCCCGTCGGCAGACCGCGAATGGATTCCGGGTTTTTTGCCGGAATGACGTCAGGCGCTAGTGCCGGCGCACCAGCACCACGGTGACGTTGTCCGAGCCGCCGCCGTCCAGCGCGGCGGCGACCAGCCCGTCCACGCATTCCTGCGCGCTGCACTCGGTGTGCGCCAGCACGCGTGAGATCGCGCCGTCGTCGACTTCCTCGGTCAGGCCGTCGCTGCAAAGCAGCAGCTGCATGCCCGGGCGCAGTTCGCCGGCCATGGTCTCGACGTTGAGCGCCTGCGGGTCGGTCACGCCCAGCGCCTGGGTGACCACGTTGCGGTGCGGGTGGCTGCGCGCCTGCTCGACGCTGATCGCGCCCTGGCGGATCAGCTCCTGCACGTAGCTGTGGTCCTGCGACAGCTGCGCGAGCTGGCCGTCGCGCCACAGGTAGACCCGGCTGTCGCCGACCCACGCCACCTCGAAGCGGTTGCCGGTCACCCGCGCCGCGACCACCGTGGTGCCCATCGGCAGCGCGTCGTTGCGCTTCTTCGAGGTGCGGATGATTTCCTCGTCGGCGATCCGGATCGCCTGCGCCAGCGGCGTGCCCTGGCGGATCTCGCGCACGATCGCCTCGCGCGCCAGCGCGCTGGCGACCTCGCCGTACTCGTGGCCGCCCATGCCGTCGGCCACCAGCCACAGCCCCAGCTCGCTGTCGCCGTAATAGGTGTCCTCGTTCAGCTCGCGCCGCAGGCCGACATGGGTCAGGTGTCCGAACTCGATCATGCGGGCGTCTGCGGGGGGTTCCTTTGGCCGAACGCAATCCTGCCGGCGGCCCGGCCTCGGCCGCAACTTCCAGCGATCCGCTTGTCTACCCCGGACCCGCCCCGTATCATTGCGGCCCCTTCCGCGTGCGGAAGGCAGACCACCGGAGAGGTGGCAGAGTGGTCGAATGTACCTGACTCGAAATCAGGCGTACGTGCAAGCGTACCGTGGGTTCGAATCCCACCCTCTCCGCCAGAAAAGAAAACGGGCCCTCGCGGCCCGTTTTTTTTTTCTGGCGAGGGGGTGCGTGGACGACCCCACCCGGGTTCGACGCATCGGCAGGAAGCCGATCCGGACAGCCGCAGGCTGCCCCGCGCGCAGCGCGGGGTGAGGCACATGGATGGCCGAATCGATCCCACCCTCTCCGCCAGAAAAAACGGGCCCAATGGCCCGGCTTTTTTTGCCGGCCGCGCGGGTGGCGGGCGCGTCGGGTGGGAGAGGTGGGCAGGACCGTATGCGCCATGGATGGCGCATCCGAGCCTCCATGGATGGATTCACGGCGTGTCCTGCCCACCTCTCCCGCCCGGCGCGCTCGCAGGTCGCCCCGATGCTGGACCCGCCACGATGATGGGACGCGAGCCGGCCCAACCGCCGCCGCCCGTGCGCTGGCAAAATTCGCCGATGGCCCGACCGACTTCCGCCACCATCCACACCGACGCGCTGCGCCACAACCTCGCCGAGGTGCGCCGGCGCGCGCCGGACAGCCGGGTCATGGCGGTGGTCAAGGCCGACGGCTACGGCCACGGCCTGGAGCGGGTGGCCCGCGCCCTCGGCGGCGCCGATGCCTTCGGCGTGGCCGCGCTGTCGGACGCCGAGCGCCTGCGCGCCGCCGGCCTGTCGCAACCGGTCGTGTTGCTGTCGGGCTTCAACGAGCCAGGCGACATCGACCAGCTGCGCCGGCTCAACGTCGAGACGGTGGTCCACCATGCGGTGCAGCTGGAAATGCTGGAGCAGGCGCCGGCGGGCGAGCCGGTGCGTTGCTGGCTCAAGCTCGACACCGGCATGCACCGGCTCGGTTTCCCGCTGGAGGACGTGCGCGCCGTCCACGCGCGACTCGCGGCGATACCGGCGGTGGCCGACGACATCGTGCTGATGAACCACTTCGCGAGTTCCGACGAGTTCGCGGATTCGCCCTCGCAGGGGCGGCAGACGCGCGCGCAGCTGGCGGCCTTCGCCCAGGCCACGGCGGGCCTGCCGGGCGCGCGCTCGCTCGCGAACTCCGCGGCCGTGCTCGGCTGGCCGCAGGCGCACGCGGACTGGGTGCGGCCGGGCGGGGCGCTGTACGGCATCTCGGTGGTGGAGGGCCGCAGCGGCGCCGACTTCGGCCTGCGCCCCGCGATGACCCTGGCCACCCGCCTGATCGCGGTCAACCGCGTGCGCAAGGGCGAGTGCATCGGTTACTCGGCGACCTGGCAGTGCCCGGAGGACATGCCGGTCGGGGTCGCCGCGATCGGTTACGGCGACGGCTATCCGCGGCACGCGCCGGCCGGCACGCCGGTGCTGGTCAACGGCCGTCGCGCCGCGATCGTCGGCCGTGTCTCGATGGACCTGATCACGATCGACCTGCGCGGCCAGCCGGACGCGCGGCCCGGCGATCCGGTCGTGCTGTGGGGCGAGGGCCTGCCTGTGGAAACCGTCGCCGCCGCCGCCGGCACCATCGGCTACGAGCCGGTGTGCTCGATCACCCGGCGGGTGCGCTTCGTCGAGAACTGACGCGGGGCGTCCCGTGCACGGCCCGCGCGTGATGCCGGTCGCCACGGACTGTGCGCCGTTTCGCGGGGCGAGCAATGTCGCGGCATGGGGCGCCCGGAGCGCGAAGCCGCGCACAACTTGCTGACGCCGCGGTCGCTATACAGCGTCAGGGCGCCGAAGCCCGGAAACAGGCGAGCGGGATGCCCGCGACGGGAAGCGCGACGACATCGCGATGGACGGCAGTGCGTGATGCCTCGGGCGTGGCCCTGGCCGCGGGTGCGCTCGCCTGGCTGTCGTGGGCGGTCGAACGCGCACTGAACGACGGCGCGCTGCCGTGGCTGGGCAACGGCCTGCTGCTCGCCCTGGCCCTGCGCGCGCCACGGGCGGCGCGCTGGTGGCTGCCGCTCGGACTGTTGACCGGACTCGCGATCCGCGGCGTGCTGGGCCTGCCCTGGCCCCTGGCCGGCGCGTTCGCGGCCGCCGATGCGATCGAAGTGTTGCTGCCCTGGGTGTTGCTGCGCGCCGACGATTCGCGCGTGGGCGGCAACGGCTTGCGCGGCGGCCTGCTGGCGGCCGCGCTGCTCGCGCCGATCCCAGCGGCGGCGGTGGCTGCCTTCGCAGGCACCCACCTCGGCGGTCTGGCGCTGGACGCCACCGCGCGTGGCTGGTGGCTCGGCCATGCATTCGGCCTGCTGCTCGTGTTGCCGCCGGCGCTGGCGTGGTCGACGCCGGCCTGGCGCGCGTTGCGCGCGCACCTGCCGGCGGTGTTCGCCGCCACGGCGGCCGGGGGCGGCATTGCCTGGTTGGCGTCTTCGAATTCGTTCGCGGTGCTGCTGCTGGTGCCGGTGCTGGTGCTAGCGGGGCGCCGGGCCGGCGGGCTCGGCGTGGCCGTTGCGGCGACGCTCGCCGCCGTGTGCTGCGCTGCCTGGGTGGCGCGCCTGGGCGGCACGCCGCTGACCGCGCTGCTGCCTTCGCCCGCGTTGCAGCTCGGCGCGGCGGCGGCGTTGCTCGGCTTCGCGCCGTGGCGCGCGGCGTCGCTGCGCGAACGGATCGCCGACGCGCAGGCGGGTGCGGAGCTGGCGAACGCGCGCCTGCAGTCCTTCGTCGCCCACGCACCGGTGCTGCTCGCGCGGGTCGGCCGCGACCTGCGGGTGCGCGAAGCCAACGCCGCCTGGCTGCAGTGGCTGGGCCGCGAGGCGGACACGGTGCATGGGCGGCGTCTGCAGGAGGTGTTCGCGGAAGCCGACGCGCAGCGTATCGTCAGCCGCCTGCAGCGCGCCTTCGCCGGCCAGGCGCAGGCCTTCGAGCTGGTGTTCGCCGATGGCCGCGCGCTGCAGTTGCGCGCGCAGCCGGAATTCGACGCCGAGGGCGCGCTCGACGGCGCGGTGCTGTTCGGCGAGGACCGCGCCTGGCGCCGCCAGGTCGCGCAGGAGCTGGAGACGCTGCTGGCGGCCGCCGATCCCATGTTGCTGCTGGACGGCGACGGCCGCATCGTGCGCGCGAATGCTTCCGCCGCGAGCCTGCTGGGCATGCAACGGGAGCTGCTGGTCCAGCTGCCGGCCGATCAGTTGCTCGCGCCGCAGGCGCGCGCCGGCTTCGCCGCCGCGCTGGCGCAGGCGCGCGTCGCCGACGCGCCGGTGGCGCTGGAGGCGGTCGAGGCGCGCCGCGGCGAAAGCGGCCGCCTCCTGCTCGACCTGCGCTGCACCCGCCTGCAGCACGACGGCCAGGCGCTGGTCGCGCTGGCCCTGCGCGACGCCAGCGCGCAGGCCGAACTGGCGCGCGCGCTGGAGCAGGCCCAGGCCGGCGCCGACGCGACCCTGCAGGCGGTCGCCGACGCCGTCGTCGCCTGCGACGCAGCGCGCCGGATCACCGCCTTCAACCCGGTCGCCGAGGCGCTGACCGGCTGGACTTGCGCCGAGGCGCTGGGCCAGCCCGCGCAGCAGGTGCTGCGGCTGGTGCGCGACGAGGCCGGGACGCCGGCGCCGTTGCCGCTGGAGGTGGTGATCGCCGGCAACCGCGCCGCGGTCGCGCAGGAGGCGGCGATGCTGCTGCGCCGCGACGGCAGCCGCCTGCCGGTGCAGGCCATCGCGCAGCCGGTGCGCGACGCGCTGGGCATGGTGACCGGCGGGGTGATGGCGTTGCGCCAGTACAACGAAGTGCGCGAGATGGCGCAGAAGATGACGCACCTCGCCCAGCACGACTACCTGACCGACCTGCCCAACCGCGTGCTGCTGCAGGACCGCCTGAACCAGGCGCTGGCGATGATCGACCGCGGCGCGAAGGGCGCGTTGCTGTTCCTCGACCTCGACTTCTTCAAGCAGATCAACGACAGCATCGGCCACCACGCCGGCGACCGCGTGTTGCAGGAAGTCGCGCGCCGTTTGAAGGAGAACGTGCGCGCCGACGACACCGTCAGCCGCCAGGGCGGCGACGAGTTCGTGCTGCTGCTGGTGCGCCTGGCCGACCCGCGCGACGCCGCGCGCGTGGCCGAGAAGCTGATCCAGTCGATCGAACAGCCGATCGAGTTCGAAGGCCAGCAGCTGCGCGTCTCGGCCAGCATCGGCATCGCCCTGTTCCCGCAGGACGGGCGCGACACCCAGACCCTGATGAAGCAGGCCGACACCGCGCTGTACCACGCCAAGGAAGCCGGGCGCGGCCGCTACAGCTATTTCACCGGGATCATGAGCGAGAAGGCCGAACAGCGCATGCGCATGGAGCACGACCTGCGCTTCGCGCTCGCCAACGACGACCTGTTCCTCGCCTTCCAGCCGAAGGTGACGCTGCCGGACGGGCGCATCACCGGCATCGAGGCGCTGGTGCGCTGGCGCCGCTGCGACACCGGCGAGGTGGTCGCGCCGGGCGATTTCATCCCGCTGGCGGAGGAGATCGGCCTGATCACCGCGATCGACGAGTGGGTGATGCGCGCGGCCTGCCGGCAGAACCGCGCTTGGCAGGACGCCGGGCTGCCGGCGATCCCGGTGTCGGTCAACGTCTCGCTGGCGCGCTTCGATCCGGAGCGGTTGCTGGCGAGTGTGGCCGCGGTGCTGGAGGAGACCGGGCTGGCGCCACAGTGGCTGGAGATCGAGTTCACCGAGAGCCAGATGTTCGCCCAGCTGGAGCGCGCGCAGGCGCTGATCGCGCAGCTCAAGGCATTGGGCGTGCAGGTCGCGATCGACGACTTCGGCACCGGCTATTCCGGCCTGAGCTACCTGATGCGCTATCGCTTCGACGTGCTCAAGATCGACCGTTCCTTCGTGCAGGGCCTGCCCCACGATCCGCGCAACAGTGCGATCGTGCAGGCAATCCTCGCGATGGCGCGCGCGCTCGACTACCGGGTGGTTGCCGAGGGCGTGGAGACCAGCGCCCAGGCCGACGCGCTGAGCGCTTACGGGTGCCGGGAGATGCAGGGGTTCCTCTACGGCGAACCGGTGCCGGCGGGCGAGTTCGCCGGCCTGCTGCGCCGCGGCGCGATCGTGTCCGGACGCGACTACGAGGCCTTCCCGCGCCGGGCGTAGCGATCGCGGGCGTGCGTTCGCGTCCGGCGAACGCGCGGGAATCAGCACGCCGCCTGAGGCTTCCTGCGCGCTGCATGCCTGCCGGTGCCTGAACGCGGCTCGCGGCCGTCACCATGCGGCGACGCGATGCTGCTTAACTTGGCCGCGCATTCAGGACCCACGGAGACTTCCGATGCGCAAGCTCGCCACGACCGCCCTGTGCGCCACCCTCGCCGGCGCCATGCTCGCCGGCTGCGCCACCTACACCGGGCAGACCGCCGACCCCAACGATCCGAACCGCACGCGCACCGGCGCGTTGATCGGCGCCGGCATCGGCGCGGTTGCGGGCCTGCTCAGCGGCAGCGACGCGGTCGAACGGCGCCAGCACGCGCTGGTCGGCGCCGGCGTCGGCGCACTCGCCGGCGGCGCGATCGGCGTCTACCAGGACCGCCAGGAGGCGGCGCTGCGCCAGCGCATGGCCGGCACCGGCGTGGACGTGGTGCGCAAGGGCGACAACATCACCCTCAACATGCCCGGAAACATCACGTTCGCCTTCGACAGCGCGAACCTGTCGCCGCAGTTCTACCCGGTGCTCGACAACGTCGCCGGCACCCTGGTGCAGTACAACCAGACCATGATCGAGGTCGCCGGCCACACCGACAGCGTCGGCGCCGAGGACTACAACCAGCGCCTGTCCGAGCAGCGCGCGCAGGCGGTGGCGAACTACCTGGCCGGCAAGGGCGTGATGCAGCAGCGCATGCTGGTGGTCGGCGCAGGCGAGACCCGCCCCGTCGCCAGCAACGAGACCGAGTCGGGCCGCGCGCAGAACCGCCGGGTCGAGATCACGATCGTGCCGGTGCAGGGCTGAGGCCCGGGCGCCGGTCCTCCGAGGCGACAAAAAAAGGCCGGCAGCAATGCCGGCCTTTTTCGTTGGGCGGAAAAGCCGCCGGCGTACCGGCGGCTCGCCCCACGGCACCGCCTACTGCTGCGGCGGCGTCTGCGCCGGCTCCTGGTCCGGGGCCTTGGTGTCGTCCGCGCCGCCCGCGGTCAGGCCGCGGCGCTCGAGCAGCGGCTCGATGTACGGATCGCGCCCGGAGAAGTCCTTGAACAGCACCAGCGCGTCCTGGCTGCCGCCCTGCGAGAGCAGGGTGTCGCGGAAGTGCTGGCCGTTGGCGCGGGTCAGGCCGCCGTTCTGCTTGAACCACTCCACGCTGTCCGCGTCCAGCACCTCGGACCAGATGTAGGCGTAGTAGCCGGCCGCGTAGCCGCCCATGATGTGGCTGAAGTAGGGCGTGCGGTAGCGCGGCGGCACCGGCGCGAAGTCGACGCCGTCCTTCTTCAGCGCGGCCGCCTCGAACGCCATCACGCCCGCCGCGTCCGGCACCTGTTCCGGCGCCAGCTGGTGCCAGTTCTGGTCGAGCATCGCGGCGCCGAGATACTCGGTAGTGGTGAAGCCCTGGTTGAACTTGCTGCTCGCCAACACCTTGTCCAGCAGTTCCTTCGGCATCGGCGCGCCGGTCTGGTAGTGCTTGGCGTAGTTGGCCAGCACGCTCGGCCAGTCGGCCCACATTTCGTTGACCTGCGAGGGATACTCGACGAAGTCGCGCGGCACGTTGGTACCGGAGAAGTAGGGGTACTTCACGTTCGAGAACATGCCGTGCAGGGCATGCCCGAACTCGTGGAACATGGTCGTCACCTCGTCCCAGGTCAGCAGGGTGGGCTGGCCTTCCGGCGGCTTGGGGATATTGAGGTGGTTGGCGACCACCGGCAGGAAGCCGAACAGCTCCGACTGGTCGACGTAGGAGTTCATCCACGCGCCGCCCTGCTTGCTCGGGCGCGCGTACATGTCGGAGATGAAGATCGCCAGCTGGCGGCCGTCCTTGTCGAACACGTCGAACACGCGCACGTCCGGCTCGTAGACGGGCAGGTCGTGGCGTTCCTTGAAGGTCAGCCCGAATTCCTGGTTGGCGGCGTAGAAGACGCCGTTCTGCTGCACGCTGTCGAGTTCGAAGTAGGGCTTGAGCTGCGACTCGTCGAAGTTGTAGCGGGCCTGGCGCACCTTCTCGGCGTAGTAGGCCCAGTCCCACGGCTCCAGCTTGAAGCTCGGCTCGCCCTTGGCCTGCTGTTCCTTGTCGATGATCGCCTGCATGTCGGCGGCCTCGCGCTTGGCGTTCGCGACCGCGGCCGGCGCCAGCTTGCCGAGCATGTCGTTGACCGCCTCGGGCGTCTTCGCGGTCTGGTCCTCGAGGCCGTAGGCGGCATAGGTCGGATAGCCGAGCAGGCGCGCCTTCTCCGCGCGCAGCTTGGCGACCTTGGCGACGATGCCGGTGTTGTCCCACTGGTTGCCGCGGCTGCCGCGCGAGATCGAGGCCTTGAAGATCTTCTCGCGCAGGGCGCGGTTGTCGAGGTAGGTCAGCGCCGGCTGGCCGGTGGTGTTCTGCAGCTCGATGACATACTTGCCCTCCAGGCCGCGGTCCTTGGCGGCCTTGGCGGCGGCGGCGACGTGCTCGTCGGGCAGGCCGGCGAGCTCCTCGCGGGTGTCGACCACCACCGCCAGGTCGTTGCGCTCGGCCAGCACGTTCTGGCTGAACTGGGTGCCCAGCGAGGCGAGCTCGGCGTTCATCGCCTTGAGCTTCGCCTTGTCGGCGTCGGACAGCTTGGCGCCGGCGCGCACGAAGTCCTGGTAGTACTTCTCGACCAGGCGCACGCCCTGCGCGTCCAGGCCGAGCGAGGCGCGCTGGTCGTACAGCTTCTGCACCCGCGCGAACAGCTTCGGGTTGAGGTAGATCGCGTCGCGGTGCGCGGCGAACTTCGGCGAATACTGGGCGTCGAGCTTGTCGCGCGCGTCGTTGGTGTCGGCGCTGACCAGCGCGTAGAACACGGTCGCGGCGCGGGCGAGGGTGCGGCCCGACTTCTCCATCGCGACGATGGTGTTCTCGAAGGTGGGCGCGGCCTGCTGGTTCGCGATCGCTTCGACTTCCTTCAGTTGCTCGGCCATGCCGCGGTCGAACGCGGGGGCGAAATCGCTGTCGTGGATCTTGTCGAACTGCGGGTAGTGCAGCGGCAGCGGGCTGTCGGCGAAGAACGGATTGGCGGTCTGGTCGGGCACGGCGGTCGCGGGGGCAGTGGCGGTGGACTGGGCGTGGGCGGGCGCGGTGGCGGCCAGCGCCAGGGCCAGCGCGAGGGCGAGCGGGTGCTTCATGCGGGCGGGTCCATGTCGAGACGGAACCACCAGCGTAGCGCACGGCTGGGGCGCGAGCCCATGACGAAAGGCAGGGGCGGGTCCCGGGCCCGTTCACCCTGTCACGACCGCGGTGGCGGCATCGTGATCGCTTCCTTCCACTTGCCGGAGGTTCCGATGGACATCCGTTCGGTCATGACCGCCGATCCGGCCTGCTGCAATGCCGGCGCCACGCTGCGGGAGGTCGCGCTGATGATGCGCCAGAACGACTGCGGGGAAATTCCCGTGGTCGACGAGGCCAACAAGCCACTGGGCGTGATCACCGACCGGGACATCGCGGTGCGCGCGGTGGCCGACGGCGCGGACTCCGACAGCACCGTCGACGACTACATGACCTCGCCGGTCACCACCATCCGCGAGGGGGCGAGCCTGGAGGATTGCGCCCGGCTGATGGGCGACAACCAGATCCGCAGGGTGGTCGTGGTCGACGCCCAGGGCTGCCTGACCGGCATCGTGGCCCAGGCGGACATCGCGCTGAGCGGCCGCGACGCCAGGACCGCCGAGGTGGTCAAGGAAGTGTCCGAGCCGTCGCTGTCCCGCCAGTAGCGGTTTCCTCCGGCGGCACGGAGTTGCCGCCGGCGCCCTGCCGGTGCGGCCCGGAGGGACCGCGGGTTGCCAGCCCGGCGCAAACGGGGTCTTAATGCGCGCCTCGCTTCCGCCGGCGCGCCCCCGATGCAGGACCTCAACGATCTCCACTACTTCGCCATGGTCGTCGAGCACGGCGGCTTCGCCGCGGCCGAACGCGCGCTGGGCATTCCCAAGTCGCGCCTGAGCCGGCGCATCTCGCAACTGGAAAGCGACCTCGGCGTGCGCCTGCTGCAACGCTCCACCCGCCGCTTCGCGGTCACCGATATCGGCAACAGCATCTACCACCACGCGCAGGCGATGCTGGCCGAAGCGCAGGCCGCGCGCGAGGTCGTGGACCGCCTCAGCGCCGAGCCGCGCGGCGTGGTCCGGGTCAGCGTGCCGGTGGGCCTCGCCCAGCAGCAGCTGCCGAGCCTGCTGCCGGAATTCCTCGCCCGCCATCCGCAGGTGCGCCTGCAACTGCACGTCAGCAATCGCCGCGTCGACCTGATCAACGAAGGCTTCGACGTGGCCCTGCGCGTGCGCACCCGCTTCGACGACGACGGCAGCCTGGTGATGCGCAGCTTCGGCCAGATCCAGGAACTGCTGGTGGCCAGCCCGAAGTACCTGGACCGGATGGGCCGCCCGCGCGATCCGGACGAGCTGGCCGAGCACGTCACCCTCAGCATCAACGAGGACGAGGCGCGCCAGCGCTGGGAACTGCACGGCCCGGCCGGCGAGGTGCGGCGGGTGGAACTCAAGCCGCGCGTGTCCGGCTTCGACTTCCCGATGCTGCGCTCGCTTGCGGAACAGGGCGTGGGCATCACCCTGCTGCCGGAAACGCTGTGTGCCGATGCCGTGCGCACCGGCGAGCTGGAGGTGGTGCTGCCCGACTGGCGGCTGCCGCAGGGCATCTGCCACGCGGTGTTCGCATCCCGCCGCGGCCTGCTGCCGGCCGTGCGGGTCTTCATCGACTTCCTCGCCGAACGGCTGCCGCCGCTGCTGGCGGAGGCGCGGCTGGAATGCGCGGAGTGCAGGAAGACGGGAGTGAAGTAGGGGTGCCCGGAGAAGAGAAACGGGCCGCGAGGCCCGTTTTTCCTGTCTGGCGGAGAGGGTGGGATTCGAACCCACGGTGACATTGCTGCCACGGCGGTTTTCAAGACCGCTGCCTTAAACCACTCGGCCACCTCTCCAGTTGTCGTTCCTTCCGGGTTGCTCGGCTATCCCTGGGCCTCGCCCCTCCGGCGCTGCGCGCCTGCGGGGCCAGCCTGTGGCTGTCCGGATTCGCTCCCGGCGAATCCGTCGAACCCACGGTGACATCGCTGCCACGGCGGTTTGCAGACCGCTGCTTAAACCACCCGGCCACCTCACCCAAGGCGCATTCTAGCCAGCGGAGGGCGCGAGACCGACGTCGGATTGGGAATTTCCTGACAGCCCGGCGCGCCCGCCGCGATTGTCCCGGCCGGCGGCGGCTCTTAGTCTTGCCGGCGGGGAGAGGTTCATGGAGGGGCGAGGATGACGATCCGGGTGTTCCTGCTGGACGACCACGCGCTGGTGCGGGTGGGCATGCGCATGATCCTGTCGGGGGAGACCGACATCGAGGTGGTCGGCGAGGCGGACAGCGGCGAGGAGGCACTGCCGCAGATTCGCCGGCTCAAGCCGGACGTCGTGCTCTGCGACCTGCACCTGCCCGGCCTGAGCGGGCTGGAGATCACCGAGCGGATCGTGCGCGGCCAGGACGGTACCCGGGTCATCGTGGTGTCGGTGCTGGAGGACGGGCCGATGCCCAAGCGCCTGCTCGAGGCCGGCGCCTCGGGCTACGTCGGCAAGGGCGGCGACGCCGCCGAGCTGCTGCGCGCGGTGCGCGACGTCGCCCGCGGCAAGCGCTACCTCGCCGCCGGCATCGCGCAGAACCTGGCGCTGTACGGGCTGGACGGCGGCAACACGCCGTTCGACGCGCTGTCGCCGCGCGAACTGGAGATCGCCATGCTGCTGATCCAGGGCCTGCGCCAGGACGACATCGCGACCCGCCTCAGCCTGAGTCCGAAGACGGTCAACACCCACAAGTCGCGCCTGTTCGAGAAGCTCGAGATCCACGACACCATCGCCCTGGCGCGGCTGGCGGCGCAGCACGGGATCGCGGATCCGGCGCACGCGCTGTAGCGGGGGCGCCCGCTGGGGACGGGTTTCCACAGCGCAGGCGGGGGCGGGCGGGCCCAGGCCCCGGGCCCCATCTAAGGGCCAACGGACAGTCGGGCTTGTAACGAAAACACCCGGCTTGCGCCGGGTGTCTTGCGATGGGATCAGGCGCTGTGCGATTCCGGTCGCTCGCGCAGTTCCTCCCTCGGCGCCTCGTCGATCTGGGCGGCGGCATCCGCTGCCGCCTCTACCGGATCGGCGGACGCGCCGTTGGCGGCCGGCAGATGGTCGAACAGGCCGGGCGCCTGCGCGATCTCGGCCGGTGCCCCTTCCGGCACCCCGACCGCGGCACTGTCCGCCGCGGCGAAGCTTGCCGGCTCCAGCGTTGGCGCGGGGTCGACCGGGGCGGGCGGAGCGCTCGCGGCCGCCTCGTCCAGGTGCGCAGGCATCGCGGCTTCTTCGCTCGCGTGTTCGACGTCGTCGTCGGCGGACGCCTCCGGCTGCACGGCGTCGTCGGCGCGCGCGGACGCCGTCGGCTGGGTGGCGCCCGGGGCTTCGCCGGCCGCAGCCGGCGTCTCGGCCTGCACCGCGCGCACCGTTCCGGCGGCGTCGGCCGCGAGGGTGGCGGCCACCGCCATGTCGACGGCGGGGCGCTGCGCTTCGACCGCGGCCTGCGGCAGCTGCACGGGCGTGTTCACCGGCGCCGGGCTCGCCTGCACGGGCGTGGCCGCCGATGCGGGAATCGCCGCCTGCGTGGCCGCGCCCGTCGGCGTGCTCGCGCGAGGCTCCTCGCGCGCCGCCCCGGGGAGCGCCGGGGTCTCCGCGTCGTCCTCGAAATCGAACTCGGGTTGCGAACGCTGCGGGCCGGCGATCTCTTCGTCCAGCGCGTCGATCGCGTCCTGCTGCGCGCTCTCGACGGCCTGGGCATCCGCGCCACCGCGACGGCGACGACGCCCGCCGCGACGGCCGCGGCGGCGACGGCCGCCTTCGGCCGACGCGCCTTCACCCTGGTCGGTTGCCGCGGGTGCGGGTTCCGTGACCGGCGGTGCGCCGGCACCGACGGGCGTCGCGGGCACCGTCGCGGTATCGGCGACCGCCGCCGCCACCGCGGCCGCCTGCAACGCCGGATCGGCCACGTCGGCCTCGCCGCGCTGCGGGCGCGGCGGCCTGGGCTGCTGCGGCTGCGGCGCCAGCTGGCGCTCGTCCTGCGGCTTCTGCTTCTGCGGCTGCTGCTTCTGCTGCGGGGCCTGCTGCGGTTGCTGCGGCTTCTGCTTCTGCGGCTGCTGCTGCGCCGGCTTCTGCTCGTTGCGGGCCTGCTTGCCCTGCTGCTGGTTGCGGCGACTGTCGTCGCGGCGGGCGTCGTCACGACGGCCTTCCTCGCGACGCTGGTCGCGGCCGGGCTTGTTGCGGTCGCGGCGGTTGCGCTCGTTGCGGCCGCGCTCGTCGCGGCCAGCGGGCGCGGGCGCCGGACGGGCCGCCGGCGCCGGTGCGAACAGGCCGCGCAGCCAGCCCATCAGGCCGCCGCCGGCCGGGGTCGCGACGGGCGCCGCCACCGGCGCGGGGGCCGGGGCGGGCGCTTCCTCGCGCGGCTCGCGCACGGGCGCGGGCTGCGCCGGCTTGACGTTGGTCACCGCCGGCGCGGCGGGGACGTTGAGGTTGGCCTTGGTCAGCGCGATCGTCGCCAGCTTGCGCGGGGTGCCGCGCTGGTAGCTCGGCTTGCTGGATTCCTCGCCGAGCTCGTTCTCGCGAATGCGGGTGACCTCGTAATGCGGGGTCTCCAGCTGGTCGTCGGCGACGATCACGATCGGCGCGTCGTGGCGCTGTTCGATCTCGCTCAGCGCGCGGCGCTTCTCGTTGAGCAGGTAGTTGGCGATCTCCACCGGGGCCTGCACCAGCACCTGGCCGGTGTTGTCCTTCATCGCGTGCTCCTCGGCGACGCGGATGATGGACAGCGCCAGCGACTCCACGCTGCGCATGCGGCCGTGGCCGTCGCAACGCGGGCAGACGATCTGGCTGGCCTCGCCCAGGCTCGGGCGCAGGCGCTGCCGGCTCATTTCCATCAGGCCGAACTTGGAGATGCGGCCCAGCTGCACCCGCGCGCGGTCCGAGCGCAGCGCGTTCTGCAGGCGGTTCTCCACCTCGCGCTGGTGCTTGTTCGACGCCATGTCGATGAAGTCGATCACCACCAGGCCGCCGAGGTCGCGCAGGCGCAGCTGGCGGGCGACTTCCTCGGCCGCCTCCAGGTTGGTGTGGAACGCGGTTTCCTCGATGTCGCCGCCCTTGGTGGCGCGCGCCGAGTTGACGTCGATCGCGGTGAGCGCCTCGGTCTGGTCGATCACCAGCGCGCCGCCCGACGGCAGGCGCACGTTGCGCTCGTAGGCGTTCTCGATCTGCGACTCGATCTGGAAGCGGTTGAACAGCGGCACGTCGTCGGTGTAGTGCTTGAGCTTGCGCAGGTTGTGCGGCATCACCTGTTCGACGAACTCGCGCGCCTCGTCGTACATCTCCCTGGTGTCGACCAGGATCTCGCCGATGTCCGGGCGCATGTAGTCGCGCAGCGCGCGGATGATCAGCCGCGACTCCTGGTAGATCAGGAACGGCGCCGGCCTGGTCAGCGCGGCTTCGGCGATCGCCCTCCACACGCTTAGCAGGTAATCGAGGTCCCACTGCAGTTCCTCGGCGTCGCGGCCGACGCCGGCGGTACGGATGATCACGCCCATCTCGTCGGGGATGTTCAGCGCGTCCATGGCGCGCTTGAGCTCGGCGCGGTCCTCGCCCTCGATCCGGCGCGAAACGCCGCCGGCGGTGGGCGAGTTCGGCATCAGGACCATGTAGCGGCCGGCCAGCGAGATGAACGTGGTCAGGGCGGCGCCCTTGTTGCCGCGCTCCTCCTTGTCCACCTGGACCACGACTTCCTGGCCCTCGCGCAGGAGCTCCCTCAGGCCGGCCTTGTGGTGGTCGACCCCGGCGGCAAAGTAGTCGCGGGAGATTTCCTTGAGCGGCAGGAAGCCGTGGCGCTCGGCGCCGTAGTCGACGAAGGCCGCTTCCAGCGAGGGCTCGAGCCGGGTGATGCGGCCCTTGTAGATGTTGGACTTCTTCTGTTCCTTCGACGGTTGCTCGATGTCGATGTCGTAGAGCGTCTGGCCGTCGACGATCGCCACGCGCAGTTCCTCTGCCTGCGTGGCATTGATCAGCATGCGTTTCATGTGTGCGTTCCTCGCGCGCTGTCCTGCGCGGAAACGCCATGGGCGTTTGCCTCTGGATACCGCCGGCCGCTCCGTCGCGCATGGCGCGGCCGGGGCGGCTTCATGTTTCCAGCGCTACGACACCACGGCGGACCGCGGGAGCGCTTTCTCGATTTGCTGTCAGGTTGCGGGCCGGGGCGGCCGCGCCGGGCGCGGCCGCCACGCGGGGCGTGTTCAAAGCACGGATGGTTGTCAGCCACCGGCGATGGCCGGATTTGCCGGCGAGCCGCTAACATGGCCGCCCCGGGGGCGGTGGTCGCGCGCTGCGTCGGGATCGCGGGAGGCGGGCTTTCGGCCCTCGCCGTGGCGCCCGTGGCGCCTTCGGCAACTCCCTGCGAAATCAAACCCTTATCTCGCGCGGCGAGTGTAGCAGATCAAACCCCGCCCATGACCCGTTCCGACCCGCCCGGCCGGCCCGCCGGCGCCCGCACCGTCCGCGTGCCCGACGACCGGGCCGGGCAGCGGCTGGACAACTTCCTGCTGGGCCAGCTGAAGGGCGCGCCGCGCTCGCTGGTCTACAAGTTGGTGCGCTCGGGCCAGGTGCGGGTGAACGGGGGGCGGGCGAAGGCCGAGCGCAAGCTGGAGGGCGGCGACGAGGTCCGGATCCCGCCGGTCCGGCTGGCCGAGGCGAGCGAGCGGGGCACCCCGGCGAAGGGCCTGCTGGACGCGATGGCGGCCAGCATCGTGTTCGAGGACGCCCGCCTGCTGGCGATCGACAAGCCGTCCGGCGTGGCCAGCCACGGCGGAAGCGGCATCTCCTTCGGCGCGATCGAGACCCTGCGCGCGCTGCGGCCGAACGAGTCGCTTGAGCTGGCGCACCGCCTAGACCGCGACACCTCGGGCCTGCTGGTGGTGGCGAAGAAGCGTTCGGCGCTGTCCGAATTGCAGGCCCTGATGCGGGAAGAGGGTGGCATCGCCAAGCGCTACCTCGCGCTGCTGGTCGGGCGCCTGCCGGACGGGGTGATGAGCGTCGACGCGCCGCTGCACGTCGGCCTGCGCCAGGGCGGCGAACGCCACGTGCAGGTCACCCCCGGTGGCAAGCCTTCGCTCAGCCACTTCCGGGTGCTCGAACGGCGCGGCGGGCATTCCTACTGCGAGGTGAGGATCGCGACCGGCCGCACCCACCAGATCCGCGTGCACGCGCAGCACCTCGGTCATCCGGTCGCCGGCGACGACAAGTACGGCGATGCCGAGGCCAACCGCCGCCTGCGCGAACAGGCGGGACTCCGGCGCCTGTTCCTGCACGCGTCCACGCTGGAGTTCGCGCTCGATGGCGGGCGTACGCCCTACCTGCTCAACGCGCCGCTGCCGGCGGATCTGATCGAGGTGCTGGACCGGCTCGCCTGAGCCGGTCAGGCGGCCGCCTGTTCGACTTCCACCCGGTCGCGCCCGCCGGCCTTCGCCCGGTAGAGCGCGGTGTCGGCGCGGGCCAGTACCGCCGCCGCGCTCTCGCCGGGGTGGTATTCGGCCACGCCGGCGGAAAACGTCACGTGGACCGGGCCCGCGCAGGTCTCCAGGGGCTCCTCGTGCATCGCCTGGCGCAGCCGATCCACGCACTGCGCGGCGTCGTCGGCGCCGGCGTAGGGCAGCAACAGCAGGAACTCCTCGCCGCCGTAGCGGCCGAAGCTGCTTTCGGCGCCGGCGCGGCCGATCGCGTCCATCCGTCGCAGCCGCTGCCGCATGCGCTGGGCGAAACTGCGCAGCGCGTCGTCGCCGGCGAGGTGGTCGTGCACGTCGTTGATCCGCTTGAAGTGGTCGAGGTCGAGGATGCACACCGCGAGGCCCTCGCCGTGGCGCCGGGCGCGCTCGCGCTGCTGTTCGAGCAGCTCCATCAGGTGGCGGCGGTTGTACATGCCGGTCAGCTCGTCGTGACTGGCCAGTTCCTGCACCCGCGCCAGCGCGGCGGCGAGCTCCTTGCGCCGCTTCGCCAGGTTGTTGCGCAGGTGGCCCACGTAGCCGCCGAGCAGGGCCATCCAGACCAGTGTCATCGCCAGCACCAGCAAGTACAGCAGTTCGATCCGCGTGGTCACGGCATCGTGCGGCACGTTGCGCAGCTTGAGCCACAGCACCGCGGCATAGGCGGCGATCGCCAGTGCCGCCATCGTCAGGTAGCGGCGGCGGCCCAGGCTGAAGATCCCGAAGAAGAACGCGGTGAAGAACAGCAGCAGGCTGACGATCCGCGCCTGCTCGGCGTAGTAGCTGACCACCAGTCCCATCGCGGTCGCGGCGACGATCTGCGCCTGCACCAGCGACGGGTCGGCGAAGCGTTCGCTGTAGCCGCTGCGGATCGCGAGGTGGAAGCCGAGGTTGATGACGATCGCCGCGGCCAGCAACGCCCCCAGCCCCGTCCAGCCGAAGCGCACCCAGCCCTCGGGCACCGACCACGCCAGCGGCACCAGGAACATCAGGTAGGTCGAGAAGCCCATCAGCTGCTGGCGCAGCCGGGCCGAACGCAACCGCCTGTCCCGGTCAGGGGCCTGCATCGTTCAGCCGGCCAGGGCTTCGGCCTTGGCCGCGCAGATGAAGTCGTTCTCGCTCAGGCCGCCGACGTCGTGGGTCGAATAGCGGACCACGCAGCGGTCGTAGTGCACGCTGAGGTCGGGGTGGTGGTTCTCGCGGTTGGCCATCCACGCCAGCGCGTTGACGAAGGCGATCGTGCGCCAGTAGTCGGGGAAGCGGAAGGTCCGGCTGAGCGCGTGGCCGTCCTCGACCAGTTCCCAGCCCGGGACCTGCGGCAGCAACTCGCGCACGCGCGCCTCGGTGAGGCGGTGCTCGCTGCCGCGGCGGGGCAGGCAGTGGGCGTCGGCGAGAGCGATCAGGTCGGACATGGCGGTTCTCCTCGGCGGGCGGCCCGGCGCTGAACCGTAGGCACACGGCGCGTCGCGGGCGCGTGCACCGGCGCGGCGGGCGGCGCGGGGCGGCTAGAATAGCCCGCATGATCCAGATCTCCGAAGCGGCCCAGGCGCACTTCCGCAGGCTGATCGAACGCGAGGACCTGCCGGGCCTCGGCGTGCGCCTGGCGGCGGTGCATCCGGGCACTGCCCGCGCCGACGTGCGGCTGGAGTTCGCCGAGCCGCGCGACCTCGCCGGCGACGAGTGGGCGGTCGACTGCCACGGTTTCACCCTGTGGGTGGAGGCGGCCAGCGTGCAGTACCTGGACGGCGCCGAGATCGACTTCACCCAGCAGGCGACCGGCGGCCAGTTGCAGATCCGCGCGCCGCGGATCAAGGGCGAGGCGCCGGCCGAGGGCGCCTCCCTGGTCGAACGCGTGCGCTGGGCGATCGAGCACGAGGTCAACCCGCAACTGGCGATGCACCGCGGCAACGTCTCGGTGCAGGAGGTGACGGCGGAAGGCGTGGTGGTGCTGCGCTTCGGCGGCGGCTGCCACGGCTGCGGCATGGCCGACGTGACGCTCAAGCAGGGGATCGAGAAGACCCTGCTGGCGAAGGTGCCCGGCGTCACCGCAGTCGTCGACGCGACCGACCACGCCAGCGGCCGCGACCCCTACATCCAGTCCGGCCGGCCGCGCGACGCGGCCTGACCCGGGCACCGGCGGCAGCGTCCGGGTGTTCACCTCCGCCGACCTGATCGAAGCCCTGCGCCGGCGCAGGCGGCGTTCGTTGCGCCCGGAGCGCCCCCCGGGCGAATTCCCGCCTGGCTGGCAGGCTTGGCTGGACGCACTGGCGACCCGCCTGGGCCGGGTGACCGGCGCCGCGGCCGAGGCCTTCGTCGCCCTGCTGCTGGAACGCGAGCCGCTGCCGCCGCCGCCGCGGATGGCCGGGCTGGGCCGCTGGCAGGCTTTCGCCACCCTGTGGCGGCAGGAATGGCAGCCGGCCTCGCGCGAGGGGCGCGGGCTGCGCATCACGGCAATGGCCATCACGTTCGTCTTCCACCTGCTGGTGGCGATCCTGCTGCTGTGGGCGGCGATGGTGCGCTACCCCCTGCCGGGGCCGGCGGGGGAGGAGGTCATCCAGGTGGAGTACATCGGCGCGGGCACGCCGGAAGACACCGGTGGCGGCGCGCCCGGCGCGAATGCCCCGGCGGAAACGGCCGCGCCGGCCGCCGGCGCGCAGCCGCCGCCGCGTCCGCCCGCGGAGGCGGCCGCCCCGGCGCAGGCGGCCGCGCCGCAGGCGCCCGAAGCGGCATCCGCGCCGGCGCCGCGCGTTTCCGAGACCTCGCAGCCGGAGCCGCCGGTTTCGGCGCCGGTACCCGCCGAGCTCCGCGTTCCCGAGCCCGTGCTGGCGCAGCCCGCGGTGCAGCCGCTGCAGGTGACCGAAGTGGCGGTGCCCGACACCGACTTCGTGCTGCCGCCGCCGACCCCGCTCACCGCGGAGGTGCCGCGGTTGCAGCCGCGGGAACTGCAAGCCGAGGTGCGCGAGATCGAAGCCATCGAACGCAGCGCGCCGCCGCTGGAGACCTTGCGCCCGCAACTGGCGACCGGCCGCCTGGCGGCGCCGTCGCTGCAACCGGACGTGGCGCCAGTGCTGCCCGAGGTGCGGGCGCGCAGCGTCGAGCTGCCGGTCGCGCGCGCGCCGGAGCTGCGGGCGCCGATCAGGGCCGTCGAACTGCGGGAGCCGGCGCCGCCCACGGCTGCGCCGGCGGCGGCCCCCGCTGCGACCGCAGCGAGCACGATCGAAGCGCCCGCCAGCGCGGCGACGCCGTCTGCCGCGGCCGCCAGCCCGGCCGGACCTTCGCCCGCCGCGGCCGCCGGGCCGGCCCGGACCGCGCCCGCGCCCGCGCCCGCGCCCGGCGGTACCACGGCGGGTGCGAACGCCCCCGCAGGCGCCGGCCCGGACAGCACGCGCCCCGGCGCCTGGCCCAGCCCGCGGCGCGACGACGACTGGGGCGCCTCCACCCGCGAGCGCCCGGGCGGCCGCGCGGGGCAGCCCGGCGGCCTGTTCGACGGCGACGGCTCGCCGCGCCTGCCGCCGGGGACCGCGGCGCCGGGTGGCGGCCTGCCGCCGGGCACGCTGACCCAGGACATCCCCAACCTCGACCGCGCCGGCACCTGGCTCAAGCGCCCGCCGATCGGCTACACGCCCAGCCGCTGGGACCAGTTCTGGATCCCCAACGAAACCCTGCTGGAGGAATGGGTCCGCCGCAACGTCCGCTCGGTCGAGATCCCGATCCCCGGCAGCACCAAGAAGCTGCGCTGCGTGGTCTCGCTGCTGCAGCTCGGCGGCGGCTGCGGCATCACCGATCCCAACCTGCAGGACCAGGAAGCCGAAGCGCGCCCGCCGCCGGACGTGCCGTTCAAGCCGGAGCTGCAGGAGGACCAGGGTGCGTTGCGAGAGCCGGGAACGGGTAGCCGGTAGCCGGTAGCCGGTAGCCGGTAGCCGGGAGCCGGTAGCCGGGAGCCGGGAGCCGGGAGCGGGGAGCGGGAAGCCGGGAACCGGGAACCGGTAGCGGGAACTGAGGCGGGAAGGGGGAGAGCGCAAGGATGCTTGCTACGGCTTCACGCCACGAAGAACCCCGTCTTCCTGCTTTTCCGGCTCCCGGCTTCCGGTTCCCGCTCAAAACAAACGGCCCGCTTGCGCGGGCCGTCGTCGAAGCCGAGGTCGCTTGCGCTTATTGCGCGCCGTGCAGGTCGCGCAACTGCGTCGGCTGGGCGCCGAAGTAGGCGGCGAGGTCCGCGATCTGCTGGTCGGTGAGATTCTTGGCCTGGGCCGCCATGACGTCGGCGGTCGGGCTGCCGCCGCGCTGGCCGTCGCGATACATCTGCAGCGAGTGCGCGATGTAGTCGTAGTACTGGCCGCCGAGCTTCGGGTAGCTCGCGTCGATCGGCGCGTTGCCCTGGGCGCCGTGGCAGGCCGCGCAGGCGGTGGCGAGCTTCTCGCCCTCGGCGATGCGGCCGGGCGGCAGGCCGGCGGAGGAACTGGTGTGGCCTTCGGCGCGGTCGGCGGCTGAGTGCTCGGCGGGCGTGTCGCCGCCGGAGCAGGCGGAGAGGGCGAGCAACAGCGCGGCGGCGAGGCCCAGCTTGGTGATGGAGGTCTGCGTCATGGCGGGGCTGCTCACTTCAGGCCGGACAGGTAGGCGGCGATGTCGGCGATGTCCTGCGCGGAGAAGCTCTGCGCCTGCGCCTGCATGGTCGGGTGCTTGCGCTTGCCTTCCTTGTATTCGGTCAGCGCGTTGATCAGGTAGGTCTCCGACTGCCCGCCGATGCGCGGCACGTGGTAGTTCGGATAGGCGTTCTTGTAGCCGGTGATGCCGTGGCAGCCCTGGCAGGTGTAGGTCAGCGTGTGGCCGCGGCTGGCGTCGCCGGTGACGGCCGGGGTGGCGGCCGCCGGGGGAGCGGCTTCGGCGGCGGGAGGAGCCTCGGGGGCGGCTTCGGCGGCGGGGGCCGGCTGGGCGTCCTGCGCCAGCGCGCTGCCGGCGGCCAGGGTCAGGGAGGCAAGCAACAGCAATCGGATCATGGACGGGTCCGCTGTCTGGGCCATGAAGGCGGGAGCCCCGAGGGGCGAGCTGATCGCCACTGACGCGGCGAAGTCAGGAAGTATAGCCATCTCGTTCATGCAACCCAACGCGCCCTCTCCGCGTCGGAAGAAGAACCCCTCCACGCCGACCATGACCTTCGGCCGATTTGCGCCCGGGATACGGGTGATATACATCCCTACAACACCAGACAAGGCCCCACCGATGTCCCTTGCCCGCCTTCCTTCCCCGGCCCTGCCGCGCCTGCTGCTGGCCTGCGCCCTCGCCGGCGCGTTGACCCTGACCGCCTGCAAGGGCGCGGCCGGCAAGCCCGAGGAGGGCAAGGGGCCGGACGCGAAGAAGGCCGACGCGGTCGCCGTCGAGGTGGCCCGCGTCAGCCGCCGGCCGATCGCCGCCAGCTACAGCGGCACCGCGCCGCTGGAGGCGCGCGCCGAGTCGCAGGTGGTCGCCAAGACCTCCGGCGTGGCGCTGCAGGTGTTCGCCGAGGAAGGCCAGCAGGTCAAGGCCGGGCAGGTGCTGGTGCGCCTGGACGGCGCGCGGCTGGCGCTGCAGGCGGCGCAGACCGCGGCGCAGGTGCGCAAGCTGGAGGCGAATTACAACCGCTCGCTGCAGCTCTCGAAGCAGCAGCTGATCAGCGCCAACGACCTCGACCAGCTCAAGTACGACCTCGAGAACGCGCGCGCGGCCAACCGTCTCGCCAACCTCGAGCTGTCCTACACCAATGTGGTGTCGCCGATGTCCGGCGTGGTCGCGTCGCGCTCGATCAAGCCCGGCAACTTCGTGCAGATCAACACGCCGATCTTCCGGATCGTCGACAACTCGCGGCTGGAGGCCACGCTCAACGTGCCCGAGCGCGAGCTGGAGACGATCAAGGCCGGCCTACCGGTGACCCTGCAGGTGGATGCGCTGCCCGGCAAGCGCTTCAAGGGCCTGGTGGATCGCGTCGCGCCGGTCGTGGACGCCGGCAGCGGCACCTTCCGCGTGGTCTGCGCGTTCGCCGGCGACGCGGTGCTGCAGCCCGGCATGTTCGGCCGCATCCGCATCGACTACGACCAGCGCGCCGACGCCACCGTGATCCCGCGCGTCGCGCTGCTCGACGACGAGGAGCCGGCGGTGTTCACCGTGCGCGACGGCAAGGCCGCGCGGGTGCCGGTCAAGCTCGGCTACGTCGACGGCGAGTGGGCCGAGCTGCGCGGCGGCCTGAAGGTCGGCGACGCGGTGGTCACCGCCGGCAAGGTCGCCCTGCGCGACGGCAGTCCGGTGCAGGTGCTCGAGGGCCCCGCCGGCAACGGCGGCGCGGCGGTCGCGGCCACGGCGGACGGCGGTAGCCGATGAGCACCGAAGGATCTTCCGCGGGCGGGCGCCTCGGCGCCGGCCTGATCGGCTTCGCCACCCGCCGCCGGGTCACGGTGGCGATGGCGACGATCACCCTGGTGCTGTTCGGCCTGATCGCGCTGCGCGACCTCAAGGTCAACCTGCTGCCCGACCTCAGCTACCCGACCCTGACCGTGCGCACCGAGTACACCGGCGCGGCGCCGGCGGAGATCGAGACGCTGGTCACCGAGCCGGTCGAGGAAGCGGTCGGCGTGGTCAAGAACCTGCGCAAGCTGACCTCGGTCTCGCGCACCGGGCAGAGCGACGTCGTGCTCGAGTTCGCCTGGGGCACCGACATGGACCAGGCCTCGCTCGAGGTGCGCGACAAGATGGAGGCGCTGCAACTGCCGCTGGAGGCCAAGGCGCCGGTGCTGCTGCGGTTCAACCCGTCGACCCAGCCGATCATGCGCATCGCGCTGTCGGCGAAGGACGCGGTCTCCGGCGACGAGGCGATCCGCCGCCTGGTCGCGCTGCGCCGCTACGCCGACGACGACCTGAAGAAGAAGCTCGAACCGGTCGCCGGCGTGGCCGCGGTCAAGGTCGGCGGCGGCCTCGAGGACGAGATCCAGGTCGACATCGACCAGCAGAAGCTGGCCGCGCTGCACATTCCGATCGCCACCGTCATCGACCGCCTCAAGCAGGAGAACGTCAACGTCTCGGGCGGCCGTCTGGAAGAGGGCTCGCAGCGCTATCTCGTGCGCACGGTCAACCAGTTCGCCGGTGTGGACGAGATCCGCGACATGCTGGTCACCACCCAAGCCGCCGGCGGCGGCGCGGCGGAGACCGCGGCCGAGCAGATGGCTCGCGTCGCCGCGGCGACCGGCGATCCCAACGCGATGGCGGCCGCGGCGTCGGTGCAGAGCGCCAGCGGCGGCGACCAGAACGTGCCCGCCGCGGGCCGGTCGGTGCGGCTGGGTGACGTCGCGACCGTGCGCCAGGGCTACAAGGAACGCGAGGCGATCATCCGCCTGGGCGGCAAGGAGGCGGTCGAACTGGCGCTGTACAAGGAAGGCGACGCCAACACGGTCGCCACCGCGGACGCGATCGCCGCGCGGCTGGCGCTGCTCAAGGACCAGATCCCGCCCGACGTCGAGCTCACTGTCATCGACGACCAGTCGCAGTTCATCCGCAACGCGATCCACGACGTCAAGGTCGACGCGGTGATCGGCGGCCTGCTCGCGATCCTGGTGATCTTCCTGTTCCTGCGCGACGGCTGGAGCACCTTCGTCATCTCGCTGTCGCTGCCGGTCTCGATCATCGCGACCTTCTTCTTCATGGATCGCTTCGGCCTCAGCCTCAACGTGATGTCGCTCGGCGGCCTCGCGCTGGCGACCGGCCTGGTCGTCGACGACTCGATCGTCGTGCTGGAATCGATCGCGAAGGCGCGCGAGCGCGGCCTCGGCATCCTCGAGGCGGCGGTCGCCGGCACCCGCGAGGTGAGCATGGCGGTGGTCGCGTCGACGCTGACCACGATCGCGGTGTTCCTGCCGCTGGTGTTCGTGCAGGGCATCGCCGGCCAGCTGTTCCGCGACCAGGCGCTGACGGTGGCGATCGCGATCGCGATCTCGCTGGCGGTGGCGATGACCCTGATCCCGATGCTGGCCTCGCTCAAGGGCCGGCCGCCGCTGGCGTTCCCCGAAGAGCCGCCGCACCCGCAGTGGCAGCCGCGACGGCGCTGGCTGCAGCCGGTGGCCGCGGGCAAGCGCGGGCTGGGCGCCGGGGTGCGCGGCGTGCTGTTCGGCATTGCCTGGCTGGTGATCCGCGCCTGGCGCGGACTCGCGGCCGTGGTCGGCCCGGTCATGCGCAAGGCCAGCGACCTCGCCATGCGGCCCTATGGAATGGCCGAGCGCGCCTACCTGCGTCTGCTGCCCGGCGCGCTGACCCGGCCGAAGACGGTGCTGCTGGCCGCGGCGGCCGCGTTCGGCCTGACCCTGCTGGCGGTGCCGCTGCTGGGCGCCGATCTGATCCCGCAGCTGGCCCAGGACCGCTTCGACATGACCGTCAAGCTGCCGCCGGGCACGCCCCTGCGCGAGACCGACGCGCTGGTGCGATCGCTGCAGCAGGCGCACGCGAAGGATCCCGGCATCCGCGCGCTGTACGCGGTCAGCGGCACCGGCACGCGGCTGGACGCGAACCCGACCGAGAGCGGCGAAAACATCGGCCGGCTCAGCGTGATCATGGCCGACGGCGGCAGCGAGGAACTCGAAGCCGCGGAGACCGAGCGCCTGCGCGGCAGCATGCGCGGCCATCCGGGCGCGCAGGTCGACTTCAGCCGGCCGGAGCTGTTCAGCCTGTCCCCGCCGCTGCAGATCGAACTGTCCGGCCCGGACCTCGCGACGATCGAGCGTGCCGGCCAGAAGCTCGCCGCGTTGCTGCGGAAGAATCCGCATTACGCCGACGTCAAGTCCACGGTGGAGCAGGGCTATCCGGAGATCCAGATCCGCTTCGACCAGGCGCGCGCCGCGGCGCTTGGCCTGACCACGCGGCAGATCGCCGACGTCGTCGTCAACAAGGTGCAGGGCAACGTCGCCACCCGTTACAGCTTCCGCGACCGCAAGATCGACGTGCTGGTGCGCGCCGACCAGGACCAGCGCGCGTCGATCGACGATATCCGCAACCTGATCGTCAACCCGGGCGGCGGCACGCCGGTGCGGCTGTCTTCGGTGGCGGACGTGGTGTCCACCACCGGTCCGAGCGAGATCCATCGCGCCGACCAGGTGCGGGTGGCGATCGTCTCGTCGAACCTGCGCGACATCGACCTCGGCGCCGCGATCCGCGAGGTGCAGGCCATGACCGCGGCCGAGCCGCTCGGTGCCGACGTGCGCCTGCACATCGGCGGCCAGGGCGAGGAGCTCGGCGACTCGGTGCGTTCGCTGCTGTTCGCCTTCGGCCTGGCGGTGTTCCTGGTCTACCTGGTGATGGCCTCGCAGTTCGAGTCGCTGCTGCATCCGTTCGTGATCCTGTTCACCATCCCGCTGGCCCTGGTCGGCGCGGTGCTGGCGTTGCTGCTGACCCGCTCGCCGGTGTCGGCGGTGGTGTTCATCGGCCTGATCCTGCTGGTCGGCCTGGTGGTCAAGAACGCGATCATCCTGATCGACAAGGTGAACCAGCTGCGCGAGCAGGGGGTGGCCAAGCGCGAGGCGCTGGTCGAGGGCGCGCGCTCGCGCCTGCGGCCGATCATGATGACCACGCTGTGCACGCTGTTCGGCTTCCTGCCGCTGGCGTTGGCGTTCGGCGAGGGCGCCGAGGTGCGCTCGCCGATGGCGGTCACGGTGATCGGCGGCCTGCTGGTGTCCACGTTGCTGACGCTAGTGGTGATCCCGGTGGTCTACGACCTGCTCGACCGCAGCGCCGACGAAACCTGGCGCGAGCGCGCCCGCCGCGCGCGCCGCGACGCCGACGTGGTCGCCGACAGCCTGCGCCACGAATCCGACCCGTTGGCGGGCGAGGGCCAGGCATGAGCGTCGCCGAGCTCAGCATCAAGCGGCCGGTCACGACGATCATGTTCTTCGTGTCGCTGCTGGTGATCGGCCTGATCGCGGCGATCCGGCTGCCGCTGGAAGCGTTCCCCGAGGTCTCGCCGCCGTTCGTGTTCGTCTCGCTGCCGTATGCCGGCTCGACCCCGGAGGAAGTCGAGCGCACCGTGCTGCGCCCGGCCGAGGAAGCGCTGGCGACGATGGGCGGGATCAAGCGGATGGATTCGAACGCCCGCTCGGACGGCGCGCAGATCTTCATCCAGTTCGCCGACTGGAGCCGCGACGTGGCGATCGCGGCGTCGGAGGCGCGCGAGCGCCTGGATGCGATCCGCGACGAGCTGCCGGAGGACCTGCAGCGCTACCAGGTGCTGAAGTTCTCCACCACCGACCAGCCGGTCCTGCGCGTGCGCCTGGCCAGCGCGCAGGACCTGACCGGCGCGTACGACATGATCGACCGGGAGTTCAAGCGGCGGCTGGAGCGGATCCCCGGCGTGGCCCGGGTCGAGGTGTCCGGTGCGCCGCAGAACGAGGTCGAGATCGCGATCGAGCCCGACCGCCTTTCAGCGCACGGCATCAGCATCAACGACCTCAGCGCCCGCCTGCGCGAGGTGAACTTCTCGGTGTCCGCCGGCGAGATCGACGACGGCGGCCGCCGCCTGCGCGTGCAGCCGGTCGGCGAGATCACCGACCTGCAGCAGCTGCGCGACCTCGTGATCGCCCGCGACGGCACCCGACTGGGCGACATCGCACAGGTGCGGCTGAAGCCGGGCGAGATGGACTACGGCCGCCGCCTGGACGGCGAGCGCGCCGTCGGCCTGGACATCTACAAGGAACGCAACGCCAACCTGGTCCAGGTCGCGCGCGACGCGATGGCGGAGGTGGACGCGATCCGCGCCCAGCCCCAGCTCGACGACATCCAGATCAAGGTCATCGACGACCAGGGCAAGAACGTCACCACCTCGCTGGCCGAGCTGGCCGAGGCGGGGGGGATCGGCCTGCTGCTGTCGATCCTGGTGCTGTACTTCTTCCTGCGCCACTGGCCGTCGACGCTGATGGTGACGCTGGCGATCCCGATCTGCTTCGTGATGACGCTGGGCTTCATGTACTTCGCCGGCGTCACCCTCAATATCCTGTCAATGATGGGCCTGTTGCTGGCCGTCGGCATGCTGGTGGACAACGCGGTGGTGGTGGTCGAGAGCATCTACCAGGAGCGCGAGCGGCTGCCGGGCCAGCCGCGCCTGGCCTCGATCCTCGGCACCCGCCACGTCGCGATCGCGCTGACCGCGGGCACCTTGTGCCACTGCATCGTGTTCGTGCCCAACCTGTTCGGCGAACGCAACTTCCTGAGCATCTACCTCGCCCAGATCGCGATCACGATCTCGGTGTCGCTGCTGGCGTCGTGGCTGGTCGCGGTCAGCCTGATCCCGATGCTGTCGGCGCGGCTGAAGACGCCGCCCGCGGTGCGCGACGATCGCGGCCTGATCTCGCGCCTGCAACGGCGCTATGCCGGCCTGCTGCGCTGGACCCTCGAGCACCGCGGCTGGAGCGTGACCGGCATCGTGCTGATCATCGCGATCAGCATGGCGCCGGTGATCCTGACCAAGAAGAACATGTTCGGCGGCGAGGACGGCAACGAGACCTACGTCTCCTACCAGTGGAAGGGCAGCTACACCAAGGAGCAGATGTCGGGCGAGATCGCGCGGGTCGAGCAGTTCCTCGACCGCAACCGCAAACGCTTCCACATCAAGCAGATCTATTCGTTCTGGAGCGAGCAGGGCGACGCCGGCACCATGGTCACCTTCGAGGACGACTTCGCCGGCCGCACCCGCCCGTTGATCGAGGACATCCGCAAGGACATGCCGAAGTCGGCGCGCGCCGACATCGCGATCGGCGACCAGGGCGGCGGCCCGGGCGGCGGGCAGCCGGGGCAGAACGCGCAGGTGCAGCTGGTCGGCGACTCGACCAAGGTCCTGGCCGAGCTCGGCGACGGTATCGTCCCGCTCCTTGCCCAGCGCAAGGAGCTGCGCGACGTGCGGGTGGACGCCGGCGACCAGAACAGCGAGCTCAACGTGCGCGTGGACCGCGAGCGCGCGGCGGCTTTCGGCTTCAGCGCCAAGCAGGTCGCGGACTTCGTCGGCATTGCGCTCCGCGGCGCGCCGTTGCGCGAATTCCGTCGCGGCGACAACGAGGTGCCGGTGTGGGTGCGCTTCGCCGGCGCCCGCGAGTACCGCGTGCAGGACTTGTCCGGCTTCACCGTGCGCGCGCCGGACGGCCGCACCGTGCCGCTGCTGGCGATGGTCGACGTCTCGGTGGAGCCGGCGGCGACCCGGATCCAGCGCACCAACCGCCAGACCACGCTCACCTTGAAGGCCAACCTCGCCGACAAGGTGACCATGCCCGACGCGCGCAAGGCGATGGAGGAGGTGCTTTCGCAGGTCGCCTTCCCCGACGGCTACAGCTACAGCTTCGAGGGCGGCGGCTTCCAGGAGGAGGACGAGGCCGGCAAGCAGATGTTCTTCAACCTGCTGATCGCGCTGGTGATGATCTACGTGGTGATGGCGGCGGTGTTCGAATCGCTGCTGTTCCCATCGGCGATCATGTCGGGCGTGCTGTTCTCGGTGTTCGGCGTGTTCTGGCTGTTCTGGCTCACCGGCACCGAGTTCAACATCATGGCCTTCATCGGCATCCTGGTGCTCATGGGCGTGGTGGTGAACAACGGCATCGTCATGATCGAGCACATCAACAACCTGCGCCGGCGCGGGCTGTCGCGCACCGAGGCGCTGGTGGAGGGCAGCCGCGAGCGGCTGCGGCCGATCCTGATGACGATGGGCACCGCGATCCTGGCGATGGTGCCGATCGCGCTGGCGAACACCAAGATCGGCGGCGATGGCCCGCCGTATTACCCGATGGCGCGCGCGATCGCCGGCGGGCTGGCGTTCTCGACCGTGGTCAGCCTGCTGTTCCTGCCGACCATCTACGCGATCCTCGACGACCTGCGCCATGGCACCTCGCGGTTGCTGGCGCGTGCGCGCGGTGTCCGGGGCGGCGGCCTGGCCGCAGCCAGCGTGACGGCGACCCTGGCGGAGTAGGACGAACTGGCTCGAACGCGGGTGCCGCGCTCAGTACGCGCGGCACTGCCGGAAGCGCACCGGCCGCTCGCTGCCGGCCGGCGGCTGCAGCTGCACGCGGGAGGCGGCCAGCTCGTCGTAGCGCTCGAGCAAGGGGCAGATGTCGCCCATCGGATCGGGCAGGTCCTGCGCCAGGTAGACCAGCAGGGTGGAATGGGTGGTCCACAGCGCCTTGTCCACCCCGCGGACCGTGGATACCGCGGTCGCCACGTCCTGGCGCCGGCGCTGCAGCTCGACCGGATCGGTGGGGATGGCCGGTGCGGCGATCGCCGGCGCCACCCGCACCGGGGCGCGGTGCGCCGCGGTCGCCACGGCCGCTTCAGGCTCGCGCGGCGCCAGCCGTTGCAGGAGCAGTCCGACCAGCAGGCCGGTCGCGATCGCGCCGGCCCAGGCGAAGCCTGTTTCGCGCCGGCTGGTGGCCAGGGTCGGGGCGAGGATGTGCTCGCGCTCCTCCGGCGGCAGCAGGCGCTTCACCTCCGGCCACAGCGCGGGACCGTCGAGCAACTCGATGCGCTGCGCATTGGCCAGCGCGTGCGCCTCGTCGGCGAACCGGCCGGGGGTCACCAGCAGCCCGCCGGTGGCGCCGCGCATGCGCATCTCGCGGGCGAATTCGGCGATGCTGGTCGAGCCCAGCACGTAAGCCATGCCGTGCTTGCACGAGAGCAGCCAGCGCTGGCCGTCGCGTTCGAGCAGGAAGTCGCTCTCGTTGCCGCCGGCGCCCGGCTCGAACACGCGCTCGTAGCCGCGCTGGTTCATCGCCGCGAGCACGAGGTGCATGAAGTCGCGCCAGCGCATGCCGGCGAGCGCGGCGATCCCCGCCGCGGTTTCCTCCCGCGGCAGGCGCATGCTCCGCAACAGCCGGGTCGCGCCGGCGCCCAGTGCCACGCACACGACCGCCGCCACCGGCCAGGCCATCCATCCGCTCATGCGTCAGCCTCCTGAAGGCCCGGAAGCATAGAACAATCCCGCGCGCGCCCGCTCACGGGAAACGCTCGCGCAACACCCGCCGCAATTCCTGCTCGATCGGCCCGCGCAGGCCCGCCAGCAGTAGGCCCAGCCGAGCCTGCACGCGCAGCATGCCGGGGCCGAGCGCGATCCGGCCGTCGACTCCGGGTCTGCGGAAGTGCAGGGTGTCGCCTTCCCAGCGGTAATCCACGCCGAAGCGCTGGCCGAGCCGGATCGCGACGTCCTCCACCGCGCGGCGCGCCTGCGCGGGAGGCAGGCCATGGGGATGCTCGAGATCGATGTCCGGCATGTGCGGGCTCCTGCGAAGGGCGGCATTGTGTCGTAATGCGGATGGCCCGCGCGTGGGCGCGCGGGCATCTGCTAGATTGGCGCGGCGTGAACGAAGCCCGCCTGCGATTCCCCGGACAGCCTCCCGTCGAGCATCCGCTCGCCGCGGGCGTGCATGGCATCGGCCGCGTCGCCGGCGAACGGCTGGGCCCGGTCGATCCGCGCCAGGCGCCGGTGCGCATCTGCGTCGACCGGCGCGGGATCTGGCTGCACCTGGAGGAGGGCGCGCGCGGTGTGCACGTCAATGGTCGCCCGGTGCGGCGGCTGGCCATGTTGCGGCTGGGCGACGTGGTCTTCGTCGACGGTGCGGAAGTGGCGCTGGTCGGCCGTCCGCAGGCGGCCGCGAACCTGCCCGCGCCCGGCGCCGGCGACCCGCGCCTGCTGCTGCGTGGGCTTGGCGGGCGCCACCACGGCCGCAGCTACACCCTCGAACGGCCGCGCGTCGTCGGCCGCGGCGCCGACGCCGACATCCGCCTCGAGGACCCCGCCGCCGCCGAACGCCACGCGCGCCTGGAGCCGCACGGCGACGCGGTCCTGCTGCGCGACCTCGGCTCCGCCGAAGGCACCCTGGTCAACGGCGTGCCGGTGCGCGAGGCGCTGCTGCGGCCGGGCGATCAGCTGGCGTTCGACGCCCACCACCGCTTCGTGGTCGAGGCGCCCGGCCTGGCCGGCGCGATGCCCGCGCCGTCGCAGCCGGACGAGGCCGCCGCCGGGCACGTGCGCGAAGCTTCGCTGGCGCCATCCACCCGGCGCCTGCCATGGCTGCTGCTGGCGGCGCTGCTGCTGGCCGCGGCGCTGAGCGCGTTGCTGCTGTTCGGCACGCCCTGAGCGACGCCCCGCGCCGCGAGGCGCGTGCTAGCCTGACGGCGCCGGCCGCAGGCCGCGCTTCCCTCCAGCGAGACGCCACCGTGCCCCGTGCCCACAACTTCAGCGCCGGTCCCTCGACGCTGCCCGAACCCGTCCTCCGCCAGGCGCAGGAGGAAATGCTGGACTGGCGCGGCGTCGGCGCGGGCATCTTCGAGCTCAGCCATCGCGGCAAGGAGTTCATGCAGGTCGCGGCGGAAGCCGAAGCCGACCTGCGCACGCTGCTCGGCGTCCCCGACGACTACGCGGTCCTGTTCCTGCCCGGCGGCGCGACCCTGCAGCAGGCGCTGATCCCGCTCAATTTCGCCGCGCCCGGACAGCGTGCCGATTACGTGCTGACCGGCCATTGGGGCAAGACCGCGATGAAGCAGGCCGCGTCCTGTGTCGCCGCCCAGGTCGCCGCGAGCAGCGAAGCCGCGGGTTTCCGCAGCATCCCGCCGCCGTCCGAGTGGCGGCTGTCGCCCGAGGCGGCCTATCTGCACCTCACCGCGAACGAGACCATCCACGGCGTCGAGTTCCGCGACGCGCACTACGACGCGATCGCCGCCGGCGACGTGCCGCTGGTCGCCGACTTCAGCTCCTCGATCGCGTCCGGACCGCTGGACGTGCGCCGCTTCGGCGTCCTCTATGGCGGCGCGCAGAAGAACCTCGGTCCGGTCGGCATCGCGTTCCTGGTCGTGCGCCGCGACCTGCTCGAGCGCCCCGGCCAGCCGCGCGCCGACATCCTCGACTACCGCTCGCACGCGTCGCGCGACTCGATGCTCAACACGCCGCCGACCTGGAACTGGTACATGCTGGGGTTGACGGTGAAATGGATGCTGGCCGAGGGCGGCCTGGCCGAGTTCGGCCGCCGCAACGCGCGCAAGGCGGCGCTGCTGTACGCGGCGATCGACGGCTCCGGCGGCTTCTACCGCAACGAGGTGGACCCTGCGGTGCGTTCGCGCATGAACGTGCCGTTCTCCCTGCACGACGCCGCGCTCGACGCGGCCTTTCTCGAGGAGTCCAGGACTGCCGGGCTGCTCGCGCTCAAGGGCCACCGCGCGCTCGGCGGCATGCGCGCCTCGCTGTACAACGCGATGCCGGAGGCGGGCGTGCAGGCGCTCGTCGATTTCATGCACGACTTCCGGCGGCGGCATGGCTGAGGGCGATCGCGTCCGCACCGCACGATGAGCGGGTCGGCGATGGAACCGCGGCGCGACTGGCTGGCGTTCCCGGGCGCGCCGCTGCGCGGCGCACTGGGTGTTCCCGGCGACAAGTCGGTCTCGCACCGCGCGGTCATGCTGGCGGCGATCGCCGACGGCGACTCGCGCGTCGACGGCTTCCTGGAAGGCGAGGACACCCGCGCGACCGCGGCGATCCTCGCCCGGCTTGGGGTGGAGATCGCCACGCCGGCGCCGGGCGTGCGGCTGGTGCGCGGCGTCGGCCTGCACGGACTGCGCGCGCCGTCGGCGCCGCTGGACTGCGGCAATGCCGGCACCGGCATGCGCCTGCTCGCCGGGCTGCTGGCGGGCCAGCGCTTCGACAGCGCCCTGACCGGCGACCCCTCGCTGTCGCGGCGGCCGATGGGGCGGGTGATCGAGCCGCTGGCGCGGATGGGCGCGCGCATCGACGCCGAGGCCGGTCTGCCACCGCTACGCATCCACGGTGGACAGGCATTGCACGGCATCGACTACGCACTGCCGGTGGCCAGCGCGCAGGTGAAGTCCGCGCTGCTGCTCGCCGGCCTGTACGCGCACGGAGAGACCCGGATCCGCGAGCCGCATCCGACCCGCGATTACACCGAGCGCATGCTGCGCGCGTTCGGCTGGCCGATCGCGTTCGCGGCGGGCGAGGCGCGGCTGTCCGGCGGCCATCGCCTGCGCGCGACCGACGTGGTGGTACCGGCCGATTTTTCCTCGGCGGCGTTCTTCCTGGTCGCGGCCAGCGTGGTGCCGGGCTCGGACCTGCTGCTGCGCCGGGTGGGCCTCAATCCGCGCCGCACCGGCCTGCTGCAGGCGCTGCGCGCGATGGGGGCGGACATCGTCGAAAGCGATCCGGGCGAGCAGGGCGGCGAGCCGGTGGCCGACCTGCGCGTGCGCCACGCGCCGCTGCGCGGGATCGAGGTCCCGCCGGCGCTGGTGCCGGACATGATCGACGAGTTCCCTGCGCTGTTCGTCGCCGCGGCGTGCGCGCAGGGGACGACGCTCGTGCGCGGCGCCGCGGAACTGCGGGTCAAGGAGTCCGACCGCATCGCGGCGATGGCGCAGGGCCTGCGCGCGCTCGGCATCGAGGTCGCGGAGATGCCGGATGGGGCGGCGATCAAGGGCGGGCGCCTGCGCGGCGGCATGGTCGACAGCCACGGCGACCACCGCATCGCGATGGCGTTCGCGGTCGCGGCCCAACGTGCGGACGGCGAGGTGCGGATCGGCGACGTCGCCAACGTCGCGACATCGTTTCCCGGCTTCGACGCGCTCGCGCGCGATTGCGGCCTGGGCCTGCGCGCGGCCTGAGCTCAGCCGCCCGGTTCGAAGTTGATCGGCACTTGCACGCTGCCGGGCACCGGCTGCCCCGCGCGTTGCGCCGGGCGGAAGCGCCAGCCGCGCACCGCGTCCACCGCCGCGCGGTCGAGCGCGCGCGTGCGGCTGCTGCGCACGACTTCGACGTCGGTCGGCACGCCGTCGGTCCCGACCTCGACCCGCAGCAGGACCGTGCCGGATTCGCGGTTGCGCAGCGCAGACGGCGGGTAGCGCGGCGCCGGCATCACCACGGGCACCGGCGCGCTGGCCGCGGCGACCGAAGCGGCGGCCTGCGCCGGCGCGGGAGCGGTCGCTGACGGCGGCAGCGGCGCGCGCGGCGGCGGTGGCGGATGCGGCGAGCTGGCGGTGGCGGTGTCCGCTTCGCCCATGCCGCTGGCGTTGCCGGACTCTCCCCCGGGCAACGGCGCCGGCAGCGCCTCGAAGCGCTGGCCCGAGGGCGCGACCGGCTCCGGCGGCGCGCGGTAGAAGGACTGGTCGCGTTCGCTCCACCACAGCAGCAGGAACAGCAGCAGGCCCAGCGCCACCGCGCCCGCGACCAGCACCGGTCCGCGCCAGGTCATCCCGCGGCTGCGTTGCATCGGCGAGTCGGGCGAGGCCGGGGCCATGGGCATTCCTCGTGTGGCGTCGACCCGAGTCTCGCACAGGCCGTGGCGAACCGCCGACAAACGGCGGCGATGCACGCGATAATGCGGCTTTCCGCGACCTGCCACCGCCATGCTCGATCCCGCCCTGCTGCGCTCCGACCCCGCCGCCCTCGCCGCGCGCCTGCGCGAAACGCGCGGCTTCGACCTGCCGGTGGCGCGGCTGGAGGCGCTGGAGTCCGAGCGCAAGCGCATCCAGGTGCGCACCCAGGAACTGCAGCACCTGCGCAACACGCGCAGCAAGGCGATCGGCCAGGCCAAGGCGAAGGGCGAGGACGTCGCGCCGCTGCTGGCCGAGGTCGCCGGTTTCGGCGAGGAGCTGAAGGCCAGCGAGGCGCGGCTGGAAGCGATCCGCGCGGAGATCGACGCGATCGCGCTCGGCATCCCCAACCTGCCCGACCCCTCGGTGCCGCCGGGCGCGGACGAGGCGCACAACGTCGAGCAGCACCGCTGGGGCACGCCGCGCGCGTTCGACTTCGAGGTGAAGGATCACGTCGAACTCGGCGCCCGCCATGGCTGGCTGGACGGCGAAACCGCAGCCAGGCTCAGCGGCGCGCGCTTCACCGTGCTGCGCGGGCAGCTCGCGCGGCTGCACCGCGCGCTGGCGCAGTTCATGCTGGACCTGCACACCGGCGAGCACGGCTACGAGGAGACCAACGTCCCGCTGCTGGTCAACGCCGACAGCATGCGCGGCACCGGCCAGCTGCCGAAGTTCGAGGACGACCTGTTCGCGACCACGGTGGGAGAGGGCGAGGCCGCATCGAAGCGCTACCTGATCCCGACCGCGGAAGTGCCGCTGACCAACACGGTGCGCGACGAGATCGTCGATGCCGCGCGGCTGCCGCTGCGCATGACCGCGCATTCGATGTGCTTCCGCGCCGAAGCCGGCAGCCATGGCCGCGACACCCGCGGCATGATCCGCCAGCACCAGTTCGAGAAAGTCGAGCTGGTGTCGATCGCGCGGCCGGAGGAGAGCGACGCCGAGCACGAGCGCATGACCCGCTGCGCCGAGGTCGTGCTGGAGCGGCTCGGCCTGCCGTACCGGCGCGTGCTGCTGTGCACCGGCGACATGGGCTTTTCCGCGCGCAAGACCTTCGACCTCGAGGTCTGGCTGCCGTCGCAGGGCGCGTACCGCGAGATCTCGTCCTGCTCCAACTGCGGCGACTTCCAGGCGCGCCGCATGCAGGCGCGCTGGCGCAACCCGGAGACCGGCAAGCCCGAGCCGGTGCACACCCTCAACGGTTCCGGCGTGGCGGTCGGCCGCGCGCTGATCGCGGTGATGGAGAACTACCAGGAGGCGGACGGCTCGATCACCGTGCCGGAGGCGCTGCGCGCCTACATGGGCGGCGTCGAGCGCATCGCCTGATCGCCGGGCCCCGCGCGCCGTCCGTGGAGAAGCGCCCCGCCTCTCCCGCAGGAGGGGCGGAGCGCCCACCAGGAACCGCGCTCAGGCCGCCAGCGGCAAGCCGACGTCGAGCTCGCCCGCGTCGATCCGCGCGTGCGCGGCGGCCAGCGCCTGCGCGCGCTGCTCGGGCGAGATCGCCAGGCCTTCGGCGGTGACGAACTGCACGTCGCCGATGCCGAGGAAGCCGAACATGAAACGCAGGTAGGGCTCGATGAAGTTGCTCGGGCCGCCCGCCGGATGGGCGCCGCCGTAGGCGCCGGCGACGATCACCCGCTGCGCCTTCGCCAGGCCCTCCGGGCCCTGCGCGGTGTAGCGGAAGCTGCGCCCGGCGACCGCGACGCGGTCGATCCAGGCCTTGAGCTGGCTGGGGATGTTGAAGTTGTACATCGGCACGCCGACCACGATCAGGTCGGCGGCGAGGAATTCCTGCAGCAGGTCCTCGGCGAGCGCGGCCTCGCCGGCGTCGGCCTTGGCCAGCGAGCCGCCGTCCAGGTGCTTCGGGGTGGCGGCGGCGAGGTCGCGGTAGGCGACCTGCAGGCCGGGGGCCTGCGCGCGCAGGCGGGCGACGACGGCGGCGCTGAGCTCGCGGCTGGCGGAGTTCTGGCCGAGGATGCTGGAGTCGAGGTGAAGCAGGTTCATGGTGGGCCTCCCAGTGGTGCGGCCGGATGCCGCTCGGGAGGCAAGGTAGGGTGTTGCAAAATCAGGATAAACAGATCAGCACGCCACTTATTGTTGCAAATTTGTAGGTAATTGCATTGGGGTGAGGTGAATTCACTGGGTTCCTGCTGCCGGACCCCGCGGTTTTCCTTGGCCGCAGGCGTTGGGCGGTTGCCCTGCGTCGCCATCGCTGCCGGCGAAAATCCGGGCGCGCGCCGCGCCGGACGCTGCGTTCCATCCGCGGCTCAATGGAAGTCGCGGGAGGTCGTCGCCAGCCCGGACAGCAGTGGCGTGAGGTCTTCCAGCCGCCGCGCGATCAGGTGGCGCACGCCCTGTTCGGATTCCAGGCGGCCTTCGATGCCCATCAGCCGCGCCTCGAGGAAGACCCGGCGCTGGCGCTCGGCCAGCTGCGCCCAGACCACCACGTTGATCATCCCCGCCTCGTCCTCGAGGGTCATGAAGGTGACCCCGCTGGCGGTCTGCGGGCGCTGGCGCAGCAGCACCAGGCCGGCGAAGCGGGCGGGACGGCCGTTGGCCAGCGCCGCGATCTCGCTGGAACGGCGGTAGCGGCGCTCGCGCAACTGGCGGCGGATCAGCGCCAGCGGGTGCGCGCCGAGGGTGAGGCCAAGGCTGGCGTAGTCGGCGCGGGTGCTCTCGAAGGCGGTCGGCGGCGCGATCGCGATGCGCGCTTCGTCCGCCGGCCGGGTACCGGCGAACAACGGCAGTTGCCGTTCGGTACCGGCGCTCTGCCAGCGCGCGCGGTGGCGATGGCCGGCCAGCCCGCGCAGCGCGCCGGCTTCGGCGAGCTGGTCGAGGCAGGCGCGGTCGAGGTCGGCGCGGTGGACCAGGTCGTCGAGGTCGCGGAACGGCGCCTGCGCGCGCGCGGCGGCGATGCGCCGCGCGGCGTCCTCGCGCAGGCCGCGGACCAGGCGCATGCCCAGGCGCAGGGCGAACGCCGCACTCCCTCCCCCGCGGAGCGGGGGAGGGTTGGGGAGGGGGTGCGTGTGGACTGCGCGAGGCTCGGCGCTCCGCGCCTCGCGCCCCCATCCCGGCCTTCCCCCGCAAGCGGGGGAAGGAGGATTCGCCCGCAAACGGGGGAGGGAGTGCCCGCCTTCCAGCGTGCAGTCCCAGTCGCTGAAGCGCACGTCCACCGGCCGCACGTCCACCCCGTGGCGGCGCGCGTCGTCCACGATCTGCGGCGGCTGGTAGAAGCCCATCGGCAGCGAGTTGAGCAGCGCGCAGGCGAAGGCCTCCGGGTGGTGGCACTTGATCCAGGCGCTGGCGTAGGTGAGCAGGGCGAAGCTGGCCGCGTGCGATTCCGGGAAGCCGTAATCGCCGAAGCCCTTGATCTGCTCGAAGATGCGTTCGGCGAATTCGGGGCCGTAGCCGTTCCGGGCCATGCCGGCGAGCAGGGCGTCGCGGTGCTTTTCCAGCCCGCCGTGGCGTTTCCACGCCGCCATGTCGCGGCGCAGCTGGTCGGCCTGGCCGGGCGTGTAGTCGGCCGCTTCCATCGCGATGCGCATCACCTGTTCCTGGAACAGCGGCACGCCCAGCGTGCGTTGCAGCACGCCGCGCAGTTGTTCGGACGGATAGTCGACCGGTTCCAGCCCCTGCCGCCGGCGCAGGTAGGGATGGACCATGCCGCCCTGGATCGGGCCGGGCCGCACGATCGCGACCTCGACCACGAGGTCGTAGAAGTTCTCCGGCTTCAGCCGCGGCAGCATCGCCATCTGCGCGCGCGATTCGACCTGGAACACGCCGATCACGTCGCCGCGCTGGATCATCCGGTAGGTGTCGGCGTCCTCCTTCGGGATGGTGGCGAGCGTGTAACGGTCGTCCCGGTGCCGGCGCACCAGGTCCAGCGCCTTGCGGATGCAGGTCAGCATGCCCAGCGCGAGCACGTCGACCTTGAGCATCTTCATCGTGTCGAGGTCGTCCTTGTCCCACTGGATGATGGTGCGCTCGGCCATCGCCGCGTTCTCCACCGGCACCAGCGTGTGCAGCGGGTGTTCGGAGATCACGAAGCCGCCGACGTGCTGTGACAGGTGGCGCGGCTTGCCGAGCAGCTGCGCGACCAGCCAGCGCAGCCGCCGCATCGGCGCGCTGTCGGGATCGAAGCCGTATTCGCGCAGGCGCTCGCCCGCGGGCGCGTCGCTGCTCCAGGCGCCGGCGGTGCGGGCGAGCTGGGCGACCTGGTCCTCGGGCAGGCCGAGCGCGCGCGCCACGTCGCGGATCGCGCTGCGGGCGCGGTAGCGGATCACCGTCGCGGCGAGCGCGGCACGCTCGCGGCCGTAGCGCGCGTAGACGTACTGGATGACCTCCTCGCGGCGCTCGTGCTCGAAATCCACGTCGATGTCGGGCGGCTCGTTGCGCTCGAGCGAGAGGAAGCGCTCGAACAGCATGTCCATCCGCGCCGGGTCGATCGCGGTGATGCCGAGCGCGTAGCAGACCACCGAGTTGGCGGCCGAGCCGCGGCCCTGGCAGAGGATGTCGCGCGAGCGCGCGAAACGGACCACGTCGTGGACGGTGAGGAAGAAGGGTTCGTATTTCTTCGTGGCGATCAGCGCCAGTTCCTTCTCGACCAGCCCACGGGTCTTCGCGTCCATGCCATCCGGCCAGCGTTCGCGGGCGCCGGCTTCCACGAGTTCGCGCAGCCAACTGGTCGGCGTGTGCCCGGCCGGGACGATCTCGTGCGGGTATTCGTAGCCGAGGTCCTGCTCGAAGGTGAAGCGGCAGCGGTCGGCGATCCGCACGCTCTCTTCCAGCAGGGCGCGTGGGTAGATGGCCGCGAGCGCCTTGCGCGACCGCAGATGCCGCTCGCCGTTGGGGAACAGGCGGCGGCCGGCTTCCGCCAGCGTCGTGCGCAGGCGGATCGCGGTCATCGTGTCCTGCAGCGCGCGGCGGCCGCGCGCGTGCATGTGCACGTCGCCGCTGGCGACGGCGGGCAGTCCGAGGGCGGCGGCGAGGGCGAGCAGGTCGCGCAGGCGCGCGGCGTCGTCGGCGCCGCGATGCAACTCGACCGCGACCCACAACCGGCCGGCGAAGCGTTGCCGCAGCCAGGCGCCGTCCGCGCGCGACAGGCGCGCATCCGGCAGCCACAGCGCGAGCAGGCCGGGCAGGGGATCGTCGAAGTCGCCGCGGGCCAGGCGGTATTCCCCCTTGGCGGAACGACGCCGGCCGCGGGTGACCAACCGGCATAGCGAGCTGTAGCCCTCGCGGTCCTCGACCAGCAGGACCAGCTTGAGCGGCGCGGCGGCGTCGCCGGCATCGTCATGGACCAGGAACTCGCCGCCGACGATCAGCTTGAGCCCGGTGATGCGCGAGGCCTCGAACGCGCGCACGATGCCGGCGAGCGAGCACTCGTCGGTGATCGCGAGCGCGCGGTAGCCCTGTCGCACGGCGCGCTCGAACAGTTCGCCCGCGTCGGACGCCCCGCGGCCGAAGCTGAAGTCGGAGAGGCAGTGGAGCTCGGCGTAGTCGGGCAGGAAGCCTGGCGAGCCGTGGCACTGGTCGCGTTCGCCGCCATCGGCCTGCAACGCTGCGGTTGCCGGAACGTTCGTCGTGGCATCGCAGCGGACGTCGCGTTCGCCGCCGCCTTCGACCAGACGCAGCTTCGGCTTGCCCGCATCGGTACCGGAGACCTTCATGCGAACCAGCCCTGCAGCATGAAGCCGCCTGCTTCCTCGCCCGCCGGCCGGTACACCCAGGCGCGCTGCCCGTCGCCGGTCTCGACGACGTAGTAGTCGCGGCGCACGCCGGCGTCGTCCCACCAGCCGCTCTCCAGCCGTTCCGGGCCGGCGAGCACGCGACGCACGCGACCGCGCAGCGGCACGGGGTGCGGCAGCAGCCAGGTCGGGCGCGGGTCGCGGGCGCTGGCCACGTCGTCGCGCGCGGCGCGCGCTTTCGGGCCGCGCGCCGCGTCCGGAAGCGCGACGCGTTTCCACGCGCGTTCCGGGCGATGGTCGTCCTGCGCCGCCAGCGCGTGCACCGCCCCGTCGCCGAGGCGCGCGCGCAGACGCTCGCGCAACGTCGCCCACGGCACCGCCTGCGCCGGACGCTCGTCGAACAGTTCGCGACCGGCCGGCACGAACGGCGGGAGTTCGTCGGCGACCAGGCGCAGGCCGCGCACCGGCGCCGGGATCCGCGCCTGTTCCAGCCGGCCCTTGGCCAGTTCGAACAGCAGCGCGGGATCGCGCTCGGCGGCGAGCATGCCGACCGCGACTTCGGTGTCGGCGTGGCCCTCGTGCTCCAGGCGCAGCCCGAAGCGCTGCACGCCGCCGTCGCGGCCGGCGAGGAAGGCGGCGAGGTCGGCGGTCATCCGCCGCAGCGGGAACAGCAGCGCCTGCGAGCTTTCGACGTCGTAGGCCAGTTCGATGCGCAGGTCGAAGCGGTCGGGCGGACGGTACAGGTCGAAGGGATCGGGAGCGCCGCGCAGGCGGTCGAGATGTTCGAGCAAGGCCGCACCGAACCGGCGCGCCAGCGCGTCGCGCGGCGCCGCGAACAGCTGCGCCAGCCGGCGCAGGCCCATCGCGTGCAGCGCCTGCGCGGTCTTCGGCTGCAGCCGCGCCCGGCCGACCGGCACCCGCGCGAGCGCGGATTCCAGGGTGCGCGCGTGCACCAGCGCCAAGCCGTCCTGCACGCCGGCCAGCAGCCACGCCGCGCGCGCGTTCGGCGCGACCGCGATGCGGTGGGCGAAACCGAGCGCGGCGAGGTCCTCGCGCAACTGCCGCTCGAAGCGCGGCCACGGTCCGAACAGCTTCAGGCTGGCGCCGATCTCCAGCACCACCGCGTCGGCGAACGCGCAGGACACCTGCGAGCTGTAGCGGTAGGCCCAGGCGGCGAGGAAATCGCGCGAGCGCGCGACCGCGGCGGCGTCGTATTCGACCGCCGCGAAGTCGGCGAGCAAGGCATGCGCCGCCGCCAGCGCCTGGCCCGCGTGCAGGCCATGGCGCGCCGCCGCCGGATTGACCGCCGCCAGCACGCGCCGCTGCGCCGGGCCGGTGACCAGGGCGAGCGGGCGTTCGGGATGTGGATGCCGGCGCAGGACATCGTCGAGCGCGAGCGAGGGCAGGTGGATGCAGGCCCAGAGCATCGGAGGGCGCTCAGGCGGGAGGAAGGGAAACGACGACGTCCGTGTCGTGGGGAACGGGCGATCCAGTTCGCGTGTCCTGCAACAGGATCACCTGCGCGGGCGGATTGCCGCCGCGGCATTTGAGGATCCGCAGGCGTGGCGTCCCCGTGGGAAGTCGAATCCCGGTCGCGGGCGTCGTTTCGAACAGGATGCGCAGCGCCGCCGGCGACGGATTGCCGGCCGCGCGCGCGTCGCGGAAGGCGAAGCAGAGCGTGCGCCCGCTTTCCGCGGCGACCTGCAGGCGGCGCAGCGCGCGGTCGTCGGCCTTGTGCGGCCAGCACAGCACCGCGGCGAGGCAGCCGGCGCGCAGGCATTGTTCGCTCGCCCACAGCGCGTCGCGCGGCGCGGCGTCCACCACATGCAGGTGCGCGAAATCCACGCCTGCCTGGCGCCAGCCGTCGGGGTAGGGCACATAGGGCGGCGCGACCAGGGCGATGTCCTGGCCGGCGCGGGTCAGCCGCGCCAGGGTCGGCAGCACGAGGCGCAGTTCGCCGACGCCGTCGCGCGGCAGCAGCAGTTCGGTGAGCGCGGCGTCCGGCCAACCGCCGGTGGGCAGCGCGGCGTCGAGCGCGGCGTGGCCGCTGGGCTGTGTCGCCGGCGGCAACGCGGCGGGGCGCCCGCGCCAGACGCGGCGGTCGCCGAGCAGCGCGTCGAGCGCGATGACGTGTCCCGCGATGGCGCCCATCTCAGGCCTCGCGGATCAGGCCGCAGTACACGCCTTCGATGGCGAAGTCCTGGCCGGGGACGACGTCGATCGCCGGATAGTCGGGATTGCGCGGCAGCAGCCGCGGCGCATCGCCGCGCAACTGCAGGCGCTTGATGGTCAGCTCGCCGTCCAGGCGCGCGACCACGACCTGGCCATCGCGCGCGTCGGGCGTGCGCCGCACCGCGACCAGGTCGCCGTCGAGGATGCCCTCGTCGCGCATCGAATCGCCCTGCACGCGCAGCAGGTAGTCGGGGCGGGTGGAGAACAGTGCGCGATCGAGCAGCAGCTCGCGCTCGCTGCCGATGTCGGCGCCGATCGGCAGGCCTGCGGCGACGCGGCCGAGCACGGGAAGCCGCAACTGCTCCGCACGCCATGCTCCCAGGTGTGCTCCCTCCCCCGCGTGCGGGGGAGGGGCGGGGTGGGGGGCAGTGACGGAGCGGGCCAGTCCCTTATCCCCCAGCCGGATCCCGCGCGCCTTGCCCGGCAACAAGGTGAGGTAGCCCTTGGCCTGCAGCGCCTGCAGGTGCTTCTGCGCCGCGCGGGTCTGGCGGAAGCCGAAGGCACGCGCGATCTCGGCCCAGGTCGGCGGCAGTCCGTCGGCCGCGATGCGCTCGCGGACGAAGTCGTAGATGGCCTGCTGGCGGGCGGTCAGGTCGGGCACGGTAAGCATTTTAGTACCTGCACGGGCGCACAACCTGAAGACGGAAGTGCCACTGAAGATTCAATGGCTTGCCCGTCTCATTGCATGCGATTGGCGAAGTGACGGATGCGCACCGCTCATGCCTGCGAGCCGCCATTCCCGGAGTGCCTGGAAAGAGTGCAGGCCTCGCCCGCGGCCATGCCGGCCGCAACGCCGCTAGGCGTCCTTGTTGTGCCGCCGCAGCAGGCGTTGCTTCTCGCGCGCCCAGTCGCGTTCCTTGCTGGCCTCGCGCTTGTCGTGCGCCTGCTTGCCCTTGGCCAGCGCGAGCTCGGCCTTGACCTTGTTGCCCTTCCAGTACAGCGCGGTGGGCACCAGCGTGTAGCCGTCGCGCTGCACGCGGCCGATCAGGGTGTCGATCTCGTTGCGGTGGAGCAGCAGCTTGCGGGTGCGGTGGGCGTCGGCGACGACGTGGGTCGAGGCCGAGATCAGCGGGGTGATCTGCGCGCCGAACAGGAACAGCTCGCCGTCGCGGATCACCGCGTAGCTTTCGCCGATGTTGGCGCGGCCGGCGCGGATCGCCTTGAGTTCCCAACCCTGCAGGGCCAGGCCCGCCTCGTAGCGTTGCTCGAGGTGGTATTCGTGGCGCGCACGCTTGTTCTGCGCGATCGTGCCGCCGCCGTTTGCCTTATCCTTGCCGGATTGCTTCTTCGCCATCGGCGCATTGTCCCGGAACGGGACCCGGCGCGCGAGGGCGCCTCCAGCGGACATGCCCAGGATCCAGCGCAGCGCCCTCGTCGAACACTCCGCCGCGCGCATGTTCGCGCTGGTCGACGACATTCCCGCGTATCCGCGCCGGTTCGGTTGGTGCGAGCGGGCGCAGGTGCTGGAACGCGACGAGGGCCGGGTGGTCGCCCGCCTCGACGTCGGTCTCGGCGGCCTGCGCACCTGGTTCACCACCGAAAACGCGCTGTCGCCGCCGCATCACATCGACATGCAGCTGCGCGACGGGCCGTTCAGGCGGTTGACGGGGCGCTGGCAGTTCCATGCCCTGGACGAATCGGCCTGCAAGGTCACCCTGACCCTTGACTTCGAGCCGCAGAGCCGCCTGCTGCTGCCCGCGCTGACCCTCGGCATGCAGGGCCTGGCCGACCGCATGGTCAACGACTTCGTGCGCGTTGCAGACGGCCTCGGGGCGAAGTGATGCGGGTGCAGGTCGTGCTGGCCTGGCCGCGACGCCACCAGGCGGTGGAACTCGAACTGCCTGACGGCGCGCGCGTGGCCGACGCGCTCGCCGCCTGCGGGTTGCCGCTGGACGGGATCGCCGGGCAGGCGGTGTTCGGCGAACGGGTGGAGGCGGACGCGGTGCTGCGCGACGGCGACCGCGTGGAGCTGCTGCGCCCGTTGCGCGCCGACCCCAAGGACGCCCGCCGCCGGCGCGCCGCGCTGCAGCGCTCGCGCGGCTAGGCCGCACACGAAAACGCCCGGCAGCGCCGGGCGTTCCGCGTCGCGACCGTACGGATCAGCGGCCCTTCTTCTTGTCCTTGGCGATGTTGCCGAAGCGGGCCATGCGCTTGGCCAGCTCGTTGTCCTGTTCGGCGAAATATTCGCCTTCCCACTTCGCCAGCGCGTCGTTCTCGAACCACAGGGTCAGGTTCTTGACCCGGGTGGTGCCGCGGCGGTTGGTGCGCTCGCTGGCGGTGTAGTCCCAGCGGTCGTGGTGGAAGGGATCCTGGATCGAGGGCGAGCCGAGCAGGGCTTCCACCTGCTGCTTGCTCATGCCGGCCTGCAGCTGGTCGGCGGCGCTCTTTTCGATCAGGTTGCCCTGGTAGATCGGCTGCTTGTACAGGATGCCGCAGCCGGTGGTGGCGGCGGCGAGTGCGGCAACGAGCAGGAGCTTGCGCATCGGGGGCTCGGCGGGAAAGGGGTCGTGAAAACGGGCCCGATGATACACTGCCGGTTGGCGGGCCTGCGGCGTTTTTTTTGCCCCGGGCCGAAAGACGATGCAAGCGGAGCGCGAGCATGGAAACCCACCACGACCTGCGCCGGGCCGGGCTGAAAGTCACCCATCCGCGCATGCGCATCCTCCAGTTGCTCGAGCAGATCAGGCCCCGGCACATGACCGCCGAGGACATCTACCGGCACCTGCTCGAGCAGGGCGACGAGATCGGGCTGGCGACGGTGTACCGGGTGCTGACCCAGTTCGAGGCGGCGGGGCTGGTGCTCAAGCACAACTTCGAGGGCGGGCACGCGGTCTACGAGCTCGACCGCGGCGAGCACCACGACCACATGGTGGACGTGGACACCGGCAAGGTGATCGAGTTCCACAGCGACGAGATCGAGGAGCTGCAGCACCGGATCGCCGAGCAGCACGGCTACCGGATCGAGGACCACGCGCTGGTCCTGTACGTGCGCAAGAAGCGCTGACGCGCCCGGCCGGCGCGCCGCCGGCTACTTCTCGACGAACGCGCGCTCGAACACGTACTGCCCCGGCACGCCGATGCGCGGCGCGGCGGCGAAACCGCGGCCGTCCAGCAACGCGCGGAAATCGGCCAGCATCTGCGGGCTGCCGCAGACCATCGCGCGGTCGTGCTCCGGGTCCAGCGGCTCGATCCCGAGCTGCTCCATCATCCGCCCGCTGGCCATCAGTTCGGTCAGCCGTCCGCGCTGGTCGCGGCCGGCGAATTCGAACGGTTCGCGGGTCACCGCCGGGTAGTACAGCAGCTGGCGGGCGACCTGCTCGCCGAGGTATTCGTGCCGGGGCAGTTCGTTGGCGATGTAGTCGCGGTAGGCGAGGTCGCCCGCGTGGCGCACGCCGTGGCAGACGATCACCCGCTGGAAGCGCTCGTAGGTGGCCGGGTCCTTGACGATCGCCAGCCACGGCGCGAGCCCGGTGCCGGTGCCGAGCAGGTACAGGTTGCGCCCCGGGTGCAGGTCGCTGATCAGCAGGGTGCCGGTCGGCTTGCGCCCGATCAGCACGCTGTCGCCCGGCTGGACATGGCGCAGGCGCGAGGTCAGCGGGCCGTTCGGCACCTTGATGCTGAAGAACTCGAGCTGCTCCTCCCAGTTCGCGCTGGCGATGGAGTACGCGCGCATCAGCGGGCGCGTCGTGCCGTCCGCCTGCGGGACGTCCAGTCCGATCATCACGAACTGGCCGTTGTCGAAGCGGAAGCCGTCGTCGCGGGTGGTGGTGAAGCTGAAGTAGTCGTCCGTCCAGTGACGGACGTCCAGCACGGTTTCGGTGCCGAAGGCGGAGGACATGGGGAAGGTGGGGGCGCAGCGAAGCGCCCATTTTAAGGCAGCCGCGCCGCGCGTGCCGCACGGGGCCTCAGCGCGGGCCGGGTTCCTCGCGCGGGCGCGCCTTGCGGTCGCCGAGCAGCGCGCTGAGCACGATCGCGATCCCCAGCCCGCTGCCGATCAGGAACAGCACCAGCGCGATCGCCGGATAGCCGAACAGGGTGGTCTTCGCGTCCACCCGCATCATCAGCGCCGAGGCCAGGATCAGCGCCGCGGTCACCAGTCCCGCGGCGATCCGGTTGGCGATCTTCTGCAGGCTTTCCATCAGGTGCGATTCCTCCAGCCCGGTCATGCGCACCTGCAGGCGGTTCTCCGACAGCAGCGACAGCAGGTCGGACACCTTGCGTGGGGCCTCGCGCAGCAGCGCCTGCACCTCGATCGCCTCGCCGGCGAGGTTCGAGGGCGACAGCGAGCGGCGCAGGCGCTGGCGCATCACGTGCTCGAGGTGGTCCTCGACGATGCACTTCATGTCCACGTCCGGATCCAGCAGCGCGGCGACCCGTTCCAGGTTGAGCAGGGTCTTGCCGAGCAGGCTCAGTTCCGGCGGCGTGCGCAGGCCGCAGGCGGTGGAAACCCGTACCAGCTCCAGCATCAGCCGCCCCTCCGAGCGCCCGTGCTGGCTGGCGTGCGCGGCGTAGCGCGCGACCATGTGGCCGATCTCGCGGACGAAGCGTTCGCCGTCGAAATCCTCGAGCCGGGTGCCGAGGTCGATCGCCTCGTTGGCGACTTCCTCGCCGCGCCCGTCCACCGCCGCGAACAACAGCTTGAGCAGGCGCTCGCGCTGCTTGGGCGGCACGTGCGCGACCATGCCGAGGTCGAACAACGCCAGCCGGCCATCGGCGGTGACCAGCAGGTTGCCGGGGTGCGGGTCGGCGTGGATCTCGCCGTAGACGAAGACCTGGTCGAGGTAGCCGCGCATCAGCGCCGAGGCCAGGCCGTCGAGCTTCTGCTCGGTGCGACGCAGGCCGCTCAGTTCGGTGACCTTGGTGCCGACCACGAGCTCCATGGTCAGCACGCGGCTGCGGGTGTAGTCCCAGATCGGCGCCGGCACGTACAGCTCCGGGTATTCGCGGAAGTGCACGCCGAAGCGCACCAGGTTCTCGGCCTCGGCGTGGTAGTCCAGTTCCGCCAGCAACGTCTTCCGGAACTCGTGCACCCAGTCGGCGAAGCGCACGCGGCGGCCGAGGTCGGTCAGCTGGTCGGCGCGGCCGGCGAGGCTGGCGAGCGCGTCGAGGTCGGCGCGGATCGACTCCGCGACCCCCGGCCGCTGGACCTTGACCGCGACGTCGCGTCCGCTGCGCAGCGTCGCCCGGTGCACCTGCGCCAGCGACGCGCAGCCCAGCGGCACTTCGTCGAAGCTGGCGAAGGCCTTGCTCAGGCGTACGCCGAGTTCGTCCTCGACCACCGCGCGCACGGCCTCGAACGGGATCGGCGCGACTTCGTCCTGCATGCGCTCGAGCGCGGCGAGGTAGGACGCGGGCACCATGTCCGGCCGGGTGGACAAGGCCTGTCCGATCTTGACGAAGGCGGGGCCCAGCGCCTCCAGGTCGTTGACGAATTCCTCGGGCTTGCCCTCCGTCGCCGGCGCCTGCTCCGGGTCAGCGGCGTCGAGGTCGAGTCCGGTGAACACGCCCGCGCTGCGGTACTTCAGCAGGAAGCGAAGGATCTGCGCGGTGCGGGCAAGGCCGCTGCTGGGTTCGGTCATGGCGCTGCTCGGCCCTCGGAGGCCTGCAGCCTAGCGACGGGCCCGTCAACGCCGCTTCATCCGCATGCCGGCACGATGGCGGCATGAATGCGCCCGCCGGCACGCTGTGGACGATCGGACATTCCACCCGGCCGTGGCCGGACTTCGTCGCGCTGCTGCGGGAGGCGGGGATCACCTGCCTGGTGGACGTCCGCCGCTTCGCGGGTTCGCGGCGCAATCCGCAGTATTCGCCGGTGGCGATGGGCGAGGCGCTGCCGCAGGCCGGCATCGAGTACCGGCCGATGCCCGAGTTCGGCGGCCGGCGCGCGCCGCAGCCGGATTCCCCCAACGGGGCGTGGCGGGTGGCGGCTTTCCGCGGCTATGCCGACCACATGGCCAGCGCGGAATTCGAGCTCGCGCGCGCGCGCCTGATGCGGCGGGCGGAGGCGGAGCGTTGCGCGGTGATGTGCGCCGAGGCGGTGTGGTGGCGCTGCCACCGGCGGCTGATCGCCGACGATTTCACCGCGCGCGGCTGGCGGGTCCTGCACCTGCTGACGCCCGGCCGCGCCGAGCCGCACCCGCTCAACCCCGCGGCGCGGATGATCGACGGCGTGCTGCGCTATCCGCCGGAGCAGCAGCGGCTGCTGTGACCGGATCGCGCTCAGGCCAGGCCGAACGGCAGGTTGGGCGGGGACACCACGCGCGCGCCGACGCGGTCGCCGCGCAGGAAGCGCCCGCTCAATCGCGATAGCGCCGCAACAGGTCGCCGTAGGCGTCGATCCGGCGGTCGCGCAGGAACGGCCAGATCCGGCGCACGTCCTCGCTGCGGCGCAGGTCGACTTCCGCCAGCACCAGCTCCGGTGCTTCCCCGGCCCTGGCCAGGAATTCGCCCTGCGGGCCGAGCACGTGGCTGGTGCCCCAGAAGTCGATGCCGCTGTTGCCGATCGGCGAGGGCTCGTGGCCGACCCGGTTGCACGACAGCACCGGCAGGCCGTTGGCGACCGCGTGCCCGCGATGGCTGAGGATCCAGGCCTCGCGCTGGCGTTCCTTCTCGGCCCGGTCGTCGTTCGGGTCCCAGCCGATCGCGGTCGGATACAGCAGCAGCTCGGCACCGGCCAGCGCCATCAGGCGCGCGGCTTCCGGATACCACTGGTCCCAGCACACCAGCACGCCGAGACGGCCGACCGAGGTGTCGATCGGGTGGAAGCCGAGGTCGCCCGGGGTGAAGTAGAACTTCTCGTTGAAGCCAGGATCGTCCGGGATGTGCATCTTGCGGTACTTGCCGGCGATCGCGCCGTCGCGCTCCAGCACCACCGCGGTGTTGTGGTAAAGACCGGCGCCGCGGCGCTCGAACAGCGAGGCGACGATCACCACGCCGTGCCGCTTCGCCAGCGCGCCCAGGCGCTCGGTGGTCGGGCCGGGGATCGGCTCGGCCAGCTCGAACTCGCACACGTTCTGGTGCTGGCAGAAGTACGCGCCGTTGTGCAGCTCCTGCAGCAGCACCAGGCGCGCACCCTGCGCCGCGGCGGCGGCGACGCGTTCCTCGATCACGGCGAGGTTCGCCTCCGCGCTGCCGTGGTTGCGCTCCTGCACGAGGGCGACGGGAAGGGTGGCGTTCTTGTTCATCGCACGGGCTCCGCGGGCAAGCGCGGCATTCTAGGTCACCGCCGCTGAAGCGCGCGGCAGCCGCGACGCCGGCATTCCCGGAGGATGTGGAGCGCGGTGCCGGACGCGCCCCGCAACCTCAGTCCACCAGCCCTTGCGGCAACTGCATGGTGATGCAGTGCAGGCTGCCGTTCTGCCAGATCAGCGGGCGGCACGGCACCTGCACGATCTCGCGACCGGGAAAGGCTTCCGCCAGCACGCTCGCCGCGCGCGCGTCGGCAGGATCGTCGTACGCCGGCATCAGCACCGCGCCGTTGACGATCAGGAAGTTGGCGTAGGACGCCGCCAGGCGGCGGCCGGCGTCGTGGATCGGCCGTGGCCAGGGCAGCGGGAACAGCCGGTAAGGCTTGCCGGCGCGGGTGCGCAGGTCCGCCATTTCGGCGGCCATCGCCTGCAACTCGGCGTAGTGCGGATCGGCGGGATCGTCGCAGTCCTGGAACACGATCGCGTCCTCGCCGGCGAAGCGGGCGAGGGTGTCGACGTGGGCGTCGGTGTCGTCGCCCTCGAGGTAGCCGTGGTCCAGCCACAGCACCCGGTCCTGGCGCAGCCAGCCGGCGAGGCGGGCGGACAGCGTGTCCCGGTCCAGGTCCGGGTGGCGCTCGTGCAGGCAGCGCCAGGTGGTCAGCAGGGTACCCGCGCCGTCGGTTTCGATCGCACCACCTTCCAACGCGAAATCAATGGCTTGCCGATCACTCTTGAGAAAAGCTCCAGCTTCGCCCAGGTGCTGGACCAAGGCGTCGTCCTGGCTGGCCTCGAACTTGCCGCCCCAGCCGGTGAAGCGGAAATCGAGCAACCGGAAGCCATCGCCGTCGCGCAAGGTCAGCGGTCCCGAATCGCGCAGCCAGGTGTCGTCGTAGGGCGCGTGCACGAAGCGCACGCGGTCCATGTCGACCCGGTTCGAGCGCAGCCGGGCCTCGGCGTACGTCTGCAGGTCGTCGTCGGCAACGACGATCACGACGTCCTCGAAGCGGGTGATCGCGGCGACCAGGGCGACGTAGGTCTCCTCGACCTCGCCCAGGCGCTCGGCCCAGTCGGTGTCGGCGTGCGGCCAGGCGATCAGGACCGCCGATTGCGGTTCCCATTCGGCGGGAAAGCGGAGCGTGGTGGGGGGCATCGGCGACGTCGCGAACGAAAAGCGGCGGGCATTCTAGCCCGCCGCGTGTCGGCGACAGTCGGTCCGGGCCGAGCGGCGCGGATGCCGGTGGTCAGCGCACCGCCGGCTTCGGCCCCACCTCGTCCTCGCCCGCCTTGTTCGCCACCGCGTCGATCACGCGGTTCTTCTCGAAGTAGACGGTGAAGGCGGGATAGCTCCAGCGGTTGATCGTGGGCCAGGCGCGCTTCTGGCCGCCGCGCGGTTCGAGGCGGCTGGCGGGGGCGCCGAAGCGTGCCTCGACCTGGGCCATGGTCATGCCGCGCGCGGGCAGGGTCATCGACTGCTCTTCCTGGACCCGCTGCACCAGCAGGGTGTCGGCGGAGGCCGCGGCGCTGGCGGCGGTGGCGAGCAGGGCGAGCAGGACGACGGACGTGGTGCGCAGCTTCATGGCGGGCCTCCCCGGTAGGTCGGCCGATTGTAAGCACAGAGCGCGCGCGCGGGCGCGCCACTCCGGAAAACGCCGAAGGCCGCCTCGCGGCGGCCTTCGATGCAACCCGGCAGCCCGGCGCTTGCGCGCAGCGGGCATGCCTTCGTGTTTCAGCGCTGGCGCGCCTTGAAACGCGGGTTGGACTTGCAGATCACGAAGACCTTGCCACGACGGCGGACCACCTTGCAGTCGCGGTGACGGGCCTTCGCCGACTTCAGGGAGGACAGCACCTTCATGACGGAACCTCGGCTACAGATTGGGTGGAAACACGAAGCCCGGCATTGTAGCCGGCTTTTCTCCGCCCATTCAAGCGCTTGCGAAAGGCAGGCGAGGGCGTGGCCGGCCCGCGCACGGCGCGCCCCGATAGAATCGACCGATTCTCCCACAGGGCCCGCCCATGACCGACCCCGCCGCGACCGCCGTCCCCGTGCTCACCATCGACGGGCCGTCCGGCTCGGGCAAGGGCACGATCAGCCGCCTGGTCGCCCGCCGGCTGGGCTGGCACTACCTCGACTCGGGCGCGCTGTACCGGGCGGTCGGCATCGCCGCGGGCTGGAACGACATCGACCTGTCGGACGCCTCCGCGCTGGTCCGCTGCGCCTTCGACACCCGGGTCAGCTTCCTCGACGAGGCCGGGGACGAGCCGCGGGTGCTGGTCAACGAGGTGGACGCGACCAGCGACCTGCGCACCGAGACCGCCGGCGCGGCGGCCTCGGCGATCGCCGCGATCCCCGAGGTCCGGGCCGCCCTGCGCGACCGCCAGCGCGCCTTTCGCCAGCCGCCGGGCCTGGTCGCCGACGGCCGCGACATGGGCACGGTCATCTTCCCGGATGCCGCCCATAAGGTCTTTCTGACCGCCAGTGCCGAGGAACGCGCCGAAAGGCGCTATAAGCAGTTGAAGGACAAGGGGGTTTCCGTTACATTGGCCGGTCTGCTGCGGGAGATCCTCGCCCGCGACGCCCGCGACGCCAGCCGCGCGGTGGCGCCCCTGCGACCGGCCGACGACGCCGTCCGCATCGACACCACCGGCGTGCCGATCGAAGCGGTCGTCGAGCGCGTGCTGGCCTTGCTGCCGGCGCCGGACCGGATCGCCCCTGGCAGAGCAAGCCCCTAGCAGAGCAAGCAAGAACGGCCCGCCGCGATCCCGCGGCGGTCATCCACCAGACCTGGTTGCGTTCCCCGCCGGCCTTTCGCCGGCGACAACCTGCCAACCCAACGGGTGGGCCGATGCGTCGTCCGCACAGCGGCGGCCGCGGCCTGTGTATCCACCAGAGATTTTCCATGACTCCTGCTGCAACCGAATCCTTCGCTGAACTGTTCGAACAGAGCCAGGCCCACATCGCCAAGCTCAAGCCCGGCGCGATCGTCACCGGCACCGTGGTCGACGTGCGTTCCGACGTCGTCGTCATCAACGCGGGCCTGAAGTCCGAAGGCATCGTGCCGATCGAGCAGTTCCGCAACGACGCCGGCGAGATCGACGTGGGCATCGGCGACACCGTCAAGGTGGCGCTGGACTCGCTCGAGAATGGTTTTGGCGAGACCGTGCTTTCGCGCGAGAAGGCCAAGCGCGCGATGGTGTGGGACGAACTCGAGGAAGCGCTCGAGAAGAACGAGACCATCACCGGCCGCATCAGCGGCAAGGTCAAGGGCGGCTTCACCGTCGACATCAAGGACGTCCGCGCGTTCCTGCCGGGCTCGCTGGTCGACGTGCGCCCGGTCCGCGACCCGGTGTACCTGGAAGGCAAGGAGCTGGAGTTCAAGCTCATCAAGCTCGACCGCAAGCGCAACAACGTGGTGGTTTCGCGCCGCGCGGTGGTCGAGTCCGAGCATTCGGAAGAGCGCGAGCAGCTGCTCGAGAAGCTGGTCGAGGGCGCCGTGCTGAAGGGCGTCGTCAAGAACCTGACCGACTACGGCGCGTTCGTCGACCTCGGCGGCATCGACGGCCTGCTGCACATCACCGACATGGCCTGGAAGCGCGTGCGCCATCCGTCCGAGGTGGTGGAAGTCGGCCAGGAGCTCGACGTCCGCGTGCTCAAGTACGACCGCGAGCGCAACCGCGTCAGCCTCGGCCTGAAGCAGCTGGGCGAGGATCCGTGGGACAACATCGGCCGCCGCTACCCGGCCAACACCCGCGTGTTCGGCAAGGTCTCCAACGTCACCGACTACGGCGCATTCGTCGAGATCGAGCCGGGCGTCGAGGGCCTGGTGCACGTGTCCGAGATGGACTGGACCAACAAGAACGTCAACCCGTCCAAGGTCGTGCAGGTCGGCGACGAGGTCGAGGTCATGGTCCTGGACGTGGACGAGGAGCGCCGCCGCATCTCGCTGGGCATCAAGCAGGTCACCTCCAACCCGTGGGAGACCTTCGCCGCGATCCACAAGAAGGGCGACAAGGTCGAGGGCCAGATCAAGTCGATCACCGACTTCGGCATCTTCATCGGCCTGGAAGGCGGCATCGATGGCCTGGTCCACCTGTCCGACATCAGCTGGAACTCGACCGGCGAGGACATCGCCCGCAACTACAAGAAGGGCGACACCCTCGAGGCCGTCGTGCTGGCGGTCGATCCGGAGCGCGAGCGCATCTCGCTGGGCGTCAAGCAACTGGAGCAGGACCCGATGGGCACCTACGTCGCGTCCAACGCGCGCGGTTCCATCGTCCGCGGCAAGGTGAAGGAAGTCGACGCCAAGGGCGCGACGGTCGAGCTCGAGAGCGGCGTGGAAGGCTACATCGCCGCCCGCGACATCGCCCGCGAGCGCATCGACGACGCCTCGCAGCACCTGAAGGTGGGCGACGAGGTCGAGGCCAAGATCATCGGCACCGACCGCAAGAGCCGCCTGATGCAGCTGTCGATCAAGGCCAAGGACGAGGCCGAGACCCAGGAGGCGCTGGCCGAGTACAACCGCGCCGCCGCCGAGGCCTCCAGCGGCACCACCAAGCTCGGCGCGCTGCTGCGCGAGCAGCTCAACAGCAAGTCCGAGTAAGCGACAGCGACAACGCGGCACCCAGGCGACGGCCCGGCGCGCAAGCCGGGCCGTCGTCCTGACGGCGACACGCAGTCCCAGGGCAGGCGATGACCAAGTCCGAACTGATCGAAATCCTCACCCAGCGCCAGGCGCACCTGAAGGCCGAAGACGTCGACCTCGCGGTGAAGGCCCTGCTGGAGATGATGGGCGGCGCGCTGGCCCAGGGCGAGCGCATCGAGATCCGCGGCTTCGGCAGCTTCTCCCTGCATTTCCGCCCGCCACGCACCGGCCGCAACCCGAAGACGGGCGAGGCGGTCGCGCTGCCGGGCAAGCATGTTCCCCATTTCAAGCCGGGCAAGGAGCTGCGCGAACGCGTCAGCCAGGCCATGCCCGCGCCGGCCGAGGACTGAGTCCGTCGGTTCACCGGCCGTGATCCCCGCGCACCACGTCGGCTAAGCTGGCGCCCGGCGAGCGGAACCACGCCGGCCAGGCGGGCGTGTCCGCCTGCACGACGTCCGCGACGGACGCGCCAGGCGCGCGCTCCGGCGCCTTTCATGGAGCGAGCGTCCGGTGACGGCTTTCCTCAACGAGTGGTTCTGGTTCTTCCTGTTGCTGCCCCTGGCGGCGCTGAGCGGCTGGGTCATCGGCCGTCGTGGCGGCGAGCGCCACAGCGACAGCCAGGTCAGCAAGCTGTCGACGACCTACTTCCGCGGCCTGAACTACCTGCTCAACGAGCAGCCGGACAAGGCGATCGAACTGTTCCTGCACATCGCCGAACTGGACAAGGAAACCTTCGAGACCCAGGTCGCGCTCGGCCACCTGTTCCGCCGCCGCGGCGAGGTGGACCGCGCGATCCGCCTGCACCAGGCGCTGGTCGAGCGCCGCGACCTGAGCGACGCGCAGAAGGTGCAGGCACTGCTCGCGCTCGGCGAGGACTACATGAAGTCCGGCCTGCTCGACCGCGCAGAGACCGTGTTCACCGACCTCGCCAGGATCGACCAGCGCGCGCCGCAGGCGCTGCGGCACCTGATCGGCATCTACCAGGCCGAACGCGACTGGCCCAAGGCGATCGAGAACGCGACCCGCTTCGAGGCGGTGACAGGCGAGCCGATGGGGCGGCTGATCGCGCAGTTCGAGTGCGAACTGGCCGAGCGCGAACGCGCGGCCGGCGACCTCGACGGCGCGCGTCGCGCAATCGCGCGCGCGTATGCGGCGGACTCGGCCTCGGTCCGCGCCGGCATGCTGGAAGGACGGATCGAGGTCGAGGCCGGCAACGACGTCGCCGCGATCCGCGCCTTCGAGCGCGCCGCGCGGCACGATCCCGACTACCTGCCCGAGATCCTGCCCGCGTTGCTGGCCTGCTACGACCGGGTCGGCGACACCCCGGGCGCGCGCGCCTTCCTCGCCGAAATGAGCGAGCACTACCGGGGTATCTCGCCGGTGCTCGCGCTGACCCGGCTGGTCGAGGCGGGCGAAGGCGTCGGCGCGGCCCGCGCCTACCTCGCCCAGCAGCTGAAGGACCGGCCGTCGGTGCGCGGCGAGGCGGCGCTGATCGACCTGACCCTCGCCGAGGGCGCCGACCCCGCCGCGACCCTGCACGACCTCAAGCACATCACCGACCAGTTGCTGGTGCGCAACCCGAGCTACCGCTGCAGCCGCTGCGGCTTCGGCGCGCGCAGCCACCACTGGCAATGCCCCAGTTGCAAGGAATGGGGCACGATCAAGCCGCTGCTGAACTACGCGGTGGTGTGAACATGCCGCCGTCCGGCTGGCTGCCCTGGGCCGGCGTCGCCTTCGTCGTCGCCTGCGCCGGCACCTGGCTGGCGCGCCGTTACGCGCTGCGCCGCCGGCTGATCGACCAGCCCGGGGAACGCCGCAGCCACCAGGTCGCCACGCCGCGCGGCGGCGGCGTCGCGATCGTGCCGGCGGTGCTGCCGCTGCTCGCGTGGCTCGCGTGGCGAACGCCGGCGGAACGCCCCTTGTTCGTCGCGATCGCCGCCGGCCTGCTGCTGGTGGCGGGGATCGGCTGGCTCGATGACCACCGCCCGTTGTCGCCGTGGCTGCGGCTGGGCGTGCACGCGCTGGCGTCGGCCTGCCTGGCCTGCGGGATCGCGCCGGACGCGGGCCTGGCAGGTGCCTTGCTCGCGTTTGCCGCCGCTATGGCCCTGACCAACGTGTGGAACTTCATGGACGGCATCGACGGGCTGGCGGCCAGCCAGGCGCTGCTGGTCGCGAGCGCCTGCGCGCTGTGGGCGGGCGGCGGTGCGGTCGCGCTGCTGGCCGTCGCGTTGGCGGCCGCCTGCGCCGGCTTCCTGCCCTTCAACCTGCCGCCCGCGCGGATCTTCCTCGGCGACGTCGGCAGCGGCGCGCTCGGCTTCCTGGTGGCCGCGTTGCTGGCCATGCTCGCGCCGCGGGACTGGGCGACGGCGTCGCTGCTGCTGTTGCCGATATCCGCCTTCGTTCTCGATGCCGGCTTCACGCTGGCGTCGCGCATCCGCGCGGGGGAGCGCTGGTGGTTGCCGCACACCAGCCACGCCTACCAGCGCTGGACGCGGCGGCTGGGCCGACATGGCCCGGTCACGGCGGCCTACGCAGCATGGACCCTGGGCGCGTCCCTGCTGATGCTGGCCGGCAAGGAGGCGGGCGCTGCGTTTACAATGCCGGTCCTCGCCGGCTGCGGCCTGGCGGGGGCAGCCGCATGGACCCGGCTGCGCGCACTGCAACCCTCCGGAGACAGGGAATGACCCGTTGGAAGGATCGCGTGACCCACGGCCTGCCCAGGCTGGCGGTCACCATGCACGACCTGTTCATGGTCTGGGCCGCGTGGCTCGGCCTGCACTACCTGCGCTTCGCCTTCTCCACCACGCCGCAGCCGTTCGTGCCCTGGTCCACCGAGGTGGCGATGGTGCTGACCGCGCAGGGCCTGGTGTTCTGGCGGGTCGGCCTGTACCGCGGCCTGTGGCGCTTCGCCAGCGTTCCCGACCTGATCAACATCCTCAAGGCCTGCCTGTTCGGCCTGCTGGCGATCGTCGCCACCCTGTTCCTGTACAACCGGCTGGACCTGGTGCCCCGCTCGGTGCTGGTGCTGTACCCGATCGTGCTGACCGCGCTGCTGGGCATGCCGCGCCTGGCCTACCGGGCGTGGAAGGATGTCCAGCTCGCGCATTCGGGCCAGGCCGCGCTGCGCGTCCTGATCCTCGGTGCCGGCCGCGCCGGCGAGGCGCTGGTGCGCGATCTGCGCCGGACCGGCGCCTACCATCCGGTCGGCTTCCTGGACGATGCGCCCAGGCTGCGCGGCACCGATCTCCAGGGCCTGCCCGTGCTCGGCCGGATCGACGAGGTGGGCCGGATCGCGCCGGAAGTGGCCGCGCAGCTGCTGGTGATCGCGATGCCGTCGCTGGGTGCGCAGGAAATGCGCCGGATCGTCGCTTCCTGCGAGCGTACCGGGCTGCCATTCCGCACCGTGCCACGGCTGGACGACCTGCTGGAAGGCCGCTCGCTGCCGGGCGACCTCAAGGAAGTGGCGATCGAGGACCTGCTCGGCCGGCTGCCGGTCACTCCGGACTGGAAGGCGATCCGCGGCTGGCTGGGCGGCCGCAGCGTGCTGGTGACCGGTGCCGGCGGTTCGATCGGTTCCGAGCTCTGCCGCCAGTGCGCGCGCCACGGCGCCGGCCGGATCGCCCTGGTCGAGATGGATGAGCTCGCGCTGACCCGGATGCAGTCCGAACTGGCCCAGCACTTCCCGCAGGTGCAGTGCGTGCCGGTGCTGGGCGACTGCGGCGATCCCGCGGTGATCGGCCACGCGCTCGCCCTGGCCGAACCGGAAGCGGTGTTCCACGCGGCGGCCTACAAGCAGGTGCCGCTGTTGCAGAGCCAGCTGCGCGAGGCGGTGCGCAACAACGTGCTGGCGACCGAGACCGTCGCCCGCGCCAGCCAGGCGGCGGGCGTGGCGACCTTCGTGCTGATCTCCACCGACAAGGCGGTGGACCCGGTCAACGTGCTCGGCGCGACCAAGCGCTTCGCCGAAATGGCCTGCCAGGCGGTGATCGATCCGCAGGTCACTCGCTCGGTGACCGTGCGCTTCGGCAACGTGCTCGACTCGGCCGGGAGCGTGGTGCCGCTGTTCCGCGAGCAGATCCGCCAGGGCGGTCCGGTGACGGTCACCGATCCGGAAGTCACCCGCTACTTCATGACCATTCCCGAGGCCTGCCAGCTGATCCTGCAGGCGGCCGCCTTCGGGGCCCAGCAGGTGGTGTACACCCTGGACATGGGCGAGCCGGTGCCGATCCGCATGCTCGCCGAGCAGATGATCCGCCTGGCCGGCAAGGTGCCGGAACAGGACATCGCGATCGTCTACACCGGCCTGCGGCCCGGCGAGAAGCTGCACGAAAACCTGTTCCACGCGGACGAGCGTTATCGCCCGACCTCGCACCCGAAGATCCTGCAGGCGGAAGCCCGCGCGATCTCGGCCGAGCACGTGGTGGCGGCGAGTGAACGCCTGCGTGACGCGGTGGCCCGTTACGATCTGGAGGAACTGTCCCGCCTGCTGCGCGACGCGGTTCCGGACTTCGTCCCGAGCGAACGCGCGCCCCAGGCGGCTTCGGCGACCGTGGTCGCCTTCCCCGCACGTCAGGCACGGAAGAATTCATGACATCAGCGCCGTCAGGTCCATCCCCCCGCATCCGCAAGGCCGTTTTCCCCGTCGCCGGACTCGGCACCCGGTTCCTTCCGGCGACCAAGACCGTTCCCAAGGAAATGCTGCCGGTGATCGACCGGCCGCTGATCCAGTACGCCGTGGACGAGGCGATCGAAGCAGGCTGCGACACCCTGGTGTTCGTGACCAACCGCTACAAGCATGCGGTAGCGGACTATTTCGACAAGGCCTATGAGCTCGAGCAGAAGCTGGAGCGCAGTGGCAAGACCGAGCAACTGGAACTGGTGCGCAGCGTGCTGCCCGACGGCGTGCGCGCGGTGTTCGTCACCCAGGCCGAGGCGCTGGGGCTGGGCCACGCGGTGTTGTGCGCCAAGCCCGTCATCGGCGACGAACCCTTCGCGGTGGTGTTGCCGGACGACCTGATCTGGAACCGGGGGCCCGGCGCACTGAAGCAGATGGCCGACCTCGCGGAGAAGACGGGGTCCAGCGTGCTGGCGACGCAGAACGTCAAGCGCGAGAAGACCGGCAGCTACGGGATCGCGGCGACCGAGGACTTCGAGGGGCGGCATGGCCGGATCACCGCGATCGTCGAGAAGCCGGTCCCCGATGAAGCGCCCAGCACCCTGGCAGTGGTCGGCCGCTACGTGCTGTCGCCGCGTATCTTCGAACTGCTGGAACGCACGACGCCGGGCGCCGGGGGCGAGATCCAGCTGACCGATGCGATCTCCGCGCTGCTCGCGGAGGAGCCGGTGCTGGCCTACCGTTTCCAGGGCACGCGCTTCGATTGCGGCACCCATATCGGTCTCGTTGAAGCCACCATCCGTTTCGCGCTCGACCACGAAACGCTGAGCGATGCCGCGCGGGACATGATGCAGAAGGCGCTCGCGGAACTCGGCGTCATCGAACTCACCTGACTCGGCTGCCGCCGGGACAGGCGGGGTTCGGGCACGTCGCTGCGGAACAGGCGGCCTGCTAGGCTGGCGAAGCCGCCGACCGGGTTCCTGCCGCATGCCCGCAGTCCAGAGCTACTACCGCGCGACCGCACCCGTCCTGGAATTCGGGCCGCCGCTGCGCGGACGAAACGACGCGCGGATCTGCGTCGTGGGCGGGGGATTCGCCGGCCTCAACACGGCGCTCGGGCTGGCCGAGCGCGGCGTCCGCGACGTGGTCCTGCTGGAGGCCGAACAGGTCGGCTTCGGCGCGTCGGGGCGCAACGGCGGCTTCGTCTTCGGCGGATTCTCGCGCGGCGAGGACGCGCTGCTGCGCGAACTCGGCCCGCAACGCGCGCGCGCGCTCTACGCGGGCACCACCGACGCGGTGGAATGCATCCGTCGCCGCATCGACCGCTACGCGATCGCCTGCGAGCGCACCGAGGCGGGCGTGGTCTGGGCGAACTGGTTCCGCGATCCGGAGGTGCTGCGCGCGCGCCAGCGCCTGCTCGCCGACCACTACGGGGTCGACTGGCAGTGGCTGCCGCAGGACGCGTTGCGCGAGCGGATCCGCAGCGCGCGCTACCACGACGGCCTGTTCGAACCGCAGGCCTTCCACTTCCACCCGCTCCGCTACGCGCAGGGCATCGCGGCGGCGGCGGCGGGGCAGGGGGTGGCGGTGCACGAACGCTCGCCCGCGATCGCGCTGGAGCGCGCGGGGTCGGGCTGGCGCGTGCGCACCCCGGAGGGCGCGGTGGAAGCGCAGTCAGTCGTGCTCGCCTGCGGCGGCTATCTCGCCGGGCTGCGGCGCGACGTCGACGCGGGCGTGCTGCCGATCGCGACCTATGTGATGGTGACCGAACCGCTCGGCGCGCGCATGCGCGAGATCCTGGCGACCGGCGCCGCGGTCTACGACACCCGCTTCGCCTTCGACTACTACCGGCCGCTGCCGGACACGCGCCTGCTCTGGGGCGGGCGGATCTCGGTGCTCGATCGCTCGCCGCGCGCGGTGGAGCGGCTGCTGTATCGCGACCTGCTCAAGGTCTTCCCGCAGCTCGGTGGCGTGCGCATCGACCATGCCTGGTCGGGGCTGATGAGCTACGCCCGCCACCAGATGCCGGAACTCGGCGAGATCGCGCCGGACCTGTGGCTGGCGCAGGCCTTCGGCGGTCACGGCGTCGCACCGACGACCTTCGCCGGCGAGCTGGTGGCTTCCGCGATTGCCGATGGCGACACGCGCTGGCGCGAGCTGTCGGACTACGGCCTGGTGTCCGCGTTCAAGCCCGCCGGCTTCGTCGCCGCCCAGCTCGGCTACTGGTGGGCCGAGTTCAAGGACGCGTGGAAGGACGCGCGCGAGCGGCACGGGGGCTGACGGAAGAACGGCGCCACGCAGGCGCCGTCCTTCGTCGCATTCCGGGCGGGGCCGGCTACAGCGCCTCGAAGATCCCGGCCGCGCCCATGCCGGTGCCGATGCACATCGTCACCATGCCGTACTTCTGCCGGCGCCGGCGCAGGCCGTGGACGATCGTCGCCGTGCGCACCGCGCCGGTCGCGCCGAGCGGATGGCCGAGCGCGATGGCGCCGCCCAGCGGGTTGACCTTGTCCGGGTCGAGTTCGCTGTCGCGGATCACCGCCAGCGCCTGCGCGGCGAAGGCCTCGTTGAGCTCGATCCAGTCGAGCTGGTCCTTGGTGAGTCCCGCCTGCTTCAGCGCCTTCGGGATCGCCGCGATCGGACCGATGCCCATCACCTCCGGCCGCACGCCGGCGACCGAGAAGCTGACGAAACGCGCCAGCGGGGTCAGCCCGTAGTCCTTGATCGCCTGCTCGGACGCGAGCAGCACCGCGCCCGCGCCGTCCGACATCTGCGAGCTGTTGCCGGCGGTCACGCTGCCGCCGAACTGCGCGTTGCGGAACACCGGCCTGAGCTTCGCGAGGCCCTCGGGCGAGGTATCGGGGCGCGGGCCCTCGTCGGTGTCCACCAGGGTCTTCTTCAGCCGGATCGTGTTGCCGGCGAGGTCGGGCAGGTGGGCGACGACCTCGAACGGGCTGATCTCGTCGCGGAACTCGCCGGCCTGGATCGCCGCCAGCGCCTTGCGGTGCGAGGCCAGCGCGAACGCGTCCTGGTCCTCGCGCGAGACCTTCCATTCCTCGGCGACCTTCTCGGCGGTGATGCCCATGCCGTAGGCGATCGCGACGTTCTCGTCGCGGGCGAACACCTGCGGGCTGAGCGCGACCTTGTTGCCCATCATCGGCACCATCGACATCGACTCGGTCCCGCCGGCGAGCACCAGGTCGGCGTTGCCGAGGCGGATCTGGTCGGCGGCCAGCGCGACCGCCTGCAGGCCGGAGGAGCAGAAGCGGTTGATGGTCTGCGCGGCGATCGTGTTCGGCAGGCCGGCCAGCAGCACGCCGATGCGCGCCACGTTCATGCCCTGCTCGGCCTCGGGCATCGCGCAGCCGATCACCGCGTCCTCGATGCGGGTCGGGTCGATCCCCGGCGCCTGCGCGACCACGCTGCGCAGCGCGTGCGCCAGCAGCTCGTCGGGGCGGGTGTTGCGGAACACGCCGCGCGGCGCCTTGCCGACCGGGGTGCGGGTGGCGGCGACGATGTAGGCGTCCTGGATTTGCTTCGTCATGGTGTAGTTCCTGCTCTGGCGCCGGTCAGGCGCGCTTCGATTCGGCCCGGGACTCAGTTCCGCAGGGGTTTGCCGGTCTTGAGCATGTGCGCGATCCGCTCCTGGGTCTTGGGCATCTGCGCCAGCGCGACGAAGTGCTCGCGCTCCAGGCGCAACAGCCAGTCCTCGTCGACGATCGCACCGCGGTCGACCTCGCCGCCACAGATCACGGTGGCGATGCGCGAGGCGATCTCGTAGTCGTGCGACGAGATGAAGCGGCCCTCGAGCATGTTGACCAGCATCATCTTGAAGGTCGCGATGCCCACGTCGCCGGCGACCTGCACCCGGCGGGCGGGCAGGGGCGGGCGGTAGCCTCCCTCGGCGAGCGCGCGCGCATTGGCCTTGGCCACGTGCAGCAGTTCGTGCGCATTGAACACGACCGGGTCGCTGTCGCGCGCCAGCTTCAGGTGCTTCGCCTCCAGCGCGGACGTCGATACCTTTGCCATCGCCACGCTCTCGAACGCGGTCTTGAGCTGGGCGAACACATCGCCGCCCGGGCCGGCCGCTTCGGAAGCGCGCACCGCGAATTCCTTCAGGCCGCCGCCTGCCGGCAGCAGGCCGACGCCGGCCTCGACCAGGCCAACGTAGCTCTCCAGTCCGAACACCGTGCGCGCCGCGTGCATCTGGAACTCGCAGCCGCCACCGAGCGCGAGCCCGCGCACCGCCGCGACCACTGGCACCAGCGCGTACTTGATGCGCTGGCTGGTGGCCTGGAAGTTGGCGACCATCGCCTCGAAGCCGGCCACGTTGCCCGCCTGCAGCAGGCCGAGCGCGCCTGCCAGGTCGGCGCCTGCGGAGAACGGTTCCTTCGGCTGCCAGATCACCAGGCCGCGGAAGTCGCGCTCGGCGATGCCGATCGCCTCCTGCAATCCGTCCAGCACCTGGTCGTTGACCGTGTGCAGCTTGGTCTTGAAGCCGACCACGGCGATGTCGTCGCCGTCGTCCGCCCACATCCGCACCCCGTCGTTCTCGAACACGGTGCGGCCGTGGCCGAACTTCTCGCCCAGCAGCGGGTCCGGGAAGCGCTGGCGCGCGTACACCGGGTTCTCCGAGCGCGGCACCGGCTTGTTACGCGCCGGGCTGTAGCTGCCGACGCTGCCGTGCACCTCGCTGCGGCCGTCGAACACCCAGTCGGGCAGCGGCGCGTCGCTCATCGCCTTGCCGGCGACGATGTCCTCGGCGATCCATTCGGCGACCTGCTTCCAGCCCGCCGCCTGCCAGGTCTCGAACGGACCGGTGGACCAGCCGTAGCCCCAGCGCATGGCGAAGTCCACGTCGCGGGCGGTGTCGGCGATGTCCTTCAGGTGGAAGGCGCTGTAGTGGAAGGTGTCGCGGAAGATCGACCACAGGAAGCGCGCCTGCGGATGCGCGCTGGCGCGCAGCGCGGCGAACTTCCTGGCCGGATCCTTCTCCTTGAGCAGGCCGGCGACCTCCGGGTCGAGCTCGCCGGCGAGCGGGCGGTAGTCCTGTTGCGCGAGGTCGAGCACCAGGATGTCCTTGCCGCGCTTGGTGTAGAAGCCCGCGCCCGTCTTTTGCCCGAGCGCGCCTTTCTCGACCAGCGCCGCCAGCCACTTCGGCGCCTGGAAGTAGCGGTGCCAGGGATCCTCCGGCAGGGTGTCGTGCATGGTCCGGATGACGTGGACCATGGTGTCCAGGCCGACCACGTCGGCGGTGCGGTAGGTCGCAGACTTGGGCCGGCCGATCGCCGGGCCGGTCAGCGCGTCGACGGTGTCGAAGCCGAGCCCGCACTCGGTGGTGTGGTGCATCGCCGCCAGCAGCGAGAACACGCCGATCCGGTTGCCGATGAAGTTCGGGGTGTCGCGCGCGATCACCACGCCCTTGCCCAAGGTGGTGGTGAGGAAGGCCTCCAGGCCGTCCAGCACCGCCTGGTCGGTGTGCCTGGACGGAATGAGTTCGGCCAGGTGCATGTAGCGCGGCGGGTTGAAGAAGTGCACGCCGCAGAAGCGGTGGCGCAGTTCCTCCGGCAGCACGTCGGCCAGCGCGTCGATGCCGAGGCCCGAGGTGTTGCTGGCCAGCACCGCGTGCGCCGGCACGAACCGCGCGATCCTGCGGTACAGGTCCTGCTTCCAGTCCATCCGCTCGGCGATCGCCTCGATCACGAGATCGCAGCCGCGCAGCAGCTCCAGCCCGGTCTCGTAGTTGGCGGGCACGATCCGCTCGGCGAGCGCCTTGTCGGCGAGCGGGGCGGGGCTCAGCTTCGCCAGGTTGGCGATCGCCTTGTTGACGATGCCGTTGGGGTCGCCTTCCTTCGCGGGCAGGTCGAACAGCACCGTGTCCACGCCCGCGTTGGTCAGGTGGGCGGCGATCTGCGCGCCCATGACGCCGGCGCCGAGGACGGCGGCGCGGCGGACAAGCAGTTTCTGAGACATGGGGTGTAAGTCCTTGAAATTCTGAAAGAAGTGCCCGGGAAGGGCCTTACGACTGGAAACCGGCCGCGGCGAACCGGATCAGCTCCCGCGCCGCCCGCGCCCGGTGGGCGGCCTCGCTGCTGCCCGCGGGCCGCTTGATCAGGCCGAAGTCGGCCATCGCGTAGGTCAGCGCGCCGGCGAGGAAGTCCAGCCGCCAGTACAGCTCCTCCTTGCTCAGCTGCGGCAGGCAGGCGGCGATCGCCCGGGCGAAGTCGCGCAGCACGTGCCCGTACTGGTCGGACAGGAACTTGCGCAGGCTGTCGTTCTTCTCGGCGTAGGCGCGGGCGATCACGCGGATGAAGGCGCCGCCGCCGTGGCGGTCCTGGGCCATCGCCAGCGCAGGTTCGACGAACGCGGCAAGGATGGGCTCGAGCTCGCCCGGATGCTCGGCCATCGCGGCCTTGAGCGCGGCCAGGCGGCGCGCGCTCATCTCGTCCATGCGCCGGCGGAAGACCTCGTTGACGAGGTTTTCCTTGCTGCCGAAGTGGTAGTTCACGGCGGCGATGTTGACATCGGCGCGGCTGGTGACCTGGCGCAGCGAGGTGCCGGCAAAGCCGTGCTGGGCGAACAGCTCCTCGGCGGCGCCGAGGATGCGATCCTTGGTGGAGAAGGGGGCGGAAGCCGGCATCGAACGGGGCCTGATCAAACGTTTGTTTGGATGCTAGGCCTGCCGGCGGCGATCGTCAAACCGGTCGGCGCGGAGTCATGCAGTCCCCCCGCGCGATCCGCTAGAATCACCGCAGCCATATCGGCTAAACCCGCGTCCACACGCGGGTTTTTCTGTTATCCTCGGGCCTCGGGGCACCACACCCGCGACCCGCCTACCGGAGAAATTTCCCATGGCGCTGGAGCGCACCCTGTCGATCGTCAAGCCCGATGCCGTCGCCAAGAACGTCATCGGCGAGATCTATTCGCGTTTCGAAAAGGCCGGCCTCAAGGTTGTCGCCGCGAAGATGAAGCACCTCTCCAGGCAAGAAGCCGAAGGCTTCTACGCCGTGCACCGCGAGCGGCCGTTCTTCAAGGCGCTGGTCGAGTTCATGATTTCGGGCCCGGTGATGATCCAGGTGCTGGAAGGCGAGGGCGCGGTGCTCAAGAACCGCGAGCTGATGGGCGCGACCAACCCGAAGGAAGCGGCGGCCGGCACCATCCGCGCCGACTTCGCCGATTCGATCGACGCCAACGCCGTGCACGGTTCCGACTCGCTGGAGAACGCGGCGATCGAGATCGCCTACTTCTTCCCGGCGACCGACGTCTACGCCCGCTGATCGCCATCCAATGAACGACACGCGCGCCATCGCCATCGAACTCGCCCCCGCGCAGGCCGCGGGCGATGCGCGCGCGCCTGTCGCGCGCGCGGCCGCCGTGCAATCGGGCAAGACCAACCTGTTCGACCTCGACCGTGCCGGCCTGGAGCGCTTCTTCGAGGAGGAGCTGGGCGAGAAGAAGTTCCGCGCCCACCAGGTGATGAAGTGGATCCATCACCGCTACGTCACCGATTTCAGCGACATGACCGACCTCGGCAAGGCGCTGCGCGCCAAGCTAGAGGAGCGCGCCGAGGTGCGCGTGCCGCAGCTGGTGTTCGACAAGGCGTCCGCCGACGGCACCCACAAGTGGCTGCTCGGCATGGACGCGAAGAACGCGATCGAGACGGTCTACATCCCCGACAAGGGGCGCGGCACGCTGTGCGTGTCCTCGCAGGTGGGCTGCGCGCTCAACTGCGGCTTCTGCTCGACCGCGACCCAGGGCTTCAACCGCAACCTGTCCACCGCCGAGATCATCGGCCAGGTGTGGGTGGCCGCGCGCCACCTCGGCAACGTGCCCCACCAGCAACGCCGCCTCACCAACGTGGTGATGATGGGCATGGGCGAGCCGCTGGCGAACTTCGACAACGTCGTGCGCGCGATGAGCATCATGCGCGACGACCTCGGCTACGGGCTGGCCAACAAGCGGGTCACCCTGTCCACCGCCGGCATGGTCCCGCAGATCGACAAGCTCGGCGAGGTCAGCGACGTCTCGCTCGCGGTGTCGCTGCACGCGCCGTTCGACGAACTGCGCAGCGAGCTGATGCCGATCAACCGCAAGTACCCGATCGCCACCCTGATGGACGCCTGCGTGCGCTACGCGCGGCGCAAGCCGGGCACCTCGGTGACCTTCGAATACACCCTGATGAAGGGCGTCAACGATCAGGCCGAGCACGCGCGCGGCCTCGTCGCGCTGATGCGCGCCTTCGATCGCGCCGCGCAGATGAAGGGCGCGGCCAAGGTCAACCTGATCCCGTTCAACCCGTTCCCGGGCACCCGCTTCGAGCGCCCGGACGAGGCCGCGATCCGCGCCTTCCAGAAGCTGCTCAACGACGCCGGCATGATCGCGCCCGTGCGCAGGACCCGCGGCGACGACATCGACGCCGCCTGCGGCCAGCTCAAGGGCCAGGTGATGGATCGCACCCGCCGCCAGGCGGAATTCCGCAAGCGGCTGGACGCGCAGGGAATCAACGATGCCGCAGCGTAGGGGGGGCTTGCCGGCCGCGGCGATCGCGTTGTCCGGCCTGGCGCTGCTGGCGTCCGCCTGCTCGCGCCTGACCTTCGTCAAGCCCAAGCTCGAGCGCGGCGAGTTCACCCAGGTCGCGCCCACCTACGAGGTGCACGAAACCGAGGCGGACCGGCGCCGGATGGCGGCCGCCCGGGCGGTCGCCGCGGCCCAGGTGCTGCTGCGGGCCGGCGACCTGGATGGCGCCGGGCGCCAGGCCCGCGCCGCCGCCGACGCCGATCCGACCCTGGCCGAGGCCCATACCCTGCTGGCGCTGGTCGCCAGCGGGCGCGGCGACAGCGCCCGTGCCGGCGATGAATACGCCAAGGCGATGCGGCTCGCGCCGGACCGCGGCGCCACCCTCAACAACTACGCCGCCTGGCTGTGCGCGAACGGGCGCGCGGCGGAATCGTTGCCGTTCTTCGACCGTGCCGTGGCCGACCCGCACTACGCGACCCCGGCGGCGGCCCTGGCCAATGCCGGCGCCTGCGCGCTGACCGCCGGCCAGCCCGGACGGGCCGATCGCGACCTGCGGCGCGCGCTCGAACTCGACCCCGACAACGCGGTCGCGCTCGCATCGCTGGCGCAAAGCGAATATCGTGCAGGGCGCTACTTCCAGGCGCGCGCCTTCTCCGAGCGCCGTCTCGCGGCTGCACCAGCGACGGCGGAAGTGCTGGAACTCGCGTCACAGATCGAGCAAAAGCTGGGCGACACGGCTGCGGCCGCTCGCTATGTTCAACGCTTGAAGGCGGAATTCCCCGCGTCGCGGGCGGTTCCCCCGGGGGATGCAGGGCAGTGACTGATCAGGCGAACTGGATCGTGCCGGAAGGCGATCGCGGTTGCGGTCGTCGTCTCCGTCAGGCGCGCGAAGCCGCGGGTCTCACCCAGGCCGACGTGGCCGCGCGCCTGAAAATGCCGGTGCGGGTGGTGAACTCGCTCGAGGAGGAAGACTGGAGCCGCCTCGGCGCCCCGGTCTTCGTGCGCGGCCAGCTGCGCAGTTATTCGCGCCTGCTCGGCCTGACCACCGCGCCGATGGTGGCCGCCGCCGGCGTCGCCACGGTCGAGCCGCCGGTGCTGACCCCGCGCACCTACACGCCGCCGATGCGGCGCTTCGCCGAACAGGCCGCGCGGCGCCTGGTCTACATCGTCATCACCGCCGCGATCGCGGTACCGGTGTGGCTGGCCACCCGGCCGCACCTGGGCACCGTTGCCCGCGACGCCGCGCCGCTGGACGTGCCGGCGGTCGGCGACACCACCCCCGCGCACGCCGGCCCCGCGGCGCAGTCGCCGCGGCCGCTGGTGGCCTCGATCGCCGCGCTGCCGGCGGCGCCGGAAACGCAGGACGCGCCGACCCTCGCCCTGCGCCTGCACGGCGACAGCTGGGTGGAAGTGACCGGCCGCGACGGCACGGTGCTGGAGCAGGGCCTGCTGCACGCGGGCGCGCAACGCGCCTGGCCGGTCGACGACGTGGGCACGGTCGTGCTCGGCGACGCCACTGCCGTGGACGTGCTGCGCGAAGGCAAGCAGTTGGACCTCGCCGCGTTCCGGCGAGCGAACGTCGCGCGCTTTACGGTATCCTCTGACGGTTCCCTCGCGCCTGCCGCTGACTGACCCCGTCGGCGATCCGCCCGGGTCGCGGGGGCTGTCCCTCCACCGTTTCCACCGGCCACGGCCGGTCACGAGGCAGCGCACGGCATGGCAATCGACGACCTGCTCGACGAGCACGAACAAGGCGAACGCGTCCGCCAGTGGCTGCGCGACAACGGCGCGGGCCTGATCGGCGGCGTGCTGATCGGCCTGGCCGCGATCGGCGGCTGGCAGTGGTGGCAGAAGCAGCAGGCCCAGCAGCGCGTCGAGATCGCCGGCCGCTACGCCGCGGTCGGCCACAGCATCGACGCGAAGAAGCTTGACGAGGCGCAGGCGCAGGTCGCCAAACTGCCCCAGGGCGTGTACGCGGCGCTGGCCGCGCTGGACCTGGCCAAGGCCCAGCTCGAGGCCGGCAAGCGCGACGCCGCGATCGCCACCCTGCGCAACGCCAAGATCGAGGACCCGGCCCTGGCTGCGGTCGCCAACACCCGCCTGGCCCAGTTGCTGGTGGACGCGGGCAAGGCGCGCGATGCGCTCGCGCTGCTGCCGGCCGACAGCACCAACGCGGCGATCCAGCAGGTCCGCGGCGACGCGCTGTTCGCCCTCGGCCAAGCCGCGCAGGCGCGCGACGCCTACCAGAAGGCGCTGACCCACATGGACGTCGCCGCGCCGCAGCGCCGCCTGGTCGAACTCAAACTGTCCCAGGCCGGCGGCATGCCGGCCAAGCCCGAGGCCCGCTCCTGATGAAGCCCGCCCCCACGCGCAAGCGGCCGCAACTGGCCGCCGTCCTCCTGCTGTCCGCGACCGTCGCGCTGGCAGGCTGCAGCACGATAAAGGGCTGGTTCGACGGCAAGGAGAAGGAGTCGCCGCAGGCCCCGGCGGAGCTCGTCGACATCGCGCCCAGCGTGACCGTCACCCGCCTGTGGACAGCCGACGCCGGCAAGGGCGAAGGCCGCCTCGGCGCGCGCCAGGGCCCGGTGGTCGCGGACGGCCGTGTGTACGCCGCCGCGGTGCGCGGCGGCATCACCGCCTTCGACCTGCAGACCGGCAAGCCGGTCTGGCACCACGACTCGGAGCTGGCGCTCGCCGGCGGTCCCGGCGCGGGCGACGGCCTGGTCGCCGCCGGCAGCCTCGAGGGCGACGTGCTCGTGCTCGACGCCGCGACCGGCGCCGAAAAGTGGACCGCCAAGGTCAACAACGAGATCATCGCGCCGCCGGTGATCGGGCAGGGCATGGTCCTGGTCCGCTCGAACGATGGCCGGGTCACCGCCTTCGACGCCGCCAGCGGCGAGCGCCGCTGGTTCTGGAACCACGAGCTGCCCAACCTGACCGTGCGCGGGAACGACGGCGTGCTGCTCGGTCCCGGCTTCGTCTTCGTCGGCAACGACGACGGCACCATGACGGCGCTGGCGCTGGCGGACGGCCGCCCGCTGTGGGACGCCACGATCGGCGAAGCCGAGGGCCGCACCGAACTCGAGCGCATGGCCGACGTGGACGGCACCCCGGCGCTCGACGGCACCATCCTGTTCGCCAGCAGCTACAAGCGCAAGACCACCGCGGTCGACGGCCCCAGCGGCCGCGTGTTGTGGCAGCACGATGCCGGTGGTCCGGGCCGGGTCGCCGTCTCCGGGGCGAGCGTGCTGGTCACCAGCCCGGACGGCGTGGTGTGGGCGCTCGATAAGTCCGGCGGCGGCGCGTTCTGGCAGCAGGACAAGCTGAAGAACCGCGGTGTCAGCGCGCCGGCGGTGCAGGGCGACTATGCCGTGGTCGGCGACTTCCAGGGCTACCTGCACTGGCTGAAGCTGGAGACCGGCGAGTTCGCCGCGCGCGCGCGCGTCGACGACGCCGTGCGCGCCGCGCCGGTGGTCGCCGACGGCATCCTCGTGGTCCAGGACATCGGCGGCGAACTGAGCGCGTTCCGCCTGGCGCAGTAACCGGACCGGGAGTCGGCAGCGGGCAGCCGCGCGCGCGGCCCGGCACCGGCGGAAAACGGCGCGCCCGGTGCGCGCCTGCTAGCTTTTGACGTCCCATTCCCGCCATTCCCGGACCGCTTCGCCATGCTCCCCCTCGTCGCCCTGGTCGGCCGCCCCAACGTGGGCAAGTCGACCCTGTTCAACGCGCTCACGCGCACCCGCGACGCGCTGGTGCACGACGCGCCGGGCGTCACTCGCGACCGCCAGTACGGGGTGTGCCGGATCGATCCCGCGCGTCCGTTCGTGGTGGTGGACACCGGCGGGATCGCCGGCAGCGAGGAAGGCCTGGCCGGCGCCACCGCGCGCCAGTCGCGGGCCGCGGCGGAGGAGGCGGACCTCGTCCTGTTCATCGTCGACGGCCGCGAGGGTCCCTCCGCGCTGGACGACGAGATCCTGGCCTGGCTGCGCAAGGTCGACACGCCGATCTTCCTGGTCGTCAACAAGATCGACGGCATCGACGCGCGCGCCGCGCTGGCCGAGTTCGCGCGCTACGGTTTCCGCACCGTGCTCGGGGTATCGTCCGCGCACCGCCAGGGTCTCGACGCGCTGCTCGCGCAGGCGCTGGCGGCGCTGCCGGAGGACGGCGACGCGCCGGTCCTGGACGAGGACCCGGAGCGCATCCGCATCGCCTTCGTCGGCCGCCCCAACGTCGGCAAATCGACCTTGGTCAACCGCCTGCTGGGCGAGGAGCGGATGATCGCGTCCGACGTGCCGGGCACCACCCGCGACTCGATCGCGGTGGACCTGGAGCGCGACGGCCGCAAGTACCGCCTGATCGACACCGCGGGCCTGCGCCGCAAGTCCAAGGTCGAGGAGGCGGTGGAGAAGTTCTCGATCGTCAAGACCCTGCAGTCGATCGAGGAATGCCAGGTCGCGGTGATCCTGCTGGACGCCTCCGAAGGCGTGACCGAGCAGGACGCCAGCGTGCTCGGCGCGGTGCTCGACGCGGGCCGCGCGCTGGTGATCGCGATCAACAAGTGGGACGGGCTCAGCGCCTACCAGCGCGAACAGAACGAGGCGCTGCTGTCGCGCAAGCTGTCGTTCGTCAACTGGGCAGAGGCGGTGCGCATTTCCGCGCTGCACGGCTCCGGCCTGCGCGAGCTGTTCAAGGCGGTCCACCGCGCGCACGCGTCGGCGACCCGCGAGTTCGGCACCTCCGAGGTGACCCGCGCGCTGGAGGCGGCATACGAGGCCAACCCGCCGCCGACCGTGCGCGGCCACGTCGCCAAGCTGCGCTTCGCCCACCCGGGCGGCGACAACCCGCCGACCTTCGTCGTCCACGGCACCCGCCTGCGCACGCTGAGCGAGACCTACCGGCGCTACCTCGAGAACTTCTTCCGCAAGCGCTTCAAGCTGGTCGGCACGCCGGTGCGGTTCGTCTTCAAGGAAGGCGAGAACCCGTACAAGGACCGCAAGAACGAGCTCACCGACCGCCAGGTCGCGCGCAAGCAGCGGCTGCTGCGGCACGTGAAGCGCAAGGGGTAGGGCGCCGCCCGGACGGTGCGTTGCGCGCCGGATCCACCAGGCACCCGGCGCAGCGCGCGATAATCGCCGCATGGCCGTCCGCGAACTCCCCGTCGCCGAAGCGTTCGCCCGCGTGCGCGCCGGCGCGCGGCTGGTCGACGTCCGCGCCGAACACGAACGCGCGCTGGGCATGGCCGAAGGCGCCGCCGGCGTCGTCCGCGAGGCGCTTGAAGCCGATCCCGCCGCGCACCTGCCCGACCGCGACGCCGAGATCCTGCTGATCTGCCAGGGCGGCAAGCGCTCCGCCCTCGCGGCCGAGGCGCTGCAGGGGCAGGGCTACCGCAATGTCTACTCCGTCCAAGGCGGCACCAGTGCATGGGAAGCCGCCGCGTTGCCGATGACACGAGCGAAACTGGATGCGGACTTCGCTGACCGTTACTCGCGCCACCTGCGCCTGCCCGAAGTCGGGCTGGACGGCCAGCGCCGCCTGCAGGCCGCGCGGGTACTCGTCGTCGGCGCCGGCGGCCTGGGTTCGCCGGCCGCCTTCTATCTCGCCGCCGCCGGCGTGGGCACGCTGCGCCTGGCCGACGACGACGTGGTCGAGCGCAGCAACCTGCAGCGGCAGATCCTGCACGCGGACGCGCGCATCGGCCAGGCCAAGGTCGACTCCGCCGCGACCGCGCTGGCCGCGCTCAATCCCGGCCTCCGCCTCGAGCCGGCGCGCGCGCGCGTCACCAGCGCCAACGTCGAGACGCTGCTCGACGGCGTGGACGTCGTCCTCGACGGCGCCGACAATTTCCCGGTGCGCTACCTGCTCAACGACGCCTGCGTGAAGCTGGGCAAGCCGCTGGTGTACGGCGCCGTGCACCGCTTCGCCGGGCAGGTGAGCGTGTTCGACGCGGGGCGCCGGCGCGGCGCGGCGCCGTGCTACCGCTGCCTGTTCCCGCAACCGCCGGCGGCGGAGGACGCGCCCAACTGCAGCGAGGCCGGCGTGCTCGGCGTCCTGCCCGGCGTGGTCGGCATGCTGCAGGCGACCGAGGTGCTGAAGCTGCTGCTCGGGATCGGCGAGCCGCTGGCGGGCCGCCTGCTGCAGTTCGACGCGCTGGCGATGCGTTTCCGCGAAACGCGCCTCGCGCCGGATCCGGACTGTCCTGTGTGCGCGCCCGATCGCGTATTCCCGGGCTACATCGATTACGCCGCCTTCTGCGCCGGACACTGATTCACCGTCCCGGCGCGCGCCACGTGCGAGGATCGGCGATGGCATCGGGCGGGGAGGCGGAATGGGGAAGGCTGGCTGGATCGTCGCGCGCCTGCTTGGCGCGTGGCTCGCGTGCGCGGCGCTGCCGGCGATCGCAGGCGAGGCCTGTGCGACCTCGGCCGATCCGGCCGCCGGCATGGGCGCGCGCGTCGGCGCGATCGCCTGCGCCGAGAACGCGCTGTGGGGCGCGCCCTTCATCGACAACGACGGCCGCCTGGCCAGCATGACGGTGGGCGAGGCCGAGCAGAGCCTGCTCGCCGACCGGGCGACGCCGGCGTGGCGCCGCGTCGTCGACTACTGGCGCGGCAGCGGCCTGCTGTGGGGCATGGGACAGCGCGCGGGCGCGCGCGAGTGCGCGTTGCCCGACAGCGCGCCGGCGCTCGCGGCCTGCCGCGGCTTCGTGGTCGACACGCCCTGGTCCGCGGCCTTCGTTTCGTGGGTGCTGGTGCGCGCCGGGGTGCCCGGCTTCCGGCCGTCCGCCAGCCATGTCGACTACGTCCGCGACGCGCTGCGCCAGCCTGGCGGGCCCTACACGCTCGCCGATCCCGACACCACCGCGCCCGCGCCCGGCGATTTGCTGTGCTTCAGCCGCCAGCCCGCGGTGCGCGACTACGCCGGCCTGCGCGCGCTGCTCGCGGGCGCGCCGCAATCCGGACTGGCCATGCACTGCGACATCGTCGCGGCGACCGACCTGGTGCACGGCCGCGCCTACCTGGTCGGCGGCAACGTGCTGCAGGGCGCGACGCTGCGCGTGCTCAACCTCAACCGTAAGGGCCTGTTCTGGGACCTGCCGCGCCGCGGCCCGGGCTGCGGCCCCGCCGACCCCGCCGGCTGCAGCTTCAACCGCCAGGACTGGGTCGCGCTGCTCAAGCTCAGGCCGATGGCGGTGCCGGCGAACGCGCCGCCCCTGCGCGAGCCCGTGCCGACGGCGCCGTGCTGCGAGGTCTGCACGCTGCCGATGCCCCCCGGGATGCAGCGCTGTCCCGCGCCCGACGCGGACGGCGCGCAGACGGCGCCATGAGCGCGCCGGGGCGGGGGAGGGGCGATGAGGGATAATGACCGGCTCGCCGCCAGGTCTCGCACCACGGAATGAACCAGCAGAGCCCGCACCAAGCCCGCATCCTCGACGGCAAGCGGATCGCCGAGGCCCTGCTCGACGAACTGAAGGCGCGGGTGGACGCGCGCGTCGCCGCCGGCGGAAGCCGCCCCGGTCTCGCGGTGATCCTGGTCGGCAACGATCCGGCCTCGGCCGTGTACGTGCGCAACAAGCGCCGTGCGGCGCAAAAGGTCGGCATCCGCGCGATGGACTTCGACCTGCCGGCGGACGCCGGCGACGACGAACTGCTGGCGCTGGTCGACCGCCTCAACGCCGATCCGCAGGTGCACGGCATCCTGCTGCAGCTGCCGCTGCCCGACCGCCGCGACGCCACCCGCCTGATCAACCGGATCAGCCCGTGCAAGGACGTCGACGGGTTCCACCCGCAGAACGTCGGCCACCTCGCCCTGCGCGAGTTCGGCCTGCGGCCGTGCACGCCGCGCGGGATCACCACGCTGCTGGCCTGGACCGACCGCCCGGTGCGCGGCGCCAGCGCGACCATCGTCGGCGTCTCCAACCACGTCGGCCGGCCGATGGCGCTGGAGCTGCTGATCGCCGGCTGCACGGTGACCAGCTGCCACAAGTTCACCCCGCCCGCGGTGCTCGAGCAAAGCGTGCGCAACGCCGACATCCTGGTGGTCGCGGTCGGCCGTCCCGGCCTGATCCCCGGCGAGTGGGTCAAGCCCGGCGCGGTGGTGATCGATGTCGGCATCAACCGCCTGGACGACGGCCGCCTGGTCGGCGACGTCGGCTTCGCCGCCGCGGCCGAGCGCGCCAGCTGGATCACGCCGGTACCCGGCGGGGTGGGGCCGATGACCGTCGCCACCCTGATGCAGAACACGCTGGAAGCCGCGGAGGCGGCCGATCCGGTCTGACGTTGGCAGGCGGACGGCATCCGGTCAGGCGCCGCGGTGCGCGGACGGGTTACAATGGCGCGCTTCACCGCCCCGGGGTTGCCCATGCTCCGCATCCAGGCTGAAGCGCTCACCTACGACGACGTCTCCCTCGTCCCCGCGCATTCGGTCGTCCTGCCCAAGGACGTCTCGCTCGCCACCCGCGTCACCCGCGACCTGCGCCTGAAGCTGCCATTGCTGTCGGCGGCGATGGACACCGTCAGCGAAGCCCGCCTCGCCGTCGCCATGGCCCAGCTGGGCGGCATCAGCATCATCCACAAGAACATGACGGTCGAGCGCCAGGCCGCCGAGGTCGCGCGGGTCAAGACCTTCGAGGCCGGCGTGATCAAGGAGCCGTTCACCGTCGGTCCCGAGACCACGATCGGCGAGGTGCTCAAGCTCACCCGCGCGCGCAACATCTCCGGCGTGCCGGTGGTCGACGAGAGCGGCCACCTGGTCGGCATCGTCACCGGCCGCGACATGCGCTTCGAGAAGAAGCTCGACGACCCGGTGCGCCACGTCATGACCAAGCGCGACCGCCTGGTCACGGTGAAGGAGGGCGCCTCCGACGACGAAGTCATGGGCCTGCTGCACAAGCACCGCATCGAGAAGGTGCTGGTGGTCAACGACGATTTCGAGCTCCGCGGCCTGATCACCGTCAAGGACATCCAGAAGAAGTCAGACAACCCGAACGCCGCCTACGACGCCAGCGAGCGCCTGCTGGTCGGCGCCGCGGTCGGCGTCGGCGGCGACACCGAGCAGCGCATCGAAGCACTGGTCGCGGCCGGCGTGGACGTGGTCGTGGTGGACACCGCGCACGGCCACTCGCAGGGCGTGATCGAGCGCGTCGCATGGGTCAAGAAGCGCTTCCCGAAGCTGCAGGTGGTCGGCGGCAACATCGTCACCGGCGACGCCGCCCGCGCGCTGGAAGACGCCGGCGCGGACGCGGTCAAGGTCGGCGTCGGCCCCGGTTCGATCTGCACCACCCGCGTCGTCGCCGGCGTCGGCGTGCCGCAGGTCACCGCGATCTCGATGGTCGCCGAGGCGCTGCAGGACCGCATCCCGCTGATCGCCGACGGCGGCATCCGCTATTCGGGCGACATCGGCAAGGCGCTGGTCGCCGGCGCCAGCTCGGTGATGATCGGCGGCCTGTTCGCCGGCACCGAGGAGTCGCCGGGCGAGACCGAGCTGTTCCAGGGCCGCAGCTACAAGAGCTACCGCGGCATGGGCTCGATCGGCGCGATGGAGAAGGGCTCCAAGGACCGCTACTTCCAGGACGCCTCCGACGCCGACAAGCTGGTGCCCGAAGGCATCGAGGGCCGCGTGCCGTACCGCGGCCCGCTCAGTGGCGTCGTCCACCAGCTGATGGGCGGCCTGCGCGCGACCATGGGCTACGTCGGCTGCGCGACGGTCGAGGAGATGCGCAAGAAGCCGTCCTTCGTGAAGGTGACCGGCGCCGGCCAGCGCGAGAGCCACGTGCACGACGTGCAGATCACGAAAGAGCCCCCGAACTACCGCGCGGGGTGAGGCTTCCAGAGAGGGTAACCGGTAGCCGGTAACCGGCAGCCGGAAAGCAACGAAAACCGTCGGCGGGCCGGCTTTCCGGCTCCCGGCTCCCGATTCCCGGCTCCCGGCACACCCATGACCGACCTGCATTCCGACCGGATCCTGATCCTCGACTTCGGCGCGCAATACACGCAGCTGATCGCGCGCCGCATCCGCGAGATCGGCGTGTACTGCGAGATCTGGGCCTGGGACCACGATCCGGCGGAGATCGCCCGCTACGCGCCGAAGGGCATCGTCCTGTCCGGCGGCCCCGAGTCGACCACCGCGGACGGCGCGCCGCGCGCGCCGCAGGCGGTGTTCGACGCCGGCGTGCCGATCCTGGGCATCTGCTACGGCATGCAGACCCTCGCCGCGCAGCTCGGCGGCGCCACCGAGGCCGCCGACCAGCGCGAGTTCGGCCACGCGACGGTCGAACTGGTCGCGCAGGACGCGCTGCTCGACGGTCTCAAGGACCATCCGGGCTCGCCGCCGAAGCTCGACGTGTGGATGAGCCACGGCGACCACGTGTCGGTCGCGCCGCCGGGCTTCGTCGTCACCGCGCGCACCGACCGCATCCCGGTCGCGGCGATGGCGAACGACGACAAGCGCTGGTACGGCGTGCAGTTCCATCCGGAAGTCACCCACACCAAGTCCGGGCAGGCGCTGCTGCGCCGCTTCGCGGTCGACATCTGCGGCTGCCGCACGCTGTGGACGCCCGAGCACATCATCGAGGACCAGGTCGCCCGCGTGCGCGCGCAGGTCGGCGGCGACGAGGTCATCCTCGGCCTGTCCGGCGGCGTGGATTCGTCGGTGGTCGCCGCGCTGCTGCACAAGGCGATCGGCGACCAGCTGACCTGCGTGTTCGTCGATACCGGCCTGCTGCGCTGGCAGGAAGGCGACCAGGTGATGGCGATGTTCGCCCAGCACATGGGCGTCAAGGTGATCCGGGTCAACGCCCGCGAGCGCTACTTCCGGGCGCTCGAGGGCGTGGCCGACCCGGAGGCCAAGCGCAAGATCATCGGCAACCTGTTCGTCGAGATCTTCGACGAGGAGGCGGGCAAGCTGAAGAACGCGAAGTGGCTGGCGCAGGGCACGATCTACCCCGACGTGATCGAGTCGGCCGGCAGCAAGACCGGCAAGGCCCACGTCATCAAGAGCCACCACAACGTCGGTGGCCTGCCCGCGGACATGAAGCTGGGCCTGGTCGAACCGCTGCGCGAGCTGTTCAAGGACGAGGTGCGCCGCCTCGGCGTGGAGCTCGGCCTGCCGCGCGAGATGGTCTACCGGCATCCGTTCCCGGGCCCGGGGCTGGGCGTGCGCATCCTCGGCGAGGTGAAGCCGGAGTACGCCGAGCTGCTGGCGCGGGCCGACCACATCTTCATCGAGGAACTGCGGCGCGCCGACCTGTACGACAAGGTCAGCCAGGCTTTCGCGGTCTTCCTGCCGGTGAAGTCGGTCGGCGTGGTCGGCGACGCGCGCGCCTACGAATGGGTGATCGCGCTGCGCGCGGTCGAGACCATCGACTTCATGACCGCGCACTGGGCGCACCTGCCGTACGACTTCCTCGGCCGCGTCTCCAACCGCATCATCAACGAACTGCGTGGCATCTCGCGGGTGGTCTACGACATCAGCGGCAAGCCGCCGGCCACGATCGAGTGGGAATGAGCCGCTTGCGCGCCATGCCGCAAGCGGCTCATTGACCGGCCACGGATGGCCGGGCCGGACGATCCGAAGCCGGGGACGCGACGCCCTGGATGGCGGCGCCGAGCTGGCCGAAGCCGGGAGCAAGCGTGACCCAACCTGATCCGACCGCTACCGACCAGCACTGGATCCGCCATGCCCTCGCGCTCGCCGAGCGCGCGGAGCGCGAGCACGACGAGATTCCGGTCGGCGCGGTGCTGGTCGCGGCCGACGGGGAGGTGCTCGGCGAAGGCTGGAACCGCAACATCACCGACAACGACCCGAGCGCGCACGCGGAGATCGTCGCCTTGCGCGCGGCCGGCCGCCGGGCCGGCAACCACCGCCTGCTCGGCGCCACCCTGTACGTGACCCTGGAGCCCTGCGCGATGTGCGCGATGGCGCTGGTCCACGCGCGCGTCGCCCGCGTGGTGTTCGCCGCCGCCGATCCCAAGACGGGCGCCGCCGGCAGCGTGTTCGACCTGCTCGCCGATCCCCGCCACAACCATCGCGTGGCAGTGCAGGGCGGCGTGCTCGCCGACGAGGCCGGCCGCCGCCTGAGCAACTACTTCCGGGCCAAGCGCGGCAAGCCGCCGCTGGAATGAGGCGCGGGGCAGGGCGGCGCCTCGGCTATCATGCCGGCAGCACCGCGACAGGGAACGCCACGTGACCCAAGGCACCGAAGGCCGGCTGATCTGGATCGACCTGGAAATGACCGGGCTCGACACGGCCACCGATTCGATCATCGAGATCGCCACGGTCGTCACCGACGCCGAACTCAACATCCTTGCAGAGGGTCCCGAACTGGCGATCGCCCATCCGCTGGCCGCGCTGGAGGCGATGGACGAATGGAACCGCACCCAGCACGGCAAGTCCGGCCTCTGGCAGCGCGTGCTGGAGAGCAGGGTCTCGATCGCCGAGGCCGAGGCGCGGACCGTGGCCTTCCTGGCCGAGTGGGTGCCGGCGAACGCCTCGCCGATGTGCGGCAACTCGATCTGCCAGGACCGGCGCTTCCTGCACCGGCTGATGCCCGCGCTGGAACGCCACTTCCACTACCGCAACCTCGACGTCAGCACGATCAAGGAACTGGCCCGGCGCTGGGCGCCGCAGCTGATGGCCGGGCTGCGCAAGGACGCCGCGCACACGGCGCTCAGCGACGTGCGCGACTCGATCGCCGAATTGCGCTATTACCGCCAGCACATGGGCCCGCTGGGCGGCCACCCGGCCTGACCCCGAGGGTTTCCGCCGCTCCCGGCTTGCGGCACCATGCGCGCGAGCCCGGATGGCGAAACTGGTAGACGCAAGGGACTTAAAATCCCTCGGCCGCAAGGCCATGTCGGTTCGATCCCGACTCCGGGCACCACATGGGGGATGGCAATGCGGGACCTCGCCAGCGCGCGCATCGCGGTCGTCGGACTGGGCTACGTCGGCCTGCCGCTGGCGGTCGCCTTCGGCCGGCGCTACGACACGCTCGGCTTCGACATCGACGCCGCCCGCGTCGAGGTGCTGCGCGGCGGCCGCGACGACAACCGCGAAGTGGACGACGCCGAGTTCGCGCAGGCGACCCGGCTGCGCCTGTCCGCCGACGCCGCCGACCTGCGCGGGCGCGACGTCTACGTGGTCACCGTGCCGACTCCGATCAACGAGCACAAGCAGCCCGACTTCGGCCCGCTGGTGCGGGCCAGCCGCGCGATCGGTGCGGTGCTCGCGCGCGGCGACGTGGTGGTCTACGAGTCCACCGTCTATCCCGGCGCGACCGAGGAGATCTGCGTGCCGGAACTCGAGCGCGCCTCCGGCCTGCGCTTCAACCAGGACTTCTTCGTCGGCTACAGCCCGGAGCGGATCAACCCTGGCGACCGCGCGCGCCGGCTGGCGGACATCCCCAAGGTGACGTCGGGCTCGACGCCGGAAGCGGCGGACTTCGTCGACGCGCTGTACCGCAGCATCATCCCGGCAGGTACGCACAAGGCGTCCAGCATCCAGGTCGCGGAGGCGGCGAAGGTCGTCGAGAACACCCAGCGCGACGCCAACATCGCGCTGATCAACGAGTTCGCGTTGATCTTCCACCGGCTCGGGATCGACACCGGGGAAGTCCTGGAGGCGGCGGGCACCAAGTGGAACTTCCTGAAGTTCCGCCCGGGCCTGGTCGGCGGCCACTGCATCGGCGTGGACCCGTACTACCTGATCCAGAAGGCGCAATCGACCGGCTACTACCCGGACATCCTGCTCGCCTGCCGCCGCATCAACGACGCGATGGGCCAGCACGTCGCCGCCGAGGTCATCAAGCTGATGATCCGGCGCGGCATCGCGGTCGCCGGCGCGCGCATCCTGCTGCTCGGGCTGACCTTCAAGGAGAACTGCCCGGACCTGCGCAACACGCGGGTGGTGGACCTCGCGCGCGAATTCCGCGAATACGGCGCGACGGTCGACATCCACGACCCCTGGGCCGACCCCGCGCAGGCGCGCGACGAGTACGGCGTGAGCCTGCTGGACGCGCCGCAGCCGGGCGCCTACGACGCGATCGTGGTTGCGGTCGCCCACGACCAGTTCCGCGACATGGGCGTGGACGGCCTGCGACGGCTGGCCAACGGGCGCGCCGTGATCTACGACATCAAGGGTCTGTTCCCGAAGGACGCGGTGGACGCGCGGCTGTAGTCCGCGCCCGCGCTATCCTCGGGGCCGGTCCTCGCCGGAGCCGTCGCATGCTGCGTTACGCCGCCTACGCCGCCAGCCTGCTGCTCACGCTGCTGTGCATCGCGCTCGCCGTGCTCGACGGGCGCGGCTGGCGCTGGGGCGCCGTCGGGTTCGGCCTGCTCGCGCTGCTCGGCACCTGGGACCTGCTGCAGCGGCACAGCACCCTGCGCCGCAACTATCCGCTGCTGGCGCACTTTCGCTACGGGCTGGAGTCGATCGGTCCCGAGATCCGCCAGTACTTCATCGAGCGCGACACCGAGGAGGCGCCGTTCTCGCGCCAGCAGCGCGCGCTCGTGTACCAGCGCGCCAAGCAGGTGATGGACGTGGTGCCGTTCGGCACCGAGCACGACGTCTACAACCCGGCCTACGAGTGGATCAACCATTCGCTGCAGCCGACCGCGATCGCCTCGCACGATTTCCGGGTGCGGGTCGGCACGCTGGCGACCCAGCCCTACGACGCCAGCGTCTTCAACATCTCGGCGATGAGCTTCGGCGCGCTGTCGGCGGCGGCGATCCGCGCGCTCAACGCCGGCGCGCGGCTGGGCGGGTTCTACCACGACACCGGCGAGGGATCGATCTCGCCGTACCACCGCGAGCACGGCGGCGACCTGGTGTGGGAGATCGGCTCGGGCTACTTCGGTTGCCGCGACGACGAGGGCCGCTTCAGCGAGGAGCGCTTCGCCGAAAACGCGCTCGATCCGCAGGTCAAGATGGTCGAGGTCAAGCTGTCGCAGGGCGCCAAGCCCGGCCATGGCGGGGTGCTGCCGGCGGCCAAGGTCAGCGCCGAGATCGCCGCCACCCGCGGCGTGCTGGAGGGCCGCGACTGCATTTCGCCGGCGCGGCATGGCGCGTTCTCGACCCCGGTCGGCCTGCTCGAGTTCGTGGCGAAGCTGCGCGACCTGTCCGGCGGCAAGCCAGCCGGCTTCAAGCTGGCGATCGGCCATCCGTGGGAGTGGTTCGCACTGGCCAAGGCGATGCAGGAAACGGGCCTGCTGCCCGATTTCATCGTGGTGGACGGCGCGGAGGGCGGCACCGGCGCGGCGCCGGCCGAGTTCGTCGACCACGTCGGCGTTCCGATGCACGAGGGGCTCATGCTGGTGCACAACACCCTGGTCGGCCTCGGCCTGCGCGACCGGATCAGGATCGGCGCGGCCGGCAAGATCGTCAGCGCCTTCGACGTCGCGCGCACGCTGGCGCTGGGGGCGGACTGGTGCAATGCCGGGCGCGGCTTCATGTTCGCGCTTGGCTGCATCCAGTCGCAGAGCTGCCACACCGATCGCTGCCCGACCGGCATCGCCACCCAGGACCCGCGGCGCTGGCGCGCACTCGACGTGCCGGACAAGGCCAACCGCGTGTTCCGCTTCCAGCAGAACACCCTGCACGCGCTGCGCGACCTGCTGTGCGCGGCGGGGCTGGAGAGCCCGGCCCAGCTCGGGCCGGAGCACATCCTGCGGCGGGTGTCGCCGACCGAAGTGCGCTCGCTGGCGGCGCTGTACCGCTTCCTCGAGCCAGGCGAGTTGCTGCACGGCGTGCCCGAGCACGCCGTGTTCCGCGCCTTCTGGACGGACGCGCGCAGCGACAGCTTCGCCCCGCCGGAGCGGGTGCGCTCGCTGCGCGCCAGCAAGTCGCTCTAGCGGAGCTCCCTACAGCAGTTCCAGCACGCGCTCCGGCGGCCGCCCGATCACCGCGCGCCCGTCCTTGACGAAGATCGGCCGCTCGATCAGCCGCGGATGCGAATGCATCGCCCGCAGCAGGGCGTCCTCACCGAGCGCCGGGTCGTCCAGCCCGAGTTCCGCGTACTCGGTCTCGCCGGCGCGCAGCAGGGCGCGCGCCGGCAGGCCGAGCTGGCGCAGCACGCCGCGCAGTTCGTCCACCGTGGGCGGCGTCTCCAGGTAGGACACGATCACCGGGTCCACGCCGCGCTCGCGCAGCAGGTCCAGGGCGCCGCGCGACTTGGAGCAGCGCGGGTTGTGGTAGAGGCGGGGGGCGTCGTAGGACATCGCGGATTCCGGGCGTGTGCGGCCAAGGGTAGCGCGCCAGCCCGATCGTGCGGGCGAGGCTTGGCCGCGCGCGGAGGCGCCGCTATACTGCGCGGCCCCGGGCGGTTAGCTCAGCGGTAGAGCATTGCCTTCACACGGCAAGGGTCGCAGGTTCGAACCCTGCACCGCCCACCAGGATCAAGCCCCCTCGCGGGGCTTTTTCGTTTCCAGCCTGGCCCGGTGCCCGCGGCGGCCCGCGATCATGACGCTGCCTTGTCCGCCCCGCCCAGTACCCTGCGTGCTTCCTGAAGAGAAGCCAACGGGGGCATCGGCATGGACAACGGACAGCGGGCCCCGGTGCACATCCTGTGGACGGGCGGCTGGGATTCGACTTTCCAGTTGCTGCGGCTGCTGCTGGTGCACCGGGTGCCGGTGCGGCCGGTCTACCTGATCGACGCGAAGCGGCGCTCGCTGCAGGTCGAGCTGCAGACGATGGACCGCATCCGCGCCCGCTTGCTGGAGCTGCATCCGGAGACCCGCGGGTTGCTGCTGCCCACGCTGACGGCGAAGGTCGAGGAGGTACCCCTCGATCCGCAGGTCACCCAGGCATTCCGCCGCCTGCAGGCGCGGGCGCCGATCGGTTCGCAGTACGAGTGGCTGGCCAGCTTCTGCCTGCAGCAGGGACTGAGCGAGGTCGAACTGGGCGCCGAGAAGACCCGCAGCGGCGCGGGCGCGCTGGTCGCCCCGGAGATCGTCGCGGCGACCCGCGCGCGGGGCGGCTACGAGACCCACAGGATCATCCCGGGACTGGACCCGGACATGGACGTGGTGTTCGGCAGGTACGCGCTGCCGCTGTTCGAGATGACCAAGCAGGACATGGCGCGCGAGGTGGACGAGCGCGGCTGGCGCCCGCTCATGCTGGAGACCTGGTTCTGCCACCAGCCCGCCGGCGGGTTTCCCTGCGGCCGGTGCAATCCCTGCCACAGCGTGGTGAAGGCCGGACTGGGCTGGCGCATCCCGGTGCGGCGCCGTCTGGTCGGCGCGGTGCACGGGGCGACTCTCGGCTTCGCGCGGCGCACCGCCCGCCGCCTGCTGCTGCGGCTGCGCGGCCTCACGGCCGCTCCCGGGCGCCGGCCCCTGGACGGCGGGCGCTCAGCCGATCAGCCGGCCCAGCATGCGCAACCCGCCGGTCCACACGCCGATCGCGGTGCCGAGGCTGGTCAGGAAGAAGTTCACCAGTACCCGTGACACGCGGTTGCGGTACCAGCCGCGGAATGTCTGCACGTCCTCGCGCAGGGCGAGGAAGTCGGCGTAGGTCGGCTTGCGCACCCAGGCCTCGACCAGCGCGCTGATCGTGCCGGAGGCCAGCGCCGGGTGCAGCGGGGTGAGCGGCGAGGCGACGAAGGCGGCGAGGATGCTGAGGGGATGGCCGCCAGCGAGCGCGCAGCCGAGCGCGCCGAGCACGCCGGTCGCCAGCACCCACTGCAGCAGCAGGTCGGCGCCGACGTCCACGCCGCCGCGCCAGAAGCCCCAGGCGAAGCCGCCGAGCACGAACACGGCGAGCAGCAGGGTGAACCAGGGCACCGGCGACTTCGGACGCACCGCCTCCAGTTCGGCGCAGACCTCGGCCGGCGGCGCCATGTCCTCGCGCAGGCGCCGGGCCAGGCCCTGCAGGTGGCCGGCGCCGACCACCGCCAGCACCTCACGGGCGCCGTCGTCGGCGGCGGCGCGCAGGCGCGCGGCCATGTACCGGTCGCGCTCGGCGATCAGCACCTCGTACAGCGTCGGGTTGCCGCGGGCGAATTCGCCGAAGCTGGCCTCCAGCATGTCGCCCTCCTTGAGCTGCTCGATCTCTTCCGCGCCGACCTCCTCGTCGGCAAGCAGCGAAGCCAGCAGCCCGCCGCCCAGCTGGGCGCGCTGCCACCAGCCCAGCCGCTGCGACGCGCGCTTGAAGGTCAGGCCGACGTCGCGGTCGATCAGGGCCAGGCGCAGGTCACCGGCGCGGGCCGCCTCGGCGGCGGCCTTGAGCTCGGCCCCGGGCTCGATACCGAGCTGTTCGGCCAACCGCCGCTGGTAGGTGGCGAGCGCGAGGTTGGCGGCGAACAGCGCGGTCTTGCCCTCGCGCAGCACCTTGATCAGGTCCAGCCGCGCCAGCGCATCCGGGTCGCTCAGCGACTGCAGGCGCTGCGGATCGAGCTCCACCGCGATGGTGTCGAAGGCGCCGGTGGCGATCGCCGCGCGCACCGCTTCCACGCTGGCGTGGGAAACGTGCGCGGTGCCCAGCAGCGTGTAGCGCACGCCGTCGCGCTCGACAATCGCGGTGGGCTGGGCGGGCAGGGGAGCGGGATCGGACATGCGTCGGCGTGCTGCGGGGGAAACGCCGCAGGATAGCCGACCCCCGGGCCCGGCCCGTGGCGCGGCCAGAAAAAAGGCCGGGAGCGCTGGCTCCCGGCCCGGTATTGGTGGAGGTGGGCGGAATTGAACCGCCGTCCGAAGGCACTCCATCTCCGGCACTACATGCTTAGCCCGTTGTTCGATCTCGGACGGCGGCAACACAACGTGCGAGGCACACCGCCGTCCACACCCGCTTTGGTTTCGGAGCCGGTTGACGGGTCGCCGCCGGCACCTATCCCGTGATGATGACCCTACATCCGCGAGCACGGGCACAAGCGGGTTCGGGGCTAGGCCTTAAGCGGCCAGAGCGTAGACGTCGTCGTTGGCGTCTGGTTTTTTGCGGCTGGATTAACGAGGAAAGCTGCCCCCTCGGCATGCGCCAGACGATTTCGCGACCCCCGTCGAAGCCAGTGCACCCCCGGGAAGCGTCGATCTCGCCGACGGGGCCAGTATAGGGGCTGGCGGCCGGGCCACAAGCCGCCCGGGCGGGCAGTGCAGGATCGGTTCATCGCGCCGCTCACGTTATGCTCGCGCGATGCCCGACGCTTCCCCCCGCCGCGGCCTGTCCCGGCTCCCGCTCGGTTATCTGCTCGCCTTCGCGGTGTTCATCGCCGCGCTGGTGGTCGTGCAGCTGTACGTGTTCAAGACCGAGCAACGCGAACTGGAGGCGGCGGAGACGGCGTTCGCGGCGCGCACCGACGAAATGGCCGCGCTGCTGGTCCAGCGCCTGGACAACTACGAGCTGATCAATCGCGGGGGTGTGTCCCTGTTCGCCTCGGTCGACCGGCCCAGCCGCCAGCAATGGCAGGATTACGTCGCGGGGCTGAACATCACCCGGCGCTTCCCGGCCCTGGTCGGCCTCGGTTATGCGGTCTATGTCTCGCCCGGGCAGTTGTCGGACCTGCAGCTCGCGCTGCGCGACAGCGGCGAAGGGCTGTTCGCCGTGCATCCGCGCGGGCCCCGCGACCATTACGGCCCGATCCTGTACCTGGAGCCGCAGAACCAGGTCAACGTCGACGCGATCGGCTACGACATGTTCGCCGAGCCGGTGCGGCATGCCGCGATGCAGGCCGCGCTGGAGACGGGCGAGCCCCGCATCAGCGGCCTGGTCCACCTGGTGCAGGACCGGGGGGCGCCGATCCCGTCCGCGCAGATCTACCTGCCGGTGTTCCGCGGCGGCGTGAGGCCCGCGACGATGGCCGCGCGACGGGAGCTGATGAACGGATGGGTGTACGCGCCGTTCCGCATTGCCGATTTCGTGCAGGAAGCGCTCCACAACACCCAGCGACGCGGCATCCGCCTGCGGTTGGCGGACGTGACCGGTCCGGCCGAAGTGGAACTGTACGCCGATCCCGGCCCGGCGAACCTCGCGGCCTTCCGGCGCAGCGTGATGCTGGACGTCTACGGGCGGCGCTGGCGGGTGGATTTCGAGTCGCCGCCGCAGGAGGCGCTGGAAGCGCGCATCGCCGGCCTGCGCACCGCGCGCGTGATCGGCTTCCTCGCCGCCATGCTGCTGTTCGCGGTGATCCTGTCGCTGACCCGCACCCGCGAGCGCGCCGAGCGGCTGGCGGAGACGATGAGCGAGTCCTACCGCCGCAGCGAACTGCGCTTCCGCGCGGCGATGCAGTATTCGGCGATCGGCAAGGCCCTGCTCGACCGCCAGGGCCGCATCGTCGAAGCCAATCCGTCGCTCGCCGCGATCCTCGGCAGCGACCGCGAGGCGCTGATCGGCACCACGTTCGGCAGCCATTTCGTCGAGGACGACCACGCGCCGGTGCGCACCCACGAGATGCAGGCTTTCTCGGACGGCGTGCTGCGCACCACCCGCAGCCTGCGCCGCACCGACGGCGACGTGCGCCAGGCGCAGCTGACCTTCGCGCCGGTGCCGGGCGAGATCGGCCAGGACATCACCCGCCTGGTCCAGGTCGAGGACATCACCGACCGGGTCCGCGCCGAGGCGCAGGTGCTGGCGCTCAATCGCTCGCTGGAGGCGCGGGTCGCCACCCGCACCCACGAACTCACCATGGCCAACCGCGAGCTCGAGCGCTTCGCCTACAGCGTCTCGCACGACCTGCGCGCGCCGCTGCGGGCGATCGACGGCTTCAGCCGGATGCTCGCCGAGCGCTACGGCGCGCGCCTGGACGAGGACGGGCGCGAGTACCTGGCGCGGGTGCGCGCGGCCGCCGGACGCATGGGCGAGTTGATCGATTCGCTGCTGAAGATGGCGCGCCTGAGCCGCGGCGACCTGCGCCTGCGCGCGCTCGACCTCACCCGGATCGCCAGCGACGCGATCGGCGAACTGCGAGCGAGCGACCCTGCGCGCAAGGTCGAGGTGGAAATCGCGCCGGGGCTGCACGCGGTGGGCGACCCCGGCCTCGCGCGCAGCCTCCTGCAGAACCTGCTGGACAACGCCTGGAAGTTCACCCGCCAGCGCGAGGATGCGCGGATCGAGGTGGGCCGCACCGAGGGCGGCGAATTCTTCGTGCGCGACAACGGCGCCGGTTTCGACCCGGATTTCGTCGACAAGCTGTTCCGGCCGTTCCAGCGCCTGCACAGCCAGACCGACTTCAGCGGCCACGGCATTGGCCTGGCGTCGGTGAAGCGCATCGTCGAGCGTCACGGCGGCAGCATCCGCGCCGAGGGCAGGCCGGGCGAGGGCGCGACCTTCTACTTCACGCTGCCGGAGCGCTCGGCCGAGGAACCCGCCGCGGACAGCCCGCCGGGCGCTGCCGGCTAGCGATCGGCGACCGCCGCGTCGCGGCCGTCGCGGCCGTCGCGCAGCAGCTTGCGCGCCGCCGCGCGCGCCTCCTTGCCGACCTCGACGCCACCGAGCATGCGCGCGATCTCCTCCTCGCGCGCCTTCGCGTCCAGCGCCTGCACCGCGCTGCGGGTGACGCCGCCGCCCTCGGCCTTGCTCACCCGGTAGTGCGCGTGGCCCTGCGCGGCGACCTGCGGCAGGTGGGTCACGCACAGCACCTGGCGCCTCGCGCCGAGCGCGCGCAGCTTCTGGCCGACGATCTGCGCGACCGCGCCGCCGATGCCGGTGTCCACCTCGTCGAAGACCATGGTCGGCACCGCGTCCAGGCCCAGCGCCGCGACCTCGATCGCCAGCGAGATCCGCGACAGCTCGCCGCCGGACGCGACCTTGCGCAGCGGCCGCGGCGGCTGGCCGGCATTGGCCGCGATCAGGAATTCGACCCGCTCGCTGCCGTGCGGATCGGGGCGCGCGTGCTGGGCCTCGTCGAGCACCACGTCGAAGCGGCCGCCGCCCATTCCGAGTTCCGCGATCAGCGCCGTGGTCGCCTCCGACAGCGCCCGCGCGGCGTCGGCGCGGCGCGCGCGCAGCGCGGCGGCGGCGCCCGTCCAGCGCGCGGTCGCGTCCGCGATGTCGCCGTCGAGGGTGCGCAGGCGTTCTCCCGCCCGGCGCAAAGACTCCAGTTCGGAGAACAGCGCGTCGCGCTGCGCCGCCAGCGTCTCCGGCGTGACCCGGTGCTTGCGCGCGAGGTCGTGCAGGCGGCCGAGGCGGCGGTCGAGTTCCTCGAAGGCGGCCGGATCCAGGTCGAGGTCGGCGCGTACCTGCTCGAGCAGGGCCAGCGCCTCGTCGAGCTGGATCGCGGCCGAGTCGAGCATGGCGTCGACCTCGCCCAGGCGCGGCTCGTGCTCGGCCTGGCGGACCAGCTCGGACCGCAATTGATGCAGCTGGCGCGACAGCGCCGGGCCCTCGTCGCCGGCCAGCCGCGCGACGGCCGATTCGCAGGCCGAGATCAGGCCGGCCGAGTGCGCGTGGCGGCGGTGGCTGGCGACCAGTTCGGCGATCGCCGCGGGCTCCAGGGACTCGCGCTGAAGCTCGCCCAGCTGGTGCTCCAGCCAGGCGATACGCTCGGAGACGTCGCCCTGGTTGGACAACAGCTCGCGCTCGCGCAGCAGCGCGGACCAGGCCTGCGCCGCCTCGCGCACCGCCGCCAGCTCGGCGTCGTGGCGGCCGTAGGCATCGAGCAGGGCGAGCTGGCTGGCGCGCGCGAGCAGGGCCTGGTGGGCATGCTGGCCGTGGATCTCGACCAGCAGCGCGGCGAGTTCGGACAGTTGCGCCAGGGTCACCGGGCGGCCGTTGATCCAGGCGCGCGAGCCGCCGTCCGCGCGCAGGGTGCGGCGCAGCTGGCAGTCGTCGCCGTCGTCGAGGTCCGCCTCGCGCAGCCAGGCCGCCGCCGCCGGCGCGTCGGCGAGGTCGAACTGCGCGTCCAGCTCGGCGCGTTCGGCGCCGTGGCGGACCATGCCGCTGTCGGCGCGCGAGCCGGACAGGAAGTCCAGCGCGTCCACCAGCAGCGACTTGCCGGCGCCGGTTTCGCCGGAAATGACGGTGAGGCCGGGACCGAACTCGAGTTCGGTGGCGGAGACGACCGCGAAGTCGCGGATGGCGAGGTGGCGCAGCATCCCGATAGCGTAGCAATCGTCCTCTCTCATCCGCAGCGACGATCGCGCCGGGCCGGCCTGTCGGCGCGGGCCGCGGGCCGCGGTCGGAACGCGCCGCGGCCCGGTGTCGGCCGTCGGGCCCGGTCGAAGGACGGCCGCCGGGGCAGGACACGGCTTGCGCGCGTCGGGAGCGGGGCTTATATCCGGGGCATGAGCCAGCGCGTGCCCGATCCCCTGCCGCAGCCCGCCCTCGACCCGCGCGCGCGGCAGCTGCTGCGCACGCTGATCTCGCGCTACATCCGCGACGGCGAGCCGGTCGGCTCGCAGACCCTGGCCCGCCACGCCGGCCTCGACGTCAGCCCGGCGACCATCCGCAACATCCTCGGCGACCTCGAGGAGCTCGGCCTGCTCAGCTCGCCGCACACCTCGGCCGGCCGGGTGCCCACGCCGCAGGGCTACCGGGTGTTCGTCGATTCGCTGCTGCAGTTGCGCCCGCTGCCGGAGGCGGAGGTCGCGCGGCTGCGCCAGGAACTGCCGGCCGGCGCCGGCACCCGCTCGCTGCTCGGCAGCGCCTCGGAACTGCTGTCGGCGATGAGCCACTTCGTCGGCGTGGTCAGCGCACCGCGGCGCGACGCGTTCGCCTTCCGCCACATCGACTTCGTGCCGCTCGAGGGCCGGCGGGTGCTGGCGATCCTGGTGTTCGCCGACAACGACGTGCAGAACCGGGTGCTGCAGACCCAGCGGGCGTTCGACGCCGGCGAACTGGAGCGGGTCGCGAACTACCTCAACCGGCACTTCGCCGGCCATCCGCTGGCGGAGGCCCGGGCGACCCTGCTGCGCGAGCTGCGCGAGGCCCGCGACGAGATGGAGACCTTGCTGGCCAGCGCCCTGGAGCTGTCCGAGCAGGCGCTGGCCGGCGACGACGAGGCGGAGGGCATGCGCCTGGCCGGAGAGAGCCGGTTGCTGGGCGTGCAGGACCTGTCCGACCTGGAGCGCCTGCGCGGCCTGTTCGAGGCCTTCGCCCGCAAGCGCGAGATCCTGCAGTTGCTCGAGCGCACCCTGCGCGCGCCGGGGGTGCGCATCTTCATCGGCGAGGAGACCGGCCTGGCGCCGCTGGCCGGGATGTCGCTGGTCGCCGCGCCCTACGCGGCGGGCGGGGAAGCGGTGGGCGTGCTCGGCGTGATCGGGCCTTCACGGATGGCCTACGAGCGGGTGATCCCGGTCGTGAAGACCGCCGCCGACGTGCTGGGAGCGGCCTTGAAAGCCGGCTGAGCGGCCCAAATACCCTCCGTTCAGGCGGCGCGGCGCCGCCGGATGACCGTGGACGGAGCATGAGCAACGATCAACTGCAGGACGCCGGCCAGGCCGGCATGGACGCGGACGCGGGCGGCAATCCGGTCGCCGCCGAGCTGGAGGCGCTGCGCGCCGAGGTCGAGCAGCTGCGCGGCGACATGCTGCGCGAGCGCGCCGACCTCGAGAACCAGCGCAAGCGCCTCGCGCGCGAGATGGACATGGCCAGGCGCTTCGCCAACGAAAAGCTGTTGAGCGAGCTGCTGCCGTTGTTCGACGCGATGGAGGCCGGCCTCGCTGCCGCGCCCGCGGGCGACCCGCTGCGCGAGGGCCTGGAGCTGACCCTGCGCCAGTTGCACCGCATCGCCGAGGGCAACGGCCTGGTCGAGATCGCGCCGGCCGCCGGCGACGGCTTCGACCCCGAGCGCCACCAGGCGATGAGCACCGCCGCCGCCGACGGCGTGCCGCCGGGCGCCGTGGTCCAGCTGTTCCAGAAGGGCTATGCGCTGAACGACCGCCTGCTGCGCCCCGCGCTGGTGGTCGTCGCGCCGCACGACTGACGCTTGAACGACGGGGCGGACGCCCCAGATACCGCACATCGGCCCCGCGCGCGGCGCGGCGCCAACCGACACAGAAGAGGGAGCAGCACCATGGGCAAGATCATCGGCATCGACCTCGGCACGACCAACTCGTGCGTCGCGGTCATGGAGGGCGGCAAGGCCCGCGTCATCGAGAACAGCGAAGGCGACCGCACCACGCCGTCCATCGTCGCCTGGACCAAGGACGGCGAAGTGCTGGTCGGCGCCTCGGCCAAGCGCCAGGCCGTGACCAATCCGAAGAACACCTTCTACGCGGTCAAGCGCCTGATCGGCCGCCGCTTCGGCGACGCCGAGGTGCAGAAGGACATCCACCTCGTCCCCTACGGGATCATCGAGCACAGCAACGGCGACGCCTGGGTCGAGACCAGCGACGGCAAGAAGATGGCGCCGCAGGAAGTCTCCGCGCGCGTGCTGGAGAAGATGAAGAAGACCGCCGAGGCCTACCTCGGCGAGACCGTCACCGAAGCGGTGATCACGGTGCCGGCCTACTTCAACGACAGCCAGCGCCAGGCGACCAAGGACGCCGGCCGCATCGCCGGCCTCGAGGTGAAGCGCATCATCAACGAGCCGACCGCGGCGGCGCTCGCCTACGGCCTGGACAAGAAGGGCGCGGGCGACCGCAAGGTGGCGGTGTACGACCTCGGCGGCGGCACCTTCGACATCTCGATCATCGAGATCGCCAACGTCGAGGGCGAGATGCAGGTCGAGGTGCTGTCCACCAACGGCGACACCTTCCTCGGCGGCGAGGACTTCGACAAGCGCGTGATCGACTACCTGGTCGAAGAGTTCCAGAAGGACCAGGGCATCGACCTGCGCAAGGATCCGCTCGCGCTGCAGCGCCTAAAGGACGCCGCCGAGCGCGCCAAGATCGAGCTGTCGAGCACGCAGCAGACCGAGGTCAACCTGCCGTACGTGACGGCGGACGCGTCGGGCCCGAAGCACCTGAACATCAAGCTGACCCGCGCCAAGCTCGAGGCGCTGGTCGACGACCTGGTCCGCAAGACCATCGAACCCTGCCGCGTCGCCCTCAACGACGCCGGCCTGCGCGCCAGCGACATCGGCGAGGTGATCCTGGTCGGCGGCCAGACCCGCATGCCGAAGGTGCAGCAGGCGGTCGGCGAGTTCTTCGGCAAGGAGCCGCGCAAGGACGTCAACCCGGACGAGGCGGTCGCGGTCGGCGCCGCGATCCAGGGCGGCGTGCTGCAGGGCGACGTCAAGGACGTGCTGCTGCTCGACGTCACCCCGCTGTCGCTGGGCATCGAGACGCTCGGCGGCGTGATGACCAAGATCATCGAGAAGAACACCACCATCCCGACCAAGGCCTCGCAAACCTTCTCGACCGCCGAGGACAACCAGACCGCGGTCACCGTGCACGTGCTGCAGGGCGAGCGTGACCAGGCCCGCTACAACAAGTCGCTGGCCAAGTTCGACCTCACCGGCATCGAGCCGGCGATGCGCGGCATGCCGCAGGTCGAGGTGTCCTTCGACATCGACGCCAACGGCATCCTGCACGTCAGCGCCAAGGACAAGAAGACCGGCAAGGAACAGAAGGTCGAGATCAAGGCCGGCTCCGGCCTGTCCGAGGAGGAGATCCAGCGGATGGTCCAGGACGCCGAGGCGCACCGCGAGGAGGACAAGAAGTTCCAGGAGCTGGTGCAGGCGCGCAACCATGCCGACGCCCTGATCCACGCCGCCCGCAGCGCGATCAAGGACAACGGCGACAAGGTGGCGGGCGACGTGATCGGCCGCGCCGAGGGCGCGATCGCCGAGCTCGAGACCGCGATGAAGGGCGACGACAAGGCCCAGATCGAGGCCAAGAGCCGCGCGCTGGAGGAAGCCAGCCAGTCGCTGTTCGCGGCAGCCGCGGCCGCCGGCCAGCAGGGCGGGGCGGAAGGCCCCTCCGCCGGCGCCGGGGCGCAGGGCGGAGCCGGCGGCGACGACGTCGTGGACGCCGAGTTCACCGAGGTCAAGGACGACGACAAGCGGGCGTGAGGCGGGGCCTGGGACCCGGTTCCATGAACCGGCCGGCAGGGAACGCTAGGATGCAACGACGGGCAGGCGAGGGTCTGCCCGTCGTTTTGGGGCCCGCGCCGCGCGCGCGCCGCCCCGCCAAGGGGAATGCAGTCGCCACATGAGCAAGCGTGATTACTACGAGGTCCTGGGCGTTGCCCGCAACGCGTCGGACGAGGAACTGAAGAAGGCCTATCGCCGCTGCGCGATGAAGTACCACCCGGACCGCAACCCGGGCGACGCCGCCGCGGTGGAGTCCTTCAAGGAGGCCAAGGAGGCCTACGAGGTCCTGTCCGACGCCGGCAAGCGGCGGCTGTACGACGCCCACGGCCACGCCGCGTTCGAGCACGGCATGGGCGGTGGCGCGGGTGCCGGCGCCGGCTATGCCGACATGGGCGACATCTTCGGCGACATCTTCGGCAACATCTTCGGCGGTGGCGGCGGCGCGCGACCGCGCCGCGGCGCTGACGTCGGCTACGTGATGGAACTCGACCTCGAGGAAGCGGTCGCGGGTGTCGAGAAGCGGATCGAACTGCCGACCCTGGCCGCCTGCGGCGCCTGCGCCGCGACCGGCTCCGAGGACGGCCGCCTGGATACCTGCGCGACCTGCCATGGCCGCGGCCAGGTGCGCATGCAGCGCGGCATCTTCACCATGCAGCAGGTCTGCCCGCACTGCGGCGGCCGCGGCCAGACCATCGCCAACCCCTGCAAGGTCTGCCACGGCGCCGGCCGCGTCGAGCAGGAAAAGACGCTGGCGGTGAAGATCCCGGCCGGCGTCGACAGCGGCGACCGCATCCGCCTGGCCGGCGAGGGCGAGGCCGGGCCGGCCGGCGCACCGCCCGGCGACCTGTACGTCGAGGTGCGGGTGCGGCCGCACGAGATCTTCGAACGCGACGGCGACGACCTGCACTGCGAGGTGCCGTTGCGGATCGCCCAGGCCGCGCTCGGCGACGTGATCCGGGTGCCGACCCTGGAAGGCGAGGTGGAGCTGCGAATCCCTGCCGAAACCCAGAGCGGCAAGGTCTTCCGCCTGCGCGACAAGGGCGTGCGCTCGGTGCGCAGCCGCCGGCCGGGCGACCTCTACTGCAAGGCGGTGGTGGAGACGCCGGTCAACCTCACCCCGGAGCAGCGCGAGTTGCTGGAGAAGTTCGACGCCACCTTCGTTGGCGAGGGCGGCCGTCGCCATTCGCCGAAGTCGAGCACCTTCCTCGACGGGGTCAAGGGCTTCTTCGACCGCATGGTGTCCTGACGCGCACCGACGCGTCGCGGAAAACGGCCGCCTTCGGGCGGCCGTTGTGGTTCACGCCAGCGGCCGGTCATTGGCGCCGCAGTTCGATCGTCCCGACCAGCGGCCTGCCACCCGCTGGTGTGCCGGCCGGCACGATGGTCACCACCAGCCCGTCGCGCGCGCCGGTGCCGTCGCGGCGACGGAAACTTTCCAGCAGCGCGGTGACGTCGAACGAGAACAGGTTCGCGCCCAGCGCCTGGTCAAGCACCGCGTCGCCGTGGTCGTGGAACTCGGCGTCGAAGAAGTTGATGTTGCCCGCGTAGTGCGCCCGGTCCAGCGGCGCCGCGCCGCGACCGGGGCCGAGGTAGACGTGGAACAGCACGCCCGGCTGCGCCCATGCGTGCAGGTCGCGCAGCACCAGGTAGGCCCGGCCGCCGCCGGCCTGATCGTCCAGCCCCAGCACGTTCGACCTGCGCGTGGTGGCCGAGGGCAGCAGCGGCACCCGCACCGGTCGCGCGCCGAGCTCCGCGCCGGCGCGGGCGGCGGCCACCCGCTCGGAACGTCCGCCGGCGACCGCCGCGGCCAGCTTGGCCAGGCCGGCCGTCGGCTTCGGAATGAACTGGTCGTAGCCGTAGCCCAGCGAGGTGGTGCTGAAGAAGTCGCGCAGCGCGCGCCGGACCCGGAGCCCGTTCGCGTCGACGAACGTGAACTGGTTGTAGGTCCAGCTGGCGGTGGGGTTCCTGCCCCCGTTCCTGTTCCAGCTTGCCCACATGCGATCGATGTTGGCGTGGTGCACCCAGAACAGCGGATCGTTGCCGGCGTAAGGCACCGCTCCCATGCCCCTGGTGGTGCCGACCAGTGTGTGGATGCGGCCGTGGATGCCGGAATCGATCGCGCGGCAGAACCCGGTCACCGCGTCCACGGTGCTGTAGTCGGTTTTCGCCATCGCGTCGTCGACGCCCATGACGTCGGTCGGCTGGCCGGCGTCCAGGCGCAGGCCGCCGTTGGCCAGGCTGCCGCGGTTGGCGCGGTACAGGCTGCCGAACAGCGGATCGTCGGGCAGGCGGAACTGCGCCGGCACGATCCCGCGCTTCGCCGGATCGCTGGAGGTGTAGTCCCAGTAGGGCAGGGTGAAGTCGCTGCGGCCGCTGGCCTGGCGCACGATCCGCTCGAAGTAGTAGACGAACATCCGGTGCCAGGGCAGGAAGTGGTTGCTGTTCTGGCCGGCGTGCGACTGGCAGGTGTTCCAGGTCTCGTTCGCCAGCGACCTGGCTGCGGACGTGCCGCTGCCGAACAGGCGGGTGAGCTCGGCGCCCTTGCTGGTCGTGCCGCTCACGAAGTGGGTGTACCACTGCCACAGCCAACCGAGCGGGTTGGCCTCGCCCAGTCCCTGCATCGTGCGCACGGCCTGCGCGTAGACCTCCAGCATCTGCTGGCCCTGGGCGCTGGCGAGGTCGTGGCGGATGCGCAGGGTCGCGCCGCGCGCGGGGCGCGGCAGCGCGAGCAGCAGGGGCGCGGCGCCCACGCCCTGGATGAACGCGCGGCGGGAAACGGTGGCCATGAGGGGTCCTCCTGCGAAGCGCGGCGCGCGCCCGCGGGCGGCGCGCGCCGATGGCGGGGACCGGCGCGGGGTTCGGGACGATGCGGGAACGACGGCGACGGCGTTGCGGCTGCGGCGTGCGGGCCGCTGGCGGCTCGCCTCGAAGCGCGCCGTCATGCAGGCCAACGCGGACGCGCAAAAAAGCGGCCGCGATCTCGCGGCCGCTTTCTGTTCGCCCCGGTGCGTGCGCGGGATTACTGCAACCGCAGCTCGATCGAACCGACCATGGGCTTGCCGCCCGACGGGGTGCCGGCCGGCACGATGGTGACCATCAGCGCGTCGCGCGCGGCGTTGCCGCCGCCGCGGCGGATGTGGTCCAGCAGGTCGGTGACGTCGAAGCTGTAGAAGTTCTCGCCCAGCGCCATGTCCATCTTCGCGTTGCCGTGGTCGTGGAACTCGGCGTCGAAGAAGTTGATGTCGCCCACGTAGTGCGTGCGGTCGAGCCGGCCGACACCGTTCCCCGCGCGCAGGTAGACGTGGAACAGCACCTCCGGCTGCGACCAGGTGTGCAGGTCCTTGAGCACCAGCCAGGAGCGCCGGCCCGAGGCGACGTCGAGACCGAGCACGGAGGAACCGCGCTTCGCGGTCACCGGCAGCAGCGGGATGTTGACCGGACGCCCGCCGAGGTCGGCGCCGCCGCGCGCGCGCGCGACCTGCTCGGACACCCGGTTGCCCCCGGCGGCTTTCGCCAGCCGCGCGCTCGCCGCGAGCGGCGCCGGCGGACGCGGGAAGTACGCGTCGTAGTCGTAGTTGAGCGCGAGCACGCTGAAGTAGTTCTTCAGCGGGTAGTTGACCCGGGTACCGCTGCCGTTGACGAAGACGAAGCGGTTGTTGATCCAGGGATACTGGGTGGCGTCGGTGGGGTTCTTGTTGCCGTTCCGGTTCCAGCTCGCCCACATCCGGTCGATGTTGGCGTGGTGCACCCAGAACAGCGGGTCGTTGCCGGCGTAGGGCACCGCGCCCATGTTCCGGCTGGTGCCCGTCAGCACGTGGATGCGGCCGTGGATGCTCGAATCCACGGCCCGGCAGAAGCCCTGTTCGGCGCCGACCGTCGTGTACGAGGTCTTGGACATGATGCCGGTGACGTCCATTTCGTCGACGGGCTGGTTGGCGTCGATGCGCTGCCCGCTGTTGGCCAGCGACGTGCGGTTCGGCCTGTACAGGCTGCCGAACACCGGATCGTTCGGCATGCGGAACTGCGGCGGCAGGATGCCGCGCTGCGCGGGATCGTCCGAGGTGTAGTTCCAGTAGGGCAGGGTGAAGTCGCTGCGGCCGCTGACCGTGCGCACGATCTGTTCGAAGTACAGCACGAACATCCGGTGCCAGGGCAGGAAGTGGTTGCTGTTCTGGCCGGCGTGCGACTGGCAGGTGTTCCAGGTTTCTTCGGCCAGGGTGCGCTGCGCCGATGGCGTGGTCCCGAACACGCGGTCGAGTTCCGCGGCCTTGCTGGTGGCGCCGTCGACGAAGTGGGTGTACCACTGCCACATCCAGCTCATCGGGTTGTCGGGCCCGAGCTGCTGCATCTGGCGCACGGCGTTGGCGTAGATCTCGAGCATCTGCAGCCCCTGCGGGCTGGCGCAGTCGTAGCGCCGGTAGGCGGTGGCGGCGCGGGCGGCGCGCGGCGCGGCGAGCGCCATCGGCAGGGCGGCGAGGCCCTGGACGAAGGCGCGGCGGGAAATCACGGTCATGACAGTCTCCTGTTGCGGGCCTGGCGGCGTCCGGTGCCGCCGTCTGCATTCCGGCGCCGCGGGCGCGCGCGCTGGCGCCCGACGCGGACGCCGGAGCCCACAGGAAACTTCAAGCCCGGTGACCGCACCGTAAAAAATGCGATACGCGTCACGGGTTCACTCGCATGAATGCGGGAGCGGGAGGCGCAGGGTTCCCCCTGCGACCCACGCCGCACTCGGCGCGCCTGGAAGGAGGACGGCGTCAGTCCTCGTGGCGCGCGTTGCGATCGCGGCCGGAACCGAACCGGCGGTCGGCCGCGCCGGCGACGCGCTTGACCAGCCGCGAGAGGCCTCCGCGCCTGGTCTTGCGCAGCTTCTCCTCGTCGCTGGTCAGCCAGGCGACCTGCACGACGCGGCGCTCGCCTTCGTAGGGAAGGTGGCCGTGGAAGGAATTGGCGGTGCGGCGGAACGCGGCGAGGGTGCCGTACAGCGGCCGGATCTCCGGCAGCACCAGCGCGTCGATGTCGTCGATCCGGCGCAGGAAACGCAGGCAGCCGCCGCTGGTGTCCGGCCAGCCCGGGTTGAGATAGACCAGCGCGGTGGCCACCTTCGACTGCGAATCCGTGTGGATGGTGCCGTGGCGGCGGTTGAGCGCCTGGCACAGGGTCACCAGCGTCGGATAGCGCCCGAGGCCATGGACCCCCAGCGCGTCGCCGATGGCGTCGGCGAAGGCGGGCGCGGTCAGGGCATCGACCAGTGCGCGCACGGAGTCGCCGCAGTCGGCGGGGTCGTAGGGAAAGAAACCGGCGCTGCCGTAGCGCGGGAAGTCGCGGGCGAGCGCGTCGGCGGCCTCGCGCGCCAGCTGGTCCTGGGCGACGAGGATCGGGAACGGCTCGCGCAGGACGGTACTGGCGGGGCCGGTCAGGCGGGCCGGATCGAACATGGTGGGTGCCCGGTGGAAAGCGCGATTCTAGCCGCGGCGCGCTTGTCCGGTGCCGGCCGCGCCGCTAGCCTGCCCGCCATGGACACGCCTCCCCGCCTGCTCATCCACGGCGCCACCGGCCGCATGGGCCAGGCGTTGCTGCGCCTGTGCGCCGCGCAGGAGGACACCTGCCGGGTGGTCGCCGCGGTCTCGCGCGGCGCCCCGGCGCAACGGGTGGCGGACGGGGTGGCCTGCTTCGCCGCGGCCGAGCTGTCCGGCGTGCCGGCGTTCGACGTCGCCATCGACTTCAGCCTGCCGCAAGGCTTCGACCAGGTGCTGGCGCTGTGCGTGGAGCGCGGCGCGGCGCTGGTGTCGGGCACCACCGGGTTGGCGCCGGCGCAGCGCGAGGCGCTGCAGGCGGCGGCGCGGCGGATCCCGGTGGTGTGGGCGTCCAACTTCAGCGTCGGGGTGGCGGTGCTGGCCGAACTGGTCGAACGCGCCGCGCGCCAGCTGCGGGGCTGGGACTGCGACATCGTCGAGGCCCACCACGCGCACAAGCAGGACGCGCCGTCCGGCACCGCGCTCAGCCTCGGCGACGCGGCGCGGCGGGGCGGGGCATCGCCGCGCTACGCCTCGCTGCGCGCGGGCGACATCGTCGGCGAGCACACCGTCCAGTTCAGCGGCCTGGGCGAGCGGATCGAACTGGTCCACCGCGCCGGCAACCGCGACATCTTCGCCCGCGGCGCGCTGCACGCGGCGCGCCGGCTGGCCGGCCACCCGCCGGGCGACTACCGGCTGACCGACCTGCTCGACTGAACCCGCGCCGCGCTGGCGCGCGGCCGGGCGCGCCGGTAGAATTCCCGCTCGCCCTGATTCCCCTTCACTGGCTGTCGCCAGCACGGACCGGTCCTGCGCCGCGTCCGCGCTTTCCTGCAACCTGCGTCCGCAGGCCCGCAGCGCGGCGGCCCGAACCCAAGGCGATGCCCGTGACCCAGCCTGCAATCCTCGCCCTCGAAGACGGCACCGTGTTCGAGGGCGATTCGGTCGGCGCGCCCGGCCTCGCGGTCGGCGAGGTGGTGTTCAACACCGCCATGACCGGCTACCAGGAGATCGTCACCGATCCCTCCTACGCGCGGCAGATCGTCACCCTCACGTACCCCCACATCGGCAACACCGGTTGCAACGCGGCGGACGACGAGTCCACCCGCGCCTGGGCCGCCGGCCTGATCGTGCGCGACGTCCCGCGCCGGCCGTCGAGCTGGCGCAGCGAAATCGCGCTGCCGGAGTGGCTCAGGCAGCGCAACGTGGTCGCGATCAGCGGCATCGATACCCGCAAGCTGACCCGGCTCCTCCGCGACCGCGGCGCCCAGAACGGCGCGCTGATGGCCGGCGAGGGCATCGACGCCGACGCGGCGATCGAGGCCGCGCGCAAGTTCCCCGGCCTCCAGGGCATGGACCTGGCAAAGGAGACCTGCACGCGCGAAGCCTACGCCTGGGGCGCCGGCCAGCTCGACCTCGACCGCAATGCGTTCGCCTCCGGCGGCGGCAGGTTCCGCGTGGTCGCCTACGACTTCGGCACCAAGCTCAACATCCTGCGCATGCTGGCCGAGCGCGGCTGCGACCTGACGGTGGTGCCGGCGCAGACGCCCGCGTCCGAGGTGCTGGCGATGCGGCCGGATGGCGTGTTCCTGTCCAACGGCCCGGGCGATCCGGCGGCCTGTGACTACGCGATCGCCGCCACCCGCGAGTTCGTCGCGAGGAGGATCCCGCTGTACGGCATCTGCCTCGGCCACCAGCTGCTCGGCCTCGCGCTCGGCGCGAAGACGCTGAAGATGAAGTTCGGCCACCACGGCGCCAACCACCCGGTGATCGACGTGGACAGTGGCCGCGTGCTGATCACCAGCCAGAACCACGGCTTCGCGGTGGACGAGGCGACCCTGCCGGCGAACGTGCGCGTCACCCACCGCTCGCTGTTCGACGGCTCCAACCAGGGCATTGCGCTGACCGACGCGCCGGCGTTCTCGTTCCAGGGCCACCCGGAAGCGAGCCCGGGACCGCACGACGTGAGCTACCTCTTCGATCGTTTCATTGCGTCCATGGAGGCGCGCTGACATGCCCAAGCGCACCGACCTCAAGACCATCCTGATCATCGGCGCCGGCCCGATCGTGATCGGCCAGGCCTGCGAGTTCGACTACTCCGGCGCGCAAGCCTGCAAGGCCCTGCGCGAGGAGGGCTACCGGGTGGTGCTGGTCAACAGCAACCCGGCGACGATCATGACCGACCCGGACATGGCGGACGCGGTCTACATCGAGCCGATCAACCGGCAGTCGGTGGAGAAGATCATCGCCAAGGAACGCCCGGACGCGTTGCTGCCGACGATGGGCGGGCAGACCGCGCTCAACTGCGCGCTCGACCTCGCCGACCACGGCGTGCTCGAGCAGTACGGGGTGGAGCTGATCGGCGCCTCGCGCGACGCGATCCGCACCGCGGAGGACCGCGAGCTGTTCAAGCAGGCGATGTCGGAAATCGGGCTCGAGAGCCCGAAGTCGGAAGTGGCGCGCAGCTACGAGGAGGCGGTGGCGATCCAGGCCAGCGTCGGCTTCCCGACCATCATCCGGCCGAGCTTCACCCTCGGCGGCAGCGGCGGCGGCATCGCCTACAACCGCGAGGAGTTCGAGGACATCGTCAAGCGCGGCCTCGAGCTTTCGCCGACCCACGAGGTGCTGATCGAGGAATCGGTGCTCGGCTGGAAGGAGTTCGAGATGGAGGTGGTCCGCGACACCGCGGACAACTGCATCATCGTGTGCTCGATCGAGAACCTCGATCCGATGGGCGTGCACACCGGCGACTCGATCACCGTCGCCCCGGCGCAGACCCTCACCGACAAGGAATACCAGCGCCTGCGCGATGCGTCGATCGCGGTGCTGCGCAAGATCGGCGTGGACACCGGCGGCTCGAACGTGCAGTTCGGCATCAACGCGCAGGACGGGCGGGTGGTCGTCATCGAGATGAACCCGCGGGTGTCGCGTTCGTCCGCGCTGGCCTCGAAGGCGACCGGCTTCCCGATCGCCAAGGTCGCGGCCAAGCTGGCGGTGGGCTACACGCTCGACGAGCTGAAGAACGAGATCACCGGCGGCCTGACCCCGGCCTCGTTCGAGCCGAGCATCGACTACGTCGTCACCAAGATCCCGCGTTTCGCGTTCGAGAAGTTCCCCGCCGCCGACTCGCGCCTGACCACCCAGATGAAGTCGGTGGGCGAGGTGATGGCGATCGGCCGCACCTTCCAGGAGTCGCTGCAGAAGGCGTTGCGCGGCCTCGAGACCGGCAAGGTGGGCCTCGACCCGACCGGCATCGACCTGACCGACGAAGACGGCCTGGCGCGGCTCCGGCGCGAAGTGAAGGAGCCGGGGCCGGAGCGCATCTTCCATCTCGCCGACGCGTTCCGCGCCGGGATGTCGGTGGAAGAGGTGCACGCGCTCTCGTTCGTGGATCCGTGGTTCCTCGACCAGATCGAGGAGCTGGTCGCGCTGGAAGCCGAACTCGCCGCGTCCGGACTGGACGCGCTCGACGCGCGCCGCCTGCGCATGCTCAAGCGCAAGGGCTTCTCCGATGCGCGCCTGGCGCAGCTGGCCGGCACCAGCGAATCGGCGGTGCGCGTGCTGCGCCGCGCGTTCGGCGTGCGGCCGGTGTACAAGCGGGTGGATTCCTGCGCGGCCGAGTTCGCGACCACCACCGCCTACATGTACTCGACCTATGAGGACGAGTGCGAGGCGCACCCGAGCGACCGCCGCAAGATCATCGTGCTCGGCGGCGGCCCCAACCGCATCGGCCAGGGCATCGAGTTCGACTATTGCTGCGTGCACGCCGCGCTGGCGCTGCGCGAGGACGGGTTCGAGACCATCATGGTCAACTGCAACCCGGAGACGGTCTCGACCGACTACGACACCTCCGACCGCCTGTACTTCGAGCCGCTGACGCTGGAGGACGTGCTGGAAATCGTCGAGGTCGAGAAGCCCGAGGGCGTGATCGTGCAGTACGGCGGGCAGACCCCGCTCAAGCTGGCGCGCGCGCTGGAGGCCAACGGCGTGCCGATCATCGGCACCTCGCCCGAATCGATCGACCTCGCCGAGGACCGCGAGCGCTTCCAGCAGCTGGTCGAGAAGCTCGGCCTGAAGCAACCGCCCAACCGCACCGCGCGCAACCCGGACGAGGCGCTCGCGCTCGCCCGTGAGATCGGCTATCCGCTGGTGGTGCGCCCGAGCTACGTGCTCGGCGGCCGCGCGATGGAGGTGGTGCACTCGGACGCCGACCTGTCGCGCTACATCCGCGACGCGGTCAAGGTCTCCAACGATTCGCCGGTGCTGCTGGACCGCTTCCTCGACAACGCGGTCGAGGTGGACATCGACGTGATCGCCGACAAGTCCGGCCGGGTGCTGATCGGCGGCGTGATGGAGCATATCGAGGAGGCCGGCGTGCATTCGGGCGATTCGTCGTGCTCGCTGCCGCCGTACTCGCTGCCGCCGGCGGTGCAGGCGCGCCTGCGCGAGCAGGTGGTGGCGCTGGCGCGCGCGCTGGACGTGGTCGGCCTGATGAACACCCAGTTCGCGGTGCAGACCGACGACGCCGGCGAGGCCACGATCTACCTGCTCGAGGTCAACCCGCGCGCCTCGCGCACGGTGCCGTTCGTGTCCAAGGCGACCGGCGTGCCGCTGGCCAAGATCGCCGCGCGCTGCATGGCCGGGCGCTCGCTGGAAGAGCAGGGTGCGACCGCGGAGGTCGTGCCCGAGTACTTCTCGGTCAAGGAGGCGATCTTCCCGTTCGCCAAGTTCCAGGGCGTGGACCCGATCCTCGGCCCGGAGATGCGCTCCACCGGCGAGGTGATGGGCGTGGGCCGCAGCTTCGGCGCCGCGTTCGCGCGCGCGGAGGAGGCGGCGAACATCAGCGCGCCGGCCGGCGGCAAGGCCTTCCTGTCGGTGCGCGAGCCGGACAAGGCGCGGCTGCTGCCGGTCGCGCGCGAGTTGCTGCGGCGCGGCTACGCGCTGGTCGCTACCCGCGGCACCGCCGCCTTCCTGCAGGGGCAGGGCGTGGCCTGCGAGGTGATCAACAAGGTGATGGAAGGCCGGCCGCACGTCGTCGACCTGATCAAGAACGGCGAGATCGCCTACATCGTCAACACCACCGAGGGGCGGCAGGCCATCGCCGACTCCTTCTCGATCCGCCGCGAGGCCCTGCAGCAGCGGGTGACCTACTCGACCACGATCGCCGGGGCGAAGGCGCTGCTGCACTCGCTCGACTACCGCGACAGCGGCCCGGTATGGTCGCTGCAGGAACTGCACGAGGAACTGACGGCATGAGAGCGCCGATGACGTTGAAGGGCTCGCAGCGCCTGCGCGCCGAGCTGGAGGAGCTGAAGTCGGTCAAGCGCCCGGCGGTGATCCAGGCGATCGCCGAGGCCCGCGCGCACGGCGACCTCAAGGAAAACGCCGAGTACCACGCCGCGCGCGAGCAGCAGGGCTTCATCGAGGGCCGCATCAAGCAGCTCGAGGCCGAGCTGTCGCACGCCCAGGTCATCGACGTCGCGACTCTCGACGCCGGCTCGAAGGTGGTGTTCGGCGCCACGGTGGACCTCGCCGACACCGAGACCGACGAAGAGAAGACCTACCAGATCGTCGGCGACCTCGAAGCCGACATCAAGCTGGGCATGATCGCGATCTCCTCGCCGGTGGCGCGCGCGCTGATCGGCAAGCACGAGGGGGACACCGTCACCATCGACGCGCCGGCCGGACAGCGCGAATACGAGATCGTCGGCGTCCGCTACGAAGGCTGAGATGGCCGCCGCGCCCGCGACGGCGACCCTGCTGCTGCCCGCGCGCGCGCGGCTGGCCGGCGCGCCGCTGCCGGAACGGCTGGCGCGCGCGCTCGGCCGCGCCGACCGCCTGGCGGACGGTGACCCCGGCGAACGCGCGCAACTGCTGCGCCACTTCGAACTGCTGCCGCGCAGCTGGCCGGTCGCCGCGCTGACCCGCCAGCGCGATGCCGGCGACGCCGCCGGTGCGGCCTGGTTGCGCGCCGATCCCGCCTACGTGCGCCCGGACATCAACGGCGTGCGCCTGCTCGGTATCGGCGAATCGCTGCAACTCGCGCGCGAGGATGCCGACGCGCTGCTGCCGGCGCTGCGCCCCCTGTTCGGCGATGCCGGCTTCCCGATCGACGCCCCGGACTCCGCGCGCTGGTACCTGCGGCTGCCGCGCGAGGCCCGGCTGCCGCTGTTCGCCGACGCCGGGGAGGTGCTCGGCGCGGACCTGTTCGACCACCTGCCGGACGGACCGGAAGGACGCCGCTGGCGCGCGCTGCTGAGCGAGGCGCAGGTCGTGCTGCACAACCATCCGCACAACGCGCTGCGGGGCGAACGCGGCCTCCCGCCGGTGAACTCGCTGTGGTTCTGGGGCGGGGGCGCGTTGCCCGACCACGTGCGCAGCCCGCATGCGCAGGTACGCAGCGACGACCTGCTGCTGCGGTCGCTGGCGCTGGCCGCGGGCATCGATGACGGGCGCGCGATGAACGAGGGCGCCACGGCCGGCGGCGTGCTGCTCGACTACCGCGCGCTGGCGGCATTCGACGACGGCCTCTCGGCGTGGGTCGACGCGGCCGTCGGCGGACAACTCGCACGGCTGGTGCTGGATTTCGCCGACGGCGCGCGCTGGGCGATCGCCCGCCCGCAACGCTGGCGCATCTGGCGGCGGCCGCTGCAGCATCTGGCGGGATGAGCCCCCTCCGCAGCATCCGCCGCCGCGCGCCCGTCGCCGACGCCGGCGCCTGGCCCGACCACGTGCCGCCGCTGTTGCGCCGCCTGTATGCCGCGCGCGGTGCGCTCTCGCTCGACCAGGCGCGGCCGCGGCTGGCCCAGCTGCATCCGCCGGATGCGCTCGGCGGGCTGGACGCGGCGACCGCGCTGCTCGCGGACGCGATCGCGCATGACCGCCACATCGTGGTGGTCGGCGACTTCGACTGCGACGGCGCCACCGCCTGCGCCGTCGGCGTGCGCGGCCTGCGCCTGCTCGGCGCGCGCCGCGTGTCGCACGCGGTGCCCAACCGGATGGTGCACGGCTACGGCCTGTCGCCGGGGCTGGTGGACGACCTCGCCGCGCTGGCGCCGGACCTGCTGGTGACCGTGGACCACGGCATCAACTGCCACGCCGGCGTGGCCGCGGCGAAGGCGCGCGGCTGGCAGGTGCTGGTCACCGACCACCACCTGCCGGGCGAGGTCCTGCCGCCCGCCGCCGCGATCGTCGATCCGAACCTGCGCGGCGACGGCTTCCCGAGCAAGGCGCTGGCCGGCGTGGGCGTGATGTTCTATGTGCTGCTCGCGCTGCGGCGGCACCTGCGCGCGCAGGGCGCCTTCCCCACCGACCCCGACCTGGCGTGCCTGCTCGACCTGGTCGCGGTCGGTACCGTCGCCGACCTGGTGCCGCTGGACGCCAACAACCGCGCGCTGGTCGCCGCAGGCCTGCGGCGCCTGCGCGCGCGGCAGGGCTGCGCCGGGCTGCAGGCGCTGATCGAGATCGCGGGCCGCGATTCGCGCACGCTGACCGCGGCCGACGTCGGCTACGCGCTGGCGCCGCGGATCAACGCCGCCGGCCGGCTCGAGGACATGGCGTTGGGCATCGAGTGCCTGCTGTGCGACGATCCGGCGCGTGCGCGCGAACTGGCCGCCACGCTGCACGCCATCAACGCCGAGCGCCAGGGCGTACAGCAGCAGATGGTCGACGAGGCGGAAGCCGCGCTCGCGCGCATCGTGCTCGACGGCGCGCTGCCGCCCGCGCTGTGCCTGTACGACCCGGCCTGGCACCCCGGCGTGGTCGGCCTGGTCGCCTCGAAGCTCAAGGAACGCGTGCACCGGCCGGTGTTCGCCTTCGCGCCCTCCGAGCCGGGCGGCACGCAGCTGCGCGGCTCGGCCCGCTCCATTCCCGGCCTGCACATCCGCGACGTGCTGGCGGCGGTCGACGGCGCGCACCCGGGATTGATCGGCAAGTTCGGCGGCCACGCGATGGCCGCGGGCCTGAGCGTGGCGGCGGATCGCTTCGCGCACTTCGAAGCCGCCGTGCGCGCGTGCGTGGAACGGGTACTGGATCCCGCGCTGCTGCAGGCCGAAGTGCTCACCGACGGCGAACTCGCCGCGCACGAGTGCGACCGTCGCCACGCGGAGCTGCTGCGCAACGCCGGGCCGTGGGGGCAGGCCTTCCCGGAGCCGCTGTTCGACGGCGTGTTCGCGCTGCAGGGGTGGCGCGTGGTCGGCGAGAAGCACCTGAAGCTCGAACTCGACGGCTGGGGCCGGCGGGTCAACGCGATCGAGTTCGGCGGCTGGCGCGGCGAGCCGCCGCCGCCGCGCCTGCGCATCGCGTTCCGGCTCGAGCCCGACGACTGGCGCGGTGGCGACGCCGTCCAGCTGGTCGTCGTCCACCGCGAGCAGGCCTGAGTCAGCGTGCGACGCTCGCCGCCGGCGCGGGCACCCGCACCGGCCCGCGCTCCATCGCCTTGAGGCCGAACAGCGGCCGCAGCCAGCGCACCCGGCGCACGAGTTCGAAGCCGAGCAGGCAGGCGAGGGCGGTCGCCAGCACCAGCAGCGGGCCCTCCAGCGCGGGCCGCAGGCCGAGCGGCTGCAGCTCGTGCGCCAGCACCACGATCACCGTCTGGTGGAGGATGTAGAAGGGGAACACGGCCTGGGTGAGGTAGCGCAGCAGCGGGTCGTCGACTGGCGCCCACTGGCGGCCGAAGCCGAGGATCGCGGCGATCGCGCTCCACTGGAACAGGCCCCACACGCCGCGCTGCAGCAGGCGCAGCGCGTCGGCCGGCGGATGGGCTTCGTCGAAGCGCCAGAAGTACCAGGCGAGGAAGGCGTATCCCGCGACCGCCAGCGCCAGCGCCGGCCAGCGCAGCGCGCGCAGGCGGTCCCAGACCGCGTCGGCGCGCGCGATCCAGTAGCCGAGCAGGAACACCGGCAGGTACTGCGCGTGGTTGTACCAGTCGTCCACCAGCGCGTGGGTGGACTCGAAGCGCCCGACCAGCGCGATCCGCGTCGCCGCCAGCAGCAGCGCCGGCCACAGCAGCACGCTCCAGCCGCAGCCCAGCCAGCCCGTGAGGCGCGCGCCGGTGGCGGCCAGCGCGGTCGGCGCCAGGCGCCGCATTGCCCACAGCAGCACGCTGTAGACCCACAGGTAGGCGACGAACCAGAGGTGGTTCCAGGTCGGCAGGATCAGGCAGTCGCCGCCCCGGCAGAAGCTCCCGTCGGCGCGCAGGTAACGACCCCAGAAGGCCAGGTAGCCGTCGCCGTAGCCGAGTTTCTCGACCACCTCGTAGTACGACTGCGGCGGCACCACCACCAGCATGCCGAAGGCCAGCGGGACGAGCAGCCGCCAGCTGCGCGGCCCGAGGAAGCGCCCGGGACGGTCGAGCAGGAAGCCGGTCGCCGCCCCCGAAAGCAGGAACAGCAGCGACAGGCGCCAGGGCGAGGCCGCGATCATCAGCGGCTCCAGCGCGGTGCTGGCGAACGGACTTTTGACGTGCCAGTCCCAGCTCACGTAGTACATGCCGACGTGGAACAGGATCAGCACGCCGAAGGCGAGCACGCGGATCCAGTCGAGGTCGTGGCGGCGGAGGGAGGACGCGGAGGGAGGGGCGGTCATGGCGCGGCACCGGACGGAGGAGCCGCCCATCCTTCACGCGCACTGCCGCGTCGCCAGCGCGAAGGGACGACCGGCGCGCGCCCTGGGACGAAGCGCGCCCCGGCGGGGACGAGCATGGCCGGGCACCGGCGCCGCCCTCGCTAGAATGCGCGCATGCCGAGCCCCTCCGCGATCGCCTACCGCCGCTTCCTGCCGTGGAAGCCATGGCTGGAGGCCGGCTTCTGGCTCGCCATCACCGCCGCCAACGCCTTCGCCAACAGCGCGGCGGTGCTGATCGAATACCAGCGGCGCGGCGATCCGCTGCCGGCCTGGGAGCCGCTCGCCTGGGAATGGTCGAGCAACCTCCTGGTGCTCGCCCTGGTCCCCGCCACCGCCTGGCTCACTCGTCGCTGGCCCCTGCACTGGGACACCTGGCGCCAGCGGCTGCCGCTGTACCTGGGCGCCAGCCTCGCCTGGTCGGCGATCCACATCGGCGGCATGACCCTGCTGCGCCAGGTCGTCTACGCGCTGCACGGCGAGCGCTATCGCGTCGGCGACTGGCCGCGGGAACTGCTGTACGAATACCTGAAGGACGCGCGTTCCTTCCTGCTGATCGCCGGCATCATGCTGGTCTACCGCGGGTTGCTGCGCAGCTGGCAGGGCGAGGCCAGCCTGCTCGACGCGCCCGAGGAAGGCCCGCCGGTGGAGCCGGTGGAGCGGCCGGAGCGGTTCCTGGTGCGCAAGCTCGGTCGCGAGTTCCTGGTGGCCGCGGCCGACATCGAATGGCTGCAGGCCGCCGGCAACTACGTCAACCTGCGCGTGCGCGGCCACGACTATCCGCTGCGCAGCACGATCGCCGGCATCGAGGCGCGCCTCGATCCGCAGCGCTTCGCCCGCATCCACCGCAGCTATATCGTCAACCTCGACCTGGTCAGCGCCATCGAACCGGTCGACAACGGCGACGCCCGCGTGCACCTGCGCGACGGCACCGTGCTGCCCTGCAGCCGCCGCCACCGCGCGCAGCTGCGCGAGCGCGCCGGGGCGGCGGAGCCAGTGGCCGCCGGACCGGCCGGCTGAAGCGCGTGAACCGTGCCGGCGCGCCGAACCGGGCCGGGGCGCGCGGCCCCGCTGCTATCATTTCCGCTTTGCCAGAAGGCCTTTGCCGGACATGATCGAACTCAATCCCGTCCGCCAGCGCATCGCCGACCTCCGGGGCCGGCTGGATGCGCTGAGGGGGTATCTTTGACTACGACGCCAAGGTCGAGCGTCTGGAAGAAGTCAACCGCGAACTGGAAAGCCCCGACGTCTGGAACGACGCCGCGCGCGCGCAGGCGCTCGGCCGCGAGCGCTCGCTGCTGGACAAGACCGTCACCGGCATCCGCAGCCTGAGCGAAGGCCTGGCGTCGGCCGGCGAACTGCTGGAACTGGCCGAGATGGAGGACGACGAGGAAACCGCGCAGGCGGTCGTCGACGACGTCGAGCGCTACGCCGATGGGGTGGAGCAACTCGAGTTCCAGCGCATGTTCTCCGGCGAGATGGATTCGCAGCCGGCGTTCGTGGACATCCAGGCCGGCGCCGGCGGCACCGAGGCGCAGGACTGGGCGGAGATGCTGCTGCGCATGTACCTGCGCTGGGCGGAATCGCGCGGCTGGAAGACCGAACTGCTGGAAGTCTCCGGCGGCGAAGTGGCCGGCATCAAGTCGGCCACCTTCCGGGTCGAGGGCGACTACGCCTACGGCTGGCTGAAGACCGAAACCGGCGTACACCGGCTGGTGCGCAAGTCGCCGTTCGACTCGGACAACCGCCGGCACACCAGCTTCACCTCGGTGTTCGTCTCGCCGGAAGTCGACGACGACATCGACATCGAGATCAATCCGGCCGACCTCAAGACCGACGTCTACCGCTCCTCCGGCGCCGGCGGTCAGCACGTCAACAAGACCGAGTCGGCGGTGCGCATCACCCACGTGCCGTCGGGCATCGTCGTCGCCTGCCAGACCGAGCGCAGCCAGCACGCCAACCGCGATCGCGCGATGAAGATGCTGGCGGCCAAGCTGTACGAGATGGAAATCCAGAAGCGCAACGCCGAGCGCGACGCGGTCGAGGCGACCAAGTCCGACATCGGCTGGGGCAGCCAGATCCGCAACTACGTGCTCGACCAGTCGCGGATCAAGGATCTCCGCACCGGGATCGAGCGCAGCGACACCCAGAAGGTGCTGGACGGCGACCTCGACCAGTTCGTCGCGGCCAGCCTGAAGGCCGGGCTGGCGGTGGGCGCGAAACGCAGCGACGCGGCGTAGGCCGCGTCCTCGCCGGCAACCGAACACACTGGCCCCCGCCGCCGGGGCGACGCAACGACTGATCGCTCCGTCCGGAGCACGAGCACAGACGCATGACCGAGCACACGCCCGCCACCCCGCAGCAGTCCGCCGACGAGCACCACCTGATCGCCGAGCGCCGGGCGAAACTCGCCGCGCTGCGCGGGCAGGGCGTCGCCTTCCCGAACGACTTCCGCCGCCTCGACCACGCCGGCGACCTGCAGGCGCAGTACGCCGACGCCGAACGCTGGACCGGCGAGGCGCTGGAAGGCGAGGGCCGCCGGGTCGCGCTCGCAGGGCGGCTGCTGGCCAAGCGGGTGATGGGCAAGGCGGCGTTCGCCCAGGTGCAGGACGTGTCCGGGCGGATCCAGCTGTTCCTGCAGGCGAACGCGCTGGGCGATGCCTACGAGGCGTTCAAGGGCTGGGATGTCGGCGACATCGTCGCCGCCGAAGGCACGCTGATGCGCACGAAGACCGGCGAGCTGTCGGTCAAGGCGGATTCGCTGCGGCTGCTGGTCAAGTCGCTGCGGCCGTTGCCGGACAAGTGGCACGGCCTGGCCGACGTCGAGCAGCGCTACCGCCAGCGCTACGTGGACCTGATCGTGACGCCGGAGGCGCGCGAGGTGTTCGTCAAGCGTTCGCGCATCATCGGCGCGATGCGGCGCTGGCTGGACGCGCGCCGCTTCCTCGAGGTGGAGACGCCGATGATGCATTACATCGCCGGCGGCGCCACCGCGAAGCCGTTCACCACCCACCACAACGCGCTCGACCTCGACCTGTTCCTGCGCGTCGCCCCGGAGCTCTACCTCAAGCGCCTGGTGGTCGGGGGCTTCGAGCGTGTGTACGAGATCAACCGCAACTTCCGCAACGAGGGCGTCAGCACCCGCCACAACCCGGAATTCACCATGCTCGAACTGTACGAGGCCTATGCCACGTACGAGGAGATCATGGACCTGACCGAGGGCCTGATCCGCGACGTCGCGCAGGAAGTCCTCGGCGCCACCGCGGTCAGCTGGGAAGGCAACGCGATCGACCTCGGACCACGCTTCCGCCGCTGGAAGCTGGAGGAGGCGGTGCGCGAGAAGAACCCGGAGATCTCCCCCGCCGACTGCCGCGACCGTGACGCGCTGGCCCGCCACTGCGAGCGCCTGCGCATCCCGGTCAAGCCGGGCTACGGCTGGGGCAAGCTGCTGCTGGAGATCTTCGAGAAGACGGTCGAAGGCGGCCTGGTGCAGCCGACCTTCATCACCCATTACCCGGTCGAGGTCTCCCCGCTGGCGCGCGAGAGCGACAGCGAGCCCGGCATCACCGACCGCTTCGAGCTGTTCGTCGGCGGCCGCGAGCTGGCCAACGGCTTTTCCGAGCTCAACGACCCCGAGGACCAGGCCGCGCGCTTCCGCGCCCAGGTCGCCGCCAAGGAGGCCGGGGACGACGAGGCCATGCACTACGACGAGGACTACATCCGGGCCCTGGAGGTCGGCCTGCCCCCAACCGGTGGGCTCGGCATCGGCATCGACCGCCTGGTGATGCTGCTCACGGATTCGGCCTCGATCCGGGACGTGCTGCTGTTCCCCTACATGCGGCCGGAAAACTGACGATATAGGGGTATGGCCGGGGGGGCCGCGATCCCGCGTCGGATCGGGGCGGGGGAAAACAGCCGGGGTTGCCTGCCGCCGCAAGGGCGGCGAGGATGCCCCTGACCCGCCCTCGGGCGGACCACCACGGCACGACCACGTTCGGGGGTGCAGCGTGAACATCGTCATCGTGGACGACCAGACCTCCGCCCGCACCATGTTGCGGCACATCCTCGAGGACATCAGTCCCGAGCTGCAGGTCTACGACTTCAGCGAGCCCAGGGTGGCGCTGACCTGGTGCGACGACAACCGCCCGGACCTGCTGCTGCTCGACTACCGGATGCCGGGGATGGACGGGCTGGAGTTCGCCCGCCGCTTCCGCAAGCCGCTGATGCACCGCGACGTGCCGATCGTGCTGGTCACCGTGGTCGGCGACGAGCCGGTGCGGCAGGCGGCGCTTGACGCCGGCGTGATCGACTTCCTGGTCAAGCCGATCCGCCCGCGCGAGATGCGCTCGCGCTGCCGCAACCTGCTCCAGCTGCGCCAGCAGAGCGAGTCGGTCAAGCAGCGCGCGCTGTCGCTGGAGCAGCGGCTGCTGTCGAGCATGCACGAGGTCGAGGAGCGCGAGCGCGAGACCCTGTCGCGGCTGGCGCGCGCGATCGAATACCGCGACGCCGGCACCAGCGCCTACCTGGAGCGGATGTCGCACATCGCCGGGCTGGTCGCCGAGGAGCTCGGCCTGTTCGAGGATGAGGTGCGGCTGATCGAGGCGGCGGCGCCGCTGCACGACATCGGCAAGATCGCGGTGCCCGACTCGGTCCTGCTCAAGCCCGGCCCGCTGCAGGAGCACGAGGCGAAGATCATGCGCCGGCATCCGCTGATCGGCCACGAGCTGCTCAGCGGCAGCCAGAACCGCTTCATCCAGACAGCGGCGGTGATCGCCCTGCGCCACCACGAGCGCTACGACGGCAGCGGCTATCCCGACGGCCTGGCCGGCGACGCGATCCCGATCGAGGCGCGTATCGCCACCGTGGCCGACGTCCTCGACGCGCTGCTGTCGCCGCGTCCGTACAAGGATGCGTGGCCGCTGGACGAGGCGCTGGACTACCTGCGCGAGCAGGCCGGCCGTCACTTCGACCCGCGCTGCGTGGAGGCCCTGTTGCGCGCGCGCGACCGGCTGCAGGCGATCTGCGAGCGCCACGCCGTCGCCAGCACCCGCCCGGGGCTCGAGTGAACCTGCGACGCGCCAGCGGCTGGCACTGGGCGCGGGCGCGACTGGCGCAGCGCCCCGACAGCGAGCACGCGCAGAACTTCGTCCGCCTGGTCATCACCGGCCTGTTCTGCATCTACCTGGGCTGGCGCTTCCTGGACGGCGAGGGCGGCAGCGCGCTCGTGGCCACGTGGACGATCCTCCTCGGCGAGCTGGCGGTCGCGTTCTGCCTGCTCGGCCTGCAGCTGCGCGATCCCGGCGTGTCGCACGTGCGCCGCTGGATCGGCATGCTGGCCGACTACGGCGCGATCGGCGCGATCATGTGCCTGGAGGGCGAAGTGGTCGCGCCGCTGTATTCGGTCTACCTGTGGGTGACCGTCGGCAACGGCATGCGCTACGGCAACCGCTACCTGCGCGCGGCCACGGCGCTGGGTTCGGCCTCGTTCCTGTGCGTGGTGCTGGTCTCGCCGTACTGGCGCGCGAACCCGTACCTCGCCTGGGGCCTGCTGCTCGGCCTGGTCGCGGTGCCGCTGTACTTCGACTCGCTGCTCAACGCGCTGACCCGGGCGATGGACGACGCCCGCCGCGCCAACGAGGCGAAGAGCCGCTTCCTCGCCCACATGAGCCACGAGCTGCGCACGCCGCTCAACGGCATCATCGGCATGGCCGAACTGCTGGCCGCGACCAAGCTTGACCGTGAGCAGCGCGAATCGGCGGAAATCATTCAGGGCTCGGCGCAGACCCTGCTGCTGCTGGTCAACGACGTGCTCGACATCTCCGCGATCGAGGCCGGCAAGCTGCGCGTGCAGGTGCAGGACTTCGACCTGCCGGCGGTGCTGGAACGCGCGCGGCGGATGGTCGGCCAGCAGGCCGCGGCCAAGCAGCTGGAGCTGCGCAGCGAATGGGACCCCTCGCTTCCGCGCGGCGTGCGGGGCGACCCGCAGCACCTGCTGCAGGTGCTGCTGAACCTGCTCAGCAACGCGGTCAAGTTCACCCAGCACGGCTACGTGCTGCTGCGCGCCGAACAGCTGCGGCGCGACGGCGCGACGGTGCGCGTGCGCTTGTCGGTCACCGATACCGGCATCGGCATCCCGGCTGAGGCGCGGGCGCGCATCTTCGACGCGTTCGAGCAGGTCGACAGCGGGCGCGACCGCCGCTACGGCGGCAGCGGCCTGGGCGTGACCATCGCCCAGACCCTGACCCGGCTGATGGGCGGCAGCATCGGCGTCGAGGACAATCCCGGCGGCGGCACCCGCTTCTGGGTCGAGCTGCCGCTCGCCGTGGCCGAGGCCGCCGCGCGGCCGGCGCCGGTCGCGCCCGGCGCGCCGACCGCCAAGGTGATCGCCTTCGACGACCCCTTCGTGCGCCACCGTGTCCGGGTGCCCGCGCTCAACCTGCTGGTGGCCGACGACCAGGAGGCCAACCGCATCGTCCTGCGCCGCCTGCTGGAGCGCGCCGGGCATCGGGTGAGCTTCGCCGAGGACGGCGAGGAAACGCTGGACCGCCTGGTCGCCGAATCCTTCGACGCGATCCTGCTCGACCTGCACATGCCGGGCATGAGCGGCTTCGACGTGATCCGCCAGGCGCGGGTGATGGAAGCGGGGCGCCCGCGCACGCCGATCATCGTGCTGTCGGCCGACGCGACGGTCGAGGCGCGGCGCGAGGCCGAGCGGGCCGGTTGCTACGCCTTCCTGACCAAGCCGGTGATCGTGCCGCGCCTGCTGGAGACGCTGGCGCGCGCGGCCGGGCAAGCCCATGACGGCGCGGATGCGGCCGCCGGCGAGGGCGAGTCGGCCCATCGAGCGGACCGGGGAGACGGGAGCGTGCTGCAGGAACTGGCCGGCATGCAGCTCGGCGACGACTTCCTGCGCGATTTCGTCGAACAGTGCCTGCGCGACCTCGGCCGCTGCATGAGTGGCGCCCAGCAGGCGGCGGCCGCGGGCGACGGCGAGGGGCTGCACGAGGCGGCCCATGCGATGCGCGGCGTCGCCGAGAACCTCGGCGCCGGGCCGCTGGTCGAACGTTGCCGGGAGCTGATGCGCCTGGACACGCCGACCCTGGTGCGAGATGGCGTCAGGCTGACCGCCGACCTCGGGGTGCTGGTGGAGACGACGGCGCGCCGGGCGCGGGGCGAGGTGCGGGAACTGCTCGCGCAGTCGCACCGTGGTACCCCGCTGCCCGGTTCCGATCCCCCCTGAGCCCGCCTGCGCGGGGACTCAAGCGAGCGCCTCGTGTCCGTCCTGGCGACGGTACTGCGCGCGCACCAGCCGCTCCATCGTGCGCAGCGACTTCTCCCCGAGCTGCAACGCGGTGTCCACCCAGATCTCGGTGATCCGCAGCATCTCCTCCAGCGTCACCGGGTGCGCCAGGCCGCGCACCTGCTGCATCGCCGCGCGCGCGTGCGGGATCCGGCGGCCGGCGCGGATCACGTCCTCGACCGCGCGCGCGCCCTCGCCACGCGGCACGACCACGTCGACCAGGCCCATACGGTGCATTTCCTCGGCGGGGTAGACGTTGCCTTCCAGCATCAGCCGTTCCGCGGCCTTGGGCGGGATGCGCTGGCACAGGAAGGAGTAGGCGCCCATCCCCGGGAACAGGTCGAACAGCACCTCCGGCAGGCCCATCAGCGCGCCTTCCTCGGCGACGATGGTGTGGCAGCTCAGCGCCGCCTCGAAGCCGCCGCCCAACGCGTCGCCCTGCACCAGCGCGATGGTGTGGGCGCCGACACCGAGCCCGGCATGGAACGCGTGCACGCCGCGCACGCACTTGTAGGCGTAGTCGAGCAGGCCCTCTCGGTCGCCGGCGCGGATCAGCCGGCAGAACAGCTCGAGGTCGCCGCCCAGGTTGAAGACGCCGGGGTTGTCGGAGGCCAGCACCACGTGCGGCGGGTCGTCGGCGTCCGGCCTGGCGCTGCGCAGGCGCGTCGCCAGTCCCTGCTGGTAGCCGAGGATGTCGTCGACCAGCCGGGTCGAGAAGCAGGCCCGGCCCGGCCGGCCGACCAGGTCGGCGTGCATGTGGCACCAGTGGACGTTGCGCGCGGCGTCCTCGGCCAGGCGCAGGGTGCGGCGGGGTTCGGCGGGGAAGAACGGGTGAACGGCTGACATGGCAGGTACCTCCGAAGGCGCCGTCCGGCCGGTCGGGGGATCAGACGGCAAGGGGTGTGCGCTGCGCCCGACCCCCCGATTCTATGCCTGCAAAACGACGCGCCCGCAAACCACGGGGGCTGCGGGCGCGAAGACCGTCCTTCGAGGCGCGCCCCGCTAGCGTGCCGGCGGCGCGTCGCGCAGTTCGCGACGCAGGATCTTGCCCACGTTGGACTTGGGCAGCTCGCTGCGGAACTCGACGTAGTGCGGCCGCTTGTAGCCGGTGAGGTACTCGCGCGCGTAGGCCTTGACCTGCTCGGCGGTGAGCGAAGGGTCCTTCTTCACGATCACGACCTTCACCGCCTCGCCCGACTTCTCGTCCGGCACGCCGATCGCCGCGACCTCGAGCACGCCCGGCATCGCCGCGATCACGTCCTCGACCTCGTTCGGGTACACGTTGAAACCGGACACCAGGATCATGTCTTTCTTGCGGTCGACGATGTAGAAGAAGCCGCGCTCGTCCATCCGCGCCATGTCGCCGGTGTGCAGCCAGCCGTCGCCGTCGATGACCTTGGCGGTCTCGTCCGGGCGCTGCCAGTAGCCCTTCATCACCTGCGGGCCGCGGATGCACAGCTCGCCGACTTCGCCGACCGGCAGCCGGTTGCCGGCCTCGTCCTTGACGCAGGCGTCGGTGGACGGGATCGGCAGGCCGATCGCGCCGTTGTATTCGGCCAGGTCCATCGGGTTGATGCAGGCGGCGGGCGAGGTCTCTGTGAGGCCGTACGCCTCGACCAGGGTGCAGCCGGTGACCTGCTTCCAGCGTTCGGCCACCGCGCGCTGCACGGCCATGCCGCCGCCGAGGGTGAGGCGCAGGCGCGAGAAGTCCAGCTTGTCGAAGCCCGGCGTGTTGAGCAGACCGTTGAACAGCGTATTGACGCCGGTGATCGCGGTGAAGCGCACCTTGCCGAGCTCCTTGACGAAGCCCTTCATGTCGCGCGGATTGGTGATCAGGTGGTTGAGGCCGCCGATCTTCATGAAGATCAGGCCGTTCGCCGTCAGCGAGAAGATGTGGTACAGCGGCAGCGCGGTGATGATGATCTCTTCGCCCTCGCGCACGTTGTTGCGCACCCAGGCGGCCGACTGCTGCATGTTGGCGACGAGGTTGCGGTGGGTGAGCATCGCGCCCTTGGCCACGCCGGTGGTGCCGCCGGTGTACTGCAGGAAGGCGATGTCCTCCGGGCCGACCTGGACCGCCGGCAGCGGCAGCGTCTTGCCGCGGGCCAGCGCGTCGCGGAAGCGGATCTCGCCGGGGATGTCGCTGTCCGGCACCATCTTCTTGACGTGGCGCAGGACGAAATTGACGATCGCGCCCTTGGGGAAGCCGAGCAGGTCGCCCAGCCCGGTCGCGATCACGTGCTTGAGTGGCGTGCCGGCCATCGCCTCCTGCACGGTGGCGGCGAAGTTGTCGAGCACCACGATCGCGGTGGCGCCCGAATCGGCGAGCTGGTGGTGCAGCTCGCGCGCGGTGTACATCGGGTTGACGTTGACCACGGTCAGTCCCGCGCGCAGCACGCCGTGCGTGGCGATCGGGTACTGCAGGCAGTTGGGCATCATCAAGGCGACGCGGTCGCCGCGCTTGAGCCCGAGGCCGGACAGCAGGAACGCCGCGAACTGCGCGCTGAGCCGGTCGATCTCGCGGTAGCTCATCGCCTTGCCCATGTTGGCGAAGGCGGGGCGGTCGCCGAACTTCTCCACCGACTGCGCGAAGACCGCCGCGATGGACGGATACTCGTCGGCGTCGATCTCGGCGGGCACGCCGGCCGGATACTGCGCCAGCCACGGACGTTCTGCGGCCATCATCTCCCCCTGCTGGTCGCACCGCCTGCGCAGCACGCGGATGCGGGTGCGTACGGTGCGTCCGGATTGGAGCATAGCCCCCCATGACTGGCAAGGCGGCCGGGTACGATGCGGCAAACGGCAGGGAGGGGCGGCGATGCGGGGGACCACCCGCTGGTGGTGGCTGGGGCCGATGCTGGCGCTTCTGCTGCTGTCGGCCTGCGCGCGGGAGGCGCCCGAGGCGCGGCTGCGGACCACGGTCGCAAACCTGCAGCAGGCGATCGCGGAGCGCGACGCGGGCGGCGTGCGCGCCGCGCTGGCGGAGGATTTCATCGGTCCGGACGGCCTCGATCGCGCGGGCGCGGTGCGGCTGGCGCAGGCCATGTTCCTGCGCTACCGGACCCTCGGCGTGCACGCCGGCCCGCTCGAGGTGCGGATGCTGCCGGAACACGCGACGGTGCGCTTCCAGGCCGCGCTGACCGGCGGCGACGGCGGCGTGCTGCCGGAAACGGCGCGCCTGTACGACGTGGAAACCGGCTGGCGCCTGGAGGACGGCGAGTGGCGGCTGGTCAGCGTCGCCTGGACCCCGCGGCTGTGAGGCGCGGGTCCTGAAAAGACGAAAGGCGGCCGGTTGGCCGCCTTCGTCGCGCGCGGGCGGGTCTTACGCCGCCTTGCGCGCCGCCAGCTGCCGCAGTACGTAGTGCAGGATGCCGCCGTTGCGGAAGTACTCGACTTCCTTGGGCGTCAGCAGCAGCACGCCGACTTCGAAGCGCTTCTCGAAGCCGTCCGGGCGCCGCGCGATCACCGTCGCGGTGCGCGAGGCGCCGTCCTGCAGCCCGGTCACTTCGACGATCTCGCTGCCGTCCAGGCCGAGCGTGCGCGCGTTCTCGCCGTCCTTGAACTGCAGCGGCAGTACGCCCATGCCCACCAGGTTGGAGCGGTGGATGCGCTCGAAGCTTTCCGCGATCACCGCCTTCACGCCGAGCAGGTTGGTGCCCTTGGCCGCCCAGTCGCGCGAGGAGCCGGTGCCGTACTCCTTGCCGGCGAACACCACCAGCGGCACGCCGTCGGCCTTGTACTTCATCGCCGCGTCGTAGATCGACATCTTCTCCGGCGCCGACTGCGCGCTGAAGTACAGGGTGTTGCCGCCTTCCTCGCCGCCGAACATCAGGTTCTTGATGCGGATGTTGGCGAAGGTGCCGCGCACCATCACGTCGTCGTTGCCGCGGCGGCTGCCGTAGCTGTTGAAGTCGGCCGGCTGCACGCCGCGCGCCTGCAGGTAGCGGCCCGCCGGCGAGTCCTTCTTGATGTTGCCGGCCGGCGAGATGTGGTCGGTGGTGATCGAGTCGCCGAACAGGCCGAGCACGCGCGCGCCGTGGATGTCGGCGATCGGGCCGACCTCCATGGTCATGCCCTCGAAGTAGGGCGGGTTCTTGATGTAGGTGGAGGCCTCGTCCCAGGCGTAGGCCTCGCCGTCCGGCGACTCGATCGCGTTCCAGCGCGCGTCGCCCTTGAACACGTCGGCGTAGTTCTTGGCGAACATCTCCGGGCCGACGGTGGCCAGGATGGTGTCGCTGATCTCCTTGTTGCTCGGCCAGATGTCGCGCAGGTAGACCGGCTTGCCGGCCTCGTCGTGGCCGAGCGGCTCGCTGGTCAGGTCGATGTCGACGGTGCCGGCGAGGGCGAAGGCGACCACCAGCGGCGGCGAGGCCAGGTAGTTCATCTTCACCTCGGGATGCACGCGGCCCTCGAAGTTGCGGTTGCCCGACAGCACCGACGCGACCGCGAGGTCGTTCTCGGCGATCGCGGCGGAGACTTCCTGCGGCAGCGGGCCCGAGTTGCCGATGCAGGTGGTGCAGCCGTACCCGACGATGTAGAAGCCGAGCTTCTCCAGCGGCTCGATCAGGCCGGCCTTGGTCAGGTAGTCGGTGACCACCAGCGAGCCCGGGCCGATCGACGGCTTGACCCACGGCTTGCTCTTCAGCCTGCGCGCGACCGCGTTGCGGGCGAGCAGGCCGGCGCCCAGCATCACCGCCGGGTTGGAGGTGTTGGTGCAGGAGGTGATCGCGGCGATCACCACCGAACCGTCGGTGATTTCCACGTCCTGCTCGGCGATGCGCAGGCGCGAGACCGGGCGGGCCGCCAGGTGGTCCGCCTGCGGCTGCGCGCCGCCCTCGGCGTCCATCCGCGCCGCGGCGTTCTTCGCCTGGCGGTTGGCGGTGAGGCCCTGCACGTTGGTGCGGAAGTTGTCGCCGACCTTCTCCAGCAGCACGCGGTCCTGCGGGCGCTTGGGGCCGGCCAGCGACGGGCGCACGTCGCCGAGGTCGAGTTCCAGCGTCGCCGAGTAGGCGGCGTGCGGCGCGTCCGGCGTGTGCCACAGGCCCTGGGCCTTGGCGTAGGCCTCGACCAGCGCGATCTGCTGCGCGCTGCGGCCGGTCAGGCGCAGGTAGTTCAGCGCCTCGGCGTCGATCGGGAAGATGCCGCAGGTCGCGCCGTACTCCGGCGCCATGTTGGCGATGGTGGCGCGGTCGGCGAGCGGCAGGTGCTGCAGGCCGTCGCCGAAGAACTCGACGAACTTGCCGACCACGCCGAGCGCGCGCAGCATCTGGGTGACGGTCAGCACCAGGTCGGTCGCGGTCGCGCCTTCCGGCAGCTTGCCGCTCAGCTTGAAGCCGACCACCTGCGGGATCAGCATCGACGAGGGCTGGCCGAGCATCGCCGCCTCCGCCTCGATGCCGCCCACGCCCCAGCCGAGCACGCCGAGGCCGTTGATCATGGTGGTGTGCGAGTCGGTGCCGAACACGGTGTCCGGGAACGCCCAAAGCTCGCCCTCGACTTCGCGCTCCATCACCACCCGGGCGAGGTTCTCGAGGTTGACCTGGTGGACGATGCCGGTCGAGGGCGGCACCACCTTGAAATCGCGGAACGCCTTCTGGCCCCAGCGCAGGAAGCTGTAGCGTTCCTTGTTGCGTTCGAACTCGATCCTGCCGTTGAGGTCGAGCGCGTCAGGGCGCCCGAACACGTCCACCTGCACCGAGTGGTCGATCACCAGTTCGGACGGGATCAGCGGATTGATCTGCTTCGCGTCGCCGCCGAGCTTGGCCACCGCGTCACGCATCGCCGCGAGGTCGACCACGCAGGGCACGCCGGTAAAGTCCTGCAGCACCACGCGCGCCGGCATGAACGCGATCTCGGTCTCCGGCTCGGCGTTCGGATCCCAGTTCGCCACGGCCTCGATGTGCGCCGGCAGCACCGTCACCCCGTCCTCATGGCGGAGCAGGTTTTCCAGCAGGATTTTCATCGAGTAGGGCAGCCTGGCCAGGTTGCCGAAGCGCTCGCCGAGCCGGGGCAGGCTGGCGTAGGTGTAGGACTTGCCGTTGACGTCGAGGCGGGCGCTGGTGGCGAAGGAGTCGGCCATGCGTGGGGCTCCGGGGAAAGCGGGGAGGGCGCGGGAAAAACACACCGCGGGTCAGTTCGCAATTATGCCGGAAAGGGGCGGTGATCGCAGCGGGAAGCCCGCCGTTGCGGCGTTTCCGGGGCGTGTCGCCCGCGCGCGAGAGGGCGCCGGTCCGGCGCGGAGGCGGTCGTCAGCGCAGCAGCGCCTCGACCGCCTCCAGCATCGCCCGCCGGCGCAGCAGGAAATCCCACAGGCTGCCGCCGAGCTGGCGCCACAGCACCGCCGAGCGCAACGCCGCCAGCAGCACCGCGCGCACCTCGCCCACGACCTGCGCCTGGCCGAGGTAATGCGGGTTGCCCTGCACCAGCACGCGCGGGCGCAGGTGGCTGACGGTGGCGGCGTACAGGTTGCCGAGCGCCGCCAGCACTTCCGGATGCGCGCTGCCCAGCCGCGCCGCCGTCGGTCCCGCACCGACGATGCCGGCGTGCACGCGCTGCGCCATCGGATCGCGGCTGAAGCGGCGCTCAAGCTGCAGCACCGCCAGCGCCAGCCGCGGCAGGCTGTCGTCGCGCACCGAATTGCGGAAGTGGTCGCGCAGCAGCATCAGCCCCGGACGCAGATTGGCGGCACCACCGTAGACCGCCGCCGGCGATTCGGCGTCGATCTGGAACACGCTGTCCACCGCGGTGGACAGGATCGCCTGGTCCGCCGCGCCGGTGTCGGCCAGGCGTCGCACCTGCTGCACCGCCTGCGCCAGCCCGGCGAGGGCGAGCACGCGGCCATCGAGCGCGCTCATGCCGCGGCTCCGTGCAGGCGCAGCTCCAGCGGCGCGTCGGTGGCGGCGATCACCGCCCCGCCCAGGCATTCCTCGCCGGCGTAGAGCACCACCGACTGCCCGGGCGTCACCGCGCGCTGCGGCCGGGGGAAGCGGATGTCCAGGCTGCCATCGTCGAGCACGCGCACCTCGCAGGGTTCTTCCGGTTGTCGATATCGGGTCTGTGCCGCGCATTCAAAGGTTGGCGCGGGCGGCGCGCCGGCGATCCAGTGCGCAGCCTCCGAGCGCAGCCGGGTGGAACGCAGCCACGGGCTGTCGTGTCCCTGGTCGACGTAGAGCACGTTCGCCGCGACGTCCTTGCCGACCACGTACCAGGGCGCGGCGGGACGCCCGCGCACGCCGCCAAGCTGCAGCCCCTCGCGCTGGCCCAGCGTGAAATAGAAGACGCCGGGGTGCTCGCCGAGGAGGCGCTCCTGCGGATCGCGGATCTCGCCCGGCCGCGCCGGCAGGTAACGGCCAAGGAAATCGCGGAAATCGCGCTCGCCGATGAAGCAGATGCCGGTGGAGTCCTTCTTCGCCGCGGTGGGCAGCCCGGCCTCGGCGGCGAGGGCGCGCACCTGGGCCTTTTCCATGTCGCCGAGCGGGAAACGGGTCGCCGCCAGCTGGGCCTGGCCGAGCTGGTGCAGGAAGTAGCTCTGGTCCTTGCCGCGGTCGCGCGCGCGCAGCAGGCGGTGGCGGCCGCCGTTGCCTTCGATCCGCGCGTAGTGGCCGGTGGCGACCGCTTCCGCGCCGAGCTCGCGCGCGGCATCGAGGAAATGCGCGAACTTGATCTCGCGGTTGCAGAGCACGTCCGGGTTGGGGGTGCGACCCCGCGCGTACTCGGCGAGGAAATGCTCGAACACAGCGTTCCAGTATTCGCGCGAAAAGTCCCGGAAGTGGATCGGGATGCCGAGCCGCCCGCAGACGGCGACCGCGTCGCGGCGGTCGTCCTCGGCGCGGCAGTCGCCGTCGTCCTCGTCCCAGTTGCGCATGAACAGGCCGGCGATGTCCTCGCCGGCGCGCTGCAGCAGGAGGGCGGCGACCGAGGAGTCGACGCCCCCCGACATGCCGACCACCACCCGCGGGCGCGACGACGCGTTCACGCCACCTGCTGCAGCAACGACAGCGGCTGGCGGCGACCGCCGAGGTGGTCGGCCACGACCCGCCACACCAGCGGGCTGCGGTGGCGGGCGGCCTCCGCGCGCAGTTCCGCAGGGGTGAGCCAGAGCGCGCGCTCGATGCCGTCGTCCAGCGGACGGGCGGGATCGTGCGCGACCGGCTCGGCGGCGAAGGCGAAGCGCAGGTAATGGCGGCCTTCGGCCTCGCCATCCCGCGCCGGCGCGGTCCACTGGTAGGCGCCGATGAAGGCGGTCAAGCGCACGTCCCAGCCGGTTTCCTCGCGGGTCTCGCGCAGGGCGGCCTCGAACAGCGACTCGTCCGGCTCCAGGTGCCCGGCCGGCTGGTTGAGCACCAGCGCGCCGCGCACCCGCTCCTCCACGCACAGCAGGCGGCCGTCGCGCACCACCACCGTGGCCACGGTCACGTCCGGTTGCCAGAAGCGGCCTTCGCGGTAGCTCATCCTGCCTGCCTTCGGTTGGGATCGCCGGCATTGTCGGCCGCGCCGGCGGGCGCCGTCCATCGCGCCCGCGCGGCCGGTCGTCCGCGCGGGCGCTTCGTATAATCGGAGGCATGGCGAACCTCCCGGGCAACGAACACGACCACGACCATGGCCACGGCCTCGCGGTGGAGACCAGCAAGCCGGAGCTGGCGCGCCCGCCGATGTACTCGGTCCTGCTGCTGAACGACGACTACACCCCGATGGACTTCGTGGTCGAGGTGCTGGTGCGTTTCTTCGCCATGAACCTCGAGAAGGCGACCCAGGTCATGCTCCACGTGCATACCCGCGGCAGGGGCGTGTGCGGCGTCTACACGCGCGAGGTGGCAGAGTCCAAAGTCACTCAGGTGAACGAATACGCAAGGCTCAACCAGCACCCGTTGCTGTGCACCATGGAGAAGGCTTGAACAGGCTTTACGGCGCCGCAACGAGGACGCGCGCCGGCTTGTGGACGGGCCGCGCTCACCCCACATACACGGCAGGTTCTCCGGAGGGCTTCCGCCCCTATGTTCAGCAAAGACCTCGAATACAGCATCGGCCAGTGCTACAAGCGCGCCCGTGAGGCGCGCCACGAGTACATGACGGTCGAGCACCTGCTGCTGGCGCTCCTCGACAACCCGTCCGCCGAGACCGTGCTGCGCGCCACCGGCGCCGACTTCGGCCGCCTGCGCGCCGACCTGGAGGACGCGATCGAGCGCTCCGTGGCGAAGCTGGACGGGGACGACGGCCGCGACACCCAACCGACCCTGGGCTTCCAGCGCGTGCTGCAGCGCGCCGTCTATCACGTGCAGTCCTCCGGCAAGAAGGAGGTCACCGGCGCCAACGTGCTGGTGGCGATCTTCGGCGAGAAGGATTCGCACGCGGTGTACTTCCTCAACCAGCAGGACGTGACCCGGCTGGACGTCGTCAACTACCTCTCGCACGGCATCGCCAAGCAGGGCGGCGAGGAGCCGCACGCGGGCGAGGACGGCCTGCGCGCCGAGGGCGGCGAGGGCGAATCGCGTGGCGGCGACGCGCTCGGCGAGTACGCGACCAACCTCAACGAGCAGGCCGCGGCCGGCAAGATCGACCCGCTGGTCGGCCGCGCCGACGAGATCGAGCGCACCATCCAGGTGCTGTGCCGCCGGCGCAAGAACAATCCGCTGTACGTCGGCGAGGCCGGCGTCGGCAAGACCGCGCTGGCGGAAGGCCTGGCCAAGCGCATCGTCGACGGCGACGTGCCCGAGGTGCTGGCCGACGCGGTGATCTACGCGCTCGACCTCGGCGCGCTGGTCGCCGGGACCAAGTACCGCGGCGACTTCGAGAAGCGGCTCAAGGCCGTGCTGGCGTCGCTGAAGAAGACGCCCGGCGCGATCCTCTTCATCGACGAGATCCACACCATCATCGGCGCCGGCTCCGCGTCGGGCGGGACCATGGACGCGTCCAACCTGATCAAGCCGGTGCTGGCCTCCGGCGAGTTGCGCTGCATCGGCTCGACCACCTTCCAGGAATACCGCGGCATCTTCGAGAAGGATCGCGCGCTGGCGCGGCGCTTCCAGAAGATCGACGTGGTCGAGCCGACCGTGGGCGAGGCGATCGAGATCCTGCAGGGCCTCAAGCCCAAGTACGAATTGCACCACGGCGTGACCTACGCCGACGACGCCCTGCAGGCCGCGGTCGACCTGTCGGTCAAGCACATCGCCGACCGGTTGCTGCCGGACAAGGCGATCGACGTGATCGACGAGGCCGGCGCCCGCCAGCGCCTGCTGCCGCTGGAGGCGCGCAAGAGCCTGATCGACGTCGAGGAGATCGAGACCATCGTCGCCAAGATGGCGCGGATCCCGGCCAAGCAGGTGAGCGCGTCCGACAAGGACGTGCTCGCCCACCTCGAGCGCAACCTGAAGATGGTCATCTTCGGCCAGGACCCGGCGATCGAGACCCTGGCCAGCGCGATCAAGCTCGCCCGCTCGGGCCTGGCCAACCCGGACAAGCCGATCGGCAACTTCCTGTTCGCCGGCCCGACCGGCGTCGGCAAGACCGAGGTGACCCGCCAGTTGGCGCTGCAGCTCGGGATCGAGCTGGTGCGCTTCGACATGTCCGAGTACATGGAGCCGCACTCGGTGTCGCGCCTGATCGGCGCGCCCCCGGGCTACGTCGGCTTCGACCAGGGCGGCCTGCTGACCGAGAAGATCGTCAAGACGCCGCACTGCGTGCTGCTGCTGGACGAGGTGGAGAAGGCGCACCCGGACATCTTCAACATCCTGCTGCAGGTGATGGACCGCGGCGTGCTGACCGACACCAACGGGCGCGAGGCGAACTTCAAGAACGTGATCCTGGTGATGACCACCAATGCCGGCGCGGCGCAGGCCGCGCGGCGTTCGATCGGCTTCACCCGCCAGGACCACTCGAGCGATGCGATGGAAGTCATCCGCCGCAGCTTCAGCCCGGAATTCCGCAACCGCCTGGACGCGGTGGTGCAGTTCCAGCCGCTGGGCATGGACCACATCCTGCGGGTGGTGGACAAGTTCCTGATCGAACTGGAAACCCAGCTGCACGAGAAGGACGTCACCCTGTCCGCGACGCCCACCGCGCGCGACTGGCTGGCCCAGCACGGCTTCGACCCGCTGATGGGCGCGCGGCCGATGGCGCGGGTGATCCAGGACAGGATCAAGCGTCCGCTCGCCGACGAGCTGCTGTTCGGCAAGCTGGTCAAGGGCGGTCGGGTCAGCGTCGACGTCAAGGACGGCGAACTGGTGGTCGACGCCCAGGCGGAACCGGAGAAGCTGCTGCCCGCGACCGTCTGAGCGCAGCGCGCAGGCGAGGAAAAGGAGAAAAGGACGGGCCGCAGGCCCGTCCTTTTTTGCGTCGGGCGTCAGCGCGCCTTGCGCTGGTAGCGGGCGTAGGACTCGGCGCTTATCAGATCGATCTGCCGCGCCGAGCAGATCCCGGAGCGGGTTTCCACGCGGGTGTTCTTCGGGCACAGGCGATTGGCCTGGCCGTCGGTCTGGACCGTGACCTGGGTGGCGGTGGTCAGCGCGCCGCAGCCGCTGCCGAAGGACAGGCGGTAGTGCGCGTCGCCGTCCTTCACGAACAGGTACTGGGTGCCGAAGCGAAAAGCTTCGTGCTGCGGGGCGATGTCGGTGCAATCGGACAGCGGTTGCTTCGCGCCGTCGGCGGCGCAGGCGGCGCCGGCCAGCAGGAGCAGGGGCAGGGCGAGCAGCAGGGGGCGGAACGACATGGGAGCCTCTCTCGGGTTGCGGCCGGGAATCGAGCCGACGCCAAGTTAGGCAAGCGCTGCGGTCCGCGAATCTGCAGCAAGTCGCCGTGACCGACGGCACGGGAGGCGGGTGACCTGCGACCGTCGCGCGCCCTGCGTCATCCGCGGATGACCGGCAACAAAAAAGCGGCCGGTGGCCGCTTCGTCGTCCCGCGCAGGGTGCGCGCCGAGTGTTCGCTGCTCCGCCGCTCAGCGATGGCGGTAGGTGATCCGGCCCTTGCTCAGGTCGTAGGGGGTCATTTCGACCTTGACCCGGTCGCCGGTCAGGATGCGGATGTAGTTCTTGCGCATGCGCCCGGAGATGTGGGCGATGATCTCGTGGCCGTTCTCCAGCTTCACCCGGAACATGGTGTTCGGGAGGGTTTCGGAGACCGTGCCTTCGAATTCGATGACGTCGTCTTTCGCCATGTGTCCTGTGCCGGGCGGGGAAAGCCGCCGCGAAAGTCCATTATTTTGGCACGTGGCCCGCCCCCGCGCAAAACGCCCGCTCGGCAGCGCTCAGGCGGCGGCCAGTTCCGTCGCCGCCAAGCGGCCGAAACGCGCGGTCCAGGGTCCCGGGGCGGGCGGATCGACCAGGCCGGCGACCGCCCGCAGGAAATCCTCGCGCGCCATCGCGTGCGCGCCGAGTGAAACCAGATGCGGGCTTTCGACCTGGGCGTCGATGAGCGGCCAGCCCCAGCCGTGCAGGCGGCGGGCGAGGCCGGCCAGGGCGGCCTTGGAGCCGCCCGGACGGGCGCTGAACATGGATTCGCCGAAGAACATCCGTCCCAGCGCCACGCCGTAGATGCCGCCGACCAGCGCCTCCTCGTCGTACACCTCGACCGAGTGCGCGTGCCCGAGCCGATGCAATTCGCCATAGGCCGCGCGCATCCCGGCGGTGATCCAGGTGCCATGCTGGCCGTGCCGGGGGACGGTGGCGCAGGCGGCCACCACCGCGTCGAAGGCGGTGTCGGCGCGCAGCGTCCAGCCGCTGCGACGCAGGGTGCGACGAAAGCGCGAGGACAGCCGCACGCCATCGGTGGCGAACACCATGCGCGGGTCGGGCGACCACCACAGGATCGGCTGGCCGTCCGAGAACCAGGGGAAGATGCCATGCCGATAGGCGGCGAGCAGGCGCACCGGGGACAGGTCGCCGCCCACCGCGAGCAGGCCGTCCGGCTCGCGCAACGCCGCTGACGCCGGCGGGAATGGGCTGGCCGGGTCCTCGCCCAGCGCGAACAGCCGCGGCGCGCGCCTCACGCGGCCTCCCGGAACGGGCCGTGCGCGCGCAGGGTGGCGGCGTAGCCGCGCACCGCCTCCGCCTCTTCCGCGCACCAGGGGGCGAGGGCGCGGGCGAAGGCGGGATCGGCGATCCAGTGCCGGCTGCGCACCAGCGCCGGCAGGAAGCCGCGCGCGAGCTTGTGCTCGCCCTGCGCGCCGGGTTCGAACACGCGCAGCCCTTCGCGCAGGCAATACTCGATGCCCTGGTAGTAGCAGGTCTCGAAGTGCAGGCCGGGCAGCGGCTCCTCCGCGCCCCAGTAGCGACCGTACAGGGTGTCGCCGCCGCGCAGGCACAGCGCGCCGGCGATGGTGGCGCCGTGCCGCTCGGCGAGGATCAGCACCAGCCGCCGCGGCATCGCGCGGGCGAGGTGGCGCAGGAACTCCAGGGTCAGCGCCGGGGTGTTGCCGTAGTCGGCGAAGGTGCGCAGGTAGAAGCCGTGCATGGCGGCGAGGTCGGCGTCGTCCGCCTCGTCGCCGTGGACCACGCGGAAGCCGACGCCGGCGCGCGCCACCTTCGCCCGCTCCTGGCGGATGTTCTTGCGATGGCGGTGGTCCATCGCCGCGAGGAAATCGGTGAAGTCGCGCCAGCCGGCGTCGTTGCGCCAGTGGTACTGCACGTCCAGCCGCTGCAGCCACTCGTCGCCGAATAGCGCGTCCTCGCCGGCGGCGTGGAAGTTGACGTGCACCGACGACAGGCCCGCCTCCCGCGCGCCCTCGGCGAGCACGGCGAGCAGCAGGCGCCGGCCGTCGTCGTCGCGCGCGAGCAGGCGCGGGCCGGTCGCCGGGGTGTAGGGCACCGCGCACAGCCACTTCGGGTAGTAGTCGCGGCCGTAGTGCGCCCAGGTGCGCGCCCAGGCGTGGTCGAAGACGAATTCGCCGTGCGAGTTGGCCTTCAGGTACGCGGGCGCGGCGGCAAGCAGGCGGTCGCCGTCGCGCAGGACCAGGTGCCTCGGCGCCCAGCCCAGCCGCGACTGCAACACGCCGTGCGCCTCCATGCCGGCGAGGAAGGCGTGGGCGACGAACGGGTTACCGCCGTCGTGCAGCGCGTCCCAGTCGGCGGCCGGGATGTCGGCGAGCGAATCGAGTGCGTGGGCGGTGGGCATCGGAAGCGGAGCTGCGCACCGCCTCAGCGGACGGTGCCCGTGTCTTGCACGTCCGGCATCATGCCTCCACGGCGCGGGCGCTGCCGAGAAGACAGCGCGCGCTACTCGCTCTTGTCGAGGAAGCGCTCCGCGTCCAGCGCCGCCATGCAGCCGAAGCCGGCGGAAGTGATTGCCTGCCGGTAGTGCTGGTCGGCGACGTCGCCGGCGGCGAACACGCCGTGCACCGAGGTCGCGGTGGCGTTGCCGGCCAGGCCCGAGCGGATCTCGATGTAGCCGTTGTTCATCGCCAGCTGGCCGTCGAACAGCGAGGTGTTCGGCGTATGCCCGATCGCCACGAAGAAGCCCTGGACCGGCAGCTCCTTCGTGCTGCCGTCGAGCGTGGACTTGACCCGCATCCCGGTCACGCCCGCGTCGTCGCCGAGGATTTCGTCGACCACGTGGTGCCAGACCGGCTCGATCCTGCCGGCCTCGATCCGGGCGAACAGCTTGTCCTGCATGATCTTCTCCGCGCGCAGGGTGTCGCGCCGATGGACCAGGTAGACCTTGCGCGCGATGTTGGACAGGTACAGCGCCTCCTCGACCGCGGTGTTGCCGCCGCCGACCACCGCCACGTCCTGGTCCTTGAAGAAGAAGCCGTCGCAAGTCGCGCAGGCGGACACGCCGCGGCCCTTGAACTTCTCCTCCGATTCCAGCCCGAGGTACTTGGCGGTGGCGCCGGTGGCGATGATCAGCGCGTCGCAGGTGTACTCGCCGTTGTCGCCGCGCAGGCGGAACGGGCGCTGCGACAGGTCGGCGCTGTGCACGTGGTCGAAGATGACCTCGGTGTCGAAGCGCTCGGCGTGCGCCTGCATGCGCGCCATCAGGTCCGGACCCAGCAGCCCGTGCGCGTCGCCCGGCCAGTTGTCCACCTCGGTCGTGGTCATCAGCTGGCCGCCCATCTGCAGGCCGGTGACCAGCACCGGCTTGAGGTTGGCGCGCGCGGCATAGACGGCGGCGGTCCAGCCGGCGGGGCCGGATCCGAGGATGAGCAGGCGGCAGTGCTTGGAGGAGGCCATGGGTATAATTTCGCGTCCGGCGGAATGCGCCTTCCCGGCGCAGGACGCATAGCTTGGCGGCGCCTTCCCGGCAACACAAGGCGCGCATGCGCGACACAGCAACCCGCGCGGCGGCACCCCGCCGCCGCGCACGGTCGTCCGCGCCGCGGCGGCCGCAACGAACGACAGCCTGCGCCGGCCCCCGTGCCGGTGCATCACGGAGAACCTGCAATGCGTATCGGTGTTCCGAAGGAAACCAAGACCCTGGAAGGGCGCGTCGCGCTCGTCCCCGCCGCGGCCGGCGACCTGGTCAAGCGCGGCCACGAGGTCTGGCTGGAGAAGGACGCGGGGATCAAGAGCGGCTTCTCCGACGAGCAGTACACCCGGCTCGGGGTCAAGATCGCGCCGGACGCCGCCGCGCTGTACGAGAAGGGCGAAATGATCGTCAAGGTCAAGGAGCCGATCGCCGGCGACCTGGCCCACCTGCGCCGCGACCACCTGCTGTTCTGCTACCTGCACCTGGCCGCCGAGCCCGTGCTGACGAAGCAGCTGCTCGACATCGGCCTGACCGGTGTCGCCTTCGAGACCGTCGAGCTGCCCAACGGCGACCTGCCGCTGCTGGCGCCGATGTCGGTCATCGCCGGCAAGATCGGCGTGCAGGTCGGCACCCACCTGCTGCACCAGCCGATGGGCGGCAAGGGCAAGCTGCTCGGCGGCCTGCCGTCGACCGAGCGCGGCAAGGTCGTGGTGTTCGGCGCCGGCAAGGCCGGCGGCGCGTCCGCCGCGCTGGCCGCGGCCGCCGGCGCCAACGTGACCGTGTTCGAGATGCGCACCGACCGCATGGACGAGATGATGCGGCTGGGCCACAACGTCACCGCGCTGTACCCCTACCACGACGTGGTCGCGCGCGAAGTCGCTTCCGCCGACCTCGTCATCGGCGCGGTGCTGGTCACCGGTGCCAAGGCGCCGAAGGTGCTGACCCGCGAGATGCTGCAGGGCATGGAGGACGGCAGCGTGCTGGTCGACATCGCGATCGACCAGGGCGGCTGCTTCGAGACCTCGCGCCCGACCACCTGGAAGGAGCCGACCTACGTGGAGGAGGGCGTGACCCACTTCTGCGTGACCAACATGCCCGGCGCGGTGCCGCAGACCTCCTCGCAGGCGATCTGCGCGGCGATCCTGCCGTGGGTCAACAAGCTGGCCTCCGGCGACTGGCGCGGCAACGAGGCGCTGGTGCGCGGCATCAACGTCGAGGGCGGCAAGCTGGTGCATCCCGCGCTGCAGGGGATGAAGCTCTGACGCAGGTCCCGCGCCGGGACCGCCTCCGCCAGTGGCGGGGGCGGCCAGCCGGCGCCTTTGCATTCGCCCTCGCGGCGGATGACACTGGAACCCCGTCCAGTGGGGACGACGGGTTCCGGTCGCTGTTGCGCCCACTCGTTTCCTCGTATATTCAAGCACTAACAGGCACGAGCTGAGGCAGAACCTCACAGTGGCGCAAGCCCCGGCAGCAACCCGCAGGAAAGCCCGCGCGGCCAAGGAGGCCGGGACGCCACGCCGGCAACGGCTGTGGCGCGATCTCGCGTTGATCGCGATCGCGCCGCTGCTGCTGTACCTGCTTGCCAGCCTGGTCAGCTTCTCGCCCGAGGATCCGGGCTGGTCGCACTCGGGCAGCATCACCGCGCCGCTGCACAACGTCGGCGGCCTGGTCGGGGCGTGGATCGCCGACGTCCTGCTGTACCTCACCGGGTACGTCGCCTTCGTGTTGCCGCTGATGCTGGGCGCGGTGGCGTGGATCGCGCTGTTCGGCCTGGACAGCGATGGCGACGGCGAGGCGGACCTCGGGCCGGCGCTGCGGCTGGTCGGCATGGTCGGCTTCCTGGTCGCGGCGACCGGCTTGCTGCAATTGCGGCTCGGCCCGGCGCAGGACTTTTCGGCCGGGAGCGGCGGCATCCTCGGCCGGCTGGTGGGCAACTCGCTGTATGGCGGCTTCGGCCCGGTTGGGGCCAACCTGTTCCTGGTCGCGCTGCTCCTGATCTCGGTGACCCTGGCCACCGGCCTGTCCTGGCTGGCGGTGATGGACCGGCTCGGCGCGATCGTGCTCGCGCTGCCCGGGGTGTTCGGCAAGCTGGCCCGCCGCGGCAGCCATGAGGCCAGTGAATGGCAGCGCACCCGCGCCCTGCGCGAGGAGCGCGAGGAAACCCGCCGCTACGACACCGAGCTGCGCGCCAAGCGCACGCCGGTGAAGATCGAACCGCCGCCGGCGCCGGTGGTGGAGAAGAGCGACCGCGCCAAGCGCGAGCAGCAGATCCCGCTGTTCCACGTCGGCGACGGCAGCGGGGTGCCGCCGCTGGCCCTGCTCGACGATCCCAAGCCGCAGCCCAAGGGTTACGACGAGCAGACCCTGGAGACGCTGTCGCGGCAGATCGAATTCAAGCTGAAGGACTTCCGGATCGACGCGCAGGTGGTCGGCGCCTATCCGGGCCCGGTCATCACGCGCTTCGAAATCGAGCCGGCGCCGGGCATCAAGGTCAGCCAGATTTCCAGTCTGGACAAGGACATAGCGCGCGGACTTTCAGTAAAGTCCGTGCGCGTGGTCGACGTCATCCCGGGCAAGTCGGTGATCGGCCTGGAAACGCCGAACACCCACCGCGAGATGATCTACCTGAGCGAGTTGCTGCGCTCCAAGGAATACGACAAGTCGGCCAGCCCGCTGACCCTCGCGCTCGGCAAGGACATCGCCGGCCGGCCGACGGTGGCCGACCTCGCGCGCATGCCGCACCTGCTGGTGGCCGGCACCACCGGCTCGGGCAAGTCGGTCGCGGTCAACGCGATGGTGCTGTCGCTGCTGTACAAGGCCTCCGCCAAGGACGTGCGGATGCTGATGATCGACCCGAAGATGCTCGAGCTCAGCGTCTACCAGGGCATCCCGCACCTCCTGGCGCCGGTCGTCACCGACATGAAGGAAGCCGCCAACGGCCTGCGCTGGTGCGTGGCGGAGATGGAGCGCCGCTACAAGCTGATGAGCGCGGTCGGCGTGCGCAACCTGTCCGGCTTCAACAAGAAGGTCCGGGACGCGCAGGACGCCGGCCAGCCGCTGATGGACCCGCTGTTCAAGCCCAACGCCGAGCTGGGCGAGGCGCCGCGGCCGCTGGAACCGCTGCCCTACATCGTCGTCTTCATCGACGAATTCGCCGACATGATGATGATCGTCGGCAAGAAGGTGGAGGAGCTGATCGCCCGCCTCGCGCAGAAGGCGCGCGCGGCCGGCATCCACCTGATCCTCGCGACCCAGCGGCCGTCGGTGGACGTCATCACCGGCCTGATCAAGGCCAACATCCCCACCCGGATCGCGTTCCAGGTCTCGAGCAAGATCGACTCGCGCACCATCCTCGACCAGTCCGGCGCGGAAACGCTGCTCGGCCACGGCGACATGCTGTACCTGCCGCCCGGCACTGCGATGCCCGAGCGCGTGCACGGCGCCTTCGTCAGCGACGAGGAAGTGCACCGCGTGGTCGAGCACCTCAAGCAGGCCGGCGGCGGACCGGACTACATCGAGGGCGTGCTGGAGGAAGTGCAGTCGCTCGGCGACGGCGTGGTGGTCGGCGCGACCGGCTTGCCGGAGTCCAGCGGCGGGGCGGGGGACGAGTCCGACCCGCTGTACGACGAAGCGGTGCGGATCGTCACCGAGACCCGGCGCGCGTCGATCTCCGGCGTGCAGCGCCGGCTCAAGATCGGCTACAACCGCGCCGCGCGCCTGATCGAGGCGATGGAGGCGGCCGGCGTCGTCTCGCCGCCGGAGCACAATGGCGACCGCACGGTGATCGCGCCGCCGCCGCCGCGGTAGGCATCGCTCGCCCTCACCCCAACCCTCTCCCGCAAGCGGGAGAGGGGCCACTGCAAGGCGATGCTTCCACCTCTCCCGCCTGCGGGAGTGCGGGAGAGGTCGAGCGCGCAGCGCGAGGGTGAGGGCCGCCTTGTGGATCTATCTCCGATGAAACCCGCATTCAGCCATTTCGTCGCACACTCCGCCCATCGCCAGTTCCGGGGCAACCCCATGCGCCTGATCCGCCTGCTCGTCCTTCCGCTCGTCCTGTGCGCGACCACCGCGATCGCCGGCGCGCGCGACGATCTCGCCACCTTCACCAGGGGCCTGAAGGGACTGGACGGGCAGTTCAGCCAGCAGGTCTTCGACCAGAACGGCAAGCTCAAGGAACGCTCCAGCGGGCGCGTCGCGCTGTCCGCGCCACGCCTGTTCCGCTGGGAATACGTCAAGCCGTACCCGCAGCTGATCGTCGCCGACGGCAAGACCGTGTGGGTGTTCGATCCCGATCTCGAGCAGGTGACCAAGCGCCCGCAGGGCATCGCGGAGGAGGGCAACCCGCTCGCCGCGCTGGTCGATCCCGCGCGTCTGGACCGCGACTACGTGGTCGAGGACGCGGGCAGCGAGGACGGGCTCGACTGGCTGGTGCTGAAGCCGAAGGACGACGCGGGCGCCAGCTTCCAGTCGGCGCGGCTCGGCTTCGGCGCGCAGGGCCTGGAGCGCATGCAGGTGGTCGACGCAGTCGGGCAGAAGACCCGGATCGAATTCAGCGGCTGGCGCCGCAATCCGGCCTTCGCCGCCGGAACCTTCGCGTTCACTCCACCGAAGGGCGTGGACGTGGTCGGCGAATGACGCACCGCCTGCGCGCGCGCATGCCGGCGGCCGCTATGATCCCGGCATGCCCCGCCGCACCACGCCCGCCGCGCCCGCGCGCGACCTGCTGAGCGCCGACACCGACGCCCTGCGCCCGCTCGCCGAGCGGATGCGCCCGCGCACCCTGGACGAAATGGTCGGCCAGCGCCGGCTGCTCGCGCCGGGCACCGCGCTGCGCCGCGCGATCGAGTCCGGCCGCGTGCACTCGATGATCCTGTGGGGTCCGCCCGGCTGCGGCAAGACCACGCTGGCGCTGTTGCTGGCCGAATACGCGGACGCCGAGTTCCGCGCGATCTCGGCGGTGCTGTCCGGCCTGCCGGACGTGCGCCAGGTGCTGGCCGAGGCCGCGCAGCGCTTCGCCGACGGCCGCCGCACCGTGCTGTTCGTGGACGAGGTGCACCGCTTCAACAAGGCGCAGCAGGACGCGTTCCTGCCGCACATCGAACGCGGCACCATCCTGTTCGTCGGCGCGACCACCGAAAACCCGTCCTTCGAGCTCAACTCCGCGCTGCTGTCGCGCTGCCGCGTGCACGTGATGGAGCCGGTGTCGGCGGACGACATCCTCGCCGCGCTGCGGCGCGCGCTGGAGGACGCCGAGCGCGGCCTGGGCGGGCGCGGGCTGCAGGTCGACGACGCCGCGCTGCGCGAGATCGCCGGCGCCGCCGACGGCGACGTGCGCCGCGCGCTGACCCTGCTGGAGATCGCCGCCGAGCTCGCCGAAGGGGAGGGCGGCGTCGTCAGCGAGGGGACCCTCGTGCAGGTGCTGGCCGATCGCACCCGCCGCTTCGACAAGGGCGGCGAGCAGTTCTACGACCAGATCTCGGCGCTGCACAAGTCGATGCGCAGCTCCAACCCGGACGCGGCGCTGTACTGGCTGGTGCGCATGCTCGACGGCGGCGTGGACCCGTCCTACCTCGCGCGCCGGCTGACCCGGATGGCGGTGGAGGACGTCGGCCTCGCCGATCCACGCGCGCTGCAGATGGCGCTGGACGCCTGGGACGCCTACGAACGCCTCGGCAGCCCGGAGGGCGAACTCGCGCTGGCCCAGCTCGTGCTCTACCTTGCCAGCACCGCCAAGTCGAACGCCGCCTACATGGCCTACAACGCGGCGCGCGCCGACGTGCGCGAGCACGGCACCCTGGAGGTGCCGCTGCACATCCGCAACGCGCCGACCAGGCTGATGAAGCAGCTCGGCTACGGCAAGGGCTACCGCTACGACCACGACATCGAGGGCGGTGTCGCCCTCGACCAGACCGGCTTCCCGGACGCGCTCGGCGAACGCATCTACTACGCACCGGTCGCGCGCGGACTGGAACTCAAGCTCAAGGACAAGCTCGACGCCCTGCGCGCGGCGCGGGCGCAGGCACGCGCCGGCCGGACTGGCGACGACGCGGACGCGGTGTGATCATCGGCGGATGAACTGGGGTGGCTTCGCGGCGGTGGGCATCGGGGCGGCGCTCGGCGCGTGGCTGCGCTGGGGGCTGGGCGCCTCGCTTAACGCGTTGCTGCCGCAACTGCCGCTGGGCACGCTCGCCGCCAACATCGTGGGCGGCTACCTGGTCGGCCTGGCGCTGGCGTGGTTCGCGCTCGCGCAGGGCATCGCGCCGGAGATGCGGCTGCTCGTCATCACTGGCTTCCTTGGCGGGCTGACCACGTTCTCCACCTTCTCCGCCGAAGCGGTCGGCCTGCTCGCGCGCCAGCAGTACGGCTGGGCCGCCGCGCACGTCGGGCTGCACCTGGGCGGCTCGCTGGCGGCGACCGCGCTCGGCTTCGCCAGCTTGCGCCTGCTGCGGGGATGAGTCGATGGACGATTGCGTCTGCCTGAAGTTCTTCGTGCTCGAGCAGCAACGCCACGAGGGCCAGCCCGTGTACCAGTGGCTGCTGCGGCGCGCCGCGCGCCTGGGCTTGCCCGGCGGCTCGGCGTTCCGCGCGGTCGCGGGGTTCGGCCGCCACCACGTGCTGCACGAGGCGCATTTCTACGAACTCGCGGGCGAGCTGCCGATGGAGGTGGTGTTCGTGGCATCCCGCGAGGATGCCGACCGCCTGGTGGCCGAGGTCGCTGCGGCCGGCCTGGCGCTGTCCCATTACCGGATGCCGGCCGAGCGCGGGGTGACTGGTGGGACGGCCGCTTGAGGGTGGAGCAGGAGCGCAGGGGTTGCCGATGGAGCGGTTCCAGTACTTCGCATAATGCCTATTATGTAAATACCGCAACCATGGCCCGCGCCCCTTACAACCCGAAACAGGCCTGCACGGCCTGGCGCTCCAGCCGATCGCGATACGGGCGGCTGGCGCCGTCCAGCGAGGCGCGGTTGGCCGCCTCCTTCGCTCGCCGGCATTCCTCCCAGCGCGCGCTGCGGCCGGTCTTCAGGCCCGGGCGATGGACGGGCGCCCGGTAGCCGCGATGCGATTCGGCATTGCGCCGGTTCATTTCCTGCTCGATCTGCTGCCGTCGCTGGAGCGCCTCGGCATGGTCGGGCGTGTCGTACACGCGGGTGGCCAGTTCCTGGCCCGGTGCGCACGGCGCGCTCTGGTACGCGAGCGTGCCCTTGGGCCCCTTGCACTTCCAGATCACGTTCGCGGCCGGCGCGGGCAGCGCGACCGCCAACAGCAACGCCATCGCAATCCATTCGCGCATCGCGCACCTCCTGTGCCTGGGCCGGCAAATTACCGCCAGTGGCGCGGACGGTGGAAGCCCTCCGCGCCAGGTCGCGGCGAATTCCTACGGCGATTCGCGCCCGGCGGCCATCCGCGACAACGCAGCGCGTTGCCGACCACCGACACCGAGCTCAGGCTCATCGCCAGCGCGGCGATCATCGGGCTGAGCAGCAGGCCGAACACCGGGTACAGCACGCCGGCGGCGATCGGCACGCCCAGCGCGTTGTAGAGGAAGGCGAAGCCGAGGTTCTGCTTCATGTTCGCGACGGTCGCGTCGGAGATCGAGCGCGCGACTAGGATCCGGCGCAGATCGCCCTTCAGCAGCGTCACCTGCGCGCTGGACATCGCGACGTCGGTGCCGGTGCCCATCGCGATGCCGACGTCGGCGGCCGCCAGCGCGGGCGCGTCGTTGATGCCGTCGCCAGCCATCGCCACGCGTCGGCCTTCCGCCTTGAGCCGCTGCACCAGCGCGACCTTGTCCTGCGGGCGCACCTCGCCATGCACTTCGTCGATGCCGAGCGTGCTGGCGACCGCGCGCGCGGTGCCTTCGGCGTCGCCGGTGGCCATCACGAGGCGCAGGCCGTCGGCGCGCAAGGCCGCGATCGCCGCCGGCGTGCTGGCCTTGACCGGATCCGCCACCGCGATCGCGCCCAGCAGGCGGCCGTCCGCGGCCAGGAACATCACGCTGGCGCCTTCGCCGCGCAGCGATTCAGCGGACGCGCTCAGCGCGGCCACGTCCACGCCCGCCTCGTCCATCAGCGTGCGGTTGCCCAGCAGCAGGCCCTGCCCGTCCACCGTGCCGCGAACGCCCTGCCCGGTCACCGAATCGAAGCCGTCGACCGCGGCCAGCGGCAAATTGCGGCGGCGCGCCTCGGCGACGATCGCCTCGGCCAGCGGATGCTCGCTGCCCTGGTCGAGGCTGGCGGCCAGCCGCAGCAGTTCCGCTTCCTCCACACCCGGCGCCGGCAGCGCGCTGCGGAACGCCGGGCGTCCTTCGGTGAGCGTGCCGGTCTTGTCCACCACCAGCGTGTCGATGCGGCGGAACTGCTCGATCGCCTCGGCGTCGCGGAACAGCACGCCCGCCTGCGCCGCGCGCCCGGTCGCGACCATGATCGACATCGGCGTGGCCAGGCCCAGCGCGCACGGACAGGCGATGATCAGCACCGACACCGCGGCGAGCACGGCGTGGGTCCACGCCGGCTCCGGCCCGAACAGCCCCCACGCGAAGAACGTGACGATCGCGACCGCGATCACCGCCAGCACGAACCAGAACGCGACCTTGTCCGCCATCCGCTGCATCGGCGCGCGCGAGCGTTGCGCCTGCGCGACCATCTGCACGATCTGCGCCAGCACCGTCGCCGAGCCGACCTGGTCGGCGCGGATCACCAGGCTGCCGGTGCCGTTGAGGGTCGCGCCGATGACCTTCGCGCCCTCCCCCTTTCCCACCGGGATGGGCTCGCCGGTGAGCATGGATTCGTCCACGCTGGAGCGGCCTTCGACCACGGTGCCGTCCACCGGCACCTTTTCGCCGGGGCGCACGCGCAGGCGATCGCCGACGTGCACGTGCTCGAGCGGGATGTCTTCCTCGCCGCCATCGTCGCGCAGGCGGCGCGCGGTCTTCGGCGCGAGGCCGAGCAGCGCCTTGATCGCCGCCGAGGTTTTCGAGCGCGCGCGCAGTTCCAGCAACTGGCCGAGCAGCGTCAGCGAGACGATCACCGCCGCCGCCTCGAAATACACGCCCACCCGGCCGTGCTCGCGAAACGAGGCCGGGAACAGGTCCGGCGCCACCGTCGCCACCACGCTGTAGCCGAACGCCGCGCCGACGCCGGTGCCGATCAGCGTCCACATGTTCGGGCTGCGGTTGCGCAGCGACTGCAGCCAGCGCTGGAAGAACGGCCAGCCCGCCCACAGCACCACCGGCGCGCTCAATGCGAGTTCCAGCCAGGTGCGCGTCGCCGGCGACAGCCCGCCGACGTAATGCCCGAACATCGCCAGCACGAACACCGCGGCGGTCAGCGGCAAGGTCCACCAGAAGCGGCGGCCGAAATCGCGCAGCTCCGGGTTGTCCTCCTCGTCCAGCGAGGGCATCTCCGGTTCCAGCGCCATGCCGCAGATGGGACAGGTGCCCGGCCCCTCCTGGCGGATCTCCGGATGCATCGGGCAGGTGTAGATCGTGCCCGCCGGCATCGCCTGCGCGGGCGGCGCCGGCTGCAGCCAGCGCGGCGGATCGGCGACGAACTTCTCGCGGCAGCGCGCCGAGCAGAAATGGTAGTCGTGGCCGCCGTGGGTCGCGTGATGCGCGGTCGCCGCCGGATCCACCTGCATGCCGCAGACCGGGTCGGTCACCGTGCCGGCGGCGGGCGTGGCGCCCTGGCCGTGCGCGCAGCAGCCCCCTGCCCCGCCCTGCCCGCCCAGGTAGCGTGCGGGATCGGCAAGGAACTTGTCGCGGCAGCCGCCGCAGCAGAACACGTATTCCGTGCCCGCGTGCGTCGCGCGATGGCGCGCGGTCGCGACGTCCACCTGCATGCCGCAGACGGGGTCGGTCGCCTGGGCGGACGCGTGCGTGCCGCCGCCGTGCGCGCCGTGGTCGTGGCCATGCCCGTGCTCGTGCGCGCTCATGCCGCGTCCCCGGCCAGCGCGTCGAGGATCGGGCAATGGTCCAGCGCGCCATGGCCCGGGCACGCGGCGACCAGGGTGGCGAGGCCCGCGCGCACGCGCTGCAGCTCGGCCAGCTTGCCGTCGATGTCGGCGATCTTGGCCTCCGCCGCCGCCTTCACCGCCGCCATGTCGTCCTCGCGGCGCGTCGACAGCGCCAGCAGCTCGCGGATCTCCGGCAGGGTGAAGCCCAGCGCCTTGGCGCGGCGGATGAAGCGCAGTCGCCGCAGGTCGCCGGGCGCATAGTCGCGATAGCCCGAGGCCAGCCGCCGCGCCGCGGGCAGCAGCCCCTCGCGCTCGTAATGCCGCACCGTGTCCACCCCGATGCCGGCCTGCTTCGCCAGTTCGCCGATTTTCATGTCCCGCTCCGTTAAGGCGATGCGGGTAGCTTGCACCCTGGAGTAGGGTCCGGAGTCAAGCTTTTGGCATGCGACCGTAGGAGATTTGGTGTACCGCGGGCGGCGGAGACCGCTATTAGCCAAAAGCGGCCGTTCGGCTGCACCAGCCGCCGATGTTCGCGGCTCCAGTTCCAGAACGAAGGAACTCGACCGCTGATGCAGAATGTCCGCTCAGGTCGCAAGCGGACATCGGCAGGGGAGGTCGGAAATGGCGACGTCCGCTTTCGGGGAGAGCGACTTCGGAGCTACTTGCCCAAGGGGACTAGCGTCGACTCAATGTGACCCTGGTTCTTCCGCAGTGTCCTCCGAAGGGGCCTGCTCTGCGTTCGCTCCAGCATCCTGGCCACGTAGTAGAAAGGGTAGCCAGAATTGCGGAGGGAACGGCGTTCGAAAGTGCCGGCATGCCATCAGAGGCAGGCCAAACAACCCGTGGCGGACTGCAGACGCAAACGAAAGATCGGGCACCGTCCCGTTCGCCAGCAGGTCCCGATTGGCTTGGACCAGTTCTTGGATGGTAGCCGGGAAGACGATGGGAGCTTCGGTGGTACCGGACTCGCGTTGGGCCGGCTCACGATAGATAAATGCGTCCGTCTCTTCATCCGGATACCACAACTGCAAGCAGACATCTTCGAATACGTCAGGCTGGACGGACTGCAGGGCGTGGTACAGCTCCTCGTGTCCGAAGATTGCACACCAGTACAGTACGGTCGGAACGAGCGTGCTCAGATGGCGGAGCTTCTGAACCTCGGCTTCGGCCAGTTGCCCGGTGTCGAATTCGACGAGGTCATCCAGCGAATCCGTCGCGATCGGAAATCCCTTGGATCGACGGAAGCCGTAGACCAACCGCTGGCCAATTTCCGAAAGCCATGCTTTGGCTGCATCCTCCTTACCCGCTGAGAGCAGCAGCAACAAGGCGAGTGAAATTTCGATAGCGTGCCCATCGAAGCGCGGAGAACCGGAGCTCGGGTTGTTCTTGATCAGCGCCAGAACGGCATTGGCCACGACATCTGTATTGTTCGTCGCCGCCGGATCTCTTTCCCCTAACGCGCGTTGCAGCTGAAGCAACCCAACCTCGGCCAACAGGCCGATCTGCTCGAACACCTTGTTGGCCACTAACGAGCTTTCGCCGGCGTAGCTGGATATCGCATCGCGGACAAAGCAGTACGGCTGCAACTTGACGAAATATGCGTGGCAAATCCGGTTATGAAGATTGTAGAGATCGATATATGCCGACACGGCCGGCCGATAGCCCATTAACTCTCGAACGCGTATTCCGTCCCATGCCCACAAGCAACAGCGCTCGCCCGCGAGGAAAGCGTTCAGTAGATTCCCTTCCTGATTCGCCCAATGGAACATCACTTCAAGTGCCAGTGCGGCGGTCTTGAGTTGCCGAACGAATCGCTTGCGTTCGCGGCTGTCCGACGCCGGTGAACCCGCTTCCGGTGAACTCGCCAGCAAGAGGTCTCGAAAAAGTTCGTAAGCATGCCTCAGGTCGTAGTCGCTAGTGCCAATCAGCGCAATCGCACGGCGCAGATTTCCGCGCTCCGTGGGATTGATGGCGTATTCGTCCAGCAAATGTGCATCGATAAATTCAGCTAGCGTATCGCCTGACCAGAACGCATACGTCAGATTTTTCTCTGTGTTTCGTTCTGTAAATCCATTGAAATCTGCCAAGACGTCCTGCTTCAGGTCACCAGTGGTGCAGACTATTATTTTGATCGGTAAGTCTTGATGTTCAGGGCGGACATAGCTGCGCAGATAGGAGTCTTTGACCTGGTCGAGGGTGGCGCGAATTGCATTCACGCCAGAATCCCAATCGCGACGCCCGACGTCCCCCACCTTGAGCACAAACAAGTAAAGCGTCTTCACGCCATCTTCGTCCTTGCCGACGGCAGCAACATCCACGCCATTTTGCCGTACGCCAATCTGCGGCCTACTGATGGGGATCAGCTTCATCCGCGCCAGAAGATCGGGTAGCAAACGATCCAGTTCACCGGATTCCTTGAGCTGCCCTAGGAATTCCCGAATGATGAGCTTCATTTATCGCCCACCTGCGCCAGCTGGAAATGGAAGCGCTCGATTGCGCAACCGACCGAATCGATCACCTCCGCTCGTGGAAATGCCATGGAGTGGGAGAAGGAGGACAGGCGCATCTTTTCTCCGATTTGCCCATTGCGTCTTGAGAATGAAGAACGTCCACCCTTCAACGGAATCTTGGTGGCGATTAGCTGCAGGATCGAGTTTTTGTTCGCTTCCTCGTATGCCTGGTTCATGGCGCGCTGACTCGCTTTTCGGTAGCGCTGGCGATGATCGTCCGGGGACTTCAGTTCCTCGATATGGGGAAGGGCATTGAGTTCGTCGTAGTAGTGCTCCATGCGCTGGAGCGTCGCCGTTGCGAGACGACCCAGGATTGAATCGATTTCACTCTCAATCACTTTCTCCAAGTGCGTGCGCGTTGCCCGCGGATAGCTGTAGCCGACACGATCTGCCAGAACCGTGTGCACTAGTGGGAAAGAACGGGCCTCGGCCGATTGGGTGTCCGTCAATGACCAGACCAACGCCACCAGTTGATCATCACGGAGGACATTTCCAAGCAGGCGTCGAATGAGGTGCACAAGTTCTTCTTGGCTCATTGGGTCGAGCATCTCGCGTGGGACGCGCAACCCTGAGAAATTCCTATGCCCCAACTCATCCAGGACGTCGCGAGCGGCCCGTTGGACACGCAGGTCTGCGTCCAGAAGCCACCTGATCAGCAAAATATTCAATCGCTGACCATCACGCCGCATTGCGTCGAACAGCTGAGGAAACAAGCGAGGAAATGACTCCATTTCATTACCTTCCTCCCGGCGTGAGTGAACCCACGTGTCTAGCCAGCGATATGGGATCTCGGCGGTGGTTTCATTTTTGAGGAACGACGTCAGTGCATGATCCACTCCATGACAAGAGCCGGAGTTGATGTCAGCCTTCCGCGCCAGCAGCATGATCTTGTCTGGGAACCACGTCTGCGTTGCGATCGCGTCGGAGCGAAACCCAAGGTGGTCTCCAACCAACCTGGTAATGAATGGCTTATCGAGGAAGGTGACTTCATCGATCAGGTGGTGATGATCCGAGGATTGATTTACAAGCCACAACGCCCCCAGCGCGGACGAGAAGACTTTGGCATCGGCCGACGACGAGAGCCCCTCACGCAATGCCGCCACCGCCTGATCGATCGCTGACCGATCTAGCAGAGACCAATCGAATAGGCCAAGTGCCTCAAGGGCAGCGGAAGAAATGGGCCCGTGCTCGCTCAATCGAAGTGAGTGAATCCGATCCAATGTCACGATCGGATCACTGGCGGCTGCCCGTGACAGTGCGATTCGTAGCAGCGCGGAGATGGCTTCGCTGGGCGCTGCCAGGCAGGCATCAATAGTTTCACCTACATCCTCCGGATGCAGTGTTAGCCACCGGTCGGCCATGTTGTATGGCAACCCATTCGCCCAATCATTCTTAATATGGGGATAGGCGACGTTACAAAATCGGAGTAGATCCTGAACGTTGATTCGTTCAAATAATGGAAGAGCGTCGGCGAGCATGCGAACAGTCGCAAACACATCTCCGCCCTGCTCTATGGCGGCGACAGCAAGCGCGAGACCATTTGCAGCCTCTGTGTTATGAGCCATTGCAAGTGCATGGCCATTGAGGTTGGCGTGCCTCGAATGCGATTCCGCCCAAACGCGATCCAACCGCCTAAATAGCTCACTCGGATCTAACAACAAGGGCAGAACCATGCTGCGATAAACGTGATGCAGAGCGTGCTGGTTAAGCGCTTGATCATCGAGAGATCTTATTGCTTCACTCGTAGAAACATCTTGGCCGCATATCGCCTTCCAAGCCGACTCGCCTAACTCAATATCATCCATTTGTCCCCCTAAGATGGCCGCCTCAGCCGCACCCGGCCCGTTCGTCCAAATTCTGATTGAACTCCACTCAGGAGTTCGATTGGCCCCCCAAGGCTATTAGGCTCCGGAACGACCGCTTTGGGTGACAGCGGCCTCGGAATCGTAAAGCAGGTCAGCTCTGGAACGGAAAAGTCGTGAATCGTCGTTCCTAGAGCCAGCCGCTGATCCCTGCAACTACAAGCGTCTCGCGTGCCGGTTTCCCATCGGCTCGATGCAGTGCTGCTGTCCCACCAAACGCACGCTCATGCACCACGCCCACATACGGCATGAAGCGCCGGCTGGCGCGGTAATGCAGGCGCAGTCCGAACTCGGCCTCCGCCAGGCCGGCGCCGATGCCGCGGGCGCGGTCGGCGCGGTCGTAGGCGTGGAGCTCCAGGCGCGGCTGCAGCAGCCAGCGGTCGCTGAGCAGGGCGTCGTAGGTCAGTTCCAGCCGCGCCTGCACCTGGCCGCCCTGGCCGATGATCGCGCTCAGGTCGGTGTCGATCTTCATCGGCGCCTCGCCCTGCAGGGCGAGCACGAGCTGGGTCTCGCTCGTGGAGCGCCGGTAGTCCTGGCGCACGCCGACCAGCGCGTCCCACCACGGCGAGACGCTGCGGCCGTACAGCACTTCGAGCGACGCGTCCTCCACGTCGCCGTCGCCGCGCGTGCCTTCCAAGCGCAGCCAGAGGCGGTCGAGGTCGGTGCCGATCCAGGCGTGCGCGTCCCAGTCGAGGTCGGCGCCGGGGGCGTCGCTGGTTTCCAGGCGGTCGAGCACGAACTTGGCATGCCAGGCGTTGTCGTGCGCCGGGTGGCCGCCTGCTGGCGCGCGCGCGGCGGCGCGGTCGGCATCGGTGATGGGCGGGATCGGCGTGCGCGGTGCGTCGGTCGCTTGTTGCGCACCGTGCAGGGCGTGCATGTCGTGTCCGGCGTGCGGATCCTGCGCCTGCGGCGCAGGCGGCGCAGCGTGGCCGCCGTGCGCGGCCGGAACGGAGGGCTGCGCGGGCGCGTGCTGCGCGTGCTGCGCGTGCCCGGTATGCGCATCGGGTTGGGCTTGCGCGGGCGCGTGACCCGCATGCGCGGCGTGCGGATCGGGCTGGGCTTGCGCCGGGGCGTGCCGCGTGTGCGTCGCATGCGGATCGGACGCGGCTGGCGTCGTTGCATGCTGCGCATGCCCCGCATGCGGATCGGGCGCGGGTTGGCCCTGCTCTGTTTGCGCCGGCGCGCCCGCGGACTGCGCCGCGCCGTGCTGCGCGTGCGTGGCGTGCGTGTCTTCCGGCGGCGGCGTGCCGTGCCCGGCGTGCTGGGCCAGCGCCGGCCAGGCGGCGAGCGCCAGCGCGGTCGCCAGGAGGGTCTCCCCTGCCCTGCGGTGGCGGCGCGTGCGCATGCTCATTCCTCCACCCGCACCTGCCGCATCATGCCGGCCTCCATGTGGTACAGCAGGTGGCAGTGGAAGGCCCAGCTGCCGAGCGCGTCGGCGCGCACGCGGAACGCGCGGCGGGTGCCGGGCGGCATGTCCACCGTGTGCTTGCGCAGCTGGAACGCGCCGTGCTCGTCCTCGAGGTCGCTCCACATGCCGTGCAGGTGGATCGGGTGCGCCATCATCGTGTCGTTGACCAGCACCACCCGCAGGCGTTCGCCATAGCGGAAGCGCAGCGGTGCGGCGTCGGAGAACTTCTGTCCGTTGAAGCTCCAGGCGAACTTCTCCATGTGGCCGGTCAGGTGCAGTTCGACCTCGCGCCCGGGGGCGCGGCCGTCCGGGTCTTCGAAGGCGCTATGCAGCATCGCGTAGGTGAGCACGTCGCGGCCGTTGTCGCGCAGGCCGACGCCGGGGTCGTCGAGGCGCGGCAGCGGCATCTGCGCCTGCATGTCCACCAGCGGGTTGCCTTGTTCGCTGGCGGGATGGTCCTGCGCCGCCATGCCGTGCATCGCGTGCCCGCCGTGCGCGGCTGGGGCGTCGTGCGCCATGTCGCCGTGGCCCATGTCGGCCATCGACAGGATCGGCCGCGGATCCACCGCCGGCACCGGCGCGCGCAGGCCGCGGCGCGTGGCCAGGGTGCCGGCGACGAAGCCGGTGCGCCCCATGTCCTGCGCGAACAGGGTGAACGCGTCCTGCCCCGCCGGCGTCACCAGCACGTCGACGGTTTCCGCGGCGGCGATGCGCAGCTCGTCCACCGTCACCGGGTGCACGTACTGGCCGTCCACCGCGACCACGCGCAGCTTGAGCCCCGGGATGCGCACGTCGAAGTGGGTCATCGACGAGCCGTTGATGAGGCGCAGGCGCAGCGTCTCGCCGTGGCGGAACAGGCCGGTCCAGTTGGCGCCGCTGGTCAGGCCGTTGAGCAGGTAGGTGTAGGTGTGGCCGTTGACGTCGGACAGGTCGGTCGGCGTCATCCGCATGCGGCCCCACATCGCGCGGTCGGCGAGCGCGGCGTCGAGGCCGTCGCGGCGCGCGTCGCGCAGGAAGTCGCCGAGCGTGCGCTTGTAGTGGTTGTCGTAGTCGGACGCCTGCTTCAGCCGCGCGTACAGCGCGTCCGGCGCAAGGTCGGTCCAGTCGCTGAGCAGGACCACGTATTCGCGGTCGTAGGCGAAGGGCTCGGGCGCGAGCGGGTCGATCACGATCGCGCCGTACAGGCCGGCCTGCTCCTGGAAGGCGGAGTGGCCGTGGTACCAGTAGGTGCCGGCCTGGCGCACGTCGAAGCGGTAGTCGTAATGGTCGCCGCGCGCGATGCCGTCGAAGCTCAGGCCGGGCACGCCGTCCATGTTCGCGGGCAGCAGCATGCCGTGCCAGTGGATCGAGGTGTGGTGGCCGTGCGGCGAGCCCGGCGGCAGCGCGTTGCGCACGCGCAGGCGCACGCTGTCGCCCTCGCGCCAGCGCAGGATCGGGCCGGGCACGCTGCCGTTGACCGCGACCGCCGGACGCGGCCGGCCGGTGACGTTGGCGACGATCTCGCCGACCTCCAGCTCGAACATGTTCCCGGACAGCACCGGCGGCGGCGTCATCGCGGCGAACGCGCGCCCGCCGGCCGCCCACAGCCCGGTGCCGGCGACGGCGCCACCGGCCGCCAGGCCGCGCACGAAGCGGCGGCGGGACGGATCGCTGGGGTGGTCGGGAAGCTGCGACATGCGGCCGGTGCGTTCGGGAGGGGCCGTTACTCTAGCTGCCGGCCGCGGGGCGGTGTCGGCACCGGAGCTGGCCGCCGGCTGAATCGCGCGCTGCTGCGCGCGGAGCTTGATCCGGATCAGGGCGGCGCGCCGCCGCTGCGCGATGCTGGCCGCATCGTTCCACGGGAGGTCCGCCATGCACCGCGTCGAAGGCAAGACCTGCATCGTCACCGGCGCCGCGCTCGGCCTCGGCCGCGCCAGCGCACTCCGGCTCGCGCAGGAAGGCGCGCGCGTCGCCCTGTTCGACCTGCACGACGCCGAAGGCGAGGCGCTCGCCGCGGAACTGCAGGCGCAGGGCCACGCCGCCGGCTACTGGCGCGTGGACGTCAGCGACGAAGCTTCCGTCGCGCGCGCGATCGGCGAGGTCGTCGCGCGCTTCGGCGCACTGGACGTGCTGGTCAACAACGCCGGCATCGCCGGCGCCAACAAGCCCACCCACGAGCTCAGCGTCGAGGAATGGGAGCGCGTGCAGGCGGTCAACGTGCGCGGGGTGTTCCTGTGCACCAAGCACGCGATCCCGCACCTGCAACGCGCGGGCGGCGGCAGCATCATCAACCTGTCGTCGATCTACGGCCTGGTCGGCGCGCCCGACGTGCCGTCCTACCACGCGTCCAAGGGCGCGGTGCGGCTGATGAGCAAGACCGACGCCCTGCTCTACGCCGCCGACCGGATCCGGGTGAACTCGATCCACCCGGGCTTCATCCGCACGCCGATGGTCGAGCACCACCTCGCCGACAGCGGTGCGGCCGACCTGGAGGCGGCGATCGTGGACGTCGGCCACCTGCACCCGCTCGGCCACATGGGCGAGCCCGACGACGTCGCCTGGGGCGTGGTCTACCTCGCGTCGGACGAAGCGAAATTCGTCACCGGCAGCGAGCTGGTGATCGACGGCGGCTACACGGCGCGCTGAGCCACCCACGCCGCCGGCAACATCAGTGCCGCATCAGCAGCGGCAGGTCGGCGTGCTCCAGCATGTGCCGGGTCACGCCGCCGAGCACCCATTCGGAAAACCGGCTGCGTCCGTAGGCGCCCATCACCAGCAGCTGGGCGCTGGCGGCGTGCGCGGCGGCCAGGAGGGACGGCCCGTCGCCGGGCGTTTCGTCCAGCGGCGCGTAGTCCACGTGCGGCAGGTGGGCGGCGCACCAGTCCTCGAGCGGGAACTGCGGCAAGGGTTCCATCAATTCCTTGCGCTTGCCCAGCAGCAGCACGACGCGGCGCGCCTCGCGCAGGAGCGGCAGCGCGGCATGCAGGGCGCGGATGGCTTCGACCGAACCGTTCCAGGCCACCGCGATCGTGTCGCAGCGTCCCGGCAACTGCGTCCCCTGCGGCAGCACCAGGCTGGGCAGCGCGGCGCGCAGGACGACGCGGGCGACCCCCGACGGGCTCGCCCAGGGATCGTCGGGCTTGCGCTCCAGCGGCAGCACCAGCAGGTCGTGCCAGTTGCCGGCGTAGGCCAGCGCGTCGGCGACGTCGCCGGCGCAGGCCAGCCAGGCGGGATTCGCGGCGCCCAGCGAGGCGGCCCAGGCGGCGAAAGCGGGTGCGTGGCGCTGCGCGTCTTCGGTCAGGCGCGCCAGCTCGCGCGCGTACTCGGCGAACATCACGCCGCCGTCGTAGCTGGTGGAGATCGGCGCGATGCCGGCGGGGATGACGTAGACGGCGGTCAGCGAGGCGCGCAGCACCGAGGCGAGCGCGGCGCCGGCGCGGACGCCGGCGTCCTGGTCGTCGAGGCGGGTGGCGCGGACAAGCAGGTCATGCATGGCGGTGCTCCGGACGGTGGCCCGACGGCGAGCGTGTGCCGTCATCTGGCTCAACGCCTTGATCCGGAGCAAACGGCCCGCTGACAGCCGCGCCGCTCATCGGCCGGCCGGGGGTTGGCGTTGTCGTCCGGCTGCCCTGCCCGCCTACGCGGCCAGCCAGTCGCAGGCGCTCTTCTGGTCGTGGAAGATGCGGCAGAAGTTCGGCTGGTAGTGGGCGAGGAAGCCGGCGACCGCGTCGTTCGCCCCCGGCCCGACCACGTAGGCGAGGCGCCCGAACGAGGAGGATTCGAGCACCCGGCTGGCGACGCCGATCATCTCGATCGATGCGTACGGCTCCTGCTCCGCGCCGGTCAGGTCGATCAGCACGCGGGTCACCCGCGCGGCGGTCGCCGCATCGCCGATGGTGAGCTTGGCGACCCTGCGTTCGTCGATCGTGGTCTTGCCGTGGTAGGCCGCGCGCAAGACCTGCTCGGGCAACACGTCCAGTTGTAGATGCATGCGTTCGGCTACCGGCAGCGAAGTCGGGGCGGCGCGCGGCTGGCGGCGGACAGCCGCATCGCCGGGCGCAAGGCCGCCCGGGCCGGTCCCCAGTGTCGCAGGCCGGCGTGACGGGCTTTTGTGCCGCGGCGAGCTTAATGCGCCGGTCGGGGGGATTTCTGACGACCGGATCAGACTTTTCCTACGCGCGCGCAGCCCTCCGGCCACGCGCTTTCGCGCATGGCCGCCCGGAAAACACGAAGGGCCGCCCTGCGGCAGCCCTTGGTGCTTGGTGCGGATGGCGTCCCCACGGGGATTCGAACCCCGGTCGCAACCGTGAAAGGGTTGTGTCCTAGGCCTCTAGACGATGGGGACGAAGCGGTGCCGCCTGGGACGGCGAAGACCGTGCGGAAGCAGGATCTCCGGAAACCTGGTGGAGCCAGCCGGGATCGAACCGGCGACCTCTACAATGCCATTGTAGCGCTCTCCCAGCTGAGCTATGGCCCCACTGCTGGAAAGCGCGAAAGTCTAGAGGGCGTCCGCGAAGCCGTCAAGCATTTTGCTCGACGCGCTCAGGCCGCTTCGCGTGCCTCGACGCGGCGCAGGGTCGCCACCCCGTGCCCCTGCTCGGCGAGGTACTGCAGCCACTTGCCGAGGAAGGTGTTCATGCGCAGGCGGTGGCCGAGCAGCTGCTGCGGCGGCGGGTTGAGGCCGAGCACGTCCTGCCAGCGGCGGCCGACATAGCAATGGGTCGCCTCGACCTGGCGCGCATCGCGGTACAGGCGCAGGAACGCGGACGGATCCGGCTCGCCGGTCAACGGGTCCTGCATGGCATAGGTCAGACGCAGTTCGCTGGTGTAGCGGTGCTGTGCGAGCACGTCCAGGCGCAGGTCCAGGCTGTCGCCGATCGACGAGACGTAGCTTCCGGGCGCGAGGTCCGCGGGCTCGAACAGGCGCACCAGTCGCTCGTGGTTCTCCGCATACAGTTCCATCAGCCAGGCGAAGCGGCCGAGGCGGGGAACGCGGATGGCGCGGGCGAGCACGGAAGGCATGGCCCGATGCTACACGCGCGGCCTTGCCGGCGGCAGCATTGACCGGCCCTCTTCCGCGGGCTACGGTCACGTTTCGTGCAGCGTCGATGTGATCCGCCACGCGCGCCGCGAGGCGGCCTCAGAACATCTCGCGGTTGATCCCCAGTTCCTCGAGGATGCGGCTGGAGATTTCCTCGATCGAGGCGTGGGTCGTGCTGAGCATGCCGATGCCCTCGGTGCGCAGCATCGACTCGGCCGCGGCGACTTCCCGCTTGCAGGTGTCCAGCCGCGCGTAGCGCGAATCCGGGCGGCGTTCCTGGCGGATCTGGTGCAGGCGCTCGGGATCGATGGTCAGGCCGAACAGCTTGTTGCGGTAGGGCCGCAGCCGCGCGGGCAGGCGATCGGACTCGAGGTCCTCCTCGGTCAGCGGATAGTTGGCCGCGCACAGGCCGTAGTGCAGCGCGAGGTAGACGCAGGTCGGGGTCTTGCCGGCGCGGGAGACGCCGACGAGGATCACGTCCGCCTCGTCGTAGTCGGCCCCCACGCCGTCGTCGTGGCTGAGCGCGTAGTTCATCGCGTTGATGCGCCGGTGGTAGCTGTCGAAGTCGACCATGCCGTGGGCGCGACCGACGTGCGACTGGCGCTGCTCGCCGAGCTCGCGCTCCAGCGGCGCGATGAACGGCTCGAACACGTCCAGCATCAGCGCCCCGCTCTCGGCCAGGATCGCGGTCAGCCGCGGATCCACGCAGGAATTGATGATCACCGGGCGCGTGCCGTGGGCGTCGCCGGCCCGGCGGACCTCGGCGGCGGTGGCCCGCGCCTTGTCCTCGGTGTCCACGAACGGGATGCGGTCGGTGACGAAGCGGGTGTTGGCGAACTGGGTCAGCAGGCTGTGGCCGATCGTGGCGGCGGTGATGCCGGTGCCGTCGGAGACGTAGAAGACGGGGCGGATGTCGGCCATGCGGACGGGAGCTTGACGAGGGCTTGCTAAAATAGCCGTTTCGCCCCGGGGCCGTCGCCCCGTGGGCTTTTTGGACCGTCCCGACCCGGAGCCCCCGCCTTGACCGCCAACATCCTTTGGCTGCACGACCTGCGTCTGTCCGACCTCGCCCAGGTGGGCGGCAAGAACTCCTCGCTGGGCGAGATGATCGGCCAGCTGGCCGACCTCGGCGTGTCGGTGCCGGGCGGCTTCGCGACCACCGCGGACGCCTTCCGCGACTTCATCGCCCACAACACCCTGCACCAGCGCATCTACGACCGGCTGGCGAGCCTGGACGTGGAGGACGTGCCCGCCCTCACCCGCGCCGGCGCCGAGATCCGTGGCTGGGTGATCGACGCCCCGCTGCAGCCCGAACTGGACCGCGACATCCGCGCCGCGTACGCGCAACTGTGCGCCGACGCCGGCGGCCAGGACATCGCGGTCGCGGTGCGCTCCTCGGCGACCGCCGAGGACCTGCCCGACGCCAGCTTCGCCGGCCAGCAGGAGACCTTCCTCAACGTGACCGGCGTCGACGACGTCGTGCGCAAGGTCAAGGAGGTCTTCGCCTCGCTCTACAACGATCGCGCGATCGCCTACCGCGTGCATCACGGCTTCAAGCACGAGGACGTGTTCCTGTCCGCCGGCGTGCAGCTGATGGTGCGCTCGGACGTGGGCGCGTCGGGCGTGCTGTTCACCCTCGACACCGAATCCGGCTTCCGGGACGTGGTGTTCATCACCGCCAGCTACGGCCTCGGGGAGATGGTCGTGCAGGGCGCGGTCAACCCGGACGAGTTCTACGTTTACAAGCCCACCCTGCGCGAGGGCAAGTACGCGATCCTGCGCCGCTCGCTCGGCGCCAAGCAGATGCGCATGGTCTATTCGGACAAGCCCGGCGAGCGCGTGCGCACCGAGGAAACCCCGGCCGACCTGCGCGGCAGGTTCTCGATCACCGACGAGGACGTGCAGGAACTGGCGAAGCAGGCGCTGGTCATCGAGCAGCACTACGGCCGGCCGATGGACATCGAGTGGGGCAAGGATGGCAACACCGGCAAGCTCTACATCCTGCAGGCGCGCCCGGAAACGGTGAAGTCGCGCGCCAAGGCCACCCAGATCGAACGCTATGCCCTGAAGCAGCGCGGCGAGGTCGTCGCCGAAGGCCGCGCGATCGGCCAGAAGATCGGCAGCGGCGTCGCCCGCGTGGTGCGCTCGCTGGACGACATGAACCGCGTGCAGCCCGGCGACGTGCTGGTGGCCGACATGACCGACCCCGACTGGGAGCCGGTGATGAAGCGCGCCTCGGCGATCGTCACCAACCGCGGCGGCCGCACCTGCCATGCCGCGATCATCGCCCGCGAACTGGGCGTGCCCGCGGTGGTCGGCACCGGCAACGCGCTGGAAACGATCCCCGACGGCAAGGAAGTGACCGTCAGTTGCGCCGAGGGCGACACCGGCTACATCTACCGGGGCGCCCTGCCCTTCGAGCGCACCACGACCGACCTGACCAACATGCCGCCGGCGCCGCTCAAGATCATGATGAACGTCGCCAACCCGGACCGCGCCTTCGACTTCGGCCAGCTGCCGAACGCCGGCATCGGCCTGGCGCGGCTGGAGATGATCATCGCCTCGCACATCGGCGTGCATCCGAAGGCGCTGCTGGAATACGACCGGCAGGGCGCCGAGACGAAGAAGAAGATCGACGCCAAGATCGCCGGCTATGCCGGCCCGGTGGACTTCTACGTGGACCGCCTGGCCGAGGGCATCGCCACCATCACCGCGTCGGTCGCGCCGAACCCGGTGATCGTGCGCCTGTCGGACTTCAAGTCCAACGAGTACGCCAACCTGGTCGGCGGCGGCAAGTACGAGCCGCACGAGGAGAACCCGATGATCGGCTTCCGCGGCGCCAGCCGCTACGTCGATCCGTCCTTCAAGGACGCCTTCGCCCTCGAGTGCCGCGCGGTGAAGAAGGTGCGCGAGCGGATGGGCCTGACCAACCTGTGGGTCATGATCCCGTTCGTGCGCACGCTGGACGAAGGCCGCCGCGTGCTCGAGGTGCTGGCGGAGAACGGCCTGAAGCAGGGCGACGGTGGCCTCAAGGTCATCATGATGTGCGAGGTGCCGTCGAACGCGCTGCTGGCCGACGAGTTCCTGGAACTGTTCGACGGCTTCTCGATCGGCTCCAACGACCTGACCCAGCTGACCCTCGGCCTGGACCGCGACTCCGGCATCGTCGCCAGCCTGTTCGACGAGCGCGACCCGGCGGTCAAGAAGATGCTGGCAATGGCGATCTCGACCGCGCGCGCCAAGGGCAAGTACATCGGCATCTGCGGCCAGGGCCCGAGCGACCACCCGGACCTCGCGCAATGGCTGATGGAACAGGGCATCGAGTCGGTCTCGCTCAACCCCGATACCGTCGTCGACACCTGGCTGCAGCTGGCCAAGTCCAAGGCGGGTTGATCGCCGCTTCCCCGCCCCGCCCAGGCCGGGGCCAGGAAAAAGAAAAACCCCGCATCGCTGCGGGGTTTTTGTTCTGGAGGCCGGGGTCGGAATTGAACCGGCGTACGCGGATTTGCAGTCCGCTGCATAACCACTCTGCCACCCGGCCGGATGACGCTTCGATTGTTCCACAACGCGCCCGGACTGCACAGCGGCAGATGAACGCGGCGCTGAAACGACGAACCCCGGCGAGCCGGGGTTCGTGGAGTTCTTCCTTGAGAAGTCCGCACAGGGATGTGCGGTTCTTGTTCAGGGACGAACAATGTCTGGAGCGGGAAACGAGACTCGAACTCGCGACCCCGACCTTGGCAAGGTCGTGCTCTACCAACTGAGCTATTCCCGCGGTGAGCCCGGCATTTTACCGGTCGCGCCGGCGCTGTCAACACGTTTCGGTTCCCCGTCGCGCAGGGCCGGCCAGGCCGCGCGCAGGTACTCGAACCCGGACCACAGGGTGAGCAGCGCGGCGGCCGCCAGCAGCCAGTCGCCGACGTGGAAAATCAGCTCGCCCATCCACGGCGACGGTCCCGGCTGGCGCCCCGGCGAGATCGAATACAGCAGGCACAGCAGCGCGACCATCTGCGCCACGGTCTTGATCTTGCCGACCGTCGCCACCGCCACCCGCGCGCGTTGGCCGAGCTCGGCCATCCACTCGCGCAGCGCCGACACCGCGATCTCGCGGCCGACGATGACCGCGGCCCACAGCGCCATCCAGGCGGTCGGGTGGCCTTGCACGATCAGGAACAGCGCGGTCGCCACCATCAGCTTGTCGGCGACCGGGTCGAGGAAGGCGCCGAACGCGGAGAACTGGCCGAAGCGGCGCGCGATCCAGCCGTCCAGCCAGTCGGTGATCGAGGCCAGCGCGAAGATCGAGGCGGCCGCCAGGCTGGTCCACTTCCAGGGCAGGTAGAACACGATCGCCAGCACCGGGATCAGCGCGATCCGCAGCAGCGTCAGGATGGTGGGGATCGTCAGCCTCATGCGTCCTGCCTGTCCTTCGGGGTGTCCGCCGCCAGCCCGTGCAGGCTGGCGTAGATGCGTTCGGCGAGGGCGGCGTTGATGCCCTCGACCCGCGCGATTTCCTCCGCGCCGGCCGCGCGCAGCCCCGCCAGCCCGCCGAAATGCCGCAACAGGTTAGCGCGTCGGCGCGGGCCGATGCCCGCGATGTCCTCCAGCCGGCTGACGTTGCGCGCCTTTGCCCGGCGTCCGCGGTGGCCGGTGATCGCGAATCGGTGCGCTTCGTCGCGGACCTGCTGCACCAGTTGCAGGCCCGGCGACTCGGGGCCCGGCCGGATTTCGCGCCCGTCCGGCAGCAGCAGCGCCTCGTGCCCGGGCCGGCGCGCCTCGCCCTTGGCCACGCCGACCACGGTCACCCCGGTGATGCCGAGTTCGGCCAGCACCGCGTTCGCCTGCGCGACCTGGCCGGCGCCGCCGTCGATCAGCAGCACGTCCGGCAGCACGCCGGTGATGCGGGTGCCGGCACCCTCGCCCTCCTCCACCTCGACGGCGCGCCGGAAGCGCCGGGTCAGCGCCTGGTGCATCGCGGCGAAGTCGTCGCCCGGAGTGATGCCGCCGATGTTGTAGCGGCGGTACTGGCCGCGCACCGGCCCGTTCTGGTCGAACACCACCTGCGAGGCCACGGTCGCCTCGCCCATCGTGTGGCTGATGTCGTAGCACTCGATCCGCGCCGGCGCCTCGGGCAGGCCCAGCAGCTCGCACAGCGAGGCCAGGCGCGCCTGCTGGGTCGCCTGGCTGCCGAGCTCGGCGGCCAGCGCCAGCTCGGCGTTCCGGCGCGCGAGGTCGAGGTAGCCGGCGCGTTCGCCGCGCACGCTGGCCTTGAGTTGCACGCGGCGGGCGGCGGCGGCCGACAGCGCCTCCTGCAGCAGTTCGCGGTCCTCGATGTCGCGGTCGAGCACGATTTCGCGCGGCGCCGGCTGCTCGCCGTAGTACTGCGAGACGAACGCCGCGAGTACCTCGGCCGGGTTGTCGGCGCCGTTGGTCTTGGGGAAGAAGGCGCGGGTGCCGAGATTGCGGCCGTCGCGGAACGCGAGCAGCAGCACGCAGGCGTGCGGACCCTGCTGGGCGATCGCCAGCACGTCGAGGTCGGCGGCGCGGCCGTCCACGTACTGGCGCGCCTGCAGCTTGCGGATGGTGGCGATCAGGTCGCGCACGCGCGCGGCCTCCTCGAAGTCGAGCCGCTCGCTGGCCTCGGCCATGTTGCGCTCCAGCTCGGACGACAGCTCGTCGCCGCGGCCTTCCAGGAACAGCTCGACCCGGCGCACCGCGCGCGCGTACTCGGCGTCGTGCACCAGGCCGACGCAGGGCGCGCTGCAGCGTCCGATCTGGTATTGCAGGCAGGGCCGGGAGCGGTTGCGGAACACGCTGTCCTCGCAGCTGCGCAGCTTGAACAGGCGGTGCAGCAGGTTGAGCGTCTCGCGCACCGCGCCGACGCTCGGGTACGGGCCGAAGTAGCGCCCCGGGATCGACCGCGCGCCGCGATGCAAGGCGAGCCGCGGCCAGCGCTCCTGGGTGAGCAGCACGTACGGATAGCTCTTGTCGTCGCGCAGCATCACGTTGTAGCGCGGCTTGAGCGACTTGATCAGCTGGTTCTCGAGCAGCAGCGCCTCGGCCTCGGTGCGGGTGACCGTGACCTCCATGCGCGCGACCTGCGCGAGCATCGCCATCGTGCGCGCGGTCTTCGGCGTCGCGTTGAAGTAGCTGCCAACGCGCTTGCGCAGCTCGCGCGCCTTGCCGACGTAGAGCACGGTCTCGTCGGCGGCGTACATGCGGTACACGCCCGGGGTGACGCCGAGGGCGCGGGCGAAGGCCTTGCCGTCGAAGGATGCGCCGGCGGGCGCGGGGTCCTGCTGCCGTCGGGTCATTCGCCGACCGGGATCCGCTGCAGCGTGCCGGTGCGCGTGTCCAGGCGCAGGATCGCGTGCGCCTCGGTGTCGGCGATCCACACCGCGCCGCCGGCGACGGCGAGGCCGCAGGGGCCGTGCAGGCGCTCCGGGAGGGCGTGGGTGGCGAGCTCGCCGCCGCCCAGGCGCAGGGTGCGCAGCAGGTCGTTGCCGGCGTCGGCGATCCACAGCAGCGGCGCATCCGGATCCAGCGCGATCGCCTGCGGATCCTGCAGGCGGGCGGCATGGCGGGCGCCGTCGTCGCGCCCGAATTCCCACGGATCCTGTCCGATCAGGGTGCTGACCTGGCCGGTGCGTTCGTTGAGGCTGCGGATCGCCGACCCGGCGGCGTCGCAGACGTAGAGCAACTGCTGCACGGCAGCCAGCGCGACCGGTTCGGCGAAGGCCGCGGTCTCGCCGGTGCCGTCGCGCACCGCCAGCGCGCCGGAACCGGCGGCGACGTCGAGCCGCCGGCTGGCGAGGTCGTAGCGCCACACGCGGTTGTCGCCACGGCAGGCGACGAACAGCATGCCCCCCGACAGCAGCACCGCGCGCGGATGATCCAGCGGCGTCGCCGCCGCGGCGGACACCTCGCCCGCGGCCGGCGCCGCGGCGCGGCCGTTGCCGAGCAGGGTCTCGACCTCGCCGCTGCGCAGGTGGATGCGGCGTACCGCGTGGTTGCCGCTGTCGGCGACGTACAGCGCGTCGCGCTGCAGGTCCAGCCCGTGCGGGCGCTGGAACGCGGCGAGGTCGGCGGGGCCATCGAGCAGGTCCGGGCGGCCGGTGCCGAACTGCCGCAGCACGCGGCCGGCGTGGTCGCACTCGAGGATGCGGTGGTGGCCGCTGTCGGCGACGTAGAGGTACTCCTCGCCGACCGCGATGCCGGACGGATGGCGCAACGGCATCGCGGGCTGCGGTTGCGGGCGCAGGGCGATCGCCGCGCCGGCGCGCGCCGGACTGGTGGCGGCCAGTTCGGCGATGCGGCTTTCCAGCGCGACCGGATCGGCCGCCCCGACCACGCGCTCGCGCACGCGCCCCTCGCCGTCGACCAGCAGTACCGTCGGCCAGGCCTCGATCCCGAACTGCTGCCAGGCGACCCATCCGGGATCATGGGCGAGCGGGAATCCGAGGCCCTGCAGCGCCAGCCGGCGCGCGGTGCGGCGCGCGTCGCGTTCGTGCTCGAAGCGCGGCACGTGCACCGCCAGCACCTGCAGCCGGTCGCCGTGCCGCACCTGCAGGCGCGCGAGCTCCTGCAGGCGCTGCTGCGACCAGGCCGAACCGGCGCTGACGAAGGCCAGGGCGCAGGCGCGCCCGCGCAACTCGGCCATCCGCACCGGCCGGGCCAGGTTCAGCCACTCCAGCGTGTCCGGCAGTTCGGGGGCGAGCGCGGGATCCACGGCCACTCCTGTGACGGAAGACGCCCCGATTATGCGCCAGCCGCGCGTGCTCAGCCGGCCAGCAGGCGCTCCGCGCGCTCGAGGTCGGCGGGGGTGTCGATGCCGGGCGGGAACGGTTCCGGCGCGAGGCCCACCGCGATCCGGAAGCCGGCCTCGAGCGCGCGCAGCTGTTCCAGCGATTCGAGCTGTTCCAGCCGCCCCGGCGGCAACGCGGTGAAACGCCGCAGGAAGCCGGCGCGGTAGGCGTAGATGCCGATGTGCCGCAGCCAGGCGTCGCCGGGCGGCAGCACCTCGCGCTGCTGGCGGAAGGCGTCGCGCGGCCACGGGATCGGCGCGCGGCTGAAGTAGAGCGCGTCGCCGTTGCCGGCGCGCACCAGCTTGACGATATCCGGATCGAACAGTTCCGCGGCCTCGCCCAGGCGGGTCGCGAGCGTCGCCATGTCCGCGCCGGAGTCGCGCAGGGTATCTGCCACCGCGCGGATCCCGGATGCCGGCGCGAAGGGTTCGTCGCCCTGCAGGTTCACCACCAGGGTGTCGTCGTCCCAGCCGGCGATGCGCGAACACTCGGCGAGGCGGTCGCTGCCCGACGCGTGCGCGGGCGACGTCATCGCGATGCGCACGCCGCAACCGGCCAGCGCGTCGGCGATGCGGGCGTCGTCGGTCGCCACCCAGGCCTCGCGCGCGCCCGCGGCCAGCGCGCGCCGCGCCACGTGCAGCACCAGCGGCTCGCCGCCGAGCAGGCGCAGCGGCTTGCCGGGCAGCCGGCTGGCGGCGTAGCGGGCGGGAATGGCGACGACGAAATCGGAGGCGGGCATGCGGGGCGCGGCGGCGGCGAAGGGCGCCATGGTCGCGGATCGTGGCGCGTGCCGCCAGCTACGCCCTGCCCGGCGCGGCCCGGAGCTTTTCGAGCAGCCCGATCCAGAACGCCTCGGGCAACTCCGCGCGCACAGGCACGCCCCAGGCGTCGTCGCCGGCGAGGGTCGCGCACTTGACCGCGTCCTTCTCGGTCATCAGCACCGGCAGGTCGCTGGCGAACGCGAGATCGGCGGGTGCGTAGGCGTGGTGGTCGTCGAAGGCGTGCGGCACCACCGCGATGCCGGCCGCGCGCAGGGTGTCGAAGAAGCGCGCCGGGTCGCCGATGCCGGCCACCGCGTGCACGCGGCGGTCGGCGAACCACGACAACGGCCGCGGACGACCGCCGGCCAACGGCACCGCGAGGTCGGTGACCAGCCGCATCGGCCACTCGCCGAAACCCGGTTCCGGCGTGGCGCCCTCGGTTTCCGTGCCGAGGTTGACCACATGGAAGTCGCAGTCGCGCGCGCGGCCGGGCGGCTCGCGCAGCGGACCGGCCGGCAACAGGCGGCCGTTGCCGTAGCGGCGGCGACCATCGATCACCTCGATTTCGACGTCGCGGCGCAGCCGGTAGTGCTGCAGCCCGTCGTCGCAGACGATCACGTCGCATCCGGTGGCGGCCAGCGCGCGCGCGGCGGCGACGCGGTCGCGGTCCACCCGCACGCGCGCGCCGGTGCGGTGCGCGATCAGCAGCGGTTCGTCGCCGGCCGTGCGCGCGTCGTCGCCGGCCTCGACCCAGCGCGCCTGCTCCGGCTGCGCGCGTCCGTAGCCGCGCGACGCCACGCCGGGCGTCCAGCCCTCGCGCGCCAGGCGCTCGACGATGGCGATCGTCAGCGGCGTCTTGCCGCTGCCGCCGGCGACCAGGTTGCCGACCACGACGACCGGCACCGGCACGCCGCGCGTGCGCAGCAGGCCACGGCGGTACAGCGCGCCGCGCAGCGCGACCGCCCCGGCGTACAGCGCGGCGCCCAGGCGCGCGCCCAGCGGCGGCTCGCGCGCCTCGTCGTACCACCAGGGCGGCGCTTTCGCCATGCGTGCGGCTCAGGCCTCGGCCGGCTGGTCGCGGAACTGGCTGCGGTGCAGGTGCGCGTACAGGCCGCCCTGCGCGAGCAACTGCGCATGCGTGCCCTGCTCCACCAGCCGCCCATGGTCGAGCACCAGCACCTGGTCGGCGTGCTCGATGGTGGACAGGCGGTGGGCGATCACCAGCGTGGTGCGGTCCGGCAGCAGGCGGTCGAGGGCGTCCTGCACCAGCCGTTCGGACTCGGCGTCGAGCGCGGCGGTGGCCTCGTCGAGGATCAGGATCGGCGCGTCCTTGAGCATCGCGCGGGCGATCGCCAGGCGCTGGCGCTGGCCGCCGGACAGGCGCCCGCCGCGCGCGCCGATCGGGGTGCGCACGCCCTCGGGCAGGCGCTCGACGAACTCGGCGGCGTTGGCGCCGGCGATCGCGCGGTCCAGCAGCGCCGGCGGCACCTGCTCGAGCTCGCCGTAGGCGACGTTGGCGGCGACGCTGCCGTCGAACAGCATCACCTGCTGGCCGACCAGCGCGATCTGCCGGCGCAGGTCGGCGAGGCGGTACTCGCGCAGCGGGTTGCCGTCGAGCAGGATCTCGCCCGCGGCCGGCTCGTAGAAGCGCGGGATCAGCTTGACCAGGGTGGACTTGCCGCTGCCAGAGCGGCCGACGATCGCGGTGACCGTGCCCGGCCGGGCGACGAAGCTGATGCCTTCCAGCGCCGGCTGTGCCTGCCCGGGATAGCGCGCGGCGACGTCGCGGAACTCGATCAGCCCCTGCGCGCGCGCCAGCGACCGCTTGCCGGTGTCGGGCTCGTCCGCCGCGTCCAGCACCGCGAACAGGCGCTCGGCCGAGGCGACCCCGCGCTGCAGCATGCCCTGCACGTTGGTCAGCTGCTTGAGCGCCGGGATGATCGCCATCATCGACATCATCAGGGCGACGAAGCCGCCCGCGCTCAGCCGCCCGGCCAGCGCCTCGCGCCCGGCGAAGAACAGCAGCAACGCCAGCCCGATCGCGCCCATCAGCTGGACCAGCGCCGAGGAGATGCTGCGGGTGGACTCGACCTTGAGCGCCAGCTTGAGGTTGGTGTCGGCGAGGCCGTGGTAGCGCGCCAGCTCCACCTCCTGCGCGCCGTAGACCTTGACCTCCTGCTGGCTCGACAGGGCCTGGTCGGCCGACTGCATCAGCTGCCCGCTGCTCTCCTGGATGCGGTGGCCGATGCGGCGGTAGCGGCGGCCGACCTTGTCCATCACCCAGGCCAGCGGCGGCGCCATGACCAGGATCGCGATCGTGACCTGCCAGCTGGTCCACAGCATGACGCCGACCATCGCGAGCACCTGCAGCGACTGCTGCAGCATGACCTTCATCGCGTCGATCGCGGCCTGCGCGACCTGGTCGCTGTCCGAACCGAGCCGCACCAGCATCGACGGCACCGGTTCGGCGTCGAAGCGCTCGCCCGGCAGCCGCAGGTATTTGTGCAGCACGCGCACGCGCAGGTCGCGGGCGATGCTGCGGCCCGAGCGGGCCATGCCCATGTCGGTGACGTAGCCGGCGATCCCGCGCACCAGGAACAGCGCGACGATCGACAGCGGCAGCACCAGGCCGAGCCGGCTGTCCGGCGTCACGAAGGTGTCGTTGATCACCGGTTCCATCAGCTTGGTGAAGGCGCCGCCGGCCGCCGCCTCGACCAGCATGCCGACCAGGCTCGCCGCCAGCAGCGCGCGGTAGGGCCGCACGAAGCCGAGCAGGCGCCGGTAGGTCTGCCAGGGCGACAGGGTGCTCATCGCGACGTCCCGCCCGCGTTCGCCGGCACCGGCGCGGTCGCGATCGCCACGTGGCGGAAGCCCAGTTGGCCGAGCGCGTCCAGCGCGGTCACCACCGCCTGGTGCGGGGTGCGCGCGTCGGCGCGCAGCAGCACGTTGCGTTCGCGGTCGGGGCCGGCGACGTCCGCGATCGTGCGCTTGAGCGACTCGACGTCGGTGCGCAGCGCCTCGCGGTCGCCGATGAAGTAGCGGCCGTCTGCGTTCACCAGCACGCTCAGCGCCTCGGTCCGGGCCTGCGCCGGCTGGCCGTCGGCGCGCGGCAGCTCCAGCTTGAGCATCGAGCGCGTGTCGAAGGTCGTGGTGATCACGAAGAAGATGATCAGGCACAGCACGACGTCGATCAGCGGGACCAGGTCGATCGTCGGCTCGTCGTCCTTGCGGTGGTCGCGGATGCGCATGCGGGGCGCGCTCAGTCGGCCGGGATCGGCGGCACGATCCCATGGCCGCCGGGCGCGACGCGCGCGGTGGCCGGGCGCGGATCGAGGGTGTCCACCAGCTGGATCGCCTCGTGCTCCATGTCCACGATGTAGCCGGCGATCCGGCCGCGGAAGTAGCGGTGGAACATCAGCGCCGGGATCGCCACGATCATGCCGGTCGCGGTGCACACCAGCGCCTTGCCGATGCCGCCGGCGAGCTGGTTCACGTCGCCCACGCCGTGGTCGAGGATGCCGAGGAACATCTGGATCATGCCGACCACGGTGCCGAACAGGCCGAGCAGCGGGCCGGCCGCGGCGATCGTGCCCAGCGTGTTGAGGTAACGCTCCATGCGGTGCACGAGGTGGCGGCCGACGTCCTCGATGCGCTCGCGGATCTGGTCGCGCGGGCGGTTGCGCACGTCCAGCGCCGCGGCCAGCAGCGCACCGAGCGGCGAGGTCTGGCGCAGGGAGTCGATGTGCGCCGGGTCGAGCTTGCCGCGCGACGCCCAGGCGCGCACCTCCTCGCCGAGGCGCGGCGGCAGCACCGCCTTGCGGCGCAGGGTCCAGAAGCGCTCGACCACGATCGCCAGCGCCACCGCCGACAGCAGCAGCAGCGGGATCATCGGCCAGCCGCCGGCCTTCACCAGTTCCAGCACGCGCAGTCCTCCGTTGTCGTCAATGCCACGACGCGACGCGCGCCGCCTAGTGCGGTCGATAGGATAGCCCAGCCGCCAGCCGCGCCTGCCGCCGCACGGCGTCCCAGGGACGCGGTTGCGCCTGGCGGCGTGGCGACAGCGTGACGCCGGTCGCAGCCAGGCGCACGTGCTCGGCGCCGTCGTCGAAGGTCACGCGCAGGTCGGCGCCGGCCGCGCGCCAGCGCGCGACGACCTCCGGGTGCGGATGGCCGAAGCGGTTGCCGTAGCCGGCCGAGACCAGCGCCAGGCGCGCGCCGCTGGCGGCGACGAAGGCCGGGGTCGAGGAGTTGCGGCTGCCGTGGTGGCCGACCACGACCACGTCGGCGCGCAACGCGCGCGGGACCTCGCGCAACAGTCGCTGCTCGATCACCTCGCCGACGTCCGCCATCAGCAGCGCCGCGTGGCCGGCCGCCTCGATCCGCAGCACGCAGCCCGCCTCGTTGTCGAGGTACGGAAACCAGCGTGGCGGGTGCAGGAAGCGGAAACGCACGCCATCCCAGGTCCACGTGGTGCCCGCGAGACAGGGATGGCCGCGCGGCAGCGGCGGCGCGCCGTCGGGAGTGAACGCCACCCCCGGCGGGAACGCGCGCGCGACCGCGGGAAAGCCGCCGGCATGGTCGTTGTCGCCATGGCTGACCACCGCCGCGTCCAGCCGGCGCACGCCCAGTGCATGCAGCGCCGGCACCGCGATCCGCTCGCCGGCGTCGAAGCCGTCCGGCACCGCCGGGCCCATGTCGTACAGCAGGGTGTGGTGCGCCGTGCGCACCAGCACCGACAGCCCCTGCCCCACGTCCAGGACCACCAGTTCCGCCTCGCCCGGCGCCGGCAGCCGCCGGTCCGGCCACAGCAGCGGCAGCCACAGCAGCAGCGCCAGCGGCTTGCCCGGCACGCCGCGCGGCTGCAGCAGCCACAGCCCACCGAGCAGCGCCAGCGGCAGCGCGAACCAGCGCGCCTCCGGCAGCCACAGCAGCGCCAGCGGGCCGTGCGCCAGCCATTCGAACAGCGGCCAGCTGCGGTCGAAGGCCCACGCCGCCGCCCGCCAGACCCAGGCCCCGAATCCCGCATGCAAGGCCTCGAGCGCGGTGCCGGCCAGCGCCAGGGGCACCACCACCAGGCTCCACCACGGGATCGCTAGCAGGTTGGCGAACGGGCCGGCCAGCGAGGCCTGGCCGAACAGGGTCACGCCGAACGGCAGCAGGCCGATCGTCGCCACCGCTTGCGCCCCGGCGAAGTCGCGCAGGCGCCCGCCCCAGCCGCGCGCAGCGGCCTGCGGCAGGCACCACAGCAGCCAGGCGACGCCGGCGAAGCTCAGCCAGAAGCCGGCCGACAGCAGCGCCAGCGGGTCCGCGAGCAGCAGCGCGATCGCCGCCAGCGCCAGCGCGTCGACGCCACGCTGCGCGCGCCGCAGCAGGCGTGCGCCGACCACCACCGCGATCATCAGCACGGTGCGCATGGTCGGCAGCGCGAAGCCGGCAACCGCGGCGTAGCCGAGCGCGCCGAACACGCAGGCGACCGCCGCGGCCTGCACCCGCGGCACGCGCAGGCCGAGCGCGGGCAGCAGCCGCCACGCGAGCGCGGCCAGCAGCGCGAAGAAGCCCGCGACCAGGCCGACGTGGAAGCCGGAGATCGCGATCAGGTGGGTCAGGCCGGCCGCGCGCAGCGTTTCCCAGTCGGTGTCCGTGAGGCCGCGGGTGTCACCGAGGGCGAGCGCGCGCACGAAGCGCGAGGTCGGCGTCGCCACCGCCCGTGCGATGCGCGCCGACATGCGCTCGCGCCAGGCGTCGATCCCGGCGGCCGGCGCGAGCTGTCGCGCATTCACTGCATCGCGCACGTAGCCGACCGCGGCGATGCGGTCCAGCAAGGCCTGTTTCTCGCCGTCGAAACCGCCTGGGTTGCGCAACCCGCGGGGCGCGCGCAGGCGGACGCTGAAGCGCCAGCGGCCGCCCGCGTGCAGGCGGTCGCGGGGCCGGGCCTGCCCCGGCCGCTGGTGGTAGTCGTCGTACCAGTTGAGGCGCAGGCGCCGGCCGCGCAGCGCCGCCGGCAGGTCGCGGGCGTCGTCCACGCGGAAATCGAAGCGCGTGCCGCGCTCGCCGGGTTGCGGCAGTTCGAGTACCTGCCCGCGCACGGACAGGTCGTGCTGCTCGAGCGCCGGCGGCAACTGCCGCGCCAGCGCGACCGTCGCATGCAGTCCGGAAAAGGCGAGACCGAACAGCAGCGCGCCGGCCAGCGCGGCCCGGCCGCCGCGCCACCACAGCGCCAGGCCGGATACCAGCGCGAGCGCCAGCCACGGCCACCCGGGCAGGCGCGGCAGCAGCAGGCAGCCGCCGCAGCCGGCGAGCAGCGCGAGCGCGGTCGCCGGCAGGCCCGGTCGTCGTCTGGTCGGCGGCGTCCCTGCCGCGTCGCGCATCGCTTACACCTCGCCGGGTGGCAGTTCCCTGAGCTTGCCTTCGTGCAGTTCCAGCACGCGGTCCAGCCGCCGCGCGAGGCGGCGGTCGTGGGTCACCAGCACCAGGCTGGTGCGCTGCGCGCGGTTGAGTTCGAGCATCAGTTCGAAGACGGTCGCGGCGGTCTTCTCGTCGAGGTTGCCGGTCGGCTCGTCGCCGAGCACGCAGGCGGGCGCGTTGACCAGCGCGCGTGCGACCGCGGCGCGCTGGCGCTCGCCGCCGGACAGCTCGCCGGGCTTGTGTTCCAGCCGGTGCGCGAGCCCGACCGCCTCCAGCAGTCCCCTCGCCCGCCGGGCCGCCTCCGGCACGCCGGTGCCGTTGAGCAGCACCGGCAGCATCACGTTCTCCAGCGCGGTGAACTCGGGCAGCAGGTGGTGGAACTGGTAGACGAAACCGAGCGCGCGGTTGCGCAGCTGGCCGCGCGCCGCGTCCGACAGCGCGCTCATCTTCTGCCCGGCGACGTAGACTTCGCCCGCCGTCGGCGTGTCGAGTCCGCCGAGCAGGTGCAGCAGCGTGCTCTTGCCGGCACCGGACGCGCCGAGGATCGCGACGGTCTCGCCCGCGCGCACCGACAGCTCGAGGCCATCGAAGACCGGCGTGCGCAGCGTGCCCTCCGCATAGGTTTTCGCCAGCCCCTCCGCGCGCAGCACGATGCCGTCGTGCGCGCCCGCGCCCTCGGGCTGCCGGCTACCGGTTCCCGGCTCCCGTCGCTCATTCATAGCGCAGCGCCTCCGCCGGGGCCGTGCGCGCCGCGCGCCAGGCCGGGTACAGGGTGGCGACGAAGGCCATCGCCAGCGCGACGCAGGCGATGATGGTCACGTCGCTCGCCTCCAGCCGGGTCGGCAGGCCGGTGATGTAGTAAACGTCCTCGGGCATCAGCTGCACGCCCAGCACCGCCTCGATCGCGCGCAGGATGCGGTCGAGGTTGAGGGTGAGCAGGATGCCGCCGATCACGCCGGACACGGTACCGATCGTCCCGATCAGCGACCCCTGCACCATGAATACCTGCATCACCGCGCGCGGGGTCAGCCCCAGCGTGCGCAGGATCGCGATGTCGGCCTGCTTGTCGGTCACCAGCATCACCTGGGAGGACACCAGGTTGAAGGCGCCCATCGCGACGATCAGCGACAGCAGGATCGCCATCATGGTCTTCTCCAGCTTGAGCGCGCGGAACATGTTGGCGTTGTCGTGGGTCCAGTCGCTGACCCGGTAGCCGCCGCCGAGGCGCAGAGCCAGGTCGCGGGCGACGTCGAACGCGAGGTCCATGTCGTGCAGGCGCAGGCGCACGCCGGTGACGCCGTCGCCGATCCGCAGCACGCGCTGCAGGTCCTGCATGTTCACCACCGCCAGGCCCTTGTCGTACTCCTGGTAGCCGGCCTCGAAGATGCCGCTGACGGTGAAGCGCTTGAGCCGCGGCAGCGCCCCGGCCGGGGTGCTGCGGAAGTCGGCGAAGGTGACCGTCACCTTGTCGCCCACGCGCACGCCCAGCCACAGCGCCAGTTCCTGGCCGAGCACGATGTTGTAGCTGCCGGGCGTCAGGTCATCGAGCCGCCCCTGCACCATCTTCCGCGCCAGCGTCGAGACCTGCGCTTCCTCCTGCGGCAGCGCGCCGCGCACGATCGCCGGCTGGTTCTGCGCGCCCTGCAGCAATGCCTCCTTCTCGACGTAGGGCGCGGCGCCGGCGACGCGCGGATCGCGTCGGGCCTCGGCCACCGCGCGCCGCCAGTCCTGCAGCGGCACGCCGTCGCCGGTGACGGTGGCGTGCGCCGCCATCTGCAGCATGCGGTCGCGGATTTCGCGCTGGAAGCCGCTCATCACCGCCAGCGTCGTGATCAGCGCGGCGACGCCGATCGCGATGCCGAGGATGGACGCCAGCGAGATGAAGGAGATGAAGCCGTTGCGGCGCTTCGCGCGCAGGTAGCGCAGGCCGATGGCGACGGGGACGGGCTTGAACATTCGGTCGAAGAGCATGCGGCTCGGCTCGGCGAGGCAGCGGCTATGGTGCCATCGAAGGCGTGGCGGGCGTATCCGCCGTGACCACGGCCGCCAACCGGAGTTCGCGCCGGGCCGCTGCCGGCAGCGTGTCCGGCCACCAGGCCAGGCGCCGGGTGCGGCCGTCTGCGTCGCGCCAGCGCAGGAAGGCGAGCGGGCCGCGCCAGTGCAACACCGCGCCAGTCACAGCGATTCCGTCGATCTCCGGCGCGCGTCCCGCGACCCAGCACAGCCGCCGCGGCGCGGCGCGGCGGTAGCGCCAGGCCGACCAGATGCCCCAGCCCAGCGCGGCGGCGGCCAGCGGCCAGGCGACGGGGCGCGGCATTTCGCTGGCGAGCACCGACAGCGCGGCAAGCGCACCAAGCAGGCGCAGCGCCACGGTCAGCTGGCGCGAGGGCCGCCAGTCACACCGGCAGGTCGCGGATGCGCTGGACGAGGGCGGCGAGGTCGGCATCGGGCGGCGTTTCGTGGCCGAGGAACCAGCGCCAGAGCCTATCGTCCTCGCAGTCCAGCAGCCGTAGGAAAACCCCGCGCTCGGCCTCGGAAGCCGTCGGCCAGGCGAGGTCGAGGTAGCGCTCGAGCAGACGGTCGAGCTCGCGCATGCCGCGCCGGCAGCGCCAGCGCAGGCGCCGCAGTTCCGCGTCCTCGCTCATCCGCGCAACAGCCCGACCGCGAGCACCGCCCACAGCGCCCACAACACCAGGCCGCCGGCGAGATAGGCGAGGAAGCGGTGCATGACCTTGTTGTAGCTGCAGTGGATCGCGCTGTGCACCACGCGCAGGGCGACGAACGCCCAGGCCAGGCCCAGCGTCAGCGCATCCACCTGCGCGGTCAGCGCGGCCACCACCAGCGCCAGGTAGAACAGCACCGGCAGTTCGAACAGGTTGCGGAAGTTGTCGGCCGCGCGGCTGTCGGTCAGGCGCGCGGCGGCCTGGGCCGAGGTCGCGACCGCCTGCGGGTGGATGCGCTCGCGCTTCATCTGGCCGATGCGCATGAAGTACATGCGCCACCAGACCACGAAGGTCAGCGCGGCCATGGCGAGCGCGGGGAGGAAGATCGCGGAGGCGTCGGTCATCGTCGGCCGCTCCCGGCTGATCCCGGCTAGGGCCGGGATCGCCCTCGGACATCACAGTGGGTTCCGGCCTGCGCCGGAATGACGAAACGCCCCTACCCGCGCCGCGCCAGCATCAGCTGCTTGATCTCCGCGATCGCCTTGGCTGGGTTGAGGCCCTTCGGGCAGGTGCGGGTGCAGTTCATGATGGTGTGGCAGCGGTACAGCTTGAACGGATCCTCGAGCTCGTCCAGGCGCGCGCCGGTGTCTTCGTCGCGGCTGTCCATGATCCAGCGGTGCGCCTGCAGCAGGATCGCCGGGCCGAGGTAGCGCTCGCCGTTCCACCAGTAGCTCGGGCAGGCGGTCGAGCAGCACGCGCACAGGATGCATTCGTACAGACCGTCGAGCTTGGCCCGGTCCTCCTTCGACTGCAGCCGCTCGCGGTCCGGGGGCGGCGCGCTCTGGGTGCGGATCCACGGCTTGATCGAAGCGTACTGCGCGTAGAAGTGGGTCAGGTCCGGCACCAGGTCCTTGACCACCGGCATGTGCGGCAGCGGGTAGATCGGCACCTCGCCCTTGCGGCAGTCCTCGATCGCCTTGGTGCAGGCCAGCGTGTTGGTGCCGTCGATGTTCATCGCGCACGACCCGCAGATGCCCTCCCGGCAGGAGCGGCGGAAGGTCAGCGTCGGGTCGATCTCGTTCTTGATCTTGATCAGCGCGTCCAGGACCATCGGGCCGCACTTGTCGAGGTCCACCTCGTAGGTGTCGACCGTCGGGTTGCGCCCGTCCTCCGGGTTCCAGCGGTAGACCTTGAAGCGGCGCACGCGCGTCGCGCCCGCCGGCGCCGGGAAGTTCCGGCCGGGCTGGACCTTGGAGTTGCGGGGTAGCGTGAATTCGGCCATGAGCGGACTCGGTCAGTAAACGCGCGGCTTCGGCGGCACCACCTCGACCTCGTCGTCGAGGGTGTACAGGTGCACCGGGCGGTAGTCGATGCGGGTGTTGCCCTGCTCGTCGACCCAGCACAGGCTGTGCTTCATCCAGTTGGCGTCGTCGCGCTCGGGGAAGTCCTCGCGGGCGTGGGCGCCGCGCGATTCCTTGCGGTTCTCGGCCGACACGATCGTCGCCAGCGCCTGCCCGAGCAGGTTCTGCAGCTCGAAGGTCTCGACCAGGTCGGAGTTCCACACCAGCGAGCGGTCCGACACCCGCACGTCGGCGAACGATGCATGGATCTCGCGGATCTTCTTCACGCCCTCGGCGAGGGTCTCGCCGGTGCGGAACACCGCGGCGTCGGCCTGCATGGTGCGCTGCATGTTGTCGCGGATGACCGCGGTCGGCGTGCCGCCGTTGGCGTTGCGCACGCGGTCGAGGTTGGCCAGCGCGCGGTCGCAGGCGTCGGCGGGCAGGCGGCCGTGCGGCTTGCCGGTCGGGATCGTCTCGGCGCAGCGGTTGGCGACCGCGCGACCGAACACGACCAGGTCGAGCAGCGAGTTGGAGCCGAGGCGGTTGGCGCCGTGCACCGACACGCAGGCGGCCTCGCCGATCGCGTACAGACCGGGCACCACCTCGTCGGGGTTGCCGTTGCGCAGCTGCACCACCTCGCCGTGGTAGTTGGTCGGGATGCCGCCCATGTTGTAGTGCACGGTCGGCAGCACCGGGATCGGCTGGCGGGTGACGTCCACGCCGGCGAAGATCCGCGCGCTCTCGGCGATGCCGGGCAGCTTCTCGTGGATGTCCTTGGGGTCGAGGTGGGTCAGGTCGAGGTGGATGTGGTCCTTGTGCTCGCCGACGCCGCGGCCCTCGCGGATCTCGATGGTCATCGAGCGCGACACCACGTCGCGCGAGGCGAGGTCCTTGGCGTTGGGCGCGTAGCGCTCCATGAAGCGCTCGCCGCTGGCGTTGCGCAGGATGCCGCCTTCGCCGCGCACGCCCTCGGTGATCAGCACGCCGGCGCCGTACACGCCGGTCGGGTGGAATTGCACGAACTCCATGTCCTGCAGGCCCAGCCCCGCGCGCAGCGCCATGCCGCCGCCGTCGCCGGTGCAGGTGTGCGCCGAGGTCGCGGAGAAGTAGGCGCGGCCGTAGCCGCCGGTCGCCAGCACCACGCCGTGGGCGCGGAACAGGTGCAGCGTGCCTTCGGCCATGTCCAGCGCGAGCACGCCGCGGCAGGCGTCGTCGGCGTCCATGATCAGGTCGAGCGCGAAGTATTCGATGAAGAACTCCGCCTCGTGCTTCAGCGACTGCTGGTACAGCGTGTGCAGGATCGCGTGGCCGGTGCGGTCGGCCGCGGCGCAGGTGCGCTGGGCGATGCCCTTGCCGTACTCGGTGGTCATGCCGCCGAACGGACGCTGGTAGATGTGCCCGTCCTCGGTGCGCGAGAACGGCACGCCGTAGTGCTCGAGCTCGACGATCGCGGGGATCGCCTCGCGGCACATGTACTCGATCGCGTCCTGGTCGCCCAGCCAGTCCGAGCCCTTGATGGTGTCGTAGAAGTGGTAGCGCCAGTCGTCCGGGCCCATGTTGCCGAGCGCCGCGGAGATGCCGCCCTGCGCCGCCACGGTATGCGAGCGGGTCGGGAAGACCTTGCTGATGCAGGCGGTCTTGAGTCCCTTCTGGGCCAGGCCGAAGGTCGCGCGCAGGCCCGCGCCGCCGGCGCCGACGACGATGACGTCGTACTTGTGTTCAGTGATCTTGTAGGCGGTCGTCATGGGCGGGTCACAGGGCGGGGGTGAGCGCGATGCGGACGATCGCGTACAGCGAGGCCAGCGCGCCGAACGCGCAGGCGAAGGTCACCAGCAGCTGCAGTGCGATCTCCAGCCAGCGGGTGTGCACGTAGTCCTCGATCACCACCTGCACGCCGAGCTTGGCGTGCCAGAAGGCGGCGATGGCGAAGGCGGCGAAGGCGATCGCGTTCCACGGCCGGGCCACGGTCGCGCGCACGGTCTCGAAGTCGGCGCCGACGAAGGACAGCAGCAGCCCGACCAGCCACGGCGCGAGCAGCGCCAGCAGCACCGCGGTCGTGCGCTGCGCCCACCAGTGGCCCACGCCGGACTTGCCGGAGCCCAGGCCGCGCGCGCGCTTGAGCGGCGTGCGGTAGTCGCTGCCGGCCGGGCGCCGCGCCGGCGCGTTGTCGGTGCCGATGTTGCTCATGCTCGGGCTCCGAAGGCGGCGAACCAGATCGCCGCGGTGAACACGATGGTCAGCACCGCGACGGTCCAGCCGGAGCGGTAGAACTGCGGGATCTCGAAGCCCCAGCCGGCGTCCCACAGCAGGTGGCGGATGCCGTTGAGCAGGTGGTAGACCAGCGACAGCGAGAACGCGAACAGGAACAGCAGGCCGATCGGCGAGGCGACGCAGGCCGCGACGCGCTCCCAGGCCTCGCCGCCGCGCGCCAGCGCCAGCAGCCAGGCGGCCAGGCCGAACGCGCCGGCCGCGAGGACGAGGCCGGTGGTCCGGTGCAGGATCGACATGGTCATCGTGATCTGCCAGCGGTAGACCTGCAGATGCGGTGACAGCGGACGTTCGCGGGTGCTCATGCGCGGCTCTCCGACATTGCGGCGCGCGCGCCGCGTGGTCGCGGGGTGATGCTAGAAGTCGATGCAACGGCCGTTCTTTTCCCAGTCGCCGTAGCGGGTCGGATCGAGCCCGCCGCGACCGCCGATCTCGGCGGCCGGAACCGGCGCCGGCGCGCCTTCGGCGGGCGCCGCCGGGGCGTCGTCCGTGTCGGGCTGCTGGGGGGATTGGCCTATGATCTGTGGTTTCACAGCCGATCAAGTGTAAGTCCCCGCCTCCATGTCGGACAACCCGCAGCGCGCGCAGCCCGTTTTCTTCGCCCTCGGCGGCGGCGTGGTCGAACTCGCCGGGCCGGACGCCACCCGCTTCGCCCAGGCGCAAACCATGAACGACGTCGCGGCGCTGGCGGCTGGCCGTTGGCAGTGGAACGGCTGGCTGACGCCCAAGGGGCGGCTGGTCGCCCTGTTCGCGCTGCTGAAGTTCGACGACGCGCGGCTGTGGCTGTGGTTGCCGGACGCCGATGCCGGCGACTTCGCCGAGCGCCTGCGCCGCTTCGTGTTCCGCAGCAAGCTGGCGGTCGCGGCGCGCGCGGATCTGCACGTCGCCGGTGCGTTCGGGTCGCCGGCGCGGGCGCGCGGAGCGGGCTTCGCCGGCGATGCCGACGCGGGCGTGGAACTCGACCTTTCCGCCGAAGGTGGCGCGCGCCTGCTGCGTATCGCGACGACCGAGGCCGCGGAGGACGCTGCCGCCCTCGCCCGCTGGCGCCGCCAGGACCTCGCCCACGGCCTGCCGCGGCTGGATCCCGCGCAACAGGAACAGTGGACGCCGCAGATGCTGTCGCTGGACAGGCTGCGCGCCTACAGCGTGAAGAAGGGCTGCTATCCCGGCCAGGAGATCGTCGCGCGCACCCACTTCCTAGGCCAGGCCAAGCGCGGGCTCGCCCTGCTGCACGCCGATGCGCCGCTCGCGGCCGGCGCCGACGTCGCAGGCGCCGACAGGACGCTCGGACCCGTCGTCAGCGTCGCCGAAGACGACGACGCGACGCTGGCGCTCGCCGTGCTGCCGGTCGAACGCGAAGGCGTTGCGCTGCGGGCGGGCGAGGCCGCCCTGCGCGAGCAGCCCTTGCTGGACGGTCTGGCGCGCTAGGCCGGACGCCGGCGCGCGCGCCAGGTTTCCCGCTCAGCCCGCCAGCGCGTCCGCGGCGGCCACGATCTCCGCGTCCGAGGGGATCACCAGGAAGGCCGCGCCCGCCAGCGGGGTGAAGGTGTCGGCGCCGACGACGCGGCGCAACGGCTTGTCGCCCAGGCCGCCCTCCGCCAGCGCGGTGATCACGCCCTCGCCCACGCCGGCGCTGCGGCGGCCTTCGTCGACCACGATCACCCGCTTCGCGTTCGCCGCCTGCTCGCGGATGAAGGCCTCGTTGAGCGGCACCAGCCAGCGCAGGTCGACCACGCGCACCTTCCAGCCGTGCTTCGCCTCGATCGCGCGCGCGGCGCGCAGGCTCATCGGCACGCCGTTGCCGAAGGTGAAGACGACCAGGTCGTCGCCCTCGCTGCCGTCATCCGGCTTGTACACCCTGCCCTCGCCGAGCGGAATGAACTGCTCCGGCGACGGGTACTCGGTCAGCCAGCCGCCGTCGCCCGGCTCGTGCAGGTCCTTGGCCATGTACAGCGCGATCGGCTCGAGGAAGGCGCACACGCGCCCGTCGACCTTCGCCAGCGCGGCCAGCGTGCGCAGCATCATCGCCGCGTCGTCGCCGCGCGACGGGCAGCCGACCACCAGGCCCGGGATGTCGCGCAGCGCGGTGATCGAGTTGTCGTTGTGGAAGTGGCCGCCGAAGCCGCGCTGGTAGCCCAGCGAGGCGATCCGCACCACCATCGGGTTGCGGTACTGGCCGTTGCTGAAGAACTGCAGGCTGGCGGCCTCGCCGCGGATCTGGTCGCAGGCGTTGTGGAAGTACGCCAGGTACTGGATCTCCGGGATCGGCAGCATGCCCATGTTGGCGTAGCCCTGGGCGAGGCCGAGGATCATGGTCTCGTCGAGCAGCGTGTTGAACACGCGCGCGCCCTTGAACGCCTTCTGCAGGCCCTTGGTGACGGTGTACACGCCGCCCTTCTGCGCCACGTCCTCGCCGAACAGCAGGGTTTCCGGGTACTTGGCGAACAGGTCGTGCAGCGCGTTGTTGATCTGGATCGCCAGATGCCGGGGGGCCTGTTTCTCGGGCAGCTTGTCGGCGCCGCCGAAGACCTGCTCGCGCTTGTCCGCGTAGTCGGAGCGCGCGGCCTCGGCGGCGACCTTGTCAGGCGTGTACGGGGCGAGCGGCGCCACCACCTCCTCGAGCGTCTCCAGGCGCGGGCGGCGGTCGGCTTCCTCGGCGGCGGCGAAGCACTTCCTGCGCGTGTCCTCGTACAGCGCGAGCACCTCGTCCTGCGACATCAGGCCGGACTCCAGCGCGATCGCCGCCGAGCGCAGCAGCGGGTCGCCGGCCTCCACCGCGCACAGCTCCTCGATCGAGCGCCACTCGATCTCGAAATCGGTGCCGGCGTGGCCCATGATCCGGGTCGTGCGCAGGTGCAGGAAGGTCGGCCGGCGGGTGCGCCGGCAGTGTTCGACCGCCGCCTGCACCTGGCCGTAGCCGGCGGCGAGGTCGAGGCCGTCCGCGTAGAAGTAGTCGAGGTCCGCGCGATCGCGGAAATTGCGCGCCACCCAGCCGTCGGGCGTCTTCACCGAGATGCCGATGCCGTTGTCCTCGCACACGAACAGCACCGGCGCCGGCAGCTTCTGGTAGGCGGTCCACGCCGCGGCGTTGAACGCGGTCTGCGCGGTCGCGTGGTTGCTGGAGGCATCGCCGAAGGAGCAGATCGCGATGCTGTCGTCCGGGATCGGCAGTGGGTGGCCGATGCGCTTCGCCTGCTCGATGGCGACCGCGGTGCCGAGCGCCTTGGGCAGGTGCGAGGCGATGGTCGAGGTCTGCGGCAGCACCCACAGCGGCTTGCTGCCCCACACCTTGTGGCGGCCGCCGGACGCGGGGTCTTCCTTCGACGCGGCGAACGACAGCGCCGAATCCATGATCGGATCCATGCCGGGCAGCTTGCGGAAGCGCTCGGCCATGAAGCCGCCGGAGCGGTAGTGCAGGAACGCGGGATCGGTGTGGCGGGTGAGCCGCGCGACCATGGCGTTGCCCTCGTGGCCGGAGCTGCCGATCGTGTAGAAGACCTTGTTCTGCACCCGCAGCACGCGCGCCATCAGGTCCAGGTGGCGGCTGATCAGCTGCGACTCGAACAATTCGCGGAAGCCGCGCGCGTCGAGCGCGCTGCCGTCGAGGATCGCCTCGCCGGGCGCGGGCCTGGCGCCGGCCCGTCCGTTCCAGGCGCGCACGAACTCCTGGAAGTTGACGTCGCAGATCTCGGCGCGGTTGAGGCCCTTCATGCGGGCCGGGATGGGGTTGGGGACGGTGGCGAACATGGCGTTGCGTTTCTCGATGGCGTCGTTTGCGGAGCCGCGGAACGACAGGGATCAGGTGGACTGGGCGATCAGTGCCGCGGCGGCGGCATCGGGCTCGGGCACCGGCACGAAGCGGGGCGTCGCCGCGATCCGCGCCAGCCAGTCGCGGATCGCCGGATAGGGCTCCAGTGACACGCCGCCGTGCGGTGCGACGGAGGTATAGGCGAACAACGCGATGTCGGCGATCCCGTAGCGCGGGCCGGTGAACCAGGAGCGCGCCGACAGGTGCCGTTCCATCACCGCGAGCGCCTGGTGGCCGCGCTCGCGCAGGCGCGGTAGTTCGGCGCGGCGCGGCGAGTCCGCTGGCGTCCAGCCGCAGACGAAGCGCGCGACGGCGATGCAGGGCTCGTGGCTGTACTGCTCGAAGAACATCCAGCGCAGGGCCTGCGCGCGCTCCCAGGCGTCGTCGGGCCAGAACGGCGTCCCCTCGGCCAGCCAGCACAGGATCGCGTTGGATTCGCTGAGCACGCGCCCGTCGTCCAGTTCGATGAAGGGCACCTTCCCGTTCGGGTTCCTGGCCAGCATCTCCGGCGTGCGGGTGGAACCGTCGTCGCTGCGGACTTCAACCCAGGCGAAGTCGCGCCCGAGCTGTTCCAGCAGCAGCCGCACCTTGTGGCAGTTGCCCGAAGGCGCGAAGCCGTAGACGGTGATCATGCCGCCGCTCCGGCGCGGCGCCCACGCCACTGTTCGCGGGTCTGGCCCCACAGGCCGATCTCCACTTCGTGGAAGGGCGGCGGCAGCCGGCCCGGGCCGAGATACCGCGAACCGAGGCGCTCGGCGAGCGCGATCGACGCGGCGTTCGGCGGCTGGATGCTGTGGATCACCTCGGTCCAGCCGAGCGTGTCGAAGGCCCAGTCGATCGCCGCGGTCGCCGCTTCCAGCGCGTAGCCCTTGCCGGTGAACTCGCGGCGCAGGGCCCAGCCGACCTCGGTGCCCGGCCAGCCATCCGGATGCCAGGGGCCGCACTGGCCGATCCAGGCGCCGCTCGCCTTTTCCACCAGCGAGAACATCGCGAAGCCCTGCACCGCCCACGCGCCGGGCATCTGCAGGAACTTGCGCCAGGCCGCGGCGCGCTCCAGGCGGCCGCCGATGTAACGCGCGGTCTCCTCGTCGGCCATCATCGCCGCGTAGGGCTCGAAGTCCTCCATCCGCGGCAGGCGCAGGACGAGGCGTTCGGTCTCCAGGCGGACATCGGGTGCTGCCACGACGGACTCCCCAATGCGCGGCGCCGTCGGGCTGCCGCGCGCGACGATCGCGGTTCCGCTGGGGGAACCGCGGATGGAACTCAGAACGCGTTGATGCCGGTCAGCTCGCGGCCGATCACCAGCTGGTGCACCGTTTCCGTGCCTTCGTAGGTGATCACCGATTCCAGGTTGAGCGCGTGGCGGATCGCCGCGTGCTCGGTGGTGATGCCGGCCCCGCCGAGCAGGTCGCGGCAGTCGCGCGCGATGTCGATCGCCATGCGCACGTTGTTCCACTTCGCCAGCGACACCTGCGCCGGCTGCATGGTGCCCGCGTCCTTCAGGCGGCCGAGCTGCAGGCTGAGCAACTGCGCCAGGGTGATCCTGCGGGCCATGTCGGCCATCCGGATCTGCGCGCTCTGGGTCGCCGCGACCGGGCGGTCGAACAGGATGCGCTCCTTGGTGTAGCCCAGCGCCTCGCCGAGGCAGGCGATCGCGGCGCCGATCGGTCCCCAAGTGATGCCGTAGCGGGCCTGGGTGAGGCAGCCGAGCGGCCCCTTCAGGCCCTTCACGTTGGGCAGGCGGTTGGCCTCCGGCACCCGCACGTTGTCGAAGTACAGCGCGCTGGTCACCGACGCGCGCAGCGACATCTTGTGCTTGATCTCCTGCGCGGCGAAGCCGGCCATGCCCTTCTCGACCACGAAGCCCTGGATGCCGTCCTCGGTCTGCGCCCAGACGATCGCGATGTCGGCCAGGTTGCCGTTGGTGATCCACATCTTGGACCCGTTGAGGATCCAGTCGTCGCCGTCGCGCCTGGCATTCGTCTTCATGTTGGCCGGGTCCGAGCCGCCGTGCGGCTCGGTCAGGCCGAAGCAGCCGATCACCTTGCCGGCGGCCATGTCCGGCAGCCAGCGCTGGCGCTGCTCCTCGGTACCGTAGGCGTAGATCGGGTACATGCACAACGAGGACTGCACGCTCACGAAGCTGCGGATGCCGCTGTCGCCGCGCTCCAGCTCCTGGCAGATCAGGCCGTAGCTGACGGAGTTGAGCCCGGCGCAGCCGTACTGCTCCGGCAACGAGGACCCCAGCAGGCCAAGTTCCGCGATCTCGCCGACCAGCTCCTTCGGGAAGCGCCCCTGGTCGAAGGCGTCGCCGATGATCGGCAGCACGCGCTCGTCGGTGAAGCGGGCGACGGTGTCCTGGACCGCGCGCTCCTCCTCGCTGAGCAGGGAGCGGACGTCGTACAGGTCGAAGGGAGGCAGGGCCATGGGCGGTCGGGTCCGGAGGACGGGAAACCGCCATTCTATCGGCCCGTGTTGCGCCGCGGCAGTCTCGCCCTGCAACGGCAACGAAAAGGCCCCGCCGAAGCGGGGCCTTCTTGGGCCGGGACGCCAAGCGGAGGAGATCCGCCCGGCGGGACGCAGCGGAGCAAGCTCCTCCCTACTGGCGGCTGCTGCCGTCGTCCATGGCGGCGACCTGGGTCACCAGCTTGCCGTCCACCACCGGCAGGCGGTCGCCGGCCGGCTTGTCGTCCATGCGCACGGTGTGCTCGGCGCCGTCGTAGCGGTAGGTCACGTCGTAGCCGACCGTGCGGTTCTCGCTGCCCAACAGGATCCGGCTGCCCGGGCGGCTGTCCATGCGGGTGCTGCCGGTGGTGCCGTCCGGGTTGCGGTAGGTGACCTTGTAGGCGACCACGCGGGTGGCCTCCGATGTCGAGGTCTCGGTATGGCACTGGCGCTCGGTGCGGTTGACGACCTGGCCGCCCACGTGGCGGCGGTCGATCTCGCGGCCGGCGAAGCCGCCGCCGACCGCGCCGGCGACCGTGGCCAGCTTCTTGCCCTTGCCGCCGCCGACCTGGTTGCCGATCAGGCCGCCGATCACCGCGCCGGCGACGGTGCCGCCGACGTTGCCGTCGCGTTCGGGCAGGCGCTCCTGCACGACCACGTCGTTGCAGACCTCGTGCGGGGTGGACACGGTGCTGGTCTCACGCACCGGCTCGGTGCCGATCACCTGCGCGTACAGCTTCTCCTTGCGCGTCACCGGCTTGACCGCGACGACCTGCGCGTAGTCGAGAACGGGCGCGGAGGGCGCGACGCTGGCGTCATCGGCGGGCGCGTCGCCGTCGAGGAGTTGCTGGGCCGCGGGCGCCGCGGCGGCGGCCGTTTCCGGCTGCGCGGGCGTCCGGCTGTGCTGGAAGGCGGCGACGGCGACGCCGCCGACGAGCAGGGATGCCAGCGCGATCGCGAGGGTGCTGTTGTTCGACATCGGGTTCTCCTGGCGCGGACGTCCGCGTCCTGTGTGCGACACGATTGCAGCACCGCCCTGCTGAACGCGCGCCCATCACGCTTACGTTTTTTTCACCGGCAGCTGAACACGCCGATGCGACGGGCGTGCTAGCGTCGGCGCAGGTCCACCATCGATGCGCGCCATGCCCAATCCGCTCGTCGCCCCTCTGCTGCGCTGGGTCGGACGCCTCAGCTATCCGCGCCTGTTCCTGCTGACCGCGGCATTGTTCCTGGCGGACCTGGTGGTGCCCGACGTGGTGCCCTTCGCGGACGAACTGCTGCTCGGCCTGGGCACGCTGTTGCTGGCGAACTGGAAGCGGCGCAAGTCCTGAGCCTCCCTTGTACGCTCTGGTCGACAGCCACTGCCACCTCGACGACGCGGCCTTCGACGGCGATCGCGACGCGGCGGTGCGGCGCGCACGCGAGGCCGGCGTCGTGCGCCAGGTGGTGCCGGCGGTGGCCGCCGCGGGCTGGGCGAAGCTGCGTACCGTGTGCGCGGAGGATCCCGGCTTGCACGCCGCCTACGGCCTGCACCCGCTGGCGCTGGCCGCGCACCGGACGGAGCATCTGGCGCAACTGCGCGACTGGATCGAGCGCGAACGCCCGGTGGCGGTCGGCGAATGCGGACTGGATTACTTCATCGAGGGGCCCGACCGCGACGCGCAGGCCGGTTGGTTCGACGCGCAATTGCGGATCGCCCGCGACTTCGACCTGCCGGTCATCGTCCATGCCCGGCGCGCGGTGGATGCGGTGATCCTCGCGATCCGCCACGTCGGCGGCCTCCGCGGCGTGGTGCACAGTTTCTCCGGCAGCCCGCAGCAGGCCCGCCAGTTGTGGGACCTCGGCTTCCTGCTCGGCCTGGGCGGACCGGTCACCTATCCGCGCGCGAACCGGCTGCGCCGGCTCGCCGCCGACATGCCGCTCGAGTTCCTGTTGCTGGAGACCGACGCGCCGGACCAGCCCGACGCGGATCACCGGGGCCGGCGCAACGAGCCGGCGCGCCTGCCGGAGGTGCTCGCCACGATCGCCGCGCTGCGCGGGCAGCCCCGCGCCCTGATCGCCGCCGCGACCACGCGCAATGCCTGCCGCCTGTTTCGCCTGCCCGAACCGGCGCGGCAGGGCACCGTACCCGACGGCTGATCGCCAGCCTGAATGCGCGCAACCTGGAGCGTCCCCTCAAGGGTCGCGCCGGCGGGCCGTAAAATCCCGCGAGGGCCGCTTGCCGCTGGCGCGCGATCCGGAACCGGCCTATTGCGTGGTAGGGAAGCGAATGAACGACGAGCGGCGCGACGCCGTCACGACCACCCCGCCGCGCGCGTGCGACGAGGCGGGCATGGCGATCCTCGAGGCGGCCACCCCGGGTGAAGTGGCCGCCGCCCTGCTGGCTTCGCTGCGCGTCGGCGGCCTGTCCGCCGGGGCGGTCGCATGGACCGCGGGCGACGAGCTCCGGTTCGAGCCGCCTGCGGCCGCGTCCCCCGCGCGCCAGCAGGCGGTGAGCGCGGCCATCGTGGCCCACCTGCAGGGCCTGTCCGGGAACCCGGGCGTGCACCTGCTGTGCAACGGCGCCTCCGACGCCAGCGCCGCGCTGCTGGCCGATCCCCTGCAACTGGCCGCGCCGACGCCCGCGCAGGCGCGCCTGCTCGCCCTCGCCGGCCGGCGCATGTCCGAGCTGTTCGCGATCCAGCGCCTGCACGCCTCGGTGCGCGATCTCGCCCAGGCCGAGCAACTGCAGCGGGCGCTGTTCGCGATCGCCGACATGGCCGGCAGCGAGCGCGACATGCCGAGCCTGCTCAAGGGCCTGCACGGGATCATCGGCGAGCTGATGTACGCCGAGAACTTCTACATCGCGCTGTACGACCGCGACGCCGACGCGCTGCGCTTCGTCTACTTCGCCGACACCGTGGACACGCTGGGGCCGTCGTTCGTGCGGCCGGTGCCGATGGCGGACATCGAGCGCGGCCTGACCTGGTACCTGATCCGCGACGCGCGCCCGCTGATGGGTACCACCGAGCAGCTGGCCACCCAGGTGTCCGGCCCGCTGGCGCTGCACGGCGCCGACAGCGCCGACTGGCTGGGCGTGCCGATGCTGCGCGAGGGCGCGGCGGTCGGCGCACTGGTCGTGCAGAGCTACCAGGAGGGCGTGCGCTACACCGCCTCCGACCGCGCGGTGCTGTCCTTCGTCGCCGAGCACGTGCTGAACGCGCTCGAGCGCAAGCGCGGCCAGGAGGAACTCGAACAGCGCGTCGCCGACCGCACCCGCGAACTGGCCGAGGCGAACGCGCGCCTGCAGGAGCAGATCGCCGAACGCGAGCGCGCCGCCCACCTGCAGGCGACCCTGTACCGGATCGCCGCGCTCAGCAACACGGAAGAGAGCGACGAGCGCTTCTACCGGGCGATCCACCTCGCGGTCGGCGAACTGATCAACGCCGAGAGCTTCTATATCGCGCTGGTCTCCGACGACGGCGGGATGCTGCACTTCCCCTATTCGGTGGACGCTGCGGGCGAGCGCCCGGAGGCGCGGCCGATGGGACACGGCCTGAGCGAGTACGTGATCCGCCACGGCAGCACCTTGCTGATCGACGACGCCGGCGTGCAGCGACTGATCGCGCGGGGCGAGCTGGCGCCGTTCGCGCGCACCGCCGGCACCCCGGCCGTGTGCTGGCTGGGCGTGCCGCTGCTCGGCGCGCAGGGGGTGATGGGCCTGGTCGCGGTGCAGAGCTATCGCAGCGACCTCGCCTACACCGGCGAGGACGCCGAACTGCTCACCTTCGTGTCCTCGCAGATCGCCAGCAGCCTGCAGCGGCGCAAGCAGGCCGAGGCGCTGCACCGGCTCAACAGTGAGCTCGAGCAGCGCGTGCTGGACCGCACCCGGGAGCTGCGCCAGCAGATCGCCGTGCGCGAGCAGGTGGAGGCCCAGCTCAAGCACCAGGTCATGCACGACCCGCTGACCGGCCTGCCCAACCGCCTGTACCTGCGCGACCGCCTGGAGCGCGCGCTGGCCGGCGCGCAGCGCAACCCGCAGCGCAGCTTCGCCCTGCTCTACCTGGATGTCGACCGCTTCAAGCTGTTCAACGACAGCCTCGGGCACCTTGCCGGCGACGCGGTGCTGCGCGAGGTGTCGCGGCGGATGCAGGAATGCGTGCGCGATCCCGACGTCGTCGCCCGCCTGTCCGGCGACGAGTTCGCGATCCTGCTGGAGGACTGTCCCGTGCCGGCGACCGCGTGCAAGGTCGCACAGCGCATCCAGGCGCGACTGCAGGCGCCGATGCTGGTCGGCGACCGCGAGCTGCAAACGTCGGCCAGCATCGGCATCGCGATCAGCCACCCGCGCCACCAGGTCACCGATGATCTGCTGCACGACGCCGACGTCGCCCTTTACCGGGCCAAGGCCGCCGGCCGCCAGCGCTTCGTGCTGTTCGACGAGACCCTGCAGCGCAGCGCGATGAACGTGCTCGACGTGGAGCAGCAGCTGCGCAACGCGCTGCTCGGTGGCGAGTTCCAGCCGTTCTTCCAGCCGATCGTGCAACTGGAGGACGCCCGCGTGGTCGGCTACGAGGCCCTGCTGCGCTGGCGCCACCCGCAACGCGGCCTGCTGGGCCCGGCCGACTTCCTGCCCGTCGCCGAGGAGAGCGGCCTGATCGAGGCGATCGACTGGCACATGTACCGTCTCGCCTGCCAGGCCGGAGCGCCGCTCGTGCGCGACGGCGGCTACCTGACCCTCAACATCTCGCCGAGGCACTTCCAGAGCGACGACTTCGACCAGCGCCTGCTCGCGCTCGCCGCGGAGACCGGTTTCAATCCCTCACGGCTGCGCATCGAGGTCACCGAGGGCACCCTGCTCGGCGACCCGGAGGCGGTGGCGGCGATCCTGCGGCGACTGCACGAGGCCTGCGTGGGCGCCGCGCTGGACGATTTCGGCACCGGCTATTCCTCGCTCGGCTACGTGCACCGCTTCCCGCTGAAGATGATCAAGATCGACCGCTCCTTCGTGCACCCGCTGGGCGACGAGCAGCAGCAGCGCAGCTCGGCGATCGTCGGCGCGGTGATCAACCTGGCGGGCTCGCTCGGCCTGGAGGTCATCGCCGAGGGCGTGGAGACCGAGGCCCAGCGCCGGGCGCTGCTGGCGATGGGCTGCACCTACGCCCAGGGCTTCCTGTTCGGGCGGCCGCAGCCCGTGGCGCACTGGACGGGTACGTCGCCGTCGCGCTGAGCGGGACGGCGACGCCCGGCAGGTGCCGGCGTGCCCTACTCGAAGCTCCCGACCGCGTCGTGGCTGAGGTTGTCGAAGCGGGTGTACTCGCCGAAGAACTTCAGCTTGACCGAGCCGGTCGGGCCGTTGCGCTGCTTGCCGATGATCACTTCGGCCAGGCCCTTGTCGGGCGAATTTTCCTTGTTGTAGTACTCGTCGCGGTAGATGAAGACGATCACGTCCGCGTCCTGCTCGATCGCACCCGACTCGCGCAGGTCGGCCATCACCGGGCGCTTGTCGGTGCGCGTCTCGAGCGAGCGGTTGAGCTGCGACAGCGCGATCACCGGCACCTTCAGCTCCTTCGCCAGCGCCTTGAGCGAGCGCGAGATCTCGGAGATCTCGGTCGCGCGGTTCTCGCTGTTGCCTGGCACCTGCATCAGCTGCAGGTAGTCGATCACGATCAGGCCGAGGTCGTGCTCGCGGTTGAGCCGGCGCGCCTTGGCGGCCAGCTTGACCGGCGACAGCGCAGGCTCGTCGTCGATGAAGACCTTGGTCTCGCGCAGCAGGCGGATCGCGCTGCTGACCCGGCTCCAGTCCTCGTCCTCGAGCTGGCCGGTGCGCAGGCGGGTGGCGTTGACCCGGCCGACCGAGGAGATCAAGCGCAGCGCGAGCTGGCTGGCCGACATTTCCATCGAGAACACGGCCACGGCCTTCTTCGTCTTCATCGCCGCGTACTCGGCCATGTTGAGCGCGAGCGTGGTCTTGCCCATCGCCGGGCGCGCGGCGAGGATGATCAGGTCGGTCGGCTGCAGGCCGGCGGTCATCTCGTCGAACTCGGTGTAGCCGGTCGGCACGCCGGTCACGCCGCCGCCGTTCTGGTAGCGCGTCTGCAGGACGTCGAAGGCCTCGCGCATCGCGTCGTTGACCGCGGTGAAGTCGCGCTTGCCGCGGGCGCCGGCCTCGGCGATCGCGAGCACGTTCTTCTCCGCTTCCTCGAGGATCTCGCGGGTCTCGCGGCCCTCGGGCTGGAAGCCGTCGTTGACGATCCCGGTGCCGACCTCGATCAGCTGCCGCAGCACCGCCTTGTCGCGCACGATCTCGGCGTAGGCGGTGATGTTGGCGGCAGAGGGCGTGGTGCTGGCCAGCTCGATCAGGTAGGCGCCCCCGGCGACCAGCTCGGCCTGGCCCATGGACTCGAACCACTCGCCCAGGGTCACCGCGTCGTACGGGCGGTTCTTCTCCGCCAGTTCGCGGATCGCGCGGAAGATCAGCTGGTGGTCGCGGCGGTAGAAGTCGCCGTCGACCAGCAGGTCGGCGACGCGGTCGTAGGCGTCGGGCGCCAGCATCAGCCCGCCGAGGACGGCCTGCTCGGCCTCGACCGACTGCGGCGGCACGCGCAGCTGCTCGATCTTCTGGTCGGCGCGCCCAGCGAATGCACCCTGCTCTGCACGGAACTGACGTGCGCTCATCAGCGAAGCAACTCCCCCGGAAGGACCGTCGGTGCGGTCGTCGGCATGCGGCCGAGTGGCCATCGTAGGGACTCCGGCTGTGGATTCGCGACGCAACAAGCTGTGGATAAGCCGCTGTGGGCAAACCGGCGGCGTCGCGCCCTTCTAGGCCGGGCCGGTCTCACCGCCCGCGAACCGGGCGCCCCAAAACGAAACGGGCGCCTCGCGGCGCCCGTTCACTTGGTGCTTGCCGAAGGGCTTACGCCGCTTCGGGCTGCACGATCACCTTGACCGGCACCTCGATGTCGGCGTGCAGGTGCACGACGACCTCGTACTCGCCGACCTGGCGGAAGGCGCCTTCGCCCAGCACCACTTCCGACTTCTCGACCGGGGTGCCGAGCCTGGTCAGGGCCTCGGCGATGTCGCGCGGGCCGACCGAACCGTACAGCTTGCCCTCGGTGGACGCGTTGGCGTAGACGGTGACCTCGGCGCCCTCGAGCCTGGCGCGGCGCGACTCGGCCTCGCCCAGCTGGGCGGCGGCCTTGGCCTCGTACTCGGCGCGGCGCGCCTCGAACTCGGCGAGGTTGGCGGCCGTCGCCGGCACCGCCTTGCCCTGCGGGACCAGGAAGTTGCGGCCGTAGCCCGGCTTGACCTTGACCTTGTCGCCGAGGTTGCCGAGGTTGGTCACCTTCTGCAGAAGGATCAGTTCCATGATGTGGCTCCGTAGCTCTTGCTGAGCTTCATTCGTTAGCGGCGCGCGCGGCGCCGCAACGTGTGCTGTCCGAATGGACCGGGACTTGCCATCTCCCGCAAGCGGGAAAAGGGGGAATAAGCGTCCTCGCGGCGCGAGGACGGTTTCCTCAAGCGTTGTGGTTGTCGGTGTACGGGATCAGCGCCAGGAAGCGCGCGCGCTTGACCGCGGTGGCGAGCTGGCGCTGGTAGCGCGACTTGGTGCCGGTGATGCGGCTCGGCACGATCTTGCCGGTCTCGGTCAGGTTCTGGCGCAGGGTGTTGAGATCCTTGTAGTCGATCTCCTTGACGCCCTCGGCGGTGAACTTGCAGAACTTGCGGCGGCGGAAGAACTTGGACATGGGTGTGCTCCTGGAACGAGATGGGCCTTAGGCGGCTTCTGCGGTGTTGTCGGCGTCGCCGGCGGCGGCCGGCGCACCCTCGTCGTCGCGGCGGCGACGCTCGCCGCGCTCGGGCTTGTCGCCCTTCTCGTCCTTGTTCTTCATGATCAGCGACTGCTCGGTGACCGCCTCGTCGCGGCGGATCACCAGGTGGCGCAGCACCGCGTCGTTGAAGCGGAAGCCGGAGACCAGCTCGTCGAGCACGTCCTGGCCGACCTCGATGTTCATCAGCACGTAGTGCGCCTTGACCAGGTTCTCGATCGGGTACGCCAGCTGCCGGCGGCCCCAGTCCTCGAGGCGGTGGATGGTGCCGCCGCCGTTCTCGATCAGGCCCTTGTAGCGCTCGATCATGGCCGGGACCTGCTCGCTCTGGTCCGGGTGGACCAGGAACACGATTTCGTAATGACGCATGGTGGTTCCTCGTGGATGTGGCCGTGCGCGTGACACGGCCGGACAGCCCCCCGACGCCCGCCTTGCGGCGGCCCGCGGTGGGGCAAGGGACCCGCGGCCGGAGCCGCGGGAGCCGGACATTATGCGGGAATCAAGGAGTTACGGGCAAGCCTTGGGGCGGAAACCGGTAGCCGGTAGCCGGAAACCGGAAGCCGGGGACCGGGGGGCCGGAGCCAGCCCTATTTGCCCGCCTTCCGCGCCGCGATCCAGGCATCGATGTGCTTCTCCAGCACCGACAGCGGCACCGAACCGGTCTCCAGCACGGCGTCGTTGTAGGCGCGCAGGTCGAAGCGGCCGCCCAGCTCTCGGGCCGCCTTGTCGCGCAGTTCCGAGATCTTCAGCTGGCCGATCTTGTAGGCCAGCGCCTGGCCCGGCCAGTCGATGTAGCGGTCGATCTCGTTGACCACGTCCTGGCGGGTCTTGGGCGAGTTGTCCATGAAGTACTGGATCGCCCGCTCGCGGCTCCAGCCCTGGCTGTGCATGCCGGTGTCGACGACCAGGCGCACCGCCCGCCACATGTCGTAGGCGAGCTGGCCCATGCGGTCGTAGGGGTCGTCGTACAGGCCCATGTCGTAGCCCAGGCGCTCGGCGTACAGGCCCCAGCCCTCGCTGTAGGCGACGAAGTACGCGGTGCGGCGGAACATCGGCGCGTCCGGCAGCTCCAGTTGGCGGGCGAACTGGAAGTGGTGGCCCGGGACCGATTCGTGCAGGGTCAGCGGGATCATTTCCCAGGTCGGCCGCGTTTCCGGCTTGTACAGGTTGACGTAGTAGTAGCCGGCGCGGGAACCGTCGCTGGCGCCCGGCTGGTAGTAGGCGGTGGTGGTGTCGGGCGCGATGTTGTCCGGGATCGGGCGCACGCCGTAGGGCAGCCGCGGGATGACGTGGAAGGCCTTCACCAGCTCCGGGTCGATCCGCTTGGCGACCGACTGGTAGCGCTCCAGCAGCGCCGCCGGCGTCTTCTCGAAGAACTTCGGGTCGGTGCGCAGGTAGGTGAAGAATTCGGCGAGGCTGCCCTTGAAGCCGACCTCGGCCTTGATCTTCTCCATCCCGGCGCGGATGCGGGCGACCTCCTTCAGCCCGATGGCATGGATCTGCGCGGGCGTCAGGTCGGTCGTCGTGAAGTAGCCGGCGAGGTAGGCGTAGTAGGCCTCGCCGTCCGGCAGCGCGGTCACCGCGATGCTGTCGCGGGTCTTCGGCAGGTAGTCGCCGTCGAAGTACGCCTGCAGGCTGCGGTAGGCCGGCACCACCTGGTCGCGGATGATTTGCCGCGCCTCGCCGCGCAGGGCCGCGCGGTCGGCCTCGCCGATCGAGTCCGGGAAGCGCTTGAACGGGCGGTAGAACGGGCTTTGCTCCGGGTCGTCGACGATCTGCGCGGCGATCTGCGCCGGCACCCGCTGCATGAGCACCCTGGGCGGGACGTTGCCGGCCTCGACGCCCTGCTTCAGCAGCACGATCGTCTGCGCGACCTGGGTCGGCAGGGCGGCCATGCGTGCCAGCCAGTCGCGGTAGTCCTTGACGGTCGCGAAAGGGGCGATCTCGGCCAGGCCATCCGCGGTCTGGATGCCGCCCTGGTGGCTGATCGCCTGCTGCCAGGTGCGGAAGCGCTGGGCCGCGATGGCGTGCTCGAGCTGCCATTCGAAGGTGTCGTAGTCCAGCCGGTCGGCGGCGGACAGCGCGTCGCGGTCGATCGCGTGCAGCTTCTCCAGGGCGGCGCGGTCGCCGGCCTCGCGCCGGGCGATCGCCTCCGGGCTCAGGTCGGTCCAGCGGTCGTTGTAGCGGGCATCGCCTTCGGCGGTCGCGTTCTCCGGATGCTCGCGCAGGCCGCGCTCCCACTCGGCGTCGAACAGCGCGCGCAGCGCCTTGGCGGGATCCTGCGCCTGGGCGGCGGCGAGCGGCGCGGCGAGGGTCAGGACCGCGGCGAGCGCGGCGGCGGCGAGCGGTCGGAACATGGGCGTCTCCCCGGAACCAGTCCGGCGAGTCTAGCCCGCGAACGCCCGGGCCTGCGGGGCCGGAAGTCCCGGCCGGTCAACCGGCGTGCGCGGGATCGGTGGTGAAGCTTTCGCCGCAGCCGCATTCGGCGGCGACGTTGGGGTTGCGGAACACGAACTGCTCGTTCAACCCCTGCTTGAGGAAGTCGATCTCGGTGCCGTCCACCAGCGCCAGGCTGTCGGCGTCCACGTAAATGCGCACGCCGTCCTGCTCGAACACCCGGTCCTCCGGCGTCGCCTCGCGCGCCATGTCGATCGCGTAGCCCCAGCCCGAGCAGCCGGTGCGGCGCACGCCGAAGCGCAGGCCGAGCGCACCGGGGGTACCGGCGAGGTAGCCGCGGACGCGGTCGAGGGCGGCGGGGGCGAGGGAGACGGCCATGGTCGGACTCCGGTGGTGCGGTCGCGCCACCATTCTACCGGCGCGCCGCGCGCGAAACCGCCACGGTACACTGCGCGATTCAGGATTGGCGCCCGGTCGGGCGGAGACACGGCATGACGGTGGTGAGCGTCGAACATGCGCTCGCGGGCAAGCTGCCCGCCGGCGGGGAAGTCACGGTCCGCGGCTGGGTGCGCACCCGGCGCGATTCCAAGGCCGGCCTGAGCTTCGTCAACGTCAGCGACGGATCCTGCTTCGCGCCGATCCAGGTGGTCGCGCCGGCCACCCTGCCCAACTACGACGACGAGGTGAAGCGGCTCACGGCCGGCTGCTCGGTGGTCGCGACCGGCACGCTGGTGCCCTCGCAGGGCCAGGGCCAGGCGTTCGAGATCCAGGCCAGCGCGATCGAGGTCGTCGGCTGGGTGGACGATCCGGAAACCTATCCGATCCAGCCCAAGGCGCATTCGCTGGAATTCCTGCGCGAGGTCGCCCACCTGCGCCCGCGCACCAACCTGTTCGGCGCGGTCACCCGCATCCGCGACTGCCTGGCCAAGGCGATCCACCGCTTCTTCCACGAGCAGGGCTTCTTCTGGATCAACACGCCGATCGTCACCACCTCCGACGCCGAGGGCGCGGGGCAGATGTTCCGCGTGTCCACGCTGGACCTCGCCAACCTGCCGCGCGGCGCCGACGGCGCGGTCGACTTCTCGCGCGACTTCTTCGGCAAGGAGACCTTCCTCACCGTCTCCGGCCAGCTCAACGTCGAGGCCTACTGCCTGGCGCTGAGCAAGGTCTACACCTTCGGCCCGACCTTCCGCGCCGAGAACTCGAACACGACCCGGCACCTCGCCGAATTCTGGATGATCGAGCCGGAGATCGCCTTCGCCGACCTGAACGACGACGCGGTGCTGGCCGAGGAATTCCTCAAGTACCTGTTCCGCGCGGTGCTGGCCGAGCGCGCGGACGACATGGCCTTCATCGCCGAGCGCGTGCAGAAGGACGCGATCACCCGGCTGGAGGCCTTCGTCAACGCGCCGTTCGAGCGGATCGACTACGGCGAGGCGGTGAAGCTGCTGCAGCGGTCGGGCCGCAAGTTCGACTTCCCGGTCGAATGGGGCCTGGACCTGCAGACCGAGCACGAGCGCTGGCTGACCGAGGACCATGTCGGCCGCCCGGTGGTGGTCATGAACTACCCCGAGCACATCAAGGCCTTCTACATGCGCCTGAACGACGACGGGAAAACCGTCGCGGCGATGGACGTGCTGGCGCCCGGCATCGGCGAGATCATCGGCGGCTCGCAGCGCGAGGAGCGGCTGGACGTGCTCGACGCGCGCATGGCGCAGTTCGGCCTCGACCCGGCGCACTACCAGTGGTACCGCGACTTCCGCCGCTACGGCACGGTGCCGCACGCGGGCTTCGGCCTCGGCTTCGAGCGGCTGGTGGTGTACGTGTGCGGGCTGGCCAACATCCGCGACGCGATCCCCTACCCGCGCGCGCCGGGCCACGCGGAGTTCTAGCGCGCCATGGTGCTGTTCCTCGCCCTCTGCTTCGTCGCCATGGCGATCGCCGGCGCCACCGCCTTCGTGATCTTCTGGCCGCTGGCGCTGGTGCACATCCGCGACCGCCACCCGGAGATCACCGCCGTGCTCGGCGAAGGCGCCTTCCTCAAGCCGCTCGCGCTGGCCTGGCTGCTGCGCGGCGACTACCGCGCGACGCGCGACCCTTCGCTGAGCGGACTGGCGACGCCGGCGCGGGTCTCGCTGCTGGTGATCATCGCCGGGCTGGTGCTGGCCGGGCTGCTGTGGCTGGTCTCGCTGGTGCTGCCGGCATGAGCGGCGACACGATCCCCGCGCGCGACGGCTGGTGGCTGGCCACGTTCGGCCGCACCCTGGTGTGGGCGCGGCTGCGCGCGCTGCCGGCGGGCACCGCTGAAGTCTTCGACAGCGACGGCGCCACCCTGCCCTTCGACAGCGAGGACAGCGCGCGCGCGGCGCTGCTGGACGCCGGCTTCGTGGAATTCGACGGGCTCGACGCCGACGACGCCGCCGAACGCGGCTTCGACCTCGCCGCCGTGCAGCCGCCGACGGCCAGCGACGACGCCGCGCTGCGCGCGCGCATGGTCCAGCAGCTGCCGCCGGCGGCCTGAGTGCACCTGCCGCGCGCCTTCGCCGAGCACCTGGCGCGCTTCAACGCGCTGGCCGTCGCGGACGTCCCGCCGCGTTTCGACAGACGGGGATCGCGCGCGCCCGTGGAGCTGATGCGCGAGCGCATGCCCGCCCGCGACCCCCAGGAGCCCACCTGATGGACCTCGACCTCCGCGGCCGCCACGCCTTGGTATGCGGCGCCTCCGAAGGCATCGGCCGCGCCGCCGCGCACGAGCTCGCCCTGCTCGGCGCCGACGTCACCGTGCTCGCCCGCCGCGAAGAGGTGCTGCGCGAAGTCGCCGGCGCGCTTCCGCGCAGCGGCGCGCAAGAGCACGGCTGGGTCGCCGCCGACGTGGCGAAGACCGACGCCCTGCGCGCCCAGGCCGAGGCCCTCGCCGCCGGCAAGCCCGTGCACATCCTGGTCAACAACACCGGCGGCCCGCCGCCCGGCCCCGTGCACGCGGCCGAGGTGCCGGCCTTCCTCGACGCCTTCAACAAGCACCTCGTCGCCAGCCACACGCTGGCGCAGGCGCTGCTGCCCGGGATGCGGGGCGCCGCCTGGGGCCGCATCGTCAACGTGATCTCGACCTCGGTGCGCGAGCCGATCGAGGGCCTGGGCGTCTCCAACACCGTGCGCGGCGCGGTCGCGAGCTGGGCGAAGACGCTTTCGCGCGAGGTCGCGCCGTTCGGGATCACCGTCAACAACGTGCTGCCCGGCTTCACCGATACCGGCCGCATCGCCCAACTGGTGCGCCGGCGCGCCGAGGCCAGCGGCCGGAGCGAGGACGAGATCGCCGACGAAATGCGCGCGCTGGTCCCGGCCGGGCGCTTCGCGCAGCCGGCCGAGCTGGGCGCGGTGATCGCCTTCCTGTGCACGCCGGCGGCGGCCTACGTCAACGGCGTCAACCTCGCGGTCGACGGCGGCCGCACGCGGGCGCTGTAGGAGCGGACATGGACGCGATCCGGATGGCGGAGGCGGCGCGGCGCGATTCGGACCGGGTGCCGTTCGCCGCGCAGTTGCTGGTGCTGCACGCCGGCCGGGGCTGGTTCGTCAACTTGTACGACTTGTCCGCCGGCGGCTGCGCGGTGTTCCGGCCGGCCGGCTGGTCGCCGCAGATCGACGACCTGGTGCAGTTGTTCTTCCGGCGCAACCACGGCCCGGCCAACGACGTCGCGGCGCGGGTCGCCCGGGTCACCGAAAACCTCGTCGGCTTCGAATACCACGATCCGCAACCGGTACCGCCCTGCGCCTGAGCGCGGAATACCGCTCCGCGAGTTAAGCTTGTCCGATGCGACTGACGCACTGGATCGATGGCGAACCCCGCGTCGCCGCCGGCGGAGGCTGGCGCGCGGTCTGCGATCCGGCCACGCGGGAAGCCTTCGCCGAAGTCGCCGACGGCGATGCCGCCGACATCGAAGCGGCCGTTGCAGCCGCCGGCGCCGGCTTCCCCGCCTGGTCGGGACTGCCCGCGGGCGAACGCGCGCGCTGGATGGAGGCGCTGGCGTCCGCGCTGGAGGCCCGGCTCGAGCTGTTCGCGCAGGCCGAATCGCGCGATGGCGGCAAGCCGCTGCGGCTCGCGCGCGAGGTCGAGATCCCGCGCGCGGTGTCCAACCTGCGCTTCTTCGCCCACGCGGCGACCCAGTTCGCCAGCGAATCGCACCACGGCCAGGCCGGCCTCAACTACACGTTGCGCCCGCCGCTGGGCGTGGTCGGCACGATCTCGCCGTGGAACCTGCCGCTGTACCTGTTCACCTGGAAGATCGCGCCGGCGCTGGCCGCGGGCAACACGGTGGTCGCCAAGCCTTCCGAAGTGACCCCGCTGACGGCGACCATGCTGGCGGAACTGGCCGCGGAGATCGGCTTCCCGCGCGGCGTGCTCAACGTCGTGCACGGGCTCGGCCCCGCGGTCGGCGAGCCGCTGGTCGCGCACCCGCGGGTGAAGGCGGTGTCCTTCACCGGCAGCACCGCGGTCGGCCGCCGCATCGCCGGCATCGCCGGACCGCTGCTGAAGAAGGTCTCGCTCGAACTCGGCGGCAAGAACGCCACGCTGGTGTTCGCCGACAGCGACTGGCGCGGCGCGCTCGACACGATCGTCCGCTCGGCGTTCCAGAATTCCGGGCAGATCTGCCTGTGCGGCTCGCGCATCCTGGTCGAGCGTGCGATTTACGACGACTTTCGCGACGCGCTGCTGGAACGGGTGCGCGCACTGCGCGTGGGCGAGCCGTCCGATCCCTCGACCGATCTCGGCCCGCTGGTGTCACAGGCGCATTTCGACAAGGTCGTCGCCGCGCTCGCTCGGGCGCGCGACGAAGGCGGCCGCATCCTGTGCGGCGGCCACGCGCTGGACCGCCCCGGCTGGTACGTCGCGCCGACCCTGATCGAAGGCCTCGGCCCCGGCTGCGCGACCAACCGCGAAGAAATCTTCGGACCGGTCGCGACCCTGCAGGCCTTCGACGGCGACGACGAGGCGCTCGCGCTCGCCAACGCCTGCGACTACGGCCTGTCCGCCTCGCTGTGGACGCGCGACCTCGCCCGCGCGCACCGCCTCGCCGCCGGCCTGCAGGCCGGCATCGTCTGGATCAACTGCTGGCTGATGCGCGACCTGCGCACGCCCTTCGGCGGCACCGCCCAGTCCGGCCTCGGCCGCGAGGGCGGGCTGGAGGCGATGCGCTTCTTCACCGAACCGAAGAACGTCTGCATCGCCATCTGACACAAGGAGCACACCCGTCCATGCCCACCAAGGCTTCCCTCGCCCGCCTGCTCGCCAACAACCGCGACTGGGCCGATGCCGTCACCCGCGACGATCCCGGTTTCTTCGAACGCCTCTCGCTGCAGCAGGCGCCCAGGTACCTGTGGATCGGCTGCTCCGACTCGCGCGTGCCGGCCAACCAGATCATGGGCCTGGCGCCGGGCGAGGTGTTCGTCCACCGCAACATCGCCAACGTGATGGTGCACACCGACCTCAACTGCATGTCGGTGATCCAGTTCGCGGTGGACGTGCTCAAGGTGCAGCACATTCTGGTCGTCGGCCACTACGGCTGCGGCGGCGTGCAGGCGGCGCTGACCGGGCTGCGGATCGGGCTGGCCGACAACTGGATCCGCCACGTCGGCGACGTCGCGCAGAAGCACGGCGCGTTGCTGGAGGCGCTCGATCCGGCGCAACGCTCCGACGCGCTGTGCGAGCTCAACGCGATCGAGCAGGCCGAGAACGTGTGCCTGTCCACCGTCATCCGCGACGCCTGGGCACGCGGCCAGGTGCTGTCGGTGCACGGCTGGGTGTACAGCCTGCAGGACGGCCGGGTGCGCGAGCTGGGCATGGACGTGGCCTCGCCCGACGCGCTGGAGGGCGTGTATGCCCGCGCGGTCTCCGGCGTGCGCGAACGACGGGCCAGCGCGGCGTGAGCACGGGCGGCATCCACGCGGGCAACGCGCCGCGCGCGGTCGGCAGCTATCCGCATGCGCGGCGGGTCGGCGACCTGCTGTTCCTGTCCGGGATCGGCCCGCGCGACCCGGAGACCAACGCGATCCCCGGCAACGAACTGTACGCCGACGGCCGCGTGCGCCGCTACGACATCGCGGCCCAGACCCACGCCGTGTTCGCCAACGTGCGGGCGGTGCTGGAGGCCAGCGGCGCGCGCTGGGAAGACCTGGTCGACGTGACCGTCTACCTCACCGACATGCTGCGCGACTTCCGCGGCTACAACGCGGTGTGGGCGGAATATTTCCCGGACCCAGCGACCGCGCCGTGCCGGACCACGGTCGGCATCACCGCGCTGCCGACGCCGATCGCGATCGAGCTCAAGTGCACGGCGGTGGTCGGTTCCTGAGTTCGCGCCACCGCCGCGCGAGCTGGTCCACAATGATCCACGCCCCACGCCGGAGCGCGCCATGCCCCTTCCCGCCCCGATCAACCTGCAGGCCTGGATCGCCGAGCACCGCCACCTGCTGAAGCCGCCGGTCGGCAACAAGTGCCTGTACGACGGCGACTTCATCGTGATGGCGGTGGGCGGCCCCAACGCGCGCACCGACTACCACTGGGACGAAGGCCCGGAATGGTTCCATCAGCTGGAAGGCGAGATGGTGCTGCGCATCCAGGAGGACGGCCGGCCGCGCGACATCCCGATCCGCGCCGGCGAGACCTTCCTGCTGCCGCCGCGGGTGCCGCATTCGCCGCAGCGCATGGCCGGCTCGGTCGGCCTCGTGATCGAGCGCAAGCGGCTGCCGCATGAACGCGACGGCCTGCTGTGGTTCTGCGAGCGCTGCAACCACAAGCTGTACGAGGAGTTCTTCGTGCTGCAGGACATCGAGCGCGACTTCCCGCCGGTGTTCGATCGCTTCTACGCTTCGCGCGAGCATCGCACCTGCACCTCCTGCGGCCATCTGAACCCGGCGCCCGCGAAATACGACGCGGGGGGCTGAAGGCGCGCGCGTCCGCGCGATGATCGCGGCCGATCGCCGGCCGCAGCGACACGCTGCCGCATCGCCGCGCCGGCGGCTCCCGGACCTGCGCCCGGAGGCAGGCAGGCGCCTGCATTCATCCTGCGACGACATGCGCTCCACGGGCGTTCCGGCAGGGTGCTGCAGTCGGCATCCGGCCGATGCCCCCTGAAGGAGAACAGCCCCATGACCGTGAACGAATCCCGCGACATGAACCGCGATCCCATCACCGGCGCGCCCGGTTCGCATCCGGTCGGCACGGGCGTCGGCGCGGCGGGCGGCGCGCTTGCCGGTGCGGCGATCGGCTCGATGTTCGGCCCGATCGGCACCCTGGTCGGTGGCGCGATCGGCACCGTGGGCGGCGGCGCCGCCGGGCACGGCGTGGCCGAACGGGTGGATCCCACGGGCGAGACGGAATACTGGCGCAGCACCGCCACCACCCGTCCCTACTACCGGTCCGACTACGACTTCGACAGCGACTACGCGCCCGCCTACGCCTACGGCAGCGACGCCCGCGCGCGTTACGGCGATCGCCGCTGGGACGACAGCCTGGAGAACGACCTGCGCAGCGGCTGGGAGAAGGTCAAGGCGAAGTCGCGCCTGACCTGGGAAGAGGCCAAGGACGCGGTGCGCGATGCGTGGGACCGCGACGACCGTACCTATCGCACCTACGACGCCAGCGACCGCTTCTACAGCCAGCAGTTCGCCAGCCGCGACCGCGATGCCCGCTTCGACTACGAAACCGATTACCGCCCGGCCTACCGCTACGGCACCTGGGCGCGCACCGCCTACCGCGACCGCGACTGGGACGACCGCCTGGAAAGCGACCTGGAACAGGGCTGGAACACCGCCAAGGGCAGCTCTCGGATGGCGTGGAACGATGCGAAGAGCACCGTGCGCGAATCCTGGGACAACTTCGAGCGCGCGCTGCCGGGCGATTTCGACCGCGACGGGCGCTGACGCGCCATGCGGCGACCGGACGCGCAGGTGCCCGGTCGCCGCTGATCGCTGCGCCGCCGGCAAGACGCGACGCACCCCGCGGCGTCAGCGGCGATACCACGCCCACACCCGCTCCGGCAGCCGATCCTCCAGCGCGATCCCGAGCGCCGTGCAGGCGTCCAGCGCGTCGCGCACCGCCTGCCGCAGGTTCGCGCGTGGGGACGGATCCTCCAGCACGCCGGCGTCGAGCATCGCCTGGCTCCAGGCGAACAGCCGCTGGCTGTCGGCGTCGAGCGCGCCGCGCAGCCACTCCCGCAGCGGCGCATGCAGGCGGTGGCCTCGTGCCCGCAGCGCATCCGCCTCCGCGCGCAGCGCCGCACCGGCGCCGCGCAGCCACTCGGTGTGGCCGCCGGCCGCTTCGCGTACCGTCAGCGGCGCGACCGCGCGGTGCTCGGCGAGCGCATGCCTGAGCGACAGTTCCAGCGCCCGCGCCTCGCGCACCCGCTCCAGTTCGACCAGCCATCCCGCGTCGAGGTCGAAGAACCCGAACCAGCGCGGATGCAGCGTGCGGATCCGCTGCAGCGGATCACGCGAGATGCCCAGCTTGAGCAGGTCCTCCCAGTGGCCCGGGAAGACGTACAGGAAACAGCGGCCGCGGCTGGGCACGGTACCGCTGCGAAACGACAGCGCCTCGCGCATGCACGCCATGCTGGGCCGCGGCGGTCGCAGCGCGCGTGACGCCACGCATCCGCCCCGCGCGGTAGGGTCATCCATGCCCCCGGCGGACCGCAGGACGCCTCGCCCATGCCGCAGCTGAAGATCGCGACCTTCAACGTCAACGGCATCCGCTCGCGGCTGTCGCCGCTGCTGCAGTGGCTGGAACGGGAGCGCCCGGACGTCGCCTGCCTGCAGGAGCTGAAGGCGCCCGACGAGGCGTTTCCCGAAGAGGCGATCCGCGACGCTGGCTACGGCGCGCTGTGGCATGGCCAGCGCTCGTGGAACGGCGTCGCCATCCTCGCCCGCGATGCGCAGCCGGTCGAAAGCCGGCGCGGCCTGCCCGGCGATCCGGAGGACACGCAATCGCGTTACCTCGAGGCGGCCGCGCACGGCGTCATCGTCGGCTGCCTGTACCTGCCCAACGGCAACCCGCAGCCGGGCCCGAAGTTCGCCTACAAGCTGGCCTGGTTCGAGCGGCTGATCGCCCACGCGCAGGCGCTGTACGCCAGCGGCCACCCGGTGGTGCTGGCCGGCGACTTCAACGTGGTGCCGACCGACGACCTGGACATCTACAACCCGCGCTCGTGGAGGAAGGACGCGCTGCTGCAGCCGGAAACCCGCGCCTGCTGGCAGCGCCTGCTCGCCCAGGGCTGGACCGACGCGCTGCGCGCCCTGCATCCGGACGAGAAGGTGTTCACCTTCTGGGACTACTTCCGCCAGCACTGGCAGCGCGACGCCGGCCTGCGCATCGACCACCTGCTGCTCAACGCCGAACTGGCGCCGCGCCTGCGCGCCGCCGGCGTGGACCGCTGGGTGCGCGGACTGGAGGGCGCCAGCGATCATGCGCCGACCTGGGTCGTGCTGGACCGGGCCGCGACGCGCTCCGCCAGGACCGGCAAGCGCGCGGCGCCGGCCGCGGCCGCCCCGCCGCGCAAGCGCGCGCCGCGCCGCCGCGCCACCTGAACCGTGTCCGCCCCGAGCAACCGCAAGGTCGTTTACGCCGCGCTGTTCGGCAACCTCGCGATCGCCATCACCAAGTTCACCGCCGCTTTCCTCACCGGCAGCTCGGCGATGCTCAGCGAAGGGGTGCATTCGCTGGTGGATACCTGCAACGAGCTGCTCCTGCTGCACGGCATGCGCCGCGCCGAGCGCCCGCCCGACCCGGCGCATCCCTTCGGCTACGGCCGCGAACTCTATTTCTGGAGCTTCATCGTGGCGCTGATGGTGTTCGCCCTCGGCGCAGGCGTGTCCTTCTACGAAGGCATCGCCCACCTGCGGTATCCGGAGCCGATCGAGCGGCCGTGGATCAACTACGCCGTACTCGGCGCGTCGCTGCTGTTCGAGGGGATCTCCTGGTGGATCGCGCTCAAGGCATTCCGCGCGGCCAAGGGCCGGCGCGGCTGGTACGCGGCCTTCCGCGCCAGCAAGGATCCGACGACCTTCACCGTGCTGTTCGAGGACAGCGCCGCGCTCCTCGGCCTGCTGGTCGCGCTCGCCGGGATCGCGCTCGCGCAGGCGCTGGGTGATCCGCGTTTCGACGGCTATGCGTCGCTGGGTATCGGTGTGGTGCTGGCGGTCGCCGCGCTGCTGCTCGCGCGGGAAACAAAAGGCCTGCTCATCGGCGAGGCCGCCGGGGCGGGAGTGCGCGAGGACATCCTTCGGATCGCCGCCGCCGACCGCGCGATCCGCTGCGCCAATGGCGTTCTCACCGTGCAGATGGGGCCGCGCAGCATCGTCGCCGCGCTCAGCGTGGAATTCGAGGATGCGCTGGCGACTCCGGACATCGAGCGCTGCATCCGCCGCATCGAGGACGCGGTGCGGGCGGCGCACCCGGACGTGGTCGCCCTGTTCGTCAAACCGCAGACGGCTGGCACGTGGGCGCGGCGCGCGGCCCGCCTGCGCGGAGACGAGGACTGAAAGGCGGCCACCGGCGCCCCGCGGGCGTCGCCCCGCGGGCGCACTTCAAGCCCGGTCGGGCGCGGCCGTTAAAGGGGGCGATGAACGAGGCTGCACCTGCATCCACGGCGGCCGACCTGGACGCGTATTACGACAAGTTCTACGTCCACGGCCAGGCCGAGATCCGCCGCCACCTGCAACGGCTGGTGGACGGCCGCTGCGCCGTACGCGCGCGCGCGGAAGGCAGCAACGCGAGCGTGGTCACGGTCGTGCTCCAGGTCGAGGACGCCTCCCTGTGGGTGGACCTGCCCCCGGACGAGCCGATGCTGCGGTCCTGGCTGGCGGCGCCGCAGCTGCGCTTCGAGGGCAGCATCGAACGGGTGGCGCTGCGCTTCTCCTGCGGCCCCGGCACGATGGACAGCCAGGACGGGCGCCCGGCGTTGCTGTTGCCGATCCCCACCCGCCTGCTGCACCTGCAGCGGCGCGAGTATGTCCGGCGCGAACCGCCGATCGGCGCGCTCACCTGCCGAATCGCCGCACGGCGCGCGGGGCACGAGGTGGACGCGACCATCCGCGACATCGGCGGCGGCGGGCTGGCGATCGTCGCCACCCGTGACGCCATCGACTTCACGGTCGGCGAGGTGCTGGGCAGCCGGATCGAACTGCCGGGAATCGGCGAGGTCGAGGTGGACCTGCGGGTATGCCACGTCCTCGCCCGCGAGCACCGGGGGCGCGAACTGGCCCAGGCCGGTTGCGAGTTCGTCGACCTGGCCCCGGCGGCGCAGCGCAAGCTGTTCCGCTACCTGATGCAGCTCGACCGGGAGGCGATGGCGCGCCGGCGGCTGGCCGAATGACGCCGGCTCAGGACGCGTGCAGGCGGGGGCCCGCGCCGCGCGCGGCGCGCGTCCCGGTCTGGTCCCAGCGTTCGGCGACGACCCGGTTGCGGCCCTTGCTCTTGGCCCGGTAACACAGTTCGTCGCAGCGCGCGAGCAGCTCCGCCGGCGAACGCAGGCCGTCGCGGAAATCGAGCAGGCCGATGCTGGCGCCAACCCGGAAGCGCTCGCCCTCCCAGGCGAAGGCGAAGCCGGCCACTGCCTCGCGCAGCTTCTCGGCGACGCAGGCGGCATCCTCCGGGCTGGAGTCCTCGAGCAGCACCGCGAATTCGTCGCCGCCCAGACGCGCGAGGGTGTCGCGCTCGCGCAGCTGCTTGCGCAACAGCGCCGCCAGCTGGCGCAGCAGCTCGTCCCCGGCGACGTGGCCGCCGCGGTCGTTGACCGCCTTGAAGCGGTCCAGGTCGAAGCACAGCAAGGCATGGCAAGCGCCCTGCGCGGCCGCGCTGGCGACCGCGCGGTCCAGCCGCGACTCGAACGCGCGCCGGTTGACCAAGCCGGTCAGGGCGTCGTGGTTGGCGTGGTACATCAGTTCGCTGGTCAGCCGCTTGGCCGCGGTGACGTTGCGGAAGCTCAGCACCCAGCCGGCGGGCCGCCGCTCTTCCTCGATCGGCGCCAGCGCGCCGTCGATCAGGATCACGTGGCCGTCGCGGCGGACCAGCGCGGTGATGTCGCCGCCGGCCTGGAGCGCATCGAGATCGAGCACGTTGCCGCGCGCGTCCGTGAGCCGCACCACCTCGTCGAACGGGCGGCCCAGCGACTGTACCTCGCTCCAGCCGGTGAGATGGGCGGCGACCGGATTCAGGAACGCCACGCGCCCCTCCAGGTCGAGCACCGCGACGCCGTCCGGGATCGCGCGCAGCGCGCGCCGGCAGAAGGTCTCCGGGTCGCCGATCCGCGCGGTCGGGAGGCGCTGGCCACCCGCTCCTGTGCGGGGTGGACTGCCGGTCGCCGCCGCCGGCTCGGCATAAGGGTGCGGCGAAGGCGCGTGCATCCGGACACGGTAGCCCGGCAAGCGCCAAGCCCAAGTGAGTTCCGGGCGGTGGAGCCCACCCTGCGTCGCGGTTCAGGCTTGACCGGGGTCGCAACCCCCGCAGCTCAGCCCCGCGGCGAGCGCAGCAGCAATTCCAGCGCGCGCCCGGCGGCGGCGAAGGCGAACGCGCCGGTGACGTGGGTCGCGGCCCCCAGCCCGGTGCCGCAGTCCAGGCGCAGCGCCGCGTCCGCGTCGAGCTTCGGGCGCAGGCCGCACACGCTGCCGTCGGCCTGCGGGTAGCGCACGTTCTCCAGCGAATACACCGCCGGCACGCCGAAGTAGCGGTCCGGGTTGCGCGGGAAACCGAAGTCCGCGCGCAGCTTCTTGCGGATCAGCGACAGCATCGCGTCGTGCTCGGTGCGCGAGAGGTCGCGCACGCGGACCTGGGTCGGGTCGGTGCGGCCCCCGGCGGAACCCACGGTGAGGATCGGCTGCTTGCGGCGCCGGCACCAGGCGATCGCCTCGATCTTGGCGCGGAAGCTGTCGCAGGCGTCGAGCACCAGGTCGAAGCCGCCGCCGAGCAGTTCCTCCAGGTTGGACGGCGTCAGGAAGGCCGGCACCGCCTCCACGAGGAGGTCGGGATTGATCGCGCGGCAGCGCTCCGCCATCGCCGTCGCCTTGCCCTGGCCGTACTGCCCGAGCAGCGCCGGCAACTGGCGGTTGGTGTTGGACACGCAGATGTCGTCGGCGTCGATCAGGGTCAGCGCGCCCACGCCGCTGCGGGCCAGGGCTTCCACCGCCCACGAGCCGACACCGCCCAGCCCGACCACCGCGACGCGACGCCCCCGCAGGCGCGCGACCGCGCCGCTGCCGTACAGCCGGTCGATGCCGGAGAAGCGTTCGCGCCAGGGATCCATCGTGCAAGTCTAGCGGCCGCCCGTGCTATCGTCGCCGCGGTTTTCCGGCTGGGGGATGCAGATGGCAAGCAGCGGATCGCGTTACCTGTTCCTGTTCGTGCTGGGCCTGGCGGTGGGCGCTGTCGGCACCGTGATGGCGATGCGCGCGATCCAGGCGCGCAGCGACCACTTCCCGGGCAGCGTCATGGAAGTCATGGCCTGGCATGTCGGCCAGCTCAAGAACAGCACCCAGCAGAACCGTTGCGCCGCGACCGACACCCTGCCGCACCTGCAGACCCTGCGCGCGATGGCCAACGACATCGAGCCGGCCTTCGGCGACCTGCGCGACGACCAGCGCTTCAGCCAGCACGCCAGCGACCTGCGCGCCAGCCTCGATGCCGCGCTCGCCAACCCGCCGCTCAATTGCGCCGGCGTCGGCACCACGCTCGGCAAGATCGGCGACGACTGCAAGGCCTGCCACCAGGACTTCCGCAACTGAGGGACGCAGCCGGCCTGGCGACCCGCCGGCGCGCCATGCGGTGAATCCGCGCTGACGCCGATCGCCGCTCGCGCGGCTGGTTGACCCCTCTTTCACCGCGGCGTTCCGAGGATGGATGACGGCCGGGAGCCTGCCTCCCGCCTCCCTTCCCTTCCGAGGAGAGTCGCATGAACACTCGTCTGATCGGCGCCTGCGCCCTGTTCGCCACGCTCGCGGCCGGTGGTTGCGCGACCACGGCGGATTCCAGCTACGGCTACGGCACGGCGACGCCCGCGCCGGCCGGCACCTCCTGCTACGACTGCGGCACGGTGACCCGGATCGAGGTCGCCTCCACCGGCACCAGCAACGTGCCCAACGCCACCGGCGCCGTGCTCGGCGGCGTGGTCGGCGCCGCCGCCGGCCACGAACTGGCCAAGGACAGCAGCAAGGGCCGCCAGAACACCGCGACGGTCGCCGGCGCGGTCGCCGGTGCGGTCGCCGGCAACGCGATCCAGAACCGTGCGCAGGCCAACAACACGACCTACAACGTCTACGTGCGGATGGACGACGGCACCACCCAGGTCATCACCCAGAACGACCTCAACGGCATCCGCGAAGGCTCCTACGTCCGGGTCAGCGGCGGACGCGCCGTGCTGCGTTGAGCAGCCAGCCCCGAGCAGGATCGAAGGCCCGCGCGAGCGGGCCTTCCCTTTTCCGCCCAGCCTGGGGAGCTGCCGCCATACGCCCCCCGACTGATGCGACGCAAGATGCGCACCCCCGGCTGGCGGGTTTAGTTTCGTGAAGTCCGTCCACTCCCGACTGGGGAATCACGCATGAAAGGCAAGCTCAGCGCCACCCTCGCCTGCACCGTCGTCGTCGCAGGCGCGATCGCCGCGGCCACCGCCGCGCCGCCACCGGCCCGGCAGAATCCCCTGCGCGTGAGCATGTACGCGCACGACGGCACGCTGGAGGTGATCGTCACCAACACCAGCAACCGCATCGCGCGCGTGCCGAAGTGGCAGCTGCCCGCTCCCCGTCTGGAAGGGAACCTGTTCCGCATCAGCCGCGACGGCAAGCCGCTGGCCTACGAGGGCCCGATGATCAAGCGCGGCCTGCCGACCGCCGCCGATTTCGCGATCCTGCGTCCGGGCGAAAGCCGGCGCAGCGAGGTCGACCTCGCCGACTACTACGACCTGCGCCAGCCGGGCCAGTACACCGTCGTGCTGGCCTCGCCGCTGCAGTACGCCTCGCTCTCGGACGGCCGCCAGCTGCGCACCGCGCGCGGCGCGCCGATGGTCCTGCGCAGCGCGCCGCTGCAGTTCTTCGGCCGCGGCAAGGCGCAGGTGCCGGCGGCGCGCAAGAAGCCGACCAAGCCCGGCGGCGGCACGGTGGTGAACGGGGTCAGCTACGTCGGCTGCTCGAGCACCCAGATCAACACCGCCGGCAGCGCGGTGGTGCAGGCGCGCGCCTACGCGGAGAACGCCAAGGGTTACCTTGCCGGCGGCACCGTCGGCTCGCGCTACACGACCTGGTTCGGCGCGTACACCTCGTCGCGCTATGGCACCGCCAGCCAGCACTTCGTCGCCATCGACGGCGCGCTCGACCAGGGCGGCGGCCAGATCAAGATCAACTGCGGCTGCAACCAGAACTACTACGCCTACGTGTATCCGACCCGCCCCTACGAGATCTTCGTCTGCCGCGCATTCTGGAGCGCGCCGCTGACCGGCACCGACTCCAAGGCGGGCACCCTGATCCACGAGACCAGCCACTTCAACGTGGTCGCCGGCACCGACGACATCGTCTACGGCCAGAGCGGCGCGAAGAACCTGGCATCGAGCGATCCGAACGGCGCCCTCGACAACGCGGACAACCACGAGTACTTCGCGGAAAACAACCCGAAGCTCAACTGACGTTCCCCGGTTCCGTGCGGTCCACGAAGCCCGGCACGCGCCGGGCTTCGTGCATGATGGGTCCGCGCCGTTTCCCCGATGGAGGCCCGGATGACCCTGCTCTACGTGCTCGCCGCGCTGCTCGTGCTGGTCGGCCTGGTCGGCATCGTGCTGCCGGCCCTGCCCGGGGTGCCGCTGGTGTTCGGCGGGATGCTGCTGGCGGCCTGGGCCGATGGCTTCCAGCGCATCGGCGTGGTCACGCTGGTCGTGCTCGGCCTGCTCACCCTGCTGTCGCTGGCGGTGGACGTCTGGGCCACCGCGGTCGGCGCCAAGCGCGTCGGCGCCAGCCGGCTGGCGCTCGCGGGCGCGGTGCTCGGGACGCTGCTGGGTTTCCTGTTCGTCCCGATCGGCCTGTTCGCGGGACCCTTCGTGGGCGCGGCCGCGGGCGAGCTGCTGCACCAGCGCCGGATCGACCGCGCGGTGCTCGGCCAGGCGACCCGCGTGGGCTTCGGCACCTGGCTGGGGATCGTGTTCGGCGTCGCGCTCAAGCTGATGCTGGCGTGCGCCATGCTGGGCCTGTTCGCGCTGGCCTGGTTCGTCTGACCTGAAACGCGAGGGCCGCCTTTTCCTTAGACGGAGCTTGCTCCGCTGCCGTGCCGCGGTGCCCGGGACAGCGGAGCAAGCTCCGCTCTACGACCTGCTTCCGACTGTCGTGAGCGAAGCAGGCGCCGCTCGTCTCACCACACCAGGTCGTCGGGCACCTGGTACTTCGGGTCCGCGTAGGGGTCCTCGTCCGCCGGCGCGTCCGGATCGACCCTGAGCGCGACCGCCGCGGGAAACACCGATTCGGCCTGCGCCAGCAGCTCCGCGGTCACCAGCAGGTAACGCCCGTCCAGCTGCAGCACACCGAGTTCTCCGGCGTTGAGCGCGCGCAGCTGTTCGGCGGTGACGTAGATTCGTTTGATCTTGCCGCCGTAGGGGAAATGGCGCGCGATCTCGGCCTCGGCGACGTTCAGCGACTTGCCGTGCACGAGCTCCGCGAGCTTCGCCCGGGCTTCCCGGCGCTGGCGCGCGGCTTCCTGCTTCTGCCGCTCGGCCTCGATGCGCTCGTCCTTCTCGCGCTGGGCGCGCAGCGCGTAGGCCTTGGCGAGGTCGATTTCCTCGCGCGACTTCTTCGATGCGCGCGGCGGTTGCGCCCCAGCCTTACCGTGTCGTTCCGCCGGCTTCGGCCTGCCGCCGGCGCGCGCGGGCGGCTTTTGGGGCTTCCTGTCGGGCTTCGGCGCCGGCTTGAAGCCGAGGCCGAGCAGCTGGTCGCGGAGGGAATCGCTCATTGCCGTGCTGCGCTTGCGATAGGGCGTAAGAAGGGCGGAAGCATGCCGCAATCCGCGCGGGCGCGGAACGGCCGCATCGCGGTGCGGGGGATGCAGCGGGTGAATCAGTAATGCGGCGGAGGCGGTTCCGTGGCAGGGTCGGCGTAGGGCGCGCCGCGATTGGCACGCAGCTCCTCGAGCGCACGCTGCAGGAGTTCGGCGTGGCGGGCGTTTTCCAGCCGGGTTTGCGTCAGGGCGTCGCCGAGCTCGGCGAGCGCCTGTTCCTGGAACGCGAGCCTGGTCTCGAGTTCGACCAGGCGTTCCTCGAGCGCGCGGTCGCTCACGCGTCCGGCCTGCGCACCGAGCGGCCGCGGCCGATGCCGTAATAGGCGAGGCCCACGGCTTCGACCTCCGCGGGTTCGTAGAGGTTGCGGCCGTCGAACACCACCCGGTCGTGCAGCGTCGCCGCGAGACCGGCGAAGTCCGGGCTGCGGAACTGCTTCCACTCGGTGACCACGACCAGCGCGTCGGCGCCCCGCACGGCGTCCTGCGCGGAATCGCACAGCACGAGGTCGGCGCGCTCGCCGAAGATGCGGCGGGTCTCCTTCATCGCCTCCGGGTCGTAGGCGCGGACGGTCGCGCCGGCCTCCCACAGCTGGGCGAGCAGGCGGCGGCTGGACGCCTCGCGCATGTCGTCGGTGTTCGGCTTGAACGCCAGGCCCCACACCGCGAAGGTCTTGCCGCGCACGCCCTCGTCCTCGCCGAGGTCGTAGTGGCGCTGGATCAATTCGAACAGGTGGCCCTTCTGGGCGTGGTTGACCGCTTCCACCGCGTTGAGCAGGCGCGGCTCGCAGCCGACCTGCTCGGCGATGCGCGCCAGCGCCTGCACGTCCTTGGGGAAGCAGGAGCCGCCGTAACCGGCGCCCGGGTAGATGAAGTGCCAGCCGATGCGCGGGTCCGAGCCGATGCCCTGGCGCACGTGCTCGATGTCGGCGCCGACCTGCTCGGCGATGCACGAGATTTCGTTCATGAACGAGATCTTGGTCGCGAGCATCGCGTTCGCCGCGTACTTGGTCAGCTCGGCCGAGCGCACGTCCATCGCCACGATGCGCTCGTGGTTGCGGTTGAACGGCGCGTACAGGCGGCGCAGCTTGTCGATCGCCGCCGGGTTGTCGGAGCCGATCACGATGCGGTCGGGGCGCATGCAGTCCTCGACCGCCGCGCCCTCCTTCAGGAATTCCGGGTTGGACACCACGTCGAAGGCGATGTCCGCGCCACGCGCCTGCAGCGCCTGCGCGATCGTCGCCCGCACCTTGTCGGCGGTGCCGACCGGCACGGTCGACTTGTCCACCACGACCGCGGGCCGCTGCAGGTGTTCGCCGATGGTCCTGGCCACCGCCAGCACGTACTGCAGGTCGGCGCTGCCGTCCTCGTCGGGCGGCGTGCCGACCGCGATGAAGACGATGTCGCCGTGGGCAATGCCGGCGGCCGCGTCGGTGGTGAACTTCAGCCGGCCGGCCGCGTGGTTCGCCTTGACCATCGGTTCCAGGCCCGGCTCGTAGATCGGGATCACGCCGCGGTCGAGGCCTTCGACCTTGGCCTGGTCGACGTCCACGCAAACCACGTCGTGGCCGACCTCGGCCAGGCAGGTGCCGGTGACGAGGCCGACGTAGCCGGTGCCGAAGATGGTGACGCGCATGGAGTCTCCTTCACTGAATGCGGGGCCGCGTAGTGTCGCAGCCGATCACGTCACGCCCGGGTGACGTGACCGCATCGGCGCCCGCCGTTACTTCGGCTGCTTGACGATGTCGAGCAGCTCGACCTCGAACACCAGGGTGGCGTTCGGGCCCATCGGCGCGCCCGGCGGGACCTTGTCGCCGTAGCCGAGCTTGCCGGGGATCCAGAAGCGGTACTTGCTGCCGACCGGCATCAGGGTCACGCCCTCGCGCCAGCCCGGGACCACCGCCTGCAGCGGGATTTCGGCGGGGCCGCCGTTGCGCGCGGAATCGTCGAACACCTTGCCGTCCAGCAGCATGCCCTTGTAGTTCACGCGCACGACGTCGTCGGCCCTGGGCTTGGCGCCCTTGCCTTCCTGGATCACTTCGTACTGCAGGCCGGACGCGGTCGTGTGCACGTTCGGCTTCTTCGCGTTGGCGGCGAGGAACGCTTCGCCAGCCTGCTCGTTCTTGCGCGCCTCGGCGGTCGCCTGCTCCAGCTGCTTCGCCTGCATCTTGCGGCCGAAGGCCTCGCCGGTCTCGATCGCCTGCTGCTCGGTCATCAGCAGCTTCTCGCCCTTCAGGCTCGAACGCACCGCCTTCATCATGACGTCGAGGTCGATCTCGTCCTTCATCGGCTCGAGCTGCTTGCCCAGCGCCATGCCGACCATGTAGCTGACCCGGTCCTTCTCGGTCGGCAGGCCGGCGATCGCGTTGGCGTCCTTGGCGTCGGCGCCGGCGGCGGGCTTGGCGTCGGCGGCCGTCTTGTCGGCCGGCTTGGTGCAGGCCGCGAGGGCGACGGTGGAGGCGGCCAGGAGGGCCAGGGTCAGGCGGGACGGCTTCATGCGGGAGGCTCCAGGAGGCGGGCGCGTGGCGTTATTGCACGATGGCCTGCAGCTCGACGTCGAACTGCAGGGTGGCATTGGGACCGATCTGGCCGTCCGGGGTTCCGTGCTCGCCGTAGCCGAGCTTGCCCGGGATCCAGAAACGGTACTTCGCGCCGACCGGCATCAGCGTGACGCCTTCCGACCAGCCGGGGATGACCTGGTCCAGGCCAAACTCGGCCGCCTGGCCGCGCTCGTAGGAGCTGTCGAAGACCTTGCCGTCGAGCAGCTTGCCCTCGTAGTTGACCCGCACCCGGTCGCCCGGCTTCGGGCGCGGGCCGGCGCCCTGGCGCAGGACCATGTACTGCAGGCCGGACGGCGTGGTGAACACGCCTTTCACCGCCTTGTTCTTCGCCAGGAAGGCTTCGCCCTCCGCCTTGTTCTTCTCCCCCGCGGCCGCGGCCTCGGCCTGCATGCGCGCGCGCATGCGCTCGCCGAACGCGGTGAGTTCCGCCTTGAGCTGGGCGTCGTCGAGCAGCGGCTTGCCGCCCGACAGCACGTCGCGCAGGCCCTGCATGAGGCGCGGCAGGTCGATCTCGTCCTTGATCGGCAGCAGCGACGGGCCGACCAGGTAGCCGCCCACCATCTGCCCGACCTTGGCCTTGTCGACCGCCGCGTTCGCGGCCTCGGGCGGGACCTGCACGCCGTTGCGCGCGGCGACGCGGCCGCGCAGCACCTGGTCCACCGCCTGCGCATCCTGCTCGGACAGGGTCGGCTTGTTGCCGGCGAAGGCGTTGCGCAGCGCCGCCTCCAGCGCGCCGACGTCGATCTCGGGCGCGATCGGCTGCAGCGAATGGGCGACGTCCATGCCGATCGCATAGCTCGTCCGGTCGCGCTGGCTGGCCAGCGACGCGGACGCGGAGGCGGCCTGCGCGGGCATGGGGGCGAAGGCGGTGGCGCCGAGCAGGATGGCGCACAACAGGGACGCGGCGAGGCCGCGCAGGGAGCACTTCATCGGGGATCCTCGATCGCGCCGGAAACCGGCGTTTGGGCCGCGCAACGCGCGTGGGCCGGTCATTGTCGCGGTCGCCCCGATCGCGCGCAACGCCGCGCGATCGACGCCGGAAACCCGCCCGGCGCCAGGCGCCGCGCGGCCGGCTGGGCGGTGGCCCCCTGGCGCGCCGGACCTGTGCCATCAGTTGGGGGGCCTCCCCTTGACCGGTCGTGTTTTGGTGTTATAGTTGCATACAACACCAGTCACCCCGAGCAGGACGTTCGCCATGAACCGCAAGCTCCTCCGCACGATGACGGCGCTCTCGGCGTCCGCCACCGTGTTCGCCGTGTTGCTGCTGGCCGGCAAGCCGGTCGCCATGCCGTTGCCGGGCGGCCTGCTGCCGGACGCCGCGTTGTCGGGCGCCCCCGCGGTGGCCCTTCCGGCCGAGGCGGCGCTGCTGGACGACGCCGGCCTGCCCGGCGCCGACGCCGACGCCGACATGGACGCCGCCCCTTCCCGCCACCATGGCGCGCGCCGGACCCGCTCGCTGCTGGCCCTGCCCTACTTCTCCTTCGCGCAGGGCCTGCGCCGCAGCCGGAGCTGAACCATGACCTCGATCCAGTGGAGCGACGGCGCTCCGATCTACCGCCAGCTCAAGGAGCGCGTCATCGCGATGATGCTGGACGGCGTGCTGAAGCCGGGCGACGCCCTGCCCTCCGTGCGCCAGGTCGCCGCCGAATACCAGCTCAACCCCATCACCGTCTCGCGCGCCTACCAGGAACTGGCGGACGAGGCTCTTGTCGAGAAACGCCGAGGACTGGGCATGTACGTCACCGAAGAGGCTGCGAAGAAGCTGCTCGTCAACGAACGCGAACGCTTCCTGCGCGAGGAATGGCCGTTGGTGCTGGAACGCATCCTGCGGCTCGGCCTGTCCCCCGAGGAGCTGCTGGGCAGCCAGGCGGGTGCGCGATGAGCGCGATGCAGATGGAAGAAGCCGTCGCCCGCACCGCGCCGGTGGTGGTCGCCCGCGGCCTGCGCAAGACGTACAAGAACAAGGTCGCGCTGGACGGCACCGCGTTCGAGATCCCGGCCGGCCGCATCGTCGGCCTGATCGGCCCGAACGGCGCCGGCAAGACCACCGCGCTCAAGGCCATGCTCGGCCTGATCCCCTTCGACGGCGAGCTGAAGGTGCTCGGGCGCGATCCGCGCAGCGAGCGCGACGAGCTGATGGAGGACGTCTGCTTCATCGCCGACGTCGCCGTGCTGCCGCGCTGGCTGCGGGTGCGCGAGGCGATCGACTTCGTCGCCGGCGTCCACCCGCGCTTCGACCGCGCCCGCTGCGAACGCTTCCTCGCCAACACCGGGCTCAAGCCGCAGATGCGCGTGCGCGAGTTGTCCAAGGGCATGATCGTGCAGCTGCACCTGGCGCTGGTGATGGCGATCGACGCCAGGCTGCTGGTGCTCGACGAGCCCACGCTCGGCCTGGACATCCTCTACCGCAAGCAGTTCTACCAGCGCCTGCTGGAGGACTACTTCGACGAGGACAAGACCATCCTGATCACCACCCACCAGGTCGAGGAGGTCGAGCACATCCTCACCGACGTGCTGTTCATCCGCGACGGGAAGATGGTGCTGGATGCCGCCATGGACACCCTCGGCGAGCGCTACGTCGAGTTGCTGGTCAACGCCGACCGCCTCGACGCCGCCCGCGCGCTCAAGCCGGTGGACGAGCGTGGCCTCCCGTTCGGCAAGACCGTGATGCTGTTCGACGGCGTGCCGCAAGCGCAGCTGGGCGCCTTCGGCGAAACCCGCACGCCGGGCCTGGCCGACCTGTTCGTCGCCGTCATGAAGGGGACCTACGCATGAATGCCGTTGCCGAAACCCGCGCCCATCCGGCGCATCCGACCCACAAGTTCCGCCTGCTGCTCAGGCGCGAGTTCTGGGAACACAAGGGCGGCTTCCTGTGGGCGCCGCTGGTCGCCGGCGGCATCTTCCTGCTGCTGTCGCTGATGGGCATGGGCGTGGGCGAGATGGCCGCGCGCCGCGCCGTCGGCGAAGGCAAGCTGGTGATCGACAACGGCGATGGGGTCGTCATCAACGGCCTCGATTTCGCAGCGCTGGCCCGCCACCTCGACGCCAAGGACATCCACCAGCTCGGCGGCGCGCTCGACATCAGCCTGCTGATGGCGGCGAGCTGGCCCTTCATCGTGCTGGCCTTCGTGGTGTTCTTCTACTGCCTGGGCGCGTTGTACGACGAACGCCGGGACCGCAGCGTGCTGTTCTGGAAGTCGCTGCCGCTGTCGGATGCGCAAACCGTCTGGTCGAAGGTCGCGAGCGCGACCCTGATGGCGCCGGTGATCGCGGTCGGCGCGGCGCTGGTGACCGGGCTCGGCTTCCTGCTGCTGCTCAGTCTGTTCGTGCTGTTCCACGGCGGCAACCCGGTGCAGCTGCTGTGGGGCCCGGCGAGCCCGTTCGCGCTGGCCGGCCGCCTGCTCGCGACCATCCCGGTGTACGCGCTGTGGGCGCTGCCGACGGTCGGCTGGCTGCTGCTGTGCTCGGCCTGGGCGCGCAGCAAGCCGTTCCTGTGGGCGGTGATGATCCCGGTGTTCGCCGGCATTTTCGTCAGTTGGTTCGACCTGATGCAGCTGTTCGACCTCGGCTCGGCCTGGTTCTGGAAGAACGTCGTCGGCCGCGCCCTGCTCAGCGTCGTCCCGGGCAGCTGGGTGTCGGTGATCGACACGCGAGGATTCCCCGATGGCGATCCGGGCGCCGCGCTGCACGTGCTCGATCTCGGCCAGACCTGGTCCGTGCTCGCCACCCCGCAGCTGTGGATCGGCGCGATCGCCGGCGTCGTGATGATCCTCGCCGCCATCCGTCTGCGCCGGTGGCGGGACGAGGGGTGAGCGGCCGCGCCAGCCGATGCCCTATCGGCATCGGCTGCGGCCGCGAACCCCCGGCCATGGAGGGCCAGGCCGAACGATCCGAAGCGAGGAAGTGACGCCATGGATGGCAACCACCACGCTCCAGGAACCGAAACGTGTCGAACCGGCTCACGCACGCCGGGCCGCGACCTGAAGCAACACGCGTTGCGATGAAGGCAACGCCTTCGAACGCAACCTTTCGCCTTTCCCCGCCCGAGCATCTCAAGGGACGCCCGCCATGACCACCACCCGCTCCCCGCTGTTCCTCGGCCTCGCGCTCGCCCTGGCCCTGCCGCTGCTCGGCGCCTGCCACCGCGACGCGCCCCCGGCCGGCAACCCGGGCGCTGATGCGCACGGCGCGCCGCAGACCGCCCTCGGCAAGTCCGTCGACGCCGCCCTGCGCAAGGCGCGCACCGAGCTCGAAACCAGCGACCTCGACATCAGCAACGGCCCGGACATCCAGATCGGCGCCGGCAAGAGCAGTGTCCGCATCAGGCATCGCGACGGCAGCCTGCCCAAGGCGGTGATCACGCCTGACGGCGAGTTCGTGGTCGACGGCCGCAAGGTCGCCACCACGCCCGCGCAGCGCGAGCTGCTGCTCGCCTACCGCAAGCAGGTGATCGGCATCGCCGAGGCCGGCATGACGCTCGGCGTACAGGGCGCGGACCTCGCCGGCAAGGCACTGGGCGAGGCCTTCACCGGCCTGCTGCACGGCGACACCGACACCCTCGAGCAACGCATGGAAGCCGAAGGCAAGCGCCTGGAGGGCGAGGCCCGCAAGCTCTGCGTGCAACTGCCGCCGATGCTGGAGACCCAGCAGCGGCTCGCCGCGTCGCTGCCGGAATTCGCGCCCTACGCGCGACTGACCCGCGAGGACATCGACGACTGCATGAACGACGACCACGTCGCCACCGACGAGGATCGCGCGCGGATCCGCGACGGTATCCGCGAGGGAATCCGCAACGGCGTGCGGGCCGCCGTCCGCCGCGACTCGGGCGACGCCGACGCGACCGACGCCGCGCGCGAGGCCGACGCGGCCACGAGCGAGTGAGCGATCCGGCGGCGGCGTGCCGGCGACTGCCGGGCGCCACGCTGCTCGCCGCTGGCGCGGCCAAGGCCTGCCGACGCCCGCCTCCCGCTCAGGGCCGCGACGAACCGGAAATCCCGCCGCGGGTGAGCGCCGCGGGATCGAGCAGCCGGCGCAGCCGCTGTTCCGGCAGTCCGCTCATCTCCACCGCGACCTCGATGATCGGCCGGCCTTCGGCATAGGCCCGCTTCGCGATCGCCGCCGCCTTCTCGTAGCCGATCACCGGGTTGAGGGCGGTAACCAGGATCGGATTGCGGTCCAGCACCGCGGCGACGCGATCCGCGCGCACCCGCAGGCCGGCGATCGCCTCGTCGGCGAGCAGGCGCATCGCGTTCGCCAGCAGGTGGATCGATTCGAGCAGGTCGGTCGCGACCAGCGGCAGCATCACGTTGAGCTGGAAGTTGCCGCTTTGGCCGGCCACGGTCACCGCGACGTGGTGACCCATCACCTGCGCGCAGACCATGCAGGTCGCCTCGGCGATCACCGGATTGACCTTGCCCGGCATGATCGAGGAGCCGGGCTGCAGCGCCGGCAGCTCGACCTCGCCCAGCCCCGCCAGCGGCCCGGAGTTCATCCAGCGCAGGTCGTTGGCGATCTTCATCAGCGCCACCGCGAGCGCGTTGAGCTGGCCGGACAGCTCGACCGCGTCGTCCTGCGCGGCGAGTCCCTCGAACTTGTCGGCGGCGGATTCGAACTTCGCCCCGGCCAGCGCCGACAGCGCCTTCGCCATCTCCCGGCCGAAGCGCGGATCGGCGTTGATGCCGGTGCCGATCGCGGTGCCGCCGATCGGCAGCCGGCGCAGGCGCTTGAGCGCGTCGCCGATGCGCGCGCGCGCCGACGCCAGTTGCGCGGCCCATGCGCCGAGCTCCTGGCCGAAGGTCAGCGGCATCGCGTCCATCAGGTGGGTGCGGCCGGTCTTGACCACCTTGCCGAGCTCCTGCGCGCGCGCCGCGATGGTGCCGCGCAGGTGGTCGAGCGCCGGCAGCAGCGCCTCCAGCACCGCCAGTTGCGCCGACACGCGCAGCGCGGTCGGGATCACGTCGTTGGAGCTCTGGCCGAGGTTGACGTCGTCGTTGGGATGCACGCGCGCCTTGCCGTCGCGCGACGCCAGGGTGGCGACCACCTCGTTGGCGTTCATGTTGCTCGAGGTGCCCGAGCCGGTCTGGTAGACGTCGATCGGGAAGTGCGCGTCGTGTTCGCCGGCGGCGACCGCGAGCGCCGCGCGCCGGATCGCCGCCGCCTTCGCCTTCGGCAGCAGGCCGAGGCCGGCGTTGACCTCGGCCGCCGCCGCCTTGACCAGGCCGAGCGCGCGGATGAAGTCGCGCGGCATGGGCCGGCCTGAGACCGGGAAGTTGTCGACCGCGCGCTGGGTCTGCGCGCCCCACAGCGCGTCGGCGGGCACCTGCAGCTCGCCCATGCTGTCGTGCTCGGTGCGGAACGCGGCGGATTTCCTCGCGGCCACGATGGTCTCCCTGCCATTGGCGGACGGCCGGAGCATACGCCCCCGACCGTTTAGAATTGCGCCCTTCCCGCCGTCCTGCGCCCGCGCCCATGTCCGACGCCCAGCTGCTCGCCCTGTCCCCGCTCGATGGCCGCTACGCCGGCAAGGTCGACGCGCTGCGGCCGATCTTTTCCGAGTACGGCCTGATCCGCGCGCGGGTCCGGGTCGAGGTCGAATGGCTGCTGGCGCTGGCGGCCGAGCCGGGCATCGCCGAACTGGCGCGGTTTTCGCCGGCGGCGGCGCAGCGCCTGCGCGCCCTGGCCAACGGGCTGTCGGTGGCCGATGCGGCGCGGGTCAAGGAGATCGAGCGCACCACCAACCACGACGTCAAGGCGGTCGAGTACCTGATCAAGGAACGGCTGAAGGACGACGCCGAGCTTGGCCCGGCGCTCGAGTTCGTGCACTTCGCCTGCACCAGCGAGGACATCAACAATCTCAGCTACGCGCTGATGCTGCGCGAGGCGCGCGACGCGGTGGCGCTGCCGAAGCTGGACGCGCTGGTCGCGACCCTGCGCGACATGGCGCACGCGCACGCCGGCCTGCCGATGCTCTCGCGCACCCACGGCCAGACCGCCTCGCCGACCACGGTCGGCAAGGAACTCGCGAACGTGGTCGCGCGCCTGGCGCGCCAGCGCGAGGTGCTGGCGGCGCTGCCGATGCCGGGCAAGATCAACGGCGCGGTCGGCAACTACAACGCGCACGTCGCCGCCTACCCCGACCTCGACTGGACCGCGTTCTCGCGCCGCTTCGTCGAATCCCTCGGCCTCGCCTGGCAGCCGTACACGACCCAGATCGAGCCGCACGACGGCATCGCCGAGCTGTGCGACGCGATGAAGCGGATCGACACCGTCCTCATCGACCTGTGCCGCGACGTGTGGGGCTACATCTCGCTGGGCTACTTCAGGCAGGCGGTGAAGGCGGGCGAGGTCGGCAGCTCGACCATGCCGCACAAGGTCAACCCGATCGACTTCGAGAACGCGGAGGGCAACTTCGGCGTCGCCAACGCGCTGTTCGAGCACTTCGCGGCAAAGCTGCCGGTCAGCCGCTGGCAGCGCGACCTGACCGATTCCACCGTGCTGCGCGCGCTCGGCACCGCCTTCGGCCACGCGCTGATCGGCTTCGACTCGCTGGCCCGCGGCCTCGGCAAGCTCAGCGCCAACCCGCAGCGGCTGGCCGAGGATCTCGACGCGGCGTGGGAAGTGCTGGCCGAAGCGGTGCAGACGGTCATGCGCCGGCACGGCCTGCCCAATCCCTACGAGCAGCTCAAGGCGCTGACCCGCGGCCAGGGCATCAGCGCGGATTCGATGCGCGACTTCGTCGCAGGCCTCGACCTGCCGCCCGAGGCGAAGCAGCGCCTGATGGCGATGACGCCGGCCACCTACACCGGCCTCGCCGAGCGCCTGGCGCGGGAGATCTGAGGATGGCGAAGCGGCCCGCGCGCAAGTCCGCGGCGCCGGCCGCCGCCCTGCCCTTCGAGGTCGACGCGACCGGGCGCCCGCCGCTGGGGATGCCGGCGGCGGAGTTCCTGCGCGACTACTGGCAGAAGCGCCCACTGCTGATCCGCAACGCCTTTCCCGGGTTCGTGTCCCCGCTCGATCCCGACGACCTCGCCGGCCTCGCCTGCGAGGAAGGCGCGCTGTCGCGCATCGTCGCGCACGACCGCGCGAGCGACCGCTGGACCCTGCGCCACGGCCCGTTCGCCGAAGCCGAGTTCCCCGGCATGCCGCGCCAGGACTGGACCTTGCTGGTGCAGGACGTGGACAAGTGGAGCGACGAGGTCGCCGCGCTGCTCGACCACTTCCGCTTCCTGCCGCGCTGGCGGATCGACGACGTGATGGTGTCCTTCGCCGCGCCCGGCGGCTCGGTCGGCGCGCACGTGGACCAGTACGACGTGTTCCTGCTGCAGGCGCAAGGTCATCGGCGCTGGGAGATCGACGCGTCGCTCGCGCTCGGCCGCGCCGCGCCGCCGACCGACTTCCGCGCCGACGTCGAACTCAAGCTGCTGCGCGCGTTCCAGCCGACCCACGGCTGGCTGCTCGGCCCCGGCGACATGCTCTACCTGCCGCCCGGCGTGCCGCACCACGGCGTCGCCGAGGATGCCTGCCTGACCTTCTCGGTCGGCATGCGCGCGCCGGCCGCGGCCGAGCTGCTCGGCGATTTCGTCGACACCCTCGCCGCCGACGCCGACGACGCCCTGCGCTACCGCGATCCCGACCTGGCGCCGCCGGCCGATCCGAACGAGATCGATGCCGCCGCGATGCAGCGCGTGGTCGAGGCGCTCAACCTGCTGCGCATGAACGACCCCGAGCGCCTGGGCGACTGGTTCGGCCGCTTCATCACCACCTACCGCAGCGCCGGCAGCGTCGCCCCCGCGGGCGAGCCGCCCTCGCGGATCGAGCTCGACTGGCAGCTGGAACACGGCGCCCGCCTGCTCCGCCACCCGCTCTCGCGCATGGCCTGGCGCAAGGCCGGCCGCGGCGCGCGCCTGTACGCCAGCGGCCGCGACTTCGCCCTGCCGGCGAAGGACGCGCGCCTGGTCGCCGGCGCACGCACGCTCGACGCCACGGCCTGGGCCGCGCTGTCGGCGACCGGGCGCGACGTGGTCGCCGCGCTGCTCGGCGAGGGCCACTACCAGCTCGCGCACGACGAGGAGGAATGAGCATGCCGGTCGCGCCCGCCTTCCGCGTCGCCGTGGTCGACTACGCCGACGCCCGGCCCGAGTTGCACGCGGTGCGCGAGACGGTGTTCGTGCGCGAGCAGCAGGTGCCGGCGGAACTGGAGCGGGACGCGCTCGACCCGGCCTGCGTCCACGTCCTCGCCCGCGACGACGCCGGCCGCCCGATCGGCACCGGGCGGCTGACCCCGGAGCGCAGGATCGGGCGGATGGCGGTCCTGCGCGAATGGCGCGGCCGCGGCGTCGGCGACGCGATGCTCGGCGAACTGCTGCACGCCGCGCGCGGCCGCGGCTGGCGCGAGGTGACGCTCAACGCGCAAACCCCGGCGATCGACTTCTACCTGCGCCACGGCTTCACCGCCTTTGGCCCGCGCTTCATGGAAGCCGGCATCGAGCACCAGGCGATGCGCCGCCCGCTCGGCGTGCACGCGATCGATAACCGAGAGGCGGCCTGCGCCGCGGTGGCCGCGCTGGTGCACGGCGCGCGCCGCCACCTGTGGATCTACACCCGCGAAGGCGACCCCGGCCTGCTGGACGACGCCGGCGTGCTCGACGCCCTGCGCCGCTTCGGCACCGCCGGACGCAGCGGCGAGGCGCGCATTCTGTTGCAGGACGCGGCGGCACCGCAGCGCGCGCATGCGCCGCTGCTGGCGCTGGCGCAGCGCCTGCCGAGCGTGTTCCTGTTCCGCGAACCGGCCGATCCGGTCGACCGCGCCTACCCCTCGGCCTTCGTGACCAACGACGCCGGCGGCTTCTATTTCCGCGCGCTCGGCCACCGCTTCGACGGCGAGGCCGACCTGCACGCGCCTGGCCGCGCGCGCCAGTTGCGGCTGGAATTCGAGGCCTTCTGGGAGCGGGCGCGTCCGGTGAGCGAATACCGCGCCCTCGGCATCTGACCCCAGGCTGACCCGCCGGGCCGGAACCCGTCGCCGCGACGCGGGCGCGGGGCAGGCTTGATGCAGTGCGGCAAGCGGTCCGGCTATAATTCCGGGCCTTTCGTGCGACTCGGCGCGGAAGCCGTTTTTCCCCCGCCGATCAGCAGTTTGGACCGCGCCTCCGCCCTCCCCTTCGAGCTTCTGACCCCATTGTGGACAGTCTCCTGAAGCAGTTTTCCCGCACCTCGCAGCTCGGCGCCAATGCCGCCTACCTCGAGGAGCTGTACGAGCAGTACCTGGTGGCGCCCGACAGCGTCGGGCCGCAGTGGAAGCGGTACTTCGACGAATTGAAGGGGCGCGAGGCGGGCGACGTGCCGCATTCGGCGGTGATGGCGCAGGTCGCCGCCGCGGGCCGCCAGGCGGCACGCGGCATGGTCCCCGCGGCCGGCACCGGCGACGCGCGCGAACGCGCGGTCGGCAAGCTGATCACCGCCTACCGCTCGCGCGGGCACCTGGGCGCCGAACTCGACCCGCTGGGCATGGCGCCCAAGCCGGACGCGCCGGACCTGACCCTCGGCTTCCACGGCCTGTCCGACGCCGACCTGTCGACGGAGTTCAGCACCGGCGGCGTCGCCGGCCGCGAGCGGATGAAGCTCGCCGACCTGGTGACCGTGCTCAAGGCGACCTACACCGGTTCGGTCGGCGCCGAGTTCATGCACATCGCCGACGCCGCCCAGCGCCGCTGGATGTACGAGCGGCTGGAGCAGGCGGCCGGCAACTACGGCCTGTCGAAGGAAGACAAGCTGCGCATCCTCGAGCGCCTGACCGCGGCCGAGGGCCTGGAGCGCTACCTGCACACCAAGTACGTCGGCCAGAAGCGCTTCTCGCTGGAAGGCGGCGACAGCCTGATCCCAATGCTGGACACGCTGATCCGCCGCGGCGGCGCCGACGGGGTCAAGGACGTGGTGATGGGCATGGCCCACCGCGGCCGCCTCAACGTGCTGGTCAACATCCTCGGCAAGCCGCCGCGCAAGCTGTTCGACGAATTCGAGGGCAAGTTCGAGCACGCCCACGCCGACGGCCGCGCGCACACCGGCGACGTCAAGTACCACATGGGCTTCTCCGCCGACGTCGGCACTCCGGGCGGCCCGGTGCACCTCGCGCTGGCGTTCAACCCGTCGCACCTGGAGATCGTGGACCCGGTGGTCGCCGGCAGCGTGCGCTCGCGCCAGCACCGGCGCGGCGATGCCGAGCGCAAGGTGGTGCTGCCCGTGCTGATGCACGGCGACGCCGCCTTCGCCGGCCAGGGCGTGGTGATGGAACTCCTGCAGATGTCGCAGGCGCGCGGCTTCCGCGTCGGCGGCACCGTCCACATCGTCATCAACAACCAGGTCGGCTTCACCACCTCGGCCGCCGAGGACGCGCGTTCCACGCTGTACTGCACCGACGTCGCCAAGATGGTCGGCGCGCCGGTCCTGCACGTGAACGGCGACGACCCGGAAGCGGTGGTGTTCTGCATGCAGCTGGCCTACGACTTCCGCCAGCGTTTCCACAAGGACGTGGTCATCGACCTCGTCTGCTACCGCCGCCACGGTCACAACGAAGCCGACGAGCCGGCGGCGACCCAGCCGCTGATGTACCAGAAGGTGCGCGCCCACAAGACCACGCGCGAGTTGTACGCGGAGGCGCTGGTCGCCGGGGGCGTGCTGTCCGCGGACCAGGCGAAGGCGATGGTGGACGCCTACCGCGCCAAGCTGGACGCCGGCGAAGTCACCGCCGAGGTGGTCGCCAAGCGCCCCGAGGACGCCATCAGCGTCGACTGGTCGCGCTATTTCAAGGGCAAGCTGTCCGATCCGGTCGACACCCGCTTCGACCGCAAGCGGCTGGTCGAACTGGCGCACGCCATCAACGACATCCCCGCCGAGACCACCCTGCACCCGCGCGTCGCCAAGATCTACGACGACCGCCGCAAGATGACCGCAGGCGAGCTGCCGGGCGACTGGGGCTTCGCCGAGAACCTCGCCTACGCGACCCTGCTCGACGAGGGCTTCCGGCTGCGCTTGGTCGGCCAGGATTCCGGCCGCGGCACCTTCTTCCACCGCCACGCGATCCTGCACGACCAGAAGACCGACGCCTACTACCTGCCGCTGCGCCGGCTGGTGAAGGATCCGGAGGACGTCACCATCATCGACTCGCTGCTCAGCGAGGAGGCGGTGATGGCCTTCGAGTACGGCTACGCGACCGCCGATCCCACCACGCTGGACATCTGGGAAGCGCAGTTCGGCGACTTCGCCAACGGCGCGCAGGTGGTGATCGACCAGTTCCTGTCCTCGGGCGAGGCGAAGTGGGACCGCCTGTGCGGGCTGGCGCTGTTCCTGCCGCACGGCTACGAGGGCCAGGGCCCGGAGCACAGCTCGGCGCGCCTGGAGCGCTTCCTGCAGCTGTGCGCCACCGAGAACATGATCGTGTGCGCGCCGACCACGCCGGCGCAGGACTTCCACATGATCCGCCGGCAGATGCGCATGGAAACGCGCAAGCCGCTGGTGGTGATGACGCCGAAGTCGCTGCTGCGGCACAAGCTGGCGGTCTCGTCGCTGGACGAGTTGGCGAATGGCGAATTCCAGAAGCTGATCCCCGACAGCACCGCCAGCGCGAAGAAGGTGCGCCGGGTGGTGGTCTGCTCCGGCAAGGTCTACTACGACCTGCTGGAGGAAGCGCACAAGCAGGGCATCAAGGACGTCGCGCTGGTGCGCGTGGAGCAGCTGTACCCGTTCCCGCGCCCGGAGCTGAGCGCCGAACTGAAGCGCTTCGCCGGCGCCACCGAGGTCGTCTGGTGCCAGGAGGAGCCGCTCAACCAGGGCGCGTGGTACCAGATCCGCCACCACCTGGTCGCCTGCCTGCAGCCGAAGCAGTCGCTGCACTACGCCGGCCGCCCGCGCTCGCCCTCGCCCGCGGCCGGCCACCTCGCCGAGCACATGGCCGAGCAGGCGCAGCTGGTCGCCGACGCCCTGGTCAACCCCGCCGACGGCGAAAGCTCGCCGGAATAACGAACCCCCGACTTGCCGCCCCGGGCCCGGCCCGGATCGACATCACTCAAGGACGCCCACCATGGCCACCGAAGTCAAAGTCCCGGTCCTCCCCGAATCCGTCTCCGACGCGACCATCGCCAGCTGGCACAAGAAGGCCGGCGACGCGGTCAGCCGCGACGAGAACCTGGTGGATCTCGAGACCGACAAGGTCGTGCTGGAGGTCCCGTCGCCGGTCGACGGCGTGCTCAAGGAGATCCGCTTCGAATCCGGCGCGACCGTGACCAGCCAGCAGGTGCTGGCGGTGATCGAGGAAGGCGCGGCGCCGGCGGCGAAGGAAGAGGCCAAGGCCGCCAAGGCGGAATCGGCGCCGGCGAAGCAGGCCGCCGCCACCCAGGCCGGCCCGGCCCCGATCGCGCCGCGTGCGGAAGCGCCGAAGGCCGCCGCCGGCGTCGAACAGCTGCCGCCGGGCGCGCGCTTCACCGCCGCGAAGGAAGGCATCGATCCAGCCCAGGTCGAAGGCACCGGCCGGCGCGGCGCGGTGACCAAGGAAGACCTGGTCAACTACGCGGCCGGCAAGACCGGCGGCGTGGCCGGCGGCGCGCGCCCCGAGGAGCGCGTGCCGATGACCCGCATCCGCGCCCGCATCGCCGAGCGCCTGATGCAGTCTAAGAACTCGATCGCGATGCTGACCTCGTTCAACGAGGTCAACCTCGGCAAGGTCATGGCGATGCGCAAGGAACTGGGCGAGCAGTTCCAGAAGGAGCACGGCATCAAGCTCGGCTTCATGAGCTTCTTCGCCAAGGCCGCCGCGAATGCCTTGCAGAAGTACCCGGTCGTCAACGCCTCGGTCGACGGCAACGACATCATCTACCACGGCTACGCCGACATCTCGATCGCGGTGTCCACCGACCGCGGCCTGGTGACCCCGGTGCTGCGCAACGTCGAGCGCATGTCCTTCGCCGACGTCGAGAAGGGCATCGACCAGTACGCCCGCGCCGCGCGCGAGGGCGGCCTCAAGCTCGAGGACCTGCAGGGCGGCACCTTCACCATCACCAACGGCGGCACCTTCGGCTCGCTGATGTCCACGCCGATCGTCAACCCGCCGCAATCGGCGATCCTCGGCATGCACACCATCAAGGAGCGCCCGATCGTCGAGAACGGCCAGGTGGTCGCCGCGCCGATGATGTACATCGCGCTGAGCTACGACCACCGCATCATCGACGGCAAGGACGCGGTGCTGTTCCTGGTCGAGATCAAGAACCAGCTCGAGAATCCGCACCGGATGCTGCTGGGCATGTAATCGCCGGCAGCCGGTAACCGGTAGCCGGGAGCCGGAGAGCGGACACCCGCTTTCCGGCTCCCGATTTCCGGTTTCCGGCTCCCGTCCTCAGGAGAGAGAACGAACATGGCAGAACAATTCGACGTCGTCGTCATCGGTGGCGGCCCGGCCGGCTACCACGCCGCGATCCGCGCCGCGCAGCTCGGCATGAAGGTGGCCTGCGTGGACGCCGCGCTGGGCAAGGACGGCAAGCCGGCGCTGGGCGGCACCTGCCTGCGCGTGGGCTGCATTCCCTCCAAGGCGCTGCTCGATTCCTCGCGCCAGTTCTGGAACATGGGCCACCTGTTCGGCGAGCACGGCATCAGCTTCAAGGACGCGAAGATGGATGTCGGCCAGATGATCGGCCGCAAGGACAAGATCGTGAAGCAGTTCACCGGCGGCATCGCGATGCTGTTCAAGGCGAACAAGGTCGCGGCCTACTACGGCTTCGGCCAGCTGCAGCCGGGCAACGTGGTGTCGGTCAAGCAGCACGACGGCAGCACGGTCGAGCTCAAGGGCACCAACGTGATCCTCGCCGCCGGCTCGGATTCGATCGAGCTGCCGTTCGCGAAATTCGACGGCAAGCACATCGTGGACAACGTCGGCGCGCTCGACTTCACCGAGGTGCCCAAGCGCCTGGGCGTGATCGGCGCCGGCGTGATCGGGCTGGAGCTCGGCAGCGTGTGGAAGCGCCTGGGCAGCGAGGTCACCATCCTCGAGGCCCTGCCCGACTTCCTCGCCGCCGCCGACGGCGAAGTCGCCAAGGCCGCCGCGCGCGAGTTCAAGAAGCAGGGCCTGGACATCCGCCTCGGCGCCAAGGTCAGCAAGGCCGAGGTCAAGAAGGACGGCGTGCACCTGACCTACGCCGACGCCAAGGGCGAGCAGTCGCTGGTGGTGGACAAGCTGCTGGTGGCGGTCGGCCGCCGCGCCGCGACCAAGGGGCTGCTGGCCGAGGGCACCGGGGTCAAGCTCGACGAGCGCGGTCGCGTCGAGGTCGACGCGCACTGCCACACCGGCGTCGACGGCGTGTGGGCGATCGGCGATTGCGTGCGCGGGCCGATGCTGGCGCACAAGGGCTTCGAGGAAGGCATCGCGGTCGCAGAACTCATTGCCGGCCTGCCGGGCCACGTCAACTTCGACACCATCCCGTGGGTGATCTACACCGAGCCGGAGATCGCCTGGGTCGGCAAGACCGAGGAGCAGCTCAAGGCCGAGGGCGTGCCGTACAAGACCGGCAGCTTCCCGTTCGCGGCGATCGGCCGCGCGGTGGCGATGGGCGAGCCGGCCGGCTTCGTCAAGGTGATCGCGCACGCGGAAACCGATCGCGTGCTCGGCTTGCACTTGGTCGGCGTCGGCGTCTCCGAGCTGGTGCACGAAGGCGTGCTGACCATGGAATTCAAGGGCTCGGCGGACGACCTGGCGCGCATCTGCCATGCCCACCCGACCCTGTCGGAAGCGATCCACGACGCCGCGATGGCGGTCGACAAGCGGGCGATCCACAAGGCGAACTGACGCGCGCCGACGGCATGCGGCCTCCGAAGGACCTGCCTCCGCGCAGGTCCTTCGCCGTTTCGGGGATCGGTTGGTGGCAGGCGAAGCAAGCGGCAGCATGACCGCCAGCGCGGCGGGCGGGAGAGGCAGTCAGGACACGCCGTGAATCCGTCCATGGAGGCTCGGATGCGCCATCCATGGCGCATACGGTCCTGCCTGCCTCTCCCACCCGCCGCGCCCCCACCACTTCCGCGGTCGGGTGTTTCGCTTTCGTTGAGCGGAGCCTGCTCCGCTCAACGGCAAGCTGCGAAGGTGTTGCCGAGCGCCCGGGAGGGCGGGGGTGTTGCGTCAGCGCGCCATGGATGGCGCGCGCCCGCATAAGGGCAGGACTGCCCTTCTAAGGGAAAAGCAATACCCCCGCCATCCCGGGCGCGGGCCCAGGACGCACAGAGCCGCCGTGAAGATCAGTTCGCGGGCTCGTCCGGCCGCCGCAGCAAGCCGCGCAGGCGGGCTTCCAGGTCCTCGATGCGGTACGGCTTGGCGATGAAGTCGCAGCCCTCGGGCACCACCGGCAGGCGCCCGCGCGCGTAGCCGCTGGCGAGCAGCACGCGCAGGCCGGGCCGCAGCGCGCGCGCCTCGCGCAGCAGCTCCAGGCCGTCCACGCCCTTGGGCATGACGATGTCGGTGAACAGCACGTCCACCCCGGGATCGCGGCGCAGGATCTCCATCGCCGCGCCGCCCTCGTCGGCGGTGACCACCGCGTAGCCCATGTAGCGCAGCGCCTCGACCGTCACCAGCTGCACGTCCGGATCGTCCTCGACCAGCAGGATCTTGGGCGGCGCCGTCGGCTCGGCTTCGGCTTGGGCGTCGCCTTCGCGCACCGGCAGGTGCAGCTCGATGGTGGTGCCGCGCCCTTCGCTGCTGTCGATGGTCACGTACCCGCCGGACTGCGCGGCGAAGCCGTACACCTGGCTCAGGCCGAGGCCGCTGCCGCGCCCGACCTCCTTGGTGGTGAAGAAAGGTTCCATCGCCCGCGCGCGCACTTCGGGCGACATGCCGCTGCCGTTGTCCTCCACCGAGATGACGACGTAGCGGCCGGTCGTCTGCTCGCCTTCGCCGGCCTTGGGATCGTATTCGGGCGGCAACTGGCGTTCGCGCGTGCTCAGCTGGATGCGGCCGCCTTCGGGCATCGCGTCGCGCGCGTTCACCAGCAGGTTGAGCAGCGCCACCTCCAGCTCGGCGGCGTCGACCTCGACCGTACCGAGCCGCCTGCCCAGGCTGAACTCGACCTCGATGCCCTCGCCCACGGCGCGCCGCAGCACCGCTTCGCCGGCGTGGATCAACGCGTTGATGTCGTGCCGCTCGGGGCGCAGCGTCTGCCGCCGCGAGAAAGCCAGCAACTGCCGGGTCAGGCTGGCGCCCCGGGCGGCGGCGCGCTGCGCGCCGGCCACCAGCCGCTGCCGCCGGTGCGGATCGTCAGCAGCGCTCGAAGCCAGCAGGTCGAGGGTGTTGCTGATCACCGTCAGCAGGTTGTTGAAGTCGTGGGCGACCCCGTAGGTCAGCTGGCCGATCGCCTCCATCCGGTGCGCCTGCATCATCGACTGGTGCGCGACTTCCAGCGCCTGCGCCTGCTGCCGGCGCTCGGTCACGTCCCGGGTGATCTTGGCGAAGCCGATCAGCCGCCCGTCTTCGTCCCGGACCGGATCGATCACCACGCTGGCCCAGAAGCGGCTGCCGTCCTTGCGCACGCGCCAGCCTTCCTTCTCGTAGCGACCCTGGGTGCGCGCGATCTCCAGCGCGCGCGCGGGTTCGCCGGCGAGGCGGTCCTCTTCGGTGTAGAAGCGGGAGAAATGCTGCCCGATGACGTCCTCGCGCGAGTAACCCTTGATGCGCGCGCCGCCGGGGTTCCAGGTGGCGATGTAGCCGTCCGGATCCAGCATGTAAATCGCGTAGTCGGTGACGTTCTGGATCAGCAGGCGGAACTGGCGCTCGCTCTCGGCGAGCCCTTCGAACCGCCGCGCGGCACCCGTCGCCGGACTGGCCCGCATGTCCTCGTTGTCCAAGCGCCCCCCTGTCTGCGCGCGCGCCGCGTGCGGGCAAGCACGCGACGATGCGCCATCGCAGTGTCGACGCCGCGTGAAACCCCGCGATGTCGCGGGCAGCGTGGCGGCCCGCGATTCGCACGAGGCCCTCGGCCGCGCACCCTGATGGTAGCAGCAGCGGGCGGGTTTCATCGCTGTTTCACCGCGTTGCACCGAAGGTTCCCGGACCGCCAACCTGGCGCATCCGGCCCCGGAATGATCGACGCAACCGACATCCTGTCCGCCCGCATCCTGGTGGTCGACGACGAACCCGACGCCGCGCGCGCGCTCGCCGAAGCGCTGACGGTCAATGGCTACGGCGCGGTGAGCGCGACCACCGAGCCGCGCGCGGTGCGCGAACTGCACCGCGCCAACGACTACGACCTGATCCTGCTCGACATGCACATGCCGGGCATGGATGGCTTCCAGGTGATGGAAGGCCTGAAGGAATACGAGCGCGACGGCTACCTGCCGGTGCTGGCGCTGACCGGCGAGGACGGCCACCGCATCCGCGCGCTCAAGTGCGGCGCCAAGGATTTCCTGCGCAAGCCAGTGGACGTGGACGAACTGCTGCTGCGCGTGCGCAACATGATCGAGGTGCGGCTGCTGTACAAGGAGCGCGCGCTCGCCGCCGCCCGCGCCGCCTGAGCGCATGCCGGCGGCCAGCGCGGGGATCCTGCTCTACCGCCGCGACGCCGACGGCTTGCGCGTGCTCCTCGCCCACCCGGGCGGCCCTTTCTGGCGCAACCGCGACCGCGGCGCGTGGATGCTGCCCAAGGGCGGGATCGGCGAGAACGAAACCGCGGAGGCCGCGGCACGGCGCGAGTTCGAGGAAGAGCTCGGCCAGCCGGCGGTCGGGCCGCTACAGGCGCTGGGGACGTTGCGCCAGAAGGGCGGCAAGCAGGTCGAGGCGTTCGCGATGGAGGGCGACTTCGACCCGGCGCGGCTGCGCAGCAACAGCTTCGAATGCGAATGGCCGCCGCGCAGCGGCGCGCGGGCGAGCTTCCCCGAGATCGACGCGGTGCGCTGGTTCGACCTGGCGACCGCGCGCGACTGCGTCCTGCCGAGCCAGGCGCCGTTGCTCGAGCGTTTGCAGGTATTGCTGTCGGGATAAGCGGGACCGTTGTTCGGACCGCGGCAATGCTGGGGCGTGTCGGGTGGGAGAGGTAGGCAGGACCGGCGGTTGCTCGAGCGCCTGCAGGTATTGCTGTCGGGATAAGCGGGACCGTTGTTCGGACCGCGGCAATGCTGGGGCGTGTCGGGTGGGAGAGGTAGGCAGGACCGTATGCGCCATGGATGGCGCATCCGAGCCTCCATGGATGGATTCACGGCGTGTCCTGGCTGCCTCTCCCGCCCGGCACGCTTCCCCGCCCTGCCACGCCCCTGGGCTTCCGCGAGCGGAGCCTGGTCGGCAGTCCGTCGCTACTCCCGGCAGCCCGCCAACTTCAGCCGCTGGCCCTGGCGCACGGTGTAGCGCGGCGCGCGGATCGCGTTGTCGCGCGCCAGCGTGCGCAGGTCGCACTGGAAGCGGTCGGCGATGGACGACAGCGTTTCGCCACGCTGCACCTTGTAATGGTTCGGACGATCCGGCGCGCGGGCGGCGGTGCGCAGCGGCGGGCTTTGCACGCTAGCCGCCCCGGTGGTCGCCGCGCCCATCGGCGCGGACTTGTCGTCCCCGGCCCGGACGATCGCGCGGTCGGGGTCGGCGGTAACCAGCTGTTGCGCCAGCGTCGCGCGCGGTCCGTCGACGCAGTAGCGCCCGTACAGGCCGACGATCCTCGTCGTCGCGTTGAGGGTGGTGCCGGCCGGAAGCCAGCTGTCGGCCTGGTAGCGCGGGTTGAGGTTGCGCAGGGCGCGCATGTAGCCCTCGCGCACGCCGCGGTTGCCGAGGCAGATCGTCAGCTCGTAGATCGACGATGGACGCTCCAGGCGCAGCGGCGCCGGCTTGGCGTCCACCTTCGGGAAGCTCAGGCCGTACTGCTTCGGATGCAGGAACAGCCAGGCCGCCGCGATCACCATCGGCACGTAGTCGCGGGTCTCCTCGGGGAACTGCGCGTACACGTCCGCGTCCCAGAAGCTGCGCCCGCCGCTGCCCTGGTAGACGCGCAGCGCGCGGCCCTCGCCGCCGTTGTAGGCGGCCAGCGCCAGCTCGATGCTGCGGTTGAGCTGGCCCATGCGCTCGTTGAGATAGGCGGCGCTCGCCTCCGCCGCCGCGTGCGGGTCGTAGCGGGTGTCGAACCCGGTCGCGTCCACGCCCAGGCCGAAGCGCTTGCCGGTCGCATACATGAACTGCATCGGCCCGGCGGCGCCGGCGCGCGAGGTCGCATGCACCTTGCCGTTGGACTCCTTGGCCATGATCCCGAACAGCAGCGCCTCCGGCAGGTGCGCGCGCTCGTACGACGGCCACATCAGCTGGCGCATGTACTGGTAGTTCTCGTAGCTCTGCAGCAGCGGGCCGCGCATGTCGGTCAGCCAGCGCCGGATCGCCGCCTGCACCGCCGGGTTGTACTGCACCATGGTGTCGAAGCGGTGGGTGTGGTCGTCGAGCAGGCTGGCCGCGCGCGCCGCCTCGGGCACCGCCGCGTTGAAGGCGACGTCGCCGAGATGGTCGGGATCGGGGTCGGCGGGGTCGATCTCGTCGTCCTCCAGCTCCGTCGCCGCGCTGTCGGCCTCAAGCTTGAGCAGGCGCTTGTAGGTCGCCAGCAGGGTCGAGACCTGGCATCCGCGCTGCTTGCCGCAGGCGGCGACCGCGTCCTCCATGTCCTCCAGCGCGGCATCGCTGTCGCGCTGCGCGTCGGGGTCGTTGTTCGACAGCTTCACCAGCGCCTCGCGGTAGCGCGCCTCGGCCGCGGCCATCCGCTGCTGGATCGCGTCCGCCGCGGTGGCGTCGCGGCGCCCAGCCTGCGCCGACGGCAGGCAGGCGAGCAGCACGAGGAGGGTGGGCGCAAGGCGCGTGGCAAGGCCGGCAGGCTTCATGACGATCATGTGAAAAACCAGTGGAAGCCGCAGCTTGCCTGCGCACACCGCGTGAAAACAAGGGAACCCGTCGCAGCGCGCACGCCAGGCCACGTGAATGGGTGAGAAGCACGCCCGCCGCGCATAGAATCGCCGCGTTCACACGGAGCCGGACATGCCCCCCATCCTCGTCGGCAAGGCCACCACCACGCCCGCCAGCGGCCAAGTCCTCCTGCAGCCGCGCTACGGCAACCGCCATGGCCTGGTCGCCGGTGCCACCGGCACCGGCAAGACCGTGACCCTGATGACGATCGCGGAAGGCTTCTCGCGGATCGGCGTCCCGGTCTTCCTCGCCGACGTGAAGGGCGACGTCGCCGGCCTCGCGGTGGCGGGCGCGGACGGCCCGACGCTGCGGCAGCGCATCGCCGACATCGGCATCGCCGACTGGCGCCCGGAAGCGACGCCGACGATCTTCTGGGACCTGTACGGCCGGCTTGGCCATCCGGTGCGCACCACCGTCAGCGAGATGGGCCCGTTGCTGCTGTCGCGCATCCTCGAGCTCAACGACACCCAGGCCGGCGTGCTCGACATCGTCTTCAAGCTGGCCGACGACCGCGGCCTGCTGCTGCTCGACCTGGAAGACCTGCGCGCCCTGCTCGGCCTGGTCGCCGCCGAGCGCAAGGACATCTCGACGTCCTACGGCCTGGTCAGCAGCCAGTCGGTGGGCGCGATCCAGCGCGCGCTGCTGCGGCTGGAGCAGGAAGGCGGCACGCAGTTCTTCGGCGAGCCCGCGCTGGAGCTGTCCGACCTGATGCGCACCACGCCCGACGGCCGCGGCGTGGTCGGCATCCTCGCCGCCGACCAGCTGGTGCTCAAGCCGCGGCTGTACGCGAGTTTCCTGCTGTGGCTGCTGTCGGAGCTGTTCGAGCAGCTGCCGGAGGTCGGCGACCTCGACAAGCCGAAGCTGGTGTTCGTGTTCGACGAGGCGCACCTGCTGTTCGACGACGCGCCGCCGGCGCTGCAGCAGCGGATCGAGCAGGTCGTGCGGCTGATCCGCTCCAAGGGCGTGGGCGTGTACTTCTGCTCGCAGTTCCCCGACGACGTGCCGGACGCGATCCTCGGCCAGCTCGGCAACCGGGTGCAGCACGCGCTGCGCGCGTTCACCCCGCGCGACCAGAAGGCGGTGCGCACCGCGGCCGAGACCTTCGTGCCCAACCCGGCGCTGGACGTCGCCGCCGCGATCGGCCAGCTCGGCGTCGGCGAGGCGCTGGCGTCCATGCTGGGCGAGAAGGCGGTGCCGCAGCCGGTCGAGCGCACGCTGGTCGCGCCGCCGCGCTGCCGGATGGGCGCGATCACCGACGCCGAGCGCGCGCAGGTCCGTGCCGGCAGCCCGGTCGGCGCGAAGTACGACCGCGCGATCGACCGCGAGTCGGCGGCCGAACTGCTGGCGCGCAAGGCCGAGGCGGCGAGCGCGCAGGCGAAGGCGCCGCCGGCGCGCACCCGCGCCCAGGACGAGGCCGAGGACCCCGGCTTCGGCCGGGCGGTCAAGGACGCGGTATTTGGCACCCGCCGCCGCCAGGGCATGGTCGAGAGCATGGCCAAACAGGCCGCGCGCACGGTCGGCAACCAGATCGGCCGGCAGATCCTGCGCGGGCTGCTCGGCGGCATCTTCGGCGGCAGTCGCCGCTGACCGCATGTCGCGCTGGCGCCCGCCCGCGGAGAAGAGCACCGCGCTGATCACGCCGCAGGGGCACGCGCGGCTGAAGGCCGAACTGGACGACCTGTGGCGGGTCAAGCGGCCCGAGGTAGTCAGGGCGCTGGCCGCCGCCGCGGCGGAGGGCGACCGCTCGGAGAATGCCGAATACACCTACCGCAAGAAGCAACTCGGCGAGATCGACCGCCGCGTGCGCTACCTCAGCAAGCGGCTGGAATCCCTGCGCGTGGTGGACGCGCCGCCGTCCGACCGCGAGGCGGTGTTCTTCGGCGCCTACGTCGAGGTGGAGGACGTGGCCAGCGGCGCGCTGTCGCGCTACCGCATCGTCGGCCCGGACGAGACCGACGCCAGGCAGGGCTGGATCAGCATCGACTCGCCGCTGGCGCGGGCGATGCTGAAGAAGCGGATCGACGACGAATTCGAGGCGGCATTGCCAGGCGGCATCGCGCGCTACGCGATCGTGGACGTGTCCTACGACGCGAGCTGACGCGACACCGTCGTTCCGGCCACGGCCCGGGCCGTCGCGCGGCTCAGCGCGCGACGATCTCCACCCGCCGGTTCTTCGCCCGCCCCGCCTCGTCCGCATTGGACGCCACCGGGGCCAGGCTGGCGACGCCGCTGGCCAGCAGCCGCCCCGCAGCGATCCCGTGTTCGCCGGTGAGCGCCGTCACCACCGCCTGCGCGCGCCGCTTCGACAGCGCCAGGTTGTGCTCGTGGCTGCCCTGGCCGTCGGTATGGCCGACGACGTGCAACCGCAGCTGCGGGGTCGCCTTCAGCAACTTCGCCACTTCGGCGATCGCAGCGCGCGAGGCAGGCAGGGGCACGTCGCTGTCGCTGTCGAACTGGATGCCGTACACGGCGACGTGGCCGGTGGCGTCGATCGCCTTCTCCATCGCCGCCGCGTCGACGGTCACCAGCTTCGTCTCCATCGGCCGGGTTTCCACCGTCACCGTGCGCACGTACACGCGGTCCCTGGTCGGCCCGCCGACGCCGTAGTTCTTGACCACGAACACGCTGGCCCAGGTGTCGCCCTTGCGCGCGGCGATGTAGCGCTGGCCCTTCGGCGTTTCCTGGAACCCGCGGTAGCCGGCGCCGGCGATGTGGTTGAAGTCGCGTCCACCGCAGTCGGCGTCGCTGCAGGCGTACAGGGTGTCGAAGCCCTTCGCTTCCAGCGCGTCCTCGTAGTTGCGCATGACCTCCAGCGTGGTGCGTTCGGCCGGGATCTCGTAGCGCACGTCGGTGACCCGGCCCTCGAGGTTGCGGCTGGTCGCGAGGCGGCCGCGCGCGGTGGCCTTGCCGGTGGGCAGGACGTACGCGTCGAAGGCTTCCTGCGTGTAGTAGACGATCCGCGCGCCGGGGAAGCGCTGGCCGATCCCGGGCGGATCCTTGGCCCCGGCGATGTCGCCGTCGGCGGCGAAGGCCGCACCGGCGCAGGCGGACAGGAGCAGCAGGGCGAAGGCGCGCGACAGGCGCATGGGCAGGTCTCCGGCGGGCGTCAACTGCTCAATACGCAATCGCCGCGCCCCGGGGGCCAGCGCGACGCTCAGCGGCCGCCAGCACCCGCGTGGTAGCTCGCCACCAGCTGGGTGAACGCCGGCAACGCGGCCTCGTGCTCGAGGATGCCCTCGGCGCTGAGCGCGAACACCAGGTAGTGGTCGCCCTCCTCGCCGTAGGCGATGGTCTCCCAGTGCGCCTTGCCGTCCTTGCCCGGCGACATGCGCACGGCGGACAGGCGGCGGCCGTCGCCGTCGGCGAACGACAGCCCGGTCTTGACCTCGAGCCCCGCGTACTGGCGGCGGAAGGCGGCGATGTCCTGGGCGATGAACGCGGCCAGCGTGGCAGGTTGCCCTTCCTTCGGCACCGCCTTGGCGTACATCACCGCGAGCGCATTGCCGAAGCGGCTGCCGGCGGGGGCGAAGGCGGCGGCACGGTAGTGCGCGCTCGCGCCCTGCTTGCGCTCCCAGCCCCGGGGCGCCGCCACCGTCGGCTCCTGCCACAGGCAGGAACCACCGCCCTCGCCGCCGCAGTCGCCGAGCACCGGCTCCAGCCCCGCCCGCGCGGCGGGCACCAGGGTCATCAGCAACAGTCCGGCCAGCCAGGTGCGTGCGCGCATGGGTCTCTCTCCTTGGGGGACGTGCCATCGACCGTTTGCGGCGGCCGGGGTTCCGTCAGGCGACCTCGCCGTAGAGGTCGTGCTCGTCGCTGCCGAGGATCTCGACGTCAACGAACTGGCCCGGCTGCAGGCCGGCGGCGGCGCCGTCCTGGATCTGCACCAGGCCGTCGATCTCCGGCGCGTCGGCGCGCGAACGCGCAATCGCCAGTTCACCGTCGATCGCATCCACCAGGCAGCGCTGCACGCTGCCGACCTTCGCTTCCAGGCGCGCGGCGGAAATCGCCGCCTGCCGTTCCATGAAGCGCGCCAGCCGTTCCTGCTTGACGGCTTCCGGCACCGGATCCGGCAGGTCGTTGGCGGCGGCGCCTTCCACCGGCGAATAGGCGAAGGCGCCGACGCGGTCGAGCTGCGCCTCGTCGAGGAAATCCAGCAATGCCTCGAACTCTTCCTCGGTCTCGCCCGGGAAGCCGACGATGAAGGTCGAGCGGATGGTCAGTTCCGGACAGGTCGCCCGCCAGCCGTGGATGCGCTCGAGCGTGCGCTCGACCGCGCCCGGCCGCTTCATCAGCCGCAGGATGCGCGGGCTGGCGTGCTGGAACGGAATGTCGAGGTACGGCAACACCTTGCCCTCGGCCATCAGCGGGATCACCCGGTCCACGTGCGGATACGGATAGACGTAATGCAGGCGCGTCCAGATGCCGAGTTCGGACAGGCCCTCGCATAGGGACTGCATTCGGGTTTCGTATTCGCGGCCGCGCCAGGCGCGCGCGGCGTAGCGCAGGTCGACGCCGTAGGCGGAGGTGTCCTGGGACACCACCAGCAGTTCCTTCACCCCGCCCATCGCCAGCTTCTCGGCCTCGCGCAACACCTCGTCGACCGGCCGCGAGACCAGGTCGCCGCGCATCGACGGGATGATGCAGAAGCTGCAGCGGTGGTTGCAGCCTTCGGAAATCTTCAGGTAGGCGTAGTGCTTCGGCGTCAGCTTGATGCCGACGTCGTCGGCGCGGCGCGGCAAAAGGTCGAGAAAGGGATCGTGCGCGGGCGGCGCCGCTGCGTGCACCGCGTGCATCACGCTGGCGTAGTCCTGCGGGCCGGTGATCGCGAGCACGCCGGGGTGGGCGTCGCGGATCACGTCGGCGCGCTTGCCGAGGCAGCCGGTGACGATCACCTTGCCGTTCTCCGCCAGCGCCTCGCCGATCGCGTCCAGCGATTCCGCGACCGCGGCGTCGATGAAGCCGCAGGTGTTGACGACCACCACGTCGGCGTCGTCGTAGGTCTGCACCAGGTCGTAGCCCTCGACCTTGAGCTGGGTGAGGATGCGTTCGGAATCCACCAGCGCCTTCGGGCAACCGAGGCTGACGAATCCGACCTTGCGGTTGCGGGAAGCGGCGTCTTGCATGGGCACGGCGAAGGAAGCCTCGGCGGCTTCCGGTCGAAAACGGGCCGCGCAGTATATCCGCGCGGGCACGCCGGCCGGCGTAGGATGGCCGCCGGAGGTGAACCATGGGCGAATGGCGGGAGCTGGCCACGCCCCGCGGCACGGTGCAGGCCTGGCTGGCGCGGCCTGAACAGGCGCCGCGCGGGGCGGTGGTGGTCGTGCAGGAGATCTTCGGGGTGACCGCGCACGTGCGCGCCGTGGCCGGCCGCTTCGCCGAAGCCGGCTACCTGGCGATGGCGCCGGCCTTCTTCGACCTGGTCGAGCCGGGCGTGGAACTGGCCTACGACCAGGCCGGCATCGAGCGCGGCCGCGTCCTGATCGGCGAACTCGGGCTGGAACGCGCGCTGGAGGTCGTGGACGCCGCGGCGCGGACCCTGCGCGCGGAGGCTGGCCCGGTCGGCGTGGTCGGCTTCTGCTGGGGCGGCACGGTCGCCTTCCTGTCCGCGACCCGGCTCGGCCTGCCGGCGGTGAGCTATTACGGCGCGCGCAACGTCCAGTTCCTCGACGAGCAGGCGCGCGCAGCGCTGATGTTCCACTTCGGCGGGCACGACCGCAGCATTCCGCCGGAGGCGATCGCGGCGCACCGGGAGAAGCAGCCGCAGGCGCAGGTCTTCATCTACGCGGATGCCGACCACGCATTCAATCGCGATCCCGACCCGCCCTACGAGCCCGCCAGCGCGGCGCTGGCCTGGCGGCGCACCCTCGATTTCCTCGCGGAGCACCTGTCATGAAAGCGTCCTCCGGCAAGCGCGCCGGCTCCCCGCGCGCCGCAACCGAACCCAAGCGCGCCAGGCTGGCCCCGGTCGAGTGGCAACTGCACCCGCAACTTGCCGCCGACAGCCATCCGCTCGCCGCGTTCGCCCTGAGCGAACTGCGCCTGATGGACGACGCCACCTACCCGTGGCTGGTGCTGGTGCCGCGCGTCGCCGGCGCGCGCGAGCTGACCGACCTCAAGCGCGCGCAACGGCACGCGCTGTCCGACGAAATCGACCGCGCGTCGCGTGCGCTGGACGCGCTGGTGCGGCCGTTCAAGCTCAACGTCGCCGCGCTCGGCAACCTGGTGCCGCAGCTGCACGTGCACGTGATCGCGCGCTTCGAGGACGACCCCGCCTGGCCGGCGCCGGTCTGGGGGCGCGTCGCGGCCCGGCCGTACACGCCGGAGCAACTGGTCGAACGCATCGCCGGCCTGCAGGCCGCCCTGCGCGACTGATGGCCTGGCGGATCGGGCGCCTCGGCGAGGACGCGTTGCTGCTCGAAGCGGACGGCGGCATGGACGCGGCAATCAACGCGCGCGTGCATGCGCTGGCGCGCCAATTGGAGAGCGCGCGGCCGGCGTGGCTGCGCGACATCGTGCCGGGTTATGGCAGCCTGGCGTTGTTCGTGGACGACGATGCCGGCGCGGACGATCCGCTTGCGCGTGCCGAAGCCTGGCTGCGCGGACGGCTGGATGCGATGCCGGAACACTCCGCCGCCGCGCCGGTGCGCGTCGTCGAGATCCCGGTGCGCTACGGCGGCGAGGACGGCCCCGATCTGGAGGATGTCGCACGGCATGCGGGCCTCGCGCCGGAGGAAGTCATCGCCCGCCACGCCGGCGGCGACTACACCGTCGCCATGCTCGGCTTCGCGCCGGGCTTTCCCTATCTGCTCGGACTGGACCCCGCGCTGGCGACGCCGCGCCGGGCGACGCCGCGCACGCGGGTGCCGGCCGGCAGCGTCGCGATCGGTGGCGCGCAGGCGGGGCTGTATCCGCAGGACAGCCCCGGCGGCTGGCAGCTGATCGGGCGCACCGACCTGGTGTTGTTCGACGCGCTGCGCGATCCGCCGTCGCTGCTCGCGCCCGGCGATCGCGTGCGCTTCGTGCCGGTGCGCGCGCGGTGAGCATCGAAGTCCTCGCGCCCGGCCCGCTGTCCACCGTGCAGGATCGCGGGCGCGCGGGCTGGCGCCATCTCGGCGTCGGCGTCGCCGGCGCGCTCGATCCGTACGCGCATGCGCTTGCCAACCTGCTGGTCGGCAACGCGCCGGATGCGGCGGCGCTGGAGATCACCCTCGCCGGCCCGCGCCTGCGCTTCGAGCGCGCGGCGGAGATCGCGCTGTGCGGCGCCGACATCGACGCGCGCTGCGACGGCGCCGCCCTGCCCCGCGCGCGACCGCTGCGGCTGCCGGCGGGCAGCGAACTCGCGCTGGGCGCCTGTCGCATGGGCGCGCGCGCCTACCTCGCCGTCGCTGGCGGCATCGCCGTGGAACCGGTGCTCGGCAGCCGCAGCACCGACCTGCGCGGCGGCTTCGGCGGACTGCAGGGACGCGCGCTGCGCGCCGGCGACTTGCTGCCGCTGGGTGAAGCGCCTCGCTGCGACGTGGACGCGATAAGGATCGCGCCGTGGTGGATCGACGACGCGCCGGACGGCGATCCGCGCGGCGCGATCCGCGTGCTGTCCGGGGCGGACGCGACCGTGCCGGGCGACGCGCTGTACGCGCATGGATGGAAGGGCGCCGCCGCCAGCAACCGCCAGGGCCTGCGGCTGGAAGGCGCCGCGCTGGAAGTCGCCGACCGCGGCGAGCGCGTGTCCGCCCCGGTCGCACCGGGCACCGTGCAACTGCCGCCCGACGGCCAGCCGATCGTGCTGCTCGCGGATGCGCAGACCCATGGCGGCTATCCCCGCATCGGGCACGTCATCCGTGCCGACCGCCCGCGCCTGGCGCAGCTGCGGCCCGGCGACCGGCTGCGCTTCGCGCCGTGCACGCAGGAAGAAGCACGACTCGCGTGGCAAACGCAACAACAGGCGCTGGCGCGGCTGCGGCTGGCGATCGCGCAACGCCGGGGGTAGCGCACACCCTCACCCCAACCCTCTCCCGCAAGCGGGAGAGGGGGAACAACGGGGGGCGACGCAGCCCCGCTGTTGCTGTCACCTCTCCCGCTGGCGGGAGAGGTCGAGCGCGCAGCGCGAGGGTGAGGGTGCCGCTGTTGGCGAAGACTCGCCCCCGCCGACTCACCCCCACCCCAACCCTCCCCCGCTGCGCGGGGAAGGGCGCAACAGCAAGAGCGCCCTCACCCCAACCCTCTCCCGCAAGCGGGAGAGGGGGAACAGCGGAGGAGGGAGCAAGCGCGTCGGCATCCCCGCGAGGGGGGAAGGCAGAGCGCGCCGGCATTGCTGCAAACGTGAAAGCGCGCACGGGCGCCGGGGAGCCCATCCGGCCGCGACCTGCTAGGCTCGCCCCCACTGCCTGCCAGGAGTGCCGCCATGCGTCCGTCGCTGCGCCAGCTTCCGCTCGCCGCCCTGCTCGCCGCCATCGTCGGCTTCGCCGGCTGCGACAGCACGCCAGGCCCCGACGCGGCGAGTCCCGCATCGGCCACGCAGCCTGCGGCAGCCGACGCCAACGCCGCCTTCGACCAGGCCATCGACGCCTTCGTCGAAGGCTTCTTCCAGCGCAACCCGGTATTCGCCGCCAACGCCGGGCGCCACGAGTTCGACGGCCAACTGCCCGACTGGAGCGCCGAAGGCCTGAAGGCCACCGCCGCCTGGCTGCACGCCCAGCGCGACGCGCTCGCCGCCTACGGCGACGACCGCCTCGATCCGCAGCACCGCTTCCGCCGCGAGTACGCGCTGTCGGTGATCGACGGCCAGCTGTTCTGGCTGGAGGATTCCGGCTTCGCGTACGGCAACCCGGCGTTCTACACCGGCGACCTGTCGCCGAGCATGTACCTCACCCGCCCGTACGCGCCGCTCGCGCAGCGCATGGACGCCTTCATCCGCTACCAGGAGGCGCTGCCGAAGGCGATCGCGCAGATCCGCGCCAACTTCCGCACGCCGCTGCCGGCGCCGTGGATCGAGCTCGGCGTCAACAGCTTCGGCGGCTACGCGTCGTTTTTCGAAACGGACGTGCCGAAGATCTTCGCCGAGGTGCGGGACGACGCGCTGCAGCAGCGGCTGCAGGCCAGCAACGCCGCCGCGATCGCCGCCACCCGCGACTTCGCGAAGTGGCTGGACGCGCAGCGCCCGCAGGCGACCCAGGCCTACGCGCTGGGCGCGGGCAAGTTCGCGAAGATGCTGTACGCGACCGAGCGCGTGGACCTGCCGCTGGACCAGCTCAAGGCCGCCGCGCAGGCCGACCTCGACCGCAACCTGGCCGCGCTAGAATCGGCCTGCGACGCATTCGCGCCCGGCAAGTCGCTGCACGCGTGCATGGACCAGGCCAACGCCGACAAGCCGGAAGGCGGCGCGGTGGAAGGCGCGCGTGCGCAACTCGCCGACCTGCGCCGGTTCCTGGTCGACCACGACATCGTGACCATCCCCGGGCCCGAGCAGGCGAAGGTCGAGGAAGCGCCGCCGTTCAACCGCTGGAACTTCGCCTACATCGAGATCCCCGGCCCCTACGAGAAAGCCCTGCCCTCGGTCTACTACATCGCGCCGCCGGATCCGGCCTGGCCGAAGGCCGAGCAGCTCGCCTACGTGCCGGGCAAGTCGGTGCTGCTGTTCACCTCCGCGCACGAGGTGTGGCCGGGCCACTTCCTGCAGTTCCTGCACTCGAACCGCTCGGACTGGAAGTTCGGCCAGCTGTTCGTCGGCTACGCGTTCGCCGAGGGCTGGGCGCACTACACCGAGGAGATGATGTTCGACGCCGGCCTCGGCGGCGGCACGCCCGAGACCCACATCGGCCAGCTCAGCGAGGCGCTGCTGCGCGACGTGCGCTTCCTGTCCGCGATCGGGCTGCACACCGGCGGCATGACCGTCGCCCAGTCCGAGCAGCTGTTCCGCGACAAGGGCATGCAGGATCCCGGCAACGCCCGCCAGCAGGCCGCGCGCGGCACCTACGACCCCGCCTACCTCAACTACACGCTCGGCAAGCTGATGATCATGCAGCTGCGCGAGGACTGGACCCGCGACAAGGGCGGGCGCGAGGCATGGAAGCAGTTCCACGATGCGTTCCTGTCCTACGGCGGCCCGCCGATCCCGCTGGTGCGCGCGCAGATGCTGGGTGGCGCGCCGGAAGCCAAGCTGTGGACGGCGCCCGCCACCGCCGGCGCGACGGCGCACTGACGCTTGCCCACGCTCGATTTCAATTGCGACCTGGGCGAGGGCTGCGGCAACGACGCCGCGATCGTGCCGCTGGTCAGCTCGGCCAGCATCGCCTGCGGCGCGCACGCCGGCGACGCGGCGACGATGCGCGAGACCGCCGCGCTGTGCCTGGCGCACGGCGTGGCGATCGGCGCGCATCCGTCGTTCGAGGATCGCGAGCATTTCGGTCGCCGCGAACTTGACCTGCCGCCGGAAGCGATCGCAGAGTCGCTGCGGCGCCAGGTCGAAGCGTTGGCCGAGGTGTGCGCGCGGCTCGGCGCGCGGCTGCGCCACGTCAAGCCGCACGGCGCGCTGTACAACCTCGCCGCGCGCGACCCCGTCGTCGCCGAGGCGATCGCGCAGGCGGTCCACGCGCTGGATCCCGCGCTGGTGCTGTACGGCCTCGCCGATTCGCGCCTGACCGAAGCGGGCACCGCCGCCGGCCTCGCCGTGGCCCACGAGGTGTTCGCCGAACGGGCCTACGACGCCGACGGCCGGCTCGCGCCGCGCGGCACCCCGGGCGCGGTGATCGCCGACCTCGACGCGTCGCTGGCGCAGGTGCGCCTGCTGCTGCGCGAGGGCGTGGTGGTCGCCCGCGACGGCAGCCAGGTGCCGCTGCGCGCCGACACCCTGTGCCTGCACGGCGACCGCCCAGACGCGCCCGCCTTCGCGCGCGCCCTGCGCGCGGCGCTGGAAGCCGAGGGCGTCGCCATCCGCCCGCCGCGGGAGCGCGCGTGAATTATTGGCCGCTGCTCGGCATCGCGGTGGTGATCGTCGGCTTCGTGCGGCGCTACAACCCGGTCGCGGTCGTGGTCGCCGCCGGCCTCGTCAGCGGCCTGCTCGCCGGCAAGACGCCAGGCGAGCTGCTCGCCCTGCTCGGCGACAGCTTCGTCTCCAACCGCGCGCTGCTGCTGTACGTGCTGACCCTGCCGGCGATCGGCCTGCTCGAGCGCGCCGGCCTGCGCGAGCACGTGCACGCCTGGATCCTGCGCCTGCGCGGCATGACCCTGGCGCGCCTGCTCACCGGCTACCTCGGCCTGCGCCAGCTGCTGAGCATGATGGGCCTGACCAACGTCGCCGGCCATCCGCAGACGGTGCGCCCGCTGCTGGCGCCGATGAGCGAGGCCGCCGCCGAGAAGACCGTCGGCCCGATCGATCATGCCACCCGCCAGCGCCTGTACGCGCTGGACGCTGCGACCGACAACGTCGGCCTGTTCTTCGGCGAGGACGTGTTCGTCGCGATCGGCGCGGTGTTGCTGATCCAGGGCTTCTACGCGCAGAACGGGATCGTGCTGGAGCCGCTGCACATCGCGCTGTGGGCGCTGCCGACGGCGGTCGCGGCCTTCGTCATCCATGCGATCCGGATCGCGTTGTTCCAGCGCAGCCTGCTGCGCGCGCGGTCGGTGGACGCCGCGGGCGCGAAGGGCGAGCCGGCGCCATGATCGACATCGGCTGGTTCTACTGGCTGCTCGCCGCCTTCCTGCTGTATGCCGGCTGGCGCAACCTGCGCGAGCGGCGCTGGGCGCAGGCCGGGTTCTGGTGCGTGCTGGCGCTGCTGTTCGCCGGGGGCGACGCGGTACTGGCCGCGCGCGATGCCGGCAACCTGCTGCCGGCGCAGCTGGCCGGCGCCGGCGTGATCGCGCTCGCGTTGCTGGCGCTGGGCATGCGCCGCGCGCCGGTGGCGGAGGCGCCCGCGGAGGCGCGGCTGGCGTCGGCGCAACGGCTCGGCCACCGGCTGTTCGGCCCGGCGCTGCTGATCCCGTTGCTGACGGTGCTGGTCGCCTTTCTCGGCCCGAAGCTGTCGATCGGCGGCCATCCGCTGCTGGGCGAAGGCAGCGCGACCCTGATCGGCCTCGCGCTGGCCAGCGTGGTCGCCGCGCTCGCCGCATTGTGGGTGACCCGCGCGCCGCCGCTGGCGGCGCCGGCGGAAGGCCGTCGCCTGCTCGACACCATGGGCTGGGCCGCGTTGCTGCCGCTGGTGCTGGCGACGCTGGGCGGCGTGTTCGCCGCCAGCGGCGTCGGCGAGGCGGTAGCGGCGCTGGTGTCGGCGGTGATCCCCACCGACAGCCGGATCGCCTGCGTGCTCGCCTATGGACTCGGCATGGTGCTGTTCACCGTGATCATGGGCAACGCGTTCGCCGCGTTCCCCGTGCTGACCGCGGGCATCGGCCTGCCGCTGCTGATCCAGCGCCACGGTGCAGATCCCGCGGTGCTCGGCGCGCTCGGCATGCTCACCGGCTACTGCGGCACCCTGCTCACGCCGATGGCGGCGAACTTCAACCTGGTGCCGGCCGCGTTGCTGGAACTGGACGATCCCAACGGCGTGATCCGCGCGCAGGTGGCGACCGCGCTGCCGTTGATGGCGGTGAACCTGCTGCTGATGTACCTGCTGGTGTTCCGCTAGGCGGGCGCGGCGTCCGGCGCGCACATGCCCTTGCCGTAGATGCCGGAACGGTCGAAGCAGCAGATCCGGCGCTTGCCGGCGGCGAGCATGTCGCAGGCGTTGCGGATGCGACGGGCGCGGGTTTCGGCCTGCTTCGCGGTGGCCAGCCACTGGATGAAGTCGCGGCGCGCGGCCGGGGTGAGCGTCTTCCATTGCGCCTGCGCCTCGGGCGCGGCCGCCAGCGCCTGGCGCAGGTCGGCCGGCACCCGCGGTTCCGGTTCCTTCGTCGCCGGCGCGATCGCCAGCGTCACGCTGTCGCCCGCGTCCACGCCCGCCGCCTCGCGCAGCGCGCGCGGCACCTTCAGCCAGTGACTGCCTTGGCCATCCGGTTCCAGCGTCGCCTTGAGCGGTTGCCCGTCCAGCGTGCCTTCGATGCTGACCATGCCGCGCGAGGGCAGTTTCGCGCTCGCCGCGGGCGGCAGCAGCAGGAAGCGCCAAGGCGCGCTCTTCGGGGTCGCCGGCCGCAGCAGCCGGGCCTTGAAGCGGATCGGGGTGGCGTCGGGCATGCGCGGAAGATAGCACCGGCCTGCGCGCCGTCGCCCTAGAATCCCGGCATGGCCGCCGCACGCAAACGCACTCCCACGATCCTGCTCACCGGCTTCGCGCCGTTCGGCGGGGAAGCTTCCAATCCGAGCTGGGACGCGGTCGCCCGACTCGACGGCGCGCGCATCGGCGGCCATCGCGTGGTGGCGCGGCTGCTGCCGGTCGAATTCGTCGCGTCGCTCAAGGCCCTGCGCCGCGCGCTGCGCGAGACCGCGCCTGCGCTGGTGCTGTGCGTGGGCCAGGCCGGCGGGCGCGCGCAGCTGTCGCTGGAGCGGGTCGCGATCAACCTCGCCGACGCGCGCATCCCCGACAACGCCGGCGCCTCGCCGGTGGACGCGCCGGTCGTCGCGGGCGGGCCGGCGGCGTACTTCACGACGCTGCCGGTCAAGGCGATGCTGGCCGCGCTGCGCCGGGGCGGCATCCCCGCCGAGGTGTCGCACACCGCCGGCACCTACGTCTGCAACGCGGTCTTCTACGGGTTGATGCACGCGCTGCGCGGCAGGCGCGTGCGCGGTGGCTTCCTGCACATCCCCTACTCGCCCGCGCAGGCCGCGCGGCACCCGGGCGCGCCGGCGATGGCGACCGAGACCGTGGTCGAAGGCCTGCGCATCGCCCTGCGCACGGCGCTGGCGACCGAGCGCGACCACGGGCCGGCGGCCGGCGACACCCACTGAACGCGGCGACGACGGCGTTCAGCGGCGCAAGTTACGCTCCACGACCGGAAGCGGCGTGGCAGTCGTGCCCGAGTCAGCCGTTGCGCCTGGGCGTTGCTAGCATCGCGCTTCCTCCATCCCGGAATGCCGCCATGCGCCGCCTGCTGCTCGCCGCTCTGCTCGCCTGCGCCCTGCCCGCCCACGCCGCGCTGTTCCAGAAGAAGCCCGAAACCGCAGCGCAGGACGCCGCGCGCGCCAACCTGCCCGCGGTCACGATCTGGGTCGACGCCAGCTGGGGCTTCCGCAACCAGGGCGCCGCCAACGACCTCACCCGCGCGCACTCGGCCTTCGCCGCGCAGGGCTACAAGGTCGTGAGCGTGCAGCCCTACATCGAAAACGGCGACCTGGAAGGCTTCTTCGTCACCTACCAGCGGCCCTGAGGCTTGGCTGTGTCGAAAGGCGATTCCATGGGCCCGCCCTCCCGGTCGCTCGGGAGAGATCCAGGCGGCTTGCCGTAGAGCGGAGCTTGCTCCGCCGCGAGCGCGAGAGTGGTGGGGCGCGTTGGGTGGGAGAGGTAGGCAGGACCGTATGCGCCATGGATGGCGCATCCGAGCCTCCATGGACGGATTCACGGCGTGTCCTGCCTGCCTCTCCCGCCCGGCGCGCTCGCGAGCTGACGTTGGCCGGCACCAGCAGGCGTCACGCCCGCTTCGCGAGCCAGTCGTGGATCGCCTCGGGTACCTGCTTCTGCGCGCGGCCGGAGACGTAGATGCCGATGTGGCCGCCACGGAAGGACAGCTCGCTGTAATCGTCCGTGCCCACCAGGTCCTTCAGCGCGCGCGAGGATTCCGGCGGCACCAGGTGGTCCTGCTCGGCGTAGATGTTGAGCACCGGCATCTCGACCAGGCCGAGGTGCACCTCGCGGCCGCCGATCCGGATACCCCCGTTGACGAAGCCGTTGCCCTGGTAGAACGCCTTGGTGAACTGCCGGAACGCCTCGCCCGCCAGGTCGGGCGAATCGAAGATCCACTTCTCCATGCGCAGGAAGTCCTCGACCGCCTTCCTGTCATCGAGGATGTCCACCAGTCCCACGTACTTCTGCAGGTTCAGGCGGAACGGCTTGAGCATCAGGTAGCACCAGTTCATCAGGTCCGCCGGCACGTTGCCGAGCGTGTCCACGAACAGGTCCACGTCCAGCTCGCGCGTCCAGCTGGACAACATGTTGTCGCCGGCGTGGAAGTCCACCGGCGTCACCATGGTGACGAGGTTGCGCACCTTGCCGGGGTGCAGCGCCGCGTAGCACAGCGAGAACGCCCCGCCCTGGCAGATGCCGAGCAGGTTGATCGCGTCCAGGCCGGAGGTTTCGCGCAGATGGTCCACCGCGCCGCCGAGGAAGCGCTCGATGTAGTCCTCCAGGGTGAGGAAGCGGTCGGAGCGGTCCGGGTAGCCCCAGTCGATCACGTACACGTCCTCGCCGCGCGCGAGCAGCCCGCGCACGATCGAGCGGTCGACCTGCAGGTCCACCATGTACGGCCGGTTGACCAGCGCGTAGCTGATCAGCAGCGGGACCTTCGCGGTCGGCGCCCCCTCTCCGCGGAAGCGGTACAGCACGACCTTGCCGTCGCGCCAGACTTCTTCGCGGTCGGTCGCGCCGTAGTGCACGTCCCCGACCTGGCGCAGGGTGTCGAACGCAGTGCCGAGCTTGCGCTGCAGCGCCAGCGCTTCTTCGGCCAGTTTTTCCGGCGTGAGATCGAGCGGACCGGTCATCGCGGCGCTCCCTTGGCTGGCTTGCGTGCAGCCGCCTTCTTGGCGACCTTCTTCGCCGGCGCCGCGCCCGTGGCCTTCGCCGTCGTCCTGCCACCGGCGCGCCGCGGCGCCGGCCCCGGTTCCGTGCCGGCGCGATCGCCCGCCGCGCGCATCCGCCGCAACTCGCGCTCCAGCTCCGTGATCCTGCGGTGCGCCGCGTCCATCTCCGTGCGCGTCGGCACGCCGAACAGGCCGCTCGCCAGTTCGACCTCCTTCTGCACGCCGGCGCGCAGGCGCATCTGCGCGTTGACCAGCGCGCCCCACGCGTGGCGGAAATCCTCCGACAGCGCGACCTCGGCGTAGGCCTCCTCGGCGGCGTCGATCCACAGGTCGAACAACGCGCGCGCAGAGTTCAGTTGCCTGCCGGGTTCCGCTCGCTCCGCCAGCTTCTCCTCGAAGAGCGCATACGCGCGCTCTCCGGCGCGCAGCAGCACACGATGGAAGGCGTCCTCGCGTTCGCGGTATGCGAGCTGCGCGCGCGCCAGCGCCTGCCAGCGTTCCTGGTGCTCACGGGCCAGGCCGAAGGCCGGCAGCCGCAGCCAGCGGTCGGCCTCGCGCCGCCATGCGTCCAGCCACGGTTGGACCTGCTCGAACCACGTCTCCACGCCCTGCTGCCCCGGCGCGCGCATCGCGCGCAGCATCTCGGGCAGCGGATTGGCGCCGAGCAGGCGCTTCCATTCCGAAGCGATCTCCGCCGCGTCAGCGTCCACCCCGGCGAAGCGCGCCGCCAGCTGCTGCATCTGCCCGAACCAGGATTGCGCCGAGGCCGCCGCCCGCCGCACCGCCTCGTCGGCCTGCGTGCCGCCGCCCTGCGCCAGCCCGCCCCACCACTGCAGCGCGTCGTTCCAGCCGGGCACGCCGCCCGCCTCCGTGCCCTGCCGCAGCGCATCGCCCCAGGCCTGCCAGTAGCGGCGCGCGAGCGCGTCGAAATCCGATCCGGCGTCGTCGACCATGCCTTCCTCCTCCATCGCGCCATGCCAGCGCGGCGACCTCAGGGCTTCGGGATCCGCAGCGTCTTGCTGATCATCAGCGAGCCCGACAGGGCGAAGGCCAGCACCAGCGGATGCAGCTGCCACGGGCCCAGTTGCCACTCGCCGAACCACAGCGCGTCGCCGATCCGGCCCCGGGCCGCGGCCCAGGCCAGCAGGCCGACCAGGACCACGCTGGTCGGGATCGGCGTGCCCTCGAAGTACTTCACCTTGCCGCTTTCGCCCGAGAGTTGCTCGGCGGTGACGTTGTAGCGCGCCAGGCGGCTGACGCCGCAGCCGACGAAATACGACAGCACCAGCCAGTCCCAGCCGCCCTGCAGGCCGCAGGCGTAGCCGAGCGCGGCCGGGGCGACGCCGAAGGAGATCACGTCGGACAGCGAATCGAGTTCGCGCCCGAGGGTGGACGCCGACTGCCGCCAGCGCGCGACCCGCCCGTCCAGTGCGTCGAACACGAACGCCAGCGGGATCAGCGCCATGCCCCATAGCAGGTCGCGCACCACGCCCTCCTGCAGGAAGCGCATCGCGGCGAAGATCGCGCCGGTGCCGCAGAACGCGTTGGCCAGGGTGAACCAGTCGGCCAGCTGGAACTCGCGCAGCATCGAGAAATGGCGCCTGGGCTCGGGCACGGCCTGCTCCTGGAACGGTCCGCGCCCAGCATGCCGAAGGCGGCGCGACCAGGGCAAGCGCGCCGCCGGGACCGCGCTAGTGCGCGCGCGGCCGCTCGGCCTCCCCCGCCCGCTGGCGCGAGGACGGCAGCACGGTCAGCACCCGCTCCACGAACTGGCAGAACTCGCGCATGTAGTTGCGCAGGAACTCCTCGGTGGAGGCGTCGGTGACCTCGCCGTCGCCGGTGATCAGCCCCTCGCGGAAATGGATGTAGGCCTCCGGCGCGCTCATCTGCGGCGAATTGCAGAAGCCGAGCACCGCGCGCAGGTCCTGCTGCGCCAGCGCGGTGCCGATCGCGCCGGGCGAGGTGCCGATCACCGCCGAGGGCTTGTGGGTGAACGCGTTCTGCCCGTACGGGCGGCTGGCCCAGTCGATCGCGTTCTTGAGCGCGCCCGGGATCGAGCGGTTGTATTCCGGAGTCACGAACAGCAGCGCGTCCACGTCGGCGATGGCCTGCTTGAAGGCGCGCGCGGCCGGCGGGAAATCCGCGTCGTAGTCCTGCGAGTACATCGGCAGCTCGCGGAAGGGGATCTCGGTGAAGGTCAGCTGCTCCGGCGCCAACCGGATCAGTGCCTTGGACAGCAGCCGGTTGATGGAAGTGCTCGACAGGCTGCCGATCAGGTAGCCGACGTGGAAGGTGGTCATGGCGGCGCGTCCGGGTGGGAAGTGCCCGGATGCTGCGCTTCCCAGGATCAAGGCGCCGTACGCGCGGCGTGAACGCGTTCGCCGAGCCGGCTCGCCGCCGTACCGCACCGTAGGCGACGCGCGCCCACGGCCGCAACCTACTTTGGTCCGAAGCCGCCCCGCGGCGGCCCTGCTAGGCTGCGGCTTTCCTTTGCAGGGCCCGCCATGACGCCTCGCTGCATCCTCGTCACCGGCGCCGGCAGCGGCATCGGCGCCGGCATCGCCGCCGAACTTGCCACCGCCGGCCACCATCTGGTCGTCACCGACGTCGCCCTCGCGCCCGCGCAGGACGTGGTGGACGGCATCCGCGCGCAGGGCGGCTCGGCCGAGGCGCTGATGCTGGACGTTACCTCCGACGAGAGCGTCGCGCTCGCGCTCGGCAAGCTGTCGCGGCCGGTGGACGTGCTGATCAACAACGCCGGCCTGCAGCACGTCGCGCGGCTGGAGGAGTTCCCGATCGAGAAGTGGAACTTCCTGGTGCAGGTGATGCTGGTCGGCGTCGCCCGCCTCACCCGCGCGCTGCTGCCGGGCATGCGCGAGCGCGGCTTCGGCCGCATCGTCAACATCGGCTCGATCCACTCGCTGGTCGCCAGCCCGTACAAGAGCGCCTACGTCGCCGCCAAGCACGGCCTGGTCGGCTTCTCCAAGGTCATGGCGCTGGAAACCGCCGACACCGACATCACCATCAACACGATCTGCCCGACCTACGTGAAGACCCCGCTGGTGGACCGCCAGATCGCCGACCAGGCGCGCACCCGCGGCATCCCCGAGGCCGAGGTGGTCAGCCAGGTGATGCTCAAGCCGATGCCCAAGGGCGTGTTCATCACCTTCGAGGAGCTCGCCGGGATCACCGCATTCCTGATGTCGGACGTGGCGCGCAACATCACCGGCCACACGATCGACGTGGACGGCGGCTGGACGGTGCAGTGAGGCACGCCATCGTCGTCCTGGGAGTCGCCGGCAGCGGCAAGACCACCCTGGCCCGCGCCCTCGCGCGTCACTTCGGCCACGTCTTCCTCGACGCCGACGACTTCCACACACCGGAGGCGCGTGCGCAGATGGCAGCCGGCGTGCCGCTCACCGACGCGCAGCGCGCGCCGTGGGTGGACGCGCTGGTGGCGGAACTGCAGCGCTACGCATCCGAAGGCCGCTCGACCGTGCTCGCGTTTTCCGGCCTGCGCGCTGCGCATCGACAGCGCTTGCGCGAGAGCGGCGTGCCGGTGCGGTTCGTGTTCCTGCGGGTGACGCCGGAAACCATCGCCAAACGCCTGGCGGCGCGCAGCGATCACTTCATGCCGCCCGAATTGATCGCCAGCCAGTTCGGCACCCTGCAGTCCCCAGCCGGGGAGACTGACGTGGCACTGGTGGATGGCGATGCAAGCGCCTCGTGCGTCCTGGACCGGGCGATCGCGGCATTGGCCACATTGGCAGCGACGTGACGCGAACCTGGATCGGGCGCGCAGCGCGAGGGTGAGGGCGCGGCTGTTGCGAACGACTGGCGGCAGGAAGCGGGATCAGCCCTGCCGCCAGGCCTCCATCGCCAGCGCGAAGCTGCGCACCCGCGCTTCGTGGTCGAACACGTTCGCCGTCAGCAGCAGCTCGTCAGGCTGGTGTTTCGCGACGAACGCGCGCATGCCCGCGCGCACCGTGGCCGGCGATCCGACCACCGCGCACGCCAGCGCCGCGTCCACGCCCGCCTTTTCCTGCGGCGTGCAGTAGGCGTCGATCGCCTCGCCCGATTCCAGCGGCGGGGGCACCAGCCCAGGCCGGCCGCGCCGCAGGTTGACGAAGGCCTGCTGCTGGGTGGTGAACAGCCGCGCCGCCTCCGCGTCGTCGTCGGCCGCGACCACGTTCAGCGCCAGCATCACGTGCGGACGCTGCAACCGCGCGGACGGCCGGAACTGCAGACGGTACACCGCCAGCGCCTGCTCGAGCAGGTCCGGCGCGAAGTGCGAGGCGAACGCGTACGGCAGTCCCAGCGCCGCGGCGAGCTGCGCCCCGAACAGGCTGGAACCGAGGATCCAGGTCTCCACCTCCACGCCCGCGCCCGGCACCGCCTGCACCGGCTGCCCGGGTTGCGCCGGTTCGAACAGCCGCAGCAGTTCCATCACGTCAGCCGGGAATTCCTCCGCGCTCGCGTAGTAGCGCCGCAGCGCCTTCGCCGCCGCGTGGTCGGTGCCCGGCGCGCGGCCGAGGCCGAGGTCGATCCGCCCCGGGTACAGCGACGCCAGCGTGCCGAACTGCTCGGCCACCTGCAGCGGCGCGTGGTTGGGCAGCATGATCCCGCCGGCGCCGACCCGGATGGTGGACGTGCCGCCGGCGACGTGCCCGATCAGCACCGCGGTCGCCGCGCTGGCGATGCCCGGCATGTTGTGGTGCTCGGCCAGCCAGAAGCGCCGGTAGCCGAGGCGCTCGGCGTGCCGCGCCAGGTCGAGCATATTGGCGAAGGCCTGCGCCGGCGTGCTGCCTTCGGTGACGGGGGCGAGGTCGAGCAGGGACAGCGGAAGCATCGCGGACTCCGGGGAAAGCGCTCCGGAAGAGATGGGGTGTCCGGGCCCGAAACAAACCCTTCCGGGCGCCGCGCCCCTGCGTTAGCCTTCACGCGAGGGGGAACACGCAATGGCAGACAACGGCCCGGACGCCGTCGAGACGTTCATCGCCCGCTGGAAGGGCGTGCAGGCTTCCGAGCTGTCGGCCTCGCAGAGCTTCCTGCTCGACCTGTGCGCGCTGCTTGAGGTGGACGCCCCGCACCCCACGCCCGAACAGGACTACATGTTCGAGCGCCCGATCACCTTCCGCCACGGCGACGGCAGCACCAGCGCCGGCCGCATCGACCTGTACCGCCGCGGCGCCTTCGTGCTGGAGTCCAAGAAGCTGCGCGGCAACGTGCAGGCCAAGGGCTTCGACGACGCCCTCCTGCGCGCCCGCAGCCAGGCCGAGGGCTACGCCCGCGCCCTGCCCGCGTCCGAAGGGCGCCCGCCTTTCGTGGTCGTCGTGGACGTCGGCCACCGCATCGAGCTGTACGCGGAGTTCTCGCGCTCGGGCGCCACCTACACGCCCTTCCCCGACCCGCGCAGCCACCGCATCGCGCTCGACGACCTGCGCGACGCGGCCATCCGCGAACGCCTGCGCCGCGTCTGGCTCGACCCGCTCTCGCTCGATCCCAGCCGCGAGTCCGCGCGCGTCACCCGCGCGATCGCCGCGCAGCTCGCCGAACTCGCCCGCAGCCTCGAACACGCCGGCCACGCCGCCGACAGCGTCGCCCAGTTCCTGATGCGCTGCCTGTTCACCATGTTCGCCGAAGACGTCCGCCTGCTCCCGGCCGACAGCTTCCGCGACCTGCTCACCCGCCACGCCGACCAGCCCGACGTCGCCATGCGCATGCTCGCCCAGCTCTGGCGCGACATGGACGCCGGCGGCTTTTCCGCCGTGCTCGCCGGCGACGTGCTGCGCTTCAACGGCAAGCTGTTCAAGACGCCCGACACCCTGCCGCTCGACAGGCAGCAGCTGCGGTTGCTGCTCGAGGCCGCCCGCGCCGACTGGAAGCACGTCGAACCCGCCATCTTCGGCACCCTGCTCGAACGCGCGCTGGAGCCGGGCGAGCGCCACAAGCTCGGCGCCCACTACACCCCGCGCGCCTACGTCGAGCGGCTGGTGCTGCCCGCCGTGATCGAACCGCTGCGCGCCGAATGGAGCGACACCCAGGCCGCCGCCCTGACGCTCGCCGCCGAGGGCAAGTCCGACGAAGCCGCCGCCGAACTGCGCCGCTTCCACCACCGCCTGTGCGGCGTACGCGTGCTCGACCCGGCCTGCGGCTCCGGCAACTTCCTGTACGTGACCCTGGAGCACCTCAAGCGCCTGGAAGGCGAAGTGCTCAACGCGCTCGACGAACTCGGCGACCGCCAGACCGGCCTCGCCCTGGCCGGCGCGCGCGCCGACGCCCTCGCCGGCGAGACCGTGGACCCGCACAACCTGCTCGGCATCGAGCTGAACCCGCGCGCCGCCGCGATCGCCGAGGTCGTGCTGTGGATCGGCTACCTGCAATGGCACTTCCGCACCCGCGGCGACGTGCGCCCGCCCGAGCCGGTGGTGCGCGACTTCCGCAACATCGAGAACCGCGACGCCGTGCTGGCGTACGACGCGGTGGAAATCGTCACCGACGCACACGGCATCCCGGTCACCCGCTGGGACGGCAGGACCATGAAGCCCTCGCCCGTCACCGGCGAACCGATCCCGGACGACAGCGCCCGCGTCCCCTTGGAGCGCTACGTCAACCCGCGCAAGGCGGCCTGGCCGGAGGCGGATTTCGTGGTGGGGAATCCGCCGTTCATTGGTTCAAAGAGGATGCGCGAAACCCTCGGCGATGGTTACGTTGACGCCATACAGGAGGCTTGGCCGGAAATTCCGCAGGCGACTGATTTCGTCATGCGCTGGTGGCACCACGCGGCAGTGCTCGCAGGCCGCAAGGCCATTCGAGATTTCGGATTCATAACGACTAACAGCTTGCGTCAAGCGTATGTGCGCCGAGCAGTAGAACCGCACTTGGCGAGCGACGCGCCGATTTCGCTGATATTCGCCATCCCGGACCATCCGTGGGTAGATAGCGAGGATGGCGCTGCCGTTCGTATCGCAATGACGGTCGGCGAAGCGGGCAGGAAGCCGGGGCGGCTGCTCACTGTGACGGCCGAGCGTGCCGAAGCGGAAGAGGGCGACGACGATCTGGTCGTCGCGATGGAAAGCCGCTTCGGCCGAATTAACGCAGACCTGACGGTGGGCGTGGATGTCACGCGAGCCACGAGCTTGGCGGCGAACGCCGGTCTTTGCTCGGTTGGCATGAAGACTATCGGCGCCGCCTTTCAGATCGACGAACTACGCGCCCGCGAGCTTGGACTCGGTTCCATTGTTGGCTTGGAACGACACATCAGGCCCTACATCAACGGTCGCGACATTTCGCAGGCGCCGCGCCATCTGTACGTCATCGACTTCTTCGGCATGGAGGCGGAAACGGTTCGTCATTCGTATCCCGCGGCGTACCAGCACCTTCTGGAACGCGCAAAAGCGGAGCGCGACCTCAACCGCAACCCGATCTTCCGGGAACGCTGGTGGGTGATTGGGCATCCGCGTCCGCAGTTTCGCGAGGCCGTAGCAGGACTCTCGCGCTACATCGTTACGCTGGAAACATCCAAGCACCGCTTCTTTTGCTTCATTCCCGAATACGTAACGCCTGACAGCTCGCTTGTAACCGTGGCAGACGAGCGTGCGGCAACTTTGGGCGTCCTATCCAGCACGATGCATGAGACATGGGCACTTGCGACGGGTGGAACACTCGAGAGCCGACCGCGTTACAACAAGACCCAATGTTTTGAGAACTTTCCTTTTCCCGACTGGCACTTCCTCGACAAGTTCAGCGGCCCCATCGGGCGGCTGCACCGTCACCCACGCCGACGGCACCGTGCAGCACGTCGGCCCGATTGGCGAGTACCCGTCGGTCGAAATCGGCCACCTCGCCGAACAGCTCGACGCCCACCGCAAGCGCCAACAGGCCGCGCATCCCGGCCTCACGCTCACCGGCATGTACAACGTGCTCGACAAGCTGCGCGCCGGCGAAGCGCTGACCGCGAAGGAACGCGTGATCCACGAGCAGGGCCTGGTCTCCGTCCTGCGCCAGCTGCACGACGAGCTCGACGCGGTCGTGCTGGCCGCCTACGGCTGGAGCGACCTGTTGCTCCTGCTCCGCATCGCCCACGGCAACGACCCCGCTCCCGCCGGCCAGACCCGCGAGGACGCTCGTCGCGCCTTCGACGACGCCATCCTCGAACGCCTGGTCGCCCTCAATGCCGAGCGCGCCGCGGAGGAAGCCCGCGGTCACGTCCGCTGGCTGCGCCCCGACTTCCAGAACCCGCCATCGTCCGCCGCCGCGCGCGACACCGCCCCCGAACAGGGCACGCTCGCCACCGACACCGAAGACACCACCGCCCCGCCCGCCGGCACCGCCAAGCCGGCCCCGTGGCCGAAGGACACCCTCGCCCAGGTCCGCGCCCTCGCCGACCTCCTGAATGCCAGCCCCGTGCCGTTAACGCTCGAGGACATCGCCGCCCGCTTCACCGCCCGCGGCCCGTGGAAGAAGCGCCTCCCGCAGTTGCTGGAGATGCTGGTGGCGCTGGGGCGGGCGCACCGGCAGGACGACGCGCGCTATGTCGCCGGCGCCTGACCTCCGGACCCCTGATGGAGCCCGCATGACCGAGCCATCCGACGACTGGGGCAACGTGCGTTTCCGCCGCCGGGCGCGCTACGCTCCGGACTCCCCCGAGGATGCCGCCAGCGCGCGCTTCACCATCGGTCTGATCGTGTTCGTGGGCGTGGCGCTGGCCTATCCCTGGTACGCCTACTGGGTGCAATCGCGCCTGCTCGCGCGCGACCTCGCCGCAGGCGTGGCACAGGTCGAGCAGCAACTCAGCGCCGCTGACGCCGAAGCAGCCCGGCGGCTGGCCGACCTGCAACGCGCGCGCCACGCCGCATCGCAACGGGCGCGGGTCCAGGCCGTGCGCGTGATGGGTGCCTATCCCGGCGCGGACAGGCCCACCGTCATCGTCCAGTTGGGCACCGCCACGCTGGAGGAGTCGGGCGCAACCATCTGCCGGCAGGCGGCGGCCTGGCTCGGCAGGCCGGTCTCCGGAACGCTGTTGCGCGTCCAGCAACATCGCGGCAGCGCGCCCGCGTTGGACATCGGCAACATCCGCTGCTGAGCCGCATCGTGCAACGGCCAGCCGACCACCGAGTGACCAGTTGCAACGGTCGCGACCGGCCACCTCCGGCGGCGGCCGGTAACCTGGAAGCGCCGGGCCATTGCCGTTGTACCGGAGGAACCATGAAGCCACGTCCCCTTGTTTTCCTTGGCGCGACGACGTACGTGACCAAGCCGATCAAGACGACGACGGCGAGAAACGCGCCGGATTCCGGGATCAGGCAGACGGCGTTCCGGCCATGCTGATCAAGCGATCCGACGACCATGCGGCCTCGCTGCAGGCACTCGAACGCATGGCCCAGGGCGCGGGGACCGGCGCCCGGCGGGCTGCCGAGGAACTGCGCATCCGCAAGGCCGGCCTCAAGGGCGAGGCGGAATCCGCCTACCTGATCGACTTCGAGTTCGCCAGGTCCCCCAACTGGGCGGTGCTGCACGACCTGCGGCTGGAGCACGGCGGCCGGGTGGCGCAGATCGACCATCTGCTGATCAACCGCTGGATGGACATGTACGTGCTGGAAACCAAGCACTTCCATGCCGGCGTCAAGATCACCGAGGACGGCGAGTTCCTGCGCTGGAACGCCTACCGCAAGACCTACGAGGGCATGGCCTCGCCACTTGAACAGAACGACCGGCACATCGCCGTGCTGCGCGACGTCGTGTCGTCCATCGAGCTTCCGCAACGCCTTGGCCTGCGAATCCCGCCGTCCTTCTTCTCGCTGGTGCTGGTCGCGCCGGCGGCGCGCATCGACCGCCCGCGGCGCTTCGATACCTCGCGGGTCATCAAGGCCGACCAGCTGAAGAAGCGCATCTGGAAGGACATCGACGGGGAGAATGGCCTGGTCGCGCTGCTCAAGGCCACGAAGATCGTCGCGCCGGAGACCGTCGAGTTCGTCGCACGCCAGCTCGCCGCCAGGCATGTACCGCTCGCATCGCGCCAGACACCTGCCGCGTCTGTGGCGTCTGTGGCACCCGCGCCGCCAGCACCACCCGCGCCGTTACCCAACACGACGGGACGCAAGTCCCGCGTCGAGCCGACGCTTGCGGCGACGCCGGCGGCCTCTTCGGCCCGCGGCGACGGGCCCGCCTGCAAGCGGTGCGGCCATCGGCTTGGCGCGATCCTGCACGGCCGTTACGGTTACTACTTCAAGTGCGCAGGCTGCGCCGCGAACACCGCGATGCGCTTCACCTGCAAACCGAACCACCAGCCGCGCTTGCGCAAGGACGGGCCGGCGTTCTACCGCGAGTGCGCCGAATGCGGCACCAGCGTCCTCTTCCACCGAAACGACGCCGGAGCAGGGCGCGATGATTAGCCTGGCGGTCGTGCTCTACCAGGTGCTGTTCGTGGCGATCCTTTACCTGGCCAGCCGCTTCGGCACGAAAGCCCTGTTCATCGTCATGGCCGCGAGCCTCGTCTGGACCGCCACCCATCTGTTCTTCCCGCCACTGGCGGTGTTGCAGACCTGCGTCATCGTGGCCAGCTACTTCGTATTCCGGAGCCGGGCCAAGGCCCGGAAGCAGCACGCGGATTGAGTCCTTCGCGCAAATGTCGATGCCGGCAACCTCTTCTCACGACCCGCTCATCCCCACGCCGGCACCCTCGGGGTCTTCGCACGAGGAGAGCGAGGCGATGGCCAGACACGAGCAACCTTCCCGGCGGGATGCATCCGCGCGGCAGGCGGCCGAGCGCAGCAACAAGCGCCTGGCCGGCGGCGAGGCGCACCGCGATCCGGAGCGGCTGGAGATGGGCGGCAAGCGCCTGCATGCCGATGACACGCAGCGCCAGCGGATCGCCGACGAGCCGGACGAGGACGGGCTGAATGCGGAGCAGCACCGTTAGCGGTCGCGGAGCCGCGCCCTCAACCTCGCGCTGACGCGCTCGACCTCTCCAGCAAGCGGGAGAGGTGACAGCCAGTGAAGCCCCGCCCCGCCGCGCCCTAGAATGCCGGCGTGCCCCCGCCGCAGCGCAAGATCCTCCACGTCGACATGGACGCGTTCTACGCGTCGGTGGAGCAGCGCGACGACCCGGCGTTGCGCGGGCGGCCGGTGGTGGTGGCCTGGCGCGGGTCGCGCTCGGTGGTGTGCGCGGCCAGCTACGAGGCACGCCGCTTCGGCGTGCGCTCGGCGATGCCGGCGCTGCGCGCGGAGCGGCTGTGTCCGCAGGCGGTGTTCGTGCCCCCGGACTTCGTGCGCTACAAGGCGGTGTCGCGCCAGGTGCGGGCGATCTTCGCGCGGCATACCGACCTGATCGAGCCGCTGTCGCTGGACGAGGCCTACCTCGACGTCACCACCACGAAGACCGGCCTGCCGACGGCGACCGCCACCGCCGAGGCGATCCGCGCCGCGATCCGCGAGGAGACGCAACTGACCGCGTCGGCGGGCGTCGCGCCGAACAAGTTCCTGGCCAAGATCGCCAGCGACTGGCGCAAGCCGGACGGACTGTTCGTGGTGCGGCCGCACCAGGTCGAACGTTTCCTCGCCCCGCTGCCGGTCGGGCGCCTGCCGGGCGTGGGGCGGGTGATGGAGGCGAAACTCGCCGAACTCGGCGTCGCCACCGTCGCCCAGCTGCGCGCCCTGCCCTGCGCGCTGCTGGAACAGCGCTTCGGGCGCTGGGGGCGGCGCCTGCACGAGCTGTCCTTCGGCATCGACGAACACCCGGTGCAGCCCGAGCGGCCGACGCTGCAGATTTCGGCCGAGGACACCTTCGCGCAGGACCTGCACCTGGACGAGCTCGCGCCGCACATCCGCCGGCTGGCCGGGAAGGCCTGGGCGGGCTACCAGCACGAACTCGCCGATCCGCACGGGCGGATCGCGCGCACGGTGGTGCTCAAGCTGAAGACCAGCGACTTCCGCATCCTCACCCGCAGCCTGACCCCACCGCAGCGGCCGCAATCGCTGGCCGACGTCGCCGACATCGCCTGCGCGCTGCGCGAGCGGGTCGAGCTGCCCTCGCGCACCCGCTACCGGCTGGTCGGCGTGGGCCTGGCGGGCTTCGTGCCGCGCGACAGCCTGGCGGCGCAGCCGGAGCTGTTCGCGGACGCGTGAAGCGGACGGGCTGAACAGGACTGCCGTTTCGCGCACGGGCGAACCCGGCGCTCACGCCCCGCGCGGCCGGCCTTGGCCACAATTCCGTCACCTCCCCGACCACGCGCCGCATGCCGAGCTTCAACGTCCTGACGGTGAACACGCACATGGGCTTCGGCCCCTTCAACCGCCGCTTCGTGCTGCCCGCGCTGCGCGACGCGATCCGCAGCGTGTCCGCGGACGTGGTGTTCCTGCAGGAAGTCCAGGGCGAGCACGCCGAACGCGCCGGGCGCCACGCGCAGTGGCCGGAGAGCCCGCACTACGAGTTCCTCGCCGACTCGATCTGGCCGCAGTACGCCTACGGCCGCAACGCCGCCTATCCGCACGGCCACCACGGCAACGCGCTGCTGTCGAAATTCCCGATCCTGCAGTACGAGAACCGCGACGTTTCCATCCACGGCCACGAGGGCCGCGGCCTGCTGCACTGCGTGCTCGGCTTGCCGGATGGACCGCGGCTGCACGCGATCTGCACCCACCTCGGCCTGCTGGAGGGCCATCGCCGGCGCCAGCTGGAACTCCTGTGCGACGTGGTCGCGCGCGAAGTGCCGGCGGACGCACCGCTGATCGTCGCCGGCGATTTCAACGACTGGCGCGGCAAGGGCCACCCGCTGGTCGAGCGCTGCGGCCTGCACGAGGTGTTCCTGGCCGCGCACGGGCGGTTGGCGCGCAGCTTCCCGGCACGCTGGCCGCTGTTGCCGCTGGACCGGATTTACCTGCGCAACGCGCGCGCGACGCAGCCGCGCGTACTCTCCACGCGGCCATGGTCGCACCTGTCCGACCATGCGCCGCTGGTGGCGTGCGTGGAGGTCTGAGGATGGCCGCGTGGCGCGATGGCAACCGGGCGCAACTGCTGGAGAACGGCGAGGCCTTCTTCCCCGCCGTCCTGAACGCGATCGCGGCCGCGCGGCGCGAGGTGCTGCTGGAGACCTTCATCCTTGCCGAGGACAAGGTCGGTCATGCGCTCGCCGACGCGCTGGCCGCCGCGGCCCGGCGCGGCGTCGAGGTGCGGGTGATGGTCGACGGCTACGGCACGCCCGCGCTGTCGGCGGCCTTCCTCGAGCGGCTCGGGCCGCGCGTCGAGCTGCGCGTGTTCGATCCGCGGCCGCGCCTGTTCGGGATGCGGGTCAACCTGTTCCGCCGCATGCACCGCAAGCTGGTGGTGGTGGACGGCACCCGCGCGTTCATCGGCGGCATCAACTTCTCCGCCGACCACCTCGCCGACTTCGGGCCGGAGGCGAAGCAGGACTACGCTGCCCTGCTGGAAGGACCGATCGTCGCCGATATCCGCGATTTCGTCCGCGCCGCGTTCGCCTCCGACGGGACCGGCGAACGCTGGCGCGCCTCGCGCGAGGCGCGGCGCACCCGCCGCGGCGACGGCGAGGCGATGTTGCTGCTGCGCGACAACGGCCGCCGCGCGACCGCGATCGAGGATGCCTACCGCCGCGCGATCCGCGCCACGCGCCGCGAGATCGTGATCGCGAACGCCTACTTCTTCCCGGGCTACGGCTTCGTGCGCGAGCTGCGCCGCGCGGCGCGGCGCGGCGTAGCGGTGTCGTTGCTGCTGCAGGGCGAGCCGGACACGCCGGCGGCGCGGATCGCCGCGCGCCTGCTGTACCGGCCGCTCATCGAATCCGGCGTGCGCATCCACGAGTACTGCCGGCGACCGTTCCACGGCAAGGTCGCGGTGTTCGACGGGGAGTGGGCGATGGTCGGCTCGAGCAACCTCGATCCGCTGAGCCTGTCGCTCAACCTCGAGGCCAACGTGCTGGTGCGCGACCGGGCCTTCGCCTGCGACCTGCAGGCGCGGTTGCAGCTGCTGCAGGCCGCGCATTGCCGCGCGGTCGACGCCGACGGCGTGCCCGGCAGCGCATTCGGCGACGCGCTGCTGCGGCCGCTCGTGTTCCATTGCCTGCGCCGCTTTCCGGCCTGGGCCGGGTTGCTGCCCGCGCACACGCCGCGGATCGCGCCGGTGGGCAGCGCGTGCGACGGCGACCAGGTCGGGAAGGCGGCATGATCGCGCGGCATCCGCGCCTGCGGCTGATCGCGCGCGCCGCCTTCTATGGCTTCCTCGTGCTGGTGGCGGTGCTGCTGGCGCGCTACGCGCGCGGCATCGACTGGGGCCAGGTGGGCGCGGCGATCGCGGGTTACGGCTGGCGCCCGCTGGCGCTGGCCGCGTTGCTCACGAGCGCCAGCTACCTGCTCTACTGCGGCTACGACCTGGCCGCGCGCCGCTACGCCGGCCACGCGCTGCGTACCCGGCGGGTGATGCTGATCGCCTTCATCAGTTACGCGCTGAGCATGAACATCGGCGCCCTGCTCGGCGGCGCCGGCTTCCGCCTGCGGCTGTACTCGCGCGCCGGCCTGTCGCTGGCGACCACGACCCGGATCATCGGCTTCAGCACGGCGACCAACTGGCTCGGTTACCTGCTGGTCGCCGGCGCGCTGTTCGCCGGCCGCACGCTGGCGCCGCCGGCGTCCTGGCGGATCGGCACCGGCGGGCTGCAGGCGCTGGGCGTGCTGATGCTGCTGCTGGTGGCGGCCTATCTCGTCGCCTGCCGGGCGACACGCGGCCGCGTGTTCCACCTGCGCGGCCACCACTTCCGCTTCCCGGGCCCGGGGCTGGCGCTGGTCCAGTTGCTGCTCGCCGCCTGCGACTGGATGCTGATGGCGGCCATCCTGTACGTGCTGTTGCATGGCGCGGTCGGCTACCCGCTGGTGCTGGCGGTGCTGCTGGTCGCCGCCGTCGGCACCGCGGTGACGCACGTGCCGGCGGGGATCGGCGTGCTGGAGGCGATCTTCGTCGCCCTGCTCGGCGCGCTGGTGCCGGACGCACGCCTGATCGCCGCGGTGCTGACCTACCGCGCGGTGTACTACCTGCTGCCGCTGCTGGTGGCGATGGCGCTCTACGCGGCGCTGGAGGCGCGCCGGCACCGACCGCTGTGGCGGGTGCGCGAGGTCAAGGCCGATAGCGCAGCTGCAGACGCAGGCTGGTCAACGGATCGTGCTCGCGATCGCCACCTTCCTGGCGGCGCACCTCCAGCGGGACGTACAGCAATTCGGCGCCCACGCTCCAGCGCGCGGTGAGGTCGCGCTGCGCGCCGACCACGAACAACGGCAACACCGAATCGGCCTGCAGCAGCGACAGGTCGTGCTGGTCGTAGGTCAGCGCGTCCACCTGCACTTCGGTCTCCGCACGCACCGCGCCCACCGTCGCGTGCCAGCGCCAGTCGGCGGCGGCCCAGGACGATGTCAGATCGAGCCCGTAGTAGTTGAGCGCGACCCGGTCGCGCGAGGCCGCTTGGCAGCCGTAGGGGTTGCGCTCGCTGTCCTCGACGCCGGCCAGCCGCTCCGGGCAGGTGATGTCGCCGTGCACGCGGCCGTGCTGGCCGAACAGGCGCACCGACAGGGTGTAGGAGCCGCGCTCGAGCAGGCGGCGGCCGATCCCGAGCGCCACCAGGTCGCGGGCCTCGGTGTGCTCGACCTCCACCGGCGGTGTGTAGCCGATCTCGCCCACCCAGCCGCCCGGCAGCCCGATCCAGCCGTGCAGGCGGCCGAACACCGGCGAGCGGTTGAGGTCTTCCGACTTGAACCCGTTGAAGCCGACCTGACGCTGCTCCTCGCTCAGCCGCGGAACGTGGCCGAGGTCGACCGCGACCTGACAGCGTCCCGGCGCCAGCGCCGGCGTCTCCCCGCCGGCGGTCATCAACGTACTCGCCGCGAAGTAGTTCATCGCCCAGGCTTCCGGACGGTGCGCGTCGAGATGCTCGTCCGCGCGCACGATCGTCTGGGCGTCCGCGGCCGGTCCGATCAACAGCAGGCACGTGAATACGAGCGCGCGCATGGCGTTCCCCGCCGGCTTGGACGGCGCGATCCTACCCCCGTTCTTGCTGCCCGTGCATTCACCCGCGCAGCTCGGGGCGCGTCCCCGCATCGGCGGTACGGGGCTCCCCGGGCGCAGGAGGTTTGCACACCCGGGCACTTGCCCTCGCAAGGGTGACGGAGTAGACCGGGGCCGCTTTCCCGGACACGGGCATCGCGGGTTTCCGGGCCGATGCGCTGGCCCTCCCGGAACGCGGCGCCCGTTCCTACCGATAGGGGGCAAGCGGCCAGCAACGGAGGTCTGCCATGCATCCCACACCCATTCGCCTTGCCCTGGCGGTCGCGCTCGGGCTCGCCGCGTTGCCGGCGAACGCCACCTTCCACCTGATGAAGGTGGTGGAAGTCTTCGCGGGCACGCCCGCATCTCCCAATGCGCAATACGTCGTCATCCAGATGTACGCAAGCGGCCAGAACCTGGTCAACGGCCACACGTTGACCGTCTTCAACGGCGCCGGGCAGCAGGTCGGCAGCTTCGCGTTCACCCACAACGTGGCCAGCGGCGCCAACCAGTCCAAGATCCTGATCGCCACGCCCGAGGCGGCCGGCTTCTTCAGCGTCACGCCGGACCTGACCATGAGTGCAGCCATCCTCGCCGCGGGCGGCAAGGTGTGCTTCGCCGACACCATCGACTGCGTGGCCTGGGGCGCCTACACCGGCGGCAGCGCGGGCGTCGGCCCGCCCTTCAATCCCGGCGGCGGCATCACGCCCGGCCGCGCGATCCTGCGTCGGCTGGACATCGCGGGCTCCGCGTCCATCCTGGACGCGCTCGACGACACCGGCAGTTCCGCCAACGACTTCCGCTTCGGCACGCCCGGACCGAGAAACAACGCCGGCATGCTCGGCCACGCACCCGCCAACACCTGCGGCAACGGCACGGTTGAGGGGCTGGAACAGTGCGACGACCGCAACGTCACCAGCGGCGACGGATGCTCCAGCGTCTGCGCGCTGGAGGAAGGAGCATCCACCCGCCGCGTGGCGACCGACTACAACGGCGACGGCCGCTCCGACCTGTTCTGGCGCAATGGCTCCACCGGCGGCAACGTGATCTGGCGATCGGCAAGCGCGCAAAGCTCGCAGTCGCTGCCAAGCGTTATCGTGCAATGGCAGGTAGTGGGCGAAGGCGACGTGGATGGCGACGGCGCCTCGGATGTCGTCTGGCGCAACGCCAGCACCGGCGCGGACGTCATTTGGCGCTCCGGCAATCCCGCGAGGTCGCTGCCGATGACCGGCGTCACCGTCCTCAGCTGGCGCATCGTTGGCGTCGGCGATTTCGACGGGGACGGACGTGCCGACGTGTTGTGGCGCAACGCCAGTTCAGGCGCCAACGTCATCTGGCGCTCCGGCAACTCCGCGACCTCGCAGGTGGTAACGAGGGTGGAGGACACCAACTGGCGGGTGGTTGGCATCGGCGACTTCGACGGCGACGGCAAGTCGGACGTCCTGTGGCGCAACGTGCGCACCGGCGGCAACATCATCTGGCGCTCGGCACTCTCCTCGAACCCGCTGGGGGTAACGGCGGTCACGACCCTGAGCTGGCAGATCGTCGGGATCGGCGACTTCGATGGCGACGGCAAGTCGGACATCCTGTGGCGCAATGCCAGCAGCGGCGGCAACACCATCTGGCGATCCGCCAGCAGCGCCGCCACCGTCGCGGTGACCACCGTCGCGGACCGCAACTGGCGCGTGTCCGCGATCGGCGACTACAACGGCGACGGCAGGTCGGACATCCTGTGGCGGAACGCAGCCACCGGCGCCGGAGTCATCTGGCGCTCGGCCAATTCGGGAAGTCGCACCGAGGTCACGACCGTCACCAACTTGGCGTGGTCCGTCGTGCCGCGCCAGGGACAATGACCTCTCCGACCGGTCGCCTGCGGACACCCGGCAGACGGGGCGGCGTCGGAAAAAAGAAAGCGGGCCATGCGGCCCGCTTTTCTTCGCGCGATGGCGCGACGGCTCAGCCGTTCGGCAGCCCCTCGCCTTCCTCGACCGCCTTCATGGACAGGCGGATGCGGCCCTGCTTGTCCACTTCCAGCACCTTGACCTTGACCACATCGCCTTCCTTGAGCTTGTCGCTGACCTTCTCGACGCGCTCGTTGGAGATCTGCGAGACGTGCACCAGGCCGTCCTTGCCGGGCAGGATGGTCACGAAGGCGCCGAAGTCCATCAGCTTGGCGACCTTGCCCTCGTAGATCCGGCCCGGCTCGACGTCCGAGGTGATCTGCTCGATGCGCGCCTTGGCGGCCTGCGCCGCGGCGGCGTTGACCGATGCGATCACGATCGTGCCGTCGTCCTGGATGTCGATCTGGGTGCCGGTTTCCTTGGTGATCGCCTGGATGGTCGAGCCGCCCTTGCCGATCACCTCGCGGATCTTGTCCGGGTGGATCTTCATGGTCAGCAGGCGCGGGGCGAACTCCGAGAGCTCCGCGCGCGGCGCGGTGATCGCCTTCTGCATCTCGCCGAGGATGTGCAGGCGGCCGGCCTTGGCCTGCTTCAGCGCGACCTGCATGATCTCCTCGGTGATGCCCTGGATCTTGATGTCCATCTGCAGGGCGGTCACGCCGTTCTCGGTGCCGGCGACCTTGAAGTCCATGTCGCCGAGGTGGTCCTCGTCGCCGAGGATGTCGGACAGCACCACGAAGCGGTCGTCTTCCTTCACCAGGCCCATCGCGATGCCGGCGACCGGCGCCTTGATCGGCACGCCCGCGTCCATCAGCGCCATCGAGGAGCCGCACACCGACGCCATCGACGAGGAACCGTTCGACTCGGTGATCTCCGACACCACGCGCACGGTGTACGGGAATTCCTCCATCGACGGCATCACCGCCAGCACGCCGCGCTTGGCGAGGCGGCCGTGGCCGATCTCGCGGCGCTTGGGCGCGCCGAAGCGGCCGGTCTCGCCGACCGAGTACGGCGGGAAGTTGTAGTGGAACAGGAAGTGTTCCTTGTACTCGCCGGAGACGGCGTCGATGATCTGGCCGTCGCGCGCGGTGCCGAGCGTGGTGACCACGATCGCCTGGGTTTCGCCGCGGGTGAACATCGCCGAGCCGTGGGTGCGCGGCAGGACGCCGACCCTCGAGGTGATCGGACGCACCACGTCGAGCGCGCGGCCGTCGATGCGCACCTTGGTGTCGAGCACGGAGTCGCGCATGGTGCGGTACTCGAGCTCGCCGAACTCCTTGTTGTACTCGGCCTGGGACCAGCCTTCCGCCTCGGCGCGGCCGGACAGCGTGGTCCAGGTGTCCTTGCGGATCGCGGAGATCGCCTCGCGGCGCTGCTGCTTGTCGCGGATCTGGTAGGCCTGCGCCAGCGCGGCGCCGGCATTGGCCTTGATCTCGGCGATCAGCGCGTGGTTCTTCGGCGGGGCGACCCAGTCGGACGGCTTCACGCCGGCTTCGACGCACAGCTCGTTGATCGCGTTGATGACCTTCTGCTGCTCGCGGTGGCCGAACATCACGGCGCCGAGCATCACTTCTTCCGACAGCATCTTCGCTTCGGACTCGACCATCAGCACGGCGTTGGCGGTGCCGGCGACGACCAGCTCAAGGTCGCTGGTGGCGAGCTCGGTGGCGGTCGGGTTGAGCAGGTACTGGCCGTCCTTGTAGCCGACCTTGGCGGCGCCGATCGGGCCCTGGAACGGGGTGCCGGCGAGCGCCAGCGCGGCGGACGCGCCGATCAGCGCCGGGATGTCGCCGTCGATTTCCGGATTCAGCGACATCACCGTCGCGATGATCTGGACTTCGTTCTTGTAGTCCTCGGGGAACAGCGGGCGGATCGGGCGGTCGATCAGGCGGGAGATCAGGGTCTCCTTCTCGGTCGGCCGGCCCTCGCGCTTGAAGAAGCCGCCGGGGATGCGGCCGCCGGCGTAGAACTTCTCCTGGTAGTCCACGGTGAGCGGGAAGAAGTCCTGCCCTTCGCGCGCCGACTTGGCGGCGACCGCGGAGACCAGCAGTACGGTGTCGTCCATCTTGACGATGACGGCGCCGCTGGCCTGACGGGCGATCTCGCCGGTCTCCAGCGTCACGGTGTGCTTGCCGTACTGGAAGGTCTTGGTGATTTTTGCCACGTTGGGTTCCTCGGTTCTCATGCGTTCCGCGCACCGCCCTTGCGGCGTGCGGTGGCCGGTGAAGGCCGGGCGCTGCCATTCCGAACGGAGTGAGGCATCGGCTCTGCGAGCCCCGTGGGCGGAAAGCGGATCCCTCGCTACGCTCGGGATGACAGCGGGAAAAACGAAACCGCGGCGCATCGCTGCGCCGCGGTCGGGGTACTGCTCAGCGGCGCAGACCGAGCTTCTCGATCAGGGCCTTGTAGCGCTCGGCGTCCTTGCGATGCAGGTAGTCGAGCAGGCTGCGGCGCTGGTTGACCATCTTCAGCAGGCCGCGCCGGCTGTGGTGGTCCTGCTTGTGGATCTTGAAGTGCTCGGTCAGCTGCGCGATGCGCGCCGAGAGCAGGGCGACCTGGACTTCCGGCGAGCCGGTGTCGTTGGGGCCGCGGGCGTGTTCCTGGATGACTTTGCTGCTGTCGATGGACATGGGTTCTTCTCGGTAGATGCGTGGTCGGCAGGAACGCCGGCGTCGCAGGAACGCCGGAACGCACCGCCAGGCCCGCCGCGTGCGGGGTGGGTGCTGCGAGCGGAGACTCGGGAGCCGCGGGATTGTAGCCCGCGGGGTCCTTGCGGGACAAGGCGTTAGGGGCCATCGCCGCGCCGGGATCCCTGCGCCGGCGCGCGGTTTCCGCTGCCGCGTGACGGACGGATTGGAGGCGAGGGCCGCGCTCAGCCGGCCGGCTGCGGCTGCACGCAGCCCCAGGCGAACCAGCGCTGCGGGCGCAGGCCGGCCGCGTCCGCCAGCCCCAGGCCCAGCGCCCGCCCGTCCTCGTCGAACACGGCGACGCTTCCCTCGGCGCCGAAGCGCCCGGCCAGCGCCTGCCCCTGCCCCAGCCGCCGCGCCTGCGCCGCGTTCACCCGCACCTGCGGCCAGGAGGCCATGCCGGCCTCGATCGGCAGCAGGCAGGCGTCCAGGCCGCGTTCGCCGCGTTCGGCCAGCGCCTGCAGCGCCTCCAGGGTCCACATCCGCGGCTCGCGGAAGGGATCCACCCACAGCCGCCGCAGCTCCGCCACGTGCGCGCCGCAGCCGAGCAGCTCGCCGAGGTCGCGGACCAGGCTGCGCACGTAGGTGCCCGCTCCGCATTCGACGTGCAGCCGCAGCAACGGCGCGCCGCCGTCGAGCAGGTCGGCGGCGGACTGCAGCTCGAACGCGTGCACGTCCACCTCGCGCTCGTCCACCTCCACCACCTCGCCCCGGCGCGCCTTGGCGTACAGCGGCTCGCCGCCGCGCTTGAGCGCGGAGTAGATCGGCGGACGCTGGCGGATGCGGCCGGTGAGCCGTTGCAGGGCGGCGTCGATGGCGTCAATGGTGAGCGCCGGCACCGGCCGCTCGCGCAGCGGCTGGCCTTCCGCGTCGTCGGTGTCGGTGACGACGCCCAGCCGGGCGACGGTGTCGTAGGCCTTGCGCGCGCCGAGCAGGCCGCCGGCGATCTTGGTCGCCTCGCCGAAGCAGACCGGCAGCAGGCCGGTGGCGAGCGGATCCAGGCTGCCGGTGTGGCCGCCCTTGTCGGCGCGGAACAGATGGCGCACGCGCTGCAGCGCCTGGTTCGAGCTGAGTCCGCGCGGCTTGTCCAGCAGCAGGATGCCGTCGAGGCGCCGGAATTTGGTCTTGGACGCCATCAACGGTCGCTCGTGGCCGGTTCCATCGTGTGTGCGGCTTGTCGCGGCGCCGGCGGCGTTCGCCCGCCGCCATCGTTCCGGCCGGAGCCGGCCACCCCTTTATGCCCGTCCGCGGGGGAAAACGCGACTGGCGCGCCCGGACCGGCCGCGGCCCGGACGGCGATACCGCTACGCGCCTTTGCCGTCCCCGTCCGCGCGGCCGGCGTCCGGCAGGTCGCGCAGCAGGCGTTCGATGCGCTCGCCGCGGTCCACCGAGTCGTCGTAGGCGAAGTGCAGTTCCGGGACATGGCGCAGCTTGACCGCGCGCGCCAGCGCGAAGCGCAGCTCGCGCGCCAGCCCCTTCAGGCCGCGCACCGCCTCCTCCGAACGCTCGGGCTGGAGCGCGGTGACGAACACCTTGGCGTGCGCCATGTCGCGGGTGACCTCGACGTCGGAGACGCTGGCCGAGGGCAGCCCGTGCTCGCGCACGGCCTCGTGCACGAGCCGGCCCAGCTCGCGACGGAGCTGGGCGGAGACGCGGTCGGTGCGGTGGAAGGACTTCTGCGGCATCAGGTTCCCCTGGGCGTCACAGCGTGCGCTGGACCTCGATGCGCTCGAAGCACTCGATCTGGTCGCCCGGCTTGATGTCGTTGTAGGCCTTCACGCCGATGCCGCACTCGGTGTTGACGCGCACCTCGTCGACGTTCTCCTTGAAGCGGCGCAGCGATTCCAGCTCGCCCTCGAAGATGACGGTCTGGTCGCGCAGCACGCGGATCGGCTTGCTGCGCTTGACCACGCCCTCGACGACCATGCAACCCGCGACCGCGCCGAACTTCGACGAGCGGAACACGTCGCGCACCTCGGCGATGCCGATGATCTCCTCGCGGATCTCGGTGCCGAGCACGCCGGAGGCGATCTGCTTCACCTGGTCGATCACGTCGTAGATGATCGAGAAGTAGCGCAGGTCGACGCCGTTGCCTTCGATCACCTTGCGCGCGGAGGCGTCGGCACGGACGTTGAAGCCGATGATGGTCGCCTTCGAGGTCGCCGCCAGCTGGGCGTCGGACTCGGTGATGCCGCCCACGCCCGAGCCGATCACGTTGATCCGGATCTGCTCGTTGGACAGACCGGTCAGCGCCTCGCGCAGGGCCTGCACCGAGCCCTGCACGTCGGCCTTGACGACCAGGTTGAGGGTCTGCTGCGCGGCGCCCTCGCCCATCTGCGCCATGATGTCTTCCATGCGGTTGCCCGCCTGGGCGACCAGGCGCGTCTCGCGGCGCTTGGCGTCGCGCTGCTGGGCCACTTCCTTGGCCAGGCGCTCGTCCTCGACCACCACGAAGTCGTCGCCCGCGTCCGGCACGCCGGACAGGCCGAGCACTTGCACCGGGATCGACGGACCGGCGTCCTGCACCTGGCGGCCGCTTTCGTCGAACAGCGCGCGCACGCGGCCGTACTGGGTGCCGCACACCAGGTAGTCGCCCTTCTGCAGGCGGCCCTGCTGCACCAGCACCGTCGCCACCGGGCCGCGGCCCTTGTCGAGCGCGGACTCGATCACGACGCCGGTCGCGCGGCCTTCCGGCACCGCGCGCAGTTCGAGCACCTCGGCCTGCAGCGAGATCGCGTCGAGCAGGGTGTCCACGCCCTGGCCGGTCTTGGCCGAGAGCTCGACCATCTGGGTGTCGCCGCCGAACTCCTCGGCAACCACGTCCTGCGCGAGCAGTTCGTTCTTGACCCGCGACGGGTCCGCGTCGGACTTGTCGATCTTGTTGATCGCGACGATCAGCGGCACGTTCGCCGCCTTGGCGTGCTGCACGGCCTCGATCGTCTGCGGCATCACGCCGTCGTCGGCGGCCACCACCAGCACCACGATGTCGGTGAGCTTGGCGCCGCGCGCGCGCATCTGGGTGAACGCGGCGTGGCCCGGGGTGTCGAGGAAGCTGATCGTGCCCTTGTCGGTCTCGACGTGGTAGGCGCCGATGTGCTGGGTGATGCCGCCGGCCTCGCCCGAGGCGACCTTGGTCCGGCGGATGTAGTCCAGCAGCGAGGTCTTGCCGTGGTCGACGTGGCCCATGATGGTGACCACCGGCGGACGCGCGGTCTTCTCGCCCTGGGCTTCCTCGACGTGCGCCAGCAGCTCGCTCTCGGCGTCGTCCGCGTTGGCGGCCACGGCGGTGTGGCCGAGCTCCTCGACCACCAGCACCGCGGTGTCGTGGTCGATGGTCTGGTTGATGGTCGCCATCACGCCCATCTTGAACAGCGCCTTGACCACGTCGCCGCCCTTCAGGGCCAGCTTCTGGGCAAGGTCGCCGACGGTGATCGCCTCGCCGATCGCGACTTCGCGCACGATCGGCGCGGTCGGCCGCGAAAAGCCGTGCGCGCCGCCGCCGCTGCGGGACTGCTCGGCCTGGCGGCGGGCCTTGGGCTTGCCGCGCGCGCTGGAACGACGCGCGCGCTCGGAGGCCGACAGGTGCAGCTGGCCGGCGAAGCGCGCGGTGCTCTCGTCGTCCTCCACGCCCGCCGCCATCGCGTGCGAACCGCGGGTCTTGTGCTTGTGCGCGCCGGCCTTGTCGTCGCGCGCGGCCGGCGCCTTGTGCGGATGGCCGTGGCCGCCGGGGCGGGCCCGGCCGGCTTCCTCCTCGCGCGCGGCGGCGGCCGCGGCGGCGGCCTGGCGCTCGGCCTCCAGGCGCGCGGCCTCTTCCTCGCGCTGCTTGCGCGCGGCTTCCTCGGCGCGGCGGCGGTCTTCCTCGGCCAGCCGCTGCTGCTCGGACAGGTTGCGCTGGCGGGATTCCTCGAGCTTGCGGAGGATCTCGGCGCGCTCGTCGCTTTCCTCGACCGGCGCGGCGGTCTCGGTCGGCTTGACCAGGGTCACCTTCTTGCGCACCACCACGTCCACGGTGTTGCGGTTCTTGCCGCCGCCCACCGTGATTTCCTGCTTGCGGCTGCGGCTCAGGGTGATCTTCTTCGGCGCCGCGATCTCCTCGGCGGCCTTCTCGCCCTTGCCGTGCGCACGCTTGAGGAAGCCCAGCAGCTTCATCTTCTCGATGCTGGTGACGACCTGGTCGGGCCCGTCGAAGCGCATGCCCGCCTCGGACAGCTGCTCCAGCAGTTTCTCGACCGGCGTGTTCACCAGTTCGGCAAGCTTGCGGATGGTGGTTTGCTGCGACATTCGGTTTCCGTGTCCTGGGGCCCGGTCAAGCCGGGCGCGTGAAGCGGGCGATTCTACTGCGATGGGGCGTGCGGGGCCGTCTGTTGCGGTTTTCTCTTCGCTGCGGTGCAAAAAACTCCACTGGAACGTGATGGCCGCGACCGGCGCCGATGGGACACCGGCCGCACGCGGCCGTCAGCCCTCGCGCTCCAGCCTGGCGATCTCCTCCGCGCGGGCGGCCAGGATCAGCGCGGCGGCGCGCGCCTCGTCCAGGCCGTCGATGCCGAACTCGGCGACTTCGTCCGCGCCCAGCTCGCCGAGGTCGTCGGCGGTGCGCACGCCGTTGGCGGCCAGCGCGTACGCGGTCTCGTCGTCCATGCCCTCCAGGCCCAGCAGGTCCTCGGCGGGCTGGTTCTCGTCCAGCTCCTCCTCCACCGCCAGCGCGTCGTTGAGCAGGGCGTCGCGGGCGCGGGCGCGCAGTTCCTCGACGATGTCCTCGTCGAAGCCCTCGATCGCCAGCAGTTCGCCGACCGGCACGTAGGCGATCTCCTCGACGGTGCTGAAGCCTTCCGCGACCAGGATGCCGGCGATTTCCTCGTCGACCTCCAGCTTCTCCTGGAACAGCGCGCGCGCGGCGGCCTGCTCGGCCTCCGACTTCGCCGCGACCTGGTCCTGGGTCATGACGTTGAGCTGCCAGCCGGTCATGCGGCTGGCCAGGCGCACGTTCTGGCCGCCGCGGCCGATCGCCTGCGCCAGCTTGTCCTCGGCGACGGCGAGGTCCATCGAGTGCTTTTCCTCGTCGACGATGATCGACTGCACCTCGGCCGGCGCCATCGCGTTGATCACGAACTGCGCCGGGTTGTCCGACCACAGCACGATGTCCACGCGCTCGCCGTTGAGCTCGTTGGACACCGCCTGCACGCGCGAGCCGCGCATGCCGATGCAGGCGCCGATCGGGTCGGTGCGGTTGTCGTATGCGACCACCGCGATCTTGGCGCGGTCGCCCGGGTCGCGGGCGCAGGCCTTGATCTCGACCAGGCCCTGGCCGACCTCCGGCACCTCGAGCTTGAACAGCTCCATCATGAATTCGGGGGCGGCGCGGCTGATGAACAGCTGCGGGCCGCGCGGCTCGCTGCGCACGTCGAACAGGTAGCCGCGCACGCGGTCGCCGGCGCGCAGCACGTCGCGGGGGATGCCCTTGTCCTTCGGGATGAAGGCCTCGGCATTGCCGCCCAGGTCGACGTAGATGTTGCCGCGCTCCACGCGCTTGACCACGCCCGTGACCAGCTCGCCGACACGGTCCTTCCAGGCGTCGACGACCTGCTGGCGCTCGGCCTCGCGCACGCGCTGCACGATCACCTGCTTGGCGGCCTGCGCGGCGATGCGCCCGAACTCCGGGTTGTCGATCTGCTCCTCGATGTAGTCGCCGACTTCGACCTCGCCGCTCTCCTCGAGCGCGTCCATCAGGCGGATCTGCCGGTCCGGCGACTCCATCACCACGTCGTCGGCGACCACTTCCCAGCGACGGAAGGTCTCGTAACTGCCGTCCTTCGGATCGATCTGCACGCGCACCAGCACGTCCTGCTCGGGATAGCGCTTCTTCGCCGCCGACGCCAGCGCGGCCTCGAGCGCCTCCAGGATCACGGATTCCGGCACGCCCTTCTCGTTGGCGACCGCATCCACCACCAGCAACAGTTCCTTGCTCATTCGGGTTACGCCTCTGGAATCTGAATTTCCGTCTCTTCGGAGCATGGAAGACAGGCTTCCACCACCCCACCAGTCCCTTCGGGCCTGGTCGCCCCTCGACCCGAGGGGCTGAAAACCTGGCTTCGGGAAACCACCCGGAGCCCCTCCGCCGCCAGCGCTTCTTCGCCGGGGGCGCCTTGCTGCCGCGACGGCGCCGTTACTCCTTCGGCGCCTTCCTGGCCTTCTGCTTGCCGGGCCGCGCGTCGCGGCCCGACTTGTCCTTCGCCGGCGCCAGCCCCAGCGCCACCCAGTCCGGCACCAGGCGCGCCTTCTCGATGTTCTCGACCGCGACGGCGAGCTCGCCGCCGTCGACCTCGAACACCACGCCGTCGCCCTCGGCGCGCAGGATCGCGCCCTGCAGCCGGCGGCGGCCGTCCTGCGGCAGCTTCAACCAGACCTTGGCCTGCTCGCCGGCGAAACGGGCGAACTGCGCCGCGGTGAACAGCGGCCGCTCCAGCCCCGGCGAGGACACTTCGAGCGTGTAGTGCCCGCTGATCGGATCGGCCACGTCGAGCTGGGCCGAGACCTCGCGGCTGACCGCCTCGCAGTCCTCGATGCCGACGTTGCGCGGCTGCCCGCCGGCATTCGTCGCGCCTTCCGGCACGTCGATGTAGAGCCGGAGCAGCGCGCCGCCGGGAGCCGGCAGGTACTCGACGCCGAGCAGCTCCAGCCCCAGCGAGGCGATCGTGGGGGTCAGCAGTGCGGCGATGTCGTTGGCCTTCGCGCTCATGCCGTGCTCCTGGGAAAACGCCCTTTCCGAAAAAGACAAAGGGGCCCGGTGGGCCCCTTGTCCGATACCGCTGGATGTCGGTGACGGCGCGCTTGCACGGCCGTCGAGCCCGCCGGCCGTACCGCGCCGGTGTCATCACTCCTGCTGAAAACGAAAAAGGCCCCGAAGAGCCTTTTCGCCAGCACGAAGCTGGTAGCGGGGGCAGGATTTGAACCTGCGACCTTCGGGTTATGAGCCCGACGAGCTGCCAGACTGCTCCACCCCGCAGCAGACGCGGAATTATGCCGATCCGGCCGCGTTATTGCAAGCCCGCGCGACGGGCCGATGGCTGGCGGTCAGCCCGCGAAGGCCTGCTGGCACCAGGCCATCAGCGGGTTCCAGAAGATGCCGAGCACCACCAGCGCCAGCGCATTGACCGAGAGCGCGATCCGCAGCGGGCGGTCGTTGCGCGGCGCGGGCACGCCTGCGGCCGGCGGGTCGAAATACATCACCTTGACCACGCGCAGGTAGTAGAAGCAGCCGACCACCGCGAACACGATGCCGACGATCGCCAGCCACATCAGGTCGCCCTGGATGGTCGCGCGCAACACCGCCAGCTTGGCCCAGAAGCCGAGGAACGGCGGGATGCCGGCCAGCGAGAACATCACTACCAGCACCAGGCCGGCCAGCCACGGGCTGCGCTGGTTCAGGCCCTTGAAGTCGTCGATGCGGTCGGCCTCGAACCCCTGGTTGGACAGCACGATGATCGCGCCGAACGCGGCCGCCGACATGATCGCGTACGTGATCACGTAGAACATCGCCGCGGCATAGCCCTCGGCGCCGCCGCCGGCCAGGCCGAGGAAGACGAAGCCGATGTGGGAGACCGCGGAGTACGCAAGCATGCGCTTGAGGTTGGTCTGGGCGATCGCGATCAGGTTGCCGACCACCAGCGAGGCCGCGGCGAGCCCGGCGATCAGCAGGCGCCACTGGTCGTCGAGCGGACCGACGCCGGCCTCCAGCAGCCGGAACGCGAGCGCGAAGGACGCGAGCTCCGGCGCAGAGCCGATGAACAGGGTGATCGGGGTCGGGGCGCCGTGGTAGGTATCCGGCACCCACATGTGGAACGGCGCCGCGCCGAACTTGAACGCGATGCCGGCGATCATGAACACGGTGCCGGTGAGCAGCAGGCTGGTCTCCTGCGAGCCGGCGACCGCGTCGCGCAGGGTGGCGAGGTCGAGGGTGCCGGTCGCGCCGTACAGCAGCGACATGCCGTACAGCAGCAGGCCGGAGGACAGCGAGCCGAGCACGAAGTACTTCATTGCGGCTTCGGAGGCGAGCGGGCTGTCGCGGTCGATCGCGACCAGCGCGTACGAACACAGCGCCAGCATTTCCAGGCCGAGGTAGACCATCACCAGGCTGCCGGCCGAAACCAGCAGCATCATGCCGAGGGTGGCGAACAGCATCAGTACCACCACCTCGCCCTGGTGCAGGCCGCGCTGGCGCAGGAACGGCCAGGCGTAGAGCACCGCCAGCGCCGTCAGCACGCACATGCCGCCGTTGAGCACGTCGGCCATGGTGTCGCGGACGAACATGCCGGCCAGCACCGTGCCCTGCCCGCCGACGCCGGCGAAGGACATCCACGCGACGACCAGCAGCAGGGCGATGCCCGCCAGCCAGGTCACGATCCGGCGCGCGTCATCCAGGAACAGGTCCAGCATCAGCAGCGCGAACGCGCCGGCGGCCAGCACGATCTCCGGCAGCAGCGGCAGCAGTTCGGCGGCGGTGGGCATGGGCAGCATGCGGCGGTCTTCCTGGCAGTCGTCAGAGCTTGGTCGCGGCCAGCTGGCTCGCGAGCTGGGCGATGGAGGGCTCCATCAGGTCGGTCAGCGGCTTCGGCCAGACGCCGATCAGCAGCACGCCGGCAGCGAACACGCCGAGCACGATCCACTCGCGCGGGTACAGCCTCGGCATGGTGGCGACCGCCGGGTTGGTGACGTCGCCCCAGATCACGCGCTTGGTCAGCCACAGCGTGTAGCCGGCGCCGGTGATCAGGGTGGTTGCCGCGGCGAAGGCGATCAGCGGGTGCTGCTGGAAGCTCGCCAGGATCACCATGAACTCGCCGACGAAGCCGCTGGTGCCGGGCAGGCCCGAGTTGGCCATCGCGAACAGCACCCACAGGCCGGCGAACCACGGCATCACGTTCACCACGCCGCCGTAGTCGCGGATCATGCGTGTGTGCAGGCGGTCGTACAGCACGCCGACGCAGGAGAACATCGCGCCGGACACGAAGCCGTGGCTGATCATCTGCACCATCGCGCCCTGCATGCCGAGGCGCGCGGCGTCGGTGTTGCCGGATTCGCGCACCAGCGCGAAGCCGATGAAGATGCCCAGGGTGACGAAGCCCATGTGCGCCACCGACGAGTACGCGATCAGCTTCTTCATGTCGTCCTGGACCAAGGCGACCAGGGCGACGTAGATGATCGCGATCAGCGACAGCGCGATCACCAGCCAGGCGAACTCGTGGCCGGCGTCCGGGGTGATCGGCAGGTTGAAGCGGACGAAGCCGTATCCGCCGATCTTCAGCATGATCGCGGCCAGGATCACCGAGCCCGCGGTCGGCGCCTCGACGTGCGCGTCCGGCAGCCAGGTGTGGACCGGGAACATCGGCACCTTGACCGCGAAGGCGATCAGGAACGCGAAGAACAGCCACGTCTGCTCGGCCATGGTCAGCGGCAGCGCAGCCAGGTCGGCGAGCTGCCAGCTGCCGCCCTTCAGGTACAGCCAGATCAGCGCGACCAGCATGAAGACCGAGCCGAGGAAGGTGTACAGGAAGAACTTCAGCGAGGCGTACACGCGGCGCGGGCCGCCCCACACGCCGATGATCACGAACATCGGGATCAGCATCGCCTCGAAGAACACGTAGAACAGCATCGCGTCCATCGCGCAGAACACGCCGATCATCAGGCCTTCGAGGAACAGGAAGGCCGCGTAGTACTGGCTGACCCGCTTGTCCACGCCCCACGCGCCGACCAGGGTCAGCACCGTGGTCAGGGTGGTCAGCCCGATCAGCGCGACCGAGATGCCGTCGGCGCCGAGGTGGTACTGGATGTCGTAGGCCGGGATCCACGCCCACTGCTCGACGAACTGCATGCCGGCATCGGCCATGTCGAAGGCGGTGAACAACGGCACGCTCAGCGCCAGGGTCGCCAGCGCGAAGGCCAGGCCCAGCCAGCGGGCCAGTTGCGGGCGGGCGTTGCCCACCAGCAGGCAGGCCGCGCCGCCGAGGATCGGCAGCCACACCAGCAGGCTGAGCAGGGGGAATTGCGAGGGCTCGGTCACAGTCACGGGTCCCTGTCGATCAGTGCCAGTAGCGGATGAGCACGGCCAGCAGTGCGATCAGGCCGAGGATCATCGCGAAGGCGTAGTGGTAGAGGTAGCCGGACTGGGTCCGCCGCAGCAGGCCCGCGCCGAAGTCGATCAGGCGCGCGCTGCCGTTGACGAACAGGCCGTCGATGAGCTTCTCGTCGCCGGCGCGCGAGACCTTGCCCAGGCGCACGCCGCCGCCGGCGAAGCCGCCGATCCACAGGTCGTCGAAGCCGTACTTGTTCTCGAGGATGCGCACCGGCAGCGCGAACAGGCGGCGCGCGCGGTGGTGCAGCTCCGGCTTCCACCAGTACATAACCGTGGCCAGCAGGAAGCCGGCGAACGCGAGCCAGAAGGTCGGCGCGACGAAGCCGTGCAGGGCGAACTGGACCGGTCCGTGCCAGGCTTCTTCCGCCAGCCTGGCGAGCACGTCGCGCGCGGCCGGCACGTCGATCGCGCCGAGGAAGAACGGCAATTGCTTCGCGTGGCCCAGCATGTCGGTGCCGAACAGCATCGGCCCGGCGGTGAGGAAGCCGATCACGATGGACGGGATCGCCAGCAGCACCAGCGGCACCGTCACCACCCATGGCGACTCGTGCGGTTCGTGCGCGCCGTGGCCGCCGTGGTCGTCGTGGCCGTGTTCGCCGGCCGGGGCGGCATGCCAACGCGGCGCGCCGGCGAAGGTCAGGTACAGCAGGCGGAAGCTGTAGAAGCTGGTGACGAAGGCGCCCAGCAGCACCGCCCAGTAGCCGTAGCTCGCGACCCAGTTGCCGGCCTCGTGGGCGTGCTCGGCAGCCGCCTCGATGATCGTGTCCTTCGAGTAGAAACCCGCGAAGAACGGCGTGCCGACCAGCGCCAGGGTGCCGACCAGCATGGTCCAGAAAGTCACCGGCATCACCTTGCGCAGTCCGCCCATCCGGCGCATGTCCTGCTCGTGGTGCATGGCGATGATCACCGAGCCCGCGCCGAGGAACAACAGCGCCTTGAAGAAGGCGTGGGTCATCAGGTGGTAGACCGCGGCCGAGTACGCCGAGACGCCCAGTGCGACGGTCATGTAGCCGAGCTGGGACAGGGTGGAATACGCGACCACGCGCTTGATGTCGTTCTGCACGATGCCGATGAGGCCGGTCCAGAACGCGGTGGTGGCGCCGATGAACAGGACGAAGTTGAGCGCGGTCTCGCTCAGCTCGAACAGCGGCGACATGCGCGCCACCATGAAGATGCCGGCGGTGACCATCGTCGCGGCGTGGATCAGTGCCGAGATCGGGGTCGGGCCTTCCATCGAATCCGGCAGCCACACGTGCAGCGGCACCTGCGCCGACTTGCCCATCGCGCCGACGAACAGGCAGATGCAGATCAGGGTCGCCACCGACCATTCGTGGCCCTGCAGCACGGCGACGGCCTGGCCAGCGCCGATCTTGTCGCCGGCGTTGGCGAACACGGTCGCGTAGTCCAGCGTGCCGAACCAGTACAGCACCGCGGCGATGCCGAGCAGGAAGCCGAAGTCGCCGACGCGGTTGACCAGGAAGGCCTTGAGGTTGGCGAAGATGGCGGTCGGCCGCTTGAACCAGAAGCCGATCAGCAGGTAGGACACCAGCCCCACCGCCTCCCAGCCGAAGAACAGCTGCAGGAAGTTGTTGCTCATCACGAGCATCAACATCGAGAAGGTGAACAGCGAGATGTAGCTGAAGAAGCGCTGGTAGCCCGGGTCCTCGGCCATGTAGCCGATCGTGTACACGTGCACCAGCAGCGAGACGAAGGTGACGACCACCATCATCATCGCGGTCAGCTTGTCGACCATGAAGCCGACGTTGGCCTGGATGCCGCCCGCCTGGAACCAGGTGTAGACGTTCTCGTTGAACGGCGGCGCGCCCTGCCCCACCAGCTGCCACAGCACGTAGCCCGACAGCGCGCAGCTGATCGCGACGCCAAGGATGGTCACGATGTGCGAGCCCACGCGACCGACCTGGCGGCCGAACAGGCCGGCGACGATCGAGCCCACCAGCGGCGCCAGCACGATCGCCAGCAGTACGGACTTCGAGATCATATGTTCAACGCCAGGCATCGGCTCAACCCTTCAAGCTGTCGATGTCGGCGACGTTGATCGTGCGCCGGTTGCGGAACAGGGTGACCAGGATCGCGAGGCCGATCGCGGCCTCGGCCGCGGCCACGGTCAGGATGAAGAACACGAACACCTGGCCGGCGGCGTCGCCGAGGTGGCGCGAGAACGCGACGAAGTTGACGTTCACCGCCAGCAGCATCAGCTCGATCGACATCAGCAGCACGATCACGTTCTTCCGGTTGAGGAAGATGCCGGCCACGCTGATGCAGAACAGGGCCGCGCCGAGCGCGAGGTAGTGGCCCAGGCTCAGGCCGGTGGCGAGCGCGTTCATGCCTTGCCCTCCGTGTCGGTGACGGGCGTCGCCGGCTCGGCCAGCGGGCGCTCGGTCGGGACGCTGACCAGGCGGACGCGGTCGCGCGCGCGCACCGCGGCCTGCAGCGACGGATCCTGGTGCTTGGCGCCCGGGCGCCGGCGCAGGGTCAGCATCACCGCCGCGATCACCGCGATGGTGAGGATGACCGCGGCGACCTCGAACGGCAGCATGAAGTCGGTGAACAGCGCGCGCGCCAGCCAGGTGGTGTTGGGCACCTGATCGGCGGAGGCCTGCACCGCGGCGTTGTCGGCGAACGGCACCGCGCTGCGCGCCTTGACGCCGATCAGCGCCAGCACCTCGGCCAGCATGACCACGGCGACGACCAGGCCGACCGGCAGGAAGCGGACGTAGCCTTCCCGCATCTTCGCCACATCGATGTCCAGCATCATCACCACGAAGAGGAACAGCACCATCACCGCGCCGACGTAGACCAGGATCAGGGCCACGCCGAGGAACTCGGCGCCGGCGAGGATCCAGGTGCAGGCGACCGTGAAGAAGGTCAGCACCAGGAACAGCGCGGCGTGCACCGGGTTGCGCACGCTGATCACCGCGACGCCGGAGGCGACCGCCGCGACGGCGAAGGCATAGAAGGCAAGCAGGGCGAAGTCCATGACGGCTCGTCGGTCAGCGGTAGGCGGAATCGGCCGCGCGGCGGGCGGCGATCTCGGGCTCGAGGAGGTCGCCCAGGGCCAGCAGCTGCGGCTTGGTCACCACGTTCTGCCCACGCTGGTCGAAGTGGTACTCGAGGATGTGGGTCTCCACGATCGAGTCCACCGGGCACGACTCCTCGCAGAAGCCGCAATAGATGCACTTGAACAGGTCGATGTCGTAGCGCGTGGTGCGGCGCGTGCCGTCGGCGCGCTGCTCCGAGTCGATGGTGATCGCCAGTGCCGGGCACACCGCCTCGCACAGCTTGCAGGCGATGCAGCGCTCCTCCCCGTTCGGGTAGCGCCGCAACGCGTGCAGGCCGCGGAAGCGCGGCGACTGCGGCGTCTTCTCCATCGGGTACATGAGCGTGTACTTCGGACGCCACAGGTACTTGAAGGTCAGCCACATGCCCTGCAGCAGCTCGATGAGCAGCAGGCTGCGGAAGTAATCGACGATCCTGGCCATCAGCGACCCGCCTCGAACACGCCGTAGTACGCCATCACCGCCGTCACGCAGATCCAGGCGATGGTGAGCGGAATGAACACCTTCCAGCCCAGCCGCATGATCTGGTCGTAGCGGTAGCGCGGGAAGGTCGCGCGGAACCAGATGAAGGCGCTGGCGAAGAAGAACACCTTGGCGAACAGCCACCACCAGCCGTCCACCGACAGCAGCGGCACGCCGAGGCCGTGGAAGGGGCTGAGCCAGCCGCCGAGGAAGAAGATCGCGGTCAGGAAGCTGACCAGGATCATGTTCGCGTATTCGGTCAGGAAGAACAGCGCGAACTGCGAACCCGAATACTCGACCATGTGGCCGGCGACGATCTCGGACTCGCCCTCGACCACGTCGAACGGCGCGCGGTTGGTCTCGGCCACGCCGGACACGAAGTACACCACGAACAGCGGCAGCAACGGCCACACGAACCATTCGAACGCGCCGGCGTTGCCGGCCTGCGCCATCACGATGTCGGTGAGGTTGAGGCTGCCCGCGGCGATCAGCACGCCGACCAGGGCGAAGCCCATCGCGATCTCGTAGCTGACCACCTGCGCGGCAGAGCGCATCGCGCCGAGGAACGCGTACTTCGAGTTCGAGGCCCAGCCGGCGATGATCACGCCGTACACGCCCAGCGAGGTCATCGCCAGCAGGTACAGCAGGCCGGCGTTGGCGTTGGAGAGCACCAGCTGCGCGTCGAACGGCACCACCGCCCAGGCGGCGAACGCGGGCACCAGCGCCAGCATCGGCGCCAGCACGTACAGCGCGCGCTGCGCGGCGCTGGGGTGGACCACTTCCTTGAACAGCAGCTTGAACACGTCGGCGAAGGTCTGCAGGATGCCGCGGCCGACGTACATCGGCCCGTGGCGCACGTGCATCCAGCCGATCAGCTTGCGCTCCCACAGCACGTAGAAGGCGACCGCCAGGATCACCGGCACGGCGATCGCCAGCACCTTCAGCACGATCCAGGCCAGGGCGCCGAGCGCGCCGAGCGAGAGGAACCAGTCGCGGATGGGGTCGGTGATCATGCCGGGCGGACCTCCACGCGGGCGGCGGCGAGCGGCGCGGTCGCGCCGTAGCCGGTTTCGATCCAGGCGCAGCCGGCGGCGACCTTGTCGCTGACCGCGACCGGCAGGGTCGCGGTACCGGCCTCGGCGGACACCTTCGCCATCGCGCCGGTGGCCAGCCCGGCCTGCTGCGCGTCCTGCGGATGCAGCACGACGCGCGCGCCGAGGGTGAGCGGATGTGCCTGCAGGGCGGCGGCGCGGCGGGTGACCGCGTCGCAGCGGTAGATCGCCTGCGAGGCGACCACCTCGAAGCCGTTTCCGGCGAGCGCGGGTGCCCCGCCCTTCGCCACGACGACCTCGCGCGCTTCCACGCCGGCGCGCAGCCCGTCGAGGTCGAAGAACTCGAAGCCCGGGGCCTGCAGCAGGCCGCCGAGCGCGCGCAGCACGCGCCAGCCCGGGCGTGCCTCGCCCGGCAGCTTGCCGCCGGCGACCGCGCGCTGGTCGTGGCCGTCGAGGTTGGTCAGCGTCGCGTCGATTTCCGGCAGCGCGCCGATCGGCAGGATGACGTCCGCGACGCGGCGGGTGGACTCGCAGGCGAAGGTGGTGAACGCCACCACCTGGGCCCTGCCCAGCGCCTGCATCGCCAGCGCCTGGTCGGCGAAGTCGAGACCGGGCTCGATGTTGTACAGGAGGTACGCGCCGCGCTGCTCGCGCAGCATCGCCTGCGCGTCGCGCGCGGTCGGCAGCACGCCGTGGCGGGCCAGGCCAAGCGCGTTGGCACCCTGCGGGATGCGGCACAGCGCGGCGCCGTGCGCGGTCGCGAAGGCACGCGCTGCGGCGCGGATCGCGGCGGCGTGCGGGCCGCTCTCGGCGACGCCGCCGACGATCACCGCGACCCGGCCGGCGCCGGCGAGGTCCACCTGGCCGAGCGCGTCGGCCAATTGCGACGGCGGCACGATGCGTTTGCTGGCGACGTCGAAAGTGAAATCGAAGTCGACCGGATTGACGACGTGCACCCTGGCGCCGTGCTTGACCACCGCCTTGCGCACGCGGGCGTGCAGCAGCGGCAGTTCGTGGCGCAGCTGCGAGCCGACGATGACGATCGCCTCGGCCTGCTCGATGTCGGCGACCGGCATCGCGAAGGCCTCGGCGACCGCGCCGTCGGACAGGTCCAGCTGGCCGATGCGGTGGTCGAGGTTGCCGGTGCCCAGCGCCTGCGCCAGGCGCGCCAGCAGCGCGCCTTCCTCGTTCGAGGTGGCGGGGTGCGCCAGGATGCCGAGCTGGTCCGCGCCGTTGTCCCTGAGGATCTGCGCGGCGCGCGCCAGCGCCTCGTCCCAGCCGGCCTCGCGCCAGTCGGACGCCTCGCCCGTGTTGCCGACGCGCAGCAATGGCTTCACCGCGCGGTCGGCGGCGTACAGGCCCTGGTGCGAATAGCGGTCGCGGTCGGACAGCCAGCACTCGTTGACCGCCTCGTTGGCGCGCGGCACGGTGCGCAGCACGTCGCCGCGGCGCACGTGCAGGAACAGGTTGCTGCCCAGCGCGTCGTGGTAGCCCAGCGATTCCTTCGCGATCAGCTCCCACGGCCGCGCGCGGAAGCGGAACACCTTGTTGGTCAGCGCGCCGACCGGGCACACGTCGATCACGTTGCCGGACAGCTCGGTGGTCAGCGGCTTGCCGTCGTAGGTGCCGATCTGCAGGTTCTCGCCGCGCATCATGCCGCCGAGCTCGTAGGTGCCGCACACCTCCGCGGTGACGCGGATGCAGCGCGTGCACTGGATGCAGCGGGTCATGTCGGAGGCGACCAGCGGCCCGAGGTCCTCGTCGGCCACGGTGCGCTTGCGCTCGGAGAAGCGGCTGACCGAACGGCCGTAGCCGAGCGAGAGGTCCTGCAGCTCGCACTCGCCGCCCTGGTCGCAGATCGGGCAGTCGAGCGGGTGGTTGATCAGCAGGAACTCCATGGTGTTGCGCTGCGACTTGAGGGCCTTGTCGCTGCGGGTGAACACCTTCATGCCGTCGGCGACCGGCGTGGCGCAGGCCGGCGCCGGCTTCGGCATCTTCTCGACCTCGACCAGGCACATGCGGCAGTTGGCCGCGATGCTCAGCTTGTCGTGGTAGCAGAAGCGCGGGATCGGGATGCCGGCCTTGTCGGCGGCATGGATGATCATCGAGCCCTTCGGCGCGGCCAACTCCACGCCGTCGATGAAGACGGTGACGTGGTCGGGCGGGAGGTTCGGATTGACGGGCTGCGCGCTCACGCTGCCACCTTCTTGGCGATGACCGTTCCGGCGCGCTGGTCGTCCACCAGGAAGCGCTTGTTGACGATCGCGTATTCGAATTCGTCCCAGAAATGGCGCAGAAAGCCCTGCACCGGCCACGCCGCGGCCTCGCCGAAGGCGCAGATGGTGTGACCCTCGATCTGGCCCGCGCAGGCGCGCAGCATCTGCAGGTCGTCGAGCACCGCCTGGCCGGTCGCGATGCGGGTCAGCATGCGGTACATCCAGCCGGTGCCCTCGCGGCACGGCGTGCACTGGCCGCAGCTTTCCTTCATGTAGAAGCGGCTGATCCGCTGGCAGGCGCGGACCATGCAGGTGGTCTCGTCCATGACGATGACCGCGCCCGAGCCGAGGCCGGAACCGGCCTTCTGGATCGCGTCGTAGTCCATGGTCAGGCCCATCATGGTGTCGGCCGGCAGCACCGGCATCGACGAGCCGCCCGGGATCACCGCCTTGAGCTTGTGGCCGTTGCGCACGCCGCCGGCCATCTGCAACAGCTCGGAGAACGGCGTGCCGAGGCGGATCTCGTAGTTGCCCGGCTTGTTGACGTGGCCGGAGACCGAAAACACCTTCGCGCCGCCGTTGTTCGGCTTGCCGAGGTTGAGGAACCACTCGGCGCCATTGCGCACGATCGCCGGCACCGAAGCGTAGGTCTCGGTGTTGTTGATCGTGGTCGGCTTGCCGTACAGGCCGAAATTGGCCGGGAACGGCGGCTTGTAGCGCGGCTGGCCCTTCTTGCCCTCCAGCGACTCCATCAGCGCGGTTTCCTCGCCGCAGATGTAGGCGCCGGCGCCGAGCGCGTTGTGGATGTCGATGTCCACGCCGCTGCCGAGGATGTTTTTGCCCAGCCAGCCGTTGGCGTAGGCCTCGCGGGTCGCCTCCTCCAGATGCTCGAAGGGCTCGTGGTGGAACTCGCCGCGGAGGTAGTTGTAGGCCACCTTCGTGTTGGTCGCGTAGCAGGCGATCGCCAGGCCCTCGATCACCGCGTGCGGGTTGTAGCGCAGGATGTCGCGGTCCTTGCAGGTTCCCGGTTCGGACTCGTCCGAGTTGCACAGGATGTACTTCTCGCCGTCGTGCCTGGGCATGAAGCTCCACTTCAGCCCGGTCGGGAAGCCCGCGCCGCCGCGGCCGCGCAGGCCCGACTGCTTGATCATGTCGATCAGCGCGGCGCGATCCATCTTCTCCTCGAGGATCCTCCGCAGCGCGCTGTAGCCGCCGGTCTTGAGGTAGTTCTCGTACGACCACGGCTTGTCGAAGTGCAGCGTCGTGTAGACGACGTTGTGCTCCTGCGGCGCCGGGCCGACCGGTCCGGTCGGCTGCGAATAGTCGTGGTGGCCGTGTGCCATCGTGTCCTGCCTCATTCCAGCCCGTCGAGCAGCGCGTCGACCTTCTCGGTCGTGAGCTTCTCGTGGTAATGCCCGTCGATCACCACCACCGGCGCGCCGCAGCACGCCGCGAGGCACTCTTCCTCGCGCTTGAGGTAGACGCGGCCGTCGGCGGTGGATTCGCCGAGCTTGCAGCCGAGCTTCTTCTCGGCGTGGGCGACCAGGTCCTGGGCGCCGTTGAGCCAGCAGCTGATGTTGGTGCAGAAGGCGACGTTGTGGCGGCCGACCTTTTGCAGCTCGAACATCGAGTAGAAGGTCGCGACCTCGTACGCCCACACCGGCGGGATGCCGAGGTACTTGGCGACCGCGGCCACCAGTTCGTCGGTCAGCCAGCCGCCGTTCTGCTCCTGCGCCGCGTGCAGACCCTGCAGTACCGCCGAACGCTTGCGGTCGGGCGGGAACTTGGTCAGCCAGTGGTCGATGTGCGCGCGGGTCTTGTCCGACAGCACCGCCATCGGGTCGACGTTGCGCGCGTTCTCGAAATTGCCGGTCGCTCTCATCGGTCCTGCCTTACCGGTCGATGCTGCCGAAGACGATGTCGTAGGTGCCGATCATCGCCACCACGTCGGCCAGCATGTGGCCGCGCACCACGCTGTCCATCGAGGACAGGTGCGCGAAGTCGGGCGCGCGCACCTTCAGCCGGAACGGCTTGTTGGCGCCGTCGCTGACCAGGTACACGCCGAACTCGCCCTTCGGGCCCTCGATGGCCGTGTAGGTTTCGCCCTCGGGCACGCAGTAGCCTTCCGAGAACAGTTTGAAGTGGTGGATCAGCGCTTCCATGTCGTCCTTCATCTCCTCGCGGGAGGGAGGCACGACCTTGAAGTTGTCGAGCACCACCGGGCCGGGATTGGCCCGCAGCCACTTCATGCACTGCTGGATGATGCGGTTGGACTGGCGCATCTCGGCGACGCGCACCAGGTAGCGGTCGTAGCAGTCGCCGTGGGTGCCGACCGGGATGTCGAAGTCGACTTCCGCGTACTTGGCGTAGGGCTGCTTCTTGCGCAGGTCCCAGGCGATGCCCGAGCCGCGCAGCATCGGGCCGGTCATGCCCCAGGCCAGCGCCTTTTCCGGCTCGATCACGCCGATGCCGACGGTGCGCTGCTTCCAGATGCGGTTGTCGGTGAGCAGCGTCTCGTACTCGTCCACGCGCTGCGGGAACGCCTCGGTGAAGGCCTCGATGAAGTCGAGCACCGAGCCTTCGCGCGCCTCGTTGAAGCGCTTGAGCTTGCCGCCCTTGCGCCAGGGCGACTCCTTGTACTGCGGCATCCGGTCCGGCAGGTCGCGGTAGACGCCGCCCGGGCGGTAGTAGGTCGCGTGCATGCGCGCGCCCGACACCGCCTCGTACACGTCCATCAGCTCCTCGCGCTCGCGGAAGGCGTACAGGAACACCGCCATCGCGCCGAGGTCGAGGCCGTTGGAGCCGATCCACATCAGGTGGTTCAGGATGCGGGTGATCTCGTCGAACATGGTGCGGATCCACAGCGCGCGCTCCGGCGGCGTGATCCCCATCAGGTTCTCGATGGCGAGCACGTAGGCGTGCTCGTTGCACATCATCGAGACGTAGTCGAGCCGGTCCATGTAGCCGATCGACTGGTTGAACGGCTTCGACTCGGCGAGCTTCTCGGTCCCGCGGTGGAGCAGGCCGATGTGCGGGTCGGCGCGCTGCACCACCTCGCCGTCCATCTCCAGGATCAGGCGCAGCACGCCGTGCGCGGACGGATGCTGGGGGCCGAAGTTCAGCGAATAGTTGCGGATCTCCTTCTGCGCCTCGGCGATGTCGCTGGCGAAGGGCACGCTGGAAGGCTGGATCTGGGCGCTCATCGGTGGTCGGCTCCCGGCGCCGGCGTCGGGCCGGTGGTGGGCTGCTGGGTGTCGGCGGGGCCAAGCGTGCTGCCGATCCTCAGGTCGCGGTCCTCGCCGGCGGCGGTCGCGTAGCGCGAGTCGTTGCGGATCACCCGCGGCACGTTGACGCGCGGTTCGACCGAGGTCACCGGCTCGTAGATCACGCGCTGGCTGGCGGCGTCGTAGCGCACCTCGACGTTGCCGATCAGCGGGAAATCCTTGCGGAACGGATGACCGACGAAACCATAGTCGGTGAGGATGCGGCGCAGGTCCGGATGCCCTTCGAAGACGATGCCGAACAGGTCGAAGGCCTCGCGCTCGAACCAGTTCGCGACCGGCCACAGGTCGGTCACCGAGGCGACCACCGGCAACGCGTCGTCCGGCGCGAAGCAGCGCAGGCGCACGCGGCGGTTGTGCCGGATGGACAGCAGGTGGGCGACGACGGCGAAGCGCTTCGCCGGCGACGGCAGCGACGCCACGCCCTGCGCGCTGGGCCGCTGGCCGTAGCCGAACCGGCCCGGGCCCCTGCCCTCCACGCCGCGGCTGAAGCCTTCCGAGGACACGCCCGTGTCCCACTCGTCGCTGCCGTAGCCGAGGTAGTCCACGCCGCAGACGTCGATCAGCTGTTCGAAGCCGAATTCGTCGCGCAGCAGCCGGCAGCTCTCGTGCCAGTCGCCGGCGTCGAGTTCCAGGGTGAGCTCGCCGCGCGCCGACGCGACCAGCGCCCCCGCCTGCGGGAAGCGCGCGCGCAGGCGCTCGACCAGGCTCGCGGTCGCCTCAGCCATTGCGCAGCCCCGTCTTGTGCTCGCCGAAGTTGCTGGCGCGGCGGATCTTCTTCTGCAACTGCAGGATGCCGTAGGTCAGCGCCTCGGCGGTGGGCGGGCAGCCCGGCACGTAGACGTCGACCGGCACGATGCGGTCGCAGCCGCGCACCACCGAATAGGAGTAGTGGTAGTAGCCGCCGCCGTTGGCGCAGCTGCCCATCGAGATGACCCACTTCGGGTCGGGCATCTGGTCGTAGACCTTGCGCAGCGCCGGGGCCATCTTGTTGACCAGGGTGCCGGCGACGATCATCACGTCGGACTGGCGCGGCGAAGGGCGGAACACCACGCCGAAGCGGTCCAGGTCCAGGCGCGAGGCGCCGGCATGCATCATCTCCACCGCGCAGCACGCCAGGCCGAAGGTCATCGGCCACATCGAGCCGGTGCGCGCCCAGTTGAGCAGCGCATCCGCCGTCGTGGTGACGAAGCCGCGGTCGAGCAGCGGGTTGTCGCCTTCCGGCCGGATGATGTCGTCCACCCGGCTCGAGGGCAGCGGGTTGTTCAGCAACCCGTCGATGGTCTGGACAAGACTCATGTGCGCACGCCCATCTCGGACAGTCTCCGCTTGCGCGCCGGGCTCGGCGTCATTCCCATTCCAGCGCGCCCTTCTTCCACACGTAGGCGAAGCCGATCACCAGCAACGCCAGGAACACGCCCATCTCGATCAAACCGAACATCCCGAGTTCGCGGAACACCACCGCCCACGGGAAGACGAAGGCGATTTCCAGGTCGAACACGATGAACAGGATCGCGATCAGGTAGTAGCGCACGTCGAAACGCATGCGCGCGTCCTCGAACGCGGGAAAGCCGCATTCGTAGGGCGAGAGTTTCTCGGGATTCGGCCGGCGCGGACCGAAGACATTGCCGATCACGATCAGGGCGGCGCCGATGCCGGCGGCGACGAGCAGGAACAGCAGGGTCGGCAGGTATTCGGCCAGCACGCGCGTCCTCGTTTGGTCTTCCCGACCGCTTTCCTGCGCATCCCGCGCAGACGTTCTGCGCCCGCGTCCCGGCCCTCGCCGGTGGCGGGCATCGCCCGCCGCGCGTGCGACGGCGCGAACGCTGCGGCGGGACCCGGACCCCGGGGCTTGCCGCATCGCGTGCGGGTCGCGCCGGGGACTCGCATTCATGGTGCCCAAGGGGGGACTCGAACCCCCACGACTTGCGTCGCTACCACCTCAAGGTAGTGCGTCTACCAATTCCGCCACCTGGGCTTGAAACCTGCGGCCTCCTGGCCTGCCTGCCGGCGCTCCGTCCGGCCCGTGTCGCTCCTTGTCCTCAACCGCCCGGCGGCTGCGGCGCGGGCGCCTGCGGCTGGGCGGCCGGCGCGGCCGGCACGCTGGACGCCGGCGTCGCGGGCCGGGCCTCGGCCGGCGCGGCCGGCACCGTGCCATCGCCTTGCGCCGGCTTGGGCGCCGGCGCGGCGGGCAACTGCTGCGCCATCACGCCGAGGTCCTGCTGCGCCGGACCGCGCTGGGTCGCCTGCCGTGTCGCGTACCAGGCCATGAACAGGCTGATCAGGAAGAAGGCGATCGCCATCCACTTGGTCGTCTTGGACAGGAAGTTGGACGCGCCGCGCGCGCCGAACACCGTCGACGAGGCGCCGCCGCCGAAGCCGGAACCGGCCTGCGCACCGGCGCCGCGCTGCATCAGGATCAGCGCGGTCATCCCGATCGCGAGCAGGACGTAGACGACATTGAGGATCAGCAACAGCATTCCGTTTTATTCCTTTGGCGCCGCCGCGGCGGCGATGGCGAGGAAGTCCTGGGCGACCAGGGAAGCCCCGCCGATCAGCCCGCCATCCACGTCCGGCTGCGAGAACAGCGCGGCCGCGTTGTCGGGCTTGCAGCTGCCGCCGTACAGGATCGGCAGCGAGTCAGCGATTTTAGCATCGCGCGCGGCGACTTCGCCACGGATGAAGGCGTGCACCTGCTGGGCCTGGTCCGGGGTCGCGGTCAGGCCGGTGCCGATCGCCCAGACCGGCTCGTAGGCGACCACCGCGCCGGCGAACACGGCGGGCCCGCCCAGCTCGAACAAGGGCTGCAGTTGCGACTCGATCGCATATTCGGTCTGCCCCGCCTCGCGCTGGTGCAGGGTCTCGCCCACGCACAGGATCGGGATCAGGCCGGCGGCGCGGGCGCCCAGGAACTTGTGCGCGACCAGCTCGCTGCTCTCGTGGTGGTACTGGCGGCGCTCGGAATGGCCGACCAGGCCGTAGCGGGCGCCGACTTCCACCAGCATCCTCGCCGAAACCTCGCCGGTGTAGGCGCCCTTTTCATTGGCGCTCACGTCCTGCGCGCCGAATGCGAGCCCGCGCTCACCGTACTGCGCGACCAGTTCGCCGAGGTAGGGCAGCGGCGGCAGGATCACCAGCGACACGCCCGCCGCCCGTGGCGCGGCGACCACGGCGTCGAGCAGGGCGCGCGCGAACGCGCGATCGCCGTGCAATTTCCAGTTTCCCGCGACGATCCTGCTGCGCATTCCCACCTGCTCCGGGGCAACCGGGCGCGAAGGATACCGGAGTCATCGCGCAGGCTGAACCCGTGCCTGACCGGAGCGTGACCGCAGTACCATGCGCGCGCCGATCCCGGCGCCAGGCCCGCTCCGCTTGCCCACCACCCACGCCCTCGTCACCGGCGCGTCCAGCGGCATCGGCGCCGCCATCGCCCGCGAATACGCGCGCCGCGGCGTGCCGCTGGTGCTGACCGCGCGGCGGCTGGACCGCCTGCACGCGCTCGCGGACGAACTCGGCGCGCGGGTGCCGGTCGCCTGCATCGCCGCCGACCTCGCCAATCCGGCGGCCCCGCGCCTGCTGCACGAGGAGATCGCGCGCCGCGGCCTGCGGGTCGGCCATCTCGTCAACAACGCCGGCTACGGCGTGCCGGGGCGCTTCCTCTCGTCGGACTGGCGGGTGCACGCCGACTTCCTGCAGGTGCTGGTGACCTCGGTGTGCGAGCTGACCCATCGCTTCCTGCCGGCGATGGAGGCCGCCGGCCATGGCCGCGTCCTCAACGTCGCCTCGCTAGCCGGGCTGGCGCCGGCGTCCGCCGGCCACACGCTGTACGGCGCGGCCAAGGCCTTCGTCATCCGCTTCTCGGAATCGCTGGCGCAGGAGACCCGCCCGCGCGGGGTGCACGTCACCGCGCTCTGCCCCGGCATGACCTTCACCGAATTCCACGACGTCAACGGCATGCGGGCGCGGGTCGCGCGCCTGCCGCGCTGGCTGTGGCAGGACGCGGAGACCGTCGCCCGGCTGGGCGTGGACGCGGTCGAGCGCGGCGACGCGCGCTGCGTCACCGGCGGCGTGAACCGCGCGCTCGCGGGATTGTCGAAATACCTCCCCGAACCCGTCGCCCGCGCGCTGGTTGCCAGCCGCAGCCGCGACTTCCGCGACGCCGACTGACATGCGCCCTTCCCCGCCCCGCGTCCTGCCCTATCGCAAGCCCACCGAAGGGCGCGACTACTGGCTGCTCGACGATGCCCTGCCCGATCCGATGGCGGTGCGCGCGCGCTGCCTGCTGCGCACCGACTGGACCGAAGGCTATCCGTACAAGCCCGAAGCCTGGCCGGGCCTGCGCACGCTCCCGGCGTTGCTGCCGGAGGAGCTGGCGCCGCTGGAGTCGTGGGCGCGCCGCGCGACCGGCCGCGGCAGGCTGTGGGTGCAGGCCGCGCCCGACGGCGGCCACCTCAACCACAATTGCGTGCAGGTGGTCGGCGAGGACGACTGCGGGCCGCGTCCGCACACCGACTCGCGTGCGCTGTGCCGCTACGCGGCGGTGCTCTACCTCAACCCGCAGGCGCCCGAGCACTGCGGCACCAGCTTCTACCGGCAGCGCCTGCCGGACGGCCGGCTGGGCGGCAACATGGTGCCGCCGCCGCACGCCAACCTGGTCGAGGCGCTGGGCACCCGCCAGGTGCCGCTGGGCTCGTTCGTCGAGGACGTGCGCATCCCGCACCGCTTCAACCGCCTGCTGCTGTACAGCGCCAACCTGATCCACAGCGCCAGCGCCTACTGCGGCCAGGTCCTCGCCGACAAGCGCATGGCCGCGGTCTTCTTCTGGATGGCCAGCGGCAGCTTCTTCGAGCTCTGAGCGCGGCTATTTCAGCTTGATTTCGCGCAGCCGTTCCTCGAGGTAGCCCTGCGCGGTGATCGGCTCGGGATAGCGGCTCGGGTTGTCGGGGCCGACGCAGGACGGCAGCACGTCGATCACGAAGTCGGGATTCGGGTGCAGGAAGAACGGCGTGGAGTAGCGCGGCTGGCGCGCCTTCTCGCCGGGCGGGTTGACCACGCGGTGGGTGGTCGACGGATACACGTGGTTGGTCAGCCGCTGCAGCATGTCGCCGATGTTGACCACGATGGTGTCGGCGTCGGCGGTGAACGGCACCCACCGGCCCTTGCGCGAGAGCACCTCCAGGCCTTCCGCGCTCGCGCCGACCAGCAGGGTGATCAGGTTGATGTCCTCGTGCGCGCCGGCGCGCACGTTGGGCACGTCGGGGGTGGTGATCGGCGGATAGTGGATCGGCCGCAGGATCGAGTTGCCGCTGTCGGTCTTGTCGGCGAAGAAGTCCTCCGGCAGGCCGATGTGCAGGGCCAGCGCCGACAGCACGCGCGCGCCGAGCGCGTCCAGCGCGTCGTACAGGCCGGACGCGGCCTCGCGGAAAGCGGGCACCTCGTCCGGCCACAGGTTCGGCGGCATCACGTCGGCGTACTTCGAGTCGCGCGCGATCTCGCGGCCGACGTGCCAGAACTCCTTGAGGTCGTGGTGCTGCGCGCCCTTGGCGGTTTCCACCCCGAACGGGGTGTAGCCGCGCGCGCCGCCGCCGCCCGGCACGTGGTACTTGCGCTTGGTCTCCTCCGGCAGGGCGAAGAAGCGCGCGAAGGCGTCGTAGGCCTCGTCGATCAGCCGTTGCGGGATGCCGTGGCCGCGGATGCCCGCGAAACCCCACTCGCGGTAGGCCGCGCCGAGGTCGGCAACGAATTCTTCGCGGTCCCGGCTGTCGACCGGCTCGGTGAAGCGGCGGATGTCGAGGGTCGGGATCTGGTTCATCGGATTGGATCGCGTGGAAAGCGTCAGTCTGCCCGCCAGGCCGCGGCGGGCGATTGATCCGGATCAGCCGGCGGCGGCGCGGACCGCGTCGGCGAGGGCGTCGAGGGTGGACTGCATCAGCGCGGCGTCGTCGGCCTCGACCGTGACCCGCACCACCGGCTCCGTGCCGGACGGGCGCAGGAAGGCGCGACCGCGCCCTTCCACCGCGCGCTGGGCCGCGGCCAGCGCCGCCTGCACGGCGGCCGCCTCGGCCGGCATGGCGCCGCCGGCGACGCGCACGTTGACGGTCTTCTGCGGCACCTTGCCCAGCCCCGCCAGCGCCTCGCGCAGGCCGACGCCGCGGCGCTGCAGCACTTCCAGCACCTGCAACGCGCTGACGATGCCGTCGCCGGTGTTGGCGCGGTCCAGGCACAGGATGTGGCCGGAGGTCTCGCCGCCGAGCACGCCGCCGTGCTGCAGCAGCGCCTGGTGCACGTAGCGGTCGCCGACCTTGCTGCGCAGGAACGCGATGCCGCGCTCGCCGAGCGCGCGCTCCAGGCCGAAGTTGCTCATCAGGGTGCCGACCACCGGTCCGCGCAGGCGGCCGCCCGCCTGCCAGTCGGTGGCGAGCAGGAACAGGATGTCGTCGCCGTCGCACACCGCGCCGTCGCGGTCGACGAACAGCACGCGGTCGCCGTCGCCGTCGAAGGCGATGCCGAGGTCGGAGCCGGTCGCGCGCACCTGTTCGGCCAGCGTTTCCGGGTGGGTCGAGCCGACGCCGGCGTTGATGTTCACGCCGTTCGGATCGACGCCGATCGCCTCGACCCGCGCGCCCAGTTCGCGCAGCACCAGCGGGCCGAGCTGGTAGGTGGCGCCGTTCGCGCAGTCCATCGCGATGCGCAGGCCGCCGAGGTCGAAGCCCTTGGGCACCGCGTTCTTGCAGTGCTCGATGTAGCGGCCGAGCGCGTCGCGGGTGCGCACCGCCTTGCCGAGTTGCTCGGAAGGCACGGTGCGGAACGGCTGCTCCAGCGCGGCCTCGATCGCCAGTTCGGTCGCGTCGTCGAGCTTCTCGCCCTCGGCCGAGAAGAACTTGATGCCGTTGTCGTGGTGCGGGTTGTGCGAGGCGGAGATGACGATGCCGCCGTCGGCGCGCAGCGAGCGGGTCAGATGCGCCACCGCCGGGGTCGGCATCGGCCCCATCAGCTGCACGTCCACGCCGGCGGCGACCAGGCCGGCTTCCAGCGCCGCCTCGAACATGTAGTTCGAGATGCGGGTGTCCTTGCCGATGATCACCAGCGGCTTGCGCCAGTTGTTGCGCGGCAGGGCGAAGCCGTAGGCGTTGCCCAGGCGCAGCACGAAGTCCGCCGAAATGGCGCCCTCGCCCACCCGGCCGCGGATGCCGTCGGTGCCGAAATACTTGCGGGTCATGCGGGTCCCGTGGAGGAGTCAGGCGGCCTGGGCGTCGTCAACCGGTCGCGGCTGCTTCATCAGCAGCGCGAGCAGGTCGGCGATCCGGTCGCGCAGTTCGCGACGGTCGCAGATCTGGTCGATCGCGCCGTGCTCGAGCAGGAATTCCGAGCGCTGGAAGCCCTCCGGCAGCGTCTCGCGCACGGTCTGCTCGATCACGCGCGGACCGGCGAAGCCGATCAGGGCGTTAGGCTCGGCCATGTTGATGTCGCCGAGCATCGCCAGCGACGCGGACACGCCGCCGGTGGTCGGATGGGTCATCACCGAAATGTAGGGCAGCCCCGCGGCGCGCAACCTGCCGAGCGCCGCCGAGGTCTTGGCCATCTGCATCAGCGAGAACAGGCTCTCCTGCATGCGCGCGCCGCCGGTCGCCGAGAAGCACACCAGCGGTGCGCCGATTTCCAGCGCGCGCTCGGCGGCGCGGGTGAAGCGCTCGCCGACCACCGAGCCCATCGAGCCGCCCATGTAGGCGAAGTCGAAGGCGCAGGCGACCAGCGGCCGGCCCTTGAGCGTGCCCTGCATGGCGATCAGCGCGTCGCGCTCGCCGGTGGCCTTCTGCGCGGCCTTGATGCGGTCGGCGTAGCGCTTCTGGTCCTTGAACTTCAGGACGTCCACCGGCGCCAGCTCGCCGGCGATCTCCACGCCGCTGTCGGCGTCGAGGAAGCGCTGCAGCCGCTCGCGGCCGCGGATCGCCATGTGGTGGCCGCACTTGGGGCAGACCTCGAGGTTCTCCTCGAGTTCGGGCCGGTACAGGACGGCGCCGCAGCCGGCGCACTTCTCCCACAGGCCCTCGGGCACGCTGCGCTTGCGGCTGGTCGCCGCCTCGGTGCGGATGCGCGCGGGCATCAGTTTCTTCAGCCAGGACATGCGATCGGTTCTTGGCGGCGATTCTCGGCCCGACAGTCTAGCGCAGGGCCGTCACCCGGCCATCGCCGGCAGCGCGTCGAGGGCGCGGCGCAGGGGCGCCAGGAAGGCGCGAGCGCGCTCGGCGGCCGCGGCCGGCTCCCCGTCCGCCAGGGCCGCGACCAGGGCGCTGCCGACCACGACCCCGTCGGCGCCGTCCGCCATCGCCGCGGCGGAGGCGGCGTCCTTGATGCCGAAGCCGGCGACGACCGGCACCCGGCTGCATTCCCGGATCACGCGCAGGCGCGCGCCGGCGGCCCCCGCATCCAGGTGATCGGCGCCGGTCACACCGGCGTAGCTGACGTAGTAGAGGTAGCCCTGCGCGGCCTCGCACAGGCGCGCCAGGCGCACGTCGCCGGTGGTCGGCGCGGCGAGCAGGATCAGGGCCAGGCCGTGCGTGTCGAACGCGGCGCGGAACGGCGCCGCCTCTTCCGGCGGCAGGTCGACCAGCAGCACGCCGTCGACGCCGGCCGCGACCGCGTCGCGCGCGAAGGCCTCGGCGCCGCGGATCTCGACCGGGTTGAGGTAGCCCATCAGCACGACCGGCGTGTCGGCGTCGCGCTTGCGGAACGCGCGCACGCAATCCAGCACCCAGGACAGCCCGGCGCCGCGCGCCAGCGCGCGTTCGGAACTGCGCTGGATGGTCGGTCCGTCCGCCATCGGATCGGAGAACGGAACGCCGAGCTCGAGCACGTCGGCGCCGGCGTCGACCAGCGCGTGCATGACCGGCACGGTCGCCTCCAGCGCGGGATCGCCGGCGGTGACGAAGGGGATCAGGGCCTTGCGCCTGGCGGTCCGCAGCGCGGCGAAGCGGGCGTCGATCCGGCTCACATCGCCACCCCCTGGCGCGCGGCGATCGTGTGCACGTCCTTGTCGCCGCGGCCGGACAGGTTGCACAGCACCAGGGCGTCGCGCGGCAGTTCGCGCGCCAGCTTCACCGCCTGCGCCAGCGCGTGGCTGGATTCGAGCGCCGGCAGGATGCCCTCGGTGCGGGCCAGCCGGTGGAAGGCCGCGAGCGCCTCGTCGTCGGTGACGCCGACGTATTCGGCGCGACCGGTGTCCTTGAGGAAGGCGTGCTCGGGGCCGACGCCGGGATAGTCGAGCCCGGCGGACACCGAATGGGTCTCAACGATCTGCCCGTCGTCGTCGCACAGCACGTAGGTGCGGTTGCCGTGCAGCACGCCGGGGCGGCCCGCCGACAGCGAAGCCGCGTGGTGGCCGCTGGCGATGCCCTCGCCCGCCGCCTCGGCGCCGACCAGGCGCACGCCGGCGTCGTTGAGGAAGGCGTGGAAGATGCCGATCGCGTTGCTGCCGCCGCCGACGCACGCGGTCACCGCGTCCGGCAGGCGGCCGTATTCGGCCAGCATCTGCGCCCTCGCCTCGCGCCCGACCACCGCGTTGAAGTCGCGCACCATGCGCGGATACGGGTCCGGGCCGGCAACCGTGCCGATGATGTAGAACGTGTCGCGCACATTCGTCACCCAGTCACGCATCGCCTCGTTGAGCGCGTCCTTGAGCGTGGCCGAGCCGCTGGTCACCGGCACCACCCTCGCGCCGAGCAGCTGCATCCGGTAGACGTTGATCTTCTGCCGTTCGATGTCGGTCGCGCCCATGTAGACGACGCATTCCAGACCGAGCCGCGCGGCCACCGTCGCGCTGGCGACGCCGTGCTGGCCGGCGCCGGTCTCGGCGATGATCCGGGTCTTGCCCATGCGGCTGGCGAGCAGCGCCTGGCCGATGGTGTTGTTGATCTTGTGCGCGCCGGTATGGTTCAGGTCCTCGCGCTTGAGCAGGATGCGCGCGCCGCCGACCTCGCGGCTCAGGCGCTGCGCGAAGTAGATCGGGCTCGGGCGGCCGACGTAATGCGCGAGGTCGGCGTCGAACGCGGCGACGAAGGCCGGATCCACGCGCGCGGCGTCGTAGGCGGTGGCCAGCTCCTGCAGCGGCCCGATCAGCGTCTCGGCGACGAAGCGCCCGCCATGGCGGCCGAAATGGCCGTCGGCATCCGGCCAGGCGTGGTAGTCGATCGGGGAATCCATCGGGACTTGCTGCGACGCGGGGGAATCAGTCTAACTGCCGATTCAATCCGGTGCGCAGGGCAAGTTTCCGTCGCGAGCGTGCCGGGCGGGAGAGGCGTGCAGGACGCCCTCGCCACTTCCGCGACCGCCTTCCGGCTTTTCCGTCTCCGTCTCCCCGTCCTACTCCGAATGCTCCACATGGCAATCCGCCTGCCGCACCTGTTCGACAAAGCGGCGCATGCGGTTGCCGTCCTTGATGCCGGGCGCGCTCTCGATCCCGCTGGAGACGTCCACGCCCCACGGCAGCGTCTGCAGGATCGCCTCGCACACGTTGTCGGGAGTCAGGCCGCCGGCCAGCATCACCGGCTTGTTGAGCTGCCGGGGCAGCAGGCTCCAGTCGAAGGTCTCGCCGCTGCCGCCGCTGCCGCCCGGCGGATGCGCGTCGAACAGGAAGCCGGCAGCCGCCGGATAGCGGCGCTGCAGGTCCAGTGGCGCCGCCGGGATGCCGCCCATCGGGATCGCCTTGATGTAGGGCAGGCCAAAGCTTCGGCAGAACGCGTCCTCCTCGCTGCCGTGGAACTGCAGCAGGGTCGGCCGCACCTGACGGATCGCATCGCGCACCTCGTCGGTACTGTTGTCGGCGAACAGCGCGACCGCATCCACCAGCGGCGCCAGCGCATGGCGCAGCAGGCGCGCCTCCTCCGGACGCAGCCGGCGCGGGCTGGCATGGGCGAACACGAAACCGATCGCGTCCGCGCCCAGTTCGCTGGCCAGGCGGATGTCGCCGGCGCGGGTCATCCCGCAGAACTTGATGCGGGTGCGGAACAGGGTGCGCGGCATGGTGGTCACAGCGTCACCTCCACGGGCAGGCCACAGGCGGCCGGGTAGCGGGGGCCGAGGAACAGCAGGCCGTCGGGCGGTGCCGTCGGCCCCGCCACGGTGCGGTCGCGGCCCGCCAGCAGCGTCGCGAGCCAGTCTTCCGGCTGCTCGCCGCGCCCGACCGGCAACAGACTACCGACGATGTTGCGCACCATGTGGTGAAGAAAGGCGTTGGCCTGCACCTCGATGTCGATCACCTCGCCGTCGCGCCGCACCGCGATGGCCTGCAGGTCGCGGCGCGCGTGCGGGGCCTGGCAGTGGACGGTGCGGAAGGCCGAGAAATCGTGTTCGCCGACCAGCGCCTGCGCGGCGCGGTGCATCGCGGCGGCGTTCAGCGGGCGCCGTTCCCAGGTGACGTACCGACGCTGCAGCGCGGGGCGCACCGCGCGGTTGAGGATGCGGTAGCGGTAGCGGCGCGCGCGCGCGGAGAAGCGTGCGTGGAAGTCATCGGCGACCGGCACGCACCACAGCACGCTCATCTCCGCAGGCAGGCGCGAGGTCGCGCCGAGCACCCAGCCGCGCGTCGTACGCGGAGCATCGCTGTCGAAGTGCACGACCTGGCAGGCGGCGTGCACCCCGGCGTCGGTGCGGCCGGCGCAGACCGTCTCCACCGGATGTCCGGCGACGAAGGACAGCGCCGCTTCCAGCGCGGCCTGCAGGGTCGGCTCGCCGCGGCGGTCGGGCTCGCCGGGGCGGCTCAGCCGCTGCCAGCCGGAGAAGCCGCTGCCGTCGTATTCGATCCCGAGCGCAAGCCGCATCGACCCTCGCGGTCCCTCACAGGTCGCGCAGCATGCGCGCGGCGGTGGCGCGCGCGGCCGGATCGCGGCCGTCGAGCACCTCGCGCAGCAGGGTGCGCGCGGCTTCCTCGTCGCCGACGTCGAGGTAGGCCTGGGCGAGGTCGAGCTGCTCCTCCGGCGGCCGCTTCGGCGCGCCTGGCGCGGGCGATTCGGCGGCGGCCGCGGGCGCGGGTGCGTCCGCCGCCTGGCCGGCGTGCCAACTCGGGGTCGCGGCCGCCTGCGCGGCGCGCGCGGCGGCCAGCGGTGCGGCCTCCGGCGCGATCGGCCCGGGCTCCGGTTCGGATTCGGATTCCGGCCCGTTCGCGGCGGGCTGCGGGGCCGACGTCGGGATGCTGGCGGCCAGCGCCGCGGTGTCGAAGCGGCGCGCCGCAGTCGTCCCCGCCGCAGGCCGGCGCCGGCGCGCGAGCAGCCAGCCGACGAAAGCGGCGATCACCAGCACCGCCCCGCCCCACAGCAACAGGCCGCCCGTCTGGCCCGACTGCGGCTGCGCCTGCTGCGACGGCGCCGGCTGGGTGGCCGTGGCGTTGGCCTTGTGCAGGTTCTGCTGCGCCGCGGCCAGCGCGCTGTCCTTCATCTCGATCAGTTGCTGCTGGTCGTGCCGGATCTTTTCCAACTCCGCGACCCGCGCCTTCAGTTCGCTGACCTCCGCGTCGCGGGCGGCCAGCGTTTCCCTGGTTTCCTGCAGTTGCTGTCGCAGCATTTCGCCCTCGCCGCCGGCATCGACGCCGGACCGTGATCCTGCCTGGCGCGCGCCCTCGCCCGAGGGCGGCACGATTTCCAGCCGCGCGTCCGCGCTCGCGGTGCGCGTGCCGCGGTCAGCCTTCGCCTGCTTGCCGGTCGTCGCCGCCACCGGCTGCTGCAGCGCGCGACGCTCCGCGCGCCAACCGGCGATCTGCTCGTGCACGATCGCCGCCGCTTGCGCCGCATCCAGGCTGGCGACCTGCTCGGCCGAGGGCATGCGCAGCACCGCGCCCGCCTTCAGCCGGTTGATGTTGCCGCCAATGAAGGCGCGTGGATTGGCGCGCAGCAGGGCGATCATCGCCTGGTCCAGGCCGTCGCCCCGTTCGGCGCGCAGTCCGGCGGCGATGCGGTAGAGGGTATCGCCCTGCCGCACCTCGTAGCGATCCTTCGCCGCGGCGGGGGCGCTGCGGGCGGACGGTGGCGCCGGCGTGGCGGCGACCGGCGCGGCGGGCGCCGGCGCGGCTGTGCTGGCCGATGCCTGTGCCGACGGCACGGCGGTTGCAACCGGCGTGGGCGATGCCGTGGCGGCCGGTGCCGCGGGGGGCGATTCGGCCGTGGTCACGGCGACCGGCGGCGGCAACGGCTCGCTGGCCACCGCGGGCGCCTGGATGGTGTTGGGCGGCGCGACCACCGGCGCCTCGATCGGCGGCTGCGCCGGCGCGGCGACCGTGCGCGGCGTCTCCACCAGCGCGGAGTACTCGCGCACCAGCCGGCCGCCGCTCCAGTCCACCTCGACCAGGAACGTCAGCAGCGGCTGCTGCACCGGCGCCGGGCTGGTGATCCGGATCACCGGCCGGCCCTGGTCGTCCAGCGCCGGCTCGAAATGCAGCGCGCTGACGTCGCCCTGCGGCGGCTCCAGGCCGATCCGGCGGAAGGTTTCGGGCGACGCCAGGCGCACCTGCAGGCCCTGCAGCTCCGCCGGGTCGCTGGTGACGATCGGGATCTCGGCCAGCAGCGGTTGGCCCGGCCGGGACTTGACGTGGATCTGGCCGAGGCCCAGCGCCGCCGCCGGCCCGGCGACGATGGCGAGCGCGGCGGCCAGCGCGACGGCCAGTGCGGTGCGCAGTCTGTGGCTCATTGCTTCCCCTCGGGCTCCCTGCGCGACTCTAGCCCCGCGGGCCCGCGCGCGGCAAACCCTGCGCCGGCGCATGGATCAGGTTTCGGCCGCGACCAGCTCGGCGATCTGCACGGCGTTGGTCGCCGCGCCCTTGCGGATGTTGTCGGAGACGATCCACAGGTTCAGCCCGCGCGGGTGCGACAGGTCCTCGCGGATGCGGCCGACGTAGACCAGGTCGCTGCCGGAGGCGTGGGTGACCGGGGTCGGGTAGCCGCCCGCCTCGCGGGTGTCGACGACCTCGATGCCGGGCGCCTGCTCCAGCAGCGCGCGCGCGGCGTCGGCGGTCAGCTTGTCGCGGGTCTCGATCGCGACCGCTTCCGAATGGCCGTAGAAGACCGGCACCCGCACCGCGGTCGGGTTCACCTGGATGGCGTCGTCGCCGAGGATCTTGCGGGTCTCCCAGACCAGCTTCATTTCTTCCTTCGTGTAGCCGTTGTCCTGGAAGTCGTCGATGTGCGGGATCAGGTTGAACGCGATCTGCACGGGAAAGCGCTGCGGGTCCGCGGACTGGAAGTTGAGCAGGCCCGCGGTCTGGCGGCCGAGCTCCTCCAGCGCCGAGCGCCCGGCGCCCGAGACCGACTGGTAGGTGGCGACGGTGATCCGCTCGATGCCGGCCGCGCGGTGGATCGGTGCGAGCGCGACCAGCATCTGCATGGTCGAGCAGTTGGGGTTGGCGATGATCCCGCGCGGGCGGTTGCGCACCTCGCCGGCGTTCACCTCGGCGACCACCAGCGGCACGTCGTCCTCGTAGCGGAAGGCCGAACTGTTGTCGATCACCACCGCGCCGGCGGCGGCGAACTTCGGCGCGTATTCCTTGGAGACCGCGCCGCCCGCCGAGAACAGCGCGATGTCGATGCCGGCCGGATCGAAGGTGGCGAGATCCTGGACGAGGACCTCGTCGTCCCCGAACGCGACGGAATTGCCGGCCGAGCGCGCGCTGGCCAGCGCGACGAGGCGGCCGATCGGGAAGCGGCGTTCGGCGAGCACCGCCAGCATGGTTTCGCCGACCGCGCCGGTGGCGCCGACGACGGCGACGTTGAATTGCCTGGTCATGGGAAGAGGTCCGGAGTCGTTCGTTGCATCGTAGTCGTGGGGTGCGCAGGCGATCACGTGGTTCGTGCGGAAGCCCTGCGGCGCCGTCAGCCTTTCGCGTCCACCGCCGTCGCCGGGATGCGCGGCGCCACCTCGCCGACGTCGCCGCACTGGGCGCGGTGGCGCAGCGCCTGGTCCATCAGCACCAGCGCCAGCATCGCCTCGCAGATCGGGGTCGCGCGAATGCCGACGCAGGGATCGTGGCGGCCGGTGGTGACCACCTCGACGGCGTTGCCTTCGACGTCCACCCCGCGCGCCGGCAGGCGGAGGCTGGAGGTCGGCTTGAACGCCACCGAGACCACGATGTTCTGCCCGGTCGAGATGCCGCCGAGGATGCCGCCCGCGTGGTTGGACAGGAAGCCCGCCGGCGCCATCTCGTCGCGGTGCGCGCTGCCCTTCTGCATCACGCTGGCGAAGCCGTCGCCGATCTCCACGCCCTTGGCCGCGTTGATCGACATCATCGCCGCGGCGAGTTCCGCGTCGAGCTTGCCGTACACCGGTTCGCCCCAGCCGGGCGGCACGCCGGTGGCGACCGCGGTGACCCGCGCGCCGACCGAGTCGCCGGACTTGCGCAGCGCGTCCATGTACGCCTCGAGTTCGGGAACCTGGTCCGCGTCGGGCCAGAAGAAGGGATTCGATTCGACCGCCGCCCAGTCGCTGGAGCGCGGCAGCACGTCGCCGATCTGCGCGAGGTAGCCGCGCACGTGCACGCCGTGGCGCTCGGCCAGCCATTTCTTGGCGATCACCCCGGCCGCCACCCGCATCGTCGTCTCGCGCGCGGAGGCGCGGCCGCCGCCGCGCGGATCGCGGTGGCCGTACTTCTGCCAGTAGGTGTAGTCGGCATGCCCCGGGCGGAACTGCGCGGCGATCGCCTCGTAGTCGCGGCTTCGCGCGTCGGTGTTGCGGACGAGCAGCGCAATCGGCGTGCCGGTGGTGCGGCCCTCGTGCACGCCGCCCAGGATTTCGACGGCATCCGCCTCGTGGCGCTGCGAGGTATGGCGCGAGCGGCCGGTCGCGCGTCGCGCCAGGTCGGCGGCGAAGTCCTCCGGCGCCAGCGCGAGGCCGGGCGGGCAGCCGTCGACCACGCAGCCGATGGCGGGCCCATGCGATTCGCCGAAGGTAGTGACCCGCAACAGCCGGCCGAAGCTGTTCATCGGTGACCGGGGTTCAGAACAGGCTGCCGGCGGCGCGCGCCGGCGGCAGCTCGCGCGCCTGCGCGAGCTCGGCGATGCGCGCGTTATGGGCGACCAGGTCGTGGCGCTCGGCGACGAACACGCCCATCTGCCCGACCTTGAACTCGACCCAGGCCAGCGGCAGTTCCGGCAGCAGCGCGACCAGCGCGTGCTCGGCCTCGCCGACCTCGCAGATGAGCAGGCCGTGGTCGGTCAGGTGCAACGGCGCGTCGCGCAGGATGCGCAGCACCAGGTCGAGCCCGTCGTCGCCGGCGCGCAGGCCGAGCTCGGGCTCGTAGGAGTATTCGCGCGGCAGCGCGTCGGTCTCGGCGTTGGTGACGTAGGGCGGGTTGCTGACGATCAGGTCGTAATGCTCGCCCGCCAGCGCCGAGAACAGGTCGGACTTCAGCAGGCGGACGTTGTCCGCATGCAGGCGCGCCTTGTTCTCCGCCGCCAGCGCGAGCGCGTCGTCGCTGAGGTCGACCGCATCCACGTGCCAGTCCGGGTGGTAGTGCGCGGTCGCGATGCCGATGCAGCCCGAGCCGGTGCACAGGTCGAGCGCGCGCAGCACCTCGCGGCCGCCCAGCCAGGGCTCGAAGCCGGACTCGATCAGTTCGGCGATCGGCGAGCGCGGCACGAGCGCGCGCGGGTCGGACTTGAAACTCAGGCCGGCGAACCACGCCTCGCCGGTCAGGTAGGCGGCCGGAATGCGCTCCTCGATCCGGCGCAGGAACAGGCCGAGCACGTCTTCCTTCTCGGCCAGCGTCACCTTCGCCTGGCCGTATACCGGGCTGAGGTCGTGCGGCAGGTGCAACGCGTGCAGGACCAGCTGGGTCGCCTCGTCCAGCGCGTTGTCGTAGCTGTGCCCGAAGGTGAGCCCGGCGGCGTTGAAGCGGCTGGCGCCGTAGCGGATCAGGTCGATGATCGTCGAAAGCTCGTCGGTCATGGCGGCGCACGCTGCGGGCGGGCCCGGATTATAGCGGCGGGGACGACTATCATTCGCCCGCTTCCGCGTCGCGTGCCGCGCGACGTCGCCAGCCCAGCCGCCCCACGGGGAACCCGCCATGTTCAATCGCACCACGACCCTGATCCTCGTCGCCGCGCTCGCCGCCGGCCTCGGCCTGTGGGCCGCGCAGCGGTGGTTCGGCGGCGAGCGCGCGCCGGGCCCGCAGCTGCAGGCGGTGCGCCTGTTCGAGCAGCCGCGCGCCCTGCCCGCCTTCTCCCTGCGCCAGTCCGACGGCACCCCGCTGGTGCCCGGCGAACTGCAGGGCCACTGGACGATCGTGTTCCTCGGCTTCACCCACTGCCCGGACGTCTGCCCGACCACGCTGGCCGAACTCGCGCAGGCGCAGAAGCAGTGGACCGCGCTTCCGGAGGCGAGCCGCCCGCGGGTGCTGTTCGTGTCGGTCGATCCGGAGCGCGACAGCCCCGACCGCGCCGGCGAATACGCCCACGCCTTCCATCGCGACACCCTGGCGGCGACCGCCGACGTGCCGGCGCTGGAAGCCTTCGCCCGCTCGCTCAGCCTGGTGTTCGCGAAGGTGCCCGCGCCGGCCGGCGCGCCCGCCGACCAGTACAGCGTCGACCATTCGGCCGCGCTCGCGGTGCTCGATCCGCAGGGCCGCATGGCCGGCGTGATCACCCCGAACCATCCGCCCGAACCGGCGCTGGACCCGAAGGCGATCGCGCACGACCTGCTGGTGTTGTCCGGCGCGCGCGGACACTAGCGGGATTCGCCCGCCGGCCGCAGGCGAAGGCCGCGCGCGGCGACTGATGCAGCAGGAGCGCGCACGTGTCGCCACGCAGAAAGAACGAAGGGCCAGCGGTTTCCCGTTGGCCCTTCGTTTTTGTATGGCGCGCCCGGAGAGATTCGAACTCCCGACCACCAAGTTCGTAGCCTGGTGCTCTATCCAGCTGAGCTACGGGCGCATGAAACAGAAGCGGAATTGTGCGGGAACCCGTGGGTTCCGGTCAATCCTTTCTCGCGTCCGGGAATGGCGGAGAGTGAGGGATTCGAACCCTCGATAGAGCTTTTGACCCTATACTCCCTTAGCAGGGGAGCCCCTTCGGCCTCTCGGGCAACTCTCCGTTGACCCGAATGCGAGCGCGCAAGGATACCGGTTCCGGCCGCCCCGGGGCAATCAGGACGACGCGCCGTCGTCCCCGCCGGATCCGCCCTCGCCTTCGCCGCGCTGGATGCGCTGGTAAATCTCCTCGCGATGCACGGCAACGTCCTTGGGGGCGGTGATGCCGATGCGCACCTGGTTGCCTTTGACGCCGAGCACGGTGACGGTCACCGAGTCGCCGATCATCAATGTTTCGCCGACGCGGCGGGTCAGGATCAACATGCAATCTCTCCATGGCCCGGCGTCCGTGGCCGGGGGCCGCGCCGGTGTGTCCAGAATCCAGCAAACATAATCGCGATCCCGTGTCGCGACAAGGTGAGACAGGTCATGCCTGCAGCCGCGCGGCAACCCAGTCGCGCACGCCCGCCAGCGCGGCCGGCAGCGCGGGGCTGTCCTCGCCGCCACCCTGCGCCATGTCCGGCCGCCCGCCGCCCTTGCCGTTGACCTGGGCGGCGACGTGCGCCAGCAGCTCGCCGGCCTTGACCCGGCCGGCGGCGGCGCCACCGACGCCGGCGACCAGCGCGACCTTGCCGTCGCGGGCGCCGGCCAGCACCACCACCGCGTCGCCCAACTGCTGGCGCAGCCGGTCGATCGCCTCGCGCAGGGCCTTGCCCTCGAAGCCTTCCAGGCGCGCCGCCAGGACCTTCACCCCTGCGACGTCGACCGCCTGCCCGGCGAGGTCGGCGGTGGCGCCCGATGCAGCCTTCGCCTTGAGCTGTTCCAGCTCGCGCTCGAGCTTCTTCTGGCGGTCCAGCAGCGTGCGCAGCTTGTCGGCGACGTCGTGGGTGTTGCCGCCGAGCAGGTGGGCGGCCTCGGCCAGGCGCGCCTCCTCGGCGGCGACGTGGTCGAGCGCGCCCTGCCCGGTCACCGCCTCGATCCGGCGCACGCCAGCGGAAACGCCGCCTTCGGACACGATCTTGAACAGGCCGATGTCGCCGGTGCGGCCGACGTGGGTGCCGCCGCACAGTTCGGTGGACGCCTCGCCCATGCGCAGCACGCGCACGCGCTCGCCGTACTTCTCGCCGAACAGCGCCATCGCGCCGAAGTCCAGCGCCTCCTGCATGCCCATGTGGTGGACTTCGGCGGCGTGGTTGGCGCGGATCTCGGCGTTGACCCGGCGCTCGACCTCGGCCAGTTCGTCGGCGCTGACCGGCTGGAAGTGCGAGAAGTCGAAGCGCAGGCGGTCGGGCGCGACCAGCGAGCCCTTCTGGGTCACGTGGGTGCCGAGCACGCCGCGCAGGGCGGCGTGCAGCAGGTGGGTCGCGCTGTGGTTGAGCACGGTCGCGGCGCGGCGCGGGGCGTCGACCGCGCCCATCAGCAGGTCGCCCAGCTTGATCGCGCCAGCCTCGAGGGTGCCGACGTGGCCGTGGAACTGGCCGGCCAGCTTGAGCGTGTCGGACACGACGAAGCGCACGCCCTGATCCGCCAGTTCGCCGGCGTCGCCGACCTGGCCGCCGCTCTCGGCATAGAACGGCGTGCGGTCGAGCAAAACGATCGCCTCCTCGCCAGCTGCGATCGCGTCGACCGGGCGGCCGTCGCGCAGCAGGGCGACGACCTGCAGGCCGCCGGCGGCGAGCTCGTCGTAGCCGAGGAACTCGGTGGGCTGCAGTTGCGCGACCAGCTCGGCCGGCAGCGTGGTGCCGCCGCCGAACTTGCCGGCGGCGCGGGCGCGTTCGCGCTGCTGCTCCATCAGCCGGTCGTAGTCGGTCATCGCCGACGGGGTCAGGCTGGCGCCCTCGCGTTCGCGCACGATGTCGGCGATCAGGTCGGGTGGGCAGCCGTAGGTGTCGTGCAGCTGGAACAGCTGCTCGCCGTCGATCTGCCCTTCGTTGCGCTCGAGGTAGCTGTCCAGGCGCTGCATGCCGGCGTCCAGCGTCTGCGCGAACGCCGCCTCCTCGGCCTTGAGCGCGCGTTCGACCAGGGCGCGGCGCTCGGCGAGCTCCGGATAGGCCTCGCCCATCGCCTCCGCCAGCGGCGCGACCATCTTCCAGAACGTGCCCTCGGCATCCAGGCCGCCGAGCTTCCAGATGTGGCGGATCGCGCGGCGGATGATCCGGCGCAGCACGTAGCCGCGGCCCTCATTGGAGGGCAGCACGCCGTCCACGATCAGGAAGCTGCAGGCGCGGATGTGGTCGGCGATCACGCGCAGCGACTTGTGGTCGAGGTCGCTGGTGCCGGTGAGCTTCGCCGCCGCCGCGATCAGGTGGCGGAACAGGTCGATCTCGTAGTTGCTGTGCACGTGCTGGAGCACCGCCGTCAGCCGCTCCAGACCCATGCCGGTGTCCACGCAGGGCGCGGGCAGCGGCTGCAGGGTGCCGTCCGGCTGGCGGTCGAACTGCATGAACACGAGGTTCCAGATCTCGATGTAGCGGTCGCCGTCCTCGTCCGGCGAGCCCGGCGGGCCGCCGGCGATGTGCGGGCCATGGTCGTAGAAGATCTCGGTGCAGGGCCCGCACGGGCCGGTGTCGGCCATCTGCCAGAAGTTGTCGCTGGCGAACGGCGCGCCCTTGTTGTCGCCGATCCGCACGATGCGCTCGGGCGGCAGGCCGATCTCGTCGCGCCAGATCGCGTAGGCCTCGTCGTCGGTGTGGTAGACGGTGACCAGCAGGCGCTCGGGCGGCAGCTTCCACACCTGGGTCAGCAACTCCCACGCCCAGGCGATCGCGTCTTTCTTGAAGTAGTCGCCGAAGGACCAGTTGCCGAGCATCTCGAAGAAGGTGTGGTGGCGCGCGGTGTAGCCGACCGAATCGAGGTCGTTGTGCTTGCCGCCGGCGCGCAGGCAGCGCTGCACGTCGGCCGCGCGCACGTAGCTGCGCTTCTCGGCGCCGAGGAACACGTCCTTGAACTGGACCATGCCGGAGTTGGTGAACAGCAGGGTCGGGTCGTTGCCCGGGACGAGCGGCGCCGACGGCACGATGGTGTGCCCCTTGGCGCGGAAGAATTCGAGGAAATCGCTGCGGATTTCGGCAGTGGTCTTCATGGGTCTGCGACGGGAAAGGCGGACACGGGAAGCGGGCCGGCGCCGTGGAAAGCGGCATGGGCCGGAACGCTCGACCGGGGAGCGACAAGGGTAGCAGGCCGGGGACGGCTGACGCCCAAAAAAATCCCGGCTTGCGCCGGGATGACAAGGGTGGAGCCATGAAGAACCGTCGGAGGTCGTCGCGGCGGGAGCTTCGCCCGCCGCGCGCCCTCCCTATGCGTCGTCCGGCAGGCCGCGCACCGCCGCGCGGATGCTGTCGCCGTCGAAGCCGCGCCTGGCGAGGAAGTCGGCGGCCTTGCGGGCGCGCGCCGGCGCGTCGTCGAGCGCGCCGAAGCGACGCCGCACCAGGCCGGCCGCCAGCCGCGGCCAGTCGTCCTCGCCGGCTTCCGCCAGCGCCTCGAACGCCGCGCCCACCGCCTGCGCGGACAGGCCGTGGGTGCCGAGTTCGGCGCGGATGTAGAGCGGGCCGTAGCCTCCCAGCGCACGCGAGCGGGCCAGGCTGCGGGCGAAGCGGACGTCGTCCTGCCAGCCGGCATCGCGCAGGCGGCCGACCGCTTCGGCGGCGTCCTCCGCCTGCACGCCGCGCGCGACCAGCTTGCGGGTCAATTCGCGCTGCGAATGCTCGCGGCGCACCAGCAGGCCGAGCGCGCGCTGGGTCGGCGTGGGTTCCGGGCGGCGCCGCTTCGGCCGCCCCGCCCCGCCTTCTCCGCCGGGGATGTCCCCGACGCCGGTTCCAGCCGTGCCCTGCTCTTCCGTCATCCGTCGCCGACCTCGAATCAGGCCTCGTCGTCCCCCGCCTCGGCCGCGGCCACCTCGGCCGGCACGTACTTCTCGCGCAGGGCCGCTTCCAGCTTGGCCGCGACCGCCGGGTTTTCCTTGAGGTACTGGCGGGCGTTCTCCTTGCCCTGCCCGATCCGCTCGTCGTCGCAGCTGTACCAGGCGCCGGACTTCTCCACCAGCTTGGCGTCCACGCCCATGTCGATCAGCTCGCCCTCGCGCGAGATGCCCTCGCCGTAGAGGATTTCGGTGATGACCTGCTTGAACGGCGGCGCCATCTTGTTCTTGACCACCTTGATCCGGGTCTGGTTGCCGATGATCTCGTCGCCCTTCTTGATGGATCCGATGCGGCGGATGTCCAGGCGCACCGAGGCGTAGAACTTGAGCGCGTTGCCGCCGGTGGTGGTCTCCGGGCTCTGGCCCGGCATCATCACGCCGATCTTCATGCGCAGCTGGTTGATGAAGATCACCAGGCAGTTGCTGCGCTTGATGTTGCCGGTCAGCTTGCGCAGCGCCTGGCTCATCAGGCGCGCCTGCAGGCCCGGCAGCTGGTCGCCCATCTCGCCCTCGATCTCGGCCTTCGGAGTGAGCGCGGCGACCGAGTCGACCACCACCATGTCGACTGCATTGGAGCGCACCAGCATGTCGGCGATTTCCAGCGCCTGTTCGCCGGTGTCGGGCTGCGACACCAGCAGGTCCTCGACGTTGACGCCGAGCTTGGCGGCGTAGGTCGGGTCGAGCGCGTGCTCGGCGTCGATGAAGGCGGCGGTGCCGCCCTGCTTCTGGCACTGGGCGATCGCCTGCAGGGTCAGCGTGGTCTTGCCCGAGGATTCCGGCCCGTAGATCTCGACCACGCGGCCCTTGGGCAGGCCGCCGATGCCGAGCGCGATGTCCAGCATCAGCGAGCCGGTCGGGATCACCGGGATGACTTCCGCGACGCGGTCGCCCATGCGCATCACCGAGCCCTTGCCGAACTGCTTTTCGATCTGGCCCAGGGCGGCCGACAGGGCGCGCTTCTTGTTCTCGTCCATCGTGGAGTCCTCGGTGGTCAGCGGTATGGTGGAAAGCGTGGGGGAACGTGGTCGCTCAGGCTGAGACGCCGCGACCACGCCATGAAATTAGCCCCGCATGTCCCGCGGACGGCATCGTCCGCCGACGTGCCGGGATGTGGGAAAACGGCGCGGCGACCCTCGGCCCAGCGCTCATCGCGCCACGTGCCGGTTGGGCCGCACCAGGCCGCAGTACAGGCCCTCGATCGCGAAGTCCTGGTCGGGCAGCACCTCGATCGGCGGATAGTCGGGGTTGCGCGGCAGCAGGCGGATGCGGTCCTTGCCGATCTTCAGCAGCTTGACGGTGATTTCCTCGTCTATGCGGGCGACCACGATCTGGCCGGAACGCGCGTCGCGGGTGCGGTGCACGCCGATCAGGTCACCGTCGAAAATGCCCTCGTCGCGCATCGAATCGCCCTTGACCTTGAGCAGGTAGTCGGGCGCCGGCGAGAACAGCACGCGGTCGAGCAGCAGCACCTCGTCGCTGCCGAAACCATCCTGGTGGGAGCCCGCGCCGATCGGCAACCCGGCGGCGACCTGGCCCAGCACCGGCAAGCGCAGCGCGTCCTCGGCGACGGCCAGCGCCAGCGCCGGCTGCACCGGCGGCGGCGCCTGGCGCACGCGGATGCCACGCGCCCGGCCCGGGACCCGCTCGATCGCGCCGGCCGCCTCCAGCGCCTCCAGGTGGTATTGCGCCGCGCGCACGCCCTTGAAGCCGAACGCGCGCGCGATCTCCGCCTGCGACGGCGGCATGCCCTCGGCCTCGATGCGCTCGGCGATCATCGCGAGGATCGCCTGCTGGGTGTCGGTCATCTGCATGGTTAGTAGTATTACTACTAACCCGCCACGGGCGCAAGCTCAGGCCGCTAGCGCCTCCAGCCCCCGCAGCGCCGCCAGCACGGTCTGCCGGCGGACCGCGTCGCGGTCGCCGTCGAACTGGAACAGTTCGGCGGCCGGGTAGCCGCCGCGCTTCTTCCAGGCGATCCAGACCGTGCCCACCGGCTTGTCGGGGGTGCCGCCGCCGGGGCCGGCGATGCCGGTGACCGCGACCGCGATCGACGCGCCCGAATGCACGAGCGCGCCGGACACCATCTCGACGACGGTCTCGCGGCTGACCGCGCCGAACTGCTCCAGCGTCTCCGGCCGCACCCCGAGCAGCGCCTGCTTGGCCTCGTAGCTGTAGGCGACCATCCCGCAGTCGAACCAGTCCGAGCTGCCGGCCACCTCGGTCGCGGTCTTGGCGATCCAGCCGCCGGTGCAGCTTTCGGCGGTGACCAGCATCTGCCGCTCCTCGCGCAGGCGCGCGCCGAGGCGTTCGGCCTGCGCGTGCAAGGTGGCGTCGTCGGGAGCGAGCATGGGCGAAGTCCGGCAAACTAGGCGGCCTTTCTAGCCGATTTCGCCACGGATGTCTGCCGAGCAGCACACGCCCCTGATGCGCCAGTTCTTCGCCGCCAAGGCCGAGCATCCGGACGTGCTGCTGTTCTTCCGGATGGGCGATTTCTACGAGCTGTTCTACGACGACGCGCGCAAGGCGGCGAAGCTGCTCGACATCACGTTGACCCAGCGCGGCGCGTCGGCCGGCCAGCCGATCCCGATGGCGGGCGTGCCGGTGCACGCCTACGAGGGCTACCTCGCGCGGCTGGTGGCGCTCGGCGAGTCGGTCGCGATCTGCGAGCAGATCGGCGACCCGGCGGCCAGCAAGGGCCTGGTCGAGCGCAAGGTCGTGCGCATCGTCACCCCCGGCACGGTGACCGACGAGGCGCTGCTGAGCGAGCGCCGCGACACCCTGCTGCTGGCGCTGTCGCGCGACCGCAGCGGCTACGGCCTGGCGTGGGCGGACCTCGCCGGCGGCCGCTTCCTCGTCAACGAAGTGGAAAGCGACGACGCGCTGGAGGCCGAGCTCGCGCGGCTGGAACCGGCCGAGGTCCTGGTCGCCGACGAGGACGGCTGGCCGGCCTGCGTGGCGCAGCGCCACGGTCTGCGCCGGCGCGCGCCGTGGCTGTTCGACGCCGACGGCGGACGCCGCCAGTTGCTGCAGTTCTTCGGCGTGCACGACCTGACCGGCTTCGGCATCGAGGCGCGGCCGCGTGCGGTCGCCGCGGCCGGCGCGCTGCTCGGCTACGTCGAGGAAACCCAGAAGCAGCGCCTGCCGCACCTGACCGCGATCGCGGTCGAGGCCAGCGACGGGGCGATCGCGATGAACGCCGCGACCCGCCGCCACCTCGAGCTCGACACCCGCGTCGACGGCGACACGAAGACGACGCTGCTCGGCGTGCTCGACACGACGGTCACCCCGATGGGCGGACGCCTGCTGCGGCGCTGGTTGCACCGGCCGCTACGCGACCGCCGCGTGGTCGGCGAGCGCCAGCACGCGGTGGCCACGCTCATCGACCACCGCACCGACGCCGACCTGCGCGAGGCCTTCCGCGCGCTCGGCGACCTCGAGCGCATCCTCTCGCGGATCGCCCTGCGCAGCGCGCGGCCGCGCGACCTGTCCACCCTGCGCGACGGCCTCGGCCTGCTGCCGCGGGTGCGGACGCTGCTGGCGCCGCTGGACTCGCCGCGGCTGCAGGCGCTGGTGGCCGAATGCGGCGCCCACGAGGAGCACGCCGACCTGCTGCGCCGCGCGATCGTGCCGCAGCCGCCGGTGCTCGCGCGCGACGGCGGCGTGTTCGCCGAGGGCTTCGACGCCGAGCTCGACGAGCTGCGCACGCTCTCCACCAACGCCGACCAGTTCCTGGTCGATCTCGAGGCGCGCGAGCGCGCCGCCACCGGCATCCCGACCCTCAAGGTCGGTTACAACCGGGTGCACGGCTACTACATCGAGATCAGCAAGGGACAGTCGGACAAGGCGCCCACGCATTACAGCCGGCGCCAGACCCTGACCGGCGCCGAGCGCTACATCACCGAGGAGCTCAAGGCGTTCGAGGACAAGGTGCTCTCGGCGCGCGAGCGCGCGCTGGCGCGCGAGAAGCTGCTCTACGAGGAACTGCTGGACGCGCTCAACGATCGCCTGGAGCCGCTCAAGCGCTGCGCCGCCGCGCTGTCGGAGCTGGACGTGCTGGCCTGCTTCGCCGAGCGCGCGCAGGCGCTGGACTGGTCGCGGCCGGAGCTCACCGACGCGCCCGGCCTGTGCATCGAGCGCGGCCGCCATCCGGTGGTGGAGGCGGTGCGCGACGAGCCGTTCGAGCCCAACGACCTCGTCCTCGGCGACACCCCGGAACTCGGCAACCGCCGCATGCTGGTGATCACCGGCCCCAACATGGGCGGCAAGAGCACCTACATGCGGCAGAACGCGCTGATCGTGCTGCTCGCCCACATCGGCAGCTTCGTGCCGGCCGCGCGCGCGGTGATCGGGCCGATCGACCGCATCCTCACCCGCATCGGCGCCGGCGACGACCTCGCGCGCGGGCAGTCGACCTTCATGGTCGAGATGGCCGAGACTTCCTACATCCTGCACCACGCCACCGGCGAATCGCTGGTGCTGATGGACGAAATCGGACGCGGCACATCGACCTACGACGGTCTCGCCCTCGCCGACGCCTGCGCGCGCCACCTGGCCGCGGTCAACCGCAGCTACACGCTGTTCGCGACGCACTACTTCGAGCTGACCGCGCTCGCCGAGCCGGGCAGTGGCATCGCCAACGTGCACCTCGATGCGGTCGAGCATCATGACAAGAGCGGCGGCGACACCCTGGTGTTCATGCACGCGGTGAAGGACGGCCCGGCCGACCGCAGCTTCGGCCTGCAGGTGGCCGCGCTCGCCGGGTTGCCGAAGACGGTCGTGCGCCAGGCGCGCGCGCGCCTGGCCGAGCTCGAGCAGCAGGGCCGCGACGCGCCGGCCACGCCGATGACCGCGCAGGCGCTGGACGCGCCGCAGCAGTTCGGCCTGTTCTCGCCGTCTTCCGCGGCACTGGAGGCGCTGGCCGCGCTGGAGCCGGACGAACTGACGCCGAAGCAGGCGCTGGAAGCGCTGTACCGGTTGAAGGCGCTGGCCTGACGCACCCGCGTCGGCGTGTCGCGCGGGCTACATCGCGTCGAGGTCGCCCAGCGCACGGATCAGGCGCCGGGCGCGCTTGTCGGGCTTGCTCTCGGGCGGACGGTAGCCGGCGCGCTGGGCGGCGCGCTCTGCCCGCGCGGCATCGCGGCGCAGGCGAGATTCCTCCGATTCGGCGTACAGCGCCTGCGCGACCGGCGCCGGCCCGCGCACGGCGCTGAGCGCGCGCACCTCGACCTCGAACACTTCCTCGCCGCGCGCGATCCGCAACGCGTCGCCCGCGCGCACCAGCCGCGACGGCTTGGCGCGCTGGCCGCCGGCGTCCACCTTGCCGGTTTCCACGGCGTGCTTGGCCAGGCTGCGGGTCTTGAAGAAGCGCGCCGCCCACAGCCACACGTCGAGGCGGACGCCGTCGTTGCCTTCGTCCATGGTCGTCACGTTAGCGCCGGTGGCGGAAAGCGGGAGCGAAGGCGACGCGCGGACCGCAAACGCGAACGGCCGCCCTGCGGCGGCCGTTGCGATCGAGCCCGCGGCGCAAGCGCCGCGCGGAACTCAAGCCTGCTCGGCGGCGGCTGCCGCTGCGGCGGCACGCGCCTTGGCGTTGCCGGCCAGGTCTTCCTTGATGCGCGCCTTCTTGCCTTCCAGGCCGCGCAGGTAGTACAGCTTGCCGGCGCGCACCGCGCCGCGACGCTTGACGTCCACCGACGCGATGGTCGCGCTGTGGGTCTGGAACACGCGCTCGACGCCGTAACCGTGGGAAATCTTGCGCACGGTGAACGAGGAGTTCAGGCCGGCGTTCTTCTTGGCGATGACCACGCCCTCGTAGGCCTGGACGCGCTCGCGGTTGCCTTCCTTGACCTTGACGTTGACGACGACGGTGTCGCCGGGGCCGAAGGCCGGCAGCTCGCGCTGCACCTGGGCGGTTTCGAATTCCTGCAGGAGGGTGTTGAGCGAGGGCTTGTTCATCGGTGTGGCCTTGTTGGTATGCCGGTCGCGCCGGCTGTTGTAGCGCGAGTGCACGTGGACCCGCGTCTTGGCATGGAAACGGCGAAGCCGCGCATTATAGCGGCAATTTTCCCTGCCGCGCCAGCGTGTTAGGCGTCGGCCGGGCCGGCCCCGCCCTGCCCGGCCAGGAATTCCTCGAGCAGGGCGCGGTCGGCCGGGGCCAGGCCGGCCGGGTCGAGCAGGTCCGGACGGCGCAGGAAGGTGCGGCCGAGCGACTGCATCCGCCGCCAGCGGGCGATCTGCGCGTGGTTGCCGGACAGCAGCACCGGCGGCACCGCGCCGAGCGCGTGCTCGACCGGCCGGGTGTAGTGCGGGCAGTCCAGCAGCCCGCCCTCGAAGCTGTCCTGGGCCGCGGACTCGGCATCGTTCAGGGCGCCCTCCTGCAGCCGGGCGACCGCGTCCACGACCACCGCCGCGGCCAGCTCGCCGCCGGACAGCACGTAGTCGCCGATCGACAGCTCCTCGTCGACCTCGGCCTGCAGCAGGCGCTCGTCCACGCCCTCGTAGCGGCCGCACAGCAGGACCAGGCGTTCGCGCCCGGCCAGCGCGCGCACCTTCGCCTGGTCCAGCGGGCGGCCCTGCGGCGACAGGTAGACCACGTGCGCCGGGGCGGGGTCGGCGGCGCGCGCCGCGGCGAGGCAGGCGCGCAGCGGGTCGATCAGCATGACCATGCCCGGCCCGCCGCCGAACGGACGGTCGTCCACCCGGCGGTAGTTGCCCTCGGCGTAGTCGCGCGGGTTCCAGCCGTGCAACGCCAGCAGCCCGCGCTCCTGCGCGCGGCCGACCACCCCGAAGCCGGCGCACTGGGCGACGAATTCCGGGAACAGGCTGACGACGTCGATGCGCACTAGAAGTCCGCGTCCCAGTCGACCGTGATCAGGCCGGCGTCGAAGTCCACGGACTTCACGTAGGCGGGCTCGGCGAACGGGATCATCCGCTCGCGCTCGCCGCGCACCACCAGCACGTCGTTGGCGCCGGTCGAGAACAGGTGCGAGACGGTGCCGAAGTCCACGCCTTCGAGGTTGGCCACGCGCAGGCCCTCGAGGTCGACCCAGTAGTACTCGCCCGGCGCCGGCGGCGGCAGCGCCGCGCGCGCCACCCACAGCTCGCTGCCGTTGAGTGCCTCGGCGGCGTCGCGGTCGCCGACGTCCGGCAGCCGCGCGACCACGCCTTTCGGCGTGTTGCGGCCATGCGCGCCGGCGATTTCGCGCTGCTGCCCGCGCGGATCGCGCAGCTGCCAGGGCTGGTAGCGCAGGATCGCGTCCGCCGGGTCGGTGAAGGACTGGATCTTCACCTCGCCGCGCACGCCGAACGCGCCGCGGATCCGGCCCAGCAGAACCTGCTTCTGCGGGGCGGACGGCGGCGCGTCGGTCATGGCGATGCGGGGCGCGGGCGCGCCGCGGATCAGGCGGCGGCCTTGCTGGCCTGCTTGTAGAGGTCGGCGACCTTGTCGGTCAGCTGCGCGCCCTGGCCGATCCAGTGCTGCACGCGCGCGACGTCCAGTTCGACCCGCTTCTCGTTACCGGCGGCGACCGGGTTGTAGAACCCGACGCGCTCGATGTTGCGGCCGTCGCGGGCGCTGCGGCTGTCGGTGACGATGATGTGGTAGAAGGGGCGCTTCTTGGCGCCGCCGCGGGTGAGGCGGATCTTGACCATGGTGTCTTCGGTGTTGCCCAGCTGCCGGGATGGCAGGGTAAGCCGGCCATTGTAAGCCATTGAACCGGTTCGGGGAACCCGGCTAGCGCGCAGCGCGCTCCGCGGCCGCGATCCGTTCCGGGGTCGGCGGGTGGGTGGACAGGTAGCCCAGCGGGCCACCACCGGGCTCGCCCGCCTCCCGCGACAGCCGTCGCAGGATGCTGGCGAAGGCGCGCGGCGACACCCCGCGCCGCCGCAGCAGGTCGATCGCGTAGGCGTCCGCTTCCCGCTCGTGGCCGCGCGAGAAACCATTGTTCAGCAGCACCGCCGGCAGCGAGACCGCCAGCGACGAGCCCGAGGCATCGCCGAACAGCAGCCCCGCCAGGACGAAGACCGACGAGCTCTCCAGCGCCTGCCGGGTCACGTGGCGGTGGACGTGGTGGCCCGCCTCGTGCGCCAGCACCGCCAGCAGCTCGTCCTCCGAGCCAGCCAAGGCGACCAGCGCGTCGGTCAGGTAGATGCGGCCGTCCGGCAGGGTGAAGGCGTTGGCGCCGATGCCCGGCGCGCGCACCAGCACCAGGTGCATCTGCCCGGCCCGCGGCTCGCCGGCGACGAGGGCGCGGAACTCCTGCCGCAGGCGCGCCTGGCGGGCGGCCGGCAGCCGGCTCGGAGCCACCTCCATCCGCTCCAGCAGGGCCACCACCTGCCGGCTCGAGGCGCGCTCGACGACCGGCGGCAGGTGGCGGGCGACGACCTCGGCCAGCCACGGGACGCCGAAGCGCACCCCGCCCAGCACCAGCAGCAGGGTGCAGGCCGCGGCTGTCGCGATCGCCGCCTTGCGCCGTTCCAGCCAGTCCGCGGCCGCCTCGATCCGGCTCGGCGGTCGCGGGAACCAGGCCGCCAGCACGGGGCCGTCGGCGACCTCGATGCGGCCGCCGTCTGGCAGCGAGAGCACCCGCGGAGCCCGGCCGAGGCGCGGGCTGGGCACGATCTCCGCGAGCGCCCAGTCCCGTTGTTCGCCGCCGCCGTCCGCGCACAGGCGGCCGTCGGCGACCCAAAGCCGTACCTGTGCGATCCGGCTGTGGCGGCCATCGCTCCAGACCGCGTCGAGGACCGCGCCCCCGGTCACCACCCGAAGTCGAAGCCGGTGTCGAGCGCATCCACCAGCTCGGCGCCCGTCGCCCCCGCCCGACTCTCCGAGGCGGCGACGAACTCGTCGAGGTCGCCGGCGGCGACAAGGGCGAAGTGTTCCGCCCGGTAGCGGGCAAGGCGCACCATCGCCCACGGCACCGCCAGGCCCAGGGTGCACACGATCGCCACCGCATTGCTCGCGTAGATCCACAGCATGTCGCGCACGCGCAGGGTGGATTCGAAGCGGTGCCGGCCCAGCCGGCTGTTGCCCCACATCAGGTTGGCGTAGCGCACGCGCAGGTAGCCGACGAGGAGGAACATGCCGAGGTAGAGCAGGCCCACCGACGTGTAAGCCGCGCGCATCACGGCCGCCTTGTCGTTGCCGGCACCGTTCGCGAGCGTGCCAAGCAGGATCGTGAAACCGACCATCAGCCCGATCCCGAACAGCACCGCGACGCCGTACGGGGCGTAATACGCCCCAACCTCGCCGCTGAAGTCAAAGCGTTTGTGGCCGTAGCGGTGGCCTTCGACCACGAACTCCTGCTGCCGCTTCTTCATCACCGGATAGAGGATGGTCGCGGTCAGTCCGGTCAGCCAGCCCCACAGCAGGAACGGGCCGTAGGCCTCGCCAGCCGGCTGGTCGAAGCGGAACGAGATCCCGCGCCATGCGGAATTGCGCGCGCGGAAGCGCAGGCTCCACACGATCAGCGCCGGCATCATCAGGCCGACCGCGAGGATCAGGGCGAGGTAGACGCCCGGGGCGAAGCGCGCGCTCACGCCGAGCGCGATCAACACCGCATAGGCGATCAGCCGCCCCTTGAGGATCGCGATCGGCGAGGCGAGGTAGTCGAAGCTGGAACCGGCCAACCGGGTATTGGCGTAGAAGTAGCGCTGCGTGCGCACCTTGGCCCAGGCCGAGTAGATGCCCAGGGTGACGATGCCCAGCAACAGGTTTACGAACCAGATGCCGAAGTATTCGCCGGCGCTGCCGGTGAACTGCGGGCGGTGGCGCTGAACCTGCGGCAGGTCCGCCGGCGCACTGAATTCGCCGGCTGGCGAAGCCGGAACGTGGTCGAGCATGTTGTCCCCCTGGTGCCGCCATGCCGGCGGCGTGTTCGGTCGTCCTGACCTGCCGGGCTCCCCAGCCCGGCATCGCGCCGCACCTTAGCGCATCGGCGCCCGCCGCGCAGCCGCCGGTCAGCGGAACGGCATGCCGCCGCGGCCGCCCATCATGCCCTTCATGCCGCGCATCAGGCCCTTCATGCCGCCGCCGGCCAGCTTGGACATCATCTTTTCCATCTGCTGGTACTGCTTCATCAGCTTGTTGACGTCGGCCGGGGTCATGCCGGCGCCGCGGGCGATGCGGGCGCGGCGCGAGCCGTTGAGCAACGCCGGGTTGCGGCGCTCCTTCTTCGTCATCGAGTTGATGATGGCGATCATCCGCGGCACTTCCTTGCCGGTGACCTGCTGCTTGACGTGCTCCGGCACCTGGCCGATGCCCGGCAGCTTGTCCATCAGCCCCGACAGGCCACCCATGCCCTGCATCTGCTCGAGCTGGTCGCGCATGTCGTTGAGGTCGAACTTCTTGCCCTTGACGACCTTCTCGGCCAGCTTGGCCGCCTTGTCCTTGTCGACCTGCTGCTCGACCTGTTCGACCAGCGACAGCACGTCGCCCATGTCGAGGATGCGGCTGGCGATGCGGTCCGGGTGGAAGACGTCGAGGCCGTCGACCTTCTCGCCGGTGCCGATGAACTTGATCGGCTTGCCGGTGATGTAGCGCACGCTCAGGGCGGCGCCGCCGCGGGCGTCGCCGTCGGTCTTGGTCAGCACCACGCCGGTCAGCGGCAACGCCTCGCTGAAGTGCTTCGCCGTCGTGGCGGCGTCCTGGCCGGTCATCGAGTCGACGACGAACAGCGTCTCGACCGGGGTCACGGCGGCGTGCAGCGCCTTGATCTCGGCCATCATCGCGGCGTCGATCGAGGTGCGGCCGGCGGTGTCGACGATCAGTACGTCGACGTAGGACTTGCGCGCGTCCTCGATCGCGGCGCGCACGATCGCCTCGGGTTTCTGCGCCGCGTCCGACGGGAAGAAGCGCACGTCCACCTGCTGCGCGAGCGTCTTCAGCTGCTCGATCGCGGCTGGCCGGTAGACGTCGGCGGAAACGACCATCACCTTCTTCTTGCGGCGTTCCTTCAGGTGACGGGCCAACTTGGCGACGGTGGTCGTCTTGCCGGCGCCCTGCAGGCCGGCCATCAGGATCACCGCCGGCGGCGACACCGCGAGGTTGAGGTCGCTGGCCTGCGCGCCCATGACCGCGGTCAGCTCGTCGCGCACGACCTTGATCAGCGCCTGGCCGGGGGTCAGCGACTTCAGCACCTCCTGGCCGACCGCGCGCACCTTGATGCGCTCGATCAGCGCCTGCACCACCGGCAGCGCGACGTCGGCCTCGAGCAGCGCGATGCGCACCTCGCGGGTGGCCTCGCGGATGTTCTCCTCGGTCAGCCGGCCGCGGCCGCGCAGGCGCTCGATGGTGCCGGAGAGGCGCTGGGTGAGGGATTCGAACATGGGCGTCGGCGGCGCGCGGGGCGCTGGAAAAAGCGGGCGCGGATTATAGCCCGCGCCTACCCGCGCCCTCGCCGCTCCCGCGCGCGGCATGGCGCGTGCGACACTTTCCGCGAATGGCCTTCGCCCTGCTCGCGCTCGTCCTGTATCTCGCCGCCACCGCGCTGCTGTTGCGCGCGCTCGCGCGCGGCGACGGCGCGCCGCGCGGCTGGGTGCTGCCGGCGCTCCTCGCGGCGGCGTGCCATGCCGGCTTCCACGTCGTCGCGTGGCGGGAGGCGAGCGGGCTCGACCTGCACTTCTTCGCGGCGCTGTCCCTGGTCGGGCTCGGCATGGCCGGGCTGACCACGCTCGCCGGCGCCGGCGGCCGGATGGCGGCGCTGGGCGGCGTGGTGTTCCCGCTCGCCGCGGCGTCGCTCATGGCCTACGCGGGCTACGGCCACGTGCGCGCGGAAGGATTGGGCTGGCGCCTGCAGCTGCACGCCTGGCTGGCGCTGCTCGCCTACGCGACGCTGGCGATCGCCGCGCTGCTGGCGATCATGCTGTGGCTGCAGGAGCGCGCGCTGCGGCAGCGCCGCCTGCACGGCTGGCGGCGCGCGCTGCCGCCGCTGACGGAGCTCGAGTCGCTGCTGTTCCGCACGATCGTGGTCGGCTTCGTGCTGCTGACCGCGACCCTGCTGACCGGCGTGCTGTTCGTCGAGAACCTGTTCGCCCAGCACCTGATCCACAAGACCGTGCTCAGCGTGCTGTCCTGGCTCGCCTTCGGCGGGCTGCTGCTGGGCCGCTGGCGCTTCGGCTGGCGCGGCGTGGTCGCAGTGCGCTGGACCCTGGCGGCGATGGCGCTGCTGCTGCTGGCGTTCTTCGGCAGCAAGTTCGTGCTGGAACTGGTCCTGCACCGCGCGATGTAGCGCCTCCTCCCCTTCCCTGCCCGGGTCGTAGAGCGGAGCTTGCTCCGCTCCGCCGGGTGCTGCCGAAAACCGGTAGCCGGTAGCCGGTAGCCGGTAGCCGGTAGCCGGTAGCCGGTAGCCGACAAGGCAGCGGAGCAAGCTCCGCTCTACGGCCAATCCGCACTCGCCCGTCTCCTGTCTCCCCCTGTCTCTCCCCGTCTCCCGTCTCCCGTCTCCCGTCTCCCGTCTCCCGTCTCCCGTTCCCAGCCCCTCGCTTGCCTTCACAATATTTGCATTGACAACAATTGCAGATGCAGGCAGGATGCGCGCCCCATGAGTGACCCCACCTGCACCGGCTCCGCCCTCGGCCTGCTGTTCCGCCAGGTCCGCGACTCCATGTGGGCGCGGATGCAGGAGGAACTGGCCGCCGCCGGCCAGAAGCTGAACTTCAGCCAGTTCATCACCATCAAGACGCTCGCCGCCGGCAGCGTCGGGGTGACCGACCTGGCGCGCGCGGCCTACCTGCACCCCGGCGCGATGACCCGGCTGCTCGACAAGCTCGAGGAGCGCGGGATCCTGGTCCGGGTCGCCGATCCGCTCGACCGCCGCGGCGTGCTGGTGCGCCTGACCCCGGCCGGCCTCGCGATCTGGCAGGACATCAACACCTGCGGCCAGCGCGTGCGGGCGCGGGCGATGGCCGGTCTCGACGAGGCCGAGCAGGCCGAGCTGCTGCGCCTGCTGGCGCGTGTCCGCGACAACCTCACCCCCTCCGGAAGCTAGCGATGCCGGTTTTCCCGCAGTTCCCGCGGCGCGCACTCGCCGTGTCGCTCGTCCTGTTGCTCGGCGCCTGCGCCAGCACCCACGGCCTCGCGCCCGAGGGCACGCCGCTGGATGCCGACACGTTGGCGTTGACGCGCAGCGCCGGCCCGCTGTCGGCGGCCGACTTCCCGCGCCAGGACTGGTGGACGGCGCTGGGCGATCCGCAGCTGGACCGCCTGGTGGAGGAAGCCCTCGCCGGCACCCCGACCCTGGCCCTGGCCGACGCCCGCGTGCGCGAGGCGATCGCCCAGGCCGGCCTCGCCGACGCCGCGCGCAAGCCGACCATCGCCGCCAGCGGCCAGTATTCGGGCGTGCTGATCCCCGAGTCGGTCGCCCCGGAGCCGCTCGGCGGCAGCTACAAGGGCGTGTTCCTGCTGGGCCTGAACCTGAAGTACGCGCCCGACTTGTGGGGCGGCCAGCGCGCGCGCTGGCAGGCCGCGCTGGGCCAGGCCCATGCCGCCGAAGTCGAGGCGCAGGACGCGCGGCTGGTGCTGGCGTCGAACGTGGCGCACGCCTACGTCGGCCTCGCCCAGGCCTTCGCCGCGCAGGACGTCGCCGACGCCGAGCACGCGCGCGCCAGCGGCCTGCTGGCGCTGGGCCGCCAGCGCGTCGACGCCGGGCTCGACAACCAGGTCTCGCTGCGCCAGGCCGAAAGCGCGGTCGCCGCGGCGGCGCAGCAGCGCGAGGCCGCGCAGCAGCAGATCGACGCCGCGCGCACCGCGCTCGCCGCGCTGCTCGGCAAGGGCCCGGACCGCGGCCTGGACATCGCCCGCCCGGCCCTGCTGCAGGCGCCCGCGCCGGCCATTCCCGACGTGCTGCCGAGCGAACTGCTCGGCCATCGTCCCGACGTGGTCGCCGCGCGCTGGCAGGTCGAGGCCGCCTCGCACGGCATCGCCGCCGCCAAGGCCGCGTTCCGCCCCAGCGTCAACCTGAGCGCGCTGGTCGGCGCCGCCGCCGGCAACCTCGTCGACCTGTTCGACAGCGACGCGCTGCTGCTGCAGGGCGGACCGGCGATCAGCCTGCCGATCTTCGACGGCGGCCGCCTGCGCAGCGAGCTGGCGCAAAGCGACGCCCAGTACGACCTCGCCGTCGCGCGCTACAACCAGACCCTGGTCGGCGCCCTGCGCGAAGTGATGGACGCGTTGCAGGCCGCGCGCTCGCTCGACGGCCAGCTCGCCGCCGCGCAGCAGGCGCGCGACGCCGCGGACGCGGCGCTGGCGCTGGCCACCCAGCGTTACCGCGCCGGGCTCGCGACCCAGCTCGACGTGCTCGCCGCGCAGCGCCCGCTGCTGCAGCTCGACCAGCAACTGGCCGCGCTGCGCGCGCAGCGGCTGGCCGCCACCGTCGACCTCGACCGCGCGCTCGGCGGCGGCCTGGTCCTCATCCCACCCGTTTCGGACATCGCCAGGGCCCCCACCCCATGACCACCGAATTCAACCCGAACGCAGAAGCCCCCGCGCAGCGGAAGAACGGCAAGCGCAAGCGCGCCCTGATGGTCGTCGCGGCGATCGTCGTGGTCGCCGGCATCGCCTGGCTGCTCTACTACCTGCTGGTCGCGCGCTGGCACCAGGACACCGACGACGCCTACGTGCAGGGCAACGTCGTCAGCATCACCCCGCAGACCGTCGGCACCGTGGTCAGCATCGGCGCCGAGGCCGGCATGAAGGTGCGCGCCGGGCAGGTGCTGGTGCAACTGGATCCGAACGACGCGCAGGTCGCCTACGAGCAGGCGGTCGCCAACCTCGCCGGCACGGTGCGCCAGGTGCGCGGCCTGTACAGCGCGGTCGGCGCCGGCCAGGCCGACATCGCCGCGCGCCGCGTCGCGGTGCAGAAGGCGCGTGCCGACGTCGCCCGCCGCGAGGGCCTGGTCAAGACGGGCGCGGTGTCGGCCGAGGAACTCGCGCACGCGCGCCAGGAACTCGCCGCCGCCGAGGCCGCGCTGTCCGCCTCCGGCGAGCAGCTGGCCCGCAACCGCGCGCTGGTCGATGCCACCACCGTGCGCGACCAGCCGCAGGTGAAGGCGGCCGCCGCGGCCCTGCGCACCGCCTACCTCAACCTGCAGCGCGCGCGCATCGTCGCCCCGGTCTCCGGCTACGTCGCCCAGCGCGACGTGCAGCTCGGCCAGCGCGTGCAGCCGGGCGCGACGCTGATGACGATCGTGCCGCTGGACGAGGTCTGGGTCGAGGCCAACTTCAAGGAAACCCAGCTCGCCGACATGCGCATCGGCCAGCCGGTGGAACTGCATGCCGACCTGTACGGCGACGACGTGACCTACCGGGGCCGCGTCACCAGCCTCGGCCTCGGCACCGGCAGCGCGTTCTCGCTGCTGCCGGCGCAGAACGCCAGCGGCAACTGGATCAAGATCGTGCAGCGCGTGCCGGTGCGCATCGACCTCGATCCGAAGCAGCTTGCCGCGCACCCGCTGCGCCTCGGCCTGAGCATGAGCGTGGACGTCGCCGTCCGCGACCAGAAGGGCCCGGTGCTGGCCAGCGCGCCGCCGACCAAGCCGGTGCTGACCACCACCGCCTACGCGCGCCAGCTCGCCGATGCCGACGCGCTGATCGACCAGGTCGTGCGCGCGAACCTGCCCGGCAAGCGCTGAGCCTTCCCCATGTCAGACACCGCGAACACCGCCGCGCGGCCGGCGCCTGCCGCGCCGGCGAATGGTTTCCGCCCGCCCAACCTGGCGCTGGCGACGCTCGGCCTCGCCCTGGCGTCGTTCATGCAGGTGCTCGACACCACCATCGCCAACGTCTCGCTGCCGACGATCGCCGGCAACCTCGGCGCCAGCGCGAACCAGGCGGTGTGGGTAATCACCTCGTTCGCGGTCAGCAACGCGATCGCGCTGCCGCTCACCGGCTACATGGTGCGCCGCTACGGCGAGCTGAAGCTGTTCACCTGGGCCACGCTCGCCTTCGTGATCGCGTCCCTGCTGTGCGGCCTCGCCAACAGCATGGGCTTGCTGGTGGTCGCGCGCGCGCTGCAGGGCTTCGTCGCCGGTCCGATGTATCCGGTGACCCAGGCGCTGCTGATCTCGATCTACCCGCCGCACAAACGCGGGCAGGCGATCGCGCTGCTGGCGATGGTGACCGTGGTCGCGCCGATCGCCGGGCCGATCCTGGGCGGCTGGATCACCGACAACTACAGCTGGGAATGGATCTTCTTCATCAACATTCCCATCGGCATCTTCTCCAGCCTGGTCGTAGGCCGCCAGCTCAAGGGCCGGCCGGAGCGGCTGGAGAAGCCGAAGATGGACTACGTCGGCCTCGCCACGCTGATCCTCGGCGTGGGCGCGCTGCAGGTGCTGCTCGACCTCGGCAACGACGAGGACTGGTTCGCCTCGACCAAGATCGTGGTGCTGGCGATCGTCGCCGCCATCGCGCTGGTGGTGTTCGTGATCTGGGAGCTGACCGATCGCGACCCGATCGTCGACCTGCGCCTGTTCCGTCATCGCAACTTCAGCGCCGGCACCGCGGCGATGGTGATGGCCTATGCCGCGTTCTTCTCGGTCGGCCTGATCGTGCCGCTGTGGCTGCAGCGCACGCTCGGCTATACCGCGATCTGGGCCGGCTTCGCGACCGCGCCGATCGGCATCCTGCCGGTGCTGCTGACGCCGCTGGTGGGCAAGTACGCGACCCGCTTCGACCTGCGCATGCTGGCCAGCTTCGCCTTCGTGGTGATGGCGGTCACCAGCTTCTGGCGCGCCGACTTCAACCTGCAGGTGGACTTCCAGCGGGTGGCCGAGGTGCAACTGCTGCAGGGCCTGGGCGTGGCGCTGTTCTTCATGCCGGTGCTGACCATCCTGCTGTCGGACCTGGAGCCGCACGAGATCGCGGCGGGCTCGGGCCTGGCGACCTTCGTGCGCACGCTCGGCGGCAGCTTTGCGGCATCGCTGACCACGTGGGCGTGGACCCAGCGCGGTACCATCCACCACGCGCAGCTGACCGAACACATCGGCGCCTACGATCCGCACATCCAGCAGATCGTGACCCAGGTGGGCCATGGCGACGTGACCCGCGGGGCGATGCTGCTCGACCAGATGATCGGCCAGCAGGCGGTGCAGATCGCCTTCAACGAGATATTCCACCTGCTCGGGATCCTGTTCCTGGTGGTGATCGCGTTCGTGTGGTTCGCGCGCCCCCCGTTCGCGGCCAAGATGGGCAAGGCCGCGGCGGCCGGCGGCCACTGACGCCTGCGCGACCGGCGTAAGGTGGGCGGCGGGCACTTCCGCCGCCCGCCGCGGTCGCAACGCGGGCGGTGCCCGTCGCGCCGGAGGAACGCCATGCTCCTGCTGCTGCTCGCCTACCTCGGCGGCGTGCTGACCATCGTCAGCCCCTGCATCCTGCCGGTGCTGCCGTTCGTGTTCGCCCGCGCCGACCGCCCGTTCGCGCGCAACGGCCTGCCGATGCTGGCCGGCATGGCGGCGACCTTCGCGCTGGTCGCGACCCTCGCCGCGGTCGGCGGCGGCTGGGCGGTACGTGCCAACCAGTACGGCCGGATCGCCGCCCTGGCCGTGCTCGCGCTGCTCGGGTTGACCCTGCTGTCCACGCGCCTGGCCGATTGGCTGGCGCGGCCCTTCGTCGCGCTCGGCAACCGGCTCTCGCAACGCGCCGATCGCGAGGACTCGGTCTGGTCGGCGCTCGGCCTGGGCGTCGCCACCGGCCTGCTGTGGGCGCCCTGCGCGGGCCCCATCCTCGGCCTGCTGCTGACCGGCGCGGCGCTCACCGGCGCGAGCGCGGCAACGACGATCCTGCTGCTGGTCTACGCCGCCGGCGCGGCGACCTCGCTGGCGCTGGCGCTGCTGGTCGGCGGGCGGGTGTTCGCGGCGATGAAGCGTTCGCTCGGCGCCGGCGAATGGCTGCGCCGCGCGCTCGGCCTGCTGGTGCTGGCGGGCGTCGCGGCGATCGCCCTCGGCCTCGACACCGGCCTCCTGACCCGGCTGTCGCTGGCCAGCACCGGCACGATCGAACAGAAACTGGTGGACGCGGTGCGCGGCGCGCCGGCCGTGCCGCCGCCGCCCGCGCGCGCGCCAGGCTCGCCGCTGCCGGTCGAGGGCCGGATGCCGGCGCTGGATGGCGCGACCGGCTGGCTTAACTCCGCGCCGCTGACTCGCGAGGCGCTGCGCGGCAAAATCGTGCTGGTCGACTTCTGGACCTATTCCTGCATCAACTGCCTGCGCGCGCTGCCTTACGCCGAAGCCTGGCACGAGAAGTACCAGAACCACGGGCTGGTCGTGGTCGGTGTGCACACGCCGGAGTTCGCGTTCGAGAAGGGTCCGGACAACGTCGCCCGCGCGACGCGCGACCTCGGCCTGCGGTATCCGGTGGCGCTCGACAACGACTACGCGATCTGGCGCGGCTTCGAGAACCACTACTGGCCGGCGCACTACTTCATCGACGCGAAGGGCCGCATCCGTGCCCACCACTTCGGCGAGGGCGGCTACGCGCACAGCGAGGACCTGCTGCGCGAATTGCTCGCGGAAGCCGGCCGGACCGGGCTGCCCGGCGGCTACGTCCGGCCGGGCGCCCAGGGCGCGCAGGCCGCGGCGTCCGGCGATGCCGCGCGTTCGCCGGAGACCTACGTCGGCTACGCGCGCATGCAGCGCTTCGCGGCCGGCCGCATCGTCCACGACGAGGCCTGGGACTACCGCGCGCCGGGCGAACTGCCCAACGGCCTGTGGGCGCTGGACGGCCGCTGGACCGTGCGCCCGCAGCAGGCCACCCTCGAGCGCGCCGGCGGCCGCATCGTCTACCGCTTCCGCGGCCGCGACCTGCACCTGGTGCTCGGCCCAGGCGCGGACGGCAAGCCGGTCCGGTTCCGCGTGCGCATCGACGGCAAGCCGCCCGGCGCCGACCACGGCATGGACGTGGACGCCGCCGGTCACGGTACGGTGCGCGAGCAACGCCTGTACCAGCTGGTGCGCCTGCAGGGCGGCACCGGCGACCGCCTGTTCGAGATCACCTTCCTCGATCCCGGCGTGCAGGCCTATGCCTTCACCTTCGGTTGAGGGCGGCCGGGGGCCTAGAATCCCCCCATGCTCAAGATCGACATCCACGCCCACTACCTGCCGCGCGACTGGCCCGACCTCGCCGCCAAGTACGGCGACAACCGCTTCCCGGTGATCCACCACGGCGAGGACGGGCGCCACCGGATCTACAAGGACGGCAAGTTCTTCCGCGAGATCTGGCCCAAGACCTGGGATCCGCAGATCCGCATCGAGGACTACGCGCGCTTCGGCGTGCAGGTGCAGGTGATCAGCACCGTGCCGGTGATGTTCAGCTACTGGGCCAAGCCTAACCAGGCACTGGCACTGCACCAGGCGCTCAACGACCACATGGCCGAGGCCTGCCGCGCCTATCCGCGCCACTACGCGGGGATCGGCACGGTGCCGCTGCAGTCGCCGACGCTGGCGATCCGCGAGCTCGAGCGCTGCATGGACCAGCTCAACCTGCAGGGCGTGCAGATCGGCTCGCACGTGGAAACGCCGGCCGGCGGCAACTGGAACCTGGACGCGCCGGAGCTGTTCCCGTTCTTCGAGGCCGCGGCCGAGCTCGGCGCGGCGATCCTGGTGCACCCCTGGGACATGATGGGCACCGACACCATGCCCAGGTACTGGATGCCGTGGCTGGTCGGGATGCCGGCCGAGCAGTCGCGCGCGGCCTGCTGCCTCATCTTCGGCGGCGTGCTGGAGCGGCTGCCGAAGCTGAAGGTCTGCCTCGCCCACGGCGGCGGCAGCTTCCCGTACACGCTGGGACGGATCGAGCACGGCTTCAACATGCGCCCGGACCTGGTCGCCACCGACAACTTCCGCAACCCGCGCGAGTACCTCTCGCGGCTCTACTTCGATTCCTGGGTCGCGGACCCCCGCGCGCTGCGTTACCTGCTCGACACCTGCGGCGTGGAGCGGGTGATGCTCGGCACCGATTACCCGTTCCCGCTCGGCGAGCAGGAACCCGGCGCGGGCATCGCCGCGCTCGGCCTGCCCGAACGCGACCAGGCACGGCTCTTCCACGGCACCGCGCTGGAATGGCTCGGCCTGCCGGCCTCGCGCTTCCAGTGACGCGCGGAGCGATGCGATGAGCGGAGCGGCGATCGGCTGCGGCTGCGATTGCGTGCGCTACCGGCTCGCCGCTCAACGCCGTCCGTTCCCGTCCGCGTCCATAGTCCAGGACCCCCGATGACCGATCTTTTCTCCGACGACCACGCCCTCGCCCGCGACGCCGAGGATCCGCTGCGCGCGCTGCGCGAGGAATTCCTGCTGCCGCGACACGGCGGCCGCGCGCAAGCCTATTTCTGCGGCAACTCGCTGGGCCTGCAGCCGCGCGGGGCGCGTGCGATGGTCGAGGAGGTGCTGGACAAGTGGGCGACGCAGGCGGTCGAGGGCCACTTCCTGGAGCCCGCGCCGTGGATGCCCTACCACGCGCTGGTGCGCGACGGGCTCGCCGGCGTGGTCGGCGCGCAGCCGGCCGAGGTAGTGGCGATGAACTCGCTGACCGCCAACCTGCATTTCATGCTCGTCAGCTTCTACCGCCCGACGCGCGCGCGGCCGGCGATCCTGATGGAAGCCGGCGCGTTCCCGTCCGACCGCTACGCGCTGGAATCGCAGGTGCGCTTCCACGGTTTCGACCCGGCGACCGACCTGATCGAGCTGCAGCCCGACGGCGAAGACGGCACGTTCTCGATGGAAGCGATCGCGCGCGCGATCGCCGAGCACGGCCCGCGCCTGGCGCTGGTGCTGTGGCCGGGCGTGCAGTACCGCACCGGCCAGGCCTTCGACCTCGCGGAGATCGCGCGGCTGGCGCACGCCGCCGGCGCGATCGCCGGCTTCGACCTCGCCCACGCGGTCGGCAACCTGCCGTTGGCGCTGCACGACAGCGACGCCGACTTCGCGGTCTGGTGCCACTACAAGTACATGAATGCCGGGCCCGGCGCGGTCGCCGGCTGCTTCGTGCACGCGCGCCATGCGCGCACCGATCGCCCGCGCTTCGCCGGCTGGTGGGGGCACGAGCAGAACATGCGGTTCCGGATGGCGCCCGAGTTCATCCCGACACCGGGCGCGGACGGCTGGCAGCTGAGCAACCCGCCGATCCTCGGCCTGGCGCCGCTGCGCGCCTCGCTCGACCTGTTCGCGCGCGCCGGCATGGACGCATTGCGGGCGAAGTCGCTGCAGCTGACCGGTTACCTGGAAGCCCTGATCCGCGAACGCCTCGCCGACACCCTCGAGATCGTCACCCCCACCGATCCGGCGCAGCGCGGCTGCCAGCTGTCGCTGCGCGTCGCCGGCGGCCGCGAACACGGCCGCGCGCTGTTCGAGTTCCTCGCGAGCGAGGGCGTGGTCGGCGACTGGCGCGAGCCCGACGTCATCCGCATCTCTCCCGCGCCGCTCTACAACACCCACGCCGACGTGCTGCGTTTCGCGCGCACCGTGCTCGCGTGGCGGGAGGCCGCCGCGTGAGCGCGCCGCGGCAGCTCACCATCGTCGGCGCCGGCCTCGCCGGCGCGCTGCTCGCGACGCTGCTGGCGCGGCGCGGCTGGCAGGTCGACGTGTTCGAACGGCGTGGCGATCCGCGCGTGGTCGGCTACGCCGGTGGGCGCTCGATCAACCTCGCCCTGGCCGAGCGCGGTCTGCACGCGCTACGCCGCGCGGACGCGCACCAGGCGGTGCTCGACAAGGCGGTGATGATGCGCGGGCGGATGGTGCACCCGCTCGGCCAGGAACCGCAGCTGCAGCGCTACGGTCGCGACGACAGCGAGGTGATCTGGTCGGTCAGCCGCGGCGAGCTCAACATCCAGTTGCTGGACGCGGCGGAAGCCGCCGGCGCGCGCCTGCACTTCGACCGCCGGCTGGAGCGCGTCGACTTCGACGCCCGCGTCGCCACCTTCGTCGGCGACGGCGAGCACGCGCTCCCCTTCCATGCGTTGGTCGGCGCCGACGGCGCGGGGTCCACCCTGCGCGCGCAGATGGCGCGCCAGGTGGAGCTCGGCGAGCGGGTCGAGGGCCTCGGCCACGGCTACAAGGAACTGGAGATCCCGCCGGCGCGCGACGGCGGCTTCCGGATCGAACCCAACGCCCTGCACATCTGGCCGCGCGGCCGCTACATGTGCATCGCCCTGCCCAACGACGAGCGCACCTTCACGGTCACTTTGTTCCTCCCCAGCGAGGGCGAACCGAGCTTCGCCAGCATCCCCGACGGCGCCGCGGCGCGCGAGTTCTTCGCCCGCGACTTCCCCGATCTGCTCCCGCTGGTGCCGGAACTCGAACACAATTTCGACGCCAATCCGATCGGCGTGCTGGCGACGCTGTACCTCGACCGCTGGCACCTCGACGGCCGTGCGGTGCTGCTCGGCGACGCCGCGCACGCGATGGTCCCGTTCCACGGCCAGGGCATGAACTGCGCGTTCGAGGACTGCGTCGCGCTGGCGGAGCATCTCGAACGCGATCCCGACCTCGCCACCGCCTTCGCCGCCTTCGAGGCGGAGCGCCGGCCGAACGCGCTGGCGATCCAGGAAATGGCGCTGGAGAACTACCTGGAAATGCGCGACCGCGTCGACGACGCCGACTACCTGCTGCAGCGCCAGCTCGAACGCGCGCTCGCCGAACGCCACCCGCAACGCTTCGTGCCGCGCTATTCAATGGTCACCTTTCGCCGGATGCCGTACGCGACCGCGTTCGAGCGCGGCAAGGTCCAGCGCGCGCTGCTGGTGGAGGCGACGCAGGGACGCGACGCGCTGGACGGCATCGACTGGGCGTGGCTCGACGGGGAAGTCGAGCGCCGGCTGCCGCCGCTGCCGGTGGAGGCATGAAGGCCTGCCCGATGCCCGTCGCGGGCCATGAGACCGCCGCGACCCAGGCTGGCGCCCGGGCGTCCATCCGCCCGCACGCGGTGGCCGCCTGATGCCCGCCAGTTTCCTGTTCTACGACCTCGAGACCTTCGGTGCCGACCCGCGCACCTCGCGCATCGCCCAGGTCGCGGCGATCCGCACCGACGCGGAGCTGCGCCAGGTCGAGGAACCGATCAGCTTCTTCGTGCGGCCGGCCGACGACCTGCTGCCCTCGCCCGCCGCCACCCTGGTCACCGGCATCACCCCGCAGCACGCCCTGCGCGAGGGCGTGCACGAGGCCGAGGCCTTCGCCCGCATCTTCGAGGAGATGGCGCGGCCGGAGACCTGCACGCTCGGCTACAACTCGCTGCGCTTCGATGACGAGTTCGTCCGCCACGGCCTGTTCCGCAACTTCTTCGATCCCTACGAGCGCGAGTGGAAGGGCGGCAACTGCCGCTGGGACCTGCTCGACGTGCTGCGCCTCGCCCACGCCCTGCGCCCGGAGGGCATCGCCTGGCCGACCCGCGAGGACGGCGCGCCCTCGTTCCGGCTAGAGCACCTCGCGGCCGCGAACGGCGTGCGCGAGGGCGACGCGCACGAGGCGCTGTCCGACGTGCGCGCGCTGATCGGCCTCGCCCGCCGCCTGCGCGCGGCGCAGCCGAAGCTGTGGGAGTACGCGCTGGGCCTGCGCGACAAGCGCCGCGTCGCGGCGATGCTGGACACGGTGGCGCTCGCGCCGGTGCTGCACGTGTCCCAGCGCTACCCCGCCAGCCGCCTGTGCGCGGCGGCGGTACTGCCGCTGGCGCGGCATCCGACGATCGACAGCCGGGTGATCGTGTTCGACCTCGATGGCGACCCCGAGGCGCTGCTGGCGTTGCCGGCGGAGGACATCGCCGACCGCCTGTACGTGCGCACCGCCGACCTGCCGGAAGGCGAGATGCGGGTGCCGCTGAAAGAGGTGCACGCGAACCGCTGCCCGGCGCTGGTGGCCTGGCCGCATCTGCGCGAGGCCGATTTCGCCCGGCTCGGGATCGATCGCGCCCAGGCCGAGGCGCGCGCCGCGCGGTTGCGCCCGCACGCGGCCGAGCTCGCCGAGAAGGTGCGCCGCGTATTCGCCGGCGACCGCGCCCGCGATCCCGCCGACCCCGACGCCAGCCTGTACGACGGCTTCACCGGCGACGGCGACCGCCGGCGCCTGCAGCAGGTGCGCGCGACGCCGCCGCACCTGCTGGGCGCGCGCGACTTCGGCTTCGCCGACTCGCGACTGACGGAACTCCTGTTCCGCTACCGCGCGCGCAACTGGCCCGACACGCTCACGGCCGACGAGCGCGCGCGCTGGGACGATTACCGCCGGCGCCGCCTGCTGACCGATTCGGGCCTGTCCGAACTCGGCTACGACGCCTTCCGCGCCGAACTCGCGCAGCTGCGCGCGCAGCACGCCGGCGACGGCGCCCGCCTCGCCCTGCTCGACCAGCTCGAGGCCTGGGGCCTGGAGATCACCACGACCCTGCGATGAGCGCCTACTTCGACGAACGCGCGTTCCGTTTCTTCCGCGGCCTGGCGCGCCACAACACGCGCGACTGGTACCTGGCGCACAAGGCCGACTACGAGGCGCACGTGCGCGGGCCGTTCCAGCGCCTGCTCGGCGACCTGCAGCCGGCGCTGGCCGAGGTCAGCCCGCACTACCGCGCCGACCCGCGCCCGCTGGGCGGCTCGCTGTTCCGGATCCGCCGCGACACCCGCTTCCGCAACGACAAGACGCCGTACAAGACCTGGCAGGGCGCGCGCCTTTACCACGCGCGCTTCCGCGAGGTGGAGGCGCCCTCGTTCTGGATCCACCTGCGCCCCGGGCAGAGCTTCGTCGGCGCCGGCCTGTGGCACCCGGAACTGCCGACCCAGCGCCGCATCCGCCAGTTCGTCTTCAACAATCCGGCGAACTGGCAGGCCGCTGTGCACGCGCCGGCCTTCCGCCGCCGCTTCCGCTTCGCCGAGACCGACATGCTGGTGCGGCCGCCGCGCGGCTTCCCGCCGGACTTCCAGTGGATCGACGACCTGCGCCGGCGCAACTTCGCGGTACTGCGCGAACTGTCCGACGAGGACGTCTTCAGCCCGCGCCTGCGGCAGGCGATCGAGGGCGACCTGAAGCGGCTGGCGCCGCTGGTCGACTACCTGTGCGCCGCGCTCGACCTCGAGTTCTGACACATCCGCCCTGGCATAGAGCGGAGCGCGCTCCGCTCCTTCGTGGAGCGGAGCTTGCGCCGCTGCCCCTGCCCCGTACCGTCGGCGGCACGGCCGCGCGCGCAAGCGGAGCGAATTCCGCTCTGCGCACGGGGGCGGGTCGCGCGTGAGGGACCGCTACTTCCGCCCGCTGTCGCAGGCGTTGCAGGTGCCGCAGCCGGCCTGGCCCGCGGGGCGCGGCGCCGGCGCCAGCCAGCGGCCGAGGCCGCGAATCCAGCGCGCGCGCCGCTCGCGCACCAGCGGCACCGCGCAGGCGACGCGCAGGCGGCGCAAGGCTTCGGGGAACTGCTTTTTCGCGACCACCACGACGCTGGCCAGCACTGCCAGCGCGACCACGGCGTATTGCGCGAGCAGCCCGGCGCCCATCAGCCCGCCCCCAGCGCGACCGCGACCTGGTAGGTGAGCAGGGACACCAGGTAGGCCAGCGCGAACAGATAGCCGGCGGCGATGCCGACCTGCTTCCAGGAATGCGTCTCGCGCCGGATCACCGCCAGCGTGGACAGGCACTGCGGCGCGTAGATGTACCAGACCAGCAGCGACAGCGCGGTCGCCAGCGACCACTGCGCGCCGATGATCGGCGCCAGCTGCGCGGCGGCGATGTCGTCGTTGGCCGCCGACAACGCGTACACCGTCGCCAGCGAGGACACCGCGACCTCGCGCGCGGCCATGCCCGGCACCAGCGCGATGCAGATCTGCCAGGTGAAGCCGATCGGCGCGAACACGTGCTCCATCGCGCGGCCGAGGCGGCCGGCGAAGCTGTAGTCGATCGCCGGCAGGGTCGCGTCCGGCGGCGGCCCCGGGAAGCTGGCGAGGAACCACAGCAGCACGGTCAGCGCGAGGATGATGCCGCCCACCCGGCGCAGGAAGATCCGCGCGCGCTCCCACAGGCCGATCGCGAGGTCGCGCGGATGCGGCACGCGGTACGACGGCAGTTCCAGCAGCAGCGCGTGTTCGCTGCGGTCGCGGCGCCAGCGCTTCATCACCCACGCCACCGCCAGCGCGCTGACGATCCCGGCGATGTACAGCGCGAACAGCACCAGCCCCTGCAGGTTGAAGATGCCGCCGACCTGCGTGCGCGGGATAAAAGCGCCGATCAGCAGGGTGTACACCGGCAGCCGCGCCGAGCAGGTCATCAGCGGCGCGACCAGGATCGTCGCCAGGCGGTCGCGCGGGTCCTGGATCGAACGCGTCGCCATGATTCCCGGCACCGCGCAGGCGAAGCTCGACAGCAGCGGGATGAAGCTGCGCCCGGACAGGCCGGCCTTGAACATCACCCGGTCGAGCAGGAAGGCCGCGCGCGGCAGGTAGCCCGACTCCTCGAGCGCGAGGATGAAGGCGAACAGGATCAGGATCTGCGGCAGGAACTCGACCACGGTGCCGACGCCGGCGAACACGCCCTCCACCACCAGGCTGCGCAGCGGCCCGTCCGGCAGCCAGGTCGCGGCCTGCCCGCCGAGCCAGGCGACGCCGGCCGACAGCCCGTCCTGCAGCGGCGCCGCCCACGAGAACACCGCCTGGAAGATCAGGAACATCACCACCGCGAGCGCGACCAGGCCCAGCACCGGGTGCAGCAGCCAACGGTCGAGCGCGTCGTCGAGTTCGGCGGTGCGGCGCGGCATGCTCACCGCCACCGCCAGCAGGCGCCGCGTTTCCGCGTGCAGGGCCTGCTCGATCCCGCCCTCGCCGTCGTGGGCGAGCCGCGCCGCCGGCGGGCGCGGCGCGTCCGCCAGCACGTCCAGCGAGGTCAGCAGCGCGCGCGCGCCATCGTGGCGCACCGCGACCGTCTCCACCACCGGCACGCCGAGTTCGCGCTGCAGCCGGGCGAGGTCGATCGCGATGCCGCGCCGGCGCGCGGCGTCGGCCATGTTGACCGCGACGATCATCGGCCGCCCGAGTTCGCGCAGTTCCAGCACGAAGCGCAGGTGCAGGCGCAGGTTGGTGGCGTCGACCACGCACACCAGCACGTCGGGCACCGGTTCGCCCGGGAGGAAGCCGCGGCACAGGTCGCGGGTGATCGCCTCGTCCAGGCTGGCCGCGTTGAGGCTGTAGGCGCCCGGCAGGTCGAGCAGCGCGTAGCTGCGGCCGGACGGCGCCTGGAAGCGGCCTTCCTTGCGCTCGACGGTGACGCCGGCGTAATTGGCAACCTTCTGCCGGCTACCGGTCAGCAGGTTGAACAGCGCGGTCTTGCCGCAGTTCGGATTGCCGACCAAGGCGATCCGCATCGGCGCGCCGGCCTCGCGGGTCAGCGCGGCGCTCACGCGACGGACTCCAGCTCGGCCGGTTCGGCGACGGCAACGGGAGCCGCAGCCTGCGCCGCGACCCGCGCATCCGCGCGCTCCACGCGCACGCGCGCGGCTTCGCTGCGGCGCAGGGCGAACCGGGTGAATCCGACCTGGACCAGCAGCGGCTCGGCGCCGAGCGGACCCGCCGCCATCACCTCGACCGGCTCGCCCGGCACGAAGCCGAGCTCGCGCAGGCGGCGCGCGATCGGGTCGTCGGGCGCCTTGTCCTCGACATGGCAGACGATGGCGGCAATCCGCCGTGGAAGATCGGACAGGCGCACCGGCCCACCCCTGAATGGGAATTGTTCTCATTATAGGGCAAGCCACGCGCGCGCGGGCGCCCGCGGCGCTGCCGCTATCATTCAGCCTTTCCCTCGCGACGACCCGCATGAGCGATCCCCTGCTCGTCCAGGCCGAGGCCGGCGTCGCCCGCCTGCGCCTGAACCGCCCGGCCCTGCACAACGCCTTCGACGACGCCCTGGTCGCCCGGCTGACCGAGGCGCTGGCCGCCGTGGGCGCCGACCCGGCGATCCGCGCGGTGGTGCTGGAGGGCGAAGGCGCCTCCTTCTCCGCCGGTGCGGACCTCAACTGGATGCGCGGCATGGCCGCCGCCGGCGAGGCGGAGAACCGTGCCGACGCGCTCGCCCTCGCGCGCCTGATGCGCACGCTGGACGAGCTGCCGAAGCCGACCATCGCCCGCGTGCACGGCGCGGCCTTCGGCGGCGGGGTCGGGCTGGTCGCGTGCTGCGACATCGCGATCGGCGCCGAAGGCGCGAAGTTTGGCCTGACCGAGAGCAAGCTCGGCCTGCTGCCGGCGGTGATCTCGCCCTACGTGATCGCGGCGATCGGCGCGCGCCAGGCGCGGCGCTGGTTCGCCACCGCGGAAACCTTCGATGCGCACGAAGCGCGGCGGATCGGCCTGTTGCACGAAACGGTCGCCCCCGAGGCACTGGACGCCGCCGTCGAACGCCAGCTCGGCTTCCTGCGCAAGGCCGGCCCGCACGCGGCCGCGTCGGCCAAGGCGCTTGTGCGGCGGGTCGCCGCCGGCGGCGAGGCGGCTGCCGTGGACGCCGCCAACGCCGACCTGATCGCCGCCCTGCGCGTATCCGCCGAGGGCCAGGAAGGCCTGTCCGCCTTCCTCGACAAACGCAAGCCCGCCTGGTGCGCCGACGCGCCCGCGGCGACCGACGGGAAACCCGCATGAGCCGGACCGGCAAGCCATTGTTCGACAAGGTCCTGGTCGCCAACCGCGGCGAGATCGCCTGCCGGGTGATCCGCACCTGCCGGCGCCTCGGCATACGTACCGTCGCCGTGTATTCGGAGGCCGACGCCGACGCCCAGCACGTGCGCCAGGCGGACGAGGCCTGGCCGATCGGCGGCGCGCGGCCGCAGGAGTCCTACCTGCGCGGCGACGTCATCCTCGAGGTCGCGCAACGCAGCGGTGCGCAGGCGATCCACCCCGGCTACGGCTTCCTCAGCGAGAACGCCGACTTCGCCGAAGCGGTCGAGGCGGCGGGCCTCGTCTTCATCGGGCCGAAGGCGGCGTCCATGCGCAAGATGGGCAGCAAGGCCGGCGCCAAGCAGCTGATGCAGGCGGCCGGCGTGCCGGTCGTGCCGGGCTACACGGGCGAGGACCAGGCGCCCGACCTGCTGCAGCGCGAGGCCGACCGCATCGGCTATCCGCTGATGATCAAGGCCGCGCACGGCGGCGGCGGCAAGGGCATGCGCATCGTGCGCGCGGCGGAAGAGTTCGCCGCAGCGCTGGAAAGCTGCCGGCGCGAAGCCGCCAACGCCTTCGGCCGCGATCGCGTGCTGCTTGAACGTTACGTGGAATCGCCGCGCCACATCGAGATCCAGGTCTTCGGCGACGCGCACGGCAACGTGATCCACCTGGGCGAGCGCGAATGCTCGGCGCAGCGCCGCTATCAGAAGGTGCTGGAGGAATCGCCTTCGCCGTTCGTGACCCCGCAACTGCGCGCGGCGATGGGCGCGGCGGCGGTGCAGGCCGCGCGCGCGATCGACTACGTCAACGCCGGCACGGTGGAATTCATCGTCGCCCCCGACGGCGGCTTCTTCTTCATGGAGATCAACACCCGCCTGCAGGTCGAGCATCCGGTGACCGAGCTGGTAACCGGCCAGGACCTGGTCGAATGGCAGCTGCGCGTCGCCGCCGGCGAAGCCCTGCCGCTGGCGCAGGACGACGTGGTCCAGCGCGGCCACGCGATGGAGGTGCGGCTGTACGCGGAGGATCCGGAGGCCGGCTTCCTGCCGGGCTCCGGCACGCTGGAACGGCTGCGCCTGCCGGCCGTTTCGCCGCACGTGCGCCTCGACGCCGGCGTGGTCGAAGGCGACCCGGTGACGATCTTCTACGATCCGATGATCGCCAAGCTGATTGTGTGGGACGCCGACCGCGCCAGCGCCCTCGCCCGCCTGCGCGAGGCGCTCGCGCAGTGCGAAGTGGAAGGACCGAAATCGAACATCGGCTTCCTCGAGCGGCTGGTGCGCCACCCGTCCGTGGTCGAGGGCACGATCGACACCGGCTACCTCGACCGCCACCTCGACGAGTTCCTCGCCCCGTCGCGACCCGACACCGGTCTGCTGCTCGCCGCGGCCACCGCGCGCCTGCTGTGGCGGGAAGCGAACGCGCGCGACCAGGCCGTCGCCTCGGCCGATCCGACCTCGCCGTGGGCCATCCTCGACGGCTGGCGGCTCGGCCACGCCGGCAAGCGCGAGCTGGTGTTCCTGCACCGCGGCGAGCGGATCGAACTGGTCGCCCACGGCAGCGGCGGCGACTACCGCATCGCCCACGCCGGGCGCGACCACGCCGTCGCGGGCGCGCGCTGGCGCGACGGCATCCTCAGCCTGCGCATCGACGGCCAGGCGCGGCGCTTCCGCGCCGAGGCCGACGGCCGGCGGGTGCTGGTCCACGACGGCGAGCAGCGGCTGGCGCTGCTGCCGCAGGACGCCTATCTGCACGCCACTGACGCGCAGGACGCCGGCGACGACCGCCTGCGCGCCCCGATGCCCGGGCGGGTGGTGCTGCTGCGGGTCGCCGCCGGCGACACGGTCGGCGCCGGCCAGGAGCTCGCCGTGCTGGAGGCGATGAAGATGGAGCTGAGCCTGAAGGCCCCGCGCGACGGCACCGTCGCCGAGGTGCGCGCCGCCGCTGGCGAGTTCGTCGAGGCGGATGCCGTGCTGGTGGTGCTGGAGTAAGGTGGCGGCGATGCCCGACCGCGTCCGCATCGTCGAGGTTGGCCCGCGCGACGGCCTTCAGAACGAGAAGGCCACGATCGCCACATCCGACAAGATCGCGCTGATCGACCGCCTGTCGGCGACCGGCCTGCGCACGATCGAGGCGACCGCCTTCGTCAGCCCGAAGTGGGTGCCGCAGATGGCGGACGCCGCCGAGGTCTTCGCCGGCATCGCCCGCCGCCCGGGCGTGGCCTACCCGGTGCTGGTGCCGAACCTGCAGGGCTACGAACGCGCGCGCGCGGTCGGCGTGGAGGAGGTCGCGGTGTTCACCGCCGCCTCGGAAGCGTTCAACCGCCGGAACACGAACGCCTCCATCGACGAATCGCTCGAGCGCTTCCGCCCGGTGCTGGAGCGCGCCGCCGCCGACGGCGTGCGCGTGCGCGGCTACGTCTCCACCGTGCTCGGCTGTCCCTACCAGGGCGACGTGCCGGTGGCCGACGTGGTCCGCGTCGCCCGCGCATTGCACGCGCTCGGCTGCTACGAAGTCTCGTTGGGCGACACCATCGGCGTCGGCACGCCGGGCAAGGCGCGGGCGATGCTGCGCGCGGCCGCCGCGGAGGTGCCGATGGCGGCGCTCGCGGTCCACTTCCACGACACCTACGGCCAGGCACTGGCCAACCTCCTCGCCTGCCTCGAGGAAGGCGTCGCCGTGGTCGACGCCTCCGTCGCCGGCACCGGCGGCTGCCCGTACGCGCGCGGCGCCAGCGGCAACGTCGCCACCGAAGACGTGGCATACATGTTGCATGGGCTGGGCATCGAGACCGGGGTCGACCTGGATGCGCTGGTCGGCACCGGCCGCTGGCTGGCGGCACTGTTGGGCCGCGAAAGCGGCAGCAAGGTGGGCAGGGCACGGACGGCACCATGAGCGCCAAGGCACCGACATCGCGGTACGCCCTCCCCGAGGGCGCCGATGCGTGCCAGATCCTCGCCGTGCTGCAGTCCGCCTGCGACGACCCGCGGCTGTCGGCCCCGCTGCGCAACCTGCTCGAACAGGCCTGCGACGCCCTGTACGCCGCCACCATCGACGCCGAAGCCGCGCACCATCGCTACCAGGCGCTGTTCGACGCGGTGCCCGACCCGGTCACCATCCTCGACCTGGACGGCGTGCTGCTCGACGCCAACCGCGCCGCGCTGAAGGGCTACCAGCGCCCGCGCGAGGAGCTGATCGGCCGCGACATCTCCGCGCTCAACCCGGAGTTGCCGCGCGACCCGGTGGGTCCCGTGCTGGACGCCTTCGGCCGCGGCGACAGCTACGTGGTGGAAGTCACCAACATGCGCGCGGACGGCACCCGCTTCCCGGTGGAAGTGCATTCGGCGCCGTTCGAGCACCGCGGCCGCCCCGCCATCCTCGCCGTCGCGCGCGACCTCAGCAGCCGCGCCGAGGCGGAACTGCGCTACCGCGAGCTGATGGAGGTCGTGGACAAGGGCATCCTGGTCCGCGACGACACCGGCCACGTCCTCTATGCCAACGCGGCCGCGTTGCGCATGCTGGACGTCGAGGACGGCCGCTCGCTGAAGGACGAACTGGACGCGGACACCTGGCTGGTGGTGGACGAGGCCGGCCGCGAGCTGGCGCGGGACGAACTGCCCGCCTCGCGCGCGTTGCGCACCGGGCGGATGTCGGAAAGCACGGTGCTCGGTTTCTACAACCGGCGCCTGCGCAACCTGGTGTGGCTGTCGGTGACCTCGGTGCCGCAGTTCTCGCCCGGCGCGGACCGGCCGCAGCAGGTGATGTCGCTGTTCACGGATGTCACCGAACTCAAGCGCGACGCCGCCCTGTTCGACCGCGTGCAGGCGCTCGCCCACATCGGTGGCTGGGAATGGGACGCGCCCCGCGACCGCCTGCACCTGAGCGACGAGGCGGTGCGCATCCTCGGCTGCACGCGCCTTCCCGAGACGCTGGCCGACATCGGCGCCTGCCTGCTCGATCCGTGCGCGCGCCGGCTGCGCGCCGCGGTGGAGCGCGTGCTCGATGCGGGCGGCGGCTTCGACCTCGAGCTGCAGGGCCGGCGCGCCGACGGCCACGCCTTCTGGGCCCGCTTCATCGGCGAGTCGCGCGGCGGCGACGCCCTGTCGCAGCGCGTGACCGGCACCCTGCAGGACATCACCGAACGCAAGCACGCCGAGGAGAGCCTGCGGGTGCAGGCCCGCACCGACCCGCTCACCGGCCTGCTCAACCGCGACGCCATCCTCGCCGACCTCGCGGCGCGCATGGAGAACCCCGCGCAGGCGCAGGTCGCGGTGCTGTACATCGACCTGGACCGGTTCAAGGTCGTCAACGACGCGCTGGGCCATGCCGCCGGCGACGCGCTGCTGATCTCGGCGGCGCGGCGGATCGTCGACGCGATCGGCGGCGAGGGCCTGATCGCCCGCTTCGGCGGCGACGAGTTCTTGGTGATCTGCGACGTCGCCGCCGACACCCGCCTGCCCGAGCGCCTGGCCGGGAACATCCTCGCCGCGTTCTCGGAAGGGTTCCGCTTCGACAAGGAAGAGTTCGGCATCACCGCCAGCATCGGCATCGCGCGCTCGCCCGACGACGGCGATCGTCCGCAGACGCTGATCCAGAACGCCGATGCGGCGATGTACGACAGCAAGCGGCGCAGCCGCAACGCCTGGCAGGCATTCAACCCGGCGCTGGCGCAGTCGCAGCAGGACCGCCTGCGGCTGGAGACGCAGCTGCGCCGGGCCGTCGACAACGACGAGTTCCGCCTGGTCTACCAGCCGCAGGTGGACCTGCGCGGCGAGGGGATCGTCGGCACCGAGGCGCTGATCCGCTGGAACAACCCGGTCCTGGGCGAACTGGCCCCGGACCTGTTCATCGGCCACGCCGAAACCACCGGCGACATCGTGCGCATCGGCGCGTGGGTGCTGCGCGAGGCCTGCCGGCAGGTGCGCGCCTGGCGCGATGCCGGGCTGGGGGTGGTGCGGGTCGCGGTGAACGTGTCCTACCGGCAGTTCCTCGGCGACGACCTCGCCGACGCAGTCGCGGCGGTGCTGGACGAGGCGGGACTGCCGGGCAACGCGCTGGAACTGGAATTCACCGAGCGCGTGCTGATCGAGGACGCGCCCGATACCCTGCGGACCTTCGCCCGCCTGCGCGAGATGGGCGTGGTGCTGACCATCGATGACTTCGGCGAAGGCTACAGCGCGCTCAACTACCTGCGCCGGCTGCCGATCCACGGACTCAAGCTGAGCCAGCGCTTCGTCCAGGGCGTGCCGGACAACCGCTCGGATACCGCGATCTGCGAGGCGATCGCCGGCATCGCCCGCAGCCTCGGCCTGGGCCTGGTGGCGGAAGGCGTCGAAACCGAGGCGCAACGCGCCTTCATGATCGAGTTGGGCGTGCCCTTCGGGCAGGGCTTCCTGTTCGCGCCGGGCCTGCCTCCGGAAGAATTCGCGAACTGCCTCCGCCAGTCGAGACTGTGAGCCGATGACCGCTCCCGCCTTCCGCATCCGCCCGGTCGAACCGCGCGACGACGTCGCCCTGGCGGCGATCATCCGCGCCGTCATGCCCGAGTTCGGCGCCACCGGTTGCGGCTTCGCCATCAACGATCCGGAAGTGGACTGGATGCATCGCGCCTACGCCGCGCCGCGCAGCGCGTACTTCGTGGTCGAGCGCGGCGGCGCCGTGCAGGGCGGCGGCGGCGTCGCCCCGCTGGCGGGCGGCGACGCGGACACCTGCGAACTGCGCAAGATGTACTTCCTGCCGGAATTGCGCGGCCTCGGCGCCGGCACCGCGTTGATGGCGCGTTGCCTGGACGCGGCGCGCCGCTTCGGTTTCCGGCGCTGCTACCTGGAAACGCTCACCGGCATGGACGCGGCGATGAAGCTGTACGAACGCAGCGGCTTCCGCCGCATCGACGGCCCGCTCGGCGCCACCGGCCACGGCGGCTGCAACACCTTCTACCTGCTGGACCTGTGAGGACCGGGCGCCGGGCGTGAGCGCGGGCGGCAAGGCCGCCCGCCGCGGCGGCGGGCGGCGAAGGCGGCTCGGGCGGCCGCCCGGTAGAATTGCGCCCTTTCCGCTTTCGAGGAACCGACCATGCAGCCCGCCTCCGTCCGCGCCGTCGTCACCGGCGGTGTTTCCGGCCTCGGCCTCGCCGTCGCCCGCCACCTGGTCGCCGGCGGCGGCAAGGTCGCGCTGTTCGACGTCAACGACGACAAGGGCACGGCCGCGGTCGCCGAACTCGGCGCCGGCAACGCGCGCTTCTTCCGCACCGACGTGACCAGCGAGGACGGCGTGGTCGCGAACATGGCGGCCGCGCGCGAATTCCTCGGCGGCCTCAACGTCGCGGTCAATTGCGCCGGCATCCTCGGCGCCGGCCGCGTGCTCGGAAAGGAGGCGCCGATGCCGCTGGCGCAGTTCCAGACCACGGTGCTGGTCAACCTGGTCGGCAGCTTCAATGTGGCCAAGGCCGCGGCCGCGCTGATGCAGCACAACGAGGCCGGCGAGGACGGCGAGCGCGGGGTGATCGTCAACACCGCCTCGGTCGCGGCGTTCGAGGGCCAGATCGGCCAGGCGGCGTATTCGGCGTCCAAGGGCGGCGTGGTCGGCATGACCCTGCCGATGGCGCGCGAGCTGGCGCGTTTCGGCATCCGCGTGATGACCATCGCGCCGGGCGTGTTCTGGACGCCGATGGTGGACGGCATGCCGGAGTCGGTGCAGCAGTCGCTGTCGGCGTCGATCCCGTTCCCGTCGCGCCTGGGTCGACCGGAGGAGTTCGCCGAGGTGGTCGGTTTCATCCTCGGCAACCGCTACCTCAACGGCGAGACCATCCGCCTCGACGGCGCGACCCGGCTGGCGCCGAAGTAAACGCCCCCGCGCCCCACTCCATTCCATCAGCAGAAGCAGTCCATGAAGGCCTACGACATCAAGAAGGGCAACGTCGTCGAACACAACGGCGGCGTCTGGCAGATCCGCGACATCGAACGCAGTTCGCCGCAGGGCCGCGGCGGCAACGTGCGCTTCCGCTTCACCATGTACGCCGTGCCCGGCGGCAACAAGACCGATGCCAGCTTCGACGCCGACGACGAGCTGCGCGAGGTGGACCTGGTCCGCCGCCAGGCGACCTTCTCCTACAAGGACGGCGAGGCCTTCGTGTTCCTCGACGACGAGGACTACACGCCCTACACCCTCGACGCGGACGTGGTCGGCGACGGCGCGGGCTACATCGTGCCGGACCTGGCAGGCTGCTACGTGCAGCTGATCGACGACGCGCCGGTCGCGCTGCAGCTGCCGCAGAGCGTCGCGATCGAGGTGGTCGAGACGCCGCCCGAGCTGAAGGGCGGCACCGCGACCAAGCGGCCGAAGCCGGCCCGGCTCGCGACCGGCATCGAGATCATGGTCCCCGAGTACATCGGCAACGGCGAGCGGGTGCTGGTCAACACGACCACCGGCGAGTTCGCCGGCCGCGCGGACTGAGCACGCGGTTTGTTGCGTGCCGAAGGGGCCGCCTTCCAGGGTGGCCCTTTTTTCTGGAGCGCTACCGCGAGCGCGCCGGGCGGGAGAGGCGGTCAGGACACGCCATGAATCCATCCATGGAGGCTCGGATGCGCCATCCATGGCGCATACGGTCCTGCCCACCTCTCCCACCCGGCGCGCCCCACTCTCTCGCGATCTGGCTGTAGAGCGGAACTCGCTCCGCTCTACGACAAGTCGCCAGGACGGGTCCGAGCGACCGGGAGGCCGGGGGCGTTGCGCCAAGCCGGCCATGGATGGCCGGCGCCCGCATCAGGGCAGGATGCCCTGACTAAGGGAAAAGCAATGCCCCCGGCCTCCCGGTCGCGGGCCCTGGACGCAGTCAGCCGGGTTCAGGCCAACTACCGCAACCACTTACGCGCCATCCGCCGCACCGACGGGTCGGCGCCGGGATCCTGCGCCAACGCCGCGATATCGCGCCAGGCCAGCGCATGCGATTCGTCGCTGACCACGAAGGCCTCCTCGTCGCCGCGCGCCCGCACCACGAAGCGCACGTCGTAATGCCAGTGCGGCGCCACCTCCCGGTGCTGCGGGATCCAGTGCCGGTCGAGGTCGAAAATGCCGGGCACCAGCACCAGGTCGCGCAGTCCCGATTCCTCCTCCGCCTCCTTCAGCGCCACCCGCGCGAGGTCGCTGTCGCCATCCGCGTGGCCGCCGAGCTGCAGCCACAGGCCCAGCTTGCGGTGGTGGGTGAGCAGCACCCGCGTGCCATCCGCGCCGACCAGCCAGGCCGACGCGGTGAAATGCCCGGCCAGCCGTTCGCGCGCGAACGGATCGGCGGGATCGTCGAGCAGCGCGAGGAAATGCGCGACCGTCGCCGCCTCCTCCGGCCAGCGCGCGGCGTAGTCGGCGAAGGCCATTGCGAGCGCAGCGTATTCAGTGGCGAACGGCATGGCGGGCGACTGCGGGCGGAGACCACGCATTATCGCCGCCCGGCGGAACGGCCGTTCCGGCGCTTGTGCGCGCCGCGGCCGACCGGTAAGGTCGCCCGGTTGCCAAGCGCCGCCCATCCGAGGCGGCGCGCACCTTGCAGGGGAGAACGCGATGTCCTTTTGGCGAGTCAAGCCACTCGACAGGATTCTTGAAACCGCCGGCAGGAAGTCGCTGACCCGGCAGCTCGGCCCGATCCAGCTCACCCTGCTGGGCGTGGGCGCCATCATCGGCACCGGCATCTTCGTGCTGACCGCGGCCGCGGCGCAGAAGGCCGGCCCGGGCATGATGTGGAGCTTCGTGATCGCCGGCGCGGTGTGCGCGGTCGCCGCGCTGTGCTACTCCGAGATCGCCTCGATGGTGCCCGTGTCGGGCTCCGCCTACACCTACACCTACGCGGTCATGGGCGAGGTGCTGGCGTGGATGGTCGGCTGGGCGCTGATCCTCGAATACGCGGTCGCCGCATCCGCGGTCTCGGTCGGATGGTCCGGCTACTTCATGGGCCTGGTGAAAAGCGTCACCGGGTTCGAGTTGCCCACGGCGCTCGCCGCCGGACCGGCCTGGTCGTTCGCCGGCGGCGTCCCCAGCGTCGACTTCACCCACGGCATGTTCAACCTGCCCGCGGTGGTGATCGCGCTGGCGGTCACCTGGCTGCTGATGATCGGCACCACCGAAAGCGCGCGCGTCAACGCGGTCCTGGTCGCGATCAAGATCGTCGCCCTGACCGCGTTCATCGCGCTGACCGTCCCGGTGATCAACGGCACCCACTTCGAACCCTTCGCGCCGAACGGCTGGTTCGGCAACGGCGAAGGCACGGGCCTGGGTATCGTCGGCGCGGCGGCCTCGATCTTCTTCGCCTACGTCGGCTTCGACGCCGTCTCGACCGCGGCCGAGGAAACCAAGAACCCCCAGCGCAACGTGCCGATCGGGCTGATCGGCAGCCTGGCGCTGTGCACCGTCTTCTACCTGCTGGTCGCGGCGGGAGCGGTCGGCGCGATCGGCGCGCAGCCGACGGCGCTGGGCGTGCAGCCCGGCTCGCCGGAGTTCGTCGCCCAGTGCCAGGCGCTGCTGGCGCAGGGCCAGGAACCGCTGGTGTGCTCGAACGAGGCCCTGGCCCACGTCCTGCGCGTGATCGACTACGACCGCGTCGGCGACATGGTCGGCCTGGCCGCCAACCTCGCCCTGCCCTCGGTCATCCTGATGATGCTGTACGGCCAGACCCGCATCTTCTTCGTGATGGCGCGCGACGGCCTGCTGCCCGAGCGCATGGCCGACATCCACCCGAAGTGGAAGACGCCGCACAAGGTGACCCTGGTCACCGGCATCTTCGTCGCGATCGCCGCCGCGCTGTTCCCGGTGGGGCAGCTGGCCGACATCTCCAACTCGGGCACGCTGTTCGCGTTCTTCATGGTCGCGATCGCGGTGCTGATCCTGCGGGTCAAGGATCCGAAGCGGCACCGCCCGTTCCGCACCCCGATGGTGTGGGTGGTGGCGCCGCTGGCGGCGGCGGGCACGGTGTTCCTGTTCGTCAACCTGCCGTTCGAGGCCAAGATCGTGCTGCCGGTCTGGGGCGCGATCGGGCTGGTGTTCTACTTCCTGTACGGCTACCGCCGGAGCCACCTCGGCCGCGGCCGCGTCGAGGTCCACGAGGACGACGCCGAGACCCCGCCGCAGCCGGTGCCGCCGATCAGCGAGCCGCCGGGGGCCTGACCGGGTTCCGCGGGACTGGAAACGGCGCGGGCGACCGCGCCGTTTCCTTTTCGGCGTCACTGCCAGGCCGGCGCTTTTCGCTAAACTGCCGCGATGGACGCCCTCCCCTACGACGGCCAGCAGCTGCGCCACCTCGCCGGCGAAATCATCACCAACGTGCGCGAGCTGGCGGCCGCGGGCATGACCCCGGCGACCAGCAGCAACTTCTCGCGCCGGCTCGACGACCGCCACGCCGCGATCACCGTGTCCGGCCGCGACAAGGGCCGGCTGACCGAGGCCGACATCATGGTGGTCGACTTCGACGGCAACGCCGTCGGCAGCGAGCACCGTCCGTCCGCCGAGACCTTGCTGCACACCCAGCTGTACCGCCGCTTCGCCGAAATCGGCTGCGTGCTGCATACCCATTCGCGGGTGCAGACGATCGCCTCGCGCCTGTACGCCGGCGCCGGCCACGTGCGACTGGAAGGCTACGAATTGCTGAAGGCCTTCGCCGGCAACGACACCCACGAGACCAGCGTCGACCTGCCGGTCCTGCCCAACTCGCAGGACATGCGCACGCTGGCCGCGCAGGTGGACGCGCTGCTCGACAGGCAGTGCCTGTGGGGCTACCTGATCGACGGCCACGGCCTGTATGCCTGGGGCCGCGACATGGCCGAGGCGCGCCGCCACCTGGAAGCCTTCGAATTCCTGCTCGGCTGCGAGCTCGAACTGAGGAAACTGTGCCCATGAGCCGGCTGCGCATCTTCGCCGACGACCACCCCGACGAACCGCTGCTGGTCGCCGACGACCACCCGCGGATGGCACGCGAGCTGGCGGCCATCGGCGTCACCCTCGAGCGCTGGCAGGCCAGCCAGCCGGTGCGCGCCGGCGATCCGCCGGACGCGATCATGGCCGCCTACCGCGCCGACATCGACCGCCTGGTCGCCGAGCGCGGCTTCCGCAGCGTGGACGTGGTCAGCATCGCGCCGGACAACCCGAACCGCGAGGAGATGCGCCGCAAGTTCCTCGACGAGCATTTCCACGAGGAAGACGAGGTGCGCTTCTTCGTGGACGGCTCGGGCCTGTTCACCCTGCACGTGGACGGCAGGGTCTACGAGGTGCTGTGCGAGGCCGGCGACCTGATCGCGGTGCCCGACCGCATGACCCACTGGTTCGACATGGGGCCGGAGCCGCGCTTCGTCGCGATCCGTTTCTTCACCGAGCCGGACGGCTGGGTCGGGCATTTCACCGGCACCGACATCGCGCAGCGGTTCCCGCGCTACGAGACCGGCCAGGCCGGCTGACGGGGCCCACCGCGCGCGGACCGGGAACCGTCGTCGACGGGCCCGCCGCAACCTTGCGGCGACACCGGTCCGTCGCCACGCGGGAACGACGATAATGGCCGCATGCAGCCCCTGATCCTGACCGACATCGAAGGCACCACCTCCTCGATCTCCTTCGTCAAGGACGTGCTCTTCCCGTACGCCCGCCGCGAGCTGCCGCGCTTCGTGCGCGCGCACGGCGACGCGCCGGAGGTGCGGCGCTGGCTGGACGCGGTCGCCGCCGAGAACGGCGGGCTGTGCCAGGACGACATGATCGTCGAGACCCTGCAGGGCTGGATCGACCAGGACCGCAAGCACACCGCGCTGAAGGCGCTGCAGGGCCTGCTCTGGCGCGAAGGTTACGAACGCGGCGACTACCGCGCGCACATGTACCCGGATGCCGCCGAGGCGCTGCGGCGATGGCACGCCGCCGGCCATCCGATCGCGGTGTACTCGTCCGGCTCGGTGCCCGCGCAGAAGTTGTTCTTCGGCCACAGCGAGGCCGGGGATTTGTCGCCGCTGGTGTCGGCCTGGTTCGACACCGAAGTCGGGCACAAGCGCGACGCGGACAGCTATCGCCGCATCGCCGAGGCGCTCGGACGCGCGCCGTCCACCATCCTGTTCCTGTCCGACGTGGTCGAGGAACTGGACGCGGCGCGCGAGGCCGGCCTGCGGACCGTGCTGCTCGACCGCCGCGACGACTACCCGCAGCCGCGCACCGGCGAAGCGACCCACGGCCATCCGCGCGTGGAAAGCTTCGCCGACGTGGTGCCCGCCTGATGCGCGCCGTGTGCGTCTACTGCGGCTCCAACGCCGGGGCGCGCCCGGGCTACGCCGAGCGCGCGGCGATCCTCGGGATGCGCCTGGCCCGCGAGGGACTCGCACTCGTGTACGGCGGCGGCAACGTCGGCCTGATGGGCATCGTCGCCGATGCCGCGCTGGCTGCCGGCGGCGAGGTGATCGGCGTGATCCCGCAGCAGCTGATGCGCTGGGAAGTCGCCCATACCGGCCTGACCCGGCTGGAGGTGGTCGCCAACATGCACGAGCGCAAGGCGCGCATGTTCGACCTCAGCGACGCCTTCATCGCCCTGCCCGGCGGCTTCGGCACCCTGGACGAGATGTTCGAGATGCTGACCTGGCGCCAGCTCGGCCTCGGCGACAAGCCCTGCGCGTTCCTCGACGTCGACGGCTTCTTCGAGACGTTGATGACGATGCTCGACCGGATGGTCGCCGAGCGCTTCCTGCATCCCGACCAGCGCCGCGACCTGTGGCACGGCGACGACCTCGACGCCCTGCTCTCCTGGATGCGCGCCTACCGTCCCGCGCAGGCCAACAAGTGGCTGGACGAGAAACGGCGCAAAGAACTGCGCTGAGCCGGAAACGGGTCGCCGTTCGTTCGCGCGACGGCGGAAGGCGGCGGAACAAGCTCCGCGCCTGATGCATCCACTCGATGAGGTGAATGCAGGGCGCGTGCTGTCTCCGGCTATCCTCTGATCCCCACCAGATGGTCCGGCCTGCGCCGGTCGACGGACAGAACATGGCGATTCCTGCGACGTTTCCCGCCTTCCGCATCCACGACGACGACGCCGGCTACCGCAGCGGCATCGAGCAGGTCGCGCTGGACGACCTGTCGCCCGGCGAGATCGTGATCCGCACGGCGTACTCGTCGGTCAATTTCAAGGACGCCCTGGCCGGCACCGGCCAGGGCAAGATCCTGCGCCGCTTCCCGCTGGTCGGCGGCATCGACGTGGCCGGCCACGTCGTGGCGACGTCCGATCCGGACTTCCGCGAGGGCGACGCGGTGCTGGTCACCGGCTGCGGACTGTCGGAAACCCGCGACGGCGGCTATTCCGAATACGCGCGCATCGAGTCGCGCTGGGCGATCGCGTTGCCCGATGGCCTGTCGCTCCGCGAGAGCATGATCCTCGGCACCGCCGGATTCACCGCGGCGCTGGCGCTGTTCCGCATGCTGGAGAACCGGCAGGCGCCGGCGCTCGGCCCGCTGTGCGTGACCGGCGCGACCGGCGGCGTGGGCATGCTGGCGCTGGCGATCTTCAGCCGCGCGGGTTTCACCGTGCACGCGGTCAGCGGCAAGCAGGAGCACGCGGACTTCCTGCGCGGCATCGGCGCCGCCGAGGTCCTCGGGCGCGACGCGCTCGCCACCGCCAGGCCGCTGGAATCGGCGCGCTTCGGCGGCGGCCTGGACAACGTCGGGGGGCCGATGCTGGCCAGCCTGCTGGCGCAGACCGCCCCCAACGGCAACGTCGCCAGCGCCGGCCTGGCGGCGAGCAGCGCGCTCGACGCCACCGTGATGCCCTTCATCATCCGCGGCGTCTCGCTGCTCGGGGTGGCGTCCGCCGGCACCGCGCGCGAGATCCGCGAGGAGATCTGGCGGCGCCTGGCCGGTGACTGGAAACCGGTCGCGCTGGAGCGCATCTGCACCCGCGAGGTCACCCTGCCGCAGTTGCCCGAGGTGTTCCCGACGATGCTGCGCGGCGGCTCCTTCGGCCGCACGCTGGTCCGGCTGTAGCGGTTGCGGCGCCCGCCCCCGCCGTTACAATCGACCGACTCCCCGGGAAATTCCGCATGGCCCGCATCCTGATCGTGGACGACTCGCCCTCGCAACTGATGGGCATCCGTCGCATCGTCGAGAAGCTCGGACACGAGGCGCTGACCGCGGAGGACGGCGCCGCCGGGGTCGAAGCCGCCAAGCGCGAGATCCCCGACCTGATCCTGATGGACGTGGTGATGCCGAACCTCAACGGCTTCCAGGCCACCCGCTCGATCACCCGCGAACCGACCACCAGGCACATCCCGGTCATCCTGGTCACCACCAAGGACCAGGAGACCGATCGCGTGTGGGGCATGCGCCAGGGCGCGCGCGCCTACCTCACCAAGCCCTTCAGCGAGGCCGAACTGGCGGAGGTCATCACCGCCCACGTCGGCGCCGACGACGGCGGGCCGGACGAGGACGGGCCGGCCGCGGCCTGAGCGACCCGCGCGGGGCGCCGACGAGGCGCCGTGCCGCGACGGCGGGTGAAGAAGCAGATCCGTTCCGAAGGGACGCGGGTCAGGCCCGGCGCCAGTCACCGCCGAACGCTTCCTCCAGCTGGCGATAGGCGCCGCGCTGGGCGTCGTCCTGCGGTTTCGGAGCCAGCACCTCGAGCTCGATGATCTGGTCGCCGGCGGCGCCCGACAGGCCGCCGGGCAGGCCGCGGCCGCGCAGGCGCAACTTGCGCCCGGCTTCCGACTCCTTGGGGATGCGCACCTCGACCGGGCCGCCCAGGGTCGGCACGCTCACGGTCGCGCCCAGCGCCGCTTCCCACGGCGCCACCGGCAGGCTGTACAGGATGTTGCGGCCGTCCACCTCGAAGTGCGGGTGCGCCGCGTATTCCACCTCCAGCAGCAGGTCGCCGCCGCGCCCGCCCTGTCCCGCCAGGCGAATCACCTGCCCGGGCCGCACGCCCTTGGGCACGCGCACGTCCAGGGTCTTGCCGCCGACCCCGATGCGCACGCTGCTGCCGGCGTAGACCGCTTCCAGCGGCACGGCCAGCCTGGCGCGGGTATCGCCGCGCGGCTGCCCGCGGCCCTGGCCGAAGCCGCCGGCGCGCCGGCGCCCGAACAGTTCCTCGAAGAAGTCCGAGAAACCGCCGCCCGCGCCGCCGCCGGCGAAGATCTCGTCGAAGTCGAAGCCGTCCGCCCCGCCCTGGCCGAAGCCGCCCGGCGGCGCATGCACCTCGTCGCCCGGCCGGTAGCCGCGCGTGCGCAACTGGTCGTAGGCGGCGCGCTTTTGCGGATCGCGCAGCGCCTCGTACGCCTCGTTGACGGCCTTGAACTTGTCCTCGGCGTCGGCCTCCTTGCTCACGTCCGGGTGGTACTTGCGCGCGAGCTTGCGGTAGGCCGACTTGATCTCGGCCTCGCCCGCGCTCGGCTCCACGCCGAGGATGTCGTAGTAGTCCTTGAACTGCATCCGCGCTCCCTGCCGGGCCTGCGGCCCACGCCGCGTCGCCGGCCATCATGCCGGAGGCGCGGCGCGGGCGCCGTCGTCACTGCTGGGTGGCGGGCGCGTCGATCGTCCGGCCCGCCTGGGCGCCCTCGTGGCGGCCGACCTGGATCCGGCGCGGCGCCGCTTCCGGGCGCTTCGGGATCACGATCTCCAGCACGCCGTTGCGGCCGTGCGCCTGGATGCCCTCGGGGTCGGCGCTGTCGGGCAGCGCGAAGCGGCGGTGGAAGCTGCCGTAGCTGCGCTCGATCCGCGAGAAACGGTCGGTCTCGCGGGTGCTCTCGCTGCTGCGCTCGCCCTTGATGGTCAGGATGCCCTTGTCCATGGAGACCTCGATGTCGTCGGGGTCGATCCCGGGCAGGTCGGCGTACAGCACGAAGCGGTCCTTTTCCTCCTTGACGTCCACGCGCGGCACCCACTGGCTGGTCACGACCGAACTGTCGTCGGTCTCGTCCTGGCCGAACAGGCTGCCGTCGAACAGGCGGTCGAAGGCCTGGCGCAGTTCGTCCCGATACTGGTTGCCCTGCACGGGCCACTGGCGGTAACGCAGGTAGTTCATGTGAGGCTCTCCTCTGCAGGCAAGTGCGGCGCAGGGGGAACGCCGCCTTTCCCGCAGATGGCCCTGCCCCGGCGGATTTCAAGAGGGCCGCGCCTTCACCGCGGGCCCGCGCCGGCCGGCATACACTCGGTTTTCACTTTCCATGGAGCTTCCCGCATGACCATCCAAGCCGGCGACCGCCTGCCGGAGGTCGTCGTCCAGCGGATCGGCGAGGGCGTCGAGACGGTGGACACGCGCGCCCTGTTCGACCACAAGAAAGTGGTGATCTTCGCGGTGCCGGGGGCGTTCACCCCGACCTGTTCGGAAAAGCACCTGCCCGGCTATGTCGAGCACATGGACGCGTTCCGCAAGCGCGGCGTCGAAGTCGCCTGCATCGCGGTCAACGATCCCTTCGTCATGCAGGCCTGGGGCCGGAGCCAGCACGTGCCGGACGACCTGATGATGCTGGCCGACGGCAATGGCGACTTCACCCGCGCGCTCGGCCTGGAGATGGACGCCAGCGCCTACGGGATGGGCAAGCGTTCGCGGCGCTTCGCGATCTACGCCGAGGACGGCGTCGCGCGCGAGGTCTACGTCGAGGCCCCCGGCGAGTTCCGGGTGTCGTCGGCCGAGTACGTGCTGGAACGCATCCCGGATTCCGCCAACGCAAGAGGTGGCTCATGAACACCGCCCAGCCCAGGCTGCCGCCGGGCTTCACCGACGTCGCCACGCTGCGCGCCAACGCGCGCCTCAACATCGAACAGGGCGCGGTGACGCCGAGCTACGGCGCCGACCGCGAGGTCGTGCTCGACCTGCTCAACCAGGCGCTGGCGACCGAATGGGTGTGCGCGTTGCGCTACTACCGGCACTCGTTCATGGCCTCCGGAATGCTGACGGGTTCGGTGAAGCCGGAGTTCCTGGAGCACGCTCAGCAGGAGCTCGCGCATGCGCACAGGATCGCGGAGCGCATCGTCGAGCTCGGCGGCGAGCCCGACCTCGACCCGGATACGCTGACCGCGCGCTCGCACGCCCAGTACCACATCGGCAACGACCTGCGCGAGATGGTGACCGAGGACCTGGTCGCCGAACGCATCGCGATCGACAGCTACCGCGAGATGATCCAGTTCATCGGCGATCGCGACACCACCACCAAGCGCATCCTCGAGGAGATCCTGGCGCAGGAGGAGGAGCACGCGGACGAATTCGCGGACCTGCTCAACGGCTGGATCGGCGAGTAGCCACCAAGCCGAGCAGGCGCCGCCCTATCTATCCCCGCTCCGTCGTAGCGCGGAGTTTGCTCCGCTGCCTGGCGCCACGCTTGACCGGTCATCGCACCGCAGCCGATCCCTCTTGGTGGCGCAACAATGACCTCCGCTCCGCGGCGGGGACGGTTGGCTACCGCAACAACCGGAACCGCACCTGCGCCCACGCGCCGCTGTCCGCGAGCGCGGTCAGGGTGTGCTCGCCGGGATCCTCCAGGGCATACGCGAGCGCGTCCTGCCCCTGCGACTCGCCGACCAAGCGGCCGTCGAGCAGCCAGCGCACGCGCGCGCTGCCGCCCAGCGCGCGCAGCGACAGTTGCACGGGCTTCGCGCTGCCGGGTGGGCGCGCCAGCACGGCGCCTTCGTTGACGCCGGTGATGCGCAGGCTCTCCGCCGCCCCGCGGCCATCGTCGGCGCAATCGGGCGCCAGTGCCGGCAGGCGCGAGGCTGCGCGCTCGGATGCCCGCAGCCACGGCGAAGCAAGCGCGGGCCAGCGCGCAACCTGGGCCGGACGGCGCCGATGCGGCGCGCTGCACGTCGCCGACAGGCGCAGGCCGCTGGCGGCGTCCACGTCGAAGCGCTCCAGGCCCGCGCTCCACAGGCGCGCGTCGCGCTCGGCGAAGGTCGGCGGCAGCGCGTCGTCGAGCACCCACGCGTCCATCCTGCGCTGGCACAGCGCGGGCGCCTGCGGATCGGGCGGCAGGCCCAGCGGCCAGCACACCTCGCGCCGCTGCACGCTGGCCGGCGGCGGTTGCCGCATCGCCGCACCGGGGCCAGTGGGCAGGCTGTCGACCACCTCGAACAGCAGCGGCAGCGCGGTCACCGCGCCGTACTGGCCCGGCAACGGGGTGCCATCCGGCCGCCCGACCCACACGCCGACCGTGTAGCGCCGGGTCGCGCCCAGCGCCCAGGCGTCGCGGTAGCCGTAACTGGTGCCGGTCTTCCACGCCACGCGCGGGCGGCCGCCGGTGTCGAAGGTGTCGGCCACCTGCCCCGGCCGCGGATGCGCCTCGAGGATCTCGCGCACGATCCACGCCGCGCCCGGCGACAACAGGCGGCGGTCCACGCGCGGCGCGCCGGCGGCATAGCGCACGCGGCCGGCGATGCCGTCGCGGTCCAGCGCGGCGTAGGCGCCGACCAGATCCTCCAGCCGCGCACCGGTCCCGCCGAGGATCATCGACAGGTTCGGCCCGGCGCCCGGCGGCCAGCGCAGCGCGATGCCGGCATTGGCCAGGCGCGAGGCGAAGCGGTTCGGCCCAACCCGGTCGAGCAGATCCACCGCCGGGATGTTGAGCGAAAGCCGCAACGCCTCCGCCGCGCCGACCGGCCCGTTGTAGGCCTTGTCGAAGTTGCCCGGGCGGTAGTCGCCGAAGGATTGCGGCGCGTCCACCAGCAGGCTTTCCGAATGGATCAGCCCGTCTTCCAGCGCGAGGCCGTACAGGAACGGCTTCAGCGTGGACCCGGGCGAGCGCCAGGCGCGCACCATGTCCACCTGGCCGAGGCGGCCGGCATCGGCGAAGTCGACCGATCCGACGTAGGCGCGCGCCTCCATGGTCGCGTTGTCCACGACCAGCAGCGCGGCCGAGGTACGTTCGGGCAGGTCGGAGAAGTACGCGGCGACGCGGGCCTCCAGCGTGCGCTGCAGGTCCATGTCGAGGGTGGAGCGGATGCGCGCGGCATGCGGATTGGCGGCGCGCAGGCGCCGCGCCAGCAGCGCGGCGTGCAGCGGCGGGTGCAGGGCGCGCGCGACAACGGGCTCGATGCGCGCGTCGGCGACCTGCGCGCGCGGCCACGTGCCGAGCGCGGCCATGCGCGCCAGCACCTTGTCGCGCGCGGCGCGGGCGCGTTCGGGTTCGCGGTCGGGGCGCAGCCGGCTCGGCGCCTGCGGCAGCACCGCCAGCAGTGCCGCCTCGGCGTGCGACAGCCGCGCGGCCGGCTTGCCGAGGTAGGCCCAGCTGGCCGCCTGCACGCCCTCGATGGTCCCGCCGAACGGCGCGCGGTTGAGGTAGAGCGCGAGGATCTCGCGCTTGGACAGGTGCGCCTCCAGCTGCAGCGCGCGCAGCATCTGGCGCAGCTTCACGCCGACGCTGCGGCGCGCGCCCGTCGGCGGGTCGATGATGCGCGCGACCTGCATCGTCAGGGTCGAACCGCCCGACACCACCCGCCCGTTGCGCAGCCACTGCAGGCCCGCGCGCAGCAGCGCCGGCGGATTGATGCCCGGATGGCGCCAGAACCAGCGGTCCTCGTAGCCGATCAGCGCCTCCAGGTACAGCGGCGAGACCTCCTCGACCGTCACCGGGTAGCGCCAGATCCCGGCGCGGTCGGGAAAGGCGCGCAGCGGCGTGCCGTCGGCGGCGAGCACCACCGTGCCGCCGTCGCGGTCGCGCGGCACCGGCAGCGGAAAGGCGAGGTCGGCCAGCATCGCGGCCGTCGCGAGCAGCAGCAGCGCGAGCGCGAGCTTGAGGGCGGCACGCCGGAACGCGACCGCCCTGGGCCTCCTCATCCCGCTCGCGCCGGCGCCCTCTCCGCCCACTCGATCACCGATCACTCCCCGGGCTGCTTCACGGTCAACGTGGCCGGCGTCGACCTGCCCACGCCGCGCAGCTCCGGCCGGTACATGTCCTCCACCAGCGGCGGCGGGACGATGTAGGTGCCGGGGGTAACGGCGCGGACGAGGTAGAACAGGCGGGCCATGCTGCCGCGATCGAGCTTGAGCGCGGCGACGTAGCGGTCGTCGCGGTACTCCTCGTGGCGCGCTTCGGCGGCGTGGCGGCGTTCGGCGAGCTCGATGCCGTCGATCACCACCCCGGCCCACTGCTTCTCGTCGCCGAGGTTGAAGTTCTCGATCTCCAATCCCGCCGGCAGCAGGTCGGTGACCAGCGCGTCGGGCATCGGCTTGGAGGCCTCGATGTTCAACGCGACGATCAGCGCGTCGCCCTCATGCAGCGTGCCGCCTGCCCACGGCGTGCCGTCGGTGCCGTAGTAGCGGCGGGTGACCTTGACCACCGAGTCGTCCGCCTCGGGCGCCGTGCGCGGCACGCCGGCGACCTCGAGGCTGGCGTAGAACGGCGGCTCGCCCTTGCCTGGCACGAAACGCACGCCGCGTGCCAGCTCGGCGCTGGTGAAGCGGCGGCCGACCAGGCGCGCGGGGCCCGCGTCGCGCCGGTCGTCGCCGACCTGCCAGTGGCCGGACAGCTGCCTGCCCTGGTTCGCGACCAGCGCCTTGCCCATCCGCGCCAGCGCGACCTGTTCCTGCGTGCTCAGCCACAGCCAGCCGCTGTTGCGGCGGGCGTCGATCTCGCGGCCGAGCCCCTGCGCGCGCGCGTCGAACTCCGGCCTGGCGAAGCCGCGTTCGTGCACCAGCGCGATCATCATCGCGTCGTCGCGCACCCGGCTGCCGTAGTCCCACAAGTAGGGCGGGCGCTTGTCGGGATCGCGGGCGAAGCCTTCGGCGATCGCCTTCTCCCCGCGCCGCTTGTCGCCCTGCAGGGCCAGGGCGATGCCAAGCCGCACCAGCGGCAGGCCGGTCAGGCTGTGCTTGCGGTCGTTGTCGTACAGCGCGCGCAGGGTGCCGAGCGGCGCGCGGTTGACCCGCGCCAGCACGTACGCGGCGTGCGCCTGGTAGGCGAACTTGAGGTGCTCGCGGTGGTCGCGGCCGAAGAACGCCTGGCCGCCGGACAGCAGGTCCTCGCTCAGCACCTTCAGCGCCTTCTGCAGGACCGCGTCGGGCACGGCGAAGCCGGCGTCCTTCGCGTCCAGCAGGAACTCGGCGACGTAGGGCGTGATCGACGGATCGATGTACCCGTCGTCGCCCCACATCGAGAAATGGCCGGTCGCGACCTGCATGCCGGCCAGCCGCGCCAGCGTGCGCGCCATCCGGTTGCGACGCTCGGCCGGATCCAGCGGCGGCACGCCCAGCATGCGCGCGGTCGTCTCGTCCAGCACCAGCATCGCGTAGCCCTTGCTGGTGGTCTGTTCGACGCAGCCGTAGGGATATTGCAGCGCGCCCTGCAGGGCGGTGGCGAAGGGAATCGGCGGCAACGCGCCGACCGTCATCTGCGCCGTCACCGAATCGGCCATCAGGCCGCGCGCGAGCGCGGTGTCGAAGGCGAGCGGCTGCATGCCTTCCAGCACCTGGCTGCGCGCGCGCACCACCTGCGGCCAGGCCGGGCGCACCGGCACCTCGTAGTGGCGGTCGACCGCGAAACCGTTGCCCTCCACCCGCACGCGCACGGTCGCCACGCCATAACCCTCGCGCGCGGTGACCGGGAAGGTGTAGGTGGCCTTGGCGTCGGGCGCGAGCTGCGCGCTGCGCGCTCCCTCGCCCAGCGCGAGCGGCCCCTCGCTGTCCACCCGCACCTTGAAGCTGCCGGTCTTGCCGGTAAAGTTCTGCACGTCCAGCGTGACGTGGCTGCGGTCGCCAGGTGCCAGCACGCGCGGCATGCTGGCCTCGGCCACGATCGGCGCGCGCACCACGGTCTCGCGCGCCTGGCTGCCGTAGCGGCCGCCGGCATAGACCAGCGCGGAGACGCGCAACGTGCCGTTGAAGTCCGGCACCTTCAGCGCGAGTTTCGCATTGCCCTTCGCATCCAGCTTCGCCGGCCCGGCGAACAGGTCCACGGTCTGCACGTGCGCGGTCGGCCGCCGCGCCTGCGGCAGCGCTTCCAGCGCCATGTCGCCGCCGAAGCGGAGTTTCGCCATGCCGCCCTCGAAGCTCTCGATGACGCGGCCGTACACGTCGTAGGCGTCCACCCCGAGCCGGCGCTGGGCGAAGAAATGCTTCGCCGCGTCCGGCACCGGAAATCGGGTGATGTTGAGGATGCCCACGTCCACCGCCGACACCGTCACCCATGCATCCTGCCCGGCCAATGCGGGCGCGCTGACGGTGACCGGCAGGTCGCGCTCGGGACGCATGGACTCCGGCACGGAGATGCCGACCGCGACCGTGCGATCGCGCCGGTCCAGCGGCACGTGGGCGACGCCGACCGCGCGCGCCGGGGTGATCGTGCTCTTCGCGCTGCCGCCGCGGAACACCACCGCGGTCACGTAGACGTCGTGCCGCTCCCACTCCTTCGTCACCGGGACCTCGAAGGTACTGCCCTGCTTGACATCCACGTTCTGCACGTACAGCAGGTGGTCGCTTTCGACCAGCAGCATGCCGCGCCCCGCGTGTGGCGGCGTCAGCGTGACCTTGAGGGTGTCACCGGCGCGGTAGGCGGTCTTGTCGAGCGCCAGCTTGACCTTGTCGGGGCGCGCGTCGAGGCCGCGGTTCTCGTCCTCCCAGCTCCAGCCGGCGACGAAGGGATAGCGGGTGGTGAGCCCGGTCGCCGGATCGTGGATGTCGATCCGGTACTCGCCCCACTCCACCGGCACGTTGAAGCGCACCGGCGTGGCACCGATGTCCAGCGTCCGCGTCTCCACGTCCTCGAAGCGGCGGGTGTAGTCGTAGCCCCAGCCGGTGTCGTCGCTGTAGTTCCAGTGGTAGTCGCGGCGCTCGCGCACCAGGGTCATGCGCAGGCCCTTCGCCGGGCGCGGGTTGCCGGCCGCGTCCACGCGCAGGACCTCGAAGCCGGGGTTGGCGTTCGCGTCGGCGCCCTCCTTGTCATCGAACATCGGGCGGATCGCGACCAGCGCGTCGGCCGGCCACAGGACGCGCTTGAGGCTGCGGTTGACGCTGCGGCCGCCGGATTCGTAGACGCTGCCGGTGACGATCGCCGCGATCGTGCTGACCGGCCTGGCTTCGGCCGGCAGCGGGACGTCGGCGGCGACGTGGCCCTTCTCGTCGAAGGTCGTATCGAGGACGTCGCTGGCATCGCGGGGCAGCGCCAGGGTCGGATCGCCGAAGAACCAGCCGGGCATCTGCTCCAGCGGATGCTGCTCCACCGCCACCGCGAGCTTCGCGGTGAAGCGGTTGCCGGCGGCCGGCGCGCCGTACAGGTAGGCGCCGTCGGCGCGCAGGCGCAGCGGCTCGCCGGGGCGCAGCCGGTCCTGCGCCGCGAGGTCGAGCTTCATGCGCTCGGGCAGGAACTCCTCGATGCGCAGGGTCATGCCCTGCACCGCTTCGGCACTGGCGGGATCGGTCCGGAACTCGATCCGCCAGCGCCCGGTCGGCGCCTCGGCGGGAATCTCCTGCTCGTGGCGGACGTAGCCCTGCGCGTCGGGCTGCAGACGCGCCTCGACGAAGGTCTTGCCGTCCGGCTGCACGTAGCGCACGAACACCGGCTGCGGCGGCTTGCCTTTCGTGGCGATCGGCTTGCCGTCCTGGTCGCGCAGCAGCGCCGACACGCGCACCGTCTCGCCCGGCCGGTACAGGTCGCGCCCGGACCAGGCGAACACGTCGAACCAGGCCTGCTCGCGCCCGGCCACCGCGAACTCCGACAGGTCCAGCGCCGGCTGGTTGAACGGCAGCATCGACACGTCGCCGCCGCGGCTGGCGACCAACACCTGGCTGGCGTCGAGCTTGTATTCGAGCAACGCGTTGCCGTTGCGATCGGTCTGCGCCGTGAGCACCGGCTCGCCGGCGGCATCGAGCACCTTCAGCTCGACCAGGTTGAGTTCCTTGCCGGTCTCCAGCGAGGCGACGTGGACGAACAGCCGGTCCTTGTACGCGCGCACGTGCAGGCCGAGGTCGCTGACGGTGAAGAAGGTGGTCTCGAAGTCCTCGGTGAACTGCCCGACGCGGCGCATCACCGCGAAGTACAGCCCCGGCTTCCGGAGTTCGTCGATGTCCTGCAGCGGCAGGTAGGTGAGCACGCGCTCGTTGGTCTTTCCGCCGAGCGCGAAGCGGTTGACGTAGACCGAGTCGGTCATGTCCGACAGCGGCGTGCGCCCGTCCCATTCGGCGTCGAGATCCCAGCCGCCGCGGCGGCCGCCGCGCTGGAACCGGGAGAAGAACCGCGGCAGGTCCTTGTCGCGCACGCGCAGGAACTCGACGTCCACCTCCGGCACGTTGACCGACACCACCGGCAGGCCGCGGCTGTCGCGCGCCGGCAGCACGCTGCCCTGCGAGGCGAAGCCGACCACCGGGTCGAGCGGCCCGGTGTAGACCTCGCGGCGCTGCTCCTTGCCCAGCCGTTCCCCGCTGGCCGCGGTCAGGCCCGCGCGCAGGATCACCGTGTAGGTCTTGCTCGCGTCGACGTGCGGGAAGCGCAGCAGGCGCGGATCCTTGTCGTCCAGCACCCACGATCCCCTGACCGGCGCGCCCTTGTCGTCGGTGACGGCGAGCAGGTCGTCGAAGGCCTGGGTGCCGACGAGCGGGCGGCTGAACTCCAGCACCAGCGTCAGGCTGTCGCCCTGCTTCTGGTCCGGATACGCGGCAGCGAGACCGAAGCCCTGCACGACCTCGCGCTGGGCCTGGATCGCCTCGCCGCTGACGGCCGGCCGTTCGCCGTGCGCGGCGTCGCGCTGGCAGCCGGCGACCATGGCGGCGGCAAACAGCAGAACGGCAAGCCCGCGCAGCAGGCCGGCCGCGGCCCCTTCCCTGGACAGCGTGCGATGCATGGTTGCGATTCCCCGTGTTGGCGCGCCGAGTATAGGTTGGCGCGGCGACGCGGCGGACCGTGCCGTCCGTGCCGCCTCGACCGCATTCCAACGAAGAACGGGCGGCCCGGAGGCCGCCCGCTTCAGGGTGCTCGCGCTTGCGGCGCCCGTCAGCTCTCGGGCTCGACCTCCGGCGCCGGCATCTCCATGCCCATCTCGCCGGTGCCGGCGGTCTCGGCGTCGTCCTCCAGCGAAGCGTCCACGCGCTCGATGCCCTGCAGCTTTTCATCCTCGGCCAGGCGCATCAGGGTCACGCCCTGGGTGTTGCGGCCGACCTGGGCGATTTCCGAGGCGCGCGTGCGCACGAGGGTGCCGCCGTCGGAAATCAGGAGCACCTCGTGGTGCTCGCTGAGCTGGATCGCGCCGACCAGCTTGCCGTTGCGCTCGGTGGTCTGCAGCGCGATCACGCCCTGGGTGCCGCGGCCCTTCTTCGGGTAGTCCGCGACCGGGGTGCGCTTGCCGTAGCCGCGCTCGCTGGCGGTGAGGATGTCGCCCTCGCCTTCCAGCACGACCAGGCTGCGCACTTCCTCGCCCTCGGCCAGCTTCATGCCGCGCACGCCGGTGGCGGTGCGGCCCATCGGCCGCACGGTGTTGCCGGCGAAGCGCACCGCCTTGCCGTTGCTGGCGAACAGCATGATGTCGCGGGTGCCGTCCGACAGCGCGACGCCGACCAGCGCGTCGCCCTCCTCCAGGTTGATCGCGATCTTGCCGCGGGCGAGGCGGAAGGCGTATTCGGTGAGCGGGGTCTTCTTGACCGTGCCCTTGCGGGTGGCGAAGAACACGTAGCAGTCCTCGCTGTACTCGCGCACCGGCAGCACGGCCTGCACCTGCTCGCCGGGCTCCAGCGGGATCCAGTTGACGATCGGGCGGCCGCGCGCGTTCGGTCCGGCCTCCGGCAGCTGGTACACCGGCAACCAGAACACGCGGCCGGCACTGGTGAAGGTCAGCAGGGTGTCGTGGGTGTTCACCAGCCACAGCTGGTCGATGAAGTCCTCTTCCTTGGTCGCCGCCGCGCTGCGGCCACGGCCGCCGCGGCGCTGCGCGCGGTAGGCGCTGACCGGCTGGCGCTTGGCGTAGCCGGCGTGCGACAGCGTCACCACCACGTCCTCCGGCGCGATCAGGTCGAGGATGTCCAGATCCTCCTCGCTGGCGCGGATCTCGCTGCGGCGCTCGTCGCCGAACTCGGCCTTGAGGTTGTCCAGCTCGGTGCGGATGACGTCCATCAGCACGTCGGGGTTCTCGAGGATGCGGATCAGGCCGGCGATCGTCTCCAGCAATTGCCGGTACTCCTCGGTGAGCTTCTCCTGCTCGAGCCCGGTCAGGCGGTGCAGGCGCATCTCCAGGATCTGCTGGGCCTGGGTCTCGGTCAGCTGGTAGCCGCCTTCGAGCAGGCCAACGCCCTTCGGCAGGTCCTCCGGGCGCGAAGCCTCGGCGCCGGCGGCGGCGAGCAGCGTGCCGACCAGGCCCGGCTCCCACACCCGCGCCAGCATCCGCTCCTTGGCGACCTGCGGGTTCTCCGACGTCTTGATCAGCTCGATCATCGCGTCGATGTTGGCGAGCGCGACGGTCAGGCCTTCCAGGATGTGCGCGCGCTGGCGCGCCTTGCGCAGTTCGAAGATCGTCCTGCGGGTCACCACCTCGCGGCGGTGGCGGACGAAGGCCTCCAGCATCTGCTTGAGGTTGAGCAGCTGCGGCCGGCCGTCGACCAGCGCGACCATGTTGATGCCGAACACCGACTCCATCGGCGTCTGCGAGTAGAGGTTGTTGAGCACGACTTCGGCCGATTCGCCGCGCTTGACCTCGATGTAGATGCGCATGCCGTCCTTGTCGGACTCGTCGCGCAGCTCGCTGATGCCCTCGAGCTTCTTCTCCTTGACCAGCTCGGCGATCTTCTCGATCAGCCGCGCCTTGTTGACCATGTACGGGATCTCGGTGACGACGATCGCCTCGCGGCCGTTGGCCTCGTTGACCTCGATGTCGGCCTTGGCGCGCATGCGCACGCGGCCGCGGCCGCCGTGGTAGGCGGCGCGGATGCCGGCGGTGCCGTTGATGATGCCCGCGGTCGGGAAGTCCGGGCCCGGGATGTAGTCCATCAGGCCGTCGATGTCGATCGCGGGATCGTCGATCAGGGCGATGGTGGCGTCGACGACCTCGCGCAGGTTGTGCGGCGGGATGTTGGTCGCCATGCCGACCGCGATGCCGGCGGCGCCGTTGACCAGCAGGTTCGGCACCCGGGTCGGCATGACCGTGGGCTCGAGTTCCTTCTCGTCGTAGTTCGGCTGGAAGTCGACCGTGTCCTTGTCGATGTCCGCCATCAGCTCGTGCGCCAGGCGCGACATGCGCGCCTCGGTGTAGCGCATCGCCGCCGGCGCGTCGCCGTCGATCGAGCCGAAGTTGCCCTGTCCGTCCACCAGCAGGTAGCGCAGCGAGAACGGTTGCGCCATGCGCACCAGGGTGTCGTATACCGCGGTGTCGCCGTGCGGGTGGTACTTGCCGATGACGTCGCCGACGATGCGGGCGGACTTGTAGTACGGCTTGTTGGCGTGCGCGCCGAGTTCGTTCATCGCGAACAGGACGCGGCGGTGCACCGGCTTGAGGCCGTCGCGCACGTCAGGGAGCGCGCGCCCCACGATCACGCTCATGGCGTAATCGAGGTAGCTGCGGCGCATCTCGTCCTCGAGGTTGACCGGGATGATTTCCTTGGCGAGTTCGGCCATCGGGGTTCCGTCGTTGCGGTGGGTCGCGCTTCGAAAACGCGCTTCTGGACGCGGCTGTGCGGCCCGCTTCCAGCGCGTTTTCCGGGCAGTTCAAAAAGACGTGAAATTGTATCACGCGAGGCGCTTTTTCGCAGGTTTTTTTTCCTGCGTGATCAATGGCTTAGGAGGCCGAAACCCGGACCGGGCGGATTCCGGAACGCGAGGCCGCGGCAGGCGAGCGCGCCGGGCGGGAGAGGCAGGCAGGACACGCCGTGAATCCGTCCATGGAGGCTCGGATGCGCCATCCATGGCGCATACGGTCCTGCCCACCTCTCCCACCCGACGCGCCCCCACCACTCCCGCGATCTGGCTGTAGAGCGGAGCTCGCTCCGCTGCTCCGTTGCGGGAAAAGCAGCGGAGCAAGCTCCGCTCTACGGCAAGCAGCCGGAGCCTCTCCGAGCGACCGGGAGGGCGGGGGTGTTGCGTCAAGCCGGCCAGGGATGGCCGGCGCCCGCATAAGGGCAGGACTGCCCTTCTAAGGGAAAAGCAATACCCCCGGCCTCCCGGGCGCGGGAGCCCGGAATAATCTGGCGCGAGAGTTGGGATTGGCTAGCGGCGCCCGAACGCAGCGCGCATCCGCTCCGCGTCCGGCTGCTCGATCACGCCCTGCTCGGTCACGATCGCGTCGATCAGGTCGTGCGGCGTCACGTCGAATACCGGGTTCCAGGCCGCGATGCCTTCGGCCACGGTGCGGCTGCCGCCGACCGCGTGCAGTTCGCCGGGATCGCGCTCCTCGATGTGGATCGCGTCGCCGGAGGGCGTGTCCATGTCGACCGTCGACGACGGCGCGACGACCATGAACTTCACCCCGTGGTGGCGCGCCGCGATCGCCAGCTGGTAGGTGCCGATCTTGTTGGCGGTGTCGCCGTTGGCGCAGATGCGGTCGGCGCCGACCACCACCCACTGCACCTTGCCGATCTTCATCAGGTGCGACGCCGCGGCGTCGGCGATCAGGGTCGCCGGGATGCCGTCCTGCTGCAGCTCCCACACGGTCAGGCGCGCGCCCTGCAGCCACGGCCGGGTCTCGCCCGCGAACACCTCGCCGATCCGTCCCTGCGCCACGCCGGCCCGGATCACCCCGAGCGCGGTGCCGAAGCCCGCCGTCGCCAGCGAACCGGTGTTGCAGTGGGTGAGCACGCCGCTGCCTGCCGGGATCAGCGACGCGCCGAGCATTCCCATGCGCCGGTTGGCGGCGAGGTCCTCGCTGTCGATCGCGGCGGCCTCGCGCTCGAGCGCGGCGCGCCAGTCGTCGCCGGCGCGGGCGAGCGCGCCGCGCATGCGCGCCAGCGCCCAGGCCAGGTTGACCGCGGTCGGCCGCGCGGCGTTGAGCCGGTCCAGCGGGGGTTGGAGCTGCGCCGCGGCCTCGTCGGCGTCGCCGGCACCGATCGCGCGCGCCGCCAGCACAACCCCCCACGCCGCGGCGATGCCGATCGCGGGCGCGCCGCGCACCGCCAGCGTGCGGATCGCTTCGGCGACCTCGTCGCTGCTGCGGCAGGTGAGGTACTCGACCGCGAACGGGAGCTTGCGCTGGTCGAGCAGCTCCAGCGCCTCGCCGGTCCAGCGGATCGGGCGGATGCGGTCGTAGCGGGCGTAGTCGATCGCGTCGGTCATCGCGCCAGTGTAGCGGCCGCGCCGCGCACCGCCGTCACCACACCGCGAACTCCGCGCGGCAGCCGTTGTTCACCCAGATCCCGCGCCGGTCCCAGCCCCAGCTGCGGCCTTCGACGCAGCGCGCGTCGGAGAGCTGGCGCTGCAGGCGCGCGCCGCGGATCGTCATGTCGCAGCGGCGCATGCGCTTGTCGTTGGATTCGCAGCGCACCGTGCGCGTTCCGGGGCCGCTACCGGGGTAGCCGCCGCCATAGTCGTTGCCGCGGCGGCCGCCGCCGCTGTGGAACTCGCCGCGACAACCGCGATCGACCCACACTCCGCGCGCGTCCCAGCCCCAGGTCCGACCCTGGATGCAGCGCGAGTCGGACAGCTGGCGCACCAAGGTCACGCCGTCGCGGGTGTCGGCGGGACAGCGACGCAGGCGCATGTCGGACGATTCGCAGCGGAAGGTGTTGCCAGTATCGTAGCCACCGCCGACGTAGGGATCGCGGCCGTAACCGGCGACGAACTCGGCGCGGCAACCGTGGCTGACCCACACGCCGTTGCGGTCGTAGTCCCAGCTGCGCCCGCGGACGCAGGGCGCGTCCGACAGCCGGCGCGCGACCTGCACGCCGCCGGAGGTGTCCATCGCGCAGCGGCGGGTACGGTTGTCGGTGGATTCGCAGCGCACCTGGCGCGGACCGTAACCGCCCTGGCCGTAGCCGTCGTAGCCGCCCGGGTAACGGTCGCCGGGATAGCCGTAGGGATCGCCGCCGTAACCGCCCTGCGGCACGCCGTACAGGCAACCGGACAGCCCGAAGGCAGCGAGCAGGGACAACAGGACCAGGCGCATGGCGGGTCTCCATCGGTGCCTGCGGGCGACTGTCGAACGCCGACCATGAACGCGGCGGGAAAAACCCGGCGGGCGCGCGGCGCCCGTGCGGCCCCCATTCACCTTCCCGTCGGCGCGGGCCGAAGGACCTAGGCGCGGGCGAAATCGAAGGCCAGCACGTCGGCGATGCGGTCGGTGCCCAGCAGCCCCATCAGCAGCCGATCGACGCCGAGCGCGACGCCGGCGCAGGACGGCAGGCCGTGCGCCAGCGCGGCGAGCAGCGTCTCGTCGACCGGCGGTACCGGCTGGCCGCGCGCGCGCCGCAGCGCCTGGTCGCGCTCGAAGCGCGCGCGCTGCTCGGCGGCGTCGCACAGCTCGTGGTAGCCGTTGGCCAGTTCCAGCGGACCGAGGTACAGCTCGAAACGCTCCGCGACCGGCGGATCGTCGTGGCGGATCCGGGCGAGCGCGGCCTGGCTGGCCGGCCAGTCGTGCACCGCCAGCAGCTGGTCGGGCGCGAACGCCGGCTGCAGGCGGTGGGTCATCAGCAGGTCGAGCCAGTCGTCGCGGGTCAGGCCTTCGGGGTCGATGCGCACGTCGCCGAGCGCGTCGCGCAGGACGTTGATGCCGTCGCGCAGCGGATCGATGCCGAGGCGCTGCCGGTACAGTTCACGGAAGCTGACCACGACCGGCGTCGCGTCGCGGCCGACAATCGCCAGGGCCGCGCGCACCAGCTCGACGGTCTCCCCGAGCAGGCGCAGGTGGTCCCAGCCGACGCGGTACCACTCGAGCATGGTGAACTCGGGGTTGTGGCGGCCGCCGGCCTCGCCGTCGCGGAACACGCGGCCGAGTTCGTAGCAGTCGCCCACGCCTGCGGCGAGCATGCGCTTGAGCGCGAACTCGGGCGAGGTGCGCAGCCAGCGCGTGCGCGGCGCGCCATCGGTACGGCCGGAAAACTCAAGGGCAAACGAGGCGATGTTGGGCTCGGTGTTGCCGGCGCGCGAGAGCACCGGCGTCTCCACCTCGAGCACGCCGCGCTCGGCGAAGAAGGCGCGGAACGCGGCGTACAGGCGAGCGCGCAGGCGCAGCGCGTCGGCGGTGGCGGTCGGGCGCCAGTCGTGCATGGATTCAGGCCGCGTCGTGTTCGCCGAGGAACACCAGCAGCCGCGCTTCGTCCCACACCTCGATGCCGAGCTCGGCTGCCTTGGCGAGCTTGCTGCCGGCGGCCTCGCCGGCGACGACGAAGCTGGTCTTCTTCGACACGCTGCCCGCCACCTTCGCGCCCAGCGCCTCGAGCCGATCGCGGGCCTGGTCGCGGGTGAGCGCGACCAGGGTCCCGGTGAGCACGACGGTCTGGCCTTCCAGCGGGCCCGCCTCGGCTTCGCCGGCGTCGGCGACGGCTTGCTGGAGCCGCGCTACGGCATCGGCGGTGCGCCGCGCGAGGTCCTGCCCGCCGGAGCTGGCGAACCAGGCCTGCACCGCCTCGGCGGATTCGCGCGGCAAGCCGGCCGCCGCCAGCGCGTCGACGTCGGCCGCGGCCACCGCGGCGACCGAATCGAAACGCGCCGCCAGCTGCTCGGCGCGTTTCGCGGTCAGCTTCGGCACCGCCATGCGTTCGAGCACGCTGGCCGGCGCCAGCGCCGCGCGCAGCTTCGCGCTCGGCGGATGAGCGTCGAGGATGCGCACGCCGCGCGCCAGCAGGTCGTCTATCACTTTCTGGTTGCCCGGCTGTTCGAAGAAGGCGTCGATCGCCTTCGCCACCTCGTCGCCGATGTCCGGCACCAGCTTCAGCAGCGGCCACGGCAGGTGGCGGACCAGCGCGAGGTCGCCGAACCAGGCGGCCAGCGCCTTCGCGGTGCTCTCGCCCACGTGCTGGATGCCCAGCGCGTACAGGAAGCGCTCGAGCGTCGTCTCGCGGCTGCGGTCGATCGCGTCGATCAGGTTCTCGGCCCACCTGGTCGCGACCTTGCCGGCCCTGGCGGTCTCCGGCGTGGTGCCGTCGCGCTCGTCGGCGCGGCGTTTCATCTCCAGCAGGTCCTCGAGCGTGAGGCGGTACAGGTCGGCGACGGACTCGAGGTAGCCGAACTCGCCGAGCGCCTCGATGTAGCGCTCGCCCAGGCCGTCCACGTCCATCGCGCGCCGGCCGGCGAAGTGGAACACCGACTGGGTGCGCTGCGCGGCGCAGGCCAGTTCGCCGCTGCAGCGGGCCACGACCTGGCCCTCTTCGCGCACGATGTCGGAGCCGCACACCGGGCAGTGCGCCGGCATCGTCCATGGCGCGGTGCCGGGCGGACGCTCGGCGATCACAACCGAGACGACCTCGGGGATCACGTCGCCGGCGCGGCGCACGATCACGGTGTCGCCCACGCGCACGTCCAGGCGCGCGACCTGGTCGGCGTTGTGCAGGGTCGCGTTGGTGACCGTGACGCCGCCGACGAACACCGGGCGCAGCTTCGCCGCCGGGGTCGCCGCGCCGGTGCGGCCGATGTTGACGATGATGTCCTCGACCACCGTCGTCTGCTCCTGCGCCGGGAACTTGTGCGCGATCGCCCAGCGCGGCGTGCGGCCGACGAAGCCGAGCTCGCGCTGCGCCGACAGGTCGTCGATCTTGTAGACCACGCCGTCGATGTCGAACGGCAGCGCGTCGCGACCGGCGCCGATCCGCGCGTAGTACGCGAGCAGGCCCGCCTTGCCGCGCGCGAGGTCGACCAGCGGGCTGACCGGGAAGCCCCATTCGCGCAGCAGCGCGAGCACCTGCGAGTGGCGGCCCGGCAATTCGCCGCCCTCCACCACGCCCAGCGCGTAGGCATAAAACGCGAGCGGACGCCGCGCGGTGACCTGCGGGTCGAGCTGGCGCAGGCTGCCGGCGGCGGCATTGCGCGGGTTGACCAGCGGCTTGATCTTGCCGCCGGAAGCGCGCGCCTGTTCGTTGTAGGCCTCGAAGCCGGCGCGCGGCATGTAGACCTCGCCGCGCACCTCCAGCACCGACGGCCAGCCGCTGCCACGCAACTGCAGTGGGATCGCCCTGATCGTGCGCAGGTTCGCGGTCACGTCCTCGCCGGTCTCGCCGTCGCCACGGGTGGCGCCGCGCACGAACCGGCCGTCCTCGTAGCGCAGGCTGATCGCGAGGCCGTCGAACTTCGGTTCGACCGAGAACTCGGGATCCGCCACCTCCAGCCGCTCGACGATCCGGCGCACGAAGTCCTCGACCTCGTCCTCGCTGAAGGCATTCGCGAGGGAGAGCATGCGCACCTCGTGCCGCACCGGCGCGAAGGCGGCGGACGGCGTCGCACCGACCCGGCGGGTCGGCGAGTCGGGGGTGGCGAGCTCCGGATGCGCCGCCTCCAGCGCCTCCAGTTCGCGCAGCAGGCGGTCGTACTCGGCGTCCGGGATGTCCGGCTCGTCGAGCACGTGGTAGCGGTGGCTGGCGTCCTCGAGGCGGCGACGCAGGTCGGCGATGCGGGCGGCGGGGGTGGGCGCGGGCGGCATGCGCGGATTCTACCGGCCGCCCGCCATGGCGCCGTGGGGGCGCGGCCCGTGCGTCGCTACCAGCGGGTGCCGCGGGTAACCGGCGCCGCTTCCTGCTGGCGGTCGTAGGCGCGCAGTTCGTCGCGCAGGTGCTGCACGCGCTGGCGGCCGAGCGCGTTGCGCGACTCGTCCAGCAGCACGCCGTCCAGCAATTCGGCCATGCGCTCGGCGGTGGGCTGCATCATGTCCCAGGCGTCCAGCGCCGACACCGGTGCCGGCAGGGTCAGGAAGAAGGCGATCGCCGGCGTCTCCAGCGACTGGATCGTCGCCATGTCGAAGCTGCCCGGCTTCATGATGTTGGCCACGCTGAAGACCGGGCCGCGCTCGGGGCGGCCTTCCAGCAGGCGATGGAAGATCTGCATGTAACCGTAGGTCAGGCCGGTCTTCTCGGCGGCGACCACGATGTCCGGGCCGCGCAGCACGTTGCCCGCGCGCGCGGCGATGTACAGGGTCACGATCTTGTCGAAGTCCTCGCGGGTGCGCCGGCCGAGCTCGCTGCCGGCGCCCGGCGCCTCGAGGTCGATCTCGGCCTGCTCGCCTTCCTCCGGCCCGGTGGCGCCGGCGGCGAAGCCGGCCTCGATCTGCTCGCCCAGGGTCGGTTCGGTGCGCGACGCCTCGCGTCCGCCGTCGATCCGCCGCCCCTGCCCCGGCCGGCGCGGCCGGCCGAAGAAGTAGATCGCGGCGATCAGCAGCAGCCCCGCGATCAGGATTCCGGTACGCAGCATCCACACGTCGGACATCGTCGGCTCCTTCGAAGGCCGGTCAGGCGGCCCCTGCCAGGCGCGCGGCCTCGGCGAGGTCGACCGACACCAGGCGGCTGACGCCGGGTTCGCGCATGGTGACGCCGGAGAGCTGGTGCGCGGCTTCCATCGTCGCCTTGTTGTGGGTCACGAACAGGAACTGTACCTGCTCGCTCATCTCGCTGACCATCGCCGTGAAGCGGCCGACGTTGGCTTCGTCCAGCGGCGCGTCCACCTCGTCCAGCAGGCAGAACGGCGCCGGGTTGAGGCGGAAGATCGCGAACACCAGCGCGACCGCGGTCATCGCCTTCTCGCCGCCGGACAGCAGCGAGATGTTGGACACGCGCTTGCCGGGCGGGCGCGCCATGATCGCGACGCCGGTGTCGAGCAGGTCCTCGCCGGTCAGCTCGAGATAGGCGTGGCCGCCGCCGAACAGGCGCGGATAGAGTTCCTGCACGCCGGCGTTGACCCGGTCGAAGGTGTCCTTGAAGCGGCCGCGGGTCTCGCGGTCGATCTTGCGGATCGCTTCTTCCAGCGTCTCCAGCGCGGTGGTCAGGTCGACGTCCTGGGCGTCGAGGTATTCCTTGCGCTGCGCGGCCTCGGCGTGTTCCTGGATCGCGGCGAGGTTGACCGGCTCCAGCCGGCGCAGCTTGCCGTCGAGGTCGCCGACCATCTTTTCCCAGGCGACGGCGTCGGCGCCCTCGGGCAGCCCGTTGACCACGTCCTCGAGCACGAAGCCCGCCTGCGCGATCGCTTCCGACAGTTGCCCGGCGCGGATCTCCAGCGCCTGCTGGTCGAGCTTGCGCTGGGCGATCTTCTCGCGCTGGGCGAGCGCCTGCTCGTCGCGCTGGTGCCGGGTCTGCTCGTAGCCGCGCAGTTCGGCGTCGATGCCCTCGAGCGCGGTGCGCGCCGCGGCCAGCGCCTTCTCGGTGCGCACCCGCTCCTCCAGCGCGGCCTGGCGCTCGGCCTCGAGCGCGTCGACCGGGGCATCGCCCTCGGCCAGCTGCGCGGCGAGTTCGCCCAGGCGCGCGTCGAGCTGGCCGCGCTGGCCGCCCATGCGCTCCAGCGCCTGGGCGAGCGCGGCGGCCTGGGTGCGCTGCGATTCGGTGGTCAGCGCGAGCGCGTGCACGGCCTCGCGCGACTCGCGCGCCGCGGTGCGGGCGGCGTCGCGGGCCTCGCCCAGGCTGCGGCGCTCGGCGTCCAGCGCCTGCCGCGCCTGCTCCAGCTCGGCCATGCGCGCGACCGCGTCTTCCTGCTTCGCGCGCGCGGCGCGCGCCTGCTCGCGGGCGCCTTCCAGGGTGGTCGCCAGCTGGGCGAGCTCGGCGTCGATCCGTTCGATGCGGTTGCGCGCGGAATCGAGCTTGCCCTGGTGGCTCTGCAGCTGGCCGGCCAGTTCGGACACGCCGCGGTGGGCAAGGTACAGCGCGCGCTGCGCGTCTTCGCGCTGCTGCTCGGCGGCGAGCGCCTGGTCGCGCAGGCTGGTCAGCGATTCGTTGAGCTGCTGCTCGCGCTGCTGCAGGTCCTCGATCTCGGCGCGCAGCGCCTGGATCTCCTTCTCGCGCAGCAGCGCGCCCTGCTTGGCCGCGCCCGAGCGCAACACGCGGACCCAGCCGGCGCCGAGGCGTTCGCCGGCGCGGGTGATCACGGATTCGCCGTCGCCCAGCCGCGGCAGCAGCGCGCGCGCGTCGGCCAGGCTGTCGGCGGCGTGCAGCTTGGCGAGGATGCGGCGGATCGCGGCCGGGCCCTGCACCTTCGCCGCCAGCGAGGTCGGCGCGACGTCGAGGCCGCCGCCGGTTTCCGGCGCGACCAGGGTGAGCCGGCCCTCGCCGAGTTCTCCCAGCGCGTCCACCAGCGCTTCCGGCGCCTCCACCAGCACGCCCTCGATCAGCTGGCCGAGCGCGGATTCGACCGCGTTCTCCCAGCCCGGTTCGACCTGCAGCGCCGCGCCCACGCGCGTCGCCGAATCCAGGCCGCGCGCCTGCAGCCAGGCCATCGCCGCGCCCTGCTCCTGGCCGAGCGCGGCGTGTTGCAGCGTCTCCAGCGAAGCCAGCCGGCCGCGGGCCGCCTGCGCCTGCTTGCGCACCTCGGCGAGTTCGCCCTGCGCGCCGCGCTGCTGGTCCTGCAACGCGGTGACCGCCTGCTTGCGTTGTTCGACCTGCGCGGCCAGTCCGTCCAGCGACGCCTTCTGTTCGTCGTGCTGCGCGCGGATGCCGGCCAGGGCCTCGGCCAGCGCGTCCAGGTCGAGGCCGGTGCGCTCGCTGGCCAGCTGCTCGCGGCGGCGGTCGGCATCCAGGGTCTGGCGGTCGAGGTGCTCGATCCGGGTCTTCTCGACGTCCGCGGCGCGCGCGGCCTCGGACTGCGCGCGGGTGTGCGCGTCCCAGCGCTGCTGCCAGTCGGCGAGTTTCGCCTCGGCGTCGCGCAGCGCGTCCTGGCGCGCCTGGTCGTCGGCCTTCAGCTGCGCCAGCTGCGGTTCGGCCGCGGCCAGCGCCTCGCGCAGCACGCCGAGCCTGGCCTCGTCCCCGCTGATGTGCTGGCCGAGTTCGGCCAGCGCGCTCTGCGCCTCGTCGCGCGCGCGCTGCAGGCGCTGCGCCATCTCGCGCTGGTGGGCGATCTGCTGCTCGATGCGGGCGAGCGTGCCGCCGACCTGGTAGACCTCCGCCTGCGCCTTGTTCAGCGCCTCGCTGGCGTCCTCGCGGCGGACGCGGTCTTCCTCGATCTTCCGTTCCGCCTCGCGCTGCTCGGCGATCAACTGCTGCAGGCGGGTCTCCTCCTGCGCCAGCTTCTCGCGCAGGCCGGCCAGGCGCGCGTCGAGGCCGCGGAACTCCAGCGCCTTCCACTCCGCGTCCTTGACCTTGCGTTCGGCCTGCAGCGCCTGGTACTGCTCCGCCTGGCGGGCCTGGCGCTTGAGGTGCTCGAGCTGCTTGCCGACTTCCTCGCGCAGGTCGTTGAGGCGGTCGAGGTTCTCGCGGGTGTGGCGGATGCGGGTCTCGGTTTCCCTGCGGCGTTCCTTGTACTTGGAGATGCCGGCGGCTTCCTCGAGGTAGACGCGCAGCTCCTCGGGCTTGGCCTCGATGACCTGGCTGATCATGCCCTGCTCGATGATCGAATAGCTGCGCGGACCGAGGCCGGTGCCGAGGAACAGGTCGGTGATGTCGCGGCGGCGGCACTTGGTGCCGTTGAGGTAGTAGCTCGACTGGCCGTCGCGGCTGACCGTGCGCTTGACCGAGATCTCGTTGAACGCGGCGTACTCGCCGGTGATCGTGTGGTCGGAGTTGTCGAAGATCAGTTCAACCGTCGCCTGCGACACCGGCTTGCGCGCGGACGAGCCCGAGAAGATCACGTCGGTCAGCGAATCGCCGCGCAGGCGGCTGGCCGAGCTCTCGCCCATCACCCAGCGCACCGCGTCGATGATGTTGGACTTGCCGCAGCCGTTGGGACCGACGACGCCGGTCATGTTGGTCGGCAGGTGCAGCGTGGTCGGGTCGACGAAGGACTTGAAACCGGACAGCTTGATCGTGGACAGGCGCATGCGCGTCGTCGGGCCCCCGGGCGACGCCGTGACGACGCCGCTCCTGTTAGATGCTTTCGAGAATTCGGCCGCAAGCCATTGACGCCGCTTGCGGCCCACAGCGCACCAGCGGCGCTTGCCGGCCGAGTATAGCGAGGCGGCCCAGCCCCGCGCGCGGCCACCGGACCAACGTCGCACCGGCGGCCACGGCGCCTTTGCTAAGGTGCGGGGCCGCGCGCGCAACGCGGCGGCGGCCGCGCGCATCCGAACGGAGAATGCTGGTCCAGATGGACGCCCTGCCTGCCGACGCGGTTCTGCTCGCCGACATCGGCGGCACCAACGCGCGTTTCGCGCTGGCCGACTGCAATGCCCGGCGGCCGTTGCTGCCGGACAGCGTGCGCAAGTTCGCCGTCGCGGACTTCGGATCGCTGGTCGACACGGCCCGCCACTACCTGCAGGCGACCGGCGCGCGGCCCGCCCGCGGCGTGTTCTCGGTCGCCGGCCCGGTGCTCGGCGACGAGGTGCGGATGACCAACCACCCGTGGGTGATCGGCATCGGCGCCACCCGCGACGCCCTCGGGCTGCGCGCGCTGGACGTGGTCAACGACTTCGCCGCGCAGGCGATGGCGGTGGACTTGCTCGGCGAAAACGACGTCTGCGTGATCGGGCCGACGCCGTGGCGGCCGCCCCCTCAGCCGCCGCGCGACGGCACCCGGGTGATCCTCGGTCCCGGCACCGGCCTCGGCGTGGGCGCGCTGGCGATCCGCGACGGCCGCGCCATCGCGGTGACCACCGAGGCCGGCCATGTCGGCTTCGCACCGGCCGACGCGCTGCAGGTCGCGCTGCTGCAAACGCTGGCGCGGCGCTTCGGACGGGTGTCGAACGAGCGCCTGGTGAGCGGCGGGGGGCTGGTTAACCTGCACGCGGCACTCGGCGAGATCGAGGGCGCGTCGGCCGCCGATTTCCCGGTGGCGCAACCCGCCGACGTGACCGCTGGCGCCGCCGCCGGCGACGCCCGCTGCCGGCACACGATCGCGGTGTTCTGCGCGATTTTCGGCGCGGTCGCCGGCGACATGGCGCTGGCCTTCGCCGCCTGGGACGGCGTGTTCCTCAGCGGCGGCGTGGTCCCGCACCTGCTGAACGCGTTGCGCGAACCGGGCTTCCGCGCCGCGTTCGAGGACAAGGGACGCTACGCCGGCACCCTCGCGGCGGTACCGACGCTGGCGGTGGTGCACCCGCAGCCCGGCCTGCTGGGCGCGGCGGCGATCGCGCGCGCGCAGGAACCGGCGCGCGAAGGCGGTGCCGCATGAGCGCCAGCCGCGTCCCGGTCCACCGCTACGAGCACCGCAACGACGAGGCCTGGGCCTACGCCGGCGCGGTCGCGATCGCCGGCGCCCTGCAGCGTGCGCTCGCCGTACGGCCGCGCGCGCGCCTGCTGCTGTCCGGCGGCACCACGCCCGGTCCGGTGCTGCAGGCGCTGTCGCAGGCGCCGCTGGAATGGGAGCGGGTCGACGTCGGCCTGGTCGACGAGCGCTGGCTGCGTCCGGACGACCACGACAGCAACGCCTTCCTGGTCCGCGCGACGCTGCTGCGCGGAAACGCCGCGGCCGCGCACTTCGAACCGCTGACACAGCCCGGGCGCAGCATCGAGGAAGCGGTCGCCGCCGCCAACCTGCTCGCCCGGCAGGCACCGGACGTGGTCGTGCTCGGCATGGGCGGCGACGGCCACACCGCGTCGCTGTTCCCCGGCATGGAGGGGCTCGAGCGCGCGCTCGCCAGCCCCGCGGCGTACGTGGCGGTCAACGCCGAGGGCTGCCCCGGCGCCGGCCCGTGGCCGCTGCGGATCAGCGCCACCCCGGCCGGCATCGCCCCGGCGGCGACCCGCATCCTGCTGCTGCGGGGGCTGGACAAGCAGGCGGTGTTCGAGCGCGCGCTGGCCGGCGACGACCCGCGCGAGTTGCCGATCCGGATCGCCTTCCTGACCCCGGGCGCGCCGCTCGACGTCTACTGGGCGCGCTGAGCCTCGTCCGGCGTCCGCGCGCGGATCGCCAGGGCGTGGATGTCGGTCGCCATCATCTCGCCCAGCGCGGCGTAGACCGCGCGGTGGCGTGCGACCGGGCCCATGCCGGCGAACGCGGCGCTGGTCAGCTCCACGCTGAAGTGCCCGCGCCCGTCGCGGGCACCGGCGTGGCCGACGTGGCGGTGGCTGTCGTCGATGACCTCGAGCGCAAGCGGCGCGAAGGCCGCCTCCAGCAGCGCGCGGATGCGGGCGACCCGGGCCGGGTTGGCGGCCGGCACGCTCATGGCAGCACGGGCCGGAACGGGCGCACCTCGACCCGCTGGTAGACCCCGGCGGCGACGTACGGATCGTCCTGCGCCCAGGCGCGCGCCTCGGCCAGCGACGGGAATTCGGCGATCACGATGCTGCCGCTGAAGCCGGCCGGGCCCGGGTCGTCGGCGTCGATCGCCGGGCACGGCCCCGCCAGCAGCAACCGGCCCTGGTCGCGCAGCGCATCCAGCCGCGCCAGGTGCGCCGTCCGCGCCTCCATCCGCCGCGCCACCACGTCGGCGCCGTCGTAGCCCTCGATCGCGTACCACATGGACGTTCCTCTCCCGCGGGCGCTGCCGCGTTGGTTCCCTGAAGCGGCACAGTCTAGGGCGCTGGACAGCGGCCCGCGCCAGCCCGTACCCTAGCCGCCAGATCGAGGCCGGATGCAGCGGCCCGCGCGCCGGAAGGGCGCGCCGCCGGACGTTCCGCTGCGCGTCCCGACAATCCTTCGAGGTTCCGCTCCGGCGATGCGTCGCAGGCGCCCGGGATCCGTTGCCGCACCGCCGTCGTACCGTAGAGACCGCAAACACCGACCCGGCCGCGCCGCCCGGCGCCGCCCACGCGAGATCGAGTGGCCCGGAGGGGCCGCCCCACGCATGACCGCAGAGATCGCGCCCGACGCGCCCCCGCCCAGCACCGCGCCGTCCACGCCGCAGCAGCAGGAAATGCCGCTGGCGGTGGTGCTCGGCCAGCCGGTGCTGCAGATCCCGCAGGACCTGTACATCCCGCCGGACGCGCTGGAGGTCATCCTCGACGCCTTCGAAGGCCCGCTCGACCTGCTGCTGTACCTGATCCGCCGGCAGAACCTGGACATCCTCGACATCCCGGTCGCGGAGATCACCCGCCAGTACGTCGACTACATCCAGGCCATGCACGAGATGCGCTTCGAGCTGGCCGCCGAATACCTGGTGATGGCCGCGATCCTGGCCGAGATCAAGTCGCGGATGCTGTTGCCGCGGCCGCCCAGCGACGAAGGCCTGGAGGAGGATCCGCGCGCGGACCTGGTGCGCCGCCTGCAGGAATACGAGCGCTTCAAGCAGGCCGCCGAGGACCTCGACGCCCTGCCCCGCCAGGACCGCGACACCACGCCGGTGGCCGCCTTCGTGCCCGATCGCGCGGTGGTGAAGCTGCCACCGCCGGTGGACCTGCGCGAGATGCTGCTGGCCCTGCACGAGGTGCTCAAGCGCGCCGAGCTGTTCACCCAGCACGCGATCAGGCGCGACGCGCTGAGCGTGCGCCAGCGCATGGGCGAACTGCTGGAGCGGCTGGTGGACGGCGCCTTCCACCGCTTCGAGTCGCTGTTCACCGCCGAGGAAGGCAAGCTCGGCGTGGTGGTGACCTTCCTCGGCCTGCTCACCCTGGCCAAGGAACAGCTGGTCGAAATCGTGCAGGAAGCCCCGCTGCAGCCGATCTACGTCAAGTCGCTGGCGGTCGGCGACGGCGCGCCGGAGGCGCTGGAGCTGTCCAGCGAGTTCGACGAGGACGCGCCCGCCGCCAACGACGACGCCACGCGATGAGCGCGGGCCGCCCGCGCGCACGGGGCGTCCGCCCAGTCCCGGCGGAGACCCGCTGAGGGTCGCAAGCAACGCAACCGCACCCAACCGATCGCCAGCATCCGGCGCCGCATTCCCGATCCGGGAAGACGCGCGCAAAACCCCGAAAAGACACAGTGCCGATGGACCAACAACTCGTCACCCGCATCGTCGAGGCCGCCCTGCTGGCGGCCAACCAGCCGCTGACCCTGGCGCAGCTGCACGCGCTGTTCTCGCTTGATGAACCGGCGCCCGACGGCAGCGTCGAACGCGCCCTGGAAACCCTGCGCGAGGCCTGCGGCGACCGCGGCGTCGAGCTGGTCGAGGTCGCCTCCGGCTTCCGCTACCAGGTCAAGGCCGACGTGCACGCCTGGGTCGCGCGGCTGTGGACCGAACGCAAGACCAAGTACACGCGGGCGACCCTGGAGACGCTGGCGCTGATCGCGTACCGGCAGCCGATCACCCGCGGCGAGATCGAGCAGGTGCGCGGCGTGGCGGTGTCCAGCAACATCATCCAGGCGCTCGAGGAGCGCGAATGGATCCGGGTCGTCGGCCACCGCGACGTGCCCGGCAAGCCGGCGCTGTACGGCACCACCAAGGCCTTCCTCGACTACTTCGGCCTCAAGCGCCTGGACGAACTGCCGCCGCTGTCGGAACTGAAGGAGATCGGCGAGCTGGAGCCGCAACTGCAGCTGGACGATGGCATGCCGCTCGGCGACATCGCCGCCGGCCAGGCCGGCGACGACACGTCCGCCGCGCCGCCATCCCACGCCGACGGCACTGGCCCGTCCGAGGAAATCACGGGCGGCGACGAAAACACCCTGGCCGGCGAGGAAACCGCCGGCGACACCTCGCCTTTCCGCGAAGGCGAAGACCCCGATCACGAGAACACGGATGACGACGCCGCCCTGGCCTCGTCGGAGCAGACCCATGAGTGAACAGGAACGCCGCAAGCTGTCGCTGAAGCGCGGCGAAAACGAAAAGACCGAAGCCCCGCGGCTGGAGGAGCGCCTGCACAAGGTGCTGGCGCAGGCGGGCCTGGGCTCGCGGCGCGCGCTGGAGCAGCGCATCGCCGACGGCCTGGTCAAGGTCAACGGCGAGACCGCGACCGTCGGCATGTCGGTGAAGGGCGGCGACCGGATCGAACTGGACGGCCGCACCTTCGTCGCCAGCGCGCTGACCGAGCCGGCGCGGGTGCTGATGTACAACAAGCCCGAGGGCGAGGTCACCACGCGCGAGGATCCGGAAGGCCGCCCCACCGTGTTCGATTCGCTGCCGATGCTCAAGGGCGCGCGCTGGATCGCGATCGGCCGGCTCGACATCAACACCACCGGCCTGCTGCTGCTCACCACCGACGGCGAGCTGGCGAACGCGCTGATGCATCCCTCGCGCGAGGTCGCGCGCGAATACGTGTGCCGCGTGCGCGCGCCCGAGGGCGAGGACGTCGTCTCCGAGAAGACGGTCGACCGCCTGCGTCGCGGCGTCGCGCTGGAAGATGGCCCGGCCAAGTTCGACGAGATCGAGCGCATCGGCGGCACCGATTCGCACGACTGGTTCCGGGTCGTGGTCAAGGAAGGCCGCAACCGCGAGGTGCGCCGGCTGTGGGAGTCGCAGGGCTGCCAGGTCAGCCGGCTGAAGCGGACGCGGTACGGCGACATCGTGCTGCCGCAGCCGCTGCTGCGCGGTCACTCGCAGGAGCTGCCCGCCGATCGCGTGGAGGCGCTGCGCAAGTCGCTGGGCCTGGAGGACGGCGCGCCGTCGGCGCTGACCCTGCAGCCGGTGATCGGCCAGCGCAAGGCGGCCAAGTCGACCGTGCACGTCGGCGGCGAGCGCCGCCCGCAGGGCTACGTCAACGGCCACAACACCGCCGACGAAGGGCGCGAGTTGCGCCGCTTCGACCACGTGCGCGACGACCGTCGCGGCCGCGGCGGCAAGAAGCACGGCGGGCTGACCGTCAGCGGCGAAGCCGCCGCGCAGCAGCGCGACCGCAAGCTCAAGATCAAGGGACCGCGCCAGCCCGGGCAGAAGGTCAAGCGCGGGCAACCGCAGGCCGGGCAGGAGAATCCCGCCGCGTTCCGTACCTGGTACGTGCCCGACGGCGTGGACACCGGCCCGAGCGGTCATCGCAACCCGGACGGCGCTCGCGGCCGCCGGCCGCAGGGCGGCAAGGGCCCGCGCCCGGGCGGCTTCGGCGGCGAACAACGCGGTCCCCGCGGGACGCGCGGCGGCGGCCAGGGCCAGCGCAGCGCGCGCCCTTACGGACATCCCGACAGCGCGCCGAACTTCCCTTCGGACCACGCCAACCCCGGTTTCAATCCCTACGGCGAGCGTCCGCGCGGCCCACGGCCGGCAGGCGGCAACCGCCCCGGCGGGCGCGGCCCCGGCGGTCCTGCGGGGCGTGGCGCCAGCGGACGCGGTCCCGGCGGCCCCGGCGGGCGCGGGCCGGGCGGTCCGCGCCCGGGCGGACCGCGCGGCGGCGGCCGGCCCGGCGGCGGTCGCGGCCCGCAGGGCGGCAACCGCTGAGCGAAAGGAGGGGCGCCCGCGTGGCGCCCTTTCCTTTTTCCGCGCGCGGGCAACGCGCCGCGCGACTTCGTCCCCGCCTCACGATCGCGCCATCGCCGCTTCGCTTCGCGACGCGACCCTGCGCACGGGCCACGGTGGAGCGCGACGGATGCGATACGAGTTCGACCTGGTCGTCGTCGGCGCGAGTTTCGCCGGCGCGGCCACGGCGCTGGCGGCGGCGCAGTCGGGATTGCGGGTGTGCGTGCTCGAGCGCAAGCGCGATCCCGGCGACAAGCTGCACACCACCGGCATCATCGTCAAGGAAGCGGCCGAGCGCACCCTGCTCAACGAACTGCCGGCCGCGCTGGTCCACCGGGTCGAACAGGTGCGGCTGTACGCGCCCAGCCTCAAGCAGGTCGCACTGGCCGCGCCCGGCTACTACTTCCTCACCACCGACACGCCCGCGGTGATGCGCTGGCTTGCGACGCGCCTGCGCGAGCATGACATCGACCTGCGCCTGGGCACGTCATTCACCGGCGCGCAGCGCGACGCATCGGGCTGGGACGTCGCCGGCGTGGGCCGCGCGCGCTACCTGGTCGGCGCCGACGGCGCGCGCTCGCGGGTCGCCCGGCGTTGCGGCCTCGCCGAAGTCCGGCAGTTCCTCTACGGCATCGAATACGAATTCCCCGGCGCGCAACTGGCGGCCCCCGGCGCCCTGCACTGCTTCATCAGCAAGCGTTACGCGCCGGGCTACATCGGCTGGATCGCGCAGAACCCGGGCGGCGTGCAGGCGGGCCTGGCATTGCGCCACGATCCGGCGCGGGCGCGGGTGCCCGACATCGACGGCTTCCTCTTGCGCGTGGGCGAGGCCGGCGGCCTGCCGCGGCGGCTGGTGCCCGGGCCGACGCGCGCGGGGCTGATCCCGTGCAGCGGACCGGTCTGGCCGCTCGCGCGGGACGGCGCGATCCTCACCGGCGACGCCGCCGGCATCGTGTCGCCGGTCACCGCCGGCGGCATCCATGCCGCGTGGGAGCACGGCTGGACGGTCGGGCGCGCGGTCGCCGACCACGTGCGCAACGGCGGACCTGCCCCGGAGCGCGTCGCGATCGAGGCCGCCCCGCGCTTCCGCGCCAAGCGCGCGCTGCGCTGGACCTACGACCGCCTGCCGTTCGACTGGCCGTTCGACCTGCTGCTGCATTCGCCGCCGCTGCGCTGGGCGGCCGAGCAGGTCTACTTCCACAAGCGGCGTTGCTAGCGCCGCGCACGCACGGCCGTCACGCCATCCGCGCCAGCCTTGCGGGATGCGCCACGCATTTCCAGGTCTTCTCGCCTGTCTGTTCGCCATCGCGTCCACCGGCGGTTGCGGCGCCGGGCGCGACGCGCCGGTCGCCCCGGCCGGCGCGCCCGAAAGCGCGCGGACCCAGGCGCTCGAGGCGGGGGCGAAGGTGCTGCAGGACAACGGCCCGCTGGCCGGCTTCGACGTGCATCTGGTCGGCTTCCATCCGATGAAGGACGCGCCCGAAGCGCAGATGGAGGCGCACCACTACTGCCGCCAGGTCAACGAGGACTTCGCGCAGTGCGTGCTGTTCGACGGCGACGGTGCGCAGGCCAACCTCACCGGCATCGAATACATCGTGTCCGAGCGGCTGTTCGCGCAACTCCCGGAGCAGGAGCGCGCATCGTGGCATCCGCACAACGCCGAAATCCTGTCCGGACAACTGGTCGCGCCGGGCCTGCCGCTGGCCGCGGAGCACGCGCTCATGCGCGACAAGCTCAACAGCTACGGCAAGACCTGGCACACCTGGCGTTCGCGGACCGGCACCGCCCCCGGCGATCGCCTGCCCCTCGGGCCGGCCATGCTCGCCTGGTCCTTCAATCGCGAAGGCGAGGCACAGCCGGGCATGGTCGCCGCCCGCGACGCGGCGCTGGACGTTTCCACCGGGCAGCGGCGTGAGAACCGGCGGGATCTCGCGCCGCTCGCGCACCCGCAGGAGGGCGTGGACGCGCTGCACGGGCGGTTCGCGCGTCCCACTCGCCCGATCCCGGGCGTGCGCGCCGCGCGCGCCTCGCCCACCGCCAATCGCTAGCGGGGAAGTCCGTCAAGGTCGAATCCGTCGGCGTCCAGCATCGCCGGGAAGCGCTCGCGGTGCGCGCGCAGGTCGTCCGCGCGCAAGGTGGCGGTGACGACGGCTTCGTCGGCACCGCATTCGACCAAGGGTTGGCCGAGGAAGTCGAGCACCGCGCTGTCGCCCGAGTAGTCCAGGCCGTTGCCGTCGGTCCCGACCCGGTTGAGGCCGGCGACGAAGCACAGGTTCTCGATCGCGCGCGCGCGCAGCAACGTCTTCCACGCGTAGGCACGGGCGGCCGGCCAGTTGGCGACGTACAGCAGCAGGTCGTAGTCCGGCGCGCCGGCGCGCTCGACGTCGAAGCGATTGCGCGAGAACACCGGGAAGCGCAGGTCGTAGCAGACCAGGGGGCAGATCCGCCAGCCACGCCAGTCCACGCCCAGGCGCGCGCGGCCACCGGCGTAGCGCTCGTGTTCCTTCGCGTAGCGGAACAGGTGGCGCTTGTCGTAGTGCCGCAGCGCGCCGTCGGGCGTTGCGAACAGCAGGCGGTTGTAGACATCCTTGCCCACCCGCAGCTGCACGCTGCCGCACATCGCCGCGTCCAGCGCCGACGCCTGCGCGCGCAGCCAGGCGACGGTCGGCCCGTCCATGGTCTCGGCCTGACCGATCGCGTCGTTGGAAAAGCCGCTGGTGAAGGTTTCCGGCAGCAGCACCAAATCGGTACGGCCGCGCAGCGGCGCGACGAGCCCGCCGTAGTATTCGCGGTTGCCGGCCGGGTCGTGCCAGCGGGTGTTGCCCTGGACGAGGGTGACGCGCAGGTCCTGCATGGCGGTCGTGGATGGCCTTGGTCGCGCGAGCATACCGCCGCCGTGCGGCTTGCGCCTCGCGGTGCGCCGAGAGCGTGCCGGGCGGGAGAGGTGGGCAGGACTGTATGCGGCATGGATGCCGCATCCAAGCCTCCATGGATGGATTCACGGCGTGCCCTGCCCGCCTCTCCCGTCCGGCGCGCGTCCCCGGATTCGCGGGTTTCGGCTTTCGCCGCCTCGCGCGCCGACAACATGCTCATCCGCGTTGCGGCATCATCGGCCGCGACCCGACGCGGAGGACAGGCATGGAACTGGGCATGGTCGGCCTCGGCCGCATGGGCGCGAACATGACGCGGCGGCTGCTGCGCGGCGGGCACCAGGTCGTCGGCTTCGATCCGAAGGCGGAGGCGCGCGACGCGGTCGCCGGCGACGGCGCGGCCACCGCCGACTCGCTGCAGGCGCTGGTCGCCGCCCTGCCCGCCCCGCGCGCGGTGTGGGTGATGGTGCCGGCGGGCCGCATCACCGACGAGACGATCGACGCGCTGGCCGGGCTGCTGCAGCCCGGCGACGCGATCATCGACGGCGGCAACTCCAACTACAGGGACACCCTGCGACGCGGTGCCGCGCTGGCGGCGAAGCGGATCGGCTTCGCCGATGCCGGCACCAGCGGCGGCGTGTGGGGCCTGGAGCAGGGTTACAGCCTGATGGTCGGCGGCGACGGCGCGGTGGTGGACCGCCTGCGCCCGATCTTCGAGACGCTGGCGCCCGGCAAGGACCGCGGCTGGGGCCACGTCGGCCCGGTCGGCGCCGGCCACTTCACCAAGATGGTCCACAACGGCATCGAATACGGTCTGATGCAGGCCTATGCCGAAGGCTTCTCGATCCTGCAGCACAAGGAGGAGTTCGCGCTGGACCTGCACCAGGTCGCGGAGATCTGGCGGCACGGCAGCGTGGTCCGCTCCTGGCTGCTCGACCTGACCGCCGACGCGCTGGCGAAGAATCCCGGGATGGACGGGATCGCGCCGTGGGTCGCCGATTCCGGCGAGGGCCGCTGGACGCTGCAGGAGGCGATCGACCTCGACGTGCCGGCGCCGGTGATCGCGCTGTCCCTGATCGCGCGGCTGCGCTCGCGCGACAACGACTCCTTCGCCGACCGCCTGCTGGCGGCAATGCGCAACGAGTTCGGCGGGCACGCGATCCGCAAGGAATAGCGCTGCCGCCAATCAGTCGGCGTGCTGCAAGGCCCCGCCCTTGTGCACGGCCACGTGGTCGGTGCGGTCGCTCTTGATCTCGTACTGCGGATCGTCCTCGCTGCAGTGGCGGGTGTAACCCTTCCACTGGAAGTCGCGGGTGTGCACCTTCACGATCGTGCCGGCGACGTGGCCGGCCTCGGAGTTCCAGCGCACGTGGTCGCCGACCTGGAAGCGCTTCGCGCCGGCCATCAGCGACGCGCCCCGTCGGCCGCCGCGGACAGCAGCGCCTGCGCGCGCCGGCAGACCTCGTCCACGGTGAAGCCGAACTCGCGCAGGTTCACGTCGCCGGGCGCGGACGCGCCGAAGTGGTCGATGCCCAGCACGTCGCCGGCGTCGCCGACGTAGCGCCACCAGCCCTGGGTCGCGCCCGCCTCCACCGCCAGTCGTGCACGCACGCCCGGCGGCAGCACGCTGTCGCGGTACTCGCGCGGCTGCGCGTCGAACAGCTCCCAACTCGGCATCGAAACGCAGCGCACCGCGAGGCCGGTTGCGCGCAGGCGTTGCGCCGCCTCGACGATCAGGTGCACTTCCGAGCCGGAGGCGATGAGCACCAGTTGCGGCGACGGATCCGGATCGGTCTCCAGCACGTAGGCGCCGCGACGCAGGCCGCTGGCGCTGGCGTGACGGTCGCGGTCCAGGGTCGGCACCGCCTGCCGGGTGAACACCAGGCTGACCGGCGCGTCGCGGGTCTCGATCGCGACCTGCCAGGCGACCGCGGTCTCGTTGGCGTCGGCCGGGCGGATCACGGTCAGGTTGGGGATCGCACGCAGGCCGGCCAGCTGCTCGATCGGCTGGTGGGTCGGGCCGTCCTCGCCCAGCGCGACGCTGTCGTGGGTGAACACGTGGATCACGTGCAGGTGCGACAGCGCCGCCAGCCGCATCGGCGGCCGCATGTAGTCGGAGAAGATCAGGAAGGTCGCGGTGTAGGGCAGGCAGCCGAAGTGCGCGGCCATGCCGTTCGCGATCGCGCCCATCGCGTGCTCGCGAACGCCGAAATGCAGGTTGCGCCCGGCGTAGCTCCAGCCCCCGCCGGCCGAGCCCTGTTCGTCCTCGCCGGGCGGCGGCGGCGGATTGAAATCGCCGAGTCCCTTCAGCGCGGTCTTGGTCGAGGGATCGAGATCGGCGGAGCCTCCGGTGAGCGCCGGCAGCTTCGGCGCGATCGCGTTGAGCACCTTGCCCGACGCCTCGCGCGTGGCCATGCCCTTCGCGTCCGCGGGGAACACCGGGATGTCCGCGTCCCACCCGTCCGGCAATGCGCCATGCAGGCTTTTTTCCAGTTCGGCGGCGAGGTCGCGGTACTCGCGCGCGTAGGCGGCGAAGCGGTCGTTCCAGTCGGCCTCGAGCCGGCGTCCGCGCTCGACCGCCTCGCGCAGGTGGGCGAGCGCGTCGTCCGGCACCAGGAAGTCGGGCTCGACCGGCCAGCCGAGGTTGCGCTTGGTGAGGTCCACGCCCTTTTCGCCCAGCGGCGAGCCGTGCGCCTTGTAGCTGTCCTGCTGCGGCGAGCCGTAGCCGAGATGGGTGCGCACGACCACCAGCGAGGGCCGCTGCAGCTCGTCGCAGGCGACCCGGATCGCGGTCTCGAGTTTGTCGAGGTCGTTGCCGTCGTCCACGTGCACGACGTGCCAGCCGTAAGCCTCGAAGCGCTTGCCGCGGTCCTCGGTGAAGGTGATGTCGGTACCGGCCGCGAGCGTCACGTAGTTGTCGTCGTACAGGCAGACCAGCTTGCCGAGCTTCAGGTGGCCGGCGAGCGACGCGGCTTCCGCGGCCACGCCTTCCATCAGGTCGCCGTCGCTGGCGAGCACGAAGGTGCGGTGGTCGACGATCGTGTGCCCCGGCCGGTTGTAGCGCGCGGCCAGTTGCGCCTCCGCCATCGCCAGCCCGACCGCGTTGGCGAACCCCTGCCCCAGCGGTCCGGTGGTGACTTCGACGCCCGGCGTCATGCCGCGTTCCGGGTGGCCGGGCGTGCGGCTGCCCCACTGCCGGAACCGCTTCAAATCGTCCAGCGTCATTTCGTAGCCGGTGCCGTACAGCAGCGCGTACTGCAGCGCCGAGCCATGGCCGGCGGAGAGTACGAAGCGGTCGCGGTCGGTCCAGCCCGGGTTCTGCGGGCTGTGGCGCAGGAAGCGGTCCCACAGCACGTAGGCCATCGGCATCGCGCCGAGCGGCAGGCCGGGGTGGCCGCTGTCCGCCTTCTCCACCGCGTCCACCGCGAGGAAGCGCAGGGTGTCGATGCAGCGCTGGTCGAGTTGTGCGGACATGTCGGCTCCTGGCGAATACGACGACGTCCCCCGGCGGTCGCTATGGCGTGTCGGCGCCTCCCCGGCGCGCGCGGTAACGGCGGATCAGGGCGTTGGTCGAGCTGTCGTGCGCGAGCCGCGGATCGGTTTCCTCCAACTCGCGCGCGGTGGCCTTGGCCAGCACCTTGCCGAGTTCGACGCCCCACTGGTCGAAGCTGTCGATGTCCCACACCACGCCCTGCACGAACACGCTGTGCTCGTACAGCGCGACCAGCGCGCCGAGCGCGTGCGGGGTCAGGCGATCGGCGAGGAGCGTGCTGCTCGGCCGGTTGCCCTCGAAGGCGCGGTGCGGGGCCAGCGCGGCGTCCACGCCCTGCGCGCGCACCTCTTCCACCGTGCGGCCGAAGGCCAGCGCCTCGCCCTGCGCGAACAGGTTGGCCATCAGCAGGTCGTGCTGCTCCGCGTGCCCGTCCAGCGGCTGGCAGAAGCCGATGAAGTCGCAGGGGACCAGTCGCGTGCCCTGGTGCAGCAGCTGGAAGAACGAATGCTGGCCGTTGGTGCCGGGCTCGCCCCATACGACCGGGCAGGTCTGGTATTCGACCGGCTGCCCCTCCAGCGTCACGTGCTTGCCGTTGCTCTCCATCGCCAGCTGCTGCAGGTAGGCGGGGAAGCGCTTGAGGTACTGCGCGTAGGGCAGCACGGCGTGGCTGCCGGCGCCGAGGAAGTCGTTGTTCCAGATCGACAGCAGCGCCATCAGCACCGGCAGGTTGCGTTCCAGCGGCGCTTGCCGGAAGTGCTCGTCCATCGCGTGGAAACCGGCCAGCATGTCGCGGAAATGGTCCGGGCCGACCGCGAGCATGGTCGACAGCCCGATCGCCGAGTCCATCGAATAGCGCCCGCCGACCCAGTCCCAGAAGCCGAACATGTGTTCGGTGTCGATGCCGAATTCGCGCACGCCGTCGGCGTTGGTCGAGACCGCGACGAAATGCCGGGACACCGCTTCCTCGCCCAGCGCGCGCGTGCACCAGTCGCGCGCGAGCCGCGCATTGGCCAGGGTTTCCAGGGTGGTGAAGCTCTTGGAGCAGACCACGAACAGGGTGGTCGCCGGATCGAGGTCGCGGGTCGCCTCGACGAAGTCGGACGGATCGACGTTGGAGACGAAGCGGCACTCCAGGTCGCGCTGGCGGTAGTGCTTCAACGCCTCGTAGGCCATCACCGGGCCGAGGTCGGAGCCGCCGATGCCGATGTTGATTACGGTCCGGATGCGCTGCCCGGTGGCGCCGGTCCAGTCGCCGTCGCGCACGCGGTCGGCGAAGGCCGCCATGCAGTCGAGCACCGCGTGCACCTCGGGCACCACGTTCGCGCCGTCCACCGCGATGCACGCGTCGCGCGGCGCGCGCAGGGCGATGTGCAGGGCTGCACGGCGTTCGGTGACGTTGATGCGGGCGCCGGAGAACATCGCCTCGATCCGCTCCGGCACGCCGCAGGCGCGCGCCAGCGCGAACAGCAGCGCCAGCGCCTCGTCGTCCACCCGCTGCTTGGCGTAGTCGAGATACAGGCCCGCGCCCTCGGCGCGCAGGCGCTCGCCGCGCCGCGGGTCGGCGGCGAAGAACTCGCGCAGGTGGCGGCCGCCGATCGCGCCGGCGTGGCGTCGCAGGGCCTGCCATTGCGGCCGGCCGGTGAGCGGTGCTGATCCCTGCATGGAGCTGGCGTCCTTCATCCCTGGGCATTGCGCAGCGCGGTGGTCTTCGCCGCGATGCCTTCCAGCAGATGGTGCCACGACTTGACGAAGGCCTGCGCGCCCTCCTCCTGCAGCCGCGTCGCCAGCGCATCCACGTCGACGCCGGCGTGGGCGAACTCGCGCAGCGTCGCGCTGCCGTCGTCGCCGCCGTCGAGCACGCTGGCGACCTCGCCGTGGTCGGCGAACGCGGCCAGGGTCTTGCCAGGCATCGTGTCGATCGTGTCGGGCGCCACCAGCGCCGCGGCGTACAGGGTGTCGGGCGCGTCGGGATCCTTGGTGCTGGTGCTGGCCCACAGCAGCCGCTGCGGCAGCGCGCCCTCGGCCTGCAGACTGCGCCAGCGCTCGGAGTCCAGCAGCTCGCGGTAGGCGCGGTAGGTCTTCTGCGCCACCGCGATGCCGAGCCGGTTGCGCAGCTCCGCCGGCACCTGGTCGGCGACCGCCTTGTCCCAGCGGCTGATGAACAGCGACGCCACCGACGCCACCCGCGGCGAGCGCCCGGCCTGCAGGCGGCGTTCGATGCCGCGCAGGTAGGCTTCCGCCGCGGCGAGGTACTGCTCGGCGGAGAACAGCAGGGTGACGTTGATCGGCACGCCGTTGAAGATCGATTCCTCGATCGCCGGCACGCCGGCTGGCGTGCCCGGTATCTTGACGAACAGGTTCTCGCAGGCCGCCTGCGCGTGGATCTGCTGGGCGGCGGCCACGCTGCCGGCGGTGTCGCCTGCGAGCAGCGGCGAGAGCTCCATCGACACCCAGCCGTCGGTGCCGTGGCTGGCCTCGAAGGCGGGCCGGAACAAGGCCGCCGCGCGCCGCAGGTCCTCCAGCGCGAGTTCGGTGAACAACGCCTCGCCCTCGAGGCCGGCGGCGGCCTTCTCGCGGATGCCGGCGTCGTAGCTGTCGCCCTGGGCCAGGGCTTCATCGAAGATCGAGGGATTGGAGGTCAGGCCGGTCAGGCCGTACTCGTCGATCTTCCGCGCGAGCGAACCGTCGTCGAGCATCGCGCGGGTGATGTTGTCCAGCCACAGGCTCTGGCCGAGCGCGCGCAGCTGTTGCAGGTTGTCATTCATGGCGTCCTTCCGAATGCGCTTCTTGGCGGTTCCGGGTTCCGGTCTTCAATGCAGCTCCGGCATCAATGCGAGTTCGCGGTGGAGCAGGACGTCGCGTCCGGTGTCCAGGCCGACCAGTTCGCCGATGTGGGCGAGGCTGAGGTCGGGCGGTTGCAGGATCTCGAGGTCGGCCTCGCGCGCGTAGTGCCCCTGGTGCACGAACACGGTGGTCGCCCGCGCGCCGAGCCGCTGCTTGACTGCTTGCAGCAAGGCCGGCTTGTCGTCCACCACGACGTAATGCCGTGCCGGATAGGCGCGTTGTACCGCATCGAGCATCGTCTCCTTGTGCAGGCTCAGCAGCACCCGCCCCTGCACCGCGTCCCACAGGCCGGAGCGCTGGATCTTGCGCGGCTGGAAGACGATGTCGCCGTCCGACAGGATCACTGGCAGGCCGAGCGCGGCCACGTGCGCGAGCGCGGCTTCGGCACCGGGGTAGACGCGATCCTCGAAAGGATAGTCGAGCAGGAAGCCCGACAGCGCCAGCAACGCCGGGTCGTCCACCAGCGCCTCGCCGCGCAGCGCCTGCAGCGCGCCGAGGTAGTCGGCATAGCCACGCGCGTCGCGCAGCGCCTCGCAGGCGGCGCGGTAGCGCCGGCGCGCCTCGTGGCCGAGCGTGCGTTCGAGTTGCGCGTCGAGGTCGGCGGAAAAGCGGTCGTTGTCGAGCAGCGTGTTGTCGACGTCCAGCAGGAAGACCACCTCGCAGGGCGCGGCCGGCGTGCCGCGCACCGCATCGCGGGAAAGCGCGCTCAGCATGGCGTGCGTTCTGGTTCGGGTTGCGGATCGTGCCAGCCATCGTCGCCGGCGAGCACGCGGGAGGCGTCCGCCGGCCCCCAGCTGCCGACCGCATAGGGTTCCACCGGGTCCGCCAGGTCGAGCACCGGATCGACGACCCGCCATGCCGCCTCGACCGCGGCGTCGCGGGTGAACAGCGAGGCATCGCCGCGCAGGGCGTCGCCGAGCAGGCGCTCGTAGGGCGGCGCGCCGCGCAGCGGCAGGTGGCGCGCGACCAGCTCCACTTCCTCGCCGCGCATCGCTTCGCCCGGCTTCTTCAGCTGGGCGCCGGTCGCGATCACCATCTCGGGCCCGAGCCGGAAGCGGAAGTAGTTGGCGCGCGTCGGCTGCGCATCCTGGAAGATGCGCATCGGCGGGCAGCGCAGGTTGACCTGCACCTCGGTCGCGGTCAGCGGCAGGCACTTGCCGGCGCGGATGTAGAACGGCACCCCGGCCCAGCGCCAGGTGTCGATCCACAGCTTGAGCGCGACGAAAGTCTCCACGTTCGAGTCCGGCCTGACTCCCTTCTCGTCGCGGTAGCCGGCGAACTGCCCGCGCACCACGTCCTCGGGCCGCAGCGGCCGCATCGCCCGGAACAGGCGCAGCTTCTCGGCGTGGATCGCCTGCGCGTCGTCGCCGATCGGCGCGTCCATCGCCAGCAGCGCGACCACCTGCAGCAGGTGGTTCTGGACCACGTCGCGGATCGCGCCGACGCTGTCGTAGAAGCTGCCGCGCCCCTGCACGCCGAACGACTCGGCCATGGTGATCTGCACGTTGTCGATGTGGGTGCGGTTCCACACCGGCTCGAGGAAGGCGTTGGCGAAGCGGTAGTAGAGCAGGTTGCGCACCGGCTCCTTGCCGAGGAAGTGGTCGATGCGGAACACCGACTCCTCGGGGAAGACCTCGTGCACGGTCGCGTTGAGCGCGCGCGCCGAGGCGAGGTCGCGCCCGAACGGCTTTTCCACCACCACCCGCGCGCCGCGCGCGCAGCCCGAGCGCGCCAACTGCTTGACCACGGTGCCGAACAGCGAGGGCGGGATCGCGAGGTAATGCAGCGGCCGCGCGCTCCCGCGCAGCGCCTCGGCGAGGCGATCGAAGGTGGCGTCGTCGGCGTAGTCCCCGTCGATGTAGCGCAGGCAGGCGCACAGCCGCCGGTACACGCGCTCGTCCACGCCGCCTGCGTGCTCCAGGCTGTCGCGCATACGCTCGCGCAGGAAGTCGGCGCCGCCTGGCGCGCGCGCCACGCCAATGATGGGCAGCTCGATGTCGTAATCGCGGAACAGCGCCTGCAGCGCCGGGAAGATCTTCTTGTAGGCGAGGTCCCCTGTCGCGCCGAAGAACACCAGCGCGTCCGACATCGTGGCGGCATGTTCCAACGCAGTTCGCTCCTTGCGGCCGGCAAGCGGCCTTCATACCGCATCCGGAGTAAAGGGACGGTCGCGGGCCCTGGTGGAGCCGCCGTTGCCGCAGTGCAGCAAACGGTTCCATAATCGGGCGGTAGCGGCCCCGCGCCGTCCCGCTTCCCCGGAGTTCGCATGTCCGAGATCGTCATCGCCGGCGCCAAGCGCACGGCCATCGGGTCCTTCCTTGGCCAGTTCACCGGCGTGCCCACGCCGACCCTGGGCGCGGCCGCCATCCAGGGCGCGCTGGCAGCGTCCGGCCTCGCCCCCGACCAGGTCGACGAGGTCATCATGGGCTGCGTGCTGCCGGCCGGCCTCGGCCAGGCCCCGGCGCGGCAGGCGGCGATCGCCGCCGGCATCCCCACCGCCGCCGGCTGCACGACCATCAACAAGGTCTGCGGCTCCGGCATGAAGGCAGTCATGCTGGCGCACGACCTGATCAAGGCGGGCTCGGCGAAGGTCGTCGTCGCCGGCGGCATGGAGTCGATGACCAACGCGCCGCACCTGCTCAACGGTTCGCGGACCGGGATCCGCTACGGCAGCGCGGACTTCCTCGATCACATGGCCCACGACGGCCTGACCAATCCGTACGACGGCAAGGCGATGGGCGTGTTCGGCGACATGGCCTGCGGCAAGTACGGCCTCGACCGCGCCGCGCTGGACGCCTACTCGGCCGAAAGCGTGCGCCGCGCGCAGGCCGCGCAGGCAGATGGCGCCTTCAAGGAAGAGATCGTCCCGGTCACGGTCAAGGGCCGCAAGGGCGAGACCGTGGTCGACGCCGACGAGGAGCCGGGCAGGATCGACGTCGCGAAGATTCCCGGACTGCGCCCCGCCTTCGGCAAGGACGGCGCGCTGACCGCGGCGTCCTCGTCCAAGATCTCCGACGGCGCCGCCGCGCTGGTGCTGCTGTCGGCCGGCGACGCACAGGCCCGCGGCCTGCGGCCGCTGGCCCGGATCGTCGCCCACTCGACCCATTCGCAGGACCCGGAATGGTTCACCACCGCGCCGGTGTCCGCGATCGAGAAGGTGCTGAAGGCCGCCGGCTGGGCGGTCGGCGACGTCGACCTGTTCGAGGTCAACGAGGCCTTTTCCTGCGTCGCGATGGCGCCCATGCACGACCTCGGCATTCCCCACGAGCGGCTGAACGTAAATGGCGGCGCGGTGGCCCTGGGCCATCCGATCGGCGCCAGCGGCGCGCGCCTGCTGGTGACCCTGCTGCACGCGCTGAAGGCGCGCGGCGGCCGCCGCGGCGTGGCGTCGCTGTGCATCGGCGGCGGCGAGGCCACCGCGGTCGCGGTCGAACTGCCCTGATCCGCAGGCGTATGATCGGGTGTTAAAACGCCTTTACGAAAAAAAGACGGCCGTACCGCTTGACAGGCGACTCCGGCGCGTCATCATGTTAGTGGCGCGCAGTTGCGCGTTGCCAAACTAACGACGAGGAAGAATCATCATGACCATCAACAAGGCGCTGCTCGCTGTTGCCATGGGCCTGGCCCTGGCCGCGTGCTCCAACTCGCAGCAGGCTGAGGACTCGGCCGCCGACGCCGCCAACGCCGCGACCGAAGCCCAGCAGGCTGCCGACAACGCCGCCGCCACCGGCGACCAGATGGCTGCCGACGCCGCCCAGCAGTCGGCCGACGCCGCTGCCCAGGCCGCCGACGCCGCCACCACCTCGGCCGACGCCGCTGCCACCGCCGGCTCGATGACCGACGCCGACGACGCCGCCGACGCTGCCGACCAGGCCGCCGACGCTGCCGACCAGGCCAAGGACGCCGCCGAGGAAGCCGCTGCTTCCGGCGACGCCGCCAGCAACAACGACGGCAAGTAAGCGTCACCGCACCACGCATGCGAAACCGCCGGCCCCGCGCCGGCGGTTTTTTTTTGCGTTCAGCCAGGGAGCGCCCGTTGCACGCCGCGCTCACGGCGCCCCGGCGATCCTGACTCCGCACGGCCCCCACCCCCGGAGACCCCGATGAATACCAAGCTCCTTGTCCTCCTGGCCGCCGGCACGCTCGCCGTGGCGGCCTGCCAGAACGAGACGCCCGAGGCGCAGCAGCAGGCCGACGAGGCCCAGGCCGCCGCCGAACAGGCCGGCAACGCCGCCTACGACGCCGCCCAGGCCACCGGTGAGGCCCTGCAGCAGGGCGTCGAGGCCGGCGCCGCCGCCACCGGCGAGGCCGCCGCCGAGGTGTCGGCCAATGCCGACGAGGCGACCGACCAGGCCCGGGCGAACGCCAGCCAGGCCGCCGCCACCGCCGCCGATGCCACGGCCAATGCCGCCCAGAACACGGCGGACGCGGCCCAGCGGGCGGCCGACGAGGCGCAGACCGCCGCCGACCAGGCCCAGGACGAGAACGTCGACGACAAGTAACCGGCGCCCATCCGCGAGTCCCTCGAAGCCCGCCCCTGGCGGGCTTCGTCGTTTGCGCGGCGCGAGCGCCGCGGACGCATCCCGTATCCTGTGCCGTCGTCGCCGCCTTCACCCCGTCTCCATGCCCGCACTCCGCTCGCAAGTCGACCCGCGTTCGCAGGATTTCCAGGACAACGCGGCCTGGCACCGTTCCCTGGTCGCCGAACTCGATGCCCGCCTCGCCCGCGCGGCCGAGGGCGGCGGGGCGAAGGCGCGCGAGAAGCACGTCGCGCGCGGCAAGCTGCTGGTGCGCGACCGCATCGCCGCCCTGCTCGACCCGGGCTCGCCGTTCCTCGAACTGTCGCCGCTCGCCGCCGAAGGCATGTACGACGACGCCGCGCCCGCGGCCGGCATCGTCACCGGCATCGGCCGGGTCATGGGCCAGGAAGTCGTGGTCGTGGCCAACGACGCCACGGTCAAGGGCGGCACCTACTTCCCGATCACGGTCAAGAAGCACCTGCGCGCGCAGGAAGTCGCGCGCGAGAACCGCCTGCCGTGCATCTATCTGGTCGATTCGGGCGGCGCCTTCCTGCCGCTGCAGGACGAGGTGTTCCCGGACAGGGAGCACTTCGGCCGGATCTTCTACAACCAGGCGCGGCTGAGCGCCGAGAACATCCCGCAGGTCGCGGTGGTGATGGGCTCGTGCACCGCCGGCGGCGCCTACGTGCCGGCGATGTGCGACGAGTCGGTGATCGTGCGCGAGCAGGGCACGATCTTCCTCGGCGGCCCGCCGCTGGTGAAGGCCGCGACCGGCGAAGTGGTGGATGCCGAGGCGCTGGGCGGCGCCGAGGTGCACACCGCCGTGTCCGGCGTCGCCGACCACTTCGCCGAGGACGACCGCCACGCGCTGCAGATCGCGCGCGACATCGCCGCGCACTTCAACCGCCGCAAGGCGCTGCCGGTCGCCGCGCAGCCGGCGCGCGAGCCGCTCTACCCGGCCGAGGAGCTGTACGGCATCGTGCCGAAGGACGCGCGCCGGCCATTCGACATCCGCGAGGTGATCGCGCGCATCGTCGACGGCAGCGAGTTCCAGGAGTTCAAGGCGCGCTACGGCAAGACCCTGGTGTGCGGCTTCGCCCACCTGCACGGCTACCCGGTCGGCATCGTCGCCAACAACGGCATCCTGTTCTCGGAGAGCGCGCTCAAGGGCGCGCACTTCATCGAGCTGTGCGACCAGCGCGGCATTTCGCTGGTGTTCCTGCAGAACATCACCGGCTTCATGGTCGGCCGCAAGTACGAGAACGCCGGCATCGCCAAGGATGGCGCCAAGATGGTCACCGCGGTCGCCTGCGCCTCGGTGCCGAAGTTCACCGTGGTGATCGGCGGCAGCTTCGGCGCCGGCAACTACGCGATGTGCGGGCGCGCCTACGGCGGCCGCTTCCTGTGGATGTGGCCGAACGCGCGGATCAGCGTGATGGGCGGCGAGCAGGCGGCGAGCGTGCTGGCGACGGTGCGCCGCGACGGCATCGAGGCCAAGGGGGGTGCGTGGAGTGCCGCCGAGGAGGAGGCGTTCAAGGCGCCGATCCGCGAGCAGTATGAGTCCCAGGGCAGCCCGTGGTACGCCACCGCGCGATTGTGGGACGACGGCATCATCGACCCGGCGGACACCCGCCGCGTGCTGGGGCTGGGGCTGTCGGCGGCGCTGAACGCGCCGATCGAGCGCGGGCGCTTCGGCGTGTTCCGGATGTAGCGACGCCCCGGAATCGTCCCTCCGCACTGCTTCCCCGGTCACAGCACCGCCCCGGCGGGCGCGTGCTAGGCTCGATGGTCCAGGGGGGCTCCACCGCACACGCAGCAGAGGAAAACCATGGCGATCTTCACTCCGCAGAGCACGGCCAAAAAGGAAGCGGCCTCCTTCACCCCCGACCCGCCGCCCTTCCGCGAGACGCCGGCCAACGCGGACGCGATGCCGGCGCCCGCCGCCGTGCCCGCCGCCCGCGCCGAGGCGCAGGCCAAGGAATCGCTGATCGCCTCCGACCTCACCATCGAGGGCAAGATCGAAGGCGCCGGCCACGTCCGCATCGCCGGCCGCTTCAAGGGCGACGTCAACGTGCAGGGCGACCTCACCCTCGACGCCGGCGCCAAGCTCACCGGTTCGGTGCGCGCGCGGAAGGTGGTGATCGCCGGCGAGATGGAAGGCAACGTCGACGGCGCCCAGCGGGTCGAACTGCAGCAGGGCGGCATCCTGGTCGGCGACGTCAAGGCCGGCACCCTGACCGTCGCCGCCGGCGCGCGCATGCGCGGCCAGGTCGACTTCGGCTGGGACGACAAGGACAAGGGCGGGCGCCACACCGCCAGCGCGGAGAGCGCCGGGGCGGCATGAACGCCGCGCGCCAGGGCACGCCGGGCGCGACCCGGCCCTGCCCGCACTGCAAGGCCGTCATCCTCGAAAGCGCCAGCGTGTGCCCCGCCTGCCGGGGCCACCTGCGCTACGACGAGGCGGCCCTGCAGCGGGCCAAGACGCGGATCGTCCCGCTCAGCATCGAAGGCACCCTCGCCCGTCCCTCGGGCGAGGCGACCTACGAGTACTCGATGGTGGTCTCGATCAAGGACGAGCGCGGCGAGGAGATCGCCCGCCAGGTGATCGGCGTCGGCGCGCTGTATCCGGACGAGGAGCGCCGCTTCACCCTGCAGGTGGAGATGACCGAGGCCAGCGGCGCGCGTCCGCCGCGTCGCCGCCATTGAGTCGCGCCGCGCGATGAGGAAGCTCGCCGCGCTGCTGCTGATCGCAGTGCTCGCCCTGCTCGGCTATGTCGCCGCCGGGCCGTGGATGACCATGCACGCGATCCGCGACGCCCTGCGCGACCACGACGCGGCCGCGCTCGCGCGCCAGGTCGACTTCCCCGCGTTGCGCGGCAGCCTGAAAGGCCAGCTGGAGGACCGGCTGGCCCGCGCGACCGGGCCGGACTGGCAGGGCAACGCGTTCGGCCGGCTCGGCCTGCTGGTCGCCGGCGGTGGGCTCGACGCCAGCGTCGACGCGCTGGTCACGCCGGGCGGCCTGGCCGCGCTGATGGAAGGCCACGCGGTCTGGAACCGCGCGACCGGCCAGCCGGTGACCGCCGCCGAGGGCGCGCCGGAACCCCTGCACGCGGCGCGCCAGCGCTATGAGTCCCCGTCGCGGTTCACCGCGACCATCCACGACGACGCCGGCCGCCCGCTGGTGTTCGTCCTGCGCCGCGACGGGCTGCGCTGGAAGCTCGCGGACATCCTGCTGCCTCCACCATCCTGAATGCAGCGCGCGCGTCGAATGCGCGCCACACGCGGCATTTACGGCGCGCCGCCCATGCTGGCGGTTCCCGCAGCACGGCCACGCCCCCGCATGAGAATCGCCCAGATCGCGCCGCTCTACGAAGCGGTGCCACCCCGCCTGTACGGCGGCACCGAGCGCATCGTCGCCTACCTCACCGATGCGCTGGTCGATCTGGGGCACGACGTGACCCTGTTCGCCGCCGCCGACGCGCGTACCCACGCGACCCTGGTGCCGGTGCGCGACCAGTCGATGCGACTCGACCCCGAGCCGCTGAAGTCCGACCTCGCCGCGCACCTGGCGATGCTGCATGAGGTGCGCCGGCGCCGGCACGAGTTCGACATCCTGCATTTCCACGTCGACCTGCTGCACTTCCCGCTGTTCGAGGAATGCCCGCAACGCACGCTGACCACGCTGCACGGGCGGCTCGACCTCAAGGACCTCCCCGACACCTACCGCCGCTGGCCGCACTTCCCGCTGGTGTCGATCTCCGACCACCAGCGCCGCCCGCTGCGTTTCGCCAACTGGATCGGCACCGTCTACCACGGCCTGCCGGAAACGCCGCACGCCTTCAACCCGCGGCCGCGCGGCGACTATCTCGCCTTCCTCGGCCGGATCTCGCCCGAGAAACGCCCCGACCGGGCGATCCGCATCGCCCGCGCCGCCGGCCTGCCGCTGAAGATCGCGGCCAAGGTCGACCAGGCCGACCGCGCCTACTTCCACGACGAGATCCAACCCCTGCTCGCGGATCCGAACGTCGAGTACCTCGGCGAGATCGGCGAGCGCGACAAGCCCGACTTCCTCGGCAACGCGCGCGCCCTGCTGTTCCCGATCGACTGGCCCGAGCCGTTCGGGCTGGTCATGATCGAGGCGATGGCCTGCGGCACGCCGGTGATCGCGTGGCCGTGCGGCTCCGTGCCCGAAGTGGTGGACGACGGGCTGACCGGGCGCGTGGTTCAGTCCGAGGAGGAAGCCGCCGCCGCGGTCGCCGAGGTGGCGGGCTTCGACCGCCGGCGCATCCGCGACGTGTTCGAACGCCGCTTCTCCGCGCGCGCGATGGCGCTGGGCTACGAGGCGTTGTACGGTCAGCTGCTGCAGGCGCCGGAAAGCGCGGGCCGCCTGCGCATGGCCTGAGGCGTTCCGTTGGCCGAGCCCGCCGCCACCGCCGCATCCTTCACCACCCATGTCCTCAAGGATGCGGACAGCTTCCTGGTCGCCAACGCCTACGGCGACATCCAGGGCCATTCGGACGGCCTGTTCCACGACGACACCCGGCTGCTGTCGCTGTTCCGGCTGCTGATCGCGGGACAACACCCGGAGTTGCTGAGCTCGGCGGTCACCCGCGACAACGTCTTCTTCGTCTCGCACCTGACCAACCAGCCGCTGCCCGAACTGGGCGCGGCGCCGCTGCAGTCCGGGCTGGTGCACATCGTGCGCACCCGCTTCCTCGGCGGCGACCGGCTGTACGAGCACACCGTCTGCCGCAACTACGGCCAGCGCGCGGTGCGCGTGCCGTTGCGCTTCGAGTTCGCGGCCGATTTCCGCGACATGTTCGAGGTGCGCGGCTGCGTGCGCGCCGAGCGCGGCGAGGTGCTGGTACCGCGGGTGCGCGACGGCGGCGTGCAGTTCGCCTACCGCGGCCTGGACGGACGCCTGCGCACCTCGGCGGTGGATTTCTCGCGCCCGCCGGCGGTACTCGACACCCACTGCGCGGAGTTCGAGCTGCAACTGCCGCCCGGCGGCAGCGACGAGCTGTTCATCGAGATCGGCTTGCGGCCCGACGCCACGCCCTCGCGCCAGCGCTGGCGCGACGCCGCCGCGCAGGCGCGCCGGCGCATGCGCAACCGCCAGCGCCGCGGCGCGCGCACGCGCGCGGAAGAGCCGCTGTTCACCGACTGGCTGCAGCGTTCGCGCGCCGACCTCGCCCTGCTCACCAGCGACCTGCCGACCGGTCCCTACCCCTACGCCGGCATCCCCTGGTTTTCCACGCCCTTCGGCCGCGACGCGGTGATCACGTCGCTGCAGACGCTGTGGCTCAATCCCGGCATGGCGCGCGGCGTGCTCGCCTTCCTGTCGGCCCACCAGGCCCGGGAGGAGTCGGCGTTCCTCGATTCCGCGCCCGGCAAGATCATGCACGAGACGCGCAAGGGCGAGATGTCGGAATTGCGCGAGCTGCCCTTCGGTCTCTATTACGGCGGCGTCGACACCACGCCGCTGTTCGTGATGCTGGCCGGCGCCTACGCGCGGCGCACCGGCGACCTCGATTTCATCGACGGGCTATGGCCTGCGCTGCAGGCGGCGATCGGCTGGATCGAGCGCGTCTGCGACGCCAACCCGGACGGCTTCCTCGACTATGCCCGCGGCGAGCGCAGCGGCCTCGCCAACCAGGGCTGGAAGGACAGCGAGGATTCGGTCTTCCACGCCGACGGGCGCATCCCCGAGGGACCGATCGCGCTGGTGGAGGTGCAGGGTTACGTGTACGCCGCGCTGCGCGCGATGGCGGGCTTGGCCCTGCGCCGCGGCGAACGCGAGGACGCCGCGCGCTGGCAGGCGCGCGCGCACGTGCTGCGCGAGGCGGTGGAACGGCGATTCTGGATGCCCGAGCACGGCTTTTACGGGATCGCGATCGATGGCGAGGGCGCGCTGTGCCGGGTGCGCGCAAGCAATCCGGGCCACCTGCTGTACGTCGGCCTGCCGGAGCCGCAGCGCGCCGCGCTCACCGCGGCGCAGCTGCTCACGCCCGCCTTCCACTCCGGGTGGGGCATCCGCACGCTGGCCGAGGGCGAGGCGCGCTACAACCCGATGTCCTACCACAACGGTTCGGTGTGGCCGCACGACACCGCGCTGTGCGCCGCCGGCATCGCCCGCCACGACCGCGACGGGGCGCTGCGGCTGCTGCGTGCGGTGTTCGAAACCGCGACCCATTTCGAGATGCGCCTGCCGGAGCTGTTCTGCGGCTTCCCGCGCGAGCACGGCGCGATGCCGGTGTCCTACCCGGTCGCGTGCCTGCCGCAGGCCTGGGCCGCCGGCTCCGGTTTCATGCTGCTGCAGGCCTGCCTCGGCGTGGAGGTGGACGGATGGGCCGGCGAGATCCGGATCGACGATCCGCAGCTGCCAGTGGGCATCGACCAGGTCGCGTTGCGCGGACTGGTGGTCGGCGAGCGCCGGCTCGACCTGGTGTTCCGCCGCATCGACGGCCGCATCGTCGCCTGGGGCGAAGGCGAGGACGCGGCGGCGGTGCCGTTGCAGGTGCGCAGCGGGTGAGGATCAGCGCCGCGCGCGGGCGCCTGTTTCCTCGCAAGAAGCAAAAGCGTCCCTGGCAAGCGCGCCGGGCGGGAGAGGCAGGCAGGACACGCCGTGAATCCGTCCCTGGAGGCTCGGATGCGCCATCCATGGCGCATACGGTCCTGCCTGCCTCTCCCACCCGACGCGCCCCACCGCTTCCGCGATCTGGCTGTAGAGCGAAGCCTGCTCCGCTGCTCCGTGGCGGGAAAATCAGCGGAGCAAGCTCCGCTCTACGGCAAGCCGCCAGGAGCTGTCCGAGCGCCCGGGAGGACGGGGGTGTTGCGTCAAGCGCGCCATGGATGGCGCGCGCCCGCATCAGGACAGGATGTCCTGCTAAGGGAAAAGCAATACCCCCGGCCTCCCGGGCGCGGGCCGGAAGACCGCGTTGTCGGCCCTGCGAATCCGGGATCCGCTTAGCCGCTGTTCGCGACGCCGTGCGGCACGTGGCCGGCGGCGACGTGGTCACGGGCGGAGACGATGTTCTGCTCGGAATCGTCGAAGAAGATGTCGGCGCCGAAGGCGTCGAGGAACGGCCCCTTGTCGCGGCCGCCGAGAAACAGCGCCTCGTCCAGGCGCACGCCCCACTCGCGCAGGGTCAGGATCACCCGCTTGTGCGCGGGCGCCGAGCGCGCGGTGACCAGCGCGGTGCGGATCGGCGCGTCCTCGCCGGGCGGGAACGCCTTCTGCAGGCGGTGCAGCGCGTCGAGGAAGCCGCGGAACGGCCCACCCGACAGCGCCTCGCCCGCGCGCAGCCGCTCGTGCTCGGCGAACGCGGCGAGGCCGTCGGTGCGCGACACCCGCTCGGACTCGTCGCCGAAGATCACCGCGTCGCCGTCGAAGGCGATCCGCAGCTGGTCGAAGCGGTGGCGCGGCGCCTTCGCCGGCAGGATGGTCGCCGCGGCGACGCCTGCCGCGAGCGCCTTGCGCACGTCCTCGCCATGGGTGGACAGGAACAGGTCGGCGCCGAACGGGCGGATGTACGGATACGGCGGCGCGCCGTTGCAGAAGGCGGCGCGGCGGATGCCGAGGCCGTGGTGCTCGATCGCGTTGAAGATGCGCAGGCCGGTGTCGGCCGAATTGCGCGAAAGCAGGATCACCTCCACCCGCGGCGCCTCCGCAGGCGCGCCCTCGTTCAGCGCCAGCAGCTTGCGCACCAGCGGGAAGGCGATGCCCGGCGCCAGCAGCTCGTCCTCATGCGTGCGCTGGAACTCGGCGTAGGCCTCCAGCCCCTCGCGCTCGAACAGCGCGTGGCTGTCCTCCAGGTCGAACAGCGCGCGCGAGGAGATCGCGACGATCAGCGGGTCGACGGGCTCGGCGGCGGGCGGGGGCGTGGCGGGCATGCCGCCAGTATCGCGCGCCCGGTCTCCGTCGACGAGACGCCGACCGTGCTTCGCCCTACCCCGCCGTCGCCCTTCCCTGTTCCGTAGCGCGGAGCTTGCTCCGCTGCCGCTCGCGTGGGGCCCGTGCAGCGGAGCAAGCTCCGCGCTACGGCGCGTGGCCCGCGTGCGGTCGCTCAGCTCCGCTTGCGCGGCCGGGCCGCCTTGCGCGGCTTCGGCGCGGGCAGGCGGTCGGCGGTATCGAGCAGCAGCGCGCGCAGCGCCTCGGTATCGTCCAGCAACTCGTCGGCCATCGGATAGGGTTTGGCGCCGGGATACGGCGGCCGTTGCGGCAGGTCCAGGGCACGCTCGGCGACCGCGCCGGTCGGCTTCACGAACAGGCTGTCGTCGCAGGCGAAGGCGACCACCTTGCCGTCGAGGTACAGCGCGTACTCGCCGAACAGCCGGCGCGCGTCCAGCCGCTCGCCCAGTCCGGCCTGCTCGATGACGTAATCGACGAAGTCGCGGCTGGTGGCCATGCCTCAGACCACGAACTGCTCGCTGAGGATGCGTTCCTCGAGGTTGTGTTCGGGATCGAACAACAGCGTGACCGTGCGGTCCCGCGACTCGCGGATGGTGACCTCGACCACGTCGCGGACCTCGTGCGAGTCCGCGGTCGCGCTGACCGGCCGTTTGTAGGGGTCGAGCACGCGGAAGCGCACCTCGGTGCCCGACTTGAGCAGCGCACCGCGCCAGCGCCGCGGGCGGAACGCGGCGATCGGCGTCAATGCGACCACGCTCGAGGCCAGCGGCAGGATCGGCCCGCCGGCGGAATAGTTGTAAGCGGTGCTGCCGGCGGCCGTCGCCAGCATCACGCCGTCGCAGATCAGTTCTTCCAGGCGCGGCTTGCCGTTGAGGTCGATCGCGATGTGCGCGGCCTGGCGGGTCTGCCGCAGCAGCGAGACCTCGTTGTAGGCGAGCGAGCCGACGCTGGCGCCGGATTCGGTCTGCGCGAGCATTTCCAGGGGGCGCAGCACCGCGGGTTCGGCGGCGGCGATGCGCACCATCAGGTCGTCGGCGCGGTAATGGTTCATCAGGAAACCGAGCGAGCCGAGCTTCATCCCGTACACCGGCCGGCCGAGCGCGCCATGGCGGTGCAGCGTCTGCAACATGAAGCCGTCGCCGCCGAGCGCGACCAGCACGTCGGCGTCCTCCGGCGCGTGCTGCCCATGCTGGCTGGCGAGCGCGGCCTGCGCGGCCTGCGCGTCGTCGGCGGGGCTGGCGAGGAAGGCGAAGCGGGGCTGGCTGGGAAGTGGCATCGGCGCGCTCCTGCGGCGTCGATTGCAGGATAACGCGGGTTGGGACGGGAGACGGAACTGGCGAGAGGCAGAGCGCCGCAGCGGTTGGGCGCGGCGGGTGGGAGAGGTGGTCAGACCGTATGCGCCATGGATGGCGCATCCGAGCCTCCATGGACGGATTCACGTCGTGTCCTGACCGCCTCTCCCGCCCGCCGCGCTCGCCTGGTGCAATCGCGCACTGTCCCAAATGAAAAAGGGCGGGGCTTGCGCCCCGCCCTTCCGTCACTCTATCGCAGCCCGGCTCAGCCGTCCGCTTCCGCCATCTGCGCGAGGCGGCGCACCGCCACCGACGCGGTCGGGTAGTCCAGCGACTTCTGCGTCATCAGTTCGGCGAACATCTGCTGGGTGAAGCGCAGCTGGGCGTCGTCGCGCTGCAGCCACTCGGCCAGGCGCTGCTCCGGCGTGCGCTTGCCGCCGGCGGCGAGCAGCTGACCCACCAGCACGCGTTGCTGCGCGCGCAACTCGTCGCGCAGCACCCCGCGGGCGTGCGCGTGCCAGCGGCCCTCGACCGGCAGCGCGTCGATCTGCTCGAGCAACCACGGCAGGTGCAGCGCGTCGCCGAGCGCGTAGAACGTGCGCGCGACCGTGGTCGCCGGCAGCTTGCGCTGGCGCGCCAGCTCGACGATGTCGAAACCCGCGTCCAGCAGCGGCAGCGCGGCCAGCTGCGCCGCCAGCGCCGCGGGTACCCCGCGTTGCTGCCAGTGCGCCAGGCGCGCGGCGTGGCCGTCGCCGCGGTGGCCGGGCAGCAGGCCGGGCAGGTTGGCGCGGATCTCGTCGAGCGCGCCGCGGTACCGCTCCACCGCCGGTGCGATCGCCGGCAGCGGACCCGGACGCGAGAGCAGCCAGCGGCTGGTGCCGCGCAGCAGGTGCCAGATCGCCTGCAGCGCGTCCACCTGGACGTCTTCCGGCACCTTGCCGTCGAGCGCGTCGATCGCCGCCCACATGCCGCGCACGTCCAGCGCCTCGCGGCTGATCGTGTAGGCCTTGGCCACCTCCCCCGGCGTGCGGCCGGTGTCCTCGGTCATGCGCAGGGTGAAGGTCGCGCCCATCCGGTTGACCATGGAATTGGTCACCGCGGTGGCGATGATCTCGCGCTTGAGGCGGTGCTGCTCCATCGCCTTCGCGTACTTCTGCTGCAGCGGCTGCGGGAAGTAGCGGATCAGTTCCTTGGACAGGTACGGATCCTCCGGCACGTCCGATTCCACCAGCTGCTGGAACAGCACCAGCTTGCTGTAGGACAGCAGCACCGCCAGCTCCGGCCGGGTCAGGCCCTGGCCGCGGGTCTTGCGCTCGGCGATCTCGGCGTCGGTGGGCAGGTACTCGATCGCGCGATCGAGCAGGCCCTGCGACTCCAGCGTGCGGATGAAGTGCTGCTTGGAGCCGAGCCGGGACAGGCTCATCCGCTGCATCAGCGACAGCGCCTGGTTCTGCCGGTAGTTGTCGTTGAGCACCAGCGCCGCGACCTCGTCGGTCATCGCCGCCAGCAGCTTGTTGCGCTCGGGCAGCGACAGTTTCTTCGCCTTGACCTGTGCGGTCAGCAGGATCTTGATGTTGACCTCGTGGTCCGAGGTGTCGACGCCCGCCGAGTTGTCGATGAAGTCGGTGTTGAGGATCACCCCCGCCTGCGCCGCCTCGATGCGGCCGAGCTGGGTGAAGCCGAGGTTGCCGCCTTCGCCCACCACCTTGCAGCGCAGTTCGCCACCATTGACCCGCAGCGCGTTGTTGGCGCGGTCGCCGACGTCGGCGTGGGTCTCGCTGCTGGCCTTGACGTAGGTGCCGATGCCGCCGTTCCACAGCAGGTCGACCGGCGCGCGCAGGATCGCGCTCATCAGCTCGGTCGGGCTGAGCGCGGTCACGCCGTCGGCGAGGCCGAGCGCGACGCGCACCTCGGGCGAGACCGGCACCGACTTGGCGCTGCGCGGGTACACCCCGCCACCCTTGCTGATGAGCGACTTGTCGTAGTCGTCCCACGAGGAGCGCGGCAGCCTGAACAGCCGCTGGCGTTCCTTGAACGAGGACGCCGCGTCCGGGTTCGGATCCAGGAACACGTGGCGGTGGTCGAACGCCGCCACCAGCCGGATGTGCTTCGACAGCAGCATGCCATTGCCGAACACGTCGCCGGACATGTCGCCGATGCCGACCGCGGTGAAGTCCTCGCGCTGGCTGTCGCGCCCGAGCGCGCGGAAGTGGCGCTTGACCGATTCCCACGCGCCGCGCGCGGTGATGCCCATGCCCTTGTGGTCGTAGCCGACCGAACCGCCGGAAGCGAACGCGTCGCCGAGCCAGAAGCCGTGCGCCTCGGAGATGCCGTTGGCGATGTCGGAGAAGGTCGCCGTGCCCTTGTCGGCGGCGACCACCAGGTAGGGGTCGTCGCCGTCGTGGCGCACGACATGCTGCGGATGCACCACCTGCTCGCCGTGCAGGTTGTCGGTGATGTCGAGCAGGCCGTTGATGAAGCGCTTGTAGCAGGCCTGTCCTTCCGCGAACCACGCGTCGCGGTCGGTCGCGGGGTTGGGCAGCTGCTTGCAGTAGAAGCCGCCCTTGGCGCCGACCGGCACGATCACGGTGTTCTTCACCATCTGCGCCTTGACCAGGCCCAGCACTTCGGTGCGGAAGTCCTCGCGGCGGTCGGACCAGCGCAGGCCGCCGCGCGCGACCGGGCCGAAGCGCAGGTGCACGCCTTCCACGCGCGGGCCGTACACCCAGATCTCGCGGTACGGGCGCGGCTTGGGCAGGTCGGGCACGCGCGAGGAATCGAGCTTGAAGCTGACGTAGTCGCGCGGGCCGCCGTCGGCGCGACCGACGCCGCGCACGTTGAGGTAGTAGCTGGTGCGCAGGGTGGCCCCGATCACGCCGATGTAGCTGCGCAGGATCCGGTCCTCGTCGAGGCTGGACACGCGGTCCATCAGGCCGAGCAGGGCGGCGCGGGTGGCTTCCACCTGGCGCTCGCGGGCGCCGGCGCGGGCCTGCAGCACCGGTTCGACGATCGCCATGACCGCCGCGTCGTTGCCGGCGAGCTGGCGCAGGCGCGCGGCGAAGGCGTCGCGGCCCTGCTGGATCTCGGCCTTGCTCTCGCTGCCGGTGGCCGGGTCGAAGCGGGCCTCGAACAGCTCGACCAGCAGTCGCGCCAGCAACGGATAGCGGTTGAGCGTGGCCTCGACGTAGGCCTGCGAGAACGGCACGCCGACCTGCAGCAGGTACTTGCAGTAGGCGCGCAGCATCGCGACCTGGCGCCAGGTCAGGCCGGCGCCCAGCACCAGGCGGTTGAAGCCGTCGTTCTCCGCGTCGCCGGACCAGATCCGCTTGAACGCCTCCTCGAAGGACGCGTCCAGGCTGTCGACGTCCAGGTCGGGATGGGTGGACTCGACCTCGAAGTCCTGGATCCAGGCGTCGGTGTCGCCGAGCTCGACCCGGTAGGGATGCTCGGTGATCACCCGCAGGCCGAGGTTCTCCATCATCGGCAGCGCATCCGACAGCGGGATGTCGTCGCCGAGCCGGTAGAACTTCAGGCGCAGCTGGCCCTGGTCGCGCGCCGGGCGGTACAGGCTCAGCAGCAGGTCGTCGGTGCCCCGCAGCGCGGCCAGGTTGCGCACGTCGGCGGCGGCCAGCGCCGGGGTGACCTGCTCGATGTAGCCGGCCGGCAGCGCGCGGCCGTAGCGGTTGGCGAGCTTCAGGCCCTGCTCCTCGCCGTCGCTGGCGATCAGCTCCTCGCGCAGGTCGTCCTGCCAGTTGCGCACGATCGCGGCGAGCTTGTCCTGCAGCGTGGAGGCATCCACCTCCGGTGCTTCGCCGCCCTTCGGCCGCACGATCATGTGCAGCTGCGCCAGCGGCGACTCGCCGACCTGCACGGTGGTGTCCACGTGCTCGCCGTCCAGCGCCTCCTTCAGCATCCCCTCGATGCGGCGGCGCACCTCGGTGTTGAAGCGGTCGCGCGGGATGTAGGCCAGCGCCGAATAGAAGCGCCCGTAGCGGTCGCGGCGCAGGAACAGCCGGCTGCGCACGCGCTCCTGCAGGCCGAGGATGCCGGTGGCGGTGGCGAACAGCTCGTCCTCGCTGGACTGGAACAGCTCGTCGCGCGGCAACGTCTCCAGGATGTGCCGCAGCGCCTTGCCGCTGTGGCCGGTGCGCGACAGGCCGGAACGCTCCATCACCCGCTCGTAGCGCTCGCGCACCAGCGGGATCTCCCACGGGCGGCGGCTGTAGGCGCTGGAGGTGTACAGGCCGAGGAAGCGATCCTCGCGCACCGGGCGCCCTTCCTTGTCGAAGCTGAGCACGCCGATGTAGTCCATGTAGCCCGGACGGTGCACGGTGGCCCGGGCATTCGTCTTGGTCAGGATCAGCGCGTCGACCGAGCCGGACTGCGGCATGTAGTGGGCGAGCAGGCTGCGCAGCGGCCGCGAACGGCCCTTCTCCTTGCCGCGCAGCAGGCCGAGGCCCGAGTCCTCGACCGGGCACAGCATCTCCTCGCCACGCTTGCCCTTGACCTCGTACTCGCGGTAGCCGAGGAAGGTGAAGTGGTTGTCGGCGGCCCAGCGCAGGAAGTCCTGCGCCTCGCGCCGGCCGGCGTCGCCGACCGGCATCTGTCGGGTCGCCAGGTCGTCGGCGACCTGCAACAGCTTGTCGCGCATCCGGTCCCAGTCGCGCACCGCGGCGCGCACTTCCTCGAGCACCGCGCGGATGTCGCGCTCGATGCGCGCCATGGCGTCCGCCGGCTGGCGGTCGAGCTCGAGGTGCATCAGCGATTCCGGCGTGCCCTCGCCCACCGCGGTGGCGCGACCGGCTCGGTCGCGCGCGAACTTCACGACCGGGTGGCCGAGCACGTGCACGCCGATGCCCTGTTCGGCGAGGGCCATGGTCACCGAATCGACCAGGAACGGCATGTCGTCGTTGACCACCTGCACCACGGTGTGCGCGGTTTCCCACCCGGCGTCCTTCAGGCTCGGATTGAACACGCGCACCTTGGCGGTGCCCGGCTTGCGCACCTCGGCCAGCGCGAGGAAGTCGGCCGCCAGCGCCGCCCAGGCCTCCGGACTGTGCTGCACGACCTCGTCCGCGCCCATGCGCCGGTAGAAGGCGCGCGCGAAGGCCTCGGCCTGCGCCTGCTGCGCCTTCGGCACGCGCTTGCGCAGGGCGGCGATGATCGGGTCGAGCGGTACCGCATCGTCGTTGCCTGCCGGCTTCGCCTTGTTCGGCGCGGCCTTGGCGGACGCCGCGCCCTGCGCGGGCTTCGACGGTTTGGTGGCGGGCTTCGACGACGGGGCTTTGCGTTGGGTGCTCATGGCGGGTTCTGGGGTCCGGATGCAAACAGGCCCGCGCTTGCGCACGGGCCGGGAAGGGGTCGGGATCAGGCGGAGCGGAAACGGGCGACGGACGCGGCTGCGTCGGCGTCCGCGGTGTCGGGAATCGGAATGTCGGCGCGACGGCGCGCGGCACGGCGGCCGTCGCGCACGACATGGCAGGCGGTGCGGGCGGGCTGGCGCATGGTCAACGCAACCCGGTCTCGTTGCGGGCGATGACCAGGCGCTGGATCTCGCTGGTGCCCTCGTAGATCTCGGTGATCTTGGCGTCGCGGAAGTAGCGCTCGATCGGCATTTCCTTGGAGTAGCCCATGCCGGCGTGGATCTGCACGGCCTGGTGGGCGATCCACATCGCGGCCTCCGAGGCGGTCAGCTTGGCGACCGCGGCCTCGGTGGTGAAGCGCTGGCCCTGGCCCTTCAGCCACGCCGCGCGCAACGTCAGCAGGGTCGCCGCGTCCAGCTTGCACTTCATGTCGGCGATCTTGGCCTGGGTCATCTGGAACGCGCCGATCGGCTGGCCGAAGGCCTTGCGCTCCTTGACGTAGGCCAGGGTCGCCTCGTAGGCGGCGCGGGCGATGCCGATCGCCTGGCTGGCGATGCCGATGCGGCCGGCGTCGAGCACGCTCATCGCGATCTTGAAGCCTTGGCCTTCCTGGCCCAGCACTTCATCAGGCTGCACCACGTAGTCGGCGAACTCGATCTCGCAGGTGGCCGAGGCGCGGATGCCGAGCTTGGGTTCGGTCTTGCCGCGGTGGAAGCCGGCGCGGGTGGTGTCGATCAGGAACGCGGTGATGCCGCGCGCGCTCTGGTCGGGGTCGGTCATCGCGAACAACACGATGTACTTCGCGACCGGGCCGGAGGTGATCCAGCTCTTCTTGCCGTTGACGACGAAGGTGCCGTCGGCCTGCTTCACCGCGCGGCAGCGCATCGCGGTGGCGTCGGAGCCGGACTGCGGCTCGGTCAGCGCGAACGCGCCGATTTCCCTGCCCTCGGCGATCGCCCGCACGTACTTCTGCTTCTGCGCCTCGGTGCCGTGGGTCAGGATGCCGTTGCAGAACAGCGAGTTGTTGACCGACATGATGGTCGAGTGCGCGGCGTCCGCCGCGGCCACCTCGATCATCGCCAGCACGTAGCTGACCGGATCCATGCCGGCGCCGCCGTATTCGGCCGGCACCTCGATGCCCATCAGGCCGTTCTCGCCCAGGGTGCGGATGTTGTCGAGCGGGAATTCGCCGGTGCGGTCGTGGTGCTCGGCGCTGGGCGCGATCTTTTCCTGCGCGATCCGCCGGGCGACGTCCTGGATCATCAACTGCTCTTCGGAGAATCCAAACTCCACGCCGGCACCTCGGGCTCACGAATCGGAGTCCGCCATTGTAGCCGGTGCCACGAGCGGACCGAAGCCGGTGGCGCGACCGGACCTGACAACTCGGTGGTGTCGCCAAAAGCAGGGGCCCCGGGCCCGCGCCCGGGAGGGCGGGGATATTGCTTTTCCCTTAGAAGGGCAATCCTGCCCTTATGCGGGCGCGCGCCATCCATGGCGCGCTGACGCAACACCCCCGCCCTCCCGGGCGCTCGGACAGGAAATCGCTGCTTGCCGTAGAGCGGAGCTTGCTGCGTCCCACGACCGCGAGAGCGGTGGGGGCGTGCCGGGTGGGAGAGGTGGGCAGGACCGTATGCGGCATGGATGCCGCATCCGAGCCTCCATGGACGGATTCACGGCGTGTCCTGCCTGCCTCTCACGCCCGGCGCGCTCGCGGGAAGCCGGTCGCTTTCGCGATCTTAGTCCGACCCGTTTCCGGCCCCCTCGCCGAACGGATGATCGTGACGCTCCCCCGGCACCGAGCGTTGCGCGCTTGACCGGCGCCCTGCCCCGGCCCGACACTTATCGCTGGATCGCGATGGAAAGATATTCATGGACCTGGAAGGCTGGTCGAGCCGGTTGCGCGTGTTCGCCGACGCCACCCGCGTGCGCCTGCTGGCGCTGCTGGCGCGCGAGGAACTGACCGTCGCCGAGCTGGCGGCGATCACCCGCCTCGCCCAGCCGCGCGTGTCCACCCACCTCGCCAGGCTCAAGGAAGCCGGGCTGGTGCGCGACCGCCGCGCCGGCGTCTCGGCCTACTACCGTTTCGACGAGGACGCGCTCGATCCGGCCCAGCGCGCCCTCTGGCAGTCGATCAGCGCCGGCAGCGACGACCCGCTGCTGCACCAGGACGCCGAGCGCGTGCCCGAGGTGCTGGCCTCGCGCGCGGCCGAGCAGAACTGGGCCGACGCGGTCGCCGGCGACATGGAACGGCACTACTCGCCCGGCCGCACCTGGGAGGCGCTGGCGCGCTCGGCGCTGCCGCTGCTGGAAACCGGCGACGTGCTCGACATCGCCTCCGGCGACGGCGTGCTGGCCGAACTGCTGGCGCCGCACGCGCGTCGCTACGTCTGCATCGACGCCAGCCCGCGCGTGGTGGCCGCCGCGCGCGAACGCCTGCGCCCCTACCCGAACGTCGAGGTGCGCGAAGGCGACATGCATGCCCTGCCCTTCGCCGACGCCAGCTTCGACCTGGTCGTGCTGATGCACGCGCTGACCTACGCGACCCGGCCCGCGCAGGCGGTGGCGGAGGCCGCGCGCGTACTGCGTCCGGGCGGCCGCCTGTTGCTGTCCAGCCTGGCCAAGCACGGCCACCGCAACGTGGTCGAGGCCTACGGCCACGCCAACCTCGGCTTCACCGAGAAGGAGTTGCGGCGCTTCGCCGACAAGGCCGGCCTGCGCAACCTGTCGGCCGCCAGCGTCACCCGCGAGAAGCGACCGCCGCATTTCGAGGTGATCGCCCTGATCGGAGAGAAGGCATGAACGGCCTGCCCTGGCTGGATCCGGAACGCGTGGCCAAGCTCGAGGACGGGCTCGCCGCGCGCATCCTCGTCCTCGACGGCGCGATGGGCACCATGATCCAGCGCCACGAACTGGACGAGGCGGATTACCGCGGCACGCGCTTTGCCCACGGCTTCGACGCCCAGCGCGCGGACGCCGGCCACGCGCACGGGCCCGGCTGCGGTTGCCACGGCAGCGACCAGCGCGGCAACAACGACCTGCTGACCCTGACCCGGCCCGACATCATCCGCGGCATCCACGAGGCCTACCTCGCCGCCGGCGCCGACCTGGTCGAGACCAACACCTTCAATTCCACCGCGGTCTCGCTGTCGGATTACGGTTTGTCGCACCTGGCGCGGGAACTCAACGAAGCCGGCGCCCGCCTCGCCCGCGCCGCCTGCGACGCCGCGGAAGCGCGCGATCCGTCCCGGCCGCGCTTCGTGGTCGGCGTGCTCGGCCCGACCAGCCGCACCGCCTCGCTCAGCCCCGACGTCAACCGCCCCGGCTTCCGCGCGATCACCTTCGACGAACTGCGCCTGGCCTACCGCGACGCCGCCGACGGGCTGATCGACGGCGGCGCCGACGTGCTGATGGTCGAGACGGTGTTCGACACCCTCAACGCCAAGGCCGCGCTGTTCGCGATCGGCGAAGCCTTCGACGCGCGCGGCGCGCGCCTGCCGTTGATGGTCTCCGGCACGATCACCGATGCGTCCGGGCGCACCCTGTCCGGGCAGACCGCCGAGGCCTTCTGGTACTCGCTGCGGCACGCGCAGCCGCTGGCGATCGGGCTGAACTGCGCGCTCGGCGCGAAGGAACTGCGCGCGCACGTGGACGTGCTGGCGCAGGTCGCCGACACCCGCGTCAGCGCGCACCCGAACGCCGGCCTGCCCAACGCCTTCGGCGGCTACGACCAGACGCCCGCGGAGATGGCGGCGATCCTGCGCGAGTTCGCCGAGGCCGGCATGCTCAACATCGTCGGCGGCTGCTGCGGCACGACGCCCGAACACATCGCCGCGGTCGCGGAGGTGATGCGCGGCCTGCCGCCGCGCGCGGTGCCGGCGCTGGAGGCCGCGGCGTGAGCGCCGTGCTGCCGCGCCACACCCGCCTGAGCGGCCTGGAGCCGCTGCAGATTACCCCCGAATCGAACTTCGTCAACGTCGGCGAGCGCACCAACGTCACCGGCAGCGCGAAGTTCAAGAAGCTGATCCTGGAGGGCCGCCTGGACGAGGCGGTCGCGGTCGCGCGCCAGCAGGTCGAGAACGGCGCGCAGGTGCTCGACGTCAACATGGACGAAGGGCTGCTCGATTCGCAGCAGGCGATGGTCGACTTCCTCAACCTGATCGCCGCCGAACCGGACATCGCGAAAGTGCCGGTGATGGTGGACTCGTCGAAATGGGAAGTGATCGAGGCCGGCCTCAAGTGCCTGCAGGGCAAGGGCATCGTCAACTCGATCTCGATGAAGGAAGGCGAGGCCGAGTTCCTGCGCCAGGCGCGGCTGGTGCGCCGCTACGGCGCGGCGGTGGTGGTAATGGCCTTCGACGAGCAGGGCCAGGCCGACACCGTCGAGCGCAAGGTCGCGATCTGCGCGCGCGCGTACGAGCTGCTGACGCGCGAAGCGGGGTTCCCGCCCGAGGACATCATCTTCGACCCGAACGTGTTCGCGATCGCCACCGGCATCGAGGAGCACGACGGTTACGCGGTCGCCTTCATCGAAGCGGCGCGCGAGCTGCGCCGCCGCTTCCCGCTCAGCCACGTCTCGGGCGGCGTGTCCAACGTCTCGTTCTCCTTCCGCGGCAACGAGACCGTGCGCCAGGCGATCCACGTGGTGTTCCTCTACCACGCGATCCGCGCCGGCATGGACATGGGCATCGTCAACGCCGGCGCGCTGCCCCTGTACGACGACCTCGACCCGGAGCTGCGCGAGCGGGTCGAGGACGTGGTCCTCAACCGCCGCCCCGACGCCACCGAGCGGCTGCTCGAGATCGCCGAACGCTACAAGGCGAAGAAGGGCGCGAAGCCGGTCGAGGACCTGGCCTGGCGCGCGCAACCGGTGAACGCGCGCCTGGCGCACGCGCTGGTGCACGGCATCGATCAATACGTCGAGGTGGACACCGAAGAAGCCCGCGCGCAGGCGGCGCGTCCGCTGGACGTGATCGAGGGTCCGCTGATGGACGGCATGAACGTCGTCGGCGACCTGTTCGGCGCCGGCAAGATGTTCCTGCCGCAGGTGGTCAAGTCGGCGCGCGTCATGAAGAAGGCGGTGGCCTACCTGCTGCCGTTCATCGAGGCGGAGAAGGCGCGCACCGGCGACGCCGGCCAGTCCAACGGCAAGATCGTGATGGCCACGGTCAAGGGCGACGTCCACGACATCGGCAAGAACATCGTCGGGGTGGTGCTCGCCTGCAACAACTTCGAGGTGATCGACCTCGGGGTGATGGTGCCGGCGCAGGTCATCCTCGATCGCGCCAGGGCGGAAAACGCCGACATGATCGGCGTATCCGGCCTGATCACGCCGTCGCTGGAGGAGATGGGCCACGTCGCCCGCGAAATGCAGCGGCAGGGCTTCACCATCCCGCTGCTGATCGGCGGCGCGACCACCTCGCGCGCGCACACCGCGCTGAAGATCGATCCGCACTACAAGTCGGCGACGGTGTGGGTGAAGGACGCCTCGCGCGCGGTCGGGGTGGCGCAGACGCTGGTCAGCCCGGAGCGGCGCGACGCGTTCGTCGCCGCCAACGAGGCCGACTACGCCGAGATCCGCCAGCGCCACCGCCAGCGCGACGGCAAGCGGCTGGTGCCGCTGGACAAGGCGCGCGCGCAGCGCTTCGACGGCGGCTGGGACGACTACGCGCCGCCCGCGCCGAAGCAGCCGGGCCTGCACGTGTTCGACGACTACCCGCTGGCCGAACTGGTCGAGTGCATCGACTGGACGCCGTTCTTCAACACCTGGGAGCTGGCCGGCCGCTATCCGGCGATCCTCACCGACCCGGTGGTCGGCGCGCAGGCGAGCGAGCTGTACCGCGACGCGCGGGCGATGCTGGAGCGCATCGTGGGCGAGAAGTGGCTGACCGCGAAGGCGGTGTGCGGCTTCTGGCCGGCCAACAGCGTCGGCGACGATGTCGTGCTGCAGGCCGAAGGCGGCGAGGCGTGGCTGCGCTTCCTGCGCCAGCAGGCGGACAAGCCGGTCGAGCGCCCGGACTTCTGCCTCGCCGATTTCGTCGCGCCCAGGGACTCCGGCAAGCAGGACTGGATCGGCGCCTTCGCGGTCACCGCCGGCCTCGGCATCGAGCCGCACCTGGAGCGCTTCCGCGCCGACCACGACGACTACAACGCGATCCTGCTCAAGGCGCTGGCCGACCGCCTCGCCGAAGCCTTCGCCGAGCGCCTGCACCAGCGCGTGCGCACCGAGCTCTGGGGCTACGCCGCCGACGAGGCGCTGGACAACGACGCGCTGATCGCCGAAGCCTACCGCGGCATCCGCCCGGCGCCCGGCTACCCCGCCTGTCCGGAGCACAGCGAGAAGCGCGTGCTGTTCGACCTGCTCGGCGCGACCGCGCACGCCGGCATCACCCTGACCGACCATTTCGCGATGTACCCGGCGGCGAGCGTGTCCGGCTATTACTTCAGCCATCCGCGCAGCCAGTACTTCGTCGTCGGCCGGGTGTCGAAGGAGCAGGTCGAGGACTACGCGCGGCGCAAGGGCGTGAGCCTGCAGCAGGCGGAGCGCTGGCTGGCCTCCAACCTGGATTACGACCCGGAGTAGACCGGACGGCCGATGCCGCAAGAGCGGCGCTTGCTCGCTGCTTGCGGCGGCGCGCAAGCGGAGCGCGCTCCGCTCTACGAGGCGGCCGTGGAAACGCGGCAAGGCCCCGCCCGTTTCACGCCCCGATCAAGCGCGCGCCCCGACCATGAATGCGGACCCCGCCTGCCCCGGAGTCGCCCCGTGCCCGGACGCTGGAACCGCAAGCGCATGACCTGGACCATCGTCGTCACCGTGATCCTGACCGTCCTCGCGGTGGCGATCGCGATGAACTTCGCCACCCCCGAGAAGAAGCTCGAGCGCAGGATCGCGCACCGCTACGGCGTCGCCGACCCGCAGTTCCGCCGCGAGATGGGCGTGATGCTCGGCCCGGCGATCATTCCGGGCAACCGGGTCGAGGCGCTGCAGAACGGCGACGAGATCTTCCCGGCGATGCTCGAGGCGATCGCGTCCGCGCAAAAGACGATCACCTTCGAGACCTACATCTACTGGTCCGGCCACGTCGGCCAGCTGTTCGCCGACGCGCTGTCCGAGCGCGCGCGCGCCGGCGTCGCGGTCAACGTCACCATCGACTGGGCCGGCAGCATCTCGATGGACCAGAAGCAACTGGCGCAGATGGAGCGGGCCGGCGTCCGCGTGGAGCGTTATCGTCCGCTGCACTGGTACAACATCGGCCGGCTCAACAACCGCACCCACCGCAAGCTGCTGGTGATCGACGGCCGGGTCGGCTTCACCGGCGGCGTCGGCATCGGCGATCCGTGGCAGGGCCACGCGCAGGACCCCGAGCACTGGCGCGACATCCACTTCCGCATCGAGGGGCCTGTGGTCGCGCAGATGCAGGCCGCCTTCAACGACAACTGGATCAAGACCAGCGGGCAGGTCCTCAACGGACCGGACTACTTCCCGCCGCTGGAGCCGGTCGGCGGGATGGACGCGCACATGTTCATCAGTTCGCCCGCCAGCGGCAGCGAGAGCATGCACCTGATGTACCTGCTGGCGATCGCCGCGGCCGAGCACAGCATCGACCTGGAAGCCGCCTACTTCATCCCGGACACGCTGATCAGCCAGGCGTTGATCGCCGCCCGCAAGCGCGGGGTCAAGATCCGGGTGCTGCTGCCCGGGGAGAACACCGACTCCGACGCCGCCCGCATGGCCTCCAAGTCGGACTGGGGGCCGCTGCTGCGGGCCGGGGTGGAAATCCACGAATACGAGCCCACCATGTTCCACAACAAGATGCTGATCGTGGATCATCTGCTGGTCTCGGTGGGCTCGACCAATTTCGACCTGCGGTCGTTCCAGCTCAACGACGAGGCCAGCCTCAACGTGTACGACCCGGAGTTCGCCGCGAAGATGACCCGCGTGTTCGAGAACGACCTCAAGCCGACCAGGCGCTACACCTACGAAACCTGGGCGAACCGGCCGTGGACCGAGAAGTTCGCCGAGACCTTCCTGCAGCCGCTCAAGTCGCAGCTGTGAGCCGTCCCCGCGCCCTGCCCGGCCTGCTCGCGGCCGCCTGCCTGCTGCTGGCCGCCGCCTGCCCCGCCCTGGCCCGGGACGCGCCGCGCGCGGACATTCCGCGCGACGCCCCCCTGCCCGCCCCGCCCGCGGCCGCGGCCCCTGCCGCGCCGGTCGCCAGCCAGGTCGCCGCGGAAGTGAAGGCGGGCCGGCGCGAGGACGAGCGGATCGCGGCGGCGGTGGCCGCGCGGCTGCTGCGCCAGCCGAACCTGCAGGACGTGACGGTGACGGTCAATGCCGGCGTCGCCACCCTGTCCGGGGAGGCGCTGGGCGAATCCGACCGCCAGCGTGCGGCGGCGCTGGCGCAACAGGTCGACGGCGTCGCCGAGGTCGTCAACCAGATCCGCCTGAGTTCCGACCTGCGCGCCCGCTTCGACGCGGCGATGCGCGAGACCCGCGGCAAGTTCGTGCGCGCCGCCGCCGCGCTGCCGCTGCTGGCGATCGCGATCCTGGTCGTGCTGCTGGCGTGGTGGCTGGGCCGCAGGCTGTCGCGCCGGCCGGCGCGCTGGCTGCGCGGACGCAGCCACAACCCGTACATGGAAGGCCTGGTGCGGCGCGCCGTGCGGACCGTGATCGTGCTGGTCGGCGTGCTGCTGGCGCTGGACCTGCTGGGCGCGACCACCCTGGTCGGCGCCGTGCTCGGTTCGGCCGGGGTGGTGGGCCTGGTGCTCGGCTTCGCGTTCAAGGACATCGCCGAGAACTACGTGGCCGGCATCCTGCTCAGCCTGCGCCGGCCGTTCGCGCCCGGCGACCACCTGCTGATCGACAAGTACGACGGCAAGGTCGTGGCGCTGACCTCGCGCGCGACGCTGCTGATGACGCTGGACGGCAACCAGGTCGCGCTGCCGAACGCGACCGTGTTCAAGTCGGTGGTGACCAACTACTCGCAGAACCCGCGCCGCCGCTTCGATTTCCTGCTGCCGCTGGATCCCTCCGCCTGCGTGCCCGACGCGCAGCGGGCCGCCGCCGCCGCGATCGCGAGCGTGGACGGCGTGCTGGCCGAGCCCGGTCCCTACGTGCTGGTCGGCGAGGTCCTGCACGACCGCATCAACCTGCAGGTGCTGGCATGGATGGACCAGCGCAGCCACGACCTCAAGCGCGTGCGCAGCGAGGCGCTGCGCCTGGCCGCGGCGGCGCTGGACCACGCCGGGATCCGGCGCGCCGGCGTGCCGCTGCCCTCGCCCGGCTCGATGCAGCCGGCGCGGACCGAGCCGCCCCCCGCTTCGGCCGACACCACGGTGGACCGCGCGATCGAGCCGCAGCTGGAACAGGCGCAGCGCGAGCAGCAGGACGCCAACCTGCTCGAGCCGGCGCCGGGCGCGGCCGCGCCATGAAGCGCGCGCCCGTCCTGCTGCTGCTCGCCGCCGCGACCGCCGCGCACGCGCAGGCGCAGGCGCCGTCCCCGGCCGAAGCCTGCGTGCAGGTCGAGAACGACGCCGAGCGGCTGGCCTGCTACGACCGCGCGCTGGGCCGCGGCGCGGTCGATCCGCGGCAGGCCGACCGCGCGGCCGAAGCCGCGCAGGCGCTGCGCGAGACGCTGGACCAGGCGCGCACCGTGCCGCCGGACGCCGTGCCCGCCACCGCGCCCACGCGCGCGAGCGACCTGTATCCCGACGACGATCCGCTCGCCGCCGCGCTCGCCAACGCCGGCCGCGGCTCGCTGCTGGACAGCCGCTGGGAACTGGCGAAGGGCTCCAAGCTCGGCACCTTCAACTTCCGCGCCTACAAGCCGGTCTACCTGCTGCCGGCGTTCTGGAGCAGCGACCCGAACGAATTGCCGCACTCGCCCAATCCGCGCAACACCGTGACCGAGCCGCAGGCGCTGAGCGACGTCGAGGCGAAGTTCCAGCTCAGCTTCAAGACCAAGGCGCTGGAGAACGTGTTCGGCGACAACGGCGACGTGTGGATGGCCTACACCCAGGACTCGCACTGGCAGGTCTACAACGCCGGCGAATCGCGGCCGTTCCGCGAGACCGACTACGAGCCGGAAGTGCTGCTGGTGTTCCGCACCCGCTACCGGGTCGCCGGCTGGACCGGGCGCCTGCTCGGCGTGGGCGTCAACCACCAGTCCAACGGCCGCGCGGATCCGCTCTCGCGCAGCTGGAACCGGATCATGCTCAACGTCGGCTTCGACCGCGACGACTGGTCGCTGATGCTGCGCCCGTGGTGGCGCGTGCCGGACGGCGACGACGACAACCCGGACATCGCGGACTACGTCGGGCGCGGCGACGTGACCCTGGTGCACCACCGCGGCGGGCAGGAATTCGCGCTGATGGCGCGCCATTCGCTGCGCGGCGGCGATCGTTCGCACAGCGCGCTGCAGTTCGACTGGGCGTTCCCGCTGACCCGTTCGCTGCGCGGTCACCTGCAGGTCTTCGACGGCTACGGCGAGAGTCTGATCGACTACAACCACCGCGCGACCTACGTCGGTATCGGGGTGTCGCTGCTGGAGTGGTACTGAGGGCTATTCGCCGTAGAGCAGCCAGTGCCGGGCCTCGGCCTCGCGCGGGAACGCCTGCACCGCGAAGCCACGTTCGATGGCCAGGATCTCCCCGTGCTCGCCCACCGACAGGTTGCCGGCGAGGTCGACGAAGGCGATGCGCACGTCGGGGAAGCCTTCCGCGTGCAGCGTCTCGATCATGACCCCGACCTCGTCCAGGCTGAGGGTGCCGGTGAGTTCCTCGACCACCATCAGGTGGGTGGTGCCGCGCACGCGACACTCCTCGCCGAGCAGGCGCCACACCGCCAGCGAGACGGCCAGCGAATCCTCGCCGCCGTCGACGTGCGCGCGCAGGAAACCCGGCTGCGGCTCCAGCCGGATCCGGAAGCCTTCGCCCTCCAGCAACGCGGGTGCGTTGCGGCCGGGGGTCAAGCGACCACCACCGGGATCTTGCCGATCCGGGCCTGCCATTCGCGCGGGCCGGTCCGGTGCACCGACTCGCCGCTGGAATCCACGGCAACCGTCACCGGCATGTCCTGCACGGTGAATTCGTAGATCGCCTCCATCCCGAGGTCCTCGAACGCGACCACCCGCGCCGCCTTGATCGCCTTCGACACCAGGTAGGCGGCGCCGCCGACCGCCATCAGGTAGGCGGACCTGTGCTTGCGGATCGCCTCGATCGCGACCGGCCCGCGCTCGGCCTTGCCGACCATGCCCAGCAGGCCGGTTTCGCTGAGCACCTGCTCGGTGAACTTGTCCATGCGGGTGGCGGTGGTCGGGCCGGCCGGGCCGACGACTTCGTCGCGCACCGGGTCGACCGGGCCGACGTAGTAGATGAAGCGGCCGGCGAGGTCCACCGGCAGCGGCTCGCCGCGGTCGAGCATGGCGGTGAGGCGCTTGTGCGCGGCGTCGCGGCCGGTCAGCAGGCGGCCGTTGAGCAGCAGCGTCTCGCCGGGCTTCCAGCTCGCCACGTCCTCGCGGGTCACGGTGTCGAGGTCGACGCGGCGTGCGTTCTGCGGGCTGTAGGTCAGCTTCGGCCAGTCCTCCAGCGACGGCGGCTCGAGCATGACCGGGCCGGAGCCGTCAAGCACGAAGTGCGCGTGGCGGGTCGCCGCGCAGTTCGGGATCATCGCCACCGGCAGGTTGGCGGCGTGGGTCGGGTAGTCCCTGATCTTGACGTCGAGCACGGTGGTCAGGCCGCCGAGGCCCTGCGCGCCGATGCCGAGCGCGTTGACCTTCTCGAACAGCTCCAGGCGCAGTTCCTCGACCCGGTTCATCGGCCCGCGCGCCTGCAGTTCGGTGATGTCGATCGGCTCCATCAGCGCCTCCTTGGCGAGCAGCATCGCCTTCTCGGCGGTGCCGCCGATGCCGATCCCGAGCATGCCCGGCGGACACCAGCCGGCGCCCATGGTCGGCACCGTCTTCAGCACCCAGTCCACGATCGAGTCGGACGGGTTGAGCATGACGAACTTCGACTTCGCCTCGGACCCACCGCCCTTCGCGGCGACGATGACCTCGACGGTGTCGCCGGGCACGACGCTGACGTTGACGACGCCCGGCGTGTTGTCGCGGGTATTGATGCGCTTGCCGGCCGGATCCGCCAACACCGAAGCGCGCAGCTTGTTGTCCGGGTGGTTGTAAGCGCGGCGCACGCCCTCGTGGACCATGTCCTCGACACCCATGGTGGCGTCCACCCAGCGCACGTCCATGCCGATCTTGAGGAACACGGTAACGATGCCGGTGTCCTGGCAGATCGGCCGGTGGCCCTCGGCGCACATGCGCGAGTTGATCAGGATCTGCGCGATCGCGTCGCGCGCCGCCGGCGACTGTTCGCGTTCGTAGGCGGCGGACAGGCTGCGGATGTAGTCGACCGGGTGGTAGTAGCTGATGTACTGCAGCGCGTCGGCGATCGACTGGACCAGGTCTTCCTGGCGGATCTGGCCGCGGGTGGCGGCGGAGGGCGAAGCGGGATCGAGGACGGCGCTGGACACGGGCGGGCTTTGGCGGGGAAAACGCGATTTTAGCCCCCTTGCCGTCTGCAGGACCGTGTCCGGCAACGCGCCCAACGAAACCGCTGCTTCGGCCGGGCCGCCGCCCGGGCCCGGGGCCTGCTCCGCCGCTTAGTTCGCTGTCCTGCTCCCGATGCGCGGCCGCGCGCCATCCATGGCGCGCTCGGAGCAGGCCCCGGCCCCGGACGTCAGCGATCCTTCTCGCAGGTCATGGCTTCGTGTGACGAGCGCGCTCGGCGTGCTGCAGCGGCGTGCGACAACCGAAGCGGCGACCTCCTCGATCGCCGAGGGCGGTGCCCTGATGGGGGTGTGCGTCAGCGGGCCATGGATGGCCCGCGCGGCGCATGAGCACAGGATGTGCGACTAAGCCGAAAAGCACACCCCCGTCAGGGCGCCGCCCCCCGCACGAAGCCGCGCGTTTGTGTTCTGCTTTCCTCTGTTCCCTTCAGCCGCAACTGCCGCAGCAGGTCGTGCCTCCCGCGTGTTCCGGCGCGAGCGTGGCCGGGAAGCCGGCGGCGCGCAGGGCGTCGGATCTCGTTCTCCTGCAGCCGGCCTTCGACCAGCAGCCGGCCGCGGCCGAGGTTGACGGTGAGTTTCGCCTGCGGGTCCAGCGCGTGGACGGCGAAGGCGATGGAGCGGGCGGTGGCCTCGTCGGTGAGGCCGATGACGTCGAACAGCATGGGAGCCTCCGGTTCTGGCGCGCACGGTGCGCGAAGCCCGCGCATGGTCGACGGCGGACCGGCCCGCCGCCTTGACCGGGATCAGGCGGCGGCGACTGCACAATGCGCGCCATGCCCGCCCCTGCCCCCGGCCGCACGCCAAGCCTGCGCGAGCGCTTCGACGCGATGCGCAACCTGCCGCCGTTCCTGCGCCAGATCTGGGAGACCAGCCGCGCGCTGACCGCCACCAGCCTCGGCCTGCGCCTGGTGCGCGCCCTGCTGCCGGTCGCCACCCTCTACGTCGGCAAGCTGATCATCGACGAGGCGGTGCGCCTGGTCGGCGCCGGCGTCGCCCAGGCCGGCCTCGCCGACGCCTGGCGCGCAGGCGAACTGTCGCACCTGCTGGGCCTGCTGCTGCTCGAGTTCGCCCTCGCGATCGCCTCCGACCTGCTCGGCCGCCTGGTCGCCTACGCCGACGGCCTGCTCTCGGAACTGTTCACCAACGCCGCCAGCGTGCGCCTGATGGAGCACGCGGCCACCCTCGACCTCGAGGACTTCGAGGATCCCGACCTGCAGGACAAGCTCGACCGCGCGCGCCGCCAGACCATGGGCCGGATGAACCTGATGGGCCAGCTGTTCGGCCAGGCCCAGGATGCGATCACCGTGGTCAGCTTCGCCACCGGCCTGCTGGTGTACGCCCCGTGGCTGATCGTGCTGCTCGCGATCGCGCTGGTCCCCGCCTTCGTCGGCGAGGCGCACTTCAACGCGATGAACTACAGCCTCAACTTCCAGTGGACGCCGGAGCGGCGCCAGCTGGAATACCTGCGCCAGACCGGCGCCAGCGTGGAGACCGCGAAAGAGGTCAAGATCTTCAACCTGCACGGCTTCCTGGTCGCGCGCTTCCGCGCCCTGGCCGACGGCTTCTACGCCGCCAACCGCCGGCTCGCCCGCAGCCGCGCGCTGTGGGGCACGCTGTTCGCCGCGCTCGGCACGCTGGGGTACTACGTCGCCTACGCCTACATCGTCTGGCGCACGGTGCACGGCGATTTCAGCATCGGCGACCTGACCTTCCTCGCCGGCAGCTTCCGCCGCCTGCGCCAGTTGCTGGAAGGATTGCTTGTGGGCTTCTCCCAGGTCGCCGGGCAGGCGCTGTACCTCGACGACCTGTTCTCCTTCTTCGAGATCGAACCGGAAATCGTGTCGAAGCCCGACGCCCCGCCGGTGCCGCGGCCGATCGCGCGCGGCTTCGCCTTCGAGCGGGTCGGCTTCCGCTATCCGGACGCCGCGCGCTGGGCGCTGCGCGACGTCAGCTTCGAATTGCACGCGGGCGAGGTGCTGGCCCTGGTCGGCGAGAACGGCGCCGGCAAGACCACGCTGGTCAAGTTGCTGGCGCGGCTGTACGACCCCGACGAAGGCCGCATCCTGCTCGACGGCCGCGACCTGCGCGACTACGAGCTCGACGACCTGCGCGCCAACATCGGCGTGATCTTCCAGGACTTCGTGCGCTACCACCTGAGCGCCGGCGAGAACATCGGCGTCGGCCAGGTCGAGCGCATCGGCGATCTCGCCCGCATCCGCGAGGCCGCGCGCCGCGCCGGCGCCGACGAAGTCATCGAAACGCTGCCGCAGGGCTACGCGCAACTGGTCGGCCGCCGCTTCAAGACCGGCGTGGACCTGTCGGGCGGCCAGTGGCAGAAGATCGCGATCGCCCGCGCCTACATGCGCGACGCGCAGGTGATGATCCTCGACGAGCCGACCGCGGCGCTGGACGCGCGCAGCGAGTTCGAGGTGTTCCGCCGTTTCAAGGAGCTGTCGGAAGACCGCACCGCGGTGCTGATCTCGCACCGCTTCTCCAGCGTGCGCATGGCCGATCGCATCCTGGTGCTGGCCGAAGGCACGCTGGAAGCGTCAGGCACGCACGAACAGCTGATGGCGCAGGGCGGGCGCTACGCGGAACTGTTCGAACTGCAGGCCGCAGGCTATCGCTGAACGCGCGCGCCCGTTCACGCGGCCTTGTCGCGATGCTGACGCGCCGCTGCCTAGCCTGACGATGCCGGCGCTCCGCCGGCGCGCAGACGGAGGGCGCATGAAACACCACGATCGCATGCCGGGCGACGCGACCCGCGCGCACGAACGCCACCCCGCTACGCAGGCGCCGCGTCCGCCGCGCTATGCCGATCGCGCCGACGACGAGGCGCTGTACGACGGCCTGCCGTCGGTCACCAACCGCGCCTGGGGCGGGGATCGCGCCGACGATGCGATGAGCTACGGCTATTCCGGCCAGGGCGGCTACGGCGATTTCACCCGCGACCACCAGGGCGGCTACGGCGAAAGCCAGGGCCGGCGCGCGCAGAGCGGGCACGCGCGTGGCGGCAGCGAGTTCGGCGGCCACACGTTCCGCAGTCCGCGATCGCAGGGCGTCGAACAGAACCATCGCGGCCGCGGCCCGCGCGACTACGTGCGGTCGGACGAGCGCATCGCCGACGACGTCATCGACCGCCTTACCGACGACGAGCGGATCGACGCCAGCGAGGTGCTGGTGATGGTCGAAGGCGGCGTCGTGACCCTCACCGGCAACGTGCCCGAGCGGGCGATGAAGCATCGCGCCGAGGACCTCGCCGCGGACGCGCACGGCGTGCGCGACGTGCGCAACGAGATCCGGGTGGATCCGGGCGCCGATTCTTTCGGCCGGCCCGGCGCCGCGGTGCGCGCCGGTCGCGACCAGCTCGGCAGCGGCTTCTCCAGTTCCGAGCGGCCGGATCCGGTGTGGGACAATCCGACCCAGGACTCGAACTGGCCCGGCAACCGCTGAGGCGCCTCTGTGCCGCAGCGGGCCGCGCGCCCAGCGACTGGAGGCACGGACCATGAACCGCTTCGCGCTTTTCGCGCTCGCGCTGCTGCTTCCCGCCTGCGCCCGCCCCGCGGCGCCCGGCGCCGAAAGCGAGCCCGCGCAGACCTCGCCATCGGCGCCCGCCGCGGCGACCGATGCCACCCAGCCGCGCGTCACCGAAGTGGCGCGCGGCCTGGAACACCCGTGGGCCGTCGCGCCGCTGGCCGACGGCAGCTTCCTGGTCACCGAACGCCCCGGCCGCCTGCGCCGGATCAGCGCGACCGGCGAACTCTCCGCGCCGATCGCGGGCGTGCCCGAGGTCTGGGCGCATGGCCAGGGCGGCCTGCTCGACGTGGTGCCCGCGCCCGACTTCGCGCGCAGCCGCCGGATCTACCTGAGCTATGCCGAGCCCGGCCCGGACGGCACCGCCGGCACCGCGGTCGCCACCGCCACACTCGGCGACGACGCACTGGCCGACGTGCGGGTAATCTACCGCCAGCAGCCCAAGCTCGAAGGTCCGATGCACTTCGGCTCGCGGATCGCCTTCGATCGCGCGGGCCACGTCTTCATCAGCCAGGGCGAGCGCAACCAGAAAACGCTCGCACAGGACCTCACCAAGCTGCAGGGCAAGCTGGTGCGGCTGAACCTCGACGGCAGCGTGCCGGACGACAACCCCTTCGTCGGCCGCGCCGACGCGCGCCCGGAAATCTGGAGCTACGGCCACCGCAACATGCAGGGCCTGGCGGTGGATCCGCGCACCGGCACGCTGTGGGAGAGCGAGCACGGCCCGCGCGGCGGCGACGAACTCAACCTGCCGCAGGCCGGGAAGAACTACGGCTGGCCGCTGGCCAGCTTCGGCATGGACTACGGCACCAACCGGCCGTACCCGGAAACGCGCGGCACCGCGGTGCCCGGCACCGAGCCGCCGCACCATGTGTGGAAGAAGTCCCCCGGCTTGTCCGGCATGGCCTTCTACACCGGACACCCCGGGTCGCCGTGGAACGACAGCCTGTTCCTCGGCGCCCTTGCCGACCAGAATTTGATCCGCCTGTCGCTCGACGGCGACCGCATCACCGGCGAGGAGCGCCTGCTCGACGACCTCGGCGCGCGCATCCGCGACGTCCGCGTCGGCCCCGACGGCAACCTCTACGTCCTCACCGACGAGAGCGACGGCCGCCTGCTGCGGATCGCGCCGCCGGAACGGTGACCTGCGATTTGCGTCAGCTCAGGGAAGACAAACAACGCGTCAATGAGAGCGTGCCGGGCGGGAGAGGCAGGCAGGACACGCCGTGAATCCATCCATGGAGGGCTCGTATGCGCCATCCATGGCGCATACGGTCCTGCCCACCTCTCCCACCCGGCACGCCCCCACCGCGCTCGCGATCGGAAAAAGAGCTTTTGTCTCAGGCGGCCAGGAACTGTCCGAGCGCCCGGGAGGGCGGGGGTGTTGCGTCAGCGCGCCATGGATGGCGCGCGCCCGCATCTGGGCATGGATGCCCAGCTAAGGGAAAAGCAATACCCCCGCCCTCCCGGGCGCGGGCCCACGATGGATTGCCCCGAACATCAAACGCTATCAACCCCACGATCGCGTATCGTCCCAGCATCCGCACGGAGGCACCGCCCATGGCCAGCAGCACCCACCGCGTTCCCCGCCTCGCGATCCTGATCGACGCCGACAACAGCAACCCGGACAAGCTGCCGGACCTGCTGGCGGAGATCGCCAAGTACGGCAACGCCAGCGTCCGCCGCGCCTACGGCAACTGGACGTCGGGACACCTCGGCAAGTGGAAGGCCGGGTTGCTGACCCACTCGGTCACGCCGATCCAGCAGTTCAACTACACGACCGGCAAGAACGCCACCGACAGCGCGATGATCATCGACGCGATGGACCTGCTGTACGCGGGCAACCTCGACGGCTTCTGCATCGTCTCCAGCGACAGCGACTTCACCCGTCTCGCCTCGCGCATCCGCGAACAGGGCCTGACCGTGTACGGGGTCGGCGAGCGCAAGACGCCCTCGCCCTTCGTCGCCGCCTGCGACAAGTTCATCTACACCGAGAACCTCGGCGACACGGCGGAGGCTGAAGCCGATGCCCCGGCCGAGGCGAAGGCACCGCGCCTGAAGCGCGACCGCAAGCTCGACGCGCTGCTGCGCGAAGCGGTGGACGCCGCCTCCGACGACAGCGGCTGGGCCCAGCTCGGCGCGGTCGGCAGCAACCTGGTGCGGCTGGCGTCGGACTTCGACCCGCGCACCTACGGCTTCCGCAAGCTGCGCGACCTGGTCGCCGCGCATCCCGGCTACGAAGTGCAGGACCGCGCCGGCGCCGACGGCAACCGCCACGCGGTCTACATCCGCGCCAAGCCGCGCCGCCGCTGAAACCCGCCGTAGAGCGGAGCTTGCTCCGCTTGTGCGCAAGCGCAGGAGCGAGCCGTCACTCCGACAGCGCGCTCCGCGCCGCCGCCAGCAGCGTGCCCTCCTCCACCAGCCGCACCGCGGCCGCGACCTCGCCGTCGAGCGCGCGGTCGTGGTCGAGGAAGGGGATCGCCTCGCGCAGCGCCGCGTGCGCGGCGGCCACCGCCTTGCCGGGACGGAACGGCGCGGCGGCTGCGAGTTCGGCGCGCAGGCCCTCGACCTCGCGCAGGAACGCTTCGCGGTCGGCGCCGTCCGCGGGCGCGCCGTTGACCTTCGCGGCGAAGCCGGCGGCGTCGGTGGATGCGGCCAGCGCGCGCGCGGCGTGGATCATGTCGCGGCGCAGGTCCAGCGCCTGCGCGGCGGTGTACAGCTCCAGCGCCAGCACCTTGCCGAGGTCGGCCGCCATCGCCAGCACGTGGCGCGCCTCGTTCGCCCCCATCGAGACGTGGTCCTCGGCGTTCGCCGAGGTCGGGATCGAATACACCGAGGCCGGCATCGCCCGGCTGGCGAGGTCGTTGACGATCGCCGCCGCGGTGTACTGCACGATCATGTAGCCCGACTCGGTGCCGTCCTCGTTGCCGATCAGGAACGCGGGCAGGCCGTCGTTGTTGGCCGCGTCCACCAGCTTGTTGAGGCGGCGCTCGGAAATCGACGCGAGCACGGGAATCGCCGCCTTCAGGTAGCTCATCGCCAGCGCCAGCGGCATGCCGTGGAAGTGGCCGGCGGACACGACCTGCTGCTCGACCTCGCCGGCGGGCGCATCCGGGAACACCAGCGGGTTGTCGGTGACCGCGTTGAGCTCGATCTCGAGCACGCGCGCGGCCTGCGCCAGCGCGTCGCGCACCGCGCCGTGCACCTGCGGCACGCAGCGCAGCGAGTAGCTGTCCTGCGGCTGGTGCTTCTTGCCGCCGCGGAACGGGCGGAAGCGGGTGTAGAACGTCTCGCGGCCGTGGCGCTGGTCCAGCGGCACCCAGTCCCAGGCGATGTCGAAGCCGTGCGCGCGCAGCGCCGGATCGCGCCAGCTCGCCGGCTGCCACTGCCGGAAGCGCGGCACCAGGTGGTAGGCGATGTCGGCCAGGGTCGAACCGTCCAGCAGGCGGCGCAGGTGCGCGGCGACCGCGACCTGGCCCGGATGCGGGCGCAGCACGTGCACCTCCCCGGCGAAGGCGCCGGTGCGGCCGGCGAAGGCGTCCACCGTCATCGCCGCGGCGAGGTCGGCGGTGTCCGCCAGTTCCTCCAGCGCGTGCAGCGCGAGCACGCCGCAGGCCAGCATCTGCGCGGTGCCGTTGTTCAGCGCCAGGCCTTCCTTGTAGGACAGCGCGACCGGCGCCAGGCCGGCGCGGCGCAGCGCTTCCGCGCCCGGCAGCCGCTCGCCGTCGAAGAAGGCCTCGCCGCCGCCGAGCAGCACGATCGCGAGGTGCGACAGCGGCGCGAGGTCGCCCGAGGCGCCGACCGAGCCGAGCTGCGGCACCACCGGCACCACCCCGGCGTTGAGCAGCGCGGCCAGCGCCTGCAGGGTCTGCACGCGGATGCCCGAATGGCCCTTGAGCAGGGTGTTGACGCGGATGCACAGCATCGCGCGCACGACCTCGGGGGCGAACGGCTCACCCACGCACACCGCGTGGGTGACGATCAGGTTGCGTTGCAGTTCCTCGTGCAGGCCCTGCCCCGGCGCGCGCGCCTCCACCCCGGTGTCGCGCAGCGGATGGCCGCCGAGCAGCTTGTCGGCGTTGCTGCCGAAGCCGGTGGAGACGCCGTAGATGGGTTCCTCGCGGCGCACCTGCTCGGCGAGGAAATCGGCGGCGCGGGCGACCGCGCGCAGCGCCTGCGGGTCGAGTTCCACGCTGGCGCCGCGGGCGACGGCGACGAGTTGCGCGCGGGTCAGCGAACGGCCATCGAGCAGGATCGGTTTCATGCGTCTTCCATGCCGGGCACGCTCGCCCGGCGCTGATGCGGAATGTCGGTCAGGCGGCGTCGCCGGGCGCGGCGCGCGCCTGCAGCAGGGCGTCCGCCAGGCCGTCCTCGGCCACTTCGAACTGGTTGCCGCGGCGCAGGTCCTTGACCGCGACCACGCCGCGCGCCGCCTCGTCCCCGCCGCGCATCACCGCGAAGCGGATGCCGGCGCGGTCGGCGTACTGCAGCTGCCTGGCCAGCTTGCGCGGCTCGAGCTGGGTCTCGACGTTCAGGCCCGCCGCGCGCAGCCGCTGCGACAGCGCCAGCGCCGCGCCCAGCTGGGCGTCGTCCAGCAGCGCGACCAGCACGTCCACCGAGCTCTCGGCGACCGGCACGATCCCGGCCTCGCGCAGCTGCCAGAACAGCCGGGTCAGGCCGATCGAGATGCCGACGCCGGGCAGCTTCGACTTGGTGTAGTGGCTGGCGAGATCGTCGTAGCGCCCGCCCGAGCAGATCGAGCCGATCTGCGGATGCGCGTCCAGCGTGGTCTCGTAGACGATGCCGGTGTAGTAGTCGAGGCCGCGCGCGATCGACAGGTTCAGCGCGTAGCGCGCGTCGGCGACGCCGAGCGCGCGCAGCTGGGCGAAGACCTGGCGCAGCTCGGCGCGGCCTTCCTCGAACAGCGGCGTGCCGGCGCCGAGCGCGTCCAGCGCCGCCAGCGCGGCGTCGTGGCCGCGCGCGCGGATGCGCGAGAACGCCAGCAACCGTTCCGCGACGTCGGCCGACAGCGCGTAGCCCTCGCCCTCCAGCGTCGCCCGCACCGCGTCCTCGCCGCGCTTGTCGAGCTTGTCGAGCTCGCGCAGCACCGCCACCTGCTGCTCGCCCTCGCCGATGCCCAGGCCCTCGAACCAGCCGCGCAGCAGCTTGCGGTGGTTGAGCTGGATGGTGAACTCGCCGATCGCGAGATTCTCGAACACCGCCGCGATCACCGCCGGGATCTCCGCGTCGTAGCGCGGCGACAGGCTGTCCTTGCCGATCACGTCGATGTCGCACTGGTAGAACTCGCGGAAGCGCCCGCGCTGGGCGCGCTCGCCGCGGTAGACGCGCTGCATCTGGTAGCGGCGGAACGGGAAGGCAAGTTCGTGCTCGTGCTCGGCGACATAGCGCGCCAGCGGCACGGTCAGGTCGAAGCGCAGCGCGAGTTCCGGCCGGCTCTCGCCCCCCTTCTCGAGCGCCCCGGTGGACTGCACGAAATAGACCTGGCGCTCGGTTTCGCCGCCGCTTTTGGTCAGCAGCACCTCCGACAGCTCCATCACCGGGGTTTCCACCGGCAGGAAGCCGAAGCGCTCGAAGGTCGCCCGGATCGCGTCCAGCATGCGCTGGAAGGCGATCTGCTCGCGCGGCAGCAGTTCCAGGACGCCGGGCGGCGTGCGGGGCTTGACGGGCTGGCTGGCCAAGGCGACTCCGGAAAGGCGCGCGCGGCGGGGGCCGCGCGGGCCGCATAGTCTAAGCCAGCGCCCGCGCCGGCTTGCCGGCGGCGCAACGCAGGCGCCGCGACCGCTTGCCTGTCCGCGCCGGGCCCCGATAGAATGCGCGGCTCCCGTCGGGGTGTAGCTCAGCCTGGTAGAGCGCTACGTTCGGGACGTAGAAGTCGCAGGTTCAAATCCTGTCTCCCCGACCAGTCATTCCGCCTGCCCCGCGCAGGCCACGACGCCGCCTTCAGGGCGGCGTCGTCGTTTCCGGCGCCGGTGCGAGGCCGGCCAGGCGTTCGTGCAGCAGGTCCAGGCGCGGTGCGCCCGGGGCGCCGGGCGAGACGCGCGCGGCGAGGCTGCCGGCGGGGTCGCGCTCGCTCCAGCGGGCGGGGTCGGCGGCGGCGCGGTAGGCATCGCGGAAGGGCGTGCCCTGCGCGGCCAACTCCATCGCGAGGTCGGTCGCATACATCGACGGGTCCAGCGCCGCGCGCAGGCGGTCCTCGCGCCATTCCAGCTTCGCCAGCAGGTCCGGCAGCAGGCCCAGCGCGGCCAGGCCGCGGCCGAAGCCGTGCACCAGCGCGCCCTTGCTCACCTGCAGGTCGCGGTGGTAGCCGGACGGCAGCGACAGCAGCTGCTCGATTTCCGCCTTGGCGGCCGCCACGCTGGCGTAGCTGCCGCGCATCAACTCGACCACGTCGGGGTTGCGCTTGTTCGGCATCAGCGAGCTGCCGGTCGTGTACTGGGCGGGCAGCGTGGCGAAGCCGAACTCGGCGCCGAGGAACAGCGACAGGTCCCAGGCCAGCCGGCGCAGGTCCAGCATCGCGCTGCCCAGCGCCTCGAGCGCGGCCAGTTCGAACTTGCCGCGCGCGAGCTGCGCTGCGGTCGGCGCGACCTGCAGCCGTGCGAAACCGAGCGCGCGGGTGGCGTGGTCGCGGTCCAGCGGCAGGTTGACGCCGTAGCCGGCGGCGGTGCCCAGCGGGTTGGCGTCCAGCCAGGCGCGGGTGCCGGCGGCGCGCGCGGCGTCGTCGATGAAGCTCTCGGCCCAGCCGGCCCACCACAGCCCGGCGCTGGACACCACCGCGCGCTGCAGGTGGGTGTAGCCCGGCATCGGCAGGTGCATCTCGGCCTCGGCGCGCCGCAACGCGACCTGCGCGACCTCCACGCACAGCGCCTGCAGCCGCGCCAGCCGCTCCTTCAGCCACAGCCGGGTGGCGACGAGGATCTGGTCGTTGCGGCTGCGCCCGGTCTGGATCCGGCGGCCGGCGTCGCCGAGCCGCTCGGTCAGCCGCGACTCGATCGCCGAGTGGCCGTCCTCGTAGTGCGCGTCGAGCAGGAAGGCGCCGCAACGGAAATCCTCGGCCAGGTAGTGCAGCTCGCGCTCCAGCGAGGCCAGGGTGTCTTCGTCGAGGATGCCGGCGCGGTGCAGGACCTGCGCGTGGGCGCGGCTGGCGGCGATGTCGTGCAGGAAGAACTCGCGGTCGAGCAGCACGTCGTCGCCGGCGAGGAAAGCCTGGATGTGCTGGTCCACGGCGATGCCGGGCTTGCGCCAGAGGAAGTCGGGCATGGTGCGTCTAGCGTCCATGGGCGTGGCGCGCGAGCGGGGCCGGCGCCGCGGCGGGCAGGCAGGCGGGGGGCAGGGGGAGGCCCGTGAATTCGTCGAATCCGAAGGCGCGGTTGAGGTTCTGCAGGGCCTGGGTGGCGGCGCCCTTGAGCAGGTTGTCGAGGGTGGCGACCAGCACCAGCCGGCGGCCGTCGGCGGACAGGGTGAAGCCGCCCACTTCCACGTGGTGGCGGCCGGCGATCCGGCTGACCCAGGGGGCTGCGTCGACGATGCGCACCAGCGGCTCCTCCCCGTAGGCGCCGCGGTAGCGCGCGGCGACCTCCTCCACGGGGAAACAACGGCGCAGGCGCAGGTTGGCGGTCAGGGTGATCCCGCGGAAGTGGGGGGCCACGTGCGGCATGAACTCCACCGGATGGCCGAGGCGGGCCGCCGCCTCCCGCTCGTGGAGGTGGCCGGCCAGCGCGTAAGGCATCAGGTTGTCGCGCAGCTGGTCGGGGTCGTTGCGGTCCGAGGGCGTGGTGCCGGCGCCGGAGTGGCCGGAGACGCCGAAACACTGCACTGGGCCGTCGAGGACGTCCAGCATCGGCGCGATCGCCAGCTGCATCGCGGTCGCGTAGCAGCCGGGATTGGCGATCCGGCGCTGGCCGGCGTACGTCGCCCGGGTCAGCTCCGGCAGGCCGTAGTACCAGGCAGGATCGAAGCGGTGGTCGGCGGACAGGTCCACGATGACCGGATCGACGCCGGCCGTGTCGAAGGCGGCGACGCAGCGGTCCGACTTGCCGTTGGGCAGGGCCAGCACCACCGCGTCGGCGCCCAGCGCCGGAAGCGCGTCGTAGCCCGGGCTGCTATAGCGCAGCGCGCCGGCGTAGTCCGGCACGTGGTCGGCCACGCGCTGGCCGGCGAGCGCGCGCGAGGAGACGAACGCGGGCTCGAACCGAGGGTGCGCGGCGAGCAGCCGCAGCAGTTCGGCCCCGACGTGCCCGCGCGCGCCCACGATGCCGATGCGGACGGCGCCGCTCATGCCGCATGCTCCGCAAGCCGCGCCTGCAGGTTCGCGCGCACCCGCGGCCATTCGGCGTCGATGATCGAGAAACACACGGTGTCGCGCAGGCTGCCGTCGCGGTGGCGCAGGTGGTTGCGCAACACGCCGTCCTCGCGCGCCCCCAGGCGCGCGATCGCCGCGCGCGATGCGTGGTTGTGGGTGCTGGTCTGCAGGCCGACCGACGCGCAGCCGAGGGTGTCGAAGGCATGCGCGAGCAGCAGCAGCTTGGCCTCGGTGTTGAGTCCGGTGCGCTGCACCCGGCGCGCGTACCAGGTGTAGCCGATCTGCACGCGCGGCACCGACGGCGCGAGGTCGTAGTAGCGGGTCATGCCGGCGATGCGGCCGTCGGCGTCGCGCACGGTGAAGGCGAGGCAGCCGCCGGCCGCCTGCATCGCCAGCGCGGCGTCCACGTAGCCCTGCACCTCCTCCGGCCGCGGCACGTTGGTGAACCACAACTCCCACAGCTGGCCGTCCTCGACCACCGCGGCCAGGCCGTCGGCATGCTCGCGGCGCAGTGGTTCGAGGACGACGTGGCGGCCGGCGAGCCGCGGCGGGTGTTTCCAGGGATCCATGCGTCACTCCACCAGGCTGGGCGCGCGCGCGTCGCAGTGGCCGACGCAGCGCGCGATCGCGTCGAAGCCCTCCAGGCCGTACCAGTACACCTTCCAGCGCGGCTGCCGCAGGCAACCGTCGCATTCGGCGTCGTAGAAGCCGTTGACCGGATTGTCCAGGCGCGAGCGCCAGAACAGCCGTGGCACCTCGGCGCGCATCACCTGCCAGACCGCGCGGCCGAGGCCCTCGCCCTGGGCGTCGTCCAGCACCGCGAACTTGTCGAGGTAGGGCAACCCATCCTCCTCGGTCAGCAGCAGCGCGGCACGGTAGTGTTCGCTGACGTAGGCGCGCAGCAGCGGCGTGCGCGCGAAGTAGTCGGGCAGCAGGCGGCGGCCGAATGCGGACTCGACCAGCGCGCGCAGGCGCGGCAGGTCGAGCTCGTCCCAGGCGCGCGCGGTGAGCACGCGCTCGCCGCGCCGCAGCAGCGTGCCGGAGCCCTTGTGGGTGAACAGTTCCTTGGCCAGTTCCGCCGGCCGGGTGATCGACACCGACGAGGACGGCGGCAACGCGTCCAGCAGCTGCTTGACCTGCTCGAGCTTGAGCCGCATGCCGCCGTGCACCCACGGTTCGGAGAGCAGGCGCTCGTATTCGGTGGACAGGTTGATCGAGTCGATCACCCTGCCCTCCGCGTCGAGCAGGCCGCCGGTGCCGGTCAGGAACACGATCTTGTACGGCTGCAGCGCCTGCACCAACTCGTTGGCGGCGTAGTCGGCGTTGATGTTGAGGATCTGGCCGCCGGCGGTCTCGCCGAGGCTGGCGATCACCGGGATCGAGCCGGCGCGCAGCGCGGCCTGTACCGGCGCCAGGTGCACGCGGTGCACCGCGCCCACCAGGCCGAGCAGTTCGCGGTCGATGCACTCGGCTTCGAACACGCCCGACACGATCGAGGTCGCGCGCGTGTCCTGCGCCTGCAGCGCCTCGACCAGGCGCAGGTTCTGCGCGTGGAACACCCGCCGCACCACCGCCAGCGCCTCCGGGCTGGTCACCCGCAGGCCATCCACGGTGTGCTTGCCGATGCCGGCGGCCGCGAGTTCGGCGTCCAGCTGCGGGCCGGCGCCGTGCAGCACGACCGGGGTCAGGCCGACGTCCTGCAGGAAGGCGAGCGAGGACACCAGCGCGTCGAGGTCGTCGCGCAGCACCGCGCCGCCGACCTTGACCAGCGCGAAGCGGGCGGCGTCGAGCTGCGAGAAGCGCTTGAGGTAGAGCGCGATCTCCTTCGCGCTGGCCATGCTGGAGAGCAGGCGCACGATGGTCTGCCGGGTCTGCAGCGCGTGCGCGTTCATGCCGCGCTCCCGTCGAGGATGCGCGCGATGCTGTCGGCGTAGCGCTGCAGCTGCGACAGCGCGACCCACTCGTCGGCCGCGTGCGCCTGGGCGATGTCGCCCGGCCCGTACACCAGCGCGGTGAGTCCGGCGCGCGAGAACAGCGAGGCCTCGGTCCAGAAGTCGACCGCGTTGCCGATCGGCAACTGCAGCGCGTCGGCGAGGTCGCGCGCGGCGAGCCGGCGCTCCTCCGCCTCGGCGATGTCGCCGGCGGGCAGCGGCGGGCCGCGGAACAGCTCCTCGTAGCGCAGCAGCGCGCCAGTCTCGGCGCAGGCGCCGAAGCGCGCGTGCAGTTCGTCCAGGTCCTGCGAGGGCAGCGGCCGGAAGCCGAAGCGCACCTCGGCGCTGGGCGCGATGACGTTCGCCTTGATCCCGCCTTCGATCCGGCCGACGTTGAAGCGCAGGCCGGTCAGCCCGCCGAAGCGCTGGTGCTGCTGCGCCTGGACGAAGTCCAGCGCGCGTCCGCCCCAGCGCATCGCCCGGTGCAACGCGCTCTCCTCCAGCCCGGCCACGCCCGAGGCATGGCCCGCCGCGCCCTGGAAGCGCAGCAGCACCGAGCTGATCCCGCGGTGCGCGAGGACCGCCTGGCAGCCGGTCGGCTCGGCGACGATCGCCTCGGTGTAGCCGTGCGCGGCGCCGAGGAAGGCCGCGATGCAGCGCGCGTCGTTGGCTTCCTCGTCGGTGGTGAACAGAAACGCCGCGTCGCCGCGGGTGGCCGCGGCGGCCGCCAGCAGTCCGGCGGCGGCGCCCTTGATGTCGCAGGCGCCCAGGCCGATGGCGCGGCCGTCCTCGACCCGCAGGCGCAGCGGATCCGCGCTCCACGCCGGCGAGTCCGGCACCGTGTCCAGGTGCACGTTGAACAGCCGGGTCGGCGCGCCGCGCACCGCCAGCAGCGAGACCGCGCCGTCGCCGTGGTCGGTGAGCGTGCAGCGGAAGCCCGGCAGCTGCGCGCGCAGGTAGTCGAAGATGCCGCCCGTGCCGATCGCGCGCGGCGGGTTGCGGGTGTCGAACGCGACCAGCGCGTCGAGGTGGCGGAGGATGCTGTCGAGCATGACGTCGTCGTCTTTCGTCATCCCGGCGGGGCCGGAGCCATTGTCTGGTTCAGGGCGCCGAAGCCAGCGCGGGCCCAGCGGCGGGCGCGCCGGCGTTCACCTGCGCCCACAGCGTGCTGCTCATCCCGAACAGCCGGATGAAGCCTTCCGCTTCCGCCACACCCCAGTCCGCCGACTGCGCGTAGGTCGCGCCGGACGACTGCAGGATGTGCGGCGAGCGCACGGCGACCGCATCCACGCGGCCGCCGCGCGTCTCCAGCACCACCTCGCCATTGACCATGCGCTGGCTGGAGGCGAGGAAGGCTTCGAGGTCCGTCTTCAGCGGGTCGTGGAAGAAGCCCTCGTAGACGAGTTCGACCCACCGCCGCGCCACTTCGGGCTTGAAGCGGTTCTGCTGCTTGCTGAGCACCGCTTCCTCCAGCGCCCGGTGCGCGCACAGCAGTGCGGTGAGGCCCGGCGCCTCGTACACGATGCGGCCCTTGAGCCCGATCGTGGTGTCGCCGGTGTACAGGCCACGGCCGACGCCGTACCGCGCGAACATCGTGTTGAGCCGCGCGAGCAGCTGTGGGCCCGGCAGCGCCTGCCCGTCGAGCGCGACCGCCTCGCCGGCGACGAAGCGCACCGCCACCCGCAGCGGTTCGGCGGGCCATTGTTCGCGCCCCGCGCACCAGCCGCGCGCGCCCTCGCCCGGCGCCTCCCAGCGGTCGATCTCGCCGCCGGACAGGGTCACGCCGAGCAGGTTCTCGTTGATCGTGTACGCCTTCTGCTTCGCGCGCACGCCGTAGCCGCGCGCTTCCAGCCAGGCCTGCTCGTAGGCGCGCGTCTGCGTGTGCTCCTTCTGGATCTCGCGGATCGGCGCCACGATGCGGTAGTCGCCGCTGGCCTTCACCGCGAGGTCGAAGCGCACCTGGTCGTTGCCCATGCCGGTGCAGCCGTGCGCGATCGCGTTGGTGCCCAGTTCGCGCGCGCGGGCCAGCGTCGCGTCCACGATCAGGTAGCGATCGGAGACCAGCAGCGGGTACTGGCCCTGGTAGCCCTCTCCCGCCCACACGAACGGCTTCACGAAGCCGTCCCAAATCGCGGGCCCGCCGTCGGCGGTGACGTGCGAGGCGACGCCGAGCTCGGCGGCGCGCGCCTCGATGGCCGCGCGCTCGGCGGCGTCCACGCCGCCGGTGTCGGCGAATACGGTGTGCACGCGCCAGCCTTGCTCCTGCAACCAGGGCACGCAGAACGAAGTGTCGAGGCCACCGGAGAAGGCGAGGACGATGTCTTTCGAGGCGGCGGGAGACGGGAGAGGAGAGACGGGAGAGGCGATGGGTTGCGACATGGGGAGCTCGAAGAATTGGGCGACGAATGGGTCGGGGTCGGGGCGAATCAGCCGTTCACGTCTCCCGTCTCCCGTCTCCCCTTTCCCGGCTCACGCCCGCAAGCCGCGCCATCACTGCCTTCTGCACGTGCAGCCGGTTCCCGGCCTCGTCGATGGCGATGCAGGCGGGCGAATCCATCACCGCGTCGGTGGCCTTGACGTTGCGGCGCAGCGGCAGGCAGTGCGAGAACGCGGCGTCGCGGGTGAGCGCCATCTTCGCCTCGTCCACGATGAAGTGGCGGAAGCGCTCGCGCAGCGGCCGCTCCTCGTCCCAGCGGCCGAAGTACGGCAGCGCGCCCCAGCTCTTCGCGTACACCACGTCGGCGCCGGCGTAGGCCTGCGCGATGTCGTGGCTGATCGCGAAGGAGCCGCCGCTTTCGGCGACGTTGGCGCGGGCCCAGCCGAGGTAGCGCTCGTCGAGGACGTAGTCCGGCGTCGGGCACAGCAGGGTCACGTCCATGCCCATGCGGGTCGCGATGGTCAGCGCGGAATTCGCCACCGCGGTATTGAGCGGCTTCGGGTGCGGAACCCAGGTCAGGACGTACTTCTTGCCGCGCAGGTCGGGGGTGCCGAACCGCTCCTGCAGCGCCTGCACGTGGGCGAGCTCCTGGCAGGGATGGGTGATCGTTTCCATGTTGATCACCGGCACCGTCGCGTGCTCGGCGAAGCCGCGCAGCACCCCGTCCTCGCGATCCTCGCTCCAGTCCTTGAACTTCGGGAAAGCGCGCACCCCGATCAGGTCGACGTAGCGCGACAGCACGCGCGCGACCTCGGCGATGTGCTCCTCGGCGTCGCCGTCCATCACCGCGCCGCGGCCGAACTCGATCGGCCATGCGTCCTTGCCCGGCTGCAGGACCACCGCGTGGCCGCCGAGCTGGAACGCGCCGAGCTCGAAGCTGGTGCGCGTGCGCAGCGAACTGTTGAAGAACACCAGCGCGATCGAACGTCCGCGCAGCTGGGTGCCGCCGCGGCCGCGCTTGAACGCCGCCGCCTGCGCGAGCAGCGCGTCGAGCTCGGCGCGCGACCAGTCCTGGGTGTTGAGGAAGTGCTGCATGGGGGCTCCTGCTGCGGCGCTGCGTGGGGGGCGCGCGGGCTTTCGGAGTCCGTAAAGCGGAAAGCCCAGCGCGGTGGCTGGGCTTTCGCGTGATGCGACGACGGCGCGGAGCCGCTACCCAGCCAGTTCGGTCGGGGAGCGTCGGCGCGCGCGCGAGGTCATGCCGGCCGCCATGCGGGCGGAGGTCAGGACGTCGGCGTGGGCGCGGGTGGCGTGCATCGGACGCGCATCCTCGCACGCGTGGCGCCAGCGTCGCAAGGGCATGCTGCAGGAAGGGGTGTCAGCGATCGGCCAGCGGCGACACGTAGGGGGTGACCGATACCCGCACGCGCAGGCGGTTGCCGGGGTCCTCGGTCAGGCGCGAGCGGTACTTCATGCCGCGATAGAGGTAATCCACGTCGTAGGCGATCGGCCGGCGGTACTCGTGCTCGACCATGACGGTCCGGCAGTTGCTCCCTTCCCGCGGCTGCTCGGCCTGCTGTTGCCCGTCGCGGGACAGCACGCCGCGCACCGAGCCGACGACGCGCGCGAACCGGGACTTGTCCTCGGCCGGCGGGTCGCACTGCAGCTCGGCGCGGGTGGCGTGCAGGGTCTGGTAGACCGGCTCCACCCGCAGCACCTGGGCGTAGTCGACCCGCACGTTCTCCACCGGCAGCACGGTCTCCTGGGGCGCGGCGGCGACGCCGCCCGCGACCGCCAGCAGGGCGATCGCCAGCAGGATCCGGAAGGCGGACGGCACGGGCAAGGGGCGGCTCATCGGGGCGGCAGTGTAGGCGTTTATGCGCGCGAAGGGCTGAACCCCTGCTGTGCCCGGCCTGTCCCCGCCCTGCCCCGGCCGCTAGAATCCTGCGGTTTTCCCGCCCCGACCGTCCGATGCCCCTGCGTCTGTACAACAGCCTGACGCGCCGGGTCGAGCCCTTCGCGCCGCTCGATCCCGCCAGCCCGACCATGTACCTGTGCGGGCCCACCGTCTACAACTACGTGCACATCGGCAACGCGCGCGGGCCGGTGGTGTTCGACGTGCTGGCCGCGCTGCTGCGCCGCCGCCACGGCGCGCTGCGCTACGCGCGCAACATCACCGACGTCGACGACAAGATCAACGCCGCCGCGCGCGAGGCGGGCGTGCCGATCGGCGCGATCACCGAACGCTACGCCGCCGCCTACCGCGAGGAGATGGCGGCGCTCGGCGTGGCGCCGCAGCCGCTGCAGCCGAAGGCGACCGAGCACATCCCGCAGATCATCGCGATGATCGAGCGGCTGATCGCTTCGGGCCACGCGTACGAGGCCGAAGGCCACGTGCTGTTCGCGGTCGCCAGCTTCCCCGAGTACGGCAAGCTCTCGCGGCGCGATCCGGAGGAGATGCTGGCCGGGGCGCGGGTGGAAGTGGCGCCGTACAAGCGCGACCCGGGCGACTTCGTGCTGTGGAAGCCGTCCACCGCCGACCTGCCCGGGTGGGAGTCGCCCTGGGGCCGCGGCCGCCCCGGCTGGCACATCGAGTGCTCGGCGATGGCCGCGGCGCACTTGGGTGAGACCATCGACATCCACGCCGGCGGCGTCGACCTGCAGTTTCCGCACCACGAGAACGAGATCGCGCAGAGCGAGTGCGCGCACGGCGGGAAGGTGTTCGCGCGCTTCTGGCTGCACAACGGCATGCTGACCTTCGGCGGCGCGAAGATGGCCAAGTCGGTCGGCAACATCCGCCGCGTGCACGAGCTCCTCGCCGAATACCCGGCAGAAGCGCTGCGCCTGGCCCTGCTCAGCGCGCACTACCGGCAGCCGCTGGACTGGTCGGACGGGCTGGTCGAACAGAGCGTGCGCACGCTCGACCGCCTGTACGGCACCCTGCGCGACCTCGCCGGCGTGGAGGCGCAGGCGCGCATCCCGCAGGCGGTGGAGGACGCGCTGGACGACGACCTCAACACCCCGCAGGCGCTGGCCGAGGTCGCGCGCATCGCCGGCGAGGCGCGCAAGGCCGGCGACGACGGCGAGCGCGCGCGCCTGAAGGCGGAATTGCTCGGCGCCGGCCTCGCCCTCGGCCTGCTGCAGCAGGACCCGGCCGCCTGGTTCGCGCGCGGCGCCGACGCCGGCGACGACGCCCGCATCCAGGCGCTGGTGGACGAACGCGCGGCGGCCAAGCAGGCGCGCGATTTCGCCCGCGCCGACGCGATCCGCGCGCAGCTGGCGGCGGAAGGCATCGTGCTCGAGGACACGCCCGCCGGCGTGCGCTGGAAGCGCGCGTAGCATCGCCACCGCGCACGCGCATAGCGCGCCAGGATCCACACGACGCAGGCACGCCGCCGCGCACACTCCTCCACGCAGAAGCAGCAAGCCGATGTCCGACCGGATGACCGCGTGAACGCCACCGCCTTCCCCACCGAGCCCACCGCCGCCGCCGCCCAGCAGGCGATCGCGGAGGAGTTCGCGTTCTTCGGCGACTGGTCCGAGCGCTACCAGTACCTGATCGACCTCGGCCGCAAGCTGCCGCCGTTCCCGGAGGACTGCAAGACCGAGGAGCATCGCCTGCACGGCTGCCAGTCGATGGTCTGGATCGTGTGCGACGGCGACGCGGCGCGGCTGGATTTCCGCGCGGTGAGCGACTCGGCGATCGTGTCCGGGCTGATCTACCTGGCGCTGCGCGTGTACTCCGGGCGCGGCGCGGCCGAGATCCTGGCGACGCCGCCGGACTTCATCGCCGCGATCGGCCTGGCGAAGCACCTGTCGCCGACCCGCAGCAACGGCCTCACCGCCCTGCTCGGCTTCATCCGCGACAAGGCGCAGGCCGCCTCGTGAGCGAGGACGCGGACGCGCCGCGAACGCCGCTGGCCAGCCCCGGCTTCCGCGGGCTGATGACGTTCCGCATCCTCAACATCCTGTCCTATCAGATCGTCGCGGTGACGGTCGGCTGGCACGTCTACGAGCTGACCCGCAACCCGTGGGCGCTGGGCCTGATCGGCCTCGCCGAGGTTTTGCCCTACTTCTGCATCGCGCCGTTCGCCGGCTACCTGGTCGACCACCTGCACCGGCGCAAGCTGGGCGCGTTCGCCTGCGCCGGGCTGGCGCTGACCGCGGCGATCCTCACCGCGATCGCCGCCGACTGGATCCCGGTCCGCCCCGGCGGCATCGCCCAGGCCTGGCCGGTGTACGCGGCGATCATGCTGACCGGCAGCGTGCGCTCCTTCCTCGGGCCGGTCTACAACGCGCTGTTCGCGCGGGTGTTGCCGCGGCCGCTGTTCGCGCGCGGCGCGAGCTTCGGCAGCGTGGTGTTCCAGACCGGGCTGGTGGTCGGCCCGGCGATCGGCGGCCTGATCGTCGGCTGGAGCGGCAAGACCGCCTCGTACGCGACCGCGCTGGTGCTCGCGGTGGCGGCGGCGGTCGCGGTGCTGCGCATCGCGGTGACCGAACCGCCGGTGCTGCTGCAGCGCGCGCCGGTGTTCGCCAGCATCCGCGAAGGGCTGCGCTTCGTGTTCGGCCACCAGATCCTGCTCGCGGCGCTGGCGCTGGACATGTTCGCGGTGCTGTTCGGCGGCGCGGTGTCGCTGCTGCCGGCCTTCATCAAGGAAATCCTGCACTACGGCCCGGAAGGCCTGGGCATCCTGCGCGCGGCGCCGGCGCTGGGCGCGGTCGCGGTCGGGGTGTGGTTCACCCGCCACACGCCGGAGCGCAACGCCGGGCGGATCCTGCTGTTCGCGGTGGCCGGCTTCGGGATCTGCATCATCGGCTTCGGGCTGTCCACCCACTTCTGGCTGTCGGCGGCGCTGCTGCTCGGCTCGGGCCTGTGCGACGGCGTGTCCGTGGTGCTGCGCTCGACCATCCTGCAGCTGACCACGCCCGACGAGATGCGCGGACGGGTGTCGGCGATCAACGGCATCTTCATCGGTTCGTCGAACGAGCTCGGCGCCTTCTACGCCGGCTCGATGGCGCGCCTGCTGGGGCTGGTGCCGGCGGTGGTGTTCGGCGGCTGCATGACCCTGGCGGTGGTGACGGCCACCTCGCGGCTGGCGCCGCGGTTGCGCCGGCTGGACCTGCGCGAGCTCCACTAGCGCCGGCCGCCCGCCGGACTGTATCGATCCGACGGGCTTTGCACATGGGTTCCTGCGGCGTCGTGCCGAAGCGGTAAGGTTGGGCGCGGGGCCGGTCCGGTTCCGGCCAGGAGCAGCGTCATGGCGCATCAGGATGGTCCGCCCCCCGGCCCCGATCTCGGCGCGGGCGTGCCGCTGGCCGACATTCCCGCCGGCGGCGTGCTGGCCGGCCACGTCGGCGGCGAACCGGTGCTGCTGGCGCGCCTGGACGACGGCCTGCACGCGGTCGGCGGCGCCTGCACCCACTACGGCGCGCCGCTGGCCGAGGGCCTGGTGCGCGGTGCCGAGATCCGCTGCCCGTGGCACCACGCCTGCTTCAGCCTGCGCGACGGCACGGCGCTGCGCGCGCCGGCGTTCGCGCCGCTGTCGCGCTGGCAGGTCGAGGTGCTCGGCGACACCGCTTACGTGCGTCGGCAGGTCGACGCGTCCGCGCCGCCGCCTGTACACGCGGCACGCCACCCCGGACGCATCCTGATCGTCGGCGGCGGCGCGGCCGGGTTCGCCGCAGCGCAGCGCCTGCGCGTCCTCGGTTACGACGGCGCGCTGACCATGCTCAGCGCCGACCCCGCCCCGCCCTGCGACCGGCCTAACCTGTCCAAGGACTATCTTGCCGGCACCGCGCAGGCGGACTGGATTCCGTTGCAGGGGCGGGAGTTCTACGCCGACAACCGCATCGACCTGCAGCTGGGTTGCGAGGTCGCCACGCTTGACGCCGCCAGGCGCGAGGCGATGGCCGTCGACGGAACCCGCCATCCCTACGATGCGTTGCTGCTCGCCACCGGCGCCGAGCCGCGGCGGTTGCGGCTGCCGGGCTTCGACCGCCCGAACGTGCACGTGCTGCGCTCGCTCGCCGATGCCGACGCGATCATCGCCGCGGCGGCGCGGGCGCGCACGGTCGCCTTCGTCGGCGCCGGCTTCATCGGCCTGGAGGCCGCCGCCGCGCTGCGCGCGCGCGGGCTCGAGGTGCACGTGGTCGCCCCGGACGAGGTGCCGATGGAACGCGTGCTCGGCCGCGAACTCGGCGGCTTCCTCACCAGCCTGCACCGCGACCAGGGCGTGCGCTTCCACCTGCGCGCGAACGTGCGGGGCTACGACGGCCAGGCGCTGCAGCTGGAGGACGGCGGCCGGGTGCCGGCGGACTTCGTCGTCGTCGGCATCGGCGTCGCCCCGCGCACGGCGCTCGCCGAGGCGGCCGGCCTGCGCGTGGATGGCGGCATCGTGGTCGATGCGACGTTGCAGGCCTCGCTGCCCGGCCACTACGCGGCGGGCGACGTCGCCCGCTTCCCGTGGCGCGGCGAGCTGGCGCGGGTCGAGCACTGGGTGCACGCCGAGCGCCAGGGGCAGGCGGCCGCCGCCAACCTGCTCGGCGCCGCGCAGGCGTTCGCCGACGTGCCGTTCTTCTGGACCCACCACTACGGCGTGGAGCTGCGCTATACCGGGCTCGGCAACGGCTGGGACGAGGTCCGCGTCGACGGCGACCTGCCGGCGCGCGACTTCACCGCGCGCTATTTCCGCGGCGGCACGCTGGTGGCCGCCGCCAGCGTCGGCCGCGACCGCGACAACCTCGCCATCGAGGCCGAGCTGCAGGCTGCCTGAGACGGCGCGATGTCCCAGGCCGACGGCCCCACCGCCTTCGTCCTCGCCGGCGGCGGCAGCCTCGGCGCGGTCCAGGTCGGCATGCTCAAGGCGATGGCCGATGCCGGCATCGTGCCCGACTTCGTGGTCGGGGCCTCGGTCGGCGCGATCAACGCCGCGTACTACGCGGCCGCCCCCGACCCGGCCGGCGTCGCCCGGCTGGAACGGATCTGGCTGCGCCTGCGCGGCGTCGACGTGTTTCCGTTCTCGCTGCTGGGCACCGCGCTCTGCCTCCTCGGCCGGCGCGACCACCTCGCGAGGCCCGCGCCGCTGTCCGCCCTGCTCGGCACCGAACTCCCGTACCGCCGGCTGGAGGACGCGCCGCTGCCCTGCCACGTGGTCGCCACCGACGTCCTCGACGGCACCGAGGTCACCCTGTCTTCCGGCGATGCGTTGCAGGCGCTGCTCGCGAGCGCCGCGATCCCGGCGGTGTTCCCGGCGGTCACCATCGACGGCCGCCCGCTGATGGACGGCGGCGTCGCCGCCAACACCCCGATCGCGGCCGCGTTCGCGCTCGGCGCGCGGCGGGTCACCGTGCTGCCGACCGGCCTGCCCTGCGCGTTGCAGCAGCCCCCGCGCGGCGCGATGGCGGCCGCGCTGCATGCACTCAACCTGCTGGCGATGCGGCAGTTGCTGGCCGACATCGACCGCTTCGCCGACCGCTGCGCGCTGGCCGTGGTGCCGCCGCTGTGCCCGCTGGCGACCACCAGCTACGACTTCTCGCGCACCGCCGAGCTCATCGCCCGCGCCGAGCGCGCGACCCGCGAGTGGTTGTCCGAAAGCCCGCGCCGGCACCCGGATCCGCGCTGGGCGCTGCTGCCGCACCGGCACCGGCCACCCTGAAAACGCGGAAGCCCCGCAATCGCGGGGCTCCTGCGCGAACCAGCGGCCCTGACGTGCTCAGTCGCCGATCTGCTTCTGCAGATGTTCCCAGCGCTCCTGCTCGTCGATCGTGCGCTCGGCGGTCAGGCGCGCCTCGAGTCGATCCAGGCCGATCTCCTCGCCCGAGTCGACGCTGTAGCCGTATTCGCCCGAGTCGACACGCTTGAGCGTGCTGTCGATCTTGCCGATCAGCTTGCGGTAGCGGTCGCGGGTACGCAGCTCGAGCGAGTTCTCGGTCTCGCGGGTGGCACGCTCGGCCTCGTCGCCGACGTCGCGCACCTCGTCCTTGAGGTTCTCGATGGTCTGCTTGGATTCCTCGATCAGGTCCGCGCGCCACTGCAGCAGGCGCTGGCGGAAGTACTCGAGCTGCAGCGGGTTCATGTATTCCTCGTCCGGCGAGGGCTTGTAGCCCTCGGGGACGATCGGGCGGCCGGTGGCCTCGTCCGTTTCGTATTTCACTACCTTGACCTTGCGTTGCACCGGCTGCGCGGGCGGCCTGGCGGCGACCGCCACGGCGACCTTGCCCACCGGCCGCGGCGCGGCGGCGGCGACGCCCTTGGCGGGCTGCGCGTCGCGCGCGAGTTCCTTCGCGACGGGCTTGCCGACCGGCTTGGCGACCGGCTTGGGCGCCGGGACAGCGGCGCGGGTGGATTGGGGCTGCTTGGGCGTCTCGACCTTGACCGGGCCGACCAGCGCTTCGCGGCCGATGGATTTCGCCGGCGCCTTGGCGGCGGGCGCCTTGGCCGGCGCCGGCTTCTTCTGCGCCTTCGCCGGCGCGGGTTTCGCGGCCTTCGCCGGCGCCTTGGCAGCAGCCTTCACCGGCGCCTTCGCCGGCTTGGCGACCGGCTTGGCGGCCTTCGCCGGCGCCTTCTTCGCGACCGGCTTCTTCGCCACCGGCGCGGCCTTCTTCGCGACCGGCTTGGCCACGGCCTTCTTCGCCGCGGGCTTGGCGACCTTCTTCGCGGCGGCCGGCTTCTTCGCCACGGCCGCCTGCTTCTTCGGCGCGGCCTTCTTCGCCACGGCCGTGGAACGGGTGGTCTTGCTGGCGGCCTTGGCGGCCTTCTTCGCGGGTTTCTTCGCTGCCACGACGGGCTTTTCCTCTCTTCCCTTGAGGCGGGAAAGCGCGCTGTTATACCCTGCCGGGATGACAGCGGCAACCGCGCGAGTCTCGCGCGCCGCCGCGTGCAAACATCGTGATCGCCCGCCTCCTCATCGCCCTGCTGCGCGGCTACAAGCGCTGGCTCAGCCCGCTGCTCGGCCCGCGCTGCCGGTTCGTGCCCACCTGCTCGGAATACGCCATGCAGGCGATCGCCCGTTTCGGCGCGCTCAAGGGCGGCTGGCTGGCGCTGCGCCGGATCGGCCGCTGCCACCCGCTGCATCCCGGCGGCCACGATCCCGTCCCTCCCCGCTAACGCAAGGAAACCGCGCGATGTCCGACACGCTGATCGTCAATGCCCGCCTCGTCAACGAGGAGCGCGAGTTCCACGGCGACCTGCGCATCGCGCGCGGCCGCATCGCGGAAATCGGCAGCGGGCTGTCCGCGCGCGCCGGCGAGACGGTGGTGGACGCGCAGGGCCGGCGCCTGCTGCCCGGCATGGTCGACGACCAGGTGCATTTCCGCGAACCGGGCCTGGAATACAAGGCGGACATGGCGGTGGAATCGGCGGCCGCGGTCGCCGGCGGCCTGACCACCTTCATGGACATGCCCAACACCTCGCCCCCGACCCTGGACGCCGCAGCGCTGGAGGACAAGTACCGGCGCGCGGCCGGCCGCGCCTGGGGCAACCACGGTTTCTACCTCGGCGCCAGCAACGACAACCTCGATGCGATCAAGGCGCTGGACCCCCGCACGGCGCCCGGCATCAAGGTGTTCATGGGCGCGTCCACCGGCAACATGCTGGTGGACGACCCGGTGGTGCTCGACGGCATCTTCGCCCACGCGCCGACGCCGATCATCACCCATTGCGAGGACACGCCGCTGATCGAGGCCAACCTCGCGGAGTGGAAGGCCAGGTGCGGCGACGCGGTGCCGGTCACCGCGCATCCCGACATCCGCTCGCGCGAGGCCTGCAAGCGCTCCACCGAACTCGCCATCTCGCTCGCGCGCAAGCACGGCAGCCGCCTGCACGTGCTGCACATCAGCACCGCGGACGAACTGGCGCTGTTCGAGCGGGGCCCGCTGGTGCGCGCCGACGGCAGCCGCAAGCGCATCACCGCCGAAACCTGCATCCACTTCCTGCGTTTCGACCGCGGCGACTACCCGGCGCTCGGCAACTTCATCAAGTGCAACCCGGCGATCAAGGACGCGAGCGATCGCGAGGCGCTGGTGCGCGCGCTCGCCGACGGCGTGATCGACGTGCTGGCCACCGACCACGCGCCGCACACGCTGGAGGAGAAGTCCCGCCCCTACCTGCAGGCGCCCGCCGGCCTGCCGCTGGTGCAGTTCGCGCTGCAGGCGGCGCTGGAGCTGGTGCACGAGGGCAAGCTCACCACCGCACAGGTAGTGCGCAAGTTCGCGCACGCGCCGGCGCTGCTGTTCGACGTGCGCGAGCGCGGCTTCCTGCGCGAGGGCTACTGGGCGGACCTGGTGCTGGTGGATGACGCGCCGCAGCTGGTGCGCCGTGAGGACGTGCTGTCCAAATGCGGCTGGTCGCCGTTCGAAGGCATGACCTTCCACACCAGGATCGCCTCGACCTGGGTCAACGGCGTGCAGGCCTGGGACGGCGTGCGCCTGGTCGGCACGCCGCAGGGACAACGGCTGGAGTTCGCGCGCTAGCCGCCACGACGCATCCAGCCGCGGAGCTTGCTCCGCCGAGCAAAGCTCGACGGTTTGGGCATTCCCGTCGCCAGCGTGCCCCGTCGCTTCCGGGTCGTCGCGCGCGGGGAAGTCAGCCTGGTCCGTGCCCGCTGACCTTCGCCACCGCGTCGTGCGGGTGCAGGCTCTCGAAATGGGCGACCGCGGCGTCGAAGCGCTCCACCCGCGGATCGCGCGACAGCGCCGCGGCGACCCGGCGCGCGGCGTCCTCGCAGAACATCAGGTTGGCGGCGTTGAGTTCGGCGAAGGCCTGCTCGTCCTCTCGCTTGACCGCGGTCTGCACCGGCGTGCCGAGCGCGTCCTCCAGCAGGTCCGCCAGCGCCGCGACCGGCAGTTCGTCGAAGGCGGGCTTCAGCTCGACCCGCACCTCGGCGCGGCTGCGCTGCGCGTGCGGGGTCGCGGCGAGGCCGCGCTCGGATTCGAGCCAGTCGCGCACCACGTCCGGCGACAGCGGCCGCGCGGCGGCGAAGTCCTCGGCGAAGCGCTGCGCGTTGCGCTGCCGGGACAGCGCCGCGGACGCCGGGCAGGTACTCGAATATTCGACCGACAGGGTCAGTGCGAGGCGCAGGTGGCCCTCGCGCAGGGTCGCCTCCAGCACCACCGGGTAGCGCTTCCAGCCGAGGTGGCCGCTGGCGAGCGCGGCGCGCTGCAGCAGGTGGTCGTAGCGCAGCACCAGGCGCGCGCTGGCCGACAACCCGCGCTGCGAGTCGACGAAGTCCTGCAGCACACGGCGCAGCCCGGCCGGGGTGATCACCTCGCTGGCGAAGGCCTGCTGCAGCTGCAGGTACAGCCGCGACATGTGGATGCCGCGCGCGCCGGGCTGGCGCAGGTCGACCGCGACGTCGGCGGAGGCCGCGACCTGGACAGGCTGGCCGTCCGCGCCGGCGATCCGCACCGGCAACGCGATCCCGTCCATGCCCACCCAGTCCAGCGGGCGCGCCAGCGCGACCGCGTCGTTGGCGACGTCGGGCAGCAGCGCGGGCGAGCCGGGGGTGGGGGTCAAGACGGGCGATCCGGAAGCGGACGGGGCGTGCATTGTAGCCGCCGGGCCGTCGACGCCCGGCCGGCGGACACAGTGTTTCAGCCGCGCGCCGCGTTCCAGGCGCGCCACAGCGTGCGCCAGCGCGACGCCGCCGCGCCCTGCCCCGCGATGGCCTGCAGGCGCGCGTGCAGCAGGGCGTCGCGGATGCGTTCGGCGCGCGACGGATCGCGCACCGGCCAGCCGGCCAGCAGTTCCTCCGCCCAGGCGCGGCGCAAGGCCTGCGCATCGGCATCGGCGCCCAGGCGCGCGCGCTGCAGCAGCGGCACCGCGCCCTCGCCCTGCGCCAGCAGTTGCTCGCCCAGCAGGCGCCAGGCGGCGTCGCGCGCGGAAGCGGGTGCGTCCGCCGCGAACAGCGCGGCCGAGGTCGCGGCGAAGGCCTTCCCGGCCGGCTCCAGGGTCACCAGCGCGCGCGCCGCGTCCACCGCGCGCTCGCGCGCCTGGTGCAGCGACGGCAGGCCGGCGGCCAGCACGCCCCATGGCGCGTCGACCGGCTGCAGCAGCAGGCCGAGCGGGTGCCGGCGCGCGCCACGGGTCCAGCCGCTCAGTTCCTCCACCCACCAGCCGAGCTTGGCCTCGCCCGGGCGCGGGTCGCTGCCGCCCCAGGCGGCGTCGGTCAGCTCCTGGCGCAGCGCGAACCACGCGGCCGCGCGCTGGCGCAGCACGTGCGGCACGAAGGTTTCCGCCACCGCCCACTCCGGCCAGCGCGCCAGCCACTTGTCGAGGAAGCCGGCGAGGGCGTCGGCGTCGCTCATGGCGCCGGCCACGCGTCCGCGCGCAGCAGGTCGCGCGGCGCGTCGAGCAGGCGGTCGGCCTGCCACGCCAGCGGGTCGTCGGCGTCGAGGCGGTAGCCCCACAGCGCGGCGATCGACGGCATGCCGGCCGCGCGCGCGGCGACGATGTCGCGCTCGTCGTCGCCTACGTACACACAGTCTCCCGGGGCGACGCCGAGCACGCGCGCCGCGTGCAGCAGCGGCAGCGGATCCGGCTTGCGTACCGGCAGGCTGTCGCCGCCCACCAGCACCGCGCAACGCGCGTCCCAGTCAAGCCGCGGCAGCAGCAGGCGGGCGAGATATTCGGGCTTGTTGGTGACGATGCCCCAGCGGCTGCCCGCCGCCTCGATCGCGTCGAGGAGTTCCGCGATGCCGTCGAAGATGCCGCCGTGCCGCGCCAGTTCCTGCTCGTAGACCGCGAGGAAGCGAGGCAGCAGCGCCTCGCGCGCGGCCTCGTCCAGCATCGGGAAGGCGGTCGCCAGCATCGCCCGCGAGCCCTTCGACACGTGCGGACGCAACTGCTGCAGCGACACCGGCGGCAGCCCGTGCTCGCCGCGCAGCAATGCGAGGGTGGCGACGAAGTCGGGCGCGCTGTCGACCAGGGTGCCGTCGAGGTCGAACAGGACGAGCGGGGGGAAGCGGAGCGTCATGCAAGGACTCGTGGAGAAGCGCGCCGTGGGCGGGCGCGACGTCAGCCCGGCTTGCGCGCGCAGGCCAGGTAGTTGACGTCGGTACGCCGCGACAGGCGCGCGCCGTTGCGCCAGGGTTCGTAGGCGATTCCGCTGACGTCCTCCAGTTCCAGCCCTTCCGCGCGCAGCCAGGCGGCGAGCTCGGACGGACGGATGAAGTCGCGGTAGCGGTGGGTGCCGGTCGGCAGCAGGCGGGCGACGTATTCGGCGCCGACGATCGCCAGCGCGAACGCCGCCGGCGTGCGGTTGAGGGTGGACAGGAACAGGCGGCCGCCGGGCGCCAGCAGGCGCGCGCAGGCCGCGATCACCGAGCCCGGATCGGGCACGTGCTCGAGCATCTCCATGCAGGTGACCGCGTCGAAGGCGCCGGCGCTTTCGGCCGCGAGCGCTTCCACGGGCATCTGCCGGTACTCGACCCTGCGTCCCGACTCGAGCCCGTGCAGGCGCGCGATCTTCAGCAGCTCCGGCGCGAGGTCGATCGCGGTGACCCGCGCGCCCTCGCCCGCCAGCGCCTCGCTCAGCAGGCCGCCGCCGCAGCCGACGTCGAGCACCCGCGCGTCGCGCAGCGCGACGCGTTCGGCGACGTAGCGCAGCCGCACCGGGTTGAGCGCGTGCAGTGCCTTCTGCGGGCCATCGGGATCCCACCAGCGGTGGGCCAGCGCGTCGAACTTGTCGAGTTCGGCCTGGCGGAAGTTGTCGGCGTGCGATGGCTGCATGGTGGGGTTTCCGGTTGTGCTGGCGGGCGCGCGCCAGTGGCTCACGCCACCCGGATCGCCGCGATCCGCTCGCGCCACTGCCGCGCGTTGGCCACCAGCGCCTGCGCGTCCATGTCGCACAGCGCGCGTTCGGCCAGCTTGCGGCGGCCGGCGATCCAGACGTCGGTGACCTGCTGGCGACCGCAGGCGTAGACCAGCTGCGAAATGACGTGGTGCAGCGGCTGGGTCTCGAGCGCGGACAGGTCCACGCAGACGAGATCGGCCTGCTTGCCGGGCTCGATCGAGCCGATCCGCTCGCCGAAACCGAGCGCGCGCGCGCCGCCCAGGGTGGCCGCCTGCAGCGCGGCGGCGGCGTCCAGTGCCGCGGCGTCCCGCGCGACCGCCTTCGCGAGCAGCGCCGCGGTGCGGGTCTCGCCGAACATGTCGAGGTCGTTGTTGCTGGCGGCGCCGTCGGTACCGATCGCGAGGTTGACCCCGGCGCTTGCCAGCGCCGCGGTCGGGCAGAAGCCGGACGCGAGCTTGAGATTGGATTCCGGGCAGTGCACCACGCTCACCCCGCGGGCCGCGCACAGCGCGATCTCGCCCTCGGTGAGCTGGGTCATGTGCACCGCGATCAAGCGGTCGTTGACCAGGCCCAGGCGGTCCAGCCGCGCCAGCGGCCGCTGCCCGTGCTTCTGCTGCGATTCGGCCACCTCGTGCGCGGTCTCGTGCACATGGCAGTGCACCGGCACGTCGAGCTGGTCCGACAGCATGCGGATGCGCTCGAAGCTGGCGTCGGACACCGTATACGGCGCGTGCGGCGCGAACGCGGTGGCGACCAGCGGGTCGTTGCGCCACTGGTCGTGGACCTCCCCCGCGCGGTCGAAGTACTCGTCGTCGCTGCGCGCCCACGCGGTCGGGAAGTCGATCACCGGCAGCCCGACCAGTGCGCGGAAGCCGAAGCGGCGGTAGGTCGCCGCCTGCACGTCGGGGAAGAAATAGTTCTCGTTGCAGCAGGTGGTGCCGCCGCGCAGCATCTCGGCGATCGCCAGGGCGATGCCGTCGGCGACGAACTCCGGCCCGATCACCTGCGCCTCGATCGGCCAGATGTGGCCCTGCAGCCATTCCATCAGCGGCAGGTCGTCGGCGACGCCGCGCAGCAGCGTCATCGGGTTGTGCGCGTGGGCGTTGACCAGGCCGGGGATCAGCGCGGCGTCCGGCCGCGACACGGTCTCGGTCGCGACGAAGCGCGCGCGCGCCTCGGTGCGCGGCAGCACCGCGACGATCGCGCCGTCGCGCACCGCGACGGCGTAGTCCTCCAGCACCACGCCGTGCGGCACCACCGGCACGACCCAGCCGGCTTCGACCAGCAGGTCGCAGGATTGGGGGGCGGTGGTCATGCGCGCGCCGGGGCCCGTCACTTCACCCGGCTGACGTACTCGCCCGAGCGGGTGTCGACCTTGATCACCTCGTCCTGGCCGACGAACAGCGGCACGCGCACCACCGCGCCGGTCTCCAGCGTGGCCGGCTTGCCGCCGCCGCCCGAGGTGTCGCCGCGCACGCCGGGATCGGTCTCGACGATCTTGAGCTCGACGAAGTTCGGCGGCTGCACCGCGATCGGGGTGCCGTTCCAGAGGGTGACCACGCACTCCTCCTCGCCCTTGAGCCACTTTTCGGCGCCGCCCATGCCGGCCTTGTCGGCCTGCACCTGCTCGAACGACTCGGGATTCATGAAGTGCCAGTACTCGCCGTCGCCGTACAGGTACTGCATGTCGGTGTCGATCACGTCGGCGACCTCGAGCGAGTCGGTCGCCTTCATGGTGATTTCCTGCACCCGGCCGTTCTTGATGTTGCGGTACTTCACGCGGGTGAAGGCCTGGCCCTTGCCCGGCTTGACGTATTCGGTCTCGGTGATGACGCACGGATCGTTGTTGACCAGGATCTTCTGGCCGGTCTTCACGTCGTTCATGCCAAGGCTGGCCATCGGACACTCCTGCTGGGCCGCGCGCGGCGGCTAAAATGTTGGATCGGGAGGCCACGGCGCGGCGCGCCTGGCTCCACTCGGAAACGCTCGAAACAGACCCCACATGATACCTGCTGCCTCCCCGGCCCTGCAGCCCGCGGCCGTCCCCGCGGATGCCGGCGATTGGCGCCGCCTCTGGCGCGAGGCGGTGCGCGACCCGCGCGAGCTGCTCGCCCTGCTCGGCCTGCCGCAGCTCGCGGCGCGCCTGTCCGACGCCGCCGCCGCGCAATTCCCGCTGCGGGTGCCGCGCGGCTTCGTCGCGCGCATGCGCCCGGGCGACCCGCACGATCCGCTGCTGCGCCAGGTGTTGCCGCTGGACGCCGAGGAGCGCGTGGTACCGGGCTTCGTCCTCGACGCGGTCGGCGACGACGCGGCCCGCGCAGGCGCCGGGGTGCTGCGCAAGTACCGCGGCCGCGCCCTGCTGGTCGCGACCGGCAGCTGCGCGATCAACTGCCGCTACTGCTTCCGCCGCCACTTTCCCTACGCCGAGGAAACCGCGGCGGCCGGCGGCTGGCGCGAGGCCGTCGCCGTCGTCGCCGGCGATCCCTCGATCGAGGAAGTGATCCTGTCGGGCGGCGATCCGCTGTCGCTCGCCACGGCCAAGCTGGCCGACCTTACCGACGCGCTCGCCGGCATCCCGCACCTGCGCCGGTTGCGCATCCACAGCCGGCTGCCGGTGGTGCTGCCCGAGCGCGTGGACGCGGAGCTCGCCGACTGGCTGCGCGCACTGCCCTGGCCGGTCGCGTTCGTGATCCACGCCAACCACGCCAACGAGTTCGACCCGGCGGTGGACGCCGCGCTGGCCCGCCTGCGCGCGGCCGGCGCCACCCTGCTCAACCAGGCGGTACTGCTGCGCGGGGTGAACGATTCGGTGGAGGCGCTGGCCGCGTTGTCCGAACGGGCGTACGCGGCGGGCGTGTTGCCCTATTACCTGCACCAGCTCGACCGGGTCGCCGGCACGGCCCACTTCGAGGTGGACGACGCCACCGCCTGCCGCCTGCACGCAGCGCTGGCGGCGCGGCTGTCGGGCTATCTCGTGCCGCGGCTGGTGCGCGAGGTCGCCGGCGACACCGGCAAACGGCCCGTCCGTCCGATGGACGGCGACGCGGCCATCGTGTAGAACCAGCCGGATCACGGAGAACCGCATGCCCCAGGGCCCCGATACCGCACTGCGCCTGATGATCGTCGACGACAGCGTCGAGGACGCCGAGGCGATCGTCAGCATGTTGCGCAACGCCGGTATCGCCGTCCGCCCGCTGCGTCCGGCCACGGCCGAGGAAACCCAGGAGATGGTCCGCGGCCAGGCGATCGACCTGGTGCTCGCCGCCCAGCACAGCCAGGGCGTGCAGATGGACGAGGTGCTGCAACTGGTCAAGTCCAGCGGCAAGGACCTGCCGGTGATCGCGGTCGCCGACCGGGTCGACGACGAGGTCCTGACCCAGGCGCTGGCCGGCGGCGTGCGCGGCATCGCCCTGCGCCACAAGCCGCAGCAGCTGCTCGGCGTGGTGCGCACCGAGTGGACCGACCTCGATGCGCGCCGCGCGCTGCGCCGGCTGGAGGCGCAGGTGCGCGAAACCGAGCGCCGCTGCGACGCGCTGATCGAGTCCTCGCGCGACCCGATCGCCTACGTGCACGAAGGCATGCACATCCGCGCCAACGCCGCGTACCTGGAGATGTTCGGCTACGAGTCATTCGACGAGATCGAGGGCATGTCGCTGCTGGACCTGGTCGCGCCGCAGCACGTGGAAGGCTTCAAGCAGCTGCTCAAGTCGCTGAGCAAGGGCGAGCCGCCGCCGCCGCGCCACGAGCTGACCGCGCGCGACCTCGAAGGCAACGACTTCCCGGCGGTGATGGAGTTCACCCAGGCGCTGTACGAGGGCGAGCCCTGCATCCAGGTGGTGTTCCGCCGCCAGGAGATCGACCCCGAGCTGGCGCGCGAGGTCGAGGAACTGCGCCAGCGCGACCAGACCACCGGCCTGCTCAACCGTCCGACCTTCCTGCGCGCGCTCGAGGACGCGGTCGCCGACGCGGCCCAGCGCCAGGCCCAGTACGGCCTGCTGCTGCTCGAGCCGGACCATTACCAGCGCCTGCTGCAGGAAATCGGCCTGGACTCCGCGGACGCCCTGCTGGCGGCGGTCGCCGAGCGCCTGCGCGGCGTGATCGCCGGCCAGCTCGAGGACGGCAGCGCGCAGGCCGCGCGTTTCGGCGAACACAGCCTGGCAGTGCTGGCGCGCGGCGACCACAAGGTCACCACCGCGCTGGCCGAACGCATCCGCGAAGCCTTCGCCTCGCACGTGTTCGAGGTCGCCGGCCGCTCGAGCGTGATCACCGCCAGCATCGGCGGCGTGCAGGTCGGCGAGAAGATCGCCAGCGTGACCCAGGTGCTGGCCAAGGCCAACCAGGGCGTGCAGTCCTCGATCGGCGTCGGCGGCAACCGGTTCGAGATCTTCGACCCGAGCGCGGTGGACCGCGCCGAGGAAGAGCGCATCCAGGCCTGGGTCGCGCGCCTGCGCGACGCGCTCGCCAACGACCGTTTCCTGCTCCATTACCAGCCGGTGATCAGCCTGCAGGGCGAGCCCGGCGCGATGTACGAGACCTACGTGCGGCTGGACGCTGGCGCCGGCGAGACCGTGCCGCCGCTGAGCTTCCTGCAGATCGCCGAGGAGCACGGCCTGCTGTCGGAGATCGACCGCTGGGTGATCGGGCGCGCGATCGAGGTGGTCGGCGAGCGCAAGCGCGAAGGCAAGCCGGTCACCCTGCTGGCCAAGATCACCCAGGCCTCGCTGGTGGACGAGGCCCTGCCGCAGTACATCGGCGAGCAGCTCGCCGCCCACGGCGTGGACGGCAACTGCCTGGTGCTGCAGGTGCCGGAGGCGAAGGTGTTCACCAACCTGCGCGCGGCGCAGGAGTTCGTCGCCGCGGTCGCCAAGCTCGGCTGCCGGGTGACCCTGGAGCAGTTCGGCGCGGGCCTGGATTCGTTCCAGCTGCTGTCGCACTTCGACCCGGCCTTCGTCAAGCTGGACCGCAGCTTCATGGAAGACCTGCCGAAGAACGCGGCCAACCAGAAGCGGGTCAAGGAGATCGCCGAGAAGGTGCGCGCGCTGGGCATCAGGAGCATCGCCGAATTCGTGCAGGACGCGGCCAGCATGGCCTTCCTGTTCACCAGCGGCATCGACTACGTCGAGGGCTACTTCCTCGCACCGGCCGGGCCGGAGATGAACTACGAGTTCGAGGGCTGAGGGAAGGCGCCATCCTCGCTTGCGTCATTGCCCCCCCGCGAGCGCGCCGGGCGGGAGAGGCAGGCAGGACACGCCGTGAATCCGTCCATGGAGGCTCGGATGCGCCATCCATGGCGCATACGGTCCTGCCCACCTCTCCCACCCGGCGCGCCCCTACCACTCTCGCGGCCGCCTTCGCTCCTCGTAGAGCGGCGCCTGCTCCGCTCTACGGCAAGCCGAGGACCGCTCCCGGGCGCGGGCCCACGATGCTCGGCGTCTTTCATCTTCGTCGCCTCCATGAAAAAGCCCGCCGGAAGGCGGGCTCTTTCTTCGCAGCGCTGGCCGCCGCTGCGCCTCAGGCCACCACGCCCTCGCGCACCGCGCGGCCGTCCAGCGGGGCGTCGCGCAGGGCCTGGATCCGCTCGTCCAGCGGCGGGTGGCTCATCAGCAGGCGGCGGAAGCCGCTGCCGACGCCGCCGCTGATGCCGAACGCGGCGACCTGCTTGGGCAGGGTGCTGGCGCCGTAGGTCTGGGCCAGGCGCTCGAGCGCGGCGATCATCTTCTCGCGGCCGGCCAGGGTGGCCCCGCCGGCGTCGGCGCGGAACTCGCGGTGCCGCGAGAACCACATCGCGATCATGCTGGCGAAGATGCCGAACACCATCTCCAGCACGAACACGATGATGTAGTAGCCGAAGCCCGGGCCGTCGCGGTCGCCGCTGAGGAAGCCGTCGATGACCCGGCCGACCACCCGCGCCAGCACGATCACGAAGGTGTTGAGCACGCCCTGCAGCAGCGCCATGGTCACCATGTCGCCGTTGGCGACGTGGCTGACCTCGTGGCCGAGCACGGCCTCGGCCTCGTCGCGGCTCATCGCCCGCAGCAGGCCGGTGGACACCGCCACCAGCGCGTTGTTGCGGTTGGCGCCGGTGGCGAAGGCGTTGATCTCGGGCGCGTCGTAGATCGCGACCTCCGGCATGCCGATGCCGGCCTGCTGCGCCTGCCTGCGCACCGTCTGCACCAGCCACTGCTCCGCCTCGTTGCGCGGGGTCTCGATCACGTGGGCGCCGGTGAAGCGCTTGGCCACCCACTTGGACAGCAGCAGCGAGACGATCGCGCCGCCGAAGCCGAACAGCGCGGCGAACACCAGCAGCCCGCCGAACGAGCCGGCGTTGACGCCGAGCACGGACATCACCACGCTGACCAGGGCCAGCACGGCCAGGTTGGTACCGAGGAACAGGACGAGTCGCTTGAGCATGACGGGTCTTTCTTTCCCTTGTCGCGCGGCATGCGCGGCATCTCCCGCAAGGTGCGGGAAGCGCGCGGCGAATTCAAGCCGATGAACCCCGGCCGCACAGCCGGCGTTGGGGCTTATCGTGGCCGCTTCGCGCCCTCGCCCACCGGGCCGCTGCACTTCGGCTCGCTGCTGGCGGCGTTCGGCAGCTGGCTGCGCGCGCGCCGCGCCGGCGGCACCTGGCTGGTGCGGGTGGAGGACCTCGACCCGCCGCGCGAGGTCGCCGGCGCGGCGGAAGCCCAGCTGCGCACGCTCGCCGCCTTCGGCCTGCACTCCGACGAGCCGGTGCTCCGCCAGAGCGAACGCGGCGCGGCGTACCAGGCCGCGCTCGACCGGCTGCTGGCACGCGGCGACGCCTTCGCCTGCCACTGCAGCCGCAGCGCGCTGGCGGCGAACGGGGGCGTCCACCGCGGCTGTGTCGGCGGCCTGCGCGAGGACCCGGCGATCCGCTTCCGGGTGCCGGCGGATGCGCGGGTGGCGTTCGACGACGCGATCCAGGGGCAGGTCGTCCAGAACGTCGCCACCGAGGTCGGCGACTTCGTCCTGCGCCGCGCCGACGGCCCCTGGGCCTACCAGCTCGCGGTGGTGGTGGACGACGCCGCGCAGGGCATCACCGAGGTCGTGCGCGGCGCCGACCTGCTCGACTCCACGCCCCGCCAGATCCTGCTGCAACGCGCGCTGGGCGTGCCGACGCCGGCCTACGCGCACCTGCCGCTGGTGCTCGACGCGCAGGGGCGCAAGCTGTCGAAGTCGCTGGCGGCGCTGCCGGTCGATCCGGACGCGCCGCTGCCCGCGCTGCGCGCGGCCTGGACCGCGCTCGGGCAGCCGGCGCAGGCGCTGGCCCGGGCCGGCTCGGTCGATGCCGCGCTGGCGGCCGCGATCCGCGCCTTCGACCCGGCCCGGATCCCGCGCGGACCGCGCCTGCCCGACGCCGGCGATGCTGCGCTGCGGCCTGCCGTGGACGACACGACCGGATAGAGTGGCGAGGACGCCGCACGGCGCGGCGGATGGGGGGCTGCGGAATGGAACCACGCGTCGCGCTCGTCACCGGCGGCACCGGCGGGATCGGCACCGCAATCTGCCGCCGGCTGGCCGCCCTCGGCCACCGGGTCGCCACCAACTACCGCAACGCCGACAAGGCGCGCGCCTGGCAGGAGAAGCTGCGCGCGGAAGGCATCGAGGTCGCGCTGGCGCCAGGCGACGTTGCATCGCCGGAGAGCGCCGAGGCGATGGTGCGCGAGGTCGAACGCCAGCTCGGCCCGGTCGACATCCTGGTGAACAACGCCGGCATCACCCGCGACACCACCTTCCACAAGATGAGCGCGCAGCAGTGGCGCGAGGTCATCGACACCAACCTCAACTCGGTCTTCAACGTCACCCGCCCGGTGATCGAAGGGATGCGCGCGCGCCAGTGGGGCCGGATCATCCAGATCAGCTCGATCAACGGCCAGAAGGGCCAGTACGGCCAGGCCAATTACGCCGCGGCCAAGGCCGGCATGCACGGCTTCACCATCTCGCTGGCGCAGGAGAACGCCCGCTTCGGGATCACCGTCAACACCGTCTCGCCCGGCTACATCGCCACCGACATGGTGATGGCGGTGCCGGAGGAGGTGCGCAGCAAGATCATCGCGCAGATCCCGACGGGGCGGCTCGGCAGCCCCGAGGAGATCGCCTACGCGGTCGCCTTCTTCATCCCCGACGAGGCCGGCTGGATCACCGGCGCCAACCTCGCCGCGAACGGGGGGCAGTACATGGGCTGGTGAGTCCTGGAGGCTCCGGCGGGACCTTCTGCGGCTGACCGCCGGCTGACTGCGATCGCGGTCATGGCCGCCCGGCGTGACCTGCGGGGCTTGACAGTTCCGGTTGCAAGCGGTGTCCACGATGCGCCATGCTTCGGGTCCGCCCGGGGGAATGCGCGCATGGTCCGCGTCATCAAGAAGTATCCCAACCGTCGCCTCTACGACACCCAGATCTCGAGCTACATCACGATCGAGGACGTCCGCCAGCTGATCGTGGACGGCATCGAGTTCGAGGTGCGCGACGCCAAGACCGGCGACGACCTGACCCGGCAGGTGCTGCTGCAGATCATCTCCGAGCACGAGCAGGACGGCGAGCCGATGCTGTCCACCCGCATGCTCAGCCAGCTGATCCGCTTCTACGGCGATTCGCTGCAGGGCTTCATGGGCAACTACCTCGAGCGCTCGATGCAGCTGTTCCTCGACCAGCAGCAGCAGTTCCGCCAGCAGATGGGCGGCCTGCTCGGGCAGACGCCGTGGACGCTGATGAACCAGCTCACCGAGCGCAACCTGCAGGCCTGGAACGAGTTCCAGCAGAACCTCGCCGGCGCGATGGGCAACGGCAGCACTCCGCCGCGGGACAAGGCCCCCGGCGGCAACAAGACCCGCGGCGGCTAGATGGCAGGGCAGCAGCGCGTCGCCGTCGTCAGCGGCGGCATGGGCGGACTCGGCCGCGCGATCTGCGTCGCGCTGGCCCGCGCCGGGACGAAGGTGATCGCCGCCGACCTCCCGGATGCGCGGCGCGAGGCGGAGTTCCGCGCCGGCACCGCGGGGATGGGCATCGAGGTCGCCGCATTGGACGTCACCGATTTCGACGCCTGCGGCGCGCTGGTGCGCGAGGTCGAGGCGCGCCACGGCGCGCTCGACATCCTGGTCAACGCCGCCGGCATCACCCGCGACGGCACCCTGCGCAAGATGGACAAGGCGCAGTGGGACGCGGTGCTGTCGGTGAACCTGGACGGCGTGTTCCACCTCACCCGTGCCGCCATCGGCGGCATGGTCGCGCGCGGCTTCGGCCGGATCGTCAACATCAGCTCCGTGAACGGCCAGACCGGGCAGTTCGGGCAGACCAACTACTCCGCCGCCAAGGCCGGCATGCACGGCTTCACCATGGCGCTGGCGCGCGAGGTCGCGCGCAAGGGCGTGACGGTCAACTCGGTCTCGCCAGGCTACTGCGAGACGGCGATGGTGATGGCGATCCCGGAGGACATCCGCGCCGGCATCGTCGAGCGGGTACCGGTCGGCCGGCTCGGGCAGCCGGAGGACATCGCCCGCGCCGTGCTGTTCCTCGCCGACGACGAAGCGGGCTTCATCACCGGCGCCAACCTGCCGGTCAATGGCGGCTTGTTCATGGATTTCTGAGGCGAGGCGCCGGTCGCGTCCGCGGCCGCCTTGCGCCCACGCGCGAAGCCCGCACAATGGCGGCCCCTTCGCCGACGCGCCGCCCGTGGACCTGACGACGCAACTGACCCATGTGCTGCCGCACCGCCTGCTGTCCTCGCTGGCGCGGCGCCTGGCCTACTCGAAGCATCCGCGCGTCAGCCGCTGGCTGATCGACACGGTCGTGCGCCGGTTCGGGGTCGACCTCGAGGAGGCCGCGCAATCGGACCCGCGCGCCTACGACAGCTTCAACGCCTTCTTCACCCGCGCGTTGCGCGAGGGCGCGCGCGCCGCCGACCCCGATCCGCGCGCGCTGCTGATGCCCGCCGACGGCCGCATCAGCCAGTGCGGCGCGATCGAGGGCGGGCGCCTCTTCCAGGCCAAGGGCCAGTCGTTCACCGCCGCCGAACTGCTCGCCGACGAGGATGCGGCGCGGCCCTACGCCGACGGCCTGTTCGCCACCGTGTACCTGTCGCCGCGCGACTACCACCGCGTGCACATGCCGTGGACGGGCCGCCTGCTGGAAACCGTGCACGTGCCCGGCCGCCTGTTCAGCGTGGGCCCGGCGGCGGTGCGCGCGGTGCCGCGCTTGTTCGCCCGCAACGAACGGCTGGTGTGCCACTTCGAGACGACGTTCGGCCCGATAGCGGTGGTGATGGTCGGCGCGCTGCTGGTGTCCGGCGTGGAAACCGTGTGGAGCGGCATCGAGATCCCGCAGTACGGCCGCGCGGTCACGGTGAAGGACTACCGCGGCGCGGCGATCACCCTGGAGCGCTTCGCCGAGATGGCGCGCTTCAACTACGGTTCGACGGTGATCGTGCTGCTGCCGCGCGGGGTCGCCACGCTCGCGCCCGGACTCGCGGCGGAAGCGCCGGTGCGGCTGGGCCAGCGCCTGGCGACGCTGGCCTGAGCAGCGCTCAGCGCAGTTGGCTGTCCTTGCTGCCGCGGCGGTTGTAGCCGCTGTGCGCGGCCTGCGCGCGGTCCTGCGCCTCCTGGCAGGCGATGCACAGGCGCACGCCCGGCACGGCCTTGCGCCGCGCCTCGGGAATCGGCGCGTCGCATTCCTCGCAATGGCGCAGGCTTGGCCCGCGCGGCAGCTGGCTGCGCGCACGCTGGATCGCGTCGTTCACCGTCGCGTCGATCTGGTCCTGCACCGCGCCGTCGCCTGCCCAACCGGTGGCCATCTGCCCGCCCTCCATTGTTTCGGCGCGAAGCATAGCGCGGCCGCGATGAATGGCCACGTGCGGTGAATGCTTCAGCGCGATAGGCTGCGGCTAAGTAAAAGAAGCGTTTTTTTCACCTCCTCGTGAGCGCGTCGCGGGTTCCATGCGAGTCGCTAGTCGCACGTCTCCATGGGGAACCCCACATGTCGCTTCAACGCCGTTTCCTCGCGCTCGCCGCGCCGCTCGCGCTCGCCTGCGTTCCCGCCGCCGCCACCGCCGCCACGCCCGCCGACGGTGCGATCGTGTTCAGCCACGCGCGCTACGACGCCGCCGGCATCGCCACCCGCAGCCACCTGCTGCTCGACGACGGCGGCCGGGTGCGCGTGCTGACGCCGTCGGTCGCCGGCACCTTCGACCGCCTGCCCGGCTGGTCGCCGGATGGCAGCCGGATCGTTTTCGAGCGCACGACGTCGACGGCGAAGGGCGGCCAGCGTACCCACCTGTATTCGGTCGACCGCCGCACCGGGCGCATCCGCGCGCTCACCCGCGGTGTCGGCAGCTACCTTGCCCCCGCGTGGGGACCGGGCAGCCGCATCGCCTACGTCGCCCGCACCGCGACGCGCGACTGCCTGGGCGTGATGGGCGCCGGTGGCGCGCCGCGGCGCAACCTGTTCTGCGTCGCCGCGCCGATCCGCCTCGAGCAGCCGAGCTGGAGCGGCGACGGCCGCGCCCTGCTGGTCGCCGCCGGCGCCTGGATCGGGCGCATGGATCCGCAATGGCATGCCCTCGCCTACCGCGTGGACACCAGCAGCGGCGCCTCCACCAAGCTGCTCGACCTGACGACGTACGAGGAACGCCGGATCGCGTTCTCGCCCGACGGCAGCCGCGGCGTGCTCGCCGACGTGGTGCCGAACACGCTGACCCTGGTCGACTTCGCCAGCGGCACCCGCCGCGACCTCGGCGTCGGCTACGCGCCGCGCTGGTCGCGCGACGGCCTGCGCATCGCCTACACCGGCGAGGTCTACGACGACGGCGCGGGCGGCTTCCGCTACTACAACCCGCTGTACGTGATGGACCGCAACGGCGCGCACGCGCGCCGGGTGACCGCCGGCCGCACCGGCGACGTCGCCTGGCTCGCCGCCGACTGGTCGCGCGACGGCAGCCGCGTGCTCGCCACCCGCCGCAGCTTCCGCGATCCGGCGCTGGTGCAGCCGCTCCACGCGCTGCGCATCGTCGACGTCGCCAGCGGCAGCGCGATCGCCCGTCCCGCCGGGTATGCGGTGCCGGGCGCCTGGTTCGAGCGCTGAAACGAAAAAGGCCCCGGTCTCCCGGGGCCTTTTTTTCCGCATCGCGTCCTACTTGTAGTAGTTGGAGGCGATGGTGACGTTCGAGCGGCTGCCGCGCAGCAGGATGTCGCGCTCGATCTTGCTCGACCAACCGGTCTGGGTGAACTGCTTCCGGGTCCGGATGCCGAGCCGCGTGTAGTTGCCGTACGACCAGTTGTAGCGGTGGCTGACGTTGCGGGTCCCGTCGTTGTAGACGATGCCGGTCGCCGAGTTGTAGCGGAAGGTGTTCTTGGCGACCGTGAGTCCCGAGCACCCGTAGGTGGACATGCCCAGGCTGCCGTTGCGCTCGATCGTGTTGAGCGCCACCACCACCGACGACACGCGCTTCCAGACGTTGATGCCGTAGCGCTTGTTGTGGTGCAGCCAGCAATTGACGATGCGCACGGTCGAACAGGTGTAGCCGTCGTCCGGCTCGAGGTCGATGCCGCACTCCGGGGCGGTGCCCTGGGTGTAGCTGAACTCGGAGTCGTAGACCTTGATGTTCGAGCAGTTGGTGACGGACAGGCCCTGGCGGCGGTTGCGCGTCGACACGATGTTGGCGATCGCCACGTCGTAGGACTTGCCGCCGATGCACACGCCGTCGCCGGTGCAGTTGCTCACGTGCATGTCGCGCACGGTCACGTTGCGCCCGCCCAGGATCTGGAGGCCGTGGCCCCACTCGTGGGTGCCGCCGCCCGAGTACACGTGGGTGGCGCGGTCGCCGATCAGGCGGCCACCGGAAATCTCCACGTTGGAACTGTCGTGGATGTACAGGATGTAGGACCGCTTGATCGAGCAGGTCTTGGCCTTGAGCACCGCGTCAGGCGACATCTTCAGGTGCATGTTGCTGCGCAGCCGGACATGGCGCGTCGGATCGATCAGGTAGGTGCCGGCCGGGATGGTCACGGTGCCGCCGGTGGAGGGAAGCGCGTTGATCGCGGCCTGGATCGCCGAAGTGTCGTCCCTGCTGCCGTTGCCGGCGGCGCCGAAGTCCTTGACGCTGATCACCCGGGACCCGCGCTTGCGGGTGGGCGGGACGTAGGCCGCGAGGGCCGGCAGGCTGAACCCGCCGAAAGCAGCTACCGCCGCGATCCCGGAAGACGTCTTGAGGAAGTCGCGACGGGTCGCCGCAACGGTGCCGTGCTCGTGGATGGTCATCAGTACCCCTTGAATGGAATGCGCCGGTCTGGTGACGCGCCGGCTTGGAAAACGGACGAGGGACGCTGCGCGCCCGTGATCCACCGTAGAGGGCACGTGAAGGAAAGGCGACCCCGCCGGACCCGAACTGGGAACCCGCGCCCATTCATCGGAGGCTGCGTTCAGGACGTGTTTCGCGACGTGAGGCAGAGTGCGCGCAACGCCCGCGTTCCGTAACGAAACGCTTACAACACCGCGTTTGAAACGACGAAGCGGCGTCACGGCCGCGTGCAGGCGCACGCAGCGCCCGCGCGCAAAAAAAGCCCCGCCTGGGGCGGGGCCTTGGGGTCTCGGCCGCAGGCCGAGGCGACTTACCTGTAGCTGTTGGTGCGAATCGACACGTTGGAGCGGCTGCCGCGCAGCAGGATGTCGCGCTCGATCTTGCTCGACCACCCCGTCAGCGTGAACGGCGTGCGCGTCTTGGTACCCAACCGCGTGTAGTTGCCATAGGACGTGTTGCCGCTGTGGACGACGTTGCGGGTGCCGTCGTTGTAGACGATGCCCGTGGCCGAGTTGTAGCGGACGGTATTGCCGGTCACCGTGATCCCGGAGCACCCGTAGGTGGACATGCCGAGGCTGCCGTTGCGTTCCATCACCGACTTGGCGACCGTCACGGTGCTGACGTTCTTCCAGATGTTCAGGCCGTAGCGCTTGTTGTTGTTCATCCGGCAGTTCTCGATCCGGATGTTGGAGCAGCTGTGGCCGGGATCCGGCTCGATGTCGATGCCGCACTCCGGGCTCGTGCCCTGGGTGTAGCTGAACTCGGAGTCGTAGACCTTGACGTTCGCGCAGTTGGTGATCGACAGGCCCTGGCGGCGGTTGCCGGTGGACACGATGTTGGCGATCACCACGTCGTTGGAATTGCCGCCGATGCACACGCCGTCGCCGGTGCACTTGCTCACCCGCAGGTCGCGGACGGTGACGTAGCGGCCGCCGAGGATCTGGATGCCGTGGCCCCACTCGTGGGTGCCGCCCCCCGAGTACACGTGGGTCGCGCGGTCGCCGACCAGCTGGCCGCCGGAGATCTCGACGTTGGAGCGGTCGCTGATGAGGAGGATGTACGAGCGCTTCACCGAACAGGTCTTGGCCTTGAGGATCGCGTCCGGCGACATCTTCAGGTGCATGTTGCTCCGCAGCCGGACGTACCGTGTCGGATCGATCAGGTAGGTGCCGGCCGGGATGGTGACCGTGCCGCCGGCGGACGGCAGCGCGTTGATCGCGGCCTGGATCGCCGCGGTATCGTCCTTGGAGCCGTTGCCGGCGGCGCCATAGTCCTTGACGCTGATCACCTTGGAGCCGCGCTGGCGGCTCGGCGGCACGTAGGCCGCGAAGGCGGGCAGGCTGAACGCGCCGAAGGCGGCCGCGGCCGCCACGCCGGAGGAGGTCTTGAGGAAATCACGACGCGCGATCGCCGCACCGGTGCCGAAGCCCTGAATCGTCATCTTTTGCCCTTTGGTTGGGATGCCGGTCTGTGCATGCGCCGGCTTGGGAAAGGAAGGCGCCTTCACCCGGCGCCCACGCGCAACGGTAGGGGGCGCGTGAAGCGCGGGCGACCCGTTCACGCGCAAACTGAGAACCCGTACGCAGTCAGGTAGCGGCTGTGTTTAGTGCATGTTTCGTGAAGTGACGCGATCGACGCGCAACGTGCGCGTTCAGTAACGAAATGCTTACAAACAGGCGCATGCGGAACGTCAATGCTGCGGTGCGCGGCACTTCACGTCGCAGGCGGTTCGGGATGACGTTCGCGCCACGCCGCCAACGCGCGCTCGTAGCGTTCCAGCGCGGCATCGTGCAGGTCGAAGATGCAATGCACGCAGCCGCCGCCGCAGCAGTCGGCCGGATCGGGCTCCGGCGGGCGGCGCGGCGGCGGATCGTCGTCGACGGTGGCGGTCGGCATGACGCCGCCAGCTTACTGCGGCATGCCGGCGCGGCCGATACACTGGTCGCACGGACGGGGGGTCCACGGATGCATGGCGAGTACAAGGTGCCGGGTGGCAAGCTGGTGGTGGCCGACCTGGAGGTGCGCGACGGCCTGATCGCGCGGGCCCAGGTCAGCGGCGATTTCTTCCTCGAGCCGGACAGCGCGCTGGACGCGATGAGCGCCGCCCTGCACGGCCTGCCGGTGGACGCCGGCGAGGCGCTGATCGCGGGCTCCGTTCGTCTCGCGCTGGGGCCGGAGGTACGGATGTACGGGATCACCCCGGAAGCGGTCGCCACCGCGGTCCGCCGCGCCCTCGATGGGGCTCCCGCATGAGCCTCAGCAGCTGGCGCGACCACGCCTGGGAGCTGGTGCACGAGGGGCCGCAGGCGCCGGCCCTGCACATGGCGCTGGACGAGGTGATGCTCGACGAGGTCGCTGCCGGCCGACGGGCGCCGAGCCTGCGGATCTGGGAGTGGGCAGCGCCGGCCGTGGTGATCGGCCGTTTCCAGTCGCTGCGCAACGAAGTGGACGGCGACGCCGCGCGCCATCACGGTATCGAGGTCGTGCGCCGGATCAGCGGCGGCGGCGCGATGTTCATCGAGCCGGGCAACACCATCACCTACTCCATCCTCGCCCCGCTGTCGATGGTGGACGGCATGGGCTTCCAGCAGGCCTACGCGCTGATGGACGCCTGGGTGATCGAGGCGCTCGCCACGCTCGGCATCGCGGCCTGGCACCAGCCGCTCAACGACATCGCCTCGGCCGCCGGCAAGATCGCCGGTGCCGCCCAGGCGCGCCGCGGCGACGCCGTGCTCCACCACGTCACCATGGCTTACGACATCGACGCGACGAAGATGCTGGAAGTGCTCCGGATCGGCCGCGAAAAGCTGTCCGACAAGGGCACCGCCAGCGCGCAGAAGCGGGTGGATCCGCTGCGCAGCCAGACCGGCCTGCCGCGCGAGGCGATCGTCGCGCGGCTGGTCGACGTCTTCCGCGACCTGCACGGCGGGCTCGCCGCCGGCGCGCTGCGGCCGGCCGAACTGCAGCGTGCGCAGGAACTGGCGCGCGACAAGTTCTCCGCGCCGGAATGGACTGCGGTCGTTCCTTGAACGCCCGCGCCGCGCAGGGCCGGGCGACCGCGCGCCACGTGGGACGGCATTGGTCCACTCCGGCCGCCCGCACGGCGGGTTTTGCGGCGCCCGGCCCGCGCCGGTGGAACGGAGCCTGCTCCCGCTGCACCGCATTGGCGGCGTCACCGCACGGCGGGGTCCGCGACTGACGCGTTCGCGCCCGTGCCGCCCGCCACTTCGCCCAGGTGCGCCCGCAGGAAGCCGGCGATGGCGCGATAGGCGCGGTCGACATCGGCGAGCTGGTCCCAGGCATGGCCCTCGTCGGCGAAGGCGAGCAGCAGCGGATCGCGGCCGGCGAGCTCGAGCATGCGCACCAGGCGTCGGGCGTGTTCGAAGTCCACGCGGCTGTCCTCGCGGCCGTGCACCAGCAGCACGGGTGTGGTCAGTTCGCGGTAGCGGTACAGCGGCGAGGTCTCGACCATCGCCGCGAGCGCCTGGCGCGGATCGCCGACCACCCGCTCGAGCTCGGCGCGGGTCGCGGGCAGGTTGCCCGAATCGCTGGCGGTGAAGAACAGCGGGCGGTCGCTGATGCCGGCGATCGAAACCGCGCAACGGAAGCGCTCCGGCCAGCGGATGCTCGACTGCAGCGCGGAGTAGCCGCCGTAGCTGCTGCCCATGATGCACATGCGCGAGGCATCCAGCGGGAAGCGCGCGAGCGCGGCGTCCAGCGCGGCGGCGATGTCGTCCTCGATCGCGGTGCCCGCCGCGTGGTAGCCGGCCTCGCGGAAGGCGGTGCCGTAGCCGTCCGAGCCGCGGTAGTTGACCTGCAGCACCGCGTAGCCGAGCGCGGCGAGGAACTGCACCTCGGGATTGAAGCGCAGGTTGTCGCCGACCCCGACCGGGCCGCCGTGCGCCAGCACCACCACGGGGCGCGGACCCTGCCCCGCCGGCAGGGCGAGGAAGGCTTCCAGCGGCGTGCCGTCGCGGCCTTCGGCGTGCAGCGCGGTGGCGCGCACGTAGGCGCGGCCGTGCAGCCACGGCGAGGCGACGTCGAGCAGCCGCGCCTCGCCGCGGCCGACGTCGAAGCGGTACAACGCCGGCGGCCGGTCGCTCGCCTCCACCCACAGCGCGAGGACGTTGCCGTCGCGGCTGCGCCCGGCCAGTTCCACCGAGGCCTCGGGGAAGGCGCGCGCGATCGCGTCCGACGCGACAGCATCACCGAGCAGGCGCGTCACCACCTGCCCGCCCCGCATCCAGCTCGCGGCGACTGGTTCGCCGCGCGCGTCCAGCGCCACGTCCACCAGGTCCGCGCCCGGCTCGCGGTACAGCGTGCGCACCACCTCGCCGGCGCGCGGATCGAAGGCCACCAGTTCGCGCTGCGCGCGGTCCTCGTCGCTGAGGCCGTACACCAGCGCGCCGTCCGCCGACAGGCCGAGCGGGCGGAAGCCGGCCTCGTCGCGCAGCGGCAGCACCTCGCGCAGGCCGCTGCCCTCGCCGTACATCAGCGCCAGGGTGCCGTCGTCGCGCTTGAGGGTCGCCGCCAGCACACGGCCGCCGGCGTCGGCGAACCAGGCGACGCCGGGATCGGCGTCGCCGTCGAGCCGGCCGCGCGCGCTCGCGGCGAAGCGTCGCGCGCCCTCTTGCAGGCCGATGTCGACCGCGACCACTTCCCGCCGGCCGTCGTCGCCCCGGCGTTCGAGCAGGACTTCGGTGCCGTCGCCGTAACCGGCGGCGAGCACCCGCCCCGTTTGCGGCAGCCGCTGCGCGAGCACGACCGGCGCGCTGCCGCCGGCGTCGCGGATGTCGTACAGGGTGACGGCGGCACGCGCGTCGTCGGTGCCGGTGCCGGCCAGCAGCAGGCCGTCGCCGGCCCAGTGCAGCGACGCGACCGGCGCCTCGCCGCTGGCGATGCGGGTGCGCGCGCCGCTGGCGAAGTCGATCAGGTCCACCGCCCACAACGCGTCGTTCTCGCGCACGGCTTCCGCCAGCAGGTCGCCCGCCGGCGCCAGGCTGACCGAGACGAGGCGACGTGGATGCCACAGGTCCATCGGCGACAGCGGCAACGTGCCGGCGGAGACGGGCACGGGCGTGCGCGCGGCGCCGCGTGCACCGCCGGTCCAGGCGGCGCGCTCGCGCGCATAGAAGGCCGGGAACGGATCGGGGTAATGGCCGGAAAATGCGAAGCGGTGTTGCGCGCTCACGCCGGGGTGCATCGCCTCCAGCCGGTCGAGCGCGCGCAAGCCACGGTTGGCGATGGCGAACGCCGGGCCGCGCGCGCGGCGCAGGCGCACGACCACGTCGCCGGGATAGGTGATCCGGCCCGCGACCACCTCGAAGGCGGTGTCGCCGCCGTTGCCGAAACGGTAATGCTCGCCGTCGCGCACGCCCAGCGCGCGCCAGACGTAGCGGCCGGCCGGCAGCGCGAGCAGCCGGGTGGAGACGCCCGCGGCCGCGTCGCGCAACGCCACCATCGAGTGGCTCCGTTGGTCGCGTTCAGCCAGCTGCAGGAGTGAAATCGCAACGTCGCTGTCGGCGGCCACCAGCAGCAAGCCTTCGCCCTCGCGCAGCGCCGGCGGCGCGCCCGGTGCCACCACGCGCGCCTGCGCGACGGCCAGCGCCGGCAGCACGAGCAGCAGCAACAGCAGCGCGCGCGCCACCGCCCGCCAGCCGTCGCACGGCGCGCGCCGTTCCTCCCGTGTTGCCCGTCCCGGCCGCTCCCCTGCGGTCGCGCGCCGTGCTGCCATCCCCACTGCCGATCTCCCCTTGCACGATCGACGCTACCCCATCGCGAGGCGCAAAAACGGACGCAATCCGCTGTTTGCGCAGGCGGTTTCCGCGTCGCGCGCATTCAGCACGGAGAGGGCGCAGGCTGGTCGGCGTGCGCCTGCGGCCGCGGCGGGCACGTCGCGGAGCGCGTGGCGCGATGTCGATCCCTGCCGGCCTCGTCCGTCGCACGATCGATCCCGCCGCCCCCGGAGCCGCCGTGGCCGCCCTGCCCCGCCTGTACGCCCACCCGTTCTCGTCCTATTCGCAGAAGACGCTGGTGGCGCTGTACGAAAACGGCACGCCGTTCGAGTACCGCAACCTGGAGGAGCCCGCGGCGCAGGCGGAGCTCGCCGCGCTGTGGCCCATGCGCCGCTTCCCGGTGCTGGTGGACGGCGAACGCGTGGTGCTGGAGGCGAGCTGCGTCGTCGAGTACGTCGACCTCCACCACCCCGGCCCGGTGCGCCTGGTCCCGCGCGAGCCCGACGCCGCGCTCGAAGTGCGCATGCTCGACCGCTTCTTCGACAACTACGTGTCCACGCCCCAACAGAAGTGCGTGTTCGACGCGCTGCGCCCGGAGGATCGGCGCGATCCGCAGGGCGTGGAGGAGGCGCGGCGGATGCTGAAAACCGCCTACGCCTGGCTGGACCGGCACATGCAGAACCGCACGTGGGCCGCGGGCGACGGCTTCTCGCTGGCCGACTGCGGGGCCGCGCCGTTCCTGTTCTACGCCGACTGGACCCATCCGATCGATCCGGCCTTCGGCAACGTGCATGCCTACCGCGCGCGCCTGCTGCGGCGGCCTTCGTTCGCGCGCGCGGTGGAGGAGGCGCGCCCGTTCCGCGGCTACTTCCCGCTCGGCGCGCCCGACCGCGACTGACAGGCGGCGCCCACCGCCTTACGACGGGGCCTGCCGGCTGGCGTATAAATGGCCATCCGCCGCACCCCACCGGAGCCCGCCATGAAGCCGCTGTCCCGACTGGCCATCCTCGGCCTCGCCGCCCTCGCCTTCGCGCCCGCCGCGTTCGCCGCGCTCAAGGCCGGCGACAAGGCGCCGGATTTCAGCGCGCCTGCCTACCTCGCCGGCGAGCCGTTCACCTTCCACCTGGCCGATGCACTGAAGCAGGGCCCGGTGGTCGTCTACTTCTTCCCGGCCGCGCACACGCCCGGCTGCAACCTCGAGGCGCACCTGTTCTCCGAGGCGATCGACAAGTTCAAGGCGCACGGCGCCAGCGTGATCGGCGTGACCGCCGGCAACACCGACCAGCTCGCCGACTTCTCGAAGGAAACCGAGCACTGCGGCGGCAAGTTCCCGGTCGCCGCGGATCCGGGCGCCGCGATCGCCAGGAAGTACGACGCGGTGCTGGACAAGAAGCCGGAATGGTCGGACCGCACGTCCTACGTGGTCTCGCCGTCCGGCGAGATCGTCGCCGTGCATTCGGACCTCAACCCCAACCTGCACGTCAAGGCGATGCTGGATGCGGTGACCTCGCTGGAGATCGAACCGGTCCCGCAACCGTAGGGCGGAGCCCGCCGGCCCGGCGCCGAAACCCGCGGCGCGCTCAAGGCCCCGCCTTCAGGCCGACAGCCGCTCCCACGTCCGCGCGACGTCGCCCAGGCCGCCGTGCGCGGCGGCGAATGCCGACAGCGACGCGAATCCTTCGGCGTTCTGGATGCGTCCCAGCCGGCACAGCAGCGCCAGCGCGCCGGCGACGCCGCCCGCGCGCAGCGCGCGGCCGAGCCGGTCGGCGGGCGGGGCGTCGTGCCGTTGGGCCTCCAGCGCCTCGCCGATCCGCGCCGTCAGGCCCCAGCCGTCGGCGATGCGCCGCGCGCTCGGCGCCGTCCACTCCTCCAGCACGGACACGACCGTCCGCGCATCCGGGGCCAGGTCCGACTGCCGCGCGTACTGGTCGCGCAGCACCTGCACCACGATGATCGCGCCCAGCCCGTGCAGCAGGCCGAGCAACTGCGCGGCGAAGGCGTCGTCCTCGCCGTGGGCGCGGGCGAAGCCGCTGGCCGCGGCCGCGGCGAGCTGGGTGTGTTCCCACACCAGCGCCGGCAAGCGGCCGAAGACACCTTCGCCACCCTCCACGACCGGTTGCACCAGCGCGGCCGCGATCACCGGGCGCAACCCGTCCAGGCCGAGCAGGGCAAGCGCGCGGGTCAGGCTTTCGACCGGCTCCTTGCGTACCCGATGGAAGGGGCTGTTGGCGACGCGCAGCAGGTTCGCCGCCAAGGCCGGATCCTGGCCGATGATGCGCGCGATGCCGTCCAGCGAGGCCCGCGGGTCGTTCACCGCGCGCATCAGTTGCGGCAACAACTGTGGCCGGCGCGGGATGTAGCGCGGTTCCGCGTCGATCCGCGCCAGCACCGCCGCGGCCGCGTCTGCCACCGCCGCATGACGCGGGTCGGCATCGCCCTGCCCGTCCGCGGCCGGCAGCGCGGTGTCGAACGCGAGCGCGTGCAGCCGCCGCAGCAGCGGCTTCGCCTCCGGGGCAGGGCCGGCCCCGGCGGGTTCCGCGCGGCTGTCCGCCGCCACGTCCGCCACGGTCCCCACGCCGCGCTGATCCGTCGCATCGCCCGCCATCGCCGGCAAGGTGGCCCGCCGCCGCTTGCGCCACCATGCGGCGAGCGGCAACAGGCCCAGCGCTCCGAGAGCGGCGAACAACAGCACGGGCGTCATGCGTGATCCTGATGGAAACGATGCGCCGCGTTCGCGGCAGCCGTGCCGCAGGCTAACCGATACGGCCGGGTTTGCCGATTGCCGTGCCCGCGCTGGATCCGCCGTCAGTGCGCCAGCGCGTAATCGATCGCCGCCCGCACCGCCGCCACCTGCGCGGCGTTGCACTGTTCGGGCGTGGCCCGCGGGGAATCGGGGTAGACCTCGGTGGTGGTGCGGTAGCGGGCGCCGGTGATGCCCGCGCACAGGCCGAGCGGCACCACGTCGTAATTGATCACGCCATGAGCGACCACCGGCGAACCGATGATCTCGCCGGCCGCGTCCGCCGGCGCGATGTGGGTGACCTGCGCGACCGCGGCGATGATCGCCTGCTGGAAGGCCGGCTGCGGATCGGCGCTGTCGCCGACCAGGTAGAAGCCGTCGGGGATGGTCCCCGGCTCGAACGGGCGGCCATCGCGCGCGGCCAGCGCGGGCCGGAACTCGCTTTCGTCGCTGTCGGTGGTCTCGTGGAGGTCGATGTGCACCAGGAAGCGGCCGCGCAGCGGCGCGACCAGGCGCATCAGCGCGGCCGATTCCGCCGCCGGGCTGTCCGCGCGGAAGGAACGGTTGGGATCGACCGCGTCCGGATTCCAGCGATGAATGCGCACGTAGGCCCAGGGACTCACGCAGGGCGCGACCAGCAGGTTGGCGCGACCCGCGTAGTCGGCCGCGTGCCGGTCCAGGAACCGCAACGCGCCGTGCACGCCGCTGGTCTCGTAGCCGTGCACGCCGCCGGTGACCAGCACTGCCGGCAGCGCGTCGTCCCAGCCACGGCTACGCAGGGCGAGCAGCGGGTAACGGTCCTCGCCGTAGTCCAGCAGGCCGTATTCGACCACGTCGAAGCGCGCGCGCAGGGCGTCGATGGCGGCCAGCACGTCGTCCGCGTAGCTGCGCCGGCGCTGCTGCCGCGCGCGCCAGGCCGCCTTCTCGGCCGCGCCCCAGGGCTGGCCGGGGGTTCCGATCGGAAACGCAGCGGGCGTCGTCATTCGGATTTCTCGTCGCGGGGCGCCGCGAATGTAGCATCGGCGCGTGGCGGGCGACGCGGCGTGCGCCCGCCACCGCATAATGACGCCGGCCGCCGTATTCCGGCGATTCCGACCGGAAACGCATGACGCCCACGCTGCCGCCCCTCGCCGAAGTCCTCGACCTGGTTCCCGACGCGGTCTGCGTGGTGGACGCGGAGGGGCGCTACCTGTTCGTCAACGGGAGCTTCGAGCGCGTGTTCGGCTACCGGCCCGACGAGGTGCTCGGCCGCAACATGATCGAGCTGGTCCACCCCGACGACCGGGGCGCTACGCTCGAGGCCGCGTCGCGGGTGATGGAGGGCAGGCTGCAGCGACATTTCCGCAATCGCTACGTGCACAAGGACGGGCACACGGTGGACATCCAGTGGTCTGCGCGCTGGTCGCCGCGCGACCGCGTGCGGATCGCGGTCGGCCACGAGGTGACCGAACTGCGCCGGGCCGAGGAAGCGCAGGCCGCGCTGCTGGCGATCGCCGAGGCCGCGCACGTCGAGACCGAGCTGCCGGCGCTGTTCGCACGCATCCACGGCGCGATCGGCAACCTGCTGCCCGTCGACAACGTGCACGTGGCCCTGCTCGAAGCGGACGGCGACAGCCTGTCCTACCCCTACTGGCGCCACGCGCTGGAGGCGCCGCCGGGCACGCGGCCGCTGGCCGCCGATCCGCTGGTGGCGGCGGTGGTCGCCGGCGGCGCCACGGTGCTGGACGAACCGGCCGGCGGCCAGGCCGGCGCGCCGCGCGCGCTGGCGGTCCCGCTGGCGACCGCGCGAGGCGTGATCGGCGCGCTGGTGGTGCGCGGCGCGGAACAGGGGTTGGCCTGGGAGGAGTCCGATCGCCAGCGCCTGGAGTTCGTCGCTTCCCAGGTCGCGGCCGCCTGCGAGCGCAGCCGCCACCGCCACGAACTCGAGCATCTCGCCGCGCACGACCCGCTGACCGGCCTCGCCAACCGCTACCGCCTGCAGGCCGCGCTGGAGGCCGCTATCGCCGGGGCGCACGCCCGGCGCGGGCGCTTCGCCCTGGTCTACCTCGACCTCGACGGGTTCAAGGCGGCCAACGATGCGCTCGGCCACGAGGCCGGCGACCGGGTGCTGCGCGAAGTCGCCCAGCGGCTGCGCGCGAGCCTGCGCCACGCCGACCTCGTGGCCCGCATCGGTGGCGACGAATTCGTCGTGCTGCTGCCCGCCTGCCGCGACACCGCCGCCGCGGGAGCGGTCGTCCGCAAGCTGCATGCGGCGCTGTGCCCGCCGATCCAGTGGGAGGACGCCACCATCACCCTGCGCGCCAGCACGGGCGTGGCGATCTATCCGGAGGACGGATGCACGCCGGATGCGCTGCTGCGCCAAGCCGACCAGGCGATGTACGCGGCCAAGCGCGCCACCGGCAACGACACGGCGATCGCCTGAGCGCGGCCGCGGGGGCGTCGGCTCACGCAGCCCGGTAGTTGTCCTGCATCGGATAACGCCGCGCATACGCCGCGAAGGCCGCGGCCGCGGCGAACGCGAAGGCGGCGAAGAAGAACATCAGGAACGCGTTCTCGCTCAGCCCGGTGGTGGCGATCCGCGCGGTCACCGCCTCGTTGCGCACCGCCGCGTTGGTCAGCAGCACCCACAGGCTGCCGAAGGTGCTGGTCAGGTACCAGAACGCCATGATCACGCCCTTCATCGCCTGGGTCGCCTGGCTGTAGGCGAACTCCAGCGCGGTCGCCGACACCAGCACCTCGCCGAAGGTCAGCAGCAGGTAGGGCAGCGCCTGCCAGGCGAGCGAGGTCTGCTGGCCGGCGTCGAGCTGCAGCTGGATCAGGCCCGCGAAGATCCACGACACGCCCGAGAACGCGATGCCCCAGCCCATCCGCCGCAGCGGCGTGGGGTCGAAGCCGATCCGGCGCAGCGTCGGGTACAGCACCAGGTTGTTGAAGGGGATGAGCAGCATCACGAACAGCGGGTTCAGCGCCTGCATCTGCGCGGGCGACTGCACCAGCCAGCTCGGCCACCACCAGGCCTCGTGCGGGACCCGCATGGCGTTGCCCTGCAGGATCCAGGTCGAGGCCTTCTGGTCGAACAGCGACCAGAACGGCGTGGTCAGCGCGAACACGATCAGCACCCGCAGCACCGCGCGCACGCTGTCCACCGCCTTGTCCGGATGCGCGCCGCGCGCGCGCTCGAGCTGCAGCGAGGTGCCGAGGCCGCCGAAGGCGATCAGTGCCAGCAGCGCGAGGCAGGCGGTGATCACGAAGCCGAAGTCCGCCGGCCAGAACGGCAGCGCGACGCCCAGCGCCTGCAGCGCCCAGCACGCCAGCATCGCCGCCGCGAGGACCACGCCGGCGACGGCGACCGCCAGGCCCGGCCTGCCCTGCCCGGGCAGTGCGCGGGTGAGCGCGGTGCGCGCGACGTTGAAGAAGGAATCGGGATCCTGGCCGCGGGTGGGCGGCACCCGCACGTACTGCTTGCGCCCCATCCAGAAGATCAGCGTGGCGATGCCCATCAGGATGCCGGGGATGCCGAACGCGACCGCCGGCCCGTAGGCGCGCAGGAAGATCGGCATCAGCAGCGAGGCGAAGAAGCTGCCGAAGTTGATGGTCCAGTAGAACGCGTCGAAGACCATCCTCGCCAGGTGCTTGTTGGCGCTGGTGAACTGGTCGCCGACGAAGGACACCACCAGCGGCTTGATCCCGCCCGAGCCCAGCGCGATCAGGAACAGGCCGGTGTAGAAGCCGGTGCGGTTGTCCTCGAAGGCGGCCAGCATCGCGTGGCCCGCGCAGTAGATGAGCGAGAACCACAGCACCGTGTGGTACTTGCCGAAGAAGCGGTCGGACAGCCAGCCGCCCAGCAGCGGGAAGAAGTAGACGCCGATGACGAAGCTGTGGAAGACGTCCTTGGCGATCCCCGCGCGCTCCGCCTCGGGCGCGTACAGCAGCAGCGTCGACACCAGGAACGGCGTCAGGATGTTGCGCATCCCGTAGAAGCTGAAGCGCTCGCAGGCCTCGTTGCCGATGATGTAGGGCACCTGCCGGGGCAGGCGCGCGGCCGGGGCGGCGGGGCTGGCGTCGCTCATGCGGTCGTTGTCTTGCTGGTGCGGGAGGTCGAAGCCTAACCGGTAACGCGCCGTCGCACGCGCCCGCGGCGCGCGTCGCTACCTCAGCGCCTGCAGGGTGGCGGCGACGCCGGGCGCGAGCGGTTGCAGGGCGGGATCGCGGGCGATCTCGTGTTCCGCCTCCAGCAGGAACGCGTTGAGGTCGTGTCGCCGCGCCAGGCCCTTTCCGTCCTCCCACCAGCGCGCGCCGACCCGTTCGCGCAGGCGGGCGCACCACGCGGTCCACTGCGCCTCGTCGCGCACGCCGCGGCGCGCCGCGGCCAGCAGCGGCCGCGCGAGCCGCGCCGGTTCGCCGAAGACGTAGGCGTGGTCGGCGACCAGCTGACGGTCGACGGCGCGCACGATGCGCTCCAGCCCGGCGCGGTCGATCGCCGGGTTCAGGGCCAGCTGCAGCAGCCAGTCCGCGCCGTGCGCGATGCCGTGCCGCCAGCCTTCGCCTTCGACGAAGCCGCGGTAATCGCGCACGCCTTCCAGGTAGGCGGTGGCGCGCGCGAGCATCTCCGCGCGTCCGGCGGCGTCCATCCAGGGCGCGATGCGATCGGTCCGCGCCACCTCGGACAGCGCCAGCACCGCGAACGGGATGCCGACCCCGTCCGGGTCCTCCGCTTCCATGCGCGCGTAGAGGCGCGCGCGCAGCGCCGCCAGCTCGGCGGGCGGCAGCAGGCCGGCGCGCATCCAGCGCGCGAGCGTTTCGTACGCCAGGGCGTCGCGCAGCGCGGGGTCGCCGTCGTCCAGGCAGGCGACCAATACATCCACCAGCGTGCCGCGTTCCGCGGCCCCGGCAGGCGCGGGCGCCGCTTCCCGCAGCAGGCGCCGCATCGCCGGCATGTCGCGGGCCGGGCAGGCGGCAAGGGCCGGCGCCGCCGTCGCGACGAACAACAATCCCGCGGCCAGCAGATGCCATGCCGACTTCATGCGATCGTCCCGTGCGGCCCGGTCCGACCATACCCGAGCGCGCCGCCGGCCATTTTGCGCGAACAGGGGAATCGCACCGGGCGGGCGTGCCGGCCGCACCGCGCATTGCCGTTCACCGGCCGCATCGGACAATGCCTGCCCCGCCGCCCGCGCCCCACGATGGACGACCAGGAATTCGACCGGCGCTACGACCGCCTGCAGCGCGCGCTGCCCGGGACGTTCGGGCGCGTGCTCGGCTGGGTGCGCCGTCCCGCTTCGCGCTGGGTGCGGATTCCGCTGGGGATCCTGCTGCTGATCGGCGGCCTGCTGTCGTTCCTGCCGATCCTCGGCGCGTGGATGGTGCCGCTCGGCATCCTCATGCTCGCGCAGGACCTGCCGTTCCTGCGCCGGCCGATGTGGCGCGCGCTGGACGCGATCGAGGCGTGGTGGGCGCGCCGGCAGGCGCGGCGGCGTCCGCCCCGCGATTGAACGCAGGTGCGGACGCACGGGTTGCTACCCTGCGCGTTTGGTCCGAAGGAACACCGTGCCCCACTACGCCGGCCCCCTGCTCACCCGCGCCGACGCCGAGGCGCTGCTCGCCGCGCGCGCGGCCGGCGCCGCCGCGTGGACCGGCTCGCTGGACCTCGGACGCTCGCGCGGCGAGGCGCGCCTGGAGGCCGACGCCTGGCATTGGCGCGACGCGCGCTACCCCTACCCCGGCCAGCTCAAGGACCGCACGATCTACTGGTGGGACGGCGCGGAGTTCACGCCGGCGGCCCGCTACGCCGGCGCGCTGATCAAGCTGGTGCCGACCGCGTGGGGCGTGCCCACCTTCGAAATCGACGGCATCAAGATGCTGCCGACCGCGAAGGACTCGCCGCTCGCCGACGCGCGGCGCAAGGTCGCGCTGGTGGCGCCGGCCGGCAAGGCGGTGCTCGACACCTGCGGCGGGCTCGGCTACTTCGCCGCGTGTTGCCTCGAGGCTGGCGCGACGCGCATCCAGTCCTTCGAGAAAAACGCCGACGTCCTGTGGCTGCGCACGCTCAACCCGTGGTCGCCGGATCCGGACGCGCCCGCGGCCGGCGGCCGCCTGCGGCTCGTGCATGCCGACGTGGCGCAGGCGATCGCGCAGCTGCCGGACGCCGCGTTCGACGCGCTTTTGCACGACCCGCCACGCTTCGGCATCGCCGGCGAGCTGTACGCGCAGGCGTTCTACGACCAGCTCGCGCGCGTGCTGCGCCGTGGCGGCCGCCTGTTCCACTACACCGGCAGCCCGAACCGCCTGACCAGCGGCCGCGACGTGCCGCGCGAGGTCGCCGCGCGCCTGCGCAAGGCCGGCCTGCGGGCGGAGCCGGCGCTGGATGGCGTGCTCGCCTCGAAACCCTGACGCGGAACAGACCGTTCCCTGCAAGATGATCGCCATTTGCCGAATTTGCCCGGCGTTATTTGCGAAAAGGCCGGACTTCGCGTAAAATGGCGGCTTCCCCACCGCTTCCCGGCCACCGGCCCACGCCGGTGCGTCCGCGTCGCATCCACGCAATCCAAAGGAGAAGCATGGCCCGCACGCCGACCAAGCCCGTTGCCAGCAACAGCCTCAGCCACGAATCCATCGCCGACGACATCGCCGCCTTCCGCAAGCGCGGCGGCCGCATCGAGGTCCTCGGCAACACCCCGCTGCGCACCACCGCGCCGACCGCGTTCCGCTCCAGCACCAGCGAGCGCAAGCCGCCCGCCAAGGAACAGCGCAAGCGCGCCGGCTGACCCCGAACCCTCGCGCGCGCGGCCCTTCACATGCCGCAAGGGCCGCGCGGCGAATCATGGCCGCTCTTTCCGCCAGGAGGCCGCCATGAGCATCCGGATCACCCTCCTCGCCACCGCGTGCATGCTCGCCGTGTCCGCGTGCGGCGACCGTTCGACGCCCGCCGCCCAGGACACCACTGCTCCGGCCGCAGCACCGGTCGACAACACGGCGGCGCCCGCCGACACCACCGCGTCAGCGACCGGTACGACCGCGCCCGTCACCGACACCGCAACGCCCGCGCCCGGGTCCGCGGCCGCTCCCGCCGGAAAGCCGGCGGCCACCGTCACCGACTGCGCCACCACGATCACCGGCAACGACGCGATGCAGTTCGACGTTGGCTCGATCACCGTGCCCGCCTCGTGCAGCCAGTTCACCATCAACCTGACCCACGTCGGCAAGTTGCCGGTGGCCGCGATGGGCCACAACGTGGTGATCACCAAGGCGTCCGACATGCAGGCGGTCGCCGCCGACGGCATGGCGGCCGGCGCCGACGCCGACTACGTGAAGCCCGACGATCCGCGCGTGATCGCCCACACCGAGCTCGTCGGCGGCGGCCAGAGCACCTCGGTCACCTTCGACGTCGCCAGGATCAAGGACGGCGGCCCGTACGAGTTCTTCTGCAGCTTCCCGGGCCACTCGGCAGTGATGAAGGGGACCATCGGGGTCGGCTGATCCCGCCTCAGCGCGGTGCCGCGGGCGACGCCCCGCGCGCCGCCAGGCGGAACAACTGCGCCGACAGCAGCCAGGGCAGCACGAACAGCGCGACCAGCGGCGCCACGTCGGCATAGCCGGCGAGCAGCGCGTACAGCACGGTCGCCGCCTGCGCGAGCGCGGTCGCATGCAGCGCGTGCACCATGCCCGCCGCGCGGAAGCGCGCGGCCAGCGCGCCGATCACGCCGGTCGCCAGCACGCCGGCGAAGACCAGGTTTTCCAGGTTGTTCTCGCTGCCGAGCATGCCGACCGCGAGATTGACCCAGACCACCAGGAAGCCACCCGCGATCGCCACCGCGGCGCCGGCCCGGTAGGCGGTACTGCCCGACAGCCGGGTCGCCAGTTCGTAGGCTCCGCAGGCGGTGGCGAGCATCGCGCCCATTACCACGAAATCCTCAGGGCCCCAATCGACCTCGCTGGTGAACCGCATCGCGATCGCCGGCAGCAGCAACAGGCAGCCCGCCCCGCCCCAGATCGCCAGGCTCCAGCGGTTGCCCCGCGGCCTGTCGTTCGCCATGTCCTGCGCCATCGCCGTCCTCCTCGTGCCGGTGTGTGCCGGCAGCGTCCACCGGCCGGGTGAGCGGACGATGGGGCTCGTGTGAAGCGGACAAGAAGTCGCCAGGCGCGCGTCCGGCAAGGACAGGTGCGGTCCGGGCCAGCCCGTGCAGCGGAGCCTGCTCCTCGCCCCCGCGCTTCCGCATCCCCGCACACCTGACCCAGGTCATGGCCCGCCGCCGTCCCGGCGGCCACGCTGCCCGGGGAGGCCATCGCAGACATGACCCGGCGCATCCCGCTCGAACTCAATCCGGCGCTCGAAATCCCGATCGACGGCACGCTGGTGGCGCGCACGCTCGGACTGGACGTCGCCACCTTCCGCCGGCTGATGGACGAGCGCCGGATCACCGTGCTGTGCGAACGCGGCACCGGCGAGGATGCCGGCCTGTACCGCGCGAGCTTCTACCACGAAGGCAAGCGCGCGCGGCTGGTGGTGGACGCCGCGGGGCAACCGGTGCCCCGCCGCGGCCAGGAGCCGCGGCGGGAGGAGTAACGCTGGCTCAGCGCGTCACCGGCGGCCGGTAGTGGCCGCCGATGGTGCGCGCGGCGATGTTGATCCGGTTCCAGCCGTTGATCGCGACCACCAGCAAGGTCAGGTCCACCAGCGCCGCCTCGTCGAAGTGGTCGCACGCCTTGGCGTACAGCGCGTCGGACACGGCGTCGTGATGCGCGAGCTCGGTCAGTTCCTCGACCCAGGCCAGGGCGATGCGCTCGCGCTCGCTGTACAGCTTCGTCTCGCGCCACGCCGGCAGCAGGTACAGGCGCTGCTCGGTTTCGCCCTTGGCGCGCGCGTCCTTGCTGTGCATGTCCAGGCAGAACGCGCAGCCGTTGATCTGCGAGACGCGCATCAGCACCAGTTCGATCAGCGCCGGCTCCAGCCGCCCGGCGGTGTGGATCTGCTGGCTGAGGTCGAGCAGCGGCTGCATGGAAGCGTAGTGGCGCTGGATGTTGAATCGGGTCATGACAGGCTCCTTGGCGATGGATGCGGCACGTCGGAATCGGCCGCTTCAATGCAAGGACGCCGGGGCCCGCGTTTTCGTGACAGCCAGCAGCCGTTCGAGCTTGCCGGGGTGGCGCAGCGCGTGGATCGCGGTGATGCGCTCGCCGTCGCTCTCGATCCACATCGCCGAGGCCAGCGTGTCGCCGTCGTGCAGCAGCAGCGCCGGCGCGCCGTTGAGCGTCGCCAGTTCGAACCGTGCGGAGGGGCCGACAAAGCCGCGCGCCAGCTGCAGGTACAGGCGGGCCAGGCGCTCGGCGCCGTGCAGCGGATGCAGGGTCGCGCGGGCCAGGCCGCCGCCGTCGCTGATGTGCACTGCGTCCTCGGCGAACAGCGCGCGCAGCGAGTCCAGCGTCGGTTGCGTCATCGCCTCGACGAAGCGCTGCAGCAGCCGGCGCTGCGCGGCTCGGTCCACCTGGAAGCGCGGCCGCCCCTCGCGCAGGCGCGCCTTCGCCCGGTGCACGCGCTGGCGGCAGGCGTCCTCGCCGATGCCGAGGATGGCGGCGGCCTCGCCGTGCCCGTAGTCGAACACCTCGTGCAGCAGGAACGCGGCGCGCTCGTCCGGGCTCAGCCGCTCCAGCAACAGCAGGAACGACAGCGTCAGCGACTCGCCGCGCTCCAGCATCGCGTCCGGATGCTCGGCGTCGGGCACCACCGGTTCCGGCAGCCACGGGCCCGGGTAGTGCTCGCGCTCGGACTTCGCGCGGCGCAGGCGGTCGAGCGCCAGGCGGGTGGTCACGGTGACCAGCCAGGCCTCCGGATCCTCGAGTGCGGCGAGGTCCTGCGCGTGCATCCGCAGCCAGGCGTCGTGCAGCACGTCCTCGGCGTCGCCGGGCGTGCCGAGCATGCGGTAGGCCAGCCCGAACAGGCGCGGACGGTGCCGTTCGAACAGCGTGGTGGCGGCATCCATCGGGACATTCTCCTCCGTTGATGGAACAAGGACGCGCCACCGGGCGGAATCGTGACAGGCGGCCGCGGCCGCTGCTCACCCCGACTTCCGGCACGCTCGCCCGTCGCCCGGCCGGGCCTAGCGTCGCAGCGGGCCGCCGGCGCACGTCCGCGCGCCGCACGGCCTCGTGCCGCTGCCAGGGGAAACGCCGATGCCGACGCTCGACCGCCGCCAGTTCCTGCAACTCGCCGCCGCGATGGGCGCGACCCTGGCGTGGGGCTGCACCACGCTGCGACCGTCCTCCAGCGGCTGGCGCGAACGCCGCGATGCCTATCCGCACGGCGTCGCCTCCGGCGATCCCGACGCGAACAGCGTGCTGCTGTGGACGCGGCGCCCCTACGACGACGGACGGGGGCGCGCGACGCTGCTGGTCGAAGTCGCGGAAGATCCGGAGTTCGAGCGCGTGATCGCGACCGCCACGGCGCCCGTGCTCGCCGCGTCCGACTGGACCTGCCGCGTGCTCGTCGGCGACCTGCCGCCCGGCGGCGAGTTTTGGTACCGCTTCGTCGACGAGGAAGGCAACGGCAGCCGCATCGGCCGCACGCTGACCGCGCCCGCGCCGGACGATCCGCGCCCCGCGCGCTTCGCCTTCGTCAGCTGCCAGAGCGCGCCAGAGGGCGCGATGAACGCGTACCGCCGCATGATTTACGAGGACGAGCGCGCCGCGCCCGGCGAGCGCCTCGGCTTCGTGCTGCACCTCGGCGACTTCGTGTACGAGGTGATCCAGACGCCCGACCAGGTCAAGGACAGTCATCGCTACGATCGGAAGATCACGTTCCCGGTGCAATACCAGCATGGCCGCAAGGTGGCGAACGACCGCTTCACCGTGCCCGGCTCCCTCGACGACTACCGCGCGCTGTACAAGGGCTACCTGCTCGATCCGGACCTGCAGGATGCTCGCGCGCGCTGGCCTTTCGTCTGCATCTGGGACAACCACGAGTTCTCGTGGCTGGCGTGGCAGACGATCATGTCGTTCCCCGGCGAAGGCGAGACGCCGGGCCAGACGCTCAAGGTGGCGGCGAACCAGGCGTGGTTCGAGTACCAACCCATGCGCGTCACGCCGCCGGGCAAGCCGCTGGACCGCTTCGATGCGCCCACGGTCGATGATGTCGCGGTGACGGAATTCGACGAGAACGGCCTCGGCCTGGAGCCGAACAACCTCGCCGCGATCGAAAGCCTCATCGGCTACCGCGCGCTGCGCTGGGGCCGGCACATCGACCTGATCATCACCGACCAGCGCAGCTTCCGCGGCAAGGACCCGTCGAACGACGAGAAGCTCGGCGCGCTGTTCCAGGGCGTGCCGTATCCCTTCTTCCCCGAGGCGCTGTCGATCCAGGTGGACAGCGGCCGCGCGTACGCCGGTGGCCATCCGCCGGAAACGATCGTGTTCGGCGACAAGTCCATTCCCAACTACCGCAAGGACGGCCCGCCGCAGTCGATGCTCGGCGCGAAGCAGAAGGCCTGGTTCCTCGAGCGCCTGCGCAACGCCACCGCGACCTGGAAGATCTGGGGCAGCTCGCTGGGCACGCACGACCAGCGCGTCGACCCGCAGAACCTGCCGGACGGGTTCGTACCGAAGGACTGGCCGAAGTGGACCGACGGCTACGCCGTGCAGGGCAACGGCGACTGGGGCGGCTGCTACCACGAGCGCGGCGAGATCTTCGACACCGTGCGCGACGCCGGCATCACCGGCTTCGCCATCCTGTCCGGCGATCTGCACAGCTTCTGGGCCGGCTATGCCGCGAAGTCGCTGCCGCCGCACGGCAGGTTCGAGCCGGTCGGCGTGTCGTTCGTCGGCGGTTCGGTCATCTCGCCCGGCATGCAGGAAGCCTACGAACACGGCAACAAGAAGAATCCACTGCGCAGCCTGTACATCGCCGACCGCCCCGACGGCACGATGGAGCCCACGATGAACCTGCTGCTCAACCACGGCGTGCGCTCCGCGCTGGAGTATGCGGAGAGCGGCGACCTGGCGAAGGCGCATGCCATGAGCAACCCGGAGCTGGCGCCGCACCTGGCGTTCGTGGACATGGGCGGTCACGGCTACGGCGTCGTGAACGTCGACGCGAACAGGATGGCCACCGACTTCGTGTGCATCCCGCGGCCGGTCGAGCGCGCCGCGACGCCGGATGGCGGGCCGCTGCGCTACCGCGTGCGGCACGAAGTGGCGCTGTGGGCACCCGGCGAAGCGCCGCGGTTGCGCCAGACCGTGCTGGAAGGCGATCCAGGGCTGGCGCTATAGGGCGTCCGCCACGTCCACGGTGGAGGCCGGCGCCATCGCGCGCCTCCAGCGCCTCGAGGAAGGCATCGGCCAGCGCGAAGGTGCCGAACCAGCCATGCCGGGTCCCGGTCAGCACCCGCAATATCTGCCCGCGCCCGCCCGGAAACCGCGACAGTGGATGGAACAGGCGGTCGCGCAGCCGGCGAGCCGGTCGTGGTCGGACTGGAACAGCGACGCACTGCAAGCGGGCAACACTCCTTCGGCGATGGCCGCTTTTCGCGCCAGCCTGCGTTGCGGCGCAGCATGAATGGGCGGCCCAAGGACATGCCCAAGGCGGCGCATGAATCCTTCAGCCGCCGCCAAGTCACGGAATTCGCTCCGATTCGGCAAATCCGGCACACGCCGGGTGACGGCCCGACGCCCCCCACTTCACTCGTCGTGGACAACCTGCTGCCAGCATCCGGCGGGCGGGCCCTCATCGCGCTTTGCACCCCTTGGTGCATCGTCGACCCGGTCCTGCGATCCGATCCCATCCACTGGAGACGTGCACATGCACAAGTTCGCTTCCTGGGCCAAGCGCGGCCTGTTCGTGCTTTCACCGCTCTCGCTCGCTGTCGCCATGGCCGCTTCCGCGGCGCCGTCCGGGCAGCTGGCCGCCCCGCTCCGTGCGGCCATGCAGCGCGACCTCGGCATGACCACCGCGCAGCTCGCGCAGTACCTGAAGACCGAACAGCTCGCGGCAACGCAGGAGCAGCGGCTGGCCCGCATGCAGGGACCCAAGTTCGCCGGCAGCTGGATCGAGCGCAAGGCGGACGGCAGCTTCCAGCTGGTCGTCGGCACCACCGCGATCGGCCCGCAGAAGGGTCCCGCCGGCGTGCAGATCCGCAACCTGCGCCACAGCCTGGCCGAACTGACTGCCTCCAAGTCGCGGCTGGACGCGATGCTGGCGCGCGGCGCGAAGGTGCCGCGGGGCGTGTACGGCTGGTACGTGGATCTGCCGGGCAACAGCGTCGTGGTGACCGTCGGCAAGGGAGGCCAGCGCGCCGGCATCGACTTCGTCGCGGCCAGCGGCATCGACGCGCAGACCGTGCGCTTCGAGACCGCCGACGAGCAGCCGAGCCTGCGGGCGACCCTGAAGGGCGGCCTGGGCTACCTGCGGAATCCCGGCGACGGCTATCTCTACGCCTGCTCGATCGGCTTCACCGTCACCCAGGGCAGCACGCCCGGTTACGTCAGCGCCGGCCATTGCGGCGACGCCGGCGAACCGGCGTACCTGGAAGGCGCGTCCGGAACGGGCCCGCAATGGTCCCTCGGGCCGAAGATCGGCACCTTCGCCGCCTCGAAGTTCCCGCAGCCCGGCCAGACCGGCAACGACTATTCGTGGGTGCGGACGGATGCGGGCCACAGCCTGTCGGCCTCGGTATACGGCTGGGGCAAGGGCGACGTGACCGTGCGCGGCAGCGCCGAAGCGCCGGTCGGCGCCGCGGTCTGCCGCTCCGGCCGCACCACCGGCTGGCGCTGCGGCACGATCGAGGCGAAGAACCAGACCGTCAACTACAGCTCCGGCGAGACCATCCTCAACCTGACCCGCACCACCGCCTGCTCCGAGGGCGGCGACTCGGGCGGCTCGTTCATCACCGGCGCCGGCCAGGCGCAGGGCGTGCTGTCGGGCGGCAGCGGCAGCTGCAAGGGCAACACGCGCCGCAGCCGCAGCTACTTCCAGCCGCTGCTGCCGATCCTGCAGGCCTACAACCTGACCCTGCGCACCGGCGCCTGATCGGGTTCACGTTGCAGACGGACGCCCCGGATGGCCGGGGCGTTCTTTTTTGTCGTGCGGCAGGCTCTCGCCCGCCGCCGGATCGCGCACGGTGCGCCGGCGGTCGGCGATGCCCGTGCGACGGTCGGCCTCCAGTTCGGCGCGCAGCCACGCGATCGCATCCGCCTCCCGGTCGAAGACCTGGCCGGCCAGCCCGAAGTTGCCGGCGGCGACCACGCCGAAGCGGTCCGGGTCGATGCAGTCCGGCCGCACCACGACCGCGATGCGCAGGCGGCCGTCGGCGGCTTCCGCCCACTCGCGGACCATGCTCAGACGCACGGCGAGGCTGGGCGGATCGAAAGAGACGTCCCCGGCGTCCACCAGCAGGTGGGGATGGCCCTGCGCCACGGTGCGGCGAATGGCGTCGCTGATCAGGGCGATCGCCCGCTGGACGCGGTGCAACGGGGCCAGCCGGGCCACCGGGATGTCGTCGACGAAATCCAGGAGGATCGGATCGCGGAGCGGGGAGCCGGCCATGGCGGGCAACAGTGGCGTGGGGTACCGGGACTAACGGACCGCCGGGGCGCAGCGGCCAGCGCCGGCACGGACCGGTTCAGCTTGCCGCGACGCCGGGCGCGCGTTGCCCGCGCGATCCCCGGCCTGGCGGCCGACGAGTGCGCGCATCCCGGCTTAAACCCTTGCCGCTTCCGGCGCGTCCCACCGCTGGCAGGCACGTCGCCTGCGCGCGGCGGCCCGCCCCGCGACACCCTGTCGGGAGTGCCGATGCCGTCTTCGTTCCGCCGCCTCGTGCTGGTCGCCGCCCTGCTCGCCGCGCCCCACTTCGCCCCCGCACAGGAACCGGCCACTCCGCAGGCGGCCGGCCGCGCCTACACGCCGGAGGACTTCGCCCGCTTCGTGCCGCGCAACGCGCTGGACATGCTGCGGCAGGTGCCCGGCTTCGTGATCCGCGAGGAAGTGGTCGAACGCGGCCTCGGCCAGGCGACCGGCAACGTGCTGGTCAACGGCCAGCGGCTGTCGGGCAAGTCCAACGACGTGCTCGGCCAGCTCGCGCGGGTGCCGGCGGCGAACGTGGTGCGGATCGAGATCCGCGACGCGGCGACCCTGGACATCCCCGGCCTGTCCGGCCAGGTCGCCAACGTGGTGACCCGCGCCGAAGGCATCAGGGGCCAGTGGAAATGGCAGCCCGACGTGCGCCGCTACTACACCGATCCGCAGATCACCCGCGGCGAGGTCTCGGTCAGCGGCGCGCGCGGCCACGTGGATTACACGGTCGGCCTGAAGAACGAGGCCAACCACAGCGGCGCCGGCGGCGACACCTTCATCCACAACGCCGACGGCAGCCTGCGCGAGACCCGCGACGACGCCTGGACCGGCGAGAACGACCAGCCGCAGCTGAGCGCGCACCTCGGCTACGCCGGCGCGCACGGCCAGGCCGGCAACCTCAACGCCAGCGTGCAGAAGGTCTTCTACCACTACCTCGAGGACAGCCAGCGCAGCGGTCCCGGCCTGCCCGACCGCGCGCGTCGCGTGCGCAGCTGGCAGGGCGGGCACAACTACGAACTCGGTGGCGACTGGGCATTCGGATTCGGGCCGGGCACGCTCAAGCTGATCGGCCTGCTGCGCTACGACCACACGCCGCTGTCGGACACCGCGATCGTGCGTACCCTCGACGGCAGTGCGCCGGCCACCGGCGACCGCTTCACCCGCGACGGCGAGACCACCGAACGCATCGCCCGCGGCGAGTACCGCTGGAAGGCGCACGGCGATTGGCAGGTATCGGCCGAGTACGCCTTCAACAAGCTCGACAGCGAGTCGGCGCTGTATGCGCTGGCGCCGAATGGCGTGTTCGTGCCCGTGCCCCTGCCGGGCGGCATCGCGACCGTGCAGGAGGACCGCTACGAGGCGATCGCCAGCTATGGCCACGCGCTCGGCGCGCGCGCGACCCTGCAGGTCGCGGCCGGCGGCGAGTACTCGACGATCGAGGCGGGCGGCTCGCGCCGGTCGTTCCGCCGGCCCAAGGGCGAAGTATCGCTGGCGTGGAAGGCAGCGCCGAAGCTCGACGTCAACGTCAAGCTGCAGCGCAGCGTCGGCCAGCTCGACTTCTACGACTTCCTCGCCTCGGTGGACCTGACCAACGGCCAGACGAATGCGGGCAATCCCGACCTGGTGCCGCCGCAGACCACCGCGCTCGAGGCCGAGGCGACCCGCGACCTCGGCGCCTGGGGCACCACCAGCCTGCGCGTGTACGCGCAGCGCATAGACGACATCGTGGACACGATCCCGATCGGCGCCGACGGCGAAAGCCCGGGCAACATCGACCGCGCCACGCGGCGCGGCATCGAATGGAAGAGCACCTTCAACCTGGATGCGCTCGGCTGGCACGGCGCCAGGCTCGACGCGCGCTGGCAGAAGGAAGCGAGCGAGGTGCGCGATCCGCTGACCGGCCGCGAGCGGCCGATCAGCAACAACCTCAAGGACCTCGCCAGCCTCGACCTGCGCCACGACGTCCCCGGCACGTCCTGGGCCTGGGGCCTGGGCCTGAGCTACACGTTCTACGCGCGCGACTACCGCCTGACCGAAGTCGGGCGGCAGTGGGAAGGCCCCGTCTGGGGCAGCCTCTTCGTCGAGCGCAAGGACTTCCACGGCCTGACCCTGCGCGCCAGCGCCGACAATGTGACCCGCGCGCGCAGCATGTGGGACCGCACCGTCTACGTGGACCGCCGCACCGGCCCGGTGGACTTCATCGAGGACCGCGACCGGCGGATCGGGCCGATCCTGTCCTTCAGCGTGTCCGGCGAGTTCTAGCGCGCCGGGTCCTGCGGTCCGGCGTCCTGCGCATCCGCGGCGACGGCGATCGCCTCGACCTGGATGCGCAGCGCGACCTGCATGGAAAAGCCCCACTCCCTGCCCGCGTCCATGCCGAAATCGGCGCGGTCGATCGTCGCGTAGGCATCGGCGCCGCACCAGTCGCGCTTGAAGAGCGGATGCGGCATGCACTTGAACGAGCGGATCTGCAGCGCGACCGGGCGGGTCACCCCGCGGAAGGTCAGCGCGCCCTCCACGCGGGTCGGCTCGCCGTCGACGAAGCCGGCGAGCCGGCCGGCGTAGGTGGCGGTTGGATGGCGGGCGGTGTCGAAGTACGGGGGCTTCGCCATCTCCCGGTCCAGCGCGTCCAGGCCGAAGTCGACGCTCGCCATGTCGATCGTGAGCGACACCTCGCCGCTGCCCGCCGCCTTGTCCAGCACGACGCGACCGCGGGTGCGGTCGAACCGGCCGCGCCAGACCGACATGCCCATGTGGTCTGCCTCGAAGCTCGGAAAGGTGTGGGTGGGATCGATCTCGTAGGTGACCGGGACAGCCGCGGCCGGCGCCGCGAGGGCAAACGTGGCGAACACGAGCATCGGCAACGATCGGGCGAAAGGCATGGCGGATCTCCGTCGGACGGGCGCCGCGGCAGGCGGCTCACTGTGTCGACGAACGTCCGGGAGCCGGATCGACACGGCGGAGGGCCACTGGCGGCCGGCCGCCGGCAGGCACATAGTCCGCGCACCGGCGCCCCTGGCGGGCGCCTCGACCCGGAGCAGACGACCATGATCCGCACGCTCGCAATCGCCACGACGCTGGCCCTCGCCCTGCCCGCCCTGGCGCAGGACGCCCCGCAGATGACGCCCGAACAGCAGGCCGCGATGCAGGCCTACATCGCCGCCGGCACGCCCGGCAAGCAGCACGCCGCGCTCGCCTCGGCCGTCGGCGAGTACGACATGGCGATCCGCAGCTGGGACGCGCCCGGCGCGGCGCCGAGCGACGAGAAGGGCACCGCGACGCGCAGGATGATCCTCGGCGGCCGCGTGCTGGTGGAGCAGGTCGAGGCGAGCATGCACGGCCAGCCGTTCACCGGCCACGGCATGGTCGGCTACGACAACGTCAGCGGGAAGTGGTGGCAGACCTGGAACGACAGCATGTCCACCGGCGTGATGGTCAGCCAAGGCGACTGCGACGACCAGGGCACCTGCACCTTCACCGGCAGCTGGAACGACCCGGTGACCAGGCAGCAGGTCAACGCGCGCTTCACCAACCGCTGGACCAGCCCGACCACCGAGGTCTTCGAGATGTACGGCCCGGGCCCGGATGGCAAGGAGTTCAAGATGATGGAGATGACCTACACGAAGCGTCAGTGAGGTCGCGTCGCGTTGCGTCCCCTCTCCGCGCGGGGGACGCACGCGCGACGCGTTCACCCGCGCCAGTTGGCGTGCGTGCGCCAGAACGCGACGCTGCGCGCGTAGGCCGCGCGGTCGATCGGCACGCCGGAGCCGCCCTCTTCCACCCCGAGCGCGTTGCGCATCATGGTGATCGGCGCCATCGGCGTTTCCTCCGGGTCCATCGTGTACATGCAGCCGACCACGCCCCAGTCGGCGTCGATGGCGGTGCCTTCCTTCGCCAACTGCGCGCGGCTGTAGAGGATCGGGATCAGGTAATTCGCCACCGGCGGCTCGAGGCCCTCGAACCAGCGCACCAGCACCGGCAGTTCGTCGCGGGTGCGCGCCTCGTAGTCCGAGCGCAGCAGGTGCCGGTTGGCGTCGGTGATGGGCACCGCCAGGCAGCGCGTCGAGGTCCAGTTGCGGTGCACGTGCAGCTTGCAAAACGGCGCGTAGCCATCCAGCACCGCGAGCGGGGCGACTTCGTTGAGGTGGCGCTCGAAGGCCTCCGGCGTGCAGTCCTGGATGGTGTTGCGGCGCGGTTCGCGCGGGAACAGGCGGGGGCGGGCGAACTCGGTGAGGACGATGGACATGGCGCGGCAGGGCAAAGGAATCGCCGCATTATCGCCGCGTGGATGACCGGTTCCGCGCGGGCGGCGCCGCGCGGACGGCGGCCTCACGCCCGGATCAAGGCCGGTTCCGGCGATTCCCTGTACCCTGCCCCTCGTCATCCAGCGAGCAGGAATCCCATGGCCAAACCCAACTATTCCTTCGAGAAACGCCAGCGCGAACTGGCGAAGAAGAAGAAGCAGGACGAAAAGGACGCCAAGAAGCGCGCCGCGCGCGAGGCCGCCAAGGGGCACGCCCCGGCGGGGTCCGGCACGTCCGAATGAGCGATGCGCCGGACGCGCCGCAGGTGTGGGTGGACGCCGACGCCTGCCCCGGCCCGATCCGCGACATCCTGTTCCGCGCCGCCGCGCGCACCGGCGTGCGCGTCACCCTGGTCGCCAACCAGTGGCTGCGCACCCCGTCCTCGCCGAACGTCACCGCGCTGCAGGTGCAGGGCGGCTTCGACGTGGCCGACGACGCCATCGTCGAACGCGCGCGGCCCGGCGACCTGGTGGTGACCCAGGACATCCCCCTCGCCGCCCGCGTCATCGAGCGCGGCGCCCACGCGCTGCATCCGCGCGGCGAGCGTTACACCGCCGACACCATCGCCGAGCGCCTGTCGATGCGCAATTTCATGGACGAGTTGCGTGGCGCCGGGGTCCAGACCGGCGGCCCGGCGGCGTTCCATGCGCGCGACCGCCAGGCCTTCGCCAACCAGCTCGACCGCTGGCTGGCCGCGCGCAGCCCGCGCCGCGCGCCGACCGGCCCTCAGGCCGGCATGTAGAACATCAGGTACACCAGCCGTCCGTTCTCCGGCCGGTCGCCGAAACCGGGACCCGCGGTGTGCCACAGCCACGGGCGCAGCAGGACCAGCCGGTTGAAGCGCATCGGCACGGTCATGGTGGTTTCCCAGGCGCTTTCGTCCAGGGTGTCGCGACCGAGGATGTCGTGCTCGGACTCGGCGTAGCTCTTGTAGCCGAGCGCGGCCACTTCCTTGTCGTTCATCGGCCGGCGATCGGTGTTGGTGCGCCGGTGGCGGAAGAAGTCCGTGCCGCCGCGGCAGTCTTCCGGCCTGCTCAGGTACAGGATGCCGGACCAGTAGCCCGGATCGGTGTGCACCCGCGCGCGACCGACGTCGGAGGCGAGGGTGAGGCGGAACTTGGCGTGCCCGGCCGGCGGCGGCAGGGGCTTCAGGCGCTCGCCGGTGAGTTGCGAGACATACTGGTCGAGGCCCTCGATCTCCAGCCGCTCCAGCGAGTTGCGGCCAGGAAAGAGGTTGACCTTGCCCGGGTCCGCGCCCGGCGCCGGAGCATCGTCGGGCGCGGGATAGGTGAGGCGCAGTCCGGCCTCGCGGAAACCCTGCGCATCCGCGAAGAAGTCGTCGACGACGATGAGGGAAGTGGGCATGGCCGCGGAGGAGTTACCGACGAGGCACGATTAGGCCAGAGCGCCCGCCGTCGCGGCAAGGAAGCGCCCGCCTCGCCGGCAGGCAACCGCCTGCCTGCCCGCCAGCGACTGCACGCATTCACATGCGGAGGGCGTGACCGCGGTTGGCCTGCGGCGCCGGCGCAGCCGTTATCCTGCCCGGCGCTCCTCGCAATTACCGTGTCCGCCATGTCGTTTTCCCGCCTCGTGCCGCTGCTGCTCGTCCTCGCCGCCCCGCTGCCCGCCGCCGCCCAGTTCCATGCCGGGCTGGCGCCGCGCGACGGCGCCGCGCACGAGGGCTGGAACGGGCGCGGCGAACTCGGCTTCGCCATGGCCAAGGGCAACAGCGACAGCCAGACCTTCATCGGCAAGCTCGACTTCGGCTACAGCGACAAGCGCAGCAAGTACGCGTTCGGCGCCTCCACGCAGTACGGCAAGAACGCCGGCGAGGAGAGCGCGCGCCGCTACGAGGTGCACGGCGCCGCCGGCTTCCGCTTCGACGAGCGCAGCTACCTGTACGGCTCGCTGCGCCACGCCCGCGACGCCTTCGCCAGCTACGAATACCAGTGGACCGCGGCCGCCGGCTACGGCGTGGATGCGCTGCGCGGCGAGGACCAGCAGCTGTCGCTGGAGATCGGCCCCGGCTACCGGCTGGCCAAGGACCAAGGCCTGCGCGTGCACCACGACGAAGCGATCGCCCGCGCGCTCGCCGACTGGCGCTTCAAGCTCACCGACACCACGTCGCTGGTGAACACCCTGCTGGTCGAATCCGGCGGCGAAACCACTTTCGCCCGCAACGTGTTCGGCGTGCGGGTGGCGGTGAGCGAGTCGCTGGCGATGAAGGCAGGGCTGGAGACCCGCTACAACAGCCGCGTGGACGACGGCCTGCACAACACCGACAACCTCACCACGGTGAACCTGGTCTACGACTTCAGGTAGGGCAGCGACCGGATCCTTGCGATCGCGGTCCGGGCGCGCCAGCAGGAGACGGCATGGCACGACGATGCCGGTCGCCGCACGAACGGGAGGCGGGCACGGCGCCGTCGAGGTGGCGCTGGATCTCGTGCACGTCGGCCGGCTTGACCACGTGGTGGTCGAATCCGGCCTCGCGCGTCAGCGCCTGGTCCTGCGCCTGGCCGTAGCCGGTCAGGGCGATGAAGCGCGCGGGGCGCCCGCCGAGCCGGTGCCGCAATGCCCGCGCGAGGTCGAGTCCGGTGATGTCCGGCATGCCGATGTCGAGGATGAACGCGTCCCAGTCCTGGCGCGTTTCGACCAGCGACAGCGCCTGCCGCCCGTCCAGCGCCACGTCCACGTCGTGCCCGAGCAGGCGCAGGGCGCTCGCGAGGGTGCCGGCGGCGTCGGCGTTGTCGTCCACGATCAGCACCCGCCTGCCGCGCGCGAGCCGCTCGGGCGGCGGCGGCGTGGAGGCGGCCTGGGCTTCGCCGCTCACGCGCGGAAGCACCACGGTGAACGTGCTGCCCCGATCCGCGCCGTCGCTGTGCGCGGTCACCGTGCCGCCATGCGCGTCGACGATGGTGCGCACCAGCGCGAGGCCGATGCCGAGTCCGCCCAGCGCGCGATCCGGTCCCCGCGCCGCCTGGGTGAACAGGTCGAACACCACCGGCACCAGCGTCGGCTCCATGCCGATCCCGTTGTCGGTGACCCGGATCCGGACCTGCTCGGGCGTGCACTCGCAGGCGAGGACGATCCGCCCGCCCTTGGGGGTGTACTTGGCCGCGTTGTTGAGCAGGTTGGACACGACCTGCACCAGCCGGTGCCGGTCGCCGACGACGACGGCGGAGCACGCCGGGGGCTCGCACACCAGCGCGTGCCCGCGCGACCGGATCAACGGCGCCACCTGTTCGGTGGCGAGCGCGAACACCGCGCGGACGTCGACGGGCTCGCGGTCGAACGCCACCAGCCCGCGGGTGACCCGCGACACGTCGAGGAGATCGTCGACGAGGCCGGTCATGTGGGTGACCTGGCGCAGGATGACCTGGGCCACCTCGCGCACGCGCGCCGGGTCGGCCGGCGCGAGCTGCAGCAGCTGGGCCGCGGTGCTGATCGGCGCCATCGGGTTGCGCAGCTCGTGGGCCAGCATCGCCAGGAATTCGTCCTTGCGGCGATCGCCTTCCTCCAGCGCCTCGACCATGCGCTTGCGATCGGTGATGTCCAGCGAGGTCCCGATCAATCCGATCACGTTTCCCTGCGCGTCGCGCATCGGGGCCTTGGTCGACAGCCAGACCGCCCGCGTGCCGTCGGCGAGGTCGATGTGCTCTTCCACCTGCTCGGCCACGCCGGATGCCATGATCCGGCGGTCGTTGTCCATCACCCGCCGGGCCTGCGCCTTGTCCGCGATCAGCTCGAGGTCGGTCTTGCCGACGAAGGCGTTCGTGCCCAGCAATTCGGCCACGCCGCGGTTGCCGAGAATGAGCCGGCCTTCGCGATCCTTGGCATAGACGACGCCGGGCACCGCCTCGATGAAGGTGTGCAGCAGCGCGTTGGCCTGGTCGCGCTCGGCCTCGATGGTCCGGCGCTCGCTGTCGTCGATCAGGACGCCCGGAAAACGCAGCGGCTTGCCCTCGGGGTCCAGCTCGACACGGCCACTGGCGATGATCCAGCGGTACCCGCCCTCGGGCCGGCGCACGCGGTAGTCGCAGCGATAGCGGCCGCCGCGCGCCAGCGCCCCATCGACGGCCTGCATCACGCGCGCGCGGTCCTCGGGATGGATGCGGTCGAACAACACCTGCAGCGGCAGGCCCTCGCGGATCGCGTCCGGATCGACGCCGAAGCCGTGGGCGAAGCGCTCGTCGGCGATGAAGCGATCGTCCGGAATGCTCCAGACCCAGGTGCCGATGATCGCGCCCGCATCGAGCGCCAGTTGCAGGCGCTCTGCCGCGAGCGCGGCGCCCCTGCCGTCCTCGACCATCGGGAAACTCCATCTTCGGTCCGACCCGACCCGCTATCCGAGCACAGCGGCGTGTACGGGGCGTGAAAGCCGCGCTGGCCGGACACCAATTGATCGGAAAAGAGCCGGCGATGCCTTGCGCATGATCTGAATACGGCCGTCTCGACGACGCCTGCACCTGCCCGCGCGTAACTCCTTCGCTTCCAGCCCGCGACGGCGCATGCGCGACGCCGCTCCCTGCCACGGAGGCCGCCATGTCGCCCGCTCCCTCGTTCCGCCTTGCGGCCGTGGTGGCCGCCGCCTGCGTCTTCGCCGCGATCGCGGCGGTGCCCACCGGCCAGCCGGCCGCCGCGCCGACGTCCCACCGCGCGCTGCCCGCGACCGCCACGACGACGACCGGCGCCGCACCCACGGTCGCCGCGCTCGACGATCCCCTGCCGGATCCGTTCTCGCCGCTGTTCGCCGACCCGCCCATCCCGCGTCCGGCCAGCACGCCCTGCGTGGTGACCTTGGTGTCCGACTTCCTGATCAGCGAAGGCACCTATGGCGCGTCCTTCCCGTACACCCCGCCCGCGGGCTGCACCGGGCCGTGGGCGAAGGTGGTGCTGGAGGCGGACTACGCCTACGACGACGGCGCGCTGCCCGTCGACACCGCCGTCGGCCTGTGGCTGGGCGACGTCAACCTGCACTTCGGCGCGACCCCGCTCGCCGACGAGCCGCCATCGCACTGGCGGATCGAGCGCGACCTCACCGACATCGCGCCGCTGTTCCGCCGCGCCGGCACCGGCCATGCGACCATGGCCGGGCTGTTCCGCGATCCGTCCTCGTTCGTGCGGCTGACCGCGCGCCTGCTGGTCTACCCGGCCACCACAGCCGCGCCCGCGCCGCGCAAGGCAGACGCGGTGTTCGCGCTGGGCAACGGAGACAACCCGGATCGCCTGCGGACCCTCAACGTCGGCGAAAACGACCCGCGCTCACCGCCGTCCGAACTGGCCAGCACCCTCACCCTGCCGCGCGACATCGAGCGCGTCTACCTCGACGTGCTCGCGCTGGATCCCGCCGGCGGGCTGTGGTGGACCTGCGTACCGAGCCCGCGACGCACGCTGCCCAACCTGCTGCCGCAGTCGACCGGCATCGGCGGCTGCCTGGACGGCAGCTTCCGCGAAGCCGAGGTGCGCATCGACGGCCAGCCCGCAGGCGTCGCCCCGGTATTCCCGTGGATCAGCCCGGCGCTCGTGCACAACGTGTTCAACCCGCCGTTCACTGGCCTGGTCGGTGCGATTCCGCCGCCGCGCCTGCTCAACCTGTTGCCGTACCGCGTGGACCTGAGCCCGTTCGCCGGCGTGCTGAGCGACGGCCGGCCGCACAAGGTCGCGGTGACGATGGCGGCCACCGACGCGGGCGACGACATCGACTCGGCCAGCCTCGCGGTGGCCGCGCACCTGCTGGTCTGGCGCGACCCATACTCGGCCGCCGTCTCCGGCGCGGTCACCCGCAACACGCTTGCCGCCCAGCCCGCCGTGCCCGTCCGCAGCGACACCCTGGTCTCCTCCGGCGACACCCTCACCGGCAATGTCGTGACCTCGCTGCGGCGCGACTTCGTCATCGACGGCTACGTCGACACCGCGCGCGGCCGCATCCGCCACCGCGTGGTGCAGACCGTGCTGTTCTCCACCACCCAGTCCTTCGACAACCTGATGTCGGCCAGCCAGTACCGCTACCAGCAGGACGTGCGGCTGCAAAGCAAGGTCTGGCGCAACAGCTACAGCAGCCTCGGCAGCACCCAGCTGCTGCGCGACAACGAGTACTTCAGCTGGCCGCTGCACCTGTTCTTCCACGAAGACTTTCCGACCGCGAACGCGGGCTCCGCCACGCCGGACACGCTGGCCACCCTGTCGCAGGGCGCGCACCACACGGGCAACCACGACCGCCGCAACATCGCCCGCTACGTCACCGCGATGCATGACACCTTCGAGGGCCTGGCCGAAACCCACCTCGCCGACGGGCAGTTCTCGTCGCACGCCGAGGCCGCGCAGTTGTTCCTGTTCGGGGACAACCGCGGCAGTTGCTACGACCGCATGGTCGCCTGGGACGCCGGCCGCAGCAGCGTCAGCGGCACGTCCTGCCCGGGCGGCGCCAACGTCCTGCGCGCGATCGCGCGGCCGGACGGCTCGCCGGAGAGCCTGGGCTGGGCGGGGTGGCAGTGACGCCGCCGCCCGCACCCTCCACGTCCCTGGCCAGGCCACCGGACGCGAAGAACCCTTGACACTATGTAAAAGATAGCTAACATTGCGTTCGCCCAACAAAACGCGGAGTCCGCAATGCCTGTCCTCGAAAAGCGCGCCTGGATCACCCTGTGGGCCATGTGCCCCGCCTACCTGGTCTACTTCGTGATCCAGGCGGCCTACCCGGAGCTGACCCCCACCCACCTGTCGAAGTTCGGCCTGCTGGCGGTGATCGCCTGCATCCACGCGGCGGGCTACATCGGTGGCGAGCTGGTGCTGCGGCGCCAGCACCGCGGCGAGCCGCTGGACGGCGACGAGCGCGACCTGGCCATCGACGCCCGTGCCACCCGCGCCGCCTACTTCCTGCTGCTCAGCGGGATGATCGTGGCCGGCATGATCATGCCGTTCACCGACAGCGGCTGGGAGGTCGCCAACACCGCCCTGTTCTTCATCGTGCTGGCGGAGACGCTGCGCGTCGTGCTCACCCTGCGCGCCTACCATCCGCGCGCGGCGCGGGCGTGAGCATGGAGAACGACATCAAGCTCCTGCGCTTCCTCGCGCAGGAGATGACCCAGGCCGAACTCGGCAAGCGCGTGGGGCTGACCCGGCAGACGATCGCCGCGATCGAACAGGGCCGCTACTCGCCCACCCTCGAGGCCGCGTTCCGCATCGCCCACGTGTTCGGCAAGCGCGTGGACGAGGTGTTCCGCTGGGCGCCGCAGGATCCGTGACCGGGCGGGGCCTGCCGGCCCCGCCCGGTTGGTTGCGCGCCTACTGCTTCACCAGCTCCACGCGGCGGTTCTTCGCCCGCCCTTCCTCGCTGCGGTTGTCGGCCACCGGCGCGGTGTCGCCGTAGCCCCTGGCGACGAGCCGGCCGGCGGCGACGCCGCGTGCGACCAGTGCGGCGCGCACGCTGTCGGCGCGCTGCTGCGACAGCGCCAGGTTGGCGGCCGCCGCGCCGACGTTGTCGGTGTGGCCGCCGACCTCGACCCTGGCGGAAGACGCCGCGAGCATCGCCGCGGCCTGGTCCAGCAGCGCCGTGGATTCGGGGCGGATGGTGGCCTTGCCGGTATCGAAGTGGACCTCGAGGGCGAGGAAGCCCTGCTGGTCGAACTGCTCGCGCAACTCGTTCACCGACACGTCCTGCGCCATCGCCTCGCGCGCGACGCTGGCGATCGCGTAGTAGTCGCCGTCGTTGACCGAACCGAGGTGCACCAGGTATTCGCGCCCGCCCTGGGTCATGCGCACGGTCGCGATCTGCTGCTGGATGTCCGACCACTCGCCGACCATGTGCGAACGCACGCCCGGCTCCATCACCACGGTCGCGCCCTTGGCCCGGGCGGCGTTGAGGTGGTTGCGCAGGATCTTCAGCGGCGAGCTGACCGGCGCGCCCTCGTCCACCTGGTAGACGACGAACTCGTAGACGCCCTCGACGGTCTCCATCGCCGCCTCGGTGTCGCTGATCATCTTCACCGGGATCTGCTTGGCGTCGAACTCGGAAGACTCGCACTGGTAGACGTGGTAACCCGGCATCGGCGTGAACAGCGAATGCGGCTTGCAGTCGTCGGACGCCATCGCCGGCAGCGCGGCGAGAAGGGCCAGCCCGGCCAGCAGGCGGGTCGCAATACGGGTCATGTCGTCGGAACTCCCCTGGGTACGGCCCGGGCGGACGCGCCCGGTCACCGCGCAGGAAGAACGCGAACCGCGCGGTTTGCCGGCCAGCGCCCGCGGCGAAAACCGCGGGCAGTTCCGCTGCGTCAGCCGGCAGGCTGGGTGTTCACCATCCACGGCACGCCGAAGCGGTCCACCAGCGCGCCGTAGCCCGGCGACCAGAAGGTCGGCGCGAACTCCATCACCACCTTGCCGCCTTCCTTCAGCGCGTCGAACCAGCGCCGCGCCTGGTCCGCGTCGTCGGTGTGCAGGGTCACGTCGAAGCCGTTCTTCGGCTTGCCGATGTTCGGCGCCCACGCCTCGTCCATGTCCGCGCCCATCAGCGCCTGGTCGCCGACCTCGAGCCAGCAGTGCATCAGCCAGTCCTTGTACTTCGGATCGCTGGCGCCCATTTCCGGCGGCGCCTCGCTGTAGGGATGGGCGGCGGTGATGCGCCCACCGAGCACCCTGGCGTAGAACTCGAACGCTTCGCGGCACTCGCCGCGGAAGCTCAGGCTGGTCACGATCTTCAAGGAACGTCCTCCTCTGATGGCGGCATGCGCGCCCGTGGCGTGGCGCCGGCGCCGACCTTGCCACCGCGCGGGTTAGCGGCGGGGCAAGGCGCGGCCGACTCTCCACTGAACGCGATTCCGCGCGCATGGCGGTCTCTCACGGCATGCGGACGCGCCCTTGCCGAAGCTGGCGGCACAGGGCAGTTCCGCCCGATGGAGGACAACGATGGACGACAAGCGACTCGATGGCGCCGGCCACCAGGTGAAGGGCGCGGTGAAGGAAGGCGTCGGCAAGATGACCGACAACCACTCGCAGGAAGCGGAGGGCAAGCTCGAGAAGAACGCGGGCAAGGCCGAGCGCAAGGTCGGCGAGCTGCAGGACGACATCCGCGACGCGCTCGACTGAGCGGCCGCGCGACGCACCGGGCGCCGGCGTGCGAAGGCAGGCCGGCGCCTTGTTTTTGCGTGCGTCGCGGCCGCGCGCCAGGCCCGGAGGCGCTACTGCAGCGCGCGCACCACCGCCTGCGTGAACTGCGGGATGTCGTCCGGCTTGCGGCTGGTGATCAGGTTGCCGTCGGTGACCACCGGCGCGTCCTGCCACTGCGCGCCCGCGTTACGCAGGTCGGTCTGCAGCGACGGCCAGGAGGTGACCTGCTTCCCCTCCGCCGCGCCCGCCTCCACCAGCAGCCACGGGCCGTGGCAGATCGCGGCGAGCGGCTTGTCGGTGCCGGCGAACGCGCGCACGAAGTCCACGGCCTCAGGCTGCATCCGCAGCGCGTCGGGATTCATCTGCCCGCCGGGCAGCACCAGCGCGTCGTAGTCCTCGGGCGAGGCGCTCGCCAGCGGCACGTCCACCGGCACGCTGTCGCCCCACTCGGTGTGCTTCCAGCCGCGGATCTCGCCGTCCTTGGGCGACACCACGTCCACCTGGAAGCCGGCGTCCTTGAGCAGGCGCCGCGGCTCCATCAGCTCGGACTGCTCGAAGCCGTCGGTGGCGAGGATGGCGATGCGCTTGGCCATGGCGGGACTCCAGAAAGCATGAGTCTCGATGCTGCCGCCGGCGACGTTCCAGCACGGTGAAGCGGAAGGGGACGGGCGCGAAGGCCGCGTCCCCGGCGATCATCAATCCGCGCGCTGGCTGTTGCGCCACTGCCCTTCGTAGAGCAGAGAGCCGTCGGTATCGTACTCGCGGCCGTAGCCGTGCATCTTGCTGCCGCGCAACTCGCCGACGTAGACCCTGCCGGTGCGGAAACGGTAGGTGCCCTGCCCGTGCATCTCGCCGGCCAGCCAGTCGCCCTCGTAGCGCGCGCCGCTCGGCCAGGTGTAGACGCCGCGCCCCTCCATCTTCCCGTCCACGAAGTCGCCCTCGTAGCGGTCGCCCGTCGGATAGACCGCGGTGCCCCGGCCGTGCGCCTGGCCGTTGCGCAGCGGACCGGTGTACTCGAAGGGATCGCCGTCCTTGTCGAGCAGGGTCACGGGCCCGGTGGCGGCGGGCGGCGCCTCCTGGGCCAGGATCGCGAGCGGCGCGGTGCCGGCATTGCACGCCCACGCGCGGTTGTCGGCCAGGCGGCCGTTGCTGCGTTCGGCCAGCTCGCGGTCGGCGATCGCCTCCGCTTCCCCGCGCGTGCCGGCGATGCCCCAGCCGTAGGCGAAGCCCTCGCGCGTCACCGAGCGGTACGCGCCGCAGCCGGTCCCCGCCCACGACAGCACCACGCGGCAGGCCTGGCCGCCATGCCCCGCGCACTCGTCCAGCGCGCGCCGCTCCGCGGCGACCCGGTCCGCATGGTCGTAGGCGAACCCGAAGTGGTAACCCTGCGCCTCGTCCACCGCCAGCGCCCCGTGCGGCGCGTCCTGCGCCGCCACCAGCGGCGCGAAGCCGGCCATCGCCACGACCAGCACCATCCGCATGCCCTGCCTGTTCGTCATTCCCCTGTCCCCTGTTGAGTAAGCGCAAGCGTCGATGGCCGCCGAACGGTTCTCCGCCGACGGCCGCCCGAAGCAACGCGAAGCGCGACAATCGGAGGACACGGAAGCGCTCGCGTCCATCACCTGCGACCGCCGCGGCGCTTTTGCCGGTCGCTCGGGTCCGGACAGCGTCTAGCGTCGAACGGGCGGAAGGGGTCCCCCCGTCCGCGGCACGGGTACCCGGCAGTTGCGTCCGTAGAAGATGACAAGCGACGAACTCGGCTCCGCGAGCACGACGTCGGGACACCAATCCGAATTGACGTCCGCGATGGCGAACGAATCGTCCCGGTACCAGCCCGTCCCCTGAATGTCGTCGGTGGATTGGTAAACGGCCGGATCGAATCCCGACGGTCCCTGCAGGATGTAGCCCATCAACCCCAAGTGGTCGAACATGGTGACGATATCCGGATATCCATTGCGATCCACGTCGGCGACTCGCACGACACTCGGGTCCATGTAGATGCTGTCGTTGGTCTCGAGGAAGGTGGAGTGACTGAAGCCGTCATCTGGTCCCCGATAATGGACGTGGATGCCTTTGGGCAATGGAATCCCGTTGTCCCCTCGATCGGAAAGGACCAAATCCGGACGACCGTCGTCATCCATGTCGGCCACCGTTCCGCCGGCGGGGAATGTTTCCTGGACGGTCCGCACGTCGACCTCGATCGGCTCCCGCAGCCCGAAGTTCCATTCGTACGGGAAAACGCGAACCAAGTAGCCGGAAAAAATGACCACGTCGGGCAATCCGTCGCCGGTAAAGTCGCTTGCTTCTCCCGTCCCATAGGGTGAGATGAACGGCGTATCCAGGTGGGAAACGCTGCCGATCCCTCCGCGTCCGCTGCCCAGGAAGATGTCTGCGCCGTCGCGCATCTCGATCCCCTGGACGAAGATGTCCTGGCGTCGATCGCCGTTGGCATCAACGGCAGCGATGGGACCACTGCGCACCCGACCTGGCGTCCACGCCATGGTGAAGCCCTCGCCGGATCTGGAGACGACGGTCAACCCCGTCTGGTCGTGTACGACGATTTCGGCTGTGCCATCCGCATCCAGTTGGGCGAGCGCGAGACTGTGCGGCGGGTCCATCGCGCCTTGGATCCGGATCTTTTCGGGTGAGGCCAGCGATCCGTCCGGCTGCTGCACGTAGATGCGCAGTTGCACCTCCCCCGTGTAACCGACGCTTCCGTTGTCGCCCATGCTCATGACGACGTCGGGCCTGCGGTCTCCGGTCACGTCCCCGACCACCACGTGGACGGGTAACCAGTCCTGTTCGATGGGCTCCACGGCGACCCGATCGAAGTGGAAATCGCCACCCTCGGCGGCCGCCGCCCACGGCCGGGATGGACGGCCGGGCGCGGCAGATGGGGAAACGCGCTCGACGGGTTGTCGCCGACCGGCAGCATTCTCATCCGCCACCGGAATGGCGTTGGCTTGGGGAACAGCGCTACCGGCGGAAGCGTCGGGCGTCCGACTGCAACCGGAGCCACACACGGCCAGGGCCAGCAAGGCGAATCCTTTCCAGGTCGGCATCGGGTTTCTCGCTCCATCCATGTCGGCTGGCCCGCTCGGGGCGGCCGTCGCGGGCAATCCGACTTGCCCGTCCCCGGCGAGAGGCTAGCGCTTTCGCGGCTCCCGGAAAACACCTGCACTAAGTCACCCGCTCGCCTTCCGCCACGCGCACCGCGGACGGCGCCACGACGCGCGGGCGCAGCACCACCTGCCAGCGTCCCGCCTTGCGGCGCACGCGCAGGTCGCGGTGGCGCACGAGGTAGGCCAGCGCGACGCCGGCCGCGGCGAGCCCGGACAGCGCGCCCAGGCCCAGCGCCCAGCGCGCGCCGAAGCGGTCCACCACCCAGCCGGTCAGCGGCGCGCCGAGCGGCGTGCCGCCCATCACCACCGCGATCCGCAGCGCCAGCACGCGGCCGCGCATGCCACGCTCGGTGGTGAGCTGCATCATCGAGTTGCTGCCGGTCATGAAGGTCAGCGCGGCCAGGCCGCACAGGAACAGCAGCACCGCGAACGACCACGGCCCCGGCATTACCGCCGCCAGCGCCAGGGTCGCGCCGAACGCCGCCGCCGACGCGCCCATCAGCACCATCCCCGGCAATGGCCGGCGCGCGGACAGCAGCGCCCCGCTCATCGTGCCGATCGCCATCGCCGAGGTGAGCATGCCGTACTGGCGCGCGTCGCCGTGGAATACGGTGACCGACATGGTCGAGATGAAGATCGCGAAGTTGAAGCCGAAGGTGCCGATCAGCGCCAGCATCACCAGCACCGCCACCAGGTCCGGCCGCCCCCAGACGTAGCGGAAGCCGGCCAGCAGGTCGCCGCGCGCGCGTTCGGGGCGCGGGTGGTGGTGCAGTTCGCGCACGCGCAGGCACCACAGCGACCCCAGCACCGCCGCGTACGACGCCGCGTTGACGATGAACAGCCAGCCCTCGCCGATCGCCGCGATCAGCACGCCGGCCACCGCCGGCCCGACCATGCGCGCCGCGTTGAAGGACGTGGAGTTGAGCGCCACCGCGTTGGCCAGCTGGTCGTCGCCGACCAGGTCCGACACGAACGCCTGCCGCGCCGGCGCATCGAAGGCGGTGACGCAGCCGAGCAGGAAGGCGAAGCCGTACACCTGCCATAGCTGCACGACGCCGGCGAGGGTGACCACGCCCAGCCCCAGCGCCAGCAGCCCGGCCGCGCCCTGCGTCCACAGCAGCAGCTTGCGCCGGTCGAAGTGGTCGGCGGCGAAGCCGGTCAGCGGCAGCAGCAACAACGGCGGCCCGAACTGCAGCGCCATCACCGTGCCCACCGCGGTCGCGTTGTGGTCGGTGAGCACGGTCAGCACCAGCCAGTCCTGGCCGATGCGCTGCATCCAGGTGCCCACGTTGGACACCAGCGCGCCCACCGCCCACACGCGGTAGTTGTAGATCCGGAGCGAGGAGAAGGTGCCGCGCATCGAGCGGTGGAGACTAGCGCACCGTGGTGCCGGCCCGGATCAAGGCGCGAGGGAATCGAGCGCGCCTGTCGCGTGCCGCCACCGCGACGTCAGGCAGCGTCCGCGGCGGCGGTGTCGCCCCGCTTCGCCGCCGCGCGCGCCTTGGCGCGCTCGTCCACCACCGCCGTGAGCAGCGCGCCGACGAAGACGATCAGCGCCGCGTAGTAGATCCACACCAGGGCCAGCACCATCGCGCCCATCGCGCCGTAGGCCGAGCCCGGGTCGGCGTGCTCCAGGTACCAGGCGAGCGCCGCGCGCCCCAGCAGGAACAGCACCGCCGTCGCCGCGCCGCCCCCGAGCGCGCGCCGCCAGCCGACCGAGCGATCCGGTAGGTAGTGGTACATCAACGCGAAGGCGACCGCGTAGACCAGCCACGTCGCCCCCGTTGCGATCACCGGCAGCATCCACGCCACCCGCGCGAACGCCAGCTGCAGCAACGTGCTCACGGTCATGGACACCAGCAGCAGGAAGCCGAGCGCGAACACCAGCCCGAGCGAGAACACCCGCTTGCGCAACCACGCCATCATTCCCGGCAGGCGCGTCGCATCCGTGCGGAAGATCTTGTTGAGCACGTCCTGCAGCTGCGCGAACACCGTGGTCGCGCCGACGAACAGCAGCACCAGGCTCCACCATCCCGCGATCGAGCCGGTATCCGGGCGCTCGCGCGCGTTGGTGAGGATCGTGCGCGCCACCTGCCCCGCCTCGGCGCCCGCCAGGTCCGCGATCTGCCGCATCAGCGCCTCCTGCGCGCTCGGCACGATCGCGCTGGTCAGCCACACCAGGATCAGCAGCAGCGGCGCCAGCGACAGCACGGCATACAGCGCCAGCGCCGCCGACTGCGCCATCAGGTCCACGTCGAGGAAGCGGCGCAGCAACGCCGCGGGCAGGCTGCCGCGCGCGCGGCGCACCAGCGCCTCGATCGCCGGCCGCCGCAGCGATCGGCCGCTGTCGGCAGGCGAGGCGGTCGGCTGGGTGGGATCCAGCTTGGCCGCGAGCTTGCCCGCCGCAACAGGCTTGGCCTTTTCGCCAGGCCCACTCATCCCGAGCAGGCGCGCAGCAGCAGGTTGACGCCGACCGTGAGCACCACCGAGAGGACGATGCTCAGCAGGCAACCGGAAGTACGGACGCGGACGGGCATGCAACAGCCTGCAGGAGCCGGAAGGCGATCCTCGCGCGGGCGCGGTTGAGGGCGCGAGAAGACGCAGCCCCCGATCCGCGCGGGGCACGCCATGCATTGCGACCGGGACACGCCCGTTCCGAGGCGCGCGCCCGCTGCCTTCAATCAGGCCTGAGCTTGCGCGCGGCGGCGGCCGCGGCCCGCAGGATGCCGACGTAGGCCTCGCGGGTCCTCGGCGCCTCGCCCGCGACGGCCTCCAGCCCTTCGATATAGGACTCGGCCAGGGTCGACGCGTTGTACTGGTGGCGCAGCTCGTCCATCGTCCTGGCGACGGCATCGCGCACGTGCCAGTCCACGTTGATGCCCTGCTCGGCCTGGTTGGCGAGGTCGACGACGCGCATCAGATGCGGCGTCACGAGTCCGACGACGGTGGTTCTCATGGCGTGTCCTGCTGTCATGGAGCCCGCAAGCGGCGCGCGGTCTTCCAGCGCGCCAAGCCCGCGATCCCGCTAAACCTGCCCCCCGCGGCGTCAGGCTACCGCCTGGGCGCGCGGAAGCAAACCGGGGGCGGCGGCGCGCCCGGCGCGACCGGCCAGGACGCGTCATTCCCCGGTCGGCATCCGGTCCTCGAGGGGCCGCAATGCGGGGCCCTCGAGGACGCTGCCGTCGACGCGGAAGCGGCTCCCGTGGCAGGGGCAGTCCCAGGTCGTTTCCGCCGCGTTCCAGCTCACGTGGCAACCGAGGTGCGTGCACACTGGGGAGACGACCGACAGTCCGCCATCAGGATCGCGATAGGCCGCGAGCTTGCGGCCATCGAGCGCCACGATCCTGCCTTCGCCCGGCGGCACGTGGGCCAGCTGGTCGAGATCCGCGGGCGAGAGGCGGTCGCCGACCAGGTGTTTGACGACGGTTGCGTTCTCGCTCGCCCACACCCGGGAAGACTTCACCGGCGTGAACCGGCGCGGCGTCAATCGCGCGGCGGCATCGCTTTCCTCCCCGGCGATCAGCGCAGCGATCAGCGGCGCCGCGACCGCGCCCCAGGTGAGGCCGTCCGCCGCGAATCCGGTCGCGACGAAGACATTGTCGTGCGCGCTGCGCCCGATGTACGGCAACCCGTCGGCCGACTTGAACTGCTGCGCCGACCAGCTGTGCCAATGCCGCGCCCCCGGAAAACGGCGCGTGGTCCAATCGACCAGGCGCTGCACGTAGTCGACACCCGCTTCCGGCTCGCCGGTCTTGTGCTTCTCGCCGACCACCACGAGCCGCCCGGCCGCGTCGCGGCGCAGGGAGCGGCCCTCGTCCACCAGCCACAGGATCGCGTCCGGCGCCTCGCCCGCGATCTCGGCGGTGATGCCGTATTCGCGGTAGACCTCCATCTCGGCCTGCACGAGGTTGAACCCCGCCGGGGTGTGCGTGGCCGAGACGATGTACGGCGCCTGCACCGCCCCGGCCCGCGTGCGGACCTGCCCCGGGTTGGCGTCGAGTTCCTCCACCCGCGAACCCTCGAAGATCCGCACGCCGCGCCCGGCGAGCGCGCGGGCCAGGCCGCGCGCGAACAGGTAGGGGTTGCACTGCGCCTGGTCGTCGATGGCGAAACCGCGGGCGATCCGCACCGGCGCCGCATCGGCCGGCAACCAGGCGGGCGACAGCCCGCCGAGGCGGCAAGCCTCGAATTCCTCCTCCAGCCCGGCGATCGCGTCCTGGTCGTCGCCGCCGACGGCCCGCACCAGCGACCGTCTGGCGAATCCGCAATCGATCCCGAACTCCGCGACCGTGCGTTCGATGCGTGCGACGCCCTCCATCCGCCAGGCGACGACCTGGCGCACCACGGCGTCGTCCCATTTGCGCCGAAGCGGCGCGAGGCCGCCCGACACCGTGCCGTACAGGTTCCCCGTGGAGTTGCCGGTGTTGCCGGCGCCGCAGGTCTCCGCCTCCAGCACGACGACCCGCTTGCCCGACTGGTGGAGGGCGAGCGCGGTGCAAAGCCCGGTGATGCCGCCCCCGATCACGACGACATCGGCGGAAAGCGTCCCGGCCAGGGACGGGAAAGCGGGACCCGCTTCGGGCTGATCCTTCCACGTGCTCAGCATGGGACGCTCCGGCGTTTGGCTTGCAGGCGTCATAGCCGGCCGCCTGTGGCGATGGCGTGGACCACAGGACCCGGCATGTGCAAAGCCTCGCGACGGGTTGGACCGTCGACTCGCAAGGGAGCGAACGGGCAACCTGTGCGCCGCTGGATCAACCCGGAGGGAGGTCACTGTCGCGACCGGACGCGCGCCGGCGCGCCGGTTTACTGGCGCACCGTGTCGTCCGCGTCCTCGACCGACGCGTTGCGCTGCTGCGATCGGGCGAAGTCCGGGAAGGTCTCGGCGAGCGACTGCTTCTCCGGCAGGATGTAGAACACGCCGCCCTTCTCGAACGTCGGCGCGATCACCTGCGCATAGAACGCGGGCGAGACGTTGATGCAGCCATGGGTGATGCGGTTGTCGTCCGGCGACGGCGATGCGAGGCGCTGCGGGCGGCGCTCGGCCTTGACGCCGGTCGCGGTCGGGTGGATGGAGACGGCGGACTCGTAGTCCACCCACAGCACGCGGCCCGCGTCGATGGACGGGCCGAAGCCGCCCACGAAACGACCGGCCGGCGTGGTGCGATCGCTCCCCGGAATCTCGCGCAGCGCGAGGCCGGCGACGCCGGGCGCCGTGTGGTCGCCGATGCCCGAGCCGAACAGCGCCGGCGCCGCGCCACGCAGGCGGCCGTCGCCGCCGAACACCAGCACCTGGGCGGCGACCTTGTCGATGATCGCGAAGGGATAGCCCTCGCTGTCCTTGTTGGCGACCACCCAGCCCGCGAGCTGGATCACGGTGCCGGACACCGGCTGGCCCGGCGGAAGCTGGTCGATCGCGGAAGCGGGAGGCGCGTCGGCCTCGGGTTCTCCGGCGTGGGCCACGCCGATGGTGGAGCACGCCAGCGCAAGCGCCAGCGCACCGGAAACGGCCCGGCGGGCACGAAAGGTGGACGTACGGATAGGACGGTTCCTCAAGACAAGACTGCAAACACAGGAGACCGGTGGCCGATGGGCCACCGGGTCCCCATCAGGCCGTGCGATCAGCCGCGCGGCACGCGGCGCGGCGCGGTCTCGAGCTGCTGGACGCGACCCTCGATCTGGTCCAGTCGCTGGTTGGCCCGCTGCGCGGACTGGTTGGCGGACTCGGCGCTCTGCGCCGCGCTCTGCACCTGGGTGTCGAGCTGGTCGAGGCGCGAATTGACCCGCGCGAAGTCGTCGTCGTAGGTGGCGCAGGCGCCCAGGCTGGTGGCGAGCAGCGCCACGCCGAGCAGGCGCGCCGTCGTCATGTGTCGCTTGGTCAGGGACATCTCCATTTCTCCTTCGCTGGGGTGGTCGAATATAGCGGTGTTGCCGTGAGCGCCCCTGTTCCGCCTTCAGCTTAAGTTGGCAACGTCAATGGAGTGTTAAGAGGTCAGCGACCGAGGATCTCCGGCGCCCGGATCGGCTGGCCCGTGGCCGCGTCGAAGAACGGCGACGCGCGAAGGCCGCTCATTTTTGCGCGCAGGATGCCCGCCAGGATGCGAAGACCGCCGACCACGAAGGACAGGGGCGTCTTGCGGACGGGACCGGTGGCCGACTCGGTGTTGATCACGCAACGGTGGGCCGGGCCGAACGCGGCATTCGCCTGCTCCGGATCCAGGCAGGCAGTGGACACGCCGACGTAGTGCACGCCTGGATCGCGCGGCGTATTGCCCAGCGGCGTGCGGCAGCAGGCGGCGCACCAGCGATAGATGCCGCGCGGGCTCAGGGACAGGCAGGCGACCTGGTCCTGGCCGGCGGTGAAGCGGAGCTGCGAGGGCGCCATGGCCACCACGTCGACGCCGCCGGCCGCGTCCAGCAGGCCGGGCGTCCCCAGCCACTGGGCGTAGGCGCGGCAGTCTTTGCAGTAGCAGGTGGCGCGCACGTAGGTGCGATCGGTGCCCACCTGGCCCTGGACCTGGCCGCAGCGACAACGGAGCGGGACGGGCATCGCGGATTCCTCGGGGCTGCGCGTGGCCACCAGACTAGCGCGATCCAACCCCGCCGCAGGCGTGTGGGTGTCAGGCGCAGAGGTGCCCTCTCAAGGCGCGCGTACCGCCTCGCGCCGCGTCAAGAAGACGCGGACACCCCGCAGCAGGCGGCCGCGGCGGGCACCGGCGCGCACGTGGTGGCGCCGCCGGTGTCGCAGGCGGCGCGGGTGTCCTGCGCGTGGGGGGGAACGGGGTCAGGTTCACTTCCGACGCGCGTACGACCCGAACCCCGACCGCCCCCGCGCCAGCCTCGCCGATTTCGATGGGGGCAAGGCGCCGTCGATGCTGGCGCCATGGCCCGCCAACCGCGACTCGACCTGTCCGACATCCCGCAGCACGTCGTGCAGCGCGGCAACAACCGCCTGCCCTGCTTCCTGGACGACGAGGACCGCGCCCGCTACCGCCAGCTTCTGCGCGAAGCCCTGCTGGCCAGCGACTGCCGGCTACACGCCTACGTGTTGATGGACAACCACGTGCACCTGCTGGTCACGCCGCCGCGGGCCGGCGCCATCGGCCAGCTGATGCAGCGCCTGGGCCGCCAGGACGTGGGCCAGTTGAACGCCCGCCACGGCCGCACCGGCACACTGTGGGAAGGCCGCTACAAGGCATGCCCGGTCGACACCACCGACGACCTGCTGCGCTGCGCCCGCTACATCGACCTCAACCCGGTCCGCGCCCGCATGACCGACGACCCCACCGCGTTCGCCTGGTCCAGCTGCGCCGGCCTGTGCGGCCTGCGCGATGACGCCCTGCTCACTCCGCACCCCGTCCAACACGCGCTCGGCACCGAGGGCTACCGCGCCCTGCTTGCCGAAGCGATCAACGACGAGTATCTGGCCGCAATCCGCCGCTACCTGCAACAGCAACGCGCCTATGGCCGCGACGACTTCCGCGCGATGGTCGAAGCCAAGACCCAACGGTTCGCCGGGGTGAGGCCGGCGCATCGGCCGGTCAAGTCATGGCCAACGAAATAAGTGAACCTGACCCGGTTTTCGGTCAAGTCATCGCTACGGAATAAGTGAACCTGACCGCGTTTTTACGGCTTCTTTTTTGGTGCGGCCACGGTGGTAGGGGCAGCTTGAGTCGGGCCTAGCAAGGCACAATACTGCGATTGATGCCGCAGTGGGCGGTTAGTCTAGAGGGGGATTCATGGAGCGCTGCTTCGTAATACAGCCATTCGATGGAGGCGCATTTGATGCCCGCTTCGACGACGTGCTTGCCCCTGCAGTGAAGAAGGCAGGCCTTGAGCCTTACCGCGTTGATCGCGACCCCAAGGCTAGCATCCCCATCCAAGAAATTGAAACCCAAATTCGGAACTCTAGAATTTGCCTCGCAGATATCTCACTGGACAATCCGAATATCTGGTTTGAACTCGGCTTTGCGATAGCAGCAGAAAAGGACGTTGTCCTGATTTGCTCAGATCACCGCCAAACAAAGTTCCCTTTCGATGTTCAGCACAGGAATATCATTAGCTACAAGACCACTTCGCCTCGGGATTTCGAGGAGTTGGCCGGAAAGATCACTACACGCCTGACTGCTCTGCTAGAGAAAGAACAGACTCTTTCCGCAGCGGCCCAAGCCTCCAAGTTGCAAAAGATTCAGGGCCTAGAACAGCATGAGGTTGTTGCGCTCGCCGCGCTTGGGGAGAACATCTATTCGCTTACGGATGCTGCGTCTGACCAGAACATTCGGCAAGACATGGAACGATCAGGCTTCACGAATTTGGCAACAACAATCGCCCTAAAGGCTCTAGCGGACCGCGGCTTCATCTCTCAGGTAAAACTAGAAAATGAGGACGGTTGGTCCTATGCCGCCTACAAGTTCACAACGGATGGCTGGAACTGGATACTCGCCAACAGGAGCCAGTTCGTACTGAAGAAGCCGCGGCCATCGGCGCGGCCTACCAGCAGTTTTACTGACGACGACATTCCGTTCTAGGCTTCGTTGGACATGGCGCTCCCGCATGGATTTGGGAGGTTCGCGCAGCGCCTTCGGCCAATGGCAACGCCAGCGCAATTGGAGGAAGAAGCGAAGCGTCTATTTGAGGGGGTGTGCTGCGGCAGCCGCACGAAATGGGCCCGGATTCACTTACATCCGGGCCCACAGAAACCCCACTGCCGGGAGCGCGCATTGCCGCTATCGGTGGCGCCAGGTTGCCGCCAGCCACGCTGGCCGCATGGCAGGCTAACTGCGGCTCACCCTGACAACACTCACCCTCCGATTGGCGAAGATTCGTCCAATCGCTCCACAGCGTCCAAAATTACATCATCAGCTTCGTCAAACGCTTTACTCAAAAGTTCAGAGTGGTTCTTGTCACCCCGCCCGACTAGGCTGGAAAACTCACGAATAAATGGGTCGAGAGAATTCATCATTTCAACCTCAATTGAGCCACGAGAGAGCTTGAGAAGAGGACCACTCTGCGAAGAACTCTCCCCCAACTCACCGGGCTCACCGCGCAAGCCGTTGAAACCAAGAATGGCTATCCCTTGCATTTCCTTCTCGCCGATACTGTCTAGCTTCCAATGCACAGTAGTACGTTCGGCACTAATTGGTTGCGCGGCCGACTGAACTGCGTTAGCGCCCATTGAAAGTACTCTGGATACATCCGCAGTCGATGTAGCCAACATCACCTCCGCGTGGAGTCGGAGATCTGGAGACTTGCTGGCTTCCCCACCAAACACGCCCAACGTAAGGCGGTCCGCAAGGTACACAAGCCGACCGGCTCGGAATCGTGCCTTCGGAATTTGCCGCTTCTGGTGAAACCCGCTCCCCGATCGAACTAAATCGAGCAGCGGCGGTAGCTCTGCGCTGAACTTCGCCGTTAGAGCTTTTGCCGAAGACACAAGTGAATGAACGTCAACACCCCTCGCGCGAACTCGGTACCACGCCCTCTTAGCGAGAGACGCAACAGTCTCCACAAAAGGAGCTTCGGTGGCGGCTATCTCATAGTCCGGCACTGGGATCCGCATTCCCTCATCTAAGAAAGCGGCCTTTAGTTCATTGGAGCGGTTTGGCTGCACCAATAGGAATAGCTTTAGATCTCCAATTAAACGCTTCCATGACAAATCATCCGCGTCGTCTTCGAAGTCGTTAGCGCCAGCCATCCAATCCTGAGCAGGCACAGTCAAGATTTTGCCGGAGTCTTCGCCGTGCAGTTTCAACTCAAGCGCGGCCAACCTGCCCATCAAGGCGCGTTCGGCCTCCAATACCAATGTCTCTCGGCCGACGAATGTAATGTCGTCAACATATCTAAAATACTTCACTCCTGACAACGTCCCGGCCCAATCGTCTATATCCCGCATCACCAAATTGGCGATCACGTTACTAAACATTGGGCCTGTCAAGAGCCCTCGGCTGGCATTTCCGGCCGCGGCAGCATGATCCGCTAGCAGCCTATTACCCAGGTTTTGAAAACAGGAAGAAAGGGGCTTAGAAAATTTGGACCAAGCATCCGAGGCATCGGAAGCGCGAATGGAGGGATAGAACTTTTTGATATCGACGTAACGAACAATCGCGGACCTATCAGCCGACCGACATGCCTCCGCGATCGCACGATGGCGATTGCGAAGTCCGACGGCGTAATTCACGAAGGACCCAGACCTATCCCATGGCTGCGCTAGTTCATAGGTAAAGACAGATTGTGGGTTACGAAAAATACCATGCCGTGAGCACTCCATGAGCAGCGCGGTTTCTGCCAAAACCTCCACCGGCCCAGGAATAGAGATCTCCCGCGATATGAAATCCCCTGAAGGCGTCTCACCCTTAAAGTGGTGAGACCAAAAGTAGGCAGGAGCCGACCGACGAGCAACGAGATCAACGGCAACCTTTGCTGCCCACTCGTCAGATTGCGCGGAGACACTATTTAAAAGATATCTTGCACCCAAGTATCCAATTACATCGCGCTTTCTGTACTGATTTACTGCACGGCTAGAAATGACCCCCGGACGTCGCGCCCTCACTTCTGGGCACCCAAGTCAATTGGCACGACACACGCGCCAACTCTAGCGTTTCCGCCACGGAGAAGGGTTCTGAAGCGGGCGCGCGCAAGGTATCCGAATTTCTCACCGCCAAGCTTTTCGGAAATCCTCGCAAACCGGGCAATTTTTTCGCGAGCAAACTTAAGGAATGCATCCAGTACCCCGCCTCTCGCCGTCGCCGAATTGTGGTCAGGCTCGAGCCAAAGCGCCGCGGCATCATCGGTCGCGAAGTATCTAAAAAGTTCCCCGAGCTGTGGATGCGCTTCCTTTCGCTTCCCTGGGAGCGAAAGGAAACCTGAAAAATTGGCAATAAGAAGAAGCTTCCGTGCGCAAGAATCCGAGGCAACAATCGTTCTGCGGACAAAATGGGTGTTGCTTGCAACATTCGTGGCATCCCATTCGATCCACTCGACTGACACATTGATTGCTTGCTCTTCAAGAAACGGGCGTAAAGCCTCCAGCATCTCGACCCCCAATTCACGCGCGTGGGAGGAGATGTCCGCTGCGACAAGCTTTACATCGAGCGGAATTCGCGGAAGGACGTCAGAGCGCCTCAGATCTGCGACTACTGAGAGTAAACCCAGAACACCTGCGCCTGCGCCACAAGGAGCATCTGCAACACACGTCGAGCCTCCCGATAATGGCAAGAGCAAGGTGTCTGATGTGTTTTCCAGCTCGTGGCGTGGGTCTAATAAAGCCAATTGGACTCTCGCCAGAGAACCGTCCAATCGATTGACAAAGTGGGACTCAGTCTCCTCCCTGGACAGGCCACCTATGGGGCCACCATCAAAGCCCGCTAGCAGCCCTCTGATCCCTCTTGCATCAACGATCCCCAGATATACAGCAGCAATTTGTTCTGGAATATGTAGAACTTCTGTTGAGCGATCCCACAAATTTTCCGGAATTTGCTTAGGGTCTAAGAGTCGCGCCACAGCCATCCCCCCTTGATCCACTGGTCACGCACGCGCTTTAGCTTCGCCATCTCGCTATTAGGTTCAATGTGGGAAGGTCAGGCCCTAATCACATATTCCGCCGATACTCCCCACCCACCTCATACAACGCATGGCTGATCTGCCCCAGGCTGTGCGTCTTCACCGCCTCCATCAGGCTGGCGAACACGTTGCGGCGCTCGCGCGCGGCGGCCTGTAGCGGCTTGAGGCCCTCCCCGGCCTCGCCGTTGTGGGCCTGCTGGTAGGCCTGCACGTTGGCGATCTGCTGCGCCTTCTCCTCCGGGGTAGAACGGATCAACTCGATTTCGGTGGCCACGTCGCTGTGGCCGTCCTTGCCGAGGAAGGTGTTGACGCCCACCAGCGGCAGCGAGCCGTCGTGCTTCTTGTGCTCGTAGTAGAGGCTCTCTTCCTGGATCTTGCCGCGCTGGTACATGGTGTCCATCGCGCCGAGCACGCCGCCGCGCTCGCTGATCGCCTCGAACTCCTTGTAGACGGCCTCCTCGACGATGTCGGTCAGCTTGTCCACGATGAAGCTGCCCTGCCAGGGGTTCTCGCAGAAGTTCAGCCCCAGCTCCTTGTTGATGATCATCTGGATGGCGACGGCGCGGCGCACGCTCTCTTCGGTGGGCGTGGTGATGGCCTCGTCGTAGGCGTTGGTGTGCAGCGAGTTGCAGTTGTCGAACAGGGCGTACAGGGCCTGCAGCGTGGTGCGGATGTCGTTGAACTGGATCTCCTGCGCGTGCAGGGAGCGGCCGCTGGTCTGGATGTGGTACTTCATCATCTGGCTGCGGCTGGAGGCCCCGTAGCGCTCGCGCATGGCGCGGGCCCAGATGCGGCGGGCGACGCGGCCGATGACGGTGTACTCCGGGTCCATGCCGTTGGAGAAGAAGAACGACAGGTTGGGCGCGAAGTCGTCGATCTTCATCCCGCGTGCGAGGTAGTACTCGACGATGGTGAAGCCGTTGCTCAGGGTGAAGGCGAGCTGGCTGATCGGGTTCGCGCCGGCCTCGGCGATGTGGTAGCCGGAGATGGACACCGAGTAGAAGTTGCGGACGTTGCGGTCCACGAAGTACTGCTGGATGTCGCCCATCATGCGCAGGGCGAACTCGGTGCTGAAGATGCAGGTGTTCTGCGCCTGGTCCTCCTTGAGGATGTCGGCCTGCACGGTGCCGCGCACGGTCTTCAGGGTCTCGGCCTTGATCTTCTCGTACACCTCCGGCTCCACCAGGCGGTCGCCGGTGACGCCGAGCAGGCCGAGGCCGAGGCCGTCGTTGCCCTCGGGCAGCAGGCCGGCGTACTCGGGGCGCTGGCGGCCTTCGTAGAGTTTGGCGATCTTGGCGGCGGCGGCGTCCCAGCGCTGCTGGTCGGCGCGCAGGTACTTCTCCACCTGCTGGTCGATGGCGGTGTTCATGAACATCGCCAGGATCATCGGCGCGGGGCCGTTGATGGTCATCGAGACCGAGGTGGTGGGCGCGCACAGGTCGAAGCCGGAGTACAGCTTCTTCATGTCGTCGAGCGTGGGGATGTTGACGCCGGAGTTGCCGATCTTGCCGTAGATGTCCGGGCGCTCGGCCGGGTCCTCGCCGTACAGGGTGACGCTGTCGAAGGCGGTGGAGAGGCGCGCGGCCGGCTGGCCGAGGCTGAGGTAGTGGAAGCGGCGGTTGGTGCGCTCGGGCGTGCCCTCGCCCGCGAACATGCGGATCGGGTCCTCGCCGGTGCGGCGGTACGGGTACACGCCGCCGGTGTACGGGTAGGCGCCGGGCAGGTTTTCCTTCTGCAGGAAGGTCAGCAGCTCGCCCCAGCTGCGGTAGGTGGGCGCGGCGATCTTGGGGATCTGCTGGTGGCTGAGCGACTCGCGGTAGTTCTCGACGCGGATGGTCTTGTCGCGGACCTGGTACTCGTTGACTTCGTCGGTGATGGACTTGAGGCGCTGCGGCCAGTCGCGCAGGAGCTTGAGGGCCTCGGAGTCGAGGGACTGGATGGCGTCGTTGTAGCGTTGGCGGAGGGTGAGGAGGGTGCGGTCGGCTGCAAAAGCGCCCCGCTGCTCCCCCTCTCCCGCTTGCGGGAGAGGGTTGGGGTGAGGGTGAGTCGCCGGCGCGCCCTCATCCGCCCTTCGGGCACCTTCTCCCGCAAGCGGGAGAAGGGATTCAGCACCCTTTCCCGCAGGCGGGAGAAGGGATTCCGCCGCGTAGAGATCGAGGGCCTTCGGCAGCGCGGGGTCGCCGAGGTCCTGCAGGGACTGCCAGTAGCTCTGGGCGCGGTCGGCGATCTCGGCCTGGGTCTCGATGCGGGCGTTGATCGCCCGGCCCTGCTCGGCGATCTCGGCGAGGTAGCGCACGCGGCTGCCGGGGATCAGCACGGTGGCGCGCGGTTCCTTCAAGCTCGTGTCGAGCTCGGGCGTCCACTTGTCCGCCGGCAGCTGCAGCTTCTCGCGCAGGAGGCGGCACAGGTTGGCGAACATCCAGCTGATGCCGGGGTCGTTGAACTGGGACGCGATCGTCGGGTAGACCGGCACGTCCTCGTCCTTGACGGCGAAGGCGACGCGGTTGCGCTTCCACTGCTTGCGCACGTCGCGCAGGGCGTCCTCGGCGCCGCGCTTGTCGAACTTGTTGAGCACGATCAGCTCGGCGTAGTCGAGCATGTCGATCTTCTCGAGCTGGCTCGGCGCACCGAAGTCGCTGGTCATCACGTACATCGGGAAGTCGACGAGATCCACGATTTCCGAGTCGGACTGGCCGATGCCGGCGGTCTCGACGATCACCAGGTCGTAGCCCAGCGACTTGAGGAAGGCGATGCAGTCGCGCAGCACGGCATTCGTGGCGGCGTGCTGGCGGCGGGTCGCCATCGAGCGCATGAACACCCGGTCCGAACGCAGCGAGTTCATGCGGATGCGGTCGCCGAGCAGGGCGCCGCCGGTGCGGCGGCGGGTCGGGTCGACCGAGATCACCGCGACGTGCATGTCCGGGAAGTGGGCGAGGAAGCGGTTGAGCAGCTCGTCGGTCACCGAGCTCTTGCCGGCGCCGCCGGTGCCGGTGATGCCGATGACCGGCGGCACGCCGGTGCGGGAGCCGGAAGCCGGGAACCGGGAACCGGAACGGGCGCCGGCCCACTGCTTGCGCAGCATGGCGAGCTCGGCTTCGGTGAAGTGGCCGTCCTCGATCGCGCTCAGCATGGCGCCGATGGCGATTTCGTCGTCCAGCGCGGGCACGGTGGCGGTCGCCGGCTCCCGGTTTCCGGCTCCCGGCTCCCGGGCGTGCTGCGCGCGCCGGACCACGTCCTCGATCATCGCCACCAGCCCCATGTGCATGCCGTCGTTGGGGTGGTAGATGCGCTCGACGCCGTAGTCCTGCAGCTCGCGGATCTCCTCCGGGGTGATGGTGCCGCCGCCGCCGCCGAACACCTTGATGTGCGGCGCGCCGCGCTCCTTGAGCATGTCCACCATGTACTTGAAGTACTCGACGTGGCCGCCCTGGTAGCTGGACAGGGCGATCGCGTCGGCGTCCTCCTGCAGCGCCGCGCGCACCACGTCCTCCACCGAGCGGTTGTGGCCGAGGTGGATGACCTCCGCGCCCTGCGACTGGATCAGCCGGCGCATGATGTTGATCGCCGCGTCGTGGCCGTCGAACAGGCTGGCGGCGGTGACGAAGCGCAGCGGCGTCGTCTCGGGCTGGGCGGCGGGCACGTGGCCTTCGCGGGCGGGGACGGCGGGGGTGCTCATGGGACGCACTCACTACGGAAACGGGCAATTCCGCATTGTAGCGCGCGGTTTTCGGGCCTCCGGGGCGGCGACGGCCTGCGCGTTTGCGCCACGCCGCCCAGCCCGGAGGCCGCCGTTCAGGGCGCGGTGAGCTCGTGCAGCGGCAGGCCGTGGGCGCGGCAGTGGCGGAGGTAGTCGGCGCGTTGGGTGTGCACGTCGGCGCGGCCGCAGACCTCGCCGCCCGGGGCGAGGAACTCGACCGTGCCCATCACCACCGCCAGCGCGAGCAGGTCGTCCTCGCCCACCGCCTCCCACCAGTCCACGTTGCCGGCCGGTTCGTACACGTAGTCGCCCGGGCCGAGCAGCTCGCCGCTGCCGAGCCGGCGCTGGCCGGCCAGCTGGTAGACGTGCACCTCGCCGGTGTGGCGGTGCAGCGGCATCACCGTGCCGGGCGTCATCCGCAGCAGCTCGACGAAGCCGCGGTCGCCGAGAAAGCGCAGCGGCCTCGCCCACTTGCCGGGGGTCGCCGCGGGAATCCACGGCAGCGCGTCCGTCGCGACGCCGGGCACGGATTGCGCCAGCGCGTTCATGCCGCCACCTGCCGCAGGTAGCGCGCGAACGAGGCGTCCACCGCCGCGCGCGCGCCGCCGAGGATGTTGCGGCCCCAGCTGTAGCCGTACACGTCCTCGAAAGCGAACCCTTCGAGCAGCGCCTGCATGCGCGCCACCTCCGCCGGCGGCAGCGGGATGAAGTTCGGGTAGCTGTACATGAAGGTGACGTGGCGGCGGTCCTGCACCACCTGCAGCGCGTCGCCCGGGAACAGCGCGCCGCCCGGCCGCGGCCCGCCGCGCCAGTGCAGCGCGGTGCTGCCGGGGAAGTGGCCGCCGACGTTGAGCAGGGTGACATCGCCGGACAAGCGCAGGCGCTCGCCGGACCAGAAGCGGACGCGCCCGTTGTCGCGCTGCACCCACGCGCGATCGGCCTCGTGCAGCAGGATTTCGGCGCCGCCGAGCGCCTCGCTCCAGTCCACCATCGCGGTGTAGAAGTGCGGGTGCGAGATCACGATGCGGTCCACGCCACCGCGCGCCCGCAGCGCGGCGACCGCCTCGTCGGTGACCAGGCTCAGGCATTCCCACAGAACGTTGCCGGCGTCGGTGCGCAGGTGCGCCGCGCGCTGCGGGATGGCGAAGGCGCCGTCGATGGCGAGGCCGAAGACGCCGTCGTCGTCGCCGAGGCGCAACCGGTATTGCGCCTGCAGGGCGGCGGGCGTGGTCCACTGCTGGCCGTTCCAGCCGACGTACTGGCGTTCGTCCTCGCAGACCGGGCAGGCCGCGGGCGGCGCGGCGGACGGCGCGTACTGCATGCCGCAGGTGGCGCAGATCCAGGCGGTGCTCATGCGGCCACCTCCGCGTCGGCGGGATGGCGCACCTGCGCGTACGGGTCGGCGTAGCCGGCGAGCACGCGCTGCGTCGCCGGGCGCGCGCGCACCGCGTCGAACCAGCGCGCGAGGTCCGGGAAGTCCGCCAGGCGTTGGCCGTGCCCCGCGTGCGACAGGATCCACGGGAAGCAGGCGATGTCGGCGATCGAGTACTCGTCGCCGGCGATGAAGGCGCGGCCGGCGAGGCGGCGGTCGAGCACGCCGTACAGGCGATGGGTCTCGCGCACATAGCGCTCGGCGGCGTAGTCGTCACGGCGTGGCGAATGCACGCGGAACCAGCCGGCCTGCCCCGCCATCGGCCCGAGCCCGGCGACCTGCCACGCGAGCCACTGCAGCGCTTCCCAGCGCGCGCGCGGCGCGGCCGGCAGCAACTGCCCGGTCTTCTCCGCGAGGTACTGCAGGATCGCGGCGGACTCGAACAGCGGCAGCGGCGGCCCGCCGTCGGCCGGCGCGTGGTCCACGATCGCCGGGATCTTGTTGTTGGGCGAGATCGCCAGGAACGCGGGCGCGAACTGCTCGCCGGCCGACAGCCGTACCGGGAGCAGCCGGTGCGGCAGCGGCGCGCCGCGCTCGGCCAGCTCCTCGAGGAGCAGGGGCAGCTTGATGCCGTTGGGGGACTGGGCGAGGTAGACGTCGAGCATGGACGGCTCCGGGGCTGGGGCGGGAGGCCAGCGTCGCGCTAATCTGGCCCCCAATTCGGGCCAGTTCGAGGAGATTGCATGGAGCCAGCGCTGCCCTTCGCCCCCGACCTGGCCGGCCCCGGCGGGCGCACCGCCTGCCTGCACCGCGAGCTGCGCGCGGCGATCCTCGACGGCCGCCTCGCCGCGGGCAGCGCGCTGCCGTCCACCCGCGCGCTGGCGGCCCAGCTCGGCGTCGCCCGCAACACCGCGGCGACCGCCTACGACCTGCTGGTCGCCGAGGGCTACCTGCTGCCGCGCGCCCGGGCGCGGCCGCTGGTGGCGGACGTGCGCGCGCGGGCCGGCGCGACGCCGGCGCGCGGCGACCACGCGCAACGCCTGGCGCCGTTCTGGCGCACGCCGTTCCTGCAGGCCGCGGCGCTGCCGCCGGCGACCGGGCCGAGCTTCCGCCTCGGGGTGCCCGACCACCGCCGCTTCCCGCACGCGCTGTGGCGGCGGCTGACCGCGCAGGCGCTGCGCCGCTTCGCGCGGCAGCCGTTCTCGTATCCGCCGTCGGACGGGCTGCCGGAACTGCGCGCGGCGATCGCCGGGCACGTCGCGTTCGCGCGCGCGGTCGCCTGCCGCGCCGAGGACGTGATCGTCACCTCCGGCGCGCAGCAGGCCTTCGACCTGGTCGCGCGGCTGCTGGTCACGCCGGGCGCCACCAGGGTCGCGGTGGAGGAGCCGGGCTACCCGCCGCTGCGCGCCGCCTTCGCCGCCGCGGGCGCGGATCTGGTGCCGGTGCCGGTGGACGACGAAGGCGTGCTCGTCGAACGCATTCCCGGCGATGTGCGGGTGGTCAGCGTGACGCCCTCGCACCAGTCGCCGACCGGCACCGTGCTGTCGCGGCGGCGGCGGCTGGCGCTGCTGCAGTTCGCGCGCGAGCGCGACGCGGTGGTGGTGGAGGACGATTACGACGGCGAGTTCCGTTTCGGCGCGCGGCCGCTGGACGCGCTGCAGACGCTGGACCGCGAGGAACGCGTGTTCTACGTCGGCACCTTCTCCAAGAGCCTGTTCCCGGCGCTGCGCAAGGGTTTCGTGGTCGCCCCGCCGTGGGCGCGCGCGCCGCTGGCGGCGGCCAAGCACTGCGCGGACGCGCACAGCGACGCGATCGCCCAGGCGGTGCTCGCCGCCTTCATCCACGACGGCCACCTGGCCCGCCACGTGCGGCGCATGCGCGCGCTGTACGCGGCGCGGCGGCTGGCCTTGCTCGACGGGCTGGCGGCGCTGGCGCCGTGGCTGGCGCCGATCCCGTCCGAAGCCGGCCTGCACCTCGCCGCGCGGCTGCGCGATCCGGCACGGGAGGACGCGCTGATGGCGCTGGTGCGTGCGCACGCGCCGGGCGCGCAGGCCTGCGGCGAGTACGCCCTGGGGCCGCTGGCGGAACCGGCGGTGGTGTTCGGCTACGGCGTGATCGAGGCCGACGACATCCGCGCCCGGCTGGCGGCGCTGCGGGCCGCGCTGGCCGCCCGGCTGCCGCCCGGAACGGGGCCGGCACGCCGGCGCCGGCAGGGCATGCACGGGCCTTGACCGGCCGATTCGACTAGAATGTCGCGCCTGCCGCGGCAGCAGCACCCGCCAATCCAGCCGCAGGCGTCAAGCCTATCAACGACTTACCCAACCTTGTTGGCGTCGTTTGCCATGCGCATTCGGGCAGCCGACCGGAGCATCCGATGATTTTCGAGACCCTGGACACCTACGGCCACGAGCAGGTCGTGTTCTGCCACAACAAGGACGCGGGCCTGAAGGCCATCATCGCGATCCACAACACCGTGCTCGGCCCCGCGCTGGGCGGCACGCGCATGTGGCCGTACAAGACCGAGGCCGACGCGCTCAACGACGTGCTGCGCCTGTCGCGCGGCATGACCTACAAGAACGCGGTCGCGGGCCTGAACATCGGCGGCGGCAAGGCGGTGATCATCGGCGATCCGGCCACCGACAAGTCCGAGGCGCTGTTCCGCGCGTTCGGCCAGTTCGTGGAGTCGCTGGGCGGGCGCTACATCACCGCCGAGGACGTCGGCATCGACGTCAACGACATGGAATACGTGTACCGCGAGACCGAGTACGTCACCGGCGTGCACCAGGTCCACGGCGGCTCGGGCGATCCGTCGCCGTTCACCGCCTACGGCGCGCTGCAGGGCCTGATGGCCACGCTCAACCGCAAGTTCGGCGACGAGGAAGTCGGCAAGTACAGCTACGCCGTGCAGGGCCTGGGCCACGTCGGCATGGAGTACGTGAAGCTGCTCAAGGAGCGCGGCGCGAAGATCTTCGTCACCGACATCAACAAGGGCCTGGTGGACAAGGCCGTGTCCGAGTACGGCGCCGAAGCCGTCGCCCCGGACGACATCTACGACGTGCCGGCCGACGTCTACTCGCCGTGCGCGCTGGGCGGCACGGTCAACGAGCAGACCCTGCCCCGCCTGAAGATGAAGGTGATCTGCGGCGCGGCCAACAACCAGCTGGCCAACAACGCGATCGGCGACGAGGTCGAGAAGCGCGGCATCCTGTACGCGCCCGACTACGCGGTCAACGCGGGCGGCGTGATGAACGTGGCGCTGGAGCTGGACGGCTACAACCGCGAGCGCGCCATGCGCATGATGCGCACGATCTACCACAACCTCACCCGCATCTACGAGATCAGCGAGCGCGACGGCATCCCGACCTACCGCGCGGCCGACCGCCTGGCCGAGGAGCGCATCAGCGCGATCGGCAAGCTGAAGCTGCCGATGGGGCGCACGGCGCCGCGTTTCCAGGGCCGCATCCGCGGGCATTGACCAAGGCGACGCCTTGGTCAATCCCAAAGTTCGCTTCGCAAACTTTGGGCCCCGCTTTGTGCTTCCAAATCCCGCCGCTGCCGCGGCGCCCCTTTACTAAAGGGGCTCGGGCCCCATGGAAGCGCGCTGCAGCAGAACGCCCGGCCTGGCCGGGCGTTCTGCCATCCGGCCTTCGCGGAGGAGGCCGGTAGAATGAGCGATCCGCTCCCGTACTTTTTCGCGCCAAGGACTGCCATGCGCCCGTTCCCCCTCGGTGAAGAACTCGACGCCCTGCGCGAGGCCGTGCGGCGCTTCGCGGAGGCGGAGATCGCCCCGCGCGCCGCGCAGATCGACCACGACAACGCCTTCCCGCAGGACCTGTGGCCCAAGCTCGGCGAGCTCGGCCTGCTCGGCATGACCGTGCCGGGCGAATACGGCGGCAGCGGCATGGGCTACCTCGCCCACCTGGTGGCGATGGAGGAGATCTCGCGCGCGTCCGGTTCGGTCGGCCTGTCCTACGGCGCGCACTCCAACCTGTGCGTCAACAACCTGTACGCCAACGGCACCGAGGCGCAGCGGCAGAAGTATTTGCCGAAGCTGTGCAGCGGCGAGTGGAAGGGCGCGCTGGCGATGAGCGAGCCGGGCGCGGGCTCGGACGTGGTCGGCTCGATGAGCTGCCGCGCCGAGTTGCGTGGCGACGTCTGGGTCGCCAACGGCAACAAGATGTGGATCACCAACGGCCCCGAGGCCGACGTGCTGGTGGTCTACATGCGCACCGCCGGCAAGGACGCGGGCAGCCGCTGCATGACCGCCTTCATCGTCGAGAAGGGCATGAAGGGATTCTCCACCGCGCAGAAGCTGGACAAGCTCGGCATGCGCGGCTCCAACACCTGCGAGCTCGTGTTCGCCGACTGCGAGATTCCGCGGGAGAACGTGCTCGGCGCCGTCAACGAAGGCGTCAAGGTGCTCATGTCCGGCCTCAACACCGAACGCCTGGTGCTGACCGGCGGCCCGCTCGGCCTGATGCAGGCCGCGCTCGACGCCGCCCTGCCCTACGTGCGCGAGCGCAAGCAGTTCGACCAGCCGATCGGCTGCTTCGAGCTGATGCAGGCCAAGATCGCCGACATGTACACCGCGCTGCAGTCCAGCCGCGCCTTTGCCTACCAGGTCGCGCGCGATTACGACGCCGGCCACAAGTCGCGCGTGGACGCCGCGTCCAGCCTGCTGCACGCCAGCGAAGCCGCCGTGCAGGTCGCCCTGGAAGGTATCCAGGCGCTCGGCGGCAACGGCTACATCAACGAATTCCCGATGGGCCGCCTGCTGCGCGACGCCAAGCTGTACGCGATCGGCGCCGGCACGAATGAAATCCGCCGCATGCTGATCGGGCGCGAGCTGTTCGAAGGGCGGGACTGACGAAACGCCGCCGGGTTGATCAGCGGCTCATCGCCGCGAACAGCGCGCCGGCCGCCAGCAGGAAACCGGTGGACGCGATGCCGAGCGCCATCGCCGCGACGATGAGGCGACGACCGGCCACCGCGTGTCCGCGCCCATGCAGCACGCCACCGGCGATCGCCGCTGCCAACCCCAGGACCATGCTGCCGACGAAGGCCAGCATCAGGCCGACGAACCACACGCCTCCGTTGTCCACGGCGCTCCCCGCGTTCCCCGCGGCGCCGATCCTACCCGACGCCGGCCCCCGCGGTTCAGCCCAGCTCCACCAGCTTCTGCTGCGTCGCCTTGCCCCAGCCTTCCGCCACCCACGGGTCCTCGCGCTTGCCGGCAAGCCGGCGCAGGGCGCGCTCGAGCGGGTAGTCGTGGCCGGACTTCACCCGGCCGAGTTCGCTCCACGCCAGCGGCACGGCGACGCCCGCGTGCGGGCGCGCGCGCAGCGACCAGCTGGCGACGCTGGTGGCGCCGCGGCCGTTGCGCAGCCAGTCGATGAAGATCACGCCCTTGCGCTTGGCCTTGCTCGCGGTGGCGACGTACTTGTCCGGCGCCTGCGCGGCCATCGCGTCGGCGAAGGCTTCGCAGAACGCCTTCGCCTGGGTCCAGTCCTGCTCCGGCCTGACCGGCAGCACGACGTGCAGGCCCTTGCCGCCGGACAGGCGCAGGAAACCCTGCAGGCCGATCTCGGCGAGGCGCGCGCGGATGTCGCGCGCGGCGGCCTTGATCGCCGCCCAGTCCACGCCCTCGCCCGGGTCGAGGTCGAACACCAGGCGGTCGGGCCGCTCGACGTCCTCGATGCGCGAACCCCACGGGTGGAACTCGAGCACGTTCATCTGCACCAGGTCGAGCAGGCCCTCGACGCTGTCCACGTACACGTAGTCCTCGCTGCCGCCGTCCTTCTCGCGGATCGGCACCGAGCGCACGTGCTCGCCGAGGGTGCGCGCGTGGTGCTTCTGGAAGAAGCACTGGCCCTTGACGCCGTCCGGGCAGCGCACCAGCGACAGCGGGCGGTTCTCGATCTCCGGGAGCAGCGCGGGCGCGACCGCGCGGTAGTACTCGACCACCTGCCGCTTGGTGATCTTCAGCTCCGGATAGATCAGCTTGTCCGGGCTGGTGATGCGCAGCGCGGGCGCGGGAGTCGCGTCGCCGATGTCGTCCACGGTCTTGTCCTCGCGCAGACCCTTGAAGCTCGGGTGGCGCAGCAGGCCTTCCTTGCCGAGGCCGCGGTATTCGACTTCGGCGACGAGCTCGGGTTCGATCCAGGTGACGTCGCGCGGCTTCTCCGGCAGGTGCGCGGGCAGCACCAGGGTCGGCGCCTTGCGCTCCAGGGGCTTCATCCGCGCGCGCAGCGAACGCAGGGTGGCGTCGTCGTAGCCGGTGCCCACGCGCCCGGCGTACTTCAGCGCGCCGTGCTCGCGGGTCGCCATCAGCAGCGCGCCGAAGCCGGTGCGCGAGCGCTTGGGCGCGGTGTAGCCGACCACGATGAACTCGTCCGACAACGCGTGCTTGACCTTCAGCCAGCTGGTGCCGCGGCCGGGCACGTAGCGCGCCTTGACCTGCTTGCTGATGATGCCTTCCATGCCCTGCTTCGCGCTGGCGGCGAACACGTCGGGGCCGTGGCCGACGATGTGCTGGCTGTAGGCGACCACCGGGTCCACGCCGGCGATCACGTCCTCCAGCAGCGTCTTGCGGTCGAGCAGCGCGCAGCCGGTGAGGTCGTGGCCGGCGAGCGAGGTGAGGTCGAAGACCATGTAGCGCAGGGCCGCGTTCGCGCTGCCCTCGATGGTCCGCTGCAGCAGGCTGAAGTCGTCGCGGCCGGACGGATCCAGCGCGACCAGTTCGCCGTCGAAGCTGGCGTCGTCCAGCCTGAGCGCCTCGAACGCGGCGACGATGTCGGGGTAGTCCTCGGTCCAGTTCAGGCCGTTGCGCGAGCGCAGGCGGACCGCGCCGCCTTCGATGTCCACCAGCAGGCGATAGCCGTCCCACTTGAGCTCGTGCAGCCAGTCGTCACCGGTGGGCGCGGCGTCCTTGAGGGTGGCGAGCTGCGCGCCGAGCGGCTTCCAGCGCGCCTTGGGCTTCGCGCCCGGCAGCGCGGCCGCGCGCGCGGCCCAGTCGACGCGGCGGCGGCGCTTCGCCCGGGCCGTCGTGGTGGCCTTTTTCGCGACGGACTTCTTCGCGGCCGCTTTCTTCGTGGCGGTTTTCTTCGCCGCCGTCTGTTTCGCCGGCGCCGTGGCCGCCAATGCCTTGCGCGCGGACTTCGCCGCCGCCCCGCCTTTCTTCGCCATGGCCCGCTCGGTGGAGGCGCGCTCGTCGGGGCCCATCAGGGCGTCGGCGTCGGCGTCGCGCGCATAGGGATCGTCGCGCTTGATCAGCAGCCACTGCGGCTTGCCGCCGCGCTGCTGCTGGGTGCGCACCAGCTTCCAGGCGCCGTGCAGCTTCTCGCCGTGCAGGGAAAAGTCGAGCTTGCCGGCCGCCATGCCTTCCAGCGGATCGCCGGCGCTGCTCCATACGCCGTGGTCGAAGATGTCGACGTGGCCGGCCCCGTAGTTGCCCTCGGGGATGTCGCCCTCGAAGCTGGCGTAGCTGAGCGGGTGGTCCTCGACCTCGACCGCCAGCCGCTTCTCGCCCACCCGCAGCGACGGCCCGCGCGGCACCGCCCAGCTCTTGAGGGTGCCGTCCATCTCCAGGCGGAAGTCGTAATGGCGGGCGCGCGCGTGGTGCAGCTGGATGACGTAGATCGGGCGACGGCCGTGGCGCGCGCCGGGCGTGTGGCCGGACGGTTCCGGGGTGGCGTCGAAGCGGCGCTTGCGGACGTACTCGCGCAGGCTCACCGTCGCGCCCCGCCGTCAGGCGCTCTTGCGCCGGGTGGTCTTGCCGGTCTTCTTCGCCGCCTTGCGGGTGGTCGCGCGCTTGGCGGTCTTCTTCGCCGCCGGCCGCGCGGGCTTCTCCTCTTCTTCCTCGTCCTCGTCCGCGCGCGCACGCCCGGCCTTCTTGGCGGGCGTGCGGCTCTTGTTGGCGATGCTCTGCTGCAGCAGGGTCATGAAGTCGACCACGTTGGTCGCGGCGCCGGCCTCGGCCTCGGGCGCCTCCGCCTTGCGGTGCACGACGCCGTCGGCCTCCATCCGTTCCTTGATCACCTTCTGCAGGCGCGCGCGGAACTCGTCCTTGTACTGGTCGGGCTGCCACTCGCTGGCCATGGTCTCGATCAGCTGCTCGGAGAACGCGAGCTCCTTCGGCGTGATCCGGTAGTCGCCCTTGGCGCCCTCGGGGATGTTGTACTCGTGCACGTCCACCAGTTCGCCCGGGTAGCGCATCATCATCAGCAGCAGCGCGTCGCCCTCGGGGATCACCGCGCACAGGCTCTCGCGGGTGCGGATGACGACGCGCGCGATGCCGATCTTGCCGGTCTTCTGCAAGGCCTCGCGCAGCAGCACGTAGCCCTTCTCCGCCTTCTTCTGCGGCACCAGCACGTAGGGCTTCTCGAAGTACTGCGGGCCGATCGCGTCGGCGTCCACGAAGCCTTCGACGTCGATCGCGTCGTGGCTCTCGGGCGCGGCCGACTTGATGTCCTCGGGATCGAGCACGACGAAGCTGCCCTTCTCGTACTCGTACGCCTTGACGATCTCCTTCCACGGCACTTCCTCGCCGGTCTCGGCGTTGACGCGCTCGTACTTGACCGGCGCGTTGTTGCGGCTGTCGAGCATGCGGAAGGAAATGTCGGCGCTCGGCTTCTCGCCGGACATCAGCGACACGGGGATGTTGAGCAGGCCGAAGGACAGCGTGCCGGACCAGACGGGGCGTGGCATGGCGGGATCTCCACGGCGCGCGGCGCCTCCGCGCGCGACGGGTTCAGTATCCCGGGCGGGCGTGAGAAGGCTGTCGAAAGCGGCGCCGGCTCCGATCCGGCGTGGAGCGGAGCTTGCTCCGCTGCGGGGCCTAGGGCGCGAATAGCGGAAGAACCTCCGCGCTACGGGGCGCTTGGGCTGGGGTAGCGGAGCAAGCTCCGCTCTACGGGGGCGCGGGGCTGGGTTGGCGGAGCAAGCTCCGCTCTGCGGAGGGGCCGGGGCCGTTGCGTTGCCGCGGGTCAGGCCGCGCGGTCGAACACCGGGAAGTCGTCGCAGGAGCGGGTCGCGCACTCGAGGGTCGCGGCCTGCCAGGCGGCGTGGGCGTCGTGGCGGACGTCGGTCCAGTCCAGCGGCGAGTTGCCGCGCATCATCAGCCACTCGCCGGCCAGGTGGCGCTCGACCGCGTTCCAGGGCTGGTCCGGGTAGTGCTGGGTCGCCTCCTCGCCGAGGATGCGGGCGCGGGTGCGGGTCTCGTCGAGCAGCTGGACGGCGGACGGCTGGTGGAGGTGGATGAGCATGGAGCGCTGGCCTGCGGGGTCGTGCGGAAGCGGCATTACCGCAACCGCGGCGTTGCGCCCACGTGAATTCCTCGGCCGTCGCGACCGCGCCGTTCAGCGCGGCGCGACGTAGCCGCCGGGGACCCCGCGCGGCGACAGCACCAGTTGCCACAGCTGGATGCGGCGGGCGCGGAAGCTGGCCATCGACGCGGCGAGGTAGAAGCGCCACATCCGCCGGAAGCGCTGGTCGTAACGCGCCGGCAGGTCGTCCCAGGCGGCTTCGATGTTCGCGCGCCAGGCCTGCAGGGTGCGGTCGTAGTCGGTGCCGAAGTTGTGCCAGTCCTCGATCACGAAGCGGCCTTCCACCGACTGCGCGATCTGCGCCGCGGACGGCAGCATCGAGTTGGGGAAGATGTAGCGCGCGATCCATGGATCGGTCTGGCGCACCGACACGTTGGAGCCGATGCAGTGCAGCAGGAACAGGCCGCCGTCGTCGCCGGCGAGGCGGCGGCGGGCGACGTCGAAGTAGGCGTCGTAGTTGCGCACGCCGACGTGCTCGAACATGCCGATCGACAGGATGCGGTCGAAGCGTTCGCCCAGTTCGCGGTAGTCCTGCAGGCGGATCTCGATCGGCAGGCCGGCGCACAGCCGGCGCGCGTAATCGGCCTGCTCGCGCGAGATGGTGACGCCGACGCCTTCCACGCCGTAGCGCTCGGCGGCGAACTTCAGCGCCTCGCCCCAGCCGCAGCCGATGTCGAGCACGCGCATGCCGGGCCGCAGGCCGAGCTTGCGGCAGGTGAGGTCGAGCTTGGCTTCCTGCGCGGCGTCGAGGTCGGTGGCCTGGCGCCAGTAACCGCAGCTGTAGACGAGGCGCTTGCCGAGCATGCGCGCGAACAGATCGTTGCCGATGTCGTAGTGGCGCTCGCCCACCGCGCGGGCGCGGCGCGCGGTCTGCAGGTTGAGCAGGCGCGCGCGCAGGCCGTCGAACCAGCTCGCCAGGCCGTGCACGCGCGCGTCGAGGCCGCCAGCGAGCAGCCGGTACAGCAGGCCGTCCAGCGACACGACGTCCCACCAGCCGTCCATGTACGACTCGCCGAGGCCGAGCGATCCCTGCGCCAGCACCCGGCGGTAGAAGCGCGGATCGTGGATCTCCGGATCCCACGGCTGGCCGCGGCCGGGCACCACGTCGACCCCGCCCAGCAGCGCCAGCACCCTGCGCCGCAGCGGGTGCGGTCCGGCCTTCTCCATCATCTCGGGATGCGCGACGGACATGCCCGCCTCCTCTCAGCCTCCCGCGAACAACCTGCGGTATTCCGGCGCGACGTGCGGCAGCAGCACGTCGGCGGGCACCTCGACCGTCTGCTTGCCGTCCGCGTACGGCCCCACCTGGTAGGGCGGGAACACGAACTGCAGCCCGACGACCTTGCGCCCGCGCCCGAGCACCGGCAGGAACTGGCTGAAGTTGCGCGGATCCGGGCCGGTGCCCTCGTCGATCATGCGTCCTCCGTCGCGCAGCACGCTGGCGCGCTGGTCGTCCGGCAGGTGGTCGGCGGCCACCCGCTGCGCGAGCGCCGTGTGCAGGCGGTCGCGCACGTAGGCCGACAGGGTACGCCAGGCGCCGTCGCCGGGGATCAGCCGCTCGATCGTCAGCCGCTCGCCGCGCTTCGGCAGCCAGACGAAGGTCGCGACCAGCGGGTTGCCGTGCGCACCGCCGGTGTAGACGCTGCCGTCGGCGGCGATCGCGATCAGGTCCGGCGACACCGCGACCTGGGTGAAGCTGAGGGTGAGGTCGTACGGGACCGCGGGTTTCTTGCCGTCGAGGCCGGCGAGCGCCTGCATCAGCTCGGCGCGCGCGGCGTCGGCGTAGCGGCGCAGTTCCGCGGCGAGGTCGGGATACTGGCGGGCGATCGGCGGATAGCTGATGCCGATGACGTAGCGCGGGTCCTGTTCGACGACGTCGTCCAGCGGTCCCGCGGCGGGTGCCTGCGCGGCGGGCGCCGGCGGCGGGGTCTCTTGCGCGGGTCCGGATTCGCGGCGGCAGGCGGCGAGCGAAAGCAGCAGGCAGGCGATGAGGCAGGCCGGACGGCGCGGCATGGGTTCCTTCCCCGGTGGGTTCGCCGCAGGCTAGCGGGGCCGGCGTGATGCCTGAATGCACGCCCGCCCCAAAAGAAAAACCCGGCCGGAGCCGGGTTTTTCGGTTCGCTTCCGCCCGGGGGCGGAGGCGAGCGGCTTACATCGCCTGCACTTCGTCGGCCTGCAGGCCCTTCTGGCCCTGCACGACCTTGAAGGAGACCTTCTGGCCTTCCTGCAGCGACTTGAAGCCGGTGCCCTGGATGGAACGGAAGTGCACGAACAGGTCCGGGCCGGACTCCGGGGTGATGAAGCCGAAGCCCTTGGCGTCGTTGAACCACTTGACGGTACCGGTCTGACGATCCGACATCTTGTTACTCCTAAAACGAGGTTTGGTTGGACACGGCGGCACGGTGTGCGGCCGGACTGTCGACAGGGGTAACGCGTTTCGATGTAGCGGATCGTTTGGATCTACCGCATCGGGCCACGATGTCACCGTGATCCCGTTTGAACAGTGCGCGCACCTTACCCTACTTTCGGCCGCGAGTGTGAATGGGCGCTTTGCCCGCGTTTCGACTCCCTCCCCCGCTTGCGGGGAGGGCCGGGGTGGGGGTGGGTCAGCCGCGAACAGCGGCACCCTCACCCTCGCGCTGCGCGCTCGACCTCTCCCGCAAGCGGGAGAGGTGAAACCCCCTGCCGCGGCGACTCCCGCTGCGCCTGCTGTTCCCCCTCTCCCGCTCGCGGGAGAGGGCCGGGGTGAGGGGCGCTGTGCCCCGTCCCCGCTTGCGGGGGAGGGCCGGGGTGGGGGTGAGTCGCCCCTACCAGTCCTCATGCCGCGGCAGCAGCCCGCGCAGCTCCGCGTCGGTCAGGTTGCGCCACTGGCCGGGCTTGAGGTGGCCGAGCTTCACGTTGCCGATCCGCACCCGCACCAGCTGCTTGACCCGGTACCCGAAGTGCGCGGCCATCAGCCGGATCTGCCGGTTCAACCCCTGGGTCAGCACGATCCGGAAGCCGAAGCGGCCGAGCTTGCCGGTGCGGCAGGGCAGGGTCGGCTGGCCGTGCACCGGCACGCCGCCGCGGGCCATGCCGCGCAGGAACTCGTCGGTGACCGGATGGTTCACGGCGACCAGGTATTCCTTCTCCAGCTTGTTCTCCGCGCGCAGCACCTGGTTGACGATGTCGCCGTTGCTGGTGAGCAGGATCAGCCCCTCGGAATCCTTGTCGAGGCGGCCGATCGGGAAGATCCGCTGCTCGTGGCCGACGCAGTCGACGATGTTGCCCTTCACCGCCGACTCGGTGGTCGAGGTGATCCCGACCGGCTTGTTCAGCGCGATGTAGACGTGGCGGCGCTTGCCCTTGGCCGCGGTGCGTGCGCGCAGCGGCTCGCCGTCGATCCGGACCTCGTCGTCCTCGCCCACCTCGGCGCCGATCCGCGCGCGCAGGCCGTTGACGGCGACCCGCCCTTCCGCGATCAGGCGGTCGGCCTCGCGGCGCGAGCAGGCGCCGGTGTCGCTGATGTGCTTGTTCAGGCGCATGGGGCGCGCATTCTACGCGCCGCGCGGGTCAGGCCTGCAGGTCGGCGTACTCGGGATGGCGGCGCAGCCAGGCTTCGGCGTAGGAGCAGGCCGGGCGCACGCGCAGGCCCTCGGCGCGGGCGTACTCCACCGCCGCCTTCACCAGGGCGCTGGCGATGCCGCGTCCGCCGATCGCCTGCGGCACGCCGGTGTGGGTGATGACCAGGAGGTCGTCGCGGCGGCGGTAGTCGAGTTCCGCCTCGTGGCCGTCCACGCGGGTAGCGAAGCGCTCGCGCGCGGGCTGGTGTTCGACGGCGGGACGCGGGTGTTCGCTCATGTCATCGGTTGTCGCGGCGGCCCTGGTGGTGGCGGTCCTGGGCGTTGCTGCGCCCGTGCACGGCCGGAAGGTCGGCCTCGGCTTCGTGCAGGGCGTCGGCGCTCAGCCGCGCATCGTCGGACTGGAAGCCCGATTGTGGCGCGTTTTCGCCGCCCGTGCCTTCGCCCAGGGCCTGCCAGGGCGGCGCCTCGCGCTCGCGCTCCTGCTTGGCGGCCAGCAGCTCGCGGGTGTTGGCCAGGGCCTGCTCGGGGGTGATCCGGCGCTCGTGGCGGGCGCCGTTGTCGCGGCGCGGCCGGTCCGCGGCGGCCGGGCGGTTCGCCAGTTCCATGCCGTGGGAGGTTTCCGTGCGCGGCGGCGGGACGCGCCGGGCGGAGGCGCCGGCGGCCGCCTGCGAGCGGCTGCGCGGCGTGGTCGCGGCGGATTTCCGCGTGGCAATCTTGCTGACGGTGGTGGCGTCCGTCTTCTTCGCTGCCGTCTTGCGAGTGGCGGTCGTGCCGGTCTTCTTCGCCGCGGCCTTGCGGGTAGCGGTCCTGCCGGACTTCTTCGCCGCGCTCTTGCGGGTTGCGGTGGTCCCGGTCTTCTTCGCCGCGGCCTTGCGGGTGGGGCTGGTGCCGGTCTTCTTCGCCGCGCTCTTGCGGGTGGCGGTGGTGCCATCCTTCTTGGCCGCCGTCTTGCGGGTGGCGCTGGTGCCGGCCTTCTTTGCGGCGGTCTTGCGGGTCGCCGTGGTGCCGGCCTTCTTCGCTGCGCTCTTGCGGGTGGCTCCGGCGCCGCTCTTCTTCGCGGCCGTGCTGCGGGTGGACGCCGCGCTGCGGGCCGCCGACGGCCGGCCGCTGCCCTCGCCGGTGCTGCGGCTCGCGGCCACGGCCGGGCCCTGCCCGGTCACGTCGCGGCCCACGCGGCGGCTGGCACCCGCGTCTTCGCCTCCGGCCCGGCTGGCGCTCGAACGGATACCGCCCGCGCTCCTGCCTGCGCTGGCCCTGCCAGTCCCAACCTTGCCAGCTCCAGTCTTGCGCGCGGTGGCCATCGGCGTCTCCGGGGTTCACGGGGACCCTTGGCTTATCACGCGGCGCATCCACGCCGGGTGAGCGTGCTGTCTAGAAGGTCGGGTTCAGCAGGCGGGCGAGGAAGGCCGGTCCCAGCCGTGGCTCCACCATCAGCGCGAACAGCACGCCGTAGCCGGCGCCCCACAGGTGCGCGCTGTGGTTGACGTTGTCGGTGCCCTGGCGCTGCGACCAGATCGAGTAGCCGATGTAGAACGCCGCGTACAGCACCGCGGGCACCGGCAGGAAGAACACGAAGATCAGCGCCCACGGCTGCATCAGGATGAAGGCGAACAGCACCGCAGACACCGCGCCGGACGCGCCCAGGCTGCGGTAGTTGGGATCGTGCCGGTGCCGCAGCCAGGTCGGCAGGATCGCGACCACCAGCGCCGACAGGTAGAACGCGAGGAAACCGAGGTGGCCGATGTAGCGCACGAACACGCCTTCGACCAGCCGGCCGAAGAAGTACAGCGTGATCATGTTGAACAGCAGGTGCTGCAGGTCCGCGTGCACGAAGCCGTGGGTGATGAGCCGGTCGTACTCGTGGCGGCGCGCGATCGCGGGCGGCCACAGCAGCAGGCGGTCCATCAGCCGCGGCCGGTCGAACGCCAGCCACGACACCACCACGGTCGCCAGGATCAGCAGGACGGTGACGCTCACGGCCATTCGGTCAGGCCCTCGCGCGCGTAGAGTTCGGAGAACGACGGGCGCGCGGTGGTGCGCCGCGCGAGTTCGGCGAGATGCGGCCACGCGGTCGCCGGCTTCGGCATGTTGCGCGACCAGCGCATCAGCATGGTCAGGTAGAAGTCGGCGACGCTCATCGTTTCGCCGAGCAGGAAGGGCCCGTGCGCGGCGAGGTGGTCGTCCAGTCGTTGCCACGCGGCCTCGATGCGCGGCGCGGTGTGCGCGCGCACGGTGTCGGCGTGCTCGGCGCCGGCCGGCTCGTGCGGGTACCACCAGATCCGGAAGAGCGGCTGCACCGCGTTGGCGAGATGGAACATCCACTGCACGTAATCCGCGCGGCGCGGATCGCCGGGCGCCGGCGCGAGCGCCGCCTCCGGATGCCGGTCCGCCAGCGTCATCGCCAGCGCCGCGGATTCGAAGCGCGGGGTGCCGTCCAGCACCAGCGTCGGCACCACGCCGTTGGGGTTGAGCGCGAGGTACCGCGGCGACTTCTGCTCGCCGGCGGCGGTGTCCACGCGCGCCAGCTCGTGGGGGTGGCCGAGCTCGATCAGCAACCAGTGCACCAGCAGGCTGGCCGCGCCGGGCGCGTAGTAGAGACGATCCATGGGCTCCTCCTCGTGCACCGATGATCGCACGGACCCTGCGGCGCTCCGCTACCATCGCGCGACCACCGGCATGGAGCCCCGCATGGCACGCAGTCGCTTGGTCCTGTCCCTTGCCCTGCCCCTCGCCCTCGGCTCGCTGGCTGGTTGCGACCTGGTCGCGCAGGTGCCGGGGCTCTCCGCCGGCAAGCAGGCGGACTCCGCCGACACGCCCTCCGTCGCCGAACCGCCGCCGCCGGCTGCGTCCGCGCCGGCAGTCGACGCGGCACCGTCCATCGCCTCCGCGCCAGCCTCCGCGGCAGACACGACCAAGCCCTTCGCCTTCGACGCGCCCGAGTCCGCGGCGACGACGACGGTGTGCGGTTTCCCTGGCCTCAGGTTGCCGCCCGGCACCCGCGTGTTCGCCGCGGGCGCGTACGCGGGGCGCAAGCTCGGTTTCCACATCGATCGCAGCGGCAACCAGGCGACCCGCATCGACGTCGCGGTCAACCAGCCCGACGCGCCGGTCGTCCTGATGCTGGGCGCCTACGACCCGACCGTCTGGAACGTCGGCTGGTCGCCCGGCACGCGGATCGTCGCGGTGCTGGTCGGCGGCTACCACCGGCAGGCGATCACCGGCCTTCCGGCAAACGTGCCGACCCTGGTCAGCACCTACGACAACAAGGGCCCCTGCGGCTTCTTCTACGTCACCGCCGAACGCGCCGGCCAGCTCAACCCGATCGCGCGCCGGGCCTTCGGCCGGGCGGTGGACATGGTCTGGCCGGCGCGCGACGGCAAGGTCGTGATCGGTGCGGCGCTGCGGCCCGGCGTGGCGCTGGTCACCGACCGCGCCGCGGCCGACGTCGCCAGCTTCCGCGTCGCCGACGCGCAGCAGGGCGGTCCGGCGGGACTCGCCTACGCGGTGCGCCAGGGCTGGCTGCGCGAGGCGACCCGCGCCGACGCCGACGCCTGGCTGGCGGCGCAGGCCGCGCGCCCGCAGGCGGACGTGCCGCCGATCGCAGGCGGCCGTCCGCCCGGCCATATCGACCTGTTCAATGCCTACGTCGTGCTCAGGCCCTTCACCCTGCCCGCGGGGCTGTACGGCGCGCACTCGGCCACCTTTTTCGTGCCCAAGGGCGTGCCGCGGCCGGAGGGCGAGCTCGGCCATTCTGTGCTGTTCGACTTCAACACGCTGACCTGCTCCGGCGTGCGCTGCAACCTCCATTGACCCGGGAGCCACGATGATCCGCCACGCCTTGCTGCTGCTCGCCCTGCTGCCCTTCGCCGCGCCGGCCGCGGGCGACGACCTGACCACCGTCTCGGAACGCTCCGGTTTCCTCAAGACCGGCCGCTACGACGAAGTCATCGCGCTGTGCGACGCGTTCCAGCAGCGCTATCCGCGCGCGGTGCGCTGCTTCGATTTCGGCACCACGCCGGAAGGCCGGCCGATGAAGGCGCTGGCGGTGTCGACGCGCGGGCTGCTGACCGCCGAGGCGGCGCGCGCCGCCGCCGTGCCGGTGGTGCTGATGCAGGGCGGCATCCACGCCGGCGAGATCGACGGCAAGGACGCCGGTTTCCAGGTCCTGCGCGAGTTGCTCGCCGACGATCCGCGCAAGCTGCTCGACAGGCAGGTCTGGCTGTTCGTGCCGGTCTTCAACGTGGACGGCCACGAACGCTTCGGCGCCTGGAACCGGCCCAACCAGCGCGGCCCGGAGGAAATGGGCTGGCGCACCACCGCGCAGAACTACAACCTCAACCGCGACTACCTGAAGGCGGACGCGCCCGAGATGCAGGCGATGCTGGCGCTGGTGCAGGCCTGGGATCCGCTCGCGACGATCGACCTGCACGTCACCGACGGCGCCAAGTTCCGGCACGACGTGTCGGTCCAGGTGGAACCGCTGCACGCCGGCGACGCCGGGTTGCGCGAAGCCGGCCGCGCGCTGCGCGACGGCCTGATCGCGCGGCTGGACGCGCAGGGCTCGATGGCGCTGCCGTTCTATCCGTCCTTCGTCGAATACGACAACCCCGCGTCCGGCTTCGAGGACGGGGTGGCGCCGCCGCGCTTCTCGCACGGCTATTTCCGCCTGCGCAACCGCTTCGGCATGCTGGTCGAGACGCATTCGTGGAAGGACTACCCGACCCGCGTGCGGATCACCCACAACGCGATCGTGGGCGTGCTGGACGAGGTCGCCCGCCACGGCGCGGAGTGGCAGCGCATGGCGCGCGCCGCGGACGAGCGCGCGACTCACCTGGCCGGCACCGAGGTGGCGCTGGACTGGAAGGCGACCGGCACGCCGCGCACGGTGGATTTCCAGGGCTACGCCTACACGCGCACGCCGTCAGAGGTCTCCGGCGCGCTGATGACGCGCTACGACGAATCGAAGCCCGAGGTCTGGCACGTGCCGCTGCGCGAGCAGCTGGTGCCCGCCCACGTCGCCATCGCCCCGCGCGCCGGCTACCTGGTCCCGGCCGCGCAGGCGGCGCTGGTCGGCGCGAAGCTGCGCCAGCACGGCGTTGCGTTCGAGCGCGTGGATGCGCCGCTGCGCGGCGTCGCCGTGCAGGCCTGGCGCGCGGACGACGCCAGCTTCGGCGCGGAGTCCTTCGAGGGCCACCAGCGCCTCACCACGACCGGCGCCTGGCACGACGAACGCGAGGACTTCGCCGCCGGCGCGCTGTACGTGCCGATCGCGCAGCCCAAGGCGCGGCTGGTCATCGCCCTGCTCGAGCCGGAGGCGCCGGATTCGCTGCTGCAGTGGGGCGAATTCAACAACGCGTTCGAGCGCAAGGAATACATGGAGGACTACGTGGCCGAGGAGGTCGCACGCGACATGCTGGCGCAGGACCCGGCGCTGAAGGCGGCGTTCGAGAAGAAGCTGCGCGAGGACGCGGAGTTCGCCGCCGATCCGCGCGCGCGGCTGGACTTCTTCTACCGCCGGCATTCGTCCTGGGACACGCGCTATCGACGGTACCCGGTGGTGCGGGTGGACGTGGCGCCGGTCTCGGCGGAGTAAGCAAAAGAGAACGGGAGCCGGGAGCCGGGAGCCGGGAGCCGGGAGCCGGGAGCCGGGAGCCGGAAGCCGGAAGCCGGAAGCCGGAAGCCGGAAGCCGGAAGCCGGAAGCCGGAAGCCG